>TARA_R110002167_G_scaffold311984_1_pt1 | contig 923200 bp, 759 predicted proteins | sample TARA_R110002167 | Tara Oceans TARA_R110002167 (sample SAMEA4398238) | marine metagenome | biome: Polar Biome; feature: [MES] marine water layer (ENVO:01000295) within the mesopelagic zone...; material: water (ENVO:00002006), including particulate matter (ENVO:01000060) such... | reverse complement strand
AGGTAGTCGGCGGGGCTGACGGAGGTTTGGGCGAGTCCTGATTGGAGTGTGTTGATTGAGCCGTCGAACATGAGTTTGGCGGGGGCTGCGTGGTCGTAGGCGAAATATGGTGTGCCGGGTTGTTCACGGTCGAACTCTTCGAACATGTGGACCTTCGCGGATGGGAAGCGGACTTCGTGGAATCGGCGTTCACCGAGTTGGGGGATGCCGCCAATGGCCGTAAAGATATTTGGGGTTGCATCTACAGGGGCATACTGGGGACCGAAGTCGGATTGCCATGCGTGGGGGACGGTTTGGTAGCTTGAAGCGAATGGCCAGAGTTGTTTGATGGCGATGGTACTCCAGGCTCCGTCATCGTCGTAGCCTGCACTTTGGGGGAGTCCGTTTCCATAGGGGAAGGAGTTGTTGTGATCATGAAATTCGAGCGGGTTAAGCTGCCAATGAAGCAGACTGGCGTCTGCGGGGTCGGCCCACATGGGGTCGGAGACATTGCCTCCCATGTAGTCGGCGAGGACGAGGTGCGAGTATCGGCGGTGCATGAGTCGAAATTCAGGAGCGAGAATGGCGCCGGAGCCGAGGATTCGTCCGGTGGCGCGTTGGAGGATGTTCTGGGTTTGCCATGCGGCGGCAATTTGATCGTTTAGGGCTGTTTTTTCCTTTCCATTTTTGAGGCTGATGTATTTTTCGCCTCCTCTCCAAGTGAAGGAGAAGATGCGGTTGTCGTTGTCTTGGGCGTACATCGCGCCGATTTGTCCGATGGTGGAGAGTTTGGCTTCGGAGGAGACGCCTCGCATTTTGGATTGCATGGAGGTGAATGCGGGGAGGAGGATGGTGGTCATCGTCGCGGTGATCGCGATGGTGATGGTGAGTTCGATCAGGCTGAAGCCTGATCTGCGTGCGGTTTTCATGATTGGGACCCTTTGTATAAATATATAAAAACAGGATACAACAATCCGCCTTGGACGAGGCGGTTGTGAGAACTATTCGCTTGGATGTTGCTTTGGGTTCCGCTATCGAGTGCGGTGGTCGTTGGCGTGTGTATTTGGGTGGTTTGGGGGCTGGAAGCGGATGGAGGTGGAGATCCAGCGGGCAAGGCGGAGGTTGATGTAGAGCACGCAGAGGACTCCGGCGGCGATCAGCATGTGTTTGGCGTCTGCGAGGTCTGAGACGGCGGAGCTTGCTGAGTCGACGAATGCGTCCCAGTCGGCGTTGGCGAGGGTTGGGGCTGATGGGGTCATGGTGGGGCCTTGGGTGTTGTCTGAGTCTGTTATTGGCCTGATTGGTGTGCGGATGAAGGGGGATGTTGTGGATGGGATGTGTGTGGGTGGGACTGGATGGGGGGCGGGGGAAAGTCCGAGAATAGATTTGTTTTGGGGGGTTTGAGTGGGTGGCGGCGGGAGCCGATGAAACTGGAGAGGAAGAAATCGGTATGACGAAGTAGAGGGGTTGCCGATCGAGGATTTGATTGGCAGACTCGTGTGCTTCTTGCTCGTGGTCCTTGGGAGCGTTGTCCGCTTTCCTTGGAAGAGATGATTGGTTTTTGGGTCTGGATTGCTGGGGACTTATGTACGACTTTGCTGATGAACAACCCAAAGAGACCGGCCTGCAGATTCAGGGCGAGTGTGGTGATGTGCCGTTGATGAATGAGAATCGGATGGACCTTGATAGCGCACTTGTTGGCGATCTGGCTGGGGATCTGGCTGGCGATGATGGGTATTTCCCAGAGACTCGGCATACGAGCGAGTTCTCGTTTGATCTGCACGGGAAAGAGCATCCCGATGCGTTGTACCGCGCGGCGGGCGGGAACGAGGGGCGCACTCCCGGGCAGTTGGTGTATGGGTGTCCGTGCTGCGGGCGCGGCGTGGGGCGGGTGATCCGGGTTCGGCCTACGAAGAAATCGGCGTGGATGGGTGTGTGCGCGATGTGCGCTGCGGCGACGCTGGCGAAGCATCCTGAGGCGGTGATCGGTGGATTGATACGTGCTGGACGACGGCGGCGACGATCGCAGCGTGGGCTGCGCGACGCGGGCTAAGCGGCGGAGAACACTTGCAACTCGGTATGAAATGAAAAAGCACCCGGATGGGTGCTTTGTGTTTTTTGGGATGGCTTTGGGGGATTAGTTCCCGGAGTAGGACGCGGAGGGGTTGTAGCTGTTGTCGTTTGAGCGGTATTGCTTGGGTTCGACGGGGAGCCATTGGTGGTCTGGGTCTGGGAAGATTTGTTCTTCGGGTTCTTCTTCTGGGAACTCGGGTCCGGTGCGGAGGGAGACGCGCATGAGGCGTGACTCTGCTGGTGGGACGGCGATGGTGTTGTCGTAGCGGGAGGTGCGACGGGTGGCGTCGTAGATGGCCCACTGCATGATGTCTGGTCGGCGGGTGGTGCCTTCTTCTGCTTTGTTGGCGCGGAACTTGATGGAGACCTTTGATCCGATGGGGACATCGACGGTCCAGATTGGTTCGTTGTCGCGGTTGTCGTAGAGGGTGACGGTCAACGGCTCGTAGGGGGTTGACATGTAGGTGTAGGAGTCGTCGGAGTTCATGTTCCCGCCTGGGGTTTTGGAGAGGGCTTGTTTGGCGTAGAAGCACCCGCTCATGGAGAGCGTGAGGGCGAGTGATGCCAGGACGAGGGTCATGGTCGTGGCGGATTTGGAGATGATGGTCATATTCGGGGCTCCCAGGCGTGTGTCTGGTGTGATTGTATTGCTCGGAATCGTGAGAGTCCGGGTTCGGACGGATAATGGGCGTTGCCTGCGGATCTTATCGGTAAGATAGGATGCGGTCTCCAGAGAAGTACGACGGGTATTGACGAGCGTTCGGAGGTTTTTGATGGGTTTGGGTGCTGATGGGTCAATTCGGATCGGTCATGGGTACGACTTGCATCGTTTGGATGTGCTTGTGCCGGAGGGTGAGGGTCGGCCGTTCGTGCTTGGGGGGGTCTTGATCGAGCATTCTCGCGGTCCGGTGGGGCATTCGGACGCGGATGCGTTGTTGCATGCTGTGACTGATGCGCTCTTGGGGGCGATTGGGGAGCGGGATATTGGGCAGCTGTTTCCGGATACGGACCCTCGGCACGAATCGCAGGATTCGGAGGACTTTGTGGTTGAAGCGGTCAAACGGGTGGGGGATCGGGGGTTTGGGGTGGTGAATCTGGATGCGACGGTGGTGTGTCAGAAGCCGAAGATTGGGCCTCATCGGGACGCGATGTGCGCGAATATCGCGCGGATGCTTGGGGTTGGGGCGGACCGGGTGAATGTGAAGGGGAAGACGCACGAGGGTGTGGATGCGGTGGGGGAGGAGCGGGCGATTGAGGTGCACTGTGTGGTGCTGCTTGGGAAGGTGTAGGTTGGCTTAGCTTCCGTATTGACCTGTTCCGATGTGCCACGCGGCGAACACTGCGAAGAGTCCCCAGATGCCGTCGTAGAAGTTGAAGGAGCTTGAGGCACCGGGTCCGAAGAGTGCGACTTTGGCGGCGTATATTGCGATGAGGGCGAAGGCGACGGCGACGGAACCGGACCACCAGTTCCCGTCGTCTGGTGATCCCATTGCGGCTCCGATGCCGCAGAGTGCGCCGACGGCTGCTGCTGCGAGACCGATTTCGTATCCGCTGTAGTAGACCATCGCGTACCAACCTGCGGCGCTGATGGCTGCGAAGATGGCGGCGCCGATGATGGGGAAGAGGAAAGTGGTGATGGTGTTGTGCATTCGGATTACTCTTCGCTGAATCCGCCGTTTCCGAACTGCCATGCGGCTCCGAGTGCGAGGAATGCCCAGAGTGCGTCGAAGAGTGAGAGGTTGCTCATGAGATCAGAGCTTGCTTCCATTTCATCATCAAGGAAATCGTTGAATGCGAGGGAGGCTTGGTTGAACTCTTCGATTTGGGTTTGTCGGTATTCGATTCTTTCTTCGTCGTCCATCGAGTTCCATTTTTTGTTTGTTTGATCGACGATGCTTTGTGGGAAGTCTGAGAGGTCGAGTGCTTCGTAAAGATCGATCTCTGGGTTTGGCCAGTCGATTGTTTGGCCGTCTTCTTCGAGTTCCCATGCGATGTCGCTTGCGATTTCGAAGATCGCGTCTGATTCGGTGAAATCATCGAGTGTGTGCTTGGATTCCATGCCTTCTTCGACGGCGATTTTGATGGATTGGAGTTGGTCAACATAGATTGAGTTGACGATGGTCTTCCCGGTGATGATCGAGACGATGGCGACGACAACGGCGACTGTGCCGGACCATGCGTTTCCGTCTCCTCCCGCGCCGATGACGGCACCGATGCCGCAGATCGCACCGACTCCTGTGGCGAGGAATCCGATTTCGTATCCTGTGAAGTGTGCGACGGCGGCCCAGGCTGCTGCTCCGATGGCTCCGCCGATGACGGCTCCGATGATTGGGAGGAAGGGGGCGGCGGCGAGTGATCCTGCTTTGGCGGCGAGGTTTGGGCCGTTGCTTTTGGATTTGGTTTTGACTTTGGCGGTTTTGATTCCGCGTCCTGTTTTGGTGTTGCAGCCGCAGTTGACGCAGATCATTGCGTCGGAGTTGATGGAGGACCCGCAACCGGGGCAGGCGGCGCGGATTCCTGAGGAGGGTTGTTGGTCGGAGGGGGATGGGAGGTCATCGAGGAAGGCGGCCATTTCGGGTTCTTCTTCGGGGGAGAGATCGAGGGGTTGGATGGTTGGTTGGACTTTGGCTTGTTGTTTGGCGCAGGCTTTGTGTGCGTACTTGCCTGTGGCGTCTTTGATTCGTGGTTGTCCTGCGCAGGAGGTGCCGCAGATGATGCATCGTTTTTCGATGGCGCTTTGGTCGCTGGTCATCGTGTGTCCCTTGGTCTATCAATGTAAAAACATATGAATGAATATCCGAATGGATTTTCTGAATATACAGCATACAGAATATTCGTTGTCACGCAAGGTTCATTGCATGAAAAGCCCCCGCTGGAGGGCGGGGGCTTCATGGAAATCGTTGATTTAACCCGGGAATGGGTGGTTTTTGGATATTAGTTTTTGTCTTTGGCGATGGAGTCCCGCATTCCGGTGTCGGACTGGATGTTTTTCATGCGGTAGTAGTCCATGATGCCCATGTTGCCTGAGCGGAAGGCTTCGGCCATGGCTTTGGGGACTTCGGCTTCTGCGAGAACGACGAGTGCGCGGTTCTTCTGTGCTTCGGCTTTGTATTCTTGTTCTTTGGCGACGGCGTGGGCGCGTTGTTGCTCGGCCTTTGCTTGCGCGACTTTCATGTCCGCTTGGGCTTGGTCTTCTTGGAGCTTTGCGCCGATGTTGACGCCGACATCGATGTCGGCGATGTCGATGGAGAGGATTTCGTATGCGGTACCGGAGTCGAGGCCGCGGGCGAGGACGGCTTTGGAGATGCCGTCTGGGTTTTCGAGGACGACCTTGTGAGTGTCTGCAGAACCGATGGAGGAGACGATGCCTTCACCGACGCGAGCGACGATGGTTTCTTCGGTTGCACCACCGACGAGGCGTGCGAGGTTTGTGCGGACGGTGACGCGGGCGCGTGCTTTGAGCTGGATGCCGTCTTTGGCGACGGCGTCGATGGTGCCTCGTCCGAGGGATGGGTCTGGGCAGTCGATGACCTTTGGATTGACGGAGGTGTTGACCGCGTCGAGGATGTCACGGCCTGCGAGGTCGATCGCGGTGGCGACTCCCCAGTCGAGCTCGATGCGTGCGTTGGAGGCGGCGATGATCGCGGAGACGACATTGCCGACATTGCCCCCTGCGAGGTAGTGGCTTTCGAGGTCGTCGGTGCGGATGCCTGTGATGCCTGATTTGACGAGGCGGATCATGTTGATGACGATGACGGTGGAGTTGACCTTCCGGAATCGCATCGCGATGATGGACATCAGGCCGACCTTTGCGTTGGAGAGGTAGGCTTGGAACCAGAGGGCGAAGTAGTTGAAGAGGACGACGACGACGACAAACAGGATGAGGGCACCAATGCCGACAAGGATCCAGATCAGGGGGTTCATACTGTTTCTCCGGTGGGGAAATGAAAGGTTATCGGGTTATTCTATGCCTGTCGGACTTCAATTTGCATGCCATCGACGCTGACGACGCGGATGTTGGTGTCTTTGTCGATGATCTGGCCTTTGGCGATTGCGTCGTGGCGTTTGTTGTTGATGAAGACGACGCCTACCGGGTGGAGATCGGTGAGTGCGGTGCCGGTTTGGTTGAGGAGTGCGTTGCGTTCTTCGCGCCAGCGGGAGGATTGGTGGTCTCGTTTGGCGGCGATGTCTTCTCCGGAGTCTCCGAACATGTCTTTGCCGAGGGGTGTGTTTGGGAGGAGTTTGAGAACCCAGAAGAAGAGCATCGGGCCGAGGATGATGGTGGTGAGGAGACCGATGAATCCCCAGGTGGTGTCGTGTTTGAAGAGGAGGACGATGCCGACGATGGCGACGGCGGAGGCGACGAGTCCGATGACTCCGCCTGAGGGGACGAAGGCTTCGACGACGAGGAGGAGGGCTCCGAGGAGGATGAGCCCGATACCGGCCATGAGGAGGGAATCCATTTATGCGTTCTCCGGGTCGGGTTTGTCTTGGTCTTGGAGTTGGTCAGAATCGGTTTGGTTTTGGGTGTCTTGTTGTTCTTCGGTGATGCGGTCGACGACGATGCGGAAGGATTCGACGGCGGTGACTCGGATGGGTGTTCCGGCTTCGATGTATCCGAACTCGGCGACGACATCGGTGAGGTTGCCGAGGATGTCGGCTTGTCCGGAGGGTCGGAGTGCGGTGGTGGTGGTGCCGGTGTTTCCGGGTTTGAGGGCGTGTTCATCTTTGAGCATCGCGCTGAACATGGAGTGTTCTCTTGGCTCGGCTCCTATCCCTGAGGCGCTTGCGAGGATGAGTTTGTCGAAGATGGGGATGCGGTCGAGGTTTCGGCTGATGAGCCAGATGACGATGCCTGCGGTGAATGATCCGAGGAGGACGGTGACGAGTGCGCCCATGAGGTCTTGCTGGGTGCTTGGGTTGGTGAGTGATGATCCTGCGGGGATGAAGGTCCAGAGGATGCCGGCGAAGAGTGAGACGAGGCCAACGATGCCGAAGAATCCGAATCCGGGGACGACGAATGCTTCGATGGCGAGGAAGAGGAGTCCGACGATGATGGCGATGATCTCCCACCATCCCGCGAGACCGATCATGGCGGGGGGGGCGATCATCGCGATGAGTGTGATGACGGCGATGGATCCGCCGATGCCTGTGCCTGGGGTGATGAGCTCGACGAAGACGGCGATGAGGAAGATCGCGATGAGGACTCCACGCACGGGCATGGAGGTCATGAAGCGGACGAGGCCTTCGGACCAGCTTTCGTCGGCGCGGTCCATGGAAGTTGCGCCCATGAAGGATTGGAGCTGCTGGTCGGTTTGGATGATCCCTGAGGAGAATCCGAGGTCGATGAGTTGTTGTTCTCGCATGACGATGGGGGCTGATCCGTCGGTGATGTACGCGATGGGGCGGTAGCGATCTTTGTCCGCTGCGGTGAAGACGGGGCGGGAGGAGTGGGTTTCGAGGGTCAGTTCTGCGATGCGTTCAGAGGCGTTGAACTCTTTGACGATGTCGTCGAGGGTGTCGCTTGCGGGGCGGAAGTCGGTGGTGTTGGTTGGGGCTGGTGAGGTTGGTTGCTGGGGACTTGTTTCGGGTTCTGCTGCTGGTTCTGTTGCTTGTTCAGTATCGGGGTCTGAATCTTGATCGACTTCTTGATCGGGTTCTTGTTGAGCGTCTTGTTCTGGGGGTTGGTTGGGATCGGTGACGCCTGTGGGTCGTCCTCCGGTGACTTGCGCGATGAGGGGCATGCCTCTTGGGGGTTCTTCGTTGAAGAGTGTGCGGTATTCTTGTTCGTTGATTGCGTAGCGCTGGAGGGTGTTGGTGTCTTCGATTTGCCAGAGTTCGATGCCGTCGATGACAATGGCTTGGATGAGGTATTCGTCGTATCCATTGCGTCTTGCGGAGTCGGTGACATCGGCGAGGAGTGGGGGGAGGATTTTGGTTCGTTCGTCTGGGGTGAGTCCTCGGAGTCCACCTCGGGTTTGGTTGCCTTGGGTGACGGCGGTCATGATGACGGGGAAGGCGTCGCCCATTGCGCCGGGGGAGGAGCTGACAATTTCATGGCAGGCGAGGGCGATGATGGCTCCGCCTGAATATGCGTCGGTGTTGACCCATGCGACGGTGTTGGTGATGGTGGAGGATTTGATGGTGTTGGTGATGTCGAGGACGGCTCCGACACCTCCACCTGGGGAGTTGATCTCGAAGACGATGGCGTTGTATCCGGCGGCTTCGGCTTCTCCGATTCGTCTGCGGACGCTCATCGCGGTGATCGCGTCGATCGGGCCTTCGATGGTGATGATCGCGACACGGTCGGCTTGCCTTGATGCGGGGACCGAGAGAGGGGCCGAAGTTTGGGGCGAAGTTTGGGCCGAGGATTGGACCGGTTGGGCGAGCGAGATGGACGCGAGGAGCACGGTTGCGATGAGGATCGCGGACCGGAGCCAGACTGGGATGGTTGGGAATGTGTTCACGCGTGTATTGTACGGCAAAACATGGTTGAAGATTCACATCTGGATGTTGTGGATCACTCTTCTTCGACTGGGAAATACACGATGTAATCCGCGGCGGGACCGGGATTGAGTTCGGATTCGCTGCCGGCGTCTTCGTTGGTGAGTGAGTTGGTGTTTGCGGCGTGCATAACGAGGGAGCGGATCGTGCGTTGGTCACCGATGTGGAAGCGGATGCGGTCGGCGAGTGCTGAGCCGCCTTGGGCGAGGTTGTGGTCGACATGGAAGTGTCCGACGACATGGAAGACGGAGGTGTTGTTGTTGCTTTGGATTGGCTCGGCGATGCTCGCGGCCATGGTGTAGTCCCAGACGGTTTGTGAGCGGAGGAAGCTGTTGATCATGTCTTCTCCGCCGTGGGCGGCCATCCCGGACATGGCGTCGCGGAATCGGTCGGCGTAGGAACCGGTTGGGAGGTCTGAGGGGATCTCGACGAGTGTGCGTTGGCGGTCGTTGAGGTTGCGGAGCGCTTCGAATCCATCGGTGCGGGCGAGCTTGGTGTAGCGCCGGGGTGCGTTGGACGCGATGACGGCGCGGTTGTGTTGTTTGGCGAGTTCGATCATGCGGAGGTGACCGATTGGGTTGTTGCCCTCGTTTCTGTCTGCGGCTTTGACGAACGCGGCGTAGTCGGTGATGCCTGCGAGGTAGTCGTCGAGGGCGATCTGCTCGTCGCGTTCGTAGAACTCCATCGAGAGGAGGAGTTTGGGGTTGCGCTCGATGAGTGTTTCGAAGGTTGTGGCGATGAAGTCGAGGGATTCGGTGTGGTTGTGCATTTCACCGACGAGGACGACATCGGCGGCGGCGAGGTCGGTGATCATGTCATCGAAGGTGGCGGTGCCGAAGCCGTTGCCTCTGTGGATGGTCATTTGGGTCGCGTCGAGTCCGTCGTCGAATCCTGGTGTCGCGGCGAGTGGGAGTGTTGGGGGGGCGACTTTGGTGGGTGTGGTGGCGCAGCCGGTGATCGAGAGGAGGGTGGTGAGCGTGAGGGCGATCGGCGTGCGCATGGTGTGTTATCCGTGTACGGGGGCTGGTTCTGGGTCTGGATCGTTTGTCGTCATGCCTTGTCGCATGTCCATTACCAGAGAGAATAGGAGGGGAACGAGGAGGAGGGTGAAAATGGTGGAGACGAGGAGTCCACCGACGACGACGGAGCCGAGTCCTCGGTACATTTCTGAGCCTGAACCTGGGACGAGGACGAGGGGGAGCATGCCACCGACGGAGGTGAGGACGGACATGAGGATGGGACGGGTGCGGGTTTTGACGGAGAGGATGATCGCGTCGACCGGGGACATGGGTTCGAGGACGGAGTCGGTTTGTTCGAGCGCTTCGTCGGATTCTCCACGCATGAAGTTGAGCGCTTGGTGGACGAGGAGGATCGCGTTGTTGACCACGACCCCGATGAGGATGACGAATCCGAGCATGGTGAGGACATCGAGTTGCTGCGGTGCTTTGGTTGGGTCGGCGAGGGTGATCTCGTGGACGATTTTGAGTCCGGCGAATCCACCTACGACGGCGAGGGGGACGGTGAAGATGATGACGAGCGGGTAGAGGAAACTCTCGAAGAGGGCGCACATCAATAGGTAGGTGACGAGGAGCGCCCAGACCATGCGTGCGGTGAGGAGCTGTGGGTTCCCGATCGCGGTGAAGGCGAGGGCGCCGAGGAAGGCGGCCATGATGATGACGCCTGCGATGGCGTATGGGAGTTTTTTGTTTTTGGATTTGCGGGAGTGGAGGATCGCGGGGATTCCTGCGAGGAGGGTTGCGATGAGGATCCCGGCGCCGATGAGGAAGCGGAGTTTGCCTTTGGGATGATTTTTGTCGGTGACCCCGAACATCGCGCCCTGGATTTTGGCGAGGTCTGCGGCGCTGCCTTCGAGGCGGACGCGCATGGTGGAGTCGATGAGTCCGGAGTCTTTCGCTTCTTGGATGATGTTGGTCTCGATCCAGACCATCGCTTCTTGGAGTGGCATCGATTCCGGTGGCGTGATGTTGATCGCAACGCTGGGGAGTTCTTCGATGCGGTTGATTTCTTGGGGTGAGGTCGCGGGGATGAAGTCGGCGATGGAGCTGACGGGGACGACGGGTCCCGCTGGGGTGGCGATGGGGATATCGGCGAGTTGCTCGAGGTAGTCGAGTTCTCCGCCGATGGGGACGACGACGAGGTCGATGGCTTCAGAGCCGAGGGTGTATTCACCGACGAATGCGCCGTCGAAGAGACCGCGGATCGCGATGCCGAGTCCTTGGTTGGTGAGTCCGAGTTCGCGTCCGAGGTCGTTGAGGAGGACCTGCATTTCTTGTTGCTGGATGGCGTAGTTTGCGGGCGCGGGGGAGGCTTGTGATCCGCCGAACTTGTCCATCGCGATGGCGAGCATGTGTCCGGTGGCGGCGTTGACCTTGTCGAGGTTTGGGCCGAGGATTTCGATTCGGATGGATCCGCCTGAGTTGAATCGTCCGAAGAGTGAGGTTTGTCCTGCGCCGCCGTAGGAGTCGGGGATGGTGTTCATGGCGCTGGTGAGGAGGTGTCCGACGGGGATGACGACTTCTTCGTTCTGGCTTGTGGCGCCGATGAAGAGGTTTGTTCCGAATGCGCCGATGAAGAAGTTTTCGAGTGGGACTGGTTTGAAGATTGGCATCCCTGGGAACATCTGGATTGGGGGGAGGTCGGCGAAGGATGCGGGATCGTTGATGTCCGCTTTGGCGTAGTCGTGGATTTGGCTTTCGATGCGTTGTGCGATGATGGTGCGTTGGTCGAGGGAGAGTCCTGGCGGGATGAGGAGTCCGCCGAAGACGAGGTTTCGGTTTCCTGCTGGGAGGTAGTCCATCGGTGGCATGAGTTTGATGGCGCCGAAGATTGATCCGAGCGCCATGACGATGATGAGGGCGGGGCGGAGGGTCCAGCCGCTTACGCCTGTGATGAGGAAGCGGATTGCTGAACCGAGGAGATCGACGAGTTTGGTTCCGATGATGGTGAGGCCGAAGAGGGTGTCGATGGAGCGGAAGAACTTGGATTTGGAGTTTCGGTGTGGGCGGAGCCAGCGCGAGCAGGCGGTTGGGATGACGAAGATGGAGACGAGGAGCGACAGGGATACGGAAACGACGATCGCGATGGCGATGTCGCGGAAGAGCTGTCCGGCTTCTTCGGCGATGGTCAGCACGGGGATGAACACGGCGACGGTGGTGAGGGTGGATGCGAGGATTGCGCCCCAGACTTCTCCACCGCCTCGGAGTGCGGCTCTGCGCGGGGATTCACCAAGACCGATGCGGCGGTCGATGTTTTCGAGGACGACGATGGAGTTGTCCACGACCATCCCGACGGCGAACGCGAGACCGGCGAGGGAGACGACATTGAGTGTGCGTCCGAGGGCGAGGAGGATGAGGAAGGTGCCGATGATGGAGATGGGGATCGCGATGGCGATGATGCCTGTCGCTCTCCATGAACGCAAGAAGAACAAGAGCACGGCGGCGGCGATGAGGCCACCGACCCAGAGGTTCTGGGTGACGAGGGAGATGGCGCTGGTGATGTAGGTTGTTTCGTCGTAGACCTGGCGCAAGCGGAGGTCTGGACCGACGGGGCCTGCGGCGGATGATCCTCCGATGTTGGGGAGGATGTCGGTGCGGACTTCATCGAGGCGGACCTTGAGTTCGGTCATGATGTCGATGACATTGGCTTGGTCTTGTCGGATGACATTGATCGCGATCGCGGGGCGCGCGAGCGAGCGGATGAAGCCGCGTTGTTTGGTGTACCCGATGTCGATGGTCGCGACATCGTGGACATAGACGGGGAATCCGTTGCGGTAGGCGACGATGGTGTCGAGGATTTGTTGTGGGGTGGTGAAGCGTCCGAGGAGGCGGACGCGGTATTCGCGTTTGCCTTCGGAGATTGAACCTGCGGAGACATTCTCATTTTCGCCTTGGAGTGCTTGGATGACATCGACATGGTTGAGACCGCGCTGGGCGAGGGCGATGGGGTCTGTGAGGACGCGTGCTTCTCGTTCGCGTCCGCCGTAGATGTTGACTTGGGCTACGCCGTCGATTCGTTCGAGGAATGGTTTTACTTCTGTGTCGAGTGCGTCGAAGATGGTGGTGAGGTCATAGTCTTTGTGTTTTTCGAGGTTTTCGTCGTTGAAGTCGAGGATGATCCATGCGATGGCGCTTCCGGCGTCGTCGCCGCTGGATTCGACGATTTGTGGTTCGGTGACGCCGTCGGGGTAGTCTGCGACTTGTCGGAGTGCGTCGGAGACTTCTTGGAGGGCGCGGGTGATGTCTGATCCGACGACGAACTCGAGTGTGATTGCGGTGGTGCCTTCGGAGGTGGTCGAGGACATGACATCGAGCTTGGTGGTGTTCTTGAGGAACTCTTCTTGCTCTTTGGTGATCTCGTCGATAATTTCTTCGGGGCTGCGTCCGGGCCAGTTTGTGGTGACGGTGATGACGGGGCGCGAGACGGTTGGTGTGAGCTGGATGGGGATCTCGCGCAGGCCGATGAGGCCGGCCATCACGAGAAGGAACACAGCAACGGTGACGGTGACGGGGCGCGAGATGCACCAAGCGAGCATACCCATGTGATTAGCCTTCCGATCCGGTTTTTGGAGTGGATGCTGGTGTGGACTGTGCGGGTGGTGGGTTGCCGTCGAGTCCGATGATGATCATGGGTTGGGTGGGGAACATGCGTTCGTTGCCTTCGATGACGACCTGGACTCCGGGACGGATGAGCGGCGAGCGGATGACGACGCGATTCCCGACGCTGAAAAGACGGGTGATTGGCGCGAGGGCGGCGGTGCCGTTGTTGTTGTAGTAGACATACTCACCGGCGGCGTTGCGGAGGATCGCGTCTTTACTGACGGTGAGGAGTTCGGCTTGGGTGCCTGTGGGGACCATTGCGGTGAGCGACATCCCGGGACGGAGTTGGTTTTCGGGATCGTCAACGATCAAACGGACAGGGAAGAGTCGGCTGAGGGCGTCGGCTTGTGGGACGACCGCGTGGACTTTCGAACTCATGGGCTCGGGGATGCTTGGGAGAAGAATTTCGATGGATGCCGAGGTGGACGCTGCGGCGTTGGCTCGTTCGAGTGCTGGGAGGAGGGACTGGGGGACATCGATGCGTGCTTCGAGGTCGGACATGGAGACGATGGTGCAGATGGGGTCTCCGGTGGAGATCCATTGTCCGGCTTCGGTTTGCTTGTTGATGACGGTTCCCGCGAAGGGTGCGGTGATGGTCATGTCTGAGAGTTCGATCTGCGCGAGAGCGACATTTGACTTGGTGATCCCGTGGTCCGCTTGGGCTTCGGCGAGTTGTGCGGTGCGGGATGCGACGAGGGTGCGGGCTTGGTCGAGTTGTGCTGGACCTGCGGAACCTCTTGAGTCGAGTTCTTCGAGTCGGCTCAGGTCGCGTTTGGCTTGTTCGAGGTCTGCGGTGCGTTGGTCGACGAGGGCTTGTGCGGAGACGAGTTCTGCTTGGGCGCGTTCGTGCTGGAGTTTGGCGCGCTGGTCGTCGAGCTTTGCGAGGGTTTGGCCTTGGGTGACCTGGTCGCCTTCTTCGACGAGCATTTCGAGTGTGAGTCCTGCGACCTGCGATGCGAGTTGGGCGGTGCGGCGTGAGCGGATTTCTCCGGTGATGGCTCGTGCGTCGCTGAGGAGTTCGAGCTTTGCGGTCTCGAGGAAGACCTTGGCGGGGGGCGGGCCGTTCTGGGCTGATGCCGTGTTTGGGAGGATGAGTTGGGTGGTCAGCACGGCGAGAGTGAGTGCTGCTTTATAGATGGTGGATGTGATTTGATGGTGCATGCTGGGCTCCGCGTTGTTTGATCTGCTGGTGCCTGGGGTTGGGACCGTTTTTTGTGAGCAGATGCAAGCGTCGGGAACAATAGTCCCGCTGATCGTGGGTTGCGGAACGAGCGGTCATAAACTCTGGTTCAAATCAGCACGAAATGGGATCGCGCTGGGGTGAAGTATTCAGATGAAGATTTGGTTACGCGACCACGGCTGCGGCTGGTGTTCCGACACCCTTCCACTGGACGCTGTGGGGGGTGACGAGGAAAAGGTATTCGGTGTTGCGGAGGTGGGTGATCTTCCCGACCTTGTCACCGGATTGGTTGTGAATACCGATTTGTGCGCCGACATAGCGTTTGTAGTCGTGTCCGATGGTGTAGACATTGCCGTGGGGCGCGAGGATGGATTCCATGGTGGACTTGTCGAGGTAGCCTTCGTTGTTGAAGGAGACGAGTTTGTAGGGGCAGCGGACTTTGTCGATGAAGTTCTGCATCGCGAGGATGGATTTGGGTTTGGAGTTGAAGTCCGATTTGCGTGTTCGTGTGTCGATTCGTTTGTTGGCGATGCCGTAGGTTTCAGGCTTGTCCCAGCGGACGAGTGATTCCCAGATGTGGTAGTTCCCGAGGTAGGAATGTTGGTTGTACGGGGGGTCGATGTACGCGAGGTCGGCGGTGAGCTGGCGGGCGGCGTCTTGGGCTTCGAGGTTGGTCGCGGTGCATGCGCCGGATGCTGGTCTATTTAATAGGTTCGGGATGCGGAGGGTGAGGGGGTTGTGGGCTCTTGGTGCCCATTGTTTGAGGTAGGCCATTTGGACTCCGGTGGTGGAGTCCACGCGGTCGGCGGCTTCCATCAGCGAGACGAGCATGACGGCTTCGAGGTCTGGGTCGAGTGATTTGGATGCGATGGATTCGCGGATCGCGTCGATGCGGGCGCCGTTCTCTGGTTTGAAGTAGCGGGCGTCCTCGCAGAAGGTTTTGGTGAAGTAGCCTGCTACAGGGGCGAGGTCGTTGAACTCGGCGACGAGTTGGTCTGCGTGGTGGAGGAGCGTGTCGCGGTCGGACTGGACATAACAGCGTGCGAGGCAGTGCGCATAGCTTGCGTAGTCGTTGGCGGTGACGCGGTATCCTTGCGCTTTGAGCGCATGACCTACGCGTGAAGTTCCGGAGAAGTAATCGACGACGGAGGTGATGCCGTCGAGTGATTCCACCATCTCGAGGATGTTGGGGATGAGTGTTCGCTTTGATCCGATGTATTTAACCACGCACGGGTATCGGCACGATCGCGCGGCGGGCGTGAATGGCTGAAACACATCTTGGCGTGGCACAGGCGTCTCGCCTGTGTTTCTTAATTTTGGCATTGGAACAGGGCAATTGCGTGTGGTACCAAGTCATCACAGGCGGGACGCCTGTGCCACGGTCGTAGGGAGCTGGCTAGGTTTCCATGGATTGTTGTTTGATGACGGCGCGGGAGAGAGATTTGAATCCGAAGGTGCCGCAGAGGGTGATGACGAGACCGACGGCGAAGACCCATGAGCCTTCACCGGGCCAGAAGGATTCGTAGAGGGAGTAGAGGGCGACTCCCAAGAACGGCGCGGTGAGTCCGCGGACTCCGGTGAGGGTGACATGGACGGCCATGTAGTCTGTGGAGCGTTCGGGTTTGACATACTGCAGGTGTCCGAGGTTCCATGCGAGGGCGCCTCCGCCGAAGGCGATGCCACGCGCGACGGATGCGGCGTAGAGCAACCAGAGCGTATCGGTCTGCGCGGCGATCAGCGAGAGGACGAAGGTGACGACGAAGACCCAGGAGTGGACGGCGCGAAAGGTGACGATGTGGACGCGGTCCATGAACTTTGCCCAGAAGGGGATGAAGATGGGCATCATGAGGAGGGGGATGACCTGGGTAAGCATGAGTCCGGGGAGGTAGTCGAGGCCAAACTGTTCTTTGGCGATGATGACGAAGGGGGCCCAGGACATCATGTTGCCGATCCCGATCATGAACTGGCAGGTTTGGTAGCGCCGGTAGTCGCGGTCGTCGAACATGACGCGGATGATCCCTCGGAGGAGGGATTTGATGTTGGCGATGGGGCTGGTGGACTCGTCGGATTGGGCTTGTTCTCGCGCGAGGATGGTGGATTCGGTGCGGACTTTGATGCGTGCGTACGCGCCGACTCCGATGAGGGCGATGAGGCCGAAGATCGGGATGAGGACGCGGTAGGAGTTTTCGGAGTACTGCATCGCGTATCCGAGGCCGATCGCGATGAGCGAGGAGATGGTGACGGACACGGCTTGGAACTTGCCGGTCATTCGGGCGCGTTGGGTTGGGTAGTTGACGCCCCAGACGGTGGCGCGGATGGTGACGACTCCTGCGAGGCAGATGCGGGAGATGTACGCGGCGGCGACGATGATGAAGAGGCCGTTGGGCGAGCGGGGGGCGGCGGCGATGGCCATGATCGAGACGACGACCATGACTTGGAGGCCTGTGATGAAGGGGATTTTCTTTCGTCCCGAGACGGCGATCGCCCAGCCGAACGAGGTGATGTTGGCGAGGGCGGGCGCGGCGATGAGTGCGGCGACGAGGAAGTTGAGGAGGGTGTCGGAAACGACGCCATCGTAGAGCTTGCGGACGATGAATCCGATGACGGAGCCTTCTGTGGCGGCGATGGCCCATGGGAGGAAGAAGGAGGCGCGGAGCTCGCGGGCGTAGTTGGCGCGGGCGAGCCAGGGCATGGCGGAGGGGTGGAAGGAGAGGAATGCGAAGAGGACAAACTTGACAGGGGAGGCGACGCGAGCGAAAAAGCTGGTGGAAGATCCAGCGGAATCCCCCTCAGGATTGCTCGATTCTTTGGGTGAGTTCATCACTGAAGAGTTGTAGACCCGCGCGGCGCGGAAAGCGCGGATATTGTGACTCCATGTACACACTCAAAGAGATCGATTACGGCGTTGGTGTAGAGGTTGATGGTGGCGTGCTTCCGGTGCGGCAGATTATCGGAATTGGCCGCAACTACGCGGAGCATGCGCTCGAGCAGGGGGCGGAGATTCCGGATCATCCGTTGGTGTTTGCAAAGAATATCAACGCGCCGATTCTGGATGGTGAGGACATTGTGATTCCTGCGATTGCGCGCGATGAACGCTTCGGCGGGAATCAGACGGACTACGAAGCGGAGCTCGCGGTGATTCTTGGGCGCGATGTGAAGGACGCGACGGAAGAGAATGCGATGGATGCGGTGCTTGGGTACTGCTGCGCCAATGATGTGTCGGCTCGGTGGTGGCAGAAGAAGGGTTCGGGTGGGCAGTTCAATCGTGGGAAGTCGTTTGATACTTTTTGTCCGCTTGGTCCGAGCGTTGTGGCGGCGAGTGAGATTGGTGATCCGCACTCGCTTCGGATTGTGTGTCGAGTGAATGGGGAGGTGATGCAGGATGCGAATACGGAGCAGATGATGTTCCCGATCCCGCGGTTGATCGCGATGCTTTCGAGCGGGACGACGCTCGCGGCGGGGACGGTGATACTCACCGGAACACCGAGCGGCGTGGGGATGGCGCGGGATCCGCAGGTGTGGCTCACGGATGGGGATGTGGTGGAGGTTGAGATCGAATCGGTGGGGGTGCTGAAGAATCGTGTTCGGTTTGGTTAAATGTCACATGCTTCGGGGGACTCTTGTTTCCATTTGATGGAGCATCCGATGGGGTGGGTAAACGCGTTGGTGACTGGTTTGCCGGCGAGGTGCTCGTCGAGGGCGGCTTCGAGTTCGTGGGTGGTGATGTCCGCTGGGACGCGCGGCGAGTCCACGGCTCGTCCGGAGTAGATCAGTTTGCGGTCCTTGTTGAAGACGAAGTAGTGCGGGGTCTTGGTCGCGCCGTAGGCGCGGGCGGTGGATTGGGATTCGTCGCGGAGGTAGAGCCAGGGGAAGTTGTGCTCGTTCATGCGTTTGATCATGTGGTCGAAGTTGTCTTGGGGGTGTGAGTCTCCGTCGTTGGCGTTGATCATGACGAAACGGACATTTCGAGGGGTGTATTTCTCGACGGTCTTGCGGGTGCCTTCGTCGGAGTTGTAGACATAGGGGCAGTGGTTGCAGTTGAAGGAGATGACGAGGGTGTCTTGGGTGAAGTCAGAGAGGGTATAGGTGTTGCCGTCGGTTGCGGGGAGGGTGAAGGATGGGGCTTGGTCGTTGAGGTTGAGCATGTGATGTCCTTTCGTAGCGGTGTTCTGCTTGTGAAGTATACGAGTGGGAAGCGGGCATGAAAAAACCGACCCTGAGGTCGGTTTGAGGTGTTGGTTTGGCTTGTTTTTAAGCGTTTGGTCCGCCGGAGAGGATGTCTGCGGGGAGGTCGTATTTGGTGTCGTTTTTGCGGAAGAGGGCCGCGAGTTCGGTTGCTTTTTTGTCGTACGCGTTCTGGTCTTTCCAGGTGTTGCGTGGGTTAAGGACTTCGCTTGGGACATTGGGTACGGAGGTGGGCATGTGGAGACCGAAGATTGGGTGTACTTCGGTTGGGACTTCGGAGAGCGATCCGTTGAGGATTGCGGTGACCATGGCGCGGGTGTATTTGAGTGAGAAGCGGTTGCCTGTGCCGTAGGGGCCTCCGGACCATCCGGTGTTGAGGAGCCAGACATTGGCGCCGTGTTGTGCGGTGCGTTCTGCGAGCATCTTCGCGTACTCTGCGGCGGGGCGGGGCATGAACGGGCCACCGAAACATGGGGAGAATGCGGCGATGGGGTCGGTGACGCCTTCTTCGGTGCCTGCGAGTTTGCTGGTGTATCCGTTGATGAAGTAGTACATCGCTTGCTCTGGGGTGAGCTTGGAGACTGGGGGCATGACTCCGAACGCGTCGGCGGTCAGGAAGATGACATTCTTTGGATGCGAGCAGACGGATGGGATGATCGCGCCCTTGATGTAGTCGACCGGGTAGGTGACGCGGGTGTTCTGGGTGATGGAGACATCGTCGTAGTCTGGGATGCGGGTCTTCTCGTCGATGACGGTGTTCTCGAGGACGGAACCGAACTTGATGGCGTCCCAGATTTCGGGTTCTTTTTCGTGGGTGAGCCCGATGACTTTGGCGTAGCAGCCGCCTTCGAAGTTGAAGACTCCGGTGGGTCCCCAGCCGTGCTCGTCGTCACCGATGAGTCCGCGGTTTGGGTCTGCTGAGAGTGTGGTTTTGCCGGTGCCTGAGAGTCCGAAGAAGAGGGCGACATTGGTTGGGTCTTTGTGGTCCACATTGCATGAGCAGTGCATTGGGAAGACGCCTTGGTCTGGCATGTCGTAGTTCATCGCATAGAAGATGCCCTTCTTGATTTCCCCGGCGTACTCGGTGCCGAAGATGACGACGGTTTTTTTTTCGAGTGATTGGGCGATCATGATCGGGGTGTTGTGTCCGAGCTGGGCTTGTTCTTCGGCGGTGAGCTTGTGGGTTCCCGCGTTGATGACGGTCCAGTCCTTTGACCACGAACCATCTCCGGCGTCTGAGTCTGAACCCGGCTTGATGAAGAGGGTCTCAGCGAAGAGTGCGTGCCATGCCATGGTGGTGATGACTTGCACACCGAGGCGGTGCTTGGTGTCGGCGCCTGCGAATCCTTCGAAGACGAAGAGTTCGTCTTGGGTCTTGAGATACCGGGTCGCGATTTCGACGGCTTTGTCGAACATCACTGGGGTCATGGGCTGGTTGATTTTGCCCCAGTCGATGTTGTCGTGGATCGCGTTGGTGTCTTCGAGGAACTTGTCGGTTGGTGAGCGACCGGTACGATCTCCGGTTGAGACATTGACGGCACCGTTTGCGGCGAGTTTGCCTTCGCCGCGTTGGAGGACGAGCTCGACAAGCTGTGCGGTGCACAGATTGGTATGGGTGGTCTTCGCGTCGATGTCGAGTCCTGAGATGCTGATGGTACTCATTGGTCGGTTCCTGCTGAGTCTTGGATGATTTGGGTCATCCGATGTTTGGTGTGGCGTCCGAGCCGGGGGATCCGTCGCAGCGGCGTCGCGTCACTCAAATGGGTATGAATCTTAGCCCTTGGTGGGGTAAAAGTGGTTCAAAAGGTGGTGTATCGGGGGTGACTTTCACGGCTCATGGCTGCTATCCTTCCAGACAGGATTCGCTCCGGCGGTTCCTTGGTTGGTGGACGTAGCTCAGTTGGTAGAGCACCTGGTTGTGATCCAGGATGTCGCGGGTTCAAGCCCCGTCGTTCACCCTTTACTTCGTTTTTCTATACGGCCCTCAATGCGCTCTGGCGATGGTTTTTGTTCTTATGATTTTCGTATCGACATTGTTTGTGTTACGCGGCTTTGCGGGCGCTCTGCTGGTCAGTTTGCGCATCTGTGATCTTGTGGTTTGGGTGGGAACCCTGATCGGATTCGAGCGATGAGATTTTGGAACGGAGACTGTGGAGGCGTGGGGCGATTCCCAGTCCCAGTGCGATCACCATGCTCGCGAGCATGAACCCGAGTGCTTTTCGGATGGATGCGGAGTTGTTCCCGGCGGCTTGCTGTGCTTGGAGTTGGTAGAGCGCGAGGATCTCTGAGGAGATCCGGTTGAACCGGGTTTCGTGGGCTTGGTAGGATTCGACCGCTGCGGTGAGCCGTTGTTCGGAAGCGGGGTCAATAAAGGGGGCGCGCCGGACGATGGACTGTCCGACGACTCGGAGTTCGTCGATGGATTGGGAGACATCTGCGTAGGCGTGGGTGAGGCGTGTGTAGTAGCCGGCGATGGAATCTTCGTCACCCGCGGCGTGGAAGTCGTTGGCGGGCTCGGCGCGGAGAGTCTCGAATGTATTGACCCAAGCGTTGTGGTTGCTGATGAGGTCGCTTAGTGCGGGTTCAACGCGGTCCCAGGTTTGGGTGCGGACGGCGCGGTCGAGCGAGAGGGTGTCGATACTGAACTGCAAGGCGCGGACCCGTTGATCCGACGCTTGGCGCACGAGGCGCTGGACGCTTTCTTGATCGAGCGATCCGGCGTTCATGTAGGCGACGGCGAGAACGATGGAGAAGCATGCGAAGGAGGCGCAGGTGACGATGCCGAAGAATCTGATCGGTTTATGGCAGAGAGATAGGAGTGTGGTTTTGAGGGTGTTCATGGTGTGGTGCGATTGATTCTGGTAGGTATTCCTTTGGAACACAACTGTGGGTTAGGCTGCGGAACGACTTGATTTGCAGATGCTGCTGATCTCGCTGAGTTCTGGGGTGAGTTCTTCGACAGACCCCTCGACATTGAGTCGCTCGGCGAGGTTGTCCACGGCTGTTTTCAGGGCGTTCTTCCCGAGAAGCGGGGCGATCATTCCGACGCGCTGGCAGCTGCTTTGGATGGCTTGTTGATCTCGAGTACTGATTTGTTGATTGAGCGTGACCCCGGTTTTGGCGAGTTCAATGGCGAGTTGTTTTTTGGATTCCGGTGAGACACACGAGCGGACACTCTCCAAACTCTCTGGTGTCCAATCGTTGAAGACATACTCTGCAATGGAGCCGAGGACCGTTTGTTGATTGCTTGGTAAGGGGATGGCCATGTCGATCCCGTACGCGCTGAGAAGGAGAGTCTCGATGCTGCTTTTGGGGCATCCCATCAGAATGATCGGGTTCTTGAATCCGTTGAGACGCATCTTTCGGATCGTCTCTGGCATACCCGGTGTTTCATCGCAGAGATGGCAGATGAGCATGTCCTGATCCGTGTATTTTTCGGATGCTTCTTCTTCGGTTTTGGCGAAAGTGTACCGGAGGCTTGTGTCTTGGAGGTATTCACGCATCAGTGAGGAGAACTCGGCTTGCTGCGAGTAGATCATCATGGAGATTTTCATCTCTTCCTGGTTCACTTTTTCCCACGCGTACAAGAGTGTTTCCGGGTTTTGATGGAGGAACTCGCGGAGGGAGACTTCTTTATCGAACTTGACACCGATTTCGTGGACTCGTCCTCCTCGGTGTTCGCAGCGTGTGATTGTGCCGCGGCGTGGTACGATTTTGCCGGAGTTGTTGACGAGGTCGATGGTGAGGAGTGTTCCGGGGTACATGTAGCTGGAGTGGAGGAACGATGCGCCGCCTTGGGAGAGGTTGCGGGACGCGACGACGAGTGCTCGGGAGTTGTGACCATCGGATTCAATATGGATGCATAGGTTGGGGTGCGCGTACTGGAGTCTGCGGTAGACGCGGGAGGGGTTTGGGGCGCCCTTGCTTGGACAGTCGTCGAGTTTGGCGAGCAATCGGTGGTACAACGCACCGTCGACTGAGAGGGAGTTCCGGGTGGCGGTGACGGCCTGTGGCTTTGATGAGATGAAGTCGAAACTCATGGTGATGCTCGTGGGTGCCGGGAGAGGGTGTTGGTACACCATGCACTTCGACCAACACCGGGCTGGATATGGGCTTAACTGGGTGTATTGAGGGATATCGAGCGGATCGAATCGATGTAATCCCACCTCAATATTGAAGAGGATTGGTGGGGTCGGGTGGGCGGGATCGAGCCGAGCGGCGTGGTAATCATCAAAAACGCTCTCCTTGCGGAGAGCGTTGTGTGCTTTGATGTTGTGACCGATAACGAGCGGGAGTCGATGGACTCGGATCAGATGTCCAGGTTCTTGACTTCCAGCGCGTGGTCCTCGATGAACTTGCGGCGGGGCTCGACCTGCTCACCCATCAGCAGCGAGAACAGCAGGCTCGCTTCTTCGGATGCGTGCTCCCACTGGACTTTGTAGAGCGTGCGTTTGGTGTCGTCCATTGTGGTGTCCCACAGCTGGATCGCGTCCATCTCGCCCAGCCCCTTGAACCGCTTGATCTCCATCCCGCGGCGACCGATCTGGTGGAGGGCTGGGAGGATCGATGGGATGTTTGCGGCTTCGATGACTTTGGACTGGGTGGTCGGCTGGGCGGTCTCGTCGTCGTCGGATTTGGTGGTGGATGTTTTTTCGGTGACCCACGCGAAGCGTGCGGGGATGTTCTCTCCCGTGACGGATTCTTCTTGGACGAGGCCGTAGTCGTCGATGTCCAGGCCAAGTTCTGCGAGGTTGGTGAAGATGGAATCAAGCTCGCGGTTCTCGTGGAGTTCGCGGAGGGTTGCGAGTGGTGACGCGTCTTCCTTGAACTGCGCCGCGTACTCCGGTGAGTCGGGGTCGAGTGCTGGGGCGGCGTCTTCTGATTCCGAATCGTCTTCGTCGCTCGGGATCTCTGCGTCTTGGGTGAGTCTCCAGCCCTTGGCTTCGAGGAGTTCGAGGGCTTCGGATTCCGACCATGCGTAGAGGTCTTCGGTCTGCGTGGAGAGTTTGTGGGTGGGGAGGAGGCCGTCCTTGCGGGTGCTGAGCAGATCGAGGAACTTGACGCCTCGGCGTTCGGCGATCTCGACGAGGTCTCCGAGTCGGGTCAGTTGCTGCACAACTCGGCGTGCGTCTTGTCCCGCGATCGAGGTGATGACTCGTGGTTCGATGCCGGTTTGTGCACCGACGATGTCGCGGACCTGGAGGACCGAGCCATCGAGACCGAGGTCGGTGAGGGCGTTGTCGAGGGTGCGTTCGTTGAGGACATACTGTGCTTTTTTGTTCCGCGTGATTTGGTAGAGCGGTGGCTGGGCGATGTAGACATGTCCGCGCCGGATGAGTTCTGGCATCTGGCGGAAGAAGAAGGTGAGGAGGAGGGTGCGGATGTGCGACCCGTCCACATCCGCGTCGGTCATGATGATGACTTTGCCGTAGCGGAGTTTGGTGATGTCGAAGTCGGCGCCGATCCCGCACTTGAGGGCGGCGATGAGCGTGCGGATTTCTTCGAATCCGAGTACTTTGTCGATGCGGGCGCGTTCGACATTGAGAATTTTACCCTTGAGCGGGAGGATCGCTTGGGTTTCGACATCTCGGCCTTGGGTTGCCGAACCTCCCGCGGAGTCGCCTTCGACGATGAAGATTTCGGAGCGGTCCATGTCTTTGGTTTTGCAGTCGCGGAGCTTGTGGGGCATGGAACCCGAGTCGAGGGCGGACTTGCGGCGGGTCAGCTCGCGTGCTTTGCGCGCCGCTTCGCGTGCTTGGGCGGCGACGATGCCTTTGAGGCAGAGCTTCTTGGCTTCGGTGGGGTGTTCTTCGAGCCAGTTGTTGAGCGCGTCTTGGAGGGCGCTGGAGACGAAGCCTTCGATTTCGGGATTGAGGAGCTTCTCTTTGGGCTGGTTGTTGAACTGTGGGTCTGGGAGTTTAACCGAGACGATTGCGATGAGACCTTCGCGGAGGTCGTCACCGGTTGGGTTTGGGTCTTTTTCTTTGAGGATTCCGGAGCGCTTTGCGTAGCCGTTGAGCGTGCGGGTGAGCGCGGTTTTGAAACCTTGGCCGTGGGTACCGCCGTCGACATTGTTGATGTTGTTGGCGAAGGTGAGGAGTGTTTCGTTGTATCCATCGTGGTACTGGAGGGCGACCTCGCAGATCATGGACTCTTCTTCGAGTTCTTTTTGAAGGTAGACGGGTGACGAAACGGTGTTCTTGCCCTTCATCAGGTGGGTGACATACTCGAGGAGCCCGTTCTCGGCGCAGAAGGTTTCGTGCTTGAGTTTGCCATCGGCGCCGACGCGTTCGTCGGTGAGTTTGATGGTGACGCCTGGGTTCAGGTATGAGAGCTCGCGGAGTCTTCCTGAGAGGGTTTGGTAGACGAAGTTGGTGTCTTCGAAGATCTGGGTGTCTGGTTTGAAGGTGACGGTGGTCCCGGTGGCGCGGTCGCTGTTCTTTGGGATGGGTCCGATGTCGTGGATGTCTTTGGTGACGACGCCGCGCTCAAAGACGATTCCCTTGATGACGCCATCGCGCCAGACTTCGACTTCAAGGAGTGAGGAGAGCGCGTTGACACAGGAGACACCGACGCCGTGGAGACCGCCGGAGACTTTGTATGCGGAGCCTTCTTGCTGGAACTTTCCGCCGGCGTGGAGTTTGGTGAGGACGACCTCGACGGCGGATTTGCCGTTGAGTGTTGGGTCATCGTTGACGACGGGATCCGTTGGGATGCCGCGTCCGTCGTCGACGACTTTGACGGAGCCGTCGGGCTGGATGTAGACGGAGACATAGGTTGCAAAGCCCGCCATCGCTTCGTCGATGGAGTTGTCAACGACTTCGTAGACGAGGTGGTGGAGTGCGCCGATGCCTGTGCCACCGATGTACATACCGGGGCGTTTGCGGACGGCTTCAAGACCCTCGAGAACCTTGATCTGGTTGGAGGAGTACTCGCCGGGCGTGGACGCGGTGGATGGTGTGTTCTGGTCGGTCATGGTGTTGATCGGTTCGTCCGGTGCTGCGATCCGCTGAACTTGCTTCGCGTGAGGGAGCACGCGAGAGGGCTGCGGAAGTGGGTTCGAATTCATGACCCAGAGAACGGGCTTGAGGGCTCGTTTCGGGGACAGGTATACTAGGAGGATCGGCGGCAAAAATCCCGAAAAACACCGACTCAAATCGGCGATTCATAGGGGTTCTAAGGGGCTGGAAATGAATCGTTTAGGGGGGTGGTTCTACTGGCGGATTTCGACGACCGATACGCGTTCAGCGAGGAGTTCGTAGACGAGGGAGATGTCTTCGTCTGCGAGGCGCACACAGCCCATGGATTGGTTGTCTCCGATGGAGTTGGGGTCGATGGTGCCGTGGATTCCGAACCCGGTGAGGGATGCGTATTGCCCGACGCCGTCGAGTCCTAGCCAGTATTCACCGATGGGGTTTGCTGGATCATCCGGGCTGTATCGCTCCGCGGCGTTGCGTGGGTTGACCCATCCTGGGTTCTCGAGTTTGTTGGTGGAGATGGTGAAGACACCGAGCGGGGTGCCATTGTCGGCACCGAGACCGACATTGAGGGAGGTGATGAAGAGCCATTGGTCGGGGTTGTTGGGTGAGCCGTGGTAGATGTCCATGCGGTGCTTGGACTTGTAGACGACGGCGTGGAATGGGCCTCGGACGAGTTTGATGTTCTGGTCGAGGCGGATGCGTGAGGGGTTGGCGATGCGGTTGACGCGCTGGATGAGTTTCCAGTGGGTCGCGAGTTCGCGCCGGCTTGCGATTCTTGAGAGGGAATCGCCTGATTTGATTTTGTACTCTTCGCACATCGGGTCGGTGGGAGCGACGACTGGGCCGAAGACGAGGACCTTGTTGATCTCGGTGAGGGCGTCGCGGACGCGTTTGCCGTCGGCGCTGGAGGGGTCGATGTTGTGGAGGGTCTGGGAGAGGAGCTTGCGGGCAGCGACGCGGTCATTCTGGTTGACCATGCGTTGTGCGGTGTCAAGCTGGAGACGGACGGCGTTTGCACCGGTTGCCGGTTGCTGAGTTGTCGGCTGTTGGGTGGGCTGCTGGGTAGGTTGGTTGCGGGTCGCGTCGAGGAGTGAGGTGCTTGTGGGCTGGTTCTGCGGCGGGTTGGCCGAGGTTTGTGGCTGGTTTTGGGGTTGGGCTTGGGTCCGGTTCTGGATTTCGGTGAGCGCGGAGGATCCTGCGATGGAGTTCTCGGCTTCTTGCTCTGGGTCGGGGCGGTTGCCTGAGCCTGGGAGGGAGCGGGTTGGTGCGGAGTTGCTGATCTCGACGGGTTGGTCGGTGGTCTTTGCTGGGTTGGCGCTTTGGTTGGTGAGCGTGTTCTTCTGCTCGGTTGCGCTTTCTGGGGTCTGTTCCGATGGGGACTTGCTCGGACGGATGAGCGCGAACCAGAGGATCATGATCAGCGCGACGAGCACGAGGATCGCGGGGAGCAATCTGCGGATGGTGGAGTTCTGGCTCCGGCGGTAGTGGACGGATGAAGAGCGGGTGGTGCGTGAAGATTGGCTTGGAAGACTCATCCGTGGGTTCTCACATATTCAGTCGTCGGCGTGACGACGCGGTCCATGGGTTGGTCGTGCGGGTCTGTTGGGATCCGCTCGACCAGTTGTTCATCGAAACAGACCCCGACGAGCGACACGGGTGTGTCGAGTTGTCGGCGTTGTTCGATCCATCGATCATAGAACCCCGCGCCGCGTCCGAGCCGATGACCGGCGGGATCGAATCCGAGACCCGGGATCAACGCGAGGGTGATCTGGGCGTCTGGGATCGGTTTGCAGTCGGGGGAGGGTGATCTGAGACCGTATCGGCCGATTTGTAAATTGTTGTCCAGCGATTCAATTTGCACCGGTTGCATGGTCTTTGTCTCCCAATCGACGGACGGGATGCAGACGGTTTTGTGATCCGCGAGTGCTTGGGTGATGAGCGGGTCCAGCGAGAGTTCGGTGGGGAGGGCGGCGTAGCAGAGGATGGTTGTTGCGGATTGGTAGAGGTCCGAGGTTGTTATTTGCGTGCAGAGTTGTTGGCTTTGCGCAGCGCGGGCAGTGGGGAGCATCTGATCGAGGGTGTGCTTGATCGTGGTTCTGAGACTGGATTTGGTCGCGGAGCAGGGCATATTGGATGTTAGGAGGCGTTTGCGATTGTTGTTCTGTTCTGATAGAATGTCGTTATGCGGGCAGGGTGCTCTTGCTCAAATGAACATATAGAAAGGACTGAGTTATGATCTTTGGAAGATGGCGGCGGTTGTTGCGGCGATCGGTTTTCAGGGGAGCGCGTTGGTTCAGGCGAACCCGTTGCCTTGGGATGGGCTTACTGAGCCTGCAGAGTATGTAACCTTTGAAGTGGATGACTCAGGTTGGACTTTATATCCAGTTATCACAGCAGACGATGTATTTGTTGGTTTCTTCGGCTATTTGCCGGACGAGTTTGTGGTGGGCGACAATGTTTCGTTGCTGTGGTTGACCCCTGACAATGGTGATGGCACATGGAGTATGTATGGTTGGTCGCATACTGATATTAAAATTGTAAGTGCATATCTTGATGAGCTGACCGCAACTCAAAATGTACTCTCTGATACTGGACTCGATGTCTTTGCGATTCCGTCTCAACCTATAACTCAACCAAAGAGCATGCCGTTTGGGGTGGCGGTTGATGATCCTTTTGAGCCGATCGTTGCAGCAACACAAGATCCCGAAATCGCTGAGGCCTTGATTGCCCAGGGGGCTGCAGGCGCCCCTAATTTAACTAAGGCTGTGAATGTTCAACCTGTCGACGGTTGTCCTCCTGCTGTGAACAATGATGATGGCCATGTCACGAAGTTGGATATGGAGTTGGCAATTCGCGCTCGGATGATTCAAGAGATGATGATTGTTTGGTTGTCTGATCCAATCCTTGATAGTCTCATGGTGACCGGTTTTGATCAAGATGAAGGAGATATTGAGTTTTGTTTCTGTATCCCAGGGTGTCACAATGTATGGGGAGCATGGGGTCCTTGGTCCTGTGCAAATCCGAACCCATTTTTAAATGGCGCAGGCTCCTGTCGATGTACACAGTGTTCTCGTACTCGAACTGGGACGAGAGTGTGTGTCAACTTATTTTGCACTACTACCTCAACCGCTCCCATTACAGCTACGCAGGGTCCAATGGAAATCGCTGGCCCAGTAAATACGGACGGGTCATGCGGAACATGTCCGTAAGTGACCCCCTCCAATATCGTTGAAAGACGGATTGGAGTTTTTCATGAGGCACAAAGCAAAATTTCTTTCATATTTGTTGCTGACCGGAGCGACCGCCTATTTGGGTTTGGTATCACACGCTTTGATTGCATCTGGCTATGTGAATGCCCTTTTAAAGCAAGAGGTTGATGTTCCAGTTCAAGTCTCGTTGCCAGATTGGCCACCGATGCAGAACTCTACCCTTGTGTATACCCAAGTGCCGGGAAACAACGGGGTGTATAACTCCGTGCTCACTTGTGATGACAAGTCCAGTTTTCATTTTAGTTTCGTTAGCACTTTGCAAGAATCGATCTTTATCGCAACGGGTTCGGACGAGCGGGTCTGGGGGATATTTGCTATCCCATATCCCTTTCTAATCCCATTGGGGATCCATCTACTGATTACTTGGTTTCTAAGACATTTCGTTCGTGTTGTGGCTACCAAATCGATGTATATTGAGTATCACTATCCTTTCGCAACTCACGCTTTTTTTGCGTCTGTTTTTGCGTATTTTATTGCAGTTTTGTTTCAGAGTGGAAGAATGATTTGGGCAAGTGAAATGTGGGGACCAGGAGCGTATTTGAATGATTCAAAGATTGGGGGAGTCTGCTTGGCATTGCTCTTTTGGCTCAGTGTATTGATATATCTATATTGTGTGATCGGTACTGCGGGGATTCGCGTATGTCGGAGTCCCGATGCCAAGAAACAGACCTGTATCCGGTGTGGGTATCAGTTGGGTGAAGGGGATGGGAGATGCCCTGAATGTGATTTGGAGGCGGGGGCGTTTATCCGGTCCAAGTGGCGTGTTAACCACTGGTATCTCGCGGCGATGTGTGTGGTGACCTTCTTTTCGCCGGTGCTTGTGGCGAGTGTGTATTCGGTCTTCCACTAGGCGTTGCAAAGGCGTCTATGACTGTAGTTGCTCTTTTTTGGCGCGGGCTTGGTCGAGGTATTGCTTGAGGATTTTTTCGGCGCCGATGTCTTTGGGTTCGTAGTAGCGTTTGTCGACTCCGATGTAGTCTTGTCCGGAGAGTTGGTTTTCGCTGTTGTGGGAGTATTGGTATTTTTCGGTTTCGAGGTCGCGGACGCGTTGTCCTGAGCCGTCGTCGGATGAGCGGGGGGAGGTGTTGCCGTCGCGGAGGTAGATGGGGACGGGGATGACGCGGTCGTTGCGGACATCGTCGAGGGCGGCGTCGATCGCGACATACGCGGCGTTGGATTTGGGGGCGCACGCGAGGTAGGTCGCGCACTGCGCGAGTGTGATCCGCGCTTCGGGCATCCCGATGCGTTCGATCAGGTCCCAGCATGCTTGGGCGACCATGATCCCGCGTGGGTCCGCGTTCCCGATGTCTTCTGAGGCGAGGATCGCGAGCCGGCGTGCGATGAATCTTGGGTCTTCTCCCGCGTCGAGCATCCGCGCCATCCAGTAGAGCGCGGCGTCGGGGTCTGATCCTCGGACGGATTTGATCATCGCGGAGATGGTGTCGTAGTGACCGTCGTCGCCGTAGGTTGCTACTTTTTGTTGGATGGAGTCTTCAGCGGTTTGTTTGTCGATGTGGAGTTTTTGTCTTTGTGAAGACACAGGCGGGGCGCCTGTGCCACCAAGAGAAGAGGATGATGAGAGCACCGCGACTTCGAGCGCGGTGAGTGCCCTTCGCGCGTCGCCTTCGGATTTGAGGGCCCAGACATGGAGTGCTTCGTCGGTGATGGTGATGTCGAGGTCGGGATACGCGAGGGGGTTGTTGATCGCGTTGTTGATGAGTTGGGCGGTTTCTTCTTCGGTGAGTGATTCGAGCCGAAAGAGTGTTGAACGCGAGATCAGCGCGGAGTTGACGGCGAAGAGCGGGTTCTCGGTGGTTGCGCCGATGAGGGTGATGAGTCCGCGCTCGACATCTGCGAGGAGAACATCCTGCTGGGATTTGGAGAAGCGGTGGATCTCGTCAAGGAAGAGGATGGTGCGTTTGCCGGAGTCTCCCAGGACGCGGTGCGCGTCGTCGATGATCTCTCGGATTCGTTTGACGCCGACGGATGCGGCGTTCTCACGGATGAAGCGTCGTGCGGTTGCTTTGGCGATGACTTCAGCGAGGGTGGTCTTTCCGGTGCCGGGTGGGCCGTGGAGGATGACGGAGGTGAGGGCGTCGGCGTCGATCATGCGCCGGAGGAGTTTGCCTTCGGCGAGGAGGTGTTGTTGTCCGACGACTTGGTCGATGGATCGCGGGCGAACGCGAGCCGCGAGCGGTTCGACGGCTTTGATCGCGGTGTCGCGGTTCGCTTTCCAGAGGTCGTTCATACGGGGATTGTACGGGTGGCGGAGTCCGAAAAGACCGTGGAATGCGGGGGGAAATCCGTGATTTGTCAATTTATCTTAAATCGAGGGGATCACTAGCTTTGCATATGCTAACATATTCCTGATGTCTCCACTCTGGCTCATATTGATAGCCGCGATTTGTATCGTGGGCGGTCTGATGATCGCGGGGGGTCAGCACGGGCGGACGAAGAAGCCGCAAGTCGGTGTGTTTGATGGGTTTATGTTTCTTGTTGGGTACTTGTATTCCAAGATCATGCATCGCGCTGAGTTTCAGGTTGAGGACGGGGTTTTTGAGGATATTGATGGGCCGATGATCGTGGTGTGCAATCACACCTGCGGGATTGACCCGTTTTTGGTGTCGGCGATCATGCCTCGTCGGATCAGCTGGTTGATGGCTGAGGACATGCGGCTGCCTTGGCTCGGGTGGTTCTGGAACTGGGCGGGGATCATCTTCGTCGCTCGCAATCGGCACGGGAAGTCTGGAATCCGCAAGGCGCGGGCGCACCTGACGAACAACGGGATGATCGGGATCTTTCCTGAGGGGAAGATCGAGCGTCCTGCGGGTCGGTTGCTCCCCTTTGCGCCGGGGGTTGGTGTGCTGGTCAAGCGGACCGGTGCTCGGGTGCTTCCTGTGGTGATTGATGGGACACCGGATGTTCCCACGGCGTGGGATTCGATCTGGACGAGTTCGAACGCTCGTGTTCGGGTGATGAAGCCGATCGATTACAACGAGCTTGGGATTGGGAGCGCTGAGATCGCGAAAGATCTTGAGAGCCGATACAAAGGGTGGACCGGGTGGGAAGTGGGATCACGCGGCTCGCGTGAGGTCATCGTTGATGATGCATCCGATGAGGTTGTGCATTCGATCAAGGATGGATCGCGTCAGATCGCGTAAGCAAGATGTCGTTGGGGTTCTGGGTGCCACTACTCGCATTCTTATGTGCAGTAGTGTCTTCGGATCATCGAAACACACACAATCACGAAGACACTACTGCGCCGAAGACGGCGAGTAGTGGCACCCTGAAATAGATTTAGTTCGAAGCGTCGCGCATGGACTGAAGTGCTTGGAGACGACGCGTGTGGATCTCGCGGTCGGGTTCGAGGGCGATGAGTGCGTTGAGTTGGTGCTCGGCTTGGTCGAGGTCGTCGGCGATCATCGCCATGCGTGCGGCTTGCTCTCTGGCGGGGGCTTCGAAGGGTGCGATGCGTGTGGCGCGGATCGCTTTGGCGAGGGCTCGGGCGGAGTTACCGGTTTGCGCATACAGCTCGGCGAGCTGGTTTGCGTACGCATTGGAGTGGACCTCGCGGACATCAAGGTATTCGAGGTGGGGGATGGCGCGTGCTTGTTCGTCGAAGGAATCGCTCGCGAGGTAGTGACGCGCGAGCCGTTTGTGGGGCATCTCGTCTTCGGGGCGGATGAGGATCGCGTGTTCCAAGAGTTGTATCTGTTCATCACCGAGTGTGTCGCCTTCGAGCGCGAGGGCGATTCCCAGACGGAGGTTCAGGAGGTCGGGGTGGGATGGGTATTGCTCGAGGAGTTCATCGAGTGTGGAGATGGAGGGGAGACCGGTGCTGAGGTCGCCGAGGAGTTCTTCGAGGGTTGGGAGGTCGTCTGCGGCGAGGAGGCCGTGGGATCGGAGGTCTTCTTTGGCCCATTTGGTGAAGGCGTCCATGAACTCAGATTGGGTGAGTCCGAGGACCTGCTCGAACGCTTCGGGCGCGGTGCGTCCTGTGGTGGATGCGTCCATGATGTCGCGGGGTGCGATCGGTCCGAAGCGTTCAACGATGTACTCGAACATCCACGCGCCTTGGGCATACGCAAGGGAGCGGTCGGATGGTTTCTCTGGACGCACGAACGCGATGTCGATCGAATCGAGATCAAAGAGGTCGTCGGCGCGCGTGGCGTTTTCGAGCAATGCCCACTGGGTTTGGTCGCGGGGTGCGTCCTCGTTGAAGACCGCGTTGGCTTCGGTCATCCAGTGGATGACGCGGTTGCGCGTGCGCGAGAGGTTGACGGTGTGGGTGTACTCGTGCTGGAGGACGCGCGCCCAGTCGTAGTGTCCCGCGGTGGACTTGGGTCCTTCGCGTGGGGACTCGAAGGCGATGACTGGGCCGGTGGATGCGGCCATCGTGTGGATGGAGGGCATGCCTCCGATTCGCACCGCGAACCATTCGTGGTTGGGCATCAGCTCGATGATGGTTTTCTCGGCTGGTTCATGGTTCATCCCTCCCGGAAGATCGGAGCAGACGCGGGTGTGGATCGCTTCGAGGATCTCGGGCATTTCTTGTGCGAGGATCTCGTCTTGGCCTTGCTTGTAGCGGATGATGAAGTGCTCGGTTTCGATGGTTTCGTAGGTTGCCAGCTCGGTCAGGAGCTTGAGGGAGTTCTGGGCGCGGAGGTTGAAGGGATCGAGCTTGATCGCTTCGGTGAGTGCGTTCTTTGCTTCGAAGTCCTTCCCCGCTTGGACGAGCATGAGTCCGAGTTGGAGTCTTGGCTCACCCCAGTTTGGCGCAAGGTCGATCGCTCGGCGCAGGACTTCCGCGGCTTGGGGGTATTGACGCGAATCAGATAAAGTCCGACCGACCCACACGGCGGCGATGGGGGAGCTTGGGAAGTCGTCGTTGAAGCGCTGGAGCAATCGGTTGGTAGACGAGACCCGGTAGCCTGCGGCGGCGGCGGAGGCTTCGAGCGCGCGGAGGGTTGGGTGGTTTGGGAATCGGGCGAGTGCGGGATCGAGTGATTGCTCGGCGCCTTCGGGGTCTTTCCTGCGCAGCGCGATGCGGGCGCGGATGATCGCGCCGCTGGGGCTGATCTCGGGTTCGAACTCGGAGGGGTCGTCGAGTTCGGGGATCGAAAACGACGCGGCGCGGGCGTCGAGGCCATCGGCAAGTTTCTCGGCGTTGTCGAAATCGAATCCGTCGACGGCGATGTGACCCAGCAGGAGCATCGGTTCAGCGGCACGCGGGTTGAGACGCAACGCTTCGACGGCGGCGGCGTGCGCTTCTCCGAGGTTGTGATGTTCATACAGCAGATTCGCTTCAACCATGCGGAGCGTCCAGTCGAGGCGATCGACGCGGTCGCGCGCGTGGGCGATGAGGGCTTCGATCGCTTCGTAGTCCGCTTTGGCGCTGACGACCGGAGCGCGGAGGCGGGTGAGCTTGATGAGGGCTTCGCATCCCAGCGCGAAGTCGCTCGCGTTGTCGAGCTGTTGGTTGGCGAGCTGGGTTTCGATGGACTCGAGCTGGGTGATTGCGTCTTCGCGTTGGCCGAGCAGTTCGAGGGACGATGCTCGGATGAGCATGGACTCGATGGTTGGTGATTGGACTTGGTCGATGAGATCGAGTGATTCAGAAGGGAAACCGGATCGGAGTTTGGACCAGGCGCGTGCTGGGAGGGGTGTCGCGGGGTCATCGAAGATGGGGTTGCTGAGGTCTCCGATGTCGAGTGCGATCTGCGGCGCGAGTGTAGGGTTTTTGAGGTCGTCTTGGGTCCACTGGCCATGGATGACGCGGAGGTGGGCGCGTTCTTGATCGGTGAGGTAGGTCGCGTTGAGTCGGTCTTGGACCGCTTGGGCGAGTTGCTGGATTTGTTGTTGGTCTGGGTGCTGGATGCGGATCGCGCGGTCTTGGGGATCGACCGGTTCGATGGGCTGGGCGAGTGCTGTGTAGGGAAACGCGGTGCCTGCGAGTGTGATGAGTGCGAACAGCGGGCGGGTCATCATGGTGTTTGCTCGATGACCTCGTACTCGATGGTCTGTGAGTTGACGGTTGCTTTGTCCGCCTCGCCTCGCCATTCTGAGATCTGCGAGTTCCAGCCGGACTCTACGGGTGGGGTGGTTGTGTCGAAGAGGTTGGGGTCGAGCTCGGTGTTGGTTTTGACATCAAAGAGCTGGACGATCTGGAGGTCTCCTGTCCAGTCGGCTTTGACATAGAGCATCGGGAGGTTGGTGTCGTTGTTGAACCAGATACGGACCCATTCCCAGTCGTCTTGGACCGCGGCGTTGGGTTTCGGGGTGAGCTTGATCTGCTGGGTGTTGTCGATGGTCTCGATCAGGTAGCTGAGTTCGGGGAAGTCTTTGTTGTTGGCGAGTCCATCGGTGCGGTCGAGGAGGTCGATGGTGTAGGACTCGAACACGCGGTCGGTATTGCGACCCAGCGAGACCCAGAAGGGGGCTTCGCGCATGAGTTCCATTGGGTCGAGCTGTTCACCCTTGGCGACGAGCTCGCGTTTGTTGAACTGTTTCTGGTCGGGGAGACGCTCGACGAACCAGCGGCCATCGAAGATGTAGTGCTCGCGGATGTCGGACAATCGGTTGTCGAGCTGCAAGGAGTTGAAACGCACGGCGTATCCGCGCTGGCCGGTGTCGTGGTCGGTGGTGAGGTAGAGCTTGCCGATGCGTTTTTGGAGATCGGATTCGAGGGCTTGGATGATGGTGTACTGGACATCGCCGGTCATGGAGTTGATGGAGTCGTCGGTTTTGGCGAGGGATTCCATGAACGCGCGGGCTGGGCTGGCTGCGGGACTGGTTGCAACGGTAGTTGGGGCGGGTGCCTGATCAGTTGTTTGGACATCCGGCTGGACGGAGAGGGCGCAGAGCATGATGATGGTGTGGAGCATGTGAGAATCCTTGGCGAGCGTGTCCTACATCCTATTCAACGCATCAACCGCTGGATTGTTGCGTTCCTGACGGATTCACAGACCGATTAACCGGCTGGATTGAGGGTCTCGATGATCGAATCGGGGTCCGTGAGGTACGCTTCAGCGATCGCGGCGGCGGCGATCGCGTCGCGGCGCATCTTCTTTTGTTTGTGCGTCAGCCCGGTCTGGGACATTCGAGCGTCCGCAGCGACAGAGGTCCGGCGCTCGTCCACGAGGATGATCGGACGCCCGACAAGATCGGACAGCCTTTGGGCGAACGCTTTGACGAGTTTGGCGCGCGGGCCGATCGTGTCGTCCATGTTCAATGGCATCCCGATGATGATCTCCGCGTCCATCGGTTCGGGAACGATGTGGACCTTGAGCGCGTCGAGGAGGCGGTTTCCCTGATCGTGATCGATCGGGACTTCGACCAGACCTGCGGGGGAGGCGATGTTGGTGATCCGGTCGGCGCGGGCTAGGCCTGTTCGTTGGTCGCCGAGATCGATCGCGAGGATGCGCATGGGTGATGGTAGTTTGGGCTTGGTGGCACAGGCGTCCCGCCTGTGTTCTGTGCGGAGTAAATATGCTCAAAAGTCATCACAGGCGGGACGCCTGTGCCACGGGTGCTTGGTTACTTGAGTTCGGGGGGGAGTTGGTCGTGGAGTTTTTTGATGTCTTGGGCGCGGTCTTTGGGGACGACGAGGGTGGCGCGGTCGGTGCGGATGACGATGAGATCGTCGCAGCCGATGAGTGCGATGGTGTGGTTGGAGTCGGTTTCTCCGATGACGATGTTGTCTTTGGAATCGAAGGTCGCGATGTTGACACCCGCGGCTTTGTTGTTGTTGGAGTCCGCGTCGAGGGTTTCGCCGTAGGCGGGCCACGATCCGACATCGAGCCAGGTGATTTCCATTTTGACGCCGACGATGGAGACATCGGATTCGTTGGCGGCGGGTTCCATGATGCCGTAGTCCACGGAGGTTTTGTCGAGCTTTGGGTAGATGTCGTTGAGGACTTCTTGTTGTTTGTCGGTGCCCCACGCGTCGGCGAGGTGCTTGATGAGCTGGGAGTTGTTGGGCATGAAGCGTTCGTAGAGTTTGAGGAAGGTGCCTGCGTGGAAGACGAACATGCCTGCGTTCCAGTCGTAGCGACCGGAGTTGAAGTACGCTTCGGCTTTTTCCAGCGGCGGTTTTTCGATGAAGCGGACGACTTTGAACGCTTGGCTGTCGGTGCCTTCGAGGGGTTGGCCGTGCTCGATGTATCCATACCCGGTCGCGGGGTGGTCGGGTTTGATCCCGAAGGTGACCAAACGCGAGGGGTCCTCTTCGACGAGCTTGTATCCGAGGTCCATCGCGCTGTTGAAGGTCTCTGCGGGTTCGATGAGCTGGTCTGCGGTGAGCACGCTGAAGATCGCGTCGGGGTTTTCCTTTGCGAAGACCGCGGCGGCGAACGCGACGGCGTTGACGGTGTCGCGGGGTTGAGGCTCTCCAAGGATGTGGGCATCGTCGAAGGAGGGGAGACCCTCGCGAATCTGGTCGCGGTAGCGTTCTCCGGTGCAGATGTATTGCTTGTCGGCGGGGACGAGCTTGGAGGCGCGGTTCGCGGCGATTTCGAGCAGGGAGACGGTCTTGCCGCCCTCATGAATGAACTTGATGAGTTGTTTGGGTTGCCCGTCGCGGGACATGGGCCAAAGCCGGGTGCCGGAGCCGCCGGCCATAATCATCGCGTAACGCATAGTGGGGATTCCTTCGAGGAGTCTGCTCTGGGGGTCAGAACGATCGGATTACCCGCCCGCGAAGACGGCTTGGACAATGGTATCCGTATCGGCGTCTTGGCCGAGCCGACCCAGCACGATCTCGACCTTTCTTGCCGCTTCTACGCGGGATTCTCCCAGCGCCATGAGCGCAGAAACCGCTTCGGACGCTGGGCCTGACGCGAAGGTGGGTTCGATGGTGGATGCGGTGTGGAGTGATCCTGACATGATCGCGTCCCCGGCGTATTTCTCGACCTTGCCTGTGAGTTCGGCGATGACCGTCTCAGCAGTGCGTTTGCCGATCTCGGGGAGTTTGGTGAGGGATTTGGCGTCCTTCGCGATGATCAACGCGGCGATGGTCGAGGGTTGCTCGGTCAGCGCTCTGAGTGCTTTGCGGGTCCCGACGCCTTTGACGGAGGTGAAGGTCTCGAAAAACGAGCGTTCATCGGCGGATCCGAACCCGATGAGTCTTGGGACGAAGCTGGTGCCTTGTCCTTGCGCTTCGAGGAGGGTTTTGGTGTGGAGGGTGATCTTGGTGCCGATTTTGGATTCGAGCGCATCGGCGAGGTAGGTGGGGATCAACGCTTCGATCGCGAGATTTGGAGTCGGGAGCAGGGTCGCGATCGGGATGGATTCGCGGGTGATGGATTCGAGCGTTGCGGTCAATCGGGTGATCATGGGATGAGCATACACGCGATCGGGCGGGTCTGTCGTCAGAATGGGCGATTTGGTGGCTTTGGAAGGCGGTCTTGGTCGATAGAGCGTGTATGAATAGACGGCCCCCTATGCGGACACTGATCATCGGAACTCCTGAGAGCGCGGATTTGCTGTCGAGGCAAGTCGGGATGCTTGCGAATCCGCCGGCGCTGGTCGGGGTAATCCTGATCGATGCGGATCCTGGGATCAAGGAGATCAACGGTCTTTCGGTGCTGGGTCGGGTGGAAGCGCTGGGTCAGGTGTGCAGTGCCGCGGGCGTGGCGCAGGCGATTGTGTCGCTCCCGGCGGCGCATCGCGATCAATGGCGGACAATCAGTACGGAGCTTCAGCGGACCGGTGTCATCGAGCGGTTTGTGACCCCGATGGATGAGCTGCTCAACAGTGCCCCGACGGTGACCAACAACGCGAGCGTGCAACTGCCCTCCAATAAGATTGATCTGGGGAAACTCGTCGGGCGCGAAGCGCACGGGATTGATCGTGAGCTTGTTGGTGAGACCATCGCTGACAAATGCGTGCTGGTGACGGGTGCGGGCGGGTCGATCGGTTCGGAGCTTGTGAAACAGATCGCGAGCTTTGGCCCATCGCGGATCGTGCTGATGGAACGCTCCGAGAATGCGTTGTTTGGTGTTGATCGCTGGCTCAAAGAGATTCATCCCGAGATTGAGCGGGTCGCGATTCTGCATGATGTGGTGGATGCTTCGACGACGCTTTCGCATCTAGAGCGGTGGGGTCCAGAGGTGGTGCTTCATGCGGCGGCGCACAAGCATGTGCCTTTGATGGAAGACCATCCGGCGCACGCGGTGACGAACAATGTATTTGGGACCAAGTCGATCGCGGATGCGTGCGTCGCGACGGGGGTGGACCGTTTTGTGCTGATTTCTTCGGACAAAGCGGTGAACCCGGTCAATGTGATGGGCGCGACCAAGCGCATCGCGGAGATGTACACGCAGTCACTCGCGGCTCAGGTGCAGTCGATCCCTGGCAGCGAGACCAAGCTCAGCATGGTGCGGTTTGGCAATGTGCTGGGCTCAGCGTGCAGTGTCTTAGAGATCTGGGCGGATCAGATCAGCGCGGGTCGGCCGATCACGGTCACCGATGAACGGATGACGCGGTACTTCATGACGATCCCCGAAGCGGCGACGCTTGTGCTGCAAGCGGGTTCGATGAGCGGGATGGTCGATGACCAGTCGGGCGAGGTGTTTGTGCTGGACATGAGCCAGCCGATCAATATCTTTACGCTGGCGCAGCGGTTTGTGCGTGCGTGCGGGTATTCGCCTTTGATTGGTGCGCCTGCTGATGGGGCGCATTCACCGGAGCAGGTGCCGATCATTCTGACCGGCTCGCGTCCCGGCGAGAAGCTGCACGAGGAACTGAGCTACGACGCGGAAGAACTCACCGCGACGGCGCATCCGGGGATCGCACGATTCAACGAGGATGCCGCGTGGTTCATTGATTCGATGGACGAACTGATCGATCGTTTGGATGATGCTCGGAGATCGACCTCGCGTCAGGAAGTCATCCGCGCGATCGCATCGATGATCCCGACGATGAACACGCAGGTTTCGGGTGTGGTGTCGGCGGCGTGACAGGTTTAGCGGGACATGTCGAGTTGCGCGAGCCTGTGGATTCGGATTTGGACATCATTTTCCCGATGACGCAGGACCCGGTCGCGAATCAGATGTCGATGGTGTACCCGCGTTCGCGTGAAGCATTCGAAGAGCAATGGAACTCACGCAGCGGGGATCCCGCGAGTGTTTTACGGATCATTCTGCTTGATGGGGAGATCGTTGGACGGATCAACAGCTTTACGAAAGAAGGCGAGACGCATGTGGGGTACCTGATCGCTCAAGAACATTGGGGCAAGGGCGTGATGACGGCGGCGCTGACTCAGTTTGTTGGATTGGTTGAGCGACGGCCGTTGGAGGCGCGAGCCGCGAAGAGCAATCTTGGATCGTGCCGAGTCCTTGAGAAGTGCGGGTTTGAGAAGATCGGCGAATGGGACTCTCCTGAGACGGAGCGGTATATCGCGTGCGTGGAGTGTGTGTATCGGCTCGATTGATTGGTCAGTTTCGACGACGGCGTGCGAGTAGTCCCGCGCACGCGAGCAGCGAGAGTCCCGACGGTGCTGGGATTTCATAGACCGCGTATCGCCCTCGTGTTTCATCTCCTGCGGTCAAGAAATTCAGGAATGTTTGTGCGGTGTCGTCGCTGTTGTCGAGATCGATGATGCCTTGCCCGACACTCTGGAAGAGCGCATCGACACCTTGGAAGATTGGATGGTCTGTGTCTTCGGGATCAAAGGTTCCCGATCCGGCGTCGTAGGCGGTTGAAAAGGCGAGTCCGAACTCGTTGAGGAACGGGTTCCATGCCGCCGCTTCAAGAACCGAGTTGCCGCCGTATCCACCTGTTGTTCCAGAGCCGCCCATCAGAAAGACATTGCCTCCGCTGTTGACATAGTCAACGAGGACCTGCGCATCGGGGTCGGTTCCGTTGATTCGGCCTCCGACATAAACCGCGTCGTATTGCTGGAGCAGGGAGAGTTCGAAGGCTGAACTGTTGTCAACTGTCCAGGAATGTCCGGCGGAGGTCATCGCGTTGGCGAGGGTGCTGCCTGTGAGCCCGAAGTTCTGCGAGTATGCGAGCACATCGGCGCCGGTGGATTGGTTGGTGAGGAACTCGGCGATGTTGAGGGCAAAGTTCTCTACGCTCTGGCCCCAGTTTCCAGAATTCGAGAGTGTCCATTCATCAGCGTTGACCACGATTCGGCCCGGAGCGCCGAACGCGGTGGTTGTGAAGAAGGATGCGGTTAGGCAGATTGCAAGTTTCATAAATGTTCCCCAGAGTTCTCATCGGTTGTCGTTGAATAAGCGGTGTTCCCTCGACCAACGGTCTAGATCACTTCCAAATGTACTTCGGATTTTTGTCGAGACCAGCAATTTATGCGGCCTAGTTCAATTTCATGCCCTGTACAGTGTGCTAATGGGCGAATCAATCCGTATTTTTAAGAGAATATGATCGGTTTTAGATAGGCGATCATATATCGAACAAACCTCTTGACAGTCCGGTTTGTGTTTGGTAGTATCCGGAAATGATACCCAAAGTACGCAGCTTCATACTGTCGGGCATTGATGCCTCCGTGTGCGAAATCGAGACCGATCTCGACGATACGCAGCTCCAGAAAGAGACCGTGGTGGGTCTCCCGGATGCGGCGGTTCGAGAGTCGCTTGAGCGGGTGCGATCCGCGATGGGCAACTCGGGGTACCCGATGCCTCGCGGGCGGACGCTGATCAATCTCGCGCCTGCGAATGTGCGGAAAGAAGGACCGGCGTACGACCTCCCGATCGCGGTGGGGGTGCTGATTGCGCAGGGGGTGATTCAGCAGCGTGTGCCGGTCCGTGTCCCGATGGGTGTGCCAGCGGGTGATGGTGGTGAGAGCTGGCGCGGCGGCGCGGGTGAATCGTCGGAGGAGTTGTTTGGGCTTGATCCGCGATCGGTGCTGATCGCGGGAGAGCTGGCGCTTGATGGTCGCGTGCGTCCGATCCGGGGCGTGATCGCGATGGCGTCGCTTGCCAAATCGATGGGGCTCGATGCGGTGATTGTTCCCGATGCCAACGCGAGCGAGGCGGCGGTGGTGGATGGGGTCCGGGTGTTCGGGGTGTCGTCTTTGGCGCAAGTGGTGGGGCTGTTCAACGGCGGGCTTGCGCTGGAGCCGACGCCTCCGATTGATGTCGCGGCGATGCTGCAGCGGTCTTCGGCGTCGGTGGATTTCGGTGAAATCAAAGGGCAGGAATCTGTCAAGCGGGCGCTGGTGATCGCGGCGGCGGGGCAGCACAATATTGTGATGATCGGTCCCGCGGGGACCGGGAAGACGATGATGGCCAAGGCGCTGCCGGGGATTTTGCCTCCGTTGTCTCCGGAGGAAGCGGTGGAGGTGACGCGGATTTATTCGTCGTCTGGGTTGCTGGATTCGGATGCGGGGTTGATTACGAGTCGTCCGGTTCGGATGCCGCACCATACCGCGAGCAGTCCCGCGATTGTGGGTGGTGGGATTGTGCCTCGCGCTGGGGAGATTTCGCTTTCGCATCATGGGGTGTTGTTTTTGGATGAGCTTCCTGAGTTTCCGCGGCTGGTGCTCGAAACCATGCGTCAGCCGCTGGAAGATCGCGTGGTGACGATCGCGCGGGCGCACGGGACGGTCAAGTTCCCGGCGAGTTTCATGCTGGTTGCGGCGATGAACCCGACTCCACGCGGTGATGTCGCGCCGGGGGAAGCGGGGCAGCGGGAGATGGACCGGTATTTGTCGAAAATTTCTGGGCCGTTGATGGACCGGATTGATCTGCACGTGGAAGCGCCGGCGGTGCCTTGGGGGGAACTGAGCAAGAAAGCGACGGGATCGACGACCGCGATGATGCGGAAGCAGGTGCTCGATGCGCGAGCGATCATGCATCGGAGACAAGGAACAACGGTCAACGCGCAGCTTCGGGGCACGCAGCTCGATGAAATGATGCAACTCAGCGATCCGGCGCGGATCCTCTTGGAGCAAGCGATGACGCAGCTTGGGCTGAGTGCACGCGGGTACGACAAGGTCCGGCGGGTCTCGCGGACGATCGCGGATGTTTCGGGGAGCGAGGATGTGAAGCCGGAGCATGTGGGGGAGGCGGTGCAGTATCGGTTGTTGGATCGGAGGGTGTAGTTTTGCACGACGGTTTGTGAAATCGGGATTGCGGGTCCGCTGTGGTGGATGGACCCGGTGCTGGATTGGGCGACGAGGCTCTTGATACGCTATCGTGTGACTTCTGTGTCTGCATAGATGAGTGTTTGATCGGGGGATCGCTTGTCTGTTGTTCAAGGAGCGTGTCGATGAGTTTCGAGTCTACTGGGTCTTGTGTGCAACGGGTGTTGGTCATGCTGTTGGTTGGTTTCGGAGCGGTTGCCTCGATGACCATGGTCGGATGTTCAGGGGATACCAACGGATGGAAACTTGGTGGATCACGATCCGGCGCGATGCTCGACTCGGTTGGTGCGGTGGACGAGAACTACCGGCGCACCGGCGGTGCGTTTGGGAACAATATTTTCCGTGATCTGGACTTCCCGACCCCCAACGATCAACGGCTCGCATCGGGCAAACCCGGTCCGGGATACTGGCAGCAGCGGTGCGATTACGAGATCGACGCGGTGCTTGATGACACGACCGATTCGGTCAGCGCGTCGATGAGAATCCGGTACCACAACAACTCGCCACACGAACTGGATTACATGTGGATTCAGCTTGAACAGAACATGTTCCGTATGGAATCCATTGGCTCGCAGACCCGAACCCCCGGCTCGGTCATGAAGATGCTTGAGGAGGACTTTGATGGTGGGTACACCATCTCGCGCGTTCAGTCCAATGGACGCGATCTGAACCTTGATCGCTACGACACGGTTGGGAAGCTCGAGTTGGAGCGTCCGATCCGTCCCGGCGAGGTGTTCGAGTTTGAGATTGATTTCTCGTTCCCGGTCCCTCCCGCGCTGCGGCGGATGGGGATGGAGACTGTTGAGGATGGGAAGATTTATGAGCTTGCGCAGTGGTTCCCGCATGTCTGCAAGTACGACGATGTGAACGGGTGGAACACGCTGCCGTATTTGGGATCGGGCGAGTTTTATACTGACTTTGGAGACTTTGATGTGTCGATCACGGTGCCTCGCGATTATCTTGTCGCGGGATCAGGGATGCACACAAACCCGGCGGAGGTATTGACTACAGAGCAGCAATCGAGACTTGAACAAGCAGACCAGAGCGACGAGCCGGTCTGGATCGTGACGGAAGATGAGATCGGGACGGACGCGATCCGTCCTGCTGGGGATGGGCCTTTGACCTGGGAGTTTGAGATTGACAACGCGCGGACTTTCGCGTGGGCCGCGTCGCCGGCGTTCATGTGGGATGCGTGCAGAGCGACGGTCACGGATCGCGATGGGACGCAGCGGAATGTCCGCTGTCAGTCGATGTTCCCGGTCGAAGCGGAGGTCTGGGGGAACGACGATGAGGACGGCGGATCGACGCGGTACATCAAGCACTCGATCGAGTTCTATTCCGAGTGGTTGTTCCCGTATCCGTACCCCGTCATGAGCAACATCAATGGTCCTGAAGGTGGGATGGAATATCCCGGGATCATTTTTTGTGGCTCGCGGACGAATCCTCAAGGACTCTTCGGAGTGACGGATCACGAGATCGGGCATAACTGGTTCCCGATGCTGGTGAACTCCGATGAGCGCCGGTACATGTGGCAGGACGAGGGCTTCAATACCTTTATCAACCTGTATTCCAAAGCGGCGTGGTATGGGAAAGAGCCCGACATCAAACGGGCAATGGAACAGACGCTTGATGTGTGCAGCGCGATCAATCCGCAGCCGATCATGACCGCGCCGGATCGTGGGTGGCCGAGGTGGTTGGGGCGGTTGATGTACCGCAAGACCGCGTTTGGGTTGTACCTGCTCCGCGAGGTGGTGCTTGGTGTTGAGCGGTTTGATGATGCGTTTGCGCAGTATGTCGATTGGTGGGCGTTTAAGCATCCGCAGCCGAGCGATTTCTTCAGGACGATGGAGGATGCTTCGGGGATGGAGCTCGACTGGTTCTGGTGTGGGTGGTTCGTTGAACCGATGGCGCTGGACTTTGCGGTTGTGGATGCGAAAGTAGCGGACAATGATGTGGTGATCGTCGCGATCGATTCGCTCGGTGAGATGGTCATGCCAGTGCCGCTTCTGATCATTTATACGGACGGGACGACGGAGGAGATGACGCTCCCGGTCGAGGTCTGGCATGTGACGACGCGGTGGAACGCGGGGATCCGGACGGGGGGCAAGCGGATCGATTCGATCACGATCGACCCGCATGAGCTGCTTCCCGATGTGGATCGCTCGAACAACCGCTGGGAGCGGTAGCGGCGAGCGCATGCGGGTGCATGCCGGTGGGTTTGGGTGCAACCTTGCGCGCGGAGGTTGACTACACTCGCGTGTGTACCAAGCGCTGCTGACCAAGAAATACCTGACGAGCAAACTGATGCCCATCCTTGCGATGCTCGCGGTGATGCTGTCGGTTGCGACGATCCTGATTACCTGGTCGGTGATGGGGGGGTTCCTCAAAACGCTGGTGAACTCTGGGAGATCGCTGATCGGTGATGTGACGATCACCTGGCCCAATGTCGGGTTTGCGTATTACGACGAGTTGATCGAGATGCTCGAAGCGGACCCGATGATTACCGGCGCGACGCCTGTGATTGAGACCTTTGGGTTGATCCAGCTTCCTGATGATCGGATCGAGCTGATCACGATCAAGGGGATCGATCCCCAGAGCTACAACCGAGTAACCAACTACGAGGACACGATCTGGTGGAAGCCGATCGACGAGCCCACGGCGAAAGACCACGACGCGTCTGATATTCGGCTTGATAAGCAGTTCACCGGCGCGATGGCGGCGTTCGAATCCAACGCGATGTCGCTGACCCGGCTCAATACCGAGTCGGGCATCACCGAGCAAGCGGGGGTGCTTGGGGTCGAGGTGACGGGGCTCAATATCCGGACGGCGGACGGGATTTACGATCCGCGTGCGTATGGGATCCGCGCGACTCCCGATGGTGGGATAGAGCGGGTGCCTGGGTTTATGCCGACGGGTGATCCGATTGGGTTGACGGTGTTGTCGCTTGATTCGACGGGGAAGCCTGTGAATCCGGTGACGCGGACGATCCCAATTGCCAACGAGTTCCAGTCGGGGATCTTTGAGATTGATCAATCGACGATCTTTGTGCCTTTGGGTGTGATGCAGGAAATGCTCCGCTTGAATGAGGCGCGGAAGGTTGAGCTTGTTGAGAACCCGTTTGCGACCGAGATTGATCCGGAGACTGGACAACGACGACCCAAGCTCAGCGAGGTCATCGGGATTGACCCCGCGCGGGTGACGACGGTGCTGGTGCGTGCTGTAGAAGGCACGGAACTGGCGGCGGTTCGCGATCGCGTCTACGAGATCTACACCGACTTTGAATCAAAGCATGTTGGCGAAGTCCCCAGCACCTTCTCGATGGAGAATCAGGTGCGGACTTGGGAAGAACTCAACGCGACGATGATCAACGCGGTCAAGAAGGAGACGGGATTGGTCCTGTTCATCTTCGGGATCGTGTCGTTTACGAGCGTGTTCCTTGTGCTTGCGATTTTCTGGTCGATGGTGTCGGAGAAGACCAAGGACATCGGGATTCTGCGAGCGCTGGGCGCTTCGACTCCCGGTGTCGCGTGGTTGTGGATCCGGTATGGGACGGCGATTGGGCTGATTGGAGCCGTGCTTGGAACCGCGGCGGGGTACGCGGTGGTGATCAACATCAACGGCATCCACGATTGGCTCGGTCGGACTTTCAACCTTGTGATCTGGGACCCCAGAACCTACTACTTTATTGAGATCCCGCACGAGGTTGACCTTGCCAAAGCGGTCATCGTGTTCGTCGTCGGCGTGCTGACCTGCGTGCTTGGGTCATTGATCCCGGCGTTCCACAGCGCACGGATGGATCCTGTCAAAGCGTTGAGGTTCGAGTAATGAACCAACCAAGTCACAGCTCAACGCCTGCACCGATCCTTGAAGTGAAGCATGTCCGCAAGACCTATCGGCTCGGGCGTGTGAAGGTGCCTGTGCTTCATGGTGTGGATTTGACCGTGGGTCACAAGGAATGGATCACCATCCTCGGCGCATCGGGTTCGGGCAAGAGCACGCTGATGCACCTCATCGGTGGATTGGATCGTCCCGACAAGTATCCCACGCAACCCGCGTCGATTGTCTATGGCGACCGCGTCATCACCGACATGGGACCCAAGGGACTCAACCACTACCGCTCGACGGAAGTCGGGTTTGTGTTCCAGTTCTACCACCTGCTCCCGGAGCTGGACATCATGCAGAACATCTGCGTGGGGTCGATGATCCGCTATGGACGCTTTGGGTACGGCACGCATCGCAAGGGTGTGGAAAAACGCGCGAAGGAACTGCTCGATCGGTTCGGTCTGAGCGATCGGATGCGGCACCGTCCGGCGGAACTCTCCGGTGGAGAGCGTCAACGCGTCGCGATTGCTCGCGCGCTGATCAATGAGCCCGCGCTGCTGCTTGCGGATGAGCCGACGGGGAATCTTGATCTCAAGACAGGCGAATCGATCCTTGAGGTCCTCGCTGAGCTCCGATCCGACAACGGATTGACGATGGTCATGGTCACCCACGATGAGCGGATCGCGGCTCGCGCGGATCGCACAATCCGCTTGATTGATGGGCGTGTGGTCGAACAATCTACGGCAACGACCCACTAAAGGCTCTTTTCGTCCGGATTTGGTGAGATCAGTTGGCTAGGGGATGCGCGGGTTCTAAGATTCAACGCGAAGCAAGTGTTTCCTAACAACAGGAAATGCTGGGGTCGGCCGATGTCCGATCACGCACTGGAGATCCGCTTTGAGTACTGCGCATGCAAATTCATCCGACTCGAGCCAACGCTCGGCAACGGTCAAGACCGAGGTCTCTCTCAACGGCATGAGCGGGAAGAAGATTGTCGCTGATGTTGTTGAGTGTGGGACGGGGACGCCGGTTGTGTTCCTCCACGGCTTGGTGGGTCTCAATGAACACTGGGAACTCGTTGTCCACTCGTTGTCCAAGCGGGCGCGGTGTGTGACCCTTGAGATGCCACTGCTTTCATTGCGGAAGTCGGACTGCTCGATCCAAGCGGTCTCCGCGATGACGATGCAGTTTATCGACAAGCACTTTGATCAGCCGGTGGTTCTGGTCGGCAACTCGTTTGGTGGTCATGTCGCGCTGCGCGTGGCCCACGAGCGCCCAGAGCTGGTCAGGTCGTTGGTCCTCGCGGGATCATCCGGGTTGATCGAGCGGACGGTCGTCAAGGGTGCACCGGTGCGACCAACACGGGAATGGTTGATCGAGAAGATCGGCGAGCTGTTCTACGACAAATCGTTTATGGACCCGGGTGATGTTGATCGCGCGTACGCACTGCTCAACGAGCGCGGCGGGGCGCGGGCGATGGTCAAGCTCTCCAAAAGCGCAAGGCGCGACAGCATGGCGGATGATCTGGGGGAGATCGAGCATCCGACGCTGTTGATCTGGGGCAAGGAAGATGTGGTCACCCCTCCGAGTGCGGGACAGGGCTTTACCGAGCTGATGCCCAACGCGGAGCTGTTCTGGATCGAGAACTGTGGTCACGCGCCGATGATCGAAGCACCGGAGCCTTTCGCTGAAGCGATGCACGCGTTCTTTGATAAACAAGGGTACCCGATTGGGGCGGATTCGTGAGCAGTGGTGCAGTCATGCGTGCCCCCACCCCCAACGCGCCGTATTCGATCACCAGCGCGGTGGGTCTAGCGCTTCGGGCGCGGGTCGAGCGTCGTCGGCGCAAGCTCAACGATCTGAACTATTGGCAGCGTTCGACCTGCCGTATCCAGAGCGAGCAGCTCCGCAAGAATCTCAGAGCGAGCGGGCAGACGATTTTTGGGAAACAGCACGGGTTCGCGTCCATCGCGGCGATTCAGGACGACGCTGAGATGATCCGCGCGTACAGAGCGGCGCTTCCGATCAACGATTGGTATGTTTTTAAGGAGCATATCGAGGCGATGCGCGAGCGGGGGGAGTCCGATGTGCTCTGGCCGGGACGCGTCGGGCACTTTGCGCAGACCTCTGGGACGACGGCAGGTGATAAGTACATCCCGGTCAGCGAAGAGATGTTCCGCTCCAACTACCTCGCGTCGCTGGATATTTTCGCGCACCTGATCAATCGGGGCGTGCATCCCGAACGCATGATGGGGGGGCGGTGCTTGTTCCTTGGTGGATCGACGGACCTGGACTACAACGATCAAGGGATCGCGACTGGGGATTTGTCGGGGTTGGTGACGCCGTTGATTAAGTGGCCGTTGTCGACGATCTATTCACCCGGCCCTGAGGTGGCGCTGATGAGCCATTGGCCCGACAAGATCGAGGCGATGGCGCAGATGGCGATCGATCAGGACATCCGGTTTATCTCGGGGATGCCCAGCTGGGCGCTGGTGCTGATTGATCGCGTGATCGAGATCGCCAATGAGCGTGGGTCCAAAGCGACCTGCGCGAGAGATGTGTGGCCGAACCTCGAGGTATTTGTGCATGGCGGCGTGAACTACACGCCGTTTGTTGAGCGGATGGGTATTGCGTTTTCTGGTGATTCAGAGATCGACTTCCCGTGCAGGCAAGAGCTGTATCCAGCGTCCGAGGGGTTCCTTGCGATGCAGGATCGCGCCGACGAACTTGGGATGCGTTTGCTGGTGGACAACGGGACTTTCTATGAGTTTGTGCCTCGGGAGCAGATTGATGATGAGAACCCAGAGGTGCTGTCGTGCTGGGAGGTCGAGAAGGGCACGCAGTATGTCGTGGTGATGAGCACCAACGCGGGATTGTGGCGGTACATCATCGGCGATGTCGTTGAGTTCGATACGATCCCCGATGGGTTTGATGGCAAGGGTGGGGGAGGACCTGCACGCATCCGGATCGTCGGTCGGCACCGTCACTTCATTAACGCGTTCGGCGAGAACCTGATCGGTGAGCACATCGAGGACGGCGTGAGCGCGGCATCGAAGGCGGCGGGATTGACGATCGGGGAGTTCACCGCGGCGCCGGTGTATCCATCGACGACGAACCGCGCTGGGTTAGAGGTTGCCGTGGAGTTCGAACATGTCCCCAATGCGGAGCAGCTCGCGTTGTTCGGGAGGGTGTTTGATGAGACGATCAAAGCGACGAATGTGGATTACAACACCAAGCGGTCGGATTCACTTGGGATGAGTGAGCCCACGATTACGGTTCTGCCTGACGGGACTTTCCATCGTTGGCTCGATAAGAAAGGGAAACTCGGGGGGCAGCACAAGTGCCCTAGGTGCGCCAATCACCGAGAAATACTGGGTGAAGTGCTCGAAGCAGCGCACGGTTAGATCAGTTTTTGAAATAGTTTGATACACAACGATGCGTTTTCTATACTGAAATAAGCGAAATTCCTTATTTTTGGAGATGGTGATGTCGGTGTTCAATGTAGTCCATGCGGGCGATGCGATTCTTGTGCAGTTGGTTGGGTACATCGGATGTCTCTCCGATGAGCAGTACGCACAGACTTCACGGATCTTCAAAGCGGGCACCGCGGGCAAGCACATCCGTCATACGCTCGACCACTTTCGCGCCTCGATCATGACGCCAGCGAGTGATTTGATCGACTACGACCATCGCCAACGCGGCGTCGATGTCGAGAGCAACCGAGACGCGGCGGTCATAGTCATCGATCAACTCCGGCGCGCTTTGGCAGATCTCACCGAAGACGATCTGAATGCGAAGATGACGGCGCAGGTCATGTGCTCAGGTGACGGGCAGTGCGCGGAGCTGGGAACGACGAGGGCACGCGAGATTTTCTTCGCGCTCCACCACGCGATCCACCACAACGCGATCCTCAAGGCAATCGCGGGCGAGCACGATCTTGAGCTTGACCCGTGCTTCGGGACCGCGCCGTCGACGATCAACTATGAATCCGGATTGGCCTCTTCCTAAATGTGTACGCTCAGTGTGATTCAGATTGGGGATGGGGGATACCGCGCGGTCCACAGCCGGGACGAGCAGCGGTCGCGCGGTATGGCGTTCCCCCCAGCGTGGAGGACGCTCGATTCCGGACTCAGGGTCCAGTATCCGACCGACAGCGATGCCGGGGGGACCTGGGTGGTAACGAGCGATCAAGGGGTGACCGCTGGGGTGCTCAACTTCAACAATCCGGAGAAGGCCAATCCAAACGCGAGCAAATCACGCGGCGAGATTCCGCTGATCTTGATTGATTTACCTGATCTTGAAACCATGCTTTCGACGCTCCAAGCGATGGATCTCTCGTACTACGCGACCTTTACGGGATTTGCGATTGAGTCTGGGGGGGGCGATCAATCTGGGGTCCGGATGCTGGTGGTGCAGTGGGATGGGTCTGAGCTTGGGGTGGTGCGGAATCCGAGCGATGCGTTTGAGCCGATCGCGATTGCGTCGTCTGGGTTGGGGGACGAGTTTGTGCAGGGTCGATTGCCTCTGTTTGCGGAGCTGGTTGTTGGGAATCCCACGGCGGAGTCTCAGGATCGGTACACGATGCACCGGTGGGACGATTGTCCTGAATATTCCGTGCTGATGTCCCGCAAGGATGCTCGGACGGTGAGTATCACGAGTGTCGAAGTCAATGGTGAAGATGAGCCGATGATGGGGTACCAAGAGCTCCCAGAGAACGACCCATCCTGTGACCCGGTGGGGGCTGGGATGCTACAGTAGAGGCATCATGAACGACTTCCTGACCGATCTTATTGATGCCCAGTTTCTGACCTCGATGCTCGTCCTTGCGATCGGTGCTCATGTCATGCTGGGATGTGCTGCGATCTCGATCTGGATCGAGCGGAAGCTGTCGTCCTACATCCAAGACCGGATCGGTCCGAACCGGACTGGGTTCGACTTTGGTCTGCCTTTCTTGTCATTCCTTCGCGGGATGCTTGGTCTGGGTCAGCTCCTCGCTGACGGCATCAAAGCGGTCACCAAAGAAGACTACACACCACCAAACGCGGACAAGGTACTCTTCACGCTCGCGCCGATGCTCTCGGTTGTTCCCGCGTTGATTACCTTTGTGATTATTCCTTGGGGCGGGTACTTCTACATGCCTGAGATGACGCTCCCTGTCATCGGGACCATCGGCGGCGAGAATGTCGCGGTCGCGGGTGTTGAGGTCTCCATCGGGATCATCTACCTCCTTGCGGTCGCCTCCGTCGGTGCGTACGGCGTGACCCTCGGCGGGTGGGCATCCAACAACAAATACTCCATGCTCGGCGGTCTTCGCGCCACGGCTCAGATGATCTCGTACGAAATCCCGATGGGGCTCGCGCTGCTCTGCTGCTTGCTGATCGCGGGATCGTTCATGCCTACGGAAATCATCATGCACCAACGCGAGCAAGGGTGGTTGATTCTGTCGCTGCCATTGCCTGCGATTCTGTTCTACATCTGTATTTTGGCAGAAGCGGGACGCGCGCCGTTTGATAACGCGGAAGCGGAGCAGGAACTCGTGGGTGGGTACCACACCGAGTATTCTTCGATGCGATTCTTGCTGTTCCCGCTCACGGAATACCTGCACATGGTTTCGGGCAGCGCGTTCTTTGTGCTCTTGTTCCTTGGTGGGTACGACCTGCCTTTGGTTGGCGCATTGTCCACCGAAGCGACCGGGATCATCGCGGTGCTGCTCAAGTTCGGCGTGTTTGTTGGCAAGACCATGCTACTGGTGTGCTTTGCGATCGCGCTGCGTTGGACGATCCCTCGTGTTCGCTACGACCAGGTCATGATGCTCGGCTGGGGCGCGATGATCCCTGCGGGATTGCTCATGGTCGTGGTGACTTCGGTTATGGTCCATATGGGCTGGACCAGCATGCTCCCAATGATGGTGGCCAATGCGTTGATGCTCGTTGTGATCTTGGTCGGACGCAAGGTGCTTGCGGGGATGTTCGGACGCTCGGTCGTCAACCACAAGATCCCGATGTACGGCTCACGGTACTCCCCGGTCGAAGGGACCGCTGTAGATGCCGCACCTTCACACCCGATGGCGCGTCAAGACGCACCGGCGTAAACCGATCCTCGGGATCTGGATTTGAAGAAGTGTTCACAGCACAACCAGCGCGATCATTGCCAGGGTTTGATGTCCGAGGTTCTCGATCGTTGGTAGAAGGTCGGGAGCAGGTATCCGCGGTTGTTGTGGATGTAGACGCGTCCTGAGACGACGAACTTGGTGGTGTCCCCGAAGTGGATCGCTTGCTGTTCCATGGTCATCAGCAGAGCGCAGGGGAGGATGGTGAGCTGGATGCCGTTTGTGGAGAATTGTTGGTCGTTGTCAAAGACCGCCATCCATGAACCATCGGATTCACGATCCATGCGTGCCGGTCTGCGGATCAACAGCGTACCTTCGCGGAGACCCGGCGCGAGCTCTGGGGGTGCGGTTTCGAGCTGTGAGGATTGAAAGCTTGGGCGCGATGGATTGATCGGGAGATCGCGTCGATCCGTGATCTGGACACCCGATGGCGTTGAAGATTCGTCCTCTAGCTCGCGGAGGAGGTCCATCACATCGGGGTCTTCATCGAGCTGCGATGGTGGTTGATCCGAGCCAAGTTCAGTGTCCGGTTCGGTTTCTGGATCGGTTTCTGGTTCAGGGGTTGGCATCCGGTGCGGCGTGGTGGTGCCGAGTGAGAAATCGGAGATCAGCAGGTGGTTCCGCGCGTGGTAGGTGAGGATTTCTCCCGAGACGGTAACGGTCTGGTTTGCCCAGATGCTTTCGAGGCGTTCGAGCGCGGCACACGGGAGCAAGAGGACCGGGCCTTCGCCTGGGATTCGTTGGTCGAGATCCGGGACAAAGATCAAGCGATCGTTCGGAGCCGGGACGAGTCGTCCAGATCGCGAGAGGATGAACGATCCCTGCGCCAATGCGGAGGGTTTCTGGACCTCGCTGATCGAGTTGTTGACGACCTGCATCCAGTCTTGACCTGAGGTGAGACCGGTCTGGTGTGGTTTGCTCGTCCCCGGCTCGGTTGGTTTGATCGGGGTTTCGTCGGTCCCCATCCGTGGGAGGTTGTCCGCTGAGGGATCGATGATCTCGATCTGCTGGTGCTTGGGGTGTGATTCGCTGGGGTCAGGAGCGGTGGAATCTTGAGCGATCGCGCTGGTTTGGAGTGTGGTTCCAGCGAGCAGGATCAGGAGGGCTGATATGGAGATGGTCGGCATATGAATCCTGCTCTGCTGAGGGGGCGTTTTTGACGGCTGTCCTTGTATCCTATCGTGCTTTCAGCGAAGAGTTGTTGACCTTTGGCGGGGGGGTGTTCTATCGTCACCTTCCCCCTGTGTGTTTGTGATGGGGGAAAGAGGCAGGCCGTGTGCCCGAGTGGACTAAGGGGACGGATTGCAAATCCGTTGTGCGAAAGCCAATCGTGGGTTCGAATCCCACTGCGGCCTCTTGAATGGACCGACTCAGCGATGCTGGGTCGGTTTTTTCGTGGATGATCCACTACCATCGCAGATGAGCGATCCATCCCAGATGAGCACCCAGATGAGTACCGAGCAGACGAGATTGGCCGCGGAACAGTTCCGGAGCGACTTTGTCGCGGTTCAGGAGCAGATTGCCAAAGCGGTGATCGGTCAACGCGAGACGGTCGAAGATCTGCTGACTTGCCTGTTTGCGGGTGGTCACGCGCTGCTCGAAGGGGTTCCCGGGATTGGGAAGACCTTGCTGGTGCGGACGATTGCCCAAGCGGTGGATCTGAGCTTTGGGCGCGTGCAGTTCACCCCGGATCTCATGCCTGCGGACATCACTGGGACAACGGTCGTCGATGAGGTTGAGGACGAGCACGGGAACCGGAAGCGTGCGTTCCGGTTCCAGCGTGGGCCGATCTTTGCCAACATCGTGCTTGCTGACGAGATCAACCGTGCGACCCCTAAGACGCAGTCCGCGCTGCTTGAAGCGATGCAGGAGCATTCGGTGACGGTGGGTGGTGTTGCGGGGATGACGCACCAGCTTCCTGAGCCGTTCTTTGTGCTTGCGACGCAGAACCCAGTGGAGCAGGAGGGGACCTATCCGCTTCCCGAAGCGCAGCTCGACCGGTTCTTCTTCAAGCTCCGTGTCGGGTACGCCTCGCGTGAAGAGATGGGCAAGATTGTTGAACTGACCACGGGTTCTGCCAAGCCTGTGATTGAAAAGGTGTTTGATGCGGCTCGGCTGATTGAGCATCAGCAGCTGGTGCGAAGGGTTCCCGTCGCGCCGCATGTGCAGGACTACGCGATCCGCTGCGTGCTTGCGACGCATCCGAGAGGTGAGCTGTCCGATGGGCGCTTCGCAACCCCGATGGTGTCGCGGTTCGTGAACCTCGGCGCGTCTCCACGCGCGGCCCAGACTTTGATGCTCGCGGGGAAGTGCCGAGCGTTATTAGACGGGCGTGCGGCGGTATCAATCGAGGACATTCAGAGAGCAGCTTTACCCGCATTACGCCACCGGATCATGCTCAACTTCGAAGCGACCGCGGAGCAGATCGATGCGGACGCGGTGGTGCGGAACATCGTTGAAACCCTCCCTCGCGAAGCGGGATGAGCGGTGCATGGGTCTTTTTGTCTAGGGCTTGGGGTCTAAGACCTGTTCTGATTTGAAATCACACCGCTTGTGGAACTGAATTCTACTACGCACGGATATTCCCCGTCGTCGATGCATCGTGTGGACGCTCAGCGACGGGACACCTCCCACACATCTGGAGTACATCATGAAATTAGATTGCGCGATCGGTGCGCTCATGCTGCTGGGGACATCAGCATGGGCGGGTATCATCGATGATTTTGAAAGCTACACCGTCGGAGATTCCCCGGCTGGAATCTGGCAGGACGCATCGAGCTTTATCGATAGTCCCACCAATCCGGGTCCAACCGTGTCGGTGATCGATACCACTGACGCTTCTGGAGCCGGGACCCAAGCGGTCCAGATACAAAACGGGATCGGGACATCAGGTGGGATCATCGGGCATGTTGGTCTTTCTTCTGTTCGACGATTCGAGACGGATTTGCGACTGGACCAGCGAGGAAACGGGAGCAATCCCAACTGGATCGCGGCGGCTGGATTTTTCCAAGAGACCGACCAGACAGATTTCAACTGGATGCCTCAGGCGTTTGTGTACGCGACCAAGAACTCGAATCGATTCCGGCTGTTTGTCCAGAACGCAGATGGGCGCGGTGGTGCGAATCGAGATTTCGCGTTGGGCACCAACAACTGGGAGTTGGATACCTGGTATCGCATCGGTCTTGAAGTGAACTCGGAGACCGGCGTGTTCGAGGTTTCCATCATCAACAAGGAAACAGGCGAGGTGTTGATCGAATCAAGCCGGACCTATGCGGGATGGGACAGCGCGTTCGGCCAGTTTGATCACATCACCATCAACGACGGCGAGTACGGCGCCAATCCGGGTACGGTCGGGAACATGGCGACGATCGACAATGTCAGTTATGTCCCCGCGCCGAGCACGCTCGGGATTGCTGGATTCGGGATGGTGATGACTGGCCGGCGACGGCGCTGAGTAAAGATGTAGTAGAGAGAGATTCACGAGCGGCTGTCGGATGCTTCATGTGTCCGGCAGTCGTTATTCGTATGAAGCTTTAGAATGAGTACGGATCGTTGATGAGCGCACGGCGACGGATGACGGTCGGGACGGGCATCATCATCGCGTCTTGGCATGCGGATGCGAGTGCCATCATGAACTTCTCGTGTTCTGGACACGCGTCGAGACGATCGAGCAGGTCATCGACGCGCCACGCGGCGGGGTCGTTTGGCTCGCCCGCGTTCATCGCGTCTTCGATCGCTTGGTCGCCGAGCTGTTCGCTCGCGTAGTTGAACCATTGCGGATCGATGGTGTCGGGGTTGTTCGGTGGCTGGATGCGGATGCGGACGACGCGCTCTCCGACGCCGACGATTGGCCAGAGTCCGCTCTTCATTTGGGGCTCGCGGGTCAGGACAAAGACGGGGATCTCCGACGCGTTGGCGGCGGTGCGGAACTGTCGAGCGTCCGCGCCGACAAGGTTCGGCGCAAACAGGTAGCACCCCATCGTGGGGCATTCGGTGAGGTCGGATGCTTTGGAGATGACGCGGGCTGGACCGGTCGCGAGGGCGTCGAGCCGGACGGCGCGCTGGGCTTCGAGCAGCGGCATGCAGATGCGGCTCATGCGTTCAAAGTCGCCTCGGGATCGTGCGAGCTGGAGCGCATCGCGGGAGAGCATCGCGGCGTGGAGGGACTGACCGCTCGCGAGGGCGTCGCTTGCGTGACCCATCATCGTGTCGATTTCATCAGGCGTGTTGATCGCACGGATCCCGGATGTGGTCGGAATGGATGACACGGCGTGGGTCGTTCCTTCTCAAAAAACAGCCCGAGCCGTCGCATTGTTGGAACGGATCAGGTTGTTTGGACAGTCTGAATCAAGCTTTGCAGGAGGGTGGCCCACTTGCCAGCGAGTTCGCTTAGATCATACTCGATTACATCTCCAAGCGAAGACCAATCTTCGTTTTGGAGGGTTTCTCTGACCTCAGCAAGGGCGTTTGACAAAGATTGAACACTATCGGAGCCGGTTTCGTTGCCGACTTGGACGGTTGAAATGTCAATTTGGGCAATCTGGGTAATCTGATCGACGACATCGCGCATCGCGAGCCAGCCTTCCATAATCGCTTGGAGGGTCTGCATCGCGTCTTCGAGTTCGCCAGAGCGAATCTGCTGGGCGCCCGCTTCTTGGTCGGCTTTGAGGAGCTCGATGGACTCGATCGCGGTCTGCGCGGTCTCTGCGATGATCGCGCTGGTGTCGGCGGTCGTGAAGCGGAGCTCGTTGATGGTGTCCAGCCCTTCGGGTTCGTCCTCGAACAGTTCATCGGTCGCGGGTTGTCCATCGACGAGGATGTCCACGATCAAGCGTCCCGCGGACTCGGCGTGGATGCGTGCTTGCTCGAGCGCGTCTCCGAGGTCGGTCGCGTCGGTCTGTTGGGTGTTGTCGATCCAGATCTGCATGGGGGTCTCCCGAGGGTTTTTAACTGATGGTCGGTTGCGCGGAGGGTTTTTGTCGGCATTTTTCTTTGTGGAGCAACCGAAGATTGCGGGCGTAAATCACGATCCCGGTGGACTGACCCATGACACCCACGATGTCCACGCGCCAGACGAAGTAGGTGAACAGGCAGACGCCTCCGAAGAAGCTGAACCACCAGAAGATTTCGGGGACGGTTGAGACTTGCGTGCGTTCGGAGATGATCCACTGCACGAACATGCGTCCGAAGAACGCGGCTTGTCCGACGAGTCCGATCATGACCCAGCCGAAGGTGCCCCAGGTGGTGATGTTGAAGAATCCGAGCAGGTGGCGCTCGAATGCGGGGCGTGCGTTCCATTCATCGACTTGCTTTGCGATGAACGCGTCGAGTTCGTTGGGGTCGTAGAGACGGTCGGATTGGAGTCGTGCTGGGGAGATGACGGTGTATTGGAGGGTGCCGTCGCTGCTTTCTGAGCGGTCGAGCATGATCTCGATGGCGCCGACGGAGATGGTGAGGTCGGTTTCCGAGCGAGCCAGCGCGGGCTGGAGGACGAGCCACATCCCGAGAAAGACGAGGACAACCATCGCGATGATCGGTCCTGCTTTCATGCGTTGATCGTCTCGTTTGCTTTGGAGTTGGTGGTGACGACGGGTGCGGTTTCGGTGGTCGTCTCAGCTGAGTGTTCCATCGAAGTCACCGGGCGGCGCCGGCTGCGCATCCAGCGGATTGCGAAGAGGTCGATGAGTCCTGGAAGGGCGCGTTTGGTGATCCCCATGCCGTACTTGGGCTGCCCGGCGTGACGGTTGCGGTGGTTGACGGGGATCTCCACAACGGTGTATCCGAGGTGTCGTGCGGTCGCGGGGATGAAGCGGTGTGCGCCTTTGAACTCGAGCGGGAGCTTGAGGGCGATTTCGCGTTTCATGATGCGGAGGGAGCATCCGGTGTCGGTGATGGTGTCGTTGAGGAGGATGCGTCTGAACTTGCGTCCGACCCATGATCCGAACTGGCGGATTTTCGCGTCACCCTGATTGCGGACGGCGGAGCGGTCTCCCTGCACGAAATCAGCGCCAGATGATGCGAGGAGTTCGAGCATCGCGGGGAGGTCCGCGGGGTCGTTTTGCAGGTCCGCGTCGAGGGTCGCGATGAGCCGGCCGTTGGCGGCGCGGAATCCTGCGTGGAACGCGGCGGATTGGCCGTGACCGGAACCGGTGGGGGTGTTGGTCATGGTGACGCAGCGGACCCATGGACGGGTGTTCTGGTGGGCGATGGCTTTGTGGGGCGTGGAGTCGGTGGATCCGTCGTTGACGATGATGAACTCGAACGCGATTCTGAGGGGTGCGATCGCGGATTCGATCTCTTCGATCAAGAGATCGACATTCTCTTCTTCGTTGTGCGCCGGCGCAAGGATGGTGAGCTCGAGGGTCGAGGTATTGGAGATCATGGGGTCTGGATTTGGTTGGTCTTTGGTCGAGTTCATCAGTGTCCTGCTGGGCAACACGCGGAGCGGATGCTTGGACTATCCTAGTGTGTAAGCCCATCGCGGGCAGGTATTCATGACGGAGATCGAGACATATGCACTTCCACGAAGACGAAAATGTTGGTCCACAGACCGTTCCGGTCCGGATCATCCTTGAAAACCCTGAAGAACTCAACGAAGACGGCTCCGACCAAGCAGAACACGAGCTGATGGCGGCGAAGGGCGAGCACCTGCTCAACCTCGCTCTGCGCCACCATATCAACATCGAACACTCCTGCGGCGGCGTCTGCGCGTGCTCGACATGCCATGTGTATGTCGAGGAGGGCATGGACTCGCTGACCGAAGCGGAAGAGGACGAGGAAGATCGCGTGGAAGAAGCGCCGGGTCTCCAGATCAACTCCCGGCTCGCGTGCCAATGCGAAGTCCACGGCGAAGGACCGATCGTGATCCGCGTTCCCGCGTGGAACCGTAACGCGGTCAAAGAAATCCCGCACTAGATCGGTTCTTGATGCTCAATCCCACAACGGCGAGCCACGCTCGTATCCTTTGGGATGAGCAAATCGAATCTACAACTGGTGGTCTTTGTGTCTGCGCTGGTCTCATTCTGGACCGGCGCGTTTGCTGTTGCTGAGGATCTTGGAACGGAATCGGTCTGGGTCTCGATGCAGATGCGCGTGCCGACCCCGGATGCGATGGGGGGCACGATGGGGGATGCGAAGGGTGTGGGGTTGATCCTCAGTGATGAAGCCGAGCCAGCGTTTGGTGATTCGTTCTCGTGGGACGAACCGAATCTGGAGCACTCGATCGGGATCGCGTTTGATGTGCACAATCCGCAGCCCACGGCTTTAGAACCCGACGAGAATGAACGGGTGATGGGGTGGTTCGACGAGTTTGGCAACTGGTACGACCGTCCACAACGAGAAATCTCGGTCCACGCGAACGGACGCGAACGGCTCAACATTCTCAGCCCCGTCGAGTTCCGGAGCGGTGAATGGATTGATGTCATGGTCCAGGTCCGGTTCGTGCTTGGTGGGGCGCATGTGGTGGTGATGCTCGATGGGACAACGGTGATCGACGACACGCTCTGGGGTGTGCATCCGATGAAGCTTTCTCCCAAGGCGGGGATTGCTGGGGATGGGATTGAGTATCGCAATGTTGAAGTTGTGCACTCGACCAAGTTTGAAGAACCGCTCCCTGAGCCGGTGCGGGTGGGGGTGTTTGATGCGGCGTTTCTTGCCAACGCGAAGCGGTTGAAATCGGATGTTGATTTTTCGACGATCCCGGATCCGGTTGGTCGCGTGATCGCGACGCTGACGCTTGGGGAGCCTGAGGTTGGGTATGACCATTGGGACAAGAAGGGGACGATTGGGCTTCGGCTACCAAGCACGACTGATGACGAAGGGGACGAGGTCGAGGGCGAGCGGTTTGAGGTGTTCCGGTTTATCACGCCGTTCCGTCGGGGGTGGACTTGGTATATGGATGTGACGGACTTGCTTCCTTTGTTCGAAGATCAGCGCGAGTTTGATGCGCACATCGGGACCTACATGAAGGGGTGGTTGGTGAGCTTTGATCTGGATTTCTATCCGGGGGCGCTTGAGCGAACGCCGATCAAGGTCGTGAACCTGTGGAACGGGAACGCGGATATTGGTGATCCGGAAAAGCCGGTTGAAGATTTTTATGTGGATCGGGAGATCGAGGTTCCCGAGGGGACGACGGATGCGCGGGTCCGAGCGACGGTGACGGGGCACGGGATGTTCCCCAACTCGAAGAATGCCGGGGAGTTCATGCCGATCTGGAGGACGCTGACGATCAGCTCTGTGCCCAACGAGGGGGATGTGCTGGAGCAGGATTTCATCACGCAGTCGGCTCGGAACCACCTTTGGAAGACGGATGTGTACCTCAATCCGTGCCGACCTCAGGGGGGGACTTGGAAGTTTGATCGGTCGGGTTGGGCTCCGGGATCGAAGGTGGAGCCTTGGATTGTGGATGTGCAATCTGAGTTTCTGTTCGGCGAGACGATTACCATTGCGTACGAGCTCGATGAATACCTCAACGAGGGGCGCGGGGAAACCTGGGCGCCGCACCACTGGACCGACGCGGTTGTGGTGTTCTACAAGTAAGTTCTCACGCACACACGATCGGATTGATGCCCATGGCTCAGCAGCGCAAACTCCACGACAAGTACTTCAAACTCGCAAAGCGCGAGGGCTATGTCGCGCGGTCCGCGTACAAGCTGCTGGAGATTCAGCAGCGGCGCAAGATCATGCGCCGCGGGGATTGGGTGCTCGATCTTGGGTGTGCGCCGGGATCGTGGACGCAGGTTGCTGAGCAGATCGTGGGCAAGGATGGTCTGGTGGTCGGGATCGATCTGCAAGCGATGCGGACGGAGTTCGGCCCCAATGTCCGCACGGTGCAGGGGGACTTTACCAAGGTGGACATGTCGGAGCTGCTTCCTCCCAAGGAGCTCAAGCAGCGTCAGGTGTTTGATAAGCCCGCGGATGAGCAGCCCGAACCGGAGTTGGTGCAGCCTTTGTTTGATGTGGTGATCTCCGACATGGCGCCCTCGACGACTGGGCACGGCGACCACTTCTTGTCGGAGCAGCTTTGCCAGGTCATCATCGATGAACTCCCCAACCTACTCAAAAAGAACGGCAACTGCACGATGAAGGTGCTCGAGGGCGAGAGCTTTCCGGAACTGCTGGCGCGGGTTCGCAAGTGCTTTCGGCTTGCGGGCGCGATCAAGCCCGATGCGTGCAGAGATGTTTCGCGGGAGACTTATATCTTTGGGATGGGGTTCCGTCCTTCGAAGGTGCATCTTCCAGATGAAGATTCCAAACCCAAGCCTTTGACGGCTCCTCCCGGATGGAACAGTTGAGTTTTTTGAATCCCATGGCGGGATTGATTGCCGGCTCGGTCGGTTCGGTGTTGGTGGTGCTGTTCTGGATGCTCAAACTCCGCCGGCGACCGGTCGGGGTGTCCTCGACGCTGCTCTGGAAGAAGTCGATCCGTGATCTGGAAGGCAATGTGCCTTGGCAGCGGGTGCGTCCTTCTGTGCTGTTGTTTTTGCAGCTGCTCGCGGTGATCCTGCTCGCGTTTGCGATCGCTCGACCGACTCAGGAGGCGGGGATCGATCAGATCGGGGGCGGGGAGGTTGTGGTGGTGATTGATGCGGGCGCGTCGATGAATGCGATCGCGGATGTGGATGGGAAGACGAGACTGGAAATCGCGCAGCGGGATGCGGCGGAGCTTGTCCGCTCGATCGGAAGCCGATCGCCTGCGACCGAGTTCCGGGTGATCCGCGCCGGGACGACGGCTCAGCTGGTGTCGGGTTCTGCGGGTTCATGGCGACGAGCGCGAGCGGCGATCGAGTCGATCCAAGCGAGCGATTCGGCGAGTGATCTGGATGCGGCGATCGGGTTGGTCTCGTCGATGCAGGTTGGGGAACAGCAATCTGAACAAGATCGGGCCGTGCAGGTCTTCGCGTTTACGGATGGCGAGGTTGGTGATGGATCGGTGTTTGTGCAGCGTCCGACGACTGCGTTTGATCAGCGTGATCCGCGCGGGAATCTGGGGATTGTGCTGACGGGGGCGCAGCGGGATCAGACGGATGCGGCGGGGTGCCGAGTGTTTGTGACGGTTGCGGGAGCGATTCCCAGTACGGTCGGGGTGCGGATCGAAGCGCGCGTTGATGGTTTGGTGCTCGCGAGCAAAGCGGTTGAGCTGGTTCCCGACGATCAAGGCATCGCGGAAGCGGCGGCGACCCTTGCGTTCCGATTGAATCGTGCGGCGGTCGTTCAAGTCAAGATCACGCGGAGCGATGTGCTGGACTCGGACAATACGGTGTGGGTGTCGATGCCCGATCCATCGCCGATCGTGACGACGGTTGTCGCGAAGGACGGGGTTGCTGATCCGCTGCTGGTGGATGTGCTCTCAGCGGTTACTGGCGGGATCGTCGCGGTGGCGGGGGAGGGCGATGTGGTAGCATCGGGGACTGGACTGCTTGTGTATGACCGGGTTTTGCGGGATACGCGGGTGCAGCTGCCGACGATTGAGATCGGGGCGGGTCTGTCGGAGGATCAAGCACTTCGGCGCGTGCTGAGCTGGGATCGTTCGCATCCGGTGATGCAGGATGTGGATCTGAGCGGGTTGCGGTTTTCTTCGGGGGTGATCGGTGCGGGCGAGGGGGTTGCCGTGCTTGCGTCCAATCGCGAGGGTGCGGTGATTGTTGAATCTGCGGAGCATGGGGTTCGGCATCTTGCGGTCGCGTTTGCGCTCGAAGATTCGAACTGGGGGGTTCAGGTTTCGATGCCGATGTTCTTTGCCAACGCGGTGCGGCATCTGCTCCCGGGGACCAGCGGTTCGGGATCGGTGTTCACCACCGGCGTGCCTCTTGGTGAGCAGGGGGTCGTGGTTGATCGTGTCGGGATGACAACGATTGATGACGAGGATGCGGGGGTGTCGCTGCTTGATCGATCGGTGACGATTCGTGCGGGTTTGGCGATGCGAGGGGACTGGCGTGATGCGGGCGTGATTGCGGGCGGGATTCAGACCGGTCGCGTTGAACTCTGGCGATGGTTCTTGCTCGCGGGGCTGGTCGTGCTGACGATTGAATGGGGCTTTGATATGCTGCGCCGTCGCGTGCTGTGATCGGATTACGGTGTCTCTTGGGAGCCGTTCCAACCGAGGACATCGACGACGAAGCGACCGGGTTCGCTTTGCCAAGGGAGCATGCGGCGGGGCCAGCTGCTGTGCTGTGCGTCTTGGAGTTGTTTGGTGGAGTCGGTGCGTTCGATCCCGATCAGGAGGAGCCCTTCGGGGGAGATCGCTTGTGCGGGGAGGTCAAGCTGGAGGATCCAGCGGTCGTCTTTGAGTGTTGAGGTGAGCTCGAGGTCTGCGGGGATGTCGGGGTCGGTGCGCATTTCGAGCAGGCCGAGGTTTCGGGAGATGGACCATGAGGCGCGGGTGAATCCCATTGGACCGACCCAGACGGTGATGATGGTGTCGTTGGTTGTGCTGGGGTTGAAGCCGCATTCGAGGTAGAGGCGCCATCCGTTGCGTGGGTCTGGGTTGTTGAGGTCGGTGGCGCGGTGGAGGAGTCCGGCGACGCGTTCGTTGGGCGCGGGGAGTGCGCCGAGCGCGGATTGACCGGAGCCGAACGCGTGGAGTGTCCAGTCGGAGAGCAATGGTCCGACGAGCACGCCTGGGGGGGACGCGAGGGGGACATCGTTCATGGTTTGGAGGGTGGTGGTGCGTCGACCGATGCGGACGCTGAGCTCGCGGGGCTGGGCGAGCTTTGCTTTGCTGTAGGTTGGCTGGGAGGGGACGGCGAGTGTCGCGGCGGTGATGCGTCCGGGTTGGAGGGTCTGGACATAGGGGTCGATGCTTGGGCTCTGGATCTGCGCGAGCGTGGAACTGGTTTGCGATTCGTGATTCGAGAGCCAGAGCATGCCGATCTCGGGTGAGAGGTGGATGCCGGTGCCGTCGGTATCTCGGTCGGCGTGTCCTGCGTCATCGATGATCCATGACATGGAGGTGGGCTGGGAGTCGAGCCATGCGACGACGCGCTCGACGCGGAGCTCGTCGTTGACGAAGGGGGAGAGCAGGTCGTGCGCCAGGGCGCTGAGCTCGATGGTGTCGTCGGTCCACATCGGGATGATCTGTTCGTCTGCGATTGCGGTTTGCGTGAGCTGGTGCTTGAGACGGCGCGCGACAGCGGGGTCGATGAGCCAGATGCGACCAAGGATGATCTGCCAGCGTGCGGCGAAGTGGTCCGCGATCTGAGTGAGGACCTGCGAGGAATCGGTTTGCAACAGTTCGGTGTGGATCGCGATGAGGTCGCGGTCGGTGTTGGCGGGGGTGGACGATGAGTTGAGATCGGGGCTGAACCCATCGGTCATCAATCGGGCACGCCAGCGGTTGAAGGGGTCGGCGCTCAGGTTGGTGAGCGCGTGCAGGACGAATGTGGATTCGCGTTGGTTGGTGGAGAGTGCGGGGTCCCAGAAGCCGTCGTGTGCTCTTGAGCTTGATTCGAGGATCACGCGTGCTGGGGAGGGGAGCCAGTTGGGTTCGTAGCGGACCTCGTCGATCCAGATGCCTTGACCCACGGCGTCGATGGGGAGGTCGATCAGCGCGATCCATGTGCCTGGGATTTCGGATTTGAACTTGGAGAACTGGGAAGGGGTGGAGGTGTTCCAGATCGGGGTGGTGCGTGTCCATCCGGTCGATTGCTTTGGAGCGGTGCTCCAGACATAGACGACGGTGGATTCGACATGGCGACCATCGTCGATGCGGACTTTGATCCCGGATTTGATGGACTTGGGGTCATCGATCTGGAGGGGGAGGACGAGGGGGTGGGCGACGATCGCGTCGATCCGGTCGGAGATCGGGCGGACATCTTGGGCGAAGAGAGCAGGGCACAGCGTGAGAATGAGTGGAATAAAGGCCCGAAAATATCGTTGAATAGGGGTCATTGTAGAAAAATACGCACCGGAACCGGATTTGTATTGCAACCGGAGCGAGGATTCTGCAATATAGTAAGTGTGTACTTACTTGTTGACTCTGAGGAATCTTGAATGTTGGCAGGAAATCCATGTCAGCCGATCCAAAGAACCAGCGGTTGCGTACTGATTACCAGCTACAGAGGAGTCCAATCATGAACCCACTACAGATTTCACGAACACGAATGACTACACGAACCACACAGGTGCTCTTGACCGGTGCGTTGCTTCTCGGAGCGACCACGCTTGGAGGCTGTGACAACGCTCGGAGCGGTTTGTTCTCCGGTGCGGCGCTTGGGGCGCTTGCTGGACTCGGACTGGGTTCACTCAGCGGGAATGCGGGCGAAGGTGCTGCGGCTGGTGCGATCCTTGGCGGGGTCGGCGGCGCGGTGATCGGAGACCAGAACGAACGCGATCGTGAGAACACCCGATACCGGGGTTCGGATTACCGCTATGACACGCGGAGCGGTTCCCGGCATGGTTCAGGCCATGGATACCATCACCAAGAGTGGTGGGAAGAAGATTGGTGTGACTAATCGTTGACGGAGCTGGACTTTACGGCTCACGGAAGCGGCTTTGACCACACTTTGAACAGCACTCTGCGTATCATGCTCGGCTCAGCCAGAAAGGCCTAATTCCGTGCAGATACGCAATTTTTCTATTATCGCCCACATCGATCATGGCAAGTCCACGCTCGCAGACCGCTTGCTCCAAGCGACCTTCGCGGTTTCTGAGCGCGAAGCGAAAGCGCAGCATCTGGATTCGATGGATCTGGAGCGCGAGCGCGGGATCACGATCAAAGCGTCCGCCGTGACGGTGATGCACAAGCATAATGGCGAAGACTACATGCTCAACTTCATCGACACACCCGGTCATGTGGACTTCGGGTACGAGGTCTCCCGCGCGCTCAAAGCGTGTGAAGGGGCGCTGCTGATTGTGGATGCTTCCCAAGGCGTGGAAGCACAGACGGTGGTCAATACCTATCTTGCGGTTGAGCAGAATCTTGAGATCGTTCCGGTGCTCAACAAGATCGACCTTCCCGGCGCTCGTCCTGATGAGATCGCGGAGGAAGTCGAGCAGGTGCTCGGGATTGATGCGCTCGAATGTATTCCGGTGTCTGCAAAGACCGGACAGGGGATCCCCGCGCTGCTCGATGCGATCTGTGACCGGTTCCCACCACCCGCGCCGTCGACGATCAAGCAAACGCGCGCGTTGATCTTTGATGCGGTGTACGACGATTACCGAGGGGTGATTGTGTACTGCCGAGTGTTTGATGGGAAGCTGACGGTGGGGGACAAGATTTTGATGATGGGTCTGGAGCGGACCTTCACGATCACCGAGCTCGGGAAGTACACCCCGAAACCCGAAAAATTCAAATCGATCAGTGCCGGCGAGACCTGCTACCTCGTCGCAGCGATCAAGACGCTTGGGGATGTGCGCGTCGGTGATACGATCACGATCGATCACGATCGTGCTGAAGAAGCGCTCGAGGGGTACTCGCCTCCGATTCAGATGGTGTTCTGTGACTTCTATCCTTCGACGACGGAGAAGAAGGGCAATGACTTCGAGGAACTCCGCGAAGGCATGGAGAAGCTTGCGCTCAACGACTCGTCGTTCTCGTACCAAGCGGTGCATTCTGAGGCGCTGGGGTTTGGGTTCCGGTGTGGGTTCCTTGGGTTGCTGCATATGGACATCATCCAGGAACGACTCGAACGCGAAGCGGGGGTTGAAGTCGTTCAGACCGCGCCGACCGTGTCCTACAAGATCAAAATGCGGGGCAAGGGCAACGAGATCTTCGAGAAGGAGATCCACAACCCGGCGGACCTTCCGGATTCGGGACTGATTACCGAGTTCAGCGAACCGATCTGTAAGGTCGAGATCATGACCCCGGAGCGGTACATCGGTGAGACGATGAAGCTGTGTCTGGACCGGCGAGGGGTGTTCAAGAACCAGACCTTTGTGAGTCATGGGCGCGACATGCTGACCTTTGAGATCCCGCTTGCGGAGATCATCTTTGATTTCTACGACAAGCTCAAGGGCATCAGTCAGGGCTACGCGACGATGGACTACGAGGTCATCCGCTACGACAAGAACGAGCTGTGCAAGGTGACGATCCTGATCAACAACGAGCCGGTCGAGGCCCTGTCGTTGATCTGTCACCGTGATCGCTCGGTGGCGCGAGGGAAGCTGCTATTGAGCAAGCTCAAGAAGCAGATCGACCGTCACCAGTTCGAGATCCCGCTGCAGGCGGCAATCGGCGGCAAGATCATCGCGCGCGAGACGATCAAGGGTTTCCGCAAGGATGTGACGGCGAAGTGCTACGGCGGCGACATCAGCCGTAAGCGGAAACTGCTTGAGGCGCAGCGCAAGGGCAAGAGCAAGATGAAGTCGATCGGTTCGGTGAACATTCCGCAGAAGGCGTTTATGGCGGTGCTTGATACGGGGGAGTGATTTTGTGCCGTATGTAAGCGAGATAAATCTGACTTTAACGGTACATAGTGGTGTGATTTCGCCTGAACAGATTGCAGACATATCTGGGGTACAACCATCAGATTCTCATCAAACAGGTGATTCTTTCGGCCGAGTACGGAAGGGAATTCAAAAATCCAACTATTGGGCTATCAATCAGAGAATTGAGGGTGATGATACAATTGCAGACTGTACAGATTGGTTTTCTGATGGGCTAATCAAGCTGTTGGGGCAAGTGTCATCCGACTTTAAATCTCGCATTATTGCTTTGGATTCAGAAGCTTGCGTAATTTGTTGGGTTGGTTTATTCGGTATTCAAGATCAGGGAGGATTGAACATCCGATCCGATGCCTCGAAGATGCTTGGTGAGTACGACCTCGAACTTGTGTTCGACATGTATATTGACAACGAATCGTAGATGTTAGGGTGTGCAGTCTAGATCGGGTTTGATCGATGAATGAAGACCTCACTGCGCCGAGGACGGCGAGTAAGGGCACCCCGATTCGGTTTACGGTACACTTTTCGAATGAACCGCCTACCCATCGACGCCAAGGCCACCGGTTACCGTTTGTTTATTCTGTGTGTCTCTGTCGTCTCGCTGCTCGTGATCGCGGCGATGATGCTGGTGCCGATGGATCGAGAAACCTATCGGCTGATGAGTTATATTGATCTGCTCGCGTGTGCCGTGTTCTTGACCGATTTTTTCAGGCAGTTGTACAAAGCTGAGTCGAGGTGGCGGTATTTGTATACCTGGGGCTGGGTGGATCTGCTCGCGAGCATCCCGAGTGTCGATGCGTTCCGGTGGGGGCGCGCTGTTCGGCTTGTCCGGGTTGCCCAGTTGATTCGGGGTGTTCGGTCGGGACGGAACCTCGTCCGGATCTTGGGGCACTACCGGAGGCGGAGTGCTGCGGCGGTGACGGGGTTGCTCGCGTTTCTGTCGATCACGATCGGGAGCATGGCGATGCTGCATTTCGAGCTCGGCGTGGAAGATTCCAATATCCGAACCGCTGAGGATGCGATCTGGTGGTCGTGGGTGACGATTACGACAGTTGGGTATGGTGATTACACGCCGGTGACTACCGGCGGGCGGATCGTCGCGATGGTGCTGATGGTGATCGGTGTCGGGTTGTTCAGTTCGATGAGCGGGTTGATTGCGAGTTGGTTGCTGCAACCGTCGAAGATTGACGGCGAGTAAGGGCACTCAGATCTTTATTCGTAGTGCAGTTGTTGCAATCGGATGAATCGGCCGTTGCTGAGGGTGACGGCGAAGAGGCGGTCGAACTCGGTTTCTTCGAGGTCTTTGAGGAGTGGGCCGCCGAGGGCGGTGATGAAGAGGGGGACGGTGTTGGAGTGGGCGACGACGAGGGTGGTGCTTGAGCCGGGGATGTTGGTGATGGAGTGGGCGACGCTTTCTGCGTCGAAGGGTGCGTAGACGGTTGTCGAGATTCCATCAGCGATCGCAAGCGGGGTGCCGGTCTGGATCGAGCGTCCGGTGTTGGTGACATAGACCGCGCTGAGTTGTTCATCTTGCAGGATGTTGGCGAGACTCTGCACGCGCGCTACGCCCTCGGCGGAGAGGTCGGGGTTGTTGCCCGACTGGGTGTCGGCGTGACGGATGATGTAGATGACATCGGTCGTCAACGGCTGCATGGTCGGCGCGGCTTTGGGGGATCGGGGCTGGGAGTGCGCTGTTGGCTGGGTGAGACCGAACGCGGCGAGGGTGCCCAGAAGCAGGACAAAGAGTGTGAATGGAATGTTGGTACGCATGATGGGTTCCTGTCTCAATCGAGGTTCGCGCCTTTGGACTTGAAGAACGCTGCGAGTCCGGGGCGGGCGGCGTAGCTGTACTTCTTGGCGATGGATTCCGACCAGGTCGCGGGGGTCGCGCCGCGGTCGGTGAGGTATTGCTTGTACAGGGTATCGTATTGGTCGATGTATGCAAGGGTTTCTTCGTCGGATGGGTAGGCATCGTTGAAGAGCATCGCTTCGGGGGCGAGTCGTGGGCGGTGTGATGGGGATTCGTCGGGGACTCCGGCGCAGAGGCCGTAGAGCGGGAGGACGCCTTTGGGGAGGTTGAGGATGTCGTTGAGTTGTGGGAGGTCGTTGCGGATGCCACCGATGTAGCAGGTGCCGTATCCGAGGGATTCGAGCGCGAGGTTGAAGTTTTGTGCGAAGAGGGAGGCATCAACGGCGCCGACGAGGAACGCTTCGAGTCCGGTGGTGTACTGGTTGCCGGCACGCTCGGTGATGAGCATGTGCTTGCGGAGGTCGGCGCAGATGACGAAGAACGCGCCGCAGTCGTGGACTTTTTGCTGGGGTCCCGCGAGGTCCGCGATCTGTTGTCGTTTTTTGGAATCGGCGATCTGGATGATGCAGTAGGGCTGGACGGCGGACGAGGTCGCGGCGGCTTGTCCAGCGATCATCGCGGCTTTGATGTCGGATTCGGGGATCGGCTGGTCTTTGAACTTGCGGATCGAGCGGTGGGCGAGCATGGTTTCAATCGTGGGATTCTGGGTCATATCGAAGGATAGTGTCGGATTTGGTGACGGGCACTCGGATCTAGCGCATCTGGTTGAGTCGTATCGGCGGGCGGCTTCGCTCACTGATCTCGCACGGGACTCAAGTTGGAGATACGGATGGACAGGTACAGGAACGCTCGCGGCGGCGCGGATGTGAAAATGATCATCGCGGTGTTGTTCGCGGTGGGCGGGTTGTCATGGGCGGTGGTGTCGTTCATGAGCAGCGGGACGAAGGACACGAAATCATCCGGGCCGAGGATTGTGGATGGGGTGGTTGATGGGGAGGGGAACCTCATCGACGCGAGCTATACCAGAGCGGGCAACGCGAAACAGATTGACTCGGTGCGTTCGGAGATTGAGGATTCGATCGCTCGTCAAGCACAAGCGGTGCTTGGTTCGATCGACGCGCCCAAGGGATTACCCGAAGGCGTGGGCGAAGCGGTGGTGAACGCATTTATTCCGGTGCTGAGCGGGGATCATGCGTCGTTTATTGATGCGATCATCGCGATGGGCGGGACGGTGCCGGGTGAACTTGAAGAAGACCATCCGATGTTCACGCACCTGACCAAGGTGTTCAAGGACGCGAAGGTGGATTTGTCGCGGATCACGATGGAGCGGTTTGTTGCTTCAGACGGTCGACGGATGGAGATGCGGCGAGAGGTGGTGACGGATGATGAGGAGGTCACGCCGGGAGAGCGCGGGAAGGGTGGGGTGTCGACGCAGGTGATGGAGATGCAGCCCGCTTCGTTGTTCCCTGATGCGCCACCGAAACAAGACCCAACAGCGGTGCAGATCAAGATTCCCGTTCAACCAAAGGGCGACAAGAACGAGTCGATCTTCGCTCTGATTTTGACTTGGAACAAGGACGAGAAGAAATGGCAACCCGCAGCCTATCAGGTCATCAAGAACCGTCGCATGGAGGATGATTGAATGAAACGCACAGACGCACACGGATTTACACTGATTGAACTCTTGGTGACCATCGGGATCATGGGCGTGTTGATCGGGCTGCTGCTCCCCGCGCTCTCCGGGGCGCGTGATTCGGCGCTGCAGACGGTCGCGCTGAGCAATGTTCGATCCGTCGGGACGCAGTTTCAGCAGTTTGCTAACGATCACAAGAAATATCCACAGCAGAATCCGGGTGAACTTCCATCGCAGTTGGAGACGGGGGGGAACTATGAGCCGGTCGGGGATGAGATCATCGTTGAGTGGTATCCCGGCGGGGTGATCATCGCGACGACGGATTACTTCGGTCACAGTTGGATGTGGCCTGCGATGGTCGCGCCGTTTGATGATTGGCCGACCTACTGGGAAACTTGGATTTCGCCTCGCAAGGGGCAGGATCTTCCCAAGATTGAGGACTTTGAGTTCCAGGACGGGATCAACCAAGGGGAGATGATCTCGATTGCGTATTCCAACTCATTTGTCGCGCGACCTGAGTTTTGGGATGGTGGGTCGCACGCGGAGGATCTCACGCTGCTGCGTTCGACGCGTCCGCATGATGTGCGGTTTGCATCCGGGAAGGTGCTGCTCTGGGATGACGACCTGTCCTACATCAGTGGCAAGAACACACCTGAACGCGTCGAAGGGTTGCTTGATGCGAAGACCCCGATGGCGTTTGCGGATGGTCACGCCGATGCGTTGCTCCCGAGCGATGCGAGCGAGGGTGTGATGAACTCGTTGACCGGCGAGAACACTAAACTGCACAACACCGCCGATGGTGTGCATGGTCGGGACTACTGAATCACTTCCAGCGCTGCGGCGACTGGATGTAGTGCGGATTGTTCTCTTTGGTAATCGAACCGATCGCCTGCTCAGGGAGATTTCGTGCATCAAGTGAAGGCGGGTTCTTGTGGACCGAGCCGTCGGCGCGGGTGTTGACCGCTTGTCCGAATCCGGTCGAGCGGTCGATGCCGTGACGGAACGCGGTGGTGGGGGAGTAGTTCTCGATCCAGTATCCATGGCCGGCGTACAGGTTTGGCGGATCAAGGAGCGCGCTGTTTGAGGGGAGTCCCCCGAAGAGGGCGATGAGCGAATCGGCGAAGACGAGCATCTGGGTTGGGTTCTGGATTTGATGAAGTTTGATGGTGCGTTGTCCGAGGAGTGTGTGGTATCCGGTGGTGTTTGGGGAGAGTCCGTACGCGTTGTAGCCGTAGGTTGAGGTAAAGGTGTCGTGCTGTCCTTGATTTCGGTAGGTGCCTTCTTGTTGGTCGGGGCATTCGTAGATTGATCGGTCGCCGAGCGATGCGCTGAGGTATGGCGAGAGTGTTCCGGTGTTGTGGTCGAGCGTTTGGGTGGATGTGCGTTCGGTGCCATACCAGTATTGCCGGTCGGCGGTGGGTGTTTGGAGGTGGGGCATGGAGGCGCCGCGGTTTTCGTCGGCGTACATCGTCCACCCGATCGCGAGCTGGCGGAGGTTTGATTCGCACACAACTGCTCGTGCGCTGGCGCGAGCGGACCCAAGCGCGGGGAGCATGATCCCGATCAGCAGCGCGATGATCGCGATGACGACGAGCAGCTCGATGAGCGTAAATCCATGATGGGACGGGTTGCGGTTCATGGTATTTTTTGGAGTGTCCGGATGGGGGCGTTGCCGTCAACGATCGCGCGGATGCGATGGGTCAGTGGGATGGGAACGGCTGAGCGATCAAGCGTCAGTGCGGTGATTCCGGAATTGGAGGTCGAAAACACTCGGCTGCCAACGAGTGCGGGTGTGGTTCCGGTGTTTGATTGCGATGAGATGATGAATCCGGGATCGGTTGGTGATTTGCTGAGGTCGATCGTGTGGAGTGTATTGGCGTGGGAGAATGGGTTGATCCCAGTGGGCGGGTTCATGGTCGCGACGAGGAGTTTGGTCGTGCGTGCGGTGATGAACGCGATGGGCTGGTGTCCCCATCCACCGATGGAGAGGTAGGGCTCGCCTTGATCCCATGAATCGGAGCTGTTGAGGTCGTCGTGGGTGGATTCGAAGGAATCCCAGAGGAGTGTTGCTGAGGTTCCGAGGTCTTCGATGAGTTCGATTGCGGGGAGTGATCCGGTGAAGAGTGTTGAAGGTGAGGTTGGCACGCCTCCGGAGATGAGCACGCGTCCGTTGTGGAGGATGATCGGGGAGGCGTCGGTGCGGACGGTTGGGATGGACCATTGGAGGGCGCCGGTGGTGGCGTCGAGTTTGATGGTGTTGGCGCTGCGCTGGGAGCCGTTGAAATTGTAGCTGGATGCGTAGATGGAGCCGTGTGCATATGCGACGGCTCCGAAGAATCCGAGCGGTATTGGATTGGGGGTGTCCCAGATCGGAGTTGGTGTGATCGTGCTGGTTGCATTGAACGCGAGAACATGTCCGGCACCACCAGTCCCATTGTCGGCGGTCGAGACATAGACAACGCCGTCGTGGTATGCGGGGGTGTTCCCGGAGCAGTTTCCCGGGAGTGGTTTGCTCCAGATGATTTCGCCGGGATCGAAGGGGTTGGCTGGGGTGTTGGGATCGGTGTTGATGCAGATGAGTGAGCCGAGGGAAGCGGAGCCGAAGGTGTAGTCGGTGATGAAGAGTCGGTTGGATGGACCGAGGTCATCGGTGAGGCAAGGCGACGCGTTGACGATCGGTCGATCGAGTGACTTTGACCAAACAAGATCGCCGGTGAATCGATCCAATGCAACAATCGAGAATCCGCTCGCGGCGATGACGGTGTTATTTTGCACATCAATCGCAGGGGTGGACCATGAATCGAGGATTGCGAAGGGGATTTCGGTTGCCCACGCGAGATCGCCGGTGTCTTGATCGAACGCCGCGAGGTGGCGCGTGAAACCCTGATCCTGACCCACGGCATACACACGCGCATCATCCGCAACGATCCCCGCTTGGGCGGTGAAACTGAGTGTGATTGATCCATCTCCGGTGCTGGTCCAGTCTGGGTCTGCAAGGTATGGGCCGAGGGTGTGGGGGGTGTGGGTGTGGGTCGATGAACCACCGAGTTGTGTCCATGGGGAATGCGTTGTTGGGATCGGGCCGTGTTGATACTTGATGGGCTGTGCGATCGCCGCCGCTGCGAGGAGCAGTGGGGTGATGACGCGCAGGAAGTGTAGATTGTTTGGCACGGTGTTCTTCCGGGGTTGTAAATCGTCGCCGCGTGTTTCGACGCGGCGACGGGGGTGCTCGCCCGGTCCCCAATGACCGATGGGCGAAGCATGGAATCGTTTAGCGGCGACGGCGTGTTGCCCCGAATCCGAACGCGGACAATGCGAGCAAGACACTCGGCGCAGGAACCACGGCGACCGCGTCGATCTCGAACGCTTCGCCGGACTCGTTGAGGAAGCGGACGAAGCTTGCTGAGGTGAGTCCGGTGGACGCGATGTCGATGCCGATCCCGCCTCCGGAGCCGTTGTAGAAGGTGCGGAGGTCGGTGAACGACATGTTCGCGAGGTCCGCAGCGGTCAGGGTTGGGTCCAGCGCTTGGGTGAAGTCGGATTCGATCAAACCCGGTGAGAACGGGGTTGCGTCAACGAAGTCCGAGTATCCGAGCGTTGGGAAGAGGTCGAGGGTGGTGGTGGTCGCGGTGAACCATTCGATGCCGTTCTGGGAGACCTGGATGGTCGCGGCTCCACCAACGCCGAAGATGAACGGGCTGGCGCCGGTGTTCCCGGTGCCGTCGTTGTTGGGGTCTGCGTCGGACCATGTTGCATCGGAGAATCCCGCGTTGGAGAAGACGATGAAGTCGACACCGAATGCGTGGGATGCGTTGTTGGTGATCGCGGTGTTGAATCCGAGGGAGAGGTACCCACCCGAACCGACGGAGACGATTTCGTCTGCGCCAAACGCGGGGTTGAAGGGGGTGACTCCGGAGGGGAAGACGCCTTCGCCTGTGAAGCGTTCGGCGCTTCCAAGCGTGGTTGATGCGTCGGTGTATCCCGCGGCGGCGTTTGAACCCGCGTCGTATCCGAGGACGGACGACGCGAAGGGTGAGGCGGCTGCGGCGGTTGACAGTGCTGCGACCAGCGTTCCTGCAAAGACAGACGCGTTGATACCAAAGGAAAGATTCATGACAATACTCGACTCTCTGCCCATGAAAGAATGTGGGCGTGTGATGTGTTGTCCTGTTTCGCGCAGGACACTCCCCGGAACATTTGAGTCGAGCTTGCGGGGTTGACAGCGGGGGCTGGGAGCGGGGAGGGGCGCACAACCGATCCGCCGACCCGTTTCGCGAGGTCCGACACATCTGTTGAGGCAGGTCTTCCGGCTCGGGGCTCAGATCCGCTCACCTTCCCGACGCATGATCCATCGGAATGGATCGCATCAGTGGCTGCTGCGTGATGCAGCTGAGTGGTCGTCGTTGCCCGTTACGGCGGCGCGTCCGCGGTGGAATCTCACCACACTTCCCTATTCACCGGGGTTTTCAAAAATCCCCGGCACCTTCAACGCGTGGACTGTACCAAAGGTGGGACAAGAGAGCAAGCGACGATCACATCAACTTGGAGATCAGCTGCGCCAGAGCCTTGGGATCGCGGCTGGTGGTGATTTTTTTCCAGGTTTCGGGTTTAATTTCCGTCTTGGAAAGGGCCTGCTCGGCGCGGATCCAGAGGCGATCGAGCTTTTTCTGGTTGTCCTCGGCGAGGGCGATGTCCGTCACGATCTCCCCAAGGCGGGTCGCGAGGATGGTGTCGTGGTTGTCGTAGTAGCGGTTGATGATCTTCCGCTGGGAGCTTGAGAACTCGCGTCCGCTTGCCATGGTGGGTCTCTCGTTTGGACTGGGCACGATCATACCCCGAACGCGGATGGTGAAATCCGTGATTCTGATGGGGAATCGGGTGTGCGGTTGGAAAGTACCCCCCTCAGGACTTGAACCTGAAACCCGCTGATTAAGAGTCAGCTGCTCTACCGATTGAGCTAGGGAGGCCATGGCCTTATGGCCGACAGGATGATAACCTCAGTTTTGGTGCTTGTCCAGTTTGGGGGATATGGATCCGTGCAAGTGTGGGGGGATGTGGATTGACGGGATATAAGTCGTGGTCTATTGTTCCCGTCCACCTCCGGCGTGTGCCGAGGGCGGATTTGTAGACGATTTGACGGGACGACCCAGAGCCCGATTCAAGGAGAGCGACATGCTTCCATCACAACGACAGAGCCGAGGCCGAAGCAAGCGTCGCCGCTCCCACGACGCGATCACCGGCGTCAAGCCAACGATCTGCCCACTCTCGGGTATGCCAAAGCTTCACCACCGTGCATGCACCGAGTCGGGCTATGTCCGTCCGGGTCTTCGCATCAAGGTTCGCAAGCTCGGTATCGGCATCAACGCCTAAGACAGTTCTCAAGACAAGAGGTGAACCGTGGCGGTCCGAATAGGAATTGATGTCATGGGTGGGGATGATGCGCCGGACGCTATCTTGCGCGGTTGCATCGAAGCACTCCCAAAGCTGAAGAGCGATGATGTGCTTGTGCTCATCGGGCCTGAAGATGTCATCAACGCGTTCCTCAAAGCGGAAGGCGTCAGTGATGATCGCCTGGTCATCGAGCATTGCAGCGAAGTGATCGCGATGGACGCGTCCCCGATGGACGCGGTTCGAAATAAAAAAGATTCCACGATCGTCCGCATGTCGGTGCTCGGTTCCAAGAAAGCCGAGGTCCGGTGTGATGCGGTGATCTCTGCTGGGAACACCGGCGCGTGCGTCGCGGCGGGACAGATGAACATGCGTCGTCTCCCCGGTGTGCACCGTCCCGGGATCGCGGTCACCATTCCATCCTTCCACGGCCCTGTCACCCTGTGTGATGCGGGTGCCAACCCTGAACCACGCGCGACCCACCTCTGGCAGTATGGCTTGATGGCTGAGGTCTACGCGAACCGCATCCATGGCGTCGAGAATCCCCGAGTCGGTGTGATGAACATCGGTTCGGAAGAATCCAAAGGCTCTGGTCTTGCGAAGGGCACCGCTGAGTTGCTCCGCAATACGCCTGGTGTCAACTTCGTCGGGTTCGTTGAAGGACGCGACTTCTTTGCTGGCAAAGCGGATGTCATCGTCACCGATGGATTCCTCGGAAACACGCTCCTGAAGATGGCAGAAGGAATGGCCAAGAGCTTGTTCCAAGCGATCGCTACGGAGATCTATCAGCAAGACCCCGCGCTTGCGGTCAAGTTTGAGCCGGTGGTCAAGAGCATTTACGCGAAGAACGATTACCACGAGCACGGTGGTGCACCGCTCCTGGGTGTCAACGGCGTGATGATGATCGCACACGGCTCGTCGGAGTCCCGCACGATCAAGAACGCGATCGCCAAGACGATCGAGTATGTCAACGGGGGCATCAACGACGCGATCATCGAGCGTCTGGATCAAGCAGAAAGAGCATTGCAAGGTGAACTCGCATGAGAGATCAATCGGGCGGTGGGTTCGGCGTAGAAATCATTGGTTCATCCATGCACCTCCCAGAGGGCAAGCTGACCAACCAAGACCTCGAAACCATGATGGAAACCTCCGACGAATGGATCGTCAAGCGGACCGGGATCCATACCCGACGAAGAGCGGACGCTTCCAAAGGCGAGACCACCAGCGTGCTCGCGACCGAGGCGATGAAAAAAGCATTGGCCAACGCAAAGATCGACGCGGCGGAGCTGGATCTGCTGCTCGTCGCGACGATGACCTGCGATTCTCCGACGCCGTCTGTTGGTTGCATCGTTGCTCGCGAGATCGGGTGTTCGGATATCGGCGCGATGGACATCAACGCGGCGTGTTCCGGGTTCCTGTACACGGTTTCGATTGCCGACGCGATGATCAAATCTGGACTGTACAAAACCATCGGGGTCATCGGTGCGGATTGCGTGACGCGACACATCGATTATTCTGATTTCGGTCGTGGTGCCGCGATCTTGTTTGGGGACGGTGCTGGAGCGATGGTGCTTCGCGCGACCGACGACTCTGGCAAGGGGATGATCTCCCATAAGATGCACGCGGACGGCAACGGCGCCAAGCACCTGTTCATCCCGTCGTGCGAACTCGACTTCCCGGAAAACGCGGAGTACGACGAGCGGAAGATTGATAAGGTCCAGATGAACGGTCAAGCGGTGTTCAAGTTCGCGGTGACCAAGTTCCAAGAAGTGATCTCCGAGACGCTCGAAGAATCGGGACTCAGTGCCGACGATGTGGATCACTTCGTCTGTCACCAAGCGAACTCGCGGATTCTGGATTCAGCGAGAGAGCGGTTCGGGATTCCAACCGAGAAGCTGCTCGTCAACATTCAAAAGTACGGCAACACGGTCGGGGGCTCGATCCCGATCGTCTTCCATGAGCTGGTCGCTGACGGGAAAGTCAAACCCGGACAGAAGGTCATGTTCCTCGCGTTTGGTGCGGGACTGACCTGGGGCTCTTCGCTCTGGCAGCTCTGATCTACAGCACACAACCGTGGAGGGTTCTGCGATGAACAACATCATTCTTTGTCCCGGACAGGGCGCACAAGTCGTCGGCATGGGCAAGCTCTGGAGCGAAACCTCCGAAGCGGCCCGCGCGATCTTTGAGCAAGCGGACGCGGTGCTTGGCGATACGCTCGGCGCTCCGCTCTCGTCGCTCTGCTTCGAGGGTCCAGCGGACTCGCTCAACCGGACGGATGTCTCGCAGCCTGCGATCTACACCGCGTCGATCGCGTGCTTCGCGGGTTGGCTTGATGGCGAGAACCTCACCAAAAACGAACTCAACATGGCCGCGACCGCGGGGCTTTCGCTTGGAGAGTACACCGCGCTGCACCTCGCCGATGCGTTCAGCTTTGCCGATGGGCTCAAGCTCGTCGCGCTGCGTGGGAAAGCGATGCAGGAAGCGGCGGACGCTGCGGATTCTTCGATGGTCGCGTTGATCGGTGCGGACGAGGAGAGCGCGAACGCGGTGTGTGACGCGGCTCGCGGCGATGACATTCTTGTCGCGGCGAACTTCAACGCACCGGGTCAGGTTGTGATTTCCGGGTCGTCCGCGGCGTGCGATCGTGCGGAGACTGTTGCGGGCGAGATGAAGCTACGCGCGACGCGTTTGAGTGTTGCCGGCGCGTTCCACTCGCCGTTTATGAAGCCTGCTGCGGATCAGCTTGGAGAGGCGCTTGCGGCAACACAGATTAATGCACTTGCGTGCACCGTGATGTCCAATGTGACCGCTCAGCCCCACGAGAATGATCCTGATTCGATCCGTCAACGGCTGGTCGAACAGCTCACCTCACCGGTCCGGTGGTCGGCGTGCTGCGAGTACCTTGTCGAGCACAACGCTGAAGCACAGTTCCATGAACTCGCACCCGGTAAAACCCTCGGCGGGATGATGCGCCGGATCAGCAAGGGCACCAAAGTCGAAGCCCACAACGAACCCGAAGCCGTCTCCTAACTCGGCGGACCCTCAAATAGAAAGAGATCAATCATGACTGATCAACAGTCCGAGCAACGAGTCGCTGTAGTCACCGGAGCATCCCGCGGGATCGGACGCGCCATCGCCAAGCGATTGGCCGCCGATGGTCGTCATGTGGTGTGTGTATCGCGTTCGCAGGGGCCGCTGGATGAACTCGCGGCGGAGATCAAAGCGGATGGTGGATCTGCGAGTGTGAAGACCTGCGACATGTCGGACTTTACCGCGGTCGCATCGATGATCGAAGAGGTCGCTTCCGAGCATGGTCGACTGGACATCCTCGTGAACAATGCGGGGATCACCAAGGACAACCTGATTCTCCGCATGAGCGATGAAGAATGGGACGATGTGATCAACACGAATCTCAAGAGTGTGTTCGTCGCGTGCCGAGCGGCGGCGCGCCCGATGATGAAGGGCAAGTTCGGTCGCATCTGCAACATCGCGTCGACATCGGGGCTTGTTGGCAACTCGGGTCAAGCGAACTATGCCGCGGCCAAGTCTGGCTTGACCGGGTTCACCAAGACCGTCGCACGCGAGCTTGGCAAGAAGAACATCACCGCCAACTGCATCGCGCCGGGGTTCATCGAGACCGACATGACCAAGGACCTCCCCGCGGCGGTCACCGAGCACATCAAGGGCGTGATCTCAACGCGTGAGCTTGGACAGCCCGAAGATGTTGCGGCGGCGGTTGCGTACGCGACGAGCGATGAATCCAAGTTCATGACCGGCCAAACCATCGCGATCGATGGCGGCATGACCATGTGCTAACGCGGATCATTCGTAGCTGAAGAATCCGTAATGCATCCGGCAATGGTTCAGGTGCAGGTTCACCCACTGCTGATGGCTCATCTTTCCGAGCAGCGGGCTGACTTGGGTCATCTGCTCGCCGGACTTGATACGGGCAAGCTGAGTGCGCATTTGCATGATGCCTTCCTCGACGCTGACCGCGTCTTCGGGGAGCAGTTCCTTTGCTTTGGCAGGGAGTTTGATGCCCGGCTTCATCTGCGACTTGGGTTTGGTTGCGACCGGCTTGAGCAAGAGCGAGCACACTGCACGCAGGATCCAAGGGGCACCGAGCTCGAAGCCGTCGTATGAGCTTTTGATGAACACCGCGGTGTGGCTCATGCATTGTCCGGGAGTCCATCCACCAGCGGTTGAAAGCGTCCCGGCTTGATGTGCGGCTTCGATCCGATCCAGTTCTGCGGAAAGCTCATCAATTGAACGAAAGGTCTTCGGAGACCATTTGGATTTATCAGCAACAGGCATTTAAAACTCCTGAAAATTATTGCAAGGCAGGTAAAAATACTGGGAAATAGTACGCCGTTGTTCTGCTGTTGTCGACTATGCTTCGGAATGAAACCCCATTCCATTTTAGAAACGGTCCTCTACGCCTCGGATATTGAGCAAGCGGTGTGGTTTTACCACGAGGTGCTTGGTTTGGACAAGCCCGGCGGTGCATCGGATCTGATGACCTACTTTCGGATCGATGGGAATCATGTGTTGCTGGTGTTTAACCCGCAAGAATCGGACAAGCCGGGGCGGGATGTTCCAAGCCATGGGCCTCGAGGGGCGGGGCACATCGCGCTGCGGATCGAGGAATCCGAGTATGACGACTGGAAAAAGCGGATGAGTTCGTTCGGGATCGGGATTGAGCAGGAGATTGATTGGGGACTCGAGGAAGAGTTCTCGAAGGGCCGCTCGATTTATGTGCGTGATCCCTACGGCAACTCGATCGAGCTTATTACCGGGAATATCTGGGAATCCTGATCCGAAACGCGCTCTGAAACCGGTTGCTCGCTGGTCCCTACAATCTGCTATGAAAATTCCACTACTTATCTCCTCTGCAACAGTCCTGCTCACTTGCTCGCTCGTTGGGTGTTCCAAATCACCCGATCCCAAAGCAACTCAATCCGCGTCAAGCGAACCGACGGCTGACACCAGTTACCTCGATGAACTCGCCGCCAAGCAAGGCATCGAGATCGATCAATCGGATGAAGGTTCTGCAGACCACGAGCCAGAACTGGACGATGCGGAAGCGAGCGACGCCGGGGAACCAGAAGGTGATGAAGAACGCGAGTGGGAGAAGGAACGCGAATCGCAATCGTTGTTCGGACGGTCCCGCGATAAAGCGAGCGACCTCCGGGACAAGATCCAGGGCGGCACCAGTCCGAGCGATGGATTGGCATACACGCTGAGCGAGGAGGAATACGCGTCGAGCTCCGGTCTCCGATGGGAGATGCCTGAGGGCTGGTCGATGGCGGTCCCACCACGCGGCCAGTTCGCGGAGATGTACATCAAGAACGCGCTGGGGAACGCATCGGTTTCCTTTACGAAAGAAACCGGGAGCGTGCGGGATATTGTCCGCATCATGCAAGGGCAGTTTGTCGATTCGATGGGCGGACGGACGCGAGCAAAGACTGAAGACAAAACCATCGCTGGATACCCGGTCCAGATTGTTGATCTTGACGGCACCTACATCGATCCCGGCGCGAAGGGCGGATCGAACGAGCAGATCTTCTACGCGATGCACGCGGCGATCTTTGATCTTGGTGAGTCGCGGATCGTGATCAAGATGTGGGGGCCGCAGGATACGGTGAATCTCAGCACGCGTGCGTTTGATTCGATGATCGACGAGACGACTCAGAAGTGAGTTCAACGGTCTGTCCAATCTGCAAAGTTGAAACTCAATTCTGCGGCAGGGTTGTGCACAACAGCCCACCCGAGGTCGCGGGGGTCGAGATCGATCTGGGGGATACGCTGTTCACAATGCGCCGTTGTCCGCAATGCCGACTTCAAGTGAAGGCGCCTTGTATTCCTGAGCGAGACTTGATCGAGTGCTACGAGAAAGCATCTGGGGATCACTGGGAGGAAACGCCGGACCCTCACAAACGGCGGTTCGATGACATCGAGCGTGTCATCAATGCGCATGCCGAAGGGCCGATGATTCTGGATATTGGTTGCTCGAACGGCGCGTTGCTCGGGTACATGGGGCAATCATGGGAGCGGTTCGGGATTGAGCCGGGGGAAGAAGCCGCGAGGCAGGCGGAGGCGCGGGGGGTGAAGATCATCGCGCCGATGCTCGAATCATGCGCGACCGATGAACGGTTCGATGTGATCCTCGCGATTGATGTGCTTGAGCACCTGCTCGATCCGGATTCATTCATCGCGAATGTCCGCTCACTGCTTCGCCCCGGCGGTATTTTTGTAGGACTGACCGGCGACACGGGTTCAGCATCGTGGAAATGGCACGGCTCGCGGTACTGGTACTGCTCGCTCCCCGAACACCAGGTGTTCTACTGCCAGAAGACCATCGACAATCTCGCCGAGTTGCACGGGTTCGAGGTTGTGCACTATGAGCGAACGAGTCATGCGCGATTTAAGGGATCTCGGACAATCCGCGATCGGATCAGAGGCTTCGTCTGGGGATTGGGGATGCGGCTTGGGTTATATAAGAACCATGCCGCGCCTGGATGGCTTCCTGCGCAGGATCATATGCTCTTTGCACTCAAGCTCAAGTAAGTTGCTCTTCAAAGAACTCGGTAAGCGGTTTGCCTTTGTATCGAGCGATGTCATTGCGCTCTTGTAGTCCACGCGCGTTCAGTGTTCGGTCCGCGTAGTACGCGATCCGACCGAGTTGGTATCGGATGGGGTTGTTGCGGTAATGGGGGTAGCGCTCGTCGAGAATGGCGCGTTCCTTGTCGTACTGTGCCTTCCAGCGATCGTGCTCGCCTTTGGCATCTGTGTGAATCCGGTGGACCCCGATGTACTTGTTGATTCGGCGTGCGTTGGCTGTCGGGAGCATCCGATACCAGAGATCGGTGTCCATGGTGCAGTGCATGGATCGGTCGAGCCCGCCGACGCTTTCGTACAGTGATCTACGGAAGAAAGTGCTGGGCTGATGCGCTCGCATGTAGCCGAATCTTGCCCAGCGGTCGGAGGGGCCAGCCCTACGGTCGCATCGGATGACCTCAGAGCGTTCATTGATGACAATCGTGTTGCCCTCGAAAAGACCTGTGTTGGGGCAGCATGAGAACCAGTCGCGCATCTCGCGGACTGCGCCAGGAAAGAGCGCGTCGTCGGAGTTGACCCACGCGAGGATGTCCCCGGTGGCACGGTTGAATCCGTTGATGATCGCGTCGGCCTGTCCCTCGTCTTTCTCGGACTGCCAGTGCGTGAGATCGGATTGATGTCGTTCGATGATGTCTTTGGAACCATCGGTCGAGCCGCCGTCCATGACGATGATCTCGTGGATCTGGTCGCGTTGTTGCAACAGCGAACCCAACGCTTCGTCGAGGAATCGCGCCTGTTGAAACGACGGGACCACAATCGAAACGGTTGGTAGGGTCATCGGTTGTCTGATTGAATCAGCTGAGTCCGAGGAGTTCGATCTCGAAGATCAGGTCGGCCTTCGCTGGGATCGCGGGTGGTGATCCGAACTCGCCGTACGCCTTTGCGTAGGGGATGGTGAGCTTGCGTTTGCCGCCGACTTTCATGCCGGGGATGCCTTCTTGCCAGCCTTGGATGAGGTTGTTGAGCGGGAAGTTGATCGATTCGCCTCGGTCGTAGGAGGAGTCAAAGACGGTGCCGTCCATGAGTGTGCCCTTGTAGTGGACATTGACGGTCGCGCTCTTTGGGCATTCCATTCCGTCGCCAACGACGGAGTCTTCGATGATGATTTCGGTGATCTGGCTCATGGCTTTCCTTTCGGTTAGGTGGAATGGTAGTCCCAGAGTTTGATCTGTGCGTGCGTTGAGCTTGGTCATATACCGAGGATCTTGCGAGCCCGAATCCATACGCGATATTTTAGCTTGTCCCACGATCCGTAGTACATGTCTCGTGCACGCTTGCATTCGGATTTGATCAGATCGTCATGGTCCCCGCTCGTGGAGTGCCCCCCCAACAGGAACACTGAACTGCATGCATCGAGTCGCTCGAATCGGCAGTGATGCTTCCGCTTTGCTCGGAGGACCCATTCATAATCCCCAGCTAAACGGAAGCTCTCGTCGTACGCTCCGATTCGATCGAACGCCTCTCGGCGGAAGAACATCGCTTGGTGGTTCAATGCGCCTCGGAATAGATTTGCATGTGAATCTCGCCGACCCGGTTTGTACCGCGATTGTGCCGTTTTGGGATCAAACCATAGAACAGCGCCATGGTACACATCAGCGCTCGGCGAACAGTCAATAACACGCAACAAGGATTCGACCGTCTGGGTGTTGAGCAGCGTGTCCCCTGCATTCAAGAAGAGCAGGAACTCACCTGTCGCTCGTTGTATCCCCTTGTTCATCGCGTGGTAGATGCCGTTGTCCGGCTCAGAGCTCACGCTGGGTGCACCTTTGCCAACCTGTTGGATCACACCCATCGTGTCATCGGTGGAGTCGCCATCAAGGATGAGAAACTCGATTTCTGAAGAACTCTGCTGCAACACGCTGTGAATTGTGGAGCCGATGATTGATTCGGCATTCTTACAAACCGTGATGATCGAGAGCCTTGGGGCGACTTCCGTGTCAGCAGGCGATCGAGTTTTTGATGCGGATTGAGACAATCCCAGACTCCGTGGCTTGTTGTATGAAGCAGGTCAAGGCAATGTGTTCCAACTCAAGATAAGAGCTACTCCAACACAATGTTACATATTCTAGTCGGGTGCGGGATTGGAGCGTGGGGCTCAAAGGCCAAAGTATTCGCTGATGTACACTGGGATATCGTCCGCTTTGGTCAAATTGACGACATCGAGCAGCCTCATGAGATCGCGTTTGAGCTTCTCGTCGATTGCTTCCGCGTCGATCTCATCGTCGTCGATGGTGCGGACATAGCGGTATCGGCCTTGTCCGCGTTCATTCCCTGGGATTGGGGTGAGCTCGATCGCGCCGTATTCAGCGAGACGGATCAGGACATACTCCATGACCCCGCCCCCGAGTCCGTGCGCGTGACCCTTCCCGATGACATGGATGCGGAGGTCGTCGGAGTCAAAGTCATCGTGATTGAATCGTGCTTCGATCGCGCTCATGGTCTGCATGATGAGGTCCGCCGTCGGGTTCTGCCAGCGGATGAACTCTTGCTGGATGGTCAGATCGGACTGCGCGTAGAGGATCTTGCACATCGAAGGCAACCCATCACGCCCGGCCCGTCCGACCTCCTGGTGGTACGCTTCGACTGAGCCGGGGAGCTGGGCGTGGATGACCGAACGCAGGTCGGATTTGTCCACCCCCATCCCGAACGCGTTGGTGGCGCACAAGAGCAGGTTCTCTTTGGGGGTCGCGTTGATGAACTGGTTGTACACGCGCCGGCGCTCGGCGGGTGGGAGCCGACCATGATAAATCTCGACGGGACGATCCATCGCTCGCTTGATCAACGGCGCCATCCGATCGAGGTCCTTGATGAGCGTGAAGTAGACAATCGAAGTACCCTCGATGCCTTTGAGTGTCGCACGGATTTTGTTGATTTTGTCGTCATCGTCCCACACCGACTCGCAGCTGAGCTTGAGGTTCGGTCGATTGACCGGCGCTGCAAACAGCGGCATGGATTCTTCATCGGTTCCCAGCACCACCCGGACATCCTCGCGGACCGCTTTGGTTGCCGTCGCGGTCAGCGCGATGGTGACGGGGTCGCCGAGTTCCTTGCGGAACTCCCCGATGCGTTGGTACGCGGGACGCAGATCGTGCCCCCATTTGGTGACGCAGTGGCACTCGTCGATCGCGAGCAGATTCACGCCGCCGGGACATGCATCGAGCGCGGCGCGGAAGTCGGGCTTGGTCATGCGTTCGGGGGTCGCGTAGAAAAGCTCATAATCACCCTCGGCAAGCTTCTTGTACCGCTTGATCCGCTCGGGTTTGGAAACGGTCGAGTTGACATACTCGGCGCGAATCCCGCGTTTCTTGAGCGCATGAACCTGATCTTCCATCAGTGCAATCAACGGCGAAAACACAAGCCCGATGCCTTCGCCCCCACATTCGTGGTTCATCGCGAGCGATGGGAGCTGGAAGCACAGCGATTTTCCTGATCCGGTCGGCATGACAACCAGCGCGTCTCCGCCGTCCATGACTTGCTGGATGATCTCCGCTTGGAGCGGGCGCAGGGATTCAAGACCGAAGCGGTCGCGGAGGGTGGATTGGATCAAATCTGAGTCCATCGGCAAGGGTATCAGCCCGCTTGCCCAATGACCAAACTAAATCGCAGATTCAGCCGAAGCGGTCTTCGCCGCTTTGATTGCTTCGAGTTTGTTGAGGTACTGCACGCAGGTGCTCACGAAGGTCGCGTGCGACCAGGTCAAGGGAGAAACCGAGATCGGATCTCCCGAATACGGATCGAACTGCTCGGCAAGCACACCCGATGGTCGCGTGCGCCGCGTCGTCCAGTCCAGCAGCGTCATCGCGGGCTTGAGCTCGTCGATGGTGGTCGCTTTGGCGATCTGATACTGCGCCTGCCAGAGCGTACAGATGACCCATGGGTTCCCCGGGACATCCTCGGTTTTGTTGCTCTCGACCTGGTGGTAGTAGTCGCGTTCGTAGCGGGCGCATCCACCGATATCGGTTTTGACCCAGAGACGATCACGCATGGTGTCCATCTCGGATTGCACCTGCGGATCGGTCGCTTCGAACGCGCCGAACGCGAACAGCGCGTAGTTGGCGCTGTCGCGGGTCATGTCGAGGCGGTAGGTACCATCGTCGAGCGGGACACCCATCCGGGCAAAGTGCCCGCGGTCCTCGTGCCAGAAGTGACGACGCAGCGCGCCGCGCATCCGTTCAGCACCCTCGCGGAAGTTCGCGGCGTGGTCCAGATCGCCAAAGTCGTTCGCAAAGTCCGCGGCGGCGTTGAGCGCGCCGATCGTCGCGGCGATCGTAAAGGTATGAATCCCGCGACGCTCTTCCCACAGGTCCCACGATTGCAGCGGGAGACCGTTGTGGTCGCGGTGTTCGAGCATCCATTTGGCGGGTCGCAGTACAAGCTTGGAATACAGCGGCTTGATGAACTCCACATCACGGAACTCATTGAAGTGCTGGCGCAGCGCCCAGAGTGTGAGCGCGGTTTCGTCTTGCTGAATTGGGAGGACGGGCTTGCCGTCGATCATCCACGGGTGCCACGAGCTTGCCAGATCACCCTCGGGGTTGTACTTGTGCAAGAAGTACGGCTTCTCACCGATGCAATCCGCAGCATAGCGGAAGAAGTTTCGGCTGAGCTCGCTCTGGCACGCGAGGACCAGCGAGTGGGCGACGAGCGCGCCATCACGCATCCAGCAGTAGGAATAGTGGTCACCAGCAAAGTGTGTAATGTCCGTGTCGTTGGCGGCGATGATCGCGCCCCCATTGTCGATCTGCGTGCGGAGGATCAGCTGCGAGCGGTAATACAAGTCGCGGACCGGCTCGGTGAGCGGCGCGGTGTTAATCGGTTCCTTGCGGCTCCAGAGCTTCCAGTACGCTTCGGTCCGCGCGATCAGACGATCGGGACCGGTCTCCCAGACACGCTGGTTGAACCCTTTCGCGGCTTCGTAGTCGCTGGCGCACACCACCCAGAGGGTCGCTTGTGCCTCGCCGTTCTCGGGGACCTGCACATGGATACCGACGGTGGTGTCGACTGAACCTTGCGAGATCGCGTTGCGACCGAGCTGGCCGTCCTCGGCATCGCGCCAGGTGCCCTCAGCGCCACCGACACGCTTGGCGCCGATCGCCCAGTGGTCGATCCCGCACTTGGTCGGGTCGTTGCTCGCGTTGATGAGGAAGTACGAGTCGTCCTTGTAGAGGATAACCGCGTTGGTGTTTGGATCGAAGTTGGCGGTGTCACCGACCGGTGAGCCGTTGATCGAGAGGTCAAAGTGGAAGAACAAGCGTACATCACGCGTCGCGCCGCGCAGGTCGCGGACAATGACTTTGCGGAAGAACACCGGTTTGTGGTAGTCCACCAGATCGTGGCATGTGAGTTCGAGACCGAGTTTGTGGTTGACCAGACGAACATCGGTGGTCATTGAATCGGGTTTGTAGCGGAGTTCGCGTTCCCACGAGTCTTCCTCGATCCACGAGATCTGGCCGTCGGCCCAGACCCCGAAGCGCTGGACATGTCCCTCGGTGTGGTTGTACCGACCAACGCGGGGCGAGTAGATATCGCGGATGCGGTACTTGTCGTCGAAGGTGAACAGGATTGAGCCGTTGCCGACTGGTATATCACGGGGCATGGTGGAAATCCGGTGTTTCGGGTGTGATGAATCAGGAAACTACCGTTTCTATCGGCGCAAACTCCTGATCCAACCGATGATACTCCGCAATCGGTGTCGATAATACAGAAACCCATCACGGTTAAACCGGTTGTCTAGCAAGTTGATGCCGTGAAATACGGAAAGTTCGTGTAATTGACAGCAGAAACTGGTATTGTGTGGGTTCTTTGAAGGAGTGTGTGGAATGCTGAGTCGGAACCGGAGAGTTCAGGGGTTTACCCTGATCGAGTTGTTAGTCGTTATCGCGATCATCGCGTTGCTGCTCGGGATCCTGATCCCGACCCTTGGTAAGGCCCGCGCTACGGCCCAAGCGGTCAAGAGCAAAGCGAATCTCCGATCCTTGGGACAGATCCAGTTCCTGTACGCCGGGGACTTTAAAGACAGCTACATCAACCCATTCGATGCTGCCAAAACGGTCCGCAACAACGGTGCACCAACCACGGGCGGGTGGGCACAAGTCCGTAAACCGGGCCTCAGATACAACTTTGAGTTTCCGGGACCTAGCCAATGGTACTCAGAGATGTATGCATTCCACTGGTACTCTCTCGTTGGAGGTTGGGTGAACGAAGGGGATTACGGGTCAGAGGTTCAGTTTGCTCCATTGGACAAAGCCGTTATCAATCGATTCGCAGATTTGTTGAATGAAGACGATAGCTTCAATCTGAATACTGGGATTTGGGACAGTTCGTATATCCTTTCTCCCACGCTATGGTTTTCTCCAAGGCGCTACAAAGACAACACACGCCCGAATGGTGTCAGAAACAGCGCGCCCGAATCAATGGTGAAACGAAACAAGGTCTCGGACACAGCATTCCCCGCCAACAAAGTCATCATCTGGGAACGCTTTGATTGGTTGCAAAACACCCGCACCGCGAGCCTCCCGCATCCGATCAACCCGGATTTGCCGTCGATCGTGATGGGTGAAGAGAACCACCACCCGCAGTGGAACAATCCCAATGCGGAACCCGCGGTACTCACATCAGATGGCTCGGTCATCTCGGCGAAAATCGCGGATATCCGCGCGATGGGGAGCGATGAGAACGAACGCGTCGCACGCGAGTTCAGGCCTACTGATGTGTGGAATATGCCTGGGTCGCTGCTTGAAGATTACGGGATGGAGAAAGACTATTTCGAAGTTGGACTGCTGAACATCGATGGCTTTGGAGCGGGCAAGTATCCCGCATACTTCTGGGCGACCCGCGACGGCATCAAAGGCCGCGACATTGTTCGTTAAAGACTGCTTGGTTCAGGTCGAATCCAATCAGATCTGACCCGCGAGCATCGCTTCTGCGATCTCGTCAGGAGTCATCTCGCCCATCCCGCTCAGCGAGGAGTTGTCGTCCGTCTTCGCGGGTCCGAGTGCTTCGATGCGCTCTGTTTGCCCCAGTGTGGTGGTGAGACGGATCCCGAAGTTCTCCCCGATTTTCACGGCTGACCCCTTGGCGATGCGGCGGTTGTTGATGCGGACATCAAGATCGGATTCCGCGTTGATCTGGAGTTCCAAAATCGAGCCGGGCACCCATTGACGGACGCTCTGCATCTCCATGCTGCGTTCGCCTATGACGACCACGAGCGGGACTTCGATACGCATGATTGAACTGATGTTTGAACCCATACCATCCTCATCGGCACAAAATGCGCCCCGATGCACTCAACGCGCACAACTCTCGGGACTCTCGATACAAATCGCAAGCCCTGTGCCATGATTGAGGGGGTCTGGGAGTCCGAATAACGGGAGTGCGGTATCAGCCTTCGTATCGGCTGACGATCAGGCTGACATTGTGGCCACCGAACCCGAAGGTGTTGTTCATCGCTCTGCGGACCGGCATTTCACGAGCGACATTGGCAACGATGTCCACGCCGGCGCATTCCGGGTCGATGTTGTCGAGGTTGATCGTCGGAGCGACGATCCCTTCGCGGACCGCGTTGATGCACGCGATGAGCTCGACCGCACCCGACGCACCGAGACAGTGGCCGTGCATGGACTTGGTGGAGTTCATCACCAGACCGCCGTTGACGCCGCCCTTGGTTGCGTGGTCACCGAAGACGGTCTTGACCGCGATGATTTCTGCTTTGTCACCGAGCGGGGTTGAGGTGCCGTGGGCGTTGATGTAGTCGATGTCGCCCGGTTGGAGCCCCGCGTCTTCGAGCGCCCAGCGCATCGCGTGACCCGCACCGCGGCCTTGCGGATGGGGAGCGGTGATGTGGCCCGCGTCGCAGGAGTTTGCGGCACCGCTGAGTTCCGCGTAGATCGTCGCGCCGCGAGCTTTGGCGTGCTCTTCGGATTCGAGCACATACACCGCGGCTCCCTCGCTGAGCACGAACCCGTCGCGACCCGTGTCGAACGGACGCGATGCCTTCTCAGGAGCGTCGTTGCGGGTCGAGAGGGCTTTCATGGTCATGAATGCGCCAAGGCACAGCGGGGTGAGTGCCGCTTCTGAACCGCCGGCGAGCATGACATCGGCGCGTCCGAGACGGATCGCTTCCATCGCGTCACCGATCGCGTGTCCTGACGAGGCGCACGCGGTCGCGTGGGTCGATGCGGGACCCTGAAGGTTGAAGCGGATCGAGATGTTCCCGGTCACCGCGTTGGCCATCAGTTTGGGGACGGTGAAGGGTGAGATTCTTGATGGACCTTTGGAAACCATCGCTTGAACGCTGGTTTCGATGGTCGAGATGCCCCCGATCCCCGAACCCATGACGATGCCCTGTCGTTCGGGATCACCGCTGCTGAAGTCGAATCCGGAGTGATCCACGGCTTCTTGAGCCGCGAACAGTCCCAAGAGGGAGACGCGGTCCATGCGCTTTGCTTCGCGTTTGTCGATGACCGCGTCTGGGGACCAGTCGCGTACTTGACCACCGATGGTGACCGTCCAACCTTCATATTGCTTGAAGTCGTCAGAGTCGATTGTGGTGATGCCGGACTTGCCCGACTTCATCGCTTCCCATGTATCCGCAGCGTTGTGCCCGATGTTGGTGAGTGCGCCAAATCCGGTGATCACCACACGATGACGCTTGTTGGAAGAAGTAGGGGAGCTCATGGATACATCCTGACCTTGAGGGTGGGTTGTGGGACTCTTGTGTTGAAAACACTCAGCGAGTCAAATACACAAGCCCCACCGATACTGATCGGGGGGCTTTAGAAGGGTTCGAGCGGTACGGGGGTTAATCCGTGCCGTTCGCTTGCATGATGAAGTCGATGGCATTGCCAACGGTCAGGATTTTTTCAGCCTGATCATCTGGGATCGAGGTTTCAAACTCGTCCTCAAACTCCATCACCAGTTCGACGGTGTCGAGACTGTCAGCGTTCAGGTCTTCCATGAAGCTGGTCTCGCGAGAGATCTTCTCCTTGTCAGCGCCCATCTGCTCAGCAACGATTTCGATCACCTTTGATTCAATTTCTGCTTCGGTCACAGCGTAGTCTCCGCTCATTCGATCTTGGGTTCTTTGCCCGGTCGCTCCATACGCCCGAGAATCCTGGTCCCGATCTTGGCCCCGATTGTATCCAGTCAGTGTAGGTTTTGCCAAGACATATATCGATCCTCAAGAGTTGTTCTTTGTTCGGTATTCTCGGATTATCGTCCCTCCCATCCCGAATCATCCCATCCAACCTGCAGATCTAGGTCCTAGAGCCATATCCGTTCCAATTCATCGTGCATTGAGCACGAGAACCCGTCGAAACTGTCCACAACAGCACGCGGCGTATCCGCATCTGCTGATTCTGGAGGAATCGTCATGGGAACTATGCCCAAGGAACCCGATGCGTTTATCGAGCATGTGGTCAAGCTGATCAAACGCATGCAGCCCGAGTTCAACATCAACCGGGTCAATCCCAACGAACTCCATGTCAACGGCCGACGCCTTGACCTTGAGAACCTCTACCGCATGGTCGCCCACGAACCAGACCGCGGCACAGACATCGTTGAGCACTTCCTCGATCAACTCTTTATGGGTGATCATGTCGAGGTCAACGATATCCCGCTTGAGCAAGCAAAGGCACGGATCATGCCCCGCATCCAGCCGGTTTCGATCTTCGAGCATCTCACTGAATCGCTCGTGGCCCATGTGCCATATGTGAACGACACGGTGATCGTGTTCGTGCTTGATATGCCACACATGACGGTGAGCATCACGATGGATCAGGTGGTTCGTTGGGGGATCTCGATCGAAGACCTCGACGACCTCGCTCGTGAGAACCTTGATTTGTACGCTCCGGAGCTTGAGATGCAGGTCATCGAGAGCGCCGAGGGTGGCAAAGCGGTGATCGTTGCTGAGCAAGACGGCTACGACGCGGCGAGACTCCTGATGAGCGATCTGCACTCGAAGCTCGCTAAGGAACTCGGTCCGGACTTCTATGTCGCAACCCCGGCGCGGGACATGTTCATCGCGCTGAGCTGCGAGCCCGATTCATTCGTCCAGCGTTTGTGTGCTCGCGTCAGCGAGGATTTCACCAAGCTGCCGTACCCGATCACAAAGGACTTGTTCTTGGTGACACAGGATGGCATCGCGGGGACGAGTTGGATGCGTGAAGACGCGGCGTAATCGACCTACAGTCTGCCGTGATTCTGCTGATTGACAACTACGACTCCTTCACCTGGAATCTTGTCCAGCGTTTGGGTGAGATCGATCGGACCTTAGAGCCCGATCGGGATCTCATTGTCAAGCGCCACGACGAGATCACCCCGGAGCAAGCGTCGCAGCTTGGCAATGGCCATGGCCCGAGCCATGTGATCATCTCACCCGGCCCATGCACGCCCAAAGAAGCGGGGGTGTCGAGCGCGATCATTGAGTATTTCGCGGGTCGAATCCCGGTGCTGGGGGTGTGTCTTGGTCATCAATGCATGGCCGACTCCAACGGCATGACCGTCGCGCGTCACCAGAAACTCATGCACGGCAAAACCTCCGACATCAACCACGATGGACAAGGACTCTTCGCAGGCATCGACGCGCCAGCAACCGTCGCACGCTACCACTCGCTGATCGTCGAGCCCTCAACAATCCCAGCACTGATCGACGGCGAAGACGGCTGGCAGGTCTCCGCGTCGTGTGTCGATGAGATTGATGGGAAACCAGTCGAAGTCGTGATGGGGATGCGAAGGGTGTGGGCGGATCCATCCAAAGCACCGCTCGAAGGGGTTCAGTTCCACCCCGAGTCCTTCATGACCCCCAGCGGCTCGATCATGCTCTGGAACTTCCTGCGAATGGGAGATTCAGGACGCGATCTCCCCAGACCGGCTATGGGGACTGAGATGGGCGAAGCAATCGTCTAGTCCCTACATTTTCGACGATCCCCGGCTATCCTTACCCCATGCTGCACCCCTCACCGACCACCAAGATCGACCCGACCCTCACCCGCGCCACGATCGTTGAGATCATCGACGAAACCCACGCCAAACCCGCGATGGTCGTTCTCAACTACGCCAACACCAACTACACCACCCACCTCGTCGCTGAGGGCGATCTTGAGCAGCTCCGCTCAATGGTCGGCAAGACCGTGCTCGGTACCATCCACGCGACCGCGCGTCGGATCGATCCCGCCGCCGCGGGAGGACGCTGCATTGATCCGTGCGTCGGGACCCCGCGTCGCGCGATGGGCACCATCGTGGGCATCGACCCACGAACCAACGGCATGGTCATCAATGTCGGCCCCAACATGTCCGTATGGCTCACCCTCGGCTCGCCGGGACAACGCGCGACGGACCTTGTGCATGCGGACTTCGTGACCTGCGATCTGCAGCCCGGCGCTTCGTTCCGGTTCAAAGGGCTGGCTTAAACCGATCACGCAATCCGCGGATCGACCCAGCGGTAGAGCACATCGACAATCAGATTGAACAGAATCAGCATCGTCGCGAAGATCAGGACCACCCCCATGATGAGGAAGAGGTCCTTGTTTTGGACGCCGTTGACGAAGTGCTGGCCCATGCCTGGGATGGTGAAGACCTGTTCGATGACGAATGACCCGGTCATCGCGAGTGCTGCAGCAGGTCCGAGGAACGAGAGCACGGGGAGAAACGCGTTCTTGAGCGCGTGCTTGTACAGTACGGCATTCTCGCTTGCCCCTTTGGCGCGTGCGGTGCGGATGTAGTCCGCGCCGAGTGATTCGATCATCCCCATGCGTGTGAGCCGAGCGATATACGCCGCGAACGGGAGCGAGAGGGTGACCGCGGGGAGGACCGCTTTCATCGGTCCGCCCCATCCTCCCACAGGGAACAGCGGGATGAGCACCGCGAAAACCAGCAGCAACGCGGTCCCGATGACAAAGCTCGGGAGCGAGATCCCGATCATCGCGATCGTGAGCGTGAACAAATCAGAAGCGGAGTTGGGTTTGACCGCGCCGATGACCCCCGCGCCGACCCCGACCACCAGCGCAATCAAAATCGCCGCGGCACCGAGCGTGATCGAAACGGGGAGCGCGGAACTCACGATCTCGTTGACCGTCCAGTCGTCGTATTCGAGCGATGGTCCGAGGTCAAAGATCGGTCGCGGAGCCGCGGGGAATCCTGCAAGATCCGCGGCTTCGTGTTCACGATCAAGTTCGCCGCTGAACCAGTCCTTTGCGTATTCGAATCCCGTCACGCTGCTCAGGTACGACACATAGAACCTCGGGAACGAATCGAGGTTGTACTGTTTTTTCATCTGCTCGATGACCTCGGGCTTGGGTCGTTTCTCGGGGTTCTCAAGCGGATTCCCAGGCACCGCCCACGCGAGGGTGAGGGTGATGGTGTACACGACCAGCAGGATGATGGGCAGCGACGCGAGCCGACGGAGGATCATGGTCATCATGGTGTGGGTGCTCCGGTGTTGATCCGTTCTGGGTTCATCGGTCGCGGTAGATCGGGACCGATGCCATCACCGAGCATGTCGATCAGGAACGCGTTCTGTTTCGTGCGTGGATGGGTCGAGAGTCCGGTGAGTTTGTGCGCATCGAACATGTAGATCGTCGCGTAGTGGAAGATCGGAACCAACGGCACATCTTCTTCGACCAAAATCCGCTCCGCTTCGCTGAGCATCGCCATGCGTTTGACGGGATCGAGTTCATCCCCGGCGTCTTCGAGCAGCTTGTCGAACTTGGGATTGTCATATGCGCGGTCGTTGTTGCCGTCCTTGGAGTGGTTGATGTCGAGGAAGGTGGTGGGGTCGCCGTAATCTCCGAACCACCCGGCTCGCGCGGTCATGTACTGCTTGTTTTTCAGGTCTTCGCGGAAGATTTTGATTTCTTTCTGCGAGAGCTTGGTCTGCACACCGAGCGATTTTTGCCAGCTCTTTGCGACCGCTTGCGCGATCAGGTCGTGCCCAGCGTCCTTGTTGAATGCGAGCTCGACGACGAAGTCTTGCGGGAAGTCCGCTTCTTCGAGGAGCGCCTTCGCTTGCGCGATGATCGCTTGTTTTTCTGCCTCGTTTGCCGCGTCCCCGATGTTGGGGAGACCCTTTGGAGAGGTGTACCCACCGATCGAACCGGGAGGGATGAGCGTGTGGGCCGAGGGCTCACCGAGCCGGCGGATCTGATTTGCGATCGAGGGTTTGTCGATGCACATCGCGAACGCTCGGCGGACGCGTGCATCCGCAAACGGGTTGTCGCGTCCGTCGGGGAGTCGTTGTTTGCAGTTGAAGTTGTAGAAATAGGTCCCGAACGAGGAGACCGCGTGCGTGTGGGCGCGGGGGTCCTGCGGCAGTTGTCGCGTGATGGAGAACTGGTCGTATCCCTGTGCCTTGAGTTCTGCGACTTGTTCTTTGTGCTCGTCGAGGAATGCGAGTTTTTGTGCGACCATGTCGCCGCGGTAGGAACTGGTCACATCGGAGATCCAGTCGATGGACCCGGTCTGGTACGCGAGGACCCCCGCGTTGGGGTCGGAGATTGATGGGATGGACACGGACCGGATCGCGATCGAGTCGCGGTCCCAGTAGTGGGGGTTCTGTTCCATCCGCATGTCGCGTTTGAAGCGCCATCGGGTGAGTTCGAACGGACCGTTGGAGATCAGCACGCCGCCCTTGGTCCATCCCGGTCGGCGGACGAGCCGCCCCGTTGCTGGATCGGGACGCTCATACTGCGCCACCAAAGGCTCGTAGACCGGAGCGAACACGGTAAACGCGCAGAGTTCCAGAAAGTACGGCACCGGTCGCTCAAGCGTCACCACCAGCGTGCGGTCATCGATCGCATGCAAGCCGACGGTTTCATCAAACCGAGCACGGGTCTCATCCCAAAGCGCATACGCGGCTTCGCGTTTCTCGGTGTCGTTTGCGAACGCGCGGTCGCTGAACCCGTCGAGTTGTGCTTGTCTCCAGTCGTAGAACGCCTGGGCGCCTTGGATGTTCATGAACATCGCGACATAGTCCGAAACCAGATCAGGGAGCATCGCTCGGCGCCATGAGTACACGAAATCGTGTGCGGTGACTGGGGAGCCGTTGGTCCATTTCGCGTTGTCGCGGAAGTGGAAGGTGTAGGTTTTCGCGTCCTCGGACAGTTCCCAAGACTCCGCAACCCCAGGCGTAATCTCGAAATCGTCGGAGAGCACATTGTTCTTAACGAGCCCCTCGTAGAGCAGCCTTGCGGTGCGGAGGTCGTGCATCCAGCTCATCCGCTGGGGATCGAGCGTGTTGACTTCCGAGGAGTTGATGAAGGTCAGATCAGCCCGAGGCAGCGGCCGATCTCCAAAGACCGACAACGCGACCAACGCGACAAGAACAGCAACAGGAATCAGCATTCGGCTCATAGAACCACTGTACCCGTTGGCGTGCTGGAATGTTGCTCAGTGAGCGTGGTTAGTTGACGAATCGGTCGTCTGTGAAATCGAACTCGGTAATGATCGGAGAACCCGCACCCAGCAGCAGAGCCGCTTGGTTGCGGAAGTCCCGGTCCTTGCCCGCTTGGAGCAGATCAGCAAACGCGGTCTGCTGGACATTGCCGACCGGTTTGCGCTTGAGTTCCGCGTTCTCGCGGAGCGCGAAGTACAGCAGGGACTCACCGGAGCGGACGAGGGAGATATACAGCTCTCGGTTGTCCGTGCTCGGCATGGTGCCGTTGATGACCTCGGAGAGGGCGACGGAGATCATGTCGGCACCCAGCGCCACCGCGGATTTGACCGCGGCGTTGGTTGAATCCTCACCGATCTGAAGCAGCGAGTTGGTCGCAGCACCCGATCCGAGCATCGCAAGACGCACGCGGGATTCAAGATCGGAATCTGCAGCAATCAGCTGAGCACTCGCGGCATCGCACATCGCCGCGAGACACTGCGCACGAGCGTTGAGGAAGTCTTTGGATGGGAGCGAGCAGCCCGCTCCGAGGGACTGGACGCACGCGCTGATGAGGTACTGGTCATCGCTTGATTTGGTGATCGAAGAGAGTTTGGTGATCAGCGCAGTCAGATCGTTCGCGGGAAGCGCAGGACCATTGGCGGCGGTGGTCCGGAAGGTCCGTCCCGCACGACCCGCGGCGAAGATCCTCACGCCGGCATCGTCGCTGTCGAGACCCTTCATGATGATCTTGGTGCTTCTGGCGGTCCCCAGCTCACCCGCAAGACGCAGGGCGGAGAAGGTGGATCCGATGTCGCCGGTGGATTCGAGGGTGTCGAAGTAGGATCCCAGTGCATCGGAGTACGAGCTCCGGAACGCGATGGAGACGCGGGAGTTGATCAATGGTTCAAGAAGCTTGGTCTGGGCGCGGGACGCTTGTTGTGCGTCGGTCCCCGATGCTCGCTGTCCCCAGTGGTCCACGAAGCTTGTAATCTGTGAATGCTGCGTCCCACCGATCGACGCGGCTTCGATCGTCGAGAGTGGCATCGTGGTCGTTTGACCGATCGCTGAGGTCGCAAGAACCAGATTCATAGCAACGAGCGCGGTGGCGCGTGCCAGCTTGGAAGACATCGGGATACAGCGTGTACGGTTGGTCCTCATCGGATCCTCCATCAATATCGAGTGCAAACGAACGACCGAAGTCTATGGCCCTCACCAAGCGTTGACTGGCAGGGAGCCCCATCATATAGGATTCTGTGAGACCCAGTGCGGTTCAGTAGACCTCAAGGAACAGGCGTTTGGTGTGTTTGAGTTGCCTTGAAATCATCTTGCGTTCCCAAGCTTCGGGATCGGTACTGATTTCGGGGTCGATCGTGAGGTACTGAGCGAGCGATTTGGGGTCCAGGATTTTGGCAAGTGACTTGAACACCCCGAGTTCCATCCCGGCGATGCCGCAGATGTAGATCAGGGTCCGGTCGCTCTTGAGGATCTCGCTGAGGACCGGCGCGTCTTCGAGAATCCGTCCCTGCACATAGTACATCCCGGTCTGATTCGGGACCCGGTGTCTGGAGATCGCGGTCCGGTAGAAGAATCGGTTTGGGTAGTCCTCCGTCAGTTCACGGAGTTCCTCGTCGTAGAGCAGGTCGCTCTCGTACGGCGCCCCCATGATCAGGTCCACGCGGGAGGGCATCCCGAGTCTGGTCAGGTCTCCCAGCATCGATCTGAACGGCGCGATCCCGGTGCCGGTCGCGATGAAGATGTAGTTGTGCTTCGCGGGGTCTTTGGGGAGGATGAATCGCTTCCCGACCGGCCCGGTGAGTTGGACCTTGTCCCCGACCTGCAGATCCGCGAGGTAGTTGGAGCACACGCCGGTGAAGAGGGTGTGGTCGTCCCAGCGTTCATCAACGAGGCGTTTGAGCGTAGTGGAGAGGATCTTTCCGTTGCCGCTCTCGCCATCCGCGGGAGCCGCGATGGAGTAGAGTCGGAGTTTGTGCGGATTTCCTCTTTCGGTCAGTCCTTCCGGGATGACCCCGAAGGATTGTCCCGAGACCCAAGAACTTTCGAGCGGTGTTCCGGACACATCAATCTCGATGTGACGGACAAACCCCGCGGCTTTCTTGGATTTGGTGCAGACCTCGCTGGAGACGATGGTTCCGATGACCGGGTCGGTCGGTTTCACCAGATGCTGCTGCACCTCAGGAAGCTCAGGCGTTCCTTCGATTGCCGCAGATTGGTTGGAAACACTCATGGTGACCCATCGGGGTTTGAGGTGGGCTACTTAGCCATCGCTGTCGTCGGATTCGAGATCCTCGTCGTAGCTTTCGTCGTCCATATTCTCTTCATAGTCTTCGTCGAACTCGGGTTCGGTGTACTCGCTGTCTTCGGTGTACTCCGGTTCGGGTTCGATGCCACCGAGTTGATCCAGACGGACCGCCGCGGCTTCGATGCTTTCGCCTTCAGCACCACGGAAGCGTGCGCTGCGGAGCGCGGATGCGGCGTCTTGGAACGCTTGTTTCGATTCTTCGGTCAAGCTGTCGTAGGTCGCTGAGTGGGAATCGAGCTTGGACTGCCAGTCGCCACCGATGCCCGAGCTGATGATAGATTGGTAGAGGGAGACCATTTCCGCTTCGCCACGAGCTTGTTGAGCGAGGGCGCGTGCGAGGTGTTCTTGTGCGGACGCTTTGGCGATCGCGCCGCTTGATTTGGCGGTGGTGGTTGCCCCACGCGAAGCGGTCAGCGATTGACGGATCAGCGAGACGACCTTCTCGCCTGCCGGGATCACGCTGTCGGTGCGGTAAGACTCAAGGGTCTGGACCAGTTCATTGAGCTTGGACTTGGCTGATTCTGCGTTGGCTCGCGCCTGGGCTGAATCGGTCTTGGAATCCCGGACGCGTTGATCGATCTCGTCGATGGACAGCTTCAGAAGCGCGATCTGGTCCATTGCTTTTTTGACCTGGAGCTCCACTTCGTGCGCACCGGGGAGCAGCTGGCCAACAAGGCCTTGGAGTCGGATGGACTCAAGCTCGAAAGAATCACCACGAAGTGTGTGCTCGCGGACGCGCTCGGCGAGCTGCGCCGCTTTGGTTGCCGATACGCTGGTCATCTGGAGTTCGTACTTGGCGCTCTCGTTGCGTTCGGATGCAGCCTTTGCGTTCAGGTCTTCGATCTGTACTTTGTACTGCTCGATTTCGTCTTGCAGCGAGTCGAAGAGTTCGTTGTATTCCGCGACATCCGCGGTGCGGAGTTCGATGAGTTCCTTCAATGATACTTTGTCATCGGATGGATCAAAGTTGGTGGATGCTTTGGCAACCGCGTTCATCGCGATCCACTCGCTCAGGTGACCCCGGATGATGCGTGATTGGTGCATCGCGGTGGTCTCGGCTTCAGAAGCCTCGCCGCTGGCGATGGTGGCCATCCCGAGTTTGGAGAGCGCGAGGGAGACCGCCGCGGCTTCGCCGTAGGGCTTGTCGTTTCCAGCAAACTCGGAGGTCGCGTTCCCGGCTTTGGTGTACGAGGTGCTCGCGATCGCGTCTGACAGGGTCGGATCACCCACCGAGATCTTGCTGAACTCGAGTCCCGCTTCATTGACGGCGGATTTGGCGTCGTCGTTCTTGGAGCATCCGCTGATCGCTATGGTTGATGCGGCGGCAAGCAGCAGCATCCGGGTATTCCGGGTGAGGCTTCGGGAGGTGTTGAATCGTTGTGTCGGTACTGTCATCGGGGTGGAATCCTTACTCAGTCTCACCAACCGGCTTCACCGGCTCGTCAAGGGGCATTCGGATCGTATCGTAGCGCGTCCAGCATGGGCCGGGGCTGATTATGGATCTTGGTGCATTGGGTCGGTTTCGGGGTCTGGGGACGGTGGGGGGTACTGGAAGCCGTAATCGGGTCTGGGGGTGTAGAGCGAGCGGATCCAGTCGGTCACTCGTTTGAAGTTGGTGGATGTTGATGAGCGGAACACCGGTTTCCAGTCGCGTCCAAACTCTGTTGGATCCACTTCCGGATGCGGATACAACGATCTGGAGCGGATCATCCCGAGTTGGACCATTGGCGAGCGGTCGGGGTCCGTGTAGTTGATCAGATTGGTCCCATCGGAGAGTTTGTACCGATCGATGACCACAAAGTTGGTATAGAGGGATTCGGGGGAGTTCGGGTTCTTGCTGATGAGCTTGAAGTCACCCGCGTCATCCCCGCCATGACACCGGACGGTTGCGCATGAGTTGAGCATCCACCCGGTCCGTCCCGCGATGTGCTTCTTGAACACCTTAAAGGATTCGGGGTCCTCGTCGACCTGAACCTCGCTGTAGAGCTCGCGGGCTCGATTGCGGAAGAGGAGTTTGAGTTTGTCGAGATCTGAGCCTTTGAGGATCGCTTCGCGATCCTGTTCGGCGACCGGGAAGGCATCGGGTTTTTGAGCCATCAGTGTTCGGATGGTCGAATCCTCGATGCGGAAGCGTGGTGGGTCCGCCAGATCCAGCTCGTAAACGCGGATGAGGTTGATCTGTTCAGGGGTCAGCATCGGGACCGAGTGCTTCGGTGCTGATGCTTGCCTGCGGGGTTTCGATTGTGTATCGGGGTCCCTGTGTGCATTGGTCAGCTTGAGGTGCTGCTCGAGCCAGGTCCTGAGGATGCTTGCTTGCGGATGGTTTGGATGGAGTTCGAGGATTTCATCGAGTTCTTCGATCGCCAGTTCATACGCCCGGCGGTCGCGGAGCCAGTCCACAAGTATGAGCCGAGATTCGATATCGGTGTCCGGGATGGATTCCCGGAGTTTGAAATAGCGTTCGGAAACCGGTGGGAGCTGTTTGATCGACGCGATCCGCGTGCGGCGGTAGGTGGTGTCGATCCCGTTGATCCGCAGCACGATGCTCTCGTCGTCGGAATGCATCAGAACCCCGGTGATGGTTCTTCCAGAGTCAAGGGTGATTGTGCACTCACTCGCTTCAGAGGTTGATTTGGTCGACTGTTGGTCATCGGCTCTGGTCGCGGCGGGTTGCAAGGAGCCCATGCCCAGCAATCCGATGCTGCACATCACCACGAGCGTGAGTGATCGCCGAGGATCTGGAGAGATGTTTGGTCTGCGTGCGGGCATAGAGGTCCTCAAGCCGAATATTGCGCGGCCTACAGGAGCATATACCCCGAAACTGCCCGAACGGTTCTGGTCAAGATCGAGGACTACGCCGCTTCGGCCAACTTGCTTTGATGGGCTTTGAGGATCCGGTTGTCCATGGTGACCTTCGCGTATGCACTGAGCGGACCTGATTTACTCAGGTGAGTGATCGCGGGTTGACCATCCGCTCCGATATTAATGACCGACACCCCGATGAGATCATTGGTGAACTCTGCGCGGTATCCCGGCAGATAGAGAATGACCTTCGCGTAGATCGCTTTCTCGATTTCGAGCCTTGGGGCGCTGTGCTTTGCGATCAGATCGATGAGATCATTTCGTGATCCAGTTAACTCGTGGAGTTTCGTTTGTAGCTTGTCAATTTCAGACTGTCTCTCCGCGATATCTTTGACCTGCAGAGGGGTTGCTTTGGAGATCGCCGCTTCGACTTGCGCCTTTTTAGCGACATCGTGTGTGATTTGTTTTTCGAGTCGCTTGATAAGCGTATCCGCTTCCCGGATCTGATTTTCAATTTCAGGGAGTGCGCCGATCAGGATCACGGTTTTGACGCCCTGGGCTGATCCGATGGAACCGACCCATGAGGATTTCGAGAGTTCTACGGTTCCGCCACGCAATGCGGCTGCCTTTGCGTTGAGTTCGCCTCGAATCGTGAGGGTGCAGTTGGTGATTTCGCCTGCAACATTCGCGTTGCCTTGGATTTGTCCGATGACCGCCTCAAGGTATCCCGCGGAGAGGTCCCGTCTTGTTTTGATAAGCCCAGATTCTTTGCCAGCCATGCCTCTGAAGAGGGAGATGCTTTGTTCGGATTCAAGATCTGCGGCTTCGACGAGCCCATGGATCTCGATTTTTCCAGTTGCACGGACACAGAACCGGTCGCGGACGGATCCGGCGACCGAAACGCTTCCTGGGAAGATGATTCGACCTGTTTGGAAGTCCACATCTTCTTGAATATCTAAGTGATTCGAAATTGCGATGTGATTCGGTAGCGCGGTGAGCACCCCAGAAATCTTCGCGGTGCATGTGCCATCGGGCGCGAGTTGAATGGAGTCGTCAAGCTCGACTTCGTTTGATTTCTCATCGTTTGCCGGGATGCTTTCTCCGAAGATGTCTCTCCCATCACTTGCCTTGGAGGGTTCAGTTTTGTGAGCGATGATCTCGCCTTGATGCACGACGACAAACGACATCTGGTCGTAGTGGCTCATGGTTGATTCACCAAGTCCTGGTGTGCCCTTGTGTTCAGGAGACAATACTTCGCTCGGCGGTTCAGAAGTTGGGCTTTCAGTGGTTTCGCTTGTGATTGCACCCTCCTGAATCGCTTGCTTTCGAGCTTGTACAGCTTCAACTCTCCGAGCAATACCTTTGGTCAGTGTATATGTAGCGCTGTTTCCATCAATCGCCGGCGTGCCCTGAGCAATCATCATTTCATGTGATACGAGCGGTGCTGATCGGATCTGTTCACATAGAGCTTCTAATGCTTTGTTGTCGATACACGATTCGGACACATTGCGATCGACAAGATAGCCGCGAAGTGCGGCCGTATTGATACCCTTGACCGAATCAGTCGGTTGTGAGATCAGTGTTCCTTCAAGCTTCAAACGATCGGTACTCAGTTGGAGCACTTGATCGACGTCGAATTCCTCAGGTTCCATAGCATGGGTCCAATCGGGTTCTTACGAACCCACAGAGCATTTGGCAAGTGTCTCGGTAATCCGCTCTGAGAGCAGGTCCGGGGTGAAGGGCTTGACGACATAGTTGTTGACGCCCGCTTTGATCGCTTCGATCACGCGTGATTTCTCGGCTTCGGAGGTGACCATGATGAGCGGGGTGGACTTGTTCGTCTGACGGAATGTCGTGACAAAGGTCAGGCCGTCCATGATGGGCATGTTCCAGTCCACCAAGCAGAGATCTGGTTTAAATGCGCCGATTTTGGACAGCGCGTCCTGACCATCGCAAGCTTCTTCGATCTCGGTGTAGCCGAGTTGCTTGAGTACGGACCTCTGGATGTTCCGCATCGTCTTTGAATCGTCGATCAGTAAGATTCTCATTGCATACTCCTAGTGGTATGTGAAATGTATAGGTGAGTTCATGTTCAGTTAGGCGGCAGCGGCTTCGACCTCTGCCTCTCGAAGGGCAACCTCGAGGACAACTTCGCCACAATCGGTTGTGCAAGGAATGAGGACGCATGGGGTTCCCGATTGGACCGCGATGGTGTGGCCCTCGCCGATGACCACCGATGGGCAAGTGATCGAGACACCCTTGCGTTGGAACTCGGCTTTGGCATTGCCCGAGATCATGTTGACCAGCTCGCCGACCGCATCCGCAAAGTCGTCAGAATCGGTCGCAAACTCCGTCCCGGTGAACAGGGTCACGATCGATTGGGCGGCGTCTGAAGGCATTGAGAGGACAATGGTCCCAACCATTTCTCCAGAAACGCCGATGATCCCAGAAACATCGTGGGTTGCTTTGCGGTCGGATTTGATCCGGGGCTCACCGATGTGCACGGGGAGCTGGAACATGGTCGAGAAGACATTCTGAATTGAGTTCACAAACGGTGTGATCATATTGGCGTCCATTGAAGACTCCTTGGTTCTATGCGCTGAATATTCAGCGGCCGCTGGATGCGACGGGTTCTCGTGAATGGGTTTGATTCGGGTGTGATTTGGTTGTATTCATCAGCTTGGCAATATCCATGATGAGACTGACGGATCCATCGTTCCGGATGGTCGCTCCGGAGACCGGGCCATCTCGTTGGATGCCGTCGAGTGGTTTGATCACGATTTCTTGCTGACCAATCACGGATGACACTTTGAGTCCAACAACGCGCTGGTTGTAGCTGATGACGACGACGAAGTTCTCCTCGTCGCGTGAGTTCTGAGGTACATCGAATACATCCTGAGCACTGATCAATGGATAGATCTGGCCACGCAGATGGATCACGGGATCATCCCCCAAACTGGAGAGTTGATCCGGAGCGGGACGGACGATCTCGGTGATGTTGGTCAGCGGGATCGCGAAGACTTCATCAGCCACCGCGACCATCATCGCGGGCATGATCGCGACGGTCAACGGGATCGTGATGGTCAGGGTTGTCCCTTTGCCTCGCTCGGATTCAATGGTGAGTTCGCCCTTGAGTTTGGATTCGATGTTGGTCCTGACCACATCCATCCCGACACCGCGTCCCGAGAGGTCCGAGACTTGTTCTGCTGTCGAGAATCCTGCTTCAAGAATGAAACGGAATACTTCATCGTCGGACATCGTGTTGAGTTGGTCTTCGGTGGTTAGTCCCCGTTCGATCGCTTTAGCGCCGATGAGATCGCGGTCGAGTCCTTTGCCGTCGTCGATGATCTGGACACACACATACGAGCCGGCATGACCCGCGATGAGTTTGATGGTCCCGGTTTCATCCTTTCCAGCGGCGATCCGATCCGCCGGGAGTTCGATGCCGTGACCTCCGGAGTTGCGGAGGAGGTGGACCAACGGGTCGCCGAGTTCTTCGATGACGGACTTGTCCACTTCGGTCTCAGCACCCTCGATCACGAGGTTGATTTTCTTTTCGGTCTTGCCCGCAAGGTCACGGATCAGCCGAGGGTACTTCCCGAACAGTTTGACCAGTGGCTGCATCCGTGTCCGCATGACGGCAAGCTGAATATCGCCCGTCACGCGATCAAGAGTGCTCGCGGTTGATTCCATCTGTTCGATGAGTTCGCTGTCAAGCTCAGACCGCTCGATGTGCTCAGAGATCGCGCTGATCCGATTCTTCTGGAGGACGAGTTCACCGACCAGATTCATGAGTGATTCGAGCCGACCAACCTCAACGCGGATGGTCTGCTCGATGGGTCCGACCTCGGATCGTTTGTTTACTGCACCGATCGCCTGGTCGCTTTCATCATTCACTGAAGCCGAAGTGGGCCGGCTGTTCGCGTGGATGGTCGGCTCGATGATCTGCCCCATCGTGCTTTGAAACTCGGGCGAAGATTCTATCGGTAGGTCCCCGAATAGAATCCCGTCGGCGTGGAGAGCCGCGAATCCGTCGGCATTGTCCGCGAGGATCGGGCTGTCGATTCCCTGCCCATCAATCCATCCACGCAGGTGCCCGAAGACGATGCTCGTATCCCAGGATACCAATGTCTGATGTGCGAGATTCGTTGTTTGCTCGGAGAGCAGCATGCACAGTCCCTGCAAACGAGGCACGATCTGGTCGAATCGAGTGGAGGAGTTGGTGCCAATATTCTCGATGCTTTGATCGAGTTCGTTCACGATGGACATCATCTCCGGGATATCGAAGAAGTCGATGGTCTTGACGAGTTCATCAGTGAGATCAGCGAGTTCGTTGAGTGCCGAGGCCCGCGTTGAATCATCGCGGAGCATCTGGATTTTTTCAGCTGCATCATTCAACGACTCCTCGATATCAGCCGTGAGATGATCGATGAGGTCGAGTTTGGAGGAATCGAGGTCGATCGGGCTCACTGTTCGGCCATCGTGATGACCCGGTGTTTGATCTGCTGGGACTGAGCCATCACAGGTTGGGGTTTCCGGGCATGCATCAGCGGAACTTGAACCATTCCCCAGTGCGCTCAGCGATTCGATCAGCGCCGGGTCCGCGGCGGTCAGATCGAGATTTCCTGCCGAGATTTCTGTGAACTGCACCTTGAGCACATCGACGGCCGCAAGGAGCAGGTCCATCTCGGGTGAACCGATGATGACTTCGCCGTTCCGAGCGCAGTTGAGAGCGCTCTCTGAGACATGCGCGATCGCGACGAGGTTGGTCATCGCGAGGAATGATGCGCTGCCTTTGATCGTGTGCAACGCTCTGAAGATTTGATTGAGAAGATCCTGCTCTTGCGGCGTTGACTCAAGATCGACAAGATCGCTCTCGAGTTGTTCAAGGAGCTCACCTGATTCGGTGATAAAGTCTTGCAGAATTCCTGGATCAAAATCGTTGACTGACATGGTTCATCCCTCTCAGGCGTTCGAGATGTTGGTAGATTTTTTGTAGCAGAATCCCTGCGGGATCGGGAGTTGTTCGAAGCTGTCGGTCAGGTCTTTGATTCGTTCGGAGTGTCCAATGAACAGGGTTCCATCGTCCGCGAGCTGGTTGTCAAACATCGAGACCACGCCTCGCTTCATATCGTCGTCGAAGTAGATCAGAACATTCCGGCAGAAGATGACATCCCATGTGCCGTGACGCTCCGCCGCGAGTCGATCCTTGAGGTTGTGGCGTTCGAAGTTGACCATTGAACGGATGCTGTCTGAGAGCTGGAAATCTCGTCCGCTTTCGGTGAAGTACCGCGATTTGATCAGCGGCGGTGTGGAGCGGAGTGCATAGCTGTTGTATGTCCCGTTGTTGGCGACTTTGAGTGCTTTTTCGGAGATGTCGGTCCCGAGGATTTCGATGTGCCAATCGTTGAACCGGACCCCGAGTGTGCGGTGGAGGAGCATCGCGAGGGTGAAGGGTTCCTCGCCGGTCGAGCACGCCGCCGACCAGATGCGGAGGCGTTTGGTTGAGGCGCGGGCTTCGAGAAGTTCTGGAAGAATCTGTTGCTCGAAGACATTGAGCTGGGCATCGTTGCGGAAGAAGCTTGTTTCGTTGATGGTGATGCGATTGAACATCTCCTGGAACTCGTCCATCTGGTACGGCCCCATCGTCAGGTACGCGATGTACTGATCGAAGTCGGTCATCTCCAACTCGTTGAGGCGGTGTGACAACCTGGATTCCAAGATGTACTTCTTCGGTTCGGGGAAATGGATACCAGAACGGTCATAAATGACCTGCGCGAGGCGTGTGAATTGCACCGTGGACATCTGATTTTTTATTGCTGTGATCGTCACGCTGGACTCTCCTAATCTCAATATGTGTTATGCGGCGGCTCTGTTCAGAGCACCAATCGATTCGAGGGATTCGCTGGTCAACAGTTGGTCAAGGTCAAGAAGAATCAGAAGTGTGTCGGCGAGTTTGGCAACACCAAGGATGTAGCTCGAATCGGCGGCGCTGGAAATCGAAGGCATCCTTTCGATGATCGCTTGATCGATCTGAAGCACTTCATGCACCGCGTCAACAATAAATCCAACCGTCGTGCCTTGAACATCCACGACAATGATCCGCGAGCTGTCGAGTTCTTCGCCGATCTGGACTCCGAAACGCGCCCGGAGATCAAGCACAGGAACAATCCGTCCGCGCAGGTTAATGATCCCACTCACCCCGGGAGGGCTCTGGGGTACCTTCGTCAGCGACATCATCCGGTTGATCTCTTGGACACGAAGAATGTCGACCGCGAACTGTTCGTCGCCGACATTGAAGCTGACCAATCGCAGCGGATCACCACCATTGGTACCGGTCTGGGTGTGCGTTGTCCCGTGTGTTGGCGTTGATACTGACATGCTGCCTCCTCGTTGATCCGGTGAGCGTCCGAGTGAGGTATCGTCAAACATGTCTCGCGAGGTAAGCCGTATACCAAAAGTACAGGAGTTATGCGATTTTTCGGGGCGAGAAGTTCTGGTTAGAACCACCCATATCGGTGGTTATCGCGGCGGCTTGAATCACCTTACGAATATCCGAAGGACTCAAGATCGCGTTGGCGGATCCATTTTCAACAACAGCTCTGGGCATGCCGTAGACCACGCACGAGTCTGAATTCTGTGCGATTACCGATCCGCCTTGCTGGCGGATGACCTTCGCGCCGATCGCGCCGTCGTCACCCATGCCCGTCAGCTGGATCGCAAGCACACGAGGTCCAAATAACTCAGCCGCCGTCGTGAATAACAGATCGACCGAAGGCTTGTACGACGCGCCGTCGATGTGATCGATGCTCCGAGCAATCATTTTTTTGCCCGCAACGCGTGTTGGTTTGAGATGCGACCCCCCCTCGGCGAGGTACACCCGAGGCGAGTTCAGCGATGTGCCATGCGCTGCCAGCGTCGCGCCACACGCGCAGTGTGCGTTCAATCGCTTTGCAAACGACTCGGTGAACAGCTTTGGCATGTGCTGAGCGATCAGGATTGGGAACGGGAGCGTCTCAGGGAGATCGGAAAGAATCTGCTCCAGAATCGGAGGCCCACCGGTGGAGGAGCCAATCACGATCGCGTCGATCTGCTTGGGCATCACCCAATCTTCGAATGTTGTGCAGAGCGTGCTCGCTACGCGATCAGACAAGCGTCGCTTTTTGGTGAGCACGGAGGTGTCAAATCCTGAGGCCATACGACGACGATGTCCGCCAATAGCGCGGAGCTTGCTCAGGAGTTGTTTTTTGAATGCCTGGTCATCCTTGCCGTGGAGTTGAGGGTCCTTCGCAAGAAAGTCCGACGCGCCGATGCGGAGTGCATTGAGCGTCTCGGCGCTCCCCTCGGCGGTCAGTGAGGAGCACATCAGCACCGCGGGCGGGTTGTCTGTGCAGCGTGCCATGATTTCACGCAGCGCATCGATCCCGTTCATCCGGGGCATCTCGATGTCCATCGTGATCAGATGGGGCTTGAGATTGATTGCCTTCTCAACACCTTCGAGCCCATCGCGTGCCGTATCGATGACCTCGAGGGAGGGATCCGATTGGATCATCTCTTTGAGTATTTTCCGCATAAAGGCGGAGTCATCGACGATCAGTACTCGCACAGAAACTCTCCTGATATTGGGTTGGAATACCAGTTGAATCGAATAATTCCGGCGATGTCTTCAAAGTCGCAGGTGAGATTGGGTCAAAATTGAGAATGAGCGTCTTCAGTGAATCAGCCAAAAATGAGAAGAAGCATCGGAAAACCGATGCTTCTTGCTGCAATGCCCAGAAGAGGACTCGAACCTCCACTCCCTTGCGAGAACCACCACCTCAAGGTGGCGCGTCTACCAATTCCGCCACCTGGGCCGCGGGTCCCCTATCCGTGGATAGGGGAGGAAGTATACACCGTTGGTATCCCATGTCGACCATCAAACACCCCAGTTCGTATCAAATCGACGATTTCCAGCGCGATCGGGCTTTGGCGGTCATACGATTCGATATACGGACCTATCGCCCAGTTAAAATGGGACACTTCGGGTCGGATCTTGCTCTTTCGAAGAACAGCCAGAAGTACAGTTAGAGGAACAGCCATGTCAGCCACGACCGTCCAGATGATCGAAACCATCGCAGAGCGAGCCAAGAGCGCCAATGTGTTCGGTTCCATCGAAACCACCGGCTCCACCATCACCCTCCAAGCGTGGGGAGCCGCGGAACCCGCGTGCTACCGGGTCTACCTTGAAGCACTTGAAAGCGGCGGGGCGGCGGTCATCGAACTGGCAACCAAGGACCGCTGGTTGTCTGAGTCCATCGAAGCGGAACTGGTTGAGTCGGGTGACAAGCTCAACGAGTTGATCGAGGATGAGCTGGTTGATCTTGGATACATCGAGGACAGCGGAGCCGTGAAGTTTGAGCATTACCGCTCCGATGACATGGAGTTCGTGTTCCGATCGAAGGTCATTCCAATGGACGGTCAGGAACAATCCGAGGCTTGCCTACAGTGGTTGCTTGCGTACGAACAGTGTTTCCGCCAGCTCGGGGATATGGACGATTCTGAAGAAGACTAACGCCGGTCGCGATTGAGCACCGGACGGGGATGGAATCATGCGGATACTCATGCTTGGTTGGGAGTTCCCACCGTTTATCGCCGGCGGACTCGGCACAGCATGTGCCGGCTTGACCAAATCCATGGTCGCGCAAGGTCATGAAATTACCTTTGTCTTCCCGCAACCCATCCCAGCGGGTCACCAGTCGCATGTCCGATTGATCGGTCCTCGCGTGCTCAAAGAACGCATCGAGCAGCTCCGCGCAAACAGCACCGGAGCGGATTCCCAGCTCGTGACAACCTCCGCGACCCGATCAAAGCATCTCACGCAGCACACAACCCCGCCGACCAGCGAGCTTGAGCTGATCGAGTCGTTCCAAAATCCATACCCGAGTTCATACCCCGGCGTCGATGCCGGCGATGTCCTCCGCAGGGTCGTCGAACACATCCGTGCTGGGACCACCGAAGAATCCGAATCGATCGAAGAACAGAGCAGCCAGACCTCCTCCATCCTGCGTGGATTGCAAAGCTCAGACGCCAAGACCCTGACGGATTCGATGCAGGACGCGCTGGATTCGCTGGGAGAACTCGGGACTGGTTCCAAGGGATATTCCGGGGACTTGTTTGCAGACGCAGACCGGTACGCTCGCCTCGCCAGCGCGCTGTGTTTGCACGAGCAGTTTGATGTCATCCATGCTCACGACTGGTTGACTTACCCCGCAGGTATGGCGGTCCGCGCGATCACCGGCAAGCCCCTCGTCTGTCACATCCACGCGACGGAGTTTGATCGGTCGGGAGAGCACATCAACCAACCGGTGTACGATCTTGAGCGGATGGGCATGAACGCTGCGGATCGCGTGATCGCGGTGTCCCGATTGACCAAAGCGGTCGTCCACACCAAGTACGGCGTTCCCAACGAGAAAATCGATGTCGTCTACAACGGCGTCGAACAAGATCAGGCGCAACCATTCCTCGGCAACGCGATCGAGAAGGACGAGAAAATCGTCTTGTTCCTCGGACGGATCACAATGCAGAAGGGACCGGAGTACTTCATCCAAGCCGCCAAGCGTGTGCTGGAGGTGTACCCGAAGGTCAAGTTTGTTGTGGCCGGTTCGGGTGACATGGCGGTGCGGATGATCGAAGACGCCGCGGCCCAAGGCATTGGACACAAGGTCCTCTTCACCGGGTTCCTGCGTGGCAAGGATGTCGACAAGGTCTACGCGATGGCGGATTGTTATGTCATGCCGAGTGTTTCTGAACCGTTCGGGATCGCGCCGCTCGAAGCGATGCGCAACGACACGCCTGTGATTGTGTCCAAGCAGTCCGGGGTTGCCGAGGTCTTGACCCACGCGCTCAAGGTTGATTTCTGGGACACCGACGAGATGGCCAACAAGATCGTCGCGGTGCTCAAGTACCCGCCGCTCAGCAAGACCCTGACCGAGCACGGGCGTTTTGAGCTGCGTGGATTGACCTGGGACGGCGCGAGCGAGAAGTGTATCAAGACCTACGCACGAGCCATCGCTGATCAGCCATGAGTCAATCGCAAGGGAATCTTATCAGGCAGCGTGATGAACTCATTCAGCAGCTGCAGGGCGAGTGGGATGTCGAGCGTGACAAGGGCAAAGTGAATCGTTTAGCGTTTCGTGCAGCCTTACTTCTCTTTGTGAGTGGCTTCTGCTTACTTATCCTGCTCTATGTGGGCATGTACCCCCTCCGAAAAGATGGGGTCGATTACTCGCTCGGACCGCTTCTTCTCGTACTCGTTCCGTTCCTTGGATTCTTCGCATTGATAACTTACGCAGGCATTCAGTTCCACGGCTACTGGTGCCGCAGACTCAATCCGCTTACGGTTGAAGGCTCGAATCTTGTCTGGAACAAACGGAAGGGTTATGTGGCTGAACGACTCAGCCTGCACAATTTAACTGATGTCATCGGGTTTGAAGGGCAAGGCATCGCAAGCGGAAGGGTCTTGATTTACTTCATGAAAATTCTCGGGGGATCAACCCTTGATTCTGTAAGCCCGTGTATCTTCGTTTCAACTGGAGACCACAACCCGCCGAAATTGGCGCCCGGGATGTTCAAAGACGGGATTCAGTTGGTGAGCACACTCAAAGAAATTGCTTCTATAAACACGCAGCTTAAAGAGTTCGATCATCAAACGAACGGTTAGCCAACATCCCGTCCCTGGAACAGCACGACGGCGAGCGCCAGGAACACGATGATCTGCGAGATGCTATAGATCACGACCAGCAGCATGTGCGACATCGGGATCGGTTGGTTCTTGTTGATCGCGTCAATGAGCCAGTACGACTGCATATTGGGGATCACCGACCACGCGATCAACGGCATCGCGTTGGTCTTGGTTGGTCTCAAGAAGATCGAATCCTTGGGAAGCGGCGGACGCGACAGTGGGACCGCTTGTTCGCCGATCTGCATGACCAGCAGGGATTGACCCAGCGAGTTGGGATCGATCTCGACGATCATCAATCCGGGTTCTTCGCGTGTGTTGCTTTCGAGGGGGGAGTTTTCGTCGAATGGTTCAAACGATGGTGTGACTAGGCCGACGCCGTTGGGGGATGAGCCGTAGTAGAAGGAGTCGCCCGCTTTGAGTTGGGTGGTGGGGGGACCCAGCAGATCCACGACCATCATGGAGCCCGGGGTTCGGAGCATGATCTCTTGCCACTGGGGATCCTCGACGGGGCCCATCGCGAGGACCTCGCGGATGCTCACAAAGTTGCGGGGGTCGTATCCTTGGTCGTAAAAATCATCAGCGGTCATCCCGTTGCGAGCCGCGGCGAGTTCCCAGACTTGATCGCGCTGGAAGTCGTACGCGTCAAGACCCAAGGGCGAGCGGGTCGCCGCGATTTCGGCAACGCGGTCGTTGGAATACACATGGCGACCGATGAAGTAGTTGGACATGAGCCCCATCAGGAACACGATGCTGCAGATCATGATCGTCATAACCTGTCCAACACGCGTCGAAACAGCGGTCGCGACGGCGGCAATGACCAGCAGCGCCAATCCAAGCGCAATACACGACAAGAAAATCTGAGGCGGGAAATCCGTCGCGATCGCTTGGATTTCCCATTCATCGTTGAGCAGCAGTACACCGAAGTATGCGATCCAGATCAGCGGGAGCATCAACAGCGATGCGGTCTGGCTGAACGACCAGCCATAGATGAAGTTGCCCAGTCCAGCGATGATGATCGAGCCGAAGACTGCGGCGAGACCGAAGATAATGACCGGGAAGTCCGGTTCATCCGCAGCGGTGGTCTGGACCCCATGCCGGATCGACATCAGGAGCATCGCGACCATGATCCCGATCGCGACGAGCATCGCCATCGCGATCCCGAGGTACTTCCCAAGAATCACGCTCGGACGGCTGATGGGCTTGGAAACGACCGTCAGGATGGTCTTGTTGTCGATTTCACGCGAGATCGCGGCGGTCGCTATAAAGGAAGCAAGCACGATCCCGAGGACAAAGACGGTGGACATGGAGATGTCGTAGAGCAGTTTGTTGTCGCCGGTGACTTCGCCGGGGAGCGAAGCGCGTCCCATGGTGAATCCGATGATCCAGGTGTTCATGACCTGCAGGAAAGCTGCGATCATGAGCATCACCACCAGAATCGGCTGGCGGAGACTCTCGATAAACGAGTTGCGTGCGATGGGGAGGATGTGGCCAATCATGCGGTGTTGATGGTAGCAGGGGAGTTTGGTGAATGCAGCGGGTGGGGTCGCTGCAGCGGGGTGTCCGGGCTGGGACAGTCCCCGCGAGCGCATCTATCGCGCTCCTCGGTGTCGGAACGCTTCCCATACGGCTCAAGGCTTGAGATGGTTCAGCGATCTTGCTCACCAATCGACATTCTGATCGAACCCCTCTCCCCAAACTCGCGTAGGGTGATCGACAGGGGACTCGTTGCGTGGGCGATCTGGGGGGGACAAGTGGACTCAGCGAGTCCGGATGCCCACAATAGAGCCCCTATAGTCAAACGGATCCCATTGGATCCAAGACTCGTGGTCATGCCACAACCGGACAGCACACATTGGGGACTCGGGAATATTCTCGAAGAACCAGAAGATGAACCAGAAACAGAGGTTTCAACGACACATGGTGCGAGGCGACTACCAAACATACCGAAGAGCATCCATGATCTGCGTGGTCGGCTTGATCATTCAAGTCTTCGTCGCGTTGATGCTGCTGATTTATTCCACTTACTCGGGCGACCACGCCGCACGGAGTGCATCGATCCTGTTCGGATCAGGCGTGATCGTGTGGGGCATGTTGCTGTTTGTCTTCGATCAGCACCGCCGAGAGCGGATCGAAGCGATGGAAGCGGAGCAGTACTCCAATGCCGGGGGGGCATCAGCGAGTGCGTTCTCCGACTCCGACGACCTGCGCGTTGTTGCTCGCCGATTGGTGTTCATCCAGAAATGGATCGTCCCCGCGAGTGGGCTCGTGTTCGCCGGGATCAATATCCTCGCCGGATACAGCAGGCTCAAGTCGTGGAACTCGTTCTCATCCGCTGAAACCTTTACCTACAACACCCGCATCCTCGGCGCGACACTCGCGATCGGGCTTTCGATGGGTGTGGTGGGATTCATCTTTGCCCGCTTCGTTTCTGGGATGGGCAAGGTCCAGATCTGGTCAAACCTGCGTGCGGGTGCCGCTCAATCAGTCGCAATTTCGCTTGTCGGCGTGCTGCTCGCGGTCGCCGCGTTCATGGAACTCTCGCTCGGACAGATGGGTCTCAAATCCCTGACCCCGATGATCGTCCCGATCGGCATGATCGTGCTGGGGTGCGAGGTCATCGTGAACCTCATCCTCGATGTGTACCGTCCACGCAAAGCCGGCGAAGACCCGCGTCCCGCGTTTGACTCGCGTCTGCTCGGACTCCTTGCGGCTCCAGATCGCATCGCTGCAAACATCGGTGAAGCGGTCAACTACCAGTTCGGTGTGGATGTCACCGGGACCTGGTTCTACCAGCTTCTGTCGAAACTCGTGCTCTGGCTCGTCGGGATGGGCGTTGTGATTGCTTGGTTGATGACGATGCTTGTCGTCGTTGAGCCGCACGAACGCGGATTGATCCTGACCAACGGCCGGGTTAGTTCCCCGATCTACAGCTTCGGAGATCGCGGAGATGGAGACATTGGACCGGGTCTGCATGTCAAGCTGCCTTGGCCATTGGCGACCTACGAAACCCCGATGTCCCTCACCCGATCCGCGGGACAGCAAGAAGAAATCCGCACAACCACAGGCGTCCGCATCCTGCAACTCGCATCGGATGAACCGGATAAAGGAAAGCGGACTCCCATCATCTGGACCGAGCAGCATGCTTCTCGTGAGAAGCTCAATGTGGTCCAGCCGAGCCGAGGCATCGAGGGCGAGGACAACGCGGGGAGCGGGAGCAAAAGTTCACAAGCGAACCTGTCGCTCGTCGCGATCGAAGTCCCGATGCACTTTGTCGTCCGGGATGTCAAGCTGTTCGATCAGTTCGCGGGTCCCGGTCAACGCGAGGATCTGCTGCAGATGATCGGTCGTCGTGTCGTCACCCAGTTCCTCGGCGAATGGCCGATCGATCTGATCCTGACGCACAACCAGACCGACATGCTCGAACAACTCCGCGGCCGATTGAACAACGCGTATGCTCAGCTCAACGAAGGAAAGGGTCCCGGCATCGAGATCCTGTTCGTTGGGATGCAAGGGGCGCACCCGCCGCTGAAAGTCGCGCCGTCGTACGAGCGCGTGATCGCGGCTCGTCAGAACCGTGAATCGATGATCGAGGACGCGGGACGAGTTGAGATCCAGACCCTGACTGAAATCGCGGGTTCCGTCGAACTCGCAGAACAAATCGTCGAGCAACTCAAGGAACTCGATATCCAGCGGCGTGCCAACGCGGACAGAACGGTCATCGCTCAAACCGAGCTTGAAGTGCAGCGACTGCTCGAAACCGCTGGCGGCGAAGCGGGCGAGAAGCTGCTTGATGCGGGTGCTCAGCGTTGGAATCGACACATGTCCGAACGCGGGCGTGCGGTGCTTCTTGATGGACAAGAGCAGGCTTACTCCGCTTCACCGATGCTGTACCGTTCCCAATCGTACTTTGACGCGTTGCTTGATGCGATCAAGAATGCGCGTGTCTACCTGACCCCGAGTGATCTTGAATCGCTGCACATCCGCATTGATCTGATGGATCAAGAAGCGGGCACCGATGTCTTTGACGCCGAGGCTGGCACCGATATGAACCAGTAATGACATAGATTGGGCGACGACGCCCGGATTTGCCCCGTTGATGGGGATGGAGATGAATGGTGAAAAGACTCTTCTCAATCGGAATCTTGCTTGTATTCGTATTCGCGATTCTGAGCTTTAGTATGCTCTTTACCGTTCGGTTCACCGAATCGGCGGTCAAGACCACCTTCGGCAAAGCCGGAGAAAACTCGATCATCGTCGAGCCGGGGCTGCACTTCAAAGCGCCGTTCCCGATCCAGTCGGTGACCAAGTACGACACCCGCACCCGGATTGTCCAAGCACGCTCTGAGACCCAGCAGACCGCAGATGACTTCCAGGTCATCGTCGAGGCGTTCTTGACGTACAAGGTCAACGACCCCCTGAAGTTCTTCCGTGCGTTCTCCAACGCTGGTGATCGCCCGATTGATCACTACATCAAGGCCGAGGATTCGGTGCTGCAGGATGTCCTGCGTTCATCGCTCGGAGAGACTTCCAAGTTCTCCATCATTGATTTGTACTCACCCGAGTCCAACTCATCAGCACTCCCCGAACTCGAAACCCGTGTTCTCGATCAGATCGTCCAAGGCGGCGCAGGTGGAAGCCCACTGGCAGACTACGGCATCCAGGTGACTTTCGTCGGGATCGACCGCATCATCCTCCCCAAGGACACCACCGACGCGGTGATCACCCGGATGGGCGCCAACCGTGACCGTCTGGCAGAACGCTACGAATCTGAAGGCCGATCCCAAGCACGCGCGATCGAAGCGAAGGCCAGGTCCGATGCGGACAAGATCCGTGCGTTCGCGCAACGCCGTGCGGACGAGATCCTCGCAAAGGGTGAAGCGGAAGCCGCGCCGTATCTTGCACAACAGAATGTCAACCCAGACCTCGCGGTGTTCATCCAGAACATCCGTCTGATGCGTGAATCCATGGCCAAGAAGTTCACGCTGATCTTCTCGACCTCAGATTACGGCATGCAACTCTTTGACCCAAACATCCTGAAGAACACCCAAGGCACATTGCCGGTGCCTCAGGAGAACACACGCGGGGCGCTCAGCGCTTCGGAATCGGAGGATTGATCGATGAGCGAACACGATCACAACCCCGATGATCTGGGCAGTACCCAGGATCAACCGCTCCACGAGCAGCCGATCTCAAACCGGTCCGCTTCGGTGCGTCTGCGCGGCGCGGAGTCCAACCAAGAAATCGTCGATAAGGCGCGCATGGATACCGCGAACCAGTCGCTCGCAGAAGCACTCAAGATCACCTACGGCTTGCTCAGAGTCGCGATGGGGGTACTCGTGGTTCTGTTCTTGATCTCCGGCGTGCAATCCATCAAAGAAGGCGAACGCGGGATCAGCGTCCGCTTTGGAAAGCAGGTCCGGACCAATCTTGAGCCCGGTTTCCAGTGGTCGTTCCCGTACCCGATCGGTGAGATCGTGCGAGTCGGTGAGGGCGCTGTCGAGATGTCGGTTGCCAAAGAGTTCATGCCCAACATCCCCGGCGACCAAAGCGATGAAGCCGCGCTCACGATTGATATTGGCCGATTCAACGACTCGTCCACGCTCGATCCCGCGAACGACGGCTCGAACATCACCTCTGATTTTAACATCGCCCACACCCAGTGGAGCGTGAACTACCACCGCTCGGACCACGCGATGTATGTATCCAACATCATCCCCGAGCAAGAGCGTGCGATTATGAAAGCCGCCGTGCAGCGTGCGGTGGTGCAGGTCATGGCGACTGTATCCATCGACGACCTGCTCAAGAACTCATCGGAGACCATCGCGGGGCGCGTTCTTTCGCTCTCGCAGAAAACACTCGATGATCTCGACACCGGGATCTCGATCGACCGGGTAGTGCTCGCGCGTAAAAATGCGGCACTCTCGCTCCGTGCGAAGTTCAACTCGGTGCAGACCGCGGCTCAAACCGCAGGCAAGGCACGCGAGGATTCGCTGCTGATGCGTGACCAGATGCTCAACGAGGTTGCGGGACGCGGGAGCGATGTGCTGATCAACGAGATCAACGAGTACGAACGCTTGATCGAGCTTGGGCTGACCGACGAGTCCGAAGCGCAGCTCGCGCGGATCGACGCGATCCTCGAAGGGCGTGCGGTTGAAATCAACGGCGAGCTTGCCGAGGGATTGGTCTCCGGGGAAATCTCCGAGATGCTCACCCTTGCCAAGACCTATTCGTCGAATCGGATCAGCCAAGCGATCGCGCAGCTCGAGAACTACCGATCCAAACAGTCGCAGTTTGAAGCCAACCCCAAGCTGATGATCGCACGCGATTGGTCCTCAGCGATGGCTGAGTTCCTCGCCAAAGACTTCGTGTCCACGATTGTGCTCCCCGAGGGCGTGAGCGCGGAGATGCTGATCAACCGTGATCCTGATATCGCGCGCGAGATCGATCGTGCACGCAAACGCCGGGAAGCGCAGGGCACCATCGATGATCGACGCGAAGACATGCGCCGCTCGTTCTTCAGTACACAACGCGGACTTAAAGAGCCAGAGGAATAAGCATGACCGCAGCGATGACCGATCCAGCCCCAGCCACTCCGAGTGCTCCTGTTGATTCTCGGCGCTCGGTTGTCGCGTGCCAGCAGCTCACCAAAACCTTCAAAGACTTCTGGATGCGCGACCAGGCACGCGCGGTGGACAAGCTCGACATGGTCGTCCGCGAGGGCGAGATTTTCGGTCTGCTGGGTCCGAATGGTTCGGGCAAGAGCACGACGATCAAGCTGATCCTCGGCTTGCTCAAACCCACGAGCGGGCGCGTGATGGTGTTCGACAAGCCGACCACGCATGTCGCGACCAAGTCCCGCGTCGGGTACCTTCCAGAAGAAAGCTACCTCTACCCGTTCCTCAACGCACGCGAAACCCTTGATTATTACGGAAAGCTCTTCCGCATCGATTCCAAAACACGCAATGGACGCATCGACGAGCTCCTGGAAATGGTCGGACTTGAGCACGCACAGTTCAGACCTGTCCGCGAATACTCCAAAGGTATGCAGCGACGCATCGGGATCGCCCAAGCACTCATCAACGACCCGGACCTGCTGATCCTCGATGAACCCACGACCGGGCTCGACCCGATCGGGACGCGTCAGGTCAAAGACCTGATCCTCGAGCTCGGACGGCGCGGCAAGACCATCATCCTTTGCAGCCACCTCCTCACCGATGTCGAAGATGTCGTCGATCGCATGGCGATCCTCTACGGCGGAAAGATCCGTGGCGAAGGCACCTGCGACGAACTGCTCTCCTCCAAAGAACGCACAACCCTCGAAACCGACGAACTCGACGACGAGACCATCGCGGAAATCGACGAGGTCATCCGGAGAAGATCCGCTGGTGGAAAGTCGATCCTCTCGGTCAGCTCGCCTCGTCAAAAACTCGAGGAACTGTTCCTCGGGATCGTCGATCGCGCACAGGCAGAACGCACCGCGACCTCCGGCGTCACCAAAGGTGGCGAGACCGCGGCGTTCCTCCGTTCGGGCGCAGCCGCCGCTCCGATTGCCGGCGACGACCTGATCGAAAGCTTGCTCGGTTCCGACGGCACCAACATTCCCGCCGCGGATCTGACCAGCTCATCCCAGAGCGTTCCGGTGTCACCCGCAAACGCACCATCGACGACCCCGTCCGCATACGACTCGGCACCATCCGACGATGACGACGGCTTGATCAGCTCGCTGATGGGGCAAGACGAGATAGGCACACCCCCAACCAACCTATCGAGCGAAGGCCAACCCCGGAAAGCGGTTGAAAAACCAGCCGAGGAAGTTGACGAGGGGATGATCGATTCGCTGCTTGATGATGACAACGACCAAGAGACGGGACGATAAATGTTGAGTGCTCGACTCAGTGCGATCGACCGATTCCAGCGTACCCGATCCTTCAAGATCGTCGCGTCGGTGCTGGTGATTCTTGGATTGCTGACCTACGCCGGGTTCACGATCGTGGGGTACACCACAAGCACAGGAGTCGAACCCGAGATGGGTATCCCGGAGATGCTCCAGGATCAGAACGGCAATGTGATCCCCAACCCGATCGCCGAACGCGACAAGCAGCTCCGCTCGATTCTCGATGTCTCCAAGTCCCCGGTTGACGGGGTCGTGAGCGTCGCGCTGATTACACTCTTTATCCTCGTCGTCATCTGGCTCGGTCTCGGATTGACCTACATCGGGACCATCGGACTGATCGCGATCATCGGTTGGCCCCTCTATTCCTATGGCGGCGGGATCTGGTCGCCCATCGGGTTTGTCATTATCGGGATGACCACACTGATGCTCAGCTTCTCCGTACTTCTGCGCGGTCTCGGGATCGTGCTTGGGGGAGCGCACCCTGTCCCGACCATCGCGCGCAATGTGCTCGCTGAAGCGATCCGGATGAAGATCTCGCTGGTGTTCATTCTGCTTCTGGCAACGATGCTCGCGGTAATGCCGATGATGCTTGAATCGGGTCAACCGCTGCGGTATCGCGTTCAGGGGTTTTTGCAGTGGTCCACTTCGTTCTCGTTCTGGATCATCGCGTTGTTGGTGGTGTTCTTTAGTGCCGCGACCGTGTCGTACGAGCAGCGCGAGAAGGTCATCTGGCAGACCATGACCAAGCCCGTCGCGGCGTGGCAATATATCTTGGGCAAATGGCTCGGTGTCGTGCTCCTCGCCGGGACTCTCCTCGCTGTGTCGGGTCTCGGGATCTTCCAGTTCACCGAATACCTGCGTTCACAGACCGCGCTCGGTGAGGTTGCTCCTTACCAAGCAAGCGACGGACGCATTATTACCGAGGATCGGATGATCCTTGAGACGCAGGTACTCACCGCACGCCGATCGGTCAATCCGGTCCTCCCGTTCAGCCCATTTGACGCGCAGTTTGACTCGGCGCTTGAAGCCGAGGTCCAGCAGGAGCGTCAGCTCCAGACCGATTTCAATCCAACCGCAAATCAGCTCGCCGGGATGCGGATGAAGTTGTTCGAAGAAGCGGTCGCGGATTACCGTTCGATCGACCCGGTCTACGAGGGGTACGCGACTTTTTCGTTCACGGGATTGAGCGAAGCGAAGAAGCTCGGCAAGCCGCTGACGATGCGGTACAAAATCAACGCCGAGGGCAACCGCCCCGACATGTTCTACGCGCTGACCTTCTCCTTTGAGGATGGGTCGATCATGCCGCGCGAGCAGACCGGCTTGGGATTCTCGCACACATTCACCATCGATTCGCGACTGATCAACGATCAGGGTGAAATCAATCTCCAGATCTACAACGGCATGCTCGGTCAGGACCAGAACGGACGGTTTGTCATGACCCCCAATCCCGGGACCATGACCATCCCCCCCGACGGGCTTGAGGTCTCCTACCAAGTCGGAACTTTCCGAGGCAACTTCACCCGGATCATGATGGTCCTGTGGACGAAACTCGCTCTGCTCGCGATGGTCGCGGTCTGGGCGGCGTGCTTCACCTCGTTCCCCGTCGCGTGCCTGATGTCGATCTCGGTGTTCCTGATCGGAGAATCCGCGGGATTCGTGCAGTCCGCGCTCCCGGGATGGGCGATGGACACCGACTCGGTGGTGGGGGTGTTCCGCACCGGGATCTTCCATTTCGCCGACGCCATCTCCAAGTTCTTCAGCGCCTACCACAATCTCAAACCAACGCAGCGCATCGCCGACGGTCGGCTGCTGGGATGGGGGCAGGTCTCATCGGGTGTCTTTGCGATGGTCTTCGCAACCAGCGTGTTCTATCTCATCAGCGTGTATATCTTCCGTCGACGCCAGTTGGCGATCTACTCAGGGCAATAGGAGCGAGACATGGGACACAACACAAAGGTGCGTTTGATCGCAGTCCTGGTGATGCTGCTCGGGTTGTTCGCTTCGGGCGTCCTGACCACCGCGATCGCTTCGTCACAGGGACAGCATGAACTGGTCTACACCGATCGCGCCGAGGACGGGGATCCGCCTCAGGTCGCGCTCGGCATTGCGATGGGCGCGTTCCGAGGGATCTTCGTCAACATCCTTTGGCTCGAAGCGACCGCTGCGAAGGAAGAGGGTCGGTTCTACGAATCCATCGAGCTCGCGTCGATGATCACCAAGCTCCAGCCGCGTTTGCCGCAGGTGTGGACCTTCCACGCGTGGAATATGGCGTACAACATCTCCGTGACGACCCACACCCCGGAAGAACGCTGGCAATGGGTCAAAGCGGGGATCGACCTGCTCCGCAAAGAGGGGCTCCGCGCCAACCCCAACGACATGCACATCCACAAGGAGCTCGGGTGGTTGTTCCTCCACAAAGTCGCGGGATACACCGACGACGCGAACCAGTACTACAAACGACAGTTCGCCTACGAATGGCAGAACATCATGGGGCCCGCGCCGACGATCAATCCCGACGAGCGAAGCCGAAATCAGGTGATTGAGCTTTACGCACAGTGGGCCCAGAAGATTGTTGATGCCCCGGATTCCCGCACCCTCCTCGCGGAAGCCAACCCAACCGCTGATGCGATCGCTCGCGCGTACGAATCAGGTTTTGGCATCAACTCAAGACTCGGTGCTGATTCCGCATCGACCGAAGAGTTCCTGCGTCGCTATCAGCTCGATATGCAGATTATCCGAGCCGGGAAGGAATGGACGATCGAGGAAGTGTCGGGACCCAAGACCAAGCTGATGCACGCGCTGCGCCAGCAGTACGCCAATGAGCAGGACTGGACCGACCTGGCAAACTACCTCCGCAAGAAACTCTTGGTCAACGAGTACAACATGGAGCCGGTCCGGATGGTCCAACAGGTCCGCAAGTATGGACCGATCGACTGGAGACTCCCCTCAGCCCACGCGCTCTACTGGTCGTCCCGAGGCACCGATGTCGGTCGCATGGAAGTCAACGCACGCACACGAACAGGCATGGACTTCCTCAACGCGTATCGCATCGTCATGCAATCCATCCAGGACCTCTGGCGCCACGGAGACCTGTACTTCAACTATCTCGATGTCCACGAGGGACGGGCCGCATATTACCAGGCGGTCCCCAATGTCTACTTCGTCCCGACCTACGGCGCGATGCTCAACGAGGTCGTCAACGCATCAGGAATCTACGAAGCGGACCACAAACCCTACCGTCAATACTCGGTCGGATACGAGAACTTCCTCCGTGATGCGGTCCGGTTCTTCTACCGCAGAGGCGACACCAAGAACGCAGAGTTCTGGTTCGACAAACTCCGCAACTTCGAAGGGGTCAATGTCAACGATCCGGACTTCGCGTACGAAATGTCGTTGTCGCTCAAAGACTTTGCTGATAAGCAGCTGTACGACTCGCTCGGAGCTCCGCAGGTCGCGGTCTCAGAAGTGTTTGCATCGTTGCAGAGCGCGTACTTCAACGGGCTCATGGTCCGCGATATGGATGTCTTCAAAGGCCAATGGGACTACGCACGCAAAGCGCACGCGTACTACTTCAAGCAGCAGTTCAACGAGGTCGTCGCATCGTCCAACACCGCTCGCATGGAGTTCATGGACCGGGACTTCAGCTTCCTCGCGGGTCAGCTCTTTGCGAGCATGATCATGACCGTCCATCCGGAACAAGCGGAGCTGCTGTATGCGTACGCACCGGACGACCTGAAGCGGTACGCGTACGACTCGCTCGCGATCCAGTTCAAGCCGATGGTCGATGAAATGGCGGCTGCAGGCAAGTCCGAACCATTCGCAACACTCTTCCCAGAACCGGTTGGCATGGAGCAGTTCCGTCGGACATACGAGGCCAAAATTGACGCTCGATCCAAACGCGGCGTCGAAGGCATTCAACAAAACTGACCTTCAAGTATCAAATCGATCAAAATGACCAGGCCGCAACGGTCTGGTCTTTCGCTGTGTATGCATGGTGCAGTTCAGTCCGCGAGCATTGCTCGGGCCTGCTCGTATCGGGCGAGCGTGCCTTGGATGACTTCGTCGGGGAGAACCGGTCCCGGATCCGTTTTGTCCCACTTCCCAGAATCAACGAGCGATTGAAGATACTCACGCACGAACTGTTTATCGAAGCTCGCTTGCGCCCGGCCGGGCTGGTAGTCATCTGCGGGCCAGAACCGCGAGGAATCCGGGGTCAGCGCTTCGTCGATCAGGATCGGCTCGAAGTCGATGATGTTCCCCTCGCCATCGATTGGGAGACCGAACTCGAACTTGGTGTCCGCGAGGATGATCCCACGATCAAGTGCGTACTCTGAAGCACGCGTGTAGATCTCCAGCGACAGATCGCGGAGCTTGGTCATCAGATCCATGCCGCCGAGGTCTTTGACATGCTCGCCCGCTTCCTCGAAGGGGATGTTCTCATCGTGCCCCTCGTCGGCTTTGGTCGCGGGGGTGAAGATCGGCTGGGGGAGCTTGTCGCACTGCTGGAGTCCTTCGGGGAGCTTGACGCCGCAGATTGATCCGGTGGTTTGGTAGTCCTTGAGCCCCGATCCTTCGAGGTATCCACGCACAACGCACTCGACCGGGATGACCTTGCACAGACGGCCAATGGTGGTGCGACCCTTGAGATGGCCGCGCCCGGTGGTCTCGGTCAGGGCGGCGTCAGGAATAATCGAATCATCGGTGGAGATCAGGTGAGTCTTGCAGATTCCCTGCTTGTCGATCCACTTGAGCCAGAAGGTCGCGATCGAAGTCAGCATCCGTCCCTTGCCCGGAATCGCGGTCGGGAGCACCACATCAAACGCGCTGATGCGATCTGAGGCGATCATCACCAACGCACCAGAACCCGCGAGCCCCTCCGTCCCGCTCTGCATCATGTGCTCTGGGATGGTGTAGATGTCACGCACCTTTCCCTTGCGAGGATTGGGAAGCGTGAGAGCCGTATCGAAGCTCGTCAGCGGTGCCTGATCGCCTGTTGGAGAGATCGAATCGGTGGAAGGAGTCTTCATGCTCGTAGAGTAGCCAGCGATGGAGAATCCCGCCAGTATTGATCGAAACAACTGACCCGAATCCACCCCTCCGGGCTCGCCCTGAGCGGTGCAAGCCCATATTCTTATCTACGGTGCCGATTCTCGTCACCTGTATTTGGTGCCCACTGGGCTTTGGAGTTTGAAGAGTCCCATGCTGCGGTTTGTTTCCATCGATCCAACTCCGACTTTCACAGGCACGCTCCCCGGAGCGTACCTCGTGGGCAAGGACAATGTCGCCATCACCGGTGAGGTTACTGTCCGCGATGGGATCGTCGTCTGCGAGAAGGGCACCTCAGAAGCCGCCGCGATCGCGGTCCAGCTTGATCTGGGTCAAGATCGACTCGACCAGCTCGGATCCGACACGACCATCGAAGGCGTCACCCTCAAACCCCTCGGAACATGGACGCTCCAGACCTGCCTGCTTCCCCAACGCGAGAATCCGTACCTGCTCGTGCTCGAACTGGCACGCCATCGGATCATGCTCTGCCTGACCAAGCTCGAAGACTGGCAATCCATCGAATCCACCGAAGGCACACTCCCGATGCGGTTGCTCGATGCGGCGCGGTCAGCGTTTGTGCAGGCGTTGGTGCACGCGCCGGATTCGATCCAGCCTGATTCCCAAGCCGCGAAGCTCGCGCTGCGCGCGTTGTGGATCGCGCTTGAAGCGTCCGAACGCTTGGCGTTGCTTCAAGCACAAACCGACTTCCCGGCCCGCATCAATGGTTCGATGTACGAAGCGATCGATACCGAGCATACCGAAGCGTCCCGCCGCAAAGCGATCCTTCATCCCACGCGTGGTGGTGTGATGCTCCCGCTCAAGCCCGCGATCGGGACTGTTGTGTCGCCGCATGTCTTTGCGCCGATGACGCAAGACGCGATCACAAAATCATGTGATTTCATCACCGTCCCGATGCGATGGGTCGAGATGGAGCCCGCCGAGGGGGAGTACGACTACACCCGCACCGACCGCTGGATCGAGTGGGCGATCCGCGAAGCGAAGATCCCGATTGTCGCCGGGCCGTTGATTGATTTTCGTTCCGCGAGCGTTCCCGACTGGCTGTACATCTGGGAGAACGACTACGAAACACTCCGCGAGTTGGTTTACGAGCACATCAAAACGCTCGTCACCCGCTATCGCAGGACCGTCACCCGCTGGACCGTCTGCTCCGGTCTCCACTGCGGCGAGCATTTCAAGCTCTCCTTCGAACAGATGATGGACCTGACCCGCATCTGCGTGCTGGTGACACGCAAGCTCCACCCACGCGCCAAGATCCAGGTCGAGATCACCCAGCCCTGGGGCGAGTACCACACGCACGACCGGTCGTCGCTGCCGCCGTTGTTGTATGCAGAAATGCTCTCGCAAGCGGGCATCCAGATCGACGCGTTCTCGCTCCGGATGCAGATGGGGTCCTACCGACCCGGCCTCCAAACCCGCGACCTCATGGCGTTCAGCTCGATGCTCGATCAGTACGCGATGCTCGACCGACCGATCACGATCTCATCGTTCGGTGTTCCATCGTCGAAGATCACGCCCCGCGATGAGCTCCCGAGCTGGCCAAGTGCCGGACAATGGAGACAGCCCTGGAGTGAATCGACCCAAGCGGACTGGTTGTCGGCGTATGGTGCGGTCGCGCTGTCCAAGCCGTACATCGAAAGCATCTGCTGGCATGAACTCGCCGACACCAGCGGCTCAACCGACATGCGCACCGGTGGACTCATGGACATCAAAGGCCTCGGACGACCCGCACTCGACCGTCTCACCCAGCTCCGGACCGCGGTCGCAGAATCCAAGCTCCCCCAATCATGGTCGGCAGACGCGTTCCTCGACGCGCCCAGTGTCCCGAGCTGAGCATGACCCCGCCACAAGCACCACAGGACTGGTCCAGAACCCCCGCGGCGATGGTCGCGTCGGTGATCTTGGGACTCGCCGCGATTTCGGGATTGATCTGGTCGATTGCGCATGAATCGAGATCGCCCCAGACCGCTTCATCAGCATCGCACCAAGTCGCAGAGCAAACGCACTCCGCACCCGCGCGATTGCTGATCGATCTCAACACCGCCAGCGCCAAAGAACTCGAAATGCTCCCCTCGATCGGGCCCAAGATCGCTCAGCGCATCATCGACGACCGATCCGAGCACGGCTCCTACGAATCCCTCAAAGACCTCGACCGGGTCTCAGGGATCGGCCCCAAAACCCTCGCCAAACTCTCGGATTGGGTCACCATCTCCACGCCCTGAACAAAACCCGCCCCGCGACGGTTCGTTGTGTATGCTATTGACAACCAAACACCCATTTCTCAGTTGGCTAATACACAGCCGGCCGAGCACACGCGTGCGCGCACTGAAAGAAAGCAAGCCAAACCCGCTTTGAACCTCCTCGACCCCATCCAACTCAATCCCGAGTTTCGCTCCCTCGCCCGCGCGATGGATGAAGGAGGCCGAGTCGTCGCGACCGGTTCCAGCGGCAGCTCAGTCGGACTCATCGCACTCGCGCTCCACAAACGCACCAAACGGTCGGTGGTCATCGTCTGCGCACACCTCGACGAAGCGGAAGACCTCCACGCAGAAATCAGCACCATCGACGCGGAAGCATCCACCCTCTTCCCCGCACTCGAGCTCTCCCCCGGCGAAACCAGCATCTCCGCGGACCTCTTCACCCAGCGACTCATGATCGCACGAGACATCAACGCGGGGAATATCACAGGCGTCATCATCGCGCCCATCGCGGCCCTCATGCAGCCCGTCCCCGCACTCACCAGAGGACAATCCCTGATCCGCGAACTCGCTCTCGGTGATACAGTCGATCCAACCGAACTGATCACCTGGCTCAGCGAGCACGGCTACGAACGCTACGACACCATCGAATCCCCAGGACAGTTCGCGATCCGGGGCGGCATCATCGATGTCTACCCATCGACCGGCGCGGGAATCGAAGGCAACGGATCACCCATCCCCATCCGGCTCGATTTCTTCGGCGATGAACTCGAATCCATCGCCGAGATTGACCTCGACACGATGGGCTCAGACCGCAAACTCAACTCCATCAAACTCGCGGCGATGGGGGAGCGGTACCTCGAAGAAGCATCCGACGACCAGTCTTTCCTCGAATCGGTCCCAAAGGATTCGCTGATGATCCTCGCGGAGACCTTCGAAGTCATCGAGCAGGGACGCGGATACTTCGAGCGTGTCCACGACGGACGCACCATCTACGGCCCGCCCGCCGTCCTCAAACTCCTCGAAACCCGGTTCCACGCACTCGCCGAACTCAACCAGTTCTCCGTCGGCAAGTCCGGCGCGGACACCCTCGTCGCGCTCCCGGTCGAGTCTGTCCCGCCATTCGACCGCGAGACCGGACGAGCATTCGAAGAACTCGCTGAGTTGGCACGCGAGGTCGGCAGAGTCGTCCTGACCTGCACCTCCCAAGGCGAGTTCGCAAGGCTGGGCGAACTGCTCTCCATCCACGCGCGCAACGCACCGATCGAGCGGGAGATCATCGACATCCGCCGAGGGTTCATCTGGCGCGTCCATGATCCCGAAGACGATTCCCCGACCGGATTCGCGCTGGTTCCCAGCGGCGAGTTGTTGCATAGATCAAGCGTGCGAAGACGCGTGTCCAAGATCCGCGCCGGTCGAGCGATGGACACCTTCTTGGACATTCAAGAGGGCGACTATGTCGTCCACGCAGACCATGGCATCGCCAAGTTCGTTGGTCTCCGCATCCTTGATGCATCGGGAACATCCAAAGATCGAACCCTCATCCATCCAACGGCGAAGAAACGCAAGGAGGAACAGGAAGAGTACATGACCCTTGAATTCAAGGGCAAGAGCCGCATCCATGTGCCGTGCTCGCAGATTGATCTGGTCCAAAAATATGTCGGCGGATTCGCGGGCAAACCCCCGCTGAGTTCCATCGGCGGCAAAAAATGGAAAGCCCAAAAACAACGCGTCGCCGAGTCCGTCAAAGACCTCGCGAGCGAGATGCTCCGCGTCCGTGCGGCGCGTGAACACCTTTCTGGATTCCAGTACCCAGACGACACGGAGATGTTCAAAGAGTTCGAAGCCGAGTTCCCATACGACGAAACCGAGGACCAACTCTCGGCGATGATCGAGATCAAAAAAGACATGCGATCCCAGCGACCGATGGACCGCTTGATCTGTGGCGATGTCGGATTCGGAAAGACCGAACTCGCGATCCGCGCCGCGTGCAAAGCGGTGGAAGCGGGAAGGCAGGTCGCGGTGCTCGTCCCAACAACGGTCCTCGCGGAACAGCATGAACGGACCTTCAAACAACGCTTCGCGGACTACCCGTTCCGAGTCGAATCGCTCTCGCGATTCAAAACAACCAAGCAGATCAAGCGAACCCTCGAAGACCTCAAGCTCGGGCGCGTGGACATCGTCGTGGGAACACACCGCATCCTCTCAAAGGATGTCCACTTCCACGACCTCGGGATGGTCGTCATCGACGAAGAACAACGCTTCGGGGTCGAGCACAAGGAACGCCTGCTCCAACTCCGCATGACCGTCGATGTCATGACCCTCAGCGCGACCCCGATCCCAAGAACCTTGCACATGTCGATGCTTGGTCTGCGTGATATTTCGTCGTTGACGACACCGCCGGTGGATCGTCGAGCGATTGTCACCGAGGTGATCCCGTACAACAGGCACCGCATCCAGCGCGCGATCGAGCGCGAACTGGCGCGCGAGGGTCAGGTGTACTTCGTGCACAACCGTGTGCACAATATCGAATCGGTCGCTGCGGATGTCCGCACGATGGCGCCGGGCGCGAAAGTGATCTTTGGTCATGGCCAGATGGACCCGCACGAACTCGAAGAGGTCATGCTCAAGTTCATGACCCGCAAAGCGGACATCCTTGTGTCCACGACGATCATCGAAGCGGGGATCGACATACCGACCGCCAACACGATGATCATCAACGACGCGGACCGGTTCGGGCTATCCGAACTCCACCAACTCCGAGGCAGGGTCGGCCGCTCGCACCACCGCGCGTATTGCTACCTCCTCCTCCCGGAAGACCGGTCCATCAAAGAAGTCGCACAAAAACGGCTCAAAGCGATCGAGGAATACTCGATGCTCGGCGCGGGGTTCAAAATCGCGATGCGGGACCTGGAAATCCGCGGCGCGGGGAACCTGCTTGGCGCAGAACAATCCGGACACATCGCAACTGTTGGCTACGAGATGTACTGCCAGCTCCTCGACCAGACCGTCGAGCGCCTCAACGACACCACCATCAAAGACCAGATCACCCACACCGGGGTCGACATCGGGCTCATCGGGTACATCCCCAAGGGGTACATCCCGTCGGACGCCCGCCGCATCGAGGTGTACCGCCGGCTTGCCAACGCATCGACCCAGGACGAGATCGACCGCGTCGTCGAGGACCTCACCAGCGCGTACACCAAACCACCCGAACTTGTGCGCCGGCTCATCATGGGAGCACGCGTCCGCGCGTCGTACCAACTCCTCGGCGTCCGTGCGCTCATCAAACGCGGGGACGACATCGTGTTCCTCATCGCTGACCCCGACAAACTGGCCAAACTCTTCGCCGGATGCCCTGCAAGCACCCGCGTCATCGACGCGGGTCTGGCGCAGACCAACGCCCGAACCGCAGGCGGGGAGGGGTATTCGGAGGTCTATGTCCGACCCACCAAACCCACCCATTCAGCGATGTCGATCGCCAAATCTCTCGTCGAATGGGCCAACCCAACCCGAAAAGCCGGTGTATAAACAAGATTTGTCGAAGTTCTTAGAAACTCTTGCCCCTAAAAGCCGCAAGTTTCCGATACAATACTGAGTTCAACACGCCTTTCAAGGACGAATATGCCTCACGATTCAGAAATCTCAAAGCCCAAAGCAATGTCCCCTCTTACCTCAACGGATATCTCACTCGATGATGATCTCGCGATGGTGCGCCGGCGCATGATCCGCGAAGCGGCACAAGCGATCGACATCATCAAATCCGCGATTGATTCGCTCTGGGAGCTTGACGAATCGACCGCGAAGATGATTTCCAAAATCGAGAAAGAGATTGATAAAGAAGAAGTCCGCATCGAGCAGGAATGCTACCGGATTCTTGCTTTGAAGAACCCGTTCGCCGCGGACTTCCGTCTTATTACATTCATCCTCCGTGTAAACACCGACATCGAACGCGTCGCGGACCACGCTTCGTCGATCCGCAAAATTATTTCTCGCATCGAAGAGCCCGCACCAAAGTGGCCCGAGTCACTCCGCGAGATGGGCGAGCGCATCCCGGTGATGTGCGAGAAGCTCCTGCGCGCCGTGGTCAATACCGATGCGGAACTCGCCCGATCCGTGGTGAAGCAGGATCGTGCGATCGACTCGCTTGATGGTTTAGCGTTTGATGAGATTACCACGCTCATCAAGCAGGACCCCGAGAACGCATCCAACTACCTGCTGATCTTCCGGGTGGCGCGCGAGCTTGAGCGAGTGGGGGACTTGCTCGGGAACATCGCCGAGGGTGTGATCTACCTCGTCACGGGCGACATCGTCCGCCATACCCCCAAGAAGAAGCCGGCAAGTTCATAGCCGATCGGTTGATTATCCATGCCCGTTCTCATCATGATAACCGGGAGCATTCTCGCCGTGATCGGTTCGGTGCTTTTGGTCAAGGCAATCATCGGGCGCCAACTCTCAGATCATCCATTCTGCCGAAAGTGTCGGTACGATCTGATCGGATTGGATTTGTCCGCTCCAAGCACCTGCCCCGAGTGTGGCAACACCGTTGACATCAACTCCAGATCGGTCATGAAAGGGCATCGCCGGATTCGATTCCTGATGCTGTCGTTCGCCTTGGTGATCACGATCGTCGGCTCAGCCGGGATCGGGTTCTCATCCCTCAAGCGACATCCAGCACTCGAGAACATCGAATGGCAGCACCTCTACCAACGATCTCCCGAACCCGCACTCCGCTTCTACGAATCACTTAACGACGAGGAGGCGGTCCACGAACTCTGGCGTCGAATGACAAAGGGCACAGTGACTGACAAAGGGCTCAGAGTCCTGATTGATCGGTCAATGCAGCACATCGCTGACCCGAAGGCAGGGTATGACTACATCTGGGGAAGTGTGTTGTTGTACGCGTTGTACGACAACCAACTCACCGATGCTGAACGGATCGCCTTTATCGAGGGTTCGGTGTATTCGTCGATCCACCTGCATGCAGCCGTGAGCGACTCGGCGACCCAGGCCCACGCCGTGATTTCCTACCACGGCGTCGAGCGGTTCATGGGTTCCTGGCTGAACACGATTGCTCTCCAAAGGCAAGACCGTCCCGTGAATCAGATGTCCGCGACATCCGATTTCCGAATCCTCTGCACACCCCATATACAAACAATCAACGGCAACCCACCACCAACACAACCAACCTGGACCAGCTCATCCAACGACTGGGCCGCCATCGAGCCAGAGTTCGCGACCAGCCGCATCCAGGTACCATTCCCGATCGACGAACAGGTACTCGACACAACCATCGCGATCAACTATGTCCTGATGCGGAACGATGTCATCGTGCACTCCTGGCAACAAAGCCTCAACGCCTCAATCCAAAGGGCAGAAGAAGATATCCAATACGCCCAGCAGATTGAAGATCCGACAACGCTCAATCCGATCCTGAGCAAACTGGGTATCTATCCCGTGAATGTCCCAACCCAGATCGAGTTGGGGAGGGGAGCGAAGGATGGCCGCAGTATTCGACCGACGATCATGATGCATTCAGAGGCACTCTTTGATCATCAACTCCTTGGAAACATCCGATTCCGTATCGGGAATGATGAAATCCCGTACCAGTCCATCGAGTGGAAGCTCCGTCCCCACACCATATCTCCGAGGGAGCGTGGAATGTCGATCGACTTCGCCCCCGGATGGGGCTGGAGCGGTTCGCATGATTTCGATGAAACCCTCGACTACTTCGAGTTGCACCAAGACTTCTGGGAGCGAGCAATCGAGCTGGGCAAGGTCGATGTCATCATCGACCCTGATCCAATTATGGCCGAGGAAAACCCGAGGATCGTGTCCTACATCAACCGCGCGATCATTTTCAGGGATGTCCCGATCTCGCTACAGATCCCCCGCATCCTCGCAAGGACGAACAACTTGACCGGCAAACCGATGCAAATCTTGCGTTGGGGCCACCAGAATCCAGCAACTGGGAGTCCACAACCAATCTACGCGCAACTCATCGAGACCGACTGATCTTGTATACTCAGTGGCATGATTCCATTTGCTTGGTGCTTGCTCATCGTCGGACTTGCCCTGTTGCCCATCGCCGTTCGAGGCCGCGTATTTGCGACCGGGCAGTTCTGCCGAAAGTGCCGCTTTGATCTTGCTGGACTATCCATTGAGAGCGAGGATGCCAAATGCCCAGAATGCGGGCGATCGATCGTCGGCGAATCCACTCGCCGCGTTTCGCTCCGAAGACGCTCCCTGAAAGGGCTGGTGATTTCGGCGCTGCTCATGGTGGTTGGCTCGGTCCTGCTCGGAGTGAACTACAGCGGGAACACCGCACGGATCTACGCCCAGTTTCCCGACCTGTTCATTGTTCACCTCTCAATAGCTGGTGATGAAGACGCAAGCGACGAACTTGCCACCCGACTCATCAGAAAGCCGCCGGTGAGCGATCCGTTGTGGGAGCGGATGATTCACAATGCCATGAAAGCGCAAGCAGACCCCGCTCAACAATGGGAACCGATCTTCGGCGAGATCCTCGGCACCGCGTTGTTCACCGGTCGGTTGTCACCAGAACAAACCATCCAGTACTTTCGCAACGCGGTCGATACCGAGTTTGTAATCCGCGATTCGATCCCGCAAGGATCGACCGAGATCGTAAGCAGGTTCCTGACCACGCCGGGACGGGTGCACGCGTACAACAACGATCAGACCGGGAAGAGACTTACGATCACCGTCATGAGCACCAAGGTGGGCACCGAACAACCCAGACGCTACGGCCCGGACGATGTCGGGAAGAATCTGGGGAGCTACCAGATCGGGATTCCGAATCAGTACTCCCACTGGTCGTACACGAGTGCGCTGAGAATTGAACCGGTTGAGTCACAGATTGATGCCGAAGTTGGATCCACCATCCAGGTCGATGTGCACTATCGGATCTCGTTGAGCGATGACCCAAACATGATGAGCAGCGGCACGCCTGATGCCGAGCCGATGATTCTGGAAGACCTGAGTATCACGCGGGATATTCTAGTGACCGATCCGCAAACGCCGCTGGTGGAACTTGTTGATGATGCGCAGCTTGCGAGCGAGGTCTGCAATCTATTTGGCATCTCCCAAATGCGGTTGACGCGTGAACTGGACCCGGATCGTCAAAAATGGATGCCAATCCTCGGCTGCACAATGCAGCTCAAGAGCAAGCTCGACATCCCGTGCGCATTCCGGGTCTTCCTGGTTGTTGACGGCGAAGAGTTCGAGATTGGGAACTACATCCAAGAAACCACCGAAGGCGGCTTCTACGGCACCGTAGCAGACTGGAGACCGGACACCGACAACCCAGAAACCAAGCAACTCGCACAAGAACTGATCACGAAACTGTCCCAGACCAAAGTTGTGGATGTGATCTTTCGGACAGATCCAAGAATCGCTGACTCCAATCCGGTCATCAACCAGGTGATCGATACCAGTTTGGTGTTTCGGGGAGTGTCGGTGGAGTTGGTTGATCAGTACTCACAGATCTGGAACATGCCCACCTCATTGGAATGGTTCTCGCCGGAGTGTGAGGAGTGAATGCGGTGGGGGGTGGGGTCTGGAGTGGAGTAGCAAAAAAATGGGCGCACGAAAAAACCTGCTTAGGTAAGCAGGTTTCGTTCGCGGCTTTTGACCGGTGAACAGTTGGGTCCATCTTCATCACACATCACTGTGCGACTATCTCCCCATTGAACCTCGCGAGAGATCAATGTATATGGGAGGCAAGAATATGCTCATAGTCTCGATCCGGTTCGCACCGGGTCGGTTCCCCATTAGAGGTCCCGAACGATCGAGTCTAAGGAAATCCCTTAGAAAGGAGGTGATCCAGCCGCAGGTTCTCCTACGGCTACCTTGTTACGACTTAGTCCCAGTCACCATTCTTGCCGTAGGCACCCCTGAAACGAGGTGACTTCGGGCACTAACAGCTTCCATGACTTGACGGGCGGTGTGTACAAGGCTCAGGAACGTATTCACCGCGTCGTAGCTGATACGCGATTACTAGCGATTCCGGCTTCAAGCAGGCGAATTTCAGCCTGCTATCCGAACTGGGGCACGGTTTTTGCGATTTGCTCCACCTCGCGGTATTGCATCGCTTTGTCCGTACCATTGTAGCACGTTTGCATCCCTAGGCATAAGGGCCATGCTGACTTGACGTCATCCCCACCTTCCTCCGGTTTGACACCGGCAGTCTCGCTAGAGTCCTCGCCATAACGCGTTAGTAACTAACGATAGGGGTTGCGCTCGTTAAGGGACTTAACCCGACACTTCACAGCACGAGCTGACGACAGCCATGCAGCACCTGTGTATGTTCCACCCAAGGGCGTTACAAAACTTTCATAATGCTAATCCATACATGTCAAGCCTAGGTAAGGTTCTTCGCGTTGCCTCGAATTAAGCAACATGCTCCACCGCTTGTGTGAGCCCCCGTCAATTCCTTTGAGTTTTAGCCTTGCGACCGTACTCCCCAGGCGGCACACTTACCAGTTTTCCTTCGGCCGCGAAACCATGAGAGGTACCGCGACCTAGTGTGCATCGTTTACGGCGTGGACTACCGGGGTATCTAATCCCGTTCGCTACCCACGCTTTCGTACCTGAGCGTCAGACAAAGCCCAGTTAGCTGCCTTCGCCATTGGCGTTCCGATATATATCTACGCATTTCACCGCTCCACATATCGTTCCACTAACCCCTACTTGTCTCAAGATTTGTGGTTTACCCTGCAGTTCCACGGTTGAGCCGTGGGATTTCACAAGATACCTACAAATCCGCCTGCGTACGCTTTAAGCCCAGTGATTCCGAATAACGCTCGGACCTTCAGTATTACCGCGGCTGCTGGCACTGAATTAGCCGGTCCTTCCTTTGAATCTGATCAGTATTTCTAGATTCTGACAGTGGTTTACACATCGTAGATGCTTGATCCCACACGCGGCATTGCTCCGTCAGGCTTTCGCCCATTGCGGAAGATTCGTTACTGCAGCCTCCCGTAGGAGTCCGGGCAGTGTCTCAGTCCCGATGCGGCGGGTCATGCTCTCACACCCGCTACCCGTCTTCGGCTTGGTGAGCCTTTACCTCACCAACTACCTGATAGGATAATCGCTGCTCCAAAGGCGGTAAACCTTTTCTCCGTAGAGGACATCGTGTATTATCTCCCGTTTCCAGAAGCTATCCACGACCTTAGGACACATTCGATTATATTCCTCGCCCTTTCGCCACTCTCCCCGAAGGGATCGTTCAACTTGCATGTTTTAGCCATGCCGCCAGCGTTCAATCTGAGCCAGGATCAAACTCTTCAGTTGAATATTGTTGCTGAATCAATACCGGAGTATCAATCCAAACGCATCAAAAGAAGCCGATCCGACTATCCCGGTCGTGCCTGCAAGCAGGGCGTACCGGGTCGGTCATCATCAATGATTTCTCATCAATGCCTGAGACGGCAAGTCTCAGGTTTATTACACTCAAAGTTTTTTCTCTATAATAAATTATAGGGCTTCCACTTGCACAAGAATGTAATACATCAGAATGTGACTTCCGATGAAACTTTTGGTTCGCGACAACTGCTCGTTTAAAGCACGATTATGCATCGTTGTTGCCGCGTCACATTCTTGCGGTGGACCCAACTGTTCACTTGTCAAAGAAGCCGACTGAGGAGCATCAAGCTCGTTCAGTTGTCTTGCCAACCCTTCCGAGTGGCGAGGGAGAGCATAGACACCAACTTCTCAAGGTCAAACTTCAAGCGTCAACTTCTTGCTCAATTTCTCATCCTTTTGCCGATACTTGAGAAATTCACCCATCGGTTGAATCTTCCTTGCGCCTCTCGCCGGCGACCCCGACACTCGCGATCCAAATCTCCACCTCATTATTGCCCCCCAGCGTGCTCAAAACGCGGTTTATGACCCGGCACCCCTCCTCCAGCGTCGCGCCGGTTGTCCGGACATCATCCATTAAAATAAACACACGAATTCCGTTCATCGATCCCTTTCGGAGTCTTTTTTGGACCCGGTCGGGGACAAAGAATCCTCCACGCATGTTCTTCGTCCGAGCGGTGGCGCTCAGCCCGATCTGTTCGAGCCGTTTTCGAGCCCTCAAGAGCCTCGATGTCCGGATCCCACTCCCCTTGAACACCCCTCTGGAGAGTACAAGCGTGTGGTCCACCCCGCGGCGGATCCGTCTGCGATGCGTAATCGGGATCGGAACGATCCGGACTTCCCCCGTTTGGAGCCCCAGCTCCGTAATTCGCTCCCCGATGAACTTTCCCAGCGCCTCCCCAACCTGCAAACCGGTCTGTCGCCATCGTCTGAACTTCAGATCCAGCACCGCGTCACGCAGAATCCCCTCGTGCTTGCCAAGCCGAAACGCCCGCGTCCAGGGAAGCTTGATCGCTCGGCACGAGGCGCATCCATCGCCATCGGTTTCGTGTGGGCCGACTGATCCAGCACATCTCCAGCACACCGCGTCTTGATGTTCTTGTACCCACTGATTGCGTTTGGCCGCGATTTTAAACGAAACCCCACGCCGACCCAGCAACTCGGTCTCGATGCTCTCAAGGATCGCAGCGGCGGTGTTCACCGCTCCGCGTCGCCTTGGTTGGGAGTGTTCAGTCGATCACGCACAACCTTGGCGCGTGCCGTGCGCCGTTCCGCTTGTGTCAGCTCGCATCCAAGCATCCGCTGCAGATGCCCCGGCTGAATCAACAGCAACAACTCGTGCACCGCTTCGAGCGACACATCCGGGATCAGTTTGCAGATCACCCCAAGCCGTACCATCCCGAGATGCTCGAGTGCTTCATCGGGTTTGAGCAAACGAGCGCTGCGCAGAATCCCGAGCGAACGGAAGACCTTGTCCTCAATCAGCACACGATTCTCGGTCATGAGCTGAGCGCGTGCGTGCTGTTCGTAGCGGACGATATTGGGAACAACCTCGCCCTCGATTTCCCGGAGCAGCATCTCGTCGCTGCGTCCGAGCGTGACCTGGTTGGAAATCTGATAGAACTCCCCGGCCGCCTGCGATCCTTCCCCGTACAACCCGCGCACGGCAAGCCCCATATCACTCGCCGCGTTCCGAACCTTCTCAAGCTCGCCGGTGATTTTGAGCGCGGGAAGGTGGACCATCACCGAGAGCCGAAGCCCCGTCCCGACATTGGTTGGACACGCCGTGAGGTACCCGAACTGCGGATGGAACGCGTAATCGACCACCTGTTCGATCCCGTCGTCAAAGCCGTTGATTTCTTTGAGGCACGACTCCAGATCCAGCCCCGACCGGATGACCTGCACACGGAGGTGGTCTTCTTCATTGACCAGTATGCTGATGCGTTCCTCAGGTTCAATGACCGCAACCCCACGCGGAGAGTCCGGGCCGCCTTCGCCGTTGGAATAGCGGCCGCGTGCGTGCTGGCGCGACATGAGCTGACGCTCGACAAGCAATCGCCGGTCGTTGGGGTCGCTGTTGCGGAGATCAAACCATCGGATGGTTGAGCCGTTCTTTCGTTCGAGCGATTCGATGCATCGTCTGCAGATTTCCATGATCTGTGAGCGATCCGCAGAACTCGCGGTGGGGGGGAACGGGAACCCAGCAAGGTTCCGCGCGGCGCGTGCGCGAGAGGACATCACGACATCGCTCATCGCCCCGATCCCTTTGAGCCATTCGGTCATCCCGGTCTGGATCGGTCCACCCAGAATCATCGGATCATTCTCGATCGAGATATGCGGGATCGGCTTCCGCTTTCCGGCGCGTTCCGGGAACTCCGGGACTTGTCCTGATGTGTCGTTCGCCTGCATCGTGCGTCGCCTGTCTGCCGCGTGTACATCGGACACGGCGTGTTTTGTCGAATGGGTCTCAACGATGATTGAACATCAAGCATCAAGACTGAACCATGAGCGCAAGCACATCAGGTCTTGCAACAAAAAACGCGATGCCAATGAGCATCGCGTCAACGATTATGAAGTCTGTTCCGTTTCTTTGGACATCACCGAATCGGTCATGACCGAATCCGGAGTCATCCGCGTCTCGACCTGTGACGATGGGAGCGATGCCAGTCGCGTCATCTCATCTCGCAACATCGCGGCTTGCTCGTAATCCTCGTGCTTGACCGCGTTGTTGAGCTTGACACGAACCTGTCCTAGCCGCTGCTCGCGTTCGGATGCGCCGCCGAGAAGCGACTGAAGATTTGTGGTGCCCGATTCGTTTGATACACTCAGCATCGCGAGGGCGCGTCGCGGGACCTTCCCGATGTGCTGCTCTCCGCCCTCATGAGCGCGAGCAATCAAAGGCGAGAGCCGTTTCTGGAAACTCGAATAGCAAGTGGGGCACCCCAACAGCCCCGTATCTTTGAACTTGGAGAAGGTCATCGAGCAAGTCGGGCAAGGTGGCGTCACGCCGGGACGGGTGAGTCGATCAGCAGGCTTGTCTTTTTTGCCCACAGTCGGGATCGATAAGTTCTTGCCGGAAATATAGTTGGAGATCAGTTGCGAGATCGGCATGTGTGGATCTGTCGAGACCCCTTGTTTGGCGGCACACTGTTCGCACAGATGTCGCTCAACCTTCTGCCCGTGCTGAAGAATGACCTCGTGGATCGTCGCTTGTCGCTGTTGACATTCGCAGAGCATCCTTTGCCCTCCCAATATTGTTGATCGCTCGCGGTGCTGGATGAAGCGAGGAGCGATCATGTGCGGTCCGTCGTAGGACTTTAATCATACAGCAACTCGCTGTAAAACAAAAGAACCCACACGCAAAGGTGTGGGTAATGGGTCGAATTTCTTTAAAAATCAGCTTTCGAGAGCTTCTTTTTGCTGGCGGGTGTAGCCATATTTCCGCTTGAGTGGCTTGGTGACCATTCCAGCGTGCAGCGCCTGAGCGGACACATACATCTTCTTGGATCGCTTCACACCCTTTTCGTCGGTCAACTCAACATTGATCTTCTGAAGGTTGGGCTTGAAAGTACGACGAGTAATGCCGGTCGTTTTGAGACCGAAACCACCCTTGGACAGCTTCGCACCGCCGTAAGCACGCTTTTTACCAAAGGTTGTCTTCTTACCGGTAAACTGGCATTCGAATGGCATAGCAAAACCTCGTCAAATAGCGGTACTCACCCTGAGCACCGGGTCATGATGATAGCCCGTCCAAGTGACTAGGCAAGCCCATGTCAATACTGCTTCTATACGCAGTCCACAATTCATTCCCCGGCCCACCTGATCCCTTCAGGATCACGCCCGGCGGGACAGATTCTCACGCGAAATCATCAGTTCCAGGGTCTGAACAACCATATCCACCTCCCGATCGGTCATCCAGCCATAGAAAGGCAGCGCGATCGTCCGCCCGCTCACCGACTCCGCGATCGGGAAAGCCCCCTCCTTGTATCCAAATGCCTGCTGGTAGATCGGTTGCTGGTGGATACACGGGAAGTAATCGCTCGATCCGATGTCGTGCATCCGCAGTCCCTGGATCACCCGGTCCCGCTCCTCGCGTGTATATCCGGTGGACAGCCGAGCGACAAACACAAACCAGCTCATAATCGTGTCGTCCGGAATCGAAGGCAGGATCAGATCACTCAGACCCGCCATCCGCTCGATGTACTTCTCCGCGGTGTCCGACCGCGCTCTGAGGATCTCGTCGAGCCGTTCCATTTGAGCGACGCCCAACGCCGCCGATACTTCCGACATGCGATAGTTGAATCCCAATCGTTCGTGATGGAGCCAGCTCCCGGCAGACGACCCGCCCGCGATGGACCCACGCCCCTCGACCGCGCGTCCATGATTCCGGAGCGATCGGCACAGATCCGCGAGCCGTTCGTCGTCGGTGACGATCATCCCCCCCTCGCCGGTCGTGATCTGCTTGTTTGGATAGAACCCAAAGACCCCGACGCGGCCGAAGGCACCCGCGGCGATCCCCTTGTGCGTGGTGCCCAACGCTTCACAGCAGTCCTCAATCAGCGGAATCTCGTGTTTGGCGGCGATCCGTGCGTACGCGTCCATATGCTCGGGATTCCCGAACGCTTCGACCGCGAGGATCGCTTTGGTGTTGGGGGTGATTGCTTTTTCGATCAGCTCCGGATCAGCGTTCAAGCTGCGAGGACAGATGTCCACAAACACTGGCTTGGCACCGACATACAGAATGACATTCGACGACGCGATGAACGAGAATGGGGTCGTGACGACCTCATCCCCAGGTCCGATCCCGAGCGCGACCATCGCCATATGAAGCCCCGTCGTCCCCGACGAGCACGCGACGGCGTGCCGAACACCGACCCGGTGGGCGACCAGTTCCTCGAACCGCTCGACCATTGGTCCGATCGACAATCGACCGGACCGGAGCACCTTGAGAACCAACTCCTCCTCGTGCAGGGAGATGTTGGGTCGAGACAGTGGTATTTCTTGATGCGCCATATCCTCAGATTGTCGGCACAAAGTACCTTCAAGCACAACCCCCTACGCAAAAGAATCACGCACAAATCTGGTCTTTTTCAGATTTTTACCCGCTCGCTTGCTTGGCGATGACTCATCCGCACACGCTCGGTCAGCTCATCAACGAGCCCCTTGACGGTGATGCCGGACTCGGGACCCATCTGCACGCAGCGTTCATGATTTTCGATTCGCCCTCGGATGCGCTTGGCGGCGGTGATGACCGTCGAGTGGTTCGGACGACCGATCGAGTGCGCGATTTCTGGGAAGCTGTGGGTCGTCATCGCTCTGCTCAGGTGCACAATCACTTCCCGTGCGAGCACAACGGTTCGATGCCGACCGCGTCCACGCAGGTCCTGTTTGGTCACGCCGAGGTGTTCGAGCACGACATGGGTGATCAGATCCATCGAGATCGGACCCAGCGATCGCTGCGGGCCGCTGTTCCCAGTCCGGAGCTGCAACGCGCGGTGGATGCTTGTCACGCTTGGAACACCGTTCTGGTCCTGATCCAGCAACCGAGCGACAGCTTGCACCTGCACGATCGCGCCCTCGAGTTCGCGGACCGACGCGTTTCCGCCGTGCTGACCGATCCCGATCCGGTCGAGGATCGCGCCCAGCCCGGCGTCATCAATGGACATCCCGCGAACGATGCAGATCTGTCGAGCGATCCGCAGCGCGAGCGAGCGGTCCGGGGTGTCGATGCGAGCGACGACGCCGCCGTTGAACCGGGACGCGAGTCCGGAGCTCAAGCGAGCGATCTCGTTGGGGGGAGCATCGGACGCGAGGATGACCTTGGCGCCGCTGAGCGAGAGCGTGTTGAAGATCTGGAGCAGTTCGTGCTGCGTGCTCTCTTTGCCGGCGACCATGTGGACATCATCCAGGCAAAGCACATCGAGTCCACGAAACTTCTTCTCGAACGCTTCAACGGTCTTGGTGCGGATCGCTTGGACGAACGAGTTGACGAACGCTTCGCCGGTGATGTACCGGACTTTCGCGCCGGGGATCATCTGGCGGTAGCGTTGAGCGGTCGCTCGGAGGAGGTGGGTTTTGCCAACCCCGCAGGAGCCGTGGATGAAGACGGGGGGGCAGACACCGGGGGATTCGAGTAACGCTTCGATCGCGCCGAACGCGAGTTTATTTGCGTGTCCGACCAGAAAACCCTCAATCGTGGGGCAGGAAGGCAGGTTTTTGCGGATCGGGCCTCGTGTTGGAGCGGGGCCGGCGATGAGACTCTCGACCTGCGACTTGCGCGAGTTTCCCGCATCGCGACCCGGAGTTGGACGGACCTCAACAGCAGCGGGGGCGCTCTCGCGGAGCGAATACCGGATACTCGCAGCTGGATTCCCGACCTGCTCGCGGAGCGTGCTTCGAAGATCCTCACCGATCTGCTTCTCGATCATGTCGAGCGTGAATCGGCTGCTCGCGGTGACGCTGAGGCCGTCGGTGTCCGAAACCATCTCAACACCGGTCCCGAGGTATCGGCGGACCTTGTTCGCGCCCAGATTGGCTTCGAGCCGGGCGCGGATGCGGTTGCAGAGCGCGGGTCCGGTCGTGGACTCAGCGGCGTACGCACTGAACTGGATCGGTGCCGGTGCTGGTGCAGATGCTGGAAGTGAAGTTTGACTCTGGGATTTTGATTCGTGCTTGCATGATTCAGTCCTGTAGTTGCGTTCGGTGTTGGCTTCGAAGGTTGACACGAATGGGCCTCTTGGGTCGTCCGGGACCGCACAGCATGGGAGAGCGCGGTCCGACCGCGCCTGGATGTCCCCTACCAGCGTTCAAGCTATCAAACTGTGATCGAATCCTTCAACGATGGGCACAACGATCGCCTTCTCAGGAAGTGTGTCCCCTGACGACGAGAGCTTAAAGATAAGCCGGGTGCCGAGAGCTTCTCCCGGGTGAACCCATCCCTGCGGATCGGTCTCCCGTCGTTCCCTGATCTCCATTCATCCGCCGTACTGAGTGGTGTTGTTCACACGCGAATCAGTGGGCCAAGAACTGGCTGGATCGGGTTGTCGCTCGCGGCAGAGAGAGTCCTGTCTGCCCGCTGGTCATTCCATAACCTGCGAAGGGATGATAGATCAAATCTTGATCGCAAGCAACAATGAACTTGATGAGCAAACGGTCTTGCAGATCGATCCGCTACGGTTGACAAACACTTACGCGCCAAAAAGTTTTTTCATCCACAGCCGCGCGATGTTATGCACATTCACATCGGGCGTACATAGCCCACACGCGCGTCAAACCGCTTGAAACCAAGTCTCAAATACACTTTTGATGCGGGAACATTTCGTCGATCAACCGCGCAGGTGACCTCGTGGACCGTGTCTTTGATGCGTAAATTCTTGAGCGCGTGCGTCAACAGTTGCGTCCCAAGTCCATGTCCTTGAACTTTTGGACTGAGTCCAAGGTACACAAGCTCAACGGATTCATTCGCGGGACAATGCGACAGCAAACAGCACCCAACTGGATGATTGTCCTTGAGTAAAATCCACCAGCGCGAAGGATCGAAGTCCCCTGTTGATTCATGGCTCGCGATGACATCCTCCATCGGACGCATGCCGCAGAGTTCGGGACAGTCCAGGGTGCCCTCGTACGATCCTTCGAGCGCGGCCGCGAGCATCGCGCGATCTTGCCCCAGTTCCGCAAACGATTGAACCTCGATCCCGCTCCCCCAGTCCGAATCGACATCCGACCAAGTTTCGATCTCCTCGTAGCCGATCCGGAGGTAGTCGAGAGTCCCCACGCAGATCATCCCCGCGGCTAGGCAGATCTCGTGCGTCCACTCCTGCTTGGGTTCAAACAGCATCTGCGCGATCCGCACACGACTGTTGCCTGTTGCTTTGAGTCCATCGAGGGCGCCTTTCAAACTCGCGCTGATCTCCGCGAGTTGGGTGATGCCGTCGCCTAAACCGATGTCAGCTTTGGGGTTGGATACAAAGCACATTCCTGTGCCACCCGCTCCCCCAACCACCATACAGACCTGGCGTACAACTGGTTGCTTGAGTTTGGGGTCGCCGAGGACGCCCCAGATCAGATCCAGGTCGATCCCATGGGCGGCGGCGTTCCGGGCAAGCCGCTGAGCACCGATCTTTGGATTCCCGCTGGTGATCAACCGCTCGAGTGCGGGCTGGATGATCCCTCTCCCGATCTGGACGCATTTAGGCTTCAGATCCTCTTTGATCTGCGGCGGCGCGGGTTGGTCTGGGTGGGGGGTCATCTGGGTGTATTGTTGCTGGTCGGGTGTGGAATGGATATGGAACCATCGACCAAATCCTGCGGATCGGGACATCCAGCGATTGACGCCCCGGCGTCGGGCACTAGACTACCATGCACCCTCAACTGAAACCAGCCCCCGCTGGACTTCACGCGAGATTCAGTACGACCTGTTCCAATCCGGTGAGATCCATATGCCTGCAAATGCACAGAACACCCTCCGCACCCTGATCCTCGGCGGCATCGCCCTCTTCGGCGCGACCCTCGGAACCACGGCCAATGCAGCGCCAGAGCCGTCCCCGGTCACGATCACCTGGGAGTTCACCTACGACATGGGCCCGCTCCGCCTCGCGTGGGTCGAGACCGCTGAAGGCAACAAGCCGTACTTCTTCCTGACCTACAGCATCACCAACTACTCCGGTGCCGACCTGCTGTTTGCGCCCGATGTGTCCCTGATGACCGACAACATTACCGTGCTCAAGTCTGGCCGTGATGTTCCAACCGCGGTCACCAACGAGATTTTGCATCGTCTGGACAATCCATTGGTGGAGTCCCAGATCGATATCGTCTCCACCGTCCTCCAAGGACCGGAGCACGCCCGCGATGGCGTGCTGATCTGGCCCGCGGATCAGCTTGATGTTGATGAAGTCAGCGTCTTCTTCGCAGGGCTCAGTGGCGAGTTCGAGTCCTATGTTGTTGGACGAGAGACCGATAACCCACGCCGATACACGCTCAGAAAGACCCTCATGCTCCGCTACGCGACTCCCGGCAACTTTGCGGATCAGGGGGCCCGCCCGTTTGATCTGGAAGAAAAACGCTGGGTCATGCGGTAAACCGGTGATTGGGATGACCTGATTCATCCCGATATGCTCAGGCAAGAATTGTCGAATTGAACACTCGGCAGGCGGTATGGGATCTGGACTCAAATGGTTGAGCCGCCTACGCTTGCCCCCGCGACCTGCTGGGTCGTTTGAAGAAGAAACCCCGATCCGGATTCGCTCGATTTGAGCATCCACTATGGATCAGACGACGGAGATCACTGTTATGGCACATAAAAAGGGCCAGGGCTCAACCAAGAACGGCCGCGACTCAAACCCACAGTACCGCGGAGTGAAGCTCTACGGCGGCGAGTCAGCCAAGCCGGGCGCGATCATCATCCGTCAGTGCGGGACCAAGTTCAAACCAGGCTTCGGTGTTCGCATCGGTAAGGACGACACGCTCTACTCAGTCTCGACTGGCAAAGTAGTCTTCCAGAAGAACGGCCGCGTGCATGTCGATCCATTCGAAGAAGACATCGCTCGCCCACAGTGGCTCCGCGACTACCGCGCTGCACGCGCTGGCTAATCGCTTCAAGCAACAACGAATCAACGAAAGCCGTCCGTGAACTCGGACGGCTTTTTATTTCGACAATCACAACTCCATCAAATCAACCACCGGTATGCACGGAAGTTTTCTGGCCACAACTCGGACAGAAGCGGTCGGAATACTGAATCGAATGGTCGCAGCTTCGGCACTTGCGCATTTCGATCTGCACGCCGCAGGAACTGCAGAATCTGGACCCGGGTTCGTTGGGTGATGAACATGCGGGACATGGCACATCGTCGTCGGTGATCGCAGAGCGGATCGCGGTCACGCTGGTCGTCACCGCTGGTGTGGTTTCTTTCGCGGCGTACTTTGTGATCTCTTTCAAATATCCGAACTGTGTCAATGACATCCCGATGCCAAGGAGGATCATCCCGGGGAAGCCGAGGATGATAAAGAGGACCGGGAAATCGGGTCTGTCAGCGAACCCTTGACTGTTCGCAGCGGAGAGTATGGTCAGCAAGAGCTGGCCGACTCCGATGAGGACCATAAGCCCCCCGATGACAACCATCGCGGGACCAAACTTTCGCATGCCTGTTCTGGCTTTGGTGTAGCCGTCGTCTGGGGATCGGTTGTTGGTCATGTCTCGATTCTAACAGGTTTCACGCTTATGGACACCCAGCACCAAAGAGCTGGAGGAATGCACTGACATCAAGGAAGTTGAAACTGTTGTCTTGCACGAAATCCACGCCTGGGTCTTCGGCGGCGAATCCTGCTAAGAAAGTCGAAATGTCCAAGAAGTTGAGTGCGCCGTCACCATTGAGATCTGCGAGGCATTCGCTCAAAGAGACACTATCAAGGCCTACGAGTTCTTCGAGCAAATCCGATCCAAACTCAAGACCGATGAAGAGGGCTTCCAGATCAGCAAGGATCGCATCGATTTCGGTTTGGGTTGCGACAGCTCCTGATGCGTTTGTGCCCAATCGCCATGACCCTTCGAGCAGACGGATATGACGATTGGTCCAGACATTGAGATCTGGGATGCCCAGATCGGCGGAGATTTCTTGTCCGTCGTTACCGATCAAGATCACGAGTCGTCCGTCAGGGAAAGTGTCTGAGTCGGTGCGTGTTGCGTAGTGGAGCCAGCCCACTGCGTATTGTGATCGGTCTCCGGACCATGCAGGTGGAGCTCTGAAGAATGACCATTGATTATCTGGATCGACTTCGGAGATGTAGCCGCCGGGGGCGCCGCCGAAGCTGTTGAAGTCTGGGGCATAGGTGTTCATGAGAGCGAACGCGCCGCTCGGATTGCCGTGTGTTTCAACCGTCCATCCTTCGATGGAAGAATCAAAGTTGGAAACCAATGGCTGGGCGAGCGTGACTCCTGTGATCACAGCGATTGCAGCGGTTTGGATGAGTGTTGTTGATTTGGAATGCATTCGAGTTTCCTTAATATCCTTTCAATGGCCTTGGGAATGATTTTACTTGTGGGTTGGGTCCTCTGCAAGAGAATTGCCTGCTTTGATCGCACTTGTCGGGATAGGTCTGTGTTGTCGAGAGGAACGCCCACCACAGCTCGAACGGCGCCCAAGCTGTGGTAGTGGATTGTATCAAGACCAGTTTGGCCGGCAGGTAAGCACTCCCAATACCCGGTTTCCGCGAAGCGGATTCACGCCAAGGGTCAACAGGAAGCTAACTCTTGGAGTTCTTCCTCTGCTCAACGAGTTGATGCACGGTCGCGCCTGCGATGAGCAGTCCGATGATGATCACAACAATCCCACCCGGCGTGGACCAGATGTAGTTCATGAGGTCTTTCATGAGCCGCTTGCCGCCCACAGATGGATCGGTGCTCGCGCCGTTTGGATTGATGATCATGTTGATCCCGACCGCGACGAGCAATCCGCCCCCGATCAATCCGCCGAGGATGTCTTTGATTGACCAGCGTTCTTCAGTATCCGACATGATGGTCTCCCTATGAGTATGGAGATCTCATTATACATGAACGAGTGAGTTGCTGGGCATTGAAAGTTCATGCGGTTGCGAGTTCAGCTTTATGGAAGTTGTTTCTGGTCATGTATGTCGAGCTGGCATACGAATGCAGCAAGGAATTTGGCCATGGCCATATGCTGCTTTGCGTACGCTGAGCCCTGATCAACAAGCACAATCCAGTTGCCAGTAAAGGCCCATTGCTCAACCTTGCCTGGAGGCTGTCCCATCCTGAAGCTCGATATCTCACCAGGCCGCGTGATAAACCATCGTGCATATGGGAGCAGCAACTCAGATGCGAGTTCAAAGTCGCTAGAGCAGAGCAATCTTTGTTCATCAAATGGGTCGAGTCCAAGCTTCATCGGTTTACGAAGCCGATCTTTGATCGATCTTCTGCAAATGGTTGTTTCCGGCCACTCGGTTGGTACCCAAGCCGCGCATGCCGTAAATGTTGTCGTGTGATCGTTGATTTCGGTGAAGAGCTCGAGGAGCACAACTTCTTGGTCTCCGATCAAGCCTCTTGTTGCAAAGCGGGGCATCTCAAATGACAGATTAAATGGCTTTATGAGTTCAAGCGCCCGTTGCAAATCCTCCTCAAGTTCGAATGGTTCGAGTTCTTGAAAGCCAAGCTCATCAAACTGCTTGAGCATTGTTCGGATGCGTGTTTTTTGATCGAGATAGTACCCAAACCCGATGGGCAACAACATTGCAGCATAAAGAATGAAGCCCAGATTGGTGTTGAGTCCAGGGTACATTCCAGCGTTGATCATTATCCCAGCGGCGATCACGATCGGAATCGCGATGAGGCAGGTGTATCTTCCTGCCCTGTGGATCGACTTAAGCTTCGCTCTCGGTGGGATGTTCATCGTTGTGATCAACTCTTCGATATGTTGCTTACTTGCTTGATGATCTGCTCAAACAGCTCAAACCCCACCTGCGTCGCCCCGTCCGACCACGCTTCTTTCGGGTTCGGATGACACTCGACAAACAGCGAATGCACCCCAATCGCCGTCGCGGCTTTCGCGAGTTGGAGGGCGCGATCTGGTCGCCCGCCGGTTTGTTCGCCCGATCCTGGGAGCTGGGTGGAGTGGGTGACATCGAAACACACCGGTGGGGATCCGAGCTTGGTGAACTTGGAGCAATCGAGCTCCATCATGTCCGCGATCCCGATGAAGTCGTTGACCAAACGGTGGTACCCAAAGAAGGTGCCCCGTTCGGTGAGCATGAGGTTGTCGCATCCCGCTTCGGTCGCTTTGCGGACCGGGCCTGCCATCTCGCTTGGGGAGAGGAACTGACCTTTTTTGATGTTCACGCCGCCGCCTTTGGCAGCCGCGGCTTGTGCGGATGCGACCACCAAATCCGTCTGTCGGCACAAAAACGCGGGGATCTGGATCAGGTCCACGACCTCCGCGATCGCCTCGGCTTGTTCCGGGGCGTGGATATCGGTGGTGGTGGGGACCCCGAGTTCTTGTTTGATCGCTTGGAAATGTTCGAGTCCCTGCTCGATCCCGATGCCCCGCTTGGAGTTGATGGAGGAGCGGTTCGCTTTGTCGAAGCTCGCTTTGAAGATGTAGGGGAGTCCGAGCGACTCGCAGACCGCTTTGCAGTGCCTGCCGACCTGTAAACCCAGTTCCAGCGATTCGAGGGTGCATGGTCCTGCGATGATCGCGAGGGGGTGCCCCTCTCCGATGGTGATTGGGCCGACGGTGCAGGAGCGCGATGGGGAAGTGCTGGTCATTGTCAACGGTAGGGCGATCGGGGTGGATTTGTGTGCTAGACTTGTGCCCTGATTACCCGGGCGGGTAGCTCAGTTGGCTAGAGCAATCGCCTTACACGCGATGGGTCGTGGGTTCGAGTCCCTCTCCGCCCATTTCATTTCCCAACCTCCTTTCCTAAGAGAGTTGGACCACCGAGACATGAACGCGCTTGATGTTCTCTATATCCCGCTTGCCTTGCTGAGCGCCCCGTTCTGGGCACGCAAGAAACGAGGCGGCTGGTCCGAGCGGTTCGGGAAGATCGAACCCATGCTCTCCGAGCGATGGGCAAACCACACCAAACCAGTTGTCATGCTCCACGCGGTTTCCGTTGGAGAAGTCAATGCGTTGCGCGCTTTGGTGCCATTGCTGACGGATCACGCGACGGTGGTGGTTTCGACGACGACTGATACCGGTCTTGCACGAGCCCAATCAATCTTCAGCGAGACCTGCGAGGTGGTCCGCTACCCGCTCGATTGCTCGTGGATGGTCAAGCGATTCTTGAGCACGATCAAGCCCGATGTCGTTGGATTGGTCGAACTCGAAGTCTGGCCAAACTTCGTCAGGTACTGCAAAAATAGGCGAATCCCGATCGGACTGGTCAACGGCCGACTCTCCGCGCGATCCTTCAAAGGCTATATGCGAGCGCGACCGTTCCTCAAACCAACCTTCGCGCGGTTGGATTTCTGTTGCATGCAAGACGAGGCGTACGCGCAGCGCGTCGCCGCGATGGGCGTGACCAATGTCACCGTCGTCGGGACGATGAAATGGGATGCGCTCAATGTCTTCGGTCCGATCCCCGATCCAACCGAGCACGCGATCACGCTCGCGGATCAGCTTGGTCTGGATCGAACCAAGCCGATCATTGTCGCAGGATCAACCGGTCCGGGTGAAGAAGAGCTGCTCGATCATGCGTGCCCAGACGATGTGCAGCTTGTGTGCGCCCCGCGTAAACCCGATCGCTTCAACGAACCCAACCCAGCAATCGAAGGCTGGACGCGTCGATCCGACCGCACCCCCAAACCCAACACCCGCTTCCTCCTCGACACGCTTGGAGAGCTTTCCACGCTGTACGAACTCGCGGATATCGTCGTCATCGGCCGGTCCTTCTTTGATCTGCATGGATCGGACATGCTCGAACCCGCCGCGCTCGGGAAACCGGTGCTGATCGGTCCCCAGAACTCTGATTTTGCGTCCCAGATCGACGCGTTGCTGGACGGAGACGCGATCGAGGTGATTGATCGCCAGGGGCTTCCCGACCGTCTCGCCGCCCTTCTCGCGGACCCGACTCGAAGGCTGGAACTGGGGGACAACGCCCGCAGGTGCGTCGCTCAGCATCAGGGGGCATCAAAAACGCACGCGGAAGTACTCTTGGATCGTGCAAGAAGTTGATCCCAACGAGGGGTGGGGCATACCATGACTCTCTTATGTCCACTTTGTCTCAGGAAGATGGAGTGGTCATCGGAAACGCCTTAGGAGCGTAGCTCAATCGGTAGAGCATCGGCCTTTTAAGCCGCAGGTTCAGGGTTCGAGTCCCTGCGCTCCTATTCCAAGTTTCAGCGAGCCGACGAGGTGCTGGAGCCGCCCTTGACGGGCTACCCATTTGGAGCTTTGCCTTTCGTGATCAACGCGAGCCCTCTCGAATCTGAAACGACCCAAGTACCAGAAATGGTGCAGGTCATCCATGCCAACTGGGCCGACGACCGCTTGCACCTCTGGGTCGAGCAGTGTCCCGATCGACAGTGGTGGACCGCTTCCTCCGAATCCGACACCGACGACGACACCATCGTCCATCCCCACGCGGTCATCCCGGACTGGATCCAAGGCGAACCATCCTCCATCGTCCTCCGTCTCCCAGTTGACGGCGATGCCCCGCTCCCCTCAGCCCCAATGTCCATGTTCGGCGGGATCGAGACCGACGAACACGCGTCGAGCGGGCTCGCGGACATCCGTGTCCCAACACTCTCGATTGATGCGGCTCATGTGCCACTCCTGCTCGAATCGATCATCGACCGTCAGGACTCGCTCGAAGATTTCCATGCCGGCCCCGGCGTGCAGTACTTTGTCGCCGCGTCCCGGCTCGCAGAGCACCTGATCGCGGGACACCGCTTTGTTCCGATGATCTTCCAAGACGCTGCAGGATTGCTGACTGGACGCTGGCAGCCTTGGCTTGCCGACGACATGACCGCCAAACGCGTTGCCAAGCTCGTCCGTTCGATGCCCGCGGCGGCGCGTGCCGTACCAGATGGCCACTCGCACGACGCGTGGAGCATCACCGTTGAGTTCTTGACGCATGTGACCGACGCCGCGTGCCGAAAGGTGATGCTCAGCGAAGAGATGACCGACACGATCGAGTCGTCGGATCCGGGTCTGGATCAACAAGTCGCGTGGCTCAATGGATTGCTCGGCGCAGGAGTCGAGGTCCCCGCAACCGCAGGTCAGCGCGCCGAGATCGCGCGGACGGTCCGCAAGTGGATATCCGAACTCGAAGACCGAGGCGAATCGAGCACCTGGCGTTTCGGTCTGCGTCTTGCAGAACCAATCACCGAAGGGCTCGCACCCGACATCGACCTCCCGGACGAAACCGTCATGTGGTCGCTCAGCTTCTATCTCCAGTCGCTCGACGACGAGGAAGTGGTCATCCGTGGTGCGGATGTCTGGCTCATCAACCGCGAGCGGATCGTCTACGAAGGTCTGACCCTTGAAAACCCGCAAGAACTGCTGATGGGCGAGCTCGGACGCGCGAGCCGGTACTATAAGAAACTCGAAGAAGCGCTCGATGAATCCGAACCGATCCAGCTGCTCATCGAGACGCAGGAAGCGTACCGGTTCTTGCGTGAGGTCAAACCAGTCCTCGAAGAGCAGGGCATCGCCGTCGAATGTCCGAGCTGGTGGGATTCGCAAGCGGGCCGTCTTGGAACCAAGCTCCGGATCGATTCGGATCCATCGGAGATGGTGCTTGGTGAAGGCGCGGATTCAGAAGCCGCGGGATCGCAGCTCGGTCTGGGAACGCTGGTCGGATACCACTGGGAGATCGCGATCGGCGACACCACGCTGACCTTGCACGAGTTCGAGGAGCTGGCGCAGAAGAACTCGCCGTTGGTTCGTATCGGTGGACAATGGGTCGAGATCCGTCCTGAGGATGTCGAGAACGCGATCAGTTTCATGCACGAAAACCCGGGTGGGGAAATGGAACTGGGCGAAGCGATGCAGCTCGCGCTCGCATCGGACTCCGCGCAGACCGGACTCCCAGTCACCGGCGTTGAAGCAACCGGTTGGGTCGCGTCGATGCTTGGTGGAGAAGAAGGCGTCTCCGTCGAACTTCCGATCCTCGAAACCCCGGATTCATTCAAAGGCACCCTCCGTCCATATCAATCCCGCGGCGTAAGCTGGATGGCGTTCATGGAACGCTTCGGGTTCGGCGCGTGTCTCGCAGACGACATGGGTCTGGGCAAGACCATCCAGATGATCGCGCTGATCCTCCACGAACGAGTGAACCCAGAAGCACGACCCGATCCGACGATCTTGATCGTTCCGATGTCCGTCATCGGGAACTGGGTCAAGGAGTTCGAACGCTTCGCGCCATCAATCAACATCAAGGTCCACCACGGCGTCGATCGACCGCAAGGGGACACGTTCGTCGAGTCCTGCAAGGACGCGGATGTCGTCGTCACCACCTACGCCCTCGTTCACCGCGACAACGAGTTCATTACCAAGGTCAAGTGGGGACGGGTGGTGCTTGATGAGGCGCAGTTCGTCAAGAATCCCGCCGCGAAGCAATCGATTTCGGTTCGTTCGCTCAAGGTCCCGCGTCGCGTTGCGATGACCGGTACACCGGTCGAGAACCGTTTGTCGGAACTCTGGTCGATCATGGACTTCCTGAACCCGAACTACCTCGGATCCGCAGGCGGATTCCGCAAGAAGTTTGCGCTGCCGATCGAGCGTCACCGCGACCAGATCAAGATGGACAAACTCCGGACGATGGTCCGCCCGTTCATTCTTCGCCGCGTTAAAACCGATCCGACTGTGGTTTCCGACCTCCCAGAGAAGTTGGAATCGAAAGAATGGTGCCCGCTCACCAGCGAGCAGGCCTCGCTGTACGAAGCGTGCGTCAAGCGGATGCTCACCGATGTCGAGCACGCCGAGGGTATCCATCGCCGTGGCTTGGTCCTCGCGGCACTCATCAAACTCAAGCAGATCTGCAACCACCCGGCGCAGATGCTCAAGGAAGCCGACCCGCAGTTCGGGAAGGTCATCGATCCGGGCCGCTCAGGCAAGTGTGTCCGTCTGCTCGAACAGCTCGACGAGGTCATCTCCGAAGGCGACCAAGCGCTCGTGTTCACCCAGTTCCGCCAGATGGGTCACATCTTGGCCAACATGCTCAAGCACGAGCTCGGAAAGGATGTCCTCTTCCTCCATGGCGGAACCTCGCAGGGTCAGCGCCAGAAGATGATCGACGACTTCCAAGAAGCGACCGGCAAAACCCCGATCCTCTTGCTCTCGCTCAAAGCGGGTGGTGTTGGTCTGAACCTGACCGCCGCGACGCATGTGTTCCACTTCGACCGCTGGTGGAACCCCGCTGTGGAAAACCAAGCGACCGACCGCGCGTACCGCATCGGTCAGACGCGCACGGTGCAGGTCCACAAGTACATCGTCCGAGGCACGCTCGAAGAGCGGATCGACGAGATGATCGAATCCAAGACCGAACTCGCCGAGAACATCATCGGGCACGGCGAACGCTGGCTCACCGATCTCGGGACCGACAAACTCCGGAGTCTCCTCGCGCTGCGAGCGGACACCATTTCAGACGAGATGTAAAGCACACCCATGGGCGAACCGCAGAAACCCACATCTGACTCAGCAAGCAAAGCGACCAAGAAGGCCGCTCCGAACGCTGCCAAGAAGGTCACGAAAAAGACCACCAAGAAACCTGCGCCAAAAACAGCTGCGCCCAAAACAGCCGCGTCCAAAAAGACTGAAGCACCCAAGCTGGCACCGCCTCCAAAGGACCGCCAGGTCAACATGGTCGCGCGTCCGACGCTCTCTGCGAATGTCCCGATCGCTCCCAAGAAAATCAAACCACAATACGCCTCGTTCCGTTCGTCGCGCAAGTCGCTGACGAATCCTCGTCGAGTGCGTGGTGGTGTGAAACTCAAGCTCAAGCCCGATGAGCAACCCGCATCATGGATCACCCAGCGTCTGCTGCGTGTCGCTGAGGAGGGTTCGGATGGTCAGATCAACCGCGAAGGTCTGGAATACGCCCGCGCCGGTCAGACCAAACGATTGACCATCGAGGGGACCTTGTGCGAGGGGATTATTCAGGGACGCTCCGACAAGCCGTACAAAACAGAGCTTTCGCTGTCGCAGTACACGGCACAGAATCAAGAACAGATCATCGTCGCGATGGCGGACCAGATGCGGTACGCCGCCAAGCTGCTCGCGGGTGAACTGCCCTCCAACATTGAGGATGTCTTCGCACCCCTCGATCTTCGTCTGTTCCCGACCGAACCAAGTGATCTCAAACCGACCTGTTCATGCCCGGATTGGTCAGAAGAACAGCCGTGGTGCAAGCACGCGGTGTGTCTGACCGCACTGCTCGCAGAGCGTCTCGGGAATGAACCGATGGAAATCTTCGGACTCCACGGCATGCCGGGACAAGAACTCATCGACGGGCTGCGTCAAAAACGAGCGATCGGTGTCCAAGGACCCGGCCCCGCGCCGGTCCTCATCCCGCATATCCAAGGCGTGTCGGACATCTCGAGCCCACCGCTCGAAGACCAGATCGATTCGTTCTGGAGCGTTGGATCCGAACTCCAAGAACTCGACACCCCGATCGCGCCGCCGCAGGTCGCGTGTGTGCTGCTGCGGCGTTTGGGTCCGAGCCCGTTCCTTGGTCGCTTCCCGCTGGTTGGTCTCATGCAGACCTGCTACGAGTTGATCGGTCAAGCGGCGCTTGATGCCGAAGAGCAGGCAGAGATCGAATAAAAACACCCCGAGTGATCGGGGCGAAAGTGGTATTCATTTGGATATTTGCAAGCCTGAATCGAGAGATTACGGGCAGCCCTTGCCGTACAAACCGAGGAACTGCGACACATCGAGGAAGTTCCAGTTGGTGTCGCCGTTGATATCCGCATCCGGATCCTGATTGCCGTATGCGCCCAAGAACGCGGACACATCGAGGAAGTTCAAGACTCCGTCGGGATAGAAATCAGCGCTGCTGCATCCCCATGAGTTGATTTGCAAGATTCGACCATCGAAGGCCAGAAGGTACTGCGAGCCCGCAAAGTCCTGCGCGATCGAGATGGTTCCGAACGGCATCGAAACCCCGGACGGATCAAACTGGAATCGTTGCACGCCGCCGGTTTCTCCGGAGACCGAACCATCGGCGGGGTCGCCGTAGAACAGCCCGTTCCCGAACGCATCGCTGAAGATGTACATGCCCTGCAGACCCGGGATGTCGTCGGGCTGGTAGATAAATCCACCGGTGATGGATCGCGCGGTTTGGTGATCAACCTCGAACACCGGATCGATCAGGTCGTCGGCGTCCGCCGCGTCGCCTGTCCCGTTCATGTCTGCGTCGGGGTCGATTGAGTTGTTGTCAAAATCGGTTTGGTCAAAGATGAAACTTCCTTCTTTGGTTGACCATCCGTAGTTGCCCCCCGCGACGATTTTATTGACTTCCTCGACCTGCTGCTGCCCGACTTCTCCGAGCCAGAGATCACCTGTGGAGTCGTCGATGGTCAGCCGGTAAGGAGATCGGTGTCCATAGGAATAGATTTCTCCAAGCGCACCATCTGTTGACACGAACGGGTTGTCTTCTGGGATGCCGTATTGCCCGTTGTCGCTGTTGGAACCGAGCGGATCGATGCGGAGGATTTTACCAAAGACATTGCCGAGGAACCCGGCGTTCTGCCTGATGAGGTTGACTCCCTCTCCCTGGTTTCCCCCGTCTCCCGAGGAGATGAACATCAGTCCATCGTCGCCAAAGCACATGTCGAACAGGTTGTGGTCTTTCCCGGGTTGTTCAACACGCATCAGACTGCGCCGGGTGCCGGCGAAAGTATCACTTGATGGATCGGTCGTGGTGTATTCGTAGAGCACATCGTGGTGCACCCCTCCGATGCTGACCTGCAGGAGCGAGCCGTCGAAGTCGGGGACACCCGCGGTGTCGTTCTCGGTTTCAATGACATAGAACCGACCATATCCGTCGGCTTTCGGATCGGCAAAGTCCGGATGGAACGCGATCGAGATCGCTCCGAAGTTGGCCGGATCGATGTATGAATCTTCATTGGTGGTGATGAGGTACGGCACAGGGTCGAGTGAACCATCCGCGTGGATCAATCGGATCACGCCCCCGAGTGTGAGCACGCACATCCGTCCGGAACCATCCGGGATCTGAACCATATCCGTTGGCATGTATTGTGGGGTCTCGTCCACATTCCCGATCAGACCCGTTGCGAACAAACTCAGGTTGACGCGGATATCACCCGTCGGCGGGCTTTCAAGCAGGTCCTGATCAAATAAGACAACCGCTGGATCCATACCCATCGCGCTGCCGGCAGTTATACACAATGCACATAAAGCGAATCTCATGTCTCTTCTCCAAACTATTAAAAACGATAATCAATCTATTTAAAACGGCAACTATGCAGAACATCACATCGTGCATCTGTTTTTTGAATCGGATCAATCACATCCGACTTCAAGGACTATACAGCAGCAAGGACCAATATCCAAGAAAAAACCGCTGGTTCCTCACGCTGCGCGTTTCTATCGGGGTTTCTGCGTCCGTCCTCACGCTTTTTAATCTTGAAAGTCCGGGTCTTGCAATCGAAAAAACGAAAAATCTCGATTTCTCACGAGAGAAAGCTTCAAATCAAAGACTCGCTATAAAATCAAATCACCCGATCACGGACATCCCTGACCATACAGGTTGAGGAAGATCGACACATCAAGGAAGTTGAAGCTCCCGTCGTCGTTGAAGTCAACGGTTGGGTCGTGTTCCGTGTACCGGACAATGAACGCGGAGATGTCCTGGAAGTTCAGTGTTCCATCCAGAATCAAATCCGCAGCGCACGGCGGGGCAATCTTGAACGAATCAATATAAGTTTGCCAACCAAACGAGCGTTGGTACATCCCCATCACCCAAAAAGTTTTGTCGTCGTTGGGATCGATCGCGATATCCAGATAATCACCCCAGCGACCATCCGCGCCGTTGTCGCCGATCGCGAGTTGGATCGGTTCGCTCATCGTTCCCAGCGGGTCATTCGAGAACCGTCCCGAGACTTGCACGCTTGCAAACTCCGATGCGCTCGACCGAGAACTCACCATCGCGACATTGTGATCCTTGTCGGAGTAGATCGCGGGGAAGAAGTAGTGCTGACCGCTGTCGCTGGTGATCTCGCCTTGCTGGACCAGTGATGGGAACGAGCCGTTTGGCCAGTTGTTGGTCGCGACATGGTACCAGCGGGAGACCGTGAGTCCGGGGCCGCCGTTGATGCCGTGGGAGGTGTAGAGGTTTCCATCGCGGTAATGGACATTCATGAGACGCCCGTCGAGGGTTGAGATTTCACCCCCGCCTGGGTTGGGTGCGCCTTGTGATGGACCATTGGCGGGTTGAATCCCGTTGACAAAGGTGGACTCGAGTGATGGGGCGGTCAGCGGATTGTTGATCGTCCAGAGTTTAAGCGAAGTCGAAGTCGCGCGGGAAACAAAATAGCATTGCGGAGCATCTCCGAACATCTGCGCTACCTGCAGCGAACCACCCGCATCAGGTGCGAGGTCGAGGATGGTGATCGGATCACCGTTGAGCATCGGAGATTTGTCGAAGATGCGGAAGAGTGCGCCTGCGAATCCGTTGCCATCGCCGTTGAGGAGGAAGAGGTTCCCGGTGACATAGAACGCGTTGTCGTCGAAACCAAAACCGGGATAGTCCACCCAGTAGTTGCTGTCGTTGACATGGATGACGGAGAAGGTGCGGTACTTGTACCAGACGCCGTTGGGGTCCGAGTCGTCGGAGATCGCGATGTCGATCCACGATTCGGTGTCGCCAACCTGCTCGAGTGCGAGCACGACAAAGCGTTCGGTTTTGTGGTCATAGAAACACTTGGGATCGAACACAAAGTTCGAGCTCGCGCCGACCTCCTCGAAGAATCCCGGATTGCCTGGGGTTCCGAGGTGGGACGAGAAGGTCTGGTTGCCGTCCTTATCAAAGAACGCGATCGCTGCGTTCACCGTCTCCACAATGTGATTCGGCCCAACCGCAAGCGTCGGATCGGGCGGACCCCACTCGGTCTGTGAGATCGCCTCGAATCCGGTATTCGCTCCGGCACTGACCCGGCTTACCTTCGACAACCCGCCCATCGCGACGCGCGTGGTGTCGGGATTCGTAGGCATGCTCTTGTCCCGCCCGTGCTTGGGGAGGACATGCTTGATCATCCGGACTTCACCTTCATACGGCCCGGTCAACTGCTGGCGGACCGCGAGCTTGTTGGTGTCGATGATGGTGGGGGTGATGAGCGTCCGCGCGACGGTGGTTGGATCACTGAGATCAATCGGAGCCGGGAGTTGATCCGCGGGCAGGCCTATCGCGGTTCGGGCACCTTCAGGTTGGAGAGCAGCCGGGTCATTGGAAGATCGCTGCTGAGCGCAACCGACAAGCACAGAGACCCCCAAAGCGGTAACGAACAGGGCCTGAACCCCAGCAGGGACGATAGAACGGGCTAATTTGATCACTTGAGACCTTTCGGATTCCAGACGCCCACACGAAAGAGGCACGGAAATGAGTCGAAAACACGCGGGATTCCGGTATTGAACCACATCGGCATCCAATATACACCGTATCGGCAAGGTTCCGTCCGGAATCTCCCGAGAAATGCCTCCAGATCCAAGAAACTGCCCTGCGAGCGAGCCAGAATCTGTTGACCCGCTCGCATCGGGGTCTAAACTTGATTCCTTATGCGGAACCGACCGTGACGGACGCTCAGCGATGGTGAGACCACCAGAACTGAGCCGAGGCGCGGACATGGGTTCTCCCCTTTGTTGATGACCAGTTCATCAGCTGCAGCCGGGGGGAGTCCGAGTTCCAAGTCTTTGTCAACGCTCATGTTTGAGCAAAGGCACTGGCGATTCGTGCTGCGGCCGATGTCTCTCATGCTTGTCATGGAGTGTCCAAGCCGCGATGGTTTGTGACACCGACCGAAAGGTCTTGACAGCGGAGGTCGAGCAGGACTGCTCAAAGTGCCGATAGAACGAATGATACGAGAATCTTATTTGCCCCATGGTGTAATGGCAGCACTTCTGTTTTTGGTACAGATGGTCCAAGTTCAAATCTTGGTGGGGTAATTTTCTTCTTTCTTCCTGATTCTCGTTCGACTTCAGCACCCAGATCCGTCCTGCCAACTGCTCATGGCAGACACCAACACCGAACAATCCACACGCGGCACCAAGCACAATGGCCAACGCCTCGAAGCGATCATTCTCGCCGCGGGTAAAGGCACGCGCATGCAGTCGGACCTCCCGAAGGTGTGCCATCTTGTCGGTGGTCGTCCGATGGTCTGTGCCGTCGTCGATGTGTGTCTTGAAGCGGGATGCGACCGCGTCGTGGTCGTGGTGGGGTACAAGCAAGAACTCGTCCGCGAAGCACTCGCAGGCTACGGCGACAAGGTCGTCTTCGCGGTTCAAGAAGAACAACTCGGAACCGGTCACGCCGTGATGAGTGCTGTGGATTCCTACAAGAACATCGACACCGCGCACACCGACATTTTCGTCCTCTGCGGCGACGGCCCCCTCATCCGCACCGATACCCTCAACACGCTCCTGGATCTCCACCGCTCGACCGGTGCTGCGGGAACCCTCGCGACCAGCCGCATCGACGATCCATCGGGGTATGGACGGATCGTCCGTGACAACGCCGGCGCGTTCGCTCGCATCATCGAGCAGAAGAACGCATCGGAAGACGAGCTCAAGATCAATGAGGTCAACCCGAGCTACTACTGCGTGAACGCCCAAGCGATGTTCGACGCGCTCAACAAGGTCAAACGAAACGAACTTACCGGCGAGTACTACATCACCGACATCTTCGAGTACATGCTCGACGCGGACCGACGCGTCGAGGTGATCGATGCGGTCCCGCCTGAGGATATCTTGAGCATCAACACGCTCGAACACCTCGCCCAGATCGACGCTATTTACCGTGCACGACAAATCTCCAGCAGCGATCAGATATCGCAAGGAACACCGTCATGATGGGTGAGATCAAAGTATTCTCCGGCCGCAACACCAAGCACCTCGCCCATCGCGTGTGTGCTGAAGCTGGGGTGGAGCTGGGCAAAGCCCGCACGATCCTCTTCCCAGATGGCGAAGTCATCGTCAAGCTTGACGACGATGTCCGCGGGCGCGACTGCTATGTCATCATCTCGACCTGCGATCCCGTCAACGACAACCTGATGGAACTGCTCGTTTTCTGCGACTGTCTCAGACGAGCGAGCGCAAGGCGCGTGACCGTCGTCATGCCGTACTACGGCTACGGTCGCCAAGACCGCAAGGACGAGGGACGCGTTCCCATCACCGCAAAACTCGTCGCCAACCTGATCACCGCCGCCCGCGCTGACCGCGTGCTGGCGATCGATCTCCACGCCGCCCAGATCCAAGGATTCTTCGATATCCCGGTGGACCACCTCTCGGCAAGCCCTGTCTTCTTTGACTATTTCCAGACCATCCGCGAAGAACTCGGGGACCTGTGCTTGGTCTCTCCCGATGTCGGGAATGTGAAGGTCGCTGAGAAGATGGCCAACCTGCTCAACGCGGACCTGGCGATCATCAACAAACGCCGACTCACCGGGGACACCGTCGAAGTGGGCAACCTCATCGGCTCGGTCAAAAACAAAACCGTCCTGATGTTCGACGACATGATCTCAACCGGCGGGACGGTCTGCGAAGCCGCCAAGCTCGTCATGAACGAGGGCGCGACCGATGTGATCGCCGCCGCAACCCACGGCGTGCTGGCGGGCAAAGCGATGGAAAAACTCGCCGATTCCCCGTTCTCACGCATCATCGTCACCGACACCATCCCGATGGGTGATCGCTGCGACCCAATCAAAGACAAGCTCACCGTTCTCTCAGTCGGAGAACTTTTGGGTGAAGCGATCCAACGAATCCACAACGACGATTCGATCAGCGCCCTCTTCAAAGACACCTCGGGTGCCAAACGCTGATTGATTGTCAACACACATACGAACACAAAAAAGTGTAAGAGTTCATAAAGGAGAAACGAAATGTCAGATACAACACCAACACTCACCGCAGCAAAGCGTGAGCGCACCGGATCACGGTACTCCCGTCGTCTGCGTGAGTCGGGCTCATTGCCCGCAATCGTCTACGGGCACAAAGAAGAGCCTGTCTCGATCTCGGTCAACATGCACGAGACCATGCTCCACCTCAAGAAGGGCGAGAAGCTCTTCGAGCTCGATCTTGACGGTGCCAAGCAGCATGTCCTCCTCAAGGACCTCGGCTACGACTACCTCGGCACCAACATCATCCACGCGGACTTCGCTCGCGTTGATCTCAACGAACGCGTTGACACCAGAGCGCACCTCGCCTTCGTGGGTACCGCGGCTGGTCTCAAAACCTCGGGCGCGATCATGATGCACCCAATCAATGACATCGAGCTCAATGTGCTCATCTCAAACCTCCCGGACCATATCGATGTCGATGTCTCCGGCATGGAAGTCGGCGATGTACTCCACGCATCGGATGTCAAGCTTCCGGTTGAGTCCATGAAGCTGCTCACCGATCCAGACGCGATCATTGCGCAGATCGTCATGAAGGCCGTCCAAGAAGAAGAAACCGACGAATCGGGCGAAGTCTCCTCCGCAGGTGCTTCACCAGAAGTCATCGGCGAGAAGGCCGACGACGCCGACTAATCAATCCGCAATAGAAAGAGTACTCAAGAATGAAACTGATCGTCGGACTCGGAAATCCAGGGATGCAATACAACAACACTCGGCACAACGCCGGGTTCATGGTTGTTGATGCACTGGCTTCCAAGTTCGCCGTCGGACAGATCGCCCGCTCGCGTTTCAACAGCGTCACACTCGACGCCAACATCGGGGGCGAAAAATGCCTGCTCATCAAGCCAACTGGTTTCATGAACAGGTCCGGACAGAGCGTGGGGGAAGCACTCCGCTTCTTCAAGCTCGATCCACAGGACGATCTGCTGGTCATCGTCGACGACATCGCTCTCCCGGTCGGATCCATCCGGGTCCGCAAGAGCGGCGGTGCCGGCGGTCACAACGGACTGAGCGACATCGATCGTGTTCTGGGTGGCGCAAGCTACCCCAGAATCCGCATAGGTGTCGGCGAGGTCCCGCGTGTGATGAACCAGGCGGATTGGGTTCTCAGCAAGTTCATGAGCGAGGAGATGGACAAGGTCAACGAGAGTCTCGACAAAGCAACCAATGCCGTCGAGCACATCTTGGATCAAGACATCACCAGCGCGATGAACACCTTCAACGAGAAGCTCGTCAAGCCCAAGCGCCAAGAGCATCCCAATGACAAACCGGCAGAGCGTTCAAAGGACGATCAGGCCGTTCAAGATACGAATAGTAAAGAACACACAAACAACACCCCGGCTTCCTGAGCCGGACCCGATTTGGAGTAAAACATGTCAGCAACAGCTACAGAATCACGAACCGGAACCTACGAAGGTATGTTCCTCGTCAACCAGACCGCCGCCGCAGCATTCGGCGATGTCCTCGAGCACATCAACCACCTCTTCGAGCGTGCGGACGCAACCGTTCTCGCAATGAAGAAGTGGGACGAGCGTCGCCTCTCCTTCGAGATGGACAAGCAAAAGCGTGGTGTGTACATCCTCGCGTACTTCACTTGCCCAACCAACATGGTCGCTCACCTCGAGCGTGACGCGGTGATCTCCGACAAGATCATGCGTCTGCTGGTGACCACCGCAGACCACCTGAGCCTTGAGGAAATCGCGACCAACGACGACCGCAAGGGTCTGGAAACCGAAGCCAAGTTCAAAGCAGAGCAAGGCGACGCGGAAGAAACCAACAAGGTCAGCACCGTCCGTTTGGGTGCTCCGGTCCAAGCCGCCGCTCCGGCAGCTGCTGAAGCCGCTCCAGCTGAATCCGACGCAGCACCTGAGGGTGACGCTGACGAAGCACCAGCCGCTGAATAATCCCGCTCCTGCCCTCCCTCAGCACTGATAGGGCAGCGAAAACGGATGTTTTTCGATCAACCCGCCCGAGCCGGACCATGTCCGGCTCGGGCGGTTGTGATATACTGACCCCGTCTGTGTCTTTCCGAAAGATCACACCAGTTCCGACATACCACACCAGGCACAAGGAGAAAACCAATGGCCAGTTTCAACAAAGTCATGCTCATGGGCAATCTCACCAGAGACATCGAGATCCGCCACACCCCTTCAAACACCGCCGTTGGAAACTTCGGTCTTGCCGTCAACCGCAAGTACAAAACCCAGTCGGGTGAACAACGCGAAGAAGTCGCGTTCATCGACTGCGAAGCATGGGGACGCACCGCTGAGGTCATGGCGCAATACCTGTCCAAAGGCCGTCCCGTCTTCATCGAAGGACGACTCAAGTTCGACCAGTGGGACGACCGCAATGGCGGCGGCAAACGCTCGAAACTCTCCGTCGTCGTGGACAACTTCCAGTTCATTGACTCGGGCGCTGGTGGTGGCAACTCCGGTGGCGGCGGTGGTGGGGGCGGAAACTACGCCCGCTCAGGAGCCGGAGGCGGAAACTCCGACGGATACGACGGCGGCAACGGTGGTGGCAATGGCGGGGGCGGAGAAGTCTCCATCAACCACGACGACATCCCGTTCTGATCCCATCGAAGTCACTCAGAACTCCTTTCAAAGACCGAACCCGTGCGGATCTCAATCCACAGCACGGGTTTTTTCATGCCAAAGCATGCCGGCGAGGGCACTTACAGCACGCCAACGGACTACACTCACGACCCGGATTCGTCCGGGCCCCAGGTTCGCCTGGGACCTCTTTGTTGGGGATGCTCGCCGTGAGTGTCTCCTCAACTCTCCGCTCTGAGCTGATTACTCGGAACGGTCAGGACAGCGAAAGGAACCATACCAATGGCCAAATCAATCAAACTTCTCCTCACCCAAAATGTCGATTCCCTCGGAATCGTCGGCGATGTCGTCAAAGTCCGCATGGGCTACGCTCGCAACTACCTCCTCCCATTCGGATACGCAACTCCACCATCCGATGAGCTGATCGCATCGCTCGCTGAGCGTCGTGCTCAAGCCGAGAAGGATGTCGCGGCGCGTCGTAAAGAACGCGAAGAAATGATCAACAAGCTCGATGGCCAGGAACTCACCATGGACCGCGCGTGCAACGACCAGGGTCACCTCTACGGCTCAGTCACCCAGCAAGACATCGCCGCAGCACTCCGAGAAGTCGGGTTCGCCGTCTCCCCTCGCGAAGTCCGTCTCCCCGGTGCGATCAAGCGTGTCGATGCCTTCGATATCCTCGTCAAGGTCGATTCAGACCTCGAAGCCAATGTCAAGCTGTGGGTTGCCGCTGACCGCAACATTGACGACGAAGATCAGGACGAGATGGAGTTCGACAACGAAGGCGAACTGATCATCAAGGACAAGAAAAAGAAGAAGCCAGCCCCAGCACCAGACGCAGAAGCCGCACCAGCTGACGCTGCAGCTGCTGAATAAGCACCGCTGATATCCAACCAACCCAAAGCCCCCTCGGTCTCCGAGGGGGCTTTTTTTAGTCCATAAAAAAACGCCTCGATGCGAGGCGTCGTGTGTCGGAATAGACGAGGAACTCACTCCTTCATCAGCGGCGGATCGAAGTGGATAAGCACAACATCGCCGATCGTGAAGTACTGGATCTCGACCTTGCTGGAGATCAGGAAGAGCAGCGAAAGATTCTGGCCTTCCTTCGATTGTGAAATCCGGGGAAGCCCGCTCTCGTTTTGCCCGCTCAGGGTTGATCCTGGGGTGTAGCGAATCTCGAACAGTTCGGTGCTCGGATCTTCCGAAAGGTACCCGACCGCTTCGTACTCGTTGCCGTTGGTATCGATGAGCATGAAAGGCTCGTCAGGATTGGCCTTGCGAGCGGCTTCAGACAAGAACCCGCCCTCGATACCAGAGCCGACCGGGACCTGAATCATCGCCTGACCGTCACCGAACCAGAAGCGTTCAACTCGGAGCGACTTGACCTGCGGCGCGTTCTTCCTGCCGATCTCCTCCATCCGGAACTTCGCGCTCCCCTCGGTGATGAGGTTCTCGTCATTGATCTTGATCCCACGCTGCTTGACGAGCTGGGAAGGCATGACCTGACCAACCGAGTTTGAGAATCGGGTATCGCCAGCATTGCCAGCCACGATGACCGCATCAGACAAGTCAAAGTCACGCTCGACGCGCTCGCCGGTCAGCAGTTGACCGGATCGAACAAGCTTGTCGCGTGCTGAGATGGTGGCAAACTCGGTCGGTTCCTTGATGTCGCCGACCGGCACGCGGATGTTCTTGACATACAACGCGATCGGTTCTTGGTCCGCAGGGATAAAGAACTCGAATCCCATCGGGACGCGGGACTTGCCACCCGATGAGGTGATGAACAGATCTTCGCTGTCAAACATCCAGCGTCCGAACTGGCCCTCTTTGCTGGATTCGGAGATGGTCGCGATCGGGAAGATCGTGTGGGTCGTTCCATCGGTCTGTTCGGTGAGCAAGCGGACCTGCCCATTAGAGATCACAACCTGACCGCCCTTGCCGCCTTTTTCCTTTGCTTCGGGTCCAAACTCGACGACATAGCCCGCAACATGACCAGCGTTCTGAGGGCTGATTGCTTTGCCTTGGGTGTTCATAAACTTGTGCTCACCCGCGCTCAGCGACATCGCGTCGGTTGGTTGTCCAACGGTATACGAGGACACCACCTCGAACGCGTCTTTGGTGATCGCGTTGCGAGCGGCGCCTTCGCCCGGATTGATGCGTGCCGCAAACCCGGTGAGTGTGAGGTCTGGGTACCACTTCTTGAGCGGCTCACCGCTGCTCATCGATCCGGTGGACAGGTTCTTGTACACCATCGCGGTAATGGAATCGACCGGAATCCACAGCTTGTCATTCTCAACGAGCGAACCCGCACCCGCACGATCCTCCGCGTACCAGACCGGTTGGTATCCAAGGAAGGTCGATGGCAGACGCATGTACCCGATCCCGATGACCATGACCCCCGCCGTCAGGACGCTGGAGACCACGCCGAAGACCGCTCCACCCGCGTAGTCGAGTGCTTTGATATTCTGAATGTTCCCGGTGATGACCTTATCGGTGATCACACGCAAGACCAGCATCATGATGATGAACGGCACAATCAGAGCAATCCCCCATGCTGCGCCTTCAACAAACGCTGCTTTGCTGAGTCCGAGCAGGATCATCGCGAGCGGCTCCCAAACCGCAAACGCGACCGCTCCAGCAAAGAGCACACACAACGAATGGATCATCGCGTTGAAGATGCCCCGGGTCATCCACGCGTAGGAGACACTCAGGACAAAGATGATGACAAGGATGTTCATAAACATTGGACTTCACTCCGCCTTCTGAGAAGGCCATAAACTCGCGGCTCTTGCCGATAAATGCGTGATTCGTGCTCGGTGCTTTACGCCTTGGCCTTCGTACTCTTTGAACTTGCTTTCGGGGGTGCGGTGATCCGGGTCACCTCTTCGATACTCGTGATCCCCATGACCGCTTTCCGCAGCGCCGACTGCTGAACGCTTGGAAGGCCGTTCTTCCGCATCATCGCGCGGAGCCCGTTCCAATCGCCCTCGACGATCAACGCCTTCTCTTCGTTCCCGAGTGGGAAGACCCCGAAGCACCCGGTCTGTCCGGAATACCCCACGCCGCCGCACACCGAGCAGACCTCGGGCTTGTTGCGGACAAGGACCTGTCCACCCTTTTTAAACAACTCCCCGACCTTGCCCTGAGGCAGACCGAGCTTCTTGAGCATGTCCGGGGTCGGTTGGTACGGGACTTTACAGTTGCCACACAGCACACGGACGAGCTTGCACGCAACCACACCACGCAAACCCTTCGCAGCAAGCTTCGGATCGCCAACGGCTTGCACATAGGTCTGGATCGCTTTGAGCGCCGCATCGGTCCGCAGGCAGAGGTACACGCGAGTCCGCTCAAGGTCCGACGCAGCGATGTTCTGGGCGGTCTCGACATCGGGGAGATCGCACAAGGTCACGATGTCCGGGTCACGACGCAGGGTCGAACGCACGGTCGTCGCAAAGTCAGGACCCTCGACGCTCGAGTCCCACACGATCTGCTTAATGCCTTCGAGCGCGTCTTCGATCTCGTATTCGACGGACTGGATGTTGGAGGTGTACGCATCGTGCAGACGCATGATCGAGTACGACATCGTGGTCCGCCCGTTGTCCGCTGGGGCGCTCAGAAGCACAACACCACCGACATGCTCGAGCTCGTTCGCCCAGTCCTTGAGCAGTTTGAGCTGAGGCTCAAGCAGCCCAAGCGCGTCCACCTTCCTGCGGACCGCTTCAGCAGGATTGAAGATGATCGACATCCGCATCCCGCTCTTGGAGCCTGATGTGTTGAGTTTGAGGGTCGCGCTGCTCATCGAATCGCCCGAAACACTGACCTCGCCCGACAGCTTCCGCCGGCGGTCGCTGGTATCAAGACCCGCTGATTTCTTCCAGAAATCAATGATCTGCACCGCTTCAGATGCCGCGATCGGATCACCCGCTTGGCGCACGCCATCGACAAGGTACGACGCGGCGTAGGTTGTTTCGTTCGCTGGAAGGATATCGATCTGGCTCGCATGCGCCTCAAAGCCTTTGATCACGATCTGCTCCGCCCCCACACGGATCGCAAACTCGGGGGTATCTTTTTGAGGGGGCTGGATCGTCGTCTTCTTCGCCCCCACGATGTTCAGCTCCGATGACCCCATCAGCTTGGCCGCCTTCTTCGCGTCTCGGCTCTCCGCCATGTCCTGCATGTTCATCTTCATCTGCTGCGACTCAGGGACCCGCTCGTCCTTGTTGGTCACCGAGATAAAGATCAGGATGTCGAGCCCCAGCAGGATCAGCGTTCCAACAAACGCCGCCGCGAACCCGGCAATCCCCCCGACCGGCAGCGCGACGATAAGCACCAGAGCGCCGATCCCGAACGCGAGGTGGATCGCGTTCCACTTCTCTTGACCCAGGAAGAATCTCTTTGCGTGTTTATCGAGGTGGGTGGAGATCATCCACGCCCATGCAACAAACGGCGCGAACAGCACGATGGGTTTCCAGATCGACATCAGCATGAACGCGCTTGCCGCAAGGGTCATCGTGGGGTCAGAAGCAATCACAATCGACATAGTGGGAACCCTCTCGGGGGTTGATGGTCATCTCGAGCAATCAGCCCGCCGAAAGCCGTCCAGCGGGGTCCGATCATCATAGGGGGGTCACCACCCGGCGACCCAACAGTGCACCCGCTTCGTCTGGACCAAAATCTCATCGAATTTGCTCGCGCAATCACCCGGATGAGCAGTCCAACGAGCGAGCCGTGGGGCAGGGGTCAGGTGAACTTCTTGAGTTTCATCTGCAGTTCGTCGACATTGGGCGACGATTCAATCGCCGTCCGCATGTGGATGTACTCCGCTTCAACCAGCTTTACGAGCGAATCATTGAAATCGATCATCCCGAGCTGCTGCGCTTCGATTGAGTTGATGATCTCACGGATATCGCCCTCGCGTTCGTCAAGGATGTATTTCTGGACCACGCCGTTGTTGATGAGGATCTCCAGCGCCGGGATGCGGTAGATCTTCTCGTGGAGCGTCGGGAGCAGTTTCTGGTAGACGAATGCCCGCATCTGGTACGCGAGGATCTTTCGGACCTGCTCGACTTCTTCCGCCGGGAACAAGCCATAGATACGCGAGAAGGTCTGGGTCGTGCTCGATGCGTGGATGGTCCCGTAGACCAAGTGACCGGTTTCCGCCGCGTGCAGTGCCGCTTCGAAGGTTTCCTGGTCACGCATTTCACCGATGAGCACGATGTCCGGGTTTTCACGGACCAGTGCACGCAGGCCGGTCTTGAAGTCCAAGCAGTCCAGCCCGATCTCGCGTTGGTTGATTGTCGCCTTCTTGTCCTCGAAGATGTACTCGATCGGATCTTCGAGCGTCAGGATGTGGACGCTCTTGCGTGCGTTCACATAGTCAAGCATCGAAGCGATCGTCGTGGACTTCCCCGAACCCGTCACACCACACAGCAGCACAATCCCCTGCGGCTGCAGCGCGATATCAGACATAATCGGTGGGAGATACAACCCCTCGAACGGCAGGATCTCAGAGGTAATGTTTCTCGCCGCGACCGAAAGCGTGCCGCGCGCTTGGAACAAGTTCACGCGGAAGCGGTGGCTCGAGTCGTAGTTGTACGCAAAGTCGACCGATCCGAACTTGTGGAGGTCTTTCATCTGCTCTGCCGTCAGGATGTGCTTTGCGATCCCGAAGAACTCTTCAGCAGTCACCGGCTCCACATCGAGCGCCTTGAGCACGCCACGCAGACGGATCTTGGGTTTCTGCTCGGACTTCATAATGAGGTCAGACGCTTCAAACTTGATCGTTGCTTTGAGGAAGTCGCCCCATCGCGTCGCGTGCGGATCGTGGTTCTTGCCTGCCGTCGGATCTAGATCAACATGACCTGCTGCTGCGGTACTCGCTGGGGTGTCAGTCACACTCATGGTGCTCGGTTCCTCGTCTGGGACAACTCGTCAGTGACAAATGAACTCCAAGCCGCCGATCGGCATCTCGGAGAAAGTTCGAGAGAAAAGTACAATATGCGGCTCGATGCCTCAAAGAACCCAACTGTTCGCTCAAACCCCCATCATGTTCCCCTATCCAACATCCAGAACCCCACAAATACCCAAAAGAAAGACGGCCCCGAGGGTGGGGCCGTCTTAGAGAGAAGGTATCTGAATCATTCTGACAAGCGTACTGACAAGATCAGTACCCTCCCAGAACTCACTTCATGCCAGCGGCTTCAAGCTTGCTGTCTTCCTCGATGGTGCCGAGGAAGTTGGATTCGAGCTCGACGCGGATTTTCTCCATCGCCTTGTTCTGAATCTGACGCACGCGCTCTTTGGTCACACCGATGATCTGACCAACCTGCTCAAGCGTCATCGGCTTCTCGTGCCCGCCAGTCTCAAGACCGAAGCGATGCTCAAGAACCGTCCGCTCAACATCCGAGAGTTCCGCACGGTTGGCAACGACAATCGCGCGAACCTCCGAAGCGGTGTCTTTCTCGAAATCAGCACGCTTGGTCTCAAGGAAGTTGGACTTCTCGAGTTTCGGATCAAAGTCTGTTGGGAACCGCTGACGGTACTTGCTCAGCTTCATCCCCTGACGACTGAACGCCTTGAGGATTGCCCGACACGCATAGGTCGAGAACTTGAACCCTCGGCCCGCATCGAACTTATCAACCGCACGCAAGAGCGCCATGTTGCCTTCTGAAACGAGGTCCGCAAAGTCAACCTCGCTCATCCGGGTCCGCTTGGCCATCGCGAGCACCAACGCGAGGTTGGTTTCTGCGATCTGCTCGCGGATCCGCTCTGATTTGCGGTACCACATGAGCAGCTCATGCGCCTGCTCAGGGGTTGGTTTCTTGTCCGCACGCGCCCAGACTTCTTTCTGGAGATTGCACACACGATGTCGGGAGTAGTTGAACTGATGGAACAGCACGCGTTCCTCAGCACCGGTCAGGATCACCTGCTGTGATGATTTGACCGTGCGGGTCCGCGAGATCGAGGAGATGTCGTCCATCACCGGGTGATACCAAGTGGTATCGGGTTTGGCGATGTCCGGAGCGTCCTCGTAGATGTTCTGCTCGGCGTCCTCTTCGTAGAAGACTTCTGAGTCGATGTAATCCTGCTCCTTGAGCATGATGGTCGCGAGCAAACGCTCGTCCTCATGCGAGAGCTGGCGCGAGGATTTTCCCGCGCGGGTCGAAGTGCGTGAAACACCAACACGGTGTCGTCGTCGCATCTGCTCAAGTGGGCTCGGGCTTGAACCGGCTGAGCTTGGGGTTGTGTTTGCTGTCTGCGTCATGCTGTCTCCTCGCTGCGTTCCTGCAGCGAAATTGGTCTATTCAGATCGGTCCTGCAAACCGATCGAAAGTTCAGTTGTTCTGGATCAACCACCCATCAAAGCAGATGATCCGCGTCTCGTACCGATCGAAGCCGACGAATCGGCACCGATCCCACCACACCAGGCCTGACAATCCCAGAAATCTCGAAATACATCGAAACTCGTAAGAACCGAAAGCCCTGATTTACTCGGCCTTTACCTGATCAACAGATCCGGGGCACCGATTCTTCCTGGGAACACATTTTTTACTCCACATCCGGTGTGAAGCGTGGTTGCCGGTCGGTCGAGGTGTTGGTCAGGCACTCGTGGTGCTTGCTGACCGTGGGGGACGACGACGGGCATTTTCGAGGCTCGGAGCCTCTCGGACAGACTCAAAGTGAGCCGGTCCCAAGTCTTACGCATTGCAGCCGGAGGGAGTTTCCAATTGCAGTACGAATTGTGAACAAATCATCAAATTGTCGGGCGGCGTCTGGTGCCGACCACAACATGTTCGACCTATATCCAAGCTTTGCAAAGAAATGCAGACAGCTCAGTGGTCGTCCAGAGGTTGTCCCCGACCAATCCTTCGATCGTGCCTCAGCGATGGTCACTCGTGTGCCAGTTCTTCGCTTCGGCAGGCAGGCCGTCCTGGCCCGCTCACGCATCAGTCTTCCCCAATCGAGCCCGCCCCTGTGCGGCGGGGGCTCAATCGGGTTCACTTGACGACCGATAATCAGTCGCCTAGAGTCGCATCGTGAACCCGCAAGGGTTGACGAGTTCGGGCTTATCCTGCGGAAACCGCGTTTCCATCGGACTTTGCCGGCTCTCAGCCTTGCAAAATGCACGCTGCGAACCGCCATGATACACCATGGCCGATAGTTGTACAACCTCGCATTCAAAAACTAGAAATTTACCCCCTATTGGATCTATTTGTACGGAATATGTCCGGGCGATCCGCGCCTATCATTCCCCAGATTCACAGTCCATCCACAATCCGCAGCTCGGCTCAGTCCCAGACTGCATTTACGAACGGAGACCACCATGCCATTCACACTCCCAGAACTCGGATTCGACTACAACGCGCTCGAGCCACACATCGACGCCAAGACAATGGAAATCCACCACTCCAAGCACCACGCTGGATACATCGCCAAAGCCAACGCCGCCCTCGAAGGCACCGAATGGGATGGCAAATGCTTCGGAGAAATCCTCGCCCGCATCAAGATGGTCCCAGAGACCATCCGCACCGCCGTGCAGAACAATGTCGGCGGACACGCGAACCACTCCCTCTTCTGGTCCATCCTCTCACCCAACGGCGGCGGAGCGCCCGAAGGCGAGCTCGCTGAGGCGATCAACAAAGCGTTCGGTTCATTCGACGAGTTCAAGACCCAGTTCGAGAACGCCGCCGCGACCCGCTTCGGTTCAGGCTGGGCATGGCTCGGGTTTAACGCAGAAGGCAAACTCCACATCGGTTCAACCGCAAACCAAGACTCCCCGATCATGATGGGACACAAGCCCATCCTCGGCCTCGATGTCTGGGAACACGCGTACTACCTCAACTACCAGAACCGCCGTCCTGATTACATCAGCGCGTTCTGGAATGTCGTCGATTGGGCCAAGGTCGCCGAATACTACAACATGTTCAAAGGCGAATGCTGCGGCAAAAAAGAAGGCTGCTGCTCATAAGCCAGCTCGATAAGTAACTTCTCTTTCAAACCCGGAGAATCCCTTCGGGTTTTTTCATGCGCATCACCACTACCATCCCCCATGCGAAAGCAAACCCTCATCCTCACCGGCTGGCTCGCGTTCCCATTCATCTGCCTCACACTGATCATGGTCTGGATCTTTGTGTCACTCGACAAAGACCGACTGATGGACGAACCCCCGGTCGGCGCGGGCGCGGGAGACACAGGCAACGCCAACGCGCTCGGTCAATACCTCGCAGGCCGTGATCCAGACGAAGTCTCCAAAGCGAACCAAGCACGCAGAGAACACACCAAAGTCGAACCCTTCAACTGGCCCGGCGGCACGCTCATCACCTTTAAGTTCACTCCAAACACCCAACTCGACCAATCCCTCCTCGAAGCACGCATCACGATCGAATCTCAAGACAAAGTCACCGTGTTCGTCCGTCATCCGCAACCCATCGACGGCACAAAGTGGGGGGTCCAACTCGATCAGTTCGGGCCGTCGGTCGACGAGGCGCACATCGCGGTCGGATACCGAACCGAGGGCGCGCAGCCAGCAGAGTGGGCCCAAACGCCCATCCCGTTGACGCTGATTATCGCAGGCGAAGTACTTTCGTCGGATCCGATCGAGATCCCGATGCGGATCACCATCGTGACCCCATGAGACTCCTGACCACCAAGATCTATCGCGCGTACCCAGAACTTGATAAGTACGATGACGATGTCTGCAAACGCTACATCAAACGAGCGAAGCGTCTACAGAACGCTTGGAAGTTCTGGGTGCTTATCCTCGTCGCATTGCCTTTGTCATTGTCCGTTTGGTTCGGGGTGATGTACGGGACTGTTTATGTACTCAATGAATATTTCTACAATATCTCACAGGCGCCAGAAACCTTCATTATGCTCGTGATTGGTACGGGTATCGCATGGATGCCCGCATTCACGGCATTGCTCATCCGTGACCGCTGGCTTCATCGCTGCATCCGCAATCAGCTCGTCGGCGTCCAATGCCCCTCCTGCGGCTATTCGCTCATCGGTCTCACCCTCCTCACCGACACCAACCCCCCATCCATCAGCTGCCCAGAATGCGGAAGCCGCACCGTTCTCAAGGACATGGGACTCACCGAAGCGGACATCGATCCAACGCTCATCGTGGAGCATGCATGAGATTGCTGACCCGAAAGATCTACCGCGCCTTCCCAGAGCTTGATCAGTACGACGATCAATCTTGCGAGCGGTATGTGAATCGCGCCGTTCGGCTCAATGATGAACTGGGTTGCTTGCTCATTGGTGTAATCGTTATCGCATCAGTCGCTGCTTGGATATTCATTGAGTACAACACCCAATTGGTGATTTTCTATCTCTTCGATGCAGTTGGAATCAAGCTAGGAGTGTACACAGATACTTTCATTCGTCTTGTGGTGACTCTTGGCTATGTATGGTTCCCTTGGATCATGATTCTCATCGCTCGCGATATCAGATTGCGATCGCAGATTCGAAAGCAGCTCGATGGTGCATACTGCCGCTCCTGTGGCTATCGATTAATCGGACTTATCATTTTGCAAGAATCGACGACGGAGTTTGTGCGTTGTCCAGAATGTGGGACGGAGAATACAGTCGATGGCGACACGCTATGTAGAGATGAAATTGAGGTACCTCATCGCCTTCATAACAACTGAGACCTAGCTCCTAAGCACCCGAAGCGGCTGATACGAGCGTCCAAGCACATCGCTGCTCTTGGCGCTGAGCCACTGGTCGAGAATCTCTGCGTAGACCTGGCGAAAATCCGCCGTGTATTTGAGATCGCCCGCATCCAGATCCGTCAGCGACGGATACCGCGAGTGCAGCCCCGGCTTGACCATCGGGCCAAACAAGAACATCGGAGCCGCGGTCCCGTGGTCGGTCCCGCCCGATCCGTTCTGACTGACGCGCCGACCAAACTCGCTGAAGCACATGCTCATCACCCGCTTCTCGTTCCCCTGCGCCTTGAGGTCTTTATAGAACGCACCGACCGCATCGGAGAGTTGTTGCAACAAGCGTGCGTGCGACCCCTGCGCCCCGCCCTGGTTGGCGTGCGTGTCGAAGCTGCCGTGCGAGACATAGAACACCCGCGTCGGCATCCCCGCGCGGATCATCGACCCAACCATGCTCAGCTGCGACGCGAGCTTCGTGTTCGGATATTTCACCAACGACTCCGCATCCACGGCCTTCCGAATCTTCTTGCTCGACACCTGCGCATCCATCGCCGTCCGCACGAGGAACGATTTGTTGTCATCCGCGCCCTGCGACTGTGCCTCGTTCGCTTTGACCGCTTTGTGGTACGCGTCGCTGAGATCGCCGCCCATCTTGTCGCCGGTCCACTGGTACATGTCCGCGTCTTCAATCGCGACGGGCATCATCGTCCGACCATGCAGCGCGAGCGGCGACTCCTTCCCAATCGCCACCATCGGCGGTGGGGGGGCTGCAGGAGTGGATTGTTGTTTCGCGCCGGGAGTCCCTGATCCATACCCACAGCACTGCGAATCCACATACTTCCCGAGCCATCCATCCCCGGTGCCGTTGGTATCCGCCGTGTGCCAAATGTCCATCGATGCAAAGTGCGAACGGTTCGGGTTCGGATACCCAACTCCCTGCACGATCGCGCACATCCCCTCGTCGTAGAGGTCTTTGAACCCGCCCATCGACCCATGTAATCCAAGCCCGCCGTTGCGCTCAAGCATCAGCACTTCATTCGCGGCCAGCGCAATCCGAGAACGCACCCGCTGATACGCATCATCCCCGACAGGTACCAGCGTGTTGAGCCCATCGTTCCCCCCCGACATCTGGATCACGACCAGCACGCGATCCTCATCCACCCCCGCGATCGAACTCAGCCCCAACATCGGACGAGGCAGCGCAAACGCGGAGCTTTGCAAGAACGCGGGAACGGTCATCGCCGCGGACGCGAACAGCGTCGAGTGCTGCAAGAACGCTCTGCGTGTGTACGCCTTGGCATCGCTTGGATTCAGATGATTGCTCATTGACACATCTCCATTCGTTCTAACACAGCTGATACTCCGGCATCGAAGTCAACAACACCAACGCACGCACCAACGCCTCGTTTTCTCGCATCGCGCCCTCATCCGCATCGCCGCGAGCACCATGCAGCACCGTCGCGACGGTTTCATCGGTCACTTCACCCAGCGTGATCGCCGCGAGTTCGCGGATGATCTGTTCATCGCTCGGATCAACATCGTCAGGCGTGTTCAAGCTCGGCACAAGCGACACCGCATCAAAGTTCTGCTGATCGCGGAACAAGATCGAGCGCGTTGGCAGCGCCCCGGTCAGCAGATAAATCAGCGTGTTCTGCCGCACAAACATGGTCGAAGTATTGATCCAGCTCCGCCCGCCGTCCCATCCCTTGACGCTTGGTGGGTAGTACACCGATTGCCCCATCAGGTCCATCGCATCGGACATGATCCCGATATCCCGCACCGGAACCTTGAGCGATCGCACCGCACCAACCAGCAGTTCGCTTGGACTCTTGATCTTCGATCCCATGTTGACCGGATCATAAAAATGCCTTGAAAGCAGCAATCGACGCAGTACGGGTTGCAACTCGTAGTTGGAGAGCCGCATGACCTGCGCCAGCTCAAGAATCGCTTTCCGCGTCCCGCTGTCGAGCTGCGACAGATCCATCGGGATGTCGCGCACAAAGAACTTGTAGAGCTTGAAACACAAGAACAACGCGCACGCTTCCTGGTTGAGAATCGCGGACACCAGCGAGTCCCCATCCAGATTCCCGCGCACCCCAAGCACAAACTTGGTGCCCTGATCGTGCTGGTTTTTATTGAAAGTAAAGTTGTCGTCCTGATAAGTGAACCCGGTCAGTGTGCGTGCAGCTTCTTTAATGTCGCGTTCGGTGTAGTTGCCCTCGCCGAGGGAGAACAACTCGAGCAGCTCGCGCCCAAGATTCTCATTCGGAGCGTTCTTCCGATTCATGTTGTTGTTGAGATACCGAAGCATCGCGGGATCGCGGATAATCCCGCGCAGCATCTGTCCGAAGTTCCCGCTCGCGTTCTCGCGAAGCAACCGGTTTTGTGCGTACATGTGGTACGAGTCTTCCACGATCCGGAAGCTCGTCGCGAAGTGCCCGTGCCAGAACAGCGTCAGTTTTTCTTCGAGGGGTCTGGGTGACTGGACCATCCGCGTCAACCACGAGCGTTGGATATCACGCATCTGTCTTCGATCTTCGCGTTGTGCACGCTGTCGTGCTGTTCTGTACGCCGCGATCGCGTCCTCGTCTTGTCTCGCTCGTGCACGCTGTAAACTCCGGCGCTGCTCGTCGGACAATGGTTGAATAATGTCGCTGTCAAAGTCGCTGGCGCCTGCATCCTTGAACGGGATCGAGTCGTAGTTGAGCAGATGATCCACAGCACGCTCCGGTCCCCACGCCGCAAGCGTCCGGATCTGCTCGTCCGTCCCCCCGAACCCCGCGCGAAGCAACAAGTGACGCGCCTGCGCGTACCCAAACCGCTCCTTCCGGATCGGAGAGGTCGAATCCGTCGGCTTGCGCGTCGGCCCAATCATGGCTGTATTGGATTCGCTCTCCGTCATCAGCATCTCCAGCGGGGCAGGGTCTGTTCCCACGGCGAACAACGCACACGCAACCAACAGATTGCATATAGGCCAATCGCCAAGCAAGCCCAGCGTCCAACGATTGCCGAAACTCACCCGCTGAAGATCAGATTACCCGTTTTTTGGACGCGATGCGATCCGAATCGCCCACATCAACGCCGCGACCGTTGCAGCAAGGAGCAACGCGCCCGTTAAGTGATGCGAGGTCGCGATGATCGCTTCACCGACCCGGATCGACGCCGCGGTCGAGAGTTCAGTCGATGTCGGAAGAACCGCGTGTCCTTCTTCGCCGGTCCGGGTCATCGCGAGCGCACCCCATCCGAGCGTGAACTGCAGCATGACCAATCCGTGAATCACCGCGCCATATGGCCGGATCGCGCCCGCACCACCAGTAACCTCGCGATCAACCTTCCCGACCCTGATGCACTTGGCGCCAGCGATGATTACCAGCAGCACCACGATGAACGAGAACCCGATGTGCGACATCAACGCATGGCCTGAATCCAGATGCCGGGTCATCGCGCCAAAGACGAGCTGGATCCCGAGTCCGATCGTCGCAATCAACAGCATCAATCGTGTGGATTTGGCCGCGCCAATCGCGTCGTCACTCGGCGCAACCCCGCTCCATTTTCTACTGCACACCACCCCCGTCGCGATTGCGAGCGCAAACACGATCTGAGCCAAAACCCCATGAAGCGCCGCCAATCCCTGCGATTGTTCCGAAACCCGCAGCGCGCCCATCACGCCTTGCGCAATCACCCCGAGCAGCAGAACCACGCTCATCACGCGAGGGAGTGCTCTTGATGGCGCTCCAAACATCCGAACGACGAGCAGGATCGTCGCGAGTCCCGCGAAGGTGCCGAAGATCCGATGCGAATGCTCAAGATAAATCCGGATCTCATCCATCAGCGACATCGGGAACAAGATCGAGATCGAGCCATAGGTCGTCACCGAGTCGGGAACCGCGAGCCCAGATTCCGTGCTCGTCACCAATCCGCCCACCGCAATCAAAGGCAGGTAGCTCAGCGCCACCACCCACGCAAACCGCGCTCTCCAATCAATGTCCTTGGTTGCGTAAGTCGTGTTCCGAGCCCGCAGCTTCCCAGCGGCCCACCCGAGGACAACCATCCCAAAGACCACGCCGAGCACGAGCAGCATCCCGGTAAACTCGAACTGGTTTGCTTGAGATTCAAGCTCCGCGATCGATTCTGGCTGTTTGGTCATCAGCGACCCAAGAAAAATCGCAGACACAGCCCCGCCAATCAGCCCGGCGGTTTCGCCGACCGCTGTGTGCTGGCTCTTTACATTCCTGAGAAACAGGAAAACGCAAATTGCGTAGGATATCAGCGAAACCGCGATGATCAACCCGACCGGAAGGTCCCTGTCCACCAGCAACATCACCCAGCTCACAACCCCCATCAGGAGCACCCCCGCGACCCCAATCGTGGTCGCAACGCCTAAAATCGGGTTTGGCAACGGACTCGGGGACGAAATCGACGCAACTGGTTGTGTAGACATGGGTTGTGATCTCTTTCTAGGGCTTTGTAAATGAGACGCGTTCTCAACTATGACGGCTTTCGTGAGCGTCGAAAAACAACGCTCAAAAAGATCCAAAATTATGGCCTCGCAGCACACAATATGCAGTCAAGCCATGCTACGCTGCATCCAATTGGCAAACCCTCATTTTTAGGAGGGTTTCGCTTTCACGCACAGGCGGGCGCACAGAAGCCCACCTATATCAGAGATTCGACCGTTTCGCCAAGACCGTATTGGAGCCATCGAGTGAAACCAATCTTCCCAAAGTGGATGAACAGCGTGCCCACCCTGGTTGTGATTGTGGTTCATGCCGCAATCATCCCAGTCATCGCAGGCATGTGGTACTACGCAACCCCCAAGTTCTGGGAAGTTGGCTACATGCCCACCCAGCCCAGCACCGGGTTCAACCACCAGATCCACGCCGGCAAGCTCGGGATGGACTGCCGCTACTGCCACACCAATGTCGAAGAATCTTGGCACGCCAATGTCCCCCCCGTCAAGACCTGTTACGGCTGTCACGAAGACGGCAAGCTTGGGCCACTCGCCTCCGCGACGACTGAAAAAGTCCAGTTTATCCGCGACGCGTATGACGCGGACAAACCAATCGAATGGCGCAACATCCATGTCGTCCCCGACTACGCAACCTTCCCGCACAACGCCCACATCAATGCAGGCGTGAGCTGCTTCTCCTGCCACGGCGCGATCAACAACATGCCCGTGGTTGCGCAAGCCGAGTCCCTCTCGATGGGATGGTGTCTTGACTGTCACCGCAACCCAGAGAAGAACCTCGTCCCCAAGGACAAGGTCACCGACCTCTACTGGGTGCAGAACGAGTGGTTCGGGAAAGACTTCAGCGAGCGTGTCCACGAGGGCATGACCCCCGAAGCGCTCCGGATGACCCTGATGCAGGACCCGCCACAAAACTGCAGCGCTTGCCACTTCTAAATCAACCGAGCATTTCAACCGCGATTTGACCAACAGACCCTTGCGAGACCGAACCATGAGCACCATCGATCAATGTCCATCGACAAAGAACACGATCGACATCCCCGAAGACATGCCCGAGATGGGCACCGTCTCAGGCCGCAAGTACTGGCGCAGTATTGAAGAGTACTCCAGCACTCCAGAGTTCAAAGAACTCCTCGAGCGTGAGTTCCCGGTTGATGCGTCGATCATGGACGACACCTCTCGTCGCTCATTCATCAAGGTCATGGGTGCGTCCATGGCCCTCGCCGGCGCCGCAACCATCCCAGGCTGTCGTCGTCCAGATCGCAAGATTCTCCCCTACGCAAAGGAAGTCCCGGAGAATGTCATCCCGGGTCGTCCACTCTTCTTCGCAACCTCGCTTCCCCTTCCAGGCGGCGGCAACGAAGGCCTCCTCATCGAAACCCATGCCGGTCGTCCAACCAAAGTCGAAGGCAACCCCCTCCACCCAAACAACCAAGGCAAGACCAGCGCCTACGCGCAAGCGTCCGTCCTCGATCTCTACGATCCCGACCGCCTCAAGTACCCCGTCTACAACAATCCATCGCGTGGCAAGATCGCCGCAACCTGGGACGACTTTGACGCATGGGCAAGCGAGCACTTCCCGAAGTTCGATGCAAACAAGGGCATCGGGCTCGCGTTCATCATCGACAAGCAGTCCTCCCCGACCCGCGACCGCATGCTGATGCAGGTCCAGCGTCGCTGGCCAAACGCCGCGTTCGTCGCGTGGGACCCTGCTGAAAGCCGAGGCAAGCTCGATGGCTCGGCATTACTCCTCGGTCAAGCCCACAACGCACGCTACAACCTCTCCAAAGCACAGCGCATCATCTCCATCGGTCAAGGTCAGATCGACCAAGGCCCCGAAGCGATGCGTCTCTCGCGTGAACTCGCCGCATCCCGCAAACTCCAGTCACACACCGACTCGATGAGCCGTCTGTACGCCGTCGAATCCAAACCATCGTCGATCGGTGTCCTCGCGGATCACCGTTTCCGCGTCGCGCCATCACAGCTCCACAACTTCACGATCGCGCTTGCCAAAGCCGTGCTCAAGAAAACCGCTGGTCTTGGAAGCTACCTCCCCGATGCAAGCGTCGTGGGTGTTTCCCAGTCCGAAATCCAAGCGATCGCAGACGACCTGTTCGAGCATCGCGGCCACGCCATCGTCCTCCCATCGGACGACCTCTCCCCAGAATGCTGGGCGCTGTGCCAAATGATCAACGACACGCTCAAAGCGACCGACGAAGGACTCGTCGAGTTCTTCCCGATGAGCCCACAAGCCGCGTCCAACGCGGGTCAGACCATGGAGCGTCTGTCCGGATACATCAACCGCGGCCAGATCGACACCCTCATCTGCCTCGGGACCAATCCGGTCTACGACACCCCAGGCGCGATGGGCATCGCTGAAAACTTCTCGAAGATCAAGCACTCGATCACCCTCTCATGTGGTGCATCAGAAACCGCAGCCGCATCAACCTGGTCACTCAACGGCACGCACTACCTCGAAAGCTGGAACACCACCCAAGCAATCGATGGCACCATGTCCGTCACACAGCCCATGATCGCGCCGCTCTACGATCCGGCACGCTCGGAAATCGAGTTCCTCGCAGGACTCATCCACGCTGGTCAAGAAAACGCACCCGCAATCGATGGCTACACCCTCGTCCAAGACTCCGTCCGCGACATCATGGGTCTGGGGTCAGCCGAGATCGGCAAGGTCTGGAAGTCCGCGCTCCACAACGGCGTCGTCTCCAACAAGACCATCCCCGCGACCAAGATTGCACTCAATGCCGAAGCCGCCGTCAAAGCAGTGGGCGAGCGTGGCGTCGAAAACGCACCCGCGCAGAACCACCTTGATGTATTCTTCTACACCGACCGCTACAACATCGGGCAATCCGCAAACAATGGCTGGCTCCAAGAACTCCCCGAGTTCGGGACCTCCGTCGTCTGGGACAACCCGCTCCTCATGAGCCCAAAGACCGCCAAAGCTCTCGGCGTACTCCCAGCGCACACCAGCCAAGACGAATACAACCCCTACACCAAATCCCAGATGCCACAAGCACAGCTCGTGGACCTCACCCTCGACGGCCGCACGATGACCGTCGCCGCGTGGATCCTCCCGGGGATGGCCGACAACACCGTCGCCGTCAAGCTCGGATACGGGCGCACCCATGCGGGTCTCGTCGGGAACAAGGTCGGGTTCAACACCTTCGACATCAAGTCCGCCTCCGCGATGATCGCCGCAGGCGCGACCATCAAGAAAGCGACCGGCACCTACACCATCGCATCCACCCAGAACCACTGGTCGATGGAAGGACGCGACACCATCGTCCGCGCGATGGACAAAAAATGGTTCGACAAGTACGCCGCGCAAGGGAACAAAGAAGTCCCCGACATCATCTACGGCAACACCTCCTCCTCCCTCAATGTCGCCGAGCAACTCGGCGAGTTGGCACACACCCCGCCAAACATCTCCGCATACAACAACCCGCAGAACGCTTCAAAGGCAGACGCCGCACCGGGTTCGATCTTCTCGAAGAACCCGCAGTGGGGCATGTCCATCGACATGAACGCATGTACCGGGTGTGCAACCTGCACCGTCGCGTGCCAGAGCGAGAACAACATCCCCGTCGTCGGCAAGTCCGAAGTCGCCAAGGGCCGCGAAATGGCGTGGATCCGCATCGACCGCTACTTCACCGGTGATGACCTCAACAACCCAGACGAAATCTTCAACCAGCCCCTCGCGTGTGTGCACTGCGAAAACGCACCGTGTGAAACCGTCTGCCCCGTCAACGCGACAACCCACGGCAAAGAAGGCACCAACGACATCGCGTACAACCGATGCATCGGTACACGCTACTGCGCCAACAACTGCCCCTACAAAGTCCGTCGATTCAACTTCTTCGACTACGCACCCTCCAAGTTCAACGGCGGTCTGGACCCGAACTACACCTCGCGCCAAGTCGCCGACAAGTTCGACGAAACCGCAGGCGAAGACCGCACCTTCAACCAGAACATGATCCCGCCGCGCCTCCGCAAGAAGCTCGACGAGATCAGCAAGATGAAGTTCAACCCAGATGTCACCGTCCGCAGCCGTGGTGTCATCGAGAAGTGCACCTACTGCATCCAGCGCGTCAACGCGGCACGCCAGGATGTCAAAGTTCAAGGCATCTGGAGCGACAAAGACCAAGTCGGTCCGATCCCCGATGGGTTCTTCGAGGTCGCGTGCCAGCAGGCATGCCCGACCGACGCGATCGCGTTCGGTGACATCCTCGATCCGAACTCGCGCGTCTCCAAAGAACGCGACACGCACCGTACCTACGCGTTGCTCGGATACCTTAATACACGCCCACGCACCACCCACATGATGCGTGTCCGCAACCCGAACCCCGCGATCCGCGTCTTCGACGAGCACGATCCATTGGACCACTCAGGTGGTCATGACGATGGACACAAAGCCGGCTCCCACGGGACCGACGAAGGTCACGACGCACCAGCAGACACCCACGGCGAATCACACTCCGCCGTGTTCACCGATTCCGTTAAGCAGTACCTCGACCAGGGTTACTCGATGAGCCTCAAGGTCATCAGCTAACCCCATCCGTAATACATGCAGCACTGACGCTGCGGAGAGAACTCGACCATGAGTGCAATCCAACCAGATGAATCCCTCGCACGGCGCATGCACGGGCTCCAGCCCGGAGAGCAGCCCGTTGCCCGCTCAACCCCCATCATTCCGGGGACCAGCGACGACGGCACCCTCTCCGAGGACCCAGGCAAACGCGCCCCATGCGTCCTCGGCGATCGCTCCTTCGAAGATGTCACCAACATCGTCTGTGGATACGCCGAAGCAAAAATGCCCAAACCCTGGCTCGCCGCACTGACGATCACCTCGTCGATCGCCGCACTCGGGACCGGCATGATCCTCTACCTGATCATCACAGGCGTCGGGGTCTGGGGTCTCAACAACCAGGTCGACTGGGCATGGGACATCACCAACTTCGTGTTCTGGATCGGTATCGGTCACGCGGGAACACTGATCTCCGCGATCCTTTGCCTGCTCAAGCAGAACTGGCGTACCGCGGTCAACCGCTCCGCTGAAGCGATGACCATCTTCGCGGTCATTTGTGCGGGTATCTTCCCAGGGATTCACGTGGGCCGTGCATGGTTCGCATGGTTCCTCGCACCAATCCCCAACTCCAACGGCATCTGGCCAAACTTCCGCTCACCACTCCTCTGGGATGTGTTCGCGGTCAGTACTTATGCCACGGTTTCCCTCCTCTTCTGGTACATGGGCATGATCCCCGATGTCGCGACCCTCCGCGACCGCGCCTACATGCGTCTCACCCGCGGCGTTTCTCGCCCAATGGCCATCCCAATGCCGATCGGCAACGACATCGTCGTCCACGCACTCCCCAAACCAGATCAGATCCGCGTCCTCATCTACGGCATCATGTCCCTCGGATGGCGCTTCTCCTCCCGCCACTGGCACCGCTACGAAAAAGCGTACCTCATCCTCGCAGGAATCTCGACCCCGCTCGTGCTCTCCGTGCACTCCATCGTTTCCTTCGACTTTGCAACCTCGATCATCCCGGGTTGGCACACCACCATCTTCCCGCCGTACTTCGTCGCAGGTGCCGTCTTCGGCGGCTTTGCGATGGTGCTCTGGTTGATGATCCCGCTCCGCTTGATCCTCCCCAACTTCTCCGACCTGCTCACCAAACGCCACCTCGAGAACATGGCCAAAATCCTGCTTCTCACAGGCACCATGGTCGGGTTCGCGTACGGCATGGAGTTCTTCATCGCGTGGTACTCCGGGAACCAGTTCGAGTTCTCCGTCTTCGCAAACAACCGCGTCAACCCAGCCAAAGCCCCATACTGGTGGGCCTACTGGACCATGATCTTCTGCAATGTCGCCACACCACAGCTCTTCTGGTTCCGCAAACTGCGCCAGAACCCGCTCGTCATCTGGATCGTCGCATCCTTCGTGACCGTCGGCATGTGGTTCGAACGATTCGTGATCATCGTCACCTCGATCCACCGCGCGTTCCTCCCAGGTGAATGGCACATGTTCTTCCCTACATGGGTCGACATCCTCACCTTCGTCGGTTCCTGCGGCATCTTCATGACGCTGTTCCTGCTGTTCCTCAAGTTCCTCCCGGTCTTCGCGCTCGCAGAGCTCAAGGTCGTGATGCCACAATCCCACACCCACGACGACCACTAAGGAAGGAGATCACACAATGACTATCAAAGAACTGATCTCTGGTGCCGCCGACTACTTCCCGATGCTGCTGCGCAAACCAGCACCAAAGTATGTCAGCGAGTCCGGCAACCGAGTCTACGGCATGGTCGCTGAGTTCCACGAAACACCCAAGGTCTACCACGCCGCGGAAATGGTCCGCGACGCGGGATACTCCAACTGGGATGTCCACACCCCGTTCCCGATCCACGATATCGAGACCGCGATGGGCATGAAAACCACCAAACTCCCATTGATGGCCGGCGCCGCCGCCATCACAGGCGTGTCCATCGGTGCATTGCTCCAGTGGGGCACCACCGCATACCTCTACCCAACCGTCGTCCAAGGCAAGCCCTTCGAAGCATGGGAACCGTTCGTCCCCATCATGTTCGAACTCGGTGTCCTCCTGACCGCATTCATGTGTATCTTCGGCATGCTCGCGCTCAACGGACTCCCACGATTCCACCACCCACTCTTCAGCCATGAACGCTTCTACAAAGTCAGCGACAACCGCTTCATGATCTGCATCGAATCGCACGACCCCAAGTTCGATCCAAGCGCCACCCGTGCCCTCCTCGAACGAGCCGGCGGCACAGACATCGCACTCATCGAGGACGAAGACTAACCCCCCAAGCGGACTACCGAGCCAAACCCAAAAGAAGTTCACCCAAGGAACACGATGAAGACGACACACACACAACCACACACCATCGCAACCAAGAGCATCACCATGCTCATGGGAATGGTCATGCTTGGGTCAGCCCTCACCGTCCTCGGCGGATGCCGCGGCGACCGCACCGACAAGCCACCTCGCCGGTTCTTCCCCGACATGGACTACCAACCCAAGCTCAAGCCTCAATCCGAGTCCGAGTTCTGGACCGACGGCCGCACCAACCGCACCCTCGTCGAAGGCACCGTCCCCTACGGAAACACCACCCACGACACCACCAACCTCGGTGACACCGCATGGGCAAACAAAATCGTCTCAGACCGCGACGCGATGCTCAAAGGCGATGAATCCTTCTACTTCGGTCTCGTCGCAGGATCACAAGAATCCGAAACCCCGCAGTACCTCGACCGCATGCCCGTCGAAGTGACCAAACCACTCATCATGCGTGGTCAAGAACGCTTCAACATCTACTGCTCCATGTGCCATGGCTTCGACGGCCAAGGCGGAGACTCCGGAACCGTCGGACGCCTCTGGTCCATCGCACCGGCGAATCTCGCCGGCGATCCCCGCTTCCAAGACACCGCCCAAGACGGCGGCAAAGACGGCTACCTCTTCCACATCATCCGCGAAGGCCTCTACACACCAGATGGCGCGATCCGTATGCCCTCCTACAAGCACGCCGTCGACGAGCAAGACGCATGGGCGATCGTCGCCTACCTCCGCGTCCTGCAGACCGCTCAATCCGTGGATCCATCCACCCTCGACGCAGCAACCCGTGCCCAGCTCGGAACCCCACCTGCGGCAGACCAAGCGGACACCACCTCTGAAACCACCACTGATAACAGCGGGGGAGACCAATGAGCCAGATCGCCGCAAACCATCCAGCACCAGACATCACCGCCGTGAGCGATGAACAATGGGCCCACCGCCTTGAGTCCTTCGCAAACGACGCGCGCCTGCACGAAGACAACATCTCGATGCCCAAAGCGGTCGCCGCGAAGATCGGACTCCCGATGCTCGTCGTGGGCATGCTGATGCTCGTCGTCGCCGCGATCGGAGTGGTCTCGGTCGGATTCCCTCATGTACTCGCAGGTCTCGAGATCGGTATCTTCACCGTCCTCGCAATCTCGCTCGGTTCGCTCTTCTGGACGATGGTCTTCCACGCACTCAACGCCGGATGGGCCATCACCATGCGCCGCCAGTTCGAGAACCTCGCGTCGCTCGTCTGGATCCCAGCAACCTGCCTCATCGCAATCGCGATCATCGAAGTCCTCAGCCAAGGCGTCCTCCTGACCTGGCTCGACCCCGCCGTCCGCGAAGGCAACCACCTCCTCGAGGTCAAAGCCCCCTATCTCAACGGCCCGTTCTTCCTCATCCGCGTCTTCATCTACGCGATCTGCTGGATCACCCTCTCACGCATGCTCCTCGGATGGTCACGCAAATCAGACGAAACCGGAGACCGCGCACTGGGACGCAAAGCACGCTTCTGGTCCAGCTTCGGGATCCCCGTCTTCGCGTTCTCCACAACCTTCTGCGCCTTCGACTTCCTCATGTCGCTCGACTACCGCTTCTTCTCCACCATGTGGGGCGTCTACTTCTTCGCCTCGTGTGCACTGGGTTCAGCGTCCACCGTCGCGATCATCATGACCCTCACCAAATCCGCAGGCAAACTCCAAGGCGTCGTCACCAACGAACACTTCCACGACCTGGGCAAGCTCGTCTTCGCCTTCATCGTCTTCTGGACCTATGTCACCTTCTCGCAGTACTTCCTCATCTGGTACTCCAACATCCCAGAAGAAACCATGTGGTTCACCGCCCGCAGAGAAATCGGATTCGATTGGCTCTTCAAGGTCATGATCATCGGACACTTCATCTTCCCATTCCTCGTCCTGATCTGGCGTCCAATCAAACGCAGCCCCAAACTCCTCTCGCTCATCAGCGCGTACATCCTCGTGATGATCGCACTGGACATGGCATGGATCATCCTCCCGATGCTCGCCGTCCACGACGGAGCAAACGCAACACAGTCAGTCCCCGGACACATCATCACCATCGCATCCGTCCTCGGTGTCGTCTTCATCTACGGCTGGTGTGTGACCAAGAAAATGACCAAGTCACCACTCATCCCAACCAAAGACCCAATGCTCCACGAAGCATTGAGCCACAAAAACTATGTCTAAAGGCATACCGAATCGAATGTATTGATCGAACCGATCCAAAGTTCAAGGAACACCACAATGACCGACGCATTCCACGACCACTCACACGACGAAGCGCCACAAGTCGCGCACACCGCAACCGCATCACCAAAGGCACTGGGCATCACGCTCATCCTCATGGTTCTCGGTGTCCTCGCGGTCATCTTCATCCTCGTCGCGTACTTCGACAACTTCATGTCAAACTACCGCCAGGAAATCAGCGAAACCTCCGCGCTCTCCGCGCCAACATGGGAAGCCAAACAAGCATCCCTCGAAAAACTCAACACCTACGGCTGGGTCAACGAAACCACCGCACACCAACCCATCGAAGCCGCGATGGATCAGGTCATCGCCGACTACGCAAACAACTAATCTGATCACACAAACATGAACCACACCGTCAAGCACAACCCACTCCTCACGCTGCTCATCGTCATGATGACCATCGCGATCGCTACGCCCGCATCGGCGCAGCGCGTGCTCGACAAAGAAGAAATCCGCCAACTCAACGGCGTAGACCTCCTCGAATCCCAAGGTTCCAAACTCCCGATGGACGCGGTCTTCACCACCGCCGACGGACGCGATGTCGCCCTCGCCCAATACTTCCTCGACGACAAACCAACCATCCTCGCGCTCGTCTACTACGAATGCCCAATCGTCTGCCCAACCGTCCTCCGATCGCTCGGAAACACCATCAACGACCTCGACTACACCGCGGGCGAAGACTACCGCATCCTCGTCATCAGCTTCGACCACAACGAGGGCACCACCCAAGCACTCAACAAACGCGAAGACTTCATCCGCACCTACGAACGCTCAAAGACCAACCCCGCCGCACGACAAGGCATCGAGTTCTTCACCGGATCAGAAGAATCCATCAGGGCACTCGCTGGATCAGTCGGGTTCGCTTTCAACGAAATCGCCGGTGGCGAATACGCACACCCAATCTCGCTGATGGCCGTGTCTCCTGAAGGCATCCTCACCCGCTACATCTACGGCTACGACTACCCGACCCAAGACCTCAAGCTCACACTCCTCGACGCATCCCAAGGCAAAATCGCCGCCTCAATCGGTGACCGCCTTCTCCACTTCTGCTACCGCTACGACCCGCTCGCAGGGTCCTACTCCCTCGTCGCCTTCCGCGTCATGCAGATCGGTGCCGGACTCAGCGCCGTCATCCTCGCCACCATCATCGGTCTCCTCTTCTTGGGTGAACGCACCCGCGAGAAGAAGCGACTCGCAAACGCACAAGCAAATAATCAGTCAGATACAGATTCAACACACTCAAGTTCATCAACAACCGCCGGCACCAACGCCGGCGCAGCCCCGGGGCAGATGTCATGAATACGCCGACGCTCGCAGAAGCGAAAATGTCATTCTTCCAGAAAATCATCTTCGGAGGCCACGGCGCCTCAGAAGCCGCCGCATGGTCCGACGGCCTCTTCATGATGATCCTCTGGTTCTCCATCATCTGCTTCGTCATCCTCATGACGCTCATGGTCTACTGGGTCATCAAGTACCGCCGCAAGCCCGGCGTCCCAGCACAACCATCCCCGCACCACAACCTCAACCTCGAGATCCTCTGGACCGTCGTCCCATCCGCGTCCATGCTCGTCATGTTCGTCCTCGGCTTCCGTGGATACGCGATGAAGATGGTCTCTCCAGACTCCGCGATGGAACTCAAAGTCGACGCATGGAAATGGGCATGGAAAGTCACCTACCCCAACGGCGCCACCTCACCAGAAACCAACTTCCTCTCCGTCCACGACAACATGGCGCAGCTCGATGCAGGTGAAACCGACACCTGGGTCAAATCGACAGGCCTTGAATACCCAGTCTTCTATGTCCCAGAAAACACCGCCGTCCGTCTCCGCATGCACTCACAAGATGTGATCCACTCATTCTGGATCCCAGAGTTCCGCACCAAGATGGATGTCATGCCAAACCGCTACACCGGGTACGGCTTCCAAACTCCAAAACTCCGCAGCACCGACACCGTGCTCGACACCTCAAGCATGATGCAAATCCCCGGACGCGACATGTGGATCTTCTGCGCCGAATACTGCGGCGACGAACACTCCCGAATGGCCGCCACCCTCCGCGTTGTGCCAGAAGATGTCTACCAAGCGAAAATTAAAGAGTGGGGCACCCCAAAGGACCCCATCGAGCTCGGCAAGTCCATCCACAAAACCATGTGCTCAATCTGCCACTCAGTTGACGGCACACCAGGGACCGGTCCGACATGGGCCTCAACCAACGGCAGCACCGGATTCGGATACGAAGCCGCCCTCGCCGACGGAACCACAGTCCAACGTGATGCAAACTACATCCGCGAATCCATCCTCGACCCCAACGCAAAGGTCGTCAGCGGATTCGTCCCCTCCATGCCTTCATTCCAGGGTCAACTCTCTGACACCGACATCGAAGGACTCATCAGATACATCGAATCCCTCTCCGACCGCGACCCAAACGCCGGTGAGAGCAGCGAAGACAATCAGCAAGCGGACGACACCGCCGGGAGCGAAGGCTAATGACAAGCAACGACCACGCACATCACGAAGAAGGCTCCTACTTCTCAGGACCTCCCGGAGTTATCGGGAAAGTTTGGCAATGGATGTCCACCGTCGATCACAAGAAGATCGGCATCATGTACCTCTTCGCCATCATGTTCATGTTCTTCATCGGTGGCGTAGCAGCACTCCTCGTCCGCTACGAACTCCTCGATCCCGTCCGCACCGTCCAGACAATGGACGCCGCGACCGGTGAGATGATCACCACCGTCACCGGCGAACGACTCGCAGGACTCAAAGACATCATGGGCGCCAACAGCGCCAACGAAGTCTACAACCGCATGTTCACCCTCCACGGTGCGGTCATGGTCTTCATGTTCATCGTCCCCTCAATCCCCGCATCCCTCGGAAACTTCTTCCTCCCGATCATGCTGGGCGCAAAGGATGTTGCGTTCCCAAGACTCAACCTCCTGAGCTGGTACATCTATGTCTTCGGGTGTCTTTTCGGAGTCGGTTCCATCCTGCTCGGAGGTGTCGATACCGGCTGGACCTTCTATACGCCCTATTCAACAACGACCGACGCCGACCATTGGCGTGTGGTCCTGATGATCCTCGCCGCATTCATCCTCGGATTCTCATCGATCCTCACAGGCATGAACTTCGTCGTCACCGTCCACAAGCTCCGCGCGCCGGGCATGGGCTGGTTCGACATGCCCCTCTTCATCTGGGGCGTCTACGCAACCGCAATCATCCAGGTCCTCGCGACCCCCGTCATCGGGATCACACTCCTCCTGCTCGTCTTTGAACGCTTCATGCACATCGGTATCTTCGACCCCGCAATGGGCGGCGATCCCGTGCTCTACCAACACTTCTTCTGGTTCTATTCACACCCCGTGGTCTATGTGATGATCCTCCCCGCGATGGGCATCATCTCCGAACTCATCGCCGTCCACTCCCGCAAACACATCTTCGGGTACCGAGCCATCGCGTTCAGTTCCCTCGGCATCGCAGGCGTCTCCTTCCTCGTCTGGGGTCACCACATCTTCACCGCAATGGGTGAACTCGCCGCGATCCTGTTCTCAGGACTGACCTTCCTTGTCGCAATCCCAACCGCGATCAAGGTGTTCAACTGGATCGCAACCCTCTACAAAGGCTCAATCGCGATCAACACTCCAATGTTGTACGCCCTCGCGTTCCTCTTCACCTTCTCCATCGGCGGCCTCACCGGTCTCCCCCTCGCAACCCTCGCCACCGACCTCCACCTCCACGACACCTACTATGTCGTCGCACACTTCCACTATGTCATGATGGGCGGCACCGTCATCGCATTCATGGGCGGCATCCACCATTGGTGGCCAAAGATGTTCGGGAAGATGTACAACGAGAATGCCGGCATGCTCGGTTGCGTACTCGTCTTCATCGGATTCAATGTCACCTTCTTCACACAGTTCTTCCTCGGCACCCAAGGCATGCCACGCCGCTACGCCAACTATGTCGATGAGTTCCAAACACTCCACCAGATCTCAACTTACGGCTCGTGGATCATCCTCATTGGATTCCTCGTACACCTCGGGAACTTCATCGCCTCGCTCCTCGCAGGTGATAAAGCTCCGCAGAACCCGTGGGGCGGACTCACACTCGAATGGGAAACAGAATCACCACCAATCGAGCACAACTTCCACCACGAACCAGTCGTCACCCACGGCCCATACGACTTCGACAAAGTCGTCCCGCCAGGTTGGGATCCAAAAGATTACCCACTCCCCGAAAACCCATCGAGCCACTGAGCTGATACAGACCGATTCAGAGACCGAACGACTCGGAGCAACCGATTATGCAAACAACACTCGATGCAGACACCACCCCAGCACCGGCGCACATCGCCAACCATCCCACGCACTGGCGTAACCGAGGTTTCGCGCACCACTGGAAGAGCCGCGACGATGACTTCGATGCATCAAAGTTCGGGATGTGGCTCTTCCTCACCACCGAAGTCCTCCTCTTCGCAGGAATCTTCTGCGCCTACGCAGTCTTCCGCCTCCTCTACCCAGACGCATGGGCCAACGGCTCACACCACCTCGACTGGCGATTCGGAGCGGGCAACACCGTCGTCCTCCTCATCTCCTCATGGACCGCAGCATCCGCGGTCCGTTGTGCGCAGCTCAACAAACAGAAGTGGCTCAAGATCAACCTGATCATCACGCTCATCTGCGCCGCACTCTTCGTCTTCATCAAACTCAAGTTCGAGTACGCCGTGAAGCTCGGTGACGGCAAAGCACCAGGTACTTTCTTCTCCTACGCCTACGCAGAGAACCCATACGAAGTCCTCTGGTGGTCGCTCTACTACATGGGGACAGGAATCCACGCACTCCATGTGCTCATCGGCGCCTCCCTCCTCGGATGGGTGCTCTACCGCTCATGGAAGTACCAAGCCTACGGCCCAACCGAGTACCTCATGGTCGAGAACTCCGCCCTCTACTGGCACCTTGTCGACCTCGTCTGGATCTTCCTCTTTCCACTCCTGTACCTCATCCACTAACTCGCCAATCCCATTGAATACACGCCCCGCGAACACACAACACACATTCGCAGAGACACAATCATGAGCAACCACGACACCACAGCACACGAAGAACACGCCCACGGCCACCCCGTCGTCAGCTGGCAAATCCAGCTCGGGGTTCTCGCAGTACTCCTCTTCTTCACCTTCACCACCGTGCTGTTCTACAACGCCGAGGCATGGGTCGAATCCGCATTCGAAATCCACCTCCCCCTCTGGGTCAATATCGTCGGCGCGATGTCCATCGCGACCGTCAAAGCACTCCTCGTCTGCATGTTCTTCATGGGACTCCGCTACGACAAAGCACTCAACACCTTCGCGATGCTCTTCTGCCTCTTCTGCGTCGGTCTCTTCCTCGCATTCACCATGATCGATCTCGATTCCAGAGACCGTGTCTACACCTGGAAAAAAGGCGAAATCGTCGACGGCGGTACAGGCAGCGGACTCAACGCCCTCCCAAGAGATCCAAACTTCAACGCATATGTTGGTAAAACAATCAACACCCAGGGCATGAGCATCGTCGAGTTCCGCAGACAACAAGGCCTCGAAGCAGCAGGTTCCGAAAAAGCATTCTGGACCACACACTACCACCACCACGCCGAGCATCGCCACAGCGCGGATATCAACAACTACTTCGCAAAGCTCGGGTACGACCACCACGACGAGCTCTCCACCGCGAACCACTCCGTCCCACGCCGAGGCATCACCCCAGGACTCTTCGGAGCAATCGACCCATCCGAGATGCACGATGATCACTCGGACGACCACGCAGACGACCACGCTTCAACCGACGCCGCGGATCACTAACGACAGCAACCACTGCACGAAACAGCAAAGCAAAGCATGTCCACAACCCAACCAAAGCAAGACCCCCGCACCATCCTCTGGATCGTCGCGGGTCTTTCTCTAATCACACTCATCTTCTCATCGTTCGCACTCGCCAAACGCATCAACGCGTTCAACACCGAGCGAGACGCACCGCTGTTCTCCTTCCGCGATGTCCAAGAAGACGCCTTCCTCTTCATGAACAACCCGTTCACGATCAAAGAAATCACCATCGACGACCAGCCCTTCGTCCAAGTGGACTACGGCCAAGACGAACTCCTCCTCCCCGTCGTCATCCCACCCAAGCAGCCCCTCCCGACCGTCTTCGACCGCCAACGCGAATGGCTCTCCATCATGATCCTCGCAGACCGCGCCGGGATGACCCTCGACGAGATGAAATCCAAAATCGATTCCGGAGAAATCGTCCCCCGCCTCATCCTCGCGACCCGAACACCCTTCGGCTTTGAACCCGCCAAAGAAAAACGATTCGACTCCATCGAGATCGAACACAACGAAGCATGGGGCGAAGCCCGCAGAGACCTCTGGCGATTCGACTTCTACGAAATGAACCCCGACGGCACCATCACCGCACACAACCCCAAACGCTTCCCAGAATCCGGTAAGTCCCTCCAGCGCCGACAAAACTACGCCAAACTCAAAGGCGAACCCATCCCCGAGCGCGACACCGAAGACCTCATCGAATACTCCTGGCAGTACGGCGCCGCCATCAAACTCACCCCAAGACCACCCGCCATCACCATGGAAAACCAAGCCCTCCGCAACGCAGGATGGTCCCTCCCAACCGCCGCAACGAGCATCCTCATCCTCCTCGCAAGCGTCTTCTTCGCCATCGCACCCCCCCGAGCAACCGAAGAACACATCACACCATAACCGATGGTCCACAGACCCAGGGTGCCACGGCTTGACCGTCCTCGGCAAGCCGTGTCTTGTGTACTTGCACAAAAAAACACCCGACCAAAGCCGGGTGCTCTCAAATCCATTTCAAACCAGCATCATTTCGTCGGATCAATCCCACGCGAAGCCGGTGCTTCGTAGGTGTCAACCTCAGTAGGCACATCCGCAGTCGACATATCCGAAGCCGTCGAGTTCACAAGGAAGATCTCAACGCGACGGTTCGCCGCGGTCCCCTTGCCAACATTGTTGGTGACCGCAGGACGGTACTCGCCCCATCCCATCGCGCTCATCCGCTCCCAAGGCACACCAGCATTCCCAAGCGCGTTCCGCACCGAGATCGCACGATGCGCCGCAAGGTGCATGTTCGTCGGATGGTTCTTCCGAGTGTTCGCGCCCGGCTTCTCGTCGTCAGTGTGCCCAACGATCTGGATGTCATACCCAGCCGCCGCACCCGAGTTGAGCACATTGGCCAAAGTCGCAAGCCCGGTGCCCGCCGACGACTGGATCGAGTCCGAACCCGAACCAAAGGTCAGGTCCGAAGCAAACCGCAGCATCGAGCGATCCGCGTCATACACGATCATGTCCGGGTACTGAGCCGCCAGATCACGCAGCGCACGATCCGTCGCCGGATCGAGCGATACGATCGACAGCGAGTTCATCCGATCCTCAATATCGTTGAGCGACTGCTGCGCCCCCATCAGCTGCGAGCGGAGCGTCGCGTTGTCGTTCTGGAGCTGCGAGATCACCGACCCCGCATTGCCCGCCGACCCCGAGAGCGCGGAGTTGGCCGAGTTCATCGAGTCCACCTGCCCCTGAAGTTCCATATTCCGATTGGTCAGCGACCGGTTGGTCTCCCAGAGCTTATCAAACTCGCCCTGACTCACACACCCCGTCCCAAGCCCCGCAATCGCGACCAGAGTCGTGCTCAGTGCGATCCGCTTCATTGTTTTCATCGACATCACTGCCTCCTTGATTCGTGCATTCGTGGAGAGCCCCGGATAGGCCGGCATGCTCTAGGTTCATAGTATCGCCCCGAGCCCCAAAGTTCACAGCCCGGAATATCTCCATCGACCAACCACACCAATAGCCATGATCATTCAGCCCATGCACACAAAAACCCCCTCAGCACCCACGCCCCTCATCCCCCAACCAAATGAAGGCCAAACCTTCATCCGCGTCAACGCCGCCCTCATCGCCGACGCCACCCAGTCCTTCTCCCCAGGCTCAATCATCCTTAAATCCCACAACCGGTCCTGGCAAATCCACGCCGTCGGTCATCCCACAGACATCAACGCCGTCCCCGTTCCAGATTCCACCCAAACCATCGACCTCCCAGACCAGATCATCATCCCCGCCCTCATCAACGCCCACACCCACCTCGACCTCACCCACATCGGTCCCTATCCCCACGACCCCGACCAAGGCTTCGTCCCCTGGCTCGACATGATCCGCGCCAATCGACTCATGGACGACACCGACATCGCAAACGCCGTCAACCTCGGGATCACCAAATCCCTCGCAGGCGGCACCATCGCAGTGGGGGACATCGCCGGCGCACCAAACGCCGTCCTCAAAGACATCCCCATCCGAACCCTCGCCAAATCCCCAATGCTCGGAACCTCCTACCTCGAGTTCTTTGGCATCGGAACCACCGCAACCACAATCACCACCACACTCCAAACCTACCTCGACACCCACCTCGATTCCATCCAGCAGGAACTCCACAACACCGGTGTCACCTTCGGCCTCTCCCCACACGCCACCAACACCATCTCCATCGCCGTCTACCAATGGGCCGCCAAAATCGCCAAGCAATACAACATCCCCCTCTCTACCCACCTCGCCGAAACCTTAGAAGAACGCGAGTTCATCTCCAAAGGCACCGGCACCCAGCGCGGCTTCCTCGAACGCTTCGGAGTCTGGGACGACTCCATCCTGAGCGAGATCGGCAAAGACGAACACCCCATCACCCACCTCCTCCCCGTCCTCAAACAACTCCCCATCCTCTGCGCCCATGTCAACGATGCGCCAGCAACAGAACCATCCTTCCCCAACACCATCAACCAACTCGCCCAAACCCAAACCTCCGTCGCCTACTGCCCAAGAGCACACACCTACTTCGGACACTACAAAGCCCTCGGCCCACACCCCTTCGAAAAAATGCTCGAAGCCGGAATCAATGTATGCCTGGGAACAGACTCCATCGTCAACCTCGACACCCCCGATCGCATCACCACCCTCGACGACATCCGCCTCCTCGCCACCCGTGACCAAACCAACATGCACACCCTCCTCAAGATGACCACCACCAACCCCGCCCTTGCCCTCAACCTCGACCCCTCCTCCTTCACCCTCACCCCAACCACCACCCCAGCGGGACTCATCACCCTACCCACCACAAAAACCCGTAGCACAGGCGTCCCGCCTGTGTCTTCATCTTCAACCCCAAGCTCAGTCCCCTGGCAATCCGCCATGCAATCAACATCCCCCCCAGCATGGCTCGTCTTGAATCAATAGTACAATTCTGCGTGTGGAATCAATCTTCTAAACTTTTCGACAATGTCTCAAGTTTCTCCGCATCAAAGTCACCAACAACAATACGCGTCACACGCGATTGCCCATCAAGCAGCACCGCATGAATAAAGTCCTCGGTTTCAATACCCAGCGCCTCACGGAACGCACCCACATCAGTGAACAGCGTAATCGTCCGAGCGCGAGCTTCAGGATCCGGAATCCCCGAACGCATCCCCCCATCAATAAACCCCGCCATCCATCCCCATTTCTTACCCGAAATCGTCGGCGTCTCAATCACCCGAACACCCTCAATCGTGGATTCAATCAACTCCAACTGATCAAGCCAGGTATTGACATTGATCTGCTGTTGCTGCTTGAACGCAACCAACACAAGAGCCGGACTCCCTGAAAGTTCATCCGGAAGCGTGATCTCATCACCGTTCAGGTTCTTCGCCGTAATCTGTGGGAAGTACACCCTCGGCTCGCTCGCCACCACGGAATCTGTCTCCCGCAAACCAAGCGATTGATACCGACAAGAAGCCCCAAACACACAAAGCCCGCCCGCCAGCATCAATGGTAATGCAATCCCAAGCCGCGATTTCAATGAATCACCCATCGAACAATCCTCCAGAAGCGCTACCCCAACCACAAAGGGATTCGATCCCAATATAAAATCCGATGCATCAGTACTTGAATATAGACCCCCCATTCTGCCAACCCACCAGAGCTATTCCCGAAGAGAACCCTTTCTGTGCGCAAATTCGCTCTTTTTGAGCATCCACCACCCTCCGCGCTACGAAAAGATCAAGATCCCGCCCCCAATACCCCGAATGGAAAGTTGGCGGGATACCCTTGCCTACCAATGTTCCACATGGAACAATTGGAGAGACCCATGCACGAACACAAAATTGACCTCCAACAAATCTTCGACGCCGCCGGTGGATACTCCGCCGCATGCTTCCCATTCATCCGCGACGGTCTCGCCCACACCTCCCAAATGGTCCACGGCCAATCCCAAGATCCATCCACCGAAATAGCGCACGATCTCGGAATCATCGACGAGTCCCGACATGTCGACGGCACCCAGCTCTGCCTCGGACTCCGCGACCACGCGATCCTCCGCTACGGCCTCCTCGCCAAATCCGTCCTCAACAAATGGGGCATCTACCAAACCCGCGACTTCGGGAGCATCATCTTCGCGCTCGTCGAAGCGAATCTCATGCGGACCACCGACGACGATTCGATCGAAGATTTCGAAGATGTCTACGACTTCGACGAAGAGTTCGCATCGCCGGAAGTTGTGCCCGCTGGATCAGTCCCATCACCGGAACCCATCGGCTCATAATCCCTGATATACTGGCCTTATGGCCAACGATCAAGTTCCGACTTCCGACCACGAATCCACTTCAGATATCCCCCAGTCGTCGTACCCGCTGTGGTCGCGCCTGCACCTCTGGCAGATGCAGCCCGTCCGCGATATTTTGCTCGGTCTCGGGATCTTCGCGCTCATTCTGATGGGGCAGAAGGCGTCGGTCGTCACGGTCCCGCTGCTGCTGGCGGTGCTGTTTGCGTACCTGTTTGAGCCTGTGATTGTGTGGTCGATGAAGAAACTCAACATCGCTCGGCGGACCTCGGTCACCGGGATCATCGCTGGCGTCGTATTGCTGGTCATCATCCCTTCTACCATCGGCGCGTCGTACGGCATTGCCCAGACGATCACCTTTGCCCAGCACATCATCAGGAACATCGATCAGGTCCAGCAAGCTCAGAAGATTCCTGATATCGAGATGGCCCACAAAGCACTCGAAGATCAACAGGTCGGCGGGGCATGGATCTCGATCCACGATTCGATCCGAACCGCAGACGATGAGAACTCTCCAATGTCGCAGATGCTTGTCGCGGCGAACAACTGGATCTTGGAAAACAAAGACGAGGTCGCGAGCACCGCGACCTCGGTCGGGATCGGGACAGTCAACCGGATCCTCTCGTTTCTCGGCGCGGTCTTTGGTCTTGGATTCATGGGATTCCTGACGGCGTTTTTCTTCTTCTTCCTTGCGACCGAATGGATCGGGGTCAAGGGGTTTGGGGCGAACTTGTTGCCTGACAAAAACCGTGACCGGATCATCGATCTGCTCACCAAGTTTGATGCGGTGATCTCCGGGTTTATCCGTGGTCGGCTCACGATTGCGTTTATTCAAGCGATTGTGTTTTCGATTGGGTTCTTTGCGATCGGGGTACCCGGTGCGTTTATTCTTGGGCCTGCGATTGCGTTCCTTTCGATCGTGCCGTACCTCGCGCTGGTTGGTGTTCCCATCGCGGTGTCGCTGCTCTGGTTGCAGGGGTACAGCGGCATGCGTGGCGAGTGGTGGTGGGTGGTCGGCGCGCCGACGATTCTGTACTTCGTTGGACAGGCGCTTGATGATTATGTGCTGACGCCTTTGATTCAGGGCAAGAGCACGGGGATGGACACGCCGACGATTCTGTTCGCGTCGCTCGCGGGCGGCGCGTTGTTCGGCGTGTTCGGATTGCTGATCGCGATCCCGATCGCGGCGTGCGTGAAGATTCTGATCCAAGAAATCTTCTGGCCCAAGTTCAAGGACTGGGCGGAAGGTCGGGCGTCTGATCCGCTGCCAATCGAGAACTGATGCTGAACCTGCTTACGGGCAACCGGCGGCGAAGGCGCGGAGGAACTCCGAAATATCGAGGTAGTTGTATGAGCCATCTCGATTGAAATCGACGGTGTAGTTTCTCATTGGATAGGCAACGAGGAAGTTGGCAACATCGTTGAAATCGAGGACTCCATCTTTGATAAGATCCGCGGGGCAAGGCGTGCAATCGCTCACATCAACGATGTATATTCCTCGGTCTGCTATTGCTATATAAGCGGAATCATTCTCCACAACGACTCCATAGACATAGTCTGCGTATTGGATGTCATGTCGTGCGAGCAGCGTGGGATCGTACGGGTTGCTTACATCGATCAGCTTGAGTCCATTTGATTCAAAGGAGGGGCTCTCTTGGTGGTCTGCTATATAGGCGATGTCTCCCACGACCGTGATGTCCCTCGGGAACCACTCCCAAGGCCAATGGTGGTATGTGCCTAGCAAGGTTGGTGCTGATGGATCGGTGACATCAAGAATATGTAATCCAGTATGCCAGCCCAGTACATATGCGGTGGTGCCAACGATTCGTGCCTTTGATTTCGCATCTATATCGTAAGTGGTTTGCAGTCTTGGAACGGTCGGATCGCTCACATCCAAGATGTGTAGACCCGCTGAGCCGGCTGAGACATACAGCGTTGTGCCGTCAATCGTGAGATTGGTTGCGATCCCGGGTGTATCTCTGGATCCGAGTAAGACTGGATCGGTCGGGTCAGACACATCGAAGATGTAGAATCCATCCCGGTGGTCAGCAACATATGCGGTTGTTCCAGAGATGGCGACGCTTTGTGCGAAGTCTGGGATGTCATTTGACCCAATCAGTTCGGGTTGTGTGGGATCGCTGATATCGACAATCTGGAAGCCTTGTGTACGAGCAGCTATGTATGCGGTCGTGCCAACAACCTGCACACTGTTTGTGCTGTCCGTGGGCTTGTATGAGCCGATCAGTGCGGGGTTGGCGGGGTCGGCAAGGTCGATGATCTGGAGCCCTTCGAAATGATTTGCGGCATAGGCCGTTGTGCCGATGACCTGGAGTTCGTAGATGCTTTCTGAATCGAAAGAGCCAAGGTAGGGTGGAGTCGTTGGGTTGCTCATGTCGAAGATCCGAAGACCTGATTGTCTCGCGGCAACATATGCGATGTCGTCGATAACCTGTACTCCCAGTGCATACCCAAAGGAGTTGTCAATCGGACCAGGAATTTCATCGATCCCGATGAGAATGGGAGCTTCTGGATTGGAGACATCGAGCGTGACCAGTCCAGCACTGTCAGTAGCAATATACGCTTTGGATCCATCGACGACTGCTTGAGTTGGTGTATCAGGCAAGCGGATTGAGCCTCGATATGCGATATTTTTTGGATTGCTAATATTCAAGATTTCGAAGTCTCTCCCCGTACACAAATACGCGGAGTTGTTTCTGATTGTGACATGACTTGCGCCGCTTGAAAGGTAGTTGCCTAGCAGCTCCGGGGAGGATGGTGTGCTTACATCGTACACTTGAAGGCCTCTTGTGCCATCCGCAATGTATGCCGTGGCGTTTGAGACGGTGACACCCCATGCTTGGCCATCTGTTTCGGTGATGCTGAGTAGGGCGGGGTCGGTGGGGTTGCTCACATCAATAATGTGCATTCCGATGCTGTCTGTGATATAAGCCTTGTTGTCGACGACTTGTAGACTTCTATTTGAGTTTGTGGTTTCGTAGGCGCCGAGTAGAATTGGGTCGGTTGGATTACTCACATCAAAGATTTGTAAGCCGGTGTCATTGAACAGCACATAAGCTGTTGTTCCAGCTATGTCAATATCAGTTGTAATAGTTCCCGAATTAAATGAGCCGATTAGTTGCGGGGCGTATGGGCTGGTAATATCTACAATTTTCCAGCCACTGTTAAAATTGCGGCTGGCAATATAGGCCGTGTTGCCTTCAATCTCGATAACCCCAAAGAAGTCGAAGTTGGGAGATTGATACGAACCCATTGCGGACCTGAGATTGCAGAGGATGCCATCGGCCTTTGATTGGTGGGTGGGAATCGCGAGGCATGCGAGGAGTATCGGTAGGATAAGTGTAAAACGGCTCGTTGAGAACATTCCGGCTCCTCGCGCATCATGTTATCTAGTGATTGATACCGTCGAGTTTACATGAACCGGATACCGGATGCAATGGAAATGTGTTGCTTTAGACATCCTGAATTTGATGCAGGTGGTACTCCAAGTGCGCGAAGTAATCTTCGATCAGATACCCAAGCGTGCTTGGTTTATCGGATGGGAGTTCTCGGTATGCGGTCTTGTCGTAGGAATGGGTGTCGTGGAGGGCGTCGAGGATGTCGGGGGGGATGTGTTCGGCGATGGTGCAGAGGTGCATGTTGAGTGAGCACCAGAGGGTGATGAGTTCTTCCCAGTCGGCGTTTTGGTAGTTCTGGAGTTGGACCCATTGCTCGTGTTTGTATCCGTGGAAGACGATTGAGCCTGTGATTTGTGCTTCGAGGATTCGTTGGTGGTTGACGGATGCGGAGTCGATGAGGTGGCCGAGGATTTGTTTGCGTGACCAGCCGCCTTCTTTGCGCGGGGCGGCCATGTCTTTGTCTTCGAGTTCGAAGAGTGCTTCGGCGATCTCGGCGATGCGGTCGGCGTTATAGCCGAGGGTAGTGAGGGGCATGGTTATTTCCTTTGTTTACCGGCGTTTCTTTGGTTTGCGTTTTTTGACACCTGATGATTTGGCTTTGGTGCCGCCTTTGCCGAAGCCAGCGAAGCCGCCCATGCCACCCATTGCGCCCATGCCGCCACCGAGTTGTTGAGCGAGTGCGGCTTTGCCACCCGCGCCCATGCCTCCCATTGATTTCATCATTTTGGAGAGCATGCCGAACTGTTTGGTGAGTTTGCCGACTTGGTTTGGGTCGGTGCCTGAGCCGGAGGCGATTCGTTGTTTGCGTTTGTGGGTGACGATGTCGGGTTTCTTTCGTTCCGCTTTGGTCATGGATTGGATCATCGCTTCGGTGCGGTCGAGTTCTTTTTCGTCGATGTCGATGTCTTTGATCATCGAGCCGACGCCTGGGAGCATACCCATGAGTGATTTCATGGAGCCCATGCGGCGCATCATTTTCATTTGTTTGAGGAAGTCGTCCATGTCGAGCTGGCCTTTGGCCATCTTGGCTTCGAGCGCTTTGGCGTCGTCTTCGGAGACTTCTTGTTGTGCTTTTTCAACGAGGGAGACGACATCGCCCATGCCGAGGATTCGACCGGCCATGCGTTCGGGGTGGAAGGGTTCGATGGCGTCGAGTTTTTCGCCGACACCGATGTAGCGGATTGGTGCGCCGGTGACTTGTTTGACGGAGAGTGCGGCTCCGCCTCTGGTGTCGGAGTCGAACTTGGTGAGGATGACGCCGTCGACTTCGAGCTGGGTGTGGAATGCTTTTGCAGAGTTGACCGCGTCTTGTCCGGTCATCGCGTCGACGACGAGGAAGATGTGGTGTGGGGAGAGCATGGAGCGGACGGATTTGAGTTCGCCCATGAGTTCGTCGTTGACATGGAGGCGGCCGGCGGTGTCGAGGATGAGGACATCGACGCCCTTCGCTCGTGCTTCTTTGAGTGCGTTCTGGCAGACTTTGACGGCGACTCCGACGGCTTTGCCGTACTCTGCTGTTTTGTCGTGTTCGCCGTAGAAGTGGACTTGTGAACCACCTGGGAGTTCGGTGTTGGCTTGGTGTGCGACGGTTTCGAGCTGTTCAATCGCAGCGGGTCTTTGGAGGTCCGCGGCGGCGAGCATGACGGAGCGGCCTTGTTTTTTGAGGACTCCTGCGAGCTTGCCGCAGGTGGTGGTCTTTCCGGAACCTTGGAGGCCGCACATCATGATGATGGTTGGGCCGGGGGAGAGTTTCATGATTCCGGGAGGGGTGGGCTGTTGCTCGGCGTTTGGGTCTCCACCGAAGAGTTCGATGAGTCGTTTGTGGACGATGCCGATCATCTCTTGGCTTGGTTTGAGCGACTTGGTGACCTGCTGACCCACGGCGTCGGTCATGATCTTTTTGCAGAACTCGTCGGCGACTTCGTAGTGGACATCCGCTTCGAGGAGCGCGGAGCGGACCTCGTCCATGGCTTCTTTGACATTGGACTGGGTGATGGCGGCGTTGCCGCTGAGTTTTTTGAAGGCGTTGTTGAAACTGTCTGAGACTCGATCGAACATGCAGAACTCCCGCGATCGCTCGCGAATGGTGTGATGTTCAGGGCCGTGACCGCAGCCGGGGGATGGTAGGCGATTGTCTTGGGTGGCACAGGCGTCCCGCCTGTGATGACTTTTCGGGCAATGGGTGGAAGAACACAGGCGGGACGCCTGTGCCACGGCGTCATGGTTTACCGTTTAGATTTGAGCCACGCGTGCAGTTTGTCGTGGTCCCGGGTGTTGATGCAGAGGTCGGGGGATCGGCCAGCCGTGTTGGCGATTCAATGGGCATTCGAGTCGGCAGCAATGAAAAACGCCCGGCACATCGTTGTGGCGGGCGTTTGAAGTTTTGCTGAGTTGTTCTCAATCCTTCGAGAGAATGATGACCGAGTATGGACCGATTCCGACATTTGCGTTGTAGGACATGCCGTCTTTGGCGCCCCAGCTTGCGGTGGTGTCGTAGGAGTAGTAGTTTCCGAATCCGCTGTCGTAGCCGCTCCAATCAGAGTTGAAGCGGACTTTCCATGTGCCGCTGGATGGGAAACCGATGTTGTAGCTGGAGTAGCTCGTGCTTGAGAAGTTGGCGACGATGATGACATCGTCTCCGCTTCCGCCGCTGTCCCAACGGTGGTAGGCGACGAGTTTGTTGGTGTTATTGACATGGTGGACATTGACGCCGTTTCCGCGGAGTCCTGCGGTTTTGCTTCCACTGTTTTTACGGAGCCCGATCAGGTCTGTGTACAGGTCCACGATTCCTGAGTTTGTTGTTGCTTTGGCGAAATCGAGTGGGTCGGTGTCTTGGAAGTACCCGTCTTCGAGGAACTCTTGTCCTTGGAAGATCATTGGGATGCCCGGGCTTGTGAAGACGATCGCGGCTCCGAGGGTTGAACGCTTTTTGGAGAACCAACTGCTCGCGTTGCCCGGCCAGATTTCTTCTGGGACACGGGCGCTGCCGTTGGCGACTTCATCGTGGCTCTCGGTGTATACGACTCGTTTGAGGCGATCGCCGTTGTCAACCTTTTGGATCGCGTCTTTGACGGCGTACATGTCGCGGTTGGCGTCTGTCGCTTCGATAATTGCATCCCGGATTGGATGTACAAAGTCTGAATCCCACTGGGAATCGAATCCTGCTCCGCCTGCGCCTGTGGTTTTTGTCAGGTAGTCATCGTTTTGCAAGTCTTCGGCGATTGAGATCTTCCATCCGGATGCGGAGTCGATTTCGTTGTTGATGTACTGCATGAGCGACCAACCGTCGGCGATGGACCCGCCTCCGCCGTTGTTTTGTGTGCGGATGTTGACGGTGGAGTCCCATCGCAAGCCGTCGGTGTTGAACTCTTCGAGCCAGTACATTGCGTTGTCTTTGAGGTAGGTGCGTACTTCTCCGCGGCCGTAGTCTGGGCGGGTGTCTCCCCAAGGGGTGGGGGCTCTCCAGTCTTGGAAGAAGTAGATCCCGCCGTAGGATCCGGTGGAGGAACCATCGAAGCGCCACATGTCGAGATCGCTTGGACCGAGGTGGTTGTAAACCACATCCACGATCACCGCGATTCCGCGCTGGTGGCATTCATCGACGAAGTCTCTGAGGTCGTCTGGGTCGCCATAGATGCTTTCGGGTGCGAACGGGTGTGCTGGGTTGTAACCCCATGACCAGTCTCCTGCGAACTCCGCGATGGGGAGGAGTTCGACCGCGTTGATGCCCATGTCTTCGAGGTGATCGAGTTTGCTGATTGCGGTTTGCCAGGTTCCGGGGTTGCCTCCAGCGGTGTCGTTGTAGGTTCCGATGTGCATCTCGTAGATCACCAGATCGTGCCAACCCGGCATGGTGAAGCTGCTCCACGAATAGGTCGACGGCGCAGAGATAATGGACTCTCCGACCGAGTTGGTGACATCGGTGGCGCGTGGGTCATTCTTCCACAGCGTTCCATCGATCACATACTTGTAGGTTTCTGTGTCGAGATTTCCGGCAACATCAACCGACCAGGTTCCACCGGCTTCAGCAACGAGCGGATTTGCAGATGTGCTCCACGAGTTGAATGATCCAGCGACGGCAACAGTTGTTGCGTTGGGTGCCCATACCCGGAAGGAGGTGTCCCCCGAATCCACCCATGCGCCGAGTCCGGACTTTGCTGATGCGATGAGCGCTGAGGTGTAGGTATAGTTTGAAGCGCCGTTGTTGTCCCAGATGTTGGCGCCCCAGTCGTCGAAGCCGTGGAAGTAGTATTCGATGCTGCTTCCGGGGGGGATTGATGCCGCGGGTGTGTATGTCCACACGGAGTTTCCAGAGTCGTTCCCGGCGTAGGTCATGGACTCGGTTGATAGGGTCCCTCCATTGATTCGGATTCCGACTTCAGCGTGGAGGCCGTAATAGTCTTGATTCATCAAAACGGTGTATGTTCCGGGGTTGCTTCCATCGTGTCGATCGTACGATCCGTACACGCCCATCCAGCTTGGTGCTGCAGTAGCTTGTGCTGCACATACCATCGCAATCGAAGTTGCACCGAGTGACCAATACCGAGCTGTGAACATGATTGAGTCCTTCCGAGATGTGGTGAGTTGTATCAAGCCGTAGAAGAACGGCCTCTTGAAACTACACTCCGGAGAGGAAGGACGCAAACAGCGATTTATGCTCTACATTGCCTATTTTAACAATGGCGATAGAGCACAAGTCTTTGTGTGTCAGTGAAATAGCGTGTTTGTTCTGTTGTGCAGGGGCGGTGTGCGAATTTGTTCTTTGCGGGAACTTCATCACGCAGAGATTGCCGACATCATGTCAGGACCGCTTGGATCTGAGCCAAGCGTGCAGTTTGTCGTGGTCCCAGGTGTTGATGCAGAGGTCGGGGGTGAGCCAGCCTCGTTGTCCGGTGAGGATGCCGAAGATGAGGTTGTTGTAGTCGTTGGCGTGGTGGACATCGCAGTTGATCGCGATCTTGCAGCCCGCTTCCACGGCGGCGCGGACATGGGTGTCGCGGAGGTCGAGGCGCATCCAGTGGGCGTTGATTTCCAGCGCGACATCATGCTCGATCGCGGCCGCGATGAGTTCGTTCATGTCCGGTTCTAATCCCGCTCGGCGCTGGATGAGTCGTCCGGTGGGGTGGCCGATGATGTGGACGCTTGGGTGACAGATTGCTTTGAGTAATCGCTTGGTCGCTTGCTTGGGTTTGGCGCGGAGTCCGGCGTGGGGCGACGCGACGACGATGTCGAGTGCGCTCAAGAGGTCGTCGTCGTAGTCGAGTGATCCATCGACGAGGATGTCCACTTCGGACCCTGCCAGGATGGTGAGTCCTTCGAAGGAGTCGTTGAATTCGTGGATGTATTTGATTTGTTTGCGGAGTCGGTCGGGTTTGAGTCCATTGGCGATTGCGGAGGATTGGGAGTGGTCGGTGATGGCGAGGGTGTGGAAGCCACGCTCCATTGCGAGGGTTGCGGATTCTTGGAGGGAGAGCTTGCCATCCGAATCAGTCGTGTGGGTGTGGAGGTCGGCTTTGATGTCCGCGAGTTCGATGAGGTGGGGGAGTTCTTCGAGTTGGATTTCGCCCCGGTCTTGTCGGAGGGTTGGGGGGACGAAGGCGATCCCGAGGGCGAGGTAGATCGCTTCTTCGGTGTGGCACGCGATGGGGTCTCCGCGGTCGTCGCTGTTTTTGAAGAGGCCGTACTCGTTAAGGGTCATGCCTTGCTTGATGGCGATTTTGCGGAGCGCGACATTGTGGTCTTTGGAACCCGTAAAGTACGCGAGCGCAGCTCCCCAGGATTCTTCGGGGACGATGCGGAGGTCGATCTGGATTTCCGCTGGGGTTGAGAGGTCTTTGAATCGCTCGCTCGCAGACGAGAGCTCGTAACGGACGGAGGATTTGGTGTCGCCGTTTGCGAGTACGCGCGTGACGGCGGGCATGGTGGTGAACGCTTCGCGTGCTTCGTCGGGTTTGTCGGTGACGATGAGGATGTCGATGTCGCCGATGGTTTCTTCGCCGCGCCGGAGCGATCCGGCGTACTGTGCTTTTTTGGTGCCTTTGACCTCAAGCATGTGCTCGACAATGGACTGAGCGACAGGGAGAGCAAGTCCGAGGTGGAGGCGGTCTCCGGAGCTTTCCATGAACTCAAGCGCGGCGACGATGTTCTCGATGGTCTTGGCACCCATGCGTGGGAGTTTGGCGACGGTGCCTTTGTCAATCTCGGATTTGAGGTCCGCGACGGATTCGATCTTGAGGTCGTCCCACATGAGTTTGACGGTCTTTGGGCCGAGTCCCGGGATGGAGAGGACTTCCATGAGTCCGGCGGGGACTTTGGCGGAGAGCTCTTCGTGTTCGGAGATGGTCCCGGTCTGGGCGAGCTCGATGAGTTTGGTCGCGGTGCCTTTGCCGATGCCTTCGAGTGCGGTGAGGGCTTTGGTATTCTCGGCTTTTGCGAGGGGCTCAAGATCGGTGGTCTGTGCTTTGAGCTCGCGGGATGCTTTGTTCGCGGCGTTGACTCGGAAGCGGTCGGACCCAGTCAGTTCGAGCATCTGGGCGATCTGGGCGAAGAGGTTGGACGCGGTTTGATTGAATGCCATGCACGATGGTATGCGCGTCGTTTTGCGGACTATTGATCCAGCTCAGTCCGCGAAATCGGCGACGATCTGTTTTTCGACCGCTTCGACAATCTCTTTGCGTTGATCTTTTGGGACGAGCATGAGCGCGGAGACCCATCGGCGGATGAGCGGCATGGATTCGGGTTTGCAAAGCTCAAGCATCAGATCGAGATGCTCGTTTGGCGATAGCTCCGGCGATTCTGCTCCCGGCTCCGTCCTCGTTGTTCTGAGTGGAGACCTTTGTTGCTCTTGGTTTGGTTCGTGGTCGCTCATCGGAATCGAGTGTACCAGAATCGGCTCCGGATTGAGGATTCGGCTTTGGTTCGATTTCACCGCTCGCGTTGAGACGGGTTTCCATGATCTGTACGAAGCGTTCGAGTCGGTCGACGCGTTCGATGAGCTGGGTGAGTGTGTTGGCGATCGCGCCCATCAGTTCGTTAGCGTCCGCGTTCTTGAGCGCGTGGGTGCGGATGTCGCGGACGCGCATCGGTCCTTGTCCGGAGAGGAGCCATTCTCCTGAGATGCCGAGGTTCTGGCAGAGGTTGGTCATAAAGGCGGCGCTGGGGGCTTGGCCTTGCATGTAGCGGCGGACGGTTTCGGGGTGGGTTTCGGTGATCGTCCCGAGCTGTCGATATGAGGTGTCTCCGACGGCGAGGTTCAGACGATCGTGGAATGCGGATGTGGAATCAATGGTGCTCATGAACCCAGCATACACAAATGTTTGGTTCTGGGTTGGGCAATGAATCGGATTTGTGCGGGTCGATCCTCGAAATTGGGTCAAAAACCCATATATGCGTGTCGATTCGGGACACCCAAAGCTGGGTGGTGGGGCTGAATCACACAGGTTTGTGGCGAAAAATTATTCTGAACACACAGTAAATGTTACCCAACATCCCCAACCCCGAGCCATTGGCCGTGGGCTTTGAGGAGTCTTCGGCGGATGAGCGATTCTTCTGGGGATTCGAGCTTTGGGGATCGGTCGATCCATTCCGCGGCGTCTCTCCGCGCCATCCCCAGCAGTTCGTGGTCTTCGAGTGGGTTGGCGACTTTGAATGGTGGCATCCCGGATTGGCGCGTGCCGAAGACATCGCCGGGGCCTCGGATTTCCAGGTCGCGCTGCGCGAGGGTGAATCCTGAGGTGGACTCGACCATCGCTTGGAGACGGAGCTTGCCGTCATCGGTTTTGGGTTCTGCGACGAGGACGCAGACCGCCGGTTGATCTCCACGGCCGACGCGTCCACGGAGTTGGTGGAGCTGCGCGAGTCCGAAGCGATCCGCGTCCTCGATGACGATCACGCACGCGTTGGGGACATCGACGCCGACTTCGATGACGGTGGTTGCGATGAGGCAGTCGATCTCGCCTTTGCGGAAGCGGTGCATGATTCGTTCGCGTGTGTCGCGTTTGAGCTTGCCGTGCATGGACGCGATGGTGACATCGTGGAGTTCGCCGCCTTCGAGTTCTTTTTTGAGATCACGGAGGTTTCGGGTGGGGCCTTTTCCTCCGAAGGAGGTGCCGTCGGAGTGGAGGGTTGCGGAAGTTTTTCCTCCCGGCTCAATCGCGGGGACGACGATGAACGCTTGCTGTCCTTGCTTGATTTTCTCGTTGAGCCAGTTGTACACGGTCGAGCGTTTGTCAGGGGAGACGAGTTTGGTGGTGATCGGTTTGCGACCTTTCGGGAGGTGCTCGATGGTGGAGATGTCGAGATCGCCGAAGATCGTGAGTCCGATGGTTCGGGGGATGGGGGTCGCGGTCATGACGATGACATGGGGGGTCTCGTTGGACGCTTGCATTCCCGGCTTGACGGTGCCTTTGACGCGGAGTTTGGCGCGTTGTTCGACCCCGAAGCGGTGCTGCTCGTCGATGATCGCGACGGCGAGGGAGTGGAACGCGACGGTGTCGGAGACGAGGGCGTGGGTGCCGACGACGAGGTCGATCTCCCCGGACTCGATGAGCGCGAGGGTGGCGGCTCGCATGTCGGCGGGCATCGATCCGGTGAGCAGCGCGATCCGGGTGCTTGATCCTTTGAGCATGTCGGAGATGGAGAGGTAGTGTTGTTCAGCGAGGAGTTCGGTGGGTGCCATCAGCGCGGCTTGGTGTCCATGGGCGATGGCGCGGAGCATCGCGGAGAGGGCGACGACGGTCTTTCCAGATCCGACATCGCCTTGGATTAGGCGGTTGGTGGGGGTGGTGAAGGAGAGGTCGCGTGCGATTTCCTTTGCGACGCGATCTTGGTCGGGAGTGAGGGTGAAGGGGATGCGCGCGTTGATACGCTCGTCGATTTCGGGTGAGGTGGGGAGGGCGGGGGATTGGAGTGTGGAGCGGAGGTGGGCGCGTTTCATGTGGACGCCGAGCTGGAGGAGGAGGAGTTCGTCGTATGCGAGTCGGCGCTTTGCGATCCCGACTTCGTCCTCGTCGCTTGGCGCGTGGAACATGCGGTACGCTTCGGCGAGGGTGGGGAGTGCGCGTGCTGTGCGGAAGTCGTCGGGGAGGTGATCCTTGAGCAGGGCGCACGCTTCAGTGAGCACGGATTTGATGATGTCGTTGATTTGCGGTGAGGTCAGGCCTTCGGTTGCGGGATAGACGGGGCGGTACTCGTCGTCTTGGTCGGTGGATTGGAGTTGCTCGAGTTGTGATTCGGGGATGATGGTGAAGGTTGGGTTGGCCATCTGGAGACCCGGGCCGTAGATCTTGGGGGTGCCTTGGACATTGAGGAACATGCCGGGCTCGAGCTTCTTTGCGAGGAAGGCTTGGTTGAAGAAGACGAGGTCGAGGCGACCGCCTTCGTCGTCGATGATGACGACTTGCAGGCGTGCTTTGCGTCCGAACCCAGAGATTTTGAGGGCGCTGATTTCTCCGATCGCGGAGCCGATGACTCCCGCTTGGAGGCCGTTGAGTCCGGCGCGGGCGCGGATCCATTCGTGTCGGTGCGGGAGGTGGGTGAGGAGTTGTCCGAGGTTGGAGGCGCCGAGGGTTTGGAGTTTCCCGGCGGCGTACGGCGAGACTCCTGGGAGTTCAGCGACCGGGGTGGTGAGGGAGCGTGACACGGGCTGGCTTTGCATGGGTCACAGTCCGAGGGGGTTGGAGTGGCTCGGTCCTTGGTCTGATTTGGTCAAGCCATCAGCGTTTTTGATTGAGTCGTTGTTGGGATCGATCTCGCGGAGGTAGGTCCATGAGTAGAGACCGGTCGCGTGTCCATCGGAGAAGATGATTTTGATCGCGTAGTTCCCGACCATCTCCGCGTCGGTCGCGACGATGGGTTTGGATGATGCCATGCCATCGGGGAGGATGGTGAGCGGGTTGGTGTTCATTTGTTTGCGGAGTTCACGCATCTCCGCGCTGGGTGACATTTTGCGGAGGTACGCGATGGGGAAGAAGGATTCGACGCCATCGGACCAGCGGACGGTGAGTCCATGATCTTTTTTGAGGTCGAGGTGTTCGGGGTTGATCCCTTTGGTGTCCATGCGGATAGTGTATGGTTCATGATCACCGGAGGGCACTCGATGGACGCGATGGAACGATTGAAGGCGGCGATTGATGGAGCGGGATCATGCGGATGCGTGGGGATTGATCCGGTTCTGGAGCGGATTCCTGCTGAAATTCAGGGTGAGCCGATCGAGCGGGTCCGTGAGTTCTGTCTGGGTGTTCTCGATGCGGTGAGCGATGTGATGGGGGTGGTCAAACCACAGTCGGCGTGCTTCGAGCGGTTTGGTGCTGCGGGGTATGCGGTGCTTGAGGAAGTCATCGGTCGAGCGAACGAGCTGGGGCTGGTGGTGATCCTTGATGCGAAGCGCGGCGATATTGGATCATCCGCGGGTCATTACGCGGCGGGCGCGAAGTTCATGGGTGCGGATTGGATTACTTGCTCGCCGTACATGGGACGGTCGTCGATCCAGCCGTTTCTGGATGCGGGGTTGGGTGTGTTCGCGTTGTGCAGAACATCGAATCCGGATGCGGACGAGCTGCAGTCGCTGATAGTGGATGATGGTGCCACGCTCGCGCAGCACACTGCGAAGATGATCGCGGGACTTGGCAATCAAGTGGGTGCGGTGGTGGGGGCGACGAATACTGCTTCAGAAACAGAAGCGTTGCGAAGCGCGATGCCCGGCGCGATGTTCCTTGTGCCTGGGGTTGGGGCGCAGGGTGGAACGGTCGAGGATGTGAAGGCGATGTGCGTTGACGGCGCGACGAGTCACGGCGGGCTTGGTGTGGTGATCAACGCGTCGAGATCGGTGTTGTTTCCTGATGCACTTGATGGTGAATCATGGAAGGATGCGGTCAAACGCGAAGCGGCGGCGTTTGCGGGATTGTGTTCGACGCTGCTTGATTGAATGATGAGTTCAAAAAAAGAAGAGAGGCCGACGGTTCGCACCGCACGGCCTCTCTCTTGCGTTTAGCACGATCTGAAGTGGTTCAGATCGCGTGGTGAACCGTATTAGCGACGGCGACGACCGGTCATGAGACCGCCGAGACCGAGGAGTGCCAGGGATCCTGGAGTTGGAACCGTTGCGAGGATGCCGTCGAGTTGAGTTGTGCGGGCATCGAAGTTGCCGTTCTGGGTGTTGAACCATTCTGGCATCTGGAGGAGCATGGAGACCGCACCGGTGAGTTCAGCGGCTGGGACGCCGAATGTTTGTCCTGCGGTGCCTTCGAAGAGGTTGTTGCCTGATTCGATATCGTTGTAGGACGCTGCGATGATCTCGCCATCGAAGAATCCGAAACCGAACTGGTTGGTCCATGAACCGGTGTAGGTTCCCGAGAGGGTGTCGCCGTTGATGTCGGTGATCATGAATGATCCGAATGCGTCGGCACCCAGCGCGGTGATGTTGGAGAGTTCCATGATGAAGGACGAGTCGGCGGAGGTTGAGCCGTCTGCGAATCCTGAGTTGAAGAGCGCGGTGGTTGGGAATGCGTTCCCGAGGTAATCGGTGATATCGCCTGAGGTGCTGATGGCACCTGATTCATCGGCGGCGACGGTGAGGACGCTGGTGCCGGAGTTCCAGTTTGCGCCCATATCGGTGAACCCGAAGGTCGCAGCGAGGTCTGCATGTGCGGCGCCTGCAAGGGTTGCGAATGCGGCGGCGGCAATGAATGTGGATGATTTCATGTGATTCCTCGTGTCTTCGTGAGAGTTTGGTTTGAACTGATACCAAGCCCCGACGAACGCAGGGCACGATTTCCAATCAGAATGTACAACAGCATGGAAAAAACACCAGTAAACTGGGTGTTTTCATGCGAAGTTTTTGGGATAGGAGCCGGGCGATGTCGTCCGATAATGTATGGACGATGAGCCGAGCAGTGGGCTGGTATGCCTGCTATCGAGTGGATCAGTGGGTTGTCGAGGTTGGGCTCGGTGTCGGACGGGTGTTCTGTGCAGCGTCACAAGCCGTAGAGGTGTCGCAGATCACATCGGTTTTTGGTCGATGGTGAGGTCGTAGATGGAGAGGAGTTTGGTCTTGTCGTAGATCATTTCCTGTCGGCTGCGGCCGGTGACATCGTAGAGCTGGGTGAGCTCGATCGCGTCGACGGGGCACGCTTCCTCGCACATGCCACAGAAGATGCAGCGGAGTTCGTCGATTTCAAACTTCGCGGGGTATTTTTCTCGGTCGTCCCAAGGGGATTCCGCGGCTTCGATATGGATGCAGTTGGCGGGGCAGATGGTGGGGCACATCATGCACGCGACGCATTTGACGCGTCCTGCAGCGTCTTTGTTGAGACGGTGGACGCCTCGGAAGTTGCTGACTTCGATGCCGCCCTTTTCAACCTCGAGGTGCTCTCGGCGTTCTTCGGGGTACTGCATGGTGTAGCTGGTGCGTCCCTGACCGAACGAGGTGAAGAAGTGCCTCATGGTGGTCCCGAAGCCTTTGAAGATGGCGGGGAGGTAGACCGCTTCCATGGAGGTCATGGGCTTTGGGGTCATATCGATGATGTTTGCGTCTGGGATCGTCATATCAGGGTCAGTATAGCGTATTGAGGGTGCGGTGGGGGGTATTGGATGTGATGTTTGGGTGTATGTTTGAAGGGGGATGTGGTGATGCTGTTGGCAGCCCGGCTATCATCTACTATGACCGACCGCCGACCCGGACCCCCGTTGTTTGAACTTCTTGGACAGGATCAACCTGATCCTGAGCGGCGCGATGGGTCTGGACGCAAGCAAGAGCATTCATCCGGGCAATCAACTGGCAAACCGACTGGCCAAACTTCTTCTGGGCATGCATCCAAGCCGCAACCTCAGCAAGCGGCACCGAAAGATGATGGATCAACCCAGCGTCCGGTAATCTCCGCTGGAGTGTCTCGCGCGGAGCGATCTGCGGCGACGATGCCTGATGAACCGGTCGCGACTGAAGGCGGGGTGCACCTGAGTATGTCGCGGGTGTACATGAGCATTGCGTTGATCGCGGGTGCGCTCGTGCTGGTCTGGGCGATGGCGTACAAATCCGGTGTGGCGTACGGGAAACGGGATATGGAATCGTTGCTTCCCAATAAATCGCTCGTGCTGCCTCCCAATGCGTTTGAGGGTGGGGCGAATCCGGGGAATCGGGTGAGTACGGAGGGGGCGGTGGACAACAGCGTTTCCGAGCCGCCGCGGGTTCCTGCGAAGCCCGCTCAAGCGGTGATGACCGCTCAGGGGTACAAGGACGCGGATCCTCGGGTCCCTGGGAGCAACTATCTGCAGCTCGCGACGCTCTCTACCGAACAGGCGGCGAGCGCGGTGATCTTCATGAATGAGCACGGGATCGCAATCATTGGGGTCCCGGTAGTGGACTCCAAGGTCCGAGCGGGCAACAATCCTTCCCGCTATACGCTGTACTCGCTTGGACTTGAGGTTCCTGGGGGTTCAGAGTTTCGTGGGATGGAAGCCGAGCGCAAAGAGCATCGTCGAGCAATCGCGAAACTCGGAGAGCAATGGCAACAAGAACGCCGCGGCGGATCGGACTTTGCGGAGTCCAAGACGCAGTGGGTCAAATACAACTAAGTCACTGCGAGCACTCGCAATGATTGGATCAAGCACACCATCGGGCAGAGCCCGTCAACACGCGTGGATACGCACCGGAGCCCTGAAATGAGTATTCATTCATCACTCAAAACCGAAGGCAACCTGACCACCAAGCGCAATGTCATGACCCGCACCGAGCGCGTCGCGGCACTCAAGGACGAACGCCGTCACACACCGAAGGACGGCGCACTGGGTCTCCCAAAGACCAAAGTCCGCGAGTAGGTTCCGCTTGGGACATTGGGTCTCACACCACGACATCTTAAGAATGAGAGGTTGGCATGATTGATCAACTCATAGCGGATCGCGCGGGCGCGATCGATGCATCTGGTATCCGTCGGATTTTCAACCTCGCTTCCACACTCAAAGACCCGATCAATCTTTCGATCGGTCAGCCCGACTTCCCGGTTCCTCAAGCGATCCGGGATGCGGCGGTCCACGCGATCCAGAATCATCAGAACGGCTACACCGTTACGCAGGGTGATCCCAAACTCCTGAGCAAGATCATCGAATGGATGAAGCTTGATCTGGGTTGGGACTGTGCGCCGACTGGACAGGGCACAGACAACCAACCGACAACATTCGTGACCAGCGGGACCAGCGGCGCGTTGTTCCTCGCGTTTATGGCGATGCTGAATCCGGGTGATGAGTGCATCATCCCTGACCCATACTTTGTCGCGTATCCGCATCTTGCGACGATGTGCGGCGCTAAAGCGGTGGTCTGCGATACCTATCCAGATTTCCAGTTGACGGCGGAGCGTGTTGAGCCGTTGATTACGGAGAAGACGAAGTTTGTGCTGCTCAATACCCCTTCGAATCCGTCGGGGGTTGTGCTGTCGTCTGAAGAAGGCGTGAAGCTGCGTGAGCTTTGCAAGAAGCGTGGGGTGTTGTTGATTTCTGATGAGATCTACGACGAGTTCGTGTTCAGCGATTCGCTCAACGCGGTCGCGGCTGGGGATTCTGGTATGGCACGCTGCCCATCACCTGCGCGAGGCGATGGGATGCACGAGAATGTGCTGCTGATTCGTGGGTTCGGGAAGACTTATGGATGCACAGGATGGCGTCTTGGATACGCCGCGGGACCTTCGGCGATTATTGATCAGATGTCCAAGCTCCAGCAGTACACCTTTGTGTGCGCTCCGGCGCCGTTGCAAGCGGGGGTCGTGTCGTGCTTTGATGCGGACATGAGTGAGTTTGTCGCGGAGTATGAATCACGGCGCGATATGGTTGTCGAGCGGTTGTCCAAGCACACGACGGTGGGCACTCCCGGCGGCGCGTTCTATGTCTTCGCGCAGGTTCCTGAACATCTCGGGATGACGGGGACCGAGTTTGCGGAGAAGTGCATTGAGCGGGAACTGCTTGTGATTCCGGGTGGCGCGTTCTCGCAGCGCGATACGCATTTCCGGATCAGCTTTGCGACCAATCGCGAACGGCTCAGCAAAGGGCTTGATATTCTGTGTGAGTTGATGGGCGGCTGAAGATTAGAGTAATCAGTGGTTTTAGAACCGGATCTGGAGGCGTGCGAACAGCCCCTCTTGATTCAGGTCCGAGGTCACCGCGCCCAGATCGAACTGCGAGCGGAGGATCTGGTAGCCTGCACTGAGACCGACGCGATCGGAGATGCGCCAGTCGGATTGCGCTTGGAATCCGAGGAGCGAAGACCCGACATTGACGGACTGGGTGGTTGCTGATCCGGTGAGGCTCCAGTCGTTGGAGATTTTCCAGCGGACGGATGAACCGATGGTGGGGACCGCGATGACTTTGTTGGTCGCGTCGTAGAGGTCGGTGGAGCCGCCGTTGGTGACGCGTTTGGAGATGTTGGCTTGGATCGCGGTGACGCCTGAGGTGAAGCTGAAGTCGACATCCCCGGATGACGCGGCTTGCCACTCGACGGCCATGTCGTAGAAGTTGTACTCGCCCTCGCTCTGGGTCATCGTGGAGACCGATTCACCGAGTCCTGGGAGGGATCCTTCTGAACCCGAGATGTTCCCATCGTTGAGCGTGGTGTTGCGACCGACATAGAAGCGCATGGTGTCGTCGTTGGTGAGTGTGTGGTCTCTGAAATCAAAGACGCCATCGATTGTTCCGGGATCGACGGTTTGCGTGTAGGTGAACTCGGACATCGACAGCGACGGCGTATCGGATTCGTGTGATTTGATAAGCTCGATGTCCGCGCCCATCGAACGCATCTCTGCGAACTCGGATTGGGCGAGGGTGACATCCGTTGGGACATAGCTCGGTTTGGTTTGTAGAGGTGGGCTGTTGGCGATGTAGAGGTCAAGCTCTGGGTGCATCATCATCCGAGGCCCGCTCAATGCGAGCGTGGTTTGCGACACGCACGCGATGCTCGCGATTGATAGCATTCCCAGATTGAATGATCGTGTTCGATTCATGCGTTGAATTGTGGCCCAATGAACCATGAAAGTCAAATCGGCGTTTTGGTGCTGTTAGTGTTCACAAAGCTTTCAATTTGTGTGCGGACAAAGTCGAGTTGTGGCGAAATTGACCCGCCATGAGGCGCAGGATTCGCCGTATTGAGCACATGGTTCGCACCTTTGATGGGAAGGAGTACAGAACTGAGTGCATTCGCGATCCGTTGTCCGGCGCGGGGATCGATCGCTTGATCGTCGGTGCCTTGCATGATGAGCGCGGGGGGGTTGAGGTGGGCGGACAGATTGAGGATGTTGTGCGCATCGGGATCATCGAGTTGTTCTTGCAACCACGATGCGTTGATGCGGAGTTCTTGGCCGGTGCGTGCGCTTGGTGTTGTGATGTATCCATCGTTGAGCAGCGTGTGTTGTGCTTCGTCGCTGAGTCCACAGCAGCGGTCAACCGCGTTGATGGTGATGACGCCTGCGAATGTTGGTTGGGTCGAACGCGCTGCGGCGAGGAGTGTGGTCGCGCCGCCTCGTGAGTGTCCTGCGATGAACATCGGGAGGTTCGCGCCTTCGAGTGTGCCGTCGTTGATTGCGTCGATGACGCAGCGGGTGTCTTCGACTTGCCTTGTCCATGTGTCGAGCGCGAAGAGGTCTGGTCGAGCGAAGGACTCGATGTCGTTGGTCATCCCGGAGCATGAGAAGTTAAATCGGTGAACGAGGATGCCGGCGCGCGAAAGGTGTTGCGCGAGGACGGGGATGAAGCCGTAGTCTTTGTAGCCTTTGAATCCATGAAGGAGCAAGAGTGTTGCAGTGGGGGTGGTGGACGGGTGTTCGGTATTTCCGATGATGTCGAGGTTGCGTGGATTGGTGATGGTCCAGTCGCTGGTCGTGGTGGTCTGCTTCGGCATGAATCATTATGGGCACCCATCGCGGCGTTGCGGGATGCTCGGGACGGAGAATCCCCCTATCCTGTCCTTCTATGACGAAAGAAACTCCCAACGAATCACTGAAAAACCCCGCAACGCACGCAAAGCCGCAGGGCGATCCCCAGGAGTGGGGCAAGAAGCCCCCAAAGGGTGGGGAGCACGATCTGCTCAAGGGCCCTCGCTTGCGGAGGCAGGAGCTTTGGACCACGATCAAGATCTTCCGCGAGTTCATCCGCGGATTCCGGAGCTTGCACTTCATCGGTCCATGCGTGACCGTGTTCGGCTCAGCGCGATTCGCTGAAGATCACAAATACTACAAGCTCGCGCAGGAGACGGGCGCGGCGCTCGCTCGCGCGGGATATGCGGTGATGACCGGGGGCGGTCCCGGGATCATGGAAGCGGCGAATCGGGGAGCACGGCAAGAGCGTGGGTTGTCGCTCGGATGCAACATCGAACTCCCGATGGAGCAGCATCCCAATCCGTACCTTGATCGGTTTGTGGACTTCAACTACTTCTTCGTACGCAAGGTGATGCTTGTCAAATACTCAAAGGCGTTCATCGTCATGCCCGGCGGTTACGGGACGATGGATGAAATCTTCGAGACCGCGGTGCTCATCCAGACCAAGAAAATCGAGCGGTTCCCGATCATCGTAATGGGCGAGGAGTTCTGGGATCACATGCGTGAGTTCATCAACAACGCATTGATTGCCAATGAGACGATCGACGCGGTTGATATGGACATCTTTCAGTGGACGGACGATCCCGAAGAAGCGGTCGCGATGATCGCTCAGTTCGGCACCAAAGGGGATGCTTTATAACGCCAAAGCACCGCTGTTTTGTAATCGTGTCGGATCGTATATGATGTGGTCATGATCCCACAACTCCTTGCAATCGTCCTTTCCCTCTCAGCAAGCTTTGGCATGCACCAGAACCGACCCCAGATCGACAGCGAGGTTGATGCGGAAGTCATTGATCTTTCAATGACCGTGAACGATCAGGAGTACGCGTGCAAGGTGGTGGTCAACGAAGCGGCGGAGAAGGGTGGGGCGGCGATCCTCTTCCTGCACGGCTACGGCGAGTGCGGTACCGACGGCGAAAAACAACTGACAGTCGGACTCCCGAAGCATGCGATGGAGAATCCAGAGGATTGGCCGTTCGTGCTGATCGTGCCGCAGAAGCCGATCTTCAATACCGAGTGGGAGGACCACGAAGAAGCGGTGCTCAAGATGCTTGATGAAGCGGCGGCGCAAGGGCTGTACGATCCGAAGCGTTTGGCGATCACCGGATTGAGTCAGGGCGGGCATGGCACAATCGTCATTGGAGCGATGCACACGGAACTGTTCAAAGCCGCGGCTCCGGTGTGCGGGTACACCGAGCGACGGATCTCCAAAGAGCAGCAGCGCCTCGAAGAAGTCGGCGCCAATCCGACGGACCCATCGGTCGTCAAAGCCGCGAAGGCACTCAGCGCGATCCCCACATGGTTTTTCCACGGCGATGACGACTCGGTCGTCCCCGTCAGCGAATCACGCTCATTGCACACGGCGCTTGAAGCGATCGACGCGGACACACACTACACCGAAGTCCCCGGCGCGAACCACAACTCGTGGGATGATGCGTACACGAGCAAAGAACTCATGCAATGGTTCCGGGATCACCTGAGCGAATAGAAGCTTGATCCGGTATCAAGCGGTCACAGCGGCGAAGAAGTCTTTCACGCTCGACTTGCCCTTGGTGCTGTACTCGTTCTTGACCGATGCGACAAACTCATCGAGTGGCATCGAACCAAGATCCTTCTCGGTCCCGAACGCACGGACGGACACGGCGCGGCTTTCCGCATCGCGGGGGCCGACGACGACCAGATACGGGATCTTCATCTCTGAGCCGTTCTTGATCTTTGCTTGGACGCGTTGGTCGTTGGTGTCGCATGTCGCGCGGATCCCTTGCTCCTTGAGCAATGCGAGGACCTCCGCGGCGTAGTCGTTGCTCTTTTCAGAGATCGGGAGCACGCGGACTTGTTCTGGAGCGAGCCATACTGGGAACGCGCCGGCGAAGTGCTCGATCAGCACGCCGATGAATCGTTCCATCGAACCGAACGGGGCGCGGTGGATCATCACGGGGCGGTGCTTCTCGTTGTCCGCGCCGACATAGCTGAGGTTGAAGCGTTCGGGGAGGTTGTAGTCCACTTGGACAGTACCGAGCTGCCACTCGCGTCCGATGACATCCTTGACGACGAAGTCGATCTTCGGCCCATAGAACGCGGCTTCTCCGGGTTCTTCGGTGAACGGGACGCCGAGGGTGGACGCGGCATCGAGACACGCCTTCTCCGCTTTGTCCCAGTTCGCGGGATCACCGGTGTATTTGCTGGAGTCCGGATCGCGGAGACCGACGCGGACGCGGTAGTCCTCCATCCCGAGCACATCGAAGATGATCTTGACGAGTGAGAGACAACCCTGCAGTTCGTCGCTGACCTGTTCTGGTGTGCAGAAGAGGTGCGCGTCGTCTTGGGTGAATCCGCGTACGCGGGTCATGCCGTTGAGTTCGCCGGATTGTTCCCAGCGGTACACAGTCCCGAACTCCGCGAGCCGGACCGGGAGGTCCTTGTAAGAGTGGGGGGCGGAATCGAAAATTTTGATGTGGTGGGGGCAGTTCATGGGTTTGAGCATGAAGCCTTCGATTTCACCGGTGCTCATGTTGTTGGAGAGCTGGGAACAGCTGCATCCTTCTTCGGAGATCTGGATGAGGTGATCGCGCTCGATGATCGGGGGGAACTGTGAGTCCGCGTAGTACGGGAAGTGCCCCGAGGTGCGGTACAGATCGAGCTTCCCGATGTGTGGCGTGAAGACCTCGTTGTATCCCTGCTTGGTGAGCTCGGCGCCGATGAAGTTCTGGAGTTCCTTGCGGATGACGGAGCCGTTGGGTGTCCAGAGGATAAGCCCTTGTCCGACGGATTCGTCGATGTGGAACAAGCGGAGCTTCTTCCCGAGCACGCGGTGGTCGCGTTTCTTTGCTTCTTCGAGTCGTTCGAGGTGTGCGTTGAGGTCTTTGTTGCTGAAGAAGGATGTGCCATAGACGCGGGTGAGTGAGTCGGAGTTCTCATCGCCGTGCCAGTATGCGGACGCGAGCGACATGACCTTGAATCCACCGATGCGTCCGGTGCTTGGGATGTGTGGCCCTCGGCAGAGGTCTTCCCAGTTCTTGCCCGGTTCACCGGTTGCGTAGAACGACAAGGACTCGGACCCCGCTTTGACCGCGGCTTCCGCGTTGTCGAGCTTGTATTTCGAGCCTTCGGATTTGAGCTTGTTGATCCCGTCGCTGATGGACATGTCGTAGCGGGTGAAGGGGCGGTCTTCTTTGATGATCGACGCCATCTCTTTTTCGATCGCTTCAAAGTCGCCGTCCTTGAGCGGGCGGTCCTCGGGGAACTTGATGTCGTAGTAGAACGAGTTCTCCAGCGGCGGTCCATAGACCAGCTGCGCCTCGGGAACGATGCGTTGGATCGCTTCAGCCATCACATGCGCCGTCGAGTGGCGCAAGAGGTTGAGCGCGTTGGGGTCGTCTTGTTTGTCGCGGGTCTTCTCGGTGACCAATGCGAGCGAGCAGTCGTGGTCGATGGTGGTGGAGAGGTCGCAGAGCTGCTCGTCGATGATCGCGCCGACGCATGCTTTGGCAAGGCGTTCGCCGATGGTCATCGCGACATCGAACGCGGAGACCGCGTGGTCGAATGATTTGACAGAGCCGTCTGGGAGGGTGATGTTGGGCATTGGTGGTGCTCGCTTGGTCTAAAACTTGGGACAGGTGCGCCCGGTTCGACCGGGTGCGGGTCATCCTATGAAAATCACCCGGCGTAGACCGGGTGATTGAGTGGTTTTTATCGATTTCTGGTTCCGTGGCACAGGCGTCTCGCCTGTGATGACTTCGCATTCCTCAAAGACCACAGGCGGGACGCCTGTGCCACGGGGGTTGGGTCTTTAGCAGCAGCTTGGTCCGCAGCCGCAGGGTTTCTTGGCTTGGATGTCCAGACTCGTGATGACTTCCTCAGCGGTCTGTCCGTCTGGAAGCAGTGCGGTCACCTTTGCATACAACGGATCGTTCGCGGCGGTCAACGCGTTGACATAGTGGGGCTTGGGGGTCAGAACGATGTCGTCCATCCCCGCATTGACCATCTGCTGACGCATCTGCTCGACCGGGATCGCTCCGGCGACGCATCCTGCCCATGCTTCGAGGATTGATTTGACCTCCGCAGGCACTTCGCAGAGCAGCGCGATGTCCGAGATCGCGACGCGACCACCCGGTTTGAGGACGCGGCTGATCTCGTCCCAGACCCGCTGTTTGTCCATCGAGAGGTTGAGCACGCAGTTGGAGATGATCACATCGACCGAGCTGTCAGAGACCGGGAGATGCTCGATCTCCCCGAGACGGAACTCGACATTGTCGAGGCCGGTGGTTTTCTGGTAGTGACCGATGTTGGCGCGTGCTTTGTCGATCATCTGAGGCGTCATGTCGATCCCGATCGCTTTGCCGGTCTTTCCGACCTTAGGTCCGGCGAGGAAGATGTCGAAACCGCCTCCCGACCCGAGATCGAGGATAGTTTCGCCTTCTTTAAGAGCGGCGATGACGGTTGGGTTGCCGCAGGAAAGCCCCATGTTCGCGTCGGCGGGGAGGGATTCGAGTTCTTCTCTCGTGTATCCGATTTTCTCCGCGAGTTCTCCCGCGTCGATGGTTTCGGTGACGCCGCAGGCACCGGCGCAGCAGTTGCCGTTGTTCTCGGCGATGCTCGCGTAGTCGGATCGGATCTGCTGACGGAGTTCTTCGGTGGTTTTCATGTCGTTGCTCCTTGTGTGTTGGAGGTTGTTTTTACGGAATCAGTCTGGACACAGCACCCCTCACGCTGCATCCGCGCCAGATCGAACGGCTCGATCTGATCAATATGTTTGAGTTTGACGATGTCGGTCTGGATCTGTTCGTCACCGAGCGCGTGCTGACGGACGAGCGTCAGTGCGTCGCTGATGAGCGGAGTGGGGGAGGGCGGGGTCTGGTAGTGCACCCAGCGGCCTTCCTTTCGGCTCTCGAGCAACCCCGCGTTCCGCAGCACCGCGAGGTGCTTGGAGATGGATGCGTTGGAGAGGTCGATCAGTTCGACGAGCTGGCAGACGCAGCGTTCCTGGTCCAAGCACGCCGCGAGCAAGCGGAGGCGGTTGGGATCGGAGAGTGCGTGGGTGATGGTGGTGAATGGGTTCATTTGATTTCTCATTTAGCTAAATGAGAAAATAGGATAAATATTCCCAAGGGACAAGCTCGCAATACGAGTAATTCGAAATTTTATTTGGATATATCGAAACTTGATATATTCAAGGGCGTACAATCTACCGAAGACGGAACCCAGAGGTGTACACATGCTGACATTGAAACAAGACCATTCCGAACTCGTCGTCCTCTCGGTGCTCGCTGAGGGACCTTCGTACGGATACGCGATCGGCAAGAGTATCGCGGCTCGCTCCGAAGGGCACTTCAAGCTCTCCGCATCGGGGATGTACCCGCTGTTGACCAAACTCGAAAAGAACGGGTTGGTTTCGACGAGCTGGGAGGAAGTGAAAGCCGCGACTGCGGATCCGGATTCAACCGGACGCCGGCGCAAGTGGTACACACTGAGCGACAAGGGGCGCAAACAACTCGCAAAGCGGATCGAGCACCATCGTCAGGTGCAATCGATTCTTGATGGGTTTGTGCTGCAGATTGAGGACCAACCTGAGAACCAACTTGAGAATGGGCTCGCGGGCTGATGTCCAAACTCAACGATTCCAACTTGAGATCAATCACACGGTCGAAGCGGGCGATGGTCACGCCATCGAATCGTGACTCGATCGCTTCGTGGTTGGATGTGTTGACTTCGATGCTCTCACTCCCGGAAGGGCAGCGCCAGCAGGTCCGCGACGAACTCGAAGACCACCTGCGTTCGCGGGTTGATGATTTATTGATTACAGGCACAGCAGAACCTGAAGCGATCCGCATCGCGGTCGCGGAGCTCGGAGAAACCGCCGAGCTTGCCAAACTGATTTCACACGCTCATACACGGGCCAATCCAAGGAGACGCATGATGAACATTGCATTGATAACAGCAGCAATCGCGGGAATGTCGATTGGGGGGATCTCATGGAACAACGCTGGGGGGACGGGGTTGGTGATGCCAAGCTCCGAAGGCGTAGTGTTGGCGGCTGAGTCCACAGAACGGGAAACCGCCGACGATCGAGTGCAGACCTTCGATATCGAGAACAGTTCGATGAAGACGATTCTCACCGAGATCGCTCTCAAGTTTGATCGTGAACTCCAGCTGAGCCGAGATGCGAGGGGCGGGAACTTAGCGGGTTATCTGCGCAGTCCTCACCTGTCGTCATTCAAAGGGGAATACACCTTCGATGCTGCACTTGCTGCGTTCAGGAACAATTTTTCGGAGGATGCCTACAACTACAACCTGATCATCACGGATTCGACGATGTTCATCGAATCATACGATGAGTTCCAGAAAGGACGGATCGAGACGCAGGTCCATGCCGGGCCAAGTTGGATGGATACCGATGAGATTGCGCAGTACTCGCACTCTTTGCGGAGCTTGTTGTCAGTGAAGCACGATCTTGAGTTCGCATCGATCGAAGTCATTGGCGATGCGATTGTGGTCGCCGCGCCTCCGAACATTCAGGTCGAAGTGGTCAAGATGATGCGTGAACTCGAAACCATCGCGATGCAGCGTCAGGAAGAACAAGCCGTCCAGCGAGAGCGGGAACGACAGCGTGCGATTGCGATGCGAGCCGAACGGTCGCAGGAGTTCCGCGAAAACCAAGATCGGATGGCAGCGGAGTTCGATCGGACGATCATGAACTTGCAAGATGAGTTTGATTCAGCGCGATCAGCACTGCTCGTGAGCAAAGCGAAAATGCGGATGATTGAAAACGAGATGAACAGAGATCCATTTGCTCATAAAAAAGAAGGGTGGGATGAATCTGAAGAAAAAGCACAGATTCTTGAACTCCAGTCGGCATACGACGAGGCTCAACTCGAACTTGAGGAGAGTGAGGACCGGTACAACTACCTCCGGAGCCGGCTCTTGGACTCCCAATATGCTCAGCTCTTCAAGGGACTCGAATAAGCACCCCTATATCGTGTCTGATCGCCGCCTTCGCTGCACAGTCATACCATCCTTGGTATGATCCGTGCACCGGAGGCGTTTTTTCTATGATCTGCCCATTCTGCAGCCACAACCAGGACAAGGTCATCGACTCACGCTCGAGCGAGGGTGGGGAGGTCATCCGTCGTCGTCGGCACTGCCTCAAATGCGACCGGCGCTTCACCACCTACGAACGCGTTGAGCCCGCGGGTCGATTGATGGTCGTGAAGAAGGATGGCTCCCGCGTCGCGTTCAGCTCCGACAACATCATCCGGGGCATCGCCAACGCGTGCGGCAAGCGACCCATCTCCGAAGATGTCAAACAACAACTCGCCAAACTCGTCGAGGAAGAACTCCACGCCGAGTTCGAACGCGAGGTCCCGACCATCCTGATCGGTGAACGGGTCATGACCAAGCTCCGTGATGTTGATAAAATCGCGTACATCCGCTTCGCGACCGAGCACCTGCAGCTCTCGACACTCGAAGACCTGCAACGCGAGCTTGATGATCTGTCGTCACGGCCAACAGAGAGCGTGGCGCAGACGACGCTCTTTACATCGGGCCGAGGAAAGAACTAGAACCGCAGCAGCTACTTCGAGCTTGAATCGTCCAAGATGGAAACATCGGGCTTGGTTTCGTCAAGCTTGATATCGTTGGGTTTGGGCGGGATGTATTTGGAGAACTGCACGCGTTGTCGCGAGGCGTCCTCGACTTGCAGCACGGCGAGTTTGGCCATCGCGATGAGTTCGCCGCGGTCGTGGATATCGAGTTTGTCACCGATGTTGTCGCGGTGGTTGTCCACGGTTGATACAGACCTACAGAGTTGTTTGGCGATGTCCTTGGCGCGGAGTCCTTGACCCATGAGGGCGAGGACTTCGAGTTCTCGGTTGGTGAGGACATCGAGCTTGCCAAGGTCGTTGAAGTTCGCGTGGATGACCATCTCGTTGGTTCGTGTCGAGCTTGCGTAGTCGTATTCTCTGGAGGTGATGGATTCGACGGTGATCAGTACATAGCTCACCGGCTTTCCGTCGACGATGGCTTTGACGGGGCGGATAAGTGTGCGGAGTCTGTAGCCGCCGAGGATTTCGAGGAAGGTGATGCGGTGGCCGGTCTCGATCGAGAGCTTGGCCACTTTGTATCGTTCGTGCGCCCAGTTCTCGGGTGCGAAGTCGTAGAGGGTTGTGCCGAGGAGGTCGTCGATGGATGCTTGCTGGAATCCCCTCGCCGCAACATCGTTGGCGCACACAATGGTGCCATTGACATCCCAGATCATGATCGAGACGGCGTACATCCCGTGGAGGAGTTCGGTAAAGAGCAGGTCGGTCGAGAGCCCCTTGATCATCCTGAGTTTGGGGAACTCTGCGTGAAGATCAGTGTCTTGCGGTGGTTGGTCCGAATCCATCATATATCTCTCAGAAAAATCATTTCCAAGTATACACAATATCCCGGGTCTGTGTGGATCTGTGGGGTGTTGTTCAGCTGAGCTTGGGTCGGTCCGAGTCTTTCCGGAACGAGATGTTGGTCCGGGTCGCATCGCTGACTTCCAGCGCCGCCTCGCGAGCCAGTCCGACGAGTTCGATTCGATCGGTGATCCCGAGCTTGTCTCCGATGCGTTCGCGGTGACGATCAATCGTGGACACCGAACGATGAAGCATCTCGGCGATCTGTTTTTGTCGGTGCCCTTGTCCCATGAGCGCGAGGACTTCGAGCTCGCGGGGTGTGAGGACCGACAAGCGTCCGAGATCGATCACATCCGCATCAATCAGATCCTCAGGATCACGGGTCGAGCGCAGCCAGCGGAGTTTGAGCGGAGTTACCGTCTCGACGGTGATGAGCAGGACCGTACCGAACGGCGATTCATGACCCAGCTTGATCGGGCTCATGGTTGAACTGAGCTTACTCCCACCAAGAATCTCAAGCACCGTCAGCGGGCGATCACGCTCAACTGCGAGTTCCATGTACTTGATTCGTTCGAGCGCCCAAGGCTTCGGAGTCAACTCCGTCAGGTTGCGTGAGATCACCGAGTCGGGTGTGTAACCAGGGAATGCGTTTGATGCGATCCGATTGGCAAAGAGCACTTTGCCTTCAGGTGAACACACCAGGATTGAAGTGGTATGGAAGCCGTTGACCAAGCATTCAAGGAACAGCTTGGATGACCGCTCGTTAAAGCTGAACGAATGCGCCGTGTCCGAAGACTCGTGAGGCGGATCGACCCGCGACCGAGAACCGTCCGGGGTATTTGAAAAAGACCCGTTGATCACGAGTGTGTCCCTTGCAAAATCGGGATCGCCAAATCCCGCCCACCCACATGTCCAGTGCAGACCAACAAACGGAGGCTGATCCGGTATAGACTATACAGGCCGTTGAGGCTGCGGGTATCGGTAAAATCAACCATTCGGAGAAACCAATGGGCTCCAAAGAATTCTCGACTCCAGAACTTTGCTTCGCTGATCTTCAAGACATGGGGATCATCAAAGATGGAATGATGTGTATGGTCGGAGGTTTCGGACTCTGCGGAATCCCTGAACAACTCATCATGGCACTCCGCCAGACGGGTGTCAAAGACCTTACATGCGTGTCCAATAACGCGGGCGTCGACGATTGGGGACTCGGTTTGCTCCTTGAAACAAAGCAGATCAAGAAAATGATCTCTTCGTATGTCGGTGAAAATGAAGAGTTTGCACGCCAGTTCCTTTCCGGCGAACTCGAAGTCGAGTTCAACCCCCAAGGCACACTCGCTGAGCGCGTCCGCGCCGGGGGCGCAGGAATACCCGCGTTCTATACCGCGACCGGTGTCGGTACCCAGGTCGCCGAAGGAAAGGAAACTCGCGTCTTCGCGTCCCCCAACGGCGGACAAGAACGGGACTTCATTATGGAGACCGGTCTGTTTGGTGATCTCGCACTTGTCAAAGCGGCAAAGGCGGATCGGTTCGGAAATCTGATCTTCCACGCGACCGCGCGGAACTTCAATCCGGAGATGGCAACCGCCGCACGCTTCACGATCGCGGAGGTTGACGAGATCGTCGAAACCGGTGTGTTTGATCCTGATGAGATTCATCTATCGGGTGTATATGTCGATCGGGTCGTGCAGACGGTGTCGGAGAAACGCATCGAGCAGCGCACAGTGAGCGCTGGTTGAACGAACGCCAGTTGAACGAGGGGTTAGTTATGAATGAAAGCAACGAAGCGAAGACCAAGCCTGAAACCAAGGCGTGGTACCTCCGTCCCAAGTCGATCATCGCGGCGATTGCTGCGGTCGTGTTTTTGATTCTGATCTTTCAGAACTGGGACTCGGTCTCCGTCCGGATTCTTTTCTGGACGCAATCAGTCCCCGCATCGTTGATGTATGTGTTCTTTGCGATTGCTGGTTTCATAGCCGCTCGGATCACCCACAAGACCCGGCCGAGGGCGACCGGGTCTGTGAGCAAGTGATCCAAGATCCGTTGGCGTTGTAGAACAACGGATCAAACCCTACCGACGCCGGCGCATTCCGAGGAGTGAGCCTGTCGCGAGAAGGCCCAGTGTGCCGGGTGTCGGAGTGATGACGACATTGTCCATGAGTCCAGCGAACGCGGTGTAGGTGCCGTCGCTGTATCGTGCGGAGAGTTGGAGCGAGTCGAACGCGACGCCGTCGATCGAGAGTGATCGTCCGACAAGATTATCACGCCCACCCAGATCCGAGAGCATGTAGGAATCACTCGCGACGAGCGTGCCATCAAGCGTCGCATCGAGCGAGAGGGTGATCCCGCTCCAGGGACCATTCTCGAAGAACAGCAAGTCCATTGAGGCGTAGCTCTCGACCTGTCCGGTTGTCATATGGAATGAGGACAATATATTGATCGAGAGGTTATCGCCTGCAATGTAAGTGCTGCCGAAAGAGAGTGCGTTGGTTCCGCTGAGCGCGTCTGGGAAATCGTTGATCGCGAGGGTTGCGTTCTCGACAATGAACTGTCTGCCGTACTCGCCCGCGACGAAGTGTGAACCGTCGGGGTTGATTCCAGCGACATCATTGAGTGCGGAGAAAGTGATCCCGCCGTCGGTGAAGCTTTCGCCCGCGAATCCTTCCGTCATGGATTCAAATCCTGTGACGCCTGCGAGTGACGAGCCGGCGATGGTTGCGATGGTGAGTGTCTGGAGCAGTAGCGTGTTCTTTTTCATGGTATTTCTCTCTTGGGAATGGGAATTGGGGGTGGGGGGTGGAAGAAACGGGGCCGAGCGTTGGCTCGACCCACTTGTGTGTTTACTTCGAAACAATCAGGATCGACGGCGACGAGCGGCGGCCATCCCGCCGAACATCAATGCTGCGAGCGAACCGGGCGCTGGAACAAACCCTTCGATGACAAACGCGGAGGTCGATCCGTCGTGGAGGAGTCCGTATCCGACGATGTCGCCGTTATTGTTGACACCGGTCGCTTCGATGAGCAGCTCAAACATCGAGTCTTCTTCGAGCAGGTCGTTGAGATCAAACATCTCCCCGGCTTTCCATGCCCACGCGCGGGAGTCGAGCCCGGAGTGCGTCCCGTCCCATGAGTATCCGACGATCATGCCCGAGTCATTGACATCGTTCGCTTCCGAGATGTTGAGCCCGTCGAGTGAACCCAGCAGCATCGGATCGCTGGGTTGTCCGAGAAGATCGCTCGTAAAGATCGCCGCTTGCCACGCGCCTCCATTGCCGAAGTTGGTGTGCCCGACGCTCATGCCGTTGTTGTTGATCGCGGTTGCGATTGAGAAGGTAAATCCTGCGGGACCGAGATCACGCGTGTCAAACCCGCCGCGTCCGTCTGGGGTGGAGATGCTCGCGGTGTCCGGGTCGCCGAAGAAGAAGGAGTGCCCGACCATGACGCCGTCGTTGTTGACGCCGCGGTTTGAGCCGCCCTGGTACAGGGTGCCCGCGACCTGATAGCCTTCGGATCCCCACACGAACCCCTTGCCGAATCCGGGGTTGATCGCGGCACTGCCAACCACGGTCCCGTTGTCGTTGATGTCACGAGCGGCGCTCGAACCAACCGCATTCATGTCCGCGCCCAGGTCGGTCGTGCGAGTTCCATCCCAGAGTGTTGCGGTGCGGGAGCCCATGCTGTTCTCGGAGTACCCAACGACCTGTCCGTTGTTGTTGATCGCGTACGCGAGCGAAAGGTTGTAGCCGGCTGCATGCGCGAGCGTGGTCGCGGTGCCGTTGGAGTCCCAGAGTGTGGATGAGATTGAAATCCCGCTGTTGGACTGACCAACGACCTGTCCCCAGTCGTTGATGTCGTACGCGATGGACTCGCCATTGGCTGGGCCGCGGAGTGCATTGACCGGCTGAGCGGAAGCAAGAGTGGTCATGCTCATCATGCACAGTCCGATTGAGAGTTGGGTGGTGGTTTTCATGGAAAGTCTCCTGTTTGAGTCGTGGTTGATTCTCTTGCTTGGTATTGAGTGTCCTCGGCCCGAGTTTCGCGTCTGGAGATTCAGGTTTCTTGAGAACTTTCCCAATGTATCTAAATCTGACTTGAAATCAACCCTCAAATCAGTTAATCTCGAAAAAATCTGAACTTTCCGCCCATTCACCTTTCTAGAGATACGGAAACCCCGGATTCGAGTTTCATGAAGCCACGCATCTTTACAAGCCCACACGAAGCTTTTCGGAGCACAACCGCGCTAGAAGGCGGTATTGTGCATGTCATGCCATCTGATTCCTTGATGAACTTGAAAGCACCCGCGGCCCCACTGACCGCAACCCAGCGGGCGCGGTGCGAGCGCGTAGCGTCCAGACTCCACGCGGACCTCTCCGAGCTGGTCAACCTCCTCCCAGACCACGCCCAGGGCGGTTCGGGGATGTCCCGTCATCTCGGGATCGTCCGCAACACCTGTCAGCGGGTGATCCAAGCGATCGCGGATCACGAGCCGACCATCGAAACGCTTATCAAGATGCCCGGCACCAAAGGGCTCCGATTGATGCTCAAAGCGATGGCGAAAGAAGGGATCGATCACACCAAGATCGAGATCGCGCAAGCGGGCGTCGATCAGTTCGACGGGCTCATCCGCGACTACGGCGGGTCTCATTCGAAACTCAGCGCCCGGATCACCGCGATGGATGCGAACCAACAGCCGCTCGAACTCGCTTCGCTTCAGGCGCGGCAGGCGCTGTATAAGGCAGCCGTGGGAATTACTGGACGCGCGGCCCAGTCCACCATTTCGCTCTACGCGTTCCGTCAATCACCTGAAGACACCGATGTCCTCCAACGCGCCATCGCGACGGGATTGATCCAAACCACTGTGATTCCAGGTGGAATGCCCGTCGTGATCTCCAACGGCAGCACGCTCCGCTGGGACGACGACCTCGAACACGCACTCAAAAACCTCGACGATTCGGACGCGCAGGGGACCACACCCGACGCGCTCCTCCAAGAGTTCTGCTCTCAACCGCTCCCAACCGTCACCTCCCGAGGCACGCAAGAGAGCACGATCCGCGTGATCGATCCCCAGAGTCTGGATCATCCCCAGACCTTTGATGTCGTCAGCGCGGCGCGTTCCAACCATCCGTTTATTGATCCGCAAGGGATGCCGATCTTCAACGAGATCTGGTCACTCGCGAACTGCCCTTCCAAGAAACTGATCTTCGACATCTATATCCATGAGGACATGGAACGGATGTTCCGCCCATCAGTCGATGCACAGCAATGGAATCCGAATCTCTCCGCGCCGGGTGGGGATAAGTGGGTGCTCCGGTACCCGCAGGTCCCGACGCTCGAACTGCTCGGAAGAGGGATCGGCAATGCGGCGACGGCTGGCTATTCCCGGCATGCTCAGCTTACCAAGGTGTTCTTCGAACGGATCGGTTGGAACCCATCGGAGTTCTTCGGCCTCCGCTGTGAGGTCGATTTCCCGATCTGGCGCGGCGGATACTGCATCAAGTTCGTGCCGGTCCAGAATCCGATCGGTTAAGCACGCATCGCGGTTTTTGCGCCAAAATCACGATATCAAGGAATCTTCCTGCGATTCAGTCTCAATAGGCAAGCGATCTATGCTATACTCATGTACGCATTTGATGCAGGAGTCCATAGTGCTGAACATCCCAGACCAACCCAATCTCGAACTCGCGGCGACCGCTGTTGAACCCAGCGAGTCCATCCCGCTGAGCCGACTCGCGCGAGGGCAGAGCGGACGGGTTCGCATCCAAGGCACCTCGACGGAAGTCAAGATGCTCCGCGCGATGGGCCTTCGTCCCAACGCGTCGGTGACGATGTGCCGATTTGGTGAGCCTTGCATTGTGTCGCTTTCGGGCGCGTGTGGTGGTGGGTGCCGCATCGGTCTCGCGAAAGAAATCGCGGGTCGCGTGATGGTCGATCCAGACTCCCCGATCAACGGCTAATCATCATGAGCAGCGTCGATACCCCTCCAGTTGTCGGCGGTCGCACCATCGCACTCCTCGGGAATCCGAATGTCGGGAAGACGACGCTCTTCAACCGCCTCGTCGGACTCCGCGCCAAAACTTCAAACTTCCCAGGGACCACCCAAGAAGCACGCCACGCGTACTACGACGGCTCGGTGCTGATCGATCTCCCGGGTATCTACTCGCTCAACCTCGACATGTCCGAGTCGGAAGTCTGCAGGCAGACCTTGCACGGCGATCTCGCGCCGATCGGGGTCAAACCAGACATCCCTGACGCGATCCTCGTCGTCATCGACGCGACCAACCTGATGCGCAACCTCACCATCGTCGCTGAAGCGATCGATCAACGGCTCCCGATGGTCGTCGCGGTCAACATGATGGACGCCGCGAAGCGCCGCGGGATCGGGATTGATCTCGAACGACTCAGCGAGTGTCTGGGATGCACAGTCGTCGGATGCTCAGCAAAGACCGGGGACGGCGTGGACAAACTCATGGATGCGATCCACCACGCGACCATCCCAAACCGCAGCGCGCCGACGGAACTCGATGCGATCGAAGCGTGGAGCGATGATATTTATTCGCTCGTAGCCGCGGCTAGAGAAACACCGATCAATGATCGGTTGACCGACCGTCTCGATCGCGCGTTCACGCATCCGTTGCTGGGTGTGCTGACCTTTGCGATCATTATGACGGGGTTGTTCTGGGTGATCTTCAAGCTTGCCGCGATCCCGATGGACCTGATTGATGCGTGGTTCGGGAGCTTTGGTGGTTGGGTCGGTGGGATGCTCCCCGAAGGACCGATCAGCGGCTTGCTCGTCGATGGGATCATCGCGGGGGTAGGTGGGACGGTGATCTTCCTGCCTCAGATCGTTCTGTTGTTCTTTCTGCTCGCGCTGCTTGAGGGGACTGGGTACCTCGCTCGCGCTGCGTTTGTGATTGATCGCGTGCTCCGTCCTTTCGGACTCAGCGGGCACGCGTTTGTGCCGTTGCTTTCGAGCCACGCGTGCGCGATTCCCGGGATCATGGCGGCGCGTGCCGTCCCCGATCCCAAAGATCGGCTCGCGACGATCCTTGTCGCGCCGTTCATGAGCTGCACGGCTCGCATTCCGGTGTATGTGTTGTTGACGGTGATTCTGTTTCCGGAATCGCCGGGGATGCAAGCGGTCGCGTTCACCTCGTGCTATGTCATCGGTGTCGTCGCGGCGTTGCTGAGCTCGTTCTTGGTGCGCCGGACGATCCTCAAAGGCCCATCAAGACCGATGGCGATGGAGCTCCCGAGCTACCGATTGCCCGATTTGAAGGCGGCGTTCTTGTTGACCTACGACCGCGCGATGATGTTCCTCCGCAAAGCGGGGACGCTGATCGTCGCGATCTCGATCGTGCTGTGGTGGCTCGGCGCATACCCACACGCGGCGACGCCTCAAGAATCGATTGATCTCCGTCAACAAGCGGTGCTGAGCAGCGACACCGGTACCATCGAATCACTCGAATCCCAAGCGGACATGATCGAGGCGCAGAACGCATCGGCCAAGTCGTTCCTCGGACGCATCGGCGGTGCTGTTCAACCAGTCTTCGAACCGTTGGGTTACGACCGCAAGCTGACCATCGGGGTCCTCGCAAGCTTCGCGGCGCGTGAAGTGTTCGTCTCGACGATGGCGGTGCAGGTCGTCGGGACCGACGACACCGAGGATGACTCGGTGCTCGCATCTATCGCAAACGCCAAACGCGACGACGGCACTCCGGTCTTCACCCGAGCGACAAGCTGGTCATTGCTGGTGTACTACATCCTCGCGATGCTGTGCTTGCCCACAGTCGTCGTCACCGCGAAAGAAGCCGGGGGCTGGCGCTGGGCATGGCTCCAACTCGGATGGATGACCCTGCTCGCGTACTCTGGCGCATTGATCGTGTACCAAGCGGTTTCGATGCTCTCGTAGGACTATGGTGAACCATGCCTGTAGATGATTGGCAGTTCTGGGTTGTGACGGCGGTGGGGGTGATCGCCGCGCTGTGGTTGGTGCGATTGGTGCTTCCCAAGAAGAAAAGAGGCACGCGTGCATCGCTGACGGTGGGGGGAAAACCAGTGGGGAAGCCAGTGGGCAAACCAGTGGGTAAATCGTCCGGAAAGCCAAAGAACGATTGCAACTGCGGCTAACGAGTCCGAGTCCTATACTGGACTATGCCACTCACACGCGATGAAATCACCAAACGGGCCGCTCAAGAACTCCAAGACGGGTATGTCGTCAACCTCGGGATCGGGATGCCGACGCTGGTCGCCAACTACATCCCCGACGGCATGGAGGTCTGGCTCCAGTCGGAAAACGGACTCCTCGGGATCGGCCCCTTCCCAACCGAAGACAAGGTCGACCCCGATCTCATCAACGCGGGCAAACAGACCATCACCACCCTCCCCGGCTCGTCCTTCTTCTCAAGCTCCCAATCCTTCGGCATGATCCGAGGCGGACACATCGATATGTGCATATTGGGAGCCATGCAGATCTCCGAGAAGGGCGACATCGCGAACTGGATGATCCCAGGCAAGATGATCAAAGGCATGGGCGGCGCGATGGATTTGGTCGCGGGTGTCAAGAAGGTCGTCGTCACGATGGAACACTGCAACAAAAAGGGGGACGCGAAGATCCTCAAAGAATGCAACCTGCCATTGACCGGCAGAGCGTGCATCGACATGATCATCACCGATCTGTGCGTCCTGACCATGAATCAGGATCGAGGCCTGTTCGAGCTCACCGAACTCGCTCCGGGGGTGACGGTCGAGGAAGTGGTCGAAAAAACCGAAGCCGAGATCATCGTCAACGGCACCCCAGCAACGGTAACGCTCTAAAAACACCCATAAATTCGTCAGAATCAGTTGGCATTGCCGGTTTACTGAGGTAATTTTCCCTTACACACTTTCGTGCGGAGAGAGCATATGTTATCAGTTCGCTTGAACACCCTGATCGTTTCCTGCCTTGCTGGATCAGCACTCGCTGGAACCCCAAATCTCATCATCAACGGCTCATTCGAAGAGTCTTCCCTCAATCCCGGCGGCAGTTTCAATGCACTGGGTGGTGGTGATACCTCGATCAACGGATGGACCACGGTCGGCAGTGGCGTCGATTACCTCGGGGGCCTCATTGCCGCATCCGATGGCATCCGCAGCATTGACATCAACAACACCACTTCCGGCGGCGGGATCTCGCAGTCGTTCGTGACCCAGGTCGGATGGACCTACACCGTCACCTTTGATATGGCCGCGAATATGTTCGGTGGTCCCTTTGAGAAGATCATGAATGTCTCTGCGGGCGGTTCGGGCGAAGACTTCGTCTTCGACTACAACGCCGCAGGTTCGACAGCACAGAACCCGAACTGGGAAAGCCACGAATGGTCATTCGTCGCGACGAGCACCACAAGCACACTCCAGTTCACCGGCGTGACTGGGGGCGTCTACGGCGCGGCCCTCGACAATGTTGTTGTGACCGGGATTCCAGCACCATCCGCGTTGGGCGCGATTGGTCTTGCGGGTCTCATGAGCACTCGCCGCAAACGCTGATTCATCAACACGCAGTCTTGTTCCCAGAGTCTAGGGGTTTCTACTCGAATTCCTGACGCCGGTGTTCATGCGCCCTCGCCAGCGACATTCGTATAGAAAGTATGGTATATTGCGACCACACACTTGGAGGTCGCTTATGCCGTTCTACGAAGTTGTTGGACAAGATCACCGGACGCGTTCCAGCCGCACGCTCGACATCAGCGCGAGCAGCGCCGATGACGCCGCGTTCACTGCAGTGGATTATGGTCTCATCGAAGTGAAAGTGAACCAACTCACCGATCGCGATCTGCTTCACAAAGACCTCGCGTGTTTTTTGTACGCCGATCCGATGGCGACCAAGCGTGTGCACGCGATCCCGGTCAACGCGAACTTCCCCGCATCGGTGCTGCTGGATCATCCGATTCTCACAATCAGTGCCGGCGTCCTGCTCGGTCTTGCAAGCTTCCGGGTGATGGAACTCATCGCGACCCGCGTCTTCACGGTGCTCTTCTAACAACTCAATCCCATCCAAAACACACAACGCCGCATCATCATGCGGCGTTGTTGTTTGTTGTATTGTGATCGGATCGTTAAGGCCCATCATCCGGATCCGGCGAGTCAGGCAGGTCTTCGACCGCATCTTCTATTTCAGTCGCATCTGCGTCGATCGAATCGTCTTCGATCTCTCCCAGAGCGATCCCGATCGCTCTTTCGATCTCATCGGACAGGTCGATCTCGTGGGGAGTCTGTGTGACGCCGACTTCATCCGCCTTTGCTTTGGCGGTCGCGATCAGGGTACGGAGCTCGTCATCGGAAACCTTGTCCGCGGATTTGAGCGCGGTAATCGTGCGGCCATTCTGGTCGAGCTTCATGTTCAGCTTGATGTCGTCCTTGTCTGGCGTATTGGTGATGACCGGAGCGAGCACCTCGTTGATCGAGTTCGGTGGGAGTGATTCGTCGAACAACCCTTGGGTATAGCGAGCCAGTTCGATCCGCGCTTGGGCTTGTTCTTCCGCAGGGAGACCGGACTTGGAGAAGTACAGTTGATCGATTCCGATGACCAGAGCCGCGGGGATGACCGGCGAATGCATGAGTTCATCGGCGATGTTCCCGAACTCCGCCCATTCGACTTCGCCTTCAACAAACCGTTCCATCAGGTTGTCAACATGCGCCATGATTTCCGCGTGCTCGGCGGGGTCGATCTTCGCTTTGATGAGCACTTTGTCGATTCCTGATGTTGTTGCATCCGCGGCCCAGGTGCGAAGGTTGGACACCACGAAGTACGTCCCGACCCCCGCGAGGATCAGAAAGATGAGGATGACCACGCCGCAACCGATGAGCAGGTTTCCGCGTCGGTGAGGCAAAATCTTGTGTGAGTTGATTGTTGAATGTAGATGTTTCGTCTTTGTGAGGTTCATAGGTGTTCCTTGTGCGTGTGCCGGGCATCTTATTGGGAATGCTCGAACCTTGATTTCATGGATCAGATCATGTCAAGATCATCCTCAATCAGACCGAGTGTACCATATCCTCTGTGGGGACAATTCACCACACTCTCGCGTAGAGATCCATCATGGCGAACTACAAAGTCGAAGAGGTCGGGAAGTGGGTGACCCAAGCCAAGACCCTGCCGCGGGCGCTTGAGTACTAAGCGGTTGCAACCAGTTGAATGACTACGATCCCGGAACATCCCTCCGGGATTTTTCATTGGAGCCCACATGTCTGCATCATCTTCATCATCGTCTACTTCAAACTGGTTCGACGCCCACCTCGATCTCGCGTACCTCGCGGAGAACGGGCGTGATCTGCACGCGGACCTGCGATCGTGCCGAGGTCGGTACCAACCCGCGAGCATCACGCTCCCGAGCATGGTCGCGGGCGGTGTCCGAAACTGTCTCGCGACGATTTTCACCGAAGGCGTCGATCCACGCAAAGCGGACGAAGAGACCGGCGCGTTCACCTATCCGTTCGGAGATGCGAACGCCGCGTACCAAGCGGGGATGCGTCAGTTGTTGCTCTACAACGCGTGGCGCGATGCCGGGGTGATCACACAAATGCCCCGGCGCGGGCACGGCCCCATAGAGCAATCCTCGCCAGAATCCCCGCTCGAAGGCGGTCCGATCAACATGGGGATCCTCGTCGAGTGCGCCGATCCCATCACCGATCCCGATGAGCTTGAAATGTGGGTCGAGCGCGGCGTCGTCGCGATCGGGATGGCGTGGTGGCACCAATCCAGATACGCCGGGGGGAATGGAACCGACCACACCCGCTCAGGCAACGGCTTGACCGATCTCGGTCGCGCCCTCGTCGAACGCATGGATCACCTCGATGTCGTCCACGACCTCTCGCACCTCTCCCAGCGCAGCGTCCACGACCTGCTCTCGATGACCGACCGTGCCGTGATCGCGTCGCACTCCAACTGCCGAGAACTGATGGGCGATCCGAACTCGCCACAAAATCAAAGGCACCAGAGCGACGAGACCATCGCGGAGATCGCCAATCGTGGGGGGGTCATCGGGATCAACCTGCTCTCCTCGTTCCTCCAGCCCGGACTCCGCGACAAGGGACGCGCGGACATGGAATGGATTGTCCGTCACATCGAGCACATCTGCGAGGTCGCGGGGAACACCACCTCCGTCGGACTCGGTTCAGACATGGACGGCGGATTCGGCGCCGACGAACTCCCCCAAGGCATCAACACCCCGAGCGATCTGTCAAAGATCGGTGAAGCACTCCGCAATCATGGTTGGAGCGACACGGACATCGCGGGATTCACCCATCAGAACTGGTTGCGATTCTGGGGCTGGAACGATTAAAGAATTCGGCCCTCTGAAGCCGCCCGCCGTGCCGCGATGGTGTCCAGTGGATGCCCGCATTCCGGACAGATGACCGGAGGCATCAGTCCAGCGATGTTGTACCCACAAAAATAGCAGTTGCCTTCAATGTCCGCCGCTCTCGGGGTTGCGTCGAGCATCGCGTCCCAGATGACGACAATCGCGGCGCGAGCGAGTGCTTCGTCGCCTTTGACGAGCGTAATCGCGTACCGGTCGCTGGATTTGAGCGGGTTTTCGATGATCTGTGCGGTGATGCCGCGGAGGTCGAGCCCGTAGATGATCTGGGCCGCGTGGGAGGTCGAAGGCGCGGTCGTCAGGATGATCGTGTTGGGATCGCTCGGCATGGAGGGACAATAGGGGATAGTGTTGACCCATGTCCAAGCCTTATTCGCACATCCCGGTCCTCGCTCAAGAGGTTGTTGAGTATCTGCAACCCCAGTTGGGACAAGTGTTTGTGGACTGTACCGCTGGATTGGGTGGTCATGCGTGCCTGATCGCTCCCGCGATCGGTCCGACCGGAACCATCGTCCTCAACGACATGGACGCCGGGAATCTGGCGCGAGCGGAGGAATCTGCTCGGATTGCGATGTCTCCCGAGGACCCGAAAGCCGCGAATGTCGTCGCGATCCAGGGCAACTTCGCTCAGCTCCCTCAAGAACTCGTCAAACGCGGGATTCAAGCGGACATGGTGCTCGCGGACTTGGGATTCGCGAGCACGCAGGTCGATGATCCGGAGCGAGGGCTGAGTTTCCGTCATTCAGGACCATTGGACATGCGTCTGGACCGGTCCTCACCGATTGACGCCGCGGAGCTGGTCAACACGCTCCCGGAGAAGGAAATCGGGGATCTGATCAAGCAGTTCGGGGAAGAGAAGCACGGCCGGCGCATCGCACGAAAGATTGTTGAAGTACGGGCACTTGCGCCGATAGAAACGACTGATCAGCTTGCCGATCTTATCCGTTCGGCCGTCCCGTACCCCAAAGGACCCCGCAGCCCCATACACCCCGCGACACGCACCTTCCAGGCGCTTCGGATCGCGGTCAACGATGAGCTGGGTTCACTCGGACTGCTTCTCCGCTCCATCGGCTTTGGAGCGAAGAAAGTCCAATCGGGAGACACGGGTTGGCTGAGTCCCGGCGCACGGATCGCGATCATCGCGTTCCATTCGCTCGAGGATCGTCCGGTCAAGCAATCGTTCGCCCGTCTGGGTGACGAGGGGCTCGTCGAGCTGGTCACACGCAAGCCCGTCGGGGCAAGCGAGCACGAGATCGGGATCAACCCGAGATCGCGTTCCGCGAAGATGCGTGTGTGTCGGGTGCTCGATTCAACGATCGGGTAATCCAGTTCGGGACGCGAAGGAATGCGTTCTGTTTCACAAGTCACTTTTTTTAAGCAGGCACCATTGCATGCGCAGCGCCAAGGAATCGGCCGTGACCAGAGAAAGCAAACTCGCACTCATTCTGAGCTTCGTCCTGATCCTTGTGGTCGGGGTGCTTGTCAGTGACCACTTCTCCAAAGCGACCTCCATGGACCCAGACCAGCTGGACGCGCTCAACCGCCAGCCGCTCGTGCAGCTCCCGGGTGCAGAACGCAACCGCATCGAGAGCGCCATCGATCGCGTCATGCCCGACGAGAACCGGTTTGCAAGCATCGTTCCAAAGGACCCCGAGCCTGTCGTGATCGCCAATGGTTCGGGTCACACCGGGTCATTGCTCGATGAACTGTCCAACGGTCTCTCCAATGGTCTCAACAACAGCATGAACAACTTCAACGCGCCCGCGCTGGCCAATCCAGTCCAGATCACAAACTCTCAGATTGAAACCCAACCAGCAACCCGCCCGCTCGGTGCGGTCAACCACACGACCTACACCGTGCAGGAGGGTGATTCGCTGTACCGCATCGCTGCTGATGCGCTCGGTGATGGGAACCGCTGGACGGAAATCCAGCAGCTTAACGCGGACAAGGTCGGAAACAACGGCATCATCAATCCCGGGATGACCCTCAAACTCCCAAGCAACGCCCGCGTGTCTGCACCACAGCAACAAGCGCCGACCCGTTCGAGCACCGCTTCGAAGAAATCAGAAGCTTCGACCACCACCTACACCGTCGCCGCGGGCGATACCTTGGGTGAGATTTCGATGAAGCTCCTGGGGACCTCGCGTCGTATGAACGAGTTCGTGAAGCTCAACGGCCTCAAAGACGCCGACGATATCCGTGTGGGCATGAAGCTCAAAGTCCCCGCCAAGTAAGCCGACCAGCCGGAGCCGATGATGTTTGTGAAGTTGATCGTGCTGATTCTGGCGCTCGGTTCAACCGGGGTAGGCGTGCTCTCCGTTCGTCAAGCTCGGCTCGAAACCTCAAACGAGATGACCCAGTCCCGTCTCCGCAGCCGAGAGCTGACGCAGCGGTCGATGGAACTCCGCGCCCAGATCGCAGAGCGGATCACCCCCGACCAGATCCGCGCGATGCTTGGAGATCAGCTCGACCGGTCGATGGTCAACCAGACCCACCACCGAATCGAACTGCTGGACCCAAGAGATCCAGAGCCAGCGGTTGCAGCCGCAGAAGAGGCAACCGATCCGATCCCGCAAGAAGCCGTCGACCAACCCAACTTCTGGACTCTCGACGACGGCACCCGCGTCATCGTGATCGATCCGGAGCACTAAACGCATGAGCACGATCAGCACAAACGGATTCAGTCCAGCACAAGAAGTCCGGTTCGGACGCATCATCCTCGTGGTCCGCGTTGCGGTGATCCTTGGATTGGTGCTTGTATTGGGTCGTGTTGCGCAGTTGCAGATCGCTCCGAGCGAGCCATTGTCCGCACATATCCAGCCCCGCGCGACCACGCACACCCTCGGCGCAACGCGAGGCGATCTCCTCGATCGGCGCGGGCGTGTCCTCGCGACCACCCGCATCGCGCGTCGCGTCATCATCGATCCAACCACGATCACCGCGAACCTCGATCAAGCGGTGGTGGGGCTTGCGGGGGCGCTCTCGATGGACCCCGGCCAACTCGGACAGCAGGTCATCGGTGCGGTGCTTGAAAACAAGCGTCGTGCTGCGATCCTCGCGGAGATGGACCAGCGTCAAGCAAACGGTCTTGAGCCATTGCTCGATGACGAGGGGAATCCTCGCGCGCGCCCTCAGCTCAGCCGCTACCTTCCGATCAGCGGCTTGATCGACATGCAAACCGCCGAAAAAGTCCGCGCGTTCAAAGAAGAATCCAAACTCGGGGGTGTCTTCCTCGAAGACCAGCAGGTCCGGCAAGCGAGCGCGGGCAAACTCGTCGGCTCCATCGTCGGCAAGCTCGGGTTCGTCAATGACAAAGCAACCGACCGCACTGGAATTCTCGGAGCCGAGAATCTGTATGAGAAACAACTCGAAGGCACCGACGGCTCATTGACCTATGTCCGCGACGCGAGCGGGGGGCCGCTCTGGGTCCAGCGCGGTGCATGGACCGAAGAACAACGAGGCGACGATGTCCGATTGTCGATCGATCTGGAAATCCAGCGCATCGTTCTCGAAGAACTGACCGCCGGTGCTGAGATTGCCAACTCCGCCGGCGCTCGCGCGGTCGTCGTCAATCCAAACACCGGCGAAGTCCTCGCGATGGCCGATGTCCTCCGCGAGGTCGAGGGGCTTGTTGAGTTCCCGTGGTACGACCCAGAAGGCGATGTCCCCGCGGCGACCTTGCCCGACAAAGGCAACCGTCCACGCTGGCGCGTCCTTCAACCCGATGATCACCGAGACGGCGACAACGCGCAAGCACGCAACCGCTGTGTCCGCGATCTCTACGAACCCGGATCAACCTTCAAACCCTTCGCGTGGTCGCTCGCGAAAACCAAAGGCCTGCTCCCCGATGATGAAGTCCTCAAGATTGAAGGCAACCGCTACAACCCTTACGGACGAAGGGTTCTGACCGATGTCACCCCCAAAGAATCACTCACATGGGACGGCGTCATCGAGTACTCCTCCAACATCGGGATGGCGATCGCAACCGAACGCCTCGCACACAAAGACCTCCGCAACGCAATCCGCTCGCTCGGATTCGGGAGCAACTCCGGTCTAGGCATCATGGGCGAACAGTCCGGCATCGTCACCAGCGAACGCGACTGGACGCACTGGACGCAGACTTCTGTGGGAATGGGCTACGAGGTCTCGGTGACCCCGGTGCAGATGGCGCGTGCGTTCTCTGTCTTCGCGCGTGATGGGATCATGGCGGGGACACTGCCGCAGCTCCGACTCACCGCTGCGGGTCTCGACGACCGTCCCGGTCTGACCAAAGACGAGATTATCATTGAGCGTGTATTTGATGCGGATGTTGCGATGCGTGTGCGTGGGCCGATGACCATCGTTGCCCAGAACATGGACGACAAAAACCAACGCTACGACGGCGCGCCCGCTCCAATGTATTCCATGTTCGGCAAGTCCGGGACTTCCAACATCCCCTGCATCCCTCCAGCGGGGATGCGTCGTCCCAACAACGCGTCGGGGTACTTTGCCAACCAGTACAACACGAGTTTCATTGTCGCCGCGCCCGCGAGCTTGCCCGAGATCGTGGTGATTGTGGTCATCGACGACCCCGGACCCGAGCGCGTCCGCAGCCGCACGCACTATGGTTCACGCGTCGCGGGGCCAGTTGTTCGTAAGATTGTTGAACGGGTGCTGCCGTACCTTGGGATCGAGCCCGATCTGCCGGTCGACGAAGATTGAAATCATTTTAGATTGGTGATTGCCCGCTGAGTGCCGCGTTGCGTCCACCGGGACGGACGATTCGGCTGATGAACACTTGGTACTGCTCATCAAGTTCCCGAAGCGAAACCCCCGGCGCGATGATCGACAGCACACCCGGACCCGATCGACGGGTTCGCATCGTGCGTGCATCGGTTTCGCTGAGGTTGTCAAGCAGCTCTCCACGCACGGTGAGTTGGAGCGTGCGAGCGAGTCCTGTGGAGTATCGCCCGCCTTCAAACTCTCGGAAGAAATGGACGAGCGCCCAGTGCTGTGCGTAGTAGGTCAGCGCGCGGTCGCCGCCTTGATCTGTGGACATGAGGTCTTGGGGACGATTGCTCACCAGCGTATGCAGCGACATCAGCGAACCGTTCGCGTGCGCCTTGCGGAGTTGGTCGTAGCGTTCAAGATTCGCCCAAGGCAGAAACTTCGGGGTGTCCGGTTCCACCTCGTCCCAGCGGAACCCTTCGAGATAACACGCGATGCCCTCGTCGAGCCAGACCGGGAGGCGATCGATCATGACCGCGTGTGCGTATTGGTGCCAGCCCTCGTGCGCTGCAATCGCGAAGGAATCGCGTGGACCAAGGTCGTAGTAGACGCCTGTGGTTCCGACGCTGAACCCGCCTCGCTCGATCGCGAGGTAGACCGGGGCGCGGTCCTTGAGAACCTTCTTGGTCATGGTTTCCCATTGTCGGCGCGACCCTAAGAAATAAGTATCGACGGGTTCGCTCGGTTCGGGAAGCACCGTGAGCGCGGTGCGCGCATGAATCTGCGAAAGCTCAACAAACGACGGTATACGAATCAACATCTGCCGATCGGTGATGGTGGTGCGGATCGTGCTGCTGGGGGTGTAGTAGATCCATCCCGCGTTTCCCTGATACGACCAAGGCTCGCGTCCCGCAACAAACTGTTGCACCGGCGCGGCGCGAGTTTGAGGCGGTGTGCTTGATGACGAGCCGGATGAGGTGCATCCGGTCGACAACAGCACGGTTCCCGCGATCGCAACCAATACAAACGCGCGGCTCATCCGAGCTTATCCAGCGATGCCTTCATCGAATCCCGGTCCTGAATCTTCTGCTCAAGCTCGGCGCGGGTTTGGTTGACCAAGTGCTCCGGTGCTTTATCGGTGTACCCCGGATTGGATAAACGCCCTTCGAGCCCCGCGATGGACTTGTTGAGGTCTTCGAGTTCCTTGGTCAAGCGCTCCTTCTCGACCGATGCATCCACAGCATCCGCAAGATCGCTCAAGCGGTACTCCGAACCCTCGAACACAAACGCCGCACTCGATTCGGGTGCTGGATCGGAGGTCACTTGCTTGATGTTCCCGAGCGTCTCGACCAACGGCGACCACCGCGCTACATCGTCCGCGAGTGAACCCGACACATGCAGCACCACCGCACGCTTTGCGTGAACCTTGTTGGACGCACGGATCTCGCGGATCAGCGTGATCAGTGCACAGATCCGGCCGTACGAGACTTCCGCGACCTCGTCACGCAGCGTCGAATCGGGCGCGGGCCAACCGGATTGGCAGAGCGTGTCGTTGGTCCGGGTCTCGTCGAAGTTGAATCCGGTGATCTCGCGCATCGGGATCGTGGAGAGCCGTTCATGGATCGATTCGGTAATAAACGGCGTCACCGGATGCATCAATCGCAGGATCGCATCAAGCACCAACCGAAGCACCGCGGCTTGATTCGGATCGTTCTCGACCGTCGGCTTGATCGATTCAAGATACCAGTCACAGAAGTCGCGCCAGAGCAAGTCGTAGATCGCATCCGCGTAATCCTTGAACATGTAGTTCTTGAGTGCAGCATTGATCGCGCCCGTCGCGTGAACAACGCGCGAGAGCATCCAGCGGTCGACGAGGGACAACTCTTGCGGATCGATCGGCAGGCCTGCACGAACCGGGTTCTTTTCGAGCATCATCATCGCGAACTTGGATGCGTTCCAGAGCTTGTTGCAGAGGTTGCGTCCTATGTCGAACTTGGGGGAGGTGTTCTTGCCGGTCTTTGCGTCGTGCTCGACGGGCATGCGGACATCTTGGGTCTGCGTGGTCATCTGACAGAGCGTGAACCGCATCGCGTCGGCGCCGTGGGAGTGGATGATGTCGAGGGGGTCGACACCATTGCCGAGCGATTTGGACATCTTGCGTCCTTCGCCATCCTGGATCATCGCGTGGATGAAGACATCTTTGAACGGTGCGGGGCCGGGCATACCAGTTGCCGTGGCACAGGCGTCCCGCCTGTGTTCTTTGTCTGACGATGTTGAGGATGAAGACACAGGCGGGACGCCTGTGCCACGGGGTTCTGTTGTTTGCAGGAAGTACCGGTTGAACATCGTCATCCGCGAAACCCAGAGGGTGATGATCTCGCGTGCGGTGGTCAGGACGGAGGTCGGGTTGAACGCGCCGAGCATGGACTCAAAATCAGCGATCCCCGATGAGTCTTTCGCTGCGGATGCGTTTGGCCATCCCATCGTCGACAACGGCCAGAGCGCGGAGGAGAACCAAGTGTCGAGGACATCGGGGTCTTGGGTAAAGACTAAACCAGAGCCAGTGTCTTTGCCCCAATTTTCTTGTGCTTGATCAGAGATGTCACACACATAGATGTCAACTACACCGTCCCAACAGAAACCTCGTGTGCCATCTTCGTTTTTAGGGAAAATTTGGTCATAGCTTAGTGATTCGCCTGTGGCTGAGTCGATCGCTACTGCGAAACAACCATTGCCCATGTGATGTCCCTCCAAGACATCATCTAAGCTTTCCATACATAGTCCACCAGGCGCGTTTTCGTCTGTGAAATCAACTCTGCAATGCCACACCGGAATCCGATGCCCCCACCAGAGCTGGCGCGAGATACACCAGTCTCGCAGGTTGTCGTGCCAAGTCTCGTATGTCTTCGCGTAGCGAGCGGGGAAGAAGTTCATGGAGCCGTCGGTTGAACTGGAATCCGTGGCACAGGCGTCCCGCCTGTGTTCTTCCCACTGAAAGTCCCTCAAAGTAAATGGATAGGTACACGCTTCAGAGCACAGCCCAGCCCGAGCCGGATTCTCAAAGACATAGTTTGCCTTCTCATCGAACTCATCAGCATCCCGGATAATCCGGTCGTAGGACTCATCCTGCCACACGGGGCCGGTGGTATTCCGGAGTGTGTTGATCGCATGTGCTGTATAGCTCTTGATTGAGTGCAGGATGTCAGGGAGTCCGTGCCAATCGTTTGGAGATGATTCCAGCGGGCGCAGGATCACATGGACATGATCAGGCATCACGGTGGCGATGTAGGTATGGTGTCGATCACCGTGAAAATGGAAGCATGCGTTGAGGATCAGGCTCTGTTCATTTTCTGAGAACTCGCCTTGTGCGGATCGAAAGGTGATAAAGTAGGATTTGCCGTCTTGGTGCCAGTGAGGGAGGTTTCTGCTTGATTTGCTGAGGGTGGGGTGACTGGTGTCCGAAGTCATCACAGGCGGGACGCCTGTGCCACGGGTTCTTGGTGTGGATTCGGGCCATGCTTTGAGACTGGCTTCGGTGCGTTGGTTGGGATTGAGGGCGCGTTGTGCATTGCCACGCAGTTTGTCATCGGTGACTTTGCAGTACCACTGGTCGCTCAGGTACGGCTCAATCGCGGCGTGACTCCGGTACGAATGCCCGACCGCGTGCGTGTACGGCTTCTTCGCTTCCAGCAGGTTCGCATCGCGGAACGCCTGTTCGATCGCGACGCGAGCGTCTTCGCGGGACATGCCAATAAACTGCTCGCCGCCTTCGTTGTTCTCGGCGCGTTCCCATCCATGCTGGTCGGAGATGGTTGCGTCGGGGGCCATGATGTTGATGACCTTGAGGTCGTGCCGAAGACCGATCGCCCAGTCGTTCTGGTCGTGCGCTGGGGTGACTTTCAGGAATCCAGAGGCGTATTTCGCTTTGGTGTCCGAACTTTCGGAGTCGGCCATGACCACATAATCGTCCCCGATCACAGGGATGATGCGACCAACAAACGGCAGCTTGACACGCTTGCCAATAAACTTCGCATGCTTCGGGTCTTTGGGATTGACCGCAACGCCTGTATCACCAAGGTAGGTCTCCGGACGCGTCGTCGCGACGGTGACATGCTCGCCCGTCTCGTTGCCCGCGTCATCCACAACGGGATAGCGCATGTACCAGAAGAACCCTTCGACATCTTCCATCTCGACCTCGTCGTCGGCGAGCGCGGTCTGCGTGACGGGGTCCCAGTTGACGAGGCGCTTGCCGCGATAGATGAGTCCATCGCGGAACAACTGGAAGAACGCTTCGCGTACGGCGCGTGCGCAGATGTCATCCATCGTGAAGCGTTGGCGTTCCCAGTCGCACGAGCAGCCCATCTTCTGGAGCTGGTCGGTGATGCGTGCTTCGTATTCGTCTTTGAAGTCATGGACAAGCTTGAGGAAGTCCTCGCGGCCATTCTCTCCGGAGAGTTCCTTCTTTTTGTAATCCGCAATCCCAGGCTTGCCCGCTTCCTTGAGCTTGCGATCGACCATCGTCTGCGTCGCGATCCCCGCGTGGTCTGTCCCCGGCATCCAGAGGGTCTCGAATCCCTTCATCCGATGCGCACGGATCAGAATGTCCTGGATGGAGTTGTTGAGCGCGTGACCGAGGTGCAGGGCGGCGGTGACATTGGGTGGTGGGATCAGGATGGTGTAAGGCTTGGCTCCCTCATTGAGGACGCGGTTGGGATCGGCGTGGAATGCTCCCGAGTCCATCCATTTGGACCACATGACGGGTTCTGTCGCCGCGGGGTCGTAGGCTTTGGACATCGGTTCGAGGGGTGTCGATGGTGGGGTGGTCATATCTCGTCCATTCCGGGCATATTCAGGCAAGCTGGGGCAAGTTCGTTGGGGATTCTCTGTGCCAACAGTGTACGCGGCGACGATAATGAGTGTGATGACCTCCCCCCAATCCACACCAAACTCTCGCACCAAATTCCCGCCAATCCCAGCGTCTCGAATCGGAGCCGTGGAACCGGGGATGCTGGCGCTGGTCGTCGCGGCGACGCTCTCGTTAGTGCTGATCTTCTTTGCGGCCAAATCCTTGCTGGTCGATCCGGATGATCCAAATGCTCCCAAATCGGACGCTCTAAGCAGCTCGGCCAACCAAGCCGCCGCGGGACAATCCGCACCGACCCAGACCATTGAGCAGGTGCTCGAATCGGTGCAGGTCTATGTGTCGTCCGAGGAGTTCGGTCCCGCGGTCACCATCCTCAAGGGCGCGATCGCGCAGTACCCAGCGGATGCGGACCTTCGCTTCGCGATGGTGGAACTGTACATGATGATGCAGGACTTCCCAAACGCATACGAACAGATCGTTGCAGCGATCGACCGCACCCAGGGGGTCGACGCAGCCGCCCAGTTCAAAGCGGGCACGCTCGCCAACACCATCGGCGAGCCCGAACTCGCGGAGTCCCATTACCGTGCAGCGATGGAGGCATCCCCAAACAACGCGGACTACCCGCTGTATCTTGCGAACATCCAGTTCAAACTCAACAAGCTGGACAAAGCGAAAGCCTCGCTCGCGATCGCGGCGAGGCTGGCTCCGGACCGGGCGATGATCTACGCGACATGGGCAAAGATCGCGCTCCGCCAGAACAAGCTGACGATCGCGCAGCAGCAGATCGAGAAGGCGCGGAAGCTTGAGCCTCATGTTCCGGCATGGACGATCATTGAGGCAAGCATCCAGAAGCGGGATGGGCATCCGGAGCGGGCGATTGAGCTGCTGACCGCGCTGCCTCAGGTCGCCCTCGACGATCCCGAAACCATGCGGTTGCTTGCTGAGAGCTACGGCATGATCGGTCGTCCGGAAGACGCGGCTTCGCGGATGGTGGACTTTGCGACGGTCCACAGTAAAGACGAGCTTGCTCCACAAGCGGCGTTCGATGCGGCGGTGTGGTTGGAACGGGCGAAGCTGCGCGAGGATGCGGTGTTGTGGGGACGACGGGCGCGGGACCTCGGGCACAAGCAGGCGCAGGGCTGGCTCGATTCGCTCCCGAAGGTAGATTAGTCTTTAAAGGACTGCTTATAAATCTTCGTCGAACTCGGTGATCCCGCTGTCCAAGCGTCGGCCCGCCTCGGCCCACGCGTCGATGCTGATGTCGGTTGCGACCGCCTCGGGTCTGGACCGCTTGCGCCGGCTGCTCCGCATGACCATCCACATCGACAGCAGCGTCACCACGAGCACCCCCAGCAACGAGACCATGATCAGCAGGGAAATCCCCTCCCGCATCGCGTCCTCTGGGAGGACCCCGCGTTCAGAGACCTCGCTCACAACTTGAAAGACAGCAAGGTTCACGACCTATTCTACGGACAAACCCCCGGCTCGGATGCTACAGTTCCCATCAAAACGATGATGAGTTCTCAAAAAGGAAGGACTCTCAACGGATAAGTTCTCAGAAAGGACTTTGAACATGCACTTGGAAGCACATCAGAATGTGATTAACGACTTAGAGGCGCGGATTGTAACGATCCGTGACTCTCTTTGACTATGAAAACAAACGAAACCGATTGACCGAACTCGAAGAGAAAATGGGCGCGATGGACTTCTGGGACAACCAGGACAAAGCCAACGAGGTCGTCACCGAACTCAAGCTCATCAAAGCACAGACTGATCCCATCAAAGATGTCACCGAGGATTTCGAGAACGCCAAACTCGCGTTCGAGATGTCACGCGAAGACGGCGACCAGGACCTCCTCAAAGAAGCCGACGAGCAGCTCTATAAGCTCATCAGCCGAATGGACAAAATCGAGGTCCAGTCACTCCTCTCCGGGAAGCACGACACACGCAACTGCTTCTTCACCATCTCCGCAGGAGACGGCGGCACCGAAGCAAACGACTGGTGCGAAATGCTCTTCCGTATGTACCTCTACTACTTCGAGAACCACGGATTCGACATCGAAGAAGTCGAAAAATCCCACGGCTCAGAAGTCGGGCTCGACTCCGTCACCCTCCATGTCAAAGGTCCATTCGCATTCGGATACCTCGGATGCGAAAAAGGCACCCACCGACTCGCACGCGTTTCCCCATTCAACGCACAAGGAAAGCGTCAGACGAGCTTCGCGACCGTCGATGTTGTTCCCGAGTTTGCCGAAGCGGAAGTGAACATCCCCGACACCGATCTTGAGATCCACGCCTTTGCGCGTTCGTCGGGTCCCGGTGGTCAGAATGTGAACAAGGTTGCTTCGGCGATCCGTCTGATTCACAAGCCAACCGGGATCATGATCCTCGCATCCACCCACCGCGAGCAGCAGCAGAACCGCAGGCAAGCGATGACGATCCTGACCGCAAAGCTCGAGCAGATCGCGGAAGACAAACGCCAAGCAGAGATCGACGAAGCCGGCGGCGGCAAGCTCGAACACCGAGGCTGGGGCGCACAGATCCGCAGTTATGTGCTCTACGACAACCGCGTCAAGGACCACCGCACCGGACTCGAAGCGAACCCATCAACCGTGCTCGATCGAGGGGACATCCAGCCGTTCATCGACGCGGAGCTCAAACGCAGGCGTGCGGCTCGGGGGTGATGCAGTGTTTCATATCAGCACATGGATCGATGCGTTGTTCACCAAGTGCAAGACGCGATCGGAGCAATTCATCCTCGTCGTGATCGCGCTGACGCTCGCGACGATCGGCTACTTTGTCGGGGATTGGCTGCTGGGTTTCGCAGGCGCCGCTCGCCAAAGCATCGGAGAAATCGATAGCGCACGAACTCAGCGAGAGTACACCCAGTACGCGGTTCTCGCGTATGGGGTGTACGGGATCACGATGTTGCTGACCGCGAGCATCGCATTTGTTGGGGTATTGAATCTGTTTCGATTCTTGACCGGAACCGGTCTTGCTGATCCGGGTGAGGAGTGGGGCTCATGATTCTGTACTGGTCGATCATCATCATCTGCAATATCCCACTCTACTTCGGCTTCGGATGGGTCATCTTCAACAACTGGGGGCGATTCTTTGAATCGGTCCGTTTCTGGCTCACGCCTGATCTGATCTCTGCATTCCGAGGCGAGTGGGCGGAAGATTACTGGGCAGAAATGGTCATGATGTGCTGGTTGTTCCTGTGTAGTGCGTCAACCTACGCGACGCACTGGGTGGCGCAGACTTATATCTTGTGAGCAGTTTAAATCGCGTGCTAGCCGCGTAGTCTCAGGACCGTTCGGGTGAGGAAGTACCCAGTCCCTGCGATTCCCAAGAGTGCGGCAGGAAGCCAGAGACCATTAGAACCCAGTCGCTGGGCGCTGATCACCCCGAGTACGCCGCCGGTGACGAACGCGAAGAGGATGGACGCGAGGAGAACGAACTCCCATCCGAGCCGTTGGTGACCGGTGAGGAACTGCCCGATCTGGAATCCGAGGTCGGTGATGACCCCGGTCAAGTGCGTCGTGCGGATGATGAGCGAGCGGTAGGACGCGGCCATCGCGTTCTGCAGTCCCGCCGCACCGGCGGTCAGCATCGCGCCGGTGATGAGCGATTGATCAATCAAGAGTGCGGCAAGCGAGAGCAGCACCGCTTCGATGAGGATCGCGAGTCCGTACCGTCGTCCGATGTGCAGGGTGGAGGAACCGACGATCATTCCCGAGCAGATCGCGCCGAGGATGAACGCGACGACAAGTCCCGCGATGAGCTGCGCGTCGATCATGTCTCCGCGACCGACATCCGAACTCCATCGCGAGATCGTTCCGGTCAGGTGTGTGACGGGTGGTGCGCCCAGCGCGATGACGAGGGTGTTGATGTATCCCGCGATCCCAGCGAGGCCAAGCCCTCCCAGGAGGACGATCGCGAACTCAAATCGGTGCTCTTTGAGCGATGGCATGGGTGGGCTCGGTTCTATTTCTTCTTCTTGGGATGACGGAACATCCGGAGTGGTCTTGGTCCGGGACACATCCCGACGGCGCATCCATCGTTATTGCATCCATCTTGATTGTTTGGCTTGCCGCCATTGGGACCTCTGGGGTCATCGGGATCATCCCAGTGGTCGTCTTGGTCTTTCTGTTCTTCGACGGCGGTCATGATCGCGCCGACGAGGATCGCGATGAAGCTCAGGACGGGGACCATCGGGTTAAGTTTGAGGCCGTAGACCGGGAGGACGACATAGAAGACGATCCCGAGGATGAGGATCAGCACGAACGCGACGATGAGCCGTCGCGCGAGTTTGACGCCTTCTTTGTTGTGTTGGTCTTGGAGGCGGATGCGTTCGCGTGCTTCATCGAGCAAGCGGTCCGGGTCTTCAGGGGGTGTATTGGACGAGTCGGGTCCGATGAAGAACTGTGGTGGATTTGGTGGAGTTGGGTCGTTGCTCATCACGAACTCACATGCAGATCGATTTTGCTCGAGTCATTGACCGCGCGGATCAGGATCACCACGAGCAGGCACAGTCCCATCGCGAGGGGGACGAGTGCGGCGAACCAGAGGATGCGTGCTCGCGCGATCTCGTGTTCAATGACATCCTCGAGACTGCGGAAGATCAGCATGGATTCGTTGCGTTCGGTCTGGATGGAGAGTGTCAGCTTGCCGTCGTCCTGCTTTGGAATTTTGAGGAACTGCTTGTACTCGCGTCCCATCATCGAGTTCCAGCGTTTGATGGGTTGGGTCGGGACCTCTCCTTGCGTGTTGGTGATCGAGATCTCCATCGGTGGGACCTCGTCATCTCGACTGTTGACAGGCATAGACAGGTAATACCCCGAAAACGGCGTCGGATCGACCAGCTCGTAGACTTCCGCGGAATCGAACTCGGCGATCGGGTGGACCGCGCCGACGGTGAAACCACGCACGAATCCGACTGTTGGCAAGACCGCGATCAGAACCGCGATCAGGATCAGAACCAGCGCCCAAATCCCGATCTTTGCGGTGCTTTGGCGAGCGAGGTATGTGTGAAATGCGGTCATTCAATCACCCTTATACCAGCAGCGAAGCGGGTGATTCGAGCAGTTCCTTGACGGTCTTGAGGTACGACGCGGCCATCGCGCCATCAATGATGCGGTGATCGCTCGAAATGGTCATGGACATTTCTGATCCGATGACGAGTTCTGCGTCCCCGTTGTCGTCGTATTCCACGAATGGTTTCTCGATCGCTCGACCAACCGCAAGAATCGCGGCGTTCGGTGGATTAATGATCGCGGTGAAGTGGTCGACCCCGAACATCCCGAGGTTGGAGATGGTAAAGGTTGATCCCGAGAGTTCCGCAGGCGCGAGCCCCTTGTCGCGTGCTTTGGATGCGAGGCGCTTGGTTTCTGCGGAGATCTGACGGAGACCGATCTGGTCGGCGTTGTTGATCGTCGCGACGACGAGCCCGCCGCCTTTTTCTTCTGGGAGGGACACGGCGACCCCGATGTTCACATGCCCATGCAGGGTGATCGCGGGGCCTTGTGGGTTCCAAGACGAGTTGATGAAGGGGTGTTGGTGCATCGCGATGGCGCACGCTCGGACGATGAAGTCGTTGACGGAGAGCTTGACGCCTTGCGATGCGAGCTGTTCGTTGAGTTCGGCGCGGAGCGCGTTGAGCGAGTCCATGCGTGCGGACATGGTGACCTGGTAGTGGGGGATGGTGGTCTTGGATTCGATGAGTCGTTTGGCGATGACCTCACGCATGGTGTTCAGCGCGACACTTCGTGATTCCAGAGCCGCGCCCGGTGCGGGGAGCGGTGCAGGCATCGGCGCGGGTGATGACGAACTTGTTGTCTCAGCGGATGCAGGAGCGGCTGCTGCTGCGGTGCCTCCTGAGATGGCTTGCTCGACATCTTTCTTGAGGATGCGGCCGGAGGGGCCCGAGCCATGGATGGAACCGATGGGGATGTTGTGTTCTTGAGCGATCTTGCGTGCGAGCGGAGAGGCGAACACGCGGTCTTCTTCACTGGTTGCGGGTGGTTCAGCGACAGCGGTTGCGGAGGGTGAAGAAGTGGAGGTGTCCGAACCACCTGCGGATGCGGTAGCACTCGGTTCAGCGGAAGCGGATGAGCCAGATGACCCAGACGATCCAGAGGCACCGACCGATGCGATCGCGTCTTCGACGGATTCGCCGTCTTCAGCGAGGATGATGATGGTCTCGCCGACATTGATTTTCTGACCTTCTTCGATCGCGAGCGAGGCGACCACGCCGTCATCAAAGGATTCGAGTTCCATCGTCGCTTTGTCGGTCTCGATGTCCGCGATGACATCGCCTGAGGAAACGCTGTCGCCTTGCTTGACATGCCATTTGACGACGGTGCCTTGTTCCATGGTGTCAGACAGGCGGGGCATGGTGATGTTGATGGGCATACTTAAACTTTCATGCTTTCATGAGCGGATTGACGAGTTGCATAGTCTACCGCATCCAGAATTTTAGGTGATAAACAGTTGTCAAACTTGATCATTGTCTCGATTAGTGAAGGGTACACGAGTTTCCATTGTTCTTCAGTATCACGATACCCGCATCCGAAATCGCCAGTTGTGATGACACACGCACGCCTGTTATCAAGCCGGTCCCATGAGAGCGACATGTCAATTTCTGTCTCGATTTCATCTTTTTTGGCATGCAAATAATCAAAGATGTGAAGATTTTCGTCACCGGAGTTTGGTCCTCGATCAATGTACAAGAATACAGATGAGGAGTTCATCTTGACTCCATACATGAAAAATACACCACGAGTTCCTGAAGAAGCTGAAAGCCAAGGGGCTTTTCCAGAGGAGGCATTTGCATGTCGATTTGTTTTAGTCGAAGCTAATTCTAGAAGTCCAGAATAAAACTGCTCACGAAGTTGCTCTCGCTCATTGATCTCTTTCTTGTCTTTTCCAACGGCTTTAATTTCTGCACTAGGACCAACAATCCTAGTGAGAAGTAGTGCAGGCTGAGAATCATTGATTTGTATAGCTTCTGCCTTGAGGAGAAAGAAATTGACATCGGTCGTTTTGTTGAGCCAGCTGACTGTTGCTGTATGTTCCGGGCGTGCATCGCTGACTATCCAAATGGCTGATTTGGCTTCGTATGCAGTTAGATAAGTTAGCAGCTTTCCCAAGTGATCATGATCACTTCGTTCGAGTTGATTTTCAATGACTACTGTGTCGCCATCCGAATTTTCTGCAACGAGATCAACACTGAATGGACCCGCAGGTTGTTCTCGCTCTACTGAGGAAAGAGATAACCCAGTGCATTCATTGATAACATCAATGTTGTCCGCAAGCCATGTAGTGAAATGATGTGCTTCATGTTTCCAGACATCGCGAAGTTGCACTCGAGTTATTTTTCCAATACTCATTGAATATCCCATCTATTTTTGACCACTCGGCAATCCGCGGATGATTTTAAATTCATCGAGTTCGATTCCCTTTGTTTAGAGCCATGTTGGGTCTCCGTTCGCTTCGAGTGGGCAATCATAGTGCCCTTCGCGTGGTCTGAACTACTTCTATCGGCTGGTCTATAACCAGCGTATCAATCGTAACACAACAATGGTGAGCCCCATACATGCCAGCATGATCAGGGTCGTCACAAGGAACCCGATCGTGTTGCTTGCCAGCGGGATGCCCCCGACATTCATCCCGAGCATCCCGGTAAACACCGTCAAAGGCAAGAAAATCGCCGCCATCACCGTCAAACGGTAGACGCGGTTGTTGAGCTGCTCGGATCGCTGGGACACCATCTCGTCCCGCGTGACCGCCGCCTTGGCTTCGATCGCGGCGAGTTCTTCAACGATGCGCCCGAGTTGGTCCCGCGTGAGGGTTGCTTGGGTGAGCGCGCTGCCTGATCCGGTGAGCTGCTTTGCGGTGCTGAGGGTGACCGCCGCTTCGTAGAGCGGAAGGAGGTAGCGGTGGAGGGCAACCGTCCGCAATCGGATGCGGGAGAGTTCGGTGACTTCGGGTGTGGGGATCTCGTCGTCGATCACGCTGAACTGGATGTCTTCGAGCGCGTCGCCAATCTCCTGAACCAACGGCGCAATGTACTGGATCATCTGTGAGAACAACTGCACGAGCACGCTCGCAGGAGAGGAGGGCGGATGGTCGGTATTGAACTGCTCAGCGATCGCTTCCGCGGATCGCATGCGCCGTTTGATGACCGTGATGATGCGGTCCTTCTCGATCCACACACGGATGGATTTCATATCTTCCGGGACCGATCCCTTGTCGAGGTTGATGCCTCGTCCGACAAAGAGCAACCCGGTCTCGGTCTGGATACAACGCGGACGCGCGTGGTCCGCGATGAGTGCCTGCGCTTCGGTGGTTGGGATGCCCGACTTGTTGAGGATCCACTCGCGTGCGTTGGTGTCTTTCTGCGCGAGGTGCAACCAGGTCCATGTGTCGGATGGGGGGGTTCCGTACGGATCGGACAGGTCCTCTCCGCGACTGTTGATCGCGAGGAGGACACCGTTGGGTGCGGTGGATGGATCGGAGTGGATGTTCATTCGCTTGGTGTATTCCCGTTGTTCTTGAAGTCCTTGATGAAGTCGTTGAGGAATCCACAGAGTTGTTCCTCTATTTGTTGCTTGACCGATTCGGTGTCTTTGACGCTCATCGTGTCCTCGGTGTATGTGTCGGGGAAGGTGCTGAGTTGCGGATCGAAGACGACGAGCCCGTGCTTGCGAGCGATCTCGACGATGGTGTTGAGCGTTGATGTCTCGATACTCAAGAACATGGTCATGTACATGTATCCATCGACCGTGTCATGGTCGCACGACCAGATCGCTTTGTCCATCTCATCATCGGCAAGCTCGGAGAGCGGGGGGTAGTGCTCCCAAATCTCGCGAGCACACGCTTCGAGTTCTTTGGTGGGTTCACCGAACGGATAGGACTCGCCATGCTCAATTTGGTCGAGGCCCTTGCTGACCGATTCAATGGACAGGTCATCGGAGTTTGGTATGATCAAGAGGTCGTAAGACATGATGCTCCTTTCGGTAAGAGCTTAAAGCATGCCCTTCACCGCATCGTAAATCCGATCCGGGTTCGGAAGATACTCATACTCAAGACCCTTCGCGTAAGGCGTAGGGACATCCTCAGTGTTCAGACGCGCGGGCGGTGAGTCGAGCCAATCGAAGCAACGCTCGCAGATCTGCGTGATCACTTCGCTCGCAATCGACGCGAAAGGCCAAGACTGATCCACAACCAGCACCTTGTTGGTGATCTTCACACGCTCGATGATCGAATCAATATCCAGCGGCCGGATGGTCCGCATGTCGAGCACATCAACCTCGATGCCTTCGGCAGCAAGACGCTCGGCGGCTTCAAGACAGAAATGCACCGGACGACCGAAACTCACAAGCGTCACCGCGTCGCCTTCGCGTGCGAGCCGTGCTTGTCCGAACGGGATGTAGTATTCTTCTTCCGGGACATGCGCTTTGTCTCCCAGCATCCGCTCCGACTCCATGAAGAAGACCGGGTCCGGGTCGCGGATCGCTGTTTTGAGCAGACCCTTCGCGTCGTAGGGGTTGGAGGGGATCGCCATTTTCAAACCAGGCACATTCGCGTAGAGCGCCTCGACACACCATGAGTGCGTGGATGCAAGCTGACCGCCCGCGCCGTCGTTGCCTCGGAACACAATTGGGCAACCGAACTGACCACCGGACATGTAGAGCATCTTGGGCGCGTTGTTCAGGATCGGATCCGCGGCGACAAAGCTGAACGACCACGACATGAACTCGACGATCGGGCGCAATCCCGACATCGCGGCGGCGATCGCCATCCCCGCGAAGCCGTTCTCTGAGATCGGGGTGTCGATGATGCGTTGGGGTCCGAACTCATCGAGCATGCCTTGGGAGATTTTGTACGCGCCGTTGTACTGCGCGACTTCTTCTCCGAGCAGGAAGACGCGTTTGTCCCGTCGCATTTCTTCGCTCATCGCTTCGCGGAGTGCTTCGCGGTACTGGATGATGCGGTCGCCTTCGAAGGGGGGGAGCTGATCGTTTGGGAGCATCGTCGGCAGATCGAGGTTGTGCTCGATCGCGGGGTGGATGTCGGAGGTGATCGGTTCGATGGTGGGGAGGGTGGTCATGATGGGTTCTCGTGTTCGTCGATCGGATCAAGGGTGATGACAATCGGTTGTGCGTCGTTCGTTGATTTTCCCGGCGTTGCTTTATCCCGTCCGAAGACGAGGGTGATGAGGACTTGGCCCATGAGCAGCAATCCGAAGACGATTGCGAGCAGGATGAGTGGGCCGTTGATCATGGGTTACAGCAGCGGGTTGTTCAGCCCATGCGTGTAGGTCGCGGTGGGGGAGAGGTTCTTTTCGGGGTTCGCGTAGACATCGGTGAAGAGTTCGCTCGCATCAGGAACCGGTGATTCCTCGGCGAACTTCATCGCGGCGCGGACCTGGTCTTTGATCGCTTTTTGCATCGCTTTCCACGAGTCTTCCGTCATGTCTCCCGAGTCCATCAGTTGACCCAGAAGCCGTGCGATGGAGTCTTTTTCTTTGTACTCTTCGACCTCGTCTTTGGTGCGGTACTTTTGGGGGTCGGACATCGAGTGCCCCTGGTAGCGGTAGGTCTTGAGATCCACAAATCCCGGACGCGAGTTCTCCCGGCATTGCTCGACAAAGGGTTTGAACTCGGTGTAGAGGTCGCAGATGTCGAGTCCGTCGATCTCGACGGAGTTGATGCCGTAGGACTGACCGCGTGAGATCAGGTTGTCCGCGTTTGCCGAGTGTCGGTGGATGGAGGTGCCCATCGAGTACCCGTTGTTTTCGATGATGAAGATGACGGGGATGTCGTGGACGGAGGAGTAGTTGAGCGCTTCGTGGAACGCGCCTTGGTCGATCGCGCCGTCTCCGAGGTAGGTGAGGGAGACTTTCTTTTTGCCTTCGCCCATGACTTCGAGTTTGTATTTTTCAGCGAACGCGAGACCTGCGCCCAGTGGTGTTTGAGCGCCGACGATGCCGTGCCCACCAAAAAGCCAGTTCGGTTTGTCGAACATGTGCATGGAGCCGCCTTTGCCCTTTGCACAGCCATGGATTTTGCCGAACATTTCCGCCATGCACGCATCAGGGGTCATGCCGCGCGCGAGCGCATGCCCGTGATCGCGGTACGCGGTGACGACGGGATCGTCGTCGTTGACCGATGCGATGGTTCCGACAGCGCACGCCTCTTGACCGGTGTAGATGTGGCAGAAGCCGCCGATCTTCGCTTGCTGGTACGCTTGCATAGTCCGGTTTTCGAACTCGCGGATGAGCTGCATCTGACGGAGCCACTCGAGTTTCATCTCGGTGGTGATCTCGAATGATTTGGGCTGGCTGGTCATGGATTTGGCTGCCTTGGATTCGGATTGGGAGGTGGTTGCTGGTGTCATGCGTTGCTCATCTCTGCTCGGTTGTTTTTCCGGGGGGCGGCTGCCCAACCGATCTGCTTGAAGTGTCCCGACTTACGCTCCGGGCACCTGTTTGCACGACCTCGGAAATATCGGTCGTTTGGGTGCCCAGTTTGACTCAGTCCAAAGGGATCGCGCAGATCTCTTGGCCGATTCGCACATTGTAGGGGTATTCCGGGGTTGGGGTCTGGGAATGGGGGTCAAATTGGCGGTTGGTTGGGGGGGTGGGGGGTTGGGGGAGGAGGGTTGTGAGGGGTGGGAGTTGGTTGGGATTGAGGGGATCCCCTCTCCGGGTGGCCCGACGGAGGATTCCGATCCTCCTTCGGGTCATTGGATACAGCGTTGCATGTTGACCAAAGACCCGAAGGAACGGAAGCCCGTTCCGACAGGCCATCCGCAGAAGATGAATGTGAAAAAGAACAAAGCACCCCTTGGGGGGATGCTCTGCCCTTCTTGATTGAATCGAGTTGGATCAGTTCTCGTGGATTATTCTGGACAGCCTTGGCTGAACTCCGCGAGGTACGCGCTGATATCGAGGAAGTTGAGCGCACCGTCCTGGTTGATATCCCCGATCCCACAGCCGAGGTGCTGCCATTCGAAGTAATCGAACGCAAAGATTCGGCTGGAGTTTGGCGCGAGCTGGAAGTGAAAAGTGTCCGCGTTGAGGTACTGACGGAAGATGGATTGACCGTCGGGATCGCCTACAGGGACCGTGAGTGTCAGAATTTCGCTCTCGACAATAACCCCGTCACGCAGGGTGGTAACGGTGCAGACTACATCATCCGTTTCACAGCATGACGAGATGATCATGTCGATGAAGAAGTCCACCGGGTTGTCAAAGGTAAAGGAGACGGTGCCTCCCGCTTGGGGTTCATACAACGAGAGGAACGCCGGCCCATTGGTGCCTTCGATGGAGAAGCCTCCGAAGTCGCCTTGGGAGACACCGTTGCCGAGGTACAGATTTTCGGTGGCAGAGATGGTCATGCCCATGTCGGCGTAAAAATCACCGACTCCCGGGTCTGACATCGTTAAGATACCCGGCCCATATACGGGAATCATATCATCGAAAATGGCAATCCCATACCCCACCCCGCCCGCGTGGGCGGCTGAGGTGATCGCAAGGGTCGATGCGGTGACTGCGAGGAACTGTGTGATCTTTTTCATGGTGAATCTCTCCAAAGTTTCCCCACCACGAGGTGCCGGGGAGTGTGCGAGTCCGCCTGAGATCGTCCCAGACGATGGGTCCAGTCTACCAATTTTTTTATCCGATAACAACAAATACTGGTGATTTCTACCTACAAGATTTGAACAAGAACACCTCAAAGTCGTGCCACAGCAAGAGCCAAAATCCGCATATTCAACGCATCCGACCATACAGGCATAAAAAAACCCGGCTGAAACCGGGCTGAAGAAAGTGTGTTGTTCTATTCGACCAGAGGCGTAGAACTCAGTCCTTCATCGCGGATTTGGCAATCGAACCATCCACCTGCGATTGGAGCAGAACCAAAGCGGTCTGGACCTGCAAATCAATGCCGTCCGTGATGAGCGTGCTCGGATCTGGACGCTCGGCACCTTCGATCTCGTTCCCGTCCTTGTCGATCGGGTAGATATCCGCATCACGGCGGAGCATCAATGCCGCGGCTTGCTGGGAGGGGAGCATCTCGACATGCAAATCAGGTTCGATCCCCCATTCCGTCGCGCCGGGCACTTTGTGGATCATCCGCGGCGCATCGATCTGGTAGTGCTGCGTGGTCAGCTTCATCGCTGACAACCCACCCGGGAGCATGTAGACATTCTGGACCGAGCCCTTGCCGAACGAGCGAGCACCGACAACAAGCGCCTTGTTCTTGCCCTGATGAGCACCCGCTTGGATCGCCCCCGAGACAATCTCAGATGCAGAAGCAGAACCCTCATTGACCAGCACAACCACCGGCAGGTCACGCACAGAATACTTCGGATTCACCGCACGCACATCTTGACGGTCCTGCGTGATCCCCGATGCATCAACGGTCTTGACGACCATTCCCTCAGGAACAAAGCGGGATGACAACTGCACCGCTTGGTCCAGCAATCCACCTGGGTTGTAGCGAAGATCGAGCACCAACGCGGTCAAGCCCTGCTGCTTCATCTGTTCCACGGCACGGTCAAAGTCCCGCGTCGTGTCCTGCGTGAACCCGGTCAGGCGGACATACCCGATGCCTTCCTCGCGGTCGATAAAGTAGTCCCAGTCGTCGTTGCCCGCGCCGGTCTTGGACCAACCCAGCACAGAAGGCAGGTCGATCTTCGCGCGGGTGATCGTAAACTCGAACTCTTTGAGTGTTTCTTCCCCGGCTTCGTTCTCAACCTTGCGCTCGACGGTCAGCGTGACATTGGTGTTGGGTGGGCCGGTGATGACCTCGACCGCTTGGTCGAGCCCCAAACCAACCGCAGAAATCCCGTCCACCTTCTTGATGATGTCGTCCGCTTCGAGTCCAGCACGCTGCGCCGGGGTGCCTGTCAACGGAGTGACGATCGTGATGTTCTGGAGTTCATCGAGCTGGATGCGGATACCCACACCAATAAACTCGCCCTGCGTAGAGCGTTGGAATCGTGCAACCTCGTCAGGCCAGATGATCGCGGTGTAGGGGTCGAGCGCTGCGATCGCGCCGTTGCCGTACTCATGGAGGAGCGCTTCGGGCATGACCCCGACGCCGTCGCGTGATGCCGACAGCATCGCGTCGATCGATCGGCGTAAGTCGTACGCGCTTGCAGGGGTGCTCTTATTGCTGTACTTGGAACTGAGATCATCGAGAACCGCGATGAAGTTCTCGCGTTTAGATTTGTCCCCGAATCCATCGAACGCGCCTTCGAGGTCGGTGGTCGTCGCCATCGTGCGCACCGCATCAAGACCGCCCACGATCAGATCGTTCATGGACACGCCATCAGGGTGCTGCCGTGATTGACGCCCGACATACTGCGCCGCGCTCCGCTGGATCGCGGTGCGAACCGTGACCGAATCGACCCCCGCGAGTTTGTCGGTGAAGAGGTCGCCATACGGGTTGTACGGGGGGAGCCCATCAAGGTCCTCAGCGAGCCGACGCTCGTTGCGGAGTTCCCAGAGTCGTTCGGGGACATACATGCGGATCATGGTGAGCCGGCGGGTGAGCCGCTCAACATCGTCCTTAAAGGTACCTTCTTGGTCGTAGACCGCGTTGAGTCGGTAGAACAGTTCGGACGCGATCAGCCAATCGCCATCGGCTTCTGCTTGTTGTGCGCCCTTGGTCGCTTCGTCGAGCAGACGCACAATGTCCGGATCGGCAAAGAACCGGTCCTTGTTCTCGTGCAACATCTGGAGCGCGACCGCGGCGCTGAGTGCCTTGGAAAGCTCAATGAACGAGCCATTCTCGTCGAAGAGCGCGAGGTGTTCTTCGAGTGTTTCCTGCGCTTCGGTGATCGATTCGTTTCGGGTCACTTCGCGTTTCTGGAGGTTCTCTTGCAGGAGCGTCAGAGCACCCGTAAACCCGTCGAGCCCGTCGGTGTCCCATGCTTGTGGCATGAGGAGTTCGTTGATCCCGGAGTGGTCGCCTTGGGATGCGAGGCTCCAGACTTGTTCGGAGGTCGCAGGCTGGTTCGCGGTTGGGCTCGTCGCGAGCGCGTTCATCGAGGAGAGACCAATGGTGGTCCCGAGGACCGCGAGAAGAAGCGTGCGTGCTGGCGATTTCGATGATTTCATTTCAACTCCGTACAGAGATCCGAACAACAAGAGAGAGACACAGGATACCGGATCGACCGGAATCGCGTCCAAAGAGGGATCGTGCCGCAGTTTTGACCGATCCACAAGGTATCGGGCCAACCGATCCCGACTGGCCCATATGAGGTGTACGACTGAGTCCGAAAAAAGATTCCCGATCAAGCGATGTTTTTGGGACGGTTCCAAAGTAGAACGATGGTCGAGTTGAACCAAGCGGGTTGAAGAAGAACAAAACATCCCTAGGGGGAGATGTTTTGTTCTTCTTCAGATCACACCGTCTTCGGATGTCGCATCGCATTGACAATCGCGACCCCAACCATCGTCAGCACCACGACACTCGTCACCGCGACGATCCCCGCGCCCCCAGCCCACACCATCCCACCAAACAATCCACACAACGGCCCAACCGTGTACCCAACCCCAATAAACGCCTCGTGCTTCCCGCCCGCATCGACATCCGCGTTCCCGACCGCCATCGCGTAATAGAGCGCACCGTAGTAAGTCGCCGCGATCCCGACCCCCGCGAGCGAGAGACCACTGACAAGCAGGATAACCCCCGTCACATTCACCTGACCAACCTCAGCAATACCAACATTCGGAGACACCATCGCCAGCGCAAACCCAAGCATCATCGACCCCATCCCAAACCAAGGCGTCCACCATCGACCATGCCACCCATGCCAACGCTCAAAGACAATAAAGAAGATCACCCGCACCGTCAGCCAAGTCGACGCGATCGGAGTCCACCAAAGTTCAGCAAGCCCCAGCCTCGTCTCAATGCTCGGCATCAACGGGATCATCACCGACAAAATCACATAACTCGCGATCAACATCATCCGGAACACCCTGAGCAACGGCACATACACCGCAGGGTGCGGCTCGTGCGCTTCATCAAGGTGTTTGGCAGGATCATCAGGCAACTGCGACACAAACAACGCGATCACAATGTGCAACCCGCCCAGCAGCGACACAATCAAAAACGGGTTCTTCTCAAGCAGCGGCGCCATCATCCAGTACGCCAGCACAATCGCACTCGACCACACAATGTTGAACTTCCCGATCGCTTTGCGAAGATCCGTGCTCCGCCGGCCACCCGACAGATACGCCTCAACGATGGGCCATTGCACGCCCGTCGCCGCCATGAACACCAGACCCATCAACCACAGCGCCGCCTCGGTGAGCACCGCCGCATGCTCGCCCCCAAACCGATCCGCAAGCAAAGGCCCCTGCGCGACGACGGTCAGCAATATCATGATCCCCAGCAGCACCCGCCGCGTCGTGATCCCCGGATTCCGCCGCACAAGCTTGCGGAGCAACGGTCCACTAAACAGCGCAAACGGAATATAAGTCGCGCCGATGACCAACCCCAGGACAAGATTCTGCGTGCTCGAATACCCGAGTCCCTGGTCCGCGATAAACGCGATGCCGTTGGTCACCACAGCGGTGCCCATCGACCCCATAAAGGTGATCAGGAGGACCCTCCAGAGGTACGCGACGCGGGTGGGCTTAACCGCTTCGATCATGGGTTGATCAGGATTGGTGGGTGGGATCGCCATACGGGTTCTTGGGGGTGATTTCTGGTGATGGTGGGGGGATGGGGGGTTGGGGGGTTTGCTTTGGGTCGGCAGAGATCGTAGACTCCCTCCGCTCCCCCCAGACGCCAGAATCTTGCTCGCAAGACGGGTTCTCAACTTTGGGGGGAAAGGGTCCCGTAGCTCAACTGGATAGAGCGTTGGCCTCCGAAGCCAAAGGTTCTGCGTTCGAATCGCAGCGGGATCGCTTTGATACATAAGTCGCCAGACCCCACATCAGGTTTGGCGGCTTATTTTTTAGATGGAACGACTTTCGAAGAAGCAAGGCTGATCGCTCGACATTCAATCGTTCTTATGGGCACCCAGCCGCAAATGCGGTCAGGAACGCACTCACATCAAGGAAGTTGAACATTCCATCGGGTGCAAAGTCGGCTTCTGGCTGACCATCAGCAAACATGGATAAGAATGCGGACACATCCAAGAAGTTCAGCTCTCTGTCATCGTTCAAGTCGGCTGGGCAGGAAAGGCTAATTGTATAGGATCCGTCTATGTTCAGCCCCTTGAAAACCAGCCCGTCGGGGAGTGCTGAAACGGACACCGAATCGAACTCGCCAATCACAGTCTGTGCGCTGTAGAGTTGATAAGTGCCCGGCTCAACAATGCGTGAAAGATCGAAATGGAGGGTGCCATCGAGCGACATAGTCTGGCCAACCGTGATGCTTTCCTGGAACGAGAGTGCATCGATGCTGATATCCGAGCCCGCCCCGAGTAGAAGATCGCCGCTCAAATCCATCGCGCTCGCAAGAGTTATGTCGAGTGTTGCGTTGTTTTCAAACGAGTTGCCTTCGAGCCTGCCAAACTCGATCTTGACGAGGTCCTCATTCCGAAAATCCCACCAGCATGTCATGTGATTGAAGCGCACGCTCACAAGACCGTGGTTCTCTATACTGCACATGATATCGACCCGTCCCGAAAGCGTATCAGAATGAATAGCCCCCTCGTTGTAGATCAACGCGTTCTGTCCGCCCCCGAACCCGAGCTTGAGCTTCCCCGCAACAGTAGCGTCTGGACCAAGAGCAAGCCGGTACCCAGATGAGAACCTGACATCGAGTTGCTGCCCGTTGGTCGCCGTCGTGAAAGAGTCATTGAAGTAGCTGGTGCCGTCTTCGTAGTTCTGCTCGCCGAACCCGATGTTGCCGTTCGGGCCAAGAACGAGACCCCCGTCCCGGAAACTGATGTCATCGAAAATGACTTTCGAGAATCGAGTCTCCGCTAGGTCAACATCAACATAGAGGTCTCCTCCGATAAACTCTGTGTCGGAGATGTATCCGTAGTACTCGCTGAACTTCAGCCAATCCCCAGCGACATCAATGATGCCGTTGGTGATCTCCCCGCGGTCGCCACCGGATCCGCCCGGGTTGTCGTAGGTGAGATGGACATCGCCCTGGAATGTGTCGGCATCCATAGTCCCCCCGTCGAGGTTGACCTGCCCGGTGATCTCGATGCGTGCCGTGTCATCTCGGATAAAGGTACCAAGTTCGGAGAGTTTGAAGGATCCGATCCGTGCGCGTGCGTGGTCGGTGACACTGAGTGTGCCTGTACTCGACCAGTAGTCTTGGTTGAGTTTATCGTTGAAGAAGAAACTGCCATCGATCTCGAACTTCGCGTCACTGCCGCTGACATCAATGAGTCCCGTGTTGTGGAAGAATACATCTGTACCGTTGTCGGTGACATAAATATAGAGCGAAGCGTTCTCTTGGACGGCCATTGTTCCTTGATTGTCGCCATACATACGGAGCTCTCCTCCAGCGACATCGATAAGCCCGTGGTTGATCGTGGATTCAATTCGAGATTCCCCGCCGTCGAGCCGGACAGTCCCGTTGTTGATGAAGGATGCGGGGAAGAAGTTTGGAAAGCCAGACCCTTCCGGCTTGAGCCAGAAGTCCATGCCGCTGATGGTCGCGTCTTTCGTGATTTCGAGCCCGTCGATATTTGTGATGAGCTCGTTGCGCCGATCACTGGTGTTCTCGTAGCGGATGTCGTAGTCGATGGTGGATTGCGTGATGAGGTCCTTGCCACCTGATGTGGTTCGATAGACGAGTGCGCCTTCTTTGATGTGGGTTCCCGTGATGTTGAGACTTGCAGAGTTCTCGATGATCAGATCCCCGCCGTAGATGTCAAAGTTGTTGAGCGAGTTGATATGCTGGGACGAACCGTTGGCTCTAAACTCGAATCGGGCACCCCCCTCGATGTCCATACGTGTGTGGAGTTGTGTGCCGCGGAGCTCCGCATTCTTGAGTATGAGCGTGCCAGCTTGGAAGTTGAATGACTCTTCGATGAAGAAGTCGCCGTAGTTTCGGCTCTCGAGTTCAAGCGTCGCATCAGCCGAATCAAGCGTGAGTGTCTGGACGACAATATCGGGAGTCCCAAAGTCTGATTCAAACTGTACGGTGTAAGGCGAGCCCGTCGAGTTGATCACGGCGTCCCAGAGTATGCCGGGCGTGTTGTTGGGCGAGCCAATCGTCCAGCGGGAATGGTCTTCGAACAGCCCCCCAGTCGCGCCGTCCCAGAAGGTGGTGACTCGGCTTTGGCCCAAGCAGGTCCCGCTACTTGCGATAAGTGTTGCTGCGAACAGTGAAAGACGGGTACTGTTGCGTAAACGTAAACTCGATGTGGTGTGTAGATTCAATCTGGTCATAACAGCCCCTGATAGATGCCTTGGTATACATGAATAATGTGTTCATAAATATACATCAAACTGGGTTCATCGCCATCAAAGTCCCCCGCTCAAGGGGGCTTTGCAACCCGAATGCACAGATTTGAACTGCCAATCTTACCCACTAACACCCGCTAACACCCATCAACACCAATCCCTTACACAATCCCTCTCTCTTAGTCGTCATGTGATCGGCGGTGCTCGCCGGATACACCTTCAGACCCTCGCATACCAATTCTCCCCCCATAGACCCACATTATATTGGACGTTTCGCTTGCGGATCGGGGAATCTAGAGCATAGTTCTAGGTACCGGCCTTGGAAGGTGATCGCCGATGGGGGCATCTCGAGGTCGGCGTTCAGTCACAGGAACTCACATGCGCACACAACCCACAGCAACCGCTCTCGTCCTCTCATCCGTTCTCGCGTCCGTCATCGGCACAGCATCCGCAAGCGTCCTCTTCGTCGACCTCGGACGACCCGACATGCAGTCCAACCCGCTCACCTTCAACAACCTCACCAACGAGGTCTCATCAATCGCCAACGCGATCGATGAGAACGGCCTCCAGACCGGGATGACCATCGACATCACCAGCCCGTTCTTCTCCACCGGCACCCCATCATCATTGGGATCCGAGAACCCGACAGGATTCGCGGCCCAGTTCGGAGCCGACGCGACCGACGACTACCTCTTCGGACACACCGGCCCATTCGCAGGTGAAGAAGACAACTCGCTCAGCGTCATCGAGTTCGGGAACCTGAATGCCAATACGCTCTACACCTTCACAGTCTTCGCATCACGCACCGGCGTCGCCGACAACCGCGAAGCACAGTACGACCTCATCGGCGACACCAACTCGTCGGGCACGCTCAACGCATCCAACAACGAATCAGAAGTCCTCATCCTCACGGGATTGCTCGCAGACGAATCGGGGACGATAACGATGAATGTCTCCGCTGGTCCCAACAACGACAACGGGAACGCCTTCTTCTACCTCGGCGCAATCCGCATCGACACCAGACCCGTCCCCACCCCGGGAACCCTCGCCCTGCTCACCGGCGCGGGTTTGATCATCACCCGCCGCAAACGCTAACAAATCACGGCCTCGCACAAGCGAGCACAAGAGAGCGTCGCCCCCCGAACCCAAACCCCCGCGACCATTGAGAAGCGGAGCCGACGGATTCGAAGACGGCCCAGAAGAAGAACAAAACACCCCCAGGCAGGGGTGTTTTGTTCTTCTTCTTCAACTTCGACCAACCCAACCCATCAGCGCCTCGATTTTCCTCGTACCCTTTCTCCATGAATGAACTCCCAGAGACCGTCGCAACCGAAGCGTGTGATCCGCGAGAGCTCCTCGAAGTCATGCGAGCGGGTGACCACGAAGCGACCCAAGCGATGCTCGATCGGATGAGCAACGCGGACGAAATCCTCGCGTTCTCTCGTCTCCCAGAGGACGCGCGAGGCGCGTTGCTCCTGCTCCTGGGACCGGAGCGGGCCGCGGACTTGATCCATGTGCTTCCAGAGCCGCTCGCGACCGACGCGTTTGACACGCTCGAACCTGCGGAGTCCGCACGCATCCTCGAGTACCTCCCCAGCAACGAATCCGCGGATGTCATCGGGGAACTCGACGACGACGACGCACGCGCGATCATCGACGAGCTCAGCGATGAAGACGCGATCGAGATGCAGCGTCTGCTCGCGTACGACGACCACTGCGCTGGTGGGTTGATGGTGACCGAGTACCTGTCCTTCGGGATGGAGACCCGCGTCGCGGAGGTCATCAAGGACCTCGGAGACAACGCGGAGGAATACGCGCACTACGACATCCAGTACACCTATGTCACCGACGAGCAAGGCAAGCTCGTCGGGGTCCTCCGCATGCGCGACCTGCTCCTCGCATCCAGACAAAAACCACTCCGCGAGTTCATGATCCACAACCCCGTCGCGGTCCAAGACAGCGACACGCTCGAACAACTCCAAGCGTTCTTCAACGAGAACCACTTCTTCGGCGTCCCCGTCCTCGACGAATCCGGTCAACTCTGCGGCGTCGTCCACCGCGCCGCCGTCGAAGCCGCGGTCGCTGAACAAGGCGACCGCATGTACCTCAGCGCACAGGGCATCGTCGGTGGTGAAGAACTCCGATCCATGCCCCTGATGCTCCGCGCTCGAAGACGCCTCTCGTGGTTGAGTGTGAACATCGTGCTCAACATGGTCGCCGCGAGTGTGATCGCGATGCACCAGGACACGCTCGAAGCGGTCATCACCCTCGCGGTCTTTCTCCCCATCATCTCCGACATGAGCGGCTGCTCCGGGAACCAAGCGGTCGCGGTCTCCATGCGAGAACTCACGCTTGGAGTCGTCCGACCCACTGAGATCGCGCGCACCGTCCTCGCAGAAATCTCCGTCGGTCTCATCAACGGCCTCGTCCTCGGCGTCCTCCTCGGACTCGTCGCGTACGCATGGAAAGGCAACCCATACCTCGGCGCAGTCGTCGGGGGCGCACTGATGCTCAACACCCTGATCGCGGTCGTCATCGGAGGCGCGGTGCCCCTGCTGCTCAAACGATTCAAGGTGGACCCCGCGATCGCCGCGGGACCGATCCTCACCACCGTCACCGACATGTGCGGCTTCTTCATCGTCCTCACCCTCGCCTCATCCATGCTCTCACGCCTCGCATAACAACGACGGACCGCACACACCGAACCAATCCAAATGAAGAAGAACACAGCACGCCCTGTCAGGGGATGTTTTGTTCTTCTTCATCTTCACATCAATCTAATTCGTGGTACAGTCCACCATGGACACTCCACCCCCTCTCCCCAATCTTCCAACCGATTCCACCATCGTCGTCACCGGCCCCACAGGCTATGTCGGAGGCCGACTCGTCCCCATTCTTCTCGACGAAGGATACAAAGTCCGATGCATCGCAAGAGCACCCCGCAAACTCGATGATCGGGAATGGAGATCAAACGACCGCGTCAGCGTCGAGCAAAGCGACCTCTCGGACATCGACACCCTCACCCAAATCCTCCAAGGCGCGACCGCCGCGTACTACCTCATCCACTCCATGGAAGCGACCGGCGAAGACTACGCCGCCCGCGACCGACAACTCGCCAGCAACTTCGCGCAAGCCGCCAAAGCCGCGGGCGTCGAACGCATCATCTACCTCGGAGGACTCGGCGAAGCGGACAGTCTCCTGAGCGAACACCTCAGCTCGCGCAGAGAGGTCGAAGAAGTCTTGGGATCAACAGGCGTCCCCGTCACCGTCTTCCGTGCCGCGATGATTATTGGCTCGGGTTCCGTCTCCTTCGAGATCCTCCGCTACCTCGTCGAGCGACTACCAATCATGATCACCCCATCATGGGTGATGACCGAATCCCAACCCATCGCGATCGCCGATGTCCTGCACTGGTTGGTCCGCGCGCTCCAAACCCCAGACACGACAGGCAAGGTCCTGGAAATCGGAGGCGCGGACATCTTCTCCTACAACAAGCTCATGAAAATCATGGCGCAAGAACTTAAACTCCCCAAACGCATCATCATCCCCGTACCCGTCCTCACCCCGCGCCTCAGCTCCGGATGGATCAGTCTCATCACCCCAGTCTCCTACCGAATCGCGCGACCGCTCGCCGATGGCCTACGAAACAAGGTGGTTGTGACCAACGACCTCACGCAAGAACTCATGCCCCATGACGCGATGGGTGTCCGCGAAGCGATCGCCAAAGCGCTCATGCACACCGAATCGGGCAATGTCCAAACCCGCTGGTCCGTCGCAGGCCCAATCCCAGGAGACCCCGACTGGGCCGGTGGAAAGACCTTCACCGACGCGCGCACCATCACCATCGACGCCCCACCCGATCATGTCTTCAAAGCGATCTGTCGCATCGGTGGAGGGCACGGCTGGTACGCCGCGGACATCCTCTGGAAACTCCGAGGTTGGATGGACACCCTCGTCGGAGGACCCGGACTCCGCAGAGGACGACGCGACCAAGAACGCGTCGAGTTCGGAGAAACCCTCGACTTCTGGAGAGTCATCGGCATCGAACACGACAAATCCCTCACCCTCCGCGCCGAAATGAAACTCCCCGGAGTCGCAATCCTCGACTTCAACATTGAACCAAACGAATCTTCAAACCATCCAACCAACCAAACCCACATGACCATGACCGCAAAGTTCCGACCCAAAGGAATCCTCGGCATCCTCTACTGGTACAGCGTCTTCCCCTTCCACGGCATCGTCTTCAATGGCATGCTCAAAGGCATCAAACGCAGCGCCGAATCAACCGAATGAACAAGAACAAAGCACCCCCTGCGGGAGGATGTTCCGTTCTTCTTCATCTTGCACATAGATCTTGAATGGAAATCCGTTCGTAGACTCCCCGTCGAACTGCTCGCCGAATCCGCGTAAATCGCGATTTCACCCTTGCATGCACATTTCAAACCCGATAGTCTAGACACTCGTTCTTACTTCTCCTCAGCCGAGTTCTTATACCGAGACCCATCATGCCGATCCGTGCTGCACTCACCATTGTTCTGATGTTCCTGACAACCCACGCGACGGCACAGCAGTTCTGGTTGGTACAAAAACTCTTCCTCCCAAACAGCGTCGACACCCACGACATCGGTCGCTCGTTCGCTTCCGGGAACGGACGCGTCTACATCGGGGGCGCCGGGAGCTTAGGCAACGGGACCCAGCACAGCGGGGTCTACGAGTTCAACGAAAACACCCTCGAATACATCCGCCGATTCAGCGGCACCGGGAACACACTCGACAACCGCTTCGGATGGGACATGGAGTTCCACAACGGACTCCTGCTAGTTGGTGCCCCCCAGCAAGACACAACACGCGGACGGACCGGAGCCGCGTACTTATTCAATGCGGGATCAGGCGCAATTGTCAAACGCTTCGAAGCATTCGACGGCCAAAGCCTCGATCTATTCGGATCGGGAGTCTCACTCCACGGCATCATCGCACTTGTCGGATCCCCCTTCGCAAACAGCGGTGTCGCCGGAACCACAGGCAAGGTTTATGTCTACCGCACAGACAGCTTCGCCAACATCATCGCACTCACCGCGTCCACCGGATCAAACGATCGTGACTTCGGGCTCCATGTCAAGCACAACGATCAGTACGCCGTGGTGACTGCGCAGAACGACATCACCGAAGAAGGCGTCGTCTATGTCTTCGATTTCGTCACAGGCGCGGTCCTCCATCGGTTCACCTCACCCAACGCTCGCAGCTTCGACGGATTCGGAGGTTCCCTCGCACTCGATGGGGACACCCTCGTAGTCGGTGCTCAGCGCGGAAGCACGAACCAGTTCAGAGGGGCCGCGTTCGTCTACGACCTCTCCACCGGCGCCTTGCTCCGCACCCTCGCCCCCTCGTCGAGTTCAGACAATGACGCGTACGGACGAAGCGTCGATCTCAACGACCAATACATCATCGTCGGATCCCCAGGAACAAACCAGATCGGCAGCGGGAAGATATTCCTCTACCGCCGAAGCAGCTACTTCCTCGTCGAAGAGTTCTTCTCATCAAACCCATCTGGAACCGAAGCCTTCGGTCAGGTCGTGAAGCTCGAGGACGACTACATCCTCACCTCAAACTTCCGCAACGGAGATCCCGAACGCGATGTGTATGTCATCGACCAGTTCTGTCGCACCGACATCAACCTCGACGGCTCACTCAACTTTCTCGATGTCAGCGCTTTCCTCAAGCTTGCGATCGACTTTAACGAAGACGGCAGCTTCAACTTTCTCGACATCAGCGCCTTCCTCCAGTCCTTCGGAGTTGGGTGCCCGTAACCACACACTCCTCCACCGAACCAAAGAAGAAGAACAAAACACCCCCTCCCAAGGGATGCTTTGTTCTTCTTCCTACAACTTCGACTTGTTATACGGCTGATCACAGTTCACCCCAAATTTCACACAGATCGGATGATCGTGCTTGCAGTTCGGTCGTGCCGTGCATGAGTACCGGCCATGCAGCACCATCGTGTGCCCGATCTCCGACCACCTCGGTCTCGGCATCAACGCCATCAACAGCTTCTCAATCTTCCCCGTGTCCATCTTCGGCTCATCCACAATCCCAAGCCGCCACACCAACCGCTGCACATGCGTGTCCACCGTCACCCCATCATTGATCCCAAACGCATTCCCAAGCACCACATTCGCCGTCTTCCGCGCCACCCCACGCAGCGTCAGCAGATCCGCCATATTCCCAGGCACCTCCCCCCCGTACACCTCAACCACCCGCGTCATCGACGCATGAATCGCCTTCGCCTTGTTCCGAAACAACCCGATCGTCTTCACATACCCCTCGATCTCCTCAGGAGTTGAGTTCGCATAGTCTGCAGGCGTCTTGAACGCCGCGAACAAACCGGGGGTCGCCTTGTTCACCCCCGCATCCGTGGACTGCGCACTGAGAATCGTCGCGATCAACAGCTCATGAGGTGTCGAAAAATCCAACTCGCACTTCGAATCCGGATAGTGTTTCCGAAGCGCATTGGCAATCTTCAACGCCCTCGACCGGTCCTCCTTGCTCACCTCAGGAAGCGCAAACGGGATGTCCCTGAGCCCCTTGGGATTGTCTTTGCCTTTGGGATGCACCTGTTTGGATGCCGTTCGAGTCGTCTTTGCAGCAGCGGGGGAGTCAGAAGTCATGGAAGATGTTAGGGGTAGAAATCTCCCCAAAAACCCGGGAACTTCCCTTGTTTCTGAATGATTATGGGCCATATTTAGAATCGACAGACAACCGTCCAACCGACGACCGTTCAAGCATTTGCTCACCACCGCACAGGAGTTCCCAATGCGTACCGCCGTATCCATCCTCGCTCTCACAGCCGCCATCACTTCACCCGCACTCGCCGGGATCTCATACACATTCGATTCCGACGCACAAGGATGGGGCATCTTCAGCGACGGACGAGACTTCCAATGGGACGGCACCATCGGAAACAACGGCCTAGGCGCCATCCGCGCTGTCGACATCACCGCAGGAAACTATTGGTTCTTCTCCGCTCCAACCACAGACCTCGGAGACCTCTCCGCTCTCTACGGCAACTCAATTTCCTACGACATCCTCGGCATCCAAGGCAACCAAAACATCGACGACCGCGCTGACATCATCCTCTCAGGTGGTGGAATCCAAATCGGAATCGCCGCAGGAGTCGCGCCAGTCCTCGGACAATGGACCTCATGGGACATCCTCGTCGACGCATCCGCAGACTGGAAAATCGTCAGCAGCGCGACCAGCGCCACCCTCTCCTCCACAGACGCGACCGAAGCGGACTTCCAAACCGTCCTCGCAAACCTCTCCAATCTCTACATCCGAGGCGAATACACCTCAGGCGGAGACCAATCCGCAATCGACAATGTCAACTTCGTCCCAGCACCAAGCACCCTCGCACTCCTGGGACTCTCAACCGTCGCATTCCGCCGCCGTCGCTAAAACGCCGTCGATATACAGACAGCAAACAACAGACAGTAGTCACCAAGCAACAGACCTAGTGACCACACCATGCAAGCACCACCCAGTGGTGCTTGTGTGTTTTTACGATTGACCAGAATCAGCAACAACCCCAGCCCCAGCCCCAGCTACCGACTCCCCAGTCCCAACCCGCACCCCAGTCCAAATCGCAAGAACCAAGCACACCAGCGTCGAGAGCATCAACCCCTTGAGCGAGTTTGCAGCCGTCTCATGCATCGCCATAAACGCGTTCTTGTACACATCCGCTTGTTCCGTGTTCCCCGCAGCAGCGAAGTCCCAGTAGCTGCGAAGGTTCTTGCTCATCGCATCCATCAGCATAAACAAATGCCAGCTCAGCAACCCCATCGTCGCAAGCAGCACAACACTCCGCAGCACCCGAACCAAAGTATTGAGCGAATACCCCGCAACGATCATCGTCACAAACGACCCCAGCGCAACCGCCGCCGCGATGAACTGAATCGTATCAACAATCAAAAACACCTTCCCCGCGATCAGCCCCCCCGCAAGCAACGCATGATCCCCCTCATACCCCGGATACGCCCCAAGCGTCGGCTGCATCTTCCCCATCGCCGGAAACACCACCGCCGCCACCACCCCCGACATCCCCACGGCCCCAAACCACGCGCTCAGCGCCACAATGTGAACCACCTCAAAGAAACGCTGAACCTGTATCGATCTCATCCCCCATCCTACGCGCGATACAACCCTCAACAACGGCACTCCCAAAAACACAAGGCACACAATCCCGGTCTTCAGCTTAGATCACCTCGGCATAACCGGTGAGCTATCGTCGATGCCATTACCAGCCCAATGCCATCGCTCGATGTGACGAGTACAGTGGGAGATTTGCCTTTGATTTTTTCCAACTCAAATGCACAGGTTTCAACCTGAAGGACATGGTGTATGTCCTTCCATTTGATAGATTTATTGTCGCCTTCATATGCAATCATGAGAATGCGATCGTTGGTCATATAGAGGTCGCCGGTGCTAATCAGTTTTTGATATGATTCGCCACGAAGTTTTCTCGGCTCGTACCACTTTGCTCCGCCAGTAAAATATACTTGCTCATCGGGGGAAAGCTTGACACCTGCTACAGCGATTGGCTGTAATCGACCGTATTTGGTTGACCAGTTTTTTCGTGCTTGCGCAATTACTCTATCGTTTTCGGATGTAGTTGAAAAATTCACTTTCATATCGGCGCAAAACTGTTGAAAATCTTCCCATTCATAATCCGAGATCATCAAGTCGCTCGCGATGTCATTGAATCGTTCCTGAATCAATCCCTTGAGCATGTGGGTCAGTTGTGCGGTCACATCAAATTCTTTGAGACCAAAGCCCAACGCGATATTCTCGACCCGTTTGAGTTCATGATCTTCGACCCGATTGTCTTTCGTGACATTCCGTAAAATCTGAAGACACGCTCTCCGTGCACCTGTGCGGTAAATCCTCCTCGCTTCATCAGCAGGTATCTGGAAGATCGCAATGTACTCTTTGAAGTACGCCCTTTCATCCGAATCGATAACACCATCAATCGAGATTTGATACACGATTTCCTCGAGCAGCTTTTTCCATTGATCCGCGAAGTCTTTCGCAATATCTCCGCCATACTCCTTCTGCACTTGCAAGAGCATGTGGCGATTTAGTTCGCCCGATATGACAAGGTTCTTTGCGCGAGCGTAAAAATTATGCTTGGACTCGCTCCCCCAAAATCGTTCACCCATTGTTCGTTCACGGAGTCGTTCGGAGTCTATTGACAGTTGGATAGCCATCGTAACCTTTCATATCTGAATGATATGATGGTACTATAAAGTAATCTCTTTCTCAATTCTTACCCAAAAACCCGCGGCTCCAAATCCCCCCGCAAATACAACGGATGCTTCGGAAACCCATGCATCGTTACATCCAAACAGTGGGGCTCACACACCTTCGTCAGCAACCCCCGCACCGCATCGCCGCGCCCCATCAGCTTCCCATGCGTCCCCCATCCCGCGACGACCAGATCCGCGCCCTTTGCCAACCGAGCGATATGCCGATCGTTCTCCTCCCCGATCGGATCATCCACAAGCTTCAAACCCTTGGGATCAGTCGACCGCAACGCAAAGATGTTCACCACATCCATCGCCGAGAACCCCCAGCGCACCGCATACCGATGGCACCGCGTCAGCGTCGGATCAAGCACCTCCGCATCCGCCGTCGACGGATTGAGCAAACAAAAACACACGCGCTTCCCGCCCGCGTCCCATCGCCGACCCAGCGTGTACCGGTACTGTTCGCACTCTGAAAAAGTCGCCCAGCCCTTCATCTTCCCGGTGACGGTTGCTCCGCTCACAGCTTGGCAAGTTCATCAGGATCAAAGTCCGCGTTCGAGTACACCTTCTGGATGTCATCAAGCTCTTCGAGCGTCTCGATCAGGTTCATCATCTTCCGAACATCATCGCCCTTGACCTCAATCAAGTTGTCCGGGATGCGAGAGATCTCCGCTTCCATGATCTCGATATCCGCTTCTTCCAGCGCGACCTTGACCGCCTGGAAGTCACCGACCTCCGTCATGATCGTCCACACGCCCTTGTCGTCATCGTCCGCTTCGGGAGCGATCACATCATCCGCGCCCGCTTCGAGCACGACCTCCATAATCGCGTCCTCGCCGTACTTGTTCGCATCGACGATGATCTGTCCCTTGGTCGCAAACATAAACGCAACCGTCCCCGCGTTGCCCATTGACCCGCCGCCCTTTTTGAACATGTTGCGGACATCACCGACGGTGCGTGTGTTGTTGTCCGTCAACGACAGGATCAGCAGCGCCGTCCCGCCGGGGCCGTAGCCCTCGTAGACGAGTTCTTGGAAGTCCGCACCCCCGGTATCACCCGCGCCCTTGTCGATCGCGCGCTTGATCGTGTCCTTAGGCATGTTGGCGTACTTCGCCTCATCGATCGCGTAGCGCAGCGTCAGGTTCGAGTCCGGGTCAGGACCGCCCGAGCGTGCCGCGACCATGATCGCTTTGGAACACTTGGACCACACCCGCGCCTTGACCTTGTCCTGACGCGCTTTGCGGTGCTTGATATTCGACCATTTACTATGTCCAGCCATCGGTGTATACCTTTACTTTCGCTTCATTTCTCGGGAACAACTTCATCAACTATATCAGCCGGATTTGGCACAACCAACCCCGCCCGGTTCGGAGCCACCGCAGGTACCCGACCAGATTCCCGGCTTGCTTCCCCATCAGCAATCTTGAACCGGATCGAGCTCAGCTCCTCGCGGATCGACTCCAGCGCCACCGCATTGACATTCTCCTGATTCGAAAGCTCCGTCAACCGCTCCCGCAATCGACTCTCCGCATCCAGCCACGCCCCGACCGCCCGCTCAAAGTCCCCAACCATCCACAGCGAATCCCCCAGATGGTCATAAATCGTCGCGTTGCTCGTCCCATCCTCAAGCCCGAGCGCCTCCTCAAGCAACCCCAGCGCCCCCCGGCGAACAACCTTCCCATCCCCATCAACCTCGTCTTCGATCACGCCCATCGCATACCGAACCCACGCGAGCGAATCGGTAATGCTCGCCGCCTTGGGTTCCGCCTCATGCGCCAGCACCAGATGCCGCTCCGCAAGTTCCAAATCCCCGCCATCTTCAATCATCCGGTACCCAAGATCGTTATTCGCCCACGCATGATTCCCGTCATACCCCAGCGCAACGCCGTACATCGCCGGCGACACATCATCCCGCTTGTAGAACGACGAAACGACCGCAACCGAGTACGCAAAGTCCGCCTTGACCCCGTCGGGATTGGTCTTGTCCGCCAGCGATCCCTCTTGCAACACCCCAAGCGACCCAACCACCGCATCGCGAGCTTCGATCATCAACCCCGCACGATCCATCCAATCAATCGACGCCACCAGATCGTCCGCCGAACCGATCTGACCGATCAGCGACGCGAGATCCGCGACCCTTGTTTCATCAAGCATCCCATCATCAGTGATCGTCAGCCGCGTCACCAGATCAAGCGCCGTCCCCGCATCCTGCGACCGCAGCACAGACTGCACCCCGACCGTAAACGGGTCACCCCCACCCGAAAGCCCCTTCATCGACCGGACGAGTTCCTCATAGTCATCCATCTCAAACCGATCACTCGCAGGCAGAATCACCAGCTCAATCAAATCCAGCGACGCGAGCGGATCAATTCCGTTGACATCCATTCCAGCCGCACTCTTTTGTCTCGTCCGCTCAACCAGTGTCAGCAACAGATCGACATCCGTCCCCTCAACCCCACGCTGCGCCACCGCCCCAAGCACACGCACAATCCGCAGCGATTCCCCAAGCGAATACGACCAGTCCCCATCAACAGGCACCAGTTCATCCGCGTCGTATTCATCAAGCCCCCCACCAAGCACCCCAAGCCCACCCGCCCGCTCAAGCCGTTCCAAACAATCCTCAACCGAGACCAGCCCGTCAAGACGAGTAAGCGCGAGCCGATCCGCTTCTTCGCGCCGTGATTCATCGGATCGGATCAACCCCTCATGGAGCCGCCCAACCCGGCGCGAAGGCATCCGCTCATAAAAACCATCCAAGAAATCTTCAGCGCCAACCCCGTCCCCCGCAAGCACCATCATCCGCGCTTTCGCGCTCGCCAGATCGATCGATCCCCCCATGTCCTCCCGCTGCGCATCAATCCACGCCAGCCCTCTCGCCACCGCGCCCTGATCCCCCTGCGTCATCTGCGTCCGCCAAACACTCAGCAGCAGGTCAATCCCGATCTCCCGGTACCGGTGCTGTGCATGCGCATCAACCAGCACCCGCTCGCTCTGCGCCAGCATCTCCCCGCCCTGTGCTCCAGCGCTCGCCATCTCGTGCGCCCGGATCAAGCTCACCATCGCAGAGCGAGGCAAACGCTGCCCGAGCGACCGCGTAACAACCCGCAACTGTTCCACATCCCCAAGCTCCCCGCCCGATCCCAGCACCGTAATCAACTGCTCGTACACCCCCTCGTCGTACGGATCAAGCTCCAGCGCCATCTCAAGGGCCCCAACCATCCCCGACCCATCCCCCGCCTGCTGATGCATCCGCGCCAGCACAAGCCAGTCCGCCGCGTTCCCATCCGCTGATTGCGCGCGTGTCTCCGCCGCATCAACCGCTTCATCGCTCCGGTTGGCCACCATCAGCGTATCGACATACAACGGGTGATCCGCCCCGTTCATCGCGCGAGTCGAGCACGCTTCAAACAACGCATCCGCAAGTTCCCACCGAGCCGAGAGCACCGCCGCGCGAGCATGCGCAATCAGCCACGCGGTCGACTTCGAATCGAATGACGATCTATCAATCGCCCCATCAATCGAACTCAATCCCTCAAGCAAATCTGGACGCTGCAGATCATCCACGATCAAACACCGCACCAACTCGGCCGTCTCAGAATCACCCGTCACCCCCGCAAGCGATTCCAGCGCCCGACCATCGAGCCGAATCAGCGCAGGCACCACCAGCGACCCAATCGAAGGACTCCGCTCCACCATCCCCATCATCGCACCGAGCCGATCCGCTCCCGCATCAAACATCCCAAGCACCCGAGCGCACGCGACAGGCGACACAATCACAGGATCAACCCCGCTCAGCACCAACACGCTCGCGTCCCGATCATGCTCAAGCGTCAGCACCAACCCAAGCAACGCCCTCCGATGCGAAACCGGAAGTTTCGCATCCCTCATCCGCTGCGCAATCGAATCCTTGAGCAACCCGCCAACAAGCGTGTGCTCACCGACAATCCCCACCAGATGATGGAGCAACCCAGAGTCATCCCCCGGATGCGCATCAATCCAATCAATCATCCCCATCGCCGCCAGCCCGCTGTGCCCCGCCAGCAGCTCCGCCGCCACCCGCCGCGCCATGAGCTCGATCGGCTCATCGCCCGCGAACCCCCGCGCCAGCTCGTACACCTCAAGCGCCCGCGCCGGTTGCTCAAGCATCATCCACGCATCCCCAAGCGACGCATACTGCTCCGCCCGCTGCGTGTACAACTGGATCAGCTCCCTCCGAAACCGCGGATCACGAGCCGTATCCCCATCAAGCATCCCCATCGCCCGCGTCATGACCTCAGCCCCCGCCGCGAGTTGGCCATCTTCAATCAGCGCCCGCCCAAGCATCACCCCGCCAAGCAGCCGCCCCGCCAGATCCCCATCATCAACCGAGTTTTCCCCATCACCCCACGCCACCGCGCCCAGTTCGATGACCCGCTCCGGATCATTGGTCGATCCCATCGCGCCATACACCAACGCCCGGATCGTCCGATCCCCAAGTTCCACGGCTCGCAAATACGCATCGACCGCCTGACCGCGATCCCCAAGCCGCATGTACGCATCCCCAAGCCCAATCAAAATCTCTGTAGACTGCGGCGACGCCCCCGCGATCTGCTCATAAATCGCCACCGCACCCGCCGCATCATCATTGAGCATCGCCGATCGCGCCCGCACATACCCCTTGGCGATCTGAGGCAGCATCGCCACCTCCCCCCTCACCGCAGGTGCAGGAATCCGAGCAACCGCCAAAGCCAGCACCTCATCAAGCGGACGAACCGCATCGCTGAACTCCGCCGTCCCAGGCGTCAATCGAACAAGCCGACCATCCATAATCCGGTCCGCAAGCACAAAGCTCCCAACTGATGGCTTCTCCCCTTCGCGATCGATCAACCGCTCAAGCCTGCTCTTGACCGCAAGCCCCTCAAACCCACGCACATACCCCGACTGGTCACTATTCTGGTCTGCAGATTTCGCAGTCGTTCCCCGCTCCACCCCAGAAGCACACCCCGCAACCGCAACCAAAGAAACAGCCAGAGCCGACACGGACACCGCAGCAAGTGTTCGTCCAGCCACGCGTGCATTCCGTCCTTGCGTCATCCGTTGCATCAAGATCCCGTTTCAAAGGCCACCAGCCATCGCTCCAGTCTGGTGTAGGTTTCAAGCGTCTGATTCGCGCGGATCGCCCGCTCAAGCGTCGACGAGACCGTATCAGGATTCTTCGACCCCTTGATCAGTTTCGCCTTGTGCAGCGCGCGGGTAATCTTCGCATCAATCGGGAACGCGTGCGCATCAAGACCAAGCAGCATCACCCGAGAAATCACAAACCGAGGCAGCATCTCAAACGAATCAAGATATTCTCGCGCATCGCGTTTATTCATCTCCCGCAGGTGCGCCAGCGAAAGCTTCTGATGATCCGCAAAGACCCGACGCAACGCCCCGATCAGCCGGACCGACCGATCCTCCGCCCGCGGGTACCGCGATCCAAGCATCGCCTCGATCTCCTTCGGGAAGCACACACGAAGCTCGTTGTAATCCACAAACTGCTCCTGCACCCGCTCCATCGCACGCACCGCGTTCTCAAGAGTCGATTCCCAAAGCACCATCGAGAACACCATCTCATGAACCAACGGCTCACACGCCCACCCAACCATCGGACACAGCGCACCCACATCCACCGGCGCAGCCACCTCCGAATCGCCTCCGGTCAAGCCAATCAACGCCTCAGGGTTGTAAGACTCGTCGGTCGCCACATTCACTCCTCGGTCGATCGCACATCGACCGCATCAACATCATCCGCCTGCTGCCCATCGCCATCGGTGACGGTCCCAGACTCCACCGAATCCGCCGATTCATCCCCCGAAAGCTCGTCCTTCCGGAACGGATCAGACGCGAGCAAATCAGAAATCACCTGCTGCTCCCGCATCCCATAATCGTACTCAAGCTTCAGCGTGGGCATCTCCTTGATATGGATCCGCTCCATGACATCCCGCCGGATCCGACCCATCGCCGCCTTGAGCCCGTGCATGGTTAGTTCCGCACGCTCGGCAGGCAGCACACTGACATACGCCTTCGCATTCTTGAGATCATCCGTCAGCTCAACCTTGGTGATCGTGATCAACCCTCGGATCCGCGGATCGTTGAACCCCTTAGAGATGACCTTCTGCAACTCACGCTGCATGGTCGAAGAAATCTGCTGTGCCCGTCGCTTCATACAACCGCCTCCGCGCGTGTATACATCTCACGCTCAAGCCCATCCAGATCCTGATCCGATTCCGATGGGACCAACGCATCCCCGCGAAGAATCTCCCGCGAGCAATTCACAACCTCGCAATCAAGCACCGACCGAACCCGGTCCATCACCCGATCAAGCGTCCGTCCCGCGACCATCCCCGAGTTGGACACCACCGAAACACCCAGCATCGCCTTGTTCCAGACATCGAGTGCCCCGACCTCCGCAACGCTGACCATGTGGTGACGATGACACGAGTCCTTGATCGATTTGACAACCCGCCGCTTGTCCTTGAGAGACATCGCGCCCGGAATATCAAGCTCAATCTGTAGAACACCAATCACCATGTACGGATACCTTGTGCAATCAACACCTTTGGGTCACAATCAATCAAGTGTCCGCGCGATCTCGACGCTCTTGTAGCATTCGATCACATCGCCTTCCTTGATGTCGTCGTACCCAGCGACCTTCATGCCGCATTCCATGTTCGACCGGACTTCCTTCGCGTCGTCCTTGAACCGCTTGAGCTGATCCAGCTTGCGGTTGTTCTCAACGACCACGCCGTTCCGCGTCACGCGGATGAACGCATCACGCTGCACAATGCCGTCGGTGACATAGCAACCAGCGATCGCGCCGACCTTGGAAACCTTGAAGACCTCGCGGACTTCCGCATGACCCAAGACCTCTTCGCGGATCTCCGGAGCAAGCATGCCTTCAGCAGCCTTCCGCATATCCTCGACGATGTGGTAGATCACCTGGTAGTTCCGGATCTCAACACGCTTCGCCTCTGCGAGCATACGACCCTTCGAGTTGGCAATCACATTGAACCCGATGATGACCGCGTTGGACGCGTTGGCAAGCAGGATGTCCGATTCGGTAATCCCGCCGACCGCAGAGTGAATCACGCGGACCTTGACCTCATCACCCGAGACCTTCTCGATCTCAGATTTGAGTACATCCACCGAGCCCTGCACATCCGCCTTGAGCACCACAAGGATTTCCTTGAGCTCGTTGTTGGCCATCTGCGAGAACATCGAATCAAGCGTGACCTTCGGCTGAGCAAGCTGCTCAAGACGCTCACGCTCACGACGCTGCTCCGCAGCCTTCTCCGCTTCTTTCAGCGACGAAACACAGTAGAACTTGTCGCCCGCATCCGGGAGATCGTTGATACCCGAGACCTGCACCGGAACCGGTGGCAGCACCGACTTGATCCGCTTGCCATGATCATCAGTAATATCACGCACACGACCAAACGCTCGGCCCATCACAATAAAGTCGCCAACCTTCAGCTCGCCCTCTTGGACAAGAATGTTCGCCACATTACCACGACCGCCCTCAGGATTCGCTTCAATCACAGTCCCCTGCGCCTGACCTGCGTAATCCGCCTTGAGCTCAAGAATCTCCGCCTGCAGATCAAGGATCTCAAGCAAATCTTGGATACCGATGTCCTTGGTCGCACTCGTCTTGATGACCTCGGTTTCACCGCCCCATTCAGTCGAGTTCAAACCATGCTCAGCAAGCTGACCCATGATCCGCTGAATGTTCGCTTCAGTCGCCTGTTCCTTATCAATCTTGTTGAGCGCGACAATGATCGGCACGCCCGCCGCTTTCGCGTGCGAGATCGACTCGATCGTCTGAGGCATCACACCGTCATCCGCCGCAACAACAAGCACGACAATGTCAGTCACATTCGCACCACGCGAACGCATCGCGGTAAACGCCTCGTGACCAGGAGTATCAATAAAGGTCACAAACTTCTCATCGCTCCCCGTCTTCACAGGAACACGGAACGCGCTCGTCGCCTGCGTGATACCGCCCGCTTCACCATCAGCAACATTCGCCTTGCGGATCTTGTCCAGAAGTGAAGTCTTGCCGTGGTCCACGTGACCAAGAATCGTCACGATCGGCCCGCGAGCACGCTCATCTGTCCGGTCACGCTCAGCAAACTGCTCCGCGACCTTCGCCTCTGCACCCTTCGCTTCTGCGACTTCAAGCTCGATATCCCAATCAATCATGATCTCCTGAGCCTTCTCAGAATCGATCCCAGAGTTGATGTTGGAAATCACGCCCTGCATAAAGAGCTTCTTGACAATGTCAGCACCCTTCACACCGGTCGCCGCCGAAAGATCCTTAATCGTGAACGGCTCAGAAATGGTCACCTTGCCGCCAACCTTCGCAGGGGTCTGCGACGCCGCAGCACTCGAACGCATCTGGTTCTGGCGCTGCTTCAGGTAACCACCAGATTGCTTGAGCCGCGCTTCGCGTTCAGCCAGATCCGCAGCACTCCATCCCGAAGCCGCGCCATCCGGACGACGAACCCCAGTACCACCCGGTTGACGACGACGCGTGTTGCCACCGCGAGGAGCACGCCCCTCACCGCCACCACCAGGACCCGATGCGCCACCGCCACCTTGGTATCCACCGCCGCCTTGGTACCCGCCACCTTCACGAGGTGGTGGACGACGACGAGGTGCTTCAATCTGTTCAGGCGCTTCAACACGGATCACCTGCGGACCCGCGAGCTTGATCGTCTTCTTCTGCAAATCCTCAATCCGAGGACCCGCAGGGACAATCATCGCAGGACGCGTCGGCACATTCATCTGTGGCGGAGGAGGAGTCGTCGTCTTCGTCGGCTTCTCAACCTTCGGAGCAGACTTCGGAGCTTCCTTCGGTGTCTCCACCTTGTCCGCGACCTTCGCATCCGTTCCTTCAACAACAGGAGCATCAGCCTTCACGCCCGCAGCACCATCCTTCGGTGCGTCCGCCGCCGGAGCGGTGGGCGCAGGAGCCGCAGCTGCAGCAGCCGCTTTGGCTGGAGCAGTTGAAGCAGTCGAAGCTGCTTTGGTCGGAGCCGCAGCAACGATCTTTGTCGCCGCAGGTGGTGGTGGGGGAGCAACCGCAACCGCTTGCGAACCAGCACCATCGCCATCATCATCCGAGTCATCGGACCCAGCCTTCTTCGCCTTGGTCGCTTTCTTGGGAGAGCGTGCCTTCTCCAGGTCCACCTTCTCGGTCTTCTCGACCGCGGTGTGTGGAGACTCCTCAGTGTTCTCACTGCTGAACCACTCGCGTACCGTCTGCTCAAGCCCGATCGAAATCGTGGACATGTGATTCTTGATCACATCCTTGGGAATGCCCTCCGCGTGGCACTTCTCGACGATTGCTTTCGATTTGATTCCGAGTTCTTTTGCGAGCTCGAAGATTCGTGTATTAGCCAAATGGTCCTCCGTTCATCGAACGGTCAATAAGTAACTGTCGTCGTCATATCCACGCAAGCCAGAGGACCCACGCACTCTCCAATCAATCACACCAGATCATCCACCAAGGATGTCTGATACTCGGCTCTCCGCCTCGGCATCCGATGCCTCATCCTCCGCCTCCGCTTCAGTCGCGGGGACAGAATCAAGAGCACCGCCAAGAATCGCCGCCGCCGTCGCTTCAGGGTTGTCCGAAGGATTGACATCACCGGAAAGAATCCCGGATGCCGCAGCTTCTTCCTCCGCACGCTTCGCAGCCGCTTGTTCCTTCTCAAGTGCCTGCTCAACAGCCACAAGCTTCGCCTTGGCCGCACACAGTTCCACAGCTTGAGCGGCAACCTCAGGGGTCAGCTCCAGCTCCGTTTCAACAACCTCAGCACCGATTTCTTCGATGTCAAACACCGAGATCATGCCAAGAGCCGCAAGGCGGTCAACCTTGTCTTCCGTCACGCCCTCGATCTGCGTCAGCGTTTCCGACAAGGTCGTCAGACCCTTCGTGAACTCTTCCGGCGTCAGGATGTCAACATCCCAACCCGTCAAACGAGCCGCCAAACGAACATTCTGTCCACGCTTACCAATCGCAAGCGAAAGCTGATCATCACGCACAACAACCGTCGCGCGTCCAAGCTCAAAGCACAACGAAATCTCGCTGACCTCAGCAGGCTTGAGCGCGTTGGCAATCAAAATCTGTGACGACTCGTTCCAGCGAACAATGTCGATCTTCTCGCCGTTGAGTTCTTCAACAATGGTCTTGATCCGCGATCCGCGGATACCAACACACGCACCGACCGCGTCAACCTTCGAGTCGATCGAGGACACCGCCATCTTCGTGCGGTAGCCCGCTTCGCGTGCGATCGCTTTGATCTCGATGGTCCGGTCAAGAACCTCGGGAACCTCAACTTCAAACAAGTACTTGATAAAGTCAGGATGCGCCCGGCTCAGGTAAATCTTCACCTGCGCCCCCATGTCCTTCACATCAAGCACAAACGCCCGCACCCGATCGCCAGGCATGAACTGCTCGCCAGGAATCTGCTCGCTCCGCAGCATCACACACTCCGCGCGATCGACCTGCACAACCAAAGCACCCCGGTCATACCGCTGCGCGGTACCGGTGACCAGCTCACCCTGACGACCCGCAAACTCTTCCATCAGCGACTGACGCTCGTCATCGCGGAAGCGTTGGATCATCACCTGCTTGAAGGTCTGAGCCGCGATGCGACCAAAGTCCTGAGGACTGATCTCGAGGGGCTCGTCATACCGGAACAAACTGATCTCACCCGTCAACGGATCAACCGTACACGAGAACTCCTCAGCATCCAGCGTCCCAAAGTACTTCCGGCACGCAGACACCATCGCCGCCTCAAGATCGCCGATCAAAAGGGATTTCTCAACATTACGCTCGCGTGCAATGCCGTCGAGGATTCTCATCATTTCTTGCGTGTCCATCAGTATCTCCGAGTTATCGAGTTGGTTGGTTGTCGTGCGGCAAATCCCGCACACAGTCACTATCTATTGAGCCAGCCATACCAGACTGGCATCGATTTTCTAAAACGCAAACGACCGGAAACCCCCTATGAGTTCCGGTCATGCATCCCGAATGCGTCTTCGCAAAGACCGCATCCGAACCGAGTTGGACGGTCAGATCAGTTCATGATCCGCGTCCTTCCCGACCGTCGGGGGCACTGGCTGGAAGAGCCAATCACCGACATTGTGCATAACCATCGTTCATACAAGAGTCTCCTATAAACGCCGAGCATTCCAAGCCCGACACCAAGAGTCTAGATCACAAGCCCCTCAGGATCAAATAACCGTCTATTTATATAGAGAACCACACCCACCCAAAGACGACCCCCGAACCTCCAAAACGAATCATTCAACGATCCGCTCGCCCTTCTGAATCGCCCGTTTCACCCGCACCGCCCGATTGTTCCGGTGCTGACCCACCTCCGCAAGGAACTTGGGTTCCCCCTCGATGTAGATCACCGCAGGCTCCTTCGCATTGTGCGTCGTCACCACCAGATCCCCGACCGAAAGCTCCGAAAGCTCCTTGAGCGTAATCGTCGTGTTCGCAAGTGCCACCGACGCCGAAACACCCGATTGATCAAGGTTTTCAACGATCCGGTCCTCCGAGCTCGTGTCGTTGTCGTTCCTGCTGATCGCAAACCAGCTCTGGCTGCTCAAATCGTCCATCACAGGCTCAATCACATTGTACGGAATACACAGATTCATCGTCCCCGCCCGCGACGACATCCGCATCTCCAGCCCGATCACCATCACCACCTCATTGGGAGGCACAATCTGCACAAGCTGCGGATTCGACTCATGAGCCACAATCTTAAACTCAAGCGCCATCACGCTGCTCCACGCCTCAGAGAGAGCCGTAAGCCCGCGCCCAAGCACATTGGAAATCAACCGCTGCTCGATCGGAGTCATCGGCCTCTGCGGAATAAACAAATCCTGATTCGTCCCACCAAGCAACCGATCAATGATCGGATAGATAATCAAAGGCGAAATCTCCAGACACATCTGCCCCTCAAGCTTGTCCGTCTGAATCAAGTTGTAACTCGTCGGATTCGGCAAACCCGAAACAAACTCCCCATAAGTCATCTGCTCACACGCCGCGACCCGGACCTCAACAATCGTCCGAAGGAACCCAGAGAGCGACGCGCCAAAGTTCCGCGCAAACGCCTCGTGCAGCGTCTCAAGCGCCATCATCTGGTCCTTGGACACCCGCTCAGGCCGTTTGAAGTCGTACTGACGAACCTCGATATTATCCAGATCCTTGCGCGTCCGCGAGAAGATATTGATCTGCGGCGCGGCTTCAACGATGTCCTCGACATCCACCGCCGCCATCAGCGAATCAATCTCATTCTGGTCCAACATACTCATCGAGCACCAACTCCAGCCAAAGACACACCGGCCTCCCATCGAGGAAGACACAGTGTGCGTTCTATCGGCCCCGAATCCTCGAATTCTCCACAAATTTCACGATCAATCAATCCCAATCTCATCCGCAGGGAACAAACCGCCAATCGCAAGCGTTGATTCCCTCCACACGACTCAATCAACAGTCGAATCCGATACCATCCACCCCAATATCAATCCGCGACCCCGGAGCCATCCTCAAATGATCCCCACCCTCAAACCACTCTTCCTGACACTCGCAATCTCCATGATCGCGTCCACCCTCCACGCCCAACCCAGCTTCGCCGGATTCGGTGGCAACACCCAGCCACCCGTCACCATCTCCGCCCAGTCCTCCGCAACCGCTCTCACCCCCGGCTCAACCTTCGTCATCGCCGTCACCCTCGACCACGACGACGAATACCACACCTGGCCAAACCAACCCGTCGTCCCCAAAGAACTCGGAGACTTCCCCGCCATCGCCACCACCATCGAAGCCACCCTCCCAGATTTCTTCACCGCAGGCCCAACCCAATACCCCCAGACCCACACCGTCTCCGTCCGATTCCTCGGCCCACCCATCGACCTCATCACCTACGAAGGCAAAGCCGTCGCCTACATCCCCATCCGAATCGCCGACAATGCCCAGCCCGGAGACTACACCCTCTCCATCGACTCCTTCTACCAAGCCTGCAACGCCACCACCTGCTTCCCCCCAACCCCAGACCAGCAAACGATCATCATTTCCATCGTTGAGACCGCGGCAACGATCACTCCCAACCCCCTCTTCGACAACTTCGATCCAACCGTCTTCTCCAACACCGACGCATGGGGTGAGGGCGCCACCGCATCAGTCGCCACACCACTCAACCAACAACGCCAGTTCCTTGGTCTCTTTGTGCTTCCCCCAATCGACTCCGCAGCAGGCATCGCCGTCATCGCCCTCGCCGCAGCAGTGGGGGGATTCATCCTCAACCTCACCCCCTGCGTATTGCCCGTCATCCCCCTCAAGGTCATGACCATCACCAACCACGCAGGCGAAAGCAAGTCCCGCGCCATCAAGCTCGGATCAATGATGGCTCTAGGAGTCATCGCCTTCTGGGTCGGGATCGGGATCCCCGTCGCCTTCGTCGCCGACTTCGTAGACCCCTCCATCATCTTCGGCGTCTGGTGGGTCACGGGCATCATCGGACTCCTCATCGCCATCATGGGTCTGGGAATCATGGGACTCTTCACCATCAAGCTCCCACAAAAAACCTACATGATCAACCCCAAAGCCGACTCCCCCTCAGGATCGTTCATGTTCGGAATCATGACCGCCATCCTGGGCCTCCCCTGCTTCGGATTCGTCGCCGGAGCACTCCTCGCCGGCGCCGCAACCATGCAACCCTGGCAAGTCCTGACCATCTTCTTCTCCCTCGGCTTCGGAATGGCCTTCCCCTACCTCATCCTCACCCTCAACCCACAATGGATGAACAAGATCCCCAAAACCGGTCCAGCGAGTGAACTCGTCAAGCAAGTCATGGGACTCCTCATGCTCGCCGCCGCCGCCTACTTCCTAGGGACTACAGCAATCTCCATCTCCTCCAGCCAATCATGGTCCACCCCCTGGTGGTTCAAAGCCATCCACTGGTGGATCATCGCCCTCATGGGTCTCACCGCCGGAACCCTGCTCATCGTCCGTACCATCATGATCTCCAAACGCACCACCCCGCGTCTGATCTTCGCAATCCTCGGCCTCTTCGTCGCCAGTTCAGGCATCGCCGTCGCCGCCAACCAGACCAGCCACCAGTACCACTACTTCTGGCAGCCCTACTCCCAAACCGCCCTCGATGACGCCCTTGCCAATGGCAAAACAGTCGTCCTTGACTTCACCGCCGAGTGGTGCCTCAACTGCAAAACCCTCGAAGCCACCGTCCTCTCCCGCGATCCCGTCAAGCCCCTGCTCCTGAGCCCAAATGTCGTCCCCATGGCCGCCGACCTCACCGCAATGTCCGCCCCAGGCTGGGACAAACTCCGCGACCTCGGACAAACAGGAATCCCCCTCCTCGTCGTCTACGAACCCGGTAACCCAGACCCCATCTGGCTCTCCAACGCCTACTCCTCCTCCCAAGTCGTCGCCGCCATCAATCAAGCAACAGGCAATCAACCCGCCAAGATCTCCGCCAAGGACAGATAATTTCCCCGCAAACGCCTCAATAACCACCACTTGTCAGGTTGCTGAAAAAATCAATTGACCAACGCCGTTTTATGGTCTATTTTTACCCCTGCAGGCCCGATGACCAAACAGTCGTCAGGCCAGCGACAACCAAACGCGGGTGTAGCTCAGTGGTAGAGCGTCACGTTGCCAACGTGAATGTCGACAGTTCAAATCTGTTCACCCGCTTTCAGACGCCCGGCTCATCAGAGCCGGGCGTTCTGCATTTTTCCGCAACACACCACCACTCAAAACTCAGACCACCCCGTCAGAAACCCCCAGTTTTTGACCCAGTTTCGTGCTTTTTGGTCGTTCCATATCCCTCAGCTACCGAAAAACGATCCAGAGATCCGTTTCCGGACTTTGCCGAACCCACACCCGTTCAAACATCATCAGAAGAGAAGCCCAAATCATGAACACACCGCTCGGGAAACTGACCCCACGCATCGCCATCCTTACCATCCTCGCAATCACCGGCACCTCCATCGCCGCACTCGCGCCAAAGACAAAGCCAATCCGCAAGCAAGCCCCAAAGCAAGCCACATCCCAGCCCGCAAAGCGCGCCCCAACAACAAACAAAAAAGACCAACGCTCACTCAACCAGCGGACAGCCCAGCCAATTGCCCAAATCGATCCAGCCCAAGCACCACTCCCCGGACCAGCAATCTTCCCCTTCGAATACCGCACCATCAACGGCACCTTCAACAACCCAACCAACCCACTCTGGGGCGCTACTGGTACCAACCTCGCACGCATGATGCCCGCAGATTACGCAGACGGACAAGACACCCCCGCAGGCGCCGGCCGCCCATCCGTCCGCCACATCTCCAACGCGATGTGCGCCCAAGACGATCTCAACATGCCAAACCACTACGCCTACTCAGACTTCATCTGGCAGTGGGGGCAGTTCCTCGATCACGACCTCGACGAAACCCCAATCGCAAGCCCCCAAGAAACCATGGACATCCCAGTCCCAATGGGAGACGCATGGTTCGATCCAAGCTGGAGCGGCGTCCAAACCATCGCCCTCGACAGATCCGCGTACACCCACATCAACAAGGTCCGCGAGCAGATCAACAACATCACCTCCTATGTAGACGCCTCCAATGTCTACGGCTCAACCATCGAGCGCGCCTACGAACTCCGCACAAACGACGGCACAGGACGACTCAAAACAAGCGAAGGAAACCTCCTCCCCTTCAACACCAACGCCTTCCACAACGCACCAACCGATCACGACCCATCACTCTTCCTCGCAGGCGACATCCGCGCCAACGAACAAGTCGCCCTCACCGCAATGCACACCCTCTTCGTCCGCGAGCACAACCGCATCGCCGCCGAGATCGCCGCACAAATCCCATCTTCCTCAGGCGAACTCATCTACCAATACGCCAAAGCAATGGTCACCGCAGAAATCCAATCGATCACCTACAACGAGTTCCTCCCCAAACTCCTCGGCGAAGACGGAATCCCCGCTTACACAGCGTACAACCCAAACGCCAACGCGAGCATCGCCAATGTCTTCGCCGCCGCCGCATACCGCGTCGGTCACACCATGCTCTCCTCACAAATCCAGCGTCTCGACGCCAACGGCAACGAAGCACCCGAAGGCCACCTCCCCCTCGCCCAAGCATTCTTCAACCCAACACACATCACAAACAACGGCATCGAATCACTCCTCCGAGGACTCGCAAACCAACGCGCCCAAACAGTCGATGTCTTCGTCGTAGACGATGTCCGCAACTTCCTCTTCGGACAACCCGGCGCAGGAGGTTTCGACCTCGCATCACTCAACCTCCAACGCGGACGCGACCACGGACTCCCATCCTACAACGACATCCGCGTCGCCTATGGACTCCCCGCAGTCACCGACTTCAGCGAGATCAACCCAAGCACCGATGTCATCGCAAGACTCCAAAATGCCTACGAAGATGTAGACCAGATCGACGCATGGATCGGGTTCCTCGCCGAACCACACCGCCCCGGCGCGTATGTCGGTGAAACCCTCTGCCGTGTCCTTGGAACCCAGTTCACCAACCTCCGCGACGGCGACCGCTTCTGGTACGAAACCTACCTCCCCGCAGACCTCGTCGCCGAGGCCCAAGCGATGACCCTCGCCCAGATCATCCGCGCCAACACAACAATCAGCACCGAGATCCAAGACGATGTCTTCACCATCGAGCAGGTCTGTGCCGCAGACTTTGCAGAACCACTGGGTTCACTCAACTTCCTCGATGTCAGCGCCTTCCTCAACCTCTATTCCAGCGGAGACCCCGCCGCCGACTTCGACAACAGCGGCACCTTCAACTTCCTCGACATCACCGCATTCCTCGCCGCATTCGGAGACGGCTGCCCATAAGTATTTTCTGATACTACCCGATCAATCAAAACGCCCCGCAGCTCCTACCGCGGGGCGTTTTTCATTGACTCAATGACCGACAAACTCAGCAATTTCGTATCAAAGCCCACAATCCATGCCACGCCAACCCCCTTGAGCGACCTAGACCGTTAGCACAGAAGCCCAATCCGCCAACGGAGACTTATGTCATTCGCCGAACTCTCATCAAAAGATGTCCATGAATGCCACCAGATCGCTCGCCGCTGCCGCGACGCCGGTGCCGACACGGACAACTGGAGGCAGGTCCTGCTCACCAACCTCCGCGAGTTTGTCGGAGCACAGGTCATCATCAACTCCGAAATCGAAAACTTCGGCGCCTCCAACACCCAACCCACCAAGTTCATAGGAATCCACCGAGCCGGTTGGATCTCCGAAGAAGCCGAACAACGCTGGCGACAATACGCCCAGTCCATACCAGTCGAGCGCACCCCCGAATACCCCTACCTCAGCAAGTTCTCAGGCAAAACAATGCTCCTCTCCAGAAACCAAATCTGGGGACCCAACACCTGGTACAACTCACACACATTCAACGAAATCCACCGAGTCTGCGGCATCGACGACTATGTCATCTCCATCTGCCCAACCAACATCCCAAACCGATGCACCACACTCTGGCTCCACAAAGGTGTAGGCACCCGAGACTTCACACCAAGAGAACAAGCCATCATCTCCCTCATCCACATCATCATCAACGACGAGATCGGCACCTACCTCTCCGCCGCCGACGAACCCACGCCCAGCTCACTCACCACCCGAAGACTCGAAGTCCTCGCCCTCCTCATCCAAGGCGACTCCGAAAAACAAATCGCCTACCAACTCGGAATCGCCCGCGCCACCATCCACGACCATGTCCTCGCGATCTACCGACACTGGAATGTCTCATCCAGAGGCGAACTCCTCGCAAAGTTCATCGGACGCGCCAAACCACAGCTCGAACCAGCGTTGCACAATCCACACAAAAACAAGCAGATTCCGTAATCCACCCGCACCCCCCAAAGAGTGGGGGCGCATCCCGCCAACTCTGCACGAAGATGTATGTGTTGAAGGGAACGATTCCGCAACAAGAAATCAAACACACCCGAACAGGAGTTTCAAGAATGAAGACCACCAACACACCACGCCGCTCACTCGCTACCCTCGCCATCGCGGGACTCGCGATCTCGTCCGCCACAACCACCCAAGCAGAAATCCTGCTCCTCGCCGGTAGCCAAGGCGTCATCCACCAGCTCGACACCGAGACCGGCGAAGTCACCTTCCGAGGTGTCTGCGCCGGACCGGTCAACTCCATGGTTGTCCACGACGAAACCCTCTACCTCGGTGACGAGAACGGCACCGTCTACGCCTTCGATGTCAACACCAACTTCATCACCTCCGCCTTCTCCGTCCCCGCTGATGCCAGCGCGATGTCATGGATCGGTGAAGAACTCGTCGTCGCCGACAGCGCCGGAGAAATCTTCTACATCGACTCAACCACACACGAAGTACTCGACTCCACGCAAATCACCGACACCGACATCACCGCGATGGGTCTCGACGCCGGGGGCATCTTCGTCGGTGGTCAATCGACAATCGCCGTCCGCTCAAACATCGGTCAACAGAACTTCGCCTTCTTCGCCGCCTGCGGCTCCCTCATCAACTCCATGGCATTCGGTCCAGACACCATGTACCTCGGAGGCATCGCCTTCGGCGGATCAGCCTCAGGAACCGTCTACCTCTTCGACAAGTTCGAAGGAGGAGTCCAATACACCGGCACCCACCCAGTCGAATCAGACACCACCGCAATGGTCGCCGTCGGACAAACACTCTACATCGCCGGAACCGACGGCATCATCCACGAGATGAACGCCCAGACCGGTGATATCACCCGCACCTTCGACTCCGGAATCAACATCCAAGCGATGACCCCCGTCGATGGTCTCCCATCGTGCCCCGCAGACTACGACGCCTCCGGAGACCTCAACTTCCTCGACATCAGCCGATTCCTCGACCTCTTCAACCAACGCCTCGTCCCAAGTGACACCAACGGCGACGCCAACTTCAACTTCCTCGACATCAGCCGATTCATCAGCGTCTACTCCAGCGGCTGCTAACCCAACCCACACCCTCTTGGAGCCCTGCACCGTCAACACCGTGTGGGGCTCTTTTCATTTCTCAATCCACAAAAAAGCCCGGCACCAATCGGTACCGGGCTCACACAGTCAATCAGTTCCAAATCATGCCTCAACGCGAGGCTTCGCCGTCGACCGAACATGCAACTCGCTGAGCTGCTCGTCGTCCACAATATTGGGCGCCTCGCACATCAGGTCCTGCCCAGTCATGGTCTTCGGGAACGCGATGACCTCACGGATATTCTCCGTGCCGCACATATGCATCACCAAACGGTCAAGCCCAAACGCCACACCACCGTGAGGCGGCGCACCATACGACAACGCATCCATCAAGAACGAGAACTTCTGCTTCGCTTCTTCGATGCTCAACCCAAGCAGCTCAAACACCTTCGACTGCACATCAGCCCGATGGATACGGATCGACCCGCCACCAATCTCCGACCCATTGCAGATCATGTCATACCCGTCCGAGACAATCGACTCGACCATATCGATGTCCTTCGCGTCCGCAGAAAGCAACCGCTCGACCTCATAGTCCGTCGGTGCCGTAAACGGGTGGTGCAGCGCGTGGTACCGCTGTGCATCCTCAACCCATTCGAACATCGGGAAGTCATACACCCAGAGGAAGTTCCACATCCCATCAGGAATCAGATCAAAGTCCTTCGCGATCTTGAGTCGAAGCTCACCCAGCGAACGAGTGACTACGCCATAGGTATCCGCCGCAAACACAACCGCGTCCCCGTCCTCAAGCCCAAGCGTCGACACCAGCTCGTCCTTGATGTCACCCAAGAACTTCCCGATCCCGCCCTCAAGATTCCCACCAACAAACTTCGTCGTCGGGATCCCGCCCGCGCCAAAGTCCTCAGCGAACTTGCTGAACGCATCGGTCGTCTTCCGAGTAAACTTCTCCGCAACCCCAGGCACCCGGAACGCCTTCACGCACCCCTTCTCCATACCCAGCGCGTTCTGGAACACACCAAAGTCCGTCTTGCCAGCAAGCTCCGAAATATCCACAAGCTTGAGATCAAACCGCGTATCCGGACGGTCGCTCCCGTAGTTGTTCATCGCATCCTGATAAGTCATCCGAGGGAACTCGCCGAGCTCCACATCCATGATGTCCTTCCAGATTTTCTGCGCAAACCCCTCCATGATCTCAAGCACCGCGTCGCGATCCACGAACGCCATCTCAAGGTCAATCTGCGTGAACTCCGCCTGACGATCCGCACGCGGATCCTCATCCCGGAAACAACGCACGATCTGCAAATACCGATCACACCCAGCAATCATCAAAATCTGCTTGAACAGCTGAGGCGACTGAGGCAACGCATACCACATCCCTTCCTGCTGCCGCGAAGGCACCAAGAAGTCCCGCGCACCCTCAGGCGTAGACCGGCACAGCATCGGTGTCTCAATCTCAAGGAACCCGTGCTCATCAAAGTAATCGCGCGTCAGTTTGGTCAACCGGTGACGCGTCTGCAAAATCTTCTGCATCGCAGGACGACGCAAGTCAAGATACCGGTACTGCAACCGCGTCTCTTCACCAGGAAGATTCTTCTCATCACTCGGCACAAACGGCAGCTTCTTCGTCTTCGAAAGCACCTTGAGTTCCGTCGCAACAATCTCGATCGATCCCGTCGGGATCTTCGGGTTCTTCTTCGCTCGCTCGCGCACGACACCCGTCACCGAGATGCAGTCCTCGTTGCGAAGACGGTCACCCGCTTCAACAAGGTCCGCCGCCGAATCCTCGCTGTCGAACACCACCTGCGTGATCCCATCACGATCCCGCATATCCACAAAGATCAACCCAGATCCATGCCCACGAAAGGCATTGACCCAGCCGTTCAAAGTGACGGTCGATCCAATGTCAGATTCTGCAATCTGCCCGCAAGTGTGCGTCCGCATACCCATAGTTCATCTCACCAAAATAAGGTCAAAAACAACCGCCCGGAGCAAGTTCTCCGTGCGAACCACCATCATAGCAGCGTGCCACCCACGAACGAACACAGCCCGATCCCAGCCCCCCAGCCCCCCAGCCACCCAAACTCATCCAAGCCAATCCCTACGGGCATCCCATCCCATACGCCTGCAGATACGCACTGATATCAAGAAAGTTGAACGACCCATCCCCATCGAAGTCCAACTGCGAACTCAAGAACTCCGAGATATCCAGAAAGTTCAGACTCCCATCCCCAGTCAGATCAACAGCGCACGAAGCAGGAGTCCCCCAATGCACCCGCACCGAATCGTCCAGATCCGACGCCGTGACCACATCCATCGCCCCATCAAGATTCAGATCACTCATCGCAATCGTGCTCGATTCAGAGGCAGGCAACACCGCAATACTCTGGAATGTCCTGCCCTCAGACTGCGCCCACACCTGATGCCGGTTGGTTGAATCATCCCCGCCGAATGCCGCACGGACACTCCCAACGAGATCAGGAAGCCCATCATTCGTAAAGTCACCGGCGATGAGCTCAGATACTGTGGTGCCCGAAAGATCGTGCAGGTACACCGAACGATCAATCATCCCCGATGCATCCAAAGAATGGACCGAGATCCCCGACCCCAAATCAAGCGTTTCGTAATTCGCTGAAACAAGATCGAGATTCCCATCAAGGTCCATGTCCTCAACAATGATCCAATACGGCCTGACCGGGTCCTGCAAAAAAGTGCTGTGAGCAAAGGTCCCATCCTGCTGATTGACATACACATCAAACCCATTTGTAGTCCCGATCACAAAATCAAGAAGCCCATCACGATCCCAATCCAGAACCCCCGGCTTCACCGTCAAACTCGGATTCAGCACGATCGTTTGCACCAAAGACATCTGAGCATCACCAACACCCCGATACACATGCGCCTCATCATTCGTGTAATCGATCCCGATCACATCATCCTTCCCATCCCCATCAAAGTCCGCGGCAACAACACCACGATACACACCGCCATTCGGATTCGTATACACAATCTGCTGCCCTAAGGTCCCATCCGCAAGCACCGGCTTGACCACCATCCCACCGAGAATACCAGTCACCACAATCTCAGCAAGCCCGTCCCCACCAAGATCAGCAGAGGCACTCATAAACGCATCATTGATACCAGGAATATCCACAAACCCGCCATCATTCACATCAACGAGCCGACCCTTCGTTTGTGCTCCGACCATAAACAACTCATCAATGCCATCGGCATCAAAGTCACGAGGGAACATATGCAACGGTTGCTTTTGCCCTTCAAACTGCGAAGCACCAAAACTCGGAATCACATCCAAGCCCACCCGCTGAGGACTCACCCGGATGATGTAGCCATACTCTAACTCCTCGTTAAACTCAGCAAAAAACTTGTGAACACTGATATCACCCGTCCACAGCAAATCCATCAACGAGTCCCCATTCAAATCCAGCGCGGTGCACACGACAGACCGCGCCCCATAATCTGCAAATGGGATGCTTCTTGGCGTATTCCCCGTTTCTATCTGCACCCGATGAGAACCCACCGACAATGGATCGAATAACAACCATTTTTCCTCGATGAGTTCAGGCCCATTTGACAACGCATCAATGCCCGTCACCAACAACTCATCAAACCCCGATAAATCAACATCCCCAGGCACACACTCCGCACGCTCATCGCCCACCAATGGCAACGCGAATGGCGTCGTCACCCCATTGGTAAAATTCGGAATCAAAAGCGTCTGTCGGCTTGGCCGGTCATAAATCACAATGTCAACCGCGGGATCAGAATCAAAGTGACCAAAGACCGGATAGTCTTGCTCAACCACATGCCCAATCGCAGGCACCGAAGCCAGCCGAGCCGCAAGCACCGAATCTGTTCCAGTCCCCTCGATGAGAATAAACCCTTCTGTTTCCTGATCCAGCAATAGCACATCCAGATCAGCATCCCCATCATAATCCATCAGCGGATACAGCACATTCTGGCCAGTCAACATCGACGCGTCATAACTCGAATACGCAGACCCCGCCTCGCGTGATGACCACCGCACAACAACCTTCTGGTTCGTCGTATTGATAACCAAATCAGCCAGCCCATCCCCATCCAGATCCCCCGCACGGATCGTGAGTCCAGAATCAAGATACCTATTTTGAAACTCGGATTCATAAAAAAGATCATCAAACTGCTCATCCGTCCAGTTCACAACCGCGCCATCTTCAACCCACCCAATCGTGATCCAATCTTCTTCCTCGTCGGCCATGATCAGATCAGGCCACCCATTCCCATCAAGATCCGCAGCGGTCGCCGCATCAAATGAAAGCTGGAAGTGAAACTGATAGAAAGTAAACCCGGTCGAACCATCTTTCCTGATCTCACCAAGCGCGTACTGGATGTTGTTGTCGAAGAAAGTTTTTCGAAAGATGAGATCATCGACGCCGTCGTTATTGATGTCACGGACCTCGGTGACAGAACCCAGATCAACACCTGGAATCTGTCCAGTCCAGTCATACCCATAGTCAAACCGCACACCACCAGCACCCAGCGCCTCCCCATACTCCGAAGGAATCACCCGACCCGGTCCCCCGCCCGCGGCACTCATGCAACACAGACCCAGCAACAGAAAAATCACAAACAGGATTCGGTCAGCAATATTCATGGGAGGTGCCTCAGGTCAAAGTGCATTGCTTTGGGAAAAGACCCACAATCGCGAGCCAATACAAGTATAACGAAACCCGCACAGCACACAAGAAAAAAGGCAAAAAGAGAGGCCCAGGCCGCGACAGAATCGCGCCCGGGCCTCACGCACAGGACAGTTGAAGATGGTCGTCACGGCCCAGCCGCAACGACACAACGAACAACGCCCCGCATCCGCGAGGTATTTCATCAGTCTTTCAAAACAGTCATAAATCCCCAGCTGATCACGCCGCCGACCAGCCCCCATCTTCAAGCGCGTCATACCCACACTTGAACAGCTGCATCTTCTTCGCCGCTTCAGGATCGGTAAACCGGTACCCCACCTCAAACTTCCGGAACCCCCGTTTCACAAGCCGAACAACTTCCGCTTCCCCCGCATGGGTTCCAGCATCAGTGTCCAAACTCAGATTCACCCGGTCCCCAATCGTAAACTTCGGACGCTTCGTGTACTGCACCCGCACCCCCGTCGCCGAGAAGTCCAGAACAAGCCCGCATCCATCACACGACATCCGCCGTGCGAGAAAGCGCGGATTTCTCCGCGCTTCAGGCTTATCGATCTCCTCGATCATTTTCGCGATTGCAGTCCATCGGCTCATACCCCAAATATCGAACCGCTCTCGGAGTCCAACAAGCACTATTCCCGAATCACCGCACACAGTCTCCATCACGCCACCACAAACCGCACAACCGTCACAAACCGTCCCGACGATGGACCTACTACCATCACCCATGGACATCCTCAACGCATACCCCAACCGACCAGGCGACCGCCCGATCCACACCCCTCCCCACGGCCCGCCCCAGACCGACCGCATCCCAGCCGCCGTCTATCAAGCGATGGGCGAACCCGAGATCAACCGGATGTTCCACGCGTTCTACCACCGGCTCGCCAAATCCTCGATCGCGGACATGTTCCCCAAGAGTGAGAAGAACCTGATCAAAGCCGCGGAGAAGAACGCGTCGATGTTCGTCTTCCTCTTCGGCGGCCCGCACCTCTTCCAGCAGCGCCATGGCCCGCCGATGATGCGGGCGCGTCACTTGCCGTTCATTATTGATGAATCGGGGCGTCAGGAATGGCTCCGGTGTTTCAAAGAAACTCTTGATGAAGCGCCGGAGAAGTACTCGATGCCGGCGGAGCATGTCGATGCGGTGTGGAAGTTTGTTTACGATTTCAGCAGTTGGATGGTCAACGCAAAGGAAGAACGATGAATATGAAACTCGCTTCGATTGCAGTCTTTGGTTCGGTTCTGGTTGTCTTGGGGTTTGGGGGGTGCGCGACGACTGAGGAGTCGGATGGTGAGAACACCTTCATGGGTAGCGGCGGGCCTTTGAGTGGGTCGGATGTTGGGGCGGTGCTTGATGAGTGGCACCACGCGGCGTCGGTGGGGGATCTAGAGCGGTATATCGGATTGATGACCGAGGGGGCGGTGTTTATGGGGACCGATGCGCATGAGCGGTGGACCCGGAAAGAGTTTCGCGCGTATGCGGCTCCACACTTTGCCGATGGGCATGGATGGACCTATGTGGCGCGGGACCGGAATGTGCAGATGAATGCGTATGGGGATGTGGCGTGGGTTGATGAGATTCTGGATCACGAAACCTATGGCCAACTCCGCGGGACGGCGGTGCTTCGGCAGAACGGGGATATCTGGCGGATCGGGTTTTACTCGTTGACCTTCATTGTTCCGAATGATGCGGTGGGGGATGTGCTTGAGGTGATCCGGAAGGACGAGGGTGGGGGCATGGATTCTGGGGGGTGATTGGGATTGGGGGGCTTGCTGGGTGGTTATCCGAGGCAGATGATGAGGGCGTGGATGATTGCTCCGACGCCGAAGGTCAGGAGTAGGAGGATGAGGTTGATCTAGAAGTGTTTGGTGAACCCGACTTTGAGTCCGACTGCGAGGGGTGGGATGAGGACGCAGAGGATGATCATGATGATTTTGTTGTCTTGAATGTCTGCCATGGGGTGGGGCTCCTGTGGTTTTGTTGAGTTCGATTGTACAGGGTTTTGTGGCTCTGTGGAGCGTGGTGGCGGCTTTGCGGAGGGATTCTGTGGCGCGGAGGTGGTGGGAAGAGAAGACCCCCTCCGTCCGCTGCGCGGCCACCTCCCCCGTCAGGACGGGGGGGGAGAGTTTGGATTGGGGGTTGGAAGACACAGGCGGGACGCCTGTGCCACGGGGGGAGGGGGAAAGAGTGGTGGCGGCTTGGTGGGCGAGGTCGGCGGCTTGTTGGAGGGCGGAGAGGGATTGGAGGTGGAGGTTGGTGTGGATCGTGGGGGTGCGGGCTTGGTTGATGGACTGGATCGCTTCGGTGGCGACGCGGAAGTCTTCGGCGTTGGTGAGGTCGCGGAGTTGTGGGAGGGTGAGGCCGTGGATTTGGCAGATGATGATGGGGGTCATCGCGGGGTCGAGGAGGTCTTCGAGGAGTTGTTCTGTGAGGGACTGGGCACTGGCCACTGGGGACTGGGGGGAAGAGGAAGAAGAGTGGGAGGGGGCGGAGGGAGAAGTGGAGGAGGAATGGGAGCCCTCACCCCTGCCCTCTCCCATCAGAATGGGAGAGGGAGGAAGAGGAAGACCCCCTCCGTCACTGCGTGACACCTCCCCCGGAAGCCCGGGGGAGGAGAGGTTGTTGGTGCGTTGTGGTGTGTCGCTTTGCTCGGCTTGATGCATGATGCCCCCTTGGTTGAATGTGGGTGGGGGCTGATGGAATTGTAGTTGGTCGGCGTGGGGATTGGAAGGGGGTGTTGGGAAGTGGGGGAGATTTGCGCACGGATGTGGTTGTTTGGGGTTTGAAGATCGTGGAGGAGTCGAAGACGACTCCGCCACGGCACCCGGCGTTCACGAAAACAACTGTTTGAAGCTCATATTGCTTCTAAGTCTACTTGTTATTTTCAGCAAATCATTTTTATCAATGTTAAAATCTGGATCGGACAATATTTTCTCAGCTGCATTAATAGCTTGATCGATTTTTGCAGGTGGAGTATGGTCTGTTACAAGAGTTTCAATCTCGTCTTTCGTCAAACCTGAGATATTTATTTTTGACTCTTCAATAGACTTAGCAGCTTCGGTAGGTATCCAATAAGGGAAACAGTCGTTTATTTGACAGTGCTTTAAATGCTCTTTTATAGCCTTTCTCATATTTTTTTTATCGTCAGAATCCTCGTTCCAATCTCTTGTGCCGATTCGTGAATAAATGTGACCAACCATCCATGCCAGTTTGTGTTGAAAGATCTCTTCGAAACGACCTCTTCTAGCTTCTTGAAGTATTTGGTAGTTCTCTGCTTTCAATGCAACATGTACTCTAAGCATGGCTACGGACGGCTCGAGTATTTTTATATTTTTCTCGGGATGCAAATAGAATAGTCCCAAGTTAGATTCATTTTGATTTACGATTCTGTACAAAAGCTCGTTAGCAAATTGCTTATTCTCTTGCGAATAAATTCCTGTAGATAATGGCTTGCATGTAGCGTCTAGAAACCTGATAAGCATCTGCTCTAGCGGTCTTACCGCAGCGATATTAATGTACTGCGCCTTAGGTTGCTTCAAAGCCCCTCGTCTGACAAGATCGCAGGTCTGAGTAGTGATTATGAATCCAAGGTATTTATCGTTGTCGAAATGTGGATGGATTTTTTTGAATAATTCTCTTAGTCCAATTGTTGGTACCAAGATATCGCCTTGCATAAGGTCGTCGTCAGGTTCAAATGTTGTGTATGTCCAGTGCATCGGTCAAAGTAGTATTAATTTGTGTCTGGTCGTTCCACAGATGGCTTTTTAGGTACATACCTAATGACCAATGGCCCGGAGTCTTGGTGAATTATGACTGAACGGACTTCACTTGATGCTATAAATGTTTCAGCTTTCGGGTTGTGTGGTTGAATTTTGGCATGTTCATACCGCTTAGAACTATCAGACTCTTTGGTTGAATTATTGCCCATTGTAACTCTCTATTGCGAAAGCGCTCTTGATTATTTTGTCCACTGCTTGCTTTAGTGGTTCTATTGACTGATCAACCCACTCTTTCAAAACACTTGTGCTGTGAGATTCTTTGTGGAAATTAAGGAGAATCTCACATTCGCCTGTTGAAAGTACACTAAGGTCGATATTCAAAATGCCGCCATTGAATACAAGCGATCTTGCATACCTACGGTTAGAAATTTCAAATTGTTGATCGGCAACGGCTGTGTCGAGGGGGCACTCTACCTTTGTGAGTAGATCTCCGGGCGGTTCTGTGTCAACAAATCTGAAATTAATTCCAGCACCAGCAACCGGGGTAGCAGGAAGACTCTCAAGTGCATTGGAAGCTATTTTCTTAGCTCGATCCATACAGTCAAAAGTAGCGTCATCCGCAATCAACTCTAGACTTCCAGATTTAGCTATGACTTTTATGGAGTCATGATTGACACGAAGAGTGTTGATTGAATCCAAGGCCACTTCAACATCCACAGGTGTTCCTGCTTCAACTTTGAATAAGCGTTGGGCAACGCCTTGGGGAGTGAGAATGGCTCTATTCCACCCTCCAATGATCACGATGTTCCATGTACTTGTTTCAATTGGCATTCGATATATACCTTGGTTTCATAACTAATAGAATACAGGAATTACCCAACCGCCGCAACAACCTTCTGTGCTGCGTCACCCAAATCCCCTGCGGCTTGCAGGGTTGGGAGGTCCGCTGCGGCGTCTTCGAGGATTTTGCGGCCGGCTTCGACATTGGTGCCTTCGAGTCTCACGACCAGTGGGACGGAGAATCCGATGGATTTGGCGGCGTTGACGATGCCTTGGGCGATGATGTCGCAGCGCATGATTCCTCCGAAGATGTTGACGAGGATGCCGTTGACGGCGGCGTCGGAGAGGATGATGCGGAAGGCTTCGGTGACGGCTTCTTCGGTTGCTGAACCACCGACATCGAGGAAGTTTGCGGGTTCGCCGTTGAAGAGTTTGATGGTGTCCATGGTTGCCATTGCGAGTCCTGCGCCGTTGACGAGGCAACCGATGTTGCCGTCGAGTGCGATGTAGGACATTCCGAACTTGGCTGCTTGGATTTCTGCGGGGTCTTCGTCTTCTGGGTTGGACATGGCGACGAGGTCTGGGTGTCGGAAGAGTCCGTTGTCATCGAAGTTGAACTTGGCGTCGATGGCGATGACTTGGCCGTCGGGGTAGGTGTCGTTTGGTGGGGTGACGACCAATGGGTTGATTTCGGCGAGTGAGCAGTCTTTGGCGTGGTAGAGTTCGGAGAGTTTGAGCATGATGGTCGCGGCTTGGCGGACTTGCTTGCCTTTGAATCCCATTTTGAAAGCGACTTCGTTTGCTTGGTAGGGCTGGAGTCCGATCTGTGGGTTGATGGGTTGTTTGATGATTGCGTCTGGGGTGTCGTGTGCGACTTGTTCGATTTCGACGCCGCCTTCGCGGGAGGCGATGAGGGTGTTGCGGCGGGTGTTGCGGTCGGTGGTGATGGCGAGGTAGTACTCGTCGGGGACGCCTGATTCGCGGTCTGCGATATCAACCCCTGCGGCGACGAGGAGGGTGTTGACTTCGAGTCCTTCGGCGCCGGTCTGTGCGGAGACCATTTTGTTGCTCAGCATGAAGTCTGCGGCGGCGGTGGCTTCTGTTGCTGATCTCACGAGCTTGACGAATCCGGCTTTGCCGCGTCCGCCTGCGAAGACCTGTGCTTTGACGACGGCGAGGTCGGTGCCTGCGGCTTTGGTGACCTCGGTGTATGCGTTTGCGGCGTCGTTGGGGTCTTTGATGACTGATCCGGCTGGGACGGGGATGCCGAAGGCGGAGAGGAGGTCGCGTGCTTGGTATTCGTGGATTTTCATCTTTGGGCCGATCTACTTTGGTGGTGGATTGGGTGTGGTTTGTGTTGGAGTGTTAGTTTAGCGGGTTTGGTTGGGGTTTGGGGGTGGTGGTGGTATGAAAAACCGCCCCGGATTGGGGCGGTTGGTGGGGTTGGTTGTGGGATTTGATTAGGCGCGGTTGCGACGGCAAGCGGCGATGCCGGTGAGTCCGAGGAGGGCGAAAGCACCTGGGGCTGGGACGACATTGTACTGGCCGATGATGGTCGCGCTTGGGATGCCAGAATCTCTGTCTGTGAATGCGTAGATATCGCCGCTGGTGTTGCCGGCGAGCAGGTTTGCGTAGTAGTCAGCCGTGCTGAGGTCCCAGGTTGCTGAACCGACGAATGCGGTGGTGCCGGTGGCGAAGCTTGATGTGAAGTCGGCGGTCCATGACCAGATGTTGAGGCCGAAGCCGGGGTCGGTTATACTCGCGTAGAGGCTCGGGGTGCCATCTGAGGAATTGCCGTTGGCGACGAGGTCGCCGCTGATCAAGTTATTGGATATTCCGTTGGTTGCTAGGGTGCTGAAGATGTTCGCGAGGTACACGCCAGTGCCGGTGCTGCCTGAAACATCAGCGGATGAGGCGCCACCGGTTGCGGTGATGGTGATCTGATTGACGACTGAGAGGTCGATTTCGAGGAGGACATCTGCCGAAGCGGTGAGGGTGGTGGTCGCGATTGCGAGGCCTGCGATGGTTGCGATTGTGTTCATTTGGGTTCTCTCTTTCTAATCTAACTTACTGAATAAAAATACAGTCATTCGAAATCAAAACTGATTGAATTGCGAATGTTCATTGAGCAAGACTCAACTGGCTAATTGTCTGGAATGCGATATTTGTTTCTCTCTCTTCTATACCGCGATTCCGAGAATTACTGTGAGGAAGTATATCAAATACTCGGTGGATTCACAACAGTAGTTTTCTGGTTCGCTGTGCATTCTTCGATTGGTGTTGAGTTTGACGAGTTCTGTTGGGTGTGGTTGTATGCAGCGTGTTCATTACCAGTAATCGGTTTGATGCTTTATTTCGTATGATCATAAAAAGACAGCACGGGCTCCGAGGAGCCCGTGCTGGTTTTGAATCAAGTTGTCAACACTGATTGCTCAGGGAGCGATCGGGTGTTGGCTCCGCGTTTGATTAGGCGCGGTTGCGACGGCAAGCGGCGATGCCGCCGAGGCCGAGGAGTGCGAAAGCACCTGGGGCTGGAACGACATTCCACTGGCCGATGACGACTGAGATGTCATCGTCGGTGTCAGCGAATGCGCCGATGTTGCCGCTGGTGTTGCCAGCGAGCATGTCAGCGTACTGAGCAGCTGAGACGTCCCATGTTGCTGAGCCGGTGAATGCAACTGCGCCGGTGACGAAGTCTGTCGAGGTGTCGACGGTCCATGACCAGAAGTTGAGGCCTGTGTTGCCTGAACCGTTGAAGAGGCCTGGGGTGGCGTCTGAGCTGTTGCCAGCTGCGGCGAGGTCACCGGTGCCGCTGATGAAGATGCCAGCAGCGGTTGGAGCGCTGAAGAAGTCTTCGAGGAGCACACCGATGTTGTCGGTGCCTGATGCGTCCGCTGATGAAAGACCAGCGGTTGCGGTGAAGGTGACCTGATCGACGACCGAGAGGTCAACATTGAGGAGGACATCTGCGGAAGCGGTCATTGCGGTTGCGGCGATTGCGAGGCCTGCGATTGTTGCGAACTTGTTCATTTGGGTTCTCTCTTTCTTTCTCTTACTCTTTTGTGAGCGGCGGTTTTGTATCAACAACAGATCGATACAGCCGCTCACTGAATCAGAGGACAGCATGGCTGTGCTCTGAGTCCTGATGTGCAATCTGAGACTGGCTCGGATTGCGATATGAGGGTATCCCCCCATACAGGGCCTACATAGTACTGCTGGATGAGCATGAAGACAGTGAAAACGCCCGAATTTGGGAGAATTTCCTCGTTTTCGTTGTTTTTGGAGAGTTGTTTATTGAATTCGGACCAATCGATTTGGGTTTGGTCCAAGAAATACCGGTAAATCAAATATTTACAATGAGTAATGGCTCAATGGCTTGTGAAATCTTGGTGCTTACGCAACGGATAGGGCATCGAGGGCTTCGAGGAGTTTGGGGACATAGACATAGCCTGGTCCGCCTTGCATGGTGACGACGACGCCGGCGAGTTCGATGATCTGGGCGCGGGTTGCGCCTGCTTTGACGCATTTCTCGATATGAGAGTACATGCAGGGCTCGCAGCGGAGGGCCATGCCGATCGCGAGGGCGATGAGTTCTTTCTCGCGGACGGAGAGGGCGCCTTCTCCCATGAGTTTGCCGAACATCGCGCCGAATCCTGAGGAGATGTCCGGGGCTTGGGCGTGCATGTTTTTGGCCTTGGCGGGCCATTGCTCGAAGAACTTGGATGCGTTGGACTGGTTGGCGGTTTCGGTGGTCATGGGAGGCTCCTTGGTTTTCGCGTGTAAACGAGATAAGTTTGTCCGTATTGTACGCATTCTAGACCGAGTTGTCTAGTATTGTGGATGTGAAATGGATGTGGTTGTTTTGGAGTGGATCTGGTAGTGTGTGTATATAGGGAGGTTCTGATGATTCAAGGAACACTCAATATCAAGAAGCTGCTGGGCGCGATGCGTCGGTTGGATGCGTCGGATTTGCATATCAAGGTGGGGATCCCTCCGACTTACCGGATTGGTGGAGAGCTGCGGCCGATTGATGCGGACCCGGTGAGTGAGGATGAGGCGGATCATCTGCTCGACCCGCTGCTAAGTGATGTGCAGAAGAAGAAGTTTGATGAGACGGGTGATCTCGACTTTGCGTGGCACCTTGAAGACGCGGACGGTGGGGGGGATCGGTTCCGGATCAACATGCTGCGGTCGGGGAACCACACGCACGCGGCGGTGCGGCGGGTGAAGGCGGAGATCCCGAGCTATGCGGATCTGCGGCTGCCTCCGGTGTACTCGCAGATTGTCAAGAAGCAGCGCGAGGGGTTGGTGTTGATTGTTGGGGTTACGGGGTCGGGCAAGTCTTCGACACTCGCGGCGATGCTTGATGAGGTGAACGCGACGCGGCCTGTGAACATCATTACGATTGAAGATCCGGTGGAATACCGGTTTATACCTAAGCAGGCGATCATCTCGCAGCGCGAGATCGGGATTGATGTGACGGACTTCCACGAGGCGCTCCGGCATGTGGTTCGTCAGGACCCGGATGTGATTTTCATTGGTGAGATGCGCGATCAGGAGACGGTGCTGTCTGCGATTCAGGCGGCGGAGACCGGGCACCTGGTTTTTGCGACGCTGCATACTTCGGACACGATGGGGGCGTTTGGTCGGATGCTTGAGTTCTTCCCGCAGGAGGAACGTACTTTTATACGCAACTCGCTGGCGTCGACGATGAAGGCGATCTGCGCGCAGCGGTTGGTGCCTGCAAATCCGGAGCTTGCTTCGCAGGATGGTGGGTCGAAGGTGGTGCCTGCCGTTGAGGTGTTGCTGACTTCTCCGATGGTGCGCGAGTTGATCCGCGATGAGCGGGATTCGGATCTGCCTTCGGTGATCGCGACGAGCCGATCGGAGGGGATGGTGAGCTTTACGCAGTACCTCGCGGAGCTGGTGAATAAGGAATGGATCAGCTCGCAAGTTGCTCAGGAGTATGCGCCGAACCGGGATATGCTCAACTCGATCCTCAAGGGTGTTGAGGTGAAGGCGCAGTCGCTGGTTGGCCGGATCAAGGGATAGTTCTTGTTTTGCAAGAATTGATGATCTTATTTGGTCAATAAATCGATGTATTCGTGGCCTACAGTATTGGTATGCGGTGGTTGCCGCGCGTAGTAGGGAATGAAGTGAAGGAGTACAGGCATGAAGCGGATGATGACAACGGTGTGTTTGGTGGCGTGTGTTGGTGGTCTGTCGTTGGTTGGTGGGTGTGGTGGCGAGGGTGATTCTTCGTCGGCGCCTGCTGCTGCGAAGAAGCCGAGCGTGAACGCGATGGCGGTGAAGGGTGCGTTGGTGTTTCGGAAAACCTGCGCGACTTGTCACGGGGCGGATGCGAAGGGGATGCCGAACAATGGTCCTGATCTGACGGCTTCGGAGTTTGTCAAGGTGACGAGCTCGGAGGATCTGTTTACTTATGTGCATGTCGGTCGTGAAGTGCCTGGCGGCGTGCCGATGCCTCCGCGTGGTGGGTTTACCGAGGAGATGCTTCCAGACGAGGACATCGTGAAGGTGATCGCGTACTTGAAGAACTTCCCGGGGAACAAGCCTTAAGTGCTTGGTTGAATATTTGGGAATGGTAAAGTTTTGATTGCCCCGGTGTGTTCTTGCACATCGGGGCTTGTTATTGAGTGGGGAGTTGATAGGCTTTCGACCCGGTTGTTGTGCACGATCGGCATTGGAGTGTTTTGAGATGAAGTGGGCAGTTTTGAGTGTTGTGTTATCGGGCTGTGTGTGTTCCGGGGTTGTCCTGGGTGGCGTGGTTGTGGATGATGAGGTGTGGGGCTTGGCAAGCTTGGGGCACGAGATTGATGTTGAGAATGGTGCCGCTGGATTCGGGTGGGAAACCGGGTTCACGCTGTGTTTAACGGATGGATTTTACATTTCGGGTCGGTCGCTTGATGCGGATGAAGTGGAGGCGGGGGAGTTGCGACTTGCGGAGCTGTGCTCGTCTTGGACGACTTCGCGCGCAGCGTCTTCGTTGATTGCACCGATCAATGCGTACACGGTTTTGGACCCAGACGAGTTGGTGATTGACGAGGTGCTGGCGCGTTAGTCAACTTGCTTGTGCGTCATCGTCGGGCTTTGGTTTGTGTTTTTGCATTGAGTTGTCGAATGAAAGAGCCCCGATTGCTGTTGAGCGATCGGGGCTTGTGTGATTTCTGTCGTCTTTGGAGCGACTTTGGTTTATGCTCGGCGGCGACGGCCTGCGACGAGGCCCCCGAGACCGAGGAGCGCGATTGATCCTGGAGTTGGGACGGTGCCGAGGACTTCGACATTGTCTAGGCGGATTGATTCGGAGTTGAAGTCGCTGTCGACTTCAACGAAGAGTTGCATGGTTGTGTAGCCGGTCAGGTCGGCGGTGATGGTGGTCCAAACGCCTTCGAGTTCTGGGAAGTCGTCGTCGATGTCGAGTCCGAAGGTATTGATGAGGTCGACTTGGATTCCTCCATCGACGACTGCCCAGATGTGGATGCCGTCGTCTGGGGTTTCCCATGTGGTTTCGTTGAGGCGGATATCGATGCTGACGCTGGTGAGTGATGTTGCGGTGACGGTGTCGAACTGGAGACCCATGATGCCATCGGTGTCGTTCATGTTGTAGTACTGCGAGTCGCTGTATGTGTCTGGGCCGTCGAAACCGACGAAATCACCGTCGCTGAAACCGATGCCTCCAGTGGAGCGGTAGTAGGCGTCGAAACCCATTTCAGTTCCGGCGTAGGCGTAGCTGACCTGGACTTGTCCTGGGTTGTTGACGAGGATGTGGTCGGTGGTGTAGTCGAGATCGATGTAGGCGTCGCCGGAGGCTTGGCCGTTTTCGAATCCGGTGTATGCGATGATGTCTGCGTGGGCGGCGCCTGCGATTGCGGCGAGGGTCAGAACTGTTGTCGTGATTTTCATTTCTTCTCTCCTGTATACATTTTCTTCGTGTGTCGATTCAAAACACAATGAACCGATCGGGTGGGCTTTCCACTGTGCGTCCGTCGACGCGTCATGTGTGTGGGGTTCCCTGTCGCTGCTGGTCGATCGTGTCCGGCGGCGAGCGGAGAGAATCGTATTCGTGTGTATCAAAGAGACTTGTTTGAAAGGGTTTGATTCGTTTTAAGATTGGATCAGCGGTGTGATAAGAGCGCGGAAAGATTAAGAGTTCTTCAAGAACATGGGTGTGCATCATCGCTTTGTTCAAGGTTCGTGCAGAGCGTTGTTAGCTTGCTTGCGCGTGGTCGTCTGGATCGATATCGAGTGACTTCATTTTTTTGTAGAGGGTTGTGCGGTTGATGCCGAGGATTTCTGCGGTGGCGGTCCGGTTCCAGTCGTTTGCGGCAAGGGCGGCGAGGATGATCTGGCGTTCGGGATCTCGGAGCGCATCGGTGAGGGACATGGGGGTCCACTCGGTGGTGGTGAGGCGAATGCTTTGGTTTGACGCGCGGCTTGTTGAGCTTGGGAGTGCGTCGGTTTGGAGCTGGGGGGGGAGATCGGTTGCGGTGATGGTTTGTCCTTTGGCGAGGACTGATGCACGCTCGATGATGTTGGAGAGCTCGCGGACATTGCCTGGATAGGTGTACGCGCGGAGGAGTTGCATCGCTTCGTCGGTGAATCCCACGAAGTGGCGTGCGAGTTCTTTGGACTGGAGATCGAGGAAGTGTTGGGCCAGTGCGGGGAGGTCCGCGGTGCGGTCGCGGAGTGGGGGGACCTCGATCTGCACGACATTGATGCGGTAGTAGAGGTCTTGTCGGAATGAGCCGTCGGCGACGAGGTCTTCGAGGGGTTGGTTGGATGCGAGGACGACTCTCACATCGACTTCGATGGTTTCGTTTGATCCGACCGCTTCGAACTTGCGTTCTTGGAGAACTCTCAACAGTTTGAGTTGCATCGCGGGGGACGCGGAGTTGATCTCGTCGAGGAAGAGGGTGCCGCCGTCTGCGGCGAGGAACTTGCCTTGTTTGTCGGCGTGGGCGCCGGTGAACGCGCCTTTGGTGTGTCCGAAGAGTTCGGATTCGAGGAGTGTTTCGGGGATTGATCCGCACGCGAGCTCGATGTAGGGTTTGCTTGCGCGTGGGGAAGCGCGGTGGATCGCGCCGGCGATGAGGGACTTGCCTACGCCGGACTCTCCGGACATGAGGACGGTGGTTCGGGATGGGGCGACGGCTTGGACGGTCTCGAAGATCGCGCTCATGCGTGGGTCTGATCCAACGATGTCGGGGTTGGTTGATTGTTGTTTGTAAGACGCGATGCGGGTGCGGAGGTTGGTGTTCTCGCTGAGGACTTCGTGCTGCTGGAGGGCACGCTGGAGGGCGAGGCGGAGCTCGTCGTCGACAACGGGTTTGGTGAGGAAGTCCACCGCGCCGATGCGGAGGGCTTCGACGGCTGTTTGGATTGCGGCGTAGCCGGTGAGGAGGATGACGGCGGTGGTGGGATGGTTCGCTTTGATCTTGCGGAGCAGGTCGATGCCTGTCATGGAGGGGAGGTTGAGGTCGGTGAGGACGACTTGGTATGGAGTGTTCTTGAGTTCGTTGATCGCGGAAGTTGGGTTGTAGACCGCTTTGGCATCACAACCCTCGGCGCGAAAGAATGCGGCGAGCGAGTCGGCGACGATCTGGTCGTCATCGACAATGAGGATGGTGGTGGGGGTGGTCATGCGTGTTGGTTAGCCGATCAGGCGGTCGCCGGGGTTGGATTCGTCTTGGTGCGGGATGGGGACGCGGACGGTGAGGAGTGCGCCGGGGCGTGTGGTGGTGGGTTGGTCGGGTCGGTTGGTGAGGGTGATGACGCCTTCGAGTTGGTCGATGATCTGGCGCGCGATGGAGAGACCGATGCCGGTGGCGTTTTCGGAGGAGGTGTTGGTGTGTTTGAAGGGGAGTTCGGGGTTGGTTCCTGGGGTGAGACCTACGCCGTCGTCGGAGATGGTGATGACGAGCTCATCGTGGGCGGCATCGATGTTCGCGGTGATCTGGATGAGGCCTCCGGGATCGAGCGAGTCGGCTCTGGTGGCGCGGCTGATGGACTGAATGGAGTTGAAGAGCGCGTTGAGGACGACGGTGTAGAGCGGTCCGACGGGGATGGTTCCTGCGGATTGATGGATGTCGATCTCGATGCGGACGCCGGCTTGGGACGCGAGGGGTCGGACGACATCGACGGCGTGGTCGATGGCCATCGCGGTATTGATGGCTTCGGAGACGCCGAGCATTGGCGATCCGATGGGGACGGTGTGCGAGCGCATCGCGGTGTTGACCATCGTGGACATGCGGTGGAGTGTTTTTTGGACGGTGTCGATCTGCTGACGCGCGGCGTCGAGTTGTTCGTTTGGGAACTGGTTGTTCGAGTTCAGCGTGTCTGGGGTTGTGTTCGGGTCCATCTGCGTGACGGCGAGGGAGAGCCAGCGCATGGAGCCATCGATGAGATTGGAGAGATCGTGGGCGAGGGTGGTCAGGTGGTCTGCGGAGTTTGGGCCTGCATCGGAGTGGCGCGGGGGGAGCGTGGTGCTCTTTCGCATCGGCGGGGAGACAACCTTCTTTTCAGGAGACGAGTTCTCTGGGGTGGGGTTGTTGGCGTCGTTGGTGTTGTCGTGGCTCATGCTCCGTTTTTCGGCGTGGAGCGGCGGGCGGTTCGGGGCGGTGTTGCGTGGGGGCAACATTGGGTGTTATCGGGGATGGTGTGGGCGCAGCAGAACGCACGACCGGTTTGGGTCGTGCGTTCTCGGACTGTTGGGATTGGTGGTGTGCTTTATGGGCAGCCGGCGCCGAAAGCGGCGAGGAATGCGGAGACATCGAGGAAGTTGAAGTTGCCGTCTGCTTCAAAGTCTGCGATTGGGTCTTGGGCTGAGAAGGCGGCGAGGTATGCGGAGACATCGAGGAAGTTGATTTGGCTGTCGTTGTTAAGATCCGCATCGCATTGGATGCTGAAGGCATAGGCGGAGCCCGAGTTGTCGCCGTTGTCGTCGTCCCAGATTGAGCCGGTGTAGATAGTATTTCCGGTCACCACGACTGCTCGTCCGAGGGTGTCGTCGCGGGTGGCGTCGGATGCGACGAATCGGGTGATTTTGTCGCCGCTTACTGTGTCAAACAAATACACAGCTCCGGCATTGGAGTATTGGACTTCGCCGTTGAGTCTTGAGCCCATTGCTCCGATTGCTGCTTTGCCATTTTCGATGCTTACAGACTGGCTGAAGTATTGGTAGGTGCCAGCATCGAAGTCGCGATGGAGTTTGGTCATTTCTTGGGTGTCGTTGTTGTTGAAACTGAATAGATAGGCGTGTCCGTTGCCGTCACCCGCGGTGCCACCGGGAGCGCCGACGATGACCCGGTCTCCTTCTATTGCGACTGAGGAACCGAAGCGGTTGTTTGGTGTTCCGTCGGAGGACCAGATTTTTTTGATCTGAGTCCCGGTCGCGATGTTGTAGAGGTATGCGGATCCTGGACCTTCAAGGAGACTGCCGGCTGGGCCATCGTTTGGGGCACCGATGGCGAGCACGCCTTGGTCCATGTCGAGGGCTTGGCCGAAGTTGGCCAAGTCGATCAGGTTGTCGGCATCGCTGATTCGGTGGAGTTGTGTGCCGGTAGCGGCGTCGAAAAGGTAGACGGCACCTGTCCCGAGTCTTGGTGAGCCGACAGCGATGATGCCGTCTTCAATATCAACGGCGTATCCGAACGAGCCTGGCTCGTCGCCGGTGTCTGGGGTGAGTTTGGCGAGTTGCTCGCCGGTTTGTGCGTCGAAGATGTAGGCAAATCCAACGCCGTAGGGAGCGTGGTAATGTGCTGATCCGACGACGATGAGGTTGTTTTCGATGGCAACCGACACGCCAAAGTTTCCATTGCTCAGAGGGATATCCGGTGTGAGTTTTCTGAGTTGTTGACCGGTGTTCTGATCGAACAAGTAGACTGATCCTGAGTATCCATCACCGTTGTATGGTGATCCTACAGCGATGATCCCGTTGTCTGCGTCGATGCTGAACCCGAATGCTGCGGAGACTTGTCCATCGTTGGGGAGGAACTTGAAGTTCTCATTGTGTATCTGGGCTGATGCTGAAGCGGAGCAGATGAAGGTACACGCGACTGCGATGCAAGAAAATGGTTTCATGAATAATCTCCCAATGGATGTGCATACTCTACAGAATTGCCGAGCATAGATGCTGTTCTAGGTGCACTATACCTTAGAGTGATCCTGCATGTCAACCGAATAACTTCATTGCGCGGTTGAGCACAATCTTCGGTTCATAAGCATTTGATATAAAGTGCTCAAGATCGCTAAAAATGGGACTATTGGAGCCCCAGTGCTTGTGCATCGCGGTCGGAGAGGGTGCCGCCGTCGGATCTTGGTTTGACGGTGGTGTCTCGTTTCCAAGAGCGGTCGCAGCGGGGCTCGGCTCTTAGGTCGGTGATTTCGATTTCGCCTTCACCGCTTTCGGGTTTGGTGAGTTCGAAGCGGGAGACGCCGCAGATGTCGGCGAGGTCTTCGGTGTTGAACCATTCGAAGGTGCCGTTGGGGTCGGGGAGTTTGACACCGAGGTCGAGTGGGTTGTCGATGCCGGACTTGGCGCGGGTGTCCTCGGCGGCTTTCATGACCTGCTCGATTGCTTCCCAGAGCTTTGGCCAGCCGGTCGCGGTTTCGAGGTTGACCTTGGATGGGAACGCGGTGAGGTGGACGCAAGTGGTTGGGTTCTTTTGGTCAACTTTGTGGAGGGCGCGGTACGCTTCGTCTGCGGTGTGGCACATGACGGGGGCGAGGAGTTTGCACAGGCCTTCGGTGAGGGTGGCGAGTGTTTGCTGTGTGTTGCGGCGGCGCTCTGAATCTGGGGCGTCGCAGTAGAGGCGGTCCTTGACGGCGGACAAGTATTCCGACGAGAGCGTGGTATTGCAGAAGCGGTAGATGAGTTTCTGTGCTTCGTGGAACGCGTAGCTTTCGTAGGCGCCTGTGACTTTCTCGATGAGCGTGTTGAACTCTCCGAGCACCCATGCATCGACGGAGTGGACATGGAACTTGGAGAAGTCTGGCTCTGCTTGGACTTCATAGTCGTCGAGATTCGAGAGCATGAAGCGGAGAGTGTTGCGGATCTTGCGGTAGTTGTCTCCCGCGAGTTTGAAGAACTCTTCGTCGACTTTGACATCGTTTTCGTACGCGAGCGAGCAGACCCACCAGCGGAGGACATCGACTCCATAGCGGTCGAAGAGGTCTTTGAGCGCGGCGCCTGCGGATTTGGAGAGTTTCTTGCCGTCTTTGTCGACCATGAAGCCGTGGGTGAGGAGGGTGCGGAAGGGTGGGCGTCCCATGACTCCGAGTGATGGGAGGAGGGAGAGCTGGAACCAGCCGCGGTGTTGGTCGGTGCCTTCCAAGTAGAGATCGATCGGGAAGTTTTGACCATCGCTGCGCTGGCGCATGACAGCGTTCCATGATGATCCGGATTCGAACCAGACATCGAGGATGTCTTGTCCTTTGGTGAGCTGGTCGAAGGTGACGGAGCCGTCTTTGAGTTCGGCGGGTGCGTCCGGGTCGGTTGCGGGGTTGTAGTTGGCGAGGAGGGTTGCGGGGTCTTCGGAGAACCAGAGGTCCGAGCCCTTCTCGCGGATGAGTTCGTTGACAGCGCTGATGGATGCGGCGGTCATGAACGCATCACCGGTCGGGAGGGTGAACGCTGGGATGGGGAGTCCCCATGATCGCTGACGCGAGATGCACCAGTCGGGGCGGGACTCGAGCATGCCTCGCATGCGGTTGCGTCCCCATGCGGGTACATACTTGACGGAGCGATCATCACCTGTAGATTTCATTGCCATTTCACGGAGGGAGTGGCCGTCGCGTTTGGTGGCTTGATCCACGGCGACGAACCATTGTTCTGTACAACGGAAGATCACTGGGGTCTTTGAACGCCAGTCGTGTGGGTAGGAGTGGTTGAACTTGTAGGCGTGGAACATGTGTCCGGATTCGGTGAGGCGCTGGGCGACGAGGTCGTTGGCTTTCCAGATGGACATGCCGACGAGCCAGTCTGGTGCGGTGGTGTCGTAGGTGCCGTCTCCGAGGACTGGGCAGTAGACGGGGAGGCCTACTCTCAAACCTGTGATGTAGTCATCGGAGCCGTGACCGGGTGCGGTGTGGACGAGACCGGAGCCGTCTTCGAGGGTGACATAGTCGGCGTGGACAACTTTGTAGCACGCGGAGGTGTCGGCGTCTGGGTCTGCGATGGGCGCGGGCGCGTTCTTGATGAACGGGTGGGTGTAGGACAACCCGACGAGTTTGTCGCCTGTGGTGGTCGCGATGGTTTCGACTTCTTCGGATTTGGCGAGTTTGGTGACGCGCTCGATGGCATCGACGGCCATGACGGTGAAGTTGCCATCGATGCGGACGAGGGCGTAGGTGAACTTCTCGTGGACCGCGATGGCGAGGTTCGCGGGGAGGGTCCAGGGCGTGGTGGTCCAGATCATGAAGCTCGGGGTTGCGCCGGGGTGGTCGGCTTCGGCGATGCCGAAGGCGTTGAAGACGGCGGCTGCGTCTGCGGCTTCGAAGTCCACATACACCGAGAGGTCTTCGCGGTCTTGGTATTCGAGCTCGGCATCAGCGAGCGCGGTTTCGTTGGCGACGGACCAGTGGACGGGTTTGAGTGCTTTGTAGACGAGGCCTTGCTCGCAGAGACCAGCCAACACTTCGAGAACTCCGGCTTCGTAGCGCGGGAGGAAGGTGAGGTAGGGGTCTTCGTAGTCCGCGACGGTCATGAGTCGTTTCATTTGACCGGCTTGGAGTTTGATTTGTTTGTCGGCGTAGGTTTTGCATTCGCGGCGGACGGCGGTGCGGCGCTGGTCGTCGGTGAGTCCATCGAGTTTGGCGGCTTTGCCTGATTCGACGAGGTCGGTCATGACCTTGTGCTCGATGGGGAGGCCGTGGCAGTCCCAGCCGGGGATGTAGGGGCAGTGGTATCCTGCCATGAACTTGCTCCGGACGACGAGGTCCTTGAGTGTTTTGTTCATGAGGTGACCGAGGTGGATGGAGCCGTTGGCGTAGGGGGGACCGTCGTGGAAGACGAATGTTTTGCGTCCTTCACTGGTGGCTTGCATCGTGTGGTAGAGGCCTTGCTTGTTTCCCAGCGCGTCCCATCGCTTGAGGGATGCCGGCTCGTTCTGCACGAGGTTGGCCTTCATGGGGAATGAGGTCTTGGGGAGGTTGAGTGTTTTTTTATACTCGGGCTTGGTCGGTGATGATTCGGTCATGTGGATCTATCCGTTCTGGCCGTTCTGGCATCGTGGCTGGCTGAAGCGTTGGCTTGAGCGCTGGCGCGGTGCGTGGCGTTTTGGTGTGGCTGGATTGTATGGGGGGAGAGTGGGGGAGGTCGGCCGATTTTGATCGGTCGCCCCGCGAGTGCTGGATGCAGGCATTCGTTAATGATGCGGCATCGGCCCTCAGCGGGGCATGGTAATTCGTATTGGAGCGAATCGGGGAATCATATAGAGGAAGTGTATCGGGTTGATGGTGGATTGGATGGAGAGGGATGGTGAAAAACCGATCCTTTTTGACTTGGAACGGCGTTGGGAGTCGATATGAATCGGCAAGCAGGAGTGCCGCATGTCAGGACTATTGAGATTCGTAATTATTATGATGAGTTGCTGTGGGACTTCATACGCCCAGTGGTGCGATCCGTTGCTATTTGAACAGATCCTCGGGCCAGATCCGGAACAAGAGTCGTACTTTGGTTCCGAGGTCCATGTATTGGGTGATATGGCGATTGTTGGTGCGCAGCAACATGTTGTGGATGGACTCCTTACTGGGGCTGTGCATGTGTACCGCAATGATGGGAATCGGTGGAATTTTGAGTCGCTGATCACGCCTTCGGATGTTGAAAATGATTCGCTCTTTGGGGTTTGGATTTCGGTGGACGATGGCTCGATGCTCATCGGCTCGTATGAAACAGGGGTTAGCAGTGCGACGGGGAAGGTGTATTGCTACAGGTACATCGATGGGCAGTGGATGCTTCAGCAGATACTTACGCCATCGGATGGGATCGAGGGGGGTGGCTTTTCGTTTGTGGAGCATGCTGGTGATCGCGCGGTTGTGGGAGCGCCGGGGAGAGTTGGTGGAAGTGGATCAGGCGCGGTGTATGTGTTTGAATATGACGGGGAGCAGTGGGTAGAGGTTCAAAAACTGACCGCATCGGATGGAACAGCGGGGGATTTGTTTGGGGTGACTCCAAAGATTCTTGGGGATCGGTTGGTTGTTGGGGCACCAGATCACCTCGAAGAGGGATGGTTCAAGCGGAGTGGGGCGGTGTACATCTTTGAGTTCGATGGGAATGAATGGCAAGAGGCCGCAAAGCTCTCGCCGACGCCTTTTGAGTTTGGGCACCGGTTTGGGTATGAACTCTGGCTCATAGAAGACATGGTGTTGATTGCGGATCTTGCAGGTTCCGAGCTGGGGCGATCCGGAGAGGTGCTTGTGTATGAATATGCTGGTGGCGATTGGCTGAGGACTGATGTTTTGGATTCTCCAGAACCCAACAGCGTTGATTTGTTCGGAGGCGAGATCGAGGTTCAGGGAGATGTCATGCTTGTCGGAGCGCCGAACGCTGGAGCTGGGATCGGGACTGCGTATGTCTACCGGCTCGTCGATGGGGTCTGGCATGCGTCTGGCGAGATCAATAGTCCTCTCAATGATCCGACTCAGTCCTTCGGGGCGCGAATGGAGTTGTTCGGGGACTCTGTAATGATCGGGTCGCCGCTTGCCTTTGGGGGGCGTGGGCATGTGTCAGTGTTTGAACTCGATTGCCGAAGGTGCAGGGTAGATTTGACTGGAGAAGGGCGAGTTAATTTTCTTGATATCTCCGCGATCCTGACACTGTTTGTCAATGGTGATATGGCGGCGGATTTCTCTGGCGATGGCGAACTGGACTTCCTCGATATCAGCGCGTTCTTGTCGGCATATGAAGGTGGATGTCCCTGAGGGATCAAAACATCACGCGTGTATTCCGAGGAGTTTACTTGGACAGTTCGAAGATGGACTGTGTGCGGAGGACGAGGTTCTCGGCGGCGATCAGATGGTACGCTTGGATATGGATTTCCTGCGCGAAGGGTTGGGTGGTGACCAGCGAGAGGCATGGGCCTGCTTGGTCTTTCCAGCGGTGCGCCAGCGCGGCTTGGTCTCTTGCGTGCTGGTCGAGTTCTTCGAAGGTGTCGTTGTAGATGTGGGGGGTGAGCTGCTCGGTCTGGGCGGCGGTGATGTAGTTGATTTTGGTGCGTGAGATCTTTTGTTCGAAGTCTTTTTCTGCGGAGCAGAGGAGTGATTCGACGAGTCCGATGTCGGAGTTTCCGATGGGGATGTCGGTGACATGCTCGGTGGCGCAGCCGTCAACTGAGGTGAAGGTGCATGCGTGTGACCCTGGCATCAGTGCGATGTTGAGTGTGTAGTAGTCTTGGATGATGGGGCGAGATTCTGAGCATTGGAAGAGTTCTGGTTGGAGTGATCTCGCGTAGAGGAGTGTTTGGTATGACTGGAGTCGTGTGGATGAGTTGATGGTGGTTGCCATGGATTCCTTCCCATGCGGAGAGGGGGACTGACAAAAGGCAGCCCGGTGTGTGATTGTCCCGCGGAGATTCTCGCAAAAAGAGCGATTCAACCGATGATGTTATCGGATCAACTTTGGGTCTCCAAGGGAGAAGTGGATGATTGATCCAAAATGGGGAGTTCGGTTTGAATTTCCGTATTTGGTACAAGATAGCAGGTGTTTCTGATATTCAAACACTATAAATGGTATATTGGGTAAGATTGTCGAAAAAAATTCAAGTCCCGAGCACCTCCCGAAAACGAGAACGCCTTTGAAGTCCGCACTGATCCAGCTTGATGATTCGATGAAGCATTTGTTGGGGCTGCCTCTGCGCTTGCAGGTCGCGGCGTTGTGCGAAGGGCTGAAGATCGGCGAACCTGTTGAATGCCAACAGTTTGCGATCCGGTTGGTTGAGATTGCGGGGTACGGTCAAGGCGGGATCGCGGAGCGATCGCTCGGCCCGGTTGAGTTGATTTCTGGATTGTCGGATCGTTGGCGTGCGCGTCATGCGGATGCCGCGCTTCGGGCGCTTGCTGAGGGTTGGGGGAAGTTGCCGACTGAGGTTCGGAAGATAGCGTTGTCGCTGGGGCGCTCGCGGTGGGTCAAAGTCACCAAAGAGTTGTCAACGGATGCGGATGCTCAGACGCGGATCACCGCGCTCTCGATCGCGAAGGACACCGATGATCCCGCGTTTGGGGTGATGGTGTGCTCGATGCTCAGCGATGAGCATTCGAGGGTTCGGCTTTCGGCGGATCGCACGCTGATCGCGATGGTGCTGGGGATGTTCGGGAACCTGGACGCGGAGATGCTTGGAGAGGACTTTGCCAACATTCGGGATCGACGCGTGACGCGGATGCTTGGTGATCCGTCGGTGCTGGAGCTTGAGCGGTGCTCGATGCTCGCGGCGATCGCGGACGCGGCGTGGTCATTTTCGAGCCATCGGTGCAGGTCGCCTTTGCTTGCGTCGCTGCTGCTGATGGATCGTCAGGGGGGAACGGCGATCGAGAAGCGGGCGTTTGAGAAGATGCGTCGGCTGCTCAGTGAGCGGAACCATCCGAGCCATATGCCGATGCGGACGGTGCTGCGGACGACTCCCGCGCCGATCCTGCGTGAGCGGGCGCTGCGGTGGTTGGTGATTGATCCGATCGCGGGTGTTGCATCCGCTCGATTGGAAGTCGCGGAATCCGAAGCGGAACACTGCGCGGTGCTGGACCAGATGCACTTGTGCGTGCGTCCGCTGCGAGCAAAGGGATTGAAGCGGGTGCGGGTCGCGACTCGGCAGGTTGATGGTGCGGTGGTGCTTGAACCACGCGCGCCGATGCTGAGCAGGGAAGCGTTTGCGGTGCTGGGGCGACAGAGCAAGCTCGGATATCTGCGATGGGTCGCGGGGCTTGATCTTGATCGCGGGTTGCGGCGGAGCGAGCTTGAACCTGCGATGGCGGACTCGGACGGTCTGGTGCGGCTGTACGGGTGCAGCGTTGCGGACCCGCTGGATCTGGTGGACTATTTGTATGATGGCGATGACTCGATCGCTCGACATGCAGCGATGCGGTGGTCGTCGGTGGGGAGCGGGGTTCACTCGGTGGGGTCGGGGAGTTGGTCGCGCCGGTTTGAGACCGCTCGCGTCAATGGGCGATCTGGATCTGCGTGGGTGCGGCGGGTCGCGAACGAAGAAGTTGAACGGCTGTCGATGGAGATCCCATCGAGTCCCGCATCGCGGGTGCAGGCGCGGCGGTTGTACCAGTCCGATCCAGCGCGTTTCGTGCGGTTGGTCCGCGAGATGCTGCACCAGCCATCCAAACGAAGTGCTGGGCTTGGGATGGTCTTGGCGCTGGGTCTTGAGTCTCGGTTTGAGATGGATCTGCTGTCGCTTGTGAACGAGCCGATGCTTGAGGGGCGCGTGAGTGCGTCGCTGGTGCGTGGGTTGAGCGCGATTGATTCGGTCGCGGCGGCGCAGGCGGTGCTGCGGAGTTTGGAGAGCGATGACCAGCGGGTGGTGGCCAACGCGATCGAGTCGGCGCACACGCCGATCGGGTCGTTGATTGAATACAAGGGGGACGCGAACCATCGGGTGCGATCGAGCGCGATCCGCCGGATGTTGTTGTCCAATGTTCCGGGGGGCGTGGTCGAGGGTGCGGCGGAGGACCTGGGCGCGATGCTTAAGGATCATCGTGTTTCGCATCGACTTGCTGGGGTGTGGGCGGCGCAGCGGGTGCTTGAGCCGAGGATGGCGAGGCAGCTGAGCGTGCGGTTTGAAGGTTGGCGTGATCTGGTGACGACGCTCAACGAGATGACTTTGCATGAAGCGGATGACGCGGTGCGTGGTCGAGCGGATCAGTGCGTGCATCGGATGCTGGTGAGTCATCGTGCGGGATTGATGGAGGGTTCACGGTGAGTTTGTTAAGCGGGAGTTTGAACGGTTTTGTGATCATGATCGCGCAGGCGGGGCCGACGGAGTTGTTTGTTCCAGAGGGGTCTCAGGTCCAGAGCCGCGGCGGCATCGAATGGTTGGTGTGGGCGGGGCTGATCGTGCTGGTTCTTGGGGTTGGCGTATGGATGCGGGCGATGGGGCAGCGGCGGGTTGATCCGCGCGAGCTCGCGTTCCGGTCGTTGGCCAAAAAGATCGGATTGTCGCATTCGCAAGCATCTGCGATTCGTGCGATGGGCGCGTCGAGCGGGCAGAGTCCTGTTGGGTTGTTGATGAGTCCCAGCGCAGTGCGGGCGACGGCTGAATCAGCGTAAGTGGTGACGCGTTAGTGCGTGTGCGCGTGCTCGGTGGAGTTGGTGGGGGAGTCTTGGACGATCTCGATTTTGAGTGCGTCGACTCCAGCGTGTTTGGCGAGTTGTTCCATGAGTTCCTGCGGGATCGCGTCGTGGAGTTGTTTGCTGAGGTGCTTGGGCGCGTCGATGACGGTGCCGTCGTTGAGCACGAGGTGGATGTGCTGGTCTTGGTCCGCGTCGTATCGGCTCGCGCCTGATCCTGGGCAGCGGTTGGCGATGCGGCGGGCGAGTCCGTGATCGACGAGCAGGTCGAGGGTGTTGTAGATCGTCGCGAGGCTGATGCCTTGGGCGGATTGTTTGACGGTGTGGTGGAGTTCTTCAGCGGTGGGGTGGGATTTGGATTCGCAAAGTGATTCGTAGATGAGTAGGCGCGGGCGCGTGCAGCGGATGCCGCTCTTGGTGAGGATGGCGCGGACGGCGTGCTCGCGTGAAGACAGCGTGCTTTCGCGCTCGGTGGTTGGTTGATCTGGGGTGTGATTGGTCGAGACCATGCGATACTCTATGGGAAACGGGGCTCAAAACCAATGGTTTTTCGCTCAATCATGGAATTGGGAGGGTTTGGGGGTGTTCTTGGGATGCAGGGGGTGTTTTTTAGGGTTGGGGCGTGACGATCTGCATCCGTTTGTGATCGATCCCTGCTTCTTGGAAGATGTCGGAGCCGATTTCCCATCCGAGCTTTTCGTAGAACGGCATCGCGGAGAGTTGTGCGTGGCAGTACAGGCCGGGGAGTGCGAGTTCGGTGAAGGCGCGGACCTCGATGGCGATCATGAGGTTTTTGCCGATGCCTTCGCCTTGGCGTTGTTTGTCCACGCAGACCTGCTGGACCTTGCCTGCTTGCTCGTCGGCGCTTGGTTCTGGGGGATAGAGGGTCGCGGCTCCGACGACGGTGTCGCCTGTGGGGTGGTCGATGACAGCGACGAAGTGTTCACATTTTTCTTCGCGTCCCGGCGCCATGTTGTAGTAGTCCTCGATGGTGTACCCGAGTGGCTTGAGGAGGACGGCGGTGCGCAGCGCGACCTCTTGCGCGTAGAGCGGGTGATCCATGGTGATGCGTTGAATTCTGATCACTTGCGAGTCCTCAGCGGGGCGTGTGCCCATCATAGCAGGAATCGAGTTTGGTGCCCACCGGGTCGTGTTATTCGTACTGTTTCCCGGGCCAGTTCTCGCAGGGGACGATCTGGATCTCGGCTTGGCGATCAAAGTTCTGGCTGAGTCGGTTCCAGTTGAGGTTGGACCAGTCGTCGTAATCACGGAGTGTGCCGCAGGTGGAGTCGTAGCAGTTTCCCCCGGCGGTTGAGCCGCAGGGGGCGGTGGTTCCTGTTCCGCAGTTGAGGTTGCGTTCGTAGGGCTCTGTGTCGATTCTGCCGTTGTTATTGAAATCGACGGGGATGCGGTGAACACCGACGGTTTCGTTGACGGCGTATTCCATGACATCGATGTTGGAGCCGTAGGAGTAGTCAAGGACTCCGTCGCCCATGGTGTCCGAGTCGATGTCAACTCCTGGGAACTGGTATCGATAGTTCATGACGGAGTTGTAGTTGACCTTGTTGTTTTGATTGATATTTCCGCCGTGGCGGAGGCCGATGTTGTGGCCCAGTTCGTGCATGATGGTGTTGGCCATGTTGTTGGTGGAGTTGTAGTCGACCATGGTGACCATGAAGTCATCGCCGTGGATTTCTGCGATTCCTGATGAGCCGTTATCGTCTGCGTTGTAGCGGTTTGCGAAGATGGCGTAGTGGTAGTAGCCCTTTCGCCTGGGGTCAAAGTGATCCGCTTTGTAGGCGTTGAAGTCGCTATCGAACTGGATGAATATGGGTGATCCGGGGAGTTGGTTGCCACCGGTGTTGTTGGCGTCTTGTCCGAAGTCGAGGTGGATGTTGATGCCGTCGGGGAGGTTGTAGGGGTTCTGTGTTGATGCGTTTGCGAATGCTTCGGCAACGCGGTTGTAGACATTCATGGTGGGGCGGTAGTTTTCGGTGCGTCCTTGGAACTCGCCTTGGAACCAGTCGCATTCGACGAAGATGTCTTTGCGGAGCGGGTTGGCGCCGGGGAGGATGAGTCCTTCGAGGGTGCCTAGGAGTTCGTCTCCATCGGAGAGCCCGTCGCCGTCGGTGTCGGCGACGAGCGGGTTGGTTCCTGTGGAGCGGAGGTTTAGATAGATACCGTTGTCGGTTTCTGCGAAGTCTGGTATGCGATCGCCGTCGGTGTCGGTGAGGCTTGGGCATGTTGCGTAGGTGAGGATGAACGCGGAGACATCGAGGAAGTTGATGCGTCCGGAGTTGTCAAAATCGACACTGAGGTCCTGGCTGCTGTAGCGAACCACGAACTCCGAAACATCAAGAAAGTTGAGTTTGGAGTCGTAGTGAAGATCCGCAGAACAGAACGGGGAAGTGTTCTGTGCTGAGGCGTTGGTTGCGATAGCGATAAGAAGAGCGATACAGGTCGAAAATCGGGTCGGCATGGATTGGGTTCCGTAGTAGCGTGAGGTGAACACACAAGATAGCGGGACATCTGTGAAAATGTAGTGTTTGTGGAGAATTTGAAGGTTTCTTGTGAGATCGGAACTGGGGTCAATTCCCTTCAACAGTCAATGGGGTGTGTCCCATGTGCTGTGAAGCCATTTTTTCCCATCCGGAACCGAGTTCGCCCTCAGGATCGGGCGGGACGATGTCCACTTTTTTCTCGCCCAGCTTCACTTCTCCAGAAAGAACCTTCGCTTGGAAGTCCTTGCACTCGGTCAGGAGCCGATCGAGGATGTCGGATTCGGGAACGGTCGCGACCTTCTCTCCCTGCACATAGATGATGCCTTTACGGTCACCAGCGAACACCGCGATGTCCGCGCCCTCCGCTTCACCGGGTCCGTTGACCACGCATCCCATGACGGCGACCTTCATGGGGACGGTGATGTCTTCGGTGAGTTTGGCGTTCACCTCCTGCACGAGCGAGAAGAGATCGACCTGGATACGGCCGCAGGTTGGGCAGGCGATGAGCTCGGCACCGATGCGTTCGCGTTTGCCCAGTGTGTAGAGGAGTTCGAGCCCGTCTTCGACCTCGTAGATTGGGTCGTTGGCGTAGGAGATGCGGATCGTGTCTCCGATGCCGTTGGCCAGGAGCGTGCCGAGTGCGACGACGGAGCGGATGCATCCGGTTTCTTTGGGTCCTGCGTGGGTAACACCCAAATGCAGCGGGTGGGGGAATCGTTTGCTGATTTCGGTGTAGGCGTCGATGACGAGGGCGGCGTCCATGGACTTGGCGGAGATCGCGATGTCGTAGAAGTCACGCTCGTAGAAGATGTCGAGGTATTCTTCGAGTTTGGCGATCATGATCGCGAGCATGTAGCCGTGCTTGTTTTCGGAGAAGATCGCGCCGAGTTCTTTGGCGCGGGACTGCTTGTCCTTGCGCTCGATGATGGAGCCTTCGTTGACTCCCACGCGGATGGGGATGCCTCGTCCTCCATTGGCTGCTTTGCACGCGTCGATGACTTCTTCGACCTGCTTGCGGTCGGTGATGTTGCCGGGGTTGAGGCGGATTTTGTGGACGCCCGCTTCGATGGATTCGAGGGCGCGTTTGAAGTGGAAGTGGACATCGGCGACGATGGGGACGGTGGTCTGCGAGAGGATTTCTTTGAGCGCCTCGGTGTCTTTCTTCTCAGGCACCGCGACGCGCACAATGTCCGCGCCCGCGGCGGTCAGCTTGTGGATCTCGGCGACGCACTTGTCGATGTCGTGCGTGTATCCCGCGGTCATGGTCTGGACGGAGACGGGCGCGGGGGTGGATGCGTGGGTAAGCCCCTTGGAGAGGGGGTGATCGAGGGGGAGGCCGCCTCCGATTTGGATGATTCCGGTGCGGTCATCGCCGAGGAAGATGGGTCGTGTTGGTGCGGGGGGTTGCATGGGTGGATTCTAGGGCTTGGGGGTTTGGTTTGGGGCGGGATTCGGGCGGGTGCGGTTGGCGTATTTGCAGCGGCGGAGACCGAGGTAGGCGAAGGTTTCGAAGAAGAGGAAGCCGGTGAATACACCGATGACCATTACGATATTTCCAAACATACGATAGTTGTCTGCTAGTGCGTAGTCGTCTGAAATGGTTTCGATGCTGTATGCCACTGCCTTAGTTGCCATTCCAAATCCGATCGAGAGGCCTGCAAACAGCCATCCTACTGAACCATGACCGACGATGGCCCATGCAATCGGGGAGGTCATTCTAAATCCTCTGGTTTTGCCAATAACTTGAATGCCTCTTGCTTCAATCGAACTCAGGGCGATCAGCACGAATGCCAAAATAAGTGCTGGGACAATGCTTGCAATGAAGAAGACTCCAGATAAAGGAAGATGTAATAATGACAAAATGAAGCAGAGTGCCGTGGAGAATATGAGCGAGATGAGTGTGGCTGCAGCGATTGTCTCTTGGTTCAAGCGAGTTGTTTCTGTTTGTTCAAAAGAGATTGAATCCAGAACTTTGAGTGGATGTCGTAATGTTTGCAGCCAGGTTTTAGCCATCGAACGAAAACTGGGATTCTGCTGCCAAGGCGTGCCGACTCGGCGTTGGGGAAGAGATTCGATGATGGGTTTGCCGCATTCTGGGCAGGGGAGGGAGTGGTCGAGGTCTTCGAGGATGTAGCCGCAGCGTTCGCAGAGGAGGGTGTACTCGTCCTTCCATTCGTGTTTGCGGCGTTGGGTAGGTGTCATGGGTGGTTTATGGAATTGGATTTTAGCTCATGTCGGTGCGGAGCGGTGGGGTCGGGCGTTGGATTGGGGGGCGTGGGGCATTACTTTGGAACACCGCAGGGTTTCGGAATCTGAGTTCGCGGATGCCGAGCCGGAGGAGGACTTCGAACTCGATGATCGCGAGTGGGAGGGAGAGGAATCCTACGATGTTGATGGCGAGATTCATCGCGAGTTGGACGGTGCTGTTTGCGTTATACAGAAACACATCGTCGATGGTCAACAGAAGCATATTGAAACAGATCAACAGCGGTGCGAGGGTGAGACCCAGCGCCGCGTGTTCGACGGCTGTCCAGACGACGGAGAACGGGAGGCGATGTCCTCGGAGTTTGGTGATCCAGCGGACTCTGGGGATCGCGAGGGTGGCGTAAATCACGGCGACGATCAAATAGATGAGGCCGAGGATGATGTACGCGATGAGAGCGAAGAGGCCGAACAATGCGTCTTCAAATCTGAATGCATTGATGATGAAATAGACCCCGAGGACCATGGTGGGGGTGAGCGATGCGAGGAGCAGGCTGTACCACATGAGTGCCATCGAACCGGATGGGCTGAGGTTGAGTTTGGGGATGGTTTTTCTGGGTTTGAAGAGGATCAAGAACCAAGTGGTGATCATGGTTCGGAGACTGCGTTCATATTGCCAGGGTGAGCCTTCGCGTTTGTGTGGGAGACTTTCTTTGATGGGTTTGCCGCATTCTGGGCATGGGAGGGATTGGTCGAGGTCTTCGAGGATGTAGCCGCAGGATTCGCAGAGGAGGGTGAGCTCGTCGATCAAATTTGAGTTTTGTGACGAGTGCTTGGGCATATCTAGATGGTACGGGGGATTGGTGGGGCGGTTCGGGTGATGGCGAAGAAGACCCTTGCTCTGGGCCTTGTTGAGTGTTCTGGTGAAGATCACAGGCGGGACGCCTGTGCCACGGATGCCTGTGCTTTGGGCTAGACTTGGGCATGAGAACGACTCAGATTGTCATTGCGTTGTGTTTGTTGATTGTGCTTGGGGTGCCGTTCGCGATGAGCGGGGTCAAGCGGGGGGATATGCACGCGGAGGGGGCGCGGAAGTTGATTGTGGTGACGCCGCATGTGCCTCAGATTCGGGATGAGTTTGCACGCGCGTTCAGCGAGTGGCATCAGCGGGAGTACGGCGAGGCGGTGGTGATCGACTACCGGACCCCCGGCGGGACTTCTGAGATCCGCAAGCAGCTTGATGCGATGTTTACCGATGCGGTCAAGCGTCAGTTCAGCGATCAGCGTGGGAACTGGGAGCTTGATGATCTGCTGGTGCTCAAGCCCGGCGCGATTGCGTTTGATGTGATGTTTGGTGGGGGGTCGTACGACCACTCCGCGCTCAAGCGTGGGACGACGGTGCCTGTGAAGATGAATGATTCGACGATGTTGAATCTGACGGTGTCGCAGTCCGCGCCGATGGATTTTACGCAAGGGGAACTCGACGAGTTGTTTGGGGAGAATGTGATCGGGCCTCAGGAGTTGTATGACCCGGACCAGTACTGGATCGGCACGGCGTTGTCGTCGTTCGGGATTGTGTACAACCGGGATGTGTACCGCGACCGACTGAAGATGCCAATCCCGCAGCATTTCTCGGATCTTGCGAAGCATGAACTGAGCGGGTGGATCGCGCTTGCGGACCCTCGTCAGTCTGGGTCGATCACGACGACCTTCGATTCAATCCTCGGCAACGAAGGGTGGGAAGAGGGCTGGCGAATCCTGCGTGGGATGTGCGGCAATACGCGGTACTTCACGAACTCATCGACCAAACCACCCATCGATGTTTCGAGTGGCGAAGCGGCGGCGGGGCTTGCGATTGATTTTTATGGACGCGGACAGGCGCAGGTGATCAAAGATTCGGGCGGCGGCGATCGCGTTGGGTACGAAGACCCCAAGGGCGCGGTGTATGTTGATGCCGATCCGATCTCGATCATCAACGGCGGCCCAAGCCCCGAGATTGCCAAACGATTCGTGCGGTTCTGCATGACCGAAGAGGCGCAGGCGCTGTGGCAGTTCAGCAAGGACAACCCGGACAACCCGCTTGGTCCTGATGGGCAACCGATGGGACCGGAGTGGAGCGAGCTTCGGCGGATGCCGGTGCGGCGGGTGATGTATGAAAAATACTTCCCGTACTTCATGGATCAGGTGAATCCGTTTGAGATCGTGTCGGATGTCAAGAACCCGGGTTGGCGGACGGGCGTGCAGGTCATGATGGGGTGCTTTGGGATCGACATCGCCGACGACTGCCGAGCGGCGTACGAAGCGCTGGGTGATGCGATTGCATCGGGCAAGTTCAGCGATGCGGAAATCGCGGAGCTTGATGCGTTGTACTTCGCGTTCCCGGAGACGGATGTGGATGGGGAGATGGTGCCCTTTACCGAAGCGACTTATGATGCGGTTCGGAACGAGTGGCGCAAACCCGGTCGTCAGCAACGGCTGGAGATTGAGTACACGCAGTTCTACCGCGACAACTATCGCACGATCGTGCGGATGGTTCGGGAACGGTTGGACTAACCAGTTGCCGTGGCACAGGCGTCCCGCCTGTGTTCTTTAAAATACGATGTTGATTTGAAGAACACAGGCGGGACGCCTGTGCCACGGGTTCTTGTGTTAGTGGGTTCTTGTGTTAGTTGACACGGCACTGGGCGCAGTACAGCGACGGGTCGAGGTATGCGCTGGCTTGTGCTTGTTCTTCTGTTGATGGCTCGGGCGCTGGTGGGAGCTTGCTCAGTCGGTCGAGCATGTCCGCTTTGTAGCGGGCTTTGTTGTCCACGAAGCTCGGGTTGTTCTGCGTGTTTGCGTATTCGCCTGCGAGGTATTCGTTGATGCGATCGATGCGGGACTGGGGGAGCGGGTGGGTCGAGAGCCATTCGGCGGGGCGTGGGCCGGTGGATTCGGCATCGAGAACCTGCATGACTTCGAGCTGGCCGCGTGGGTTGTATCCGGCGCGGGACATGTACCGCATCCCGAGCATGTCCGCTTCGAGTTCTTCGGAGCGACCGAAGTGGAGCAGGTAGAGGTTTGAACCGACGGCGACCGCTGGGAGTCCGAGCTGACCATATTTACGGACTTCTGAGTCGGCGTCGGACAGCCCGACCCCCGCGGCGACGGCGCCGATCGCGAAGTTGATCCCGAGCTGCTGGGACATCTGCTGATTGGAGTGGCGTGCGGTGACATGCCCGATCTCGTGACCGAGGACTCCGGCGAACTGGGCTTCGGAGTCGAGTTTCTCAGCGAGTCCACGCGAGAGGAAGATCTTGCCACCCGGGAGCGCGAAGGCGTTGATGACCGGCGAGTTGAGTACTGTGAACTCCCATTCGAGTTGGGGGACGCCTTCTTCGACGCCGGTGACGAGCTTGTTGCCGATCTGCCGCGCGTAATCCCCGATCGCGGCATCGGGGACTTCTCCACCGAACGCTTCGGTCATCTCTGGAGCGGCTTCAAGACCGAGGGCTTTCTCTTTTTCCCATGACATGAGCGTGAAGGACCGCTTCCCGGTCGCGGGGTTGACGGAGCACCCGATGGTCGGGAGCGTGATGAGGGTCAGGAGCGGGAGTGTGATGAGGAGTTTGAGGGTGCGATTCATTCGTATTCTCCGTGAGTTGGGCGAGCGGCCTTGGAGTCTAAGTCTACACTGATTGTGCCATGACAGAAGTGCAAACACAAGCGAATGAGAACACTATTCCCGCGTGGAACGACGCTGAACTGGGTGGCTTGCATCAGAATGATGCCAAAGCGACCAAGGTTCAGGCGATGTTCAACGCGATTGCACGGTCCTACGACCTCAACAACCGCGTCCATTCGATGTGGCGGGATGTCGCGTGGCGGAAATATGCCGTCAAGCAGGCACGCGTGCACGCGGGGGATCGGGTGCTGGATGTCGCGTGTGGTACGGGGGACCTGACGCAGGCGTTCGCGACCGGATCACGCGCATCTGAAGTCATCGGGGTGGATTTCACCCCCGGCATGCTCGAGATCGCTGGGTATAAGAAGGATGGCTTGCACGAGAAACTCGCTGAGCGGATCTCGTATGAGCAGGGGGACGCGATGGACCTTCGGTTTGAGGATGCGTCGTTTGATGTGGTCTCGATCGCGTTTGGGATCCGCAATGTCCAAGAACCGAGCAAGGCGATCGCGGAGTTTTATCGCGTGCTCAAGCCGGGTGGTCGTTTGGTGATTTTGGAGTTTGATACGCCGAGCAATCCGTTGGTGCGTTGGTTCAACGGGTTCTACTGCGGGACGATCATGCCTCGGACGGCGACCTGGATCGCGCGGGATCGGTCGGGCGCGTACAAGTATCTTCCCAGATCGGTGTCGTCCTTTATGACCCGGAACGAAATGGTGGGGTGTCTTGAATCTGTTGGGTTTGGGGAAACCGGTGTGCGTGGGTTGACGCTTGGGATCTGCGCGTGCTACAGCGCGGTCAAACCGGGCTGAGGTTTCTGGGGTCTATCAGCAGTGAACTTTCATCGGCCTTCGACATCGAGCAGGTGGGTTTTCTTCTTCATCGTGCGGAGTGAGAAGTACACGATCGCGGAGAACGCGAGGAGCGTTCCCCAGTACGGATCGAGCTCGATCTGTCGTTCGGAGAGGAGATCGCCGAGGAACTCCATCGCGCACAAGCTCGCGATCATCGCGAAGTAGCTCGAGTATTCTCTGCGGAGGACGGTCCGCATGGAGAAGTTCATGTTGGGTCTGGTCCAGCCGGTGAGTTTGGGGAGGAACTGGGGGACGCTCTGCAGGTAGTTGATGTAGACATCACCGAACTTCTTGGAAAGGAAGCGTTCTTCGGCGGCGATGATGCGTTCATAGTACAGCCAGAACGCGAGGATGAAGATGAGACATGCGGACCAGGACTGTGCGAACATCACGACGCCGAGCATCATGAAGAAGTTGCCGACATACAGCGGGTTCCGGCAGATGGAGTAGACGCCGGTGGTGTTGAGTGAGTCGGCGACCTGAGCGCGGGTGTTGCGTCCGGAGGTTCCCGATGGGACGAACCCGATGGTCAACGCGCGGATGACGAGGCCGAAGACCGAGACGAGCAGGCAGGTGAACTCGAATCCATAATGAAGGATCGCGTTGTGGAAATGGTCGTGGTGGTGGGGGAGTGCTGGAAGAAGGATCAGGACGAGCGCGAGGGGGAGGTAGCTGCGCCAGCGGAAGAGGAACTCGCCGGAGCTTGAGTGATTGAGTGTGGGTTGCATATCGGAGTATCCTTCTATAAGTAGTGGATCATCGAACCGGGTGTGGTGCTGTCAGAGTCTAGTAGTCTTTGCGGATCAGTCTATAACTGCTCGGACCATGACTTGGCAGCAGATTTTATCAAGTCATCTTTGTGGTGGATTTGGACATGGGTTCTATCAACGGAGTGCGTTCGTGCTTTCATATACGAGTTATTCGGCCGTAAAGGTTTGATAAAGCGGTGATCAGAACACCCTATTTGTAAATTGCAGGATCGATTTCGTTAGGGGGGAAGACCCCAGATATGTGGCATGAATTGTGTTTTAATGTACATTCTCGGACCATAACTGTGCAAAGGTCCCAGAATAACAGGCTTGGCACGCTTGAATCTCGGTCAAGCGATTGTGCGCACAAACATGCATCTGGATCGTGCAGTGCTTGGGAAGAAACTGGTGAGCGTTCGATAGGTGGGGTCTGGGCTGCGGCGTCGTCGCTCAGAACACACAACAGATCCCACCCCACTGAAGTGCGGAAGGGAAAATCAACGACGAGGTTAAAGCAATGAGTGTCCATGTACTGAGCGAGCGTTTGTTTGAAGCACTGATCGAAGGCAACCGGTCGTCGGCCCGTTCCATCGTGAACGAACAGTTGAGCGAGGGTGTCTCCCCCGAACTCATGCTGACCGACCTGTTCTGGCCAACCTATGAGATGATCGACAAGCTTCACCGCGAGGATCAGATCTCAGCTCTTGCATACAACCTCTCGACCCGCTTATTCCGCGTGCTTGTTGACCAGACCTCGCGTGCGTTGATCGCTTCGTCGAATGCTGATCCGGTCAACCGCACCGTGTTTGCATGCTGTGGGACCTGCGAGGGTTCAGAGCTTGGTGCACAGATGGCGGTGGACCTGCTCGAAGCCGCGGGCTTTGGTGTTCGCTTCGCTGGTGGTGGGGTGCCGCTTGATGAAGTGCGTCAGAATGTACAAGAATCCAAGCCCGATGTGCTGCTGATGTTCTGCTCGAACCCAGCGGACCTGCCGGACATCCGCGTGATGATCGACTCGTTGCATGAGATCGGTGCGTGTCCAAATACACAGATCGTGGTTGGTGGCGGCGTCTTCAACCGAGCAGAAGGCTTGGCTGAGGAAATCGGTGCGGACCTCTGGGCGGCTCACCCGCTCGAACTGGTCGACGCGATGATCGACGATGCTGAAATCCGGGCAACCCCCGCTCAGCGGACCGTCGGACGCACCCGCAAGTCACCAGCAGCAAAGACCGCAGCGAAAGCCGCTTGATCGGGAAACCCGGTCAATACACAAGCAAATCTCTCTCCAGCCCTGTCTATGCCCAACCGGTGTAGACAGGGTTTTTCGTTGATTCTGTCGTTTGAAACCCAAAAACGGCAATTCCGAATCAATACGGGCGTTTGTCTACTGAATGATGCATCCGTTGGGTGTGATTCTGGTATAGTTGAGGGATAGAAACCCTTGTTGGGAGTGGTGTCGCATGGATCGTGCAACTGAACGAGATCTGATTGAACGGGCGATCGCTGGTGAGCGGGCCGCCGCCGGCGAACTGATCAAGGCGCACCAGCGTTCGGTCTACGGCTACATCCTGCGGATGTCCGGTCGTCACGAGATGGCCGAGGATGTGGTGCAAGAAGCGTTCGTCCGCGTGCTTGCGAACCTGCATCGCTTTGATTTTCGCTTCCGATTCTCGACCTGGTTGTTCACGATCGCTCGCCGTTTGTACATGAACGCGGTTGCCAAATCCAAACCCGCATACGACACGGACTTCGTTGGATCCATGGGTGGCAAGGGCGGCATGCCCGACGCTTCGACTTACAGCGATGAACGATCCGTCACCGAAAAAGACGCGATCCAATCCGCGCTCATGCATTTGTCAGTTGAGCAGCGCGAGATCATCGTGCTGTTCCACCAGATGGATTGGCCGATCGCGTTGATCGCTTCGCAGCTGGACATGCCTGAGGGGACGGTCAAGAGCCATCTCCATCGCGGGCGTCGTCGTTTGCGTGTGTTGTTTAAGGAACACAAGCAGCTCGCATCGGTGTATCAGGATCACTTTGGTGGTCAGTTGAATGAAACCGACGAGGTGCTGGCATGAGCCGGGGATCGAGTGAGGATCAGTTTGGTCAGGAGCCGGTGGGTCGGATCCCGGAATCGTTGATCGATGCCGCGCTTGATGGCGAGATCTGCGACCAGATGCAAGAAGAGATTGCGCACGCGCTGCGGTATGACCATGCCCGCCGTGCTGAGCTGCTGGAAACCGCGGATGCGGTTCGCGCTTTGGATTTGAATGATATTCCGATGCCTGATCTGCAGTGTGCGGTGCTCAACCGTCTGGATCAGCATGACCGCTTTATTCCTCGCACGATGCGACGCTGGGTCCGTACCGGTCGCCTTGCGATCGCGGCGGGGTTGCTGCTCGGTTTGATGGTTATCGCTGGGCTGCAGAGCATGAATCCGAGATTGGCGACCATCGGCGCACAGTCCACGCCTGTGGATGATGTCGCGTGTGCGGTTGAAGAGGACACCCAGCGGGTCGCGACTGAGGTTCAATCTGGGGTGGGGCATGTGCTTGCCAAGCTTTCTCCGCTTGATGGGATGCTTGCGACCCCTCGTACAACGGGGGCGAAGTCGTTCGAACTGACCGTCAACCAACAGCTGGTCCAGTTTACAGACAGCGATCTCGCGGCTTTGAATGACGCGGGCGTTCGTGCCGATCCGTTCGGGAGACTGCAATCGACTCGGCGATTCCCGAGCCGAGGAGTTTCGATGAGCTTGGTGTCCTATGGCGGAGAACACGGGCGGTTGCTTCCGAGTTCTGGCGCATCGGGGTTTGTGATCATCCGCTCCCAGCGGACCGAGCCCATCGTGCGAGAAACACTTCGTGATGAACGCATCGCTGAGCTGCCTTGACGGTATATACCGTTGTATGAAATCTGTATCCCTGCATCGTGTTCTTGTGTGTACTCTGGTATATGCGGTGTTGTGTGTGCCGTCTATGACGGCGCATGCTGCTGTCGTCAAAGCTGTCAAAGCGGTTGATGCGCCTTGGGGTGAACTGGATTCGTACCCAGCGGATATTGATCTGATCGCGGTGCTGGAGAATCCTGCGGAGCATCTGCTCAGTGATGCGGGGGTGTCCTCGCGATCGTTCCTCGCGTCGATGGGTGTGTTCGGGAAGACCCGGCAGGCATGGGGCGCGCTGGGGGCGTTGTTTGAGACCGATGCGGACGGGGTGATCAAGGAATTTTTCTCCGGGCGCGTCGTCGTGTGTGTGGATTCGATCTTCGAGCATTCGGACAACCCACTGAGTCTGATGCTCTCGGCGGATTCCAACTGGGTGGTCATGGCGGAAGTGGACGACGCTGCGGTTGGGGTGCTTCGGAAGAAACTCAAACCCGTCGCGAGAGAACTGGTGGGGGGGGTCGCGGTCTATGGGATCGAGCAGGGACGCTACGCGATGGTGATCCTGAGCAAAAAGAACGGGCATTCAAGGGTGATGCTGAGTCCAAAGGCGGGGCGAGGCTTGCTCGAACGGGTGCTGGTGTCAGTCGGTCAAGAGTCCCCAAAGGCACAGCCGACCGGTCCTGCGTGGGAGCATGATCAAGGGTGGATGGTCGCGGTCCGGGTCCGGGTGGATTCCAAACTGGATTCGTTGTGGGATATCGATGGGATCAAACGCGATCCAAAGAACACACATGTACGGATGTTCGCCGGCGCGACGGGTGAGGGGTTTGAGATGTCGCTCGCGCTGCCGATGCAAGGGGAGTTGAAGGCTGGGAGAGCGCCGGTTGGATTGTTGAGCGGGCTGGGGGATGACATTGTGCTGGCGATGGCGGCGTCTTCGGTGATGCAACTGGAGCTCGATCAAGACAAGGGGCTGTCGATCAAGATTCGTGAGGGTGCGGGGGCCGCGAAGCGACGGAAGACACCATCAGATACAAAACACGCATCGGTGCTCACACCCAAGGGATCGTTGTTCGTCTTTACCCGCGCCGATGCGGGGAATCTGGGTGGTGTGGAGCCGCTCGGGATGACGGTGCTCTCGGTTTTCTATGATCACGAAATCGACGCCAAATCGATGGACGGGATCATTGAACCGATGCTCCAAAGCGAATCCGGTGGCTTCCGCGTGGTGGGCGCGAGCGGGACGCGGATGTACGGCGGGATGTTTCCCAGCGCGGTCCGCTCGCACACGGTGATCGATGCGGAGGATGATCAGACCCGGATCTCTTGGAAGACCACGCAGCGGGCCTCGTCGTCGGATCTGATCTTCTGCCTCGGCGGAGAATCGATGGAGACCGGTGAACGGGTGCGGGAGCTGGATCAGGTGGTCTCGGCGATGGACGCGATCGGTGCGATGGATCGGGGGATGGATCATGAGGTGGCCGGCGGGGACGGGGCGGGGAGCTCGGTGGTGCTGAGCGGATTCTTGCGTGTGGGGGCTCTACTCAAATCGATGCACGAGACCCAGAACCTGATTTCCAAGGAGATGCTCTCGATGGTGGATCGTGTGGAGTGGCAGGTGGTCCAAGACGAGGGGGTGATGCGGGGGAATGTGGTCTTTGTGAAGAGTCTGGATTAGATGAGTTTGATGCCAGTTTGATGCTGACGGGGTGAAATTGGACCGACCTTTGTTGTTGGTGGGTCTAGACTTGTGACCTGAGATTCGGCGGTAGCCGGGTCAGAATGCAGCATCAGCAACCGGAACCACCAATGCCATCTGAAACCACCACAATTACGACTCTTCGTAATGTCGCGATCATCGCACACGTCGACCACGGCAAAACCACGCTCGTTGACAACCTCCTCAAACAATCCGGCAACTTCCGGAGCGGTGAACTCGAAAAACTCGAAGGCGGTCAGCACGGACTGATCATGGACTCGGGTGACCTCGAACGCGAACGCGGGATCACCATCCTGTCGAAGAACTGCGCGGTCGAGTACCACGATCTCAAGGGAACCGACTTCCGCATCAACATCATCGATACACCTGGTCACGCGGACTTCGGTGGCGAGGTCGAGCGTGTGCTCCGGATGGCCGACGGGTGTCTGCTTGTGGTTGATGCGTATGAAGGCCCGATGCCTCAGACACGCTTTGTGCTTGGCAAAGCGCTCGAAGCTGGACTCAAGCCGGTCGTGATCATCAACAAGTGTGATCGTCCAGACGGTGATCCGGACCGAGTGATCGGCGAAGTGTTTGACCTGCTCGCGGCGCTCGGTGCTGCGGATGACATTCTTGATTTCCCGGTTGTGTACGCATCAGCACGCGACGGCTGGGCGGTCGATGAATGGGACGGTGAAACCAAAGGCACCGACCTTCGTCCGGTGTTTGAAGCGATCACACACCACATCCCGCATCCGGATGTCTACATTGAAAAACCACTGCGGATGCAGATCACAACGCTCGCGTTCTCAGAGTATGTTGGTCGGATCGGGATCGGTCGCGTGACGCAGGGGACGATCCGCGTCGGACAGCCGATCGCGCTGGTCAAGCAAGACTCCGAAGGCAATGTCACCACAAAGAAAGCGAAGATCGTCACGCTCCAGGGTTTCAAGGGGCTGGGGAAGCTGAATATGGACTCGGTCGGCGCGGGCGACCTCTGCTCGATCTCGGGCATCGAGGGCTTGGACATCGGTGACACGATCTGTGATCCGGATCATCCGGATCCGATGGAGCGGGTCGTGATTGATGAGCCGACGATCTCGATGAGTTTCCGTGTGAACGATTCGCCGTTCTCTGGGAACGATGGGGACTTTGTGACTTCGCGTCAGATCCGGACCCGTTTGGACCGTGAGCTTGAGCACAATGTCGCGCTCGCGGTATCTCCTGGTCGTTCGATGGACGAGTTTATCGTTTCGGGGCGTGGGTTGTTGCACCTCGGGATTCTCTTGGAAACCATGCGTCGCGAGGGCTTTGAGCTTGCGGTGGGTCGTCCGATCGTGATCGAGAAAGAGATCGACGGGGTCAAGTGCGAGCCGATGGAAGAGCTTGTGGTCGATACCACCGACACCACCGTCGGCAGTGTCATGCAGATCATCGGTGAGCGCAAGGGCGAGGTCGTCAAGATCGAACCACGCGGCGATGGACTGACGCACTGCGTGTTCCAGATCACCTCGCGTTCGCTCATCGGATTGCGTGGGCGCATTCTCAACGCAACGCAGGGCGAAGGGATCATGCACCATACATTCCTCAAGTTCGTCCCGGTTACGGGCGAGCGTCCGGTCCGGCACTGCGGGGTGCTTGTCGCGTCGGAAACGGGACCGGTTACCTCACACGCGGCCCAACTCCTCCACGAGCGCGGCGTGCTGTTCGTGCGTCCCGGTGATAAGGTCTACGCGGGTCAGGTGATCGGCGAAGCAAACCGGAACCTGGACATGACCGTCAACATCGTCCGCCAGAAGCAACTCGACAACATGCGGATGGCCAACAAGGAAGCGACCGTGACTTTGAAAGCGGCGCGTGATCTTTCGCTTGAGCAGGCGCTTGAGTACATCGAAGAGGACGAGCTTGTGGAGTTGACACCCAAGATCGTGCGCATTCGCAAGGTCAATTTGAGTGAATCTGTCCGTAAGCGTGACGCTCGCATTGCCAAGAGCAAGGCGATGGCGGAAGATTAACGGCCTCCGGCTGATGCTTTTTCCCCAGTTGAAGGGGACTTTTTGATTGTGTTGTTGCAATTGAATTTGAGAAGTACTACATTGGGGTCGATTTACTGAACAGATTTAGGGAGATTCCAGTGGCTCGAATTGCAAAAATCGGTATGTTGTTCATCGGTCTTTGCGCCGGCGTGTCTTCTGCTCAGATTCAGATCGGGCCACCGATCAAGTTGCCAATCTCTGCGTGCCCGTCAACATGTATCCCTGAGGAACCCGACGAGTGTTGTGATGCGGGACCGCTGACTTGCACCAGGTCGGATTTCGGACCATACCTTGTGTCGCTTGGCGAGCCGCTGAAGATCAGTGATCGGATCGAGTGCGAGCACTGCCTTTCAAATTGCCCGTGCTGCCCGGTCTTATCGAATGATACAGATTGCGTGCGTTGTTGGGAGGTTCCGTCCAAGGAATGCGGCCCATTCGACATTGCTCTGTCCTTCACCGAGTCGGTGACGATCAATCTTTCGAGCACGCTTCGGGTCTCCTTGACGCAACAACAGGTTGCCTCGATGGAGTCAATGCTGAGTTCGCTGATGGGTGCCGTGGACGGGCGTGAGTTCGAGTTCACTGCAGAATGTGGTTTTCCGGTGTTGCCCCCTTGCAGTGATGGTTTTTGGGCCGAGCCATATATCCAGTACAGATCAGGACGAGCACTACAGATCGATCATGTGTGGAACGCGAGCGGATTTTGGGTGAGCGATTGCGATCCGGGAACATGCCCCACCGAGGGGTTCGGGTGGGGCATCCAGTGCGCTTCGGGCAGTTCGACCATCAGCGGCGATCGATTCGATCGTCAGTCCTGCGGTACAATAGTTGGTAGTATTCCTTGCGGCGATTAATCACCACGGAATGTCTCACGCGTGAAAGTTTAACAAAGAAAGTGCAGATTGAACATGAATAAGACTACAAACCTGATCATCGGTTCATCTGTGCTGATTGCCGGTATGATTTCAATGGCATGGGCCAACGGCGTATCTACGCTCCCGAGCACCGAAACCGCCGCTGACCCGGCCCTCGTCGTATTGAATGATTACTCCGACTTTCTTGCTGATCTCCGGGATACGCAAACTCAGATGACCACTGATGCAGCGGTGAACTGGATCGCGCAGATCGATGCCTCAATCGCAAACTCAGAGAATCAGCACGCCCGCCAATCCGGGTATGTCGCAATGTTCTCGATGTACAACTATCTGGAAGATTGGGTCAACGCAGAGAGCGTTTGCCAGATCGCGCTTCAAGACGCGCCGGACAGCGCCACCGAGCTTGAACGGCTCGGAGACCTTTTCGCGATCCAGAGCGCTGCGGCGCAGACTGTCGGCCGCATGGCAGAGGCCGACGATGGCGCCAACGCACGCTGGGATACATTCACCCGGTTCCAAAAAGCAGAAGCAGTCCATGTCAAGGAGCACGGCATCCGTGCGATGGATACCAACTCCTACGGGCTCTACCGCTGGGCGATGGAAGAACGGGTCCGGTACCTGCAGGATGTGGGCCTGAAGATCGAGGCCGCGGAGTTGACCGATTCGCTGCTCGAGGATCTCGGGAGTGCTGAACGCAAAGAGATTCAGCCTGTGGGGATCCATGTCATCCGTCATCATCGTGCCGTATCCGCGGCGATGAAAATCGATTCCAGAAATATCGAAGGCGCGTTGCTGTCGCTCAAAAAAGGTAAAGCGTACCAAACCGGATTCAAGGATGCGGTGCTCGCGTACGGATTGAGTGACCAAACACACTACAAGTCGCTGCATCGGTTCGTGATGGATCTCCCGTTCGACGGGGCGGATCAAGCCGCTGAACTCGAGATCGCGTACCTGCACGCGATAAACTCTTTGGAGCATTTGCGTGTGATGTCCGACGGCGTTCTGCTCGAGAATCATGTCGCTACCAGTGATGCCGATGTGTATGAGGCGTTCCTGCTTCTGGAGCAAACACTGAGCCCCGTGTTGCAACGACTCCCCGGAGTGGCTGGGCATCTCCAGAAGAGCTCGCCGGAAATCCAGAAGCAGAAAGGGTTGTCCCAGTCAGCATTGGAACTCTTGGTCGACTACCTGACGATCGAAGATCAGGGCGACACCGCAGATCAATATATTCAGCTTGGTCAACAGAAGTTTGTGAGCTTCAAGAACTGATCACTCGCTGTTCTTGACGCTGACCATGAACGGATGGTCGCCGTTGAAGTTGATATCCCGTTGTGGGAATGGGATCGTGATGTTGTGTTCTCTGAAGAGCGCGTCGATTTTGAAGCGCAGGTCGGATTCGATCTGCCTGCGGTCCAGTGTTGATCGCGGGCTGATCCAGAAGTGAACCTCGAAGTTCAGCGATGAGTCTCCAAAGTCCATAAAAAGGACCCGGTTGTCGGGGGATTCGAGCACGCGGATATGGTCATCGAGGAGTTCTTCGAGGACGGATTTGACCAGTCCTGTGTCGGTGCCGTACGCGACGCCGACCTTGATGATGGTCCTCAGCTTCCGGGTCGGGAGATTCCAGTTGACGACGGAGTTTTCAAGCAGGGTGGAGTTGGGGACGATGAAAGTGGTCCCGTCGTACGAAACGATTTTAGTTGCGCGAGCGCCGATGTTGGCGACCGTGCCGGTCTCGCCCTGAATCGTGACCAAGTCGTTGACGCGGATCGGTCGCTCGATGAGCAGGATGAGTCCGGAGATGAAGTTGTTGACGACATTCTGAGATCCGAAACCGATCCCCAACGCGAGCGCACCGCCGAAGATGGTGAAGACAGTCAGCGGCACCCCAGCGATGTTGAGCGCGAGGAACACCGCGATGGTCAGCAGCAGGTAGTGGAGGATGCTCTGGATCGCGTTGGCTGGTCCGGGTTCAACTTTCAACCGAGGCAGGACGGTGCTCCCGACCCGCTTGGAGATGATTTTGGCACAGATGTACCCAACGATCAGGACGATCAACGCGATCACGAGCTGATTGACCACGATCGAGGTGTCATTGACCGAAAACAGTTCCTTGTCCCAGAGGACATCCGCTTGCTCTTTGATCGTGGTCAGCAGGTCCTGATCCGACGATGGCGAAGGTGTGGAGGCCACCTCGATGGGTTGGGAGGCTTGGTCAGCGGTCAGCTCGATGATGGGATCGTCTTGGAACATGGTCGATTGTATGCCGATCCGAGCCGATTCCCGTGAATTTGGGTAAACTGACCTGCTGGACTCGATTCAGAGCGTCCAATGGGACCGACCCAACGCTCGACCGGACGACCATGAGGGGCTATCATCCTGACCCCGAAGTGAGACGGGTTGAAGGTATCCAAACAATGGATGCCCCCGAACTTACGCGGCAGCTGAACGGAGCATCACCATGGCAGACAACTACGCAATCATCGAAGAGTCCGGCGGACAACGCAAAGTCACCGAAGGCGAATCGATCTACATCGACCTCTACAACGGCGGCGACTGCAAAGCCGGCGACAAAATCGAAATCGACAAGGTCCTCGTCCTCGGCACCGCCGGCGGCGACGCGAAGCTCGGTGCCCCATACATCGCGGGCGCATCGGTGACTCTTGAGATCACCGAACCAGTGAAGAAGGGCGACAAACTCTTCATCCACAAGTTCCGCACCAAGAGCACCTACCAGAAGAAAACCGGCCACCGCCAACGCTACACCATCGTGAAGGTCGCTGGAATCAACGGCTAAAGCAAACCAATCTTCATTCATGAGAACCCCGTCACTCGACGGGGTTTTTTAGTGGGTTGATGTCAACGATCGCAACGCAGCTTCGAGCGAATCCGCACACGCTCCCATCCGATCAAAATCCAGCGTCTCAATCGAATCCCCCGGCTTGTGATAATGCGGGTTCCGGTACTCGCTCGTGTCCGTGATCATCGCCGCGGGATATCCCTGCATCCAGTAGTTCGCGTGGTCGGAGCGGTAGATCGCGGTGATCATCGGGGGCAGTGGGGCCGCGACGATTGGGATCGTTCCCGCTTCGGACATCGACTGGGCAAGCTGGGCGATCAAAGGCGCGTCGTTCGTGCGTCCCACGATCGCGATGAAGTTGGCGGTGGTGGGGAGGGTCATCCCGAGCTGCTCGCCCATCGAAGGCGGGAACGGGTAGGACTGTGAGTTGGGCTCGTCAGAAAAATACCCGAGCATTTCCAGCGAGAGCATCGCGATGATGTTCTCGTTTTTGAGCTTGGAGGACAGTGCGGTGGTGAGCGATCCCATGCCGTTGGATTGACCGCGACCCGCGGCGTCCGCAGAGTTCGAGTTCTCCTCGTTGGCAAACGCGATGAACCGGATCGTGCGTGGTTGCCGGTTATCCGCGAATCGTCGAGCGAGCTCGAGCATGACCGCGACACCCGACGCGTTGTCGTCGGCGCCGGGGGTGTTGACCTCCGCGTCGTAGTGTGCCCCGATGACGATGATCTCGTCGGGATGGGTCGTGCCCGGGATCTCGGCGATGATGTTTATATCCTGCGACCGTCCCGTGATCGGGAGCGCGGGGGTCGGTGTCATCTGCGCGTCGAGTCCCATGTCCGTGAACTGCATCGAGATCCACATCCCCGCGCGTGCGAGCTGGTCGCGGTCGTTCGCGTTGCGGTGTGGGAACTGGGTCGTGAGCGTGTGGACATCGTTCCACAAGCGGGCTTCAGCGGTGGGGGCGCGGTTTGAGCGGTGTGAAAGATCACCCGATCCAGAAGCGCACCCCATCAGCGTGCAGGCAAGGAGTGGGATAAGAAAGCCGACGATTGATTTGCTTCGCATCTTCGATGATAGGGGTGGGGTGCTTATGGAAGTTATGGGGTGGCGATGTATTGGAACTCGTAAGTCTCAAACAGCCCGCCGTCGTCGGCGATGTCCAGGGTCCATGACGAGATCAATGAGGCTGACGGCGCGTTCCAGATGACCCCGGATGAATCGCGGAGATCGAGCGGTTCGGCGCCGCCATTCCCGGATGCAAACCTATCCCACAAGAAGTTGAACTGGTCCTGGTGGACATTGAGGAGCAGTGTCAGGGGGCGCTGATCCGCGAACGGCGTGGGCGTGCCATTGTTGATGTACCGTTCTTCACCGGGAAAGATACCGACGCTGGAGTCTGCAGGGACAGTGCCGTCATATGCGTAGAAGTAGTTGCCGGGGGCGATGTGATCTCCGCCGAGGTATGGCGCGTACGGACCGTGCCCGACAGGATTGAACCCATTGGTGTCGCGTGAGACGAATTCCGAAACCGGCATTGGGTTCTGGAGTTGTTGCGAGAAGGAAACCGTGATGACCTCGACGAGGGTTTGGTCCTGCTCCAGTCGGTAGCCGGAGAAGATCCCGTCGGTGAATGTGTATGCGGTCTGGTTAAATCCAGTCGAGTTCGCTTCAATGACAATCTGGACCGGACCTTCGATTTGATCGAAATGATTTCTTAACTGGTTTGAAGCGTTGTAAGGAATAGCCAGTTCAATGGTGAAGTCGTGGTAGTTTCCAGGGATAAGCTGAGATCCAGTATTCAGAATGTCACGGCTGAGCTGGATCGGGAAGATCGGTTCAGCGGTTGTGTAGATGTCACCACCAATCGAGAGAGTGGTGTTGATGATTGGGCCACTGACCCCGCTGCGGGAAGCCGGGGTTGAATCTCTCGGCTCGAACGGTCCAGCGAGCGCGTAGTCTGCGATGTCCGCACCGTCCGCATGAGCCGAGAACGGGACAGAGTCGAGTTGGACTCGCGGCACGAGTTTGGTGTATGTCACATCGCCATCAAAGCGGACTTCGATCTCCAGGTATCGATCAGCCCCCGTTTCAAATGCGGATGCGCCGAAATCAAGTTCGACACCGAAGAGCCCATCGGTGACCTGGACACCCAGGTGTTCGTCGGTCCCAAGGTTGGAGCCGTCGGTGGAAACGGAATACAGGGAGAACCGGAAGTCGTACACGCCATCAGCCATGCCCCCCGAATCGGTGAGCGATCCCTGGTAGGAGAACGCATTGGTCTGCGCCATCGCGACCGAAGGAAGCATGAGCAGGAGCAAAAAAGTAATCAAGCGTGTGGTACGGTTCATGGATGTTCCTCTGCGGTGTGTTTCATAGAGAATATCACAGACAATCGCCCGTCGAGATGCGAATTCCGATCAAAAGCAGAATACAAGTCGTTTTTTCGCCCAAGTCGCAAGACTTTCCCCCATCACTGCCAAAAGATACCACTCTCAACGAACACTCCCCTTTCAAAAGGAAAAACGATATGACCACCACCGCTGAACCCATCACCATGTCCAATGGCAAGCTCAATGTCCCCGCCAACCCAATCGTCCCCTTCATCGAAGGCGACGGCACAGGCCGGGACATCTGGGCCGCGTCCGTGCGTGTGTTCGATGCCGCGGTTGAAAAAGCGTACAACGGCGAGCGCAAAATCCAATGGCACGAAACCCTCGCAGGTGAAAAAGCATTCAACGAGACCGGTGAGTGGCTCCCAGAAAAAACACTCGAAGACTTCAAAAAGTACCTCGTCGGAATCAAAGGCCCACTCACCACCCCGGTCGGTGGAGGCATCCGCTCGCTCAATGTCGCGCTGCGTCAGGTCCTCGACCTCTACACCTGCCTCCGTCCCGTCCGCTGGTTCACCGGCGTGCCCACCCCCGTCAAGCGTCCGGACCTGACCGACATGGTCATCTTCCGCGAGAACACCGAAGACATCTACGCCGGGATCGAGTTCGAAGAAGGCACCGATGACAACAAGAAGTTCAAAGCACTCCTCAAGGAGAACTTCCCAGACCGCTACAAGAAGGTCCGCTTCCCAGACACCTCGGGGTTCGGGATCAAGCCAACCTCCAAGGAAGGCACGACCCGGATTGTCAAAGCCGCGATCCAGTACGCGATCGACAACGACCGCGACTCGGTCACCATCGTCCACAAGGGCAACATCATGAAGTTCACCGAGGGCGCGTTCATGGAATGGGGCTACGGCGTCGCACGCGAGTTCTTCGGCGCAACCCCACTCGACGGCGGACCTTGGCACTCATTCAAAAACCCAAACAACGGCAAAGAGATCATCATCAAGGATGTCATCGCCGACGCGTTCCTCCAGCAGATCCTCACCCGTCCCGCGGAATACTCCGTCGTCGCGACCATGAACCTCAACGGGGACTACATCTCCGACGCCCTCGCCGCGTGTGTCGGAGGGATCGGCATCGCTCCGGGCGCGAACATCAACTACGACACCGGCACCGCAATCTTCGAAGCAACCCACGGCACCGCTCCCAAGTACGCCGACCAAGACAAGGTGAACCCCGGTTCCCTGATCCTGTCAGGCGAGATGATGCTCCGCCACATGGGCTGGAACGAAGCCGCGGATTTGATTATCAAAGGAATCAACGGCGCCATCGGAGCAAAGACGGTAACATACGACTTCGAACGCCAAATGGACGGCGCCACCCTCCGCAAATGCTCGGAGTTTGGGGATGATATTGTTAGTCATATGGGGCAGTAGGCAATCATAAGTTGTTTCCCTAATGTTTATTCAGCTAAAAGCGTAGCAATTTGCTTTTGCAAATGCTCCATATTGGTTTCGGACATGTCTCTTCCTGACCAATAGGCAATAGCATAGTCGAATAGCTCGTCCTCTCGCAGTTGTGACTTTCCAGATTTGTGTTTTTTTACAAGTTTTGAAATTATATGGCGCATTGTTCGTAACAGAAAATGACCACGAAAATGCATTGATGGCACATATCCATCAATGGAATCAAGTTCAGATTCAATCAATGCGGGGTCAACGCCTGCATTTTTACAGCAAGTATTAATACTTTCAATACAAAAAAGACAATCATCCCAGTCGTCATTCACACACCAAGCTGGCTGAGACAGATCTCTGTCTAACTCAATATCATTTTTCCTCATGAGCAGGTCGAGTGCAATAAGGAATAGACATTCGTCGTCAAATTTATCAAATATTTCCTGCGACGCATTTTGTGAGTAGTCGGTTTTTTTAGACTTTGTCCTGACGCAACTTGTTAATACTTCTGGGGTAATAAGGTAGTTTTCTATTGAGTATCCATTTAATTTAATTACGTATTTTCGTTCCTCATCAATTCCAAAAAAAACATCATAGTCGCCGTCCATGACTACGATTGCCTCCAGTTCCTCGAGACTGTTAATACTGTTCGCGCAAGCTTCCAGCGCGGGCCTTCCGCCTGTAGAAACAAATTCAATATGTTTTTTATTGAATTGTTCAGGAAATAGAAGGCTCCAAAATGATATATCATCTTGTCCCTCACAATACACAACAAGGGATCCGCTATAGAATAACGGTTGATTTTGAAGCCCGAGTAATGTACGAATAAACTCAGTACTCATGTACGACATCCCGCATGTCAACAACTGATTTTCGGAACTGGGCAACAATGTCCGGAGAATGAGTTGCAATTATCAGTTGTGCTTGTGGATTGAGTTCTCGTAAAGACCCTAGTAGCTTTGACTGCCATTTTACGTGTAGGGAGAGTTCTGGTTCATCGGCTATGAATATGGCAGGCTCTTGATCTTGAATTGTAGATTCCAGGAGCTGAATCAAGAGTTGCTTTTCGCCGGAAGAAAGTCTGAAAATAGAGGAATTGGGTTGTTCAGATTTAGAAATTTCTATTCGCAATGATCCTGATTGGGTAATTATCAATTTTTTGTTTGTGAGAAATTTGTTTGCAATATCAATAAAGATGGCAATTGTTCTTCTGGTTTCTTCTTTTTTGATTTCGTTGTTCTTTATTTCTTCTATCAATAGTGATGTGCGTTTTAGAAACGGAAGCGTACTCACAACATTGAATGACAAATTTTGTTCTTCATTGACGGGGTTGTGTAGTATTTTATTGGCGTGCTCAATTTGCTCAAAGTGAGTCTTGATTTTTTTTAGATCAGGATGCACGCCTAGTTCTGTTAAGGATGCGATCAAGTCTGCTTCGGCTTCTTTGAGATTAAATGTTTTAGGTATGTCGTTTAATAGGTGTTGGAAATCATCGTGTTCTGGGCTGTATAAAAAGAGTTGGAGAACAAAGAGTTCGAAATCTTGTGAGATGGCTCTGGTTTTTCGTTCTATTTCAAGTTGCAAGGATTCAAATTCCCTTGTTAACCCATCTAGCCGAGTGTCAACTGGAGACTCGCTTGAGTGTTCGCTTCGGTGGCTCGCAGTCTTTCGTAGTGATGATCGATGGACCTGAATCCAAGAAACGGTCGCATATTTAGCCATAAAGTTGTCGATTTTTTCATGTGAAGGCGAGGAGTTTCTGATTTTTCGAGATCCAGATTCAGAAATGTAGACTCTTCTCCTTCTTCTTGACTCATTTAATTCGAAGGATTCTTTTCCTATTTTGTAAGAAATTATTGGAGAAGAATCAGAATTGAAAGTTTTACTAATGGTAATTACTCTTGATGTTTTTTGATCTTTTTTTCCAATAGATATTGCGATTGATGTGAATGTAGATGTGCATAGAAGTTCGTAGTCAGCTCTAAGTGCGGCTGCGATCAGATTGATAAATGTGGTTTTGCCAGATCCATTCTCGCCAACAAGTATGGTGATCGGGTCGGTGATATCAAGAGTCGCAGTGGTGCGCCCCCAGAATCCTTTAATTTCCACTCGTTTGATGTACATGCTGCCATTGTACCAGATGAGTTCACACTACAAATGTAAAAAATCATGTGACGGCATCAGAAATTCGTGTATTGTAAAAGAAACCCCATGGTGTGTGTGTGTGTGTCGTTGGCGCCTCCATTCAACCCAACCCATACACGATAAAGCCATTCTTATCATGGCTTGGTCATCTTCCTCCAAGGCTATAACTTCCATACCCAGAACGCCGCTCTAGCCCCCGGTTCCACGATAATTACTCAATTTTCCCCTGTTCCCGCGACAAAGAATCCAGTATCCTGTACACAGAGAGAACAGCACCAGGTGTTCGGTGCTTTTAACATACGAGGAGTTTCAGCCATGCGTCAATCAGCTTTTTTGGTCACCGGTTCGTTCTTGGGTCTCATCGTCGGCTCATCCGTCGCGATGGGCGCGGTCTACGACGAGTCCATCGACGGCGACCTCTCCGGCGACCGTTTCAACCCGACCTTCATCGACTTTGATCTCGGCGTCAACACCGTGATCAACGAAACCGTCAACGCCGAGATCGAGTCGGGCGACATCGACTACCTCACCTTCTCCGTCGGTGCCGGCCAATGGGTCGATTCGATCATCATCGCCGACACCTTCAATCCCAACGGCGGCCTCGACATGGGCGTCTTCGTCGGACTCGCGTTCGACAACTTCTTCGACTTTGACATCGACGGCTTCATCGGTGACGGGCTCGAAGGTTTCATCATCACCGACTTCACCAATGTCGGTTTCGAATCCATCGAAACCCTCTCCGGCGGCCTCACCACCCTCGGCCAAGGCGACTACACCCTCTGGATCCAGCAAGGCAATGTGGACATCACCCGCGTGACCACCCACATCAACATCGTCCCAGCCCCAAGCGCCATGGCACTCCTCGGATTGGGCGGCCTCGCGTCGATCCGTCGCCGTCGATAATACGCTGGCGGTTGAATCCAACTTCGCATACACTGCACGGAGGCCATCTTGGTCTCCGTGTTTCTTTTGATGGATATGAACTCTTTGGCTTTGGAGCGTGACATGTTGAGCAAGCGATCGATGGTGGTGGCGTTGGTGCTGATGGGTTCATTTGCCGCGGGTTCGTGCCTATCCGGGTGCGCCTCGACAGGCATCGCCGTCCGCGAGACGCTCGGAACACCCAAGCGGGAACAACTCGTCGACCGGGTCGACGAGACCCGAGACGCGCAGGAATCCGCAAAGGTACAGTTCGCGACCACGCTCGACGAGCTCAAATCCCTCTCCGGTTTCGACGGCGGCGAGCTCGAAGACGCCTACTCCCGTCTCAAGAAGCAGCTCGAGCGAGCCGAGCACCGCGCGGACAATGTGTCCGACAAGATCAAATCCGTTGAGCGCGTGGGCAAAGCCCTGTTCAGCGAGTGGGAAAAAGAACTCAACGAGTACTCCACCGAATCACTCCGCAGGGCATCCGAGAAACAACTCGACGAAACCCAGCACGCGTTCGAGGATGTGCTCGAAGCGATGAAAACTGCGGAAGAAAAGATGGGGCCGGTGCTCTCCGCGTTCAGCGATCAGGTTCTCTTTCTCAAGCACAACCTCAACGCCCGAGCCATCGCATCGCTCGACGACACGCTCGTCGAACTCGAATCAGAGATCGCTGAACTTATCGCGGACATGGAAGCGTCCATCGACGAGGCCAATGCGTTCATCGATGAGATGGGTTCATAAGGATCGGGTGTCGGGTGTTTTAAACAGCATGAGCCGCGGGGCGCGGGCACGAATCGACTAAGTTGAACATCTGATCCACGCGGTGTTCCCACAGGCAAGTGTTCTCCGCGTGCACTCGACCACGGATTGCTTGTTGGAGTGCTCGATCTGGATTGGCGAGCAGCTCGTCGATCTTCTCGCGAGCGTTGGTCAGGTTCGTACCCGACCAATCGAACAGCGTCGCGGTGGGATCGGTATGCGTCGCGGACATCGACCCGTTGAAATCATGACGCACCATCAATCGATCGTCCGCAACCACGCACGCGCCGCCCGCCATCGCTTGCATGATGCGTTCGGAATACGAATGCACAAACTGCGTCGGCCCCCACGCCAGCCCGATCCGTCCTTGGCTAAACGCATCAGCGCACTGCGCATAGCTCGCTTGTCCAGCGTACTTGATCGTCCCGGTGCAATGCTTCGACCATTCATCAGAACCAAACACCCCGACCTTGAGTCCCTGCAGTGCCTTCACAGTTTCGATTCTGCGGAAGCGGTTGACGATCGCGATGACCAGCCCCCAAAGGTGGCGTTGTGTCATCCACTTGCCGGTGATGATCCCCTTTGATCCAAGCGCAATATCACACGCCGCGACATACCCAAGCTGCGGATCGCGGATCATCATGTTCGCGATGGTGTTGATCAGCTGGACCATCCCGGGGTCCTTGATCTCCGCGATCGCCTCGTCGATTTCTTCTTGTGGCCGCACGGAGCTGGTCACAACGACATCGAACTCGCGATTGGCAAAGTTCTCGGGAGTGAGCGAGTCCAAGTCACAGAGCGCGGAGCGCGGGATGCCGTGGGGGATCCAGCCGTGGATGAGGTTGGGGAAGCGGTAGCGGAGCAGGTGCGCATCGTCAATGCAAGGCAGCGCGAGCCGATAGTTGCTCAGCGCGTTGATCTGATTCCATTGATCAATCGAGCCGTCCGAAAGCCCGAACGGATGATCGACATAATACTGGATCGCGCGCATGCTGGAATCGGGTGTGAAGAGCGCAGGCGGGAGGCCATGCAGCGAGTTGCTTGTGTTCATAAAGAACAGCGTGCCATCGGTCGGCATGTTGTCTGGCGATAGGTCGAAAATTCGAGCGTCGTATCCCTTTGCGATAAACGCTTCGAGCAGTTCCTCCGACATCGCGCCGAGGAGATCGAACTGGGATTGATACAGCGAATGAATCCAGATGGTGTCTTGCATACAGCGTGTATCGGGCAGATTCCCGCACTTTCTGCAGGTTCATTCAGACCGCGACCTCGCCCTTGATATGCGGATGCGGATCGTAGTTCACAAGCTCGAAATCCTCGAACTTGAAATCAAAGATGCTCTGCACCTCACGGTTCAGGTTCATCTTGGGGAGCGGACGGAAATCCCGATCAAGCTGCTGCTCGACCTGAGGCAGGTGATTCAGGTAAATATGCGCATCACCCAAAGTATGCACAAACTTCGCGGCACGAAGCCCCGTCACCTGCGCGACCATCTGCGTCAGCAGCGCATACGACGCGATATTGAACGGCACACCCAGAAACAAATCCGCCGAGCGCTGATACAACTGACACGACAACCAATCCGGTCCGGTGTCTTTCGATCTCGCGACATGGAACTGGAACAAGCAGTGGCAGGGGGGCAGCGCCATCTCATCAATCTGCCCCGGATTCCACGCGGTCACAATATGACGACGCGAATACGGATTCTTCTTGAGTCCATCGATCAGCTCTGAGATCTGGTCCAGCGTTGATCCATCCGGCTTTGCCCACGACCGCCATTGATGACCATAGATCGGACCGAGATCGCCATTCTCGTCCGCCCATTCGTCCCAGATGCGGACATTGTGTTCTTTGAGCGCCGCGATGTTGGTGTCGCCTTGGAGGAACCAGAGGAGTTCGTGGATGATGGATCGCAGGTGGAGTTTTTTGGTTGTGACGATCGGGAAGCCCGCTTTTTGACCGGTCCGGACCTCATGCTCGATCGCGCCGGGCGCGTGCGAGTCGAGGTAGTAATGCGACTGATGCCCAAAGATCGAGAGGGTGCCGACGCCGGTGCGGTCGTCGCATGGGGTGCCCTCTTTGAGGACCATTTTGAGTGTTTCGCAGTACTGAATCATGATTGATAAACCATACAACAGAAGCCATTGATTGTGAACCCAATGCGTCGGAATCTGGTTCAGATATGTTCGTTTGGGTCATAGACCCTGCCGAGGTCCTCAAAGTAGCTCGGATAGGTCTTTGCGACACATTTGGGCTCGTTGATGACAATGTTCGGCAAGCGCAACGCAAGCAACGACAACGACATAGCCATCCGGTGGTCGTCGTAGGTGTCCATGACGATGGGTGAACTTTCGCTCACGGCGTCCCAGTTCTGTGGTGGGGTGATCGACAGCGTGTCCTCATCCCCATTCAGATTATCCGTCACCACGACGCCGATCTTTCCAAGCTCAACCTTCATCGCTTCGATCCGGTCGCATTCCTTGACGCGGAGCGTCTTGACGCCCCGGATGATGGTCGTCCCGGATGCAAAGCACGCCACCGCCGCAAGCGACATCACCGCATCGGGCATGTCCCTCATGTCACAGATGATCGGGATCAAGTTGTTCGTTCCCCGGCACGCCAGCGTGCGTTCCCCCGTCACCAGCGTGCACCCCATCCGCTCAAGCAACAACGGAAACTGGGCATCCCCCTGCTGACTCGCATCAAGCGCAATCCCCTCAACCCGGATCGTCGCGTCGGGGAGCAACGCGCCCGCCGCCCACCAGTAGGTCGCGCCCGACGCGTCGGGTTCGATGTCGAGCACAAACCGGTTGATTCCACGCTTGATCCGGATCACCGCAAGATCCCCGGCGTGCTGCGTATGCACACCCAGATGATCCAACAACTCCAGCGTCATCCGCACATAACTCGCGGAGGTCACCCCTTTGGGCTGCGTGAGCGTCAGACCATTGGGAAGAAACGGCGCGATCAGCATCAACGCGGACACAAACTGGCTCGACTGCGTCGGCAGAATCTCCACCGTCCCAGGCATCGAACGCAAATCATTCGGAGGCGTGATCCGGATCGGAGGACACCCCTCATTCTTGAGATATTCAACCGTCGCGCCAAGCGTCGTCAGCAGATCCACAAGCTCGCGGATAGGACGCTGCTGCATCCGCTCGTTCCCGGTGATGGTCAAAGGCGAATCCGCGAGCAGCGCCGCCGCGGAAAGAAACCGCGTCGCGGTTCCCGCGTTGTTGAGGTCGATGGTTGGATTATTCGGATCAACAACCAGCCTCCCGCCGGTCCCGGTGATGGTCACGGCCTGTTCATCGCGGGCAACCGTCGCCCCAAGTTGTTCGATTGCTGCGAGCATCCGCTGCGCATCGTCCGCTTCGATCAGCGGATGGTTGATCGTCGATTCCCCCGGCGCAAGAGCCGCGAGAAGCAACGCTCGGTTCGTCAAACTCTTGGACCCCGGCGGACGGATCGTCACATCCAAAGGCGATCGCCGATTCGGACGCGACCACACCGGGAGCGGGAGCTGCTCCGGGAGCGAATCAAGCGAACAACACGATGGATCAGGAAACGACATCAATCACCCGTCTTTACGGAACACGGCGACAATGTCCTCAACCGGGATCACAAACAGACGGTTATCCCCCTCAAAGTCCACCGGGATCGCGTTCTTGGGATTGAACAAGATCCGGTCGTAGTTGACAATCGGGTAATCCGGGTCGTTGTCCACCTGCGTCGAAATCGCGACCACCCGACCAGTAATCGTGGGAATCTCGATCTTGTCGGGAAGGTGAATCCCCTTGGAGGTCTGCTTTTTGTCCTCATCCTTGCGGATCAGCACGCGAGCACCGATGGGTTCAACGGTTTCAAGAGTGGAGTTGGATGTTTTGCTTGGAGCCATGCGTGATTATAGGGGCGCACACCGGTCTAAATGGGTGTCCCCTGATGGAACCGCAGTTGCCACACATCGCGTTCTCGAACCCAGATCGAACTTCGGCGAGAGCGGTGCACACGCTCGTCGGACTGATCAGTCCGCGCGACGGTGTAGGTGGTCAGCGCGATGTCATCGGAGAGCATCTGTGCAACGAAGTCCTCGAGTGTTCGGAGCGATGTATCCTCGTCGGGTAAGTGGTCGAGGACATCCCGCAGCGTGTGCAACCTCCCGGACGCGCCGATCTCCGTGAACGACTCATGAAGAATCAACGCAAGCCGATCCCGATCCTTCCGGACCGTCGGCTGCAGATGCGACTCTTCCAGCATTCGGAGTTGATCGATAAACTCAGCGTCCATATCAGTTACTCCAGCCCCTTGAGTGTCATCTCGATCTCCATCGTCTTCCCATCACGCACCACCGTCAGCGTCACCACATCCCCAGGCTCATGCTCAAGCAACACCGGTGACCACGACTCCACCGAAGTGATCTCCACCCCGTCCCAGTGCGTGATCCGGTCATTCGCCTGCAGACCCGCGCTGCTCGCGGAGGTGTCGTCAAACACGCGCTGGACAAACAGCCCACCATCCGCAGCGTCCGACGGAATGATCCCGATCCGCACCTTCGGTTGCCCGCTTTCGCGTTCATCTTCATCGGATGACCTGCGATCCCTCCGATGGTCGAAGCCCTCGCTGATCATCGCCGCGTCGTACGCGATCTGGGCGCAGAGCGTCGCGATCCGCACGCCTCCGGTCATGTCCAGCAGTTCCAGCGTGTCGTCTTCCGTGTGGTACTGATCGTGCAGACCTGTAAAGAAGAACATGTTGGGGACTTTCTTCGTATCAAACGACGCGTGGTCCGAGCGTCCATCGCCGACGGAGGTTTCCATGTCGTAGACCAGCCCGTATTCATCGAGCCGGTGCGTTGCGAGTTCCTGGAGTTCCTCGCACGACTTGAACCCCCCAAGCTGCAACGGCTCAGATTCCAGCCGACCGATCATGTCCATGTTGAACATCGCTTCATGTTTGTTGATGTCCACAATCGGATGCTCAACATAGAACTTCGAACCATTGAGCCCGGACTCTTCCGCGGTGAACAGCAAGAACAACACCGACCGTGCATTATCCTCATCGCTCAGCAGTGCATATCGATCAGACAGTTGCTTGGCCGCGAGAATCACCCCCGAGGTTCCCGACGCGTTGTCGTCCGCACCGGGATGGATAACACCCTTCGTGCCACGCGATCCAAAGTGTCCATACCCAACATGATCGTAGTGACCACCAATCACAATCAGCTCGTCGGCAAGATCCCCCTTCCCATGCAGAATCGCGCCGATGTTGTCGGTAAGGGTCGGGGTCCGCTCAATCTCCACCTCCATGCGCACCGTCGCATCGTCAATATCTTCAATAATCCCCGCCTTATTCGCTTGAGCGATCAGTTCTTCGAGCGGTCTCCCCGAACCGTCCGCATCAAGAATCATCTGCGCCGCTTCGGGGGTGATCGACAGCACCGGAATATCAAACTTGGGGCCATTCCCATTCCGCGCCATCGACGCCGGTGGTGAGGTCGAATCGATCGTATCAAGCAACCCCGCGCTCACATCGTTCGCCCCATCAGGCGCAACGATCAACACCGCGCTCGCGCCCCGTCGTTCCAATGCGCTGATCTTGTAAGTCAATCGCGAATGGTGCGACCACCCCTCGTCTTTCCACAGCGAGTTCCCGTGCCCATCCATCGGCTCATACTTGAGACACAGCGCCACCTTGTCCTTCAGGTTCTCATTGGGACCAAAGCTCATATACCCATCGGGGCCCGACACCACCGCGTATCCCGTGAACACAACTTTGCCAGTCGCGGATGTTGATCCCGAATACGCGAGCGGCGCGAAGTCCTCGCCAGCTTTGAGATCAATCCCGTTGATCGAGAGCGTCTGCGTCGTCGCCGCTTGCGATGAGCCCATCGGCATCGATTGTCGATAGGTCGCAAACTTGGTGACGATTTCCGTGTCGTCCGCGCTTGTCTCGGTCAGATCAAACGCTGGCGTGAGCCCGATCGCTTTGAACTCGTTCTCGATAAAAACCGCCGCGTCTTCGATCCCCTGCGATCCCGGCACACGCCCCTCGCGAGCTGGGTCCCCGATGTAATCCACCATCCGCGTGTACTCGCTGAGCATCGTCGCATCAACCTCAGGAAGCTCCGCATCACGCGCGAGCCGATCCAGATTGCGTTTGTTGCTCTGGAGTTTCTTCTCCGCCCGCTGCTTGCGAAGCTCACGCGCCGTTTCTGGACCATGCGCGATCGTCCAAGCGGGCGCTTGAAGCGAGCAACAGACGAGCAAGGCGAGTGCGGGAATGAGTGCTTTATACTTATGGTGCATGGTGTCCTTTACCCGTTGATGGTCGATTCGGTTTCGACTTTGGCCATGAGTTGATGCGAGAGATGCGAAAACAGTGTTGTGCTGAGCTGATCCATCGTGGGGGCGTTCCTCGTGCTGAGCAACTTGGTGATCGAAGTCACCGGACGCCCCGCAAGCCCGCAAGGCACGATCAGCGAGTAGTGCTCCATGTCCGGATTCAGGTTCAGCGCGAGCCCATGGAGCGTGATCCATTTCCGAACACGCACCCCGATCGCGCAAATCTTCGCTGGTTGATCGGATTCAAACTCCAGCGATGGGTTCTCCGCAGGATCAACCCACACGCCTGTCGCGCCCGGATCAACCGAACCGATGATTCCAAACTCCGCGAGCGTCCCGATCACCGCTGATTCAAGCACGCGGATGTAATCATGAATCCGCAGCTTGGCCGCATTCAAATCCACAATCGGATAGCACACCAACTGCCCGGGGCCGTGATAGGTCACATCCCCGCCCCGATCCGTGTTGTGGAGGGTGACGCCGTGCTTTGCAAGCAGTGCTTCGCTCGCGATGACATGCGATGCCGCCTCCGGACGCTTCGTGATCGTAATCACAGGTGGATGCTCAACCATCAACACCCGCCCCAGCTCAGCAGCCCCTTCCGATCGCGACGCAAGCACCCCTTCGTGATGCTCGCACTGGATCTCATACGCCTGTTCATAAGGCATCAATCCAAGAGCAATCCGCGATGGTTTTGAAGGATTCGTCACCCACGATCATACGCACACGACCTAGACTTTCGGCATGCCCAAGATCCACCCCACAGCGATTGTCGATGATCAGGTCAAACTCGCAGACGATGTCGAGATCGGCCCCTATTGCGTGCTCAACGGCGACATCACCCTCGGATCGGGTGTCCAGCTCATCGCATCAGTCAATATGCAAGGCCCACTCACCGTCGGCTCAGGATGCGTCTTCTACCCAGGAGCATCCATGGGATTCGGTCCACAAGACGCAAAGGTCAAGTTCGGAGACCCAACCGCCGGCGTCACCATCGGCAGCGACTGCATCTTTCGCGAAGGCAGCACCGTCCACGCCGCATCCAACGACCACACACCAACCAGCGTCGGTGACCGCGCGTTCTTCATGGTCAACACCCACATCGGCCACGATGTCACGCTCGGGAACGATGTCATCCTCGTCGTCAACGCCGGCGTCGGCGGACACGCGACCATCCAAGACCGCGTCATCCTCTCCGGAGGCACCATGATCCACCAGTTCGGTCGCGTCGGCAAGCTCGCGATGACCTCAGGCGGCGTCATGCTCTCCAACGACCTCCCCCCATATTTCATGGCCGTCGAACGCAACACCGTCGTCGGGATCAACCGAGTCGGGATGCGCCGCGCCGGGATGACCCGAGAAGACATCGCCGCGGTCAAAGGCGTGTACTCCGATGTCTTCCGCACAAACCTCCCAAAGCAGGAACGCTTGCAGGTCCTCAAAGAAAGAGCCGCAGATTCTGACGCGGTCCGCGACATCTACGAGTTCGTCAAAGATGCCAAAAGATCAATCTGCCCCGTTGGTGGTCGCCGACTCATCCGCGCCATCGACGCGCACGCGCAGGCGCATACATGAACGGCACGATCAACCAACTCCTCACCACCGAAACAGCAAACCCGCACAACTTTGAGAGCGCGAGCGGCGCACTCTGTGTCCTCGCATCGGGATCACGAGGCAACTGCTCCGTCTTCGTCGTCCCAGCAACCGCAGACTCACCCCGCCGAGTCTACCTCATCGACGCGGGACTCAGCCCACGCCGCACCGCAAGACTCCTCGGAGAGCGGGGCATCCGCCCCGACGAAGTCGACGCGATCGTCTACACCCACCTCGACACCGACCATTGTTACGCCGGGTGGGTCCGCGCGATCCGTCCCGGATACTTCCGAGCCAAACTCATGATCCACCGCGGACACATGGGGCGTGCTGAGCGCATGGGACTCCTCAGCGCCCACACCGAACCCTTCGACGAATCACACGAACTCTCCCCCAATGTCAGCATGTACTCCGAAATCCTCTCCCACGACTCACTCGGAGTCGCGTGCTTCCGCTTCGTCATCGACTGCGAGGACGGCTCCAAAGCCCACCTCGGATACGCGACCGACTGCGGCAGGATCACCCCCGGACTCATCGAACACATGCGAGGCGTCGACACCCTCGCGATCGAATCCAACTACTGCCCCCAGCTCCAAGAAAGCTCCGGACGACCCGCGTTCCTCAAAAAACGAATCATGGGTGGATCGGGTCACCTCAGCAACCAGCTCAGCTCCAACGCCGTCAAGCGCATGAAACCCCGCGAGCATCTCGTGCTCCTGCACCTCTCGCAGGAATGCAACACGCCCGAGCTTGCCGCGGACGAACACAACCACGACGGACTGATCCGCACGATCTCCACCCAGACCCAAGCAACCCCCTGGATCCCCATCAGCACCGGATCACGCGAGGTCGAGTTCGTCTTCCCAAGAGTCACCGCAAAGCAGGCCTCGCTCTTCGGCGGGAACTAACCCATGCCCGAATCGCACAACATAAAAACCAAAAAACGCGGGATCGGTTCACGCGTCGTCTACAAGCTCAAACGCTTCGCCCGCTACATCGGTCTCTATCGCAGAACCATCACCATGCCCGACGGCGTCCGCTATCGAGAACGCTCGGGTGTCTCGCTGAAAAGAGCACTCAGCGAGCATGGGCCGGGTCTGAAAAAATACGATGTCCGTTTCCCAAGGATCGACTCCGAAGGACGAAGAGGCATGCGCATCCGGTACACCGCAAGCAGACTCTACGGCGATGTCGGACACGACCCCCGCACCGTCCTCTACGGCCAGTTCATCAACGACATCACCCCAGGACAACGCGTCCTCGAAATCGGGTGCGGCACCGGATCAGGTTCCGCAAGACTCATCGAAGCGGTTGGACCCTCAGGCGGAGTCGTCGCGATCGACCGCGACGGTCAATCCATCCGCTTCGCGCGCCAGCGTCACCAGTCCAACCACGCGTCCTTCGAACTCGACTGGATCCAGTCCCTGAACGGCGAAACCGACGACGCGTTCCACGCCGTGATCGCCGTCGATCCACTCGAAGGCACCGAAACCGCGCCAGAGCGAGCACGAGCCGCGTCCGACATCGCCCGCGTGCTTCATCCCGGAGGGATGCTCGTGCTGATCGCGCTTTCGCACGACGAACTCCATCCCATCGTCGAGGAGTTCCTCGCAGGAGGGATCCGCTTTGAAGCCGTCCAAGCCCTCCAAGCGTGCCAGCGGAGCGGTTGGGCCGGGATCGTGCTCAAACGAGCCGGCGACCTGAACCCGCCGAGGATTCGAGAACACATTTCTCCGGGATCATTCCAGTCCTGAAGCGCCGCAGGATCGGAATTCAAAGCCCGCCCGCCTATCCTTGGGTCTATGAGCAATTCATCAAACCAAGACCCATCCGCATCAAACCCCCAATCCACCTCCAGCGGCAGCGCCGGCACCACCATGTCCGACGCGCAGGGGATCCTCGAAGTCGATCAAGCGAGAAAGTTCGCCCAAGCGATCGGGTCCTCACTGCTCGGAGACAAGTGCGAGCATGTCGTCATCCTCGATGTCACCAAAGCTTCCCCCGTCACCGGATTCATCGTCATCGGGTCGGGCACCTCAGCCCGCCAGATGCGATCGGCACTCGAGAACCTCGACGAGACCGCCAAGCAGTTCGACACCGAGATGTTCCGCATCTCCAACGACAACGACACCCTCTGGTTGCTCGCCGACTTCGTCGATGTCGTCGTCCATGTGTTCGAGCCCAACGCCCGCGCCCACTACGACCTCGAATCCATGTGGCCCCAGGCCCCAATGGTCGAGGTCCCGCCCTTCATGCCCCCGTCAAAGAAGGACGCTGAGTGAGCAACGAGCGATCGGTGCATGTTGATCTCGCAGACCGGGGATACGACATCCTCATCGGTTCTGGTGTCCTCGCCAATCTCCAAGCCGTGCTCAAACCCATGCACGCCGCCGGCGCGCGCCGCGCGTTCGTCGTCGTGGATTCCGGTGTCCCCCAACGATTCGCAGACCAGATCACCGCCATCGCCCAATCGCTCGGGATCAAACCCACCCTCTCGACCATCACCCCGACCGAATCCATCAAATCGATCCAAACCTACCAGACCCTGCTCGAACACATCGCTTCGACCGGTCATTCCCGCATCGATCCCATCATCGCACTCGGAGGCGGAATCGTGGGAGATCTCGCAGGATTCGTCGCCGCAAGCTACCTCCGAGGCGTTCCCGTCATCCAATGCCCAACCACGCTCCTGTCAATGGTCGACGCATCAGTGGGGGGCAAAACCGGATTCAACCTCCGCGTCACCAACCCCGACGGCTCCGAAAGCCTCCTCAAAAACCTCGTCGGCGCGTTCTGGCAACCCCAGTGCGTCATCGCCGACATCGACACCCTCGATTCCCTCGACCCCCGCCAACGCCGATCCGGACTCAGCGAGTGCATCAAGCACGGCTTCATCTCCGCTGGAGTCGGTCACGATGGACTCCTCGACTGGATGATCCAGCACCTCGACGCCATCGCATCCTTCGATCCAGCAACCATGTCCGAACTCGTCGAGCGGAATGTCTCACTCAAAGCAAGCGTCGTCGCCCTCGACGAGCGCGAGGACACCTCGAAACTCGGCGGCCGAATGCTCCTCAACTTCGGACACACCTTCGGCCACGCGATCGAAACCCTCGACAACCTCTCCCCCGACCCATCCGATCCATCCCTCGCGCCGCTCCATCATGGAGAAGCCGTCGCGATGGGAATGGTCGCCGCATGCCGCGCCGCAGAGCACGCATCGGGACTCAATCCCGCGATCGGCAACGAACTCTGCACCCTTCTCAAACAGGTTGGACTCCCAGTACAAGTCGCCGGTCTTCCAAGCAACCAAGAGCTCGTCGAGCGCATGTCGCACGATAAAAAAGCGACCGCCGGCACGATTCGGGTGGTAATCCCCACAAGCCGGGCCACATGCGTGGTCGTCAAAGACGCACCCGTCGAGTCTCTCGAAGCCGGTTTTAACGCCATCAGAGCGTAATTTCGTTCCACGAAAGTCCATTCGTCTGTTCCGCGCAACACTCCGCACCACCTTCTGCCAAGGTGGTCAGGATTGGAGTTATTGCCCGTCTGTTTCCGATAAGAACCCTCATCGGGCTTGTTCTCCGATGAAAGGGAAGAACCTCGTTGCGGACGATTGTCATCATCAACCAGAAGGGCGGCTGTGGGAAAACCACCAGCGCCATCAATCTCGCCGCAGGATTCGCCGCGCGCGGGTGCCGAACCCTGCTCGTTGATATGGACCCCCAATCCCACTGCGCCGCCGGTCTCGGTGTTCCCGAAGAGAAGTTCGAACACACCATCTACGACGCCCTCCGCACAGACCCCCGCGCCCCGCTCAATCGCGACCGACTGGTCTGGCATGTCTCTCGCAACCTCGACCTGATCCCCAGCCACATGATGCTCGCAGGGATCGAATCCGTCAACGGCGGACTCATGGGTCAACCCGACAAAGAACTCCGGCTCCGCTCCGTCATCGACCGCATCTCCCGCGTCAGCCAAGACGCCGACGAAACCGGTCAGGTCCAGCGCCGGTACGATGTCTGCCTCATCGACTGCTCACCATCCATCGGCTTGCTCTCCTACAACGCGATCGCCGCCGGTCGCGAGGTCATCATCCCCGTCGAGACCAGTTTCTTCTCGCTCAAGGGTGCCGCAAAGCAAGTCCAGACCGTCCGCTCCATCGCAAGGCGCGTCGGGATGCGACTCAATCCACGCGTCCTCGCGACGATGCACGACCCAACCCAACCCCTCGCACGCGACCTGCTCGACGACCTCCGCGACCGTTTCGGAACCGCGCTCATCCCGCTCGTCATCCGCTACGACCAAACACTTAAAGAAGCCGCGAGTTATGGACAGCCCGTCGAGAGCTTCCGTCCAGAATCCACCGGCGCCGAGGACTACCGCTCCCTCTGCGAATGGCTCATCGAACACGCAACCATCGAGCGTCCAGAACCGATCGACGAACTTGATGAATCCGACAACGCTGAAATACTCCAAGAAGCCGCGGCCCCAACCATCGAAACCAAACCAACATCACGACCATCGCACACCAAACCGGGCGGCTCACTCGTTGCCAGTTCCGTAAGCGGAGCTGTGGACGAAACCCCGGTCCTGACCAGAGCGCAAGAACTCGCGATCAAAGCCCGCCGCAATCCCAACCACGAATCCACCGGCACCCTCGTCGCGTCCGAACCATTACGCCGATCCATGATGCCACACCGCCCCGTCGCGATCCAGGTCGTCGATGACCGCGTGGTTGCTCCGGTCGCCGCGCCGACGCAACGCGTCAGGCACCTGCTCGGAGTCCGGCCCGTCACCGGGGGCGTCCTCTTCGTCCAGCCCGCAACCCTCGGACAAACCGTACAAATCGCAGGCAGCTTCAACGCGTGGAACCCCGCGATGTCCCAGCTCAGACTCAACGAGTCGCTCGGGATCTTCGAACTCCACTGCCCCCTCCCCGCAGGGTCATACGAATACAAAGTAGTCGTCGACGGCGAGTGGATGCTTGATCCACACAACCCATCAAGCGTGAAAAACGGTATCGGCTCACAGAACAATATCGTCTGCGTGCAGAGCTAGACAAATCAACGGACCGCACCGCTCGCGAGCCAGGATGGCGCGAAGAGCATGAGTGGAGACTCATCATGGATCACAACGAACACGACAACGACCACACCAATCAACACACAACCGGTCCCTCAGGACCCGGTGGCTACATGAAACTCGCCGGCATCGAGGAAGGCGAATACGACGCGCTCGCCGATCTCTTCCTCGGCGAAAGCGAACTCGCGCCCGAACCATTCTCCCAAACCGGAACCGATGCGATCGAACCGCTCAAGCAAGCACCGTCTCGCCTCCGCATGCCTTCTGAGTCCGGTTCAATCACCGCAACCGCCGCGCCAAAAAAAGTATCCCTCGCACCCGAATCTCCGGTCGTGGTCGCGCCGCGCATCGATCACATTGAGCCAAAGGCCAACCATGAGCTCTGCGTCGAAGCGGTCCTGCTCGGTCACCTCCCCGTTCGCGCCTCGCTCTGGGTCCGCCAGTACGCCTGCTCGACCGCTCGCCGGCGCAACGAAGTCGTCGCCCTCATCCGCGCCGCCGCCGGATCAACATCCGTTGACCTCATCGCCGGAGGCAGCACCATAGAAGCCGCCGAGTGTGGGACACTCCAAGAAGCACTCGCCAAAGTCAGCGCGATCGCCGACCGCGTGATCCTCCGCGTCGATGAAACCACCGAGCCCGAACTGCTCGACCGCGAAGAAATCGATGAGATCACCATCCTCACCGGCGCCGACGAAGCCGCCGTCGTGTCCTCGTACCGACTCATCAAGACACTTACAGGCGTCTGGGACACCGACGACGAATCGTTCCATTCTCCCCATGTCCGCCTCGCGGTCATGGGCGCGACCGGTCAGCAGGTCGCCGACGCGAGCGCCAAGCTCTCCCGCGCTGTTGACGCCTTCCTCGATCGCCCGATCGAGATCGTGGACGCCGCGGGCCGGATCGATGCGACCGGGACGACCAACATCTTCCGCGACACCGTCGCCCACGAAGCGACGAGCATCCTCAACGATCTCATCGAGATCGGCCGAGGCACCGCACCCGCTCCTCAGCGATTGGAACCACAAACACCATCGTCGCACCGCGATCCTTCGACTGCACTCAAGTCCAATCCTGTATCAGCAGCTCAGACCCCAGCAGAGGTCTCGTTCGTCGCATCCAACGCCACGCTCAACAGCCGCGGATACGGATCACTCATCCAAGGCCTTGCCCTCCTCGAAACCCGGTGCCCGTTCGCACTCGATGTCGAGATGTGCGTCGATTCCACAGGTTCACTCCACCTCGTCGCAGGCGATGACCACCGCAACCCAATGACCCGTCTGGAAACCGTCCGCGCCTGGGTCCGTGATCACCTGCCGCTGATCCTTCGTGCCGAGCCCGATCTCGCGTACCCGGACTCCAACAAGCGTGATTCAGAAATCGAACTCCACCTGATCTCGATCAACCCGCAGTCCGTGCGTGGACTGATCGACTCCCCGGTCCGCCTCTACGCCCTCGCCGAGGTCTCCGTCGGCGGCCAAACCGCCCGCGTCGCAACACCGATCAACTGATCGCATCCGAATCCCATTTCAATAGCCATAAAAAAGAACCCCGAGCATGCACTCGGGGTTCTTGTCAATTCAAATCAAACTGGTTTACGCGGTGTTCGCTTTGGCAACCCGAAGCTCTTGGAGCGATCGTGGATGCTCGATGTGCGCCGCATCAATCACATACTGCACGCCCTCGTTGTCCAGGTCAGGAAGGTGGAACATCAGGTCGAGCATCGTGTCTTCCATCACCGCACGCAAACCACGAGCCCCGGTCGCACGCTTGCCCGCCTTCTCAGCAATCGCGAGCAATGCATCCTCGGTAAAGCTCAACTCCGCGCCTTCAAGACGGAACAGGTGCTGGAACTGCTTCACCAAAGCATTCTTTGGTTCAGTCAGAATCTGCACCAACGCATCATGACCCAACGGCATCAAAGGCGTAATCACAGGCAAACGACCCACAAGCTCCGGGATCACGCCATACTCAACCACATCAACATTCGAGATCTGCGACTGGAGCCATTCCTGCTCCGCGTTCTCGCTCGCAAAGTGCTGACGACCCTTGGTGTCATCGGTGCCGGTCGCCGAGCCGCTGAACCCGATCCGGGTCTTGCCAAGACGACGACGAACGATGTCGGTCAACCCAACAAACGAACCGCCACAGATGAACAAGATGTTCGTGGTGTCAAACTGGATATATTGCTGTTCAGGATGCTTCCGTCCGCCCTGAGGCGGCACATTGGAAATCGTTCCCTCAAGCATCTTGAGCAGCGACTGCTGAACACCCTCGCCCGACACATCGCGGGTGATCGAGACATTGCCCGAGGTCTTGCCGACCTTGTCGATCTCGTCAATGTAGATAATCCCACGCTGCGCCGCTTCGACATCGAAGTCCGCGTTCTGCAGCAGCTTGAGCAGCAGGTTCTCAACATCCTCACCGACATACCCCGCTTCAGTCAGGGTCGTCGCATCACCGATCGCAAACGGAACCTTGAGCATCCGCGCCATGGTCTTTGCGAGCAAAGTCTTGCCCGAACCGGTCGGACCGATCAGCAGGATGTTGGACTTATCAAGCTCGATGTTGTCCGCGTGTTCTGATTCGTGGTGCATCAGTCGTTTGTAGTGGTTGTGAACCGCAACACCAAGCGAACGCTTCGCGAGCTGCTGACCAATCACATACTGATCCATGTACTCGACGATCTCGCGTGGTGACGGGATCTCCGAGAGTTGTGCGGAGATCGACGACACGCGCCGACGCTCCTGCTTAAAGATGTTCTGGCAGAGCTCGACACAGTTGTGACAGACATACACCTCGCCCGGCCCCTCAACCATCGGTCCAACCTCGCGGGAGGTCTTGCCACAGAAGGAACAGGTGGTCACCTTGCGACCACGAAACCCACCGTTCCCACCGTCATCGCCACCGGACCCGCCGGCTCCCCCTCCACCAGATCCACCCCCCGATCCACCCCCCGATCCAGAGGTCGAATCACCCGATCCGGTCGCGCCAATCGCGTTCATCGGCTGGGCCTTGGGTTGTGGTGCTGGGTTCTTTTTGGGATCGGTGTGTGGCATATTGATCTCTCGTGTGATGAGTCCAGGTTGGAGCCCGCAAAAAAGCCGCAGGCACCACTGGTATCGGGCGAATCGGGGTGTCGGCTCAACCCGATTCGCAGGGCTTTTGCCGATGAATAGGCGCCAATATTGCGCCACGGTTCCATCGACCGAAAACCCTAGCCCGCAAGCACCCCAAGGGCTACTTGACAACCACCGGAATCACCCCCAGCAGCGATAGACAGGCCGTATAACCGTTACAAACCGGACAATTGTTTACCGAAGCAGATCAGAATCATCCACATGATCCAAAATCGAAGGCTTCTTCACCTCAGCAGGCTTCTTCCGCGCCTCCATATCCACCTCGACCTGCCGCAGCACCGCGTTGCGAGCGTTGGCAAACTCCTGGTCGTCAATCTCGCCCGACCGGTGCATCTGATGCAGATGATCCAGCAACCCCGACGACCCCGTGCTGATCGAATCGTCGTTGGACAGCATCCGCCGCCGAAGGTTCATAATCACAAACCCACCGATCCCAACAACCACGATCAGCACCACAATCCACAACAGCATGGAAGGCACCGATCCGGATTGTCCGAGTGTCAGTTGTCCGAGCGTCAAGAGTGGCATGGAACAAGTATACACAAAAACTCAGTACGACCGCGCCACGATCTCTTCGCGCAGCGGGATCAGCAGGTTCGGAACCGCATACTGATCCACCAACTCCTGCCCACGCTCGATCAGTTCATCAAGCTGACCCGTCAGGTCCGTCAAATCAGTCACCGGATCGTACCGGCGCAGCGTGAGGTACACCGAGATCGGTTCATTCCCGCCCGGCGCTGCGGGGACGCCGGACTTCCCGCCGGACCGCGTCTTGATCTCAAAGTGCGCTTCGAGCCCTTTTTCGTTGAGCAGATTCATTCCAAGCAAAGGCTGGCAGTCGTTGATCTTGATGTCCGCATTGTCCACGAGCGCCGCCAGTGGTGACCCGCACAGCAATGCGCTCGCCGCGATCTCGTCATGATTTTCCTTCGCCGCAAGATCAAACCCATACAGCAGCTCGATGTACTCAAGATCCAAAGGCGAGATCGAAAGGTAATAAGGCGAAACCTCCGCCGCCATCCGGTGCACCGAGTACATCTCTTCTTCGTTGTTTGGATTCACAACCCCCGTCCGCACCGACGCCGCGCGGATCGCCATCCAGCGGTGGGGGGTCGCGTTGGCCGCGGATTCAAGCGCAAGCTCGTCCTTGTACCGGCGGAACGCGTTCATCGCCGGGAACGACCTTCGCGCCCGCTCAAACAAATCCAGCACCGGCTCACGATTGGTCGGGAGTTCCATGCGGACATTGAGCTTCGCGTTGATGTAGAAATCAGAGCAGAGAGCGCGGTACGAGCCTGGCATCTACGGGCCTCCTTGCCGAGTGGGCTGCAGCAAAATAGATCGTCCTGATCGCGATGCACCCAGCGATTGAATTGTAGCAGATGATTCCGAATTATGCGTCAGAACGGGCAGAATCACCTGAAGACTTCCGCACAATGGGGACAAGCTGTCGATAAGTCAGCGACCGCCACAGCCACTCAAACGGCCCCATCGAAAACACCCATAACCACAGCACTGAGAACACGATATTGATCGTCCACACCGCAAACACCACCAGCCAAAGCCGTGGATAGTCGATCGACGCGTACTTCCCAAACCCGTACCCATAAAAGAAAGTCGTGCAAAGAATCGTCTGCATGAAGTAGTTCGTCAGCGCCATCCGTCCAACCGCCGCCAGAGGTGAACACACAAACCGCGCCCACGAACACTTCGAGAGACCGATCACAAGAGCCCCATACCCAAACGCCAAAGGCACCCCGATCGGCTGCGCCACCGATTGCCAAATAAACCCAGGCACAAGATCAAACCGGTGCTCGATCACCGAGTACCCAATCGCGGTCGCTGAGACACCGATCAACAAACACACCGAAGCGGTCTTCACATAGAACCGCAGCGGACGCTCGCCGGTCAGCACGCCCATCCGTGTCAACCCCATCCCCATCGACATGATGCTCCAAAGCATCGGCATCATCAACGGCGCAAACAAAAACTGCATCATCATCACCGTAAACACACGCGTCTTGAACGCATCAAAGTACCCACCCAAATACCCCGCGATCTCCATCTCCGGATTCGCAGAAAGCTGATCCAGTTCCACATGCCCAGCAGAAAACGCCCAGTATCCATACGCGGAGAACGCAATCAAAGGCAGCGCACTCACAAAGTACACACACAACCCACCCCAGAACTGCCACTTCGCAGGAATCTTCCGGATCCACCAAAGCAGCGTCAAACCCGCGACCGCATAAAAAGTCAGGATGTCCCCGAACCACAACCCATACGCGTGGAGCATCCCGAACACCAACAAGATCCCGCACCGGAAGTACCACAACCCGGCACCATCCGTCAGCTTGGATTTCCGAACGATCCGCTCGGCGCCGTTGCATTCCGGACACGCCAGTTCTTTCCCAAGCCCTTCGAGCGAATACCCACACCGCTTGCACAAAACCCGGTCGACCCGCGTGTCAAACTTCCGCGCGTACATAATCACACCCGATCCAAACAGCATCGCAAACAGGAACATGAACTTGCCGAGAAACGCCGTGGAGGTAATCGTGTGACCCAGCGCGTTCGCGGCGGAATCACCCATCACCGTCGCATCCGTCATCGCCATCATCGGCCAAGAAAACACCACCACATTCGGAACCAGAATCCCAAGCAGCGCAAACCCACGCAGGGTATCGATGCACGCAAACCGTTCCGATTTCGAGGTGGGCTTTACGCCGACATGATCCATTCCATAATCCCCTCTGTGTCCGTCAAATCGTGGATTGTCCAATCCGCGCCAGCCGCTTCGAGTTCAGCAAAGCTCGCATGCCCCGTCGCCACCGCAAGCGCCCGGCACCCGTTGTCCTTCGCGCACGACACATCATGGATCGTGTCCCCGATGATGATCACCGATTGGGGATCAATCGAAACCGATTTCGATTTCAAATAGTTCTCAATCGCCACCGGAGGCAGGTGCGAACGCATCGGCTTCGCATGCGTCGAAGAATCCCCCCACGCGTTGACGGTAAACACAGCCGGATCAAACCCCGCCGCCTGAATCTTGATCGTCCCGGTTTCTTGGTAGTTCCCGGTCAAAAGCCCAAGCGTCGGTTTTGTGTGGTGCGTCGCCGATGCGAACACCAAGTCATGCGCCCCTGGGAGCGCACGGGCAACAGTCGTCTGCTCTGAAAGCGATACCAAATGCTTGTGATACCCAGTCCGCATCGACTGGATGTTCTCCAAAGTCGGTTCAACCCCGTTCTTAACAAGCATCTCCGCGATAATCACCGGATCCAAGCTCCCCCCAAAGCTGATGTCCTCAATCGTAAACTCCGAAGAAAACAACGCCCGCCCCGCATCACGCAGACAATCAATCCCGATGTGGTTGGTCTCCAGCAGCGTCATGTCGATATCAAACAAAATAAGCATGGGCACCTCGTAGTCAACAAATGGGCATTGGACGGTTATCGCTTCAATATAGCCGGTTGCGTCCGATCAAATCCCTTGTTTTTTCGTCCGGAGACTCAGTTTGCCAAGAATGCTTGCACGCCGTCAGTTCGGGGCTACTCTTTATGGTTGATTGCCCCGGAACCCGGTCCGCCCGCAGCCCATCCACGCCGCACGGACAAACCACCACCCGAGTCAGCCAGCATTGGGACTGCAGAAAGTCACCTAGAAAAGCAACCTAGAATACAGATGACCAGTTGGTGCCCATCGCACCACCGGGGGAGTTGATCGCGTGAGTCTCTACCAACCACAACCCAACGATGATGTCCAGCGCGTCCGCGATGCGTCCGACATTGTGGGCGTGGTGGGGGACTGCATCACACTCAAACCCAAAGGCCGCGAATATGTCTGCGTCTGCCCCTTCCACGACGACCACTCCCCATCCATGTGCGTCGTCCCCGCAAAGCAAATCTTCCACTGCTTCGTCTGCGGCGCCGGTGGTGACGCCTTCACCTTCGTCCAGCGATACCACTCCATGGACTTCCGCGAAGCCCTTACCTACCTCGCCGAGCGCGGCAACATCGAGCTGACCCCATTCAAACCCAGCCGACAGAACCAAAGCGACTCCAACAACGATCAGCAGTACCCAACCGGTTCAACCAAGCAAGACATCCTCGCCGCAAACGAACAAGCCCAAGCCTACTTCCGCGCCCTCCTCACCCACCCAGACCACGGCTCAACCGCACGCAGCCTCATCGACCGCCGAGGAATCTCCGACGACATTGTCGAACGCTTCGGAATCGGAACCAGCGCCGACCGCTGGGACGGTCTCCTCATGACCATCGACAGCAAGAACTACAACACCCAAGCATTCACCGACGCCGGTCTCCTCAAAACAAGAGACAACGGCGGACAATACGACGCAATGCGCAACCGACTCATCTTCCCCATCTGCGACCAGATCGGACGCGTCATCGGATTCGGTGGACGACGCATCAACGACGACGACGATCCCAAATACCTCAACAGCCCCGAAACCCTCGTCTTCAACAAATCCCGCACCCTCTACGGCCTCAACCACGCCCAGCGTGCCATCAAACGAGAACGCGTCGCCGTCATCGTCGAAGGGTACACCGATGTCATCGCCTGCCACCAGCACGGCGTCGAACATGTCGTAGGAACACTCGGAACCGCACTCACCAAAGGACACGCGACCATCCTCCGCAGACTCTGCGACACCGTCGTCCTCCTCTTCGACGGCGACCAAGCCGGACAACGCGCCGCAGATCGCGCCATCGAAGTCCTCTTCTCCGAAACCATCGACATCAAAATCGCCGCCCTCGCCGGACACACCGACGCCAAAGACCCCGACGAACTCCTCTCCCTACCCGACGGCGTGGAAGTCTTCAACAAAGTCATCGACCACGCCGTCGATCTCCTCAAATGGCGCTTCGACCGCCTCCGCGCCGAACTCGCCGGAGCCGGTGCCGCGCGCGTCACCCAGCGCATCGAAGAAGAAATCCGCACGCTCTTAGACCTCGGGATCGAAAAACTCAGCCCCATGCGTCGCCAGCTCATGATCCGCCAAATCGCCGGTGCCGCGGGCGTTTCCGAGCAGGTCGTCAAAGCCTCCATGCGCCTCGGTCGCCGCGTCCCCGCATCCATCGAACCCAAAGACACGATGCCCCAAGAGACCAACGCACCCCTCACCGCACGAGAGATGCTCCTCGGCTGTCTCCTCAGTGACCCCAAACTCTGGCTCACCATGTCATCCGAAGAACACGACCTGATGATGACCTCCGCGTTCCGCTCCGCAAGTTCCGCGATGGTCGCCCAAGCCCTCCACGAAAGCGTCGAGAACGGGACCGGCACCGGACTCCACGAAGTCCTCCGCGAACTCTCCGAAACCATGATCCACGCCGACGAACAATCAACCGCCGATCCTGTCGGTCGTGCAACCCTGCTCTGCCGAACCGTAGAACAACAAAGCGAAGGTTCCGACGAACGGCTCGCCCGGATGATGCGAGAATGCACCCGAGCCCTCGTCCTGAATCAAGAACGCGCCGAGCCAACCCAATCACAGCACACCGAAAGCGACGAACTCGACCAACTCCGCGCCTTTGCCGCCAAACAACAGGACATGCGTAAGAAATACGGCACCATGCGAGGACGCCTCTCAGGCGGAGACGGATAGCACAAGGGACAACCGCGGATAGACAGCAAGTTTGCAGTCGCTCACTGTTCGAGCGTGCATAGGATGCGAACCATTCAAGACGATATCGGGAGCATTATGATCGGGATCACCCATCCATCTGTAACAGCATTGATCGAGTCCGGACGCGTGCGCGGATGGTTGAGCTTCGAAGAACTCAACAACATCCTCCCAGACGAACTCGTCGATCCGGTCGCGATCCACGCGATCGTCGCAATGGTCGACGAAGCGGAAATCGAACTCATCGACGAGATGGAGTTCCGTGGTCGCGTCTTCCGCGCCCGCCGTTCAGGTGACGCGCGCACCCTCGAAAGCATCCAGCACCTCGATTCCGAGTTCCGCGCCATGTCCGTCGCAGGAGGCGAACACCTCGGTTCCAACGAATCCCTCCGCGTCCAGATCAACGCCCCGCACTTCTCGGGGACCATCACCCTCAACTCCGACGACCTCAACCAAGCCAAGAAGGATGTCGAAGAAGCCAAAGGCATGAACGACCGCGTCATCCAGCGCGACCTCGACGAAGCGATCAACGCCGAGTCCGACCGCCGCATGGACGATCCCGTCCGCATGTACCTCTCGCAGATGGGCACCATCCCCCTCCTGACGCGCGAAGAAGAAGTCCGCCTCGCCAAGAAGATCGAAACGACGCGGATGATCTTCCGTCGCCGCTGCCTCGAGTGCGACTACATCATCACCCAAGCCGTCGAAACCCTCAAACTCGTCAGCGATGGCAAGCTCCCCTTTGACCGCACGATGCGCACCAGCACCCTCGACGAGAACGCCAAGGACAAGCTCCTCGTCCGCATCCCAACAAACCTCCCAACCATCGAGATGCTCCTCGAACTCAACAAGCAGGACTGGACCGCGCTCGAAGACCTCCGCCACGACGACGGCACCATCCACGAAACGAAAAAAGCCAAGGAAATTCAGACCCGCATCTCCACCCGCCGCCGACGCATGGCAGCACTCGTCGAAGAACTCTGCCTCCGCACCGGACGCATCGTTCCGCTGATGCGCAAAATCAAATCGATCTCCGAGAAGATGCAAGCCCTCCAAGGCGAAATGCTCGAAGCCGCCAAGTACCCCAAAAAGTACGACGCCGAAGACCTCGAAGTCATGCGCATGGAACTCGACGGCCTCCGCGCCCTCGTCCTCGAAGACCCCGAAAACCTCCAAGCCCGCATCGAGTGCATCTCCACCGTCTTCTGGGAATACGAGCAAGCCAAACGCGACCTCTCAGGCGGCAACCTCCGCCTCGTCGTCTCCATCGCCAAGAAGTACCGCAACCGCGGACTCGGATTCCTCGATGTCATCCAAGAAGGTAACACCGGTTTGATGCGAGCCGTCGATAAGTTCGAGTACAAGCGCGGATACAAGTTCTCCACCTACGCAACATGGTGGATCCGCCAAGCGATCACCCGCTCGATCGCCGACCACGCGCGCACCATCCGCATCCCGGTCCACATGATCGAGACCATGACCCGCCTGCGCAACATCCAAAAAGAGATCAAGCAGCGCACCGGGTACGAGCCCTCCCCACAAGAGATCGCCGAGCAAGCCAAGATGACCGCGTCAGAGGTCAGCCGCGTGCTGAGCATCTCCATGCACCCAGTATCCCTAGACCGCCCCGTCGGTGAATCCGAAGACTCCAACTTCGGAGACTTCCTCGAAGACACCAACCAACGCACCCCAGACCAAACCGCAGGACAAGACGCGCTCAAGAGCCGCATCGAACTCGTCCTCAAAACCCTCTCCTACCGCGAGCGGGAAATCATCAAGCTCCGCTACGGCATCGGGGACGGATACACCTACACCCTCGAAGAAGTCGGACGCATCTTCAAAGTCACCCGAGAACGCGTCCGTCAGGTCGAAGCCAAAGCAATCCGCAAACTCCAGCACCCCGTCCGCTCCCGCAAACTCGGCGGCTTCATCGACTCACAAACCGGCTAAAACAAAGCAATTCCATACACACTGCAACCCAGTGGGCAGTTTCCCTAACAATGGGATACCATTGCGTGCGATGAGCGTCAAAAGTTGATGCCTCAGCGTGGTGTATCAATCTCGATGGGAGCTGGTGTGACTGACGCAATTATGATGAACAAGGTTCGCAAGACCTTCGGACCCAAAGTCGCCGTGGAAGGGATCGATCTCCACATCCCCCAAGGCGCAATCTACGGCTTCATCGGTCCCAACGGAGCCGGAAAGACCACCACGATCCGCATGATCATGTCGATCCTCTTCCCAGACTCCGGTGAACTCACCGTCCTCGGGAAGAAGTCCGCCGTCGAATCCAAAGACCGCATCGGATACCTCCCCGAAGAACGAGGCGTCTACAAAAAAATGAAGGTCGCCTCCTTCCTCACCCACATGGGACGACTCAAAGGCCTCGATTCCGCAGGCCTCAAACCCAAAGTCATGGAATGGCTCGAGCGCGTCGAGCTCGGAGATGTCGCCAAGAAAAAATGCGAAGAGCTCTCGAAGGGCATGCAGCAGAAAGTCCAGTTCATCGCCTCGGTCCTGCACGACCCCGACCTCATCATCCTCGACGAACCCTTCTCAGGTCTCGACCCCGTCAACATGCGTCTGCTCCGCGACCTCATCAATGACCAGCACACCGCGGGCAAAACCGTCATCTTCTCCACCCATGTCATGCAGCAAGCCGAGTCCATTTGTGACCACATCATCATGATCCACGAAGGCAAAAAAGTCCTCGACGACACCCTGGGAGACATCCGCACCCGTTTCGATCCCCACGCGATCCATGTGGACACCATCAGCGACGCGGACCAAACCGCAGCAATCGCCGCAGTCCAAGGCATCTCCGCCGTCCACAAACACGAAGGCATCTACGAGGTCAAAGTCGCCGACTCCATCGATCAACAACAAGCAATGCAAAGCATCCTCGCCGCGATCCCTGTTTCCAGCATCGAGATCAAACGCCCGACCCTCGAAGATGTCTTCATCGAGATCGTCACCGGTGGCACCCACGCCCAAGACCACGATCAAGACCAACAACAACTCCGCGCCCAGCTCCTCGCTGGTTCAAAGGGTGAAGCGGAGGCCAGCTCATGAACTTCTCAAAGATCTTCCGCGTCGCCGGACGCGAGTTCGCATCCACGGCAATGACCAAAGGCTTCATCATCGGAGCCCTCGTCGTCCCCGCGCTGATGGCCGCACTCATCCCCCTCATCGCGATCCTCTCCGCCGCCGCCCAGCCACCCGCCGACAAGGGCACCATCTATATCCTCGACCACTCCAGCGAAGTCTTCGATGACATCAGCTCAAGACTCTCCCCAGATGAGGTCCGCCAGCGCTGGGAAGACCGCGCCAAACGCGCCTCCGACTTCGCCAAAGGCATGATGGGCAAAGCCGGTGACTCCGCCTCCGGCTCAATCGACAACGCGATGAGCTTCATCAAGACCCCCGAGTTCCGCATCGTGCCCACCGCGCCCGACGCGGACATCGAAGAAATCAAATCCCAAATCCGCGAGCAACTCTCCACCAAAGCCGCGCTCGAAGACCCAATGCAAAAAGTCCTCGCCGTCATCGAGATCGACGCAGACGCAGCACAAAAACTCAACGATTCAGAAGGCCTCGGCTCCTACCAAGCATTCTTCCGCCCCAAACTCAACGAAGAAACCGTCGGCGAAATCGAATCCGGTGTCCGCTGGTCCATCCGCGAGCGCCGCTACGACAACGCGGGCCTCGATCGCAACATGATCACCGAACTCGCCGAGGTCAACGCCCGCGAAAGCAAAGAAATCACCGAAGAAGGCGAACGCAAAGAATCCTCCGGAATCGCAACCTTCCTCATCCCCGTCGCCTCCCTCATCCTCCTCATCATCGCCACCATGACCGGAGGCCAATACCTCCTCACCACAACCATCGAAGAAAAATCCAACCGCGTCGTCGAGGTCCTCCTCTCCGCGTGCTCCCCAATGGAACTCATGACCGGCAAAATCGTCGGGCAAATGGGCGTCGGACTCTCCCTGCTCGTCGTCTACAACTCCGTGGGAATCGCAGCCCTCATCGCCTTCAACCGCCTCGACATGATCTCCGGACAAACCATCATCCTCTTCTTCGTCTTCTTCCTCCTCGCCTACTTCATGCTCGCCTCGATGATGGCCGCGATCGGTTCCGCCGTCAACGACATGCGAGAAGCCCAGTCACTCATGACCCCTGTCATGCTGACCATGATGATCCCATACTTCTTCTTCATGCCCGTCGTCCGTGCACCCAACTCCATGCTCTCCACAGTCTCCAGCTTCATCCCCCCAATCTCCCCCTTCATCATGATCATGCGCGTCTCCTCCACCGACCCGCCCCCCGCGTGGCAAATCGCCGCGGTGATCCTCGTGAATGTCATCGCTGTGTTCTTCTTCCTCTGGTTCGCAGCCAAAGTCTTCCGCGTCGGACTCCTCATGTACGGCAAACCACCAAACCTCCGCACACTCATCAAATGGATCCGGATGGCCTAACCCTCACTCAACGAAAGGTCGCACAATGCCAACAACAGAATCAACAATCCAAGAACTCGGCATGAAACTCATGGAAGCCAAAGCGAACTACCGCAAAGCCATCCAAGACGCCCCAAACGAACCCGTTGAAGACTGGGAACTCCAAAACACCGACGGCTCCCCCGTCAAACTCTCCGAACTCTTCGGCGACAAAACCGAACTCCTCGTCGTCCACAACATGGGCAAGCACTGCAACTACTGCTCCCTCTGGGCCGACGGCTTCATCGGTCACGCCAACCACATCCAAGAACGATGCGCCTTCGTCCTCTGCTCAAACGACGCCCCAGAAACCCTCGCCAGCTTCACCAAAGAACGCGGATGGAACTACCCCTGCGTCTCAGGCAAAAACTCAGGATTCACAGAAGCCATGGGATACCGAACACCCGATGGCAAAACAATGCCAGGCGTCTCCGCATTCCACAAACAACCCGACGGCTCAATCGTCCGCACCGGCAAAGATATGTTCGGTCCCGGAGACGACTTCTGCCCAGTCTGGCCATTCATGGACCTCATCCAAGGCGGACCCGCCGACTGGCAACCAAGACACACCGGCAAATCCTCATGCTGCGGTGGGGGATCGACATCATCCGATTCCCCAAGCTGCTGCAACGGTTGATTGAGGGTGCCATGGTTTGACCGTCTTCGGCAAACCATGTCTTCTCAAATCTGGGTGCCACGACTCGCCGTCTTCGGCGCAGTCGTGTCTTCATCCCAACCAAAACGCATCAGCCCGCATACCCTTCATCAATGAGCCCCCCAGCCGACGAAGGCCTCCTATCCAAACTCGAAGAACTCTCGTCCCAGTACGAAGCGCTATCCACGCAACTCGAATCTCCCGAAGTCCTCGCAGATCACAACCAGGTCCGCACGATCTCCATCAAAAAAGCCGCCCTCGCCCCCGTCGTCGAGGGGTACCACAAGTTCAAACAGATGGAGATGGAAGTCGCCGAGCTGCGCGAAGCGATCAACGACGACGACCCCGAACTCGCCGAGATGGCGCGTCAAGAACTCCCCGCCATCGAGTCCGCCGCGATCCAGCAACTCCAAGACATCAAATCAACACTCGTCACCACCGACGACCTCGCCGTCGGTTCAGTCATCCTCGAAATCCGCGCCGGCACCGGAGGCGACGAAGCCGGACTCTGGGCGCGTGACCTCCTCGAGGTCTACACCCGCTACGCAACCACGCGAGGATGGACCGTCGACGAGATGTCCATGGACGCAGACGCCTCCGTCGGAGGCATCCGCCACGCCGTCCTCAACTTCAAAGGCGAAGGCGTCTGGCAATGCCTGTCATTCGAGTCTGGTGTCCATTCCGTCAAGCGAGTCCCCGCCACCGAAACCCAAGGCAGGGTCCACACCTCCACCTGCACCGTCGCCGTCCTCCCCGAACCCGAAGCCGTCGAAGTCAACATCGACTGGGCAAACGATGTCGACGAACACATCACCACCGCCCAAGGACCGGGAGGCCAGAATGTCAACAAAGTCGCCACCGCCGTGCAGCTCTTGCACAAACCCACAGGCGTGGAAGTCCGGATGCAAGAATCCAAATCCCAAGCCCAAAACCGCGACAAAGCAAGGCGACTCCTGATCGCCCGCGTCTACGAAATCGAACAAGCCAAACTCCACGCCGAGCGCGACGAATCCAGAAGAGCCCAGATCGGCACCGCCCAGCGCTCCGAAAAAATCCGAGTCTACCGCTACCAAGACAACATCGTCGCCGACCAAAGACTCACCGAAAAATTCAACAAGTCCAACATCATGGACAACGCGGATCTAGGACCACTCTTCGACGCCCTCATCGAACAACAAACAGCTCAGCGCCTTACTGCGTTATAACGCAATGCTCTTGTAGACTGCTTCAAAAGCAGATTCATGATCTTGAATCCGCTTTGCATGACACTGCACACATGCGAACTTTCTTCGTCGAGTACCATGGAGGCCGAGCAATCTCATAATATCAGCACCACATTTCTCGCATTTCTCATCACCCCATGATTGAACCGGTACGAAAAACCGTTTCAGGTCCGGACGTCTATGAATAGCTGCTGCAAGTTCTGTAAAAGAGTGCACATCGGCGAGGTTGATATCAGTTAGGCTGGGCGAGGTAAGCATGTGGTCGATCCGACCGTCTTCTGGTATTAGACCAAAAAAATTGATTAAAAATAACTCTGTGAGTTGCCCGAGTGGTGCAAAGGTTTTGATCTTTTGAAGATCTGACCAGATTCCCGCGTTGAGTGTCAACGCACGCAAGTTCTTCAGTTTTTCAAAGGGAGTGAAATCGTCTATTCGAGGAAGCATATAGATATGCAAATGCTCAAGGTGAGGCATACAGGTGAGGGCTTCGAGAGATTCGCCATACCAATACGCTATCCGCAAGGATCGCAGTTCGGTAAAACGACGAAGAACTTCTACATCGAACCGCTTGCAATGCCAAACCATCAGAGATCGAATGTTGGGGTCATCCTGGCTAAGCTTTTTGACCACAACCTTCGGATCTACTCTCATATAGCAAAGATCAAACTCATTTGGTTCAGTAGGTCCACGCATACTCAAAGCTCCGGAGCAAACCCACGCCGCATCGTGTTCTCACAGCACGCCCGCGGATCAACAAACTGCATCAAATACTCTGGTCCGCCCGCCTTCGAGCCAACACCAGACATCCCGAACCCACCGAACGGCTGACGCCCAACAAGCGCCCCAGTACACCCACGATTGATGTACAGGTTCCCGACCCGGAACTCCCGCTTCGACCGATCAATATGCGTCGGCTTCCGCGTAAACACGCCGCCGGTCAGCTTGTACATATGACCGTTGGCAAGCCGCAACGCCTCATCGAAGTCCTTCGCATGAATCACCGCAAGCACCGGCCCAAAGATCTCCTGGCGGTAAATCGTGCTGTCCTCGCTCGCCCCCGTAAAGATATGAGGAGGCACCATGTTCTCAATCCCCGTCTCCGGGAAGTCCTTGACGCCAACAAGCTCCGTCAATCCCTCATCACGCGCCGACTGGATATACCGATTGATATTCCCAGCCGCCTCCGCGTCAATCACAGGCGACACATCGCTGTTCGGATTATCCGCCCGACCAAGCACCAGCGTCTTGGTCGCCTCGCCGAGCCGTTCTAAAAACAGTTGCATCCGTTGACCATTCGGCCCCTCCGGATCAACCACAATGCACCGCGAGCACGCCGAGCATTTTTGACCCTGGAACGCGAACGCCGAGTTCCGAACCCCGAGCACCGCTTCATCAAGATCCGCACTCGCATCCACAATGATCGCGTTCTTGCCCCCCATCTCGCACACCACCCGCTTGACATGCAGCTGATCCTCCGGAGTCACCGCCGCCGCCTGAATAATGTCCAGCCCGACCGCCTTCGATCCAGTAAACGCGATCACGCCCACGCGATGATCCCGCACCAGCGCCGCCCCCGTCGTCTCACCCGGAGACGGACAGAACTGCAGCACACCCTCCGGCGCACCCACCTGCATCAACGCATTGGTCATGAACTCAAACATGATTTTCGCAATCCCGGGAGTCTGCTCCGCAGGTTTCACAACAACCGTGTTCCCCGTCACCAGCGCCGCCGCCGTCATCCCGCAACAAATCGCCAGAGGGAAGTTCCAAGGCGAAATCACCACCGCAACCCCCTTAGGCTGGTACCAAAGCTCATCAAGCTCCCCAATAAACCGCCCCAACCGATGACTGGTAAACATATTCGGTGCAAGCCGAGCGTAATACTCGCAGAAATCAATCGCTTCACACACATCCGCATCCGCCTCGCGCCAGGTCTTATTGGATTCCTTGCACACCACCCCCGCAAGCTCATCCCGCTGCGCCCGCATCATCCCCGCCGTCAGCGTCAACACCCGCGCCCGCCCATACGGATCAAAGTCACGCCACGCATCAAACGCTTCATGCGCCTGCGTGATCATCTCGCCCGCTTGTTCAGGAGTGTGATCATTGGCAACCTCAGGAACCACCGCCACCTTCACCGCCGCTTCAAACATCCGTCGCTGGTGCGCATCGGCAAAGTCCCGCATCGGTTCGGTATAAAACGGCCGAGCATTCCCCACCCGCTCATCGGGAGGCGTCAACTCATGCCGCTCGGGCGCAATCATGTACAAATCCTGACGATCAATCCCCGCCCCCTTGTTCGCAGGGTCCGTCAGCAGCATCGCCGTGTCCACATTGTCCATGAACCCCGCCTTGAGCCAAGACTCATTGCTCGTGTTCTCAAGCAACCGCCGCACAAGATACGCCATCCCCGGAATCATCTCCCCGACCGGCACATACTCCCGCACCCGAAGCCCCATATCCGCCGCCGCATGCTTGAGCTGATCCGCCATCCCATGCAACATCTGCAGCTCAATCGTCTCCATTCCCAATCCACGCGCCTCAAGCCCCGCAAGCGCCGCCGCGATCGACCGCACATTGTGCGACCCAAGCGCCAGCTTCACGCCCCCCTCGCCCGCCTTGGTCGGACAGTGATCAAGGAACACCTTGACCATCTCCTCAAAGCACTGGTCCGTCTGCCATTTCTCATTCCAAACCGGACAAGGCCACCCCTCCTGCTCCGCATGAATCGTCTCAAAGTCCCAGTACGCCCCCTTCACCAAACGCACCGTCACCACGCGACCCGTCCGCTGAGCCCAGTCGCAAATCCGTTTCGCGTCATCCACCCCAGACTTGAGATACGCCTGCATCGCAATCCCCGCCTCAAAGTCGATCTCGTCGCACGCATGCATAAAGGTATCGAGCGTCAAATCCTTAAAAGCAAAGTGCTCCATATCAAAGTTGATCAGCACCCCGTTCCGCTTCGCCGCGTCAAAGATCGGTCTCGCCCGCTCCATAAAGTCCGCGATCGAGCTCTCCGGCGCAATCGGATTAAACAACGCGCACAAACTCGACACCTTAATCGACACATTCACCCGAGGCACAACCCCAAGGTGATCCCGCTCCAAACGATCATTCGCTTCCCACCCCGAAGCCGTCTCCACAAGATTCTCAACCAAATCCAGATACTTCGCTTGGTACGCATCCGCCTCCGCATTGGACACGCACGCTTCACCAAGCAGGTCCACACTAAACGCGATCCCCTGTTTCCAGAGTTTGGTCAGCATCGGGAGCGCATCAGCCGCATCCGTCCCCGCGATAAAGTTGTGCGCCATCCCGGTAATCTGTCCCGAGATCGTCTTGGCCGCAAGACCCTTCGCAACCCCGCCCGCCTTGAGCGCCAGGTCCATCCCGGGAGGCGCTTTCACGCCCGGCTGTGTCATGTAATCCACCAGATGGTCGTGCACCATGTCCGGAGTCGTCAGCGCCGGGAACGCGTCGACAAACCGGAACATCTGCACCTTGAAGTTGTGATCCTTCATGGACCAGTCCATGATCTTGTCCTGATAGAACTGCTTGGACAGCAACCCGGATTTATGGTTCCGAGCCAGATCAAGCATCTTCGTCCCCATCTCCAGAATCCGCTGCTCGCGTTCGGGAGACGATGAACTCAGCGCAGGAGGACGAACACTCGGAGCGGGTGCGGCTTGACCAGCAGCCGCCGTGTGAACCGATTGAGTAGTTGCCTTGTCCTTGCGACCAAACCATGCCATGCGAAAGCTCCAAAACGAAGATGTACCACCCTCCAAAGTCTCCAGAACGAAGAACGCGGGGGTGGTCACGATTCTAGATCATCCGAGGCCAACTTGATACACTACCCCATGCCCGATTCGTCCGCTCCAGAGCCCACCCAATCCATCGCCCTCACGATCGGAAACTACGATGGAGTCCATCTCGGGCACCAGATGCTCATCGAGCGTGCCCGCAAGCACGCCAGCAACCACAACAGTACCGATGGCCGCGTCCTCGTCCTCTGCTTCCATCCACACCCCCTCTCCATCCTCGCCCCAGACCGAGCCCCCGCCCAGATCGACCCCTTCGAGGTCCGCAAAGCCCGCCTCCTCGCTGCAGGAGCCGACGAGGTCATCCAGCTCGCCCCGACCCCAGAACTCCTCGCCCAAGACCCCGAATCCTTCCTCGACGAACTCATCGACCAATACCAACCCACCATCATCGTCGAAGGACACGATTTCCACTTCGGGAAACGCCGCACCGGAACGCCCGAACTCCTCTCCAAACACTGCGACCTCCGAGGCATCTCCACCGACATCCTCGGCCCAGTCAAAATCACACTCACCGACCAATCCCTCGTCACCGCCTCATCCTCCCTCATCCGCTGGCTCCTCGAGCATGGACGCGTCCGCGACGCAACCTACGCCCTCGGACGACCACACGAACTCACCGGCACCGTTGTCCAAGGACAACAACTCGGACGCACCATCAACATCCCAACCATCAACCTCGACACCAAATCCCTCCTCCCATCCGACGGCGTCTACGCCGGAATCGCCCGCTTCACGCACAACAACCAAGCACACCAAACCCTCGCCGCCATCAATGTCGGATCACGCCCAACCGTCCAAGGCACCACCCGCCGCGCCGAAGCGCACCTCATCAACAACGACGGCACATCATGGTCGCCCCCAGCAGACCTCCCAGACTACAACTGGAACTGCACACTCAAGCTCATCGGCTGGGTCCGCGACCAGGTCAAGTTCGGATCACTCGACACCCTCAAACAACAAATCCGGCGCGACTGCGACCGGATCTGTGAAGTACTGTCCTAGTTGTCCTCTTCAATAATCAGATTCAGCATTCAGAACGCAAAGAGCATGTCGAAGAACTCCGTGATGATCCCCTTCTCCGACGCCTTCTTCAGATCACCCTCGTTTTCCACCGAGAGCGACAGATTCGCAAGCTGGCTCGACAAAATCGTATTCTGATTCGTGATGTCATCCGAGCGAGCAAACCCCGCGATCACAAGCGTCTGAATCTCATCATCCTTTTGTATCCGCTTCTGCGCTTCAAGCACAAGCGTGCCGTTGGGTTTGACCTCAAGCACCGTCGCGGTGATCCGCGCTGAGAACTTGTCCTTGCGTTCGTAGTCGCCCTCACCCGTAAACTCGCGTGTTGCATTGGTGTCCAGCAGCGTCCGGTTCTCAAGCCGAGGATTCGTGGTCACCTGCAGTTCAAGCAGTTTCAGCAGATCAATCATCGCGTTGACCTCAACGCTGCTCTTGCTCTCCTTCTCCGTCTCAAGCTTCTGCGAGCTCGTCTGCGACGACACCTCATCAATGATGATCGTGATAATGTCATGCTTCTGATACATCCGAACCTCAGGCTCAGGAATAAAGGTCAGCGACACATCCTCAAGCAGAATCACAGGCTGCGACGACGCATTGGGACCATCCCCAACGCCATCGGTCAGGTACAAACTCTGTGCTTGGACTGAACAAGTCGCTGCAACAGCAACAACGGTTCCAATCAACACTTGATACGCATACTTCATGACTGATCTCCTACCCGCTGGTCTTTCAATATCGCCGCCCGCCCCTTGCCCGTCGCCTTGGCGCGGAACTGGCTGTCTCCGTTCATCGATTCGATCTCGATCGTTTCCCCAAGCCGAGCGTTCGATTTCGCCCGCCCTCGCACCGTCACCACCACCGATCCCGCGATCGACTTTGCGGACACAATGTCCCCGCGCCGGATCACCAATGGCAGCTCGATATGCTGCGACTCAATCATCTGCCCCTCGTTGATCGTCTTGCTCAGCGCCATCCCCATCGCTTCATCCGCGTCCGCCGCATGTTCTTCTGGTGAGACCCAGCGCCGATCGCTCATCGTCACCGATTCATTGAGGACCGATCCCCGATTCACCCGCTCGCGAGCCACCAGCACGGTCCGGAAGATCTCGACATCAAACAACAACGCCTGTTCGCTCGCGACCATCAGATCATCAAGCACGATCACCCGGATCGCCGTGCGTCCCCGCTTGGAAATTTCCTTGATCTCAACGAGCCGTCCCTCGGTCGAAGTGGAGAGAAACGCCTCATCAATATCCCGGTACGAAATCCGAAGCAGGTCCGTCCCAACCTTGTACCGGTCCCGCACCCACCGCTCAACATGGTTCCGAACCACAGGCCCAGCCACCGACTTCTTGTCGGAGTGGTCATCTGTCGCGCGTTGCGTTGCCGCAGAAACCGGAGCATCCACACCCGAGCGTCGGACGCTGACATCCGGACCGTTGATCACGACCGAGCCCGCATTGATCTCCGCGCACGCGTTGATCAGAGCACGCAGGTCATCCTTCGAAATCGACTCCCACTGTCCAGCCGCCGCTTCAATCAGCTCTTCGATGCTCACCCCCGCAAGCAGTTCCGCCTGATCGCCCTCGATCTCACCAAGCTGCCCAAGCGTGATCGGATCGTCCCCAGAAATCCGAACCGTCGAACGCAGCGAGACCGTCGTGATCCCAGCAAACCCATGCACCGACACCGCCGACATCAACATCGCGATGAGCAAGAATCGAACGGAATGGACATGGAAGGTCATCATTGGATTACCCGATTATCTCCGGAGCTGAGCGATCGCCCGCAGCGTTTCGTCCGCCGCCTGGATCGACTGGGAGTTCATTTCAAACGCGCGCTGTGTACGGATCAGTTCGATCAGCTCAATCGCCGGATCAACATTCGATCCTTCGAGCATCCCGCCGGTGATCGAACCGAAGTTCTGAGAACCGGGATCGCCGGTGATCGGTGATCCCGACGCCGCGGATTCCACCCAGAGGTTCCCACCAACCTGCGTGAGCCCTTCCGGATTGACAAAGATCGCCAGCTCTACCTGTCCCGCAAGACTCGGTGCTTGACCCGGGATGTTCTCATAGATCTCGCCATTGGGCGATACCGACACGGATTCCGCATCCGTCGAGATCGTAATCGTCGGCTCCAAGCGTCGTCCATCCGAGTTGGCAAGCACAACCTCGTTGTCCGCGTTGAGCACGAAGTTCCCCGCACGCGTGTACGCGATTCCGCCATTGCCCAGATCGTCCTCGACCTGCACTTGGAAGAACCCGCGTCCGCTGATGTACATATCCAAAGGCCCATTCCCCGGGATCGGCGACCCCTGCGTGAAGTCCTGCTGCGTGCCCGAGGTCTTGACACCGAGGCCGACATAAAGCCCGGTCGGACGCTGATCGCCGTTCGCGTTTTCAATGCCGGGCTGTGCCCGCTCGATGTAGAGGAGGTCTTCGAAGTTGACACGCGACGCTTTGAAGCCCTCGGTGTTGACATTGGCAAGGTTGTTTGCGGTGACATCGAGTCGGGTGTTGAGTGCCCGGAGTCCTGAAGCCGCGGATTGCATCGCGATAATGGCCATAATCTAAATCTCCTGGGCGAGTCGGTTGGTTACGCGATTCGTCCGAATGTGTTGATGGTGCGATCCATCATTTGGTTCTGCATGTCGATCATCCCGATGTTGCTTTGGGCGGATCGGGAGGCGGATTGGATTTTCATGATCGCGTCGATCTCGTTGACGGCTGAACCCTCGAACGCGCCTTGCTTGAACGCGCCGGTGCCGTCTTGGATGGTCAGGGGGGTGCCGTACTGGGAGACGAAGAGGCCTTCGCCGTACTTTTTGAGGATGGAGCGGTCGGGGACATCGGCGAGGCCGAGTTGTCCGACGGCTTGGTCGTTCTGGGTGACGAGTCCATCAGAGTGGATGACGATTTCGCCATCTTGGGGGTCGATTTGGATTGGGGTGCTGCTCGAGCTGAGGACGGCTCGGCCGGTCGCGGCTTGGACGAGGGTGCCGGATTCGTTGATGGTCAGGCGACCGTCGCGGCTGAGGGCTTGTCCGCCGTCGTGGTCGACGAGGAAGAAACCGGAGCCGTCGATGGCGACATCGAGGGGGGCGTCGGTGAGTTCGATCGCGCCCTGCGCAAAGTTGATGCGGTTGGGCGCACTTAATACACCTGCGCCGAGGCGTTCGAGCATGGCGTTGGAATCGAGGTTGAAGACGCCGTCTTCTTGGCGGACGGCTTGTCGGAACTGGGTCCCGGCGAAGATGGGCTTAAACCCTGCGGTACCAAGGTTTGCGAGATTTCCGGACATCGCGTCTTGTTGGTGGATGGAGGTGAGTGCTCCGGATGCTGAGATTTGAATGCCGTAGTTCATGGCGCGCCTCTGTCGGTGCATCCGTGTTCCTCCTTGAACACCAGATGCCCGCAGGGGAGGTATCACAAACGGCGTGCCAGAGTTGGGGGGTGGGTGGGGATGGTTGGTTATTTGGGGGGGAAGACACGGCTTGCGAAGACGGCAAGCCGTGGCACCCGGCAGTTTTTTTCAAAGAGGGACGGCGTGGGCGGCGGGGGGGGGTTGGGCGGGTTTCGCGGAGGAGGGTGGTGGTGGCTTTTCGGAGGGATTCGATGAGTTTGAGTTGGTGGGAGAGGTTTGGAGATGAAGAGCCCTCACCCCGGCCCTCTCCCCGAGGGAGAGGGAGGAAGACCCCCTCCGTCCGCTGCGCGGCCACCTCCCCCGGCCCCCCAAAGTGAAGCCCGGGGGAGGAGAGTTTGGATTGGGGGTTGGAAGACACAGGCGGGACGCCTGTGCCACGGGGGGAGGGGAAAGAGTTTGCGGCTTGGTCGGCGAGTTGGTGGGCGAGGTCGGCGGCGGATTTGAGGGCGGCGAGGGATTGGAGGTGGGTTTGGGATTCGATGACGGATTGGCGGGCGGCGTTGATGGACTGGATCGCTTCGATGGCGTTGCGGTAGTCGGTGGAGTGGATGATGGTGTTGAGTTGTGGGAGGGTGAGGCCGTGGATTTGGCAGATGAGGATGGGGGTCATCGCGGGGTCGAGGAGGTCTTCGAGGAGACTTTCTGTCAGTTCGGGGGTGGGGGATGGAGAAGAAAGGCCCCCTCCGTCGCTGCGCGACACCTCCCCCGTCAGGACGGGGGAGGAGCAAGAGTTGGTGGGTTGTGGTGTGTTTGCGTGCGACTGGTTGTGCATTGTGCCCCCTTGGCTGAAGAATGGGTGGTGGGGGCTGGGTTGGTCAGGGAATTGTAGTTGGTCGGCGTGGGGATTGGAAGGGGGGAGTTGGGAGGTGGGGGAGATTTGCGCACGGATTTGGTTGTTGTAACGAGATAATTTGATAGGCATATGTTTGGCCAAAAGAAGACTTGTCAAGCCTTGATCCCATCCCGTCCGATGTGTAAAATACACTTTACAAAAGGAGGCAGGGATGCCCAAGGATAGACAAGTGCGAACTAAGCCCAGCATCGGCGAGAGGTTAAGGATGGCAAGGAATGCCAAAGGTCTCTCGACCAGAGCAGTTGCACTACAACTTAAGCCAGCTTCATCTGTTTCTCATGCGAGTATTGCAAATTATGAGAAAGGCATTACAAGTCCGCCAATTGATATTGTCTCTGCATTGGCAACATTGTATGACAGGCCAATAAATTGGTTGTTAGGAGATGGTCCAGTATTGTCAGGCATTAGGTATCGAAATCTGAAGTCAAAAGTAGGTGTTGGAGATAGGCATCGGTTTGAAGGCGAGTCTCAACGATGGCTAGATGCCTATCTCTCAATCGAACGCCATCTTGGTGAAGAGTTAGATGCGGAGCTTGATTTCGTGACTGATGAGAATGAATCGCCTGCAGATTCAGCCGCCAGACTTCGCAAGGAGCTTGGGTTGTCGGATTCAGATCCTTTAAAAAGTGTTGTTGAGTTGCTTGAAAAGACAGGCACTAGAGTCATTGGTGTCGACACAGATTTAGCCATTGATGGGCTCGCTGCTTGCTTGGGCGAGGATCATGTTGTAGTTCTAAATGGAACAGTTTCAAACGATCGGGCTCGGATGAATGCTGCACATGAGCTTGGTCATATAGTCAATGGTGATTGTGGGGATGGGGAAGAATCAAAGGAAGAAGAACGAGGTGCATTTGAGTTTGCTTCTCATTTATTGTTGACACCCCCAATGTTGCAAGAAGCATTTAAGCGTAAATCAATGGTTCGCCTCGTCGAGTTCAAGGAGTTGTTTGGCATTTCGCTTGCCGCAATGGTATTTAGAGCAGAAGACGATGGACTGATTTCACATGAGATGGCAAGGAAATTGTGGATCGAATTTAGCAAGCGCGGTTGGCGAAAGCGGGAACCGGGAAGTGTTCGAGCGGATCGACCAACGCGATTTGAAAGTTTGCTTGATTGTTCAATCGTGGAGAAGGACTACACCATTGAGAGCCTTGCTGAAATCACAGGTGTGCGTGAGGATGAGTTGAAGCGTCGGCTTGTTCGTGCCACAGGTTTTTTAGATGACGCAGATGATGAAGAAATGGAGGAGAATTCCGCAGCGTTACATCGACTTCGGCTAGTCAGATGAAGTACAACGATTTGTTTAAGCCGAAAAAGAAAGGATCGCTCCGTTAAGCGACCCTTTCAAAATTCATTTCGGGGCTGGAAGCCCCTCTCTCATTAAGGAGGACCATAGCACATGGCCCGCAAAAAGTCAATCAGAATTTCACCCGACGACGAACGATTGCTACGAATGATGTACTACGAAGCAAGAGTTCCAAGTGATCAATATTCCAAAAGGCCAGGCTTTCTACGCCGTTTTACAGCGGTATGGAACGAGGCTACTGGGCGAAGCGATTCGTCCGAAGAACTTATGCACTGGATTGTTACAAGACGGAAGCGACCGGTTGGCAGACCGGGCAGGCTCGAAGCAATCGGTGAAAATCACAAGAAAATGTCATCGCTTGGGCAACATATGTTAAGCGTTGATCAATGGGATGCGCTGCATGATATCTATCGGGAACTCAATGTTGGCTCAGATAACTTCGTTTTTGACGCTGATTTACGAATTCGATTGGTGTCAATGTTTCTCGATAAAACAGGTGTACACATGTCGGAAACTTTCCTCGTTGCGGCCTTAATTTCAAGACGCAAAGAGGGGATGCTCAGGCCGCTCGGTGCAGATCTGGATGATGACATTCGGGATATTGGCTTCGGTGACATTGACCTGATTGCCTCGTAGTTTGTAGTGTTCGATTTTTACAGCGCCCCATGGGAGTTCCTATGGGGCGTTTTTATTGATGTGTATAACATAGTTCAGAGCAACTTTAGGGGTGGCTTCTTCATAATGAACAAGTAGTTAAACCCTCGCAGGAAGAAGTTCTCTTCTTCCGCGGCTTTGTGCCAGTTGCCTCGTTGGAGTTTGTTGTTGTGGCGGACGACGCAGATGATGTCTACGGGGGTGGAAGGCTTGGCTCATCATGGAGAAGAGTTCGAATCCGATGGGCATGAAGGTGCCGGCTTGGTCGCCTGATTTGCCCTTTGCTTTTTTCCATGAGTCGGAGACATAGAGGCCGAGGTGTTTGCCGGGTTTGAGGACGCGGTAGAGTTCGCTCAGGACGCTGTCCATGGCTTGGTAGTACGCTTGTCCCATGATTTGCTCGTTGCGGGCGGGGGCTTGGCCGGCGTCGAGTTTGCCGATGCAGCGGTCGTCGTCGGAGTAGTCGACATGGGTGGAGTAGGGGGGGTCGATGAATGCGAAGTCGACGGAGTTGTTGTCGAGGGGGAGTTTGCGTGCGTCGTTGAGGGTGATGTCTGGGCGTTGTGGGTTGAGGTCGTATCCGATGCCTTTGCGGTTGAGGTCTTTGCAGACATCGAGGGTGGTACCTGAGCCGCACATGGGATCGATGACGGTGTCGTGTACTTTTGTGTAGCGTTTGAGGAGTTGGTAGATGACCCATGAGGGTGTGGCGCCGATGTAGTCCTTGTTGCCTTGCATGGTGCCGAGTTGTGAGTCGTAGTGTTGTGAGGGGTATTCCCAGAGGGTGGTGGTCATGATGCCCATGGGTGGGCGTTTGCCTGGGGCTACGCGTTGTTTTTGGTTGGGTTTGTCGTTTGGTTTGGGATTGGTTGTGTTGATGTAGGGTTTGGAGTCTGGGCGCGGACGATTTTGTGATCGTTGGGGTTGGCGTTTGGGCTTGCTGCCTTTGGCGATTTCTTGATCGATTTTTTTGCGGATGTCGTCGCGGTTTGGCATGTTGTTCATGGCAGTGCTTCGATGAGGAGTTTCTTGGTGTCTTCGAGTGATGCTCGGACGCGTGCGCCGGAGGCTCTTGCGTGTCCGCCTCCTCCGAGTTTTTGGCAGACGGCGTTGACATCGACTGGGGGTTGTCCGTCCCATTCGGTTGGTTTGGAGCGGAGTGAGATTTTGGTGAAGACGCCGTCGGCGTCGAACTGTTCGTTGAGGATCGCGACGACGCGGATGGCTTCGACGGATTGGGGGATGTCTACGAAGCCGCCTGAGTCTCCGGGGCATGCTTTGCAGTCTTTGAAGTCTTGGTGGGTGAGTTGCATGATCGCGGTGTTTTTGTCTTTGATGATCTCGATGGACTCGAGGGCGCGTCCCATGAGTTTGAGTCGTGAGGTGCGGTCGCGCTGGTAGAGCATCGCGAAGAGGGCGGAGTGGTTGACTCCGGCGTCGAGGAGTTGTCCGGCGAGGCGCATGACTCGGCCGTTGACATTGGAGTGCTTGAACCATCCGGTGTCGGTGGCGAGACCGACATAGAGGGGGGTGGCGATGTCGGTGGGGAGTTTGGATGGGGAGTCGAGGTTGAGGATGTGGCAGCAGACTTCGGCGGCGGGTTGGACGACGGCGGCGGCGTCGGTGTCGAGGAGTCTTCGCTCGGAGATGACGGCGTTGCCTTGGAGGTGGTGGTCGATGATGACTGTTTTGTCGAGGCGGGGTTCGAGGAATGCTTTGAAGGGGTCGAGCTGGGACCATGAACCGGTGTCGCAGATGACGATGCCTTGAGGATCGAGGACGGCGGGCGGGGGTTCGGGTGGGTTGATGACGCGGATCTTGGTAGGGGTGGCGAGCTGCTGGCTCCACTCGGGCATCGGGGAGGCGTACCAGCATTCGGCGGCGGAGACGGCGCCGGTGGTGCCTCTTGCGAGGTTGATGGCGCGTGCGATGGCGAGGGTGGAACCGAGGGCGTCGCCGTCGGGTTTGGTGTGGGTGAGGAGGACGATGGTTTCACGCTCAGCGATCCATTCGGCGACCCCCTTGGCGTCGATGGTGTTGGTCCAGACGGAGCTGGGGTCTTCTTTGGTGCTGGCGTTTGTAGGCATGGGATATGGTATCGGGTTGACGACCATGAGGGCACCAGAGGCGAAGGATCGAGGGCAAAGTGCGGGGGTGTGGCGCGAAAAACTGCGGTGTTATTCGCCGGCGAGTGGGATGTCGCCTTCGCCATCGTCGTCGTATTCGGGAGTGGGGAGGTCTTCGAGGGGGAGACCTAAGCCACGGGGGTGTCGGAAGGCGCCGCCGGTGGAGTCGGCGACTTCGATGGGGGTGTCGTCGTGTGGTGTTCGTTTGATGCCTGGGTCACCGGAGAGGAGCGGTTTGCCTTCGCCGTATTGTTCGCCGCATTCTGGGCAGTATCCGTTGTAGGGGAGTCCGATGAGGTCGTAGCTGCAGTATTCGCAGGGGGTTTTGGTGGAGTGCTTTCCTTGGTGGTTCATGTGCCGCTCGGTGCGCTCGGCGAGTCGTTTGTATTTGTCCGCGCTGACGGCTTGGTGTCCGAGGACCCAGTTCATGAGGATGCTCATGCGGAAGACGGAGTGGAAGAGGACGAGGGTTGCGATGAAGCTGATGGCGTAGGTCCAGATGTAGACGAGTTTGGCGGGCGCGGAGATGGGGAGGGAGGTGATGGAGAGGAACTTGGCGGTGAGGGCGAGGACTCCAAAGACGGTCATGAACCATGCGACGGCGCGGAGTCGGTTGGAGAGCCATTCATCTGCTGCCCAGTACGAGAGCTCGGCGAAGTAGACGCAGGCGGGGATGAGCCCGATCCATGCGACGAGTCCGACGACTGCAGCGAGGATTTCGAACGGCATCGAGGCGCCGATGTTTGGTGCGACGGCGCCGATGGTCATGAGGAAGATCCAGCATGGCCATGCGATGGAGAGGATGCGGATGATTTGGACGAATCTTTGGTTGTCGAGGATTTCGTCTTTGGAGACCTCCCCGATGTCGGTGCGCTTGCGGGTGATCATCCAGACGCCTGCGGTCCACAATCCGCTTGCGAGGACGAAGAGCATGAGAGAGATCGGGAAGAGCATGCTTGTTGATCCGACGGCGGCGCCGAGGATGGGGAGGGAGAGGCCTCCGAAGATGGAGATGAGGCATAGGTAGAACCCGTTGCGGATCCATTTGACATACCAGGTGGGTGCTTGGAAGCTCATGGTCGCTTCGCGGATGTTTTTGCTTTTGAGTTTGGAGGACTGTCCGCATTCGGGGCAGTTGGATCCGACGGGAAGGCCGTCGAGTGAGTATCCGCACTGGTTGCAGCTTTGACCCGAGATGACGCCGTTTGGAATGCTCATGGAAGACCCACATACTGTACAGGACGGGACGCTGCGAGGTTGCTGCTTGGTTGCTGGCTGACAGAAGACCGAGTGCTGACTGAGTGTAAAGGTCGGTTGTATTGGTGGGATGTATGTATAAAAACACGCGGCTCATTGCTGAACCGCGCGGAAGAGAGTCGTGTTTTTCGTTCAGTTATGGTACTGATTTGAGCTTTGGATCTGGTTTGATTTGGATCCAGCGTTTGTCGCCTTTGGCGCGGACGGTTTGGAGTTGTGCGGGCCAGAAGTCGTATCCGACGATTTGTCGGTGGATGTAGTCTGGTGCGGAGACGACGAGGGAGGTGCCGTAGACGGTGAGGGACGCGCCGTCGCCTCCTGCGTTCGCCCATTGGTCTGGATCGACGCTGGATTGGAGGAGGTCGATGATGCGCTGGGCGCGTTCTGTGGAGGATTCCATGGTGATGTTTTGTCCGCCGCCGCTGAAGGGGCTTTGTCCGCTGCCTCCACCACCGGAGCTTTGGATGTTGAACTGTGGGGCGTTGTCAAAGTCTGGAGCGACGAAGATGAGGTCTGCGATGTCGTAGAGTTCAACGCGTTGGTTTTCGTTGAGGACGGTCTTTGGGCCGCACTCGATGGAACCGATTTCGGTGAGCTGCCAGGTGTAGTCTTCACCGATGCCTTCGATGCGTTCTGCTTTTTTGAGAACGCGTTCGAGGACGGTGATCGCGGCGACATTGGTGACGCGGAGGGAGATTGGGGTTGAGGGGTCCATGCCTGTTGATGCGATGGAGTCGAGGTAGACGGCTTCGATCTGGGCGCCGGTGACGCCGACGATGAAGTCGATGAGTTCTTCGAGTGGTTGATCCTGGACATCGATGGTGATGGCTTTGGACATGAGTCGAAGCGTGTTGGCTTTTTCTTGTGCGTCGGAAGTGCGGGACTGGCGCTGCTCGGCGGTGGATTCTTCGGCGAGGAAGCCGAGGACTCCGGTGGAGGCGATGATTCCCGGTGCGCTGAGAGAACCGAGCGCGGCGGCGAGCATGGAGCAGGCGGTGAGGCGACCCGGTGCGTGGGTCTTGGATGATGAAAGACGGGGTGTGTAGTGCATGCGAAACTCCATCGTGTGATCGGTCGTGTGTGCGGTTGCGTCCGGGTGTCCTGATCCGGGCGGTTTGACCGTTGGGGGAGATTGGCTGTCGATCACTTCAGCCAGATCGTTGTTCGGTCGCGTCCGGTGTGCAATGCTGGATCGTGGGTGGGGACCAGCGCATCATACCAGACACCACCACATACGCACAAGGGTTGGGGTTGGATCCAAGCGAGATATATGAAGATTGGTAAGTGGTTGTTGAGTATGGGGTTGGAAAGAGCCACCTGCGAGACTTGAACTCGCGACCTAAGCTTTACGAAAGCTTCGCTCTACCAACTGAGCTAAGGCGGCAATGGGGGGTGATCTGGGGGAGATCGCCTGTTTCAACTGAATACTAGTCTCACGATTTGTAGTTTCCAACGGCCGGGTATTGGGTGTCCGGGTATTGGGTGTCCGGGTATTGGGTTGGGTGCGGACCGAAGCGGGAAAAAAACACCCCTCGTCGAAACGAGGGGTGCTGGATTGATCGTGGGATCTGTGGCTGGGTTTTGTGACTGGGTTTTACGGTTGGGTTATGGGCATCCGTCGCCGTAGATGGAGAGGTATTGAGAGACATCGAGGAAGTTGTGGCTTCCGTCGTCGTTGAGGTCTGCGGCGGGGTCTTGGTTCCCGAACTGAACGATGAAGCTGGAGACATCAAGGAAGTTGAGTGAGCCGTAGGGTTGGACGAGGTCGGCTGGTGAGCATGGACCTGCTGCGAGTTCGTAGAGGTCTGGGCGGTAGTTGATGAGCGAGCAGCGCATGCGGTTTGATTGTTCTGGAGTGAACTGGTTCATGCAGATGTCGTCGGAGTAGTCCATGTAGTTATGGATTGGTGCTGCTGAGCCGCAAGAGGTGCGGCTGCCGGGACAGCCGTAGGTCGGGCTGCTTTCCGGGTTGGTGTCTGAGATGAGGTCGCCGCTGGTGTAGCCGTTGGAGCAACCGCCTGAGAAGGTGTGCTCAAGACCGAGGTAGTGGCCGACTTCGTGGGTGACGGTGCGTCCGAGGTGGAATGGGTTGAGTGGCGCGTTGCGGCCGAAGGTGGAGTGAAGGATGACGACGCGGTCGGAGTTTGATCCGGCGATGCCGCCTTGTGGGAGGGATGGGACATACCCGAGGTTCCCCGAGGCGTTGTTGGTGTAGATGTTGAGGTAACGGTTGGTGTCCCATGCGAGGGAGTTGTAGTAGGCGCCGCCGTCGTTGTACCAGGTGTCGTTTGTGCTTCGGGTGATCGCGGTGGTTGGGTTTCCCTCTGGATCAAACTCTGCGAGGTAGAACTCGATTTGTGCGTTGGTACCTGGTGATCCGAGGCTGCCTGCCATGGCTTGGAAATCTTCGTTGAGGACTTCGATTTGTGAGTAGACGCGTGAGTCGGGTACTGCGCCTGTGCCGTTGGATCGTTGAATGATGTGGACGACGACGGGGATGCGGTATTTTTCGACTGATGGGTCGTATTCTGGTTCGATTCGTGTTCGGCTGAAAGTGCAATCGGAGGGTGTGCCTGCGATTTCTTGGGCATCGTTGATGGTTTGGAGGACGAGTGCGTCGGTGCCGCAGCGGGTGCCTGTTTGTTGGAAGTAGCCTGATTGGCCGACTTCATTCCAAGAGGTGTAGGTGACACCATCGATGATGATCTCGTTGTCGGAGACGACATTGAAGCTGGGGCTTTGGTTCCCGATTTGACCTGATTTGGCCATGTTGGTACTGGTGGCGGGTGCGGGGGCGGCTGGAGCCATGCCAGTGAGGGCAATGGCCAAGTATGCAGTCAGCATGTCGATCCTCTTCTCTTTGGATGAAGTTAAAAACGAGACCTTCACTACCAATACACCACAAAACGGGCTGGCGAACAAGCAGATTGGATAAAGAACACAGCACCTGAACAGGTGCACTTGACCTTACGCACCAGAATCAAGGGATGTTCCCGAATAGTGGGTCAAATCGAGTGGTCCGATAAAACAGAAAGAGATTGAATATGGGTGGTTCTGGCTGGAGGGTCGGGCTGGCTGGTTGAGAGGGAACCAATGGGGCGGAAGTGCTGCTTTGGGCGAAACGGGGGGCAGCTTGGATGGAGGGGGGTTATTCGGTTGGGACGGAGGAGATCCGGGATACGGCGTTGTTTACCGAATCGAAGTAGGCAAGCTCGATCGCGTCGATGAAGCGTTGGTGTGGGGGCATTCTGAGCGCGGCGCGGCGTTGGTCGAGGCTGTCGGCTTCCCAGATGTCTGTGGAGGGGACGGCGTGCATGACACCGAACTCGTCGGGGGCCATGGTCATCTGGGTGCCGAAGACTTGGGGCTCTCCACGGGAAATGGAGACGCGGTCGGTCATGAGGGCGAGGAAGGCGCCTGGGAGTTCGCCTTGGTCGACTTGCTGCTGGATGAGCGCGAGGCAGTTGGATTGGAAGTCTGGGTCATGACCGGCGTGCTGGATCGCGATATACGCGCCTTGGACGGCTTTGAGGCCGACCATCTCGCGGGTTGGCCAGCCGAAGCGTTCGATGATGGTCATCAGGGACTCGGCGTGCTGGCGGTCGATCTTCGCGATCTCTTCGCTGGAGTGCGCGCGGTTGGGGTCGTTTTGCATCGAGGAGGCGACGAGTTTGGCGTCGATGTCGTAGATCGCTTCGAGGGTCTGGCGGACCTGTTCGATGGTGGTCAGCGGGGCTGGGTCGTCGTTGACGGAGGTCAGGAGGAAGTTGGGCTGGGTGTCTGAGAAGAATCCTGACTCTGGACGGAACTGGAAGTCGGGTTCGGTCGTGGTCTGGGTGGACGCGACCGGGGTGGGGGTGTCGTAGACCACTCGTTGGACTTTGACCTCAGAAGCGCATCCGAGGAGGCCTCCGGTCGCGAGGAGGGAGGAGCAACCTGCGGCGGCGAGCAGCACTGATTTGAGCGATGGTTGGGTAGGCATATGGAGAATATCGAATCGGATCATGGGGACTGGTATCTTGAATCGTCATCAAACTCTGTTGTGAGTGTTTACCAACCTGCACAACCGGCACAGCTTGACAGCGATGGATTGCGGGCATGATTCGGATTGATGACGGGGTGGGGTGTTTGGCTCAATGGTGGTCCGATATGAAACCCCGTGGGTGGACGGGTTGTATATTCTGATGTCCAACCAGCTTTTTGAATACTCGATACAGGAGACCCGAGATGAACTTGTTCCAACGCCGACCACTTCAACGCAGACTTGTGCTGCTTCCCGTCCTTGCGTGTTTGGCGTGTGCTCCGGTGACGCATGCGGTGGTGGTCGAGATTGCGCCGACGCTCAATGAGGTCAACAAGGCGATGCAGGCGCAGGATTATCCGGCGGTCGAGAAGATGTGCAGCGAGATCGTTGCGGAGGATTCGTCCAACTCGCAGGGGTGGTTCTTGCTTGGGTACTCGCTCCACGCGCAGGGGAAGATTGATCGGGCGATCATGGCGCACATCACCGCGACGGCGTTTCCTGATACCGCGCCGCTGGCGTATTTTAATCTGGGGTGCGCACAGGCACTCAAGGGGAACCCGGACCAAGCGTTTGCAGCGCTGAAGATGGCGGCGAAGCTCGGGATCAATAACCCGCAGCAGTATACTGGGGACTCTGATCTGATCTCGCTCCGCAAGGATGCTCGGTGGTCGGAGTTGCTGGACTCGATGCGTCCGAAACTAACGGCGGAATCGACAGCGAAAGCCAAGTCATCTGAAACAAAGACGCACGCGAGCGGCGCGACGCCTACGGGATTGCACTTCTGGGTTGGGGAGTGGGACTGCTATTCCGCGAAGACCGGCAAGCTCGCGGGGCAGAACACGCTCAGGTTCCGTGTGAAGAAGCAGGTCATTCATGAGCGATGGAAATCCGAGGCGGATGAATATTCGGGCGAGAGCTGGAACTTCTTTGATCCGATCGAGAAGGCTTGGCGGCAGAACTGGCTTGGCAATGGTGGGGATGTGACGCAGTTCATCGCGGACACCAAGTCCGATGTCGAAGGTGTCATGTTTGTCGGCAAGGCGTTCAATACAAAGGATGGCGATTCGTACACGCATCACAAGATGCATGTGCGTCCGGTCGGGGATGGATGGGTTCGTCAGACAGGGTCGGCATCGAAGGATGACGGCGCGACCTGGACGGTTGAATATGACCTGGTCTATGTGCCCGAGGGCGAGGCGTTTGATCTTGAGGATCTGAGTATTTGATTAGGGATTGCTTGATGCTTTGGACTGCAGAACGCGCAGCGCGTCGAAGGCTTGCATCGGGGTCATGTCGTCGAGTTTGACTTCTCGGAGTTCGTCCACGACCGGGTGATTGAGAAACTCGGTGAAGAGTCCCATCTGGCCGTTCATATTTTTGGTTGAATCTGCGTTGGCTTTGGCGACGGATTTTTTGTTGGACGCGGTGATCGCTTTGGCATCAATGCGTTCGCCTTGTTGCACGGAGAGGGATTCGAGGACTTCGGTGGCGCGGTTGGTGACGCTGATGGGGACACCTGCGAGTCGTGCGACATGGACGCCGTAGGACTGGTCGGCGCGTCCGGCGCGGATGGAGTGGAGGAAGGCGATTTCTTGGACGCCGTCCTCGCTGGTCCATTCGCGGACGGCGACATGGAGGTTTTTGACTTTGCCTTCGAGCCGTTGTTCGAGTTCGGTGATCTCGTGGTAGTGGGTCGCAAAGAGGGTGCGTGGTCCGGCGGCGTGCGTTTGGGCGAGGTGTTCGGAGATGGCCCACGCGAGGGAGAGGCCGTCGAGGGTGGAGGTTCCGCGTCCGATTTCGTCGAGGATGACGAGGGAGCGGTCGGTGGCGTTGTTGAGGATGTTTGCGGTTTCGGTCATCTCGACCATGAAGGTGGAGAGTCCGCGGTGGAGGGCGTCGTCGGCTCCGACGCGGGTGAAGACGCGGTCGCAGATGCCCATCGACATGGACTCAGCGGGGACGAAGCTGCCTGCTTGAGCGAGGATTGCGAGGAGGGCGCACTGGCGGATGTAGGTGGACTTACCAGCCATGTTGGGGCCGGTGATGAGCGCGAGGTGTGGTGTTGATTCTTTGGTGCCGAGCTTGCAGTCGTTGGGGATGAATCGTTGTTCGAGCATTTCGTCGAGGACGGGGTGCCTGCCTTGGACGATTTCTAAAGAAGTGTGCATGGAGTGGTCGTTGGTGATGTCGGGCCTGACCCATCCTCGGTGGTGTGCTTTGTCGCCGAGTCCACAGAGGACATCGAGCTGACCGACGGTGTGGGCGTAGCTTCCGAGTTCGTCGAGGACGCTTCGGGCTTGTTCGCAGAGTTGATCGAAGAGGATGCGTTCGCGTTCGATGGCTTGGCCGCTGGCGCCGAGGACTTTGTCTTCGAACTCTTTGAGTTCTGGGGTGATGTAACGCTCGGCGTTTTTGAGTGTTTGTTTGCGTGTGAAGATGTCGGGTGCTTTGCGTGCTTGTCCGGCGGGGAGTTCGATGTAGTACCCGAAGACTTTGTTGTAGCCGACCTTCATGGAGGGGAGGTCGTGTTCTTCCATGAGTTTGGTTTGGTATTTGACGAGCCAGGTTCCCGCGTCGCGTTCGAGTCCTCGTGCTTCGTCGAGCTCGGAATCGATGCCGTCGCGGATGAGGCCGCCTTCGCGCATGTGCGACGGTGGGTCTTCGATGCACTGGGCGACGATTGAATCAGCAACGGGTGCGAGGGCGCCTTCGATGTTGATGAGCGCGGTGCGGTGTGGGCTGAGGGATTGGCACTGTTCGAGGGTTTCGATGAGTCCTCGGATTGCGGCGCCGCCGTTGCCGAGGGAGACGAGGTCTCTTGGGGTGGCGCGGCCGAGCGCGACGCGTCCTGCGATGCGGGCGATGTCGCAGATCGGAGCGAGTCGGTCACCGAGTTGGGATGCGAGGGTTCGGTCGTCTTTGAGTGCGCCCACGGCGTTTAGGCGTGCGTTGATCGCGTCGATTTGGGTGAGGGGGGCGCTGAGCCAATGGCGGATGAGGCGTTTGCCCATTGGGGTGCGCATGACGCAGCGGGTGCCGGTCTGGGAGGCGAGGAAGATTCCTGCGAGTGATCCTTCGACGCTTGCGTCTCGGATGGTGTGCTCGATTTCGAGGGCGCGGAGACTGGTGGCGTCGATGGTGCAGGTGGTTGAGCGGTCGATGAGGGTGGGGGCGCGGAGGTGGGCGAGGGTGGAGCGTTGGCGTTGGAACTCTGAGCCGCTGGTTGCGTTGGTTTGGGTTTGATCCACGGCCTGGGTTTGCTGGAGGTATCGGAGGATGACCCCGGCGGCGCGGATGGAGATGAGGGAGTCGTCGAGACCGAACCCTGCTGTGGTGGATGATCCGAACTGCTGGTGGATTGCTTCGAGGGCTTCTTCTTTGCGGAAGTGCCAGGAGGGTTGGCCGGTTCCGGGGGCGCTGAGGGTGTCGAGGACTGTTTGGGTTCGGGGCGGGATCTGACCCATGGAGGACTGGGCGTAGAGGACCTCGCGGACCCCGGCTCGTGCGAGTTCGTCGGTGCAGGCGAGGGTGGATCCATCGAAGACTTGGAATGATCCTGTGGAGAGTTCGACGATTGCGATGCCGGCGTGGTGGTCGTCGTCAAAGGCGATCGCGCCGAGGTACGCGGTTTGCTCGTCGAGCATGAGGGCTTCGTCGACGAGGGTTCCTGGGGTGACGACTTGGGTGACGCCTCGTTTGACGACGCCTTTGGCTTCTTTGGGGTCTTCGAGTTGGTCGACGACGGCGACGCGGTATCCGGCGTCGATGGCTTTCTGCAGGTAGTTTGATTTTTGGTGGTGGGGGACACCTGCGAAGGGGATTTTGCTTGAGCGCTGGGTGAGTGCGAGTCCGAGGTCTCTTGCGAGGTTGACGGCGTCGTCGCCGAAGAGTTCGTAGAAATCACCCATGCGGAAGAACAAGACGCACTCTGGGTGTTCTTTTTTGATCGCGGTCCATTGCCACATTGCCGGAGTGTCCCAGGGGTCCTTTGCCATCGAGGATAGAGGATAGCACGGGGAGTCGATTGCTTGCGTGGAAATCGTTGTTGGTTGGGTGAAAAGCGTTGATGTGGGGAAAAGTTGGATGTGAGAATGGTGGTAGGTTGAAAACAACAAACGCCCGGCGAGGGAGTGCCGGGCGTCGTCGTGGAAAGTGGGACTTTCCAAGAGGGAGGGTGTGTGTCACTCGCACAAGGACACACACTCTCGAGAGAGTTTGTTTAGTCGTTGCTCAGTGCTTCGGCGTATGCCTCCTTAGGGCGGAGACCGATGAGCGTTTCGACGATTTGACCGTTCTGGAAGACGAGGACGGTGGGGATGGATGAGACTCCGAATTTTTGGGCGAGTGCTGGGTTGTCATCGACATTGACTTTGCCGACGGTTGATTTGCCTTGAAAGTCCTGGGCGAGCTCGTCGATGGTTGGTCCGAGCGCTTTGCAGGGGCCGCACCATGGAGCCCAGAAGTCCACGAGGGTGGGGGTTGAAGCGTTGATGAGGTCGTCGAAGTTGGATTCGGTGATCTCGATGGCTTTGTTTTGGGTTGTGTTGGTCATTGCATTTCCTTTCGTGTGAATGGTCTTCTGCAAGGATGAACGCCAAGACTGATCGTTCTATTCCATCAAGGCTAATTTGTATTGATTCTCAGGTGCTGGCCCGCTCTAGGAGAATTTCTGCGATGCACAGGGCGTCGTCGGCGGGGGTGCGTGCTTTGGTTTGGCGCGCCACGCACGATGCGCCTGAGGAGAGGAGTGCGAGCTTGCGGGAGAGCTCGTCGGGGTTCTTGAGGCTTGCTTTGGTGCAGAGCTCGAGGAAGATTTCGGTGAGACGGCGGTGGTGGGCGAGGGCGGCTTGGGCTGGCGCGGAGTCGTGGTCTGGGAACTCGGCGACGGCGGCTTGGAACATGCAGCCACAGAACTCGGGGTCTTGGTAGGAATCGCCTAATGCCCGGAATATGGCGAGAATTTGCTCATATGAGTCGGAGCTGGCGGCGAGCGCATGCTCTTTCATGCGGTTGATCATGATCTCTGAGCTTTGGTTGAGGACCTCAACGATGAGTTGGTCTTTGGAACCGAAGTTGTTGTAGAGGGTCATCTTGGCGACGCCTGCTTTTTCCAGAATTCGGTCGACTCCTGTGGCGTGGAACCCTTCGCGTTCGAAAAGTTCACGGGCACATCTGAGGACTTGTTCGCGCTTTGAGCTGGCCATTTTAGAATCCTTACAAAAATACTTTGCGTTGTGCGGAATAATAGACAGGGCTGTCTATTATTTACCTGAGGTGTGGCAAGTGGCACTGATTTCTGCTTTGGACTCGAGCGCTGTTTGCTGTGAACGAAAAAACAAACCATTTCCTGCTCAGGGTTGCCCGGATGGTCCGGGCGGCCCTGTTTTTATACCGAGCGTATGCTGGGTGTGTAATAAATAGCACAATAAACTCAGGGTTTCTACCGGGATTTATACCCTAATTTCACATGGGTGTGTTTGGGCATACTGTTGGTGGTGACTATCCAGCAACACATATCGAGCGAACCGGCCCCTATTCGGGGGATTTTCAGCATCAACAAGCCGCTCGGGTTGACCTCGATGATGGTTTGCCGGGTGATCAAAGGGAAACTCAAATCTGGGGGAGCACCCAAAAAAGTGAAGGTTGGGCACGGCGGGACGCTCGATCCGCTTGCCAGCGGGGTGCTGGTGGTGCTGATTGGGAGGGCGACCAAGGAGCAGGACCGGATTATGGGGACGGATAAGGCGTACCGGGCGGTGGTGGATCTGGCCAATACATCCGAGTCGTGCGATATGGAGTTCGATCCGATCCCGGCGGAGATTGAGCGGGAGCCGACGCTGGATGAGGTGCGGGCGGCGTGCGATGTGTTTGTGGGGGATATTGAGCAGACGCCTCCGATGTACTCGGCGATCAAGGTGGACGGGCATCGGGCGTATGCGCTGGCGCGGAAGGGGGTGGATGTTGAGATGAAATCGAGACCTGCGCGGATCGATTCGATTGAGATTGTGGGGTATGAGTGGCCGATGCTTGAGATTGATATCAAGTGCGGGAAGGGGACTTATATCCGTTCGCTTGCGCGGGATATTGGTGCGGAGCTTGAGGTTGGGGGGATGCTCGCGTCGTTGGTGCGGACGGCGGTGGGTGGGTTCTCGCTTGACGATGCGGTGACGCTTGAGGAGATCGGTGAGCCGTTGGATCCTTGGGATCTTCCTACGGATGGGCTTGATGATTGAAGGGTTGTCCGGGGCGGGTTTAGTTTGCGGGGTCCCAGATTTCGGTGATGTCTTGTCCGTCGCAGACTCTGCGGATGCAGAGGTAGGCCATGGTTGAGGAGCAGAAGATCAGGCTCATTGCGTAGCCGGCGACGATGAGTTGGAGTGCGGAGCGTGAGAGGGTGATGATGCGGTGTGCGAGTGGTTCGGTGGCGGCCATGTCCGGGTCGCCTGAGAGGACTCTGCGTCCGGCGTCGTTGGTGATCATGGATGCGAGGGTGTCGGCCATTCCGATGGACCAGTTGGCGATGATGGCGACGATGGTGGTGACCGCTGTGCCGAGGATGATGAGGATGAATGCGTAGAGTGCGAGTCGGACGGGTCGTGCGACGAGGTATGCGTAGGCTCGTTGGAGTGCGTCGAAGCCGTCGGTGCCTTCGATAGCGAGTGCGGAGATGGAGAGTGGGAGTGTGAGGAGGTGCATGGTGAGGATGCAGACGATGAGGACGGAGAGGGCGAGTCCGATGATGTAGAGGATGGAGGCGAGGATGTTGACGACTGGGAGTCCGAGGATGGGCCCCAGGAGCATGACGAGGGCGGCGAGGATTGCGACGGCGAGGAGTGGGCCGAGGGTTGTGAGGATGATCTGTCGGATGGTGCGGAGTGCAGCGGAGAGAGCTGCGCCGGCGTCGGATTGTCGTCCGAACGCGAACTCGATGCTTGCCGAGCGTGTGATTGCGAAGCCGAAGATTCCCATGACGAGGAGGATTGGGATGTAGAGGACGAGGGAGGCCCAGGGGTCTTGTGCGATGTTGTTGATGTGGAACTGTGCGACGGCGGCGAGGGTGAAGAGTATTTGAGTGGGGTTGAGGGTGGTGAGGGCGTAGGGGATGGATTGGATTCCGGGGTAGGCGTCTGGGGAAGCGAGTGGGGATGCAAGTGGGGATGGAGCTGGGGAGAAGAGTGCGGCGTAGATCGCGGTGACGAGGATGATCATGAAGGCGGACATGGTGCCTAGGAACCAGCGGGAGGGGGAGAAGGCCATTGCGGGGGCGCGGAGGAGGGTTGGCCAGAGGAGGTCAACGGTGAGGTCTTCGAGGAGGACTTTGGGCTCTGAGGTGCCTGGGTTTGGGGTGTTGGCGTTGTGATTGGTTGGGCTCATGTGTTGATGCTACCCGATCGTGGTTGCTTTGGCGCGTTTGTGAGCCGATGATGGTGGTATGAAGAATGCTGTCTGGATATGGATCGTGCGGGTTGTCTCGCTGTGTGTGCTTGGACCGATTGCTGGGGGGCTGATGGGTTCGCTGCGGGCCGGGGACGGGTCTGGCTATGCGACGGCGTTTGTTTCGGGGTCGATGGTGGGCGGGTTGTTCGCGCTCGTTGGTGTGTTCTTTCTTGCGATGATCGGTGGGATCATCGGGACCAAGGCGGTGTCATTGCGAGAGGGTGTTTTTAATATGGGGCTCGTGGTTGCGTGGGGGGCTTGGGGTTCGGGGCAGGTTGGTGAGGCGCTGCGTGGTGCTCCGGGTTCTGGTTCGCTTGTGAAGCTTGCGGCGGAGGGTGCTGTGGTTTTGGTGCTGTCGTTGGTGGGGCTTGCGATGCTGACCAAGGCGAGCACGCGCGGGACAGAGCATGATGAATGCGTGCGGGTTGATGGGGAGATGGTCAAGGGGATTGGTGGGACGATGGCATCGAATCTGATGTTGGTGGGGGTTGGGTTTGGGGTGTCGATGCTGTTGGTGTGGCTCCAGGTGCAGAATGATTTGTCGGGACAAGCGGTGTGGGGCGGGTTTGTTGGGGCGTGTCTTGCGGGGGTGTTTGGTGGAATGGTTCTGAAGAACCACGCGATGAAGCATGAGCGGAGCGGGGAGGCAGATTTGTCGTTGGTGCCTGTGATGGTGGGTGTGATGCTTGGGGCGGTGGTTGGGCCTTTGTTGTCGATGGTGATGCCTGGGAGCGGGAAGCTGCTGCATGCGATTGCGATGGGGAGTGCGCCTGGGTGGATGATGATGTCGTCGCTCGCGTGGGCGGGCGGGGCGTTGATCGGGACGCCTGTTGGTTTTTCTTGGGTGGAATCGTCGGTGGCTCGTCAGCAGGTGCAGGCGTCGCGGGCGTAAGCTCGATTTCATGGCCCAAACAGGTGGGTCATGGGGATTTGGTGGGAATAGAAACATTCCAAGGACGGTTTTCGGTGGGGTATCTGTCTAGGATTGGGATAGATTTCTACTTTTGATTCCTTGAGAAATGGAGTTGCCATTGACTTGCTCAACTGATTGTCAGCACGAGACTTCTGGAAAGAACACGGCCACTGCGAAGGCGGCGGGGATGCCTGATGTGCAGGGGAATACTGACGATCGGATGGTCGCGATTGATCGCGTCGGGGTGAAGGAAGTCGTGTACCCGATGCGTCTGGCGACGCGGGACGGCGGGGAGCAGACGACGGTGGCGACGATCAACATGTATGTGTCGCTGCCTCAGGAGAAGAAGGGGACGCATATGTCGCGTTTCCTGGAGGTCTTGAACGAGCATCAGTGCTCGCCGTTCAGTCCGAAGGATATTCCGGGGATCACCAAGGCGATCAAGGAACGGCTCAACGCGAGCAATGCGCACTTTGAGGCTTCGTTTACTTACTTCATCGAGAAACCCGCGCCGGTGACCGGTCAGAAGGGGTTGATGAACTACGAGGTCAAGTTTGAGTGCACGGCCAACTCGCACGAGGACTTTGTAATGACGGTCGCGGCTCCGGCGACGAGCTTGTGTCCTTGCTCGAAAGAGATCTCGGAGTATGGGGCGCACAACCAGCGGTGCCGAATTGCGGCGGCGGTCCGGACCGAGGGGTTTATGTGGATCGAGGATCTGGTTGAGCACCTTGAAGGGGCGGCGAGTCATCCGGTGTACGCGGTGCTCAAGCGTCCTGATGAGAAATATGTGACCGAGAAGGCGTTTGAGAATCCGAAGTTTGTCGAGGACATTATTCGTGATCTTGCGCTGAGTCTCAATGAGGATGATCGCGTGGTGCAGTACGCGATTTCGTCTGAGAACTTTGAATCGATTCACTCGCATAATGCGTATGCGGAGATCGAGCGGGATAAGCGAGAATAAGTTGGGGTTTGAATATAGAAAAAAAGACCCGTCCGTTTGGGCGGGTCTTTTTGTTTTTAGTTCTCATGTGCTTATGGGCAGCCGGCGGCGAAGGTGTTGAGGTACTCTGAGATGTCGAGGAAGTTGTAGTTGCCGTCTTGGTTGAAGTCGGCGGTGGGGTCGGAGGCGGAGAAGGCGCTGAGGAATGCGGAGATGTCGAGGAAGTTGAGGGTGTTGTCGTTGGTGAGGTCTGCGGGGCAGGGGGGGCAGTCGGAGATGTCGATGATGTGGAGGCCGGTATCTCTATCCGCCACATATGCGGTAGTGCCCACAACCGTCAAACTGAAGTTGTCTAGTTCTGTTGTGTTGTATGAGTTGAGTAGTGTGGGTGCTGCGGGGTTGGAGACATCGATGAATAGGAGGCCAGCGTGCCTGTCCGCAATATAGGCGGTCGTACCCACAATGGTTACATCAGTAATCGTGCCTGGTGCGATGTATGCGCCGAGGAGTGCGGGTGCTTCGGGGTTGGATACATCGATGATCAGGAGACTATTTGAGCCAGATTTTTCTACGACATAGGCGGTCGTGCCCACCACCGTTACCGAATAAACCCAGTCTGGTGTGTCGTATGAGCCAAGGAGTGCGGGTGCTTGGGGATCGGAGACATCGATAATCTGAAGACCAGAGGTTTGTTCTGCGACATACGCGATCGTACCCACCACGGTCAAGTCAAGGGCCTGGCGTGGGGTGTTGTATGAGGCGATCAACGCTGGTGCTGTGTGGTTGGAGACATTGATAATCTGGATTGTAGTTTGATCTGCGACATAGGCGATCGTTCCAACAACCGTTACGCTGAGCGCATGGCCCGGCGTGTTGTATGAGCCAAGGAATGCGGGTACTTCGGGGTTGGATACATCGATGATCAAGAGGCCGGCGGAATAATCCGCAACATAGGCGATTGTTCCAATAACAGTCACGCCTCTAGCCCTGTTTGGTGTGTCGTATGTGCCGAGCAATGTAGGTGCTACCGGGTTGGAGACATCGAAGATATGTAGGCCAGATTCTTCATCCGCGATATAGGCGGTCGAGCCCGTAACCATTATGTCATACGCTTCTCCTGGCGTGTCGTATGTGGCGAGCAATGGGGAGGTTGCGGGATTTGAGACATCGATGATCTGGAGACCAGCGTTATAATCCGCGACATAGGCAATCGTTCCAAAAACGGTCACGCCAACAGCCATATCTGGTGTGTCATATGAGGCGAGCAACGCGGGTGCTGCGGGGTCCGAAACATCGATGATTTGAAGGCCAGCTTCTTCATCCGCGATATAGGCGGTCGTGCCCACAACCATTGCGTCATACGCCTCACCCGGTGTGTCGAATGTACCAAGAAGTGTGGGTGATATAGGGTTGGAGACATCGATGATTTGGAGGCCAGCATCTTCATCTGCGATGTAGGCGGTCGTGCCCACAATCGATACGCCCCACGCTTGGCCTGGTGTGTCGTATGAGCCGAGGTGTGCGGGTGCTTTGGGGTTGGAGACATCGATGATCTGCAAACCAGAGAGATCGTCTGCGACATAGGCCGTAGTACCGACAACTGTCACAGCGTAAGCCCTGCTTGGCGTGTCGAATGAGCCGAGGAGTGCGGGTGCATTGGGGTTGGAGACATCGATGATTTGAAGGCCAGAGCTAAAATCCGCCACATAGGCTGTGGTGCCCACAACCATCACATCGCTCGCAACACCCGGCGTGTCAAATGAGCCAACCAAAGCGGGTGCTGTTGGATTGCTGATATCGAGAATCTGGAGACTAAACCAATCTGCAACATAGGCTGTGGTGCCAATGACCGTCACATTGCCAGCAAAGCCCGGTGTGTCATATGAGCCAATCAATGTGGGTGCTGCTGGGTTGGAAACATCAAGGATCTGGAGGCCGGAACTCCAATCTGCCACATAAGCGGTGCTATCCACGATCATTATTTTGCTGGTTTCGCCCGGTGTGTTGTATGTGCCGAGGAGATCGCGGGCGGCGCAGAGTATGCCGTCGGCTTTGGAGTGGGGGGTGAGGAGTGTGAGTGTGGTGAGGAGGAGGGTGGCGAGGAGTTTGGGGAGCGGGTTGTTGGTATTGGGAAATGGGGGCATGGTTTGGACTCGGGCATGATGGGGAATGGGGGGATGGCTTGTAGTTTATTGGGGATCGGTGGTGGGTACAAGGAAGAAAGTGGGGTTCGGGTGGGATTGGTGGGGCGGGGGGCGATGGGCCGATTGGATATGATGGGTTTGGTGTTGTGGTTGGTTTGTCGGTTTGGGTGTCGTGAAGATCACAGGCGGGACGCTTGTGCCACGGGTTTTATGGGTCTGGTTGGCGGTGTTGATGGTTCGTGTATCGAAGTACATCCCGAGTATGTTTCATCGGCGGCTGATCCTGCTCATGCTTGCGGTCTGCGCTGGGTTTGTGGGGTTGCTCGTGCGGATGTCCTGGATGACGATTGTGGAGGGGGAGGCGTCGCGGGAACTGGCTGAGTCGCGGTTGATCCGGCGGACCTGGCTTCCCACGACGAGGGGGCGGGTGCTGGATCGGACGGGGCGGGTTTTGGCGTATGACCAGGCGAGTTACGATGTTGCGATTGAATATTCGGTGCTGAGCGGGGAATGGGCGAGCAAGCGGGCGTGGCGGTATGCACGCATGGCGCACAAGGACCGTTGGGATCTGTATTCGGATACGGAACGCGATGCGATCGCGGAGAACTACCGGCTGATCTATCAAAAGCATGTCGATGCGTCGCTGCGGACGATCGCGGCGTACACCGGGATTGGGCTTGATGAGCTGCTGGTGAAGCGGGACGGGATTGTTGAGAAGATCGAACGGCAGCACCGGTCGATTGTAGAAGCACGCGTTCGCAATCAGGTTGAAGCACGCGAGCGGATGGGGTTTTCGGTGACCGATGAGGACCTTGCGAAGTTTGTCAAGAACTCGTCGTCGAAGATCAAGGAGCAGACGATCCCGCATGCGCTGGTCGAGGGGGTGAGTGATTCGGTGGGGTTTGAGTTGATGCGGATGACGGTGCGGGAGGTGCCTGCGATGAGCTATGTCGCGGGGGGGGATGAGGCGCTCGATGAGATGATCCCGTTGTTTCCCGGGATGACGGTCACGGACAACACGCGGCGGGTGTATCCGTTTGAATCTCAGACGGTGATTCTGGATCGGTCGAGCTTCCCGCTGCCGCTGCGGGATGAGTCGACGGTGCGGGTGTCGGTGGATGATCTGGGGTCGCTGGTGCTTGGGAGCGTGCGGGATCGGGTGTTTAAAGAAGATGCGGATCGTCGTGTTGAGGCTTTGGCGGGGGATGCGTCGCTGCGGGCGCGGGCGGTGATGGAGGATGGGGTGGATCGTGGTCGGTACTCGGATGAGGATCGGGTGGGGCATACGGGGATTGAGTTTGCGATGGAGCACGAGCTGCGTGGGTTGCGGGGGGTGCGGACGGAGCATCTACAGACGCGGGGGGTGAGTGAGGTTGCGCCGAGTCCTGGGAGGGATGTGCGTTTGACGCTTGATATGTCGCTTCAGGCGCGGGTGCGGGCGGTGCTTGATCCTGCGGTTGGGTTGACGCGGGTGCAGCCTTGGCATGACAACGAGTACATGGCGCTGGGAACGGAGCTTGATGCGGCGGCGGTGGTGCTTGAGGTCGCGACGGGGGAGGTGCTTGCGATGGTGTCTACGCCTGTCGCGCCGCGGGATGGGGACTGGGCGCGGTTGGGGTTGACGAATGAGGCGGATGTGGAGCGGTTTAAGAATGAGCGGTTCCCGTATGTGAATCGTGCGATTGCCAAGCCGTACCAGCCTGGGTCTGTGGCCAAGGCGTTGGTGTTGACTGGATCGGCGAAGCTTGGGAAGTATGCGCTGGGGGAGCGGATCGAGGCGACGGGGTCGCTGTATCCGGATCGGCCGGGGATGCTCCGGTCGTGGTACTTTAAGCGGTATGGTTTGACACACTTCGATCAGCTTGGGCGGCATCCGGATGGGGCGGATGCGTTGATGGTGTCGTCGAATGTGTTTTTCTTTACGCTTGGTCAGCGGCTTGGTCCTCAGGGGATCAAGGATGTGTATTCGATGTTCGGGATTGGGGTGCCGATTGATCTTCGGATTGGGTCGTCGTGGGCTGGGTCGACCGGTGTGTTTGATGGGAAGGGGGGGACGCTTCCGATTTCTCCTGAGGATGCGATCCAGATGGGGATCGGTCAGGGACCGATCACTTGGACGCCTTTACATGCGGCGGATGCGTATGCGACGATTGCGAGGGGTGGGTTTGATCTTGCGCCGAGCTTGATCCGGACGGGGGAGATGCCTGTGGTTCGGAATCTTGGGTTGCCTTCGTGGTCGGTGCGGGCGGCGCTTGATGGGTTGTATGAGGTGGTGAACAACACGAAGGATGGGACGGGTCAGCATGTGACCTATGGCACGATCCGTGATCCGGTGTTTAATGCGGAGGGGATTGATGTGTGGGGGAAGACGGGGACGGCGACTTCTTCGCCTTTGGTGATTGATCCCGATGGGGATGGGCCGATGGAGAAACAGGTGGTTCGGCAGGGGGATCACAGCTGGTATGTGTCGCTGGTGGGGTCTGGTGGGACTCCGCAGTATGCGATCGCGGTGGTGGTGGATTATGGTGGATCGGGGTCGCGGGTGTCGGGGGCGATTAACAATCAGATTGTGCATGCGCTGGTGCGCGAGGGGTATCTGCCTGGGACCAAACTGGGATCGGTGACTCCATGAGTGTGTATGGTCGTGATCCGATCTGGGTGCGTGCGATCCGTGGCGGGGGCTGGGGGGATCATTCGATCTTTGATGCCGTGAAGGTGATGAATGCGGCGTGGTTGACGCTGATCGCGTCGCTTGCGCTGACGCTGATTGGGATTTACTCGATTGATGTCGCGGAGGGGAGTGTGCGGGAAGCGGGCACGAATCCGATGGCGGCTGAGGCGCTCAAGCAGTTGGTGTTTTTGATTGTGGGGGTGATGGCGTGCGTGGTGATTGCGTTGCCTCACTACAAGATCATCGGGATGTTCTCGGTGTTGATGTATGTGGTGGGGTTGGGGCTGTTGGTGTTCTTGATGCTTCCCGGGGTTCCGAGTTGGTTGGTGACTCCACGGAATGGGGCCAAGGCGTGGATCAATCTTGGGGTTGCGGACTTCCAGCCATCAGAAGTGATGAAGATCGCTTTTGTGCTTTTGGTGGCGCGGTATATGCGGTTTCGGTCGGGGCATCGGAAGATTCGGGGGCTGATTGTGCCTGGGGTTATCGCGGCGGTCCCGGTGGCGCTGATTACGCTCCAGCCCGACTTGGGGACGGCGAGTTTGTTTGTGCCTGCGCTGTTTGCGATGCTGATCGCGGCGGGGGCGCGGCTGCGGCATTTGACCTTGATTGTGCTGTGCGCCGCGATGGCGGCTCCGGCGGCGTATCCGTTGCTGAGACCACACCAGAAGTCGCGGATCGTGGGGATCGTGAAGCAGTTCCGGGGGGATGATTCGGACTCGCATGGGATCAACTACCAGAGCACGCGGGCGCAGACTTTGATCGGTGCGGGGCGGGTGACGGGGATCAGTGATCCGCAGGCGCGGGCGTTGGTGCGGTACAACTCGCTGCCTGAGGATCACAACGACATGGTGTTCGCGGTGGTGGTGGATCGGTTCGGGTTGATCGGGGGGGTCTTTGTGCTGGGGTTGTATGTGATGTGGATCGGGGGGGCTCTGCTCGTGGCGGGGAGTTGTCGGGACCCGCTTGGGCGGATGATCGCGGTGGGGATTCCGGCTTTTATTGCGGCTCAGGTGATTATTAATGTGGGGATGAATCTGGGGATGCTTCCGATCATCGGGATCACCCTACCCTTTGTGAGTTATGGCGGATCGAGTCTTCTGACTTGCTGGGTGATGACGGGATTGATTGTCAATGTCGCGCTCCACCGCCCCAGACCGCCCTACCGGGCTTCTTTTGAGTACGCAGATGATGATGGACCGCCGGACAACTACCAACAACCAACACGACCGTACGGGCGATCCGCGGGATTCTCGGGGAGGGCGGTCACGCGCTGATGGGGCGAGCCAGCCGCACAAGGATGTGGTGGTGTCGCTGAGTGATGGGCTGGAACCGATCGCGTGTCCCGAGAAGGTGATGGGGATGTTCGGGGAGTACGGCATCAGCTTTGAACCTGGCGAGCTTGAGGCGCTTGGGTTGTACCTTGCTCACTTGATGGACATGAACACGAAGATGAATCTGACGGCGATCCGCGATGTGGAGAGCGCGTGGGAGCGGCATTTGTTTGATGCGCTGACGCTTGTGCCTGTGCTTCGGGAAATGGGGGAGAGCGGGAAGATTGTGGATATTGGATCGGGTGGCGGGCTTCCCGGGATTCCGCTTGCGATTGTGATGCCGAGCTTTGAGTTCACGCTTGTGGATGCGACGAAGAAGAAGACGGCGTTCCTTTCGTTGGTTGTTGAGAAGTTGGGACTGAAGAATGTCACGGTGATCAACAGCCGAGCGGAGGGGCTTGGGCAGGACAAGGGGACGAAGGTGTTGCAGGGGTACACGGGGGGTCACCGCGAGAAATACGATGCGGCGATGGCGCGGGCGGTGGGGAAGGTCGCGATGATCGCGGAGCTGACGGTGCCATTGGTGAAGGTTGGTGGGCTTGTGGTGCTGACCAAGGGCGAGAAGGCGGACGAGGAAGTCGCGGAAGCGAAGAAGGCGCTTCATATGTTGCACACGCATCATATCGGGACGGTGGAGACGCCTACGGGCCGGGTGGTGGTGCTTGAGAAGCAGCGGGCGACTCCCAAGATGTATCCTCGGAAGGATGGGGAACCCAAGCGGATGCCTTTGGGGATTACCAACTCGTGAGTCATGATGTTGAGATGTTGCTTGGGGCGGGTGGTCCGATCGCGGCGCGGTTGGGCGAGGGGTATGAGCCGCGCGATGAGCAGTTGAGGATGGCGGCTGCGGTGGATCGGGCGATGGAGTCGCGTGGGCATCTGTTTGTGGAGGCGGGGACGGGGGTTGGGAAGAGCTTTGCGTATTTGGTGCCTGCGATTGTGCGGGCGATGCGCGCGGGGGAGAAGGTGGTGATCGCGACCAACACGATCGCGCTGCAGGAACAGCTTGTGAAGAAGGATATTCCGGTGCTGCTTGATGCGCTGGCGGGGCTGGATCTGGAGCGGGGGGGGGAAGATGGTGATGATCAGCATGTGGACTTTGATGGGGTGACGCGCGAGGAGATCAGTGGGGAGAAGCGCGAGTGCAAAGCGGTGCTGGTCAAGGGGCGAGGGAACTACATGTCGATCCGCAGGCTTCGGCTCGCGAGCGAGCGGCGGAACAAGCTGTTTCCGGATGAAGCATCGCGGCGGTCGTTGGATGTGATTGAAGAGTGGGCGTACGACACGGAGGATGGGTCGCTGAGCACGCTTCCTGCGGTGGAGCGGATGGGGGTGTGGAGCAGTGTGCAGTCGGACTCGACGAACTGCATGGGGCGGAAGTGCCCGCATCATGCGGAGTGTTTTTATCAGGATGCGCGGAGGGACATGGAGGATGCGGATCTGTTGATCTGCAACCATGCGTTGTTTTTTTCGGATCTGGCGCTTCGCATGCAGGGGACGGGATTCCTTCCTGAGTATGACCATGTGGTGCTCGATGAAGCGCACGGGGTTGAGGATGCGGCGGCGGATCACTTCGGGGTTTCGCTGAGCGAGGGTCGGGTTGGGTTTTTGCTTCGGCAGTTGTATCAGGAGCAATCGCAGCGGGGGTATCTGGCGCAGCTGGCGCTGGTGACGGGGGATATTGAGCCGGTGGATCGGGCGATTCAGTTGGTGCGGGAGGCGCAGCGGGCGAGCGATGCGTTCTTTGATTCGCTGAATCGGAAGATGATCAGCGGGGGATTGGTCAATGGGCGCGTGCGGCAGGCGGGGATTGTGGAGAATGTGCTTTCTCCAGCGATGAATGATCTGTGTCTGCGGCTCAAGAAACTTCGTGACGATGTGACGAGCGAAGCGGATCGGTTTGAGTTGAACGCTTTTTCAACTCGCGCGAAAGAGATTTCGGATCAAGCGGAGACGCTGATCGAGCAGACGGCTGAGAAATGTGTGTACTGGATCGAGACTTCTGGGCAGCCAGGCAGGGGCGGGGTTCGGGTGACGATTGCGTGCAGTCCTACGGAAGTCGCGCCGCTGCTCAAGGATCATTTGTTTGGGGGGACGGCGTCGGTGGTGCTGACCTCGGCGACGCTGACGACGCGGGATGTTGAGCCTGATGAAACGGCGGAGCATGCGGAGACGGCGTTTATGCATGCGCTGACTCGGCTTGGCGGGGAGGGCGCGAGCACGCTGCAGCTTGGGAGTCCGTTTGAATACACCTCGCAGGTGGAGGTGTTTGTGGATGCGTCGGTGCCTACTCCTCGGCGTGGGGCTGTGAGTCCGACTGGGGAATCGTTTGAGCAAGCGATTGCTTCGCGGGTCAAGGATCATGTTGTGGCGACGGACGGCGGGGCGTTTGTGCTGTTTACGAGTTTTAAGCTGTTGTATCAGACGGCGGATGCGCTGCGCCGTCCTCTTGAAGCGATGGGGTACCGGGTGTGGGTGCAGGGGAAGGATGGGTCGCGGACGCAGATTCTCGATGAGTTCCGCGAGCATGATCGGGGGGTGTTGTTTGGGGCGTCGAGTTTTTGGCAGGGGGTTGATGTGCGCGGGGATCGGTTGCGGAATGTGATTATTACGAGATTGCCGTTTGATCCGCCGGATCGTCCGATTGTCGAGGCGCGGAATGAGTTGATCCGTGAGCGGGGGGGTGATCCGTTCCGGGATGATTCGCTGCCGAGGGCGGTGATTCGGTTTAAGCAGGGGTTTGGGCGGCTGATTCGGTCGAGCACGGATCGGGGTCGAGTGGTGGTGCTTGATCCGCGGATTGTGACGACGGGGTACGGGAAGGCGTTCCAGAAAGCGATCCCGGGTGGTGTGGAGTTGATCCGGGTGGGGAGCGCGATCCGCTAGCGGATCGGCTGGTGGGGGATTGAAAGCGGGTTGGCAAATCGGGACGGGTGTCCTATCGTCTGGGTTCACGCGATGGGGCGTGTTTTCGGAGATTGCCGATGCTTGGACGAGTCTTTAAGGCGTATGACATCCGTGGGATTTACCCGGATTTGTTGACCGATCGGATGGGGTGGCAGATCGGGTGTGGGTCGGCGAGGTTCTTGCTCGAAGAAGCGGCGAATGATGGCGAGTCCACGCCGATGATGCGGAATGTGGTCATCGGGCGGGATATGCGGAAGTCGTCTCCGACGCTTCGTGATGAACTTGTGCGGGGGTTGACGAGCTACCACGCGAGTGTGATTGATTTGGGGTTGATTGATACCCCGATGATGTACTTTGCGATTAACTATTTGGATGCTTCGGGGGGCGTGGTGATTACGGCTTCGCACAACCCGCCGCAGTACAACGGGTTCAAGATTTCCAAGCGGAAGGCGAAGCCTGTCGGTGAGTCGACCGGGCTTGAGCTTGTTCGCAAGTACGCGGCGATGGTGGACAAGAACGCGGTACCCGATCCGGCGGCGATTGTTGAGGAGCGGGACCTTTGGAAGCCTTACGCGAAGCATGTGCTCAAGTTCTTGGATTTGGGCGAGCGTGATGCTTCGAAGCCTTTGAAGATTGTCGTTGATGCGTCCAACGGGATGGCGGGGATGATGTGTCCGAAGGTGTTCGGGAAGAACGGGGAGCATGTTGATGGTCTTGAGATCATCGAGATGAACTTTGATATTGAGTCCGGCGAGATGGCGCATGAGCCGAACCCGCTTGTTGCGTCGAACTTGGATCAGTTGTGTGCTGCGGTGATCGAGCAGGGGGCTGATTTGGGCTTGTGCTTTGATGGGGATGCGGACCGGTGTGTCGCGGTTGATGAGAAGGGGCGGATTGTTCCTTGTGATCAGATGACGGCGTTGCTTGCGTCGTACTTCCTTGAGATGGAGCCTGGGGCTTCGATTGTGTATGACCTGCGTTCGACCAAAGCCGTGGAAGAAGAGATTCTGAAGCATGGCGGCAAGCCGCTGCGTGGTCGGGTGGGGCATGTGTTTATGAAGCAGCTGCTGGCGGACAACAAGGCGATCTTCGGTGGGGAGCTTTCGGGTCACTTCTACTTCCGGAAGAACTTCAATGCTGATTCTGGCGCGATCGCGATGTGTACTTTCTTGTCGGTGCTTGCGAACTCAGGGAAGCCGATGAGCGAGCTGATCAAGCCGATGGCGCGGTACAAGCAGTCGGGCGAGATCAACTTTGAGAACGAAGAGGCGCAGGAAGCGATCGAGTCGGTGATGGAGTACTACGCGGAGAAGTGCGAGATCGACGAGCTTGACGGGATTACTGTTGATTGCTTCGAGGATGAGGGCTGGTGGGTGAATATCCGCATGTCCAACACGGAGCCTTTGCTGCGGTTGAATGCTGAGGCGAAGGATCAGGAGACGCTTGAGCGGATTGTTGCTGAGGTGGCGCCGATGCTTGGGCATCGGGTGGCTCACTGAATCGGTTGGATCGGGCTGTATTGACCCTTGGCGTGCGAATCGCCGATATACTCTTGTATGAATCTTTCCCAGTTCTTTGAGCATTGGTCGATTGTTGAGAATCCTTTCCGTGGGGAGGAAGCTCGGCATGATTCGATCTTTGCGCGGATGGGGCCTCCGACTTTGTTGACGGGTCAGAGCGAGGTGCCTGCGCCGGGTGAGGTGCAGCTGGCGCGGCCGGTGGTTTCGAGTGCGCATTCGGACTTTGAGAAGATTCTTGGGGAGTTGCATCGGCCTTCGACTTCGATCGTGTTCGGGGAGAAGGGGGCGGGGAAGACGGCGATCCGGTTGCAGATCGCGTCGCGGATCGGTCGGCATAACGATGAGTTCCCCAACAGCAAGGTGTTCATGATCCCTTATGACAACCTGAACTCCATGCTGGATCACTATGTTGATCGCGCGGGGGCGAAGAAGGACAACCCGTTTTCGGATGTTCGGCTTGTGGATCACATGGACGCGATGGTGTCGATCGGGACGGGGCGGATCATGAATGCGATCCTGCCCGGTCCGACTGAACCACCGGAAGCAAACCTTGGAGAGAACGCGGCCAAGCGGGCGCGGAAGATGCCGGCGCTGATCCGTCGGGATCTGTTGATTTTGCAGTCGGTGTACGATGTGAATGATCCGAGCGGGGCGCGGACGGCGCGGCTGCGTCAGTTGTTGCGGCTTCCCGGCGGTGGACACTCGGCGCTGATGATCATCGGGATGTGGCTGGGGTGGATCCCTGCGGTCGCGTTGTTTGGGTGGTTGCAGATTTACTCGTCGTTCGAGGGGTTCTTCTTTGATGCGGTGCAGATCGGGTCGGGGATTCTGCTGGTGATGTGGATGCTGCTGATGGTCAAGGCGCTGGTGCTTGATCGTCTGGTGATCAACCGGATCGCGTCGAAGGTGCATAAGCAGTGCCGAATGGTGCCAAGGGTTGGGCAGGGGTTTTTGGGGTCGTTGCGGCGGATGCCTCGGAGTGTGCTGGGGTCGGGTGAGCTGCCGACGACGGACAGCGATGAGCAGCGGTACGCGATGTTTGCACGCTTGCGTCGGGTGATTGGGGAGTTTGGGTTTACTGGGGTGATGGTGGTGATTGATCGGGTGGATGAGCCGACGCTGATCAATGGGGATACGGATCGGATGCGTGGGTTGATTTGGCCGATGTTTAACAACAAGTTTTTGCAGCTTGATGGGGTGGGTACGAAGATGCTGCTGCCGATCGAGCTGCGTCATGCGTTGTTTAAAGAGTCGAGCGCGTTCTTTCAGGAAGCGCGGATGGACAAGCAGAACATGGTGGAGCGTTTGTCGTGGACGGGTGCGATGCTCTATGACCTGTGCAACGCTCGGCTGACGGTGTGCCGACCTGCGGGGGTTCCGGCGCTGGCGCTGATTGACTTATTTAGCGAGGATGTGGTGCGGCAGGATCTGATCGAGGCGCTGGGGGCGATGCAGCAGCCACGCGATGCGTTCAAGTTTATGTACCGGTGTTTGAACGAGCACTGCGCGAGCGTGACGGCGGACGATGGTTCGTGGCGGATCCCCAAGCATGTGCTGGATCAGGTTCGACGGGATGAGTCCGAGCGGGTGATGCAGTTGCAGCGCGGGATTCGGCCTGCGTGATTGAAGACCATTTATTTTGTTCACATTTTACATGCGCAAATTTGACCATTTCGCGTATTTAGTGTGGTGTAAAAGACCTGTTTTCTGATCGCTGATTGTGTAGTTTCACAAAGAGTTCTCTTTGGATGTTATTTTTCTGAAAGCATAGGTGATGTGCCTATGTATACATTGTGTTGTATTCGCATGAAGTGTGAATGCAGAAGATTTTTTTGGAGATTTATCATGGATACTCAGAGAGCATTTCGGATGACACCATTGGCAGTTAGTGCCTTTGCTGGTATTGGATTCATGTGCGTTCCTGCAGTTGGAGGTTCGTACAGCTATTCAAAGAACTATGTTTCTGGGCAGATTGAAATCGATACTTACTATTTGTCGACTGTAAAGGTTGCTGACTCGGTTACGGCGGCGTCTGGATCGGGTTGTGCATATGGGGCTTGTGCGACAAGTAGTATCGGTTGCGAAAATGACTCAGATACAGATTCGACAGTTTCTCCGGAATCTGCTTCAGTAAGTGCATCCAAAACACTTTTCCGTTGTGTGGGACCGATGACTTGTTTTATCTCGCATGGGAATTTCGCCGCTTCGCTCGATTTGGAGAGCTCTACACACAGCCGGATTAATATCAATTACTCTCGAGGTGATTCGAGTTGGAAGAGTGACTGTGGTTGTACATCATCAACAGGTACTGGATTTATGAACGGGGCTTGGGCTGCAGCGTGGCCGCTCAATGCACCGGGTGGGATTGATACTATCGATGTGGTTCTCAAGAATCATTCCAGTAACTGGTCAGACTCAGGTGATGACTGTGATACAGAAGTAGCTGGTGTAGATGCCGATCCGGTTCACACCAGTACATTTAATCGAATCACTGCGACCTACTACGACCAGTATGATCAGGTGATTGGAACGGAATCTTATCAAGGAGTCGTTTTTGTAGATCACTATCCAGACGGATCAGGAACCAACAGCCAATCGTATTTTGGTGATTTGTATGACGATGCGAATGAGATTGGAGGGACTCCGTCGGGGGACACGCTCTATCCTGCTCCTGCATGCCCATATCCAAACGACTGCTCTTGGATTGCAAACAACAAGGACTTTGAGTTCTCGTTAACGCCGCCAGCTGGTGCCGTGTATGTCGCGTATGACGGCGAAACCACGACGCTTGTTGGCGATGCTCTGGATGTAAATGAAGATGGATATGTAGATTACTATGATCGTGTCGACATTGCATTGCATGTCGGTTCAACCATCAATGATGCTGGGTATGCAGCGCATGCTGATCTTGACAGGGATGGTGATGTGGATCAAGACGATATTGATATTCTTGATACCCATCCTTGTTTAGCGGATATTGATGGGGATGGAGTTGTAGACACTGATGATTCGGATCAGTTTGTAGACTGGCACAATGCCTCAAATCCGAATGCGGATTTGACAGGCGACGGTGTATTTAACTTTTTTGATGTCGCTGATTTCTTGACGATTTACGCGTCTGGTTGTTGAGTCCAAATTAGAGTTCATCCAATGGGTTCTCGTGGGTTTCTCGCGAGAACCTTTTTTTTGTATGGACTTGGCGTTTCATCGGATGCGTTTGAGGCGGGCGTATTCGAGGACGAGGGTCTTTCGGCCGACGGCTTTGAACTCGATGATGACTCGTGCGTTTTGGCCTGGGGTGGTTTTCATGACGACGCCTTCTCCGAACTGGGGGTGGGAGACGGTGCAGCCGATGGGGTATTGGTTGGTGTCGGAAGACACAGGCGGGACGCCTGTGCCACGGGTTGGCGTGGGATTGATGGATTGCCTTGTGGGGATGGTCTTGCGGGGTTCGATGCTGGCGAGGCGTTGCTCTCGCGCGTCGTTGATGGATTTGTGGTCGGGTTTGAAGCTTGCGAAGGAACCGGCGCGGAAGCGGTTCGGGCTGCTCTTATTGCTGAACGCGTCGTCGTATTCGCCCATGTCGCCGCCGTAGCTTGCGTCGGCTTGGTCGGAGAAGATGATGTTTTCGGAGCCGATTTCTTCGAGGAAGCGTGATTTGATGGTGCGTTCGGTGATGCCTCGTACGGTGCGGCGGGTGGCGCTAGAGATCTGGAGGTGCTTCATGGAGCGGGTGATCCCGACGAAGGCGAGTCTTCGTTCTTCTTCGAGCTCGGCAAGGGATTCGGCGGCGCGGGAGTGGGGGAGGGTGCCTTCTTCGAGGGCGATCATCGCGACGGCGGGGAACTCGAGGCCCTTGCTCGCGTGGAGGGTCATGAGGGTGACGGCTCCGGATTCGGAGTCCACCGCGTCGGCGTCGGCGATGAGGGCGATGGATTCGAGGTACGCGCGGACGAGGGCGAGGAGTGGGGGAGTGGTCGTGGAAACCACCAGTTGCGGTGGCACAGGCGTCCCGCCTGTGTCTTCTGCGGTCGCTGATTCTGGGGGGTTTGAAGTCATCACAGGCGGGACGCCTGTGCCACGGGTTTCTGGGGGGTCGGAGAAGGCGGGGTCGTCGGCGGGATCGAACTCACGCTCGAACTCGCGCGCGGAGGTGATGAGTTCGTTGAGGTTGTCGAGGCGTTCTTCGTCGGACTCGGCGCCGGAGGCTTTGGCTTGTTTCGTGTAGTGCGCTTCGAGGGTGGATTCGGAGATGACGCGTTCGACGAGTTCGTGGAGGTTGCTGGAGAGGGTTGATCCCATGAAGGACCCGCCTCCGGTCCAGTCGTTGATCATGGCGGTGAATTTTTGGATCGATTTGGTGGCGCGGTCGCTGAGTCCGAGTTCACCGGCGCGGTTGAGTCCTTCCCAGAGGGTGATTCCGGCGCGGGCGCACGCGCCTTGGATGGTGTCGAGTGTTGTTTTGCCGATGCCTCGGGTCGGGGTGTTGATGACGCGGAGGAGGGAGACGGGGTCGGAGGGGTTGGCGATGACGCGGAGGTAGGCGATTGCGTTTTTGATTTCTTCGCGATCGAAGAACGCAGTGCCTCGCGCGATTCTGTACGGGATGGAGGATTGGCGCATCGCGTCTTCGAGCACGCGGGAGAGTGCGTTGGTGCGGTAGAAGACGGCCATGTCTTTCCAGGCGATGTTGTGATCTTCGTTGAGTGAGCGGAACCAGTCGGCGACGAGCTCGGCTTCGTGGCGCTCGTCGTTGGTGGTGACGACGGTGATGGCTTCTCCTCCGGGTTTGGAGGTGAAGAGGGGTTTGTCTTTGCGTTTGGTGTTGTGCTTGATGAGGGTGTCGGCGGCTTGGAGGATCGGCTCGGTGGAGCGGAAGTTTTCTCCGAGCATGATGACGCGTGCGCCGGGGTAGTGTTCTTCGAAGTCGAGGATGTTGGAGATGTCGGCGCCGCGCCAGCCGTAGATTGCTTGGTCGGGATCACCGACGACGCAGATGTTTGGCGCGGAAGGTTCGTCTTCCATTCCAGGGAGTGGTGGGGGAGAGGCGGCGAGCTGGGAGGCGATCTTGAACTGGACGGAGTTGGTGTCTTGGTATTCGTCGATGAGCAGGTAGCGCCAGCGGGCGTTGAGCTCGTCTTTGATGTCGGGATGGGTGTCGAGGATTTTGGCGGTGTAGAGGAGGAGGTCGTCGAAGTCGATCGCTCCCGCTTTGCGGAGGGCTTCTTCGTAGGCGATGTAGATCTTGGCGACTTGTTTGGAGTAGTAATCGAACGCGTTGGCTTCGTATTTTTTCGCGTCCATCATGTCGTTCTTGGCGGACGAGATGGTGGAGAGCACGGAACGCGGGGGCCAGTTGCTTGCTTGCAGGTTCATCGCTTTGAGGACGCGCTTCATTGACGCCATCTGGTCGGAGCTGTCGTAGATGGTGTAGTCGGGTTTGAGTCCGGGGAGATTGGCACGCTCTGCGTAGCGGCGGAGGAGGCGGGCGCACAGGGAGTGGAAGGTGGTGATGGTGAGGCCGCGGAGTCTTGGGTCGCGCGGGGCGTCGGGGTCGAGGGCGTTTGGGCCTGCGATTTGGAGCGCGACGCGTTCTCGCATTTCCCCGGCGGCTTTGTTGGTGAAGGTCAGCGCGAGGATCGACCACGGGGGGGTGTTCTCGGCGACGAGGTGGGCGATGCGTCGGGTGATGACGCGGGTCTTGCCTGATCCGGCGGCGGCGAGGATGAGGAGCGGGCCTTGGGTGCAGAGGACAGCGTTGCGTTGGGGTTCGGTGAGGCCGTCGAGGACCCCTCCGAGTTGCTGGTCGGCGTGGTCGTCTGCGCTGTTGTTTGCGTCAGGCATGAAGTCTGGGATGTCGTCTATAGGTATTTCTGGAAGCATCGGTGAAGGGTAGGTTCGGGAGCGAATCGTGTGGCTTGTGGAGCGGCGGAATCTGTGCAGCAAGGTCGGCGTAGAGGCGTGGTTATTCGGATGGAGCTTTATAGGAACTGCTGCGTGCGATGGGGTACGGGGTGTTATTGGTACACACTTTCCGTAGGTAGCGGACAATTGGTGTAAACGCTTGACTTATCTGTGGATGTGTGTTGAAAGAAGCAGGGGTTGGAGTATGTTTCATCCACGCCGTGTGATGTTTCGCGGCAATCGACAAGAAATACGCGGTCCAATATCGAGTTCATTTGGTTTGAGAGACTGATGGGCTTTGGTTGCCGCAAAGAGAGAGGTTGAGTTATGAAAATTTCAAAGATGGCAATGATCGGTATCGCTGTATTTGCAGGATCGGCACAGGCGGATGTCTATAACTGGAACTGGTCGGCGGATATTGATGGTGTTGAGGGACTCAGCATGACGGGTGGCGAGTTCCAGTCGATCAACGCAGAGTTCAATACGGTTACGGATCGCTTTATATGGTCGGTGACATTCGCAAACCAGATCACCGATGGCTACACGCTTGCTGTGAATAACGGGCCAAACCCGAAGGGGCACGCGGGTGAACTCGCGTTGATCTACTTTGACGCATCGCAGTCGGATGTTCGTGTCACCGGGTACGCCTACAACGGGTTCAACACCGCGACCAGCTATCAGGACGGCTCGCAGCAGAGCGGTCAACAAGCGGCTGATATGATCTTCGCATCGAGCAGCACCGAGAACGCTTCATTGGTGACCGCGGCTTCGGTGATTGACAACATGGACGGCACACGCGTGATGACCCTTGAGATGGACGCATCGCTCATCAACGGTCACAATCCCGCGTACCCCGGTCCTGAAGGTCCGAGTGAATGGACGGGGATTGGATTCGAAGATCTGCTTGGTCTTTGGATGCACCCATTCAAAAACCTGAATACCTCGTACGACTCGAATGGTCAGTTGACCGGATGGTCGGGGCAGCAGGGCTGGTTTGACGGCAAGGACTTCCCAACGGTTCCAACGCCTGGTGCATTGGCGCTGATGGGTCTTGGCGGGATGGTCGCTGGGCGTCGTCGCCGGGCTTAATCTTTCAAGGTAATCCGATTTCAACACCCCCTGTTCTGCAGGGGTTTTTTCATGGCTAGGAGTCGCAGTGGTCCGGATAATTGGATGAGTTTCCTCGTCGGCATCCAAAATTCTGTTTCAACACCATGCTTCTTCTTCTCTGGATAGGTTTTTTCGCCGATGTACTTTCTGTATGTTTTCCAAGAAACAGAATAAATCGGTGGAGTCTGGAGCGGATCTGGAGAGTCTCTTTGTAGAGGCCGTGGATCGCAATACTGCTGTGGGCATTGTTCGGCTGGGTCGTTCTGGTGAGGATCCGCTTGCGCAAGGGCGGCTGCTTGAATGGAAAGACGATGTGCTGGTGATCGAGGAGTTGCAGGTCATTGGTCGCGATATTGTGTACAAAGAAGGGGATCGGATCGAGGCGTTCTTTAAGATCAATGGGAGGATGCTGACCTTTGAATCCAAGGTGTTGAGTCTTGAGGTGCCGGCTCATCTCAATAAGGTTCGGGTGGTCAAGTCGATGCACCTGAGCAAGCCGGCGCAGCTTCGGATGGGGGATCGTCGTTCGGCATATCGCGCGTCGGTGTCGATCTCGAAAGAAGAAATCCCGATTCAGATGTGGTTTCTGGATCGGTATAAGTTGACCGACAAGACTGTAACGGGTGTGGTGTACGATGAGCACAAACGCTACTACACGGATCTCATGGCCGCGAAGCGATTTAATGCGGAAATACCGGTCAACGAAGAGGGTGTCGAGCTTGCGGAGTTTGATTGGCAACCGATTCTTGAAAGTGCGTTTCTGGAAAGCCCGCATGCGCTGGGTCGGGTAGTTGATTTGACGGCAAACGGGCTCGGCATCTTGATGTACGGGGTTTCGAATATGCAGCTCAACCGGTTTGAACGGATCGGGGTTTCGTTTGAGATCGAGGGTGAGAAGATCCAACTGGTTGTGGAGGTTCGGCAGGGGAACGATCTTCGTGGCTCTACATGCCGAGTGGGGACGCTCTTGGTCTATCCCGAGCGGCGGAATGGGTCGAGCATCGCTCGGCGAATTTTGGAACGCTATGCGATGCTGCTGCAGCGCGAGCAGCTCAAGGGACGGATTGCGTCCTGAGCAGATGTTGACAATGAGATTGAGTTACTTGGAGGCGTCTATGTCTGTGCCGGGGGGCATCATCGCGTGGGGGACATCGGCGGCTCTGGTCATCAGGACGATGCCTTCTGGGAGGTCCTTGGCGACTTGTGAGATGACATCGCCTTCGAGTCGGCGGGCGACATTGGAGCGGCGTGATTTACCCATGATGAGCGTGTCGCAGCCGTAGGTGACGGTGTAGTCGAGGATCTCTTCGGGGATGGTTGGGGAGGTGACATAGATTGGGATGAAGGGGACCCCGGCTTCTTTGGCGAGCATCGCGGTGGTGCCGAGTGTTTCTTGTGCAGCGGTGTCGGTCTCGATGCGCGGGGCGCGGTCGGGTGACATGTCCATGAGGCGTACCTGACGGACGAAGATGGCCATGAGTGTGGCGCCGCGTCGTTTGGCGAGGTCGATTGCGTATTCGGATTGGTAGCGACCGCGAGCGGCGAGCATGATCTTGGGTTTGTCGGTGTCGTATTCTGGTTTTTCGGAGAGGATTTGCATCCAGCCGCCGCCTGGTGCTTCGATGGCTTTGCCTGTTGAAGCGGGCTTGAGTGTGCGGATGGTTCTGATGCCGAGCGCGAGTGCGACGAGGGTTCCTGAGAATGCGGTGGACACAGGCTGCGTGATCCCGATGGTGACGGTGATGGAGAGGAGGAAGAGCCCCAGCGCCCAGAAGAAGACACGGGTGAGCGGGGTGAGTTCGAGCTTGAGGTTGATGGCGCTGGAGAGGACGGTGACGGTGATGGCGCCGGTGACACCGAGCACATAGAGGGATGCGAGGACGGTGACATCTTGCTCGACGAGGATGACGATGACGGGGATGATGATGGAGATGATGAGACCGATGTAGGGGACGCCGGAGTAGTTGAGTTTGCTCAGAGATCGTGGGAGTTCGTTGTCTTGGGCCATCGCGTAGAAGACGGAGACCATTGCCATGATTGCGGTATTTGTGGCGCTGAGGAGGAGGAGTCCGAAGGTGATCCCCGCGATGTTGGCGAAGATGTTTCCGATGTTGTCGCCGAAGAGCTCGGACGCGGTGTTGCGTGCGATGACACGCATCGCGGCGTTGGTGTACTTGTTGACCTGCCCTCTGTGGACCGCGAGGTCTGTGTATGCGGACTGTGCTTGGGGGGAGAGCGAGGCGAGTTCTTCATCGGAGATGATGATGGGGCGGGAGGTGTCGTATCGCTCGTGGATATCGGGGGCGAGGGTGTCGACAAACACTTGGCGGGACTCGACGAGTCGTTGGTCGTCCGGGGTGTGGAGGTTTTGGAGCTGGGTTCCTGCGACGGCGAAGGTGAGTCCTGCGAGCGCAAGACCGAAGACCAGGTTGAGTCCTACGACTTCGATGGAGACGGGCCAGATGGTTTTTTTGGCTTCCTTGGCGACGGGCATTTTCATCATCCCCGTCATGTTGGCGACGGCTTCAACCCCTGCGAGGGCGAGACAGATTTTGGTGAAGTTGACCCACGCATCTTGGGGTGGGTTCTGGCGGAAGTAGTCGAAGGAGATGGTCTCGATGCCTCGGGCGAATGCGGGGATCGCGATGAGCGCCATGACTGCGGAGACGACGAGGGCGACGAGTGCGATGATGAGGGCGAACTTGCCTGCGGATTTTGCGCCCAGCCAGTTCACGCCTCCGACGAGGATGATCGCGACCACTGCGAGGGGTAAGACGAGGTGGTGGGGGACATGGAAGTAGTGGAACGCTTCGATCGCGGAGATCGCGGCGGTCATGATGTACCCGGATAACAGGAGGGTTGATCCGATGACCGAGAGGGTCGGGGAGAGCTGGCGTGCGGCGGTGTACACACCTCCCCCATCGGGGAAGCATCGGCAGATGTGGGTGTATGCCCAGGAAACCGCGAGCATGAGGAGCCCGATGGCGGCGAGGTAGATGATGGAGGCGTGGGCGGTGTAGAGGAAGGCAAGTCCGAGGACATAGAGGCGTGAGGTTCCCCAGTCGCCATAGAGGAGGGGGCCGGCGTGGATCCAGCGGAGGTCTCTTGGTCTGGAGTCTGTGGTGAGCATTGAGGTGGTGAGTATACACACGGAATGCGGATGATTGTGTGTGGTTGCTTGGTTGGTGGATTCTGAAAGGGTGCGTGCGAATGGGAGGAGATCGGGGGTGTTGGATGGATATCGGGCGAAGAGTGGTCCGAGGGGATTGTGGAATGTTTGGATTTGTTGGGATCTGGTTGATCCGATCCCAAAATTGGGCCGTATCTTGGTACAGTTGATGTCCCGATCGCTCTGGTCGGGGCTGTTGTGTTGAGGGTGACTCTCGGCGGGGTGCTGGCTGGTGGCGCTTTCCGAATCCCATTGGGATGCCTACCCTCGGTGTTGTTGGCTCGCTGAATCCTGAAGGTTTGGGATCAGGGTCGAGCCCTGTTCGGTTGTATCGATTTATGTCTCAGAACCACGACGACAACTCGGTCCCACGCTTGCTCGATGACTCGGCTTTGAGCGGGGAGCAATTGAATCCAGTTTCACCTGACGATACGGCGAATCTTGATCCCGGCGCGACGGATGCCGCGACTGTGGAAGATTCCGAGAAGTCGATCATGGCGGCGACCCGGTCGGGTACCAATCTCGACACGCTGATCGGTCGGCTGGTCATCGACCAGGGACTCGCGACGAGCGAAGAGGTCAAGCACTGCAAAACCATGACCCGCGCCGAGGCGGAGGGGTCTGCGAATAAGTCGCTGGCCCATGTGCTGGTGGACCGCGAGTTCATCACCAAGCGTCAGCTTGCTCGATTGCGCGAAGCGATCGAAGCGGAGCGGTCGGGGAGCAAGATCAGCGGGTACAAGATTCTGGGCAAGCTCGGCGCTGGCGCGATGGCGACGGTGTACAAAGCGAAGCAGGTGTCGCTGGACCGGATGGTCGCGCTCAAGAAGCTTCCCGAGAAATTTTCCCAGAACCCACAGTTTATTGAGCGGTTCTTCGCTGAAGGACGCGCTGCGGCATCGCTGAATCACCCCAACATCGTGCAGGCGTTTGATGTCGGTAACGAGGGGGACATCTACTACTTCGTCATGGAGTATGTCGAGGGGCGGACGGTTCACGAGGACATTGTCGAGCACAAGCGGTTTAACGAGAAGCTTGCGATTGAGATTATTATCCAGGTCGCTGAAGCGCTCGAGCATGCGCACGCTCGTGGGTTGATTCACCGGGATGTGAAACCCAAGAACATCATGATTACCAAAGAGGGTGTCGTGAAGCTTGCGGATATGGGTTTGGCTCGCGCGATTACGGATGTTGAAGCTGCGGAAGCGGAGGCGGGTCGTGCGTTTGGTACGCCGTACTACATCTCTCCGGAGCAGATTCGTGGTGAGAAGGACATCGGTCCTCCTGCGGATATTTACTCGCTTGGGACCACGCTGTATCACATGGTGACGGGGGCGGTGCCGTTTGAGGGCAAAAGCCCGAGTGCTGTGATGCACAAGCATCTCAAGACGGAACTCATTCCACCGGACCATGTGAATCCGAAGCTGTCTGCGGGGATCAGCGAGGTCATCGAGATGATGATGGCCAAGAAGGTCAAGAACCGCTACAAGAACTGCACCGATCTGCTGATCGATCTTCGCGCACTCAAGAACGGCGAGGTTCCACCGATCGCGCACCGCGATGTGCTGGGTGAAGCGGATTTGACGGCGCTTGCTGCTGCGGAAGCGGCGGTGATGACCCCGATGCAAGAGAACACGGTGAAGAAGCAGTCAAGCGGGATCATGGACCGGTTGTTGTGGCCGCCGTTCTTGATTCTGGTTGCGTTGCTGCTGGGTTCGCTGATCGGGAACCTGCTGCTGGCGATGTGATTCGCTTAGAGCTTGACCTGTCCAACCAAATCTCTGATTGAACTGGCGTTTTGTTTGACGCACCACTTGTCGAGGCCCTTGATGACTCTGCGGGGTGTGTTGAGATCCGCGAGACTTCCTGCGCCGATCTGAACTGTCGTTGCTCCCGCGAGGATGAACTCCGCGGCGTCTTCCCAGCGGGTGACACCTCCCGCGGCCATGATTGGGGTGTTGGTGTGTTTGGCGAGTTGTGAATAGACGAGGTGAACCAGTCGGACGGTGATGGGGTGGATGGACGGTCCAGACATTCCGCCTGTTATGTTGGCGAGGATGGGTTTGCGGGTGTGGACATCGATGCCCATCGCGGGGACGGTGTTGCAGAGGGTGAGTCCGTCGGCGCCTGCGTCGATGGCGACCTTTGCGAGATCGACGATGGTGTGTGGGGTGCCGACGGTGATGGGGGAGAGTTTGACGAAGAGCTTGGTGCTGGGGGTCGCGGCTCGTGCGTGGGTGACGAGGTCCTTGAGCGCGGCGGGGTCGGCTCCGAACTCAAGACCTGAATGCACATTGGGGCACGAGACATTGAGCTCGATGATCTTCATCGCGTCCACGGCGTCCATCGCAGAGGCGATTTGCACATAGTCGTCGATGGAGTCTCCCGCGACCGAACCGACAAAGGTGGTGGGGCTGGGCTTGATGTTGGGCGCGATGTCGGATTTCCACGCGTCGAGTCCGGGGTTGGCGAGACCGATCGCGTTGAGCATCCCGGCGCGGGTCCAGGTGATGCGTGGGTAGGGGTTGCCCTGTCTTGGGTGTCTTGTGATGGATTTGGTGACGATCCCGCCGAGGATGGAGGTGTCGAGGACATCGCTTGTTTCGTCGAGGGTTCCTGCGGTTCCTGATGCGAGGAAGATGGGAGAGCGGAGCGGGATGCCGCAGAGGGTGGTTGTTAATCGTGTGCTCGGGGTGTATCCCATAGACGGACTTTATGCAAACAAAGTGGGGTTGGTGACCTACCGTTGTGGGTAGGACACGAAGACGAAGGAGTTCGCTGTGGATTTAGATACCCGGATCACCCAGTTCAAGTCGCTTATTGAGAGCGATCCCAACAACGACATGGCGTATTTTTCGCTCGGCAACGCGCTGCTGCAAGCGGAGCGTCACCTTGAGGCGGCGAAGGCGTTTGTCCAGTGCACCGAGATCAACAAGGGCATGACCAAGGCGTTTCAGCTTGCTGGGCGGTCGTTTATTGATGCGGGGGAAACGGAGCAAGCGAAAGAGATCCTCAGCTGGGGATACATCGAAGCGGTGACGCGGGGCGACATGCTTCCCAAGAAAGCGATCGAGGAGATGCTGGTTGAGATCGATGCGCCGATTCCTGAGGTGGTCCAGACTGGTGAAACCGGTGCTGCACCTGCGGGCGGGAATGGTGGGGATTTCCGTTGCACCAAGACGGGGTTGATGGGTCATAAGATGGCGCGTCCGCCGTTCAAGAACGGGGTGGGGACCTGGATTCAGGATTCGATCTCCAAGGAAACTTTCATGGAGTGGATCAAGATGGGGACCAAGGTCATCAACGAGCTTCGGCTTGATCTGTCTCGCGATGACCACGACGCGGCGTACGACTACGCGATGCGTTTGTACCTCGGATTGGATGATGCGTTGTACGCTTCGCTGATGGATGGGAAGAGTCCGCCGATGCCTGATGGGCAGTTCAAGGGTGTGATCGACGACATCATGGCGATGGGCGGGCACCTGGAATCCGAGCAGGGGAACCTGCATACACGGGTCGAGTGATTCGAGTGGATCGGGACGCGGATCATGCCGATGAGGGGTCGATGCACACCGACGACACCACGAATGTACTTGCGCCGCTCAGCATTGTCATTGACGAAGAACGCGACACCGATCGCGGCTGGGCGTACACGCTGACACTGAGCTGGAAATCCCGAGGGACGACCGAGCATGAGGTGACGCTGAGCTGGCTGGATCACGATCAGTTGACGGGGGGCGCGATGCCACCGAGTCGATTGGTTGAACGGGTTGTTGAGATCGCGGCGTCGGCGATGGGGGTTGATGAGCTGCCTGCTCGGTTTGATGTGTCGTCGATGCGCCGTGCGATTCCGGAGTTTGAGCGGCTGGTGGGGCGTTCGGGGCACTGAGTGCTCTTTTTTTTGCAATCTGGTGGCCTGCCGTAGGGTTGTAAGCGATTCATTTTCAGTTGTTTACTGTGTCTGTTTCCTTGTAATAGGAAGCATGTTTTGGTACTCTTGTTTAGAGCGTGACGGCATGATTTGTCACCGATATACAGGAGGAATTTACAATGGGCGTTTCGATTTTGAATGGGATAAAGGGCGTAGGGAGTATGGCGATTGGGCTTGCGGTGCTTGCGAGTGGGGCAGCCGCTCAGGAGGTTGTGACCTTTGAAGAGTTGTACACGACTTACGGCTCGGGGTTCGGGAACTTCAATGCGCCTGCCATTTCAGAGTTTTATGGTGCGCAGGGGCTGACGATGTCGGCGACGGAGCCGATCTGGATTGGCGATGGTGTGTCGCAGGGGGATACGGGTGGGTTCAAGATCGAGGGGAGCAACTCCCCGGCGTACATCGCGCTGGCTTCGGGTGGTCCCGGTGGGACGCTTGTGTTCTCGTTTGATGCTGCGGTGGATCTGGAGATTGATCTGATCACGACTTCGGTGATCTCGATTGATGTTCCGCTCCAGGTGACGCTGATGCGGAAAGGGAAGATTCTCCAGAGCACGCTCGATGTGTTTGGGGCGCCTGACTTTGGTGATCCGGACGGGCGGGTGCATCACCGGAGCTACGCCGGTGTGGATATGGTCCAGTTCATGATCACCAACGACAGCGCTCACGCGATTGGATTTGACAATCTCCAGTTTGAAGAGGTCAGCGGCGGGTGCAGCATCGCGGATCTGAACGAGGATGGGAGCTTGAACTTTCTTGATGTCAGCGAGTTCCTGAGAATCTTCGGCGAGGGATGCCCTGAATAGCGCTGGTTGGTTGATCGCTGTGGTGATCCTGTTTGTGTGACCTAGAGTGTGCGGATGCTGAATTGATCTGCACTGGCACACGGAGCACCTATGGACCCCATCGAGATTCTCATTCGGACCAGCATCGGTATCGTTGCGGGGGTTGTCGGTGGGCTGGCGGGGCTGGGTGGCTCGATCATCATGCTCCCGGCGATGGCGATGATCTGGGGCTACCGGATCGACGGGCACGAAGACGAACACCAGACCAGGCACCATGTGTACATGGCGGCGGCGATGTGCGTCAATGTCATCGTCGCGTTGTCGTCCACGCTGATGCACGCAAAGAAGGGGGCGGCTCGCAAGGATGTCCTGATGTCGCTGGTGCCTTCGATGACCGCGGGGATGGTTGCGGGTGTACTGCTGTCGGGCGAAACTCCGGGACGATGGTCGATCCTTGCCTTTGCGGGGTTTATCTGGTTGTACTGCGCGTACAACATCATCACTTCGATCAAGAAGATCCCGGACCATCCGATAGATTCGCCTTCTCCGGCGCATTGGAAGATGATCCTTGTTGGATTGTTTGTAGGTGGTGTCGCGGGGTATCTGGGGATTGGTGGCGGGATTCTGTTGGTGCCTTTACTGCAGATTTCAGGACTCCCGCTGCGTCATGCGATCGCGGGGAGCGCGGGGGTGATGTGGATCAGCTCGATCATCGGCGCGTCGATGAAGCTGTACACGCTGCCGGCGATTACTTATCCTGCGCCGAATGATTCGGTGCACCTGATGATCTCTGATGCGATGGGGTTCGCGATCCCGATGGGGGTGGGCGCGTTGATCGGCGGGTATCTCGGGGCGTGGATCGCGCACAAGATCAAGCTGCCTCACCTGAAACTGGTGACCGCGCTGATTCTTGCGGCTGCGTCGATCAAGATGGTGATGCGTTAGTCGAACTTGGCTAGGACTGCTTCGCTCAGTTGCTTGATGGATTGGTTTGCATCAAAGCGGAAGATACTGATGTTCTGGGGCAACGCGGATATCCATTGTTGATGCGCTGCGAGGCTTCGTTGCTCGGGTCCTGCGGTGTCGTAGCGGCTTGCCCATTGCAGGAACGCTCGGCTGATTTCGCCTTGTTCACTTTTTTGTGTCAGAATGTCCTTGCCGTAGCGCAGTTCTTCTCGTGTGAGGAGTCTGGCTTTGCGGACTTCCCAGGTGGTGTGTAAGAAGATGACATGGGTGAAGTGCGTGATGAGGGGCTCGCCCCAACTGCAGAGTGACCCAGAGAGGATCCAGTTTGAGTGTCCGCTGATGTCGTGTTCGATTGATGCGATCCGTTCTGGGATGGGCATTTTTTCGCTGTAGCGGAGGGGCGTGTCTTTCCAGTAGTAGTTGTCGGTGTCGAGGTGGGGGATGGAGAGGTGATTCGCGAGGGCGCGGCCGAGGGTGGTGGTTCCTGTGCATGACGCGCCGACGATGTGAATCCGTTTTTGCATACCGCTGGGAGTGTATGTCTGAGAACTACAGCCGTCGGCCTTTGCCTCTTGTGCCGGGGGAGCCTTGCTTGCCTTTGGTGAGGATGGACTCTATCTGCGAGCGTTTGAGGAGGAGCGGGGTCTGATCGTCGTTGTGCTGGACGAGCAGCTCTTTGACATGGAGCATCTGGTCGCGCAATGCTGCAGCGAGCTCGAAGCGGGTGTCCTCGGCGGCGCTCATCATGTCCGCTTGGAGCATCCCGACGAGGACTTCTGCGTCGATGAGTGTGTCTGTTGATTCTGCGGCGAACTTTGCGGAGCGGCGGGCTTTGAGTTCGGTGTCGATCCCGCGCCGGATGTCTTTGACGATGGTGGTGGGGGTGATGCCGTGCTCGGTGTTGTGGGCGATTTGTTTCTCGCGTCGGCGGGCGGTTTCGGACATCGCTTGGTCCATCGCTTTGGTGACGCGATCGGCGTACAGGATGACGCGGGATTCGCTGTTGCGTGCGGCGCGTCCCATCTGCTGGATGAGCGAGGTGGCGGAACGGAGGAAGCCTTCTTTGTCGGCGTCGAGGATGCAGACGAGTTTGACTTCGGGGAGGTCGAGTCCTTCGCGGAGGAGGTTGACGCCGACGAGGACATCGAAGTCCCCGGCTCGGAGTGCGGTGAGGATTTCGAGTCTGTCGAGGGTTTCGATTTCCGAGTGCAGGTAGCGGACGCGCATGCCTTGGTCGCCGAGGTAGGTGGTGAGGTCTTCGCAGAGGCGTTTGGTGAGCGCGGTGACGAGGACGCGTCCGCCGGATTCGACGACGAGTTCGCACTGCTCCATGAGGTCGGGGACCTGTCCGGTCGCGGGGCGGACTTCGACTTCGGGATCGAGGAGTCCGGTTGGACGGATGACCTGTTCGATGATCTCGCCTCCGGTGGCTTCGAGTTCGTAGGGGCCTGGGGTGGCGCTGACGAACATCATTTGGGGGACGAGTTGTTCGAACTCTTCGAAGCGGAGGGGGCGGTTGTCCATGCAGGAGGGAAGACGGAATCCGTGATCGACGAGGACTTGTTTGCGGGCTTTGTCGCCGTTGAACATGGCGCGGATCTGGGGGAGGGTGACATGGGACTCGTCGACGATGATGAGCCAGTCTTTGAGGTTGGTTCGGGTGACCCCGAAGCGGCGTGTGTCTTCTTCGTGATCTCGCGTGTCTTGGGTGGGTCGGAGCGGTTCGCCGTTCGCGTCGACGAGCGCAACTTCGCGGCTGGGTTCGGTGATCCGGTCTGGGTTTCCGGGTGCGTAGTCGAAGTAGTCCAGGAGGGTGAAGGGGCGTTCTCCGGGGAGCCGGCCGTCCATGTAGCGGGAGTAGTTTTCGACTCCGGAGCAGTACCCGACTTCTTCGATCATTTCGAGGTCGTACTTGGTGCGTGCGAGGAGGCGTTGGGCTTCGAGAAGTTTACCCTCGTGGCGGAGTTCCATCACGCGAGCGTCCATTTCTGCGCGGATGCTGTTGAGGACCTCGGCGAGTCGGTCTTCGGGCATGACATAGTGGACGGCTGGGAAGAGGAAGTATTTGGATTCTTCTGCGAGGAGTTCGCCGCTGGTTGGGTTGATGAGTTCGATTTTTTCGATTTCATCGCCGAAGAGTTCGATGCGGACGGCGAATTTTTCGTAGGCGGGCCAGACCTCGATCGCGTCTCCGCGTGATCGGTAGCTTCCGCGTTTGAACTCAATCTCGGCGCGTTCGTAGCGCATCGCGTTGAGCGAGAGGAAGAGGTCGCGTCTTGGGAGTTCCATGCCGGTGGAGAGGGTGTAGACGCGTTCGGAGTAGGCGCTGGGTGAACCGAGTCCGAAGATGCAGGACACGGACGCGACGACGACGCAGTCGCGGCGCTGGATCAGGTTGCTCGTCGCGGCGAGGCGGAGTTGGTCGAGGTCGTCGTTCTTTGCGGAGTCTTTTTCGATGTAGATGTCGCGTCCCGGGATGTACGCTTCGGGTTGGTAGTAGTCGTAGTAGGAGACGAAGTAGTTGACGGAGTTGTGGGGGAAGAACGCTTTGAACTCTTCGTAGAGCTGGGCGGCGAGGGTTTTGTTGTGCGAGAGGATGAGGGTGGGCTTGTTGGTGCGTTCGATGACATTGGCCATCGTGAAGGTTTTGCCGGTGCCTGTCGCTCCGAGCAGGCAGGAGCGTGGATCACCGGAGTTGATGGAGGCAACGAGCGCGTCGATCGCTGCGGGCTGATCTCCGGCGGGTTTGAAATCACTGACGACTTGGAACGGAGTCTGTTCGGGCTGCATCAGGGTATCGTAGCGCGGTGGGAGTTTCGTAGAAGTGAATTGCCCGAGTTACTCGCGGAGTGAGGGGAGTTTGGCGATCATCGAGCTTGCGTACCACACATCGAGTTTCCAATCGTCGGGATTACAGCCCGAGTCCTTAAGGGCTTGGTGCGCTTCGTCCTCGGTGGTGGCATCGAGGATCACCATGCGTTGGTCGGAAGTGACACGGGTGTCTTGATCCGCGGCGAGGGTTGCCAGCATGAACACGCTTGGGGTTCGGGTGGGTTCGTCGGTCCCGCTGACAGGCGCGGTTGCGATCATGTACGCTCTCCCAGACCATTCGTCGGAGGCATCGGGATCGGCGAGTCTTCGGGCTTCGTCTTCTTCTTCGAGGCGGGGGAGTTCGAGCAGGGCGTCGTCGGTTATGAGTTGCACGGCTTCGAACACAAAGATTCCCAGCTTCCCGGGAGGGTCGGTCGCGGCGAGTTCAAGGGCTTTGTCGGTGCTGTCGGTGTTAAAGACCCAGAGGCCTCGGAGGTCGTCAAAGGACTCGGACTTGCCGTAGGGGCCTGCGATGAGGAGATCGCCTTCTTTAGCCATGCGTTTCATGTTCGAGAAGTGACCGGCGAAGGCGGTTTGTTGTTCGGATTGCTCGATGTCGGTTGCTGGGCCGGTGGTGATGTAGACGAAGGTGTAGGTCTTCACTGGGACGGCTCCGGGAGCGAGGGATGCGAGGCAAAGGACGAGCGTGGCGATGATTCGGATTGGATTCATACTTGCAATGTACCCCAAAGGGGTCGCTGGGATGCAAAAAAGGGGCAAATGGGCGTGGGGGTCATTTTGATTGGTTTTTGAGTTCGAGGTTGCAATCCCAGAAAGGTGACTGTATAGTCACCTATGTATCTCGCGAAGGACTTGTGGGATTTGGAGGCACGATGCCGCAGGGAAATGACCAGATTGATCAGATGGACCGCGTGTTCAAAGCGCTTGCTGATCCGACGCGACGAGCGTTGATGGATTTGCTAAAGGATGGGCCTCGGACGACGACACAGCTTGTGGAGTCGTTCCCGTCGATGACGAGGTTCGGGGTCATGAAGCACCTTGGTGTGCTTGATGACGCGGGATTGGTGCTCTCACGCAAGGACGGCCGGACGCGATGGTACCACCTGAATGCGGTACCGTTGCGGATGGTGTACGAGCGGTGGGTGAGCACTTACGAGGACCAATGGTCGGGGTCGTTGGTTCGTCTGAAAGAATCGGTCGAGCGTAAACAGAAAGAAGGAAAGCAGTCATGAGTACAAAGTTTCTTGAAACACAGCCACGCGTGGCACAGTCGCAGACGGAGATCACGATCAATGCGCCCAGGTCAGTGGTGTATCGAGCTTGGTTTGATGAGCCTCACAACTGGTTTTATGAGAGCGAGGACACCAAAGAGTCGAAACCGACGCGGTGTGAAGAGCGGATGGGTGGGCGTTTCTATATCGAACTCCCTGATGGCGGGTTCAATGTGATCGGTGAGCTGACGATGATCAAACCGAACCACAAGATCAGGATGCGTGGGGATTGCACGATGGAGAAGGCGGTGCTGATGAACATGACCATCAGCTTCGAGGATGCGGGTGACGGGACGCGGGTCTCAATTGATCACCGGATGAGCGGAGAGATCCCGGACGACTTCCCAGAGGGATTCGAAGAGGGATGGCTCGATGGGCTGGAGAAACTCAAGAAGCTGGTCGAGTCGAAGTAGTTCGTATTATTCAACCGGAACCGGTGAATCATCTTCACGCATCGACGCCAACGCTGCCCGGAGTGCTCCGGATGGCTTGGCGTCGTTTGTTTCAGAGGTCGGTTCTTGTTCTTCGTCTGGTGCTTCGACTGGTGCGTTTTTGACAGCTTTCTCGTCGATTTCGCCGTCTTCTCCGACTTGGTCGAAGCGGACCTCGACGCGTTTGGAGACGCCTCGTTCTTGCATGGTGACGCCGAAGAGTTTGTTGGTTGCTTGCATCGTGCGCTTGTTGTGCGTGATGACGATGAACCGGCTCTGGAGTGCGAAGAGGTCGAGGGTTGAGCAGAAGCGACCGACATTCGCTTCGTCGAGCGCGGCATCGACTTCGTCGAGCACGCAGAAGCAGGATGGCTTGGATCGGAAGATTGCGAGCAGCATCGCGACCGCGGTCATGGTCTTTTCGCCACCAGAGAGCTGGTTGATGGAACGGGGTTCCTTTCCTGGTGGTTTGGCGATGACTTCGATGCCGGATTCGAGGAGGTCGATTTCGTCGGTCTGGACTTTCTCGCCATCGATTTCTTTGATGAGCGGCATGAGACGGACTTCGGCGCGTCCTCCGCCGAAGAGTCTGCGGAACATGCCGTTGCGTCCGCCGAACTCGTCTTTGATGAGTTCGAAGACTTCACCGAAGCGTGCGCGTGATGCGACATTGAGTTTCTCGATGAGCGTCGCGAGTTTGATGCGTGCTTCGTCGATGTCGCGGACCTGGTTGATCAGGTCGTCGTTGCGCTGGGTGAGGTTGGATTCTTCGTCGATGGAGTTGAGGTTGACATTGCCGAGCTTTTTGATCTCGTCCTTGAGGACATGGACGCTCGCGGTCATGGAGGTGACATCGATGCGTTCGATGCCGCCGTCGTCCATCATGTAGCGGTACTCTGGGTATTCGATGACCAGATCGACTTCGAGGTCTTCGAGGGTGCGTTCTTCGATGGTCTCGCGTTTGACCTCTGTTTCACGACGCGAGGTTTCCACGGCGTGCCAATCGCGGTTGAACGCTTCGGCTTGATCGCGTGCGGTGCTCATCGCTTGGGTTGCGATCTCGACCGCTTCGTCGGCAACGCGGACGACCTCCGCTTGTTCGTGCATCGATGTTTCGAGGGACTCGATGAGCGCGTGGGCTTTGAGCTGCTCGTCGTGGGCTTCCTGCGCGACCTTCTTGTGCTCGTCGAGGTTGGCGCGGGAGCGTTCGATCATCGCTTGGGCTTGAGCGCTGGCGCGTTCGATCTCGTCGAGTGAGCTTGTGAGCGATGAGAGGTGTCGGGTCTCAGAGCGGACCTGCTCGTGTGCGGTCGAGACGGCGACGCGGACGGAGTTGGCACGGTCGTTGACTTCTTCGAGGGTGCTTTCGAGCGAACCCAGCGAACCTTGGCAGGATTCGAGCTTGGTGCGTTGCTCTGCGAGCAGGCGATCGAGCTGGCCCGCTTTGGTGGTGAGGGCTTCGCGACCGACGCGGGACTCTTCGAGACGCGTCGCGTGGGTGTGCTGTTCATCGACGCCTCGCTGGTGCTCGCGGCCGAGTCGTTCGATCTCCGCGCTGTGCGTGTCGAGCGTGTGCTCGGTGCGGACGCGGGATTCGCGGAGCGCGGTGAGCTTTGCGTGGAGTCGGGAGCGTTGTTCGCCGAGCGATGCGGCGTCAGAGTCCACGCGGGAGAGGTTGCCCTTCGCTTCGTTGAGCTGGGCGGTGATGGATTCGATCTGTCCTGCGAGCTCTTGGAGTTCGCTCTGTCGAGCGAGGAGTCCTTCGGATTCACTACCCGAGCGGGTGCCTGCACAGACGCGTCCGTCGGGTTCGATGACGGTGCCGTCGCGGGTGACGAATCGGCAGGGGACGGATGCGAGTGGTCCCGCGCCGAGCATGAGCGCGGAGTCGAGGTCTGTGACCAAGAGCGAGTTTCCGAGGAGACGGTCGAGGAGTGCTTCGACGCGTGGGTCGTTGGTGCGGGAGGTGACGGCGTTGCGGAGCCGGGCGACTCGGCCGTTGGTTGCGTCGGTGAGCCAACCCGGGATTGCTGAATGTGTAGAAGAGTGGAGGTTGGTCAGCGGGAGGAAGGTGACGCGTCCCGGGAGGGCGGCGATTTCTTCTGGGGTCGGCATCGCGTCGATGGATTCGACGACGAGTGCTTGGAGGGTGTCTTCGAGCGCCGCTTCGATGTTGCTGGCTTGGTCGCCGGTGGTTTCGATGAGTTCTGCGAGGGGGCCGATGACTCCGGTGAATCCTTCGCCCCGATCTTGGAGTTCGAGGACGGCGCGGACGGCGTCGTCGAGACCGACGCGGCCTTTGACCATCTCGTCGAGGGTCGCGTGTCGTGTTTCGTTGCGGACGCGTTGTTCGTCGAGCGTGTTGACACGCTTGGCGAGGTCGCCTCGGGAGGAGTCGAGGGATTCGACGCGGGAGTCGAGGATGTGGAGCTGGGACTCGTCCTGTTTGATCTTGGTGTCGAGGAGCTCGAGGGCTTCGCGGGTGTTGCTGGCGAGGAGCTTGGATTCGCTGATCTGCGCATCGAGTGTGCGGAGTCGGTTGGTGAGTTCGCTGACGCGTTCGGTGATGGACTCGATGCGTCGGTCGTCGCTCTCGATGCGGGCGATGAGGGTCGCGTGTTCGCGCTCCACGCTTGCGACGACGGATCGGGTTTCGTCAACGATCTGGCGCTGCTGGTTGAGGTTGCGGGTCGCGGTTTCGCGTTCGCTGCTTGCTTCTTTGAGCTGTGCTTCGTTGGTGGCGAGGGTTTCTTGGAGGCCTTCGAGGGTCTGGGTGTGCTCGCTGATTTCTGAATCGAGCTCGGCGCGACGGGTCGCGGACTCGGTCAACCGAATGGTCTCGGTCTCGACGAGGTGGGCCGCGTCTTCGATCGCTTTGTGCGTCATCTCGCGGCGTTGGTTTGCCGACTCCGCTTGATGCTTCGCGTTGGTCAGCGAGTTCTCGGTTTCGCGGAGGATGCGACCAACCACAAGGTGGTGTTCCTTGGCGATGCTGCTCGCTTCTTCCGCTTCTTCGAGCCGTTCTTGCGTCTGGTGGCGCTCGGTTTCGAGGGATGCGATCTGCGAGGTCAGCCCTTCGAGGCGACGGCGGATGTCGTCATACTGCTCGAATCCGAGCGCGAGACGCTGGGCGCGGTATTCGCTGTCGAGTTCTTTAAAGCGCCGTGCTTTGGACGCTTGCCCTTTGACCATGCGCAAACGGCGTTCAGTCGAGTCGAGCTGCTCGCGGGTGACGGCGAGGTTTGATTCCGCTTTGTCGAGCTTCCGCTGCGCTTCGACGCGGCGCTGGCGGTACTTGGCGATCCCCGCGGCTTCTTCGAAGATGACCCGGCGTTCCATCGGGGACGCGAGGAGCATGCGGTCGACTTTGCCCTGCTCGATGATCGAGTACGCGTCGGCGCCGATGCCTGTATCGAGGAAGAGGTCGCGGATGTCTTTGAGGCGGGCGAGCTTGCCGTTGATGAGGTACTGGGATTTGCCATCGCGGTACAAACGGCGTTGGACCTCGACCTGGTCCGCATCGATGGGAAGCGGGCGCGCGATGCGGCGGCGCTCGGTGATGATGGACGCGGCTTCGCTCTCCCCGTCATGCACGGCTTGGTCGGCTTCGGCGTCGGTGATGTGCTCGTCGTGGGACGCGTGTGTTTCGGTTGATTCGGCTTCAGCTTCGGTTTCTGAGACTTCGGTTTCTACGGCGTCATCCTCGTCCACTTCGACATCTTCGATTTCAAGATCGAGGTCGGCGGTTGGTTTGGATTCGTCGGCGAGACCCGCGAGGTCCGCGAGCATCGCGGCGGATTTGGGATTGTCGAAGCTCAGGGTGACGGCGGCCATCCCGGAGGGTTTGCGGACGGCTGATCCTGCGAAGATGCAGTCGATCATTTCTTTGCCACGGAGGGATTTGGAGGAGCGTTCGCCGAGGACCCATTTGATCGCGTCAACGACATTGGACTTGCCGCAGCCGTTGGGACCGACGATGCCGGTGATGGGGTCGTCGAAGGTGAAGGTGGTTTTGTCCGCGAAGGATTTGAATCCTGCGAGGGTGAGTTTGGTGAGGGCGAGGCCGCTCTTGAGAACGGGAGCTGATGGAGCGCCCGCTTCGGAAGCTTTGTCGGAAGATGGGTTCGTGTGTGTCGTTTCGGTCGTCTTAGTCGTCATGGTCGTCATGTCAGCGCCACCTCCGTGTCGGCTGGCAACACATCGCCTGTTCTCGCGCCCGCTCGGAGATCGAGGGGCGGGGTCGATATGTCACCCCGGCTGTTGTGGGCTCCGCCCGCCGGTTCTTGGGGATCATATCGTATATTGGTCGGAATTGCACGCTTGGAGCGGCATTTGGAGCGGAATCATGGTACAGATTTGCGGCTCGGAATGTGGATGAGGGGGCATTGCCCATCGGTTGGGTGGACCTTACCATTGGCCTCAATCCCACACCATCCCGTGCATCCCCAATGCATCGTTCGAGGATCATCATGAGCAACCCATCCGACCGCACATACACCGAAACCCACGAATGGCTCAAAGTGGAGGGCGATGTCCTGACCATCGGGCTGACCACCTACGCGGTCGATCAGCTCACGGATGTGACCTTCGCGGAGATGCAGCCCATCGGGACCGAGGTTTCACCTGGTGACTCCGTCGGCGAGGTTGAATCCGTCAAGACCTCCTCGGATGTCTATTCCCCGGTTGAAGGCGAGATTATCGAGGTGAACGAATCCCTCGAATCAAGCCCAGAAACGATCAACAGTGATCCGTTCGGCGACGGTTGGCTCGTCAAGATCAAAATCGCGGATCGCGGGACGCTTGACGATGCGATGGATGCGGACGCGTATTCCGCGTCGATTGCCTAAACCGGGTTTACAGAGTCTGGGTGGCCCGACGGAGTCGTCTTCGACTCCTTCGGGTTGGAGAACTGGTCACACTCAACTTCGCCTTCCCGAACCCCATCCCACCACCGGGCAGAACTCCACGCCCATTCGGTAGGCTTTTCGATCAATCCAGCCCGGACCGGGTTCATATGAATGTAGCTGGTTTTCTCGTGAAACTCGCTTGCTGAAACGATGTTGCGGTCATATCCGCCTCCGTGTTGCCAGAATCGTGTGCGGCCGCGTTGATCGATCAGCCGATCGAGTACCGGTGCATCCAGTTCCCGCCATCGTGAGAGAATCTTTCGTGCAACGGCTGCTTTGAGACTCCGCAGTATGCCTTCTACTTCACCGGATTGTTGCTCGCGGAGAAGCATGTGCACATGGTTGGGCATGAGCACCCATGCATAGAGCACGAAGGGTTGGCGTATTCTGGTTTGTTTGAGTTGATTGCTGAATGTGTCTCGTAATGGAACGCTGCCAAACAAATCAAGGCTGCGGTAGGTCGAGAAGGTGAGAAAGCGAGCGTGATGAGGATCGTTGATCCGGCGCATGCTTGAGTATACTTGATATTGAGGATCCTGAATCCCGAAGGAGGATCAGAATCCTCCGTCGGGCCACCCGGAGAATTGCAACTTGTTTACTCGTACCCCCAATACTCAACCATGATCCGATGTGTTGATGTCCATAAGTCATATCCAAGCGGGGCCACCAGTGTCCATGCGCTCCGTGGGGTGAATCTTGAGATCACCGATCCCGGGTTTTATGCCGTGATGGGTCGGTCGGGGTCTGGGAAGTCGACGCTGTTGCACATCCTCGCGGCGATGGACCCGCCTGATTCGGGAGAGGTTTCTGTTTCGGGGGAGCGGGTCGATCGGTTGACCGAACGGCAGGCGACACGGTTTCGCAGGAAGTCGATCGGGGTGATCTTCCAAGCGTTCAACCTGATCCCGACGATGTCGGCGCTCGAAAACACGCTCCTCCCGGGACTGCTGGCGGGGGATTCGACCGGGGCGCTGCATAGTAGAGCGATGGAGTTGCTGGATCGGTTGGGGCTAGGGGATCGGACGACGCATCGGCCTCAGGCGTTGTCGGGTGGTGAGCAGCAGCGGGTCGCGATTGCGCGTGCGTTGTTGTACAAGCCGCCGGTGGTGTTTGCGGATGAACCGACGGGGAATCTGGATTCTGCGTCGAGTTCGTTGGTCTGGCAGGTGCTCCGCGAGATCGCGCACGAGCAAGAAGTGACTGTGCTTATGGTGACGCACGAACCCGAAGCGGCGAGCTACTGCAAAAAAGTATTCGTGATGGGGGACGGGGTCGTCAAAGGCGTGATCGACGCTCCAGAAGAAGGGGGGCTCGATGCAGGCACTCTTGCGACTCGCACGCAGCATCTGCTTGGGTAGACCCTCGCGATTGATTTTGTTGTCGGCGGCGGTGTGCATGTCGGTGGTGCTGATCAGCGCTGTCGCGTGTGTGATGGGTTCGCTCAATGCATCGTTCAAACAGCAGATCGACACGCAGGTCGGGCTTGCTGAGGTCCGGGTGGTTGCGATTCAAGGATCGACGATGCCCGCGTCGGTTGCGGAGACGGTGAGCACATGGGATGGCGTGGAGTCCGTGCTTCCGCGATTGCAGCAGACGCAGTCGTTGGTGGTGACGCTCCCGACCGCGAAGCCGATTGATGGGGCGGATCCGGATGGTGAGCACAGCGTTGTCGAGCAGAACTACCTGACGAGCGTGTTTGTCAACGGGATCAATCCCGATGCGGAGTTCGACGCTCGGCCAGTGGTTCTTCTCGAAGGTCGATACCCGATCAATGACAATGAAATCCTGATCGACGCGCGCGTGGCGCAGCGTTTGAGCTGGGTGTATGCGACTGATGAGGGGAAGCATCGGGGCACGAAGGTGTTCGATGATCCAATTGGGTACATCTCGAACCCAATGCCCTTTGTTGGTCAGCGTACTCAAAATGAAAACGAAGCGATCACGCTCAATCGTGGGGTTGGGATTCGGGTTGGGGACACGGTTGAGTTTGCACGCTTGCTCCGATCCAATCTGGAACTGACGGTGGTGGGGATCTCGCAAGCGCCGCCGGTGGGTGGTCGTCCGATGGGGTTTACGACGATCCCGACGCTCGACGCGATGGCGCGGAAGAAGGGGCAGATTACGGATCTGGAGGTGAAGCTCAAGGAAGGGGTTGATCCGCTCGCGTTTGTAGAAGCGCACGCCGATGCGTATCCGGGTCGGGCGATTGTCCAGACTACGGGACGCATCACCGCTGGGGTCGAGCAGAACATCGTCGCGGCCCAGCTCGGGTTCATGCTGATCTCGGTCATCTCGCTCATCTCCGCGGCGTTCATCATCACGACCGGACTGACCACCGGCGTCGCAGAACAACAAAAAATGCTCGGCGTGCTCCGCTGCATCGGGGCGCACCGATACCAACTCGGGATCGCGCAGCTCCTGGTCGGATGCGCAGTGTCGGGGATCGGCGCGATTGCGGGATTGCCGATTGGTATTGGTCTCGCATGGGTGCTGATGCAGGTGTTCGAGCAGCAGCTTCCGGCTGGGTTGGTGATCCCGCCTGTGAGTTTGACGCTGACATTGCTGGGGGCGCTTGCGGCGGGACTCGCGGGTGCGTTGTGGCCTGCTTGGAGGGCGTCGACGCTGTCTCCGATCCAAGCGATGACACAGCAGTCGCAGCCATCCAAACCAGCCCAGATCGGGAAGGTGACGCTGGTTGGACTCCTCGGGATGGCGCTGATGGCGACGATCGTCCTGTCGGGGCTCGATGGGCAAACTTTCTTCTGGACCTACATCTCGTTCGGTCTTCCCGCGATGTTCCTTGGGTATTTTCTGATTTCCGCGGCGGTGATCGTGGTGGTTGCCAAGGTGATCGGGCCTGTGATTTCCAAACTATTCTGTCTACCCGAATCGTTGCTGGTGCGGACGGTCCGCGCGACGCCCTATCGGCACGGCTTTACCGCTGGGGCGCTCATGACCGGACTGGCGCTGCTCATCGCGATCTGGACCAACGGCTCCGCGGCGATGCGCGACTGGATCAACCAGATCCAGTTCCCCGATGCGTTCGCGTACGGGCTTCCGATGAGCGAGGACGCGATTGAGATCCTCAACAATCTTGATGTCGTCGAGCGGACCTGCGCGATCAACATGCTCGCCGTCGAGACCGATGCGTTTGGGGTGCAGGCGTTGACTTCGTACAAGACCAACTACTTCGGGTTTGAACCCGAAGCGTTCTTTGACATGGTGCATGTCGAGTTTGTGCAGGGTGATCCGGTGACCGCGCTGGCAAGGCTCAAAGAAGGCGGGAGCGTGATCGTCGCGCGTGAGTTTCTTGTCGCGAAGGGCATTGGGTTGGGGGATGTGTTTACTTGCAAGGACTCGGAAGGCAACGAGCACCGCTTTGACATTGTGGGGGTGGTGACAACGCCGGGGCTGGAGCTGGTGTCGCAGTACTTTGATCTGGGGGAGAGCATGGTCCAGCAAGCGATCAGCTCGGTGTTCGGATCGCGGCAGGACATGATCGAGCATTTCGGGGTGCGTGAACCGATGCTGATCCAGATCGATCTGGATGACTCGGTGCCGACGGGGGAAGCGATTCAGGAGATCGAGCGGGCGTTGATCGGGTCGGGGGTGCTTAATGTTGGGTCCGGGGCACGGATCCGGTCGCAGATCGAAGCGGTGTTCTCGTCTTCGTTCATCGTGATCTCGACGGTCGCGCTGGGGGCGATGCTCGTCGCGTGCTTCGGGGTCGCGAATCTGATCGTCGCGGAGGTCAGCGCTCGACGGTACGAACTCGGGGTCCTGCGAGCGGTGGGGGCATCGAGAGGGCAGCTGGTTCGGTTGATCTGTGGACAGGCCCTCATCATCGGGATCACGGCGTGCGTGCTTGGGACGCTCCTGGGTCTCCAAGCGGCTTGGGGGGGGCAGCATGTCAACCGGGTGACGGTCGGGATGGACCTGAAGTTCATGCTCCCGCCGTTGTTCCCCATCGTGGTGTCGTGGTTGGCGGCGATCGTCCTGACCCTGCTGGCGGCGGCGCCGAGTGCGATTCGGCTCAATCGGTCGTCGGTCCGGGAGCTGATGACTTCCACCGGCGGATGACCAGTTGTGCACAATCGCTCGATTCGTGTGAGGATTCGTCCGATATGGAGACTATCCGCTTGCTTTCTGGCACGCTGGACGGTTCAATACCATAATCCCGTATACAAACGGGCCGCATGGGCAAACGGTGCCGATGCGTAAACACAGTTCCACCAGGAGACTTGACATCGCTCGCAGACGCTTTTTCCGCCAACAAGGTCCAGTGACACGGACCCGAATTAATCACATGATCCGCCTATCCCCGATCCGCTTGATCGGCGAGGATGGGGAACAGCTGGGAGTTGTTGAAACTCCTGATGCAATGCGCATGGCGCAGCAAGCCGGTCTCGACCTTGTCGAGGTCGTTTCTGACTCGCGCCCTCCGGTGTGCAAGATCATGGACTACGGCAAGCACAAATACGAACTCTCCAAACGCGAAAGCAAGTCCAAGTCCGCTGGTCTTGAGATGAAGGAAATCCGTCTCGGTCGTTCGGTCAAGATCGACCCGCACGATGTCCAGATCCGTGTGGACCAGGCCCGCCGATTCCTGATCGCGGGGCACAAGGTCTCGATTGCGCAGCGGTTCCGTGGGCGTGAGATGATGCACAAGCAGCTCGGTGAAGAAAGACTCTTCCAGATCTGTCAGGACCTGAGCGATGTCGCGAAGATCGAGATGGCGCCGCGGACAGCGGGACGCCAGATCACGCTCGTGCTCGGACCGGACAAAGCAAAGATCGAGTCGTACAAAGCGAAGCTTGCCAAAGAGGGACGGGAAGCCGAGGAAGACCTCGCGAAGCTCGAAGCGGAGGTCGCGGCTCAAAACGCGGCGATCGCAGCGTCAGAGGACAGCGAAGATCACGATGACGACGCGAAGTCCAAGAAGAAATCAAAGGGGCCCAAGGACGATCGTGCATCGAACCCTGTGGACGACGAGATCGCGGACCTGCTCGACGGCTGATCACTGATCAGAACCAGATACACCTCAACCCCGTGTGCTACGCATGCGGGGTTTTTGTTTGTGCAGTTCAGCCGTCGCGTTGTGCGATCAGTGCGGTCAGTTCCGCGAGCAGCTTCGCGTGGAGTGCTTGGTCTTGACCGTTCGCGTCGGCGACGCGAGCGCTGCCGAAGTCATACGCCTCGAACGGTCCTTGCTTGCGGAGTTCGGGGTCTTCGTTGTCGAAGCGGGGGATGCAGTGGCCGTGGAGTTCGGGGACTTGGTTGCAGAGGACGAGGTAGTTGATGCGGTTTGAACCGGTCGCGAGCATGATCGCGTCGCCGAGGAGTGTGAGGTCGGAGAAGAACTGGGCGCGGTCGGTGTGGCTCAGGTCGTTGGGTGATGGGACGACCACCTTTGGGAGGAGCATGCAGCATCCGGTGATGGGTTCGGGTTGGTACTTGCCGAGGATCGCGTATCCCGAGGGCATCTCGCAGATGAGTTCGGGGTCGTTGCCCGCTTTGATGCGCTCGACTCGGTTGGATATGGGTCCGCTCATAGCATGCCTTTCAGATATTGTCCCGTGTAGCTCGCTTTGACCTTTGCAACTGCTTCGGGAGTTCCGGTCGCGAGGAGGGTGCCGCCTTTGTCGCCGCCTTCTGGTCCGAGGTCGATGATCCAGTCGGCGCATTTGATGACATCGAGGTTGTGCTCGATGACGATGAGGGTGTTTCCAGCATCGGCGAGTCGGTTCAGGACCGTGATGAGTTTGTTGATGTCCTCGAAGTGGAGTCCGGTCGTGGGTTCGTCGAGGATGTAGAGGGTGTGTTCGGCGCTTTGGGTGCCGTCGTGTCGGGTGCCTTTGCCCAGTTCGGTTGCGAGTTTGACGCGTTGGGCTTCGCCGCCCGAGAGCGTGGTTGATGGTTGACCGAGCGTGATGTACCCGAGTCCGACATCGCGCAGGCAGGTGGTGAAGCGGAGGATCTTGGGGTGGTTGGTAAAGAAATCGCAGGAGTCTTCGACGGTCATCGCGAGGACATCGGCGATGTTCTTGCCTTTGTACAGCACTTCGAGCGTCTCGCGGTTGTACCGTTTCCCGTTACAGACCTCGCACTCGACGAAGACATCGGGGAGGAAGTGCATCTCGATCTTCTTCATCCCTTGACCGGCGCACGCTTCGCAGCGTCCGCCGCCTTTGTTGGATGCGACATTGAAGGAGAAGCGTCCGGGTTTGTAGCCTCGGATTTTGGATTCTTTGGTCGCGGTGAAGACCTTGCGGATCTCGTCGAAAATCCCGGTGTAGGTCGCGGGGTTGGAGCGCGGCGTGCGTCCGATCGGGGATTGATCGACCTCGATGATGCGGTCGATGTGCTGGAGACCTGTAATCCGCGAGTGATCCCCCGGCTTGTTCTTGCGGGACGCGGCGGTCCCCATCACATGCTGCTTCGCGGCCCTCAGCAAGATCTGGTTGACGAGCGTGGATTTGCCTGAACCCGAAACGCCGGTGACGGCGAGCATGCCCCCGATGGGGAAGGGGACATCGATGTTTTTGAGGTTGTTGTGACGCGCGCCCTTGACGGTCATCGTCTTTTTCATGTTGAGCTTGCGACGCTCGGTCGGGACCTCGATTTTCTTGCGTCCCGAGAGGTAATCGCCGGTGAGTGAGCCGGGGGTGTTGATGATGTCGTCGATGGATCCTTGCGCGACGACGGTTCCGCCATGCACGCCGGGACCCGGACCAATATCAACAATGTGATCCGCGGCTCGGATCGTGTCCTCGTCATGCTCGACCACCAGCACCGTGTTCCCGATGTCCGTGAGGTGACGGAGCGTGCGGATCAAGCGGTCGTTGTCGCGTTGGTGGAGGCCGATGGTGGGTTCGTCGAGGACATAGCACGCGCCGACGAGGCCCGATCCGACCTGGGTTGCGAGACGGATGCGTTGGGCTTCACCGCCTGACAAGGTCGCGGTGCGACGGTCGAGGGAGAGGTAGTCGAGGCCGACGGATTCGAGGAACTGCAAGCGGTTGACGATCTCTCGGAGGATCGCTTCGGCGATGTGCGCGTGTTCTTTCGAGAGTTTGAGTCCCTTGATGTACTCGATCGCGTCGGTGATGTTGAGTCGGGCGAGTTCGGAGATGTTGAGGATCGAGCCGTCGTCCTTTGGTCGGCCGATGACGGTGTCGGAACCGGCTTTCTTCATGTCCGCTTTGTGTGCAGACTCGATGGTGACATGGAGTGCGGCGGTTTTGAGTCGGTCGCCGCAGCATGCTGGGCAGGTGACTTCTTGTTGGTACTGGTGGAGGTGGTCTTTGACCCAGCTGGATTCGGTTTTGTGGAACCAGTTGCTGAGCATCGGGTAGACGCCGTCCCATTGCTTGCGGTACTTGGTTTTGCCGACGAGGTGGTCGTTGGCGTATTCGGTGCCGTGCATGAGGAGGTTGTAGAGGTCCTCGGACATCGCGCTGAGGTGCATGGATTGCGGGATCTCGAACGCACGGCAGAACTTGCGGAGCATGCGCGGATAGATCATCCCCCCCGGCCCGTTCTTCTTCCAGGGCTGGATCGCGTTGTTGAGAATCGCGACATCCTTATTGGGGACGACGAGTTCCTCACCAAACTCAAGAATCACTCCAAGACCATGGCACTCGGGGCACGCACCAAACGGCGAGTTGAACGAGAACAAGCGGGGCGAGAGCTCGGCGAGGGAAATCTCTGGATGGTCGGGGTCCGCGAAGTGCTCGCTGAACGCGTGGTCGGTCCAGAGGTCTTTGTCTTTTTCGTCGTTGATGGAGATGACCACCGATCCCTCCGCGAGACGGAGCGCGGCTTCGATGGATTCGACGAGGCGCTGGCGTGCGTCGTCCTTGATGACGATCCGATCGACGACCGCGTCGATGGTGTGCTTTTTGTGTCGATGGAGGTTGAGGGGGTTTTCGGTGTCTTCTTTGAGTGCTTCGCGGAGGTCGGTGATGTCGCCGTTGACTCGGGCGCGGGTCCATCCTTGTTTGGTGAAGTCTTCGAGGGTGTCCTTGTGGAATCCCTTTTTGGCGCGGACGACTGGCGCGAGGACCATCAGGCGTGTGCCTTCACCGAACGCCATGACATGATCGACGATCTGGGTCGCGGAGGACGCTTCGATGGGGCGTCCGGATCGTGCGGTGACGGTGCCGTCTTTTTTGGTTTTGGTCGGCGCCCATGAGCGTGGGGTGCCGCAGCGTGCGTAGAGCAGGCGGAGGTAGTCGTAGATTTCGGTGGTGGTCGCGACGGTCGAGCGTGGGTTGTGGGACGCGGAGCGCTGCTCGATCGCGATGGTGGGGGGGATGCCTTCGATTTCTTCGATGTCGGGTTTTTTCAGCTGGTCGAGGAACTGTCGTGCGTACGCGGAGAGCGATTCCATGTACTTGCGTTGACCCTCAGCGAAGATCGTATCGAACGCGAGCGAGGACTTTCCTGATCCCGATAATCCCGTGATGATGACCAGTTGATCGCGCGGGATGTCGATGTCGAGGGACTTGAGGTTGTGTTCTTTGGCGCCTCGGATGCGGATGCACTTGTTTGGATCAACCAATGGCTTTACAGCGGCGACTTTGGCGCGTTTCTTGACGACCTTTTTCTTGGTCGTTTTTTTCGATGTCTTGGATGTCTTGGGGGCTGGGCTCACGGGGTTGGCACCGCGGATGGTTGGCTGTTGGTTTGAGCGTTCATCTGGATGCGTTCTTGGGAGCGTTTCTCGCTGAGGTGTTTTTGGAACATGAAGAATCCGAGGAGGATGAATCCGATCGCTAGACCGGTGCAGTAGGACCCCAGTTTGGAGCGGAAACTACTCGGTGTTGAGTTGGGATGTTGGGGGTGTGCCATAGACATAGACTGTATCCCGATACCCGATCAAAACCCACCCCAATATTGTGTGAATCGTCGTTCTTGTCCATTGGATGGGGGGATTATGGGGTGGGGAAACTCTATTCCACAGTCTTGTGGTCTTGTGTCTGGAATGTCGTACTCTCTTGGTAGTTCAGTGGATACCATTGCTCCCTCGGGCACGGAGCGCCCCAACCACTTCTTCCCATCATGCCAAGGTCGGCACGGGACAAGGCAGACGCTCCACACATATGCATACACGATTCAACATCAACCGTTTGAGTAACCACAGCCGCGCCCGCGCGATGGGTGTGCTCGATGGCGCCGCGTGGTTGGTTGGGTTGACGCTCGTCGTCACCAGCGCGATCTGGACGAAGCAGACCGGAGCGCTCCCCGCGCTCGTCGGCGTGGATCATTCCGCATCAATGGTCGAGCAAGCGAAGATCAAGGCACCTGCTCCGGTCGAGATCGAGTTGATCCCGGCCGTGGTCGAAGTCGCTGAAGAAGCAACTGTTGAAGTTCCAGTGGTTTCTGAACCTGAACCAGAACCTGCAATCGATCCGTCGTACCGCTGGTTTGATGGCAAGCTCGTGCGTCCCGCGCGCGTAATCTACATGACCGTGACGGGGTACTCCCCCGACGCACGCTCCTGCGGCGAGTTCGCCGATGGCAAGACCGCGACGATGAAATCCGTCTGGACCAACGGCATGAAACTGGTCGCGGCGGATCCACGCGTGCTTCCATACTGGTCGATGGTTTCGATCCCGGGATACGCGAACACCGAGATCGTGCCTGTGCTCGACTGCGGCGGAGCGATCAAGGGCAACCGTCTGGACTTGCTGTACCCGACGCACAAGATCGCTCTTCAGTGGGGCGTTCGTCAGGTGCCTGTGACGGTATGGGAATATGTCGAATCGGAATGATCTGACTCGGTAGTTGCCGGGTTCTTCCCGGCGTTTGAGAAACCATCCCAATCAAATCCACACACCCGTAGATGGCCCCCCTAGAGTGGGTTCATATGATGTTTTCGCTCAATACCAACTCAATCGCCAGCGTCCTCAAACGGAGAGGCGCGCGTGCGATGTCGCCTTCGGATCTCCCGAAGTACACGATGGATCAGTTCGGTCTGCGCGCGATCAACTTCTCCACCGATCAGCTTGCTGGGTTGACTCCGAAAGATCTGGAACTCATCCGCGATTCGGGAGATCGGATCGGGTGTTCGTGTTTGCTGCTGAGTCAATCATCGCCGCTCCCGCTCGGAGAGGTGAAGGGCGACAAGGCGATCGAAGGTGTGGAGCGGATGCAGCGGGTTGTCAAAGCCGCGTCATTGATGGGGTGCAACGCGGTGTCGCTCTCGATTCAATCGAAGGACACGGACGAAGCGTTCGAGCAAGCGATTGACAGCATGAAAAGCATCTTGCAGACCGCGGATCGTGCGGAGATCAATGTGCTTATTGCTCCTGCTCCTGGTTTGACAGAAGACCCCGAACGATTGACTGATTTGCTCAAAGGCATCGGCGGATTCCGGATCGGGACGATGCCCGACTTTGAGACCGCGGCGAAGACCGGCGATCCGGTCGGGTATCTGAAGAAGCTGACGCCATATGCGTCGGTCGTGAATGCTTCGACGCTTGGGTTTACGATTCCTGAGTCGGAATCATCAGATGCGAAGGATGCTCCCAATGATGAAGCGTCGGGGTTGAGCGGTCTCGATGCGCTCGCTGCGGAGCTTGAGGGGATGATGCTTGAGGACGATCCGGTCGCGGTGCACGAGGGCTACGACCTGCAAGCGCTCGTCGGCGCGATCGCGGCTGTGGGCTTTGATGGGACGATTTCGATCGATTACAAGGGCGAAGGCGACGAATCCCTAGGCGTTATCCACTCGAAAGAAGCGATTGAAGAGGCGCTTGCTGCACTCAAGGAGTGAGTCTGCTATGGTATAGTCGGAAGCAGCGAATCTGATACCGACACTGAATCCGAGAATGACAACGATTGATGAGAGGTCCCCCAGTGAGCACGAATACGAGTTCAGCCACCAAGACACTCACTGCCAAACGCCAGATCACCACGCAAGGGAACAAGACCCCCGTGCCATCCAACCGCCCAATCATCATCACCATCGACGGCCCCGCCGGGACCGGAAAATCCACCGTTGCGCGGATGCTCGCGGCCCAGCTGGGTCTGGACTTCCTCGACACCGGCGCGATGTACCGTGCCGCAGCAGCGATCATGATCGACAAGGGATTCGAGAAAGATGAAGTGGGCGAGCTTGTGAGCGCGGTCATCGGTGCGGACCTGCACTTTGATTGGTCGCAGGATCCCCCGACGATCCTTGCGTGGGACACACCGATCGATCACCGGATCCGTTCGTCGGAAGTGACGGACTTGGTCTCGTTTGTCGCGACGCTTTCTGAGCTTCGTCAGCACATGGTCCGCAAGCAGCGGATTATCTTCGCGCAGCACCCGCATCTGGTGACCGAGGGACGGGATCAGGGATCGGTCGTGTTCCCGGATGCCGCGATCAAGTTCTATCTGGATGCTGATCCGGAGATCCGCGCTCAGCGTCGGATTGATCAGCTCGGGATTGATCCAACGAGGATGACGCTCGAGGATATGTGTGCGCGAATCGTCGAGCGGGACCGGATCGATTCGACCCGCAACGATGGGCCGCTGGTGTGTCCCGACGACGCGATCCGTGTTGATACATCAGGTCTTGAGATCGAGGAAGTCGTGGACCTGATGGCGAAGCACACCTTGGCGCGTGTGAAGGACCTTCCTGAGCACGATTAACAACATGTTGGCCAAGTTCCGATCCAAACATCCCGGTTCTTCTGTGCTGCATGTTGCGTTTTTCAACTGCTGCAGGATGATCGTGCACGCGATCTTTATCGTGATCTACCGTCGTCGTCGAGAGGGGCTGGAGAATGTTCCCCGCACCGGGGGCGTGCTGTTGGTTGCCAATCACCAGTCGTTCTTTGATCCTCCTTTGATTGGTGGGGCGCTGACGACGCGTGATACGGACTTTCTGGCGCGGGGTGGGTTGTTCAAGTTCAAACCATTTGCTTGGTTGATCTCAACGCTCAACGCGACCCCGATCAAGCAGGGCGCGGGGGATACCGGCGCGATGAAAGAAGTCATTAAACGGCTCAACGAGCACAAAGCGGTCATCGTGTTCCCGGAAGGGTCACGGAGCGATGATGGCAAGGTGCAGCCGTTTGAGCGTGGGATTTCGGTGCTGCTCAAACGCGCCAAATGCGTAGTGGTCCCGGTCGGGATCGCGGGGGTCTATGAGGTTTGGCCTCGGCACAAATCATGCCCGAGGTTGTTCACGCGTCCGGTTGCGATTGTCTACGGCGAGCCAATCGATACCGAGGTGCTGCTCGAAAACGGGGCAGACCAAGCGATCCAAGAGATCCAGCAGCGCGTTGAAGCACTCGTCGCGCGAGCGGAAGAGCTTCGACGCTGATTCAATACTGAGTGGGTCGGATCACCGGAGCGGATTTCACTCTTTGCGGAGTGATTGCGGGTCTTGTGGTGGGGTCGTGCCGGGTTCGGTCTCGGCTGGTTTGGGGGGATTGACCGGTACCAGCAGGGAACGGCGTGGCTCGAGTCCGGATCTGCGATTCACGACCTGCTCTCGTGGATCATTCGCAGGCACCATCGTGATCGAATCTTCAGGGCCTTCCGCACGCGAAACCACATCAGATTCGTCAACCGACGCGAGGAGGTCGGTGAGGAGTTGGTCTTCTTCGGTCGTGAAACCGGCTTGGATTCCGAGTTCGCCGTACAACTCGTAGAGGGCGCCGACGACGCGGGAGTAGGAGAGTCCGAGCCCTCGATTTGTTGATCCTGGGGTTGGTTCGGTCGCGAGGAACTCGACGAGCGATGGGAGGTCGGCGGGGACATTGGAATGGGTGAATGTGCGTCGTGCGCGATCATCGCGGTAGTACATCCGGATCGGATCGCCCTTGGTATCTGAAGCAAGCATCAAACGGTCCGACCACGCGCTTGCGAGCATCGGGGTCTTGACGAACTGATCCGCACCAAAGAGCACGATGCGTGGTTCGCGGTGCTGGGTGATGTAGATCAGCGGCTCGCCAAACGGCACGATGTCGAGGAAGAACTTGCCGGCGATGAGATTTCGAGACACGCCCCGAACAGGATCAGACGGGAGCTGGATCCGGGAGAGGACATCGAGCTGCTCTTCAAAGGCTCTGGATCCGCTCGCGGCTCGTCCCTGCGATCCGAGCGACCGCGCGAGCTGGCGCTTGCGTGCGTTGACCGCGCGGGTCATCAGGCCTTCGTACGCTTCGATGCGGATGTTGAGTTTGTCTGATTCGAGCAGCTTGCGGAGGACCTGATCGGGGACCATCGAGTCCTCGATCCGAGCGAGCAGCCCGATCGCGTCGGTCTGCAGGTTTGCGGGGCCGTTCTCCGCGATGTTGACCAAGGCGGGCACGCTCTTTGGATCGCGCAATCCCGCGCCCGCACGCAATGCGGCAAGGCGTGGGGCGGCTTCGGGGAAGTCGTACAGCTTACGGAGTTCGGGGAGCGCACGCTCTCCAAGTGCTTGGAGACACCACGACATATCGCTCGCAAGGTACGGCTCGGTCTCGACGGCTTTGGCGTACCGCTGCGCGTAGACCTCTGGGTACGACTGATCGATCGTCATGTGCGAGACAAGCTCAAGGAAGTTGTTGCGTTGGTCTGCGTAGCGTTTGGGGATGCTGACAAGGATCATCGATTCGTCGACACCGCGTGCGGCTGGGCCGTGGTCTTTGATTTCTGCCGGGAACGCGGAGTTGATCGCGCTGACCATCTGTCGCACGCGTTGGTGGGATGGGTTGTCGAGGATGATCTGGATTTCGGTGGTGGCGGTGACATACCCGCCGTCGAGGATGCGTCCGATGTTCTGGGAGACGCCTCGGGTTTCGACACCGGGTTCAGCGAAGGGGTTGAGGAACAGCGGGCCCTTGCCCTTTGCGATGACATGCGCTTGCTTGTCGTTGAAGGAGGATGGTGGACCGATGCGGAGTTCGGTGGTCCAGAGCTTGCCGCCTTCTAAGCTCGTTGCGTTGATCGCGCGGACATAGACATCGAAGCTGTCTCCAGGGCTCGATCCCGGAGGCACTGCGGCTTGGACGATCACCGCGGCGGTGTTGGGGTCTTGGAGGAGCTGGCGAGGGCTCATGGAGTAGAGCGGGGAGTTGGGGTCGTCGTTGGCGACGGTGACGCCGCTGAGTCCCATCATGCGTTCGAGGTGGGCGGCGTACTGCTCGGGCATGGTCAACCCGCCGGTGCCTTCAAGACCGACGACAAACCCGATCCCGGAGACAAGGGTGGGGGTGTTCCCGATGATGCGGGCTTCGGCGCCGATGGTGCCTCGGAGCTGGGAGGGAAGATCACGGACCACTGTGGGCGTTGTGATGCGTGCTTTGGGGACGGGTTTCTTTTTCTTGAACAATCGGCAGCCGGGCATGGTCGTGGTTGACACGAGCAGCAGCATCAGTAGGCACAGCGACATGGTGCGTGCGGTGGAGAAAAAAGGTCTCATTGAGTGGTGCATTCTTTGGCTCAACGGGTGGTCCCTTGCGTTCGCTAGTGCATTGCGCCGTGGAGACTTGGGAAAGTCTTGGCGATGCGGGTTGGGGCCGATTTGTGATCGGCGCGTGTTCATCCCTGAGCACCTATACGCACCCGGGATGGGAGTGTATGCACCCGGTCGAAATTGAACGACGATCGTCCGGGGCAACATTTTGGGATGGATCGGCGCAGCGGTTGTGGAAAACTGTTTGCGTCGGTCGAATCCGGAGATTTGCAAGTTCGGGAACTGTAAGAGAACTGGAAATCGGGCTTCCTGCGTGATTCGGCAAGGTAAACAGTTGATCATCAATATCTTCGTGATTCAGAACCGGGATTTGTAGGGAAAATTCGGGCAACTCGCTGTCCCGGATGACCCAGAGAGAAACCACTAAAATGCCAAATTGTGCACCCGAGGGGTTCCACAACACCTTGTGTGTTGCTATTATCCAGGCCCAGCCAAACCGATATATTGGGGTTGGGCAGGAATTACTAAAGATTTCCATCGTGGGAAGTCGAGCACTGGAGAGGACTTGGAATCAACCGACAAGATATCCACAGGCGTCAAAGCCGTGCGAGTTTTGAAGGGGATCCGGGTTCACGACAGTTTCGAGTGACCGCAGACGAAAGTTTGGAGAATGTTTAGTGTTTGTTTATCGAGCCGGTAGATCCTCGGATCTGCGTCGTGTTTGATGAACGCCTAGGAGTCGATTGCGTCCCGGTGGGCAAACCAGGGACTGGATCGGCTCGACGAAGTGAGGCGTCCCCGTGTGTTCGGGACTCCACAATGCAGCGACCGCAACTCAGCGGCTTGGGTATCGCCCCAGCCGAGGGGGTACTTGTCGGTTTGCTGTTTGGTTGAGAAGCCCTTGGGTGGTGTGTGGACACATCATCGCTGGGTCAAGTTCGGAGGCCGGGGACATTGGAAGTCCCCATCGGTGCTTGATGAGTTCAGCATCGGATTGAGAGAGACGGAGCAGTTCAGTATGCCAGTTCTATGTGACACCCAAATCGAAAGACTCGTGGACATCAAGCCGTTCGAGAAAGCGATCAAACGCGAAGGCACCATCTCCTACGGCGTTTCGTCCTACGGGTACGATGTGCGCGTCGGCACCGAGTTCAAAATCTTCACCCCGACCCCGCCGACCGGTGGGCTCGCGGTTGTCGATCCCAAGAACTTCACCGATGACTTCATGGTGACGGTCGATACCGCGGTCCAAGGGACCGACCATGTGATCATCCCCCCCAACAGCTTCGCGCTGTGTGAGACGGTGGAATGGTTCGACATCCCACGCGACATCCTTGTGCTTTGTGTTGGTAAGTCGACTTACGCGCGTTGCGGGTTGATCGTGAATGTGACGCCGCTGGAACCAGAATGGCGCGGCAAGGTCACGCTCGAAATTTCCAACACGACCCCGCTCCCAGCGAAGGTCTACGCGAACGAGGGGATCGCGCAGTTCATCTTCCTGAAGGGCGATGAGGTGTGTGCGCAGAGCTATGCGGATAAGGCCGGGAAGTATCAGGATCAGGGTGGGTTGACACTGCCAAGAGTTGATTAGTTATATGAAAGGAGTCGAAAATGGCAACAAATCCACCAACTGGTGACGGGCATCGAAAGGGCGCAGTCCGTAATCGCTCACAGGTGCTGAATCCAAAGACTGGTCACTATGTGAAGCGAGATGCCGAGACAGGTCAGTTCATGGATGGTAAAGCAGACAAGAAACCATTCAAGGGCGTCCGTAAGGAAAAATAAGCCTCAAAATTGACAAAAAGCCGCAAATGGGCTTGCAAAGGCGGTTAGTGCAGGCTAACATAGGATGCCGTTTGATTGGCATATCACCCTATGGAGACTTGCGTATGAGACCGTCAGCCACACAAGAGCAGTTGGTTACTTTCTTTAACAATGATGGATGTTTATCTGAGTTAGCAGCAAGGCCATTAGAACACATTATATATGAAGCTGGGCAATCAGTTCAAAATCGAAAGATAAGTTCCATGAAAATCACCCGCAGATTCACCACGGAAGGTACAGACCCGTTCGCATCCACACAGTGGACCACCCGATCGAGTCGGATCACGAACCCGGACGGTTCGGTTGTCTTTGAAATGCCGGATGCTGAGGTCCCTGTTGGGTTCTCGCAGCTTGCGACCGACATCATGGTGTCGAAGTATTTCCGCAAAGCGGGTGTGCCTCAGATGACCGAGAAGTTTGGGTTGCCTGGTCAGTCCGAGACGGTCAAGAACGACGATGGTTCGGTCAAGAAGGGGCCGGAGCGTTCGGCGCGTCAGGTGATCCACCGTCTTGCGGGATGCTGGAAGCACTGGGGCGAGAAGCACAACTACTTTGACACCGCCGCCGACGCGACCGCGTTCTATGACGAGCTGGTGTACATGCTGGTCCACCAGATGTGCGCGCCCAACTCGCCTCAGTGGTTCAACACCGGTCTGAACTTCGCGTATGGAATCTCGGGTCCGGCGCAGGGGCACTGGATCGTGAATCCTGAGTCTGGTGAACCAGAGCTTGCGGACGATGCGTACACGCACCCGCAGCCGCACGCGTGCTTTATTCAGTCGGTGGGTGATTCGCTGGTGAATGAAGGCGGGATCATGGACCTCTGGCAGCGCGAGGCGCGTTTGTTCAAGTACGGATCGGGCACCGGCACGAACTTCTCGAACCTGCGTGCGGCCGATGAGCTGCTCTCCGGTGGCGGCAAGTCGTCGGGTCTGATGTCGTGGCTGAAGATCGGCGACCGTGCCGCGGGCGCGATCAAGAGCGGCGGGACGACCCGTCGTGCTGCCAAGATGGTGTGTCTTGATATGGATCACCCGGACATCGCGGAGTTCGTGAACTGGAAGGTCCGCGAAGAGATCAAGGTCGCGGCGATGGTCGAAGGACTCAAAGCGATCCAGAACGAGAAGACCTCGGCGCAGGACCCCGAGACTGTGGGCGAGACCGCCGCACGGCTTGGATTGAAGCTCGATTACGACTTCAACGGCGAAGCGTACGCGACGGTCGCGGGTCAGAACTCCAACAACTCGGTCCGTATCCCGGACGCGTTCTTTGATGCGGTCGATGCGGGTGGCGAGTGGGAAACCAAGTACCGCACGACCGGCGAGGTCGCGAAGACCCACGACGCTGGGAAGCTGTGGAACGATGTCGCGTACGCCGCATGGCGGTGTGCCGATCCGGGTGTGCAGTACGATACCACTATTAATGCATGGCACACCTGTCCAAACGCGGGACCGATCAACGCATCGAATCCATGCTCGGAGTACATGTTCCTCGACAACACCGCGTGCAACCTTGCCTCGCTCAATGTCCTCAAGTTCTACGACGCGAAGAACCGCGAGTTTGACATCGCTGGTTTCGAGCACGGCGTGGATCTGTGGACGATGGTCCTTGAAATCTCGGTGCTGATGGCGGCGTTCCCTTCCAAGGAAATCGCGGAACTCAGCTACAAATACCGCACGACGGGTCTGGGATACGCGAACCTCGGCGCGATGCTGATGCAAGCGGGGATTCCGTACGATTCAGAAGCGGGCACCGCGATCTGTGGTTGCTTGACGGCGATCCTGACCGGACGCAGCTACCGCATGTCCGCGATGATGGCGGGCGAGCACGGCGCGTTCCCAGGATTTGAACCAGAGCGTGACAACATGCTCCGCGTGATCCGCAACCACCGCCGAGCGGCGATGGGTGTGTCGCGGGACAGCGGCGAATACGAAGACCTGCGGATCGCGCCGGTCCCGATCGACCACGATCTGATCCGCGACCACGGCGTGCCTCTGGGCAACGCGATGGATCTGCTCCACCACGCAACAACCGCGTGGGACGACGCGCTTGATCTGGGTGAGTTGTACGGATACCGCAACGCACAGACGACCGTGATCGCGCCGACCGGCACGATCGGTCTGCTGATGGACTGCGATACGACCGGTGTTGAGCCGGACTTCGCGCTCGTCAAGTTCAAGAAACTCGCAGGGGGCGGGTACTTCAAGATCGCGAATGCTTCGATTGATCCCGCGCTTGAGTCGCTGGGGTACGACGAGGTCGAGCGTCGTGAGATGGTCCAGTACATCTTGGGCACACTGAACCTGCATGTTCCGATGCCATCGGATATCGAAGACAGCGTCGGGGTCTCGCTTGCTGCATGGCTCGCGAATCACGGGATGAACGAGGATGATCTGCAGAACATCACCGATCAACTCCCGGGAGTGTTCGAGCTTGGGTTCGCGTTTAACGCGTGGGCACTGAGCGAAGAAACACTCCAACGCATCGGTGCCAACCCTGAGCAAGCGAAATCCGATCCGAGCTTCAACGCGCTGCGGTTCCTCGGACTCACCGGTCAGCAGGTCGCGCAGCTCAACGAGCTTGTCTGCGGCACGCAGACCATCGAGGGTGCGCCGCACCTCAAGGACGAGCACCTCGCGGTGTTCGATTGCGCAAGCACCTGCGGGAACATCGGGACGCGATTGATTTCCGCTGGCGGTCACATCCGCATGATGGCGGCGGCTCAGCCGTTCATCTCCGGTGCGATCTCCAAGACGATCAACCTGCCGCACGATGCGTCGCTTGAGGATATCAAGAGTTCGTACCGTTTGTCGTGGGAGCTTGGTTTGAAGGCCAACGCGTTGTACCGCGATGGGTGCAAGCTCAGCCAGCCGCTCAACTCCAAGAGCGACACGGAGACCGAGCTTGAGGATGACACCATTCTTGATGAACTCGATCACTCGTTGGCACTCGACGAGGTCGCGACGGATGTCGCGGAGCTCGCTGGTGCGATCTCTGATGACAATGTCCGGATCGTGATCCAGAAGGAAGTCGAGATCGTGCACCGTCCGATGCGTCGTCGTCTGCCTGAGACACGCAACTCGCTGACGCACAAGTTTAATGTTGCTGGTCACGAGGGCTACCTCACGGTTGGCTGCTACGAGGATGGCATGCCGGGTGAGTTGTTCATCACCATGGCGAAGGAAGGCTCGACCATCGGCGGCTTGATGGATTCGCTCGGGACATCGACCTCGGTCGCGCTGCAATACGGCGTGCCACTCGAATCGCTGGTCCGCAAGTTCACCCACCAGCGCTTCGAACCAGCGGGCATGACCACCAACCGGGATATCCCGTTTGCCAAGTCGCTCGTCGATTACATCTTCCGCTGGCTCGGGATGGAGTTCATCGACGGCTACCGCGAAGCGAACATCCCAGCACGCTCGACTCCGGAGCCCAAAGCTCAAGCGGACAAGCCCGATCCGATCGTGCGACGCATGGCAGTCGACGCGATCGAGTCCAAGCCGAGCAATAAGAAATCGTCGGAGAAGCCCATCCAGAAGAAGGTTGCTGAGTCGATGATGAAGGCGGAACTGACCGAGACCCGCGTGACCGCGAGTTCGAGCGATGGGACCCGGATTGATGCTCGCAGTGCGACGCTCTCGATGGCGCTTGATGCCGCGGGTGATGCGCCGCCTTGTGATGTGTGCGGGACGATCACGGTCCGCAGCGGGACCTGCTACAAGTGTCTCAACTGCGGTGCGTCGATGGGCTGCAGCTGATAGAGAAATGGGACGGTTCACCACTCGTGGCGGTCGGAACGGCATGTCGCGATTCAATGGGATGGTCAGCAATCGAATGGAATGAACGCTGCGGGATACGGCCACGGAACGGTCGTTCTCGAACCCCGGCAGACGATCGGCTCGCAAGAGCCACGGAGCAGTCGAAGCCGGAGACAAGAGCTGACGACAGGATTGGCGGGCTGCCCGCCGCGAGTGGTGAACCGTTCCGTGTTCCGTTCAACAGCGGGACAGACAATCTACGCTGAGACTTTGCGAACCTGCCTCCAGCAGAGTCTCGGTATCCACCCCCGGGCGAGCCCACCACAGCCCGGGGGTCTTTTTGTATACACGCCTACGGCGTTCGATCCGGTCGGGTACATTCACATCTATGAGTGATTCAAAGACAGCAGGTATCCGGTACCCGATCGCGGCGGTGATTCTCGCATTCTTCTTCGTCGGGACGGTGGTACCCATCATGTTGTTCCAGCAGGAGTGGTATAAGGATTGGTTGCGTGGATTACCGATGGATGTGCGTATTCTAGTGCATCCAGCGATGCACATGGCGTTTGCGTTTGTGGGGTGGTTGACGATCCGGTGGATGGTCAAGGATCGGGAGCAGATCAGCATGGGTCTGGTGATGCCCCCGATGTGTGCGGCCAAAGCGTTTGCGATCGGGTTTGGGTGTTCGCTTGCATTGCTTGCGTTTGGGGTGTTCACTGAAGCCAACGAGATCAGGTACACGCTGGTGTATTCGACGCTGCTGCCTGGGGTGACCGAGGAGATTTTCTTCCGTGCGTTTGCGTTTGGGCTTTTGATGCAAGCGGCTCGGGTCAAGCTCTGGACCGCCGCCTTCACCACCGCGATCGTCTTCGGACTGGCGCATCTGGTTCGATCCGATGTCCGCGCGATGCCGATCGGGGAGATGATCAGTTGGCTCGCGATGCTCTCGGCGGGTGGGTTCTTCTTTGCATGGATCTACGCCCTCGCCCCGTGGAATCTCTGGGTGGTGATCGCACTCCATGCCGGGATGAATCTTTGGTGGGATATCTACTTCAATAAAGACATCCCGCCATTCAACGGCGGGGTGACCACGCTCGCTCGGATCATCCCGGTCGGGATCGCGGTGTATTTGGTGGTCTTCCGAGGGGTTCTCCGTCGACCCTCGGCTACTACCATCCCTTCGTGAAAAACACTCAAGCACAATCCGATACGACCACCTGGGCCTCGCTCCTCGCGGGATGGGTCCAGTTTGCCCAGACCGCTTTAGCTCTTCCTGATACCGATGACGGTGACCGCTGGCGGGACTCGATCGCTCCAGCGATCGGTCTTCACGCACTCGCGATGGCGCTCGCGGAACTCCACACGCTTGATCCTGAGGAGCGTCCGCTCGCGATGGACAAAGCGGAGATCGGGATCAAGGAGCACGCGACGGCGATCAACGCTGCGTGGGCCGCCGAACCGATGCCTGAATCGCTTGCGGAGTTGATTGAGGATGCGAAGGCGGCGTGGGAAGACTCGTTGTATGAGGGGGTCGTGTGGCGGTGCAAATCCGAGCGGTTTGTCACGCGTCATCCGGGAGAGATCGGGCTCGCGATGCGGGAAGCGGGGTTCATGGGGGAGATCTTCATCGCGGCGCCGGGGGTTGAGATGTTCAAGGATGCGCCGGTCGCGTGGTGCCGGGATCAATCGGGGGGGATGCCTGACGAGCAGGTCGTCGAGTTTGTCGATGGGTTTTTAGAGACCTGCACGGGGAAGACGGAGCAACCCGAGATTATGCGTCCGTTGCATCAGGTGTACCGGCAGATGGATTTCCTTGCCGGCGGACCGACGCATGATCTTGCGAGTCCGGTGACTGGAGAGCTGCCTGCGGGACAGCCTTTGCTTGTGCCTGTGGTGGTGGGGGGGGAGATCTGTTCGGTTTCGTTGCCTCCGAGGTCTGGGAAGCCGCTAGCTCCGCTCCCTGTAAAGTGGGCAAGTGTGCAAGCGGGTGAGTCGGAGGGGTAGACCTTTGCGAGGGCGGGTCTAGGATGAATTTCACTGTTTTAAGATACGGATCATCGTGCAGCACGCACGCGGAAAGGACACCGGACCATGGCAAGCAAACGAGCAAAGATTTCCATCATCGGCGCGGGCAATGTCGGCGCGACCTGCGCCCACTGGGCCGCCCAAAAAGAGCTTGGTGACATCGTTCTCCTCGATATCCCTCGCGCCGACGCGCCAGATCAGCACATGCCCAAAGGCAAGATGATCGATCTTGGTTGCTGTGCACCGATCGAAGGATTCGACGCGACTCTCACCGGCACCTTCGATTACAAGGACATCGCGGGTTCGGATGTGGTCATCGTCACCGCGGGTATCCCTCGCAAGCCGGGGATGAGCCGGGATGATCTGATCGAGACCAATGTGAAGATCGTCAAGTCGGTCTCCGAGCAGATCAAGGAGCATGCGCCAGACTCGATCGTCATCATCGTCTCCAATCCACTCGATGCGATGGTCTACACCGCATGGAAAGCAACCGGCTTCCCGACCAACCGCATCGTCGGTCAAGCGGGTGCACTCGACTGTGCTCGCTACCGTGCGTTCATCGCGTGGGAGCTCGGTGTCTCGGTCGAGGATGTCCAAGCAATGCTCCTCGGTGGTCACGGCGACGACATGGTCCCGTTCCCGCGACTCACCTCGGTCCACGGCATTCCCGTTACCGACATGATGAGCCAGGACAAGATCGACTCATGCGTCCAACGCGCAAAGGTCGGCGGCGGCGAGATCGTCAAACTCATGGGCACCAGCGCCTTCTACGCACCTGCTCTGGGAACCATCCAGATGGCTGAAGCGATCATCAAGGACAAGAAGCGGATCATCCCCTCGGCGGCGTACCTCGACGGCCAGTTCGGTCACAAGGGACTGTTCGTGGGTGTTCCAGCACTGCTGGGCAAGGACGGCGTCGAGAAGATCGTCGAGTTCAAGCTCACTGATGAAGAACAAAAACTCTTCGATGAGTCCGCTTCACATGTCGCGGACCTGGTGAAGGTTGTGACCGACCGATTCCCAGAACTGGGTTAATAGTTACAATATATTGATTTAAAAAGGGCTCACAAGTTGTGAGCCCTTTTTTTAGTCCTGTGGTGGATTGCCAGGTCCGGGCGGGTCGCCGCGGGAATGTTCGTAGAGGTCCCCGATCGCGTTGACATATTTTTTGCGTTGCTTGTCTTCGTGGGCAAGACGCATGTCCTCAGCGTCTTCGCCGAGGGAGGTCAGGAGTTGGTAACAGTAGGGGGCGGACCCGAGCCATCGTTTCCATCGCGAACTGAACATCCAGAACCCAATCGGGCAGATGACACCAGCGGCGATGTAGAACGGGACTGTCCGGATCGTCGCGGCGAGTGCAAGTGAACCGAGGGATGCGGCGAGGACCAACAGGCCGTAGACAAACTGGGCGCCTTCGCTCTTAATTTGTCGCTTGATTGCATTGCGTCGGTCGGCGGTTCGTTGGATATTGGCTTCAGGGTCATCACCCAGCAGCCAAGCTGAGCCGGGGTCGTCTGGATCGAACTCAAAGTCTAGCTCTGGCTCTCGCACTGGATTGAGTGCGGCACGGAGGAGTTCCGGATCGGTATCCGGCATCAACTCCCGTCGCTTCGGTTGGTCTCGTTCACTCATAAAAAAATCCCACTCACGAAAAGTTCAAAATAATCAGTATTCTACATTGAATGATCGGCCTGAGATCGCTCCGATCATTATTTTCATACATTCTTATATGTAATCGGGGTGTGCGGTCCCCGGCCTGTACCATTCTATTCGAAATTGCTGAACGCCGGTTTCATAGGTGTACTGCATTTCAGCCGTTCTCCTGACGGAGAAGGTCAGGTTTTTTGGCCCGATGGGGTATTGAACCATGCTTGGCTATACTTCGTAGCACGCGGATGGAATCGCCGTATCCTGATACAGATCGGGTTTATCAATCAAGATAAAGGAAAGAACGCATGTTTAGAGATCACCGAATCGTCCTTGCCGCCGTACTCTCGCTCAGCGGGATGGGGTCATTGGCAACTGCAGAAGAAATGACCACGACGACCAGTTCACTGTTCAGTATTGAAACTTCGATTGAACAGATCGCGGATCAGTTGACCGGGACTTGGATGACCGCCGATCCGATCGAGACCCAGCAAAGCGAAGACGGGAAGTCGGTTGATGTGTCCATGATGATGAGCATTGCCCCGGTCGCAATCGAGGGCATGGACAACACCATGTATGTCGAGAGTTCGCTCTCCAACTCGACCTGGGCGCCGTTCCGCCAATCGATCTTCCAACTCTACGAATACAAAGGCAAAGTCCGGTTGCGGACCTACACGATGGCGCTGAGCACCGAAGCACAAGGCGTGCTGAACGGGTTGACCGCCGCTCCATCGCAGTTTCCCGCCCTCAGTAAGGATCAACTGATCGCGACGCTCGATGTCGAGCTCAAAGCGGCTGGTGCTGGGTTCAGTGGTTCGACTCCATACCCATACCCGACCGGGGTCATGGGGGCTGTGGAAATGACGAGTTCGGTCGCGTTCGATGGAAAGACGCTGACTGTTGCGGATCGTGGGTACGACGCTGATGGAAACATTGTGTGGGGAGCGGATGAAGATTCGTCGTTTGTCTTTGAACAGGTCGAGCCGTACGCGGTTGCGACGGAGCGTGAGCGTGGGTTGGTGGTGATTGATTATCCTGCAACCTACTCAGAGATGGTCGTTCAAGACGGCGACGAGATGCATGTCCACTACTGGGGCTACCTCCCGGATGGCACCGTCTTTGATACAAGCTACAAGCGTGGTGCTCCGTTCGTGTTCATGTATCCACCGGGTGCTCGCGCCATCGACGGCTGGGGCATGGGTATGGACGGGCTCTCCAATGGTGCACGGCGCAAGCTGATCATCCCGTCGGATATCGGGTACGGACCAGGCGGGAATCCGCGTGCAAACATCCCTGGCGATTCGACGCTGTACTTCAACATCAATCTTTCGCACTTGGATCGTCCAGAAGCAAGTTCAGAAGCAACTTCAGAATCGGGCGAAGCCTCGTCCACAGATGACGCTGCGGACGCCGACGAATAAGATGACGCATCAGGTTTCAGCGCCGACGGGTGGTGTTGTGAATCAGCCGTTTGGTCGTGAGGGTCATGCTTAAGCAACGCCACCAACTCTTTGTCACACTGTTCGCGTGCACCGACGGGGCATCCGCTGTGGGTGCTTGCGCGCTTGCATGGCTGGTCCGCCGTGAGCGATACGGCGTCTTTGAGGAAGGTTCAGCGGGGTACCTTCAGGATTCGATGACGGCTCTTGTCGTGCCGATCTTTATTTTCACGATGTACTCGTTGGGGCTGTACCGCCCGCGCCGTGATCAAACACTGCTCAGCGAGGTTGCTCGCGTGGTGCAGGCATCGATCGTCGCGATGGTCGCGGTCATCGTACTGACCTGGCTGACCGGTGGGCACCGGATGCCGACGATGCAGACGGTTGGCCCGGTGCTTCCCGCGGAGTTCTTTACCGAACCATTCCGGTTCCAGATGCTGATGTTGTCGTTGTTCCTCCCGGTGATACTGAGTCTTCAGCGGCTCTGCGTGCGTCTTGTGCTTCGCGCTTTGCGCCGCCGCGGACGCAACACGCGGCATGTTGCGGTCCTCGGGATTGGTCGGCTCGGACAGATCACCGCTCGCACGCTCGAACGCAACGCGTGGACCGGGCTTCGTGTGTCCTACTTCATTAGCCATCACGAGCAAACCAACCGCGCGATATGCATCGATAAAGAGATCAAAGGTGGGACGCGCGAGCTTGAGCTGATCCTTGAGCGGTACCCGATTGATGCGATCTACATTGCGCTTCCCAACGCGATGTCGCCGCAGCTTCCTCAGATTTTGCAGCGGCTCGAGCGGTTCGCGGTGGATGTGCGTTTGATCCCGGATGTTCGCCTGAAGTACCTGCCTCAGTCCATGGCGGTGTCCGAACTTGAGGGCATGCCGATCCTCAGCTATCGCGAGAGCCCGCTCTCAGGGATGGGGGGGATTCTTAAACGGCTCATTGATATTCTCGGATCGATTGTTGGTCTGGTGGTGTTCTTCCCGGTGATGCTGGTTGCGGCGGTATTCATCAAGCTGAGTTCACCGGGGCCTGTGATTTTCCGTCAGTTGCGGGTTGGCCTCGGTGGCGAGGAGTTCTGGATCTACAAACTCCGCACCATGGCCGGGAGTTCAAATCACGGCGACGCGGCGTGGACCCAGGAGGGCGACCCAAGAATCACCAAGATCGGGCTGTGGTTGCGCCGAACAAGTCTTGATGAGATCCCGCAGTTGTTCAATGTGCTGATCGGGGAGATGTCGCTGGTTGGACCGCGTCCTGAGCGTCCAGAACTGATCGACCGGTTCCGCGAGGACTGGCGTGGGTACATGATCCGCCAGCATGTGAAAGCTGGGATGACCGGCTGGGCGCAGGTCAACGGGCTGCGTGGGAATACGAGTCTTCGCAAGCGTCTCCAGTATGATCTGTTTTATATTCGGCACTGGTCGATTCTGTTTGATATGAGAATCTTGGTGATGACGATTGGGCGCGGATTCGTACACAAAAACGCCTATTAAAAACCGAACAAAGATGGATAGTTTGCAAATTTGTACCATTCGAACCCCCCCAAGGTTGCGAAGTTTCGGTGAAATCTGTATAAAGGTACCAAGGACATGAAAGGGCGTTCGTGTGGGACCCCTCTAACTAGCCGTGTCACCACTTGATCTTGTCGGTTTTCAGTTTTGCTCGGGAACATTCTGGGCCACAGTGCGAATAGATCGTCAAGGACAATGACACACCACGCGGATATGCGTGAAAGAAACACCCAAGATTGAACTGATCGGCATGAACGCCGAGTCCAGCAATCTGAGAACAACAAGACGGAGGTTGTCGTGGTAAGACAAGACAATAGACAACGCAAGGCATTTACCCTTATCGAACTTCTGGTGGTCATCGCGATCATCGCTCTGCTGATTGGCATCCTCCTTCCCGCTCTGGGACAGGCACGCCGCTCGGCACAGAATGTCGTGGCGCAGGCCAATGCTCGCTCACTCAACACGGGTGCCGCGAACTACGCCGGTGACTCAGACGATGCGATCTTCAGCTTCACATGGCGTGGCGGTGAGTCATATGTCAACCTGAAGAACGGTAATTTGAAAGAGGCACCGAATGATCAGACCGCTGCCGCGTGGCAGGTCCAGAACATTCTCCAGCGGGCAACCGGCCGGCTTACGGGGCAAGGTTCATTCATTGCACCTACAGAGCGCCTCATGCACCGCCGCTATTCGCACCTTGTGCTGCTCGATTACCTGACCGACCGTCAGCCCGAGCCGATCGCCGCTTCGCCGTTCGATAAGAACCTGATCAACTGGCAAGAGAACCCACTCGAGTATCTGGAGCCTGGCAACTCGTTCCCGTATGGCAATGGTCAACCTGATGAATCTGGCTACGACGATGATGGCAGTTGGGGTGTAACAGCAATCAAACAGTTGTGGCCGTTCGCTTCAACCTACCAAATGGTTCCAGCATCCTGGAACACGGATGGTATCAATGGAGCCACGACCTATATTCCCATCGATAGCACCCCGCACCTCTTCACATCGTCAGATGGGAGCGCACCGAAGCTTGGTCGCCGCAAGATGACACATGTCGCTCACCCATCGGGTAAGGTCATGATGTTCGAAGAGTTTGACCGCTTCTCAGATCCTGCCGGACTCTACTTCGCATACCCCGAAGCCAAGGCGAACCTCGCGTTCTTCGACGGCTCCGTGCGTCAAGAAGAAACTCAGGATGCGAACCCAGGCTGGAACCCAGCGACACCAAACGTGCCTTGGCTCCAAGATTATGTCCCGCTGGATACCTTCCCGCTTCCAAAGGGTGGGCTTGGCGATCAGACCACATACTGTCAGCGCTACCGCTGGACACGCAACGGTCTCCAGGGTATCGACTTCGGTGGTAAGGATGTTGGTACTCGCGGTCTCGATGCAATCACCGATCCTGACTGCGTCGAATAAGATACGACATCAATCGTGAATACGAAGACCCCATCTATCTGGTGGGGTCTTTTCTTGTGTTGAATACGCGGTTGGTTGACATACAAAAAACGCTCCGGCTTGGGGGCTCAGAGCGTTGGTTCGTGGAGACGAAGTCTTCTTTGGTAGTAGGCCCGTTGGGCCTGAGGGATCAAGGACCCATGCGCTTGTAGCGGCGGAGGCGTGCGAGGTTGGTTTCAATCTCTTGCTCCCAGTACACCACATCGATCGCGTTCTCGTAGCCGTCAACGATGGAGGGCATCTCCATCGACTCCGCTTGCATCATGATGCGTTTGTACATCCCGAGGTGCTTCTTCATGCTCTGCATTGATGCGCCTCTGTGAGAGATGCGGGTGGTGCTGCTGTAATCAATCATGTCGGAACTGAATGAGGTCAGGGTCGCGGTGAGGCGATTGCGGAGCACTTTGCATTTCTTGATGTCCCGGTCAGACAGGGTTTGTCCGATGTCTCCTGCTGAGTCCCATTTCTCGAAGCCATGCGCGGTTGCGAAGGATTCGAGGGATTTGGAGTCCATTTCAGTCACAATGCCGTATTTGGCGGCTTGTTCCGTTGTGAGGGTCAGGATGGTGTTGGGGCCGTCGATGGTCTCGTATCCTCGTGGGAGGTTGTCTGAGGAGTTGGTGAGGGTCCATTCGCCGTGATCGCGGAACGCGTAGACCTCGGCTTCTGAGAGCATCATCGCTTGGACCAAGAAACGGGAGTGCCCGTTGGCTTCGGCGGCTGAACCCAGTTTCGACGCCATGATCGAGGTCATCTTCTTATCGACTTCCGCTGAACCGGTGCTGTCGGTCGAATAGACGACCGCACCACCGAAATCCGCTCCTGGAGCCATAGAGATGGTTTCGCACCAGAACGCGGGCCAGATCGAGGCGCTGATCGCATGCTCGATGAGCATGTGGTAGGTCAGGTCGTCGGAATAGCGTTCCATGACCGCGACCATGTCCTGAGCGGCCCAGACTTCCCCGCCTGGGGAGTTGATCCGGAAGACAATGTCGGTGACCCCGTTCTCGATCGCCCACTCTAGGGAGCTCTTGACGGCGAGGGGGTAGATGTCCTGTCCGAAGGTCCCGGTCAGCGGGACCTCCATCAGCAGCTGGTAGCCCTCTCGTTTGAGCGATACTTTCTCTGCCTTGTCGTCTGAATCAGACTTTGGGATACTGAGTGTGGTTCTCGGGGCATCGGTGCTCGAAGCCGGAGTCGCGGTCAGCGGCGTACGCGAGACTGAGCGGACATCACGAGCGCTGAGGGTCAAGCGGGTGCTGATGCCGTGGACCTCGGTTTCGATGATCACCTCTCGGCGATTCTCGGAGATGACGGTGCCTTCGTAGACAGTCCCATCGCGGAGGATCACCTGATCACCGATCGCGGTGCCACCGATGCACGCAAGGGCAATCCCGGCGGCGAGCGCGAGTGTAGATGGCTTCAGGGTTCTTTTTTTGGTGTTCATATGTATGGTCCCAGTTGATATTTGGAGACAGGCCACGATGGGCAATGAATATATCTGTCGCAATAGTCTACCAAACAAGCGGCTGCGTGCCAAGAGGGAAGGGCAGAAGTCTACAGTTTGTTCGTGAATTTACACTATCAAGTCATCGTGGTCGGGGGCGGACACGCCGGTGTTGAAGCCGCGTGGGCTGCTGCGAATCGGCTGGGAACGCCCGGTTCTGTAGCATTGGTGTCACTTGATACCTCGAAAATCGGGGTGATGAGCTGTAATCCAGCAATTGGGGGGCTCGCGAAGGGTCAGCTCGTCCGCGAGATCGATGCGATGGGGGGGCTGATGGGGCTGGTCGCGGACGCGACGGGGATCCAGTTCAAACTTCTGAACACTTCGAAGGGGGCCGCGGTTCATGGACCGCGATGCCAATCCGACAAGCACGCGTATGCGCGGACGGTCCAAGCGTTCATCAATGCTCGGCCTGAGATTGATGTCATCGAGGGGGGCGTTGAAGAGATCCTGACCGAGACCACCAGCGACGGGCAATCCGCACGAGGGGTGGTGATCCGCACTCCAGCGGGCGAGCGGATCGAGCTGAGTTCGCCATCGGTTGTGCTGACCACAGGGACCTTTATGCGTGCGATCATGCATCGTGGGACGGACACGACTGAGGGGGGTCGTGAGGGCGAGGACGCCGCGAATCCGATTTCTGAAGCGTTGTCGGGTCTTGGGTTTGAGCTTGGACGGCTCAAAACAGGCACACCGCCAAGACTCAACCGCAACACGATCGATTGGGATGCGCTCCCAATCCAAGACGGCGATGAAGACCCGATGCCATTCTCTGAACTGTCGCGCGGGGGTTGGGAGATCGGAGAGGTGCGGTGCGACCGGTTCCCGCTGATCGAGCAGGTTTCGTGCCGGCAGACGAATACTGGTCCGGGATCGCATGATTCGATCCGCGCCAATCTTGATCGTGCGCCGATCTTTACAGGGCAGATCGGGTCTGCGGGACCAAGATATTGCCCGAGCATCGAGGACAAGGTGGTTCGGTTCGCGGAGCGTGATCAGCACGGCGTGTACCTTGAACCGGAGTCGCACGAGTCGGACTGGGTGTATTGCAACGGGATCGCGACGAGCTTGCCCCGTGATGTGCAGGACACGATTGTGCATTCGATGCCGGGGTGTGAGAACGCTGAGATTCTGATGTATGGATACGCGGTCGAGTACGACATGGTGCGGCCGCATCAGATGTATGTGACGGGGCAAACACGCCGGGTTCCCGGGTTCTTTCTCGCGGGACAGATCAACGGCACCAGCGGGTACGAAGAAGCGGCGGCGCAAGGTTTGATCGCGGGGATCAACGCGGCGATCCACGCACAGAATGCGATTGCCCCGCAGTCTCAAGCCGAGCCATTCTCGTTTGGTCGATCGCAGGCGTACATCGGTGTGCTGATGGATGACCTTGTGACGAAGACTCCGCGCGAGCCATACCGGATGTTTACGAGCCGAGCGGAGTATCGCTTGCTGTTGCGTGCGGACAACGCGCCGGACCGGCTGACCCCGCTTGCGATCGAGCTTGGTTTGCTGGATCATCACGAGCTGGGCTTGCAACGCAAAGCCCACTTTGAACGGCGGATGAAGATCGTCGAGCAGGGACGGGCGTTGATGGACTCGACCGTCGATGGCGAGAAGATGGTGTGCGATCGTGTGCTTGAGCCGGAGTATGGGGTTGAGGATTTGATTCGTGCGATCGGGCCGGCGTTGGGTGAGTCGTTTGGAGAGATTGATCCTGCGGTCTATCAGACACTGCATGCACATCGTCGGTATGAGCCGTATGTCAAACGGCAGGTCATCGAGATCCGTCGGCACAGCGAGATGGAACACAAACCCATCCCGGAGTGGATCGAGTACGAACCGATGGGGTCACTCCGTACCGAAGCACGCGCGGCACTCGGTAAATATCGTCCGACGACCTTTGGGCAGGCATCGCGCCTTGAGGGGATCACGCCTTCGGATTTGACGCTGCTGAGCGTGCTTGTGAAGCGGGCCCGCGCCGAACGCCGGGATTTGATCTGATTGGTCTTAGTGTCCCAGCATCCGGAGCTCATCGCGGAGAATCGCGGCGAGCTCGAAGTTCTCTGAGACAATCGCGGCTTCGAGCCGTTGACGGAGCTCGGCACGCTGGCTGACGGGGAGTTTGGGGACCAGGCTGTCACGCATCTCGCGGAGCATGTCCACTTCCCCGGCTTCCTTGAACTCTTCCTCTTGACCGGTCGCTTCGTAGTAGAGCTTGAGGGCTTCGATCCCCTCGTCGATCGCATGGATCGCGGCTTTGTTCTCTTCGTGCTTGACAGCATGGCTCGCAAGCGCCCGCGCCCGCATCATCATGACATAGGGGCGGTGGCCTTCCATCGCGGTTTGGTCGTCCTCTTCGATCGCATAGTCCCGGAAGAGATCGAGGACACGGAGGTTCCGTGAGGTGTCCCGTGCGACGCTCTCAAAGTCCTCAAGGACCAAGAGGGCAATGTAACGGTGATAGTACTGCTGGGCCTCCTCGCGGAGCTGACGGCACTCATCGGGGGTCAAGAACCGCTCATGCTCGGTTTCTTCGCTGTCAGAGAGCTCGAATGGTGAGATTTCGTCGGATTCGGGGTCCAGTTCGGGTTCCAGATCCGAATCGGAAGCGGCTCCCTGACCCAGCATTTTGGTCAATCGGGCTTCGTGGTACTCGAGATAGGAGTCGGTTTCGTGGGGGCGGGCCCCGTCGGGACGCCCATCGAGCTTCATTTGGAGCATTCCGAGGTCCAATCGGACCTGAATTCGGGGTTCGTGGTCTTTGCCTTCAATCAGCCGAACGGAGATTTGTCCTGGGACAAAGGGCCATTCTTCAAGGAGTTTGGAGATATCTCGTTGCACACATAATCCTGACTTCGAAAGAGGCGAATTGGAGAGTATGGTCTCATTATCGGGGGATGCCAATAAAAATCTGGAAAGACCGATCACATTTGCAAATTACTCGATAATCGGCTCAAGCGGTGCAATCAGACGGTATTTGGGATCAGATAATTTGATAGAAAATGCCCGAGTTCAGGGGAAAACACTTTTACCCGATGGAACAGATCGTGTACGATGACGAACAGTGAGGTGAGTGAGAGTTCATCTCGTTTCCGGCGGCACTCGCCGCGGAAAGGATGGGTAGGAAAGTGAGTACAAAAATGCGTTCGTCCAATTCTGGCGTGAAGTCACCGCTGCAGGTATACCTGCACGATATCAACCGCCACCCCCTGCTGACAGCGGAACAAGAGAAAGAACTCGGATGGAAAATCATCAACGAGCAATGTCCAGTTGCGCGTGAAACGATGATCCGTTCGAACCTTCGTCTCGTTGTTTCGATCGCGAAGAACTACAACAACCGCGGATTGCCGCTCAACGATCTTGTCGAAGAAGGCAATATCGGTCTGATGCGAGCCGTCGAGGGGTTTGACCCAGCGCAGGGCGCTCGGTTCAGCACCTACGCGAGTTGGTGGATCAAGCAAGGCATCAAGCGTGCGTTGATCAATGCCAATCAGCCGATCCATATCCCGGCATACATGGTTGAGTTGATCGCGAAGTGGAAGATGCATGCCCGCCGGATTCAGTCCGAAACGGGTCATGAACCAAGCATCGAAGAGCTCGCTGCAGCGATGGATCTTCCTGTCAAGAAGATCCTCATCATCAAGCGTGCGGTCAAAGCGTTCAGCGCTCCAAACCAATCTCCCGCCGGCAGTGACGGCGAATCGGTTGGGCTGGGCGAGTTGGTCGCGGATTACCGGAACACCACTGCTGAAGAGCAAACCCTCGAAGCGGAAGAACTCGGTATTCTTCGTCAGTTGATGGAAACCATCGACGAGCGTGAAGCACAGATTCTTCGTTTGCGGTTCGGTCTTGATGGTGCTGAGCCGTTGACACTCAAAGAGATCGCGGCGGATGTCGGGATCTCCCGCGAGCGTGTGCGTCAGATCATCGAGGAGTCGCTGTCGCGTCTCCACGAGCGGATCAGCGACGACAAGCCGAGCCAGTTCTACCGTCGTGATGACGCGTTCGAGAATCTGGATAAGCCAGAACCAAGCGAAGATCGCCGGTTCATTGGTGACGCTCAATCAGCGACCGCTGCTGGCTAAGCCCAGTCAGACCATTTCATAAGAGACAATCACAGGCCAATCCATCCCGGATTGGCCTGTTTCTTTTGTGTGACTGGTTTCTCGGCTACGATTGAACCCGATTTCCCAGATGCCGCACCGCTTGGAATAGTCAACGGTATTGGGGGGTTGTTGAGAGTCCCGAGGTCGGGGCAGGAACATGCACGAACGGAGATCAGATTTGTCCAGCGAAACTTCAACACCAGTCCACAAGCTTGTCATCATCGGTTCGGGTCCTTCAGGGTGGACCGCCGCGATTTATGCCGCTCGTGCGAATCTTGATCCGGTTGTATATGTCGGGGTTGCCAAGCAGGACCCCGGACCGGTTCTTCCCGGCGGACAGCTCATGCTCACGACCGATGTTGAGAACTACCCAGGATTCCCCGAAGGCATCGCGGGTCCTGAGATGATGATGAAGTTTGAAGAACAAGCCCGTCGCTTTGGGACTCAGGTCGTCGGTGAGGACATCACCAAGTGCGAGTTCTCAAGCGATGGGACCCCACACACCCTGCACACCTCTGGCGGCGGAACGATCCAAGCCAACGCGGTGATCATCTCGACCGGTGCAACAGCAAACTGGATCGGGCTCGATTCAGAGATGATGCTCGCGCAGAACGGTGGGGGCGTCAGCGCGTGTGCGGTGTGCGATGGTGCACTCCCGATGTTCCGTGATCAGCATGTCGCGGTCGTGGGTGGTGGGGATTCAGCGATGGAGGAAGCGACCTTCCTGACCAAGTTCGCATCGAAGGTTTCGGTGATTCACCGCCGGGACGAACTCCGCGCCAGCAAGGTGATGCAGGAGCGATTCCTTGCCAAACCAAACGCTGAGGTGCTGTGGAACAAGGGTGTGATCGATTGCTTGTCAACCCCGGATCAGTACGGCAACGAGAAGATTCACGCAGTCAAACTCAAGGACACCGTCACCGGTGAAGAATCCGAACTGACAATCAAGGGCTTGTTTGTCGCGATCGGGCACCGTCCCGCGACCAAGTTCCTGCAGGACACGGCTCTGGCGTTTGACGATGCGGGGTACATTGAGCTGAAGGATCGTTCGAGCAAGACCAACATTGAGGGTGTCTTTGCCGCCGGTGATGTTGCGGATTCGACCTATCGCCAAGCGATCACCGCTTCCGGGATGGGGTGTGCCGCGGCGCTGGATGCTGAGCATTGGCTTGCGTCCAAAGACCTGATCTAATCGATCCGAATAGGATCAATCAATGACAAAGAAAGAGGGCACCCGTTTGGGATGCCCTCTTTTGATAGGTTCATGTCATGAGACTCGGATCTCAGTTTTCTTCGTATTCTGCGAGCCGAGATTCGAGTTCAGCGACGGCGTTCTTGCCGCCTTGTTCGTCATCGAGCTTGGCGAGTTCGATTGCTTTTTTTTGCCATTTGATTGCCGAGACGGTGTCGCCGGTCTTGTGCATACCGAGTGCGTAGGTGTCGATGACGCCCCAGTCTTTCCACTCGGTCAGGGTGCATGCGATCGCGGCGGCTTTGAGCGCGGTCTGGTAGTCCTTCATCCCGATTTCTTCCGCTTCGGAGTTGAGGAGCATCCACGCGACAGCGTTGAGGCCACCCGAATCCTCGGCGAAGTGGTCGTCGATCAGGATGTTCCCGATCTTGCGTGCGGTCTCGATGTCTTCCCCGCTTTGGAGGGACTGGGCCATGGTCTGGAATCCAGCCATCAGGACCTGGTTGTTCCAAGCGTCTGCACCTGCGGCGGCGCTGTCGAACTCACCGGATACCACAGATTGCAGTGGTTCGTCGATCTGCATCGGGTGACCGATCCACGCGATTTTGGAGTTCCCATCCACGATGAACGCGGCGGGGATCCCGCCTTGTCCGGCGGCGGTCATCCAGTTGTCAGCCATGGAGCTACCGTCTTCGATCGCGACGGTGTAGCTCATGCGATCGCCTTGTTTTTCGACGAACGCTTCGACCATGTCCATGCGTTCTTGTCCTTGCTCGCGTTCCCAGACATTGACTCCGATGAAGCGGACATCATCGCCGTAGTCGGCTTGGGTTTCCGAGAGGTGGGGGAAGGCGGCGATGCAGGGGCCGCACCATGTTGCCCAGAACTCGACGACATAGACTTGACCTTTTTCGAAGGAATCGACGGAGTCGCCTTTGATGAACTTGGCGATGGTCAACTCAGGTGCGGACGATCCGACCCAGAGTTCAGGCTTCTGAAGATCGGGGAGGATGTCTTCAAGGGTTTCTTTGTGGGCTGCTTTGGTATCTGGATTAGACAGAGTATTCATCGCGAGTGCCGAGGTTGGAAGTCCTGAGAGGACGGCGAGCCCGCCCAGCGTGGCGATCAGTGTGGCTGTGTATTTCATGGAAGCTCCGTATGTGATCCGCTGTGGCCATATCGACGCCGGTTGGAGAGGATCTGAGTGTTGATTGTGATTCTATCTACAGATTGTACCAACTCGTGAATCGGCGAGTTGCTTCCCAAAATAGAGATTCTGGATCTAAATGGGGATTATTTGGGTAAATCCGCTTCGCCGATGAGCCGGAATCCCTTGTTGCGGAGGATTTGTCCCGCGAGGGTCTGGTCATCCACAGCGATCGCGATGGTGGGGGCCCCCCCGGTATCGAGCATCAGGGCGTAGGCGAACGCAATGTTCATCTCGACACCGAGGAGGTAGAGACAAAGCTTGGAGAGCGTATGGCCTTGGGAGAGTTCCACAACGAGCACCTCGTGCTCAGCGAATGCGAGACCATCGTCTTTGAGGATTCGACGCGCGACATGCGCATGGTTGGTGATCAACCGGACCACGGCATGATCTGATGCTTCATGGACGGAAACGGCACAGATCTGACACTGGGATGCTTCGTCGAAGTTCTCGACGAGATCGAGCATCTTGCCGACTTTGTTGGGTAGGAACACACTGAACTGGACCATCGTTGGCGGAGAAAAACAAGAGGTCGTCTCGAGTGGGCATCCTGCTTCGCTCATGTGATCTGGTCTCCGGTTCATGTGACTCTAGGAAAGATAGATTGAACCATACCAACAGCGCTTTCGCAACCCAAGAGATCGAAAGTGGACAAAGAAATGAAGTTTCAGTGCGAAAAACCGGGATAAGCCGCGGAAATGTGCAGGTCGATTATGCGGAGAAGCTTGAACCACAGCCGCAGCTGCTGGTCGCGTTCGGGTTGTTGAACACGAATCCGCGGCCCATGATCTCGTCCTTGAAGTCGACGGTGACGCCGCTCAGGTAGAGGAGACTCTTTGGATCGACGATGACCTTGATTCCGTGCTGCTCGAAGAGCTCGTCGGAGTCCTTCTGGGTTTCGGTGAGGTCGAGGAGGTAGCTGAATCCTGAGCAGCCGCCGCCTTTGACACCGACGCGGAGACGGACCTTCTCTGGGTCGAGCTCTTGCTTGGCGATGATGCCTCGGATTTCGTTTGCGGCGAGTTCGGAGATGATGACCGAGTCTTGTGCGGTGGGTGTTTCAGTGGACATGGTGACCTCTTTTTCTGATCTGCGACCTTGGTGGTCTACAGGAGTATCTATGGCTTCTATCGGTATCCGGTTCGCTGATCTTGAGTGTGGATCAGCTGTTGTGCTTGGACTTGTAGTCCGAGATTGCGGCTTTGATCGCGTCCTCAGCAAGGACCGAGCAGTGGATCTTGACCGGTGGGAGGCTCAGCTCTTCAACGATCGCGGTGTTCTTGATTTCCATGCCCTCGTCGAGGGACTTGCCTTTGAGCCATTCGGTCGCGAGCGATGAGCTTGCGATTGCCGACCCACATCCGAAGCACTTGAACTTCGCGTCTTCGATGACTCCGGTGGAGTCGTTGACTTTGATCTGGAGTTGCATGACATCGCCGCACTCTGGAGCGCCGACGAGTCCTACCCCGATCTCTGCGGATTCTTTGATTTCTTTTTGGGTACCGAAGGTCCCAACATTGCGTGGGTTTTCGTAGTGGTCGATTACTTTTTCGCCGTATGCCATGGTGTACACCTCTCAGGTGGTTGTGTTCTATCTGATCAACCCAGTGGTGGGGTGGTCTATTCCATATCTCAGTCCGTGTGGACTGACAATGCCATTCTCAGCCCCGGGGGCTGACGATGCTTCATTCAGCCCCGGAGGGGGCTGACAATGCTAGTGCGCTGCCCATTCGATCTTGGAGATGTCGATCCCCTCGTTGTGCATGTCGTAGAGCGGGGAGAGCACGCGGAGCTTCTGGACCGCTGCGATGATCTTGTCGCCTGCGTAGTCGATCTGCTCTTTGGTGGTCCAGCGTCCCATTGAGATGCGGAGCGAGGAGTGGGCGAGGTCGTCGCCGATTCCCAGTGCTTTGAGGACATAGCTTGGTTCGAGCGATGCGCTGGTGCATGCTGACCCGGAGCTGACTGCGATTTCTTTGATCGCCATCATCAGGGATTCGCCTTCGACAAAGCCGAAGGAGACATTGGTGATGTGGGTGAGGCGACGGTCGCGGGCGCCGTTGACCTGGACGACATCGAGTGCGTTCTCGATCTTGGATTCGAGTTCGTTGCGGAGGACGAGGAGGCGTTCGCGTTCGTCGTCCATGGTCTGGGCGCAGAGTTCGCACGCTTTCCCGAGTCCGACGATGCCAGTCACATTGAGGGTGCCTGAGCGGAAGCCGCGTTCTTGACCGCCGCCTTCTTGGAGCGCGGTCAGACGGATGCGTGGCTTGCGACGACGCACATACAACGCGCCGACACCTTTGGGGCCGTACATCTTGTGACCTGAGAGGGAGAGCAGGTCGATGTTGTCGGTCTTGACATTGGTTGGCATTTTGCCGACCCATTGGGTTGCATCGGTGTGGAAGACTACATTCTTGCTGTGGCAGAGCTCGCCGATTTCTGGGATCTCGTTGATGGTCCCGAGTTCGTTGTTGGCCCACATGATGGTGACGAGGATGGTGTCTTCACGCAGCGCGTCTTCGATCATCGCTTTGGTGATGAGCCCGTCGTGTCCCGGCGCGAGGTAGGTGACATCGAAGCCCTCTTTTTCAAGACGCTTGCACGGATCGAGCACGGCTTTGTGCTCGTGGATCGCGGTGATGATGTGGCCGCGACCGGTTTGGCCGGCGGGTTTCTTCGCGTACATGTTCGCGGCGCCCTTGATCGCGAGGTTGTTGGACTCGGTTGATCCAGAGGTGAAGATGATCTCTTTGGAATCCGCGCCGATCAGATCAGCAATCTGTTGGCGTGCGGTCGCAACGCCTTTCTCCGCGGCCCAGCCGAAGCTGTGGTTGCGTGAACCGGGGTTGCCAAATGTTTCGGTGAAGTACGGCATCATCGCTTCAACCACGCGTGGATCGCATGGGGTTGTCGCGGCGTGGTCAAGGTACATGGGGAGTGTCACACTCATATGGGTATCCTCATTGTATTACGCCGGGGGGCGAAATAAGGACCTCGAGGTCCTGAGTCTTAGAATCATTCTATCTACGAAGATTGTAGTCTTGGTTGTCGATTCGAGCAATGGAATTGTGGAATCGTGAGCTGGAAAGGGAGCCCAGTTTTCTTGTTGGATCGGTATTGGAGTTGAATGGCGTATTTGAGTTGGTCAGGAAGCGTGGTAGCGCATGGTGACCCGATTGCCTTGTGTGTTGTAGAGCACTTCGGTCATGTACGCTTTCATGAGCATGACGCCTCGTCCGAATGGCTTGGAGAGGTTTTCCATGAGCGTTGGATCGGGGAGTTTCTCGGGTACGAACCCGGGCCCCTGGTCTTCGACGGTGATCTGGATTTCGCCTTTGGAGACTGCGTACTCGACGATGATGGGGACATCGCTCGCGAGGTTCTGGTGCCCGTGGACGAACGCGTTGGTAATCGCTTCTTCGATCGCGAGCCGAACCGCGAAGATCGCGGCGTCCTTGAGTCCCGCGTCAGCCGCGAGCAGAAGGATGTTGTCGATCAACTCTGTGATCGCTGCGCGATCGTTGAGGAGTTCGATCTTGTCGGTGTTCGGGATGCGTGCGTTTGGGTCGCCCATGATTGGGGATGCTTGCTCTCGGTTGAACTGCGTTGACGGAGAAGTCGTGGCGGTGGGTCAGTTGAACTGTTCCATCGCTTCATTGAGTGTGTCGTGGATGTTGAAGAGTTTGTTGAGCCGGGTGATTACGAAGACCTCGTAGATCTGCGGGTCGATATTGGCGAGGCGGAGCGTGCCGCTCTTCTCTTTGGTTTTGTTGTTGATGGTGATCAACGCGCCCAGAGCTGCGGAGGAGAGGTGGTCCACATTTGCAAAGTTGATGAGGATCTGAGGCGTGTCATCGACTTCGATCAAGCCGCTGATCTCGTCGCTGATTGCTTGGATGTTTGCTTCATCAAGAATGTTGCGGTCGATAAACTCGACCTGCGTAATCTCGTCGATCTTGGTAACCCTGAGTCTTGAATCGGACATCGTTCATCTCCCATGCATGGAACAGCTGGTCTTGCGTCCAGAGTATAGTGCATCAGGGTTGGATTGGCGCGTGCTTGGAACGCATGATCGACACTCGGTGGGCGCAAAAAAACACGGGACACTTTGTTGTGTCCCGTGCGATGAATCTTTGATATCGGTGATCAGCTGCCGAGTTGATCCAAGAGGCCTGGGAAGTGGCGTTCTTCTTCTTCGTTCTGGATCAGGATTGTTGGCTTGAGCAGGACGAGGAGTGTTTTCTCTTCCTTGACATCAATCCGGTTTGAGAAGAAGCGTGAAAGTATGGGGATCTTGGAGAGGACTGGCACGCCGGTCTCGACTTCAACTTCGTCAATCAGACGCTGGCCGCCGAGCATGATTGTTCCTTGGTCTGGAACAGTTACCGTGGTGTTGATTTGTGTCGAGGTGACCGTTGGTTGCTGGATGGTACCGGTGAAGGTTGAAGCGTTGCCGGTTCCGCCTGCGCCACCGCCACCACCACCCGCGGCACCCTGCTGGGTGACAGTCCGGGGGTTACTGTCGAGGTCATTGTCCGAGAGCTGTGTCTGAATGGTCATGGTGACATAGCGGCGGTCAGCGGAGACCACACCAACGATGTCGAGCAGCACACCATCTGAGATGGTTGACAAGACGGGGTCAAACGCACCTGAGTTGGAGCCCGTGATCGGGGTCAGGTCGGATACATAAGTGGTCGTGGTTGCGACGGTGATGAACGCACGCTGGCCGTTGGTGAAGGTCAGGCGGGGCGCGGTGAGGGTCACCGAGCGTTGATCCGCTTGGGTTGCTTCAACAAGGAAGTCCACCTGGACATCGTCAAGGAATCGTGCGGTGACACCGAGCGCTGGGTTGGCACCAAGGATGTCGGCTGCGAAGGAACTCGCACCCGCGAGGGTTTCGGTGAGACCGAAGGAGTTCTGAGCGGCGCGGATGATGGACCACTGATCGTTTGGTAGACCGCCGCCGCCGTTGTTGCCTGGGCCCCAGACCGCTTGGTTTTGAGTGCCAATCGCGTCGGCAACGCCGTCACCATCGGTATCGACAAGCTGGAGACCGTTACCGGTCACATTGTCATTGAGGAGACCGGTGATGGGGTCAAAGAAGTCCGAAGGGAGCAGTGACGGATCGATAAGATTCGTGCGCTGGTACTCGGTGTTGTTGGCGTTGAAGTACATGTCGATGTCGAAGCCGATCTGCTCGAAGAAGTTCTGATCGACGGACATGAATCGGGTTTCGACATTGATCTGCACGGCACGCTGTGAGCGGAGCTTGTTGAGGAGCCCGATGACCTCGCGGTGGTAGCGTGGGGTTGTCGTGATGATGAAGTTGCCGTTGAGTTCGGTGAGTGAGCTGGTGTCGCCGCCTGCATCTGCCCAGCCGTCTGGGTCGACGCTTGCTTGGATGAGGTCAGAGATCGCGGTGACGCGGTCCCCTCGTGTTGCGAGGGTGACACCCTGTCCGCCGCCGGAGAAGGGGCTTTGGCCGGAGCCGCCGCCGCCGGAGCTTTGGATGTTGAACTGGGGCGCGTTATCAAAGTCGGGAACTTCGAAGAGCAGGTCGCGGACATCGTAGATTTCGAGGAGTGTGTTCTGGCGGAGGACATCGTCTGATGAGATCGTCAGGATGCCGTCTTGGACTGCCCAGCTTGCTGGGAGGACGGGGTCGGAAGCTTTGTCAAGGACGCGATCGAGGAGGACCTCGAGGGTGACATTGTTTAAGCGGAGGGTGATCGGGGAGTCCGGATCAACGCCGATATCTGCGAGTGATTCCCAGTCGGTATCGATGTCGAGGTTCGCGGTGGTTCCGATGAACGCGAGGACATCCTCGAAGGAGTTGTCGTCAAAGTCCACAGGCATCCGTGTTTCGCGGAGCTGGGTGAGGACGGCACGGTTGGATTCTGAATCGGCAAACTCGAGGGTCGATCCACGGCGGAAGCTGATCGCGGGCCAGTCGTCCGGGTAGTCGAGCAAGAAGTCTGGGAGGATCATGGCTTCTTGGTTGTTGAGCGATTCGTGTGCGTAGCTGAGGTTCTTGTCGCGTTGGAAGCCGAGGAAGTCGCGGTAGACGATGGTGTCGGCGATGATGTCTTTGAGGAGCAAGCCCGATGGGTTTGCGGGATCAAGGAACAAGATGTTCTCGACGATTTCCAGTGCTTCTTCGTACTTGAGTTCGGACTGGAGAGCACGGACACGCTCGAGCGATGCGAGCACACGCTCGTCACGCTGGTTGAGGCGCTGGTTTTCAAGTTCCAGTGTGCGTTGTTCGCGTTCGGCGGCTTCGGTTTCCAGACGGGTCTGGCGGAGCTGCTCTGCTCGCTGAGCGATGTTCGATGACATCGTGTCGAGCTGGGTGATGTACTGCTCGTAGGTTGCTTCGGGCATCACATCGCGGGCACGCTGGACTTCAAGACGGGCCTGGGCAACCAGGCCCGAAGCGACGGAGGTGTCACCCGATGCGAGTGCGGCCTTTGCTTGGCTGGTGAGGTTGTCGTAGGTCGCGGTGAGACGCTGCATGATGATGCTGCGTTCTTCGATCGGGTCTTGGAGGCCGCCCTCGCTTGGGCCGCCCTGAATACCGAGGGAAATCTCGACTTCATTGAGACGCTGTGCCGCTTGGGCGCGTTCTTCTTGGGAGATGTAAGAGGAGAAGTTCTTGAGCAGATCGTTGTAGGAGGTCAACGCGTCATTGAGACGGCGTTCTTCGAACGCGATGTCCGCGTTGGCAAGCAGGGTTTGGGCTTGGAACTTGCGAGCGGTTTCGACGAGGTCGACTTCTTCGGTTGGTTCGTCGCTTGCGTAGGAAGCGGTTGGCTCGACATCGACGATTTCGACATCGGGTTCGTCGCCGGTGACTTCGGTGGGCTGGGAGAGCATCTCTTCAGCGTTGGCGATGAGCCATTCTGAGCTTGATCCGGATTCTGGCGCGAGCATGCCCATGGATGGGGTTGCGGTGCCGAAGGTTTCGCCTCGGGTTTGTTCGAGGTCCGCGATGCGCGTGCGGTAGATGCTCAGCTTGCGTCGGGTCGGTGCATCAAGCTCAAGACCGAGCGAGCCGATCCGGTTGATGATGTTTTTGGAGCGGGTGTAGTCGCCTTGGTTGAATGAGTTGATTGCTGAGTCGAGTGTTGCTGGGATCAGCGGGAGGGCTTGATCGCGGCGAAACTTGATCTGATCGGTGATCGCGTTGGCGCGGTCGATCTGCTCAGGGGTGGACTTGGGAGAGTTGAAGACGGTCTGGGCTTGACGGTCTGCATCGACCAGCTGATCCATGCCCAGCGACTGTTGTGCTTTTTGGAGTGCAATATCGTGACGGTCTGTGCGTTGTATTGTTCGTTCGATCTCTGCAAGGAGCTTCCAGACGCGGGTGTCCTGCTCGTCACCGAGCGAGAGACCGGCTGGGGAGTCTTGGAGTGCTTGGACCAGAGCGCGGGCGCGGATCACTTGTCCCTGGGACACGAGATGCGTTGCACGATCAAGCACATCGGTCGCGTTGACACTTGCTGTGGCTGATGGGGAGATCACGGGGTCTGCATTCGCATGGGCGAATGAAGCCGCGGCTCCTGTAGTGGCGAGAAGCAAGGTCACGAATCGTTGTCTGCTGGGTGACATCCGGGATCACTCCGTTCAAGGTGTTTTGAGCCGGCACACCGGCCAACTACATATGGTTCTACTAATTGTGAGCGGTCACTATCATAGTATCCGCGATACAGCCATCGTGCACGCCGTCAGACGCGGGGAGACCGTAGGGGTGGACAATACCGGCATCGGGGTCAAATCGCAAATGGTTGGCATTATTTTGATCCCTATTCATCTGCAACAGCACGGATCGTCAATCGGTCACTGTCTGCAGCTGCCCATTTCTGGAGTTGGTGGTGTCCTACTGCCATCGAGTCCTGGTTGCACAGAAGCGGGGCTGTGCTTGACGAGCGATGCCTTCTCTATCCGCAGTACTGCGGACATGGTTTCCACGGAATCGAAACAGATTTTGTACGGATGATCGCCACCGCTCTTGCTGAATTGACTGGCGAAAGAACGCGTCAATTGGCGTGAATCGGTTCCGAATGATTGTTTAGTTGGATTGAGGATCTGATCCAGCTTCGTCGAATATCCAGCGGGCGCTCAGGATTTGAGCGGATTGTAAGTGTTTTCTAGAGAGTGATTTCCATGTTTTTGAGTTGGTATTTTCTGCCGAGACATCTTCTGGAAAGATCCGGTCCGCACTCATCAAGAGCAGGTCTGAAATCTCATTCTCAGATTCGACTTGATCGATCAAATCGTCCGCGGCTTGCAACGCCAACGATTCCGCTTGGAGCATGCATTCAGCGGTGCAGATCACCTCGGCGTACTGGGCGATCGGTTTTTGATCGGTTGAATACCGGAGCAGGCACCTGAAGTAGGTGATCCCCAGTTCGTTGCCGTCATCATCCAGATTGGTCTCGGGATCGATATTGAGGACCAATCCCCAGCTTTCTCGCGCGAGTTCAACAATTTCATCCGCGTTGAGCAAATCGGGGCGTTCGTTGGAAGTCATCAACACCGAACGGTGCTCGTGCGCGGCGGCATCGGCTCCGGCGGGTTCATCAATTGGCGCGAGATCAAACGCAGCGAGCAGCTTCTCGAGCTTGGGTCTGAGCTCGGGTTCGATCCGGATGGTCAGAATTTTATGTTCATCCACAAAGGAGTAGAAGAATGGCTCCTCGCTGACGGCGCCGAACCCGACCATGCCGTCCTCGAAAAAGAAATCGCGGTAGCGTTGGAGGAAGTTGGTGATTCGTTCTTGTCCGATGGGTTCGTACGCGATGTAGGGATCGATCTCGCGGTAGCGGTCGTGTCCTATATAGTCGAGGATCGGATAGATGCGCCCCGGCATCATCGCAAAGACCTGCACCCAGAGTGCTTCAAGGCGCGGGGTGCTGATAACGATGTCGTAGACATAGCGGTCGGGCCACGCTTCGACCTCGTCCATCCCATCCATACCTTCATCGCCGTCGGCGGGCTCAAACTCCGAGGTGTACCCCTCTTGCGGGATCATCACCTCGACGGGGTAGACGCCGAGCGGGAACTGGAAGCCTTTGATCGCTCGGCGTTTGATGGATTCATCGGACATGCAGCGTGACATTATGGTGAGGGCTCCGTGTGCTCCGGCCTTGGACCGTATCGCAGACCATAGGGTAGTCTTTGTCGCGGATTCTTGCTCGTGCGGTCGGATTCGGGCGGAATCGGTGACCGGCGCATACGCTTAGGGCATGACCCAAGAATCATCTGCCGAAATCACCGGAACTGACCTCCCATCGCTGGGATTGTTGATCGCGATCGCCGTGGGGAACAGCCGAACCCGGGTGGGCTCGTTCACTGAGAAGGAGTGCTTGAACCCGCAGTCCTTCGCGTCATCGGACGCCGATGCGATCGCTGCGAGGGTGAAAGAGATCATCGAATCCAATGCTGATGAGGATGATCGTGAGCCCACGATCGTGCTGTCTTCAGTGAACCCGAAGTTTGCCGATGAGGTCGAGCGGGTGACCCGGAAAGCGGTGGGGCAGAACATTTACCGGCTCGGACGGGATTTCCAGATCCCGATCAAGCACACCTTGACGGAAACGGGAGAGATGACCGTTGGTCAGGATCGGCTCCTGTGCGCGATCGGCGCGTTCGATCAGCTCAAACAGGCGTGTGTGGTCATTGATGTCGGGACCGCGGTGACTGTGGACTTTGTGGACGGGACCGGGGTTTTCCATGGCGGGGCGATCTTCCCGGGTCTCTCCATGATGCTCTCATCGCTGCATGAAGCGACCTCGAGTCTTCCCAAGGTGGTGTATCGCAAGCTTGATCCGACCTCGAAGGAGCCTGGCAAGCAGACGGACGAAGCGATCCTGCTCGGGGTCACCTATGTGATTCAGGGCGCGGTGCGGTCGCTGACCGAGCGGTACGCGGAGCACTATCAGGGATACCCAAAGACCATCGTCACCGGCGGGGACATGGGCGTGCTGGAAGAAGACGAAGCGATCGACGCGTTCATGCCCGACCTGCAGCTCCAAGGCATCCGCATCGCATGCACGCAGCTTTTATCGATGGATGAAGATGATGCGGAAGATGAGTGAATCGTGAACGCTGGTTCTTGCATGGCAACCCATCGGATCGAAACCCCGGTCAACACGGTGGGGGCGGTGTCGATCATCCGTGTGTCCGGCGATGATCTGTTTGGGCCGCTCAAGATTCGACCATTGGAAGTCGGTCAGATCCGTTTGGTGTCGTTGTTTGACCTGGATGAAGTTTTGATCGCACGGTTTGATGTGGGTTCCGTGCTGGTGATGCCTCACGGCGGGATTGGGATGACGCGGGCGATCTCCAACGCGATGACCGATGCGGGGATTGGGTTGGCGGGGAGTGCTTCGCCGCTGGATATGTATCCTGAAGCGGAGGATCTTCACGAGGCGCGGATGCTGGTGGCGCTTTCGACGCTCCAGAGTCCGATGGGTGTGGATTTGCTATTGGATCAACCTTCGAGGTGGCGGGGATACACCGATGGTGATCCGTGTGCAGATGCTTTGGTGTTGGGTCGGTTGATGCATCCGCCTTTGGTGGTCGCGATGGGGAACGCGAACATCGGGAAGTCTTCGCTGGTCAATGCGCTCGCAGGGAGTTCGGTCGCGATGGTTTCGGACCATGCGGGGACGACGCGGGATCATGTGGGGGTGATGCTGGATCTTGCGGGTCTTGCGGTGCGATGGGTGGACACGCCTGGGATTGATGGCGGGGTTGTGGTTGGGGAAGAGTTGGCGTTGGTCGCACCGATCATTCAACAAGCGGACATTGTGGTCCACGCAATCGACCATGCGGACGAAACTGGCCAGCTCGATCCTCGGCTCTCGTCGTTGATCCAACCAGAGACTCCGGTGCTCCGTGTTGGTGTCCGTTCAGACCTCGGGCCTGCGACCTGCTCGGTGGATTGTGCGTGCAGCAGCCGGACCAGCGAGGGGATTGCGGAACTGGCTGGATTGATCAAAGAGCGGCTGGTTCCAGCCGAAACCCTCAACGACCCGCGTCCGTGGCGATTCTGGGATTCCTGACCCTCAGCGGGCTTTGGAGTGCCGGGGAAGCTACGATCTTCTCCCGATCCGCTCTCGTACTTTGCTTGAGCGGGTTATCCACAATGCGAACCGGTGTCCCCTCGATTGATGGACACAAACTTCAGTAGGTAGACCAATGGACGATCGTCAAACAGAAATCCGCGCTGGTGCAGGACTCGAAGACTCCCGGATCAACAAGGAGTTTATCGACTTCTTGAACAAGTGGAGCTCGCCTGTGATTCTGGTGTTCGCAATCGCGGCACTCGCATGGGCGGGTCTTCGGTGGATGGAACAGAAGAAGGTCGAGAAGATCGATCGTGCGTTTGGTGATCTGCAAGCCGCGACGATGGGTGGGAATCCATCGCCGGCGTCGCTCAATGTGCTCGCTGAAACCTACGCTGGTGTGCGTTCGGTTCCGGTGATTGCCAAGCTGACAACCACCGACCTGTACCTCACCGCGTATCTGCGTGGCGTGCAGCCGGGCTCTGAAATCTCTCGTCTCACCGGTGAGCCTGTGAACGAAGGCGACACACTCGATGAAGGTCAACGGCAGATGTACCTCGACCAAGCCGGCCAACTCGCAAGCGAGGTCATCACGCTGACCGAAGGCGACGAGGGTAAGGCACTGCTGACCATCCATGGTTTGATCCGTGCGGGTGCGGTTGCTGAATGCAAGCGGGATTTTGATGCCGCGGCTTCAAACTACGAACGCGTGATCACGCTTGCTGAGACCATCAAGATGCCTGCACTTGGTGCGTTTGGGCAGATGCGTTTGGATGCACTGGGGACATTCGATCAAGAGATGGTGCTTCCCAACAGTTCTGATCTTGTTGCACTCCCCGGCGAAGAGGTCTTTGAGATTCCAGCAATCCCAGAAGCTCCGGTTGATGCTCCAGAAATCGATGCTGAAACACCAGCGGTAGATGTCAATCCGGCAGATGCTGATCCGTCTGACGCGGATTCGTCCGAAACCGAACCAGTTGAGACCGACCAGCCGTGAGTGAACCGGGCGGCAATCATGCGCCCGATCCGCAGCCTTCGGATCTGCTCAATGCAGGCGGGAAGGTCGATCCCGACGCGGTCCGACTCGCGTATCAACACGCAGAAGATCAGGGGGACGATGATTTTTTGGTGCGCGTTCGCTTTGTGATTTCTCGCGCGTCGCTGAGCACGCGTCTTGATAAATACCTGACGACGCGTGTCACATTCATGAGCCGAAACCAGCTGCAGACGCTGATGAGCGACGGCGGCGCGACGGTGAACGAGAAAGTGGCCAAGCCCTCGACGAAACTCAAAGAGGGCGACCGGATCGAGCTGGTCATCCCGCCTCCTCCATCGAGTGAGATCCAGCCCGATGAGATCCCGCTCAATGTGTTGTTCGAGGACGATCACATCCTTGTGCTCAACAAAGACCCCGACATCATCGTGCATCCGGCGCGATCCGAGAATCGAGGCACGATGGTCAACGCGCTGGCGTGGCACTTTGCGCATGTCACCGGGGGTGGGTTGTCGAGTGTTGGCAAAGATTTCGCGAGGCCTGGTGTGGTGCATCGGCTCGATCGGAACACCTCGGGGTGTATCGTGTTTGCAAAGTCCGACCAAGCGCACTGGAAGCTGGGCGCGCAGTTTCAGGATCGCAAGGTCAACAAGCGGTACATCGCGTTGGTGCATGGGTGGGTGCAGCCGAATCATCAGGTGATTGATTATCCGCTCGGGCCGCACCAGTCCAAAGCGAAGGGGGCACGCGAGAAGCGTGTTGTGCGTCATGATGAGCTTGGCAAAGCGTCGGTGACCATTTGCTCTGTACGCGAACGCTATGAGATTCCCGCGGCCCGTCCGCACCTGCAACCGCAGCGGTATTCGCTTGTGGAGCTTGATCTCAAGACGGGACGCACGCATCAGATCCGCGTGCACCTCGCGCATCTTGGGTACTCGATCGTCGGTGACGACATGTACGGCGGACGCCCGTTCGTCGGTGATGGAAACACCACGATGCTCGACCGACAAGCACTCCACGCGGCGTATCTCGAGTTCACACACCCGATCAACGAAGAACGCATGGCGTTTGTCGCGCCGCTGCGGGATGAGTTTCTTGAACTGGTCCAGCATCTGCGCACGAGCAGCGAGATGCATTCGGTTGAACTCGACGACACGATCAAGCTTTCCAAGTTTGGACTAGAGTAGTTTGGACTTGATGTGTGATCAGCTCTTTTGAGCGAAGAGTCCGCTGCCGCTGTTGACTTCTTCGTGGTCGAGGAGCCATTGTTTGCGTTCGATCCCACCGCCGTAGCCGTGGAGGGTGCCGTCGGCGGCAATGACGCGGTGGCACGGGATCACGATGCTGACCCGGTTCTGACCATTGGCAAGGCCCACGGCTCGTGCGCCTCCCGGATTGTCAAGACGCGCGGCGAGCTGGCCATAGGAAGTAGTTTCGCCGTAGGGGATCTCGATCAACGCGTTCCAGACTTTGGATTGCCACTCACTCCCGGGACAGTCGAGCGGGACGGAGAACTTGGTGAGCTGTCCCGAGAAAAAACCATCAAGCTCGGATTCGAGGAGATCGAGGAGGGGGTGATCGCCCTCAATCATCTTGGTCTCGAAGGCGGTTTCGAGTTCCGTCTGTTCACGATCCGCGCGTTCGGGTGATCCCATCTCAAGGAGGCAGATTCCACGATCAGTGGTCGCGGCTCGCATCGGGCAGAGCGGGGTTTGGATGGTGCGTGAGATTATCATTATCAGTACCCTCTAATCCAGTGGCCAGTAGATTGCGCGAAGCGGAATGAGTGACTTTGTAATTGCATCCGTTGATTCGTAATATTCGGTGAGCATTTCAACAAGTTCGTCGATTTCGAGCGTCGTTATTGGAGGATTCGCGCGGTCTGCTTCGTACCGGGCATCTTTCGTGAAGCCACCGGTACTGACGAATAATCCCTTGTCCGCATGATGTAATGCACCCGAAAGTGAACGGATCCCATCAGTAGCGATCTTGCCTTTTCTATGCTTTACCTCAACAACAATCCGTGGACTCTCGAATCCAAGCCCATCCGGCGAGGCGACAATATCTCGGCCTCGGTCCCACCCCTTCGGAGAAACTCGGGTTTTGTAGCCCATCGCGCGGAGAAGACCTGCTACAAGTTCTTCCATTTCTTCATCATTGAGACGAATAATTTTATCCTTTACAAGTTCTCTCGCCTGTTCGTGAATGTCCTGTTCTAGTTCTGGAATGTCTGAGGATTCGGATTTCTCCTCTCCATGAATTTCTCCGGTGGTGCTATTTGCTGGGGGGGGCGCCATCGGCGAGTCTGTGTATTTCCTCTTTGACTTCAGGTGCAAGTGAAAACACAGTAAGGAGCGATCCGAGGCACCCTTTCGCGCGCTTGCTGAGATTGTCTCGGTCAATCCGGTGAATCCATTGGACTTTTCTGAACTGCCTGAGATTCTCAAAAATCCCCTCGTTGTAGAAATACTCCCCGGCTATACCAAGAAGATATTGACGGGCGGCGCTGTCATAAGTAATAATATTGTCGCCCGGCTGAATTTCACATACAAAACGTGAAATCTGACCGGCTGGATTGGCGGCTATGTCTAAAGATTTTAGATATTCTCTGAGATTTTCAAGATCGTGGAAGCGGCTTAAGTTTTCGGATATGCCATACCCAATAGCTACGACACCATTTGATTCGAAATCGTCTGCAAGTTTTCCACGGCTAGAACGGATCATCCAAGTATTCATGTCAGTTCCCTTCTGAACTTTCCGTGCTTCTGTCTTAGTGCAACTTACCCGATTTTGGCTTGCCCGTTCATGTATGGACGGAGTGCTTCGGGGATCGTGACTGAGCCGTCTTCGTTTTGGTACATTTCGAGGATCGGGATCAGGATGCGTGGGGATGCGGCGACGGTGTTGTTGAGCGAATGGCAGAAGGTGGTTGCTCCCTTGCCGCCCTCTCCGCCTTCGCGGTAGCGCATGTTGAGTCGTCGGCACTGGAAATCGTACAAGCGGCTCGCGGAGTGGGTTTCACCGAACTCGCCGGTGGCGACGCCGTCGTCATTGACATCGCCGCGGGAGGGCATCCAACATTCGATGTCGACCATGTCCGCGTTCTTCACGCCCAGATCACCGGTGCAGCACTGGAGCAAGCGGTGGGGGAGTCCCAAGGATTTGAGGAGGGCTTCGACGAATCCCATCATCTCCTTGTGGTGCTTGCGGGAGTTTGCTTCGTCGGCGATGTCGATCACAACCTGCTCGACCTTGTCGAACTGGTGGATGCGGTACAACCCAGCGGTGTCCTTGCCTGCAGCGCCTGCTTCGCGGCGGAAGCAGGTCGAGACGGTGACATACTTGAGGGGGAGCTTGGACTGGTCGAGGATCTCGTCTTGGTGGAGTCCCATGAGACCGACTTCACCGGTGCCGGTGAGGTACATGTCTTGGCCGCCGCCGCGGGCTTCTTCGTTGATTTGGTAGGACTGGTCTTTGCCGCCTGGGAAGAACCCGGTACCGATCATCGCTTGCTCGCGGACGAGGACGGGGACGGTCATCGGGGAGAACCCGTTTTCGTTGATCATGGTGTCGATCGCGTAGCGGAGGATCGCGTTGTGCAGCCGGGCGCCGTCGCCGGTAAGGATGTACGAACGGGAGCCTGCGATTTTGACGCCGCGTGGGAAGTCGACGAGGTTGTGCATCTCGCAGAGTTCGATGTGGGACTTGGGTTGGAAGCCTTTGTTTTGCTGGAAGGTCTTGTCGAAGTCCCAGCCATCGGGTGACCAGCGGGAGATTTCGATGTTGTCGTCGCTGGTTTTGCCGACGGGGACATCGTCGTCCGGCGGGAGCGGGATCGAGAGCAGGAGGTCGTTGAGTGCAGGGTCGATTTGTGCGACTTGTTCATCAAGCGCGGTGATCTGTTCTTTGAGCTTTGCGGGTGCCTGCTTGATTTCATCGATCTGCGATTGGATCGCGGACTTATCGGAATCACTCGCGGCTTTGAGCTGTCCTGAGAGCTGCCCGATCTTCGGTCCGGTCTCTTTGGAGAGTCTGTTTTGCTCGGCGCGGAGGGCTTCTTGTTCGCTCAGGAGCGAGCGACGCCGTTCGTCGAGGGCGAGGAGTTGGTCGATATCGACGGCGTAGTTTTTCTTGGCGCAGCCGTCTTTGAATCGTTGTGGGTTGTCACGGAGTGCTTTGAGGTCGATCATGGTCCGAGAGTGTAGCTCTTGGGGCGGCAATTGGTGATTTTGGAGGCACACTTCCCACTATCGAAGTATGATTGGGGTATGGAACATGGTCCGATCGCGCCATCTTGGTTTGTGCTGCCGCTGGCGATGCTCGCGTTGCTGGTGGTCGCGTCGCACCTGATCGTCCTGCGAGAGCATGCGGTCGGGAAGATGCCCGAGTCCCGGCGCCAGATTCGGATGGTGACGGGGTGGGTCATGATGTTCACGATCCCGCTGGTCGCGTATGGATTCGGGATCGTATCGCCAACCAATGAAGAGCCGTTCCTGCTCGCGTGGACCTGCATTGTGGGTCTGCTCGCTGGGATCGTGCTGATGGCGTGCGTGGATGCGATCAACTCGATTCGGCTCGCTCGCAAAGAGACGCGGGAGATGCGTGAGGAACTTCGGGAGCTGCTGGACCGGTCGCGGTCGCAGGTGGAGCGGCACGGATGAATCCAGAGCATCGCCCGACCCGGCTGCCTGTGTTCTTGGCATCTGCACTTTCCAAACTTTATTCGATCGGGATCAGCCACCGGAATCGTCAGTTCGATCGTGGGGTGGGTGTGACCACGCTGGATTGTCCCGTGATCTCGATTGGGAATCTTTCGACCGGTGGGACGGGGAAGACGCCTTTGGTTCAGCATGTGGTCCGCTTGCTTGTTGAAGCGGGACATCATCCGGCGATCGCGATGCGTGGGTACAAAGCAAAGCCGGGCGAGATCGGTGACGAGCAGCGCGAGCACATGGATGCGTTGCCGGGGGTGCCGATCGTTGCCCAGCCCGATCGGATCGCTGGGTTGTCAAAGTTGTTCGCGAGTGACCAAGGCAAGCGCGTGGATTGCGTGGTGCTCGATGATGGGTTCCAGCATCGGAAGATCGCGCGTGATCTGGACATTGTTGTGATCGATGCGTCGCGTCCGCCGCATCGGGATGGGTTGTTGCCATTGGGTTTTTTGCGTGAATCGGCAGAGTCACTGGAGCGTGCGGATGTGGTGGTGATCTCCCACGCGGAGATGGTTGAGCAAGAAGCGTTGGGGGAGCTACGCAACTGGGTTGGGAAGCAGGTTTCGCCGGGGACGGTCGTTTCGGTGGTGACGCATCGCTGGGACCGGATTGTTGAGTATGGGGTGGATGGGGAGCGTGTTGCGGATCATCCCATTGAGAAGATCCAGAACCTTCCGGTGGCGGTCCTGACCGGGATTGGGCATCCAGAAGCGTTTGTGTCGATGGCGGTTGCGGAGGGAGCAAAAATCTCGCACCGTTGTGATCGTCCGGATCATGATCATTTTTCGGACACGACGGTCGCTGATTTTCTTGATGCCTCTGGTGCGTCTGATGCCTCGGCGATTTTGACAACCAACAAGGACTGGACCAAGCTCAAAGCTCGCTTGAATGGGGTGAATTCAAGCGGGTGTCTTCGTGTGCTGGTGCCGGGGTTGGGGCTTGGTTTTCAGAGCGGGGAAGCTGATTTGAAAGCGGCTTGCTTGAGTGTGTTCGTGTCTCAAGAAGATTGATTTTTCGATCAGTATTGCCGATGTTGAGGGTTCCAAAGTGGGGAAATTGCTCATTTCACGCCTAGAGTTGGTCCTGTTAATCTCGCACCCCTGCGGAGGGCGTTCCGCACAGGACAACCTGTCCTACAAAAGAAAGCATGGAGCTCGAGGAATGAAAAACAACAAACGCATCAAGTCGGCATTCGCGATCGCAGCAAGCATTGGTCTTGCCGCATCGTTGATCGGATGTACTTCGTCAGAACGCACAGAGCGTGTTGACGACAACCACGGGAGCTTGAAGCTCGGGATCGCTGGACACAGCGACGACGGTGCATCAGCACCAGCGGCACCTCGCAAGAACACTTGGGGCGTCTACTCACCAACATTGGGCGATGGCGAAACCATGGCACGCATGGCATTCCCAACCGGAGACATCCGCAGCAGCGCGATTCTCCTTCATCAGGTCATGCCTGGCGAAGTGACCCGCGGCGCGGACTTCGACTTCTCGTACCATGTCACCAACCTGACCGAATCACCACTGCAGAATGTCCTCGTTGCACTCAACTCCAAGAGCAACCTCGAGATCACCAGCTCCGAGCCACGCGCCAACACCGGCGGCGGTGACATGGTCTGGGCTCTCGGTGACTTTGCACCAAAGGAAACCAAGGTCATCAACATGGTCGGCAAGGCTGGCAAAGTCGGCCAAGCTTCGGACTGCATCACTGTTTCGTACAACAACTACCTCTGTGCAACGCTCAATGTTGTTGAGCCAGCACTCGCGCTGACCAAGACCGCGACCGAACGCGCTCTCAAGTGTGACGAGATCGTCATCCGCTATGTGGTCAAGAACACCGGTACCGGCTCAGCTGGTGGTGTCAACATCACCGATACCCTCCCAGAGGGTCTGTCGATGGCCAACGGCAGCCGCAATGTGAGCATCCCGGTCGGGGTCCTCGCTTCGGGTGAGTCCAAGACCTACGAGGTCAAGGCAAACGCAGCCAAGACTGGTACCTTCAAGAGCTCCGCATCAGCATCCGCAGACAACGGTCTCGAAGCTGATGCTTCAGCAACCACAACCGTCGTTGTTGCTCCAGAACTCGCGATCACTTCCAAGTGCTCGGAAACACAGTTCCTCGGTCGCAACATGACCTTCGGATACACCCTGACCAACTCAGGTACCGGCGAAGCTCAGTCCACCACCGCATCGGCAACGATCCCGGCTGGTTCGACCCTCGTCCGCTCCTCAGAGGGTGGCCAAGTCCAAGGCAACCGCGTTGTCTGGAACTTCGGCACACTCGCCAAGGGTGCTGATCGTGACTTCTCGATCACCGTCAAGGCATCGGAAGCCGGCAGCTACAGCTCGTCGGCAACCGCCAACGCTTCATGTGCTGAGTCGGTCTCCGACACCTGTACTTCAGGCGTCAAGGGTATCCCAGCGGTCCTCCTCGAAGTGGTCGACATCACTGACCCAGTCGAAGTCGGCGGCCAGACCACCTATGTCGTCACCGTCACCAACCAGGGTTCAGCGAAGGACACCAATGTCCGCATCGTTGCGACTCTCCCAGCTGAGCAGGCGTATGTCGGCTCAACCGGTACCACCGCAGCGACCGTTGCTGGTCAGAAGATCAGCTTCAGCCCAGTCGGGACCCTCGCGGTTGGTGCTCAGGCATCATGGCGCATCACCGTCCGTGCCGATGGCTCTGGCGATGTTCGCTTCCGTCTGGAAATGACTTCGGATAACCTCACCAGCCCGGTGATCGAAACCGAAGCAACCAACCTGTACGAATAAGCCCTCGGGACTATTCAACTGGTTGAACATTTCAATCCCGGTCTCACGACCATCAACACCCCGCTTCGGCGGGGTGTTTTTTTGTCGATATTCTGTTGGAATCCACATCGAACATGAACCAAACCCGGTTGGATTTGGTATACATTGGATGAATCATGAACTCGACCATTGACCCATCCCAGACGCTTGATGAGCAGCAGGCGCAGCTCCCGATCGTGGTGCTTGCCAGCTCGTCGCCGCGTAGGCGCGAGATGCTGAGCGACGCGGGGATCAACCACCGCGTTCATCCCGCTGGGATCGATGACGGGGATCTGGTGGCGGGTGAATCAAGCAATGCGGACCACTGGGTGGTCTCGCTGGCGTATCTGAAAGCGACTTCAAGCTCACGGATGCTCAGCAGTGCGGAGCTTGGGCTGGACCTTGGAATCGGCGGTCAGGTCGTCGTGATCGGCGCGGATACGGTCTGTGTCCATGACGGCAAGATCATCGGTCAGCCCGACGATCGTGACCACGCGCGCGAGATCATCAAAGAGATGCGAGGCGCAACCCACGAGGTTCTGACCGGGGTCGCGATGCTCGATCCGTTCAGCGATCGCCGGGAGTTGTTTGTGGATCGCTCCGTCGTGACGGTGGGGGACATCGACGACGATGAGATCGAAGCGTATCTGGATTCGGGACTCTGGAAGGGCAAAGCGGGCGCGTACAACATCACCGAACGGCTCGCGGCGGGGTGGCCGATCGAGTTCACCGGTGATGAGACCTCGATCGTGGGTCTGCCGCTGGCGCGTGTGATGGAGCGTCTCGCTTCGTTCTATCTGGATTAATGAAAATCGGAACATCAAAAAACGCCCGGCTCATCGTGGAGCCGGGCGTTTATGTTTTTGTCGTTGTCACTGAGTCTTAGCGGCGACGGCGTGAAGCCATCAGCAGACCTGCTGATGAGATCAGCATGGTGCTTGGGACTGGGACGGTGTTGGCGCGGATCGCAAATGCACCGCCGAAGGGGACATCAGGGCCGTCCATGCGGGTGTGGTATCCAGCGTTGTCGAGATCGCCGAAGCTGCCGTAGTAGAACCAAGAGCGGTCTGCGCGGCCATCGGTGTCGTAGCGAGCAGGGCTCGAGTACCCTGGTTGGCCTTCGTCGTCGTAGACGAGTTCGGCGAGATGGCTGACGGTGACGAAGAATCCGCCGGAGACTTCGAGGTTGGCGATGTCAACGATGTTGAGTGTGCCGCCGCCGCCGGTCAGTGGGTTGTCGATGACGGTTGAGTAGATGTTGGTCGCGTTGGTTGGATCGAGGTCGTTGTCGCTGTCTTGGTAGATGCGGACGGTGACCTGGTTGTTTTCTGAGAGGCGACCAAGTTCGAAGGAGATGCTGGTGATCTCTTCGGTTGCGTCTTGAGTCTGGAAGTAGTTGCCCCAGAGCATGTCGATGTCGCCGTACTGCTCGAAGGAGCGGGGAGGGCCGAGGGTGACATGCGAGCCGCCGTCGTCGTAGCTGTACACATTGGCGAGCGTGTTGGTGGATGCGAATGCGAGTACGCTCAACACGAGCGTTCCGTTAATTGCTGTTTGTCTCATCGTGAACTCCTTATCGATGTGGGAGCACGATGATACTGAGATTTCGCCCTAAACTCAAGGGTTTTTAGCGGCTAGACCTGAAATAAGGAACTCAACCCAGATTTTGAATGCGGTGTGGCCGTGGGTTGTAGGCGAAAATACGGATTATGCAGCGCGGCGAGTAGACTTGGTTTCTGTTTCAGTGATCCGCCATGCGTTGCGATTCGGGACGAGGAGTTCTGCGGGAACAGTCGATTCGTCGCGGAGCATCGTGACCTTTGTGAAACTGATCAGGGTTGCGTATTTGGAGTTTGATTTGGACTCCCAGTATTGATCGCCCCCCATGATGCGGTCGTCGTAGCAATCGCGGAGGTTGTTGATGTCTTCGGGAGTGAGGTCTTCGAACTCGTCAACCTTGTGGACGATCGCTTTGGCGATGACGCGTTTGCCGGTGGGTTTGATGTAGATGGTGTCGCCGGGGCAAACCTTGCCGAAGGGGGCGCGCCGATCCTGACCGAGACGAGACTCGAGGGACTTGGTCCCGCTGAGGAGCGGCGCGATGTAGCGGGGGTGGACAATCATCAGGTGGGTCGTAGGCATACTGGTATATCGGACGATTCACGCCGGGGCTTTGGTCCGTATTGGCAAGTTTTGGACGGACTCGGAAGTGTGTCCAGATGCGGTCAATCGCCTCGCGAACCCTCAGGATTGCTTCATGCGCTCGATTGTGGAGGTGCTAGAGAGCCCATCGATGAGGTCGAGGAGTTCGACGCGTCCGCCATGGGAGAGCACAAAGTCCGCTCCGACAACGGTTTCGACGCTGTAGTCGCCGCCTTTGACGAGGACATCGGGATTGATCGATTCGATGAGTTTGATCGGGGTCTCATCGTTGAGCAGCACCACCGCATCGACGCATTCCAGAGCGCCCAGCACGCGTGCGCGGTTCTCTTGGTCATTGACGGGTCGGGTCGGTCCTTTGAGACCTCGCACGGAGTGGTCGTCGTTCATCGCGACGATCAGGATATCGCCCAGAGCCGCGGCACGCTGGAGGAGCGAGATGTGTCCCGCGTGGATGACATCGAAGCAGCCGTTGGTGAAGACAACGGTCTTCCCGGTGTTCTTCGCGGCTTTGGTCATCACGACCGCTTCGTTGAGCGTTCGGGTTCTGCCGTTGGCTTGGGCGCTGAGCGAGAGGAGTTCGTGGTGGATCTGCTCGATGGGGATCGGGGCGACACCAAAGATCTCCACTTCGAGTCCCGCGGCGGCGTTGGCGAGCTTGACCGAATCAATCCAACCAAGACCGTTTGCGCGAGCGGCGGCGAGTCCCGCGAGCATCATGTCACCCGCTCCGGTCACATCGTACACGGCACGCGCCTGCGTCGGGATCGAAACCGCTTCGTCCACATCGGAACGATCGAGGATCGCGCCGTGCTTGTCGAGGGTCAGGACCACCGCGTCGAAGTTGAAGCGGGTCAGCAGATCGCGCGCGATTGCTGCGTTGTTTGTGCTGTTGTTCGAGTCGCTGTCAGTTTGCTGATCGAGTTCGGTTGCGAGTTCGCCTTCGGTGCGGTTTGGCGTGATCGCGGTCGCGCCGGCGTACTTGCTGTAGTCCTTGATCGGCGCGGGATCGACATACACGGGTTTCCCTGCGGCCTTCGCACGCTTGATGATCTCTTGGCAGAGCGCCGGAGTGCATACACCTTTGTTGTAATCTTCGATGCACACGAAGTCGGCATCCGCGAGGTGGGCATCGAGTTGCTTGAGGAGTTGATCCGCGACGGATTGTGCGATCGGTGCGGAGGATTCGAAATCGACGCGGAACATTTTCTGTGCGTGACGACCTTGCGCTAGACCAATCAGGTTGCGTTTGACGGTGGTTGGTCGAGTTGGGTCCTTGACGATTGATCCGGACTTCACGCCTTGGTTGCGCAGCGCGTCGGTGAGGATGGTTGCTTCTTGATCGTCCCCGACGACACCGATCGCGGTGACGACGCCGTGCATTGCGTGGAGATCAAGACACAGGTTCGCGGCACCACCGGGTTGGTTCTCTTGCTTGGTGACATGGAGGACGGGAACGGGCGCATCTGGGGAGAGGCGGTTGGCGTTGCCATAGAGTTGTTGGTCGAGCATGAAGTCACCGACAACGATCGCGTTGAACGGTTTCCAGTCGGCGAGGGTGGTGAGGAGTGCTTCCATAGGTGTCCATAAGGATACGCGCAAGGCATGAAAAAACCCGCTCAAGAGCGGGTCGTTGATTCAGGATTGATGTCTTGGCTGATTACGCCGAGCATTTGGCACACTTTGCGCCGTCCTTGCAGCCTGGGCATGCCATTGCATGGGCTTTGCCTTTGCAGTCTGGGCATGCGGCGGCGTCCTTGGCGGCACAGTCAGCACAGCAGTGCTTGCCGTCCTTGCAGTTTGGGCAAGAGAAGGTTGAGTTTGGGTGGGTGCATGCTTGCTTGTTCGCACAGCATGGTTTGGTGCATCCGTCTTTGCAGACCTTTGCGTCTTTGTCGCATTCTTTGCCTTCGCACTTGCCGTCGCATTGACCATCGCATTGAGCGGTGGCGCATGCTTTGCCATCGCAGTCACGGGATTGGGTGCTCTCGCAACCGAACATAACGCAAGAAAGAAGTGCAGCACCGAGCAGGGCTTTGAAACCGTTGTTCATCGAAAATCTCCAGAAGTCATCTGTGTATTGAGTAGCCCCGATCCTGTACAGCCTACATCGGCGTTCGGGATCACAGATCATCGCATAGATTGGACTCAGAGTCAACTGATTCCGGATGTTCTTGGGGGATTAGATCGGGTCTTCGTGACCGTGTTCTGAAGAGGCGTTGCTCAAGGCGCCATCGTGCGACCGCGTTGTGATCTCCGCCGACGAGAACCTCTGGGATCTCCATGCCTTCCCATTCGCGCGGGCGCGTGTAGTGGGGGCAGTCGAGGAGTTTCGATCCAGCAGGAATGTCGAGTCCTTTGAGTGCTTTGGGGTCGATTGTTGAGCCGTCAGGGTTGGTGGTGTTTGCGCTCGAGAAGGAGTCTTCCAGTGCTGAATCATCGTGACCGAGCACGCCTGGGAGTGTGCGGGTGATCGCGTCGATCAGGACCATCGCGGCGAGTTCACCGCCGGAGAGAATGTAGTCGCCGATGGAAATCTCGATGGGGTCCAGTCGCTCGATGACCCGCTCGTCGATGCCCTCGTAGTGTCCCGCGATCATGAGCAAGCGTGGTTTGCTCGCGAGGGTCTCGACCAGTTCCTGAGTCAACGGCTTGCCCTGCGGTGTCAGGTAGATCCGGGTCGCAGGTCGTGTGTCAGTCGCTTCGACCGCCGTTACCGCGTCCCAAACGGGCTGGCACATCATGACCATCCCGGGACCTCCGCCGTAGGGGCGGTCGTCGGTTTTTCGGTGCTTGTCGGTGGTGTAGTCGCGAATATTGGTCGCTGAGAGCTCCAGCAGCCCCATTTTCTGGGCTCTGCCTGGGATCGAGATCCCCATCGCACCGGGGGGGGTGGGATCGAACATCTCGGGGAAGGTTGTCAGGACATCAATCCGCATGGGGTATGGTAGTGGGGCTGATTGGAAGATACAGGCATTATTCGACTTGCATATCCGATCTTGGGTTGGACTTTGGGGGGGATGAGGTCAACGATTCTCTTCCCAGCGGACGCAGACAGCACCAACGGTTGGCGCAGTCGAGGGATCAAACCGGTTCTGAGCAATCAGGATTTGGTACTGCTGGGTTTGGACTCCCGTCATTTGAACGGGCTTTGAAAGGATACCACTATGGTTCGTCTCCGTATGCAGCGCTTTGGCCGCACTCACCGCCCGTTCTACCGCATCAACGCGATTGATCAGCAGACCCGTCGCAATGGTCGTGTTCTTGAGAACCTCGGTCACTACGACCCGATGTCCAAGGACGAGGACAAGCAGATCGTGCTCAAGGTCGAAGAGATCAAGGCATGGCTCGCAAAGGGCGCTCAGCCATCGGACACCGTCCGTGACATGCTGGGCAAAGCTGATATCCTCGAAGGCAAAATGAAGGCGAAGTGGATCTCCGATCGCGAAACCAACATGAAGCGTGGCGAGTGCAAGAAGGCACTCAAGGAAATCGAAGGCATCGTCGCAACACTCGGCAAGATGGCCGGCGATTCCGAAGCTGACCTGACCCCATTCTCTAACAGCGCTAAGAAAGCACTCAACATGGTCAAGGGCACATTGTCTCGCGCCAAGACCGAGGATGCTGCGAAGTACCTCGCTGAAGCGAAGGACGCGATGTCCAAAGCCGAAGCCGCGAAACCAGCACCTGCTCCAGAACCAGAGCCAGAAGCTGCGGCTGAAGAAACCGCTGAATAATCAGCTGTTGATTCGGTCATCCAACACTTTCAAAAAGCCCGTTCGACGGGCTTTTTTTATTGCCCAGCCCCACACCGCAGATTCGGATTGTGATACGCTGGAATAGATTCGGTACACAATCAAAACCCACACGGAGGTGGATGACATGATGCGGAACGGGATGCTTCTATTGGCGGCGGTCGCGAGTTTGGTCTACGCGGAGCCGATTACTTATCAGGGGCAGTTGTACTTTGGCGGGGAACCGGCAGCTGGTTTGTATGATCTTGAGTGCCGAGTCTTTGATTCAGCGATCGATGGTGTTCAGCTCGGGGAGACTGTCGTTGTGGATGACCACCTGATCCCCAACGGATTTTTGAATGTCGCTCTTGATTTTGGGGATGCGTTCGATGCCGGCATTGCGTACCTCGAGATCTCGGTTCGCTCTGGGGACAGCGAGGACATGTATGATACTTTGTTCCCGAGGCAGCGCGTCACCGCAACACCCAAGGCGATCCACGCACTCAAGGCGGATGCAATCTCCGGCCCGGGCTGGAGTCTTGGGACCAACCCGTTTGGTCCCAACAAGGTACTCGCGTTTGGAGATGGAAACGATCGCGTGGTGATGAACCGTGAATCACCGATCGTGCCGTATGAGTTCTTTGGTGTGCATGTGAGCGACTTCCAGACCGGAGGGATCGTAATTTCCAACGAGGATCCATTACGGAGCACTATTTTCGCGCATGTCACCGGGGGGATTGTCCGGGCTACGCAGTCGTTCAATGGCGAGACGATGAAATGGACACTGCGGGTTGGTGAGGTCAATGTGATTGAAGTTAATACCGCGGGCGTGGTGATCGGTGCTGCGGTCACGGCGCCGTCGTTTACCTACACCGCTCCCAAATCCCAAGCGGTAACGGTCGCGGGGGATGTATTTCACAGTTCGCTTGGTACGCCGTTCCGTGCTTCATTCTTTGGTGGCGGTGCGTACCTGAGCACGCCGGGAGATAGCGCGCCGTTGGTTGCGCCGATTGTACTGCCGCAAGGTGCGACCATCACCAAACTGACCGCACGGTACGAGGACAATGCGGTGTCGGATCTCTCGATCTCGTTGAACGGTGCGCGCTCTGATGGATCAATGGTCACTGTTGCGGGTGTCTCGACGATGGGCATCGCGCCGGTGATGGGGATTCGGTCGCTGGAGACTACCGAGATCACGAAGGGAGCGGGTGTGATTGATGGTGCATCGACGGGGTATTACCTGCGTGTGTTCAGTTCGTCATGGCCCGGGGACAGCAGCTTGCGGATCTGGTCGGTGACGGTGCAGTACACGGTTCCGGCTCCGAACTGAATCGCTGATGCTTACCGCCAGTCGATGACGATCTTTCCGAACTGCTCTGCCGCTTCTAAGCGTTCGTACGCTTGTCGGCATTGGTCGGGCGTGAACACTTTGTCAACGACTGGTCCGATCGCGCCGCGGTTGAAGAGCGAAGCGACTTCTTTGAACTCGTTGTTGGTACCCATGGTCGAGCCCAAAATTCGGAGCTGGTTCCAGAAGATGCGTGCGAGGTCGGTGGTCGCGTCGGGGCCGGTGGTGCAACCCGGGGTGACATACGCTCCGCCTCGCGCCAGCGCCTTGATACAGTTGAGATGGGCCGCTTTGCCGACCGAGTCCACGGCCATATCGACGCCGCGTTTGTTGGTCCATCCTCGAACATCACGCGACCAGTCTTGCCCTTCATCAAGGATCGCGTGATCCGCGCCGAGTTGGATCGCGTTGTCGAGTTTCCACTGATGACGGGAAGTGACGACGACTTTGCATCCGAAGTGCTTGGCGATCGCGAGTGCTGAGGTGGCAACTCCGCCGCCGATGCCTGTGATGAGGACTGATTGTCCGGGACGCAGGTCCGCTTTGGTGACCATCATGGAGTACGCTGTCAACGCGCAGAGTCCGAACGCTGCGGCGTGGATGGGGTCTGCGTCGTCGTCGATCGCCGCGAGGTTGTCTGCGGGGCATGAGAACATCTCGGCGTGCGCGCCGTTGTGATGCTCACCGATGAGTTCGTAGTTTGGGCACATCATTGATGCGGGTGGATCATCCGGGCTGACCCGGTCGGGGACGATGATCGCGGCGTTGTAGATGACGCGTTTGCCGATCCAGCTTTCGTCGACACCCTCTCCGACGCGTATGACCTCGCCGCAGGCGTCGCACCCTGAGACTCTGGGGTATTCGAGGGTGAGTCCCGGGACGCCCTTTCCGACCCAGAGGTCCATATGATTGAACGCGGAGCAGAGGGTCTTGACGATCACCTGACCCGGCGCGGGATTGGCCGGATCGGGCCAGTCGGACTTGAGGGAGATGTTCGGGGCGACGGGACTGGCTTGTTTTTGGACGACGATGGCTCTCATGGCGGAGTTTAGGGTCAAAAAAACAGCCGTGGGAGTCTTTGAGGGGGGAGAAGCACGATTCTCGCTCGACTCTGGATCACCACCCGCCTAACCTTGCCTCCCGCTTGCAAGTGCAGGCGCATCAGAGGATTGACTTATGGACACTCAGAAACTCATCGAATCCGTCAACACCGAAGCACTCAAGTCGGATATTCCACGCTTTGATGTCGGCGACAACATCAATGTCCATGTGCGGATCGTTGAAGGTCAAAAAGAACGCATCCAGGTTTTCTCAGGTACACTGATCTCCCGTAAGGGCAAGGGTATCAACGAGATGATCACCGTCCGTCGCATCGTCGGCGATGTCGGCGTTGAGCGTACTTGGCCAATGAACTCACCGATGATCGCGAAGTTTGAAGTGACCCGCCGTGCAGATGCTCGTCGTGCGAAGCTCTACTTCCTACGTGACCGCGTTGGTAAGTCCCGTCGTCTTCGTGACCGCCGTCGCGGCATGAAGCATGTCGAAGGCATGCCCGTCATGAACAAGTAAATCGCTCCTGAGTGACTAATTGAATACAAGAGCACCCGTCCATGACGGGTGTTTTTTTGTTCGGACACGGTGATGAACAATCAGAGTGATCGGATCTTGATGTCGTTGAGCGCGGGGAACTGCTTTCGCCAATCTCGGACGAGTGATGGATCGATCTCGATGCTCAGCACGCCTTCTTGGTCATCGAGTTCTCCCAGGATGTCGCCCTTGGGGCTGATGGCGATGGTGCCACCATCGTATTGGAGGTAAGGGTCTGAGCCGCAGCGGTTGATGCCGAGGACGAACGCTTGGTTCTCGATGGCGCGTGCGATGAGGAGTGCTCTCCAGTGGTGCTGTCGGGGGCTGGGCCAGTTTGCGCCGAGGACAAACATCTCTGCGCCGTCGATCGCGCCTTTGCGGAAGAGTTCGGGGAAGCGGAGGTCGTAGCAGATCGCGGGACAGACTTTGATTGCGGTGTCGTTTTGGCCCCAAGTGTATTGCTGGAGTTCGTTGCCGCCTTGGAAGGATTTGGGTTCGTTGCCCATCGAGAACGGGTGGATCTTGTGGTATTCGCAGATCGGGGTTTCGGATTCTGGGCTGAGCACGGTGGCGCAGTTGAATGCGAGTTGCTCGCTTGATGGGAGGATCGTGCGTGCTCCATGGACGAGGCAATCAAAGTCAGCGGCGAGCGTTGCGAGGAACGCGAGGGTTTGGCCTTTGGAGTCTTTGGTGATTTCGGTGTTGAGCGAGAATCCTGAATCGAACAGTTCGGGGAGTGCGATGAGATCGCCGGGGGATGGAGCGATGGATTCGATAAGTGAACGCACCTTGGCGAAGTTGGCTTCGGGGGATTCCCATTGGATGTCGAGTTGAATGAGGTGTGCTTTCATGCGTGGAACTCCGAGGGATTATAGATCGACGACTCCCGGCGCAGAGGTGAAGACCAGCGAGACGCGGACCGCGGATTCGTCGATGTGGTACATCTTGGCCGCGGCTTGTCTATAGATATCCATCTGAGGCTTGTGTTTATTCGCAAACTCGATCAATGCTGAGTCACTGAGTCCCTTGGCGCCGCGGTCGGTTTTGTAATCGACGATGTGGACACTGGTGATGGTGCCCTTTTCATCGCGTCCAACGACGAGTCGATCGAATCGGCCTTGGACGAGGCGTTCTTCGTTCTGGTGTCCGAGCCGGATCGCGAAGGGTTGCTCGTGGAAGACCTTGGCTGTGGCTGTTCCTGAGTGAACGCTGATCCATTGTGACCGCGTGAGGAGAGCGGCTATTGGGGATTCCAGTGTTGAAGTCAGATCAGTCATCACCGGGGTAACCAGTTCCTCGGGGTATCCGAACTCGACCAACGCGTGATGCACAATCGCGAAATCGAAGTCCTTGTCGTCGATCCAGTTGAACTGCTCGAACGCTCGGTGCAGGCATTCGCCATACATCCGTGCGGCGGAACCGAATCCGGAATCTTCCAGCAACGAGGAGGCGGAGATGTGCTCTGAGCCGTGCTGTTTGGAAGGGGTGAGCGATTTGAGCTGACCGGCGCGGAGCGTTTTGGGAGATTGGATTCGGAGCGGGATCGATTCTAGTGGTTGATGAACCGGCGCGTTGGGTTGTGCGTTGATCTGGGTTGCCCAGTGTTCGTCGCTGGATGATTCGTACAAGACTGTGCCGGGAGAGCATGGAACATCTGGTTGAAGCGCGGCGCGGATGATGTGCGCCGGGGTGAGTTTGAATGCGTCGGTGATTTGGTCTTGGCGTCCTTTGCTGTCCGACGGGACGATCATCTGAAGCGATGACTTGGCGCGGGTCATCGCGACATACAGGCAGCACAGTTCCTCGTTGATCTGCGCGAGCAGCGTGTGGTCGTGCAATGCTTGGAGCTGGGGATGGATGGATTGGAGTGGTTGACTCGGGTATCGGGACACCTGGGTGATCGATCCCAACGGATGGTCGCGACGGGAGAGGATGGAATCTGAACGGACTCCCCACGCTTGACCGAGCAAGGGAAGGACGACGACATCAAACTCGAGGCCCTTGGAGCGGTGGATCGTGATGACCCGCACCGGCGAGTGTCCGGGTTCGTCGATCTTCCGCGTCTGGGCGACCATCGCGAGCACGGCTGGGCCCCGTCGGCCGTCGTCTTGGAGCTTGCCCGCCAGTTCGATGAGCTGATTGAAACGGGTGTACCCGCGTTGATCCATGTCCGGGGCGCACGCGTTGAGCCATTGAGTCAGCATGGGTACGCAGCCCTCGTTGGTGATGCGTTTGCGGAGATCGGACGCGAGGGTGTTGATGCGACCTGGATTTTGGAGTCTGAGGTATTCACCGAGCGGGGTTGATCGGACATGGTGCAACGCGGCGGTGTTGGAGGGGTGATCGATCAGTTGAAGCATCGAGACCGCGGCGGCCACGCTCGGCGCATCAACCAGCGGATTGCCCCGATCCTCGCACGCATCGACCCCGAGTGCGGCGAGCCTATCGAGCAACGGATAGATGTGTTTCCCTTGACGGACAAGGACCGCGATCGATGCGTTGGGTGCTTGGGCTTTGGCTTCTTGCACGCTTGTGGCGCACGCCCAGAGGACTTCTTCCGCATCCTTGTCGCTGGATTCGGGATCGCCATCGGCGACGATCAGGCTCACATGGCCCGGCATGTCCGTCTTGGCGGCTCGGTGCGTTTGGTATTGCTCGTCCCAGTTGATCGCGGCTTGCTGGGCGACTTGCTTTTGATCGTTCTTGATCGGTTTGAACGCGTCGTTGTTGAGCAGATCACCGAAGACATCATTCACGGCGTCGAGGACGATGGGTGATGAACGCCAAGACTTGGCGAGTGATTCTTCGTTGAAGTTCTCCCAGCGATCGGTCATCGCGCTGAGGAGTTTGGGCTCCGCTTGTCTCCATGAATAGAGGGATTGCTTCGCGTCTCCGACGATGAACACGGATCTGGCTTCTTCGTCCTGACTCAGCAGCTCATCGAGGATCGGTTCGAGGAGTTTGAACTGGGGCATCGAGGTGTCTTGGAACTCATCGAGCATCACATGGCGGATGCTCGCATCGAGCCTGCAATACAGGTGTTCGAGGTTTCCGGTGACGCGTGATTCGTTGAGCAGGCGTGGGGGGTCATCGAAGGTGAGCTGGCCGCTGGTCATTTTGGCGGTTCTGTAGACGCTGTCGAAGCGTTGCATGAGTTTGTAGATCGCTTTGGTTCGCTCGACATGTTCGGTGGTGAGGACAAAGCGCGCGTGCTCGACGATCGGGATGAGTGCATCGCGAAGGTCATGGGTGATGTCAAGGTTGTAATACTGCGAGAACTCCCCGGTAGAGAGTCCGCCGCCGACGATGGATCCAAGCCCGCCTTTGATCAGGCCGTTCCAGTCGGAGGCGGCAATCAGATCAATGCATCGCTTCTGGGCTTTGACCCAGTGCCCGTTGGGTTTCTTTGCTTTGGTCAGCGGGACGCTGCAGTGCTCGATTGCCGCCGCCGCTTTGAGCAGATCCGCTTCGTTCATGTGTTTGCCAACAACCCCGATCGAGTTCCATGGCTCGGGCTTCCCATCGGTCGCGAGGTACATCGCGTATGCGGCCTTGATCACTTTCATGATCGCGCTGTGGGTCTGCATCTGGATGCGATTGCCTTGCATGGAGCGGAGCAGCTCGACCATCTCGGAAATAGTCGAATCGGTGATCGCTTGATCGACGCATTGTTCTTGGAGGAGTTCGGCTTCGTCTTCTTCGAGCAATCGGTACTGCATCGGGAGACCGAGCTCGAGACTGAACGAGCCCGCCATGCGTGCGAAGAAGGAATCGATCGTCATAATCGAGAGGCGGTGGAGCTGATCGATTAAAGTGGCCAGCACATCGGCGCATTGAACTGCGGAAAGCTCCGGGAGGTCGGTGGCTTCGATGAGTTCTTGCAGTGCGTCTTTGTCGGTCACGGCGTTGCTGAGGCGCTCAAGAACCCGGTGCATCACCTCGCCCGCGGCGGCTCGTGTAAAGGTCGTCGCGAGCATTCCTGACGGTGATTCGCCTTCGATCAACAGTTTGATGAACTTGGTGGTGAGGTAAAATGTCTTTCCTGAACCCGCTGAAGCGCGGACGATGGTGTTCGGGGAAACGATGTACGGGGAGTCTGTACTGGGATCGGTCAGACTCATGACACCACCTCGGCGTCTTCGAGTTCGGAGTTGTCCGCCCAGTTGTGTCCGCCGGTGTCGAAGCGTTCGCCTGAGATGAATCCCATGACGCCTTCGCTTGGTGGGTAGTCGCCCATCGGGACCACTTGGCCTGGGGTGAGTTTTCGGATTTCTCGCACGATGTCGCGTGCGGCGTTGTCCGCGTCTTCGAGTTCACTGTCTTCCCAATCCGCAATCGACCAGACGGGTTCGCCTGCATCTGCTGGAATTCCAGCGTACCCGAGGGTGATGGGGTGATCACCCACGAGTGGTTTGACGAGATGGCGGTAGAGCGGGAGCTGGAGTTTGATCCAGTGGTCCCGTGTTTGATGCGCGGCTCTTGCGGTGGTGATCGTGCCGGTCTTGTAATCAAGCACCTCGACGCGGCCGTCGTCGTGGATGTCGATCCGGTCAACCTTCCCACGAAGGGGCATCGGGTGATCGTCAACGGCGAGCATCGGTGCCGATTCGGGAGCGGGGGACCATTCCGTGTGGGCGATTCGCCAACCCTGCTGTCTCCGAACCGCTTGCTGTTGTGCGAACCATTCCATACGGTGGCTGAGCAACTTCGTCTGGATCTGGACCGCGGCGGGTGGTCTTGATCCGAACTGAGCGACGGAAACTTGGTCAAGAAGCGCACGGAGCGCGTCGTTGATGGTGTCCGGATCATCAAGATCACGGAGGGACGGATCGCTCCCGAACCCTTCGAGCACCGCGTGGACAACATTGCCCAAAATCATTGGCGAAAGCTCACGGGCGGTCGTGTCGATTTCTTTGAGTTTCAATCTTCGTTCCATGTACCATCCCGCTGGAGAGCGGAGGTAGGAATCGAACTCAGTGACCGCCATGAACTCTGGTGCGGTGTAGTCCGGAGCAATGACCAATGGCTTTCGGAAACGGTCAGCCAGACCCGGCGCGGAGGTAATGCTCAAGCGGTGGGGGGACGGGGTGTCCAATGACGGGGTCACAAAACGCTGAACTCTTTTGGCGAGTGTTGAGCCGGTGGTGCGGAGCAGCAATCGGCTCGGAGCGACCGGGTCGTTCTTGTCCCCCATCCGAGCGCAGCAGAAGACCGCGTCGCGGGAGGCGTTGATCGCGGACATGAGGTACGCGTCGCGCGCGAGCCGATCCTCGTTGGTGACCATCCCCAGCGCGTTGCGGAGCGATCCGGGAAGGATGGGGTCGTGGGTGATGCTCTCGGGGATGGACGCTTCGCTCATCCCGATGACGACGCAGATCGGGGATGGGTCGAGCGCGAGCTCGAGCCAGCCGAGGGTTTCGATGGATTCGCGGTTGACGGTTTCGGGGAGTGGTGTTTGGTTGAGCCGATCAAGAATGACCCCGAGCGTATCGTGTGCTTGGGTCTGAGGCATCACCTGACCGAGTTGCTGCGCGTCCCGGATTTCATCAAGCACCGATCGAATCGCGCCAAGCCCCTCGATGACGGGTTGATCGTGCTGGGAATGGGGATCGAGATTGGTGTCTTTGTAGATCAGCTCGAGCATCTCTGATATGGCCGTCGTCCATTGATCGAGCGGTTGCTCTGTGTTGGCGTCGCTGAGGGGTTTGAGCATTGCATCTGTGCAGTCGATGACCAAGCTCATGTCTTTGGAGTGGCTCGGATGGACGCCGGTGGGGATCTGGACGACTCCTGTTTGGACATGCTCTTGGCGGATTTGGTCCATGGCTTTGAGCCACCACGCAGTGGGTCGTTTCGCTTCTTCCTCCTGTGCGGATTCTGATCCGAGCGAACGCATCGTCATCGCTCGCTCGATGTCCGGATGGCGGATTAACGCGGAGAGCGTATCAAAGGTTCGTTCCTGAAGATGGGATCGGATCAGGTCGAGCAGTTGGCCCGGCGGCGTGTCGGACGCGGGGTCACCCGAGGGGGCGTGGATGTGGATGCCTTCACTGGTACCCGAATGCGCGGCGATGCGGGAGAGGGGACCAAGCAAGGTTTCGTCCGCGAGCCCGATGACGCACGACGAGGTGTCGATGGGGTTGGCACGCGATGCCAGTTCGGTCAGCGCGTGCTCGCACATGGATGCAGTATCGTGCTGGAACTGAATCCGATTCTCTTGGATGTCAATCGATGCACGCGACCATTGGTCTGTGCGCACGCATCCAAACTCATCAAAATGATCCGCAAGATGTTCGGGTGCGTACACCAAAGAATCGACTCCACACTCAGCACGCTCGATGGATTGTCGCGCGATCGAACCGAGCTGGGGCATGCCGATCAGGATCAGGTGGTGATCAGGACCAGAGACTGGATCGGTGCGGTGTGCTTGGTCCATCGCGACCAAGCGGTCATCGACGACACCCAGCGCTGACAAAATGTGTTCGTAGTTCTGCTGCACTTGTCCCAAGCTGGACCAGCGGGCGATCTCGGATTCCTCGAGATCGGGGACCCGGTCGGGGGTGACCTGATTCATGCGGAGTCCAGCGTCGCAGAGTTCGCTTGCGAGCTTTGCGACCCATGAACCGATGCCGATCCATTGATCCCAGCGGTCCGCATCGGGTGATTCTGGGATCAGGTCTTCGATGACGGATGCTGGGCACGCTTGGAGTGCTTGGATCCATGCGAGTTTGCAGGTGAGTTTCGAAGCGTGCACCCCCGGCACGCTGAGGATCGCGGATGGGATCTCCAGTGGGGTCAAGATCACCGGCGGGACCATGACAACGCGCTGTTCATCGCACAGATCCACGAGGGTTCCAAGCAGAACCCGTGCCGCCCGCTTTCCGGGCACAACGAGATGCACCGATGAAAGATCGAGTTCCCGTGCTTCGGTTTGGTAGGTGTCGAGGATCCATTGCGAAGCGTTCGACAGCGCTGGCTGGTCCCATCCCAAGAAGTGTCGTGTGCACCCGGTACTCATGGCTTGAATAGTAGGGAGTTGTTGGGAGGATGTGTGAGGTAACCCGCAGCGTGGCTGGGGGTTGCCTCCGATGGGCATGCGGCGAGTTTTGGCGTGTTTCACGGGGTAACTTGGCCCCCGATAACCATTAAAATCCCGTGAAACATGGGCAAAATCATTCGGCAGTTGCGATCGAGCGTGTACTATTTGTTGGCGGGTGTTGATCCCGCGAGTTCACAAAAACAGAGGTCACCACATCGCGTGAATCAACCGCGGTGTGCTGCGGAGAGTTGTTCGTATGAAACTATCAGCACCGAATCGTTCCATGACCGCGGCATGTTCCATGATCATGCTGCTCGCCGTCTCGGGTACCGCAATGGGATCGGATCAATACGATCCGCCTGCAAGCTACTACTCAGGCGCGACAGGGACCGGGTCAGCACTCAAGACCCAGCTCACCGCAGCGATGACCGCGGGGCACATCCAGCGCTCGTACGGCGACTTCCGCGTGATGTCACGCTATGTTGATGTCGATCCAAACAACTCGTCCAATGTCATCCTTGTGTACAACGGGGCGTCGGTCACTGGGCTGTGGGATTCGGGTTCAACATGGAACCGAGAGCATGTGTGGCCACAGTCGCGTCAGCCGGGGAGTGTTTCGAACTCCTCGCGTGGTAATCTGGGTGATGCACACGCATTGAAACCCTGTAATCCTTCGATCAACTCCTCGCGTGGAAACAAACCATTCGGGAATGCGACTTCCACCGGTGGATACGGAAGCCTTGGGACTTTCTACTTTCCGGGTGATATGGACAAAGGCGACATCGCTCGCAGCTTGTTTTACTCGGACACACGCTGGTCTTCACAAGGCATCTCTCTAGTCAACGGCGTGCCTTCCGGGAACCAGATGGGTGATCTTTCCGCGTTGCTCGCATGGCACTACCTTGATGCACCAGACGAGTTTGAGCGTCGCCGGAACCATGCGATTTCTGATGTCGCGTTTAACCCGTTCTACTACACCAATAACCGGAACGCATTCATCGATCACCCTGAGTATGTTTGGTCGATCTATGTTGATCAGAACAATGATTCGACCCTTTGGGTTGGTTCGACACCGAACGCGAATGGATCGTCCTCGATGACCATCGACTTCAACGCGATCGTCGGCGACTCGTTCGGTTCGGTCCCCGTCACCATCAACAAAGACGGCAGCGACGGGACCTACTACACCGTCACCCCGACTACGGGCATCAACACTTCCGTCTGGAGCAACGCCAACGCGTTCCCGATGAATACCCCAAGCGATTCGAGCCAGTTCAATGTCTCGCTCCCAGCAGGTTCAACCAGCACGGCAGGTATGTCCACCGAGTTCATCGTCATCGACAACCTCGATGTGACCAACAGCGGTGGCGCGGGCAACGGCAGCAACGATGGTGACGATGTCATCACCGTCAACATCAATGTCTTTACCGAGTCCGTCGGGTCACTCGAGTCGGGCTCGAATCTCAGCGAGACCACCATCGATCTGGGGACCATCAGTCTCGACGGCGGAGACGCGGTCGCAGACATCGTGTTCTACAACAACGGGGATGCCTCCACCGGCGCACCAATGGATGTCAAACTGATTTCCTCCAGCGGCGACACTTCCGCACTTATCACCGACTTCTCAGAAGTCAGTTCGGTCGCTGCACAGTCAAGCCAGTCCATCGAAGCGGTGCTCTATGACGATGCGGAAGGCACCTTCGCGTCTTCGTTTACCTTCGAGTCAGTCAATGCAGAATCGGTCTTCGGAGTCGCGGGTTCCGGGACAACCCTGATCGTGAATCTGATTGGTGAGGTCGGAAGCGGCGCATGCATCGTGGACTTTGCTGAACCATACGGCCAGCTCAACTTCCTCGATGTTTCCGCGTTCCTCTCTGCGTTCGGGAATGCCGATCCTGCGGCGGACCTTGATGACAACGGATCATTCAACTTCTTGGATGTCTCGGCATTCCTCGCTGCGTACGGCGACGGCTGCCCATGATTCGCTGAGAGCGTATCTGAAAACGACAACGGCCCCGTGCATCTGCATGGGGCCGTTTTTTTGTGTACCTATTCGGATTACGGACAGCCTGCACCGAAGGCAGCCAGGAATGCCGAGACATCGAGGAAGTTGAAGTTGCCATCGTTGGTGAAGTCCGCGATGGGGTCTTGGTTCCCGAATGCGGAGAGGAACGCGGAAACATCGAGGAAGTTCAGGTTGCCCTCGCCGGTGAAGTCCGCGGGGCAGTCGATGTTGGTACTCAGGTGCAAGCACGCTTGGAGCACTGCACCTGTATCGTATGGTGAGTGGTCAGCAACCTTGAGCATCCATTGACCCGCTGCGGGTTCAGAGGTGAAGGTGTCCATCGGCATGTTCGGGATCACGAAGCCGAAGATGACTGGAGTCGCGGTAGTGGAGCACAATGACTCAGCGGGGATGAGTGTGTTGTCGGTGAAGGTCGCATCAAGGTCCTGCCCGCCGCACCCGAATGGTCCCGGGAATCCGGCGGATGGGATGCCGGGTCGATCGAGGAGTGTGATGGTGGTGCCGATGGGGGATTGGAGGGTGATGACGAGGTCGCCGATCCAGTCGTGGGTGAGAAGCAGTTCCAGATCAACGGATGCGACCGACTCAGATGCAGACGCGGTGACATTGATTGGGATGGTGATCCCAGAGGATGCGTTGTCCGGGATCGATGCGTTGGGGGTGATGCAGTGATCGCCTGCGGTCGCTGCGGCGGACAAGAACATCAATGCGGCGATGGTCGGTGTGGTGCGGTTCATCGTTTCGCCTCCTGGTTCATGATGGTGTTTCGGTTCTGGTCTGTGCATTGTCCCGGATCACGCATCCCCTCGCTGTGGCACCATCCTTCGAGGTGCCCCATGTTGTGGGCGCCGGAGAGTTGTCCAGCGGAGCGTTCGATGACGCCGTCGTCTGGATCGCTCAGGATCAGGTCGGTGATGATGTTGCAGTAGTCGAAGAAGAATCCGTCTTCGAATGAGGTGGTGTAGTAGTAAACATCATCCCGGGCCCATGACGGGATGAGCGAGAGCCAGCTTGCCGAACCCGCGTAGGTCATGTTGTCGTTGGTGCCGCACCCGAACCCAAAGATGTCTCCGAGGACCGCGGCGTTCCCTGCGAGTGCGGTCCCTTGATAGGGTGCGCCGACGGTTTGGATGAGTCGGTTGCCCTTCGCCCAGTCCAATCCGCTCCAGTAGAAGGTGCGGAGATGCAGGGCGGCCATCCCCCCCTGCGAGTGGGCGACGATCCCGAACGATTTCATCGGACTCGATTGGGCGAGCAGTTCGAGTGCAAACGCGTCATGCGATCGGCTCTGCTCGAAGTCCTCGAACAACGAGAGGTCACCAGAGTAATGCGAGACGGTGAACGGGACCGCGTCGGTGCAGTATCCATGGACGAGCATCAAGCGGTGACCCGGTCCCGCGGATTGCGTGATCTGTGGCGTGAGCTTTGCTGGGACCAGTGAACCGGGTTTGCCGGTGAGCATGTCGGGCGAGATGGATGCTGGTGCTTCGGGGAGGGTGATTCCAGAAACAGGCACCGCAACGCGATCAATGATCTCGAGTGGGACCATCGAATCGATATCGTGCAAACGCACGGCTCGGAGTTCGAGGGTTTCCGGATCAACACCGGATGCCGCGACCCAACGGGTATCGAGCGTAAGGGCACGGGTTTGGCCGACGATGGTCGAAAGCCATGCGACGGGGGTTGGTTGGTTGTTCAATCGTCCCCAAACCTCCGCGGCGAGGATCGTCCGTCGCTGCGAATCGTCTGGCGCGAAAGTGAACACGATCTGCTCATCGTTGGATTGGATGGATGCTTGCTTGAGCATCGGTGCTTGAGGCGCGGCGTCAATCAGATGCTGGGTGGTCAGCAGGATATTCGATCCATCGGCGGTGATGCCTTGTGCGATCACGCGGACGCTGTGGGAGCCGACTTCCTCAGGGAAGAAGGTGAGTTCTGACGCGCCGGGTTGTGCGAGTTCTGTAGAGACCAGCCCGGATGGCGAGGTGATCTCGGCGGAGAGCGAGGTCATCCGTGTGCCGGGTTCGAACGCGGCGCGGAGGGTGATGGGTTGCGATTGAAGCGTGCTCAGCGTGGTGACATGCGTGGAGAGTGTGGACTTGGGGCCCGCATCGATCAATACATACCCCGGTGCGTCGTGGTCTGATCTGATCGTCAGGGTCCAGTCGCCCGCTTGGTTCTCTTGGATGCTCAGGTGCGTGAACTCACGATCCGGCGCGACCCATGCGAGGGAATCGGTGCCGGAATCAACCGCTGGGATTCTGGCTTGGTTGTTTGGAAGGAGTGTGCTCGACCATGTATCTGCTTGGACCGGGAGCAGGGCGATCCGGGCGCCGCGTTGCTGGACATTGAGCGTTGTTGACCATGACCATTGGCCATTGATCAGTTGCATGTCCACCGGGATCATCGCGGAGTGCGAGACGACCGGGATGCTCGATGGATCAGGAAGCTTGACCAGCCCGGAAGTAATATCCGATGGAAGCGCAGCGACCTGCTTGACCGGGACCGGAGTCAATGGCTGGGCACTGGCAACAGCACACGCAATCAACGGAACAAAGAGGAAGACGGAAAGCCGATTGATCATGATGCACACTCCAGGGGGTGCCAGAGTTTAGGGGCAAGGGCTTCCGAACGCCGCGAGGAACGCGGAGACATCGAGGAAGTTGAAACTTCCATCGGATTCAAAGTCCGCGACTGGGTCGCTGTTTCCGAACGCGGTCAGGAATGCGGACACATCGAGGAAGTTTAGCGAACCATCCTGATTCAAATCCGCGGCTCCCGCTGGATTCGCAAGACCCGGACTCGGAGTGAAGAACGCAAGACAGACAGAACCGTCCGGTGCTCTCCCCTGCGCCACATCGGTTGTCTGCGCGTCGTAGGTCAGGGTATCAATCGGCGCGAGTTGGTTGTCCACGCGGTCGAAGAGTCCGATGGATTCACCCCCGGCGGAGAGTTTGAAGGTCGCGTGGAGTGGGCCTTGAAGGGGTTCGTCATCGGCCCAGACGACGAGGTACCCGTTGGGGGGGATGCTCGTGCCGACCGGGAACTCCCATTTGTTGGGATTGGTGAGGTCGTCGGTCAGGTAACGACCCGAGAGGTCGATCGCGGTGTTCTCGCTGTTGTAGAGCTCGATATAGTCGTCGCTGTCCCCAAACTCATCGATCGCTGAGCCGTCATTGCTCGCGAGCCATTCGTTGATGAAGATCAAGGGTGTCGGGTCAGGATCGGTGAAGCACGCGTCGTCCGGATCGTTCGCAGACCCCGGAGTCACGGCACAGAAAATCTCCTCAGCACCGGTGCCGTCGGGGAAGTGTCCGAAGGACTCATCGACTCCGAGCACGGGAGAGGTCAGTGTGTCGATCAAAACTACGCTGTTGTCGATGGTGTGCGAGAGCGAAACGATCTCTCCGGAGTTGGAGAGTTTGAAGGTCGCGTGGAGCGGGCCGTCGAGTGGATCGTTGTCCGCCCAGATGATGAGGAATGATTTGGCTTCGATCACGGTTCCCGCGGGGATCTCCCAGAGCTGAGGGAGGCTGGGTGTGTCGCTCAGGTGCATGCCCGAGAGGTCCACCGCGAAGTCCTCATCGTTGTACAGCTCGATGTAGTCCTCAAACTGTCCCGCTTCGTCCATCGCGATGGATTCGTTGATCGCGACGACTTCATTCACATACACCCGAGGCAGATCCGCAGGCGCGGGTGTGGTCGTGCGGAGGTATTGGGTTCGCGCTTCGATATACGGCTTCACACCCCATGCCCAGGGCTGACCGCCGCTGTAGGTTGCGGGTTGGGTGAACGAGTCGAGGAAGGTCTGGTTGTTGAACCCATAGTCCGAGTTGCCACCAGAATACGACCCGGTAAAGGCGTACGGAGCAAGCATGGTCGCGAGCGCGTTGATGTGCAACTCGCGCGGCGGGAGGGTGAAGATACCATCAAAGGCACCGACAGTGGTGGGGGTGAACGGGGTCAGCGTGTGAGGCACGAACGGTCCCGGGTTGGACGGGGTGTCGTAGTCTGGAGTCGATTGAGAAAGGTTTGAGAGGTGGTCGATGCCCGGGTCTGGGAGTCCATCGCGGTCGTTGGTGGTGACGACATCGAATGAGAAACTGGATGTGTCGGTGAGGTTGAGTCGAGCGAGCGGGATGGTGTAGTTCACGATGCCATCGGATTTCTCGCTCAGGTCTTGATTGATCCCGGCGGGGTTATCGAAGCTCGCGTGGATGAGGTTCCAGCCGCCGCCGTTCCACTCGTAGAGAATGAACCCACCGCCGCCGTCGGTCCATGAACCAATAAAGTAGTCCGCTTGGGTCGAGGAGTTGATGTCCCGGTTCCAAGGGTTCGAAGTCGAACCCCCGGCTCGTGTATCGAAGAAGAACATGATCCGGGTCTGGTCTGTATTGCCACCAATATCGATGGGTCCGTGGACTTGGACCTTTGCATAAAGCGTGTCGGAAGTGTTCGAGAGTGTGACGGTGTCGATGTCAAAATTGGGGTCGGATTTGGAGAGGAAGGTATCGCCTTGCGAATCAGTGAACGCAGTCTGAGTGGGTTCAGTGAGTGCGCCCTCGGCTCCAACAAGCTCGCGGACATAGCGGAAGTATTGGTCTTGGAACGCTTGGATATTGAAGATGCGACGGAGCAGTGGGGGCTCGCCTCCTCCACCGAAGGGGCTCGAGAAATCCCAACCGAAACCGTTGTCCCCGAAGGTTTCAGCGGGTCGAGTCGCCCAGTCGGTGGAGAAGAAGTCGATGCCGTAGGTGTTGTCGAGGTCGAATGGGATGTACTCGAAGATCCCGGTGCTTGGGTTGAGGTAGAGAAAGTAGTTGTTCGCGCCGTACCAGATGTTGTCCCACTGACCATTGACACAATCCACGGCCATGGATCGCAGGAAAGTGTCGACATTAAAGCGGTCATTGATCTCCGCCGCGAAGGTCGCGTCGTCAGCCGATTCAATAAAGAAAATGAAGTCCGCGAGGTCCGCGTGCTGGTTGATCCCGCTGTCGTTCTCGAGTTCGTAGGTCAGGTTCCCGAGGTTGGCGTAGGTGTCCGAGTCTCCCGGATTGACGAAGCGGAGGTCCGCGCGGGTGCCTTTGTAGGTGCACTGGTAGAGGTTGCCGGTGTCGTCCCCGAACCACGCGGCGAGGAACTCGTCGTCGATCTGTTCGACATTCGCGTAGACATCATCGACGAGCGTGCCGTCGTTGATGACGAGCCGGACCATCGAGGCGCGGGGGGAGGGGACCCCGAACGCGTTGAAGACATCCCATGCGAGCTTGCCCCGGATGACGGATGTGTCGTTTTGATGGCCGTTGATGTTGAGTTTTTCGAGCCCGAACACTTCCCGTCCCGGCACGAACTCATTAAACTTGAGCTTCCACGATTTCTTGACCGCGCTGCGTGAGGTGTTGCCTCGGGGACGGATCGCGACATCTTCCACGATGGTGTCGGTCTGCGAGTTGACGATCCGGACGTTGCAGAGCCGGTAGGTGTTGTCGAAGGGGTCCGCGAGCATCGCGAGCAGGTCCGCGGGATCCATGGTGACCGTGATCTGGGTCAGTTCCGAATCGGTGAAATAGATTTGTCCCGCCTGGTCGTACCCCGCGTCTCCGGTCGGATTGGGGACTTCAGCGACCGCGCAGCTCGTGAACAACAACATAGACATCACGAGCATTCCGTACTTCATCAGCATCCTCCGGGTAGATCGAACCAATGTACATGTTTGAAAGGACAGAATCAACGATAAAACCGGCACTCAATGATTTGAGATGGATTCATTTGGGCCGCTGATTATCGGGAGTCCTCTTGGAGTCGAGGAGCAAAGTGAGTAATGGGCCTGGAGGGACTTGAACCCTCATGGGTTTTACCCCGGCGGATTTTAAGTCCGCTGCGTCTGCCGATTCCGCCACAGGCCCGCGCTTGTATCGTAGCCGGATCAAGATCCATTCGGGTATCTCGGACGGAGTTCAAATCGGCTCGTTGATGGCGCTTTGAAAAATAATTGGACCCGATTCTTCCAACGGTCCCGACCCGCTGTCTATGCTCTTCTTTACCCACCCCAAACATTCAAAATGCAAGACGAGGACGATCGATGTTGAACCGAGAACCCCAGTCAGAAGCAATCGCGGCATCAAACTACTGGCAAAAAACCAGCTTGGATGCCCAGAAACCGATGCAGAGGATCGATGAGATCTTCGGTCTTGACGCATTCGATATGCGCACGATGCGTCAGCGTCTCCCCAAAAGCGTGTTCAAATCCGTCGAGCAGGTCATGGGGGGTGGGGCAAAGCTCTCGCACTCCGACGCCGAGGTCATCGCGACTGCGATGAAAGATTGGGCGATCGAGCGAGGCGTGACCCACTTCACACACTGGTTCCAGCCGATGACCGGACTGACCGCCGAGAAGCACGACAGTCTCACCGTCCCCGACGGTGAAGGCGGGCTCGTCTATCGACTCAGCGGAAGCTCCCTCATCCAAGGCGAACCCGATGCGTCCAGCTTCCCATCAGGTGGACTCCGAGCGACCTTTGAAGCCCGCGGATACACCGCGTGGGATGTCACCTCCCCGGCCTTTATCAGCCGAGGATCCAACTATGCGACCCTGTGCATCCCCTCCGCGTTCGTTTCGTGGAACGGCGAGGCGCTCGACAAGAAGACCCCGCTCCTGCGATCGATCGACGCGATCAGCACGCAAGCGATGCGGATCCTCAAAATCTTCCAGACCGACGAGGGTGTCAACTCGGTGGGGTCAACACTGGGCGCTGAACAGGAATACTTCTTGGTCGATCGCAACCTCTACCACGCCCGTCCGGACCTGGTGAGCTGTGATCGGACCCTCTTTGGTTCAATGCCTCCTAAGCACCAGCAGCTCGATGACCACTACTTCGGGTCCATCCCGACACGCGTGCTCTCATTCATGGCAGAAGTCGAGCGGGAACTCGCGCGCCTCGGGATCCCCGTCCAGACCCGCCACAACGAGGTCGCGCCGGGACAGTATGAGATCGCGCCGCTGTTTGAAACGACCAACCTCGCGTGCGATCACCAAGCGATGCTCATGCAGACGCTCAAGAGCGTCGCAGGACGCTTCGGCTTTGTCGCGATCCTCCACGAAAAACCATTCGCGGGTGTCAACGGCTCAGGGAAGCACAACAATTGGTCGCTCTCGACAGATACCGGAGTGAATCTACTCGATCCGCAGGACGAGGCGCATAACAACCTCCAGTTCATGGTCTTCCTGTGCGGCGTCATCCGTGCGGTCCACAAACATTCGGACCTGCTCCGTGCATGCATCTCCAGTGCAACCAATGACCATCGTCTGGGCGCCAACGAAGCACCTCCTGCGATCATCTCGATCTTCCTTGGTGACATGCTCACCGACCTGATCGAGCAGATTGAGAAGGGCGCGACGAGTAGGACGCTCAAGGGTGGGCATCTGGATCTTGGAGCCCGCACGCTCCCGGATATCCGCAGGGACTCTGGGGACCGCAATCGGACCTCGCCGTTCGCGTTTATCGGGAACCGGTTCGAGTTCCGAGCCGTGGGTTCAACCGCGTCGGTTGCTTGGCCGAACACCGTGATCAACACGATTGTCGCTGAGAGCTTTGATTATCTCGCGACCGAGATCGAGAAAGCGACCAAGAAAAACTCGACCCCGGCACAGACCGAAGCATCGATCCGCAAGATTCTCACGCAGGTCATCAAGGACCACAAAGCGATCGTATTCAACGGCGACAACTACACCGAAGAATGGCGAGAAGAAGCAGAAAAACGAGGACTCCCGCACCTCAAGACCACCCCGGACACGATCCCCGCGCTCAACAACCGCGTGACCGCTTCGATGTTCAAGAAGTACAAGGTGCTCTCGAACTCCGAGCTTGACAGCCGAGCGGAGATCTTCGCGACCAAGTATGTGACGACCATCGGGATCGAATCACGCCAGATGCTCTCGATTGCGAGGACGCTGATCCTCCCGGCGGCGATCGAGCACCAACGACGAGTCGCCAACGCGGTGGTGAGCACCGAATCCGCTGGTGTCGATGCGTCCGGGTTGCGTGGATCGCTCGAAATGATCGCTGATGGTGTGCATGCATTAGAGCAGAAGATCGACGCTCTCGACGAGGTTTTCAGCTTCACTCAGCTCGAACCGCTCGAAGCGTGTTACCACATCCGGGATCATGTTCTGAACGCGATGGAAGAACTCCGAGCCGCAGCTGATTTCTTGGAAACACGAGTTGACCAGAATCTTTGGCCACTCCCTAGCTACAGCCAACTGCTGACCTTGCGATAAGAAGCGAACCGATAAGAGGTGTCTAGAAGCATGTAAACCCCGGTCGATTGACCGGGGTTTTTTATGTGATTCTGCCTAGAATCGGGGAGAATTCTATCGAGCAAAAAACATTGCTCAGACCGAGTCCAAAGGGAAGTACTACACGGAGATCGCACTTTGAAGCATTACCCGTCCACCGGCACCAAAGGGGGGGCCGTTCTCAAGAAATCAATCCTTGTGATGGGGTGTCTCCAGTTCGCATTCATCGGCGGATGCAAGCGTGAAGAGATCCACGCGTACCGAGCGCCCAAAGAAACCAACACCGCATCGCGATTCGGTGTGATGCCGACTCCGCAAGCGCCATCCGGCACGATGCATCAGCAAGAATCAGGCGCTGATGGGGTCGCATGGACGGTACCTCCGGGATGGTTAGAAACCGAAACAACCAACGCGATGCGCATCGCAACCTACACAGCACCCAACGGCACCGAGGTCGCCATCACCGCGTTCCCGGGAGATGTCGGTGGATTGGTTGCCAATGTCAACCGCTGGAGAGGTCAGGTCGGACTCGAACCAACCGATGAACAAGGCATGATGGATCAACTCGCTCGCCTGAAAGGGGTGGATGGCGTGGATGTGATTATCGTCGATCTCCAAGGCGATCAACGCTTGATCGGGACCGTCATCAATGTCAACGACGGCAAAACTTGGTTCGTCAAAGCGATGGGTGAATCAGAAATAATCGAACCAAATAAGATCGATATCGTTCGCTTCTCCTCCACATTCCACACCCACGGCGAGAACGGCGAACATGGGATGAACCCTGCAGCGAGCACGCAACCTGCCGCGGCAAGCACCCAAAGCCCGATCGACTGGAGCAAACCCGAAGAATGGACCGCTGAAGCGAACGCATCGTCGATGCTCCTTGAAGCGTACCAATCCCAGAGCGGCGCACGCATCACCATGACCTCGCTCCTCGGTGACGGTGGTGGGGTGCTCGGGAATGTGAACCGCTGGCGCGGACAACTCGGGCTCCCATTGCTCGGTGCGGTGGATGAACTGGATCTCGTCGATCTGGGCAACAGTGCAGTGTCCGTTGATCTCCTCTCAACTGACGGCTCATCGCGGATGGTCGCGGGGATTGTTCCGGTTGGAAATCAAACCTTGTTCTTCAAACTCACCGGCACCCATGACGCGGTCGAAACCGAACTCGCTCGGTTCGACGCGTATGTCCAAGCGTACAACACGGGAAGGCCGGGTGCACCATGATCAAGAAGATCCAAAGATTGCTCAAACCACTCGCGTCGCTCAAGCTGACCGTCGTCATCTTTGCCCTCTCGTTGTTCCTCATCTTTGCGGGAACACTCGCGCAGGTTCATCAAGGCATCTGGACGGTGGTTGATGAGTACTTCCGATCCGTCTTTGTCTCCATCGAGCTGCAGATATTCGTGCCCAAAGAAGTTCAGGTGCTCCCCGGCTCCATCTGGTTCCCCGGCGGTCTGACGCTTGGAGTGGCGATGTTCATCAACCTCATCGCGGCGCATGTTGCGCGGTTCAAGTTCACCAAGAAACGCATCGGGATCATCATGACGCACTTCGGGGTCATCCTGCTGCTGGTCGGTGAGTTTGTGACGGGGTTTGCTGCCGAGGAAGGCAACATGACCATCCTCGAAGGGGAGACGGTCAACTTTGTGGAGGATATCCGTACGCCTGAGATCGCGGTGATTGACCGTTCCAGTCCGGATGATGATCTCGTCGTCGTGATCCCCGAGCGGTACATGGGGACCGGGAAGACCATCTCCAACGGGCTGCTCCCGTTCAGCATCGAGATGACCGAATGGATGTCCAACTCCCAGATGTTCGGGCCGGCGCAATCTGACCCACAACGACGGGCTCTGGCAGACACTGGGATCGCGAGCCAACTCACTGCGATGCCCGCCCCTCGCGCCAACGGCGTCGACGGCGCGAATGTTGATACACCCTCCGCGTATATCACCCTCATGGATGGCGAGACCCGTTTGGGATCGTACCTGATCTCGGTCTATGTGGATGAGGCGCAGCCTGTAACGGTTGGGGGGAAGGAGTACTGGATCGAACTCCGATTCAAGCGAACCTACAAGCCGTATTCGATCGAACTGATTGATTTCAAGCATGACCTGTTTACAGGGACGCAGATGGCGCGGAACTTCTCCAGCGATGTTCGCTTGGTTGATACCGCGAAGAATGTGGATCGCGAAGTGTTGATCTACATGAACCACCCGCTCCGACATGCCGGCGAGACTTTTTATCAAGCGTCGTTCCTTCGTGGTGATACCGGGACGGTGCTGCAGGTGGTCAAGAATCCAGGTTGGTTGATCCCGTATGTGTCGTGCATCATCGTGACGCTCGGGATGCTGATTCACTTCGGGATCCGGATGATCCCCGCGTTGAGGAGAAGCTCCAAATGAACAAGTTCCAGCAAATCCTCCCTTGGATCGCTCTTGTGCTCGCGGTGGTCTACGCCGGTCAAAAACTCGTGCGTGCGGACCATGTCAACAGTCAGTTCGACCTTGATACCTTCCGTGAGATTTCGGTCTCCGCAGGTGGTCGGACCAAGCCTCTTGATACCGTCGCGCGGAACAGTCTGATGAACCTGAGCGGACGCCAGAGTCTCAAGACTGATGAAGGCACGATGCCCGCGATCGAGTGGTACATCGAGGTCATCACCAAACCAGAAGACTCTATCCACCGACGCGTGATCCGAATCGACCACCCCGATGTTTTAGCGATGGCAGGGCTCGACAAAGAAAACCGGACACGATTCTCGTTCGAGGAACTCAGAGACGCGGGCAACGAGATCAATCGGCAAGCGATGCTGGCAAGCAAGGTCAAAGCGAAAAGCAGAGACCCATTCCAGCGTGCGGTGCTGGTGCTCAATCAGCGGCTGATGTTGTTCAGCGATCTTTCCCAGCTCCGGTCGCCGTACATGATCGCGCCGCTGACGACTTCTGAGGATTGGAGATCGTTTAATGAAGCGATGGACAGCGACTCCAGCGACCCCGATGCCCTCGCGCTGCTGGGTGTTCTGCAAGCGTACCGTGCCGGGAATGTCGAGGGGTTCAACAGCGCGGTGAACAACTACGCGGCATTGATTGATGAGAAGCTCCCGCACGAATCGCAGAAATCCGGATACGAGGTGGTATTCAACCAAGCAAGACCGTTCATCTCCGCATCCGCGTTGTATGTGATCGCGTTCTTGTTTGGATGTTTCGGTCTGCTGACCACGCAGCTCTCCAAACCCGAGTGGTCCAAAGCACTCTTGAGAACCATGACCTTCCTGATCTTGGTCGCGTTTGTCGTGCAGACCATCGGGATCGCGAGCCGTGTGTATCTGCAGGGTCGTCCACCGGTGACGAACCTGTATTCTTCCGCGATCTTCATCGGGTGGTTCGGGGTCATCCTCGGGCTCTTCATCGATCGGCACATGAAGCTCGGGCTCGGCGGGATCATGGCCTCCGTCATCGGGTTCGGGACGCTCATCGTCGCGCACAACCTCGGGAGCTCCGGGGACACGATGGAGATGATGCAAGCGGTCCTCGATTCCAACTTCTGGCTCGCGACCCATGTTGTCGTCGTTACCATCGGATACTCCGCGACTTTCTTCGCGGGATTCCTCGCGACCGCGTACATCCTGCTCGGGGTGTTCACCAAGGTCTTCGATCGCGAGCGGGGCAAGTCGCTCATCAAGATGACCTACGGCGTCATCTGCTTCGCAACCGTCACCAGCTTCGTCGGGACGGTGCTCGGCGGGATCTGGGCGGATCAGTCCTGGGGACGCTTCTGGGGTTGGGACGCCAAAGAGAACGGCGCCGCGATGATCGTTCTCTGGAACTTGCTCATCCTCCACGCTCGTTGGGGTGGGATGATCCGAGATCGCGGACTCGTTGTCCTTGCAATCTTCGGGAACATCATCACCGCGTGGTCGTGGTTCGGGACCAACATGCTCGGTGTCGGTCTCCACTCCTACGGCTTCACCAACTCCGCGGTCTTCTGGTTGCTTATCTTTGTGCTCAGTCAGCTCATGCTGATGAGCATCGGGGTGATGCCTATGAAGTTCTGGCGGAGCAAGTTTGCCAAATAAAGAAGCCGACCGGGGTGATCCGGTCGGCTCGTCGAGTTTTCAGTAACTTGTTCAGTGGATTGCCAGCACGCCGGTGGGGTCAGATACCTACCGCTTTGCTGTTGGATGCCATCGAGACTTTGAGAGCCGCGGCTTGACGCTCGCGGGTCAGCTTCTCGACCGCTTCCATCCGGTTGGTCGCGTCGTCTGGGATCACGCGAGCGTTTGCTTCAGCGAGCTCGGCGCGGGCTTCGGATTCGATGATTTCTTCAGCCGCGATCGCACGCTGCGCGAGGATGACCAGCTCGTTGTTGGCCATTTTGACGAACCCGCCGTCGATGAAGTACATGCGTGATCCGCCCCCGGCATCGCTTGGAAAGTCGAGACGGAGCTTGCCTGTCCCGAGCTTGGCGACGAGCGGGGAGGTGCCGTGCTGGCAGCCCACAAGCCCGTCCCACATGGGAACTGATGCGTAGAGCACCTCTTCGCTGAGGAGTGCTTTTGCTGGGGTGACGAGTCGGCAGGTGATCGTATTGGCCACGGGTAATCCTCGGTTCAGGTCATAGGAATCAGTGGGAATCATAGCCCCGAGGTCATCGAAAAGACCATCGATCCTGCACGGTTCTGGTCTTAAGAATCGCCCATTTTCGACTCGATCCGAGCCAAAATATCGCGGATATCGACGAGGGTTTCAGCGATGTCGTTGCCAGCCGCGGAACCTGTGGACGCCGACGAGGTTGCGTGTGGAGTTGATGAACCGCTTCCCGCGAGTTTGTCACGCTGGTCGAGTACCGCTTTGCGGAACTCCACTGCATCCACGATCCCGACGATGTTCACCAATGATCCGCCCGGTCCCGACGACTGTCCCGCGGTCTCGACCTTGAAACCTCGAAGCCCGAAGTGGCGCATGATTGGGCCTTGGAACATCTGGAGGTCGGTAATTTTTTCGAGCGGGATGGTGGATTCGGTTTTGTTGAGGATGCCCTTCTTAATTTCAAGGGTACGCTGGTTGAGCGTACATCCCATGTTGTTGAGGTGCTTCTGGATGAGCCAGTTGCCCAGCAGAATATAGACGATCGCAAACGGAATCCCGATGATCGTGATGCAGAGAATGATCGAAGTGGGCCAAAGGTAATACGGCTTGACACGCTTGTCGAAGGTTGCATCCCACAGGACGGTTGGTTCGGACATGGGGTACCCCTCGTTGTCTTTACGCGAGAAACTTATCGGTTTTGAGCGGTTTTGGAAGCGGATCGGATGTTGATCGTTCCGTCGGTGTCGCGGGTCAGGTACTCGATCACATCAAGAGCCGTGTATGAAGTTGCACCGGGCTTGAGGAATCGTGCAACATCGGCGACATCATCACCGGAAGTGATCAGTGGCTTCTCAAGTCTACCGTCTTGCTGGATCTGTCCGAGGTCGATGTTGGACAACAAACCATTGCAAACACACTTGCGTCCAACAGTGTCCTCGATCTTGCCACCCTTTTTCAGGTAGTCGTCGATCGGTTCAGATGGGCAGCGCCATCCGATTTTGCCGTTGTCTTTTTTGTACGCGTGCCGGAGGTAACCAAGGTCACAGATGCGTGTCCGCTGGAGGTACACATCCTGTTCCGATTGCGTGTCTTCCATGGTCAAGACCTTGAACGGGAAGCCGGTCGGGGATGCGACAGGGTCGGTAAAGACCTTCGCTTCACCCTTTTGGCTCATAGCGACGCTTCGGTTGCGGAGTTCGGGTGATAGTCCGGATTCTTCACAGAACGCGAACGCGGTCCCGATCTGAACACCCACGGCTCCCATCTCGATTGCTTCCGCGATCCGCTCGGGTTCCGCGTAGGAGCCTGCGAGCCAGAACGGGAGACCGAGGTCGCTGATCGCTTTGAGATCGCAGTCGTCGCGGTCGCCGTAGATTGGTTCGCCTTCGATGCTCAGTTGCATCTTGCCTCGTGGTGGCGCGTTGTGACCACCGGCGGTGGGGCCTTCGATGATGAAGCCATTGACCTTGCCGCTGGATTTGCGTGCGAGCATGCTCGCGAGCGTTGCGGAGGACACGATCGCAAGGAAGTCCGGACGATTGATATCCGGGACCTCTCCATCGAAGAATGCTTTGGGATCGAAGGTGGTGGAGAACGATTCTCCGGGATCGGTGCCTTGGACATCGATGCGGAGATCGACGGGCTCTTTGTTGGCGAGCTTATCAAGGATACCTGGGATCGCTTTGGGAATCCCAGCACCCATGAGGATGTAGGAAACCCCTGCGAGCATTGCGCCGAAGATCGAAGGCAGATTCGGTGCTTGGATTTTTTCGAGGTAGTTGATGCCGACTGGTCGATCGTGCCCCTCTCTGGCGAGGTAGACCTCGACAAAGTTGGACGCAACCAGCAACTCTTCGAGAAGCTTTGAAGGCTTCATGCTGGGGACTGGCTTGGGCTTGAACGGCTTGTCCTTGTCCTTACCACCCTCGACGAAGTAGCGATCAATAATCCGCTGAGCAACATCCGGGATTGGGAAGTGGCTCAGGGCGCGACGCATATGACCACCCGGATCACCAACTTGGAGTCGGCGTGCGAGGAGTACATCAAGTGCGGTTCCGGAGACCACACCGAGTTGGCCGGCTTTGCATACGGCATTGGCAAGAGTCCAACTGGAGACCCCGGCACCCATGCCGCCTTGAATGATTGTTGGTAGTGGGAAGCTGGTCATATGTGTATATCGTAGCCTGATAATGGTCGGAGTCGTCAAATCAACCGCTCATGCCTGCAAGTTGCATTTGATCCAAACCAATCAGCTTACCAGCCTCCGCTCACGGTCTTTTTCCCGCGTGATGCACTGGGGCGATCGCCGTTGATGGCTGATTTTTTGACCCGCCCGGCGGTATTGGACTTGTTCGTGTGTCCTGGGAATCCGCCCTCTTGGTTGCTGGAGGATTGCTTGCTACCACGGTGGCCCTTCTTCGCAGCTGGCTTACCGCCCGGGTTGCCAAAGGTCTTTTCGCCGGGCTTGCTACCGCCTGATTTGGCTGCGTAGTTGCCTCCGGAGTTGCTTTCTGAACCCTCAGCGGCATCCGCGTGACGCTTCTTCCCAGCGAACTTGCCGCCGGACTTTTTGCTGAACTTTGGCTTATCAGATGAGAAACCGGAGTTGCTGCTGTTGGAGCCGCCGGGGCGTTGCTTTCCGAACCGATTGTTCTGACCGGACTTGCGGAACCCGCCGCCATGACTCTTTCTCGATGGACCACGCTGGCCTGCAGGTGGGGCATCGAAGGTCAGGTCGGAGTGGTCAGTCGCGACCTCGATATCGATTTTCGTTCGGCGTTCGATCGCACGGTAGATGCCCATCTCGTCGTGGTCACAGAACGAAAGCGCGATCCCCGAAGCACCGGCGCGAGCGGTGCGACCGATGCGGTGGACATAGGTCTCCGGATCGATCGGCATGTCGAAGTTCACCACATGGGTGATGTCATCGACATCGATCCCACGCGAAGCGATATCCGTCGCGACGAGGACCTGGGTTGCCCCGGTCTTGAAGCGACGCATGGTGCGGGTGCGGGCGTTCTGGGTTTTGTTGCCATGGATTGCTTCAGCGTTGATATCCGAGTGCTGGAGGAACTTGACGAGCTTGTCAGCACCGTGCTTGGTGCGAGTGAAGACCAGAGCGCGACCGACATCGGATTCGACCAAGAGTCGCTCAAGCAATACCGGCTTGTTCTGACGCTCGACGGTGTACACACGCTGGGCGATCAGCTCAGCGGTGCTCGATTCTGGAGCGGTCTCGATGGTCGTTGGTTCAAACAGGATCGCGTCAGCAAGACGACGGATTTCTTTGGACACGGTCGCAGAGAAGAACAGTGTCTGGCGTTCTTCAGGCATCATGTCGATGACCTTGCGGATGTCGTTGATGAAACCCATATCCAGCATGCGGTCCGCTTCGTCGAGTACGAGTGTTTCCACTCGGCTCAGATCGATGTGACCCTGGTTGATGAGGTCGAGCAAGCGGCCGGGAGTCGCGATGAGGACATCAATACCAGCACGGAGATCGCGGACTTGCTTGCCTTGGCTCACGCCGCCGAAGACGACGGTGTGGCGGAGGTGCAGGTTGCGGCCGTAAGCGATGAAACTCTCGTAGATCTGCATCGCAAGTTCGCGTGTTGGACACAGGACGAGCGCGCGGGGCGGACGACCATGCCCACCGTTGCGGGTGTGCTTTGATTTTTTGTTCTGGTGACGAGAATCGTCAACAGGTGTGTTTTGCGACAAGCGATGCAGGATCGGGAGCGCGAACGCACAGGTTTTACCTGTCCCGGTCTGGGCGCATCCCATGACATCGCCGCCTTCGAGGGCGACAGGAATTGCTTGTGCTTGGATAGGAGTAGCGGTCGTGTAGCCCTTATCGGCTACCGCGCGAACGATTGGCTCTGCGAGCCGCAGTTCATTAAAATTCATGTAGTATGTGTTTTCTTTGTCCGGAGTGTTCGGGCATCGGGGTCCCGCGAATACCGGAATGTCACTCGACGCCTGATGCGTTGAAAGCAATGCTACCGGCGTAAATTGTGTGCTCGTGATCCCGATAGTCCACGGAGCAGGTCAAGGATAGAGCCGGGAGTTCAGGAAGTCCAGCCGCGGCAATAGGATAAGTCCAAAGTGGACGCTCTTTTCTTGGGGATAAGCTCCTCGGTCAGTGGGGTACGGAACCCGAATCCGCAACCAATGGGGCGATTTCGGGTACAATTCAGGCCTGCGACTCCGCAAGTGGTCTCACCCAAGTACAGTTTGTTTTTCGTGAATGAGGATGGCATTGCACATGAAGTACAGCACACTCGCGGCCGTGGGGCTGATGTCCGTTTTTTCGACTGGAGCGATCGGGCAATCCGATCACTATCTGAGCAATCAAGAACTCGACCGAGCGATCAACGCGATCGCGTCGTCGAGCGAGCACGCTTCGGTCTCGATCATTGGCACAAGTCTTGATGGCACGCCGATCAAGCTGATCACGCTCGCGGGTTCGATTCAATCCGCATCGGACCAACCCGCGTTCCTGATCACCGCGGGACTCGATGGGCGGTATCTTGTTGGGACCGAGGTTGCAGTTCGGATCGCAAAGCAGGTGCTGTCGGATCATGCAGCGTTGCTCGATTCGATGACGATCTACATTGTGCCCCGCGCGAATCCGGACGGCGCTGCTCGGAATCTTGATCGGCTGACGATGGGGTATGTGGGCAACAGCCGAAGCACGGACGACGATCGTGACCGCGCGATCAACGAGGACGGCGCCGAAGACATCAACGGCGACGGACTCATCACCATGATGCGTCGGCTCAATCCACCGATCGAAGATCCCGCGACACACCTCGCGGACCCCGACGACCCCAGACTCAATATCAAGCCTGATCCCAAAGAGGATCAGCGTGCGAGCTTTACCCTCTATACAGAGGGCTTGGACAACGACGGGGATGGGCAGATCAACGAGGACGGCTTCGGGAGTATCGACCTCGATCAGAACTTCATGCACCGTTGGCCTGAGCATGAGCCGCACTCTGGGAAGTATCCGTTGTCGGAACCCGAATCGCACGCGCTCGCGAAGTTCGTGATCGATCATGACCACATCGTCATGGCGATCACGCTCGGACGGCACGACAACCTGATCAACCTTCCGGATTCCAAAGCGAAAGACCTTTCGGGATCGGCACCCAAAGCGATCGACGCGAAAGATGCGGATGCGTACAAGTTCATTGGCGAGTTGTACAAAGAAGCAACAGGGTTCGGATCCGCGCCGAAGGAAGACATCGCGGGGAGCTTTCACGCATGGATGTATGCTCAGCGAGGGATCCCAAGCTTTGCGGCGGTGCCTTGGTTGCGACCCGATGCCGAGAAAGCCGAGGGAGACCAGCCTGATCCATCCGATGAAGCAGAGCCGAATGAAGCGCCCGAGGATTCGGGGTTGACCCCATCGGGTATTGGTGACATCAGTCAGGAAACCCTCGATGAGTTGATGGACGCGTATGTCGCGGCGACCGGTGAAGAAGTAGACGAAAGCATGAAATCCATGATCACCCCCGAGATGGTTGAAGGTTTCGCGGCACAGGCAGGGATCAAGATCCGCCGGGTCACGCTTCCTGATCCGGATGCTGAACCAGAAGCGACGAACGAGTCAGAACCAAAGAAGCCGAAGAAGAAACAACTGAGCGAAGACGCGAAGTGGCTGCAGTATTTCGCAGACCAATCCATCGAAGGGTTCGTTGATTGGACACCATTCACGCACCCAACGCTCGGCGAAGTCGAGATCGGTGGGTTCGTGCCTTTGGCGCGGATCAATCCTCCAGCTGAGCAACTCGACGCAGCGAGCGAATCGATGACCGGGTTTGTTGTTGAACTCATCGGGACGCGACCAGATGTCGTGATCGTTGGACCGGAGATCAAAGACCTCGGTGGCGGGCTCCACGAGGTCCGCATCTCGCTGGTCAACGAGGGCAAACTCCCAACCACAACCGCGTATTCACAGACCAAGCACACCATCCGCCCGATCGTCGTGCGACTCTCGACAGACCTCGACCAGATCATCACCGGACAACGAGTCGATCGCGTCTGGGGGATTGAACCCCACGGCGGACGATCCGATCATCGCTGGATCATCCGCAGCGATGACATCGGATCAGAAACCATCGAGATCATCGACCCGCGCCTCGGAAACCACACGATCAAACTGGGAGACTCAGAATGATTCAGCTCTCAAAGCCATTGCGTTCACTCACTGTTGCCGGTCTTCTCGCGGCGTCCGGACTCATCACCTCGCACGCCGTCGCGCAGCAACAGATCGCATCAGAGGTGGATGTCTCGTGGAACCGCTTCTACGACTACGAAGAGATGACCCAGATCATCCACGACCTTGTTGATTCGTACCCCGAACTGCTCACGCTCGAATCGATCGGCAAGAGCGAACAGGGGCGTGACATGTGGCTCATCACGCTCAACAGTCCAAAGACCGGTGACGCGTCCGAGAAACCCGCGATGTACATTGATGGGAATGTCCATGGCAACGAGATCCAAGCGACCGAAACCGTCCTCTACGCCATCTGGTATCTCACCAAAAGCTATGGCAAGGTCGATGCGTTGACCAATCTCATGGATCGGGTGTCGTTCTACTTCTTGCCTTCACAGAACCCCGACGGACGCGCCGAGTGGTTTGCCAATCCGAACACGCCGCACTCTTCGCGGACCGGTCAGCGACCAACCGACAACGACTATGACGGGCTCTTTGATGAGGATGGTCCGGAAGACCTCGACGGGGATGGGCACATCACCTCCATGTGGAAGTTTGATCCCAACGGCCAATACCGACGCAACGAGCTCGACCCTCGGATCATCGAGCGCGTCCCCGAAGGCGTCAAAGGCGAGCTGAGCCGATTGGGTTCGGAGGGCATCGACAACGACGGGGACGGGCGGATCAACGAGGACGGGCCGGGCGGGTACGACATGAACCGCAACTGGGCGAGCGACTGGCAACCCAACTACATCCAGTACGGCGCGGGTGAGTACCCATTTGATCGCAAGGAGACCAACGCGGTCGCCCAGTTCATCCTCCAGCACCCCAACATCGCCGCGGGCCAGAGCTACCACAACGCGGGGGGCATGATCCTTCGCGGACCGGGGGCTGACTATCTTGATGGTCTGTATTCCCGATCGGATCAATCGGTGTACAACAAGCTCGGTGAAGCGGGGGAGGACCTGCTGCCGTACTACGACTACATGGTCATCCACGCGGACCTCTACACCGTCCATGGCGGATTCGTCAACTGGCTCGCAGAAGGGCTGGGGATTGTCTCCTTCACCAACGAACTCTGGACCGACTCACGGATCATGCCCGATCCGGATCGCGAGTTTACAGACAGTGAACGGATGCACTGGCAAGACCGCATGCTCTTTGGACAGACCTTCACCGATTACACGGAGTACGACCATCCAGAGCACGGCAAGGTGCTCATAGGTGGTGGGACCAAGTACTCGTCGCGTGTGACCCCGCCGTTCATGCTTGAAGAGGGGTGCCACCGCAACTTTGCGTTCACGATGTTCCATGCTCAGAACATGCCCGAGGTCGAGTTCAAATGGATCGGTGTCAAGCAGCTGGATCCGAAGCTCTGGGAAATCACCGTCGAGATCGAGAACACAAAGATCATCCCGACCCGACTGGGTCTGGCGCGCACGAAGCAAATCGGATTGCCCGATCTGCTGACGCTTGAAGGCCCGAGTGTGCTGCTCTCCGGCACAGTCTCGGATCGCTTCGATCAGTCGATCGACCCTGTGGGTGACCGTCCGGCCAGGTTGCTGATCGATCGTGGGATCGGTGGAAAGGACTGGAGCACCTTCCGTTTCCTCGTCGAGGGGAACGCTGGGGATTCGGTCACGCTCAAGTTCCAAGCGGAGAAGGCTCGTGATATTGAGTACCGGTTCACGCTGGACGAAACCGAGATTTCGCCTTCGGACCGCTGAGCGATACGGACCGCTGAGCGATACGGACCGCTGTACATGAGATCGTAGAAGACGAATGTCAGTGGACTTGGCGTTCAGTCTCTGGTGCAGTGGTGCCGCTCCGGGTAGGGTTTTCAATGAATAAAAAAACACGCCTCTCGAAGGAGGCGTGTGTGATGAGATGTGTTCTCGATGCCGCGATCAGTTAGATCGGACGGGTCGGTGGGTTGCTGTCCGAAGCATTCGAGCCACCGGGTCGAGGGCGTCCACCGGTCGCGTCTGGAGCACCACCGCCGACGACGCAGAATCCTGGGCGGAAGATGCCTTGGAATGCGGTGATGTCGAAGTAGTCCACGCGACCATTGTCATTCAGATCAGCGCGGACATCGCCAGCGAGATACCAGCTGAGGAACAGGTTGAAGTCAGCGGAGTTGACCACTCCATCGGCATTCAGGTCCGCTGGGCAAGAAGTATTGAAGGGGTTGCAACTAAGGAACGGTTCTTCGCCGCTCTCGTAACCATAGATTTTGATACGGAAGGCAGTGATTTTTTTTTCATCACGGAAATCGCTGCCTGGGAGTCCGAAGACACCAAGTGTGTGCCTGTTTGGGATCGCGGGGACTACGGGCGGTCCGTCTTCAGTAGGCGTGCCCTCTTCGTTCTCACTATCTGGACCGAAGTCGTAGAAGTTGAGTCTCCAGACACCACCGGAGAGTTCACCCCAGTGTTTGAATGTCGTAAACTCGTGACGGATGAGGGCCATCTCGGTCGTCCCGAGTGTCCCGGCGCTGAACCCAGCATCGGCTTCATCATCTCTGAAGTTAAGCGGGAAGGATGTGCCCTGATCGTTGAGCGTGGTTGGGTAGGCTAGGTTCGAGTGGGTTCCATATGGACCCAGCAGCTCGATAAAGAGATCATTGACTCCGCTGCCCTCGGCGGTCAGTTCGACCACAATTGATTCGATGACAAGATTGTTGCGGACACAGATTTGGATCTGGTTGAGGTCACCACGGCTTGCCCCATCCAAGAGCCGAGTCGTGACATCGCTGATGACAACAAACTCAGCGTCGGGGATTTCGAGTGGTACTCGGGTTTCTTCCGCGTCTCCTACGCCGCTGTCCTCATCAACCCGGCCGGTATCGAGCACAAAGAGATCCGGTGCACCGGCCCATGTCTCAGCTTTGGTGATCGCAAGTTCTGCATCGATGGTTCCGAACCCGAACTGGTCGGAGTGACGGATAGCCGCGACACCACCGCTTGGGATTTGGTGGAGTGCTGCGTTGACCTGCCAGAACGACCACAGATTAAATGAAGCGTCATTTGGGTTTGAAGGATCAAATGCTGGGAGAACGCGATTCACATCTATGTACTGGCGATCAGGGGTAAAGATCGGGAACTTCACGTTCGTTGCACGGGTGCTCTCGAAGATGCTCTCAAACAGGATGTGCTGAATATCACGAATGGTGAGTGTTGGGTTCGCCTCAAGCATCAACGCGATGATCCCGCCTGCAATGGCGGCACTGCTCCCGTTAATATTCAGTACATCGTCAAACGCGTCGGAATCAGCGAGCGGGTCGGTCGATGGATCTGGGAGTTCATCGATCAAGTTGAACGGGACGGTGGAGAACAGGCCGCTTGGAGGATTTGTGAGCGCGTTATCGAAGCTTGTGACTGTATTAGAAGTACCGGTGTACACCGAGGCGAACACGCCCGGACCGATCGCTTGGTTCATGTCCGCAAAGCCGTCTTCTGACACGCTGTTGATCAGGAATGTCAGACGGTCGTTGGCAAACGGATACATGTAGGTTTGCGCGCGGATGTAAGTTGGACCGATTAAGTTTGTTTCTGGGAACAACGCACCGCCGACGAATCCGCCGCCTTCTTCTTCGTCGATGATATCGAGATAGTTTCCGATGAAGAGTTCGTCAATTCCACCATGATCTCTGAGGTCGATAAACTTGTCGCTGTCATATGGATCGGGGTAAAATTTTGCGAGACCAGCCGCGAACACAAGGGGGCGTCCGAATCCGCCTGAGAACACCAAGATGGACCCGTTCTTGTTGCGACCGAAGTTGATTGAGTTTCTAAAGAAGTCGCCGACATAGTCTGCAACCGCGCCGTCGTTGTATCCGTTGGCAAAGCCCATATCTGTGAACTCGCGTAGTCCGGGTGACGGGATAACCTTTACATCGATTGCGTTTCGTTCGTAGTCGAACATGTTTGAGAGCAGCAAGTCGGTGCCTGTGCTCATTCCCGCGATGCGAGCATTGGGCGCAATCCCGTGACCACCAATACCGTTGTCACGCTCGCCGGCAATCACACCAGCAAGAGCGGTCATCGAACGATCTGGTGGGCTTAGTTTTGTATCGATCGGCATGGTCAGTTCGACATCGTAGTTGTCATCGATATCCGTGTGATCGAAATCGAGGTGATCGAGATTGTTCCGTCGTGCAAGACCCACAGTGATGCCAGCGCCGGTGTAGCCCATGACATCATAAATATTCTGAGTGATGTTGTTGTCACGATTCATGTAGACCGCTTGTGTGTTCTTGAGGTGCCAGAACGAGGCGAGGTTCGGATCAGAAGTGCCCGCTGGCTGTACATTGGGATCGATTGCTTTGATGCCAGGCGCTTGAGCGCTGGTGTCTTTGGAAGCCTTCGTCCATGCGCTGCTGGCACGCTCACGCTGGGCCTGGGCTTGTGCCGCGACCGCCTTGGTGTTGAGGATACGCCCGCTGTCGACAAACGCGACACGGACACCATCACTCTGCGAGAGTTGCTCAGCAACCGCGATTGCGGTGCGCACATCTTGGGTGGTGAGTTCCCAAGCATCATCACGATCGGCGAGGTTGCCATCAAGGACCACCGAACCAAGCGAGCTTGGGAGTGCCGCGACCAGTGCTTGGATGTCAGTGGTCCCGTTGGTTCGGACGACCACCTTGTTGCGGAGGAACATGCTGTAGGGCACATCGCCCTGGACAAACTGAGCGATGCTGCTCTGAGCGGTCGGGCTTTCAACCAGCAAGGATTGGCTACCGGCGTTCCGGATTTTCATTGAGACCAACTCGCCCTGCTTGGCATCGGCGCCCGACTTGACCGGTGCAGCGGAACTCAGGGAGACCGCCATACCAAGTGATGCAAGGATCATGCTCTTGAGTATGGTGTTCGAGGTTCTGGTTTCGAGTCTATTCGATTGCATGAATCGCTCCAAGTTGATTGGCAGTTGTCAGGAAATGTGGAATGCCATCATCATATCGTCCACGGCCTGGTTTTGGTGGTTTTTTACACGATTATGTCCATCAAAGTGCGCTTGGTTGCGTGAACCCATCGCCGACTTTGATGCGTGCGCCGGCGTTTAGTGGAGAACACCGCGCATGTGGGTCACTATTCGCAGACTAGTGTCGCTGGTTCCTATAGGACTCGGCATGATTTCGAAATCAGAAAATCATGCTATGAGCAACAGGGCGTTAGGGTGATGGGTGGGTCATCGATGCGGGGTCAAGCAGCTCGTTGAGACGATCAGCATCAAGATCACCCTGTTCCAACGCAAGCTCACGCACCGTTTTACCCTGCTCGTATGCAGCGTATGCGAGTTTGGCCGAAGCGTCGTATCCAATGACAGGGACAAGACTTGTGCACATCGCAAGCGACCCTTCGATGAGTTCCGCACAGCGGGCACGATCCGGTTCGAGATCCTTGATGAGCTTGTCTTCAAACATCTCGCACGATCCGGTCAGCAGTTGGATCGAGTCCAGCAGGTTCGCCGCCATCATCGGCATCGCGACATTCAGGTCTAGCAGCGAGCCCACGCCGCCAAACCCGCCCGCGGCGACCGCGGCGTCGTTTCCGACCACCTGACAGCTCGCCATCACGACGGCTTCACAGATCACCGGATTCACCTTCCCAGGCATAATGCTCGACCCCGGTTGGACCGCGGGGAGTTTGAGCTCGCCGATCCCGCATCGCGGACCCGATCCCAACCAACGGATGTCGTTGGCGATCTTGCTCATCGAGACCGCGATCGTGCGGAGCATTCCCGAGACCTCGACATACCCGTCCTTCGCATGCTGAGCTTCAAAGTGGTTGTCAGCTTCGCGGAACGCGATCCCGCAGCGGGTGGTAAGTTCCTTTGCGATCAAGCCACTGAAATCCGGATGCGTGTTGATCCCGGTCCCGACGGCGGTGCCACCGATCGCGAGTTCTGCGAGGGTTTCGAGCGAGCGTTCGAGCCGGCCCTCAGCATGGCGCATCTGGGATGCGTATCCACTGAACTCCTGTCCCAGCCGAATCGGGGTCGCGTCTTGCAGGTGGGTGCGACCGATCTTGACCACATCGTCCCACGCTTTGGCCTTGTTTTCAAGGGCTTCCGCGAGCGAACGCACCGCGGGCAAGAGCCGATCCTTGATCCCGATCGCGGCAGCAATGTGCATCGCGGTGGGGAAGGTGTCGTTGCTCGACTGACCCATGTTGACATGGTCGTTGGGGTGGATCGCCGCTTCGGTTTCGAGGTAGTTCGCGTCTTTGCTTGAACCGATCGCGACGCCGTTGGTGATGCAGACGAGGTTCGCTACGACCTCGTTCATGTTCATGTTGGTCGAGGTGCCCGACCCGGTCTGGAAGATATCGATCGGGAAGTGGCGTTCGATCCCACCATGCTCACTGAGTCCTTCAAGAACCTGATCACACGCGCCAACGATGCGGTCCCGTTTGGTTGCTGGGAGTTTGCCAAGTTTGGTGTTGGCATTGGCGGCAGCAGTCTTGAGGAGCGCGAACGCGCGGATGATCGTCTCAGGAACAGCCCGACCAGAGACCGGGAAGTTGAGCACTGCACGCTGGGTGGATGCGCCGTAGAGCACATCAGCCGGCACGGTCATTTCTCCCATGGAATCTTTTTCAACGCGCGTCATCTTGGTGCTGGTTTGAGCGGTGGTCAACTGAGTTCTCCTTGGCAATGCGTGGTCTTGGGGACCTTCGTTGGTCGGTCTGCTGTATGATAGATCGGCACACGGATCATTATTGGAGTTCTTGCCCGATTTGCGATTTGAATGCAGCCAGCGAAACCGGCCTATATCGGGTCCGTATCGTTCATGACGAAGGGATCATTATGCACCTGAATATGCATCTGAAAACAAAGCCAAATATGACTCGAGTTCAACCACGATCGCGTGTTCTCTATGCGATCTTCTCGCTGATCCTTCTTGGATCAAGCGTTGCCAGTGCCCAGACCTTAGCACATCCGGATTCCGTTTCGCCCCTCAAAGAGAACCCGTACCTCAAGCACAAAGAGCCTTGGCGTTGGGACATCCGCACGCAAATCTTCGTGCGTGCGGGCATCGTAGAGTTTAATAATGGTCGGTACGAGGAAGAACTCACCGGCCGATTTCATATCACCGGATTCGAATACACCTTCCCTGTCGTCCGTCAAGGCGGGCACTATTGGTCTCCCAATGAGGAGATCGAAGTCTCCATGCGGATCGGTGATGCGGACTATAAACCCAAGTTCCAGGTGCTCTACACACCAGAATCACGCGCGCCGTACATCTGGTGGGAATCAAGCATAGATGTCAATGATAACGACTTGTACCAGCTGCACATGACCCAGGTCTCCCACATCGTCAGTGCCGACACAATCTTTAATGAAGAACTCGCCAAGACGATTCCTTGGCCCAAAGACTGGCCCCTCGAAGCGGAATCATTCTTGACTCCGGTCGTGGACCAAATCAACGAAGATATCGACATGAACGGACAAGATCGGCTCACCATGCTGGTCGATCGCTGGCTCGAAGGGAACAACCCCAAGTCGATCAATCAGGTGACGCTCGTCAAGTACCTGACCGGCAAAGTCATCGAGCATGTCCGCGTGACGCGGAGCCCAGAGATTTATGCGCCCACGGTGCATCGCCAATCGTACCAGAAGGTGCTCGAACGAGGATTCTCCTCATTCCCAAGCTCTTCATGGACCGGATTCCTCGCCCGCTCTGCAGATCAGATCGCCCTGGACCCAGCTGGATCGCCGCTGGATCTTTCGAGCATGCTCGTCGGTGTTCTCCGAGCGGCGGCGATCCCCGCGCGCGTTGTGGTGTGTTATGACAACAGCGTCATCCTCCAAGCGAATGAACGGATCCATGCAATCGTCGAGTTCGCGTTGTACGATCCCGACAGTGACCAAATCCTCTGGATACCCGTTGATCCAGAACGCTTGCGAGACAATGGCAGACGCTCAAACACCTACACACAGCCGTGGGAGTTCTTTGGGACCAACGACCAACTCCACAACTATGTGCCGCTCGCGTACTACTTCCATCCACCGGTCAACTACATGGCCTACGGCTATCCCGCGTTGTATGGGATCAAGATGGAGCCGCAGATGAAGCAAGGCGTTTCGCAGGTGATCTCGATCGATGTGATGAACAGCCCACTCCGCGCAGATGAGTTGACACCCGCGCCAAATCCATAAGCGGAATCAGACGAAGTCTGCCGTGGGTCTGCAGGAAGTTAGTTGGAAACAGTGTTGTGCATTGATGCCTGGATCGGCGCAAGCACGCGGAGGACTTCGCCGAGTACCGATGCCGGGGTACCGATCGCGTTGACCTCGTGGACCAGACTCGGATCAAACTGATCAAGCACTGGGCGAGTCTCGCGTTCGTAGACATCCAGACGATTCCGGATGACATCAATCTTGGCATCATCGACACGCTTCTGTTCGATTGCACGCTTCTGCAAGCGTGCGACCATTGCTTCTGGGTCCGATGCGACCAGGTGGACAATGCCGCGGACTTCGATGAACTCTTTCATCGCTTTGGTCTGGGCAACTGTTCTGGGGATGCCGTCGAGGCAGAGCAGGTCGTCGTGCGATTTGTACAAACTCAGCACGGTTTGTGCATGCACATACTCTTGCCACATTTTGATGGTGACCTCGTCGGGGACGAGTTCGCCTCGGCTGGAGTACTGATTGAACACCTTTCCAATTTCGGAATGTCGGTCGAGTGTGCGGAACATATCGCCCGTGGACATGTGGAAGAACCCCGGGATGCTCCCGAGCAGTACGCCCTGTGTGCCCTTCCCGGCTCCCGGTGCTCCGAAGAGCAAGATTGTTTGATACCGATCTGACATTGGCTCGACTCCCTGTCGCCATCTGAAGAGGTCCGATATTCCCCGATTGGTTCACGGGTCTTAACGATAGGTCGGCATTCTGGATTCGTGGGTTGATGCGCAGCGATGAGCACAAGAAAAAGAAAGCCGGGCGTGCCTTGTGAGACACGCCCGGATAATGAACTTGGTCGGGTTTCTATGAAACCGATGTCTGGAACAGGAGCTTTATGCGCCTGCTTCGATGACTTCCAGCTGGAGATTGCGAGGCATTTCGCGGTACTCCTTGAACTCCATCGAGTTGGCCGCACGACCCTGGGACATGCCGCGGAGGTCGGTGGTGTAGCCGAACATTTCGCTCAGCGGGACATCAGCGGTGATTTCCTTGATGATGCCCTTGTCCTCGGTATCGAGGATCATGCCGCGACGCGATGAGATGTCGCCGGTCACATTACCCAGGTAATCTTCAGGGGTCACAATGACGACCTTCATGATTGGCTCAAGGAGGATCGAACCAGCCTTGGACACCGCTTCGCGGAGTGCAAGACGGCCGGCCTGCTCGAATGCGATCTGTGAAGAGTCGACATCGTGGTACTTACCGTCGGTGACGGTGACCTTGATGTTGATCAACGGGAACGGAGCCGAGACACCGCTCTTGGCGGTATTGCGGACACCGACTTCGATCGATGGGATGAACTCCTTAGGAATCGAACCACCAACGATACCGTTTACGAACGCGACATTGTCCTTGAAGTCCAAGCCATCTGCCTCAGCTTGTTCAGCCGTGTAAGGCTCGATGTTGATGGTACAGTCACCGAACTGACCGCGACCACCGGACTGCTTCTTGAACAGACCACGGCAACCGTTGGCAGAACCCTTGATCGCTTCGCGGTACGAAACGCGGGGCTTGCCAACCTCAACACCGATCTTCATATCACGGAGGAGCTTGTTCTTGATGATCTCAAGGTGAAGCTCGCCCATGCCTGCGATGATGGTCTGGCCGGTTTCTTCGTTGTATTCCGAACGGAAAGACGGGTCTTCGCGACGGATGGTCACGAGTGCTTCTGACAGCTTCCGCTTGTCGTCTGCGGTCTTTGGTTCGATGGACATCGAGATAACCGGTGGTGGGAACTCCATCCGCTCAAGGACGATCGGGTGATCGGGATCACAAAGGGTGTCACCGGTCATCGAGTTCTTGATGCCGACGACCGCAACGATGTTGCCCGCAGCGACTTCGTCGAGCGCCAAACGATCCTTCGCGTGCATCTCGAAGATACGCGATGCAATCTCACGCTTGTTGTTGCTTGGGTTGAGCGTACGGCTGCCCTTGACGAGCTTGCCCGAGTAGATACGCATGTAGGTGAGGTCGCCGTGGGTATCGGAAACAACCTTGAACACGAGCGCGGAGAATGGGTCCGTCTCGTTGTTCTTGCGGGTCATGGTAATGGTCTTGTCCTTCGGATCGGTACCCTTGGTGTCAGGGACTTCCTCAGGGTTTGGCAGGTAATCGATGGTCGCGTCGATCAAACGCTGGACACCGATGTTCTTGAGTGCTGAGCCACAGAAGATCGGGTTGCATTCCAGAGCGATGGTGCCCTTACGGATTGCTGCACGGATCTGTGCTGGGGTGATTGAGTCCTCGTCTTCGAGGTACTGCTCCATGAGCGCATCGTCAAGCGAGGCACCCGATTCGATCAGATCGTGTCGCCACTTCTGGGCGCTCTCGAGGAGTTCTTCAGGGATATCCATCTCGGTGACGATCGCACCCTGTGACTCTTGGTCAAAGTGGTACGCCTTCATCTCGAGGAGGTCGATGATGCCCTTGAGGTCATCGCCTTCGCCCCAGGGGATCTGCATCGCGATTGGGTTGGCACCCAGACGCTTCTTGATGGTGTCGAACGAGTACTCAAAGTTGGCACCCATCTTGTCCATCTTGTTGATGAAACACATGCGTGGCACATTGTACCGGTCGGCTTGGCGCCATACGGTTTCGGACTGTGCTTCCACGCCTTCCTTGCCGTCGAAGACAGCGATGGCGCCGTCGAGCACGCGGAGTGAACGCTCGACTTCAATGGTGAAGTCCACGTGACCGGGGGTATCGATCAGGTTGATCTTGTACTCTTGGCCTTTATGTGTCCAAGGGCAGGTGGTTGCTGCAGACTGGATGGTGATGCCGCGCTCTTGTTCTTCTTGGAGGAAGTCCATGGTCGCGGTGCCCTCGTGGACCTCGCCGAGTTTGTAGCTCTTGCCGGTGTAGAACAGGATGCGTTCGGTAACGGTGGTCTTGCCCGCATCGATGTGGGCGCAGACGCCGATGTTGCGGATGAAATTGAGCTCTTTGGCCATCGTGTAAATCCTTGTGTTTGACAGTCGTGTTTCTGAGTGTCAGTCTTTGACGGTTCGTTGGTCGGTACTGGTCTTGGTGAAGCCCGTTCTTTCGGGAGCTACACTTGGGATCAGACTTCTGATCCCTTCTGATGATTTGGTTGTTGGTACTGATTGGTGTTTTTGAACGGTGTCTATGAATCAGTGAGTTGAAGACGGATCAAGCTCCGCGCCTTGTTCAAGCACGAGCTCCGAAGAATCCACCTCGTTCGGGGTCTGGGTCTGATGACTCGTCCATAACTCAACTCCGGAATGACCGCTCCGCGGCTTCCAACTCTTTGATACTGCGACACCTTCCGCACCAAAAGCCCAGCAGGACCACCGACGCGAAAGTCCATAATCCTAGCGACCCCATCTCAATTTTCAAGCAATCGACCCCCCTTATCCCTGTTTCAGGGACGGTTTCTGAGGTCAATCAGGAGGTGCATGGCGACCCCTCAATCACGCTCCGAGACCATCTTCGCTCGCGCGAGCACCTCTCTAGAGAGCTGCTTGAGCGGATCCAAACGCATCCGATCGGATCGTTTGATGCCCTCGGAAGCCCATTTACTCCCATTGACGGCGTCATCCCGCTCAATTGCCAGCTCCATCAGACGGATCGCGTGCTTGGGATCGTTCGGGTTGAGCGCATCGGCGCGGACCCAGTTCTCCCACACCAGATCCCGCAAAATTTCGATCATGTCCTCAGGCAATCCAGCCCGCTCAGACATCGTCCGGTACGCGATCCCGGCCCAGTTGAGCTCGCGGTAGGTGGTGCCCTGATCGCTGAGCCTGGATGCGAGGTAGTCGATGCTGGTCCAGAAGTTGCCGGTTTCTTCATCGTGGGCAACAGTTTGAATATCACTGAACCGAGCGTTGTCGAGCATGGTCGCGATTCGCATCGCGTGCTCGAGTGCGGTGATCTGGACCTTCGGGTCATCGATGGTGCCCGCAAGATTCAGTAATGCCAGGGAGGTCCGGGTCCGGTCCTGCATCTCGATCGCATTCAAGGCGTTGAAGATCGATTGTCCGTCCGCACCGACCGGAATCCCGCCGATCATCGAGACTTCATCCGCAAGCGACTGCGATGCGCCGATCGCGAGGAGTTCCATGCGGAGCCGAGCGATTTCTTGTGCTGTGCCACCGATCGCGATGAGCTGCTGGTCCCGCGCGATCACGGTGCGAGCGCCCATCCCGGACAGCACAATCACGCACCCAAGGCCCGCAGCAGGGATTAGATTCACGAGCGGCCCTCTCCGATCCGTTGGTGCGTTCGGATCACCACGGAATCCCATTCCGATACACAACCCAAAGAGCGACGCGCTGCCAACCCATACCGGAGTCAGATCGAGCATCGCGTGCACACTCAGCACAACCGCAGCGCCCAGCATCGCGAGCTGCAGTGTCCTCAGCGATCCAAACCGTGCAAGCAGCAGACTCCCCCCGGCCCAGAGTCCGATCCCGACGAGCAGGAACAGCATCAGCTCAAGATCCATCGCGTTGGTCTGCAGCTTGATGACCGTGATCCCGACCGCCACCGTCATCAGCAAAATCACGCGAACGATCACGCCGTGCGGCACATCTGTTTCGTCACTCTCAGCCGATTTGGGAATCCGTGCGGTCCAGATCAACAGCATCAACACGACAATCCACGCGATCCCGGACATTCCAAGCTGCGCAATCAGATCGAAGACCAGATTGTGTGCACTGGTCACATCCTCCGGACTCGTCGATGGTTTGAGCACCATGTACGCGTCTTGAAACTTGCCTGGACCAACGCCGAGGATCGGATGCTCCGCAAAGATTCGGAGCGAACCGACCATGTATTGTCCCCGGAACAGCAGCGAGAGCTGGTGCATCATCGCGCCGGCGACCACTCCGAGCATCACCAGCACGCACGCACACACCGTGCTCGTCCCGATGCGGCTCACCCTCCCTTTGTTCCGCGCCAACGCATATTGCAGCACCCCGAATCCGAGCACCGCTGCGCCGATGCCGCCTTTGGATTTGGAAATCAGCAGCATCACCAAAAGCAATCCAGCAACCAGCCCACTGAGCATCCACCACGCTTTGCGGATCGAGCACAGCGTCACCATCACCATCCCGATCCCGAACGCCGCGATGAAACTCGCGTACACATTGGCTAGCCCGAACCATCCGGTCGGCTCGGGTTGACGCAAGCGACGCTCGTAGCTCATCACCTCGAACGATCCATCCGTCCATCCTCGCGAGTTGAGGAACGATTGTTTGTTCTGCTCGTACATTTCGACGGTTTGTGGATGTTGGATAAAGACCTGATGGAAGCCGTAGATTCCGAGCAGGATGCCCGCGCCGAGTACGACGGGGATGCAAACTCGCGACCAGTGGGGGCGTGTGGTAAGGAAGACTCGTGCGGCGACCGCCGAGCACATCATCGCGCCGAGGGTCGAACCATTGACCAGATTGGCGGGGTCATTAAGCAGGTGAATCCCGAGCCCAATCCCGCCGACTCCGAGCAACGCCCGCATGAGCTCATCTGACTTGTTGATGACGGGGGAGAGGAGCAACACGACCAGACCCAGCGTCATGATCGCCGCGTTAAGCAGGATCGCGTATCCGCTGGTGATCCCCGTCAAAGGCGAACCAAACAGATACGGATCCGAATCCCACACCGGGAACGGCTCATGCGAACTCATCGCGCGGACCAAGATCAGCACGATCATCACGCACATCGAACCGATCGCGATCATCTCGCGTGGAGGGAGTTTCGATGTTGGATTCTGCGACTCAGCCATCGTGTTCTCGCTTTGCCGGTGATCGGTATTCGAAGAGCGCGAGCGCACCGAGGATCAGCAGGACCTGTGTTCCCAGCATCGCCGCTTCCCACGCGGAGACTCGGGTGAGCAGGATCCCCGCGATTCCTGAGCACGCGGTGAGTGCGTAGATGACCAGAGCCGTCCCTCGATTTCCAAGCCCCCGATCGCGCAGACGATGCGAGAAATGCTGGAGATCCCCGACGAATGGACTCTTGCCTTGGTAAATCCGGATGCAGGTCACCGTCACAAAGTCATACAACGGCACCGCAAGCACCGCGATCGGCATCAACACCCCGTACCACGCGCCCGCGTTGGGACCCACCGCATCCGCAGGGATGTAGGTCGTCCGCACGGTCGTAATCGCAAGAACGAATCCGATCACAAGCGAGCCACCATCGCCCATAAAGATCTTCGCTGGGGGGAAGTTGAACACCAAGAACCCGATGCATCCACCCACCATCAACGCAAGGATCACCCCAATAAACCACTGCGCGTTGAGAATCGCCGCGATCAAGAACAGCCCGCCCGCAATGGCCGCGATCCCGGCGCTCAATCCATCCATGTTGTCAATGAAGTTCATCGCGTTGGTGATCGCGACGATCCACATGATCGTGAGCACGATGCTCAGCCAGCTACCGCCGGCGGGACCATCGAGCATGGTCAGCAGCCTTGTGTCAAAGACGATGGTAAAGAAGACCGCTGGGATCAGCATGATGATGAGCTTGGACCACGCGCCCATCGGTCGCCGATCGTCGATGAGTCCGAGCAGGTGCAACCCGATGATGCAACCAAGCAAGCCCCATCCGAGTCCAACGCGTGATTGCAGGTCGGTCCACACCGATTGGATCGGTTCAAGTGCGCCAGTGAACGCATCGGCTTCAAAGAACGACACCGCGAGTAACCCAACGAGCATCGGGAGCCAGATCGCGAGGACGATCCCGATGCCTCCGGTGTTGGGGATGCGCCTGGGAGCGGTCTTCACTTGCCCCTCGATCGGTGCAGAGTCTAAGGCTCCCAGCTTTGTGCCAACACGCAACGCGACCCAAGTCCCGATCAGGGAGAGCAGCGTTGCGCCGGCGCAGAGGATGAAGAGCAGGGTAACCATGGATCGAGTGTAGCGGATCGAGTGGATTGATGAGCGTGAGTCAGGTTTGGCTCGGACGATCAGATTCGATGAATCGGGGTGGTGGTTTCTTGAACACCTTGGTCCGCAGCGACATTGCGCCAAGCGAGAACAGGTAGAGGACGGTCATCACGATTGCAGACCCAACCACCATCCACACCGCTCGCCATGGGTATGGGCCGAGGACATCGATGATCGAAGCGGAGTCGTGGTCCGCCGATCCGAGGTACGCGTAGTTGGTGCCGAGGATGATGTTGAGGAAGAAGACCAAAATCGCAAACCCAACCCCCGTCGCGATCCCGAATAAGAGGTCACGCAAGTTCGGTCGATATCCAAGCGCGACGATGTCATACACCGCGACGCCGACGATCTGCAGGTGATTGAGCCAATAGATCCAGAACGAGAGTGAGCCGTGCCCCTCCTTGAGGAACGGCGTGAAGAACACCTGTGTGCTGAGCCCCAACCCCCAGAACAGCGTCATCGCACGCGCCCGTCGATCCAGCGTCAACATCGCCCACGCGACAATCCACACCGTCCATCGGCACATGTGCAACGGAAGCGACTCCTGAAAGTCCCAATGTCCAGGCATGAACCGACGCAGAAAGATGATCGACTGGGACACCACGATGAACCACCCGATCCAATGACGAAGCTTCCGTTCTTTGGATCGCCCCTCGTCCGTGTTCTGAGAGAGCCATTGCCGACCAACGATGCACCAGATTACCATCAGTAGAGTGCAGACGCCTACAACAGTCCAATGCTGTGCCGACTGAACCCGGAACTCATCCGCCCAGTTGTACGACGCAGCGGTCGATTGGATTTGGCTCAGCATCGGTATCACGGTAGCAGCCCTTGTCTTATGCCGATGCGTGTTCGTGCCGAAGCTGACCACACGCGGCTGCAATATCCCGCCCCCGACTCGCACGGATGTGACAGTTCACGCCCGCTTCACGAAGCAAGTACTGGAACCGGTGCACATCGTCCGTGCTGGGTCGAGCGAACGACAGCCCCTTCACTTCGTTGTATCGGATCAGGTTCACATTGGCTCGGAGGTCCTTGCAGACCTTCGCAAGCTCGATCGCATGCTGGGATTGGTCATTGACCCCACCAAGCAGGATGTATTCGAGCGTGATCTCGCGTCCGGTTTTGTTGAACCATTTTTTGCACGCGGTTTTGAGATCGACAATCGAGGTGAACTCCGCCCAAGGGATGAGTTCACGACGAAGGATGTCGTTGGGTGCGTGGAGCGACAGCGCGAGCGTGACCGGCAGTTCGAGTTCATCCGCGAGTTTCTCGATCGCTTTGTGCATCCCAACCGTTGAAATCGTAATCTTCCGAGCGCTGATCCCCATCCCCCAAGGCGCGGCGATCGTCCGCACCGCATCAACCACCGGACGGAAGTTCGCCAGCGGCTCACCCATCCCCATAAACACAACATTGGAAATCCGACCCACGCCCTCAAGTTGATTGAGTCTCCAGACCTGCTCGACGATCCGGCCCGCAGACAAGTTTCCATCCAAGCCACCGATCCCGGTCGCGCAGAACTTGCAACCGACGGGGCAACCGACCTGCGAAGAAATGCACGCCGTGCGACGGTCTGAATCCGGCGCGGGGATCATGACGCATTCGGTCTGCCGGGTCGTGTCAGAGTATGGCATTTCCTGACCAAGAATCGGCAACCGCGATTCATGATCGACCCCCGCTTCGCGCGCGTCGGTCGCGCCGTCGCTCCACTCGACGAGCAGTTTCTGGGTGCCATCGGTCGCGAGCTGGTGCGCGACGGTGGGGCCGCTAAGGAACGCCATCTCGTTGTGCAGCGTCTGCCGATCCTGATTGGACAGGTTGCTCATCTGCATGGGATCAACGACGCCCTTGAGATAGACCCATTCGAGAATCTGCTTGGCGCGAAACTTGGGAAGCCCGCGTTCAAGACACCAGTCGGTCAGTGTGTCGGGGGTCATGGAAAAGAAATGGTGCTCAGGATGCTTCATGAAAGTCCGCCCGAAATGGTGAGCGGCACTGGGGTATCCCCGTACTGATCCGCGGTGATGGTGGGGGCCTCGATGGTGATGCGACGGTCGCGGTGATCCACGCCGTGCTCTTCCATGAGCCGTTTCAATGTCAAGGGCAATCCGAACTCGACTGATTCTTCCGAGATGTCCGCGAGATGGAGCGACGCGGAATGCTCGGTCACAAAGTGCTTGCAGATTTCGGAGACCAGATCCTCAGGCGCACTCGCGCCAGCGGTAAGCATGATGCTCTCGTTGCCGGTCGGATACCACGACGGATCAAGCTCGGACACATCGTCGATGAGCACGCTGGGCGTTCCGACATTCTCTCCGATCTCCATCAAGCGGACCGAGTTGGAGGAGTTCTTTGATCCCACCACGATCATGAGGTCGCACTGGGGCGCAACGCGCCGCACCGCCTCTTGTCGATTGGTGGTTGCGTAGCAGATGTCCTCGGTGGGTGGAGCTTTGATCTTTGGGAATGCGTCTTTGAGCGCGTCAATGATGATGCCCGCATCGTCGGTCGAGAGTGTGGTTTGCGTGAGGTACACCAGTTTTTCGGGATCGTCAATCTTGAGACTCTTGATGCACTCTGGGGATTCAACAACCTGAGTTTGACCCGGCGCTTCGCCCATGGTGCCGATGACTTCTTGGTGGTTCTTGTGTCCGATGAGCAGGATCTGGTATCCCTGCCTCGCGTAGCGGATCGCGCGGGAGTGGACTTTGGTGACGAGCGGGCAGGTCGCGTCGATCGCGGTGAGGTTGCGTTGGAGTGCTTGTTCGCGGAGTGATGGGGGGATGCCGTGGGCGCTGAAGATGACGATGCTTCCTTCTGGAACATCTTCGAGCGATTCGACGAATCGGACTCCACGGCCAATGAACCGCTCCACGACATGCCGATTGTGCACAATTTCGTGGTACACATAAATAGTCTCGCCGGGAAGCAACTCCAGGACCTGATCGACGACATCAATCGCCATCCGGACGCCGGCACAGAAGCCCCTGGGGTTGACTAACACAATCTTCACATTCAGCCCTTCCTTTATACCATCATCAATACCCGCAATGGTAGCCATTTTTTGAGCAGGCAAGCCCTAGACTCGCTGAGCAATACACCACTCCAGGAACCAATCATGCATCCACGATTGCCAACGCTCACCTCCCTCCTCCTTCTCTCGCTCACAAGCATCCCGTCGTTCGCTCAAACAAGCGATGCCAAATCCGACAAGTCATTTGCTGACAAGAACACCATCAAAGAGTACGAAGGCACAAGACTCGCGATGCGGAAGTATGGCATCGAGTCCGCACCGGCGACCAACAAGTCCTCCTTCAGACTGACCACCTACAACATCGAGAACCTCTTCGATGCACACGACGATCCAAAGCTCACAGGCAAAAACGACGATGTTGACTCCGCCAAGCCTGAACACCAACTCATCGCGACCGCGATGGCGATTTACGCGGTCAATGCCGATGTGCTCTGTATCGAAGAAGTCGAATCCGAGCTGGCGTTGCTGGAATACCGCGACACCTACCTCGCGGACATGGGGTATGACTATGTGATCTCGATCGACGCAGGCAACGAACGCGGCATCGAGAACTCGGTGCTCTCACGCTACCCGATCACGCAGACCAAAAACTGGCCCAACAAACTCCTCGGTGGTGTGCATCCCGAGAAATACGGCAAGAACAAAAACTGGTACGCCGGCGAGCCCATCGCGTTCCGAAGATCACCCATGATGGTTGATATCGAGGTTCCCGGAGCCGAGAGCGAAGAACCATGGACGCTCACACTTTTCGTGATGCACCATAAATCAGGCTTCTACAACGCATACTGGAGAGAAGCAGAAGCCAAAGGCACGCTCGAACTCATCCAAGGCGTGCTCAAAGAGCATCCCGATCGTCCAGTTGTGGTCTTGGGTGATTTCAACGCCGAGGTCAGCGACGAATCGGTCCAAACCTATCTCAAAGCAGGGTTTGTGGATATCTTCGCAGATCGCACGCAAGACAGCTCGATCATCTCGCACGAATCAGGCCGACGCATCGACCTGATACTTGCCAACGATGCGGCGATCAAGCGTATGGACACCAAAAACGCATTCGTCTTCGGCACCGCCGCACGACCCGATGGCACGAGCTGGCGCGATCTGGAGACCTTCGATGGGTACGCATCGGACCACTATCCGGTGAGTGTGGATATAAAGAACTGATTCAATTGTGAGGTTTTTTGAGCCTACGCAACCGATCGGTGCATTCTCTGATAGACTTCCGTAATGGGAATTGGAGATTCTGAGTACCGCGTGTAGAATAACCGCCCTACGAACATTCGGCAGGGCAATGAAGCGGGATCGTACATGAAGAGACGACCCCACGAAGTGAAAACGAGGCAGGACGCATGAGTGACATCAAACCCTGGCAGATCATCCTGATCATCGCAGCGATTGCGGTGCTCGCCTTCTCCGGCTGGAGAATGATGAACCGCAACTCAATCGACAGCCCCAACGGGCACATGACCGTCGATGTCATCACGGGCCAGTTGTACCTTGTCCAAAAAGGCAAAGCCAAGGGCATCATGTATCCTGCAAAGCACCCAGACACAGGTGACCGTACGCTTTACCCAGTAAACGAGATTGACGACTCGGGACAATGGGAACTCCACGCGCGTACAGGTGACAGCATTCCGAGGGACATCCGTGAACGGTCATCCGCTCTTGGATCTGGACTCAAGATCAAGATTCTCGATGAGAAGCCGATTGTCTATGTGATCAAGAAATAGAAACTGAAACAAGTTTTCACTGTAGGAGATTCAAATGAATCGACAGAGCAAAGCATTTACGCTGATTGAACTCTTGGTCGTGATCGCGATCATCGCACTGCTGATCGGGATCCTCCTTCCCGCACTCGGACAGGCCCGCGCAAGCGCGCAGAATGTTGTATGTAAATCCACGATGCGTGGGATTGCAAACCTCAATGGCATGTATGCGGGAGAAAACAGAGAGTACTACTCAAGCCCGGTCAATGTCGGAACACGATACACAGGGTTGATCACAGGTAATGGGCCACCACAGTGGGGCACTGATGTCATGGTCGGGATCTCCACTTCTTCGACACCAACGACTACACAAGACTGGATTTCCTCTATAGCCGGTGAATCACTCGGTTTTTCAACCAACCGAGCACAGCGCACGCGCGATATCTTTGCATCGCTTGGGTGTGCAAGTGCTAGCGTATTCAACGATTTTGTATACCCCGGTGACCGGCCAGACGATCTAGATGATTTTGACGAAACCGCACAGGATGGTATCAAGCAGGTCAGCTACCTTATGCCATCCGGCTTTGCACATGTCAGCCGCGCTGATGTAGGATATTTGAAGGGGCTTGCTGATACGGGAAACCCTGCACAAGCCCGCATCTACAGCATGATTTCTCACCCAAATAACCCGCAGCAACCCAAGGGCTTCCGCCACCGGATGGACCGAGTCGGGATCAGTGCATCAAGCAAAATCATGTTTGCAGATGGTACTCGATACTGGACAGACGCTGACGGGTTGGACTTTGATCCAAGTTTGAATCCAATCTTACAAGGTGGAACAAGCGGGTATGGCTCATTCACTTCCTCGTCGCCAATCTTCAATGGTTCAACAGCATACGGACGATCCTTCGGAGCCGCATCAGATACCGGTAACAACCTGAAGCTAAGCTACCGTCATGCTGACAGCATCAATGTCGCACATTTCGACAGTTCAGTCAGTTCAATGGAACAAATCGATTCCTACACCGATCCAAACCCATGGTTCCCTACAGGTACTCTATGGAATGATGTGAATGCAACCTCGGAATCGAAGGCCTTCATGGATGAGCAGTCCAACGGCCGTCCGAACCCCAAGATCTACTAAGCCGGACCGATAACAATCCAATCATCGCCCCTCGACTTCGAGGGGCGTTTTTTGTTCGTGGTCTGGATGGGTTATTGGGTGGTTCTCAAGATTCTTCTTTATACAAGCTTCATTCTTGAAAATTTGTCTCCATATCAAGCATCGACTATGGTACTATCATGGTTCGAAACCGACCGGAGCATGGGTGTTTCCGAGTTCCTGACCCGTTCAAGATCACGCCCATTCGCCGCAAAGAATCGTTCCTATCGTTCAGAGAGATATTTAATGTGAAATCACACGAACTGGAGAGAAGAACAATGAAGATCGCAATCACCATCGCTGCCCTCGCAGGCATCGCAGCTGCCGCAAACGCTGGCGTCACCATCAACGAAGTCCTCGGTTCAACAACCGGCACAGACACCGAGTTCATCGAACTCTTCAACACCACCGGCGCAGCAGTCGACCTGACCGGCTGGAGCATCGAACTCTGGGACTCAGACGCTGACAGCTCCGGCTTCGGCGGCGCTGACGGCGGCTCGCCTTACGCTCTGTCGGGCTCAATCGCTGCAGGCGGGTACTTCACCCTCGGCAACGCTCAGTCACAGGCATTCCTCAGCTACACCGCTGACATCACCATCGGCGCCAACTCAATCGAGAACAGCTCCTACACCATGATCCTTCGTGATGCAGGCAACAATGTTGTTGAGTCAATCTTCGTGACCGACAGCGTCGCTGATGTTGCCAACATCGCTGGCACCCCAATCACCCCTGACTTCACCGTCGGTCCTGACGGCTCGTTCCTCCCTGCTGGTTTCTACCGCATCGGTGACGGCGCAGCGACCTTCGGCATCCTCGAGTTTGACCAGGTCCCAGCATCAGCAACCGCTGGTTACGCCAACATCCCAGCTCCAGGTGCCCTCGCGCTCCTCGGCCTCGGTGGTCTGGCAACCGCTCGTCGTCGCCGCTAATCGGTGATGACAACCGCACAAACGGATCATCCTGATCCGACTCGCGGTTGGTTCAAAGATTCTTGATCCCGCCGTCCTTTATTGGGCGGCGGGTTCTTTTTTACCTATGCTGCATTGAACCCTATAGGAGAGATCAGCATGTCCACTCAGCAAGTCCTGGATTGGCTCCAGACCAACGAAGAACAGTCCATCCAACGCTTCATGGATTGGCTCCGTATCCCGTCCGTCGGCACAGATTCCAAGCACGATGCGGACACCGCCCAAGCTGCAGATTGGGCCGCGGATCATCTCAAAGCGTCTGGGTTCAGTGTGGAGATCAAGTCCACCGGAACCGCAGAGGACCCAGGTCAACCGATCGTCCTCGCGACGAGCGCGGGTGATGCGGACTACAACGGCCCCCATGTCCTGTTCTACGGCCATTACGATGTCCAACCCGCAGACCCGATCGAACTCTGGGAATCAGCCCCGTTTGAACCCATCCGCAAACCCGCCGAGGGAGCGATGGGGGAGCGCATCGTGGCACGCGGCGCATGCGACGACAAAGGGCAGGTCATGATGTTCCTCGAAGCGATGCGCGGATGGTTCGAAACCACCGGCAAACCGGGTGGGGGCGTCAAGTACACCGTCCTCCTCGAAGGCGAAGAAGAATCCGGGTCCGTCAACCTCGAACAGTTCGTCGAAGACAACAAGGACATGCTCTCCAAGACCGATGTCTGTCTGATCTCAGACACCGGCATGCTCGGCCGCGGAAAGCCCGCGATCACCTATGGCGTGCGCGGTCTCACCTATCTCGAGGTCACCCTCACCGGACCAGACCAAGACCTCCACTCCGGACTCTGGGGTGGACGCGTCCCCAACCCGATCAATGAACTTGTCAAGGTGTTGGCGCAACTGTGGGACAATGATCGCAAGGTCACCATCCCCAACTTCTACGACGGCGTCCGCGAACTCAAAGACTCCGAACGCAAAGAATGGCAATCGCTCGGGGTCGATCCCGTCGCGGCACTCAAAGGCATCGGGATGCCCGCCGAAGCGAATATCGGCGAAGCCGGTTTCACCGCGATCGAACGCGAATGGGCGCGTCCAACCTGCGATCTCAACGGCATCATCGCTGGGTACACCGGACCCGGCGCCAAGACCGTCATCCCCTCACAAGCAAGCGTCAAACTTTCGTTCCGCTTGGTGGACGACCAAAACGCGGACAAGATCGCCGATTCGGTCATCGCATGGTTCAAAGAACGGACCCCTCCCGGTTGCACATGGAAGTTCCAAAATCACGGCGGCGGCGCACCAGCAACCTGCGCGACCGAATCCGCTCCGCTCCAAGCCGCGTTCCGAGCGATCGGCAAAGCGTGCGGCGTCAAACCCGCGATGATCAAGTCAGGCGGTTCGATCCCCGTCGCGGGACTGCTCAAAACAACCATTGGTTTGGAAACGATCTTTATGGGGTTCGGGCTTGAGGATGATCGGGTGCACTCACCTAATGAGAAGTTCGAGCTCGACTGCTTCCGGATGGGCGCCAAGAGTCACGCGGCTTTGGTCGAAGAGCTGATCAACTCCTGATCGGAGTGATCCACAGAAGGCACTGGCTCCATCTCATCGTCCAGATCGTCCAGGATTTCAACCTCACCGAGTTCTTCGTCATCGGTCGGGATTTGTCCCTTGATTTCCGCCAGATGCAGGGCTTGCTGGTTCTGGAGAGTCTCGACGCGGTGGCGCAAATCATGCAGGGTCATCTCGTGCCGAATGACATTGCCGTAGACCGAATACAGGCACAGCACGCTGATGGCGGATGCCAAAGCGGTAATGAGCACAATCATGGTCCCGGAGTCGATCATTATGCAGATATGATCGGACGAATCGCGAAGAAACTTTGGATCATGCAACAAGAATGTCCGGGAAGTTGTAGAATCTGAGATCGACCACCAAGCGGGTCGAGATGCTGAGCAAAAAATGCTCGGTATGATCTCAGGAGGTTGGTCTATTGCGAAGCTGGAAGTGTCTGTTGAATCTGATGGCCGTGATGGGTGTGTTGATGCTGGGGGTCTCCTTTGCGCACGCTCAGGACGGGGGGGACCCAGCGCGGCTCTCGACACCCAAGGCACTGGAGAGGTCCAGCTGAGCATCCTCAATCTTGGAGTCGGAGGAATGATCCGCTCAGGGGACTGGGCAGGGATTCAGGTCCAGATGCTCGATCAAGGATCCTCACCACGCGAGGTCATCCTCCGCGTTACGATCCGCGACACCGATGGCGATGACGCGCAGTATGACCGCGTCGTGAGTGCGAATCCCGGGTTGCCACAGAGCTTCTGGTTGTACTGCTGGGTGCCGTTCCAGTTTGGGCAAGCGTCCTTTGAGATCCATGCGTTTGAAGCCGTGGAATCCGGGAGTGCGGAATCTGGTCAGCTCGGGTATCGAGCGGGTCGGTTGCTGGGTGTTGATTCGCGCTACAACCCGATGATGCAGGAGCCTTGGATTGGGCTTGCGGGAATGGTCGGCACGCGACAACTCGGGATCGATCAATACGGCACAACGATAGATAGCGCGACTTGGCAACTGCTCGGACACGAACTCCTGCGCGTCGCGCCCGGATTGACGACCACTTCACTTCCGGATCGCTGGCAGGGGCTGGTCCCGTTCGACACGCTCATCTGGGGAAGCTCGACGCTCCGCGATCATGATCCATCCACACTCTCACCAGAACGCGCCCGCGCAATCCGGTACTGGGTGCAGCAAGGCGGGCATCTGGTCGTCGTGATGCCGCCATCGGATGACCCTTGGTTTAGTGGCGGTCATCCGCTCCGCGATCTCCTCCCAGAAATCGAACGACCCACCCGGCACGACGGCGTGGACTACGAAAGCATCCGTCAGCTCATCACCGAATCCAAAGACATGCCGCTCCCAAAGAACGGTACCTTTACGACCTTTGCTCCAGCAGATGATGCACAACCCAACACCGCGATCCCGGTCATCAAGACCCGCGACGGCGAAGTGATCGCGATCCGACGGATCGTTGGATCAGGAATGGTCACTGTTGTCGGGATCGACTTTGGCAACGGCGAACTCCGAAGACTCGGACTCCCGGACCCCGAATCGTTCTGGCACCGGATCCTCGGGATGCGTGGCGATATCCAGCGTCCCAACGAGATGAGCGAACAACTGCTCTCCGATGTCCGCTCGCGGAATGTGCTCGAGTTTGATTCGAACATCTCGGGAGAAATCGCAAAGACCGGACGCGCCATCCAAGGCGTGTTCTTCGGCTTGATTGTGTTCCTCCTCTATTGGATCGTCGCGGGACCCGGTGGGTTTGCGGTACTCAAAAAATACAAGAAGAGCCAGCACGCATGGGTTGGTTTTGTGGTGATGATCTCGCTGTTCACCGCGATGTCATGGATCGGCGCGTCACTGCTGCGTCCAAAGCAGGTCAACAGCACGCACCTCACGCTCTTCGAGCAGGTCTACGGCCAACCCACCAGCCGAGCACGGTCGTGGATGAGCGTCATGCTCCCGAGCTACGGACAGTCCGAGGTCTCGCTTCGTGATCGCGCAGACACCGCACCCACTTCCAACCGGATGGCGAATCTGTTGACTCCCTGGCAACCCAGCACCTCTTCCGCATCCATCGTGTCCGGATTCCCGGACAACACCGGATACCGAATCGAAAGCCGAAGCCCGGAATCGATCCGCGTACCGACGCGCGCGACGGTCAAAGACTTCCGAGCGGATTGGGGTGGTGTGAGCGAATGGTCGATGCCCCATCCCGTCATCGACGCAGAAGCATTCAAGGAATCCACACTCGAACTGGTCGGCACCGAAGTCCACGGCGAAATCGAGCACGCACTCCCCGGTGAGTTGACGGATGTTATATTCGTGATCGTTTCGCAACAAACACCCATCCGCACGATCGGGCAAGGGCTCGGCAACTCCATGATTTCCCGCGTGACAACCTGGGCCCCGATGATTCCCGGCGGAGGGTGGGGGCCGGGCGAGGTGCTCAACCTGCTGGATTACACACGGATTACCGAAGCGAATCGGAATACCGGGAAAGCGGACTTCTTTACCACGGCGATCCAGAGCGGCGTGGACTCGCTGAGTATCCAAGGTCCCAAGGGCAATTTGATGGATCGACTCGTCGCGGCGCGGATGATTTCACAGTTCCAGCCGCCTCGGTTTGGAGTCCTGACGGACCCGGTCGGGAACAAGCTGGCACGCCGTCGGCAGCTGCACGGATGGGATCTCGGAAAATGGTTCACCGAGCCCTGCTTGATTGTGATGGGGGTGCTTGAGGTTGACGCGAAGAACGCGTCCGCAAAGGGGTCCCCGGTCCCGTTGTTTGTCGATGGGAAGCCCGTTCCCGCATCGGGGAAGACGCTGGTGACATGGATCTATCCGTTCCCAGCGGACCCGCCACGGTACGCGGGGGTCTTTGACCCTGAAAAAGCAAGCGAATGATATTTGGATGAATGATTCAGCGGCACCCACGCCGCGATAGGATTCTGACCATGCCGATGATTGAAACAATCAACCTGACCAAACGCTACGGCGAGCTGACCGCGCTCAACTCGCTGAACTTGACGATCAACGAGGGGGATTGCTTTGGATTCATCGGTCCCAACGGCGCGGGGAAGACGACCACGATCAAGGTCCTTGCGACCTTGCTCAAGCCGTCGTCTGGACAGGCACAGATCGCTGGATTAACGGTGGGGTATCAAAACCGTCAGATCAGACCTCTCATCGGGTATGTGCCGGACTTCATGGGCGCGTATCAAGACATGGTCGTGCATGAGTACCTGGAGTTCTTTGCCGCCGCGTACAACATCAACGGCATGCAACGCAAGAAGGTCGTCAACGATGTCCTCGAACTCACCGACCTGACCTACAAACAAACCGCAGAAGTGAACGGCTTATCGCGCGGCATGCAACAACGACTGAGCATCGCTCGCGTGCTGCTGCACGATCCCAAGGTGCTGCTGATGGACGAGCCCGCATCGGGTCTTGATCCGCGTGCACGCATCGAGATCCGCGAGCTGCTCAAAGAGCTCAAAAAGATGGGCAAGACAATCCTGATCTCATCGCACATCCTCCACGAACTCGCGGAGTTGTGCAACACCGTCGGGATCATCGAGAAAGGCGAACTCCTTTTCAACGGCACCGTCGACGAGATCCTGCGCAAAGCAAAGGTCGGTCATGTGATCCATGTTGGTGTAGCTGAACGATTGCAAGACGCCGCCAAGGTGCTGCAGTCCATGCCCGGAATCGAAAAAGTCTCAATCGTCCAAGGCGACGGCACCGCGCACGGCGGTGGCGCGGGACAACTCATCCACGCACAGTTCGACGCACGCATGGGCGGGGACTTCACGGACATCCCCAATGTCCTCGTCAACAACGGATTGCGGATGACCCACTTCCAAGAAGAACCCGTCAACCTCGAAACCGCGTTCATGCGATTGACCAAGGGTCTAGTACAATAGTCCCAGACTCAATCACGCATCCTTTGTGTCTCAAATTGGTAGCAATACTGTGTGGCGCATGTGATTCTTTGGTATCATGCGCCTGCATTATATTGGAGACTACAACAATGAAAATCTTGCTCATGGCACTTCTCTTTGCGAGCTCAAGCGCTGCCCTCGCCGCTCCTCCCGAAACCAAATCAGAACCTGTGACTGATACCATCCACGGCACTACCGTCGTCGATGAATACCGCTGGCTCGAAGGTGACAACTCGAACCCAGCAAACATGGGTTTGGTCAATGATGCGGTCGCATCGTGGACTGACGATCAGAACGGGTACACACGCTCCATCCTCGACAAACTCCCGGGACGCACCGCTCTTGAGAGACGATTGCGGGAACTGATGGAGGTCCCCTCGATTGGATCTCCGAGCGTGTATGGAACTCGATATTTCTACTCCCGTCGCGAAGGTTCGCAGCCTCAAGCGGTTCGGTATGTCCGCGAAGGTCTCAACGGCGACGAACGGGTTTTGTTGGACCCGCTGACTGTTGATAATTCTGGACTGACCACCATCTCATGGACCCAACCAAACGAAGACGGCTCGTTGATGGCGTTCGGGATGTACAAGTCCGGCGACGAAAACTCCACGCTGTATGTCATGGATGTTGCAACGGGAGAATGGTTCGCAGACGAAATCCCCGGGAAGGTCAACTTCTCGGGATGGCTGCCCGACTCATCAGGGTTCTTTTATGAGAGACTCGAGAATACGGACGATGCATATTCATCGGTCATGAAACTTCACAAACTCGGGACACACCATCGTCAGGACCAGCAACTGTTCCGCCAGAAAGACATCGAGTTCTTCTACGGCGATCAGAATAAAACCGACGCAGAACTCGAAGCGCTCAAAACCACATGGGGCCCTTTCGGTATGCCATCAAAGGACTGTCGATGGATGACCGTCGGATACTGGACCGGAACCGCAGGGCTCGACCTCTGGGTTGCGGATCTTTCCGAATGGTTCCGGACCGGCGAGCTCAACCTGGTCCCGATGGTGATTGACAAAAAAGGACGCGTAAGCGGGATGCACTACGATGGCGACCGGTTATTCATCCAGCATTCCTTTGAAGCTCCAAACGGAACAGCCTCGGTGGTTGACCTGTCGAATCCGGGCTTCAAGAACTGGAAATCGGTGGTGCCTCATAATGACAAACTGGTAATCGAAGGCGTCAGCTTTTCGCGCGGGATCATCTCTGTACAGTATCTCGACTCCGCAAAGACCCGCATCGCGATGTTTGATTACAGCGGCAAATCAATGGGCGACTTGGAACTCCCGGGGATCGGATCCGGTGGGCTGTCCACCAGTGACGACCGGACCGAAGCGTTCCTGAGCTTCTCCAGCTACAACATGCCACGCTCGATCTACCGTGTTGATCTGGCCACCGGTGAGCGTGAACTCTGGGCGCGTCCCGAAGTTTCTGTCGATCCTTCAAAGATCGAGGTCAAACAAGTCTGGTACGACTCCAAGGACGGCACCCCGGTCTCGATGTTCATCGTCCATAAAAAAGGACTCAAGCTTGATGGGAACAACCCGACGATTCTCTATGGATACGGTGGATTCAATATTCCGCAGACTCCATACTTCTCATCAACCATGTTCCCATGGTATGAGAACGGCGGTGTGTACGCGGTAGCCAACCTCCGCGGCGGCGGCGAGTACGGCAACGCGTGGCACGAAGCGGGGATGCTCGAAAACAAACAGAATGTGTTCGACGACTTCATCGCCGCAGGGGAATGGCTCGTCGAGAACGGCTACACCAATCCAAGCAAGCTCGGTATCGCGGGCGGGTCCAACGGCGGACTCCTCACTGGTGCGGTCGTCGTCCAGCGCCCGGACCTCTTCAGCGCCGTGATCAGCTCGGTGCCGCTGCTGGATATGGTGCGGTACCAGAACTTCCTGATGGCACGGTACTGGGTTCCGGAGTACGGCACCGCGGAGAACGCGGAGCAGTACGAGTTCATCAAGAAGTACTCCCCATACCACAATGTGAAGCGTGGTACCAAATACCCCGCGGTGTTGTTCACCGCTGGTGAGAACGATACCCGCGTCCATCCGCTCCACGCACGCAAGATGGCGGCTCTCATGCAGAACGCCACCGGATCGGACCAAGAATCCGAGCCGATCCTCCTCTGGGTAAACCGCGACGCAGGACACGGCGGCGGCAAGCCCCTGGACCTGCGCATCCGCGATGTCGCGGATCAGCGGATATTCATGATGTGGCAACTCGGGATGCTCGAAGACTGATCACGAGTGATGTTTCTGGTACACTCACCAAGAACCCAAGGCCCCCTCGAACTGGTTCGTGGGGGTCTTTCAATAGAGGGAGCATTGGGTATGGCGAAGAAGGTTACGAAAAAGAAAGCCGTGAAAAAGGTCGCAAAGAAATCTGGAAACAAGACAGCCGCCAGTAACGCATCTGTAAACGCCTTTATCAAGAAAGCGCCCGCAAAGTACGCGGAAGATTGCCAGACGCTGATTCAGATTATGTCCGAGATCACCAAGGAACCCGCGACCATGTGGGGACCTTCGATTGTGGGGTTTGGGACCTACCACTATGTGTATGAGAGCGGACGCGAAGGGGACATGCCTCTGGTCGGGTTCTCTCCAAGGGCCGCGGCGTTATCGCTTTACATCAACTCGGGGTTTGACGACATCCCCGAACTCATGGAGAAACTCGGGAAGCACAAAACCGGAAAGGGCTGCTTGTACATCAAGTCGCTCGATGATGTCCACCTGCCAACACTCAAGCAACTCATCCGGTTGAGCGTCCGCGAAGCCAAGAAGCGGGACCGCTGACCAGTCCTACGCCAACAAGTCCAGCACGCGTTCACTCTGCTGCTGACCAATCTGCAACACCAAGATCGATGCTTTCCCCAAGATCGAGGCGCGGACAGACTCGGACGCTTCCTTCGCGTAATCCGTGTCGCGGATGCTCGACTGGGCGCGCGCGACATTGATGAACTCTTCCTCCATCGCGCGCTGCATGGATTCGTTGGAACGCTGTTCCGCACCGATCTCCGCTTGTCGAGATGCAACCACACTGCTCGCTTCATCAACCAGCGCCTGCGCACTTTCGGGATCGGATGCGATCAACGACGGCAAATCATTCAGGGTCAGCGTTTCATAGATCGGGTCGCCGGTCCCGGGATCGGTGCCGATCTGCCGCTCGATGCTGATATCCCCCATGATGGGGTTCCCACTCGCGTTGGTCAAGGTGCCGATGCTCTGGACAATCCCGCTCGCGGTGGTCGCAATCGCGGCGGACTCGGTATCCGTCAATCCGCCGGCGTTCGCCCCTTGCACCACCAAGCCGCTCAGATCACGAACCCCGTACGACGCCGCAGACAAGATGCCCTCTTGGATCGACAACTCCATGTTGGTCCGCCCCATCGCGTTGATCTTCGCACTGATGGACGACATCTGCCCTCCCAAGTGCTCTGAAGCGATCAGCCCCGCAGGGTCGTCCGAGCCACGGTTGATCCGCAGCCCGGTCGCCAAGCGTTCAGAAGACCGAGCCAGCAATGCATGGCTCTGCTGAACGCCTTGCAATCCGGTGGTGAACAGTGATGGGGGGGTGATGGGCATACCCAATTGTCCAAACCGCTTGGACGCCTTGCAAGCCAATGTGCATGAGAAGAACTACGGGTTGTGCGGATCGTGCGGATTCTACCGATTGATTGCGCAATCCATAGATCAGAACCTGCAAAGCAATCTGATTCAGCGGTACCGCGAAGGGTGGTTGATCGCGCCGTATCCCGGGTTGTACCCGCCGTTCGTGTTCGCGTTTGCTTGTGCGGCGGCGATGTCGTACAAGCGGTGGTAACTGCCGCGGAAGTTTGGACGGACATAGATGTCCCACGAGGTGAACCCGGTGTCGCCGTAGGATTCGTTCGGGTTGTCGTTGATAAACCCGCTCGGAGGCGTGAACACTTCGACATGCCCGTCGTGGAAGAAGGTGGTCCCGCCCCCATCATGCCGAGTCGTCCACTGATCAACATTGCCCCACGCGCCGTCGGACGCGCCCTGCGGACTGTTGTTGTTGAACCACCACGAACTCTCCTCGATGATCATCGGCAGCCCCGGCATCCGCACCACCAACCCCTCGGTTGCCATCGCTGCGAAATCTCGGGCATCAAATACCGCGGTATTGGGAGCCGCTTCTTTGAACATCCACACATCGAACTGCACCGAATCCTTCGCGCCCTGTGCCGGTGCGTTGAAGGTGTAATCGAAGTTGACTTCCCCGTCGCCGTAGTACTCGCGGAAGATGAAGGTGTCGGGGTCTTCGTCGATTCCGAACGGGTCACGCCGTTGATTCGTAGGACACTCCACAATCTCCGTCGCGTTGCTGACATAATCCATCAACAGCCCAACCCCCTTGCGGCGTGAGCCCGGTCGATTGAACAAGTACGCCCAGTTGATCGTGTTGAGACGACCCGAAGCATTCCGAGGCCCACGCGTCGTCTCAAACCGACCCGTCGGCATCGACTGCCCCTTGAAATCCATCGCGTACATCTGGTTCGCCACCCCGAGCTGACGCATGTTCGACAAGCAGACGGTCTTCTGAGCCGTCGCCCGCGCCGAACTCAGCGCCGGGAGCAACACCCCGATCAACAACGCGATGATCGCGATGACCACCAGCAACTCAATGAGCGTAAACCCACAGCGTGATGATGCACGCCAAGATGGATGGCCCGATCGAGCCGAGTGTGTAAGAATCAAGGTGAGACCCTCATCCGCGGAATGCGACGACGATCCAACATACCCGATTTGGGATCGGCACTGGGTATGAAATCTTCAAATCGAAATTGAATCAGTCGATGAACCCGGAAGTCAGTCGCCAGTCTCAACTGCGCTTGGACTCCGAGTACAGGTGGAGTTGATTCGGATTAGCCCAACCAATCCTTCGCCTTGAGCCGTGCCGGGACATATTCCTCGGTTACATAGGAAATGTCCTTCGTGATCAGCGATTCGACTTCCATCTTGAAGCCGTTGGTGAGCATCTGTTTGATCTCTTTCTGCCACTGCTTGTCCTTCTCGAACCACGGGTAGGACGCGATCTGTTTCGCCCGCTTGATGTCCCGGTCGTTGAGCTCGATCTTGACATCGTCGGACAATCCACAGCGTTCGAAGTCGATCGAGCGGATGCCAAGGTATTTCGCGTCGGGAATCGCAAGACGGGACGATTCGAACGCGAGCGAGATCGATCCCTGCTTGATGACGGAGTAGATGTAGTGTCCCCATGGGTCGCAATCGAGCAGGCAGTAGACCGGGAGCCCGTGTTCCTTGTTGAGACGGTGGAGCATGCGTCGCACGCCTCGGGTCGGTTGACCCGAGCCCTCGGTCAGGATGCAGTTGTGCTTCTCCCAGAATCGATCTTCGTTGAAGCGTTGCCAGACGGTGTCCTTCTCGACATGGAGGATGAACTTTGCTTTGACATCCTTGAACTGGATGACCTCAGGCTCACAGATCGACGGGATCGCGTACCCGCCCGAACCCATCTTCTTGCAGTTGATCTCGTCGCCGTTGTCCACGACGGTGATGTTCCCGACCATCGTCCCGCGTTTCTTTGCAAAGATATGGAGTTCTTCGCGGAGTGATCCAAGCGAGACTTCCAGGTCTTCGAGGATGCCGTCGGATTCGGTCTGGTCGTCGAAGGTTTTTTCTTTGGTGCCTTCGATGGTGTGGAGGGATTTGTAGAACATCCCACGAAGCGAGAGCGTCTTGTCCGCTTGGAGGAGTTCATCAACAGACTTGCCGTGTAGCAATGTCTGCATGAACTTGCGTGCCTGACCGAGGTTGAACAACTGCCGAGTGCCGACATTGTCGCCCATCTCAAGGATTCCCTTCTTCGAGTTCCAGTTCGTGTTGGATGCGGCACGGATGGGCACATCCATCTCCGGTTCCTTATCCGAATGCACCGCGGTGACAATGCTCTGCGCCATCTTCGAGAGCTTGACAGAAGTCTCCTGGTCACGCTTGCCCGCTTTGTTGGAGTCTTTGGGCGCACTGCGTCCAGCGGTCTTGCTGGTTGATTTCTTGGAAGTTGTTGTGGCAACTTTCTTCTTCGCAACCTTCTTGACGACTTTCTTTTTGGTGATTTTCTTCGCCATGGATTACGCTCCAAACAGCCCAGCGGCCGCCTTCTTGGATGACTTCTTGGTCGTTCGTTTCTTGCTGGTGGTCTTCCCAGACGCCTTGCTCACACGCTTCTTCTTGACGACCGGCTTCGCCTCAGAAACAGATTCGCCGTTCTCTGTCCCGTCAGGGATCGCGGTGTCGAGGATGATCACATCGTCCGCCTTGGCAAGGTTCCCTGCGGAATCCTTGATGAAGTTGCCCTCGTCGTCGAGCTGTGCATCCGCGATCTCGGTTTTCGCCTTTGCTTGCGCGAGCAGCGCGTCGTACAACTCCTGCGTGTCGGTCCCGGTGAGGTAGTTGCACGCTCTGGAAATCTCGCCGATGTACCGCTCGAAGACATCACGCTTCTGCGCATCGCGTTTCATGCGTTGCCGGCGGCGGATGTACTGGCCGAGCTTGCGGCCGCACTCTTGGAGCGCGAGGGACATTTCCTTTCTGATCTCGTCATAGTCCGCGATCGCGTCCTTGGACTCCGAAGTAAACGGCACCCACACACTCGCCATATGAATCATCACCACCAAAGGCCCAACGGGAACCCCGCCTCGCGGTTGCTGCATGCCGTAGTTTTTCCAGCTCGTATCAATGACTGATTTGAACGCAGAGCACGCGGACTGCTGGTGCAGCAGTGGGACTCGGTTCGCATAGCGGATCACGCGAGCCTGCTGATCTCCCGGGAGCTGCCCACCAAACGCGATCGCCGCTTCGATCTGGAATGGGTTGCCGCGATACACACTGGGTTTGCGAGTGGACGCGGTGTAGAACTCCGCCTTCACGCCTTTGAGCAATCCCGCGAGCATCTGCTGCACACCGATCGGTGACAAGCAATCGGTCGGAGGGCTCCGGAGTTTCGCGTGCTGGAGTGCCTTGTAGATCTTCTCGCCCGCTTTGGAATCGAGCGAGCTGATTCTTGTCGCGCTGGTGATCGTCTTGTCCTTCGACGACGCGGCGTTGGTCACCTCTTTAACAATCGAAGGCGGCACCCGGCAGAACTCATTCTTAAAGAACCCCGCGAGCTGTTTCTCTTCGGTCTTATTGAGCATCGTCAGGAAAGTCCCAAGCTCAACGCCATACGGATGGGGCTTGATCTCTTCGGTTTCTGGCGGAAGCTCATCAACCGTCCGCGGATACACAATGCGATCGCTGAACTCCTGCGTGCGAAGGATGCCCTGTTCGTCCGCTTCAATCAACTCAGAACTCTCGGCAAGATCCGGGTTCTCGTTCGCTTTGTCCGGTGGGATAAAGGTGATCGTGCAGTGGGGGTTGGAGATCGCGGTCTGCTCGAGGTAGGTCTCGACGGAGCCCTTGCCTCGGAAGAACTTCGCTTCCATCTCGATCGCGACCCGCGTGCCCGTCCCGGCGGGAAAGTCCTCGGTCTCGATATCGACGGTGACCTCGGGTTTGTTCTTGGTCGTGTCCATCGCCAGTTCGAGATGGTGCGCCGCTTTGTTCTTGTTGGGTCGCGTGGTGATGACCATCGGCTTCCCGGTGGTCATCAACCCGTACATCCCCGCAGCACTGATCCCGATCCCCTGCTGACCACGAGACATCTTGAGCCGGTGGAACTTTGAACCATACAACAACCGGCCGAAAATGTTCTCAACCTGCTTGCGGACAATCCCAGGCCCATTGTCCGTGATCGTCACGCGGTAGCGTCCGGGCTTGGTCGCCGAGGGGGGAGGGGTAATCTCTTCAATCTTGACTTCGATCTCAGGAAGAATCGACGCTTCTTCGCAGGCATCGAGCGCGTTGTCCACCGCTTCCTTGACCGTGGTTAACAAAGCTTTACGCGGATTATCGAAACCCAGCAGGTGCCGGTTCTTGGCGAAGAACTCCGAGACGGAGATGTCGCGCTGTTTGGTCGCCATCGACTCAGCGTCGGCTTTGGCTCGTTTGGTCTTCTTGGGAGCGGTCTTCTTCGCCATTCCACCCTCCTTGGCGGGGATCATGTGCATTCAACGGACTTCAGGTCATGCATCAATAAGGATAGCACGAACTCGATGCTTCGTGGAGGGTTTTGCACCGCTTTGTTCAGGGTTCTTGACGGACGATTTAGCAGAAGTCAAACGCAACTGCGTTCGTCAGTAACACATCGTTTCAATATAATGTTGTGATGCCAAGAGGAATGCTTGTGTGAGCATACCACTGTTTTGCAGCTGCAGGAAGAGAGATTCTGCACACTGCAGGCTGGAGAGATGGGCTCGTCAGTGTTGGCGAGCCAGAGAGATTTGAAAACTTGAAATGGAGAGAAAAATGAAGAATGTATTTGGAATGGCAGCGATCGTTGCGATCGCTGGAACCGCTTCGGCAGATGTCATCATCACCGGAATCATGGACGGCCCGCTTTCTGGAGGCACCCCCAAGGCAATCGAACTCTATGTTGATGGCACCGTTGACTTCGCTGGATACAGCTTCCTGCGTTCGTCTAACGGCGGCTCATGGGGAACCACAACCGACATCAGCAGCTTGGGCACAGTCACCGACTCATTTGTGTACCTCGTTGGTTCAGGCAGCAGCGTCTCAAGCTTCCAGAACATCTTTGGCACTTCGGGTGACTTTGCCAATATGTTCGTCTCCGGGAATGTCAGCCTCAACGGCAACGACGGGTTCCGGATCGTCAACGCATCAAGCGTTGTGATCGACCAAGTCTGGGAGCAGAACGACACCATCTCCCACCAAGACTCGTACATGTACCGCGTAGACGGCACAGGCGCAGACGGTGCAAACTGGATCTCCAGCAACTGGATGATCCCAGGAAATGATGTACTTGATAACTTGAACGAAGCAGCCATCGCCGCCGCAGTCCCATTCGGCACCTACCAAGTCCCATCACCAGGCGCCGTGTCCCTGCTCGGACTCAGTGGCCTGATGATCTCAAAGCGTCGTCGCGCATAAGTTGAGCGTATATGAGATGAGAAAGTCGCTTTGGTGACTGTCCAGAACTGATCCATCGCACGGCCGTCAATCCCTACCCGGATTGGCGGCTTTTTTGTATACGAGCAGTATCTCATGAACGAACCAATCTCGGAGCTCACGAAACTTTGAGCCAACCCATCAGGATTGCCGATCGTACCCAGATCATGTCGACGACCGACAAACCTGAGTCAATCCCGCTCGTCGCGTGTCATGGATGCGGATACGAGATCCCCCGGCAACTCGGCGCCGTCTGCCCAGAATGCGCAAGCGTGTGGGACGCGGCCGCTGACTCCCGCAACGAACTCCGGACAGGCATCCATACAAACTTCGGGACCGTCATCAAAGCGAACCTGATCTGGTGGTTCACCATCCTTGTGATCTACGCATTGGGCGCGTTCATGGCTTCGGAAGGGGCGTGGGAGACCCTCATCGCCGCATTCTTCGGCATCGGATTCGGTGTCGTCGCATCACTCGGGATTGGCATCGGGATCTGCAAGCTCGGACCAGCCCACGAGTTCCGTCTCCATGCGAACCTCTGGACCCAGAAACTCTGGTGGCTCCACGGCCCATGGCTCATGATCGGCCCACTGACCGCGGTGGGGGTCCTCATCGCGTTTGCATTCAGACTCATCGATCCCGCGATCGGAGCCGATCTTGTTTGGATCTATATCCTGATCGCCTTTTTCGCGTGGGCAATACTCTCCTTTGTGTGCATCGTTCTTTGGTTGGACCAATACACAACCAGCCGTAAAGGCCTCGGGTTCGATGGGGGGACTCGAGTTGTGGGACTCCATACCCTCTACGCGTTCATGATCTGGATCGGGTCCGGGATCGTCGGGTTCTTTGGTGGCATGCTTGGATCCTTCTTCATGGGATTTGTCGTGGGTGAGCAGCTTTGGGATTTCTAAAAGCACGCTTCTCAGCGGCATAAACCAACCCAGACCGAATCGCCCATCTTGGATGCAAGCCCATGCTGGGGCTATCATTCCAACCGCGCCAAGCACAGAGCAATCCGGCGTGGTTCACGATCAATAACCCCCCCAAACCCCAAAAGCACCGGAGCAATCCAATGGAAACCACCCTCATCATTCTCAAGCCAGACGCTGTTCAGCGCGGACTCATGGGCAAGATCATCACCCGTTTCGAAGAGAAGGGCCTCGCCGTCGTCGGCATGAAAATGATGACCATCTCCAAAGAACTCGCAGGCACCCACTACGCCGACCACGCGGGCAAACCATTCTACGACGGACTCGTCGGATTCATGACCAGTTCGCCAGTCTGCGTCCTCGCCATCCGTGGCGTCGGCGCCATCGCGATCGCGCGCTCCATGATGGGCGCGACCTTCGGCTCTAAAGCAGACGCAGGCACCATCCGCGGTGACTTCGGCGTCTCCAACTCCTTCAACCTCATCCACGGCTCAGACTCCCCAGAAGCAGCCGCAAAGGAAATCGGTCTCTTCTTCAATGACGGCGACATCCAGAACCTCGACCGCGCGATCGAAGGCTGGGTCTACGACATGTCCGGCGGCGATCCAGAGTAAGCATCTGGTTCAACTTCAGGACAAAGATCAACACAAAGAAAGCCCCATCGAAAGACGGGGCTTTTTCATTGATTCGGTATCAAGGAAGAGTTGAACGAGTCAGCTGGTCACAGCCGGCGAGATTTTTGCAAGGACCGCGGTCTCGTATTCTTCTTCGGCTTCGATCACGATCTGGTCCGCGATCTCGCGCCGATGGATCTCGACATCCCGCGGGAAGTCGAACGCAACACGGACGCGCTCGCCTTTGACCGATGCGATGCGCACAACCCCGATCGGATTCTTTGGGTCTCCGATGACAACTTCTTCGCCTTCACGACGGGTAATGACAAGCATCCTGGCTCCAATCTTCTCATCGGCCTCAGTGCCGATCTGTATCCCAAAGTATACCGAGACCCCCCAGCCTCAACAAGCCAAAAACCTGCAAACATCTGACATATCACCAATTACAAGCGGTTGTACACATACTGCCCACACCGCTCAGAATCGAAGATTAATCGACCGCATCAACCCGGATCACCTCAGGAACGCGTTCCCGCAAGGATCGCTCGATCCCGATCCGGAGGGTCATATCCGACGATGGACATCCCACGCACGCTCCATGCATCCGGATCTGAACCACCCCGTCGTTGGTCACATCCACCAGTTCGATGTCCCCGCCGTCGGACTGCACAGCAGGGCGGATCAGATCAATGATCGCCGAGACGCGTTCGCTCAGGGTGGTGGGTTCAGTAGTCATGCTCAATTATAGACCCGCACCTCCCTGCAGTGTGCAATTGCCCTTCATCATGGCACCCAGATCAGGGGTGGGCATACACTCAGCCATGACCATGCAGACCCATACCCGTGCTCTTTTCGTGATGCTGTGCATAATTTCCACGCTTGCCCAGTTCGGGTGTTCAGCAGGCTCCCAGTACAAGCCCACCGGCAACCCGATCCTCGATGTCCGTAACCCGGATTTGCTTGAACGAGACCGGATCGCCGCCGCGGAACAAGCGTGGAGCGAGGTCGTCGCAGGCGTCCGCGTCCGCGAACGCACCCGCCAAGCACTCAAAAACCTCGCATGGTCTTCCGCGACCACCCCTGAACTCCGCTACACCACGCTCGACCTGCTGATGTCCGACACCTCCGAAGAAGGCAACGCGGACTCCGCACGCATGGCGCGTCTCATCCTCCCAACCGAAGAAGACCGCCAAGCGGTCCGCATCATCCTCCAGCACGCGATCCGCGCCAAGTGGGAAGGTCTGATGCCCGCGATTGTCCGCTCGTATGCACGCGTCGCGCCGGGATACCCCGACGAAGAACGCATGGAACGCAAAGCGATCGAAGCACTCAATCCCGGACAACCGCTTGAAGCCGTGGTCTTTGGTGTCTTCCTTGATCCACTCAAAGGCGCGTCCAATCGCGAAGAACGCTCCATCCTCCGCGTCGCGGATCGCACACGCGACGACGCGTGGGGGCTCCTCGCTCGACTCGACAAGGACGGCTCCCAGCGTGTCCACCTGCTCGAATCACAATCCAACCTCGCTGATGATCTGGGCACCAAGCAAACCCTCGACGATCTCCGCGCCTGCTGGTACCACTTCGGAGTACTCCCCGATCAAGCGATGGAACTTGCTTGGCTCCGCCAACTCCGCAGATCCGACGACGACAAAACCGCACAGAACAACACCCTCTGGTGGGAGCAGTCCCGGACCGCGATCTCGGGCCTCCGAAACAATCAACGCCAAGGACTCCGCTTGCGACACATCGAGCCCATCCGTTGGGCAAGCCAACACCACAGCGAGTGGGTATCGGCAACCAAAGCCCAGCTATCGCAAGAGATCACCTCACGATTCGCAGGACGCACCTTCATCAAACGCAAAACCGCCAAAGGCGAACCAGCCCACAACGAACGCTTCGAGCAGTGGGAGAGTGAACTCAGCTGGGCGGATCTGATCACCATTCTTGTCATGGATGAAGCGATCCAGTCACCCGAAGTCGTCGAGAAAATCTTCGTTCAACGCAGTCTCGATCACAAGGACCGCAAAACAGAATACGGCGGCATCCTCGATGTCGATCCATCCACAGGACTGCACCGAGCCGTGCTGTTCCGCCCGCGAGCGCGCGATCGCGTGAGCGATGAACGCTTCGTCGCGTCCGAAGACATGATCCGATTCTCAGACCGTGCACTCGCGCACTACCACTTCCACGCCAACGAACGCAACAACGAGAAATACGCCGGTCCATCCCGCGCCGACTACATCAACGCGGAGACCTCCGGTCGCACCTCGCTCGTGTTCACTTCGATCAAAGCCGACGAACTCAATGTGGATCTGTACCAGCCTAACGGCGTCGTCATCGACCTCGGATTGATCCGCGATCCCAACGCGGATTGATCAAATCTCAACCAGCACCTCATCAACCGCAACGCTCGCTTCGTGCTTGCGCAGTTTCTTGTCTGGGAACCGTCCAAGCTCGTAGATCGTGGGAAGGTAGGTCTCCCCGCGTTCTGGGTCGGTGGATTTGAGAATCACCTCGTCTTCGCCGTTCCAGTGGATTAGATCGATCGATCCGTCCATGCGTTCAACGAGCGCGTTGCAGTTCGCAAGATCCGTCCAGCATCCCGAGTTCAGATAGTCCGGCCCATTCTCGTTGACCTTGATTTCAGGGTTGTGGATGTGACCGCAGATGATCCCGTCGTAGCCGTGGTCTCTCGCGTAGTGGAGCGCACTCTCTTCGAAGTTCCCGATGATCATCGTTGCCTTCTTGACCTTGAGTTTGATGAACTTCGACAGCGACCAATACCGCAGTCCCATCCGCCGGCGGATGCGGTTCACAACCTTGTTGATCCAGATCAGCGATTCATACCCACGATCCCCGAGCTTGGCAATCCACGGCGCGGTCCGCGTCACGAGATCAAACTGATGCCCGTGTAGAATCAAGTATTTCTTCCCATCAGCGGTCGTGTGCTCGATGCGTTCCGCGAGATTGATGTTCCCGAAGTCGCGGTGGCCATGATTGTCGCCGAGAAAGTGCATGAGGAACTCGTCGTGGTTCCCGATGGTCAGGTGGATCGGTGTGTCCTTCTTCGCGAGTTTGAGCAATCGCTGAACGACATTGATGTGTTCCTGGGTGTTCTTTGCTTTGAGCAGTCCCGCTTGTTTCCAGCGCCAGATGTCGATGATGTCGCCGTTGAGGTACAGCACATCGAACTCGTTCCGTTTGAGAAAGGAGTAGATCAGTTCGGTCTCTGCCTTCTTGCTCCCAAGATGCAAATCCGAGATCCAGCACGCTCGATACCTCATAACAGTTCCTCGATCTGGTCAGCTTGAACGGTCGTCATCCGTGACTTGAACAAGCCGCAGGTGCTTCATTGACAGAACATTACCAAAGAATCGGGGAGTTGAGTTCACGACATTGGAAGACTCACCAAACCTTAATCTCCCAAACGCTCGACCCGGATTCCAAAAATGTTTTGACCGAAAACATGCCCTATCGAATCTAAACCATGATTCCGAAAAATCCCCCCTAAATCGCTTGGAAGGGCGATTTGTGATCCCATACACTCCCCGCGTGACACTCAACCCCCAAGAACAACGCGTCGCCGATGCCATCGCTTCCAAAGCCGATGCGCTCCTCGAGGACCTCATCCTCCATGTCGGCACCAAAACCGGAGGCTTCAACGAGTCCGGGATCGAACACACCCGCGATCTCCTGACCGCTCGCCTCACCGCACTGGGTGCAAACCACACGCAGATCGTCCCGGATCCCAAACCCGATTGGCTCCTCGGCGGTAAGCCCGGCGGGTACATGCCGACCACCTCCATCTGCGAGCGACTCAACGGCGCATCGTCCGGTCGAGTCCTCATCGCGGGACACATGGACACCGTCCACGACCCAGCTTCCGAGTTCAACAAACTCACCATGTCCGACGATGGCAAAACCGCGCTCGGTCCGGGTTGCGTGGACATGAAGGGCGGTCTCGTTATCGCCGTCGCCGCGCTTGAAGCACTCGAAGAATGCGGCGTCAACGCCAGCTGGACCTTCTCCCTCAATGCCGACGAAGAAACCGGGACCTACCACTCCGCAAACGCGCTCGCAGACCAAGCGAAACTCCACGACTTCGGTCTCGCGCTCGAGCCCGCAATGCCTGGTGGAGAACTCGTCGTCGAACGCATGGGCGCGGGTCAGTTCATGATCGAGACCTTCGGCAAGTCAGCACATGTCGGACGCGCCTTTACTGATGGCATCTCCGCGGTGACCAAACTCGCCGAGTGCATCGTCGCGGTGGGGGACATGCCCGACCCAGCACGCGGACGGATCCTCAATATCGGACCTCTCCAGGGTGGGCCTGTGACCAATGGCGTCCCAGATCATGCCAAGGCGTGGGGAAATGTTCGATTCCCGGATCAATCAATCGCCGATGAAATCACCACGATGCTCGAAGCACTCAATACATCCCAAGACGCACTCCCAGGAGTGAAGGTCCACCGGAGCTTTAATCGGCCCGCAAAGCCGATGATCCCCGCGACCGAGTCGCTCGCGCTCAAAGCACGGTCCGTCGCTGAAGCGCTCGGACAAAAACTCCCGTTCGCCAAAACCGGAGGCGTCTGCGACGGCAACATCCTCCAGCAAGCCGGACTCCCAACCATCGACACGCTCGGCGTGCGAGGCGGCGGACTCCACACCCCCGACGAATGGATCGAAATCCCAAGTCTCGTTGAACGCTGCCAGCTCCTCGCGATCCTCATCGCGCGGCTCTCGGCAGGCGGTTCCGAATCGTAATCAGTCAGTCAGTTCAAAAGGAATCACGAGATGACCACCCAAACCAGCACAGACACCATCGGAACCCAGCTCCTCAACGACGAGGGCATCAAAGCCACCTTCGAAACCATCGTCGAGCAGGTCGGGCAGTACAGCGCCCAGATCACCGAAAGCCGACCACCAAACCCAGACCTCGCATCGAGCTTCGACGACATGCTCAAAGAGGCCGCCCGCATCAAAGGCCGCGGCTTGCTCTACCCCTCGATTGGTTCAGGCGCAGGCAACGGCGCCTTGGTCGAGATGGCCGACGGCTCAGTCAAGTGGGACATGCTCACCGGCATCGGTGTCCACTTCCTCGGACATGCCAACCCCAAGGTCATCCGCGCACAGCTCGACGCATCCCTCCAAGACACCACCAAGCACGGCAACCTCCAAACCTCTTACGACGCGTTCGATTTTGGGAAGCGTCTCATTGATCGTGCCGCAAAGTCTTCCAAGCTCGCCCACGCGTTCATCACCACCTCCGGCGCGATGGCCAACGAATCAGCCATCAAAGTCTGCTACCAGAAGCACGCCCCCGCATCGCGTGTGATCGCGTTCGAGCACTGCTTCATGGGACGCTCTGTGACCATGGCCCAGATCGGTGATTCCGCCGGGGGCCGCCAAGGCATCCCGCTGTCCACACAAGTGGACTACATCCCGTTCTACGACCCAGCACGAGCAGCGAAAATGGGTGGTCAGGACAAGTTCATCGAGTACGCCTGTGAGCGACTCCAAGAACACATCACCCGTTACCCAAATGAGCACGCGTGCTTCATCTTCGAGCTCGTCCAAGGCGAAGGCGGCTTCAACACCGCTCCACGCGAGTTCCATGTCGCGCTCATGGAAATCTGCAAAGCCAACAACATCGCGATCTGGGACGACGAGATCCAAGCGTTCGGACGCACCGAAGAACTCTTCGCGTACGAAATGTACGACCTCGGCGAGTACATCGATGTCTTCTGCGTCGGCAAGATGACCCAAGCGTGCGCCACGCTCTACACCGAAGAATACAACCCAAAGCCCGGCCTGCTCTCAGGCACCTTCACCGGCGCAACCGCGGACTTCACCGTCGGCAACACGCTCCTCGACGAACTCATGAACGGCAACCACTACGGCAAGGACGGCAACTTCGCCAAGCACCACGTCGAGTTCAGCAAGCAGGTTCATGCGATGGCCTCCAAGCACCCTGAATGGTTCCCATCAGGTGACGACTTCACTGAAATCTCAGGCGGTGTCGGCGGCATGATGCGTTTCACCCCGTTCGCAGGGGACAAAGACAAAGTCATCGCGGCGTGCAAAGCCGCGTACGACGAGGGCGTGATCTGTTTCTGGTGCGGTCACGGACCGTTCCATGTCCGGATGCTCCCGCCGCTCCCGGTGATGAAGATGGAAGATTGGCCCAAGGTCTTCGAATGTCTTGAGCGAGCACTCGCCAAAGCCGCAAGCTAATCCATCTCTGAACACCTCCAAGGAGCACACGCATGGACCGTCTCAGAGAAGCCAGGCCCGAAGATATTGATACCCTGATCGAGCTTGCCCACACCGGCAACTTCATCAACCTGCCACCATTCAAGGACCGCATCGCTTCGATGCTCGCGATATCCGCGCGATCATTCGATGCCGTCCGCCAATCGGGAACAGCCCCGGAAGATCACGACCGCACGCACGACAACTACATGTTCGTGCTTGAATCCGACGACGGGAAGTGCCTCGGCACCTCCGCGATCCGAGGCGGGATGATCGCGAAAGATCACCCGAACCTGTCGTACCAACTCCTCAAGATCGTCCGCGAATCGACCTTGCTTTCCAAGAAGATCCACGCGCCCGATCAGCCCGACAACGATCACGACCGCATGATCGTCTCGGGACGCATGGAGCATGTCTACGCGATCTTGTTCCAAGATAACGCGTGCCCAACAGAACTCGGTGGCAATGTCATGCGCCACGATGCGCGAGGCCGGGGTCTGGGTAAGCTCCTGAGCTACTCACGCTTCCACTACCTCAAGCGACACAGCGACTGGTTCTCCGATCGAATCCTCGCGGAGATGATGGCGCCGATCGACGAGTACAACGACGGCACCCCTTTCTGGCGCGGTGTCATCCGCAAGTTCATCAACATGACTTACGAAGACGCGGACCGTTTATCCACCCACCAAGACAAACGAGAGTTCATGTACGAACTCCTCCCGAAGTTTGTCAACCTCTCGCTGCTCCACGATGATGTCCTATCTTCACTTGGCGGCGTCGGGGTCTCGACCAGACCCGCCGCAGAAATGCTCCGGGACCTCGGATTCACCACCACACACCGCATCGATCCTTTCGATGCGGGGCCGCACCTGGAAATGCGACTGAGCAACATGAAGGCGCTCGCGTGCGCTCCGATGCGTGTGCAGGTCGGTGAACCCGGACGCGACGCGATCGATGCACTGGTCTCGACCGAAGATTCGCCCGATGGTTATGTCTCCGTCCGCACCCAAGTAGAGCATCCGTTTAGTCAGGATGCGGGAAGCGCACCGGTGATCATCAGCCACACCGCCGCCAACGCACTCAAGATTGCCAACGGCACCATGGTCATGGTCAGCCCGATCAAGTTTCAGCCCGATCGTCCGCGTCCAAAGCCGATCCCATCGATCCACCTCCGCGATGAGATCAAAAACAGATGCCCCGACATCAGCGGCCAAAAGCTCGCGGCTCTCCCGTTCAGCGAGGTCGCAAAGATCATCCAAGACCGCGTAGACGCGATCGCAGATGCGATCAAAGAACCCTGATTCACAGTACCAACTCACCCAGAGTTGCGACGCAGATTCAGCACCAGCTCAACTTCCCCAACCAAGCGGTTGAGTTTGTTCGCGATCTCATTCGCATTCAATCCCTGCGTTGCAAGCTCGTCCACCTGCTCCGGGAAGGTCAACGGATGGGGCGATTCTTGTTGCGGCGCTGGTTGGAACCCACGATCAATCCGGAAGGTCGGCTCCATATTGGAAGCTTTTTCCTGTTTTTCCTGAGTGTCGGTGTCGATCCAAGTCCGCTCCACGCGGTCCTGATCCAATCTCGCGCGGTCAAGTGCCTCTGGACACACGCCGCGAGATGCATTCATCGAGTTTGGGACTTCCGCAGCGGTATTCTGAGCTTGGTGACTGACCGAACGAGAAATCTCTTGGTTCGCCCGCTCCAGCTGCGCGATCCGCTCGGTCGCTTCAGCGAGCAGGATCTCGATCTTGGTTGCTTTGTTGTCCAGCACCGCGCCCATCCGACGCGTGAGCTCTTCCGCATCGACCATCGCTTTGCGTGCTGGGTCCATCGAACCCTTCGCGCGTTGATTGAGCGTCTCGATCCGTTCGGTCGGATCGCCCATCGTCCGGGTCTGGTGCTTGCGTTTGGCAGAAGACCGCATCAGCGACCGCATGATCACGATGAACGCGAGGACCACCCCAGCAACAAACAACATGCTGGGACCCATCGGCATCTCCTGCCCCTTTGCCCAGGTCTCAAAGAAACTCTCAGAACCCGAGTCTTGAGCGGTCTGATCCATCACATCCGCTTGTTCCAAAATTGCGGCTTGGTCCTGAGTGTCGTTCTGATTCTGGACCTCCGCAGTCACGGTGTCCCCAGTCCCAGTGTCCGCAGCGGTATCAACCGGGACCGCTTGGGTGTTGCTCGTCGTTTCCGGAACGGTCTGAGGGGTTGTGGGTGGTGTTTCTGGGCCGTGCTGCACAATCGGTTCCTTCTGGGTTTCTACACAATATCATCTCTCCATGGACTCTGCCCGCCAACAGCCAATCCAAAGCGCATCAAACAGGGAATTGACCCGGTCGCACCCCCTCGCCGCGCCGGTCCTGCGCCGCTGGAGATTGCTCACAGGCGGTTCATCCACACGCGACGACGACCGTTCAACACTCATCGCATGCTCCGGAGGTCCAGATTCCACCGCCCTCGCTGCGATCCTCGCACTGGTCACTCCCAAGCCACTCATCGCCCACATCGTCCACGATCTCAGATCCGATGACCTGACCACACGCGATCGAAACGCGGTCGCGACCATCGCAAAGCGACTGGGATGCGAGTTCATCGAGCAGCCCATCCACATCAATGACCACCAAGGCAACACCGAGCACAACGCCCGCACAGCTCGATACGACGCGTTGGCACGCATCGCCAATGAACACAACATCCCCTACATCGCGACCGGACACCACGCCGACGATCAACTCGAGACCATGCTCATGAACCTCTCGCGCGGAGCGGGACCACGCGGGCTCGCAGGAATCCATGATGCAAGATCCTTCCAAGGCGTCACCATCATCCGTCCCATGCTCGCCATCACGCATGACAACGCGATCGAGGTGTGCAACCTAGCCGGTTTCGATCCAGTCCACGACCACACCAACGACGACGAATCGCTTACTCGCAACCGCATCCGTCACCAACTCCTCCCTGCGATGCGTGAACTGGACCCAGAGATCGCAACGCGAGCGAGCACAGCCGCCGATTCATGCCGAACTGTTGTGAATGCACTCCGTGAGCTTGTAGAGAAGCACATCTGGACCTTTGCAACAGTCCACCCGGATTCGGTTGCGTTCACGCGAGATCAACTCCGCTCGCAACCCGAAGCCGCGCTGTATGAAGTGTTCCTTCTCGCGATTGATCACCTCGCGCATCAATCGGGACACGATCAGATGAATAACCAGTCCATTCTCGATGCAACCCGCGTCATGAAGGATTCATCAACAGAGCCACGAACCTGCCGTCTTGGTCCTATTGTATTGAATATCACCGCAAGCCAGATCATCATCACCGCATCGACCAACGGATCCCCATCATGACCGACCAGCCCACTCCAACCATCACCCTCGTCGGACACTGCCGGCCCGATGTCTTCGCGCTCACCGCAGCGATCCGCGGATTTATCCCCAAAGCGGAGGTCAAGAGCATCAACTCCGGTGACCAACTGAGCGATCCAACCGATCTCTACCTCGTCAACCGCATCCTCGACGGTCGTTTCGACAACGAATCGGGCATCGAACTTATCCGCAATCTCCCAGAAGGATCACCACCCGCGATCCTCATCACCAACATCGAAGAACACGCGCAGACCGCTCTCCAAGCCGGCGCGCTCCCCGGGTTCGGCAAAGCCGACTCCCGATCATCAAAAGCCGAGCATGCCCTCCGCAACGCTCTCAATATGGAATCCGAATAAATGATCGACACCGCAATCAAAGTTTCCGAGTACCAAGCCCGCCGAAAGAAAGTCCTCACCGCCCTCAAAGGCTCCGTCGGTCTCGTCATGTCCGGAGACGGCGCGCCACCACTCCGCGGCGAATGGTTCCCCAACTTCGACTTCAAATACCTCACAGGCATCGGAATCGAAGCGGGCGCGATGGTCCTCTTTGATCCCACCAATCCAGACCCCAAACGCCGATGCATTCTCCTCCTCAAACCGGTCAACCCCGAGATGGATGTCTGGGATGGATACCGCGACCTCATCACCGAAAAACTCCGCAAAGCAACCGGGTTCGAGTCCATCTTCCGCACCAACTTCCTCCCAAGACTTCTGGGCGAAGCGGTCAAACGCACCAAGTCAATGACCTGTCTCCAGCCGCTCTCAACCTACACCCAGCCCGTATCCGCGGATCTCGATCTCTTCCAAAAGCTCACATCGCGCATCCCAGGATCAACCATCCACGACCGATCCGAACTCCTGACCGAACTTCGCATGGTCAAGAGCCCCGCAGAGATCAAGCACATCCGTTCAGCGATCAAAGCAACCGCCGAGGGCATCGACCGCGTGCTCAAAGCCGCCAAGCCAGGCATCAACGAACGCACACTCCACAACGCCCTCCTTAGCGGGTTCACTGACATGGGCGCCAAGGTCGTCGCGTTCGATCCAATCGTGGGTTCCGGTGTCCGCTCGACCATCCTGCACTACAAAGAAAACGACCAGGCAACCGCCGATGGTGACCTCATGGTCCTCGACTGCGGCGCAGAAATCAATGGATACGCCTCAGACATCACCCGCACCATCCCCATCAGCGGCAAGTTCACCAAACGACAACGCGAAGTCTACGAGATCGTCCTCAAAGCACAACGAGCATCGATCAAAGCCGTCAAACCCGGCGCGACGATGCTGCAGGTCGACGCCGCCGCTCGCAAGGTCATCACCGATGCTGGATACGGAGACTACTTCCTCCACTCCATCGGCCACCACATGGGACTCGAAACACACGATCCAGGCGCGAACTCCGTCAAGCTCAAGCCGGGCATGGTTGTGACGATCGAACCCGGAATCTACATCAAGGACGAAGCGATCGGCATCCGTCTCGAAGACGACATCCTCGTCACCAAAGACGGGCACCAGAACCTGTCGTCATCCATCCCGATCTCGGTCAAGGATGTCGAAGCGGCGATGAAAGCCCGCTCGAAGAAATAAGTTCAGTTGACCAGTTTCTTCGCATCGACAATCAGCTCATCCACCTCGTCCGAGTCGTCGTAGCGGTACAAGCCGATGACTTTGCGGTCCGGTCCAAGCAGGATGAGTCGAGTCGGATGGTTGATGAGCCGTCCCGCGTCTTCGCTGTCGTTGGGATCACCGAGGTCAAACTTGAGCCCGTCCATCACCATCGAAGCCACAATCGACGGATCGCCGGTCGCAAAGCTCCAGCGGTCCTTGTCGCACCCATACTGATCCGCGTACGCATCAATCGCTTCGGGGGTATCAACATCCCCATCAATCGAGATGCTCATGAACCGCAGGTCAGTGCCGATCGTGGATTCCTGTACGCGATGCATCGCTAGGGTCATCCCGGGACACCAGAGCGGGCACGAAGTGAAGAAGAAATCGACAACGGTGTACCGCCCATCAAGCACATCATCCGAGATCGGTTCGCCATACCGGTCGGTGAGCGTGAACTCAGGAACATAAAAATCCGAGTACAAGTTCTCGCCCTCAGGCGTCAACTCAACCATCGGCTGCACTTCACCAGCACTTGGTTTGGACTTCCGAAGCGCCACCACCGAATACACAGCGAGCACCACGACTGTCATTGCGAGCAAGATCAACGAGCGGAATACGGTTCTTTGGGACATGACGGAGTGTAGTCGCATTGATCAGCGATGAAACCTACTCAGACTGCGTCGAACGCCGCTTTGTCGCCTGTCCCATGACCGCGATCGCCAGCACCACGCACCCACCCGCAAACCCAACCGAAACAATCCACTCCAACCCCATCGGCATCCCCTCGATCCCCGTCATCCCAAGTGAACTCCGAATCGCAGAATGCGCCCAGCTCAGCGGATTGACCATCGCCACCACCCGCAACCACCCCGCAGCGTCATTGATCGGAAACACCGCACCCGAAGTCAACCACATCGGCATCAGCACCGCATTCATAATGCCGTGGAATCCCTGCGACGAATCCACGATCCACGCAAGCCCCAGCCCAAGCCCAATCAACGCGACCGAGATCAACGCAAGACCCAAGCACGCGCCAACGACCCCAAGCACCGAAAGATCCACTCCAACAAACGGCAGCGACGCAAGAATCACCAACCCCTGCAGCATCGCAACCAACGCACCCGCCCCGACTTTTCCCGCAACAATGCTCCAGCGAGGAGCGGGGGAGATGAGCGCCGCGCGGAGCACGCCGTCGTGCCGATCTTGGATCAGCGAGATCGATGCGAAGATCGACGCGAACATGACGGTGAGTGACGCGACGCCTGGGATCATGTATGCGGTCAGATTCTGGTCGGTGTTGTCTTGCCCGATCGCGCCCGAAAAACCACCCACAAAGAACGCCCACACCAGCATCGGGGTGAGAATGCTCGCAACAATTCTCGATGGCTGCCGAACCTGACGGATCAGTTCGCGCTTTCCCAGTGCAACAGCCGCTTGAACACCGCTCATGCGCCACCCCCTGCAAACGCAGACCGAGCGTGCCAGAGGTAGACATCTTCGAGCGTCGGGGCGGCGAGCGTGACCGACTCCGGATCCCCCGGGCATTCCCCGGCATGCTCCGGTTTCGCATGCGAGATCAGCACATCATTCCCACGCGACACCGACGGGCACCCGATCGATCGGCTCCACGCTTCGACCGCCTGCGCATCATCCGTCCGGATACGGAACACATGCGATCCAAGCGATTGGGTCAGTTCAGCAGGCGGGCCATCAACGACAATCTTCCCGTCCGCGATCAAGATCACACGATCCCCGCGCTGCGCCTCTTCGGTCAGGTGTGTCGCATACAGCACCGCCATCTCTGACTCGGTCCGGATCGAATCCAGCGCGGACCACAGCGTGGCGCGGGCCTCAACATCCAATCCAGAAGTCGGTTCATCAAGCAGCAATATCCCAGGACTAGGGAGCAACGCACGAGCGACATCCGTCCGCCGCTTGAGCCCGCCCGAGAGGTGCCGGACCTGTTGATTCATACGATCCGAAAGTCCAAGCTTGGTGACAAGCGCTTCGATCCCGTCGTGTATCGCGTCCTTGCTCATGCCATGCAACGCGCCCGCGAGTTCAAGATTCTCCCGCACCGTCAGCAGCTCATCGAGCGCAGGCGTCTGAAAGACCACCCCCAACCCCTCGTCCGCATGCCGATGAATCGTCCCGCTCTGCGGGAAATGCGTCCCCGCGAGGACTCCCATCAGCGTGGATTTGCCAGCGCCGTTCGGTCCGAGCAGCGCGATGGATTCATTCCCGATCGTGAGTGAGACGCCGTCGAGCGCGACGCGGTCGCCGTCCTTGTTTGGATAGACCACCCGGAGCTGATCAACCTCGATCTTGCGCATTACAGCACAGTCCTGACGAGTGCCTCAGCGACGAACACCGTCATGTACACAGGCAAGTGAATAATCGAACCAAAGAACACCGTCCGCGCCGCCTTGTCGGTCCGTGTGCGTGCGAACTTGATCGACAACCAGACCAGCACGAGTCCCAGGACAATCCCTGTCCCGCCGGTCACCCACCCGCTCAGTTCGGGAACAATTTTCATCGGAAGCAGCGAGACAGGAATCATCAGCAGCGACGAACCGATCATCACCGCCGCGGTGTGGTTCCCGGATTCATCCACGCTGGGGAGCATCCGGAATCCACCCTTCTCGTAATCAACCCGGCACATCCACGCGATCGCAAAGAAGTGGGGCATCTGCCACACAAACATCAGTACGAACAGCATCAACCCGATCGGATCCGTCAAAGGCTCAAAACCGGTCCCGGGAGCGACCGCCGCCGTCCCGATCATCGTCGGGAGCGCACCGGGAACCGCACCCACCAGCGTATTGGTAATCGTCCGAGTCTTGAGCGGCGTGTACATCAACACATAACTGATCGCCGTAACGACCGCGATGAGCGCGGGCATCAACCCCATCGTCACCCACAGCACACCCGACCCCGCCGTGCACATGAACAACCCAAACCCAAGCACAAACCCGCTGGACAACCGCGTCGACGGGATCGGTCTCGTCTTGGTCCGATCCATCATCGCATCAAGGTCCGACTCGTACCACATGTTGAGCGCGTTGGCACCACCCGATGCCATCGAGGTCCCGATCAAGCATCCAACGATCAGCACGATCCAGTGCGTCACTCCGGTGGTTCCGTAGTGGAGTCCACCGATCAAAAGTCCGACCAACGCCGTGATCGTGACCAGCTTCGTAATACCAGGCTTCGTCAGCTCAATACACGCGCCAAGCACCCCGGAGGAACCCTCCGCAGTTTCGGTTAGACAGGCCTGTTCGGTTGCCTGTTCGGTTGCCTGTTCGGTCGTCTGCTCGGTTGTCGATTGGATCGCTTCACTCACCCCGGATCGTAGCCCGATCCATCAAGGCATAGGCACAATCAGATCAACCCAAACCGGGAAATGATCCGATGCTGAGCCGTCATCAACCCCAAATCTCCAGATGCCCGATTCGAGCACCCGCAACCCCCGCGACGGAAGCACATAATCCACCCGCAATCGGAACGACGAAGTATCCGTGGAATCCAGCCCATTAACCGCAGTTTCAGATTCCGGTGCAACAAGATTTTCGATCTGCTCGCTTCCAAACAGATACGCATTGATCGGATCACCCAACGAACTCCCATCCACCGGGTCCGCGTTGAGATCACCAAGGATCACAAACGACGCGTCATCCGCGAGCCCGCCATGCACGCCCTTGTCGTCATACAGCGAATCGCTGCCATCGATGTATTCGCGGATGAACTTGATCTCATCGCGATTCCGGTGCTTGTTCCGCATCTCAGGACCATCAAACGCCGGAGGCGTCGGATGCGAGATCAACGCGTGCACCACCGCACCACTGGGGAGCGTGATCGGGACATCCGCGAAATTCTTCGAGGATAACCGAAAGATGTTCCATTCATCCGCCGTGTAGTACGCAGACCCATCCGCATTGGTCGGCGCGATCGCGCCGGGGAGGTCTTTCCACAGGAATCGTTGGAATGTCCGGATCGAATCGGACTCGATCGTGAGTCTCGGATCAACAAGCAACGCCATGCCGTACTGTCCCGGGAACCCACCAAACCCAAAGCAATCCCCGCCATACGCCTGCTGCTGGGGAGTCTGCTTGATTGATTTTGGAGGCACTCGATGGATGACGGAGCCCGAATGATCGAGGTCGTGCCCCGAATGCACCCCTGTGTTCGTGCCGGGTGTGAAACTGACGAACTCGATCGGCTCTAAGCCATCCCCTTGCGAAACCATGAGGTAGTTGTGAATGAACCGCTCAGCCGTGCTTTCCAGGAATGGATTGTCCGTGGTCTCAATCTCGTTGAGCAGCAGCACATTGGGACGGATCCGCTGGATCACCTCCGCGATCCGAGCAAGCCGAGCATTCCCCCGCTCGCTCGCTTCCGTATATCGCACATCTTCAAGGTTGAAAGTCATCACCCGGATCGCGACATCCTGAGCCATCGCGCTGGATGAGACCAGAAAGACCATCAAAAACAAAGCGAGCGGTTTCCATCGGCGTGCTATCATGCCCCTATTGAAGACCGTCGGCATTGCACATGCAACCGCTGACCAAATCTAAGCCCCGATAGCTCAGCTGGATAGAGCAGCGGACTTCTAATCCGCAGGTCGAAGGTTCGAATCCTTCTCGGGGTGCTTTCTATGCCACCACACGCGCCCACCGAACCCGCTCAGATCGCCATCATCGGAGCCGGGGCGTCCGGCCTGATGACCGCGATCTCCATCGCGCGAGCAATCGAAAGCGCCGGCAACGATCCGAAGAACACTCGAATCCTCCTCCTCGACGGCGCCAAAAAAATCGGCATCAAAATCCTCGTCGCCGGCGGTGGTCGCTGCAATGTCACCCACCATGAAGTGGACGAACACCAATACGCCACCACCAAACCCGCGATCGTCCGCTCGGTCCTCAAACGATTCAGCGCGAGCGACAGCATGGAGTTCTTCGCAGGTCTCGGTGTCACCCTCAAGCAAGAACCCACCGGGAAGATGTTTCCCACAACCGACGACGCCCACACCGTCCTCCACGCACTCCTCGACGAGGCGGATCGGCTCGGAATCCAGATCATCCACCCCTGGCGCGTCGAATCTGTTTCAAACACCGACAACGGTTTCGTTATCCACAGCGACGATTCCAAACCACCAATCCACGCGTCGCGTGTGGTTCTCGCTGCGGGTGGGAAGGCACTCCCCAAATCCGGTTCCGACGGCCACGGCTTCGAGATCGCCAAATCCCTCGGCCACTCCATCACCGACCAAGTCCTCCCCGCCCTAGTCCCGCTCATCACCGCCGAGAGCAGCCGATGGATCACCGAGCTTTCTGGGATCGCGTCACGCGCGGACATCGCCGTGGTCTCCAGCACCGGAAAGCGCCTCAAAAACTTCACCAACGACACCCTCTGCACCCACTTCGGTCTCTCAGGCCCCGCACCGATGGACATTTCGCGGTATCTCACCACCGCCAAACTCACCGACCGCAAAGCGCACCTGAGCATCAACTGGGTCCCGGGACAATCCTTCGAACAAGTCGATCAAGAGCTCACCAGCCTCGGCAAATCCCAGCTCAACACCCACCTCCGCACCCTCATCCCCGAACGACTCGCAAGAGCGTTGTGCGACCAAGCAGGCATCGATCCAACAACCCCGGGACACGCATTGCCTCGCGATTCTCGAAGAGCACTCGCGCACCTTCTGACAGAATGCGTCGTCGAGATCCAAGCCGACCGAGGGTTCACCCATGCGGAAGTCACCGCTGGAGGCGTCCCCATCGAAGAAATCAACCGCAAGAATTTCGAATCTCGTAACTGCCCAAACCTCTACCTCGTCGGAGAAATTCTCGATGTCGATGGACGCATCGGCGGATTCAACTTCCAATGGGCATGGTCCACCGGTTTCATAGCAGGCAACGCGATCGCCAAATCAATCCTCAACGGTTAATCCTGTTCTTGATCGCGAGCTGCGTTGATCGCTTCAAGACGCCCCAAACTCTTGAGTGTCCGAGCATGTGTAGGTCCAAAGGTCGCCACCAGCACCGGATGACTCAGATCATACGCCCGCTGCGCTTCATCCAGTTTACCGAGTTTCGTCAGGCACTCGCAGTAGTTGTTCCGGAACAGCGCAAGGTAATAGTGATTCGCAGGGAGCACCGCTTCGCACATCGCCATCAACTTTTCAAACAAAGGCTCCGCCCCCTCCGGATCGCCATTGTTCATCAGCAGCATCGCCAGGTTGTTGATCGGGGACCAGGTCTCGGGATCAACCCCCCCCGTTGCACGCTCGCGGATATCGATCACCTCGCGGTACATCCGAGCCGCTTCTTCGATCTTACCTTGATCTTCATACAAATACGCAAGGTTGCCCATCAAAATAAGGGTCTTGCTGTGCTCGCTCCCGAACCGCTTTCGATGCCCATCGAGTGCGAGTTTGGTCAATCCTTCCGCTTCATCAATCTGCCCCAGCTGCGTGAGCGCTGCACCAAGGTTTCCGAGCGACAACAGCGTGCTGAAGTGTTCCTCTCCCAGCACCCGAAGCCGTCGCTCGACCACTTCGCGGAACATTGCGATTGCTTCATCGCCGCGTCCTTGTTTCTGGATCACGCTCGCAAGGACATCCATCGCGATGAGTGTCTGAGGGTGATCGGGGCCGAACGCCGCGAGGCGACGATCCGCAACCTCACGCATCAACGCCTCGCTCTCAGCAAGCCGACCGATGTCCTTGAGTGCCACACCCCGGTTATGCATTGAGATCAGCGTTTCTTTGCTGTTGGGTCCCAGTTCCCGCGTCATGACCTTCTCGGATTCTTCCCACGCTGCGAGCGAGCGGTCGTGCTGGCCACGCATGTGGTATATCCGCGCCAGTGCATTTTTCAGCTTCGCAGATTCCATCGGATCATCAAGTTCCTTGATCACCTCATCCGCCTCAAGCAGCATCGTCTCCGCTTCGTCGTACTCGCCAAGCTCGGTCAGCACCAACGCGAGTGTGGATTTGGCATCCGCAGTCATTGAGTTGTCATTCCCAAGCGACTCGGTCGTGACCCGAACCATCTCGCGTGCGTGCAAGAGCGCCGCTTCAAGATCACCCAGTCCCAAATAGGTATTGCTCAGCGCCATGCGGATCGTTGCGTGGACACCAGGATGATCCGCAAGGTCGCTGCCCACGGTGAGGGCCGCGGTATCAAGCACTTCCCGCATCGTGAGCTCGGTACCAAGACTTGATTCTGGATCAGCGGTCACGAGCATGTTGACCATGAACATATTGACCGCGACCGCCCGCGAGCGTTCGGTCTCCGCATGCTGCTTGGCAACTTCCGCCGCGATCCGCTGGGTTTCTGCCGTCGCCCAACCCCTCGTCGCGCGAGCCGCTTGGTAGCTCGACACGATGACCCCCGCGATCAACACCATCACCGCAAGGCACGAAAGCACCACCATCGCACGGTTCCGGCCCACAAACTTTCGCCCACGATACCATCGCCCACCCCCGACCGCTTCGACCGGTTCATTGCGAAGGTACCGCTTGAGGTCAAGTGCCAGCTCGGTTGACGCGCCATACCGGTTCTCCCGATCCGGACACATCGCTTTGGATACGATCGCACGCATCTCCGCATCCAGCCCGCTCTGGTCAAGCTTGACGGGTGTGCTCACCACCTCGATCGCTTCATCAATCGTCATCGAGTTCAGGTAGTTGGGAAGCGCCCCCGTCAGCACCTCATGGATCACCACGCCCAGCGAGTACACATCCGTCCGAAGATCAATATCCGGATCCCGCCGAAGCTGTTCTGGACTCATGTAAGGCACCGTCCCAACCAGCTCCTTCACACCCGACCCCTGCTCAAGCGACTTGGCAACACCAAAGTCCAGCACACGCGCCCGCCCATCCCCATCCACGACAATATTCGCAGGCTTCAAATCCCGGTGCACCACACCACGCAGGTGCGCATGCTCGATCGCTTCACAAATCGACGCAAGCAACCGAACCCGATCGCGGAGCCCGAGGGCCGCCGCATATCGGTCGAGTTCCTTCCCCTGCACATACTCCATCGCAAAGTACGGATGAAATCGCCCATCGATCTCGGTCTTCCCGGATTCATAGATCGTCGCGATCCCGGGATGCTTGAGCTTCGCGAGCGATTCGGTTTCCAGATCAAACCGGCGCAGACGCATCTCGGTCATCTTCTCCGCGTTCATGATCTTGAGCGCGACCGGGCGCTTGGGGTTCTGTTGCTCCGCGAGGTACACGGTCCCCATCGCACCGCGACCGAGCGTCCCCTGGATTTTGAACCCGCCAAACCACGACCCGATCTCAAGCACAAGATCACCCTGCGCGAGATCATCATCGGTAATCGTCAGTTCTGATGCGTCCATCGTCTGCGACTCTCGCATCTCCAATATCGTCAACACTTTCCGCCGAATCTCGGTGTCAGGATCACACACACTGTCGAGATAGGTGTCCCGCGCAGCTCCTTTGAGCGTTTCCGCTTGCTCTGCAATCTCTCTTGGGGACAGTTTCATGCTCCATATATAGCACAACAACCCACCACCTGACACCCGATCACGGATTCGGACCAGATCTCATGCACTTTCTGTCGCTGTTATCAACCCGAACGCGTTTATCAGACTTGCACCGAAACCCCCGCAGGCAAGTACGGCAGCAACTCCTCTGGAAGCTTCTTGAGCCCACGACGGAGCGCTTTGGACACCGCATACTCAAGCGAATCGTGCATCCGTTGATGAACCCGGTCCGTCACATTCAACCCCAGCTCTTCCATTTTCTCAATCGAAAACTTCCACGCGTAGTACTCTTCCAAGCAGCGGGGTTTGTAAGTCCCAAAGCCGATCGCATGGTGCCCGATCTCATGCAGAAACACCGCTGCAGACATTGGGCCTTTGGGCTTGGGGGATTCGATGAGTTTGGACATCGTCCCGTCTTTGTAAGTCACCTGCCAAGCAACACCCGACATCGACGACCGCCACTTCCGCACGCGCACGCCGTGCTCTGCGAGCATCTGCTTGGTGATCTGTTCATACTTGAGTTGCATCGAAGTTTCACGCTTCGGCGCACATTTTTGGATTGGTTTGCGGACAACAACTTCCGCTTGTGGTTTCTTCGCCTGTTGTATCTGTGCAGGTCCCCGCTTCGCCTTGGCGCGACGCTTGGGCACCAACAGATCCCAGAGTGTCATCATGTGCGAAGTCATTCAGATCCACTCCGTCCGATCAGCATCTCACCGTCTTCGACCTGCCGACCATTGGCATACGCCTGCCAACTCATCGGCTTCTTCCCAGCGGGCTGGACCTCAAGCAGCACGAGCGTCCCGCTCTCGCACGCAACCACGCCCGTGGTCGCTTCAACGATCGTCCCGGGTGCTTGTTGGGATTCTTCCATCGACGATTGCGCCCGAAGCACCTTGAGCACCTGCCCTCGATGCTCCACCGAAACACAAGGCCAAGGACTCAAACCATTGATCCGACACCGACACGCATCCGCATCCCCAAAGTCAATCCACCCATCACTCTTGAGCATCTTCGGCGCCACCGTCACCAAATCCGGGTCCTGCTCATCCATAAGGAGCCGATGCTGTGCATGATCCTGAAGCACACCCAAAACCAGATCAGGACCATCAAGAGACAGAGCGTTATGCAGTTCACTCGCGGTCTGCGTCTGCTCGATCATCCGTTCCGATTGAGCGAGCACATACCCCGCATCCATCTCTTTCGCGATCGTGATGACCGAGTTGCCAGTGACGGTGTCCCCAGCAACGATCGCCGCATTGATCGGCGCCGCCCCGCGCCATCGCGGGAGCCGGCTCCCGTGCAGATTGATCGCAAACCGATCTGCGATGAGTTTGGCCCCAAGGTACTGTCCATACGCGATCACCACCCACGCATCAGCATCCCAACCTCGGATGGTCTCGCGTGCTTCATCCGTATTGATTTTCTCTGGTTTCACAATCGAAACCGCAGGCAAATGCTCCGCCGCCCACTGTCCAACAGGAGTGGGGGTGGTGTTCTTCCCGCGTCCCACCCGACGATCCGGCTGGGTCACAATCCCGGTGATGGTGTGCTCGCGTGCGAGCCGCTCAAGAGTCGGAACACCGAACGCTCCGGAACCCAAAAAAACAATGTTCATGCCCACACCCCGCTCACCGTTTGCCGGCTTTCTCCATCGCTTTGATCCGCGATCGGTTCTTGAGACGCGACATCTGACTCATCTTGTCCAAGATCAGAATCCCATCAAGATGATCGATCTCATGCTGCCAGCACCGCGCGAGCAGCCCCGTCGCGCGGACCTCGACCTGATTCCCATGAATATCCAGTGCCCGCATCGTCACCGTACTGGGTCTGCGGACCTCGCCAGTAATCCCAGGAAGCGACAAGCACCCCTCGTCATACGGCTCCAATCCCTCGGAAAACTGGACGATCTCAGGATTGAAAAAAGCCTGCGGCTCAACCGTGTTGCACGGGATCTCCGCATCGACCGGATCCTCTTCATGGACAGGGACATGCGCGACAAACAGACGCCAGCTCAGTCCTACCTGGGGAGCCGCCAAACCGATCCCCTCAGCACCACGCATCAGTTCCACCATCCGCATCGCAACAGCGCGGGTTTCGTCGTTCACTTCGACATCAGCCCCCTTCGCGCGGAGGATCTCGGTCGGATAAATCTCGATACGGAGTTTGGCAGGATCTACACTCATCCATCCATCGTATGGCTGGCAAATGATCGGTGTCCCCAAGCGATACCCTTCAACCATTAAAACGCATACACTCCATGACCAATCACCCAGATTGGATTGTGACACAGGAGCTTGGTAGACCCGTGGCGATGTTTGGCAAAAAAAAGAATGTGGAAGAGGAGCCAGCCGGTTCCAACCCCGTCGCAGACGAAACCTTCAGCCCAAAGAAGGCCGAGGCGTTCTTTAAACACGCACGCACGGTGCACGACTCCGAAAACTACGAATATGCGATGCAGCTCTGGCTCAACGGCCTCCGCCGCGACCCAGCCAATATGGAAGCCCTCAACAGCTACCTCCGCTCCGCAGAAGTCTTCAGCGTCCAGAACAAAAAGGCGTCAGCAAAGAAACCAAGTCCGCCGTCGCAGGCAAAGGCGATATCGGCAAATACATCAGCGCCCTCCTCGACTTTGGTCTCAAGCGCATGGATATCAGCACCGCGATCAAAGCCGCCCAAGCCGCCGGCAAGCTCGGACTCACCGGACCGACCCAAATGATCGGTGAGCACGCGCTGACCCTCGCGCAGAACGACCCGAAACAGAAAAAAGACATGTTCGTCAAGCTCCTCGACGCATTCCAAGCTGCGCGAGTCTTCGAACTCGCCGCGATCGCAGGCGAGATGGCCTGCCGCATGGATCCAACCGACGGCGAACTCCAAGTCCGCGTCCGCAACATGCTCGCCGCCTCAACCATGTCCTCAGGCGGGTACGACAACGACGAAGAAGGCGGGTTCCGCAAGAACATCCGCAACGCCGACAAGCAGCTCGAGCTCGAGCAACAAGACTCCGTCGCCAAAACCAGCAGCACCAAAGACCAGATCATCGAACGCGCCGCCGCGGACTTCGAAACCCGCCCCGATGACCTCGCCGTGCTCAACGCATACGCCAAAGCACTGATCGATCGCGGGACAAACGCCGACGAACTCAAAGCGATGTCCCTCTACGGCAGCGCCTACAAATCTTCCGGTCAGTTCCGCTTCCGCCAACAAGCCGGTGAAGTCCAGATCCGCCGCGCCCAGCGGATGATCGCCAAACTCACCAAGCATGTCCAAGCCGATCCCTCCAATGCGGAGATGGTCGCCAAGCTCAAAGATGGCCAAGAAAAATTCCTCAAGCTCCAGCTGCAGGAACTCACCCTCAGGGTCGAGAACTACCCCACGGATCTCGGGATCAAGTACCGACTCGGAAAGATCCTCTTCGAGACCGGTCAGTACAACGAAGCGATCGAGCAGTTCCAGCTTGCTCAAAACGAACCCAAGCTCAAACGCGAAGTGCTGATGCTGATGGGCAAGTCCTTCATGATGCTCGGTGGCTGGGAAGACGCCGCGATCCAGACCTTCCGCCAAGCACTCGAGAAGAACAAAGAAGACGATTCCGAGCTTGGTATGGACCTCCGATACTCGCTGATGAACGCGCTGACCCACAAAGCCGAAAAAGACTCGGACCTCGAATCCGCAAACGAAGCCGACAAGATCGCCGCATCGCTCGCGATCCAGCAGTTCAACTACCGCGATGTCCGCGACCGCCGCGAGCAGATCAAAGCACTGATCACCAAGCTCAAGGGCTAATCCCAAAGGCTCACCAATGTTCGCCAGCAAAGACGACAGAGCGGTCGCGATCATCCCCGCACGACTCGGGTCCACCAGATTCCCCCGCAAAGCCCTCGCCGACGAGACCGGCAAGCCGATGGTCGTCCATGTCTGCGAGCAAGCCTCCAAAGCCGAGTCCGTCGATCGAGTCGTTGTCGCGACCGATTCTGATGAAATCAAATCCGCCGTCGAAGCCCACGGCTTCGAAGCGGTCATGACCTCCGTCGCCCACACCAACGGCACGAGCCGTCTCGGTGAGGCATCAACACTCCTCAAACTCGACAAGCATCAAATCATCATTAATGTCCAAGGCGACGAACCCGAGATCGAACCCGACTCAATCGACGCCGCATATGACGCACTCTGCCCACTCAAAGGCCCAAGCGAAAATGCGATCGGAACAGTCGTCTGTCCAATCGACAGCGACGAAGACTTCCACAATCCAAACATCGTCAAAGCGGTGATGACGGATTTCAGAATGAGCAAGCCAGGTCCGAGCGACACAATGATCGAGATCGGACAGGCGATCTATTTCTCACGCTCCCCGGCCCCCTATCCGAGAGTCGAGGTCAACCGCCCAGCATACCGCCATGTGGGGATCTACGCATACACCGTCGAGTCGATCCATTCCTACCTGAGCTGGCAACCCTCATCGCTTGAAATCGCTGAGTCCCTCGAACAACTCAGGTGGTTCGATCACAAGCACTCCATTTTCGCCGCCTACACAAACTCCCCCCACACCGGCATCGACACCCCAGAACAATACCGGGCCTTCGTCGACCGGTTCCAAGCCGCAGAATCTTGAGAAATTGATTCGATCTTGTCCACTTTCACCCCTCCGCCCTTGCAAGTGATACCCCTGCGTTGGTACGATGAGCTATGCCCACACCGAGTGATGACACATCAAGCGCGGATCACCAGTCCAGCGACCTTCTCGCTCAAGCAGGCACCACCTCCGGAGCCGAGCGAGAGTTCTTCTCTCCAATGCCCGATGGGTACCGACCAGGCAACCACAAATATGTCGCCGTCCTCGGCACCGTCATGTCGGGTCTGGGCAAAGGCATCTTCTCCTCGTCCATGGCCAAGGTCCTCAAAGACAAAGGCTTACGAGTCGCCCCCATCAAACTCGAAGGCTACCTCAACATCGACTCCGGAACCCTGAACCCATACCGCCACGGCGAAGTCTTCGTCCTCGATGACGGCACCGAATGCGACATGGACCTCGGGACCTACGAGCGCATGCTCGACCAAAACCTCACCAAACGAAACTTCGTCACCGCAGGTCAGATCTACTCCGAAATCCTCGACCGCGAACGACAAGGCGTGTACCTTGGACGAGATGTCCAGATGATCCCCCATGTCACCGGCGAAGTGAAACGCAAACTCCGCGAACTCGCCATCCGAGGCGACGGCGATGGACCCGCCGATGTCGTCTTCGTCGAAGTCGGTGGTACCGTCGGCGATTACGAAAACGGATTCTACATCGAAGCCCTCCGCGAACTCGCGTTCGAAGAAGGCCCGGGCACTGTCTGCTTCGTCGCGCTGACCTATGTCATCGAGCCCCAAGCACTCGGAGAGCAAAAATCCAAAGCCGCCCAGCTCGGGATCAAACGCCTCATGGAGTCGGGCATCCAGCCCAACCTCATCGCGTGCCGCGCTGAGAAACCAGTCGAGCACAAAGTCCGCGAGAAGATCGCGATGTTCTCCAATGTCCCGATGGAACGCGTGTTCTCGATGCACGACCGCGACAGCATCTACACCATCCCCGACGAGCTCCGCGCTCAGGGACTCGACCGCGAAATCCTCTCGACCCTGAGTCTCCATGACCGCGTCGATGCCACCGCAGAAGACCGCGCCCGCGTCCGATGGGCAACCTTCGTCGATGGACTCACCGCTGAACGCCAACAAACCGTCCGCGTCGGCATCCTCGGCAAATACGCTGAGCTCCGCGACGCGTACGCGTCGATCGACAAAGCCCTCGAGCACTGCGAAGCCGCGTTCCGATGCGATGTCGAGCAAGTCTGGATGGACACCACCAAGATCAACGACGCGAATGTCGCCGAACGCCTCTCCAACCTCGACGCCGTCATCGTCCCAGGCGGGTTCGGGTCCCGAGGCGTCGAAGGCAAGATCTCCTGCGTCCGACATTGCCGAGAAAACGCAATCCCGTACCTTGGGATTTGTCTTGGATTCCAAGTCGCCGTCATCGAGTTTGCTCGCAATGTGCTGGGAATCAAAGACGCGTACTCCACCGAGTTCGATCCGATGACCACCGCAGGGTTGATCTCCGAACTCCCCGACCAGAAAAAAATCGAAGGCCTCGGAGGTACCATGCGACTGGGCGCACAGGATGTCCAGATCACCCCAGGCACCCTCGCCTCCTTCCTCGCCGATGGCAAGGTTTCGATGCACGAACGCTTCCGTCACCGCTACGAGGTCGACCCAACCTACATCGAGCAACTCGAAGCGGGTGGTCTCATCTTCTCAGGTCGTCACCCAGACCAGCCCATCATGCAGATCCTCGAACTCCCCTCGGCAGACCATGTTCAGGACGGCATCGCACCCGTTGAGCCCATCACGCACCCATACTTCATCGGCGCCCAGTTCCACCCGGAACTGACCTCCAGCCCGCTCAAACCGCAACCGATGTTCATGGGTCTCGTCGCCGCCGCACTCAAGCACCGGTTCGAGCACAACGAAGCCCAGTGGGAACAGATCCTGAAAGGAAGCCCAGTCCTCAAACGCTGGCTCCGCACCCCCAACGGCCACCACCAACCGCTCAGCTAATCCGCCGAATGTGCGATTCGCGCCCGCAAAGCATCCGCGCTGTCACGCAGGATCACCGCGCTCAGAATATCCGGTCGCCCAAGCGTGATGCAGCAGTTGTTCGCGAGTGTCTGTGCATGAAGCATCGCATCGAGCCGCGTGTCCTCAACCTCCGCTTCGACCGATCGCACCACAAACGCATGCAACCCCCACGGACGATTGATCCCATTGTCGGGTTGCAACTCCCGTGTGTGCCAATCCACAAGATCATCCAACCGATCCTTCATTCCCGCATCCCCCGAACGCTCGCACAGGTGCCACAACGCATGAAGCGCACACAGCTCGATCTGCGTCCGATGCTCGATCGCATACCCTGCTGGATCGACCATCCCACCGGATGCCGGAACCCAGCCCATCCATTCCTCCCCCGATTGATGCACCGCATCCCAAAGCCGATCATCCACATCTCCACGCGGAATCCCATCGCCTTCATACGCAAGCCCAAGCACCCGGCACAACAACGCCCCATCCGTCGCCTGCGTGCTCCCATACTCATCGCAGAATCCAAGGACATAGGCACGCTTCTCAACATCGCTGCCGTGGACTGGAAGCCCTTCGATCACCCCAGCAACCATCCCATCCAAGTGGGCAATCCACTGTTCAATGGTCGGAATGACAGGAGGGCTCTGCATGACCGATCATAGAACAAATCCAACGCCCTCAGGGCTAGGATTCACCATGACCGAATCCACCACACTCAAGACGACCCCGCTCCACGCCTACCACCTCGAATACCACGCCCAGATGGTGGATTACGCCGGGTGGGAAATGCCCATCAAGTACGAGACCTCCATCCACGACGAGCACACCCATTGCCGAACCAACGGCTCCCTCTTCGATGTCTCCCACATGGGCCGTCTCTCAATCAAAGGCACCGACGCCGCCCGCCTCCTCGAACGCGTCTGCTCGCGCCGCATCGGTGACATGCAGAACGGACAATGCCGCTACTCGTTCATGTGCAACGACACCGGTGGAGTCCTCGACGATGTCATCGTCAACCGATTCGACACCGAAGACTTCCTCGTCGTCGTCAACGGCGCCAACCGCGAAAAAATCATCAGCCACATGCAAGCGGTCATCGACGAACGAGGTTTCAAAGTCAAGTTCGAAGACCGAACCGAAAAAACAGCAATGGTCGCAATCCAAGGCCCAAAGGTCATGGAACTCGTCGCCAAAGTCTCCAAAGAAGTCGCAGAGCTCAAACGCTTCCGCTTCACCGTCAAGAACATGATGATCATGAAAATCATCATCGCCCGCACCGGATACACCGGAGAGAACGGCGTAGAGATCATCCTCCCCGCATCCGCCGTCTCCATGGCGATCAAACTCCTCCAGAAGGAAGCCGCGAGCATCGAGTCCGACCTCGACCTCAAACCCTGTGGACTCGCAGCACGCGACACCCTCCGCCTTGAAGCCGGTCTCCCGCTCTATGGACACGAACTCAACGAAACCACCTCCGCCCACGCCGTCAACATGCCCTTCGCAATGAACCTCGACAAATCCGTCGAAACCGACGGCGAAACCTTCATCGGACAAGAAGCACTCAACAAAGAACTCGAAGCCGGTGGGCCAGCAGTCACACTCGTTGGCATCGAACTCGACACCAAACGCACCGCACGCCAAGACATGCCCATCCTCGTTGATGGCAACCCGGTCGGCACCGTCACCTCCGGATGCATGGCACCAACCGTCGGTAAATCCATCGCGATGGCGTATGTTAACAAAGATCAATCCGCAGTCGGAACCAAGATCAGCATCGACGCCGGTCGAGCCCAGCTCGAAGGCACCATCGTCCCGCTCCCGTTCTACAAAGCCCCCAAACCAGCCCCAAAGCCAGCACCAGCGAGCTAACTACGCGTCGTCGTCCGACAAGTCGGAGTCGAGGATGTGTTCAACCCATCCCGCGTTGGTATGCCGAACAATCGCGCCGGTTGATTCATAGATCACCTGCTCGGCGATATTTGTGCAGTGGTCCGCCATCACCACGACCTGATGAATGATCGAATGCAGATCGAACGCATGTTCAACACCAAGCCGGCCGTCAGATATCCGCTCTTCGGATTTCTTCACAATCACATCATAAAACTCAAGCACCGTTCCCTCGGACCGGAGCACCTGCTTGGCGCGAGCCGCATCGATATCCGCAAAGCAGCGGACCGAGTTTCGCAGAATGCCCACAACCGAGTTGGTCATCACCATCGTTGTTTTGGGAAAGGTCGAGGTCCGATCCCCCAGCGACACCACCCGCTGCGCGATATCCGCCGCAGCATCCGCGATCCGTTCGAGTTCATTGTTCACTTTGACCGCTGAGAGCAGCGCCCGGATCTGCTGAGAACTTAACGGACAGACATCATGGGAAGCTTTTTCAAGCAAATCCACCGCGTCCCGTTCGATCTCCAGATCCGCCTGATCAACCTCGTCATCCCGCGTCATCAACTCCAACGCGCGATCGGTATCCATATCAAAGATGGTTTTAAACACTTCCTCAGCGATCTCGCTGACCAGCATCCCCTGCACCGCAAGCCGGGCTCGGATGGCCGCAAGTCGTTGATTGAACTGATCGGGAGTGATGGGCATTCGGCAATCCTCAACAAGTGCGCGATTCACCCGCAGGATAGCCGATTTTGCAAGACCATTCATCCCATCGGAGCTATCCTCCGACAATTCAGTTTTCTTTTGTCGACCACCCGCACCTGGAGCAATCCCATGGCTTTCGATATCGACCTCGTCCACGCCCGCCAGATCCTCGACTCACGCGGAAATCCAACCGTCGAAGTCGATGTCGTCCTCTCCTCCGGAGCCGTCGGCCGCGCCGCCGTCCCCTCAGGAGCATCCACAGGCGAGAACGAAGCCGTCGAACTCCGCGACGGAGGACCGGTCTACATGGGTAAGGGCGTCGAGCAAGCCGTCGCCAATGTCAACGACCAGATCGCCCGCGAAATCGAAGGCCTCGACGCCCGCGACCAAGAAGGCGTCGATCAAGCGATGATCGAACTCGATGGAACCCCAAACAAATCAAACCTCGGTGCCAACGCCATCCTCGGCGTATCCATGGCCGTCGCCAAAGCCGCCGCCGAAACCTCCGGTCTCCCGCTCTACCGCTACCTCGGTGGTTCAGCCGCCAAGACCCTCCCCGTCCCAATGCTCAACATCCTCAACGGCGGAAAGCACGCGGACAACACCGTGGACTTCCAAGAGTTCATGATCCAGCCCTGGGGATTCGACGACTTCGGACAAGCATTCCGCGCCGGTGTCGAGATCTACCACAACCTCAAATCCGTCCTGAGCAAGCGTGGCATGTCCACCGCAGTGGGGGACGAAGGTGGATTCGCACCAAACCTCAAAGACAACGAGGACGCACTCAAGATCATCGAAGAAGCTGTGGACAAAGCCGGATACTCATGGGGTGAACAAATCTTCGTCGCCCTCGACCCAGCAACCTCCGAGCTCTGGAACGAAGCCGAGAAAGACGGCAAGAAGGGCTACAAGTTCTTCTCCTCATCTCAAGACATCATCTCCTCCGACGACCTGATCTCGATCTGGGCTGATTGGTGCAACAAGTATCCCATCCGCTCCATCGAAGATGGACTCGCCGAGAACGACTGGGAAGGCTGGTCCAAGCTCACCGCCCAACTCGGAGACAAAGTCCAACTCGTCGGAGACGACCTCTTCGTCACCAACAAGAAGTTCGTCGAGCGCGGCGTCGCGGAGAAATCCGCAAACGCGGTCCTCGTCAAGGTCAACCAGATCGGTACCTTGTCCGAAACCTTCGACGCTGTCAACTACGCGATGAGCAACAAGTTCAACTGCATCCTCAGCCACCGCTCAGGCGAAACCGAAGATTCGACCATCGCCGACCTCGCCGTCGCGACCAACTGTGGTCAGATCAAGACCGGTGCCCCTTGCCGCTCGGACCGCAACGCGAAGTACAACCAGCTCCTCCGCATCGCCGAGGAACTCGGAGACTCCGCAATCTACGGCTCAAGCACCTGGAACCACTAACACATCCCCCGGTACCAACCTGTATGGGTCAGTCAGAATGGAAATCTTCATACGACGACGACGGGGATCGCTTCGCAGGCATCAAAAAAGTCCTCGCCCGAGTCTTCGGTGACGGGGAGAACCCCCTCGCATGGGGATTCCCCCTCTTCACCATCTCCCAAGTCCGCTACAAGATCCACCTCATCATGGTGGTCTATCTCCTCGCGCAGCTGATCTTCACCCTCCCGGGACACAAAGCGGGCGCGGTGTTCGTCGTGCCTTCATTGATCGCGATGGTCGTCCTCACCCTCCTCCACGAACTTGCCCACGCGTATGTCGCTCGAAGAAACCAAGGCGAATCCGACCAACGAATGCTCTGGATGCTCGGCGGACTCGAGCCCGCCCAGTTCGACGACCCCGATCCCAAAGCCGAACTCCGCACCGCCCTCGCAGGTCCCGCATTCAATCTCGCGCTGGTCCCACTCTTCCTGCTCCCGCTCGTGCTGCTGACCGGATCATGGGACGCGGTCATGTTCAATCCATTCAACCCATCCGCATCCATCCACACACTCATCCTGTCCTCAAATCAAACCACCCCCTGGTGGCTCGTGTCGATCTGGGGCTTCCATGTCGTGAACCTCATCATCCTCGGCGCCAACCTCATCCCCATGCTCCCCTTCGACGCGGGAACGGTCCTGCGAATCCACCTCTCCAAAAAACGAGGCGATCTGGCCGCCCGTCACCTCACCGCGTTTTCAGGACTCTGGGTTGCGACCGTCGTCGGCTTGGTCGGGATCATCTTCGCCGATGCCAAAATGCTCCTCGGCATCGCGATCATCTCAGGCATCATCTGCACCATCGAACGCCGAAGACTCCAGTTCCTCGACTACGCACAGATGGTCCCCGGCTATCAAGACCCAAAACCCAGCACCACACGCGAGCCCAAACAGGACGCGGAACAACCCGACCAAGCGGATCTCGATCGCATCCTCCAAAAAATCTCAACCGCAGGCATCGACTCCCTCACCCGCAGAGAACGACGAACTCTCAAGAAAGCGACCGAATCGAGCCGAAATCTGGAATAACAGGGCATATTTCCCCAATCATCCATCAATCCTCTCTCCTCAAGGCGAACTCCACAATGGGCATCCACGACCGAGACTACAACCGCACCGGCTCCGGCATCGGAGGCCCACCACAAAGCGGGCAAGGCATGCTCATCCGATCCCCAAGCTGGGCGGTCAACACATGGATCATCGTGATCAACATCGTGGTCCACCTCCTCGCCGTCACCGTCCTGATGCCCGCGCTCTACAACTTCGGTTCACTCACCGTCCACGACGCGTTCCAGCGCCTCGAAGTCTGGAGACTCATCACCTTCCAGTTCCTCCACTCCCCCGCCAGCATCTGGCACATCGGGATGAACATGTTCGGACTCTGGATCTTCGGACCAATGGTCGAGCAATACCTCGGTGGTAAAAAATACCTCGCCTTCTACCTCGTCTGCGGCCTCTGCGGCGGTCTCCTCTTCTCCATCCTCACCGTCCTCGGAAATGTCACCGGCGCCCAGATCCCGGGACTCCTGTCCAACGACTACCACATGCCATTGATCGGTGCCTCCGCAGGCGTGTTCGGTGTCATCGTTGCCTGTGCATACATCGCACCCAACACCACCGTCCAACTCCTCTTCCCGCCGATCCCGATGAAGCTCAAGTTCTTCGCCTACGGATATGTCGGACTCGCACTCTTCCAACTCCTCGCAGGATCAAACAACGCCGGCGGTGAAGCCGCGCACATGGGTGGCGCCATCGCAGGGTTCTACTTCATCCGAAACTCACACCACCTCCTCGACTTCTTCGACATCTTCGGCGACTCCCGCGGCAAGTCCGGTTCAAGCAGGTCTGGTTCAAGCAGATCCCGCAAATCAAACAAACCCAAACGAGGCATTCCTTCCGAAGCGGAAATCGATCGAATCCTCGCCAAAGTCGCCAACTCAGGAATCGGATCGCTCACCGACAAAGAAAAGCAAACGCTCAACAAAGCAAGCAAAGAACAACAACACCGCCGCTGATCCGAACCTATGTTTGCTTGATGACCACGCCCCTCAACTACACAATCCACCACACCCTCGGAAACGCACGCTCAGGAACCGTCGACACCCTCCACGGCTCATTCGACACGCCCGCATTCATGCCCGTCGGGACCCGCGCCACCATCAAGGGCATCCTCCCCCAGCAGGTCAAAGAAACCGGATCACAGATCCTCCTCAACAACACCTACCACCTCATGCTCCGCCCTGGGTCAGAACTCATCCGCGACATGGGAGGCGTCCACAAGTTCATGAACTGGAACGGTCCCATCCTCACCGACTCCGGTGGATACCAAGCCTACTCCATGGCGGACATCAACGCGATCGACGAAGACGGCGTCACCTTCAAGTCCATCCTCGATGGATCCAAAATCCGAATGAACCCAGAAATCGCGATGCGGGTCCAGAACGAACTCGGTCCCGACATCATGATGGCCTTCGACGACTGCCCGCCTTCCGTCGATCCCGGAGCGGGACCAGTCAACCAAACACGCCTCCGACACGCAGCGCGGCGCGACACCACCAAAAAGAACGGCTACAACCACGCCGAGCGCCTGCAAATCGCCAACGAACGCACCGTCCGCTGGCTCGAGCGTTGCAAAGCATCCCACACCCGTCCACAAGAACAATCCCTGTTCGGAATCGTCCAAGGCGGCACCGACCTTGAGCAACGCGACTGGTCCGTCGAGCGTATCTGCAACATCGACCTCCCCGGATACGCCATCGGTGGAGTCGCGGTGGGGGAGTCCACCGATGACATCGCCAAAATCGTTCGCCACACCGCGCCACAAATGCCAGCCCACAAACCCCGCTACCTCATGGGGGTCGGATACGAACGCGACATCGTCGCCGCGGTGATGTCGGGTGTGGACATGTTCGATTGCGTCCTCCCAACCCGCAACGGACGCAACGCCAACGCCTTCACCTGTGAACCCGGACGCGATGGTCAGATCCGCCTCCGCAACGCCCCCTTTGCGCGTGATCCGCTCCCCATCGAACCCGGTTGCGACTGCCACGCCTGCAACCCCGCTCTCCACGGCTGGGACACCCTTGACGGACAACCATTCACCCGCTCATACATTCGGCATCTGTTCATGACCGGCGAAATGCTGGGTCCGATACTCGTCACCCTCCACAATCTCCGCTTCTTCCAGCGTCTGACTTCGGATCTCCGCGATGCGATCAAAGCGGGGGATTGGTCCGGTCTGATCGCGCAAAGGCCACATCTCAAAGAACTCATCGAAGCAAACACCCCCGAATCAAACCCCAAATAAACCCATCCAGTCCAATCGGGTGTCCTACCATCCTTGCCCTGCGGGATACACCCGTCAGGGACATGAAAGGTATCGCTGCATGGAAATCAGCCCACTTACGATCCAGTGGTTCACCCACGCCATGATCGCTCAAGACACCGGCTCAACCGGAGGTGTCCTCGGAGCACCCTCAACCTCACAATCAGGAAGCGCCCCGCTTGGAACCTCACCGGATCCATCAGCACCCGGTGCCGCACGACCAAGCGGAGGAATGGGTTCGCTCCTCCCGATCATGCTCCTCATGATGGCAGGCATCCTCGTCATGACCTCCCTCACCGGACGCAAAGAACGCAAGAAGCACGCCGCACTGATGGCAGGACTCGGCAAGAAAGATAAAGTTCGCGCCGCAGGCGGGATCATCGGGACCATCGTCGAACTCAAGAACGACGAAGTCCTCCTTGAAACCGATCGTGCATCAAACACAAGAATCCGTGTCGCGCGGTCTTCAATCTCAAGCATCATCGAATCCAAATCGACACCCGCTTCAGAACCCAAGTCCGAAGAAGTATTACAGATTCCTGAAGACAAGTAAGCCCGTTATTCAGCATTTCCCCGGCAACCACCGGTCATCAAGAGGCATTGCATGCGTCACTTCACTCGAAACTCAATCATTGCCATCATCATGCTCGCCCTCGCATTCTGGGCCGCAAATCCACCGTCACAAAAGATCGGCTTGGGTAAGGACCTTCGAGGCGGTGCCTCACTGGTCTACTCTGTCCAGATCGACCGCACCGAGAGCGCCTCGACCGTCATCCCCAAGGTGATCGAAGTTCTCAAAAAGCGCATCGACCCCAACGGCCTCTACGAAATCCAGATCATCTCACAAGGTCAAGACCGCATCGAAATCACGATGCCGCTCCCAAGCGAGTATGTCAAAGGTCTCCGCAAAGGGTTCGAAGACGAACTCTCAAAGCTCGGTGTCGCATCCATCAAAGCAGACCAGTTCGAACGCGTCATGGCACTCGATGCCGATGAACGCCAAGCCGAGATCAACCGCTTGGGCGCCAACAGCCCCAAGGTCCTCTCACTCCTCAACGACGCGGCCAAAGCCTACGACGACGCCGAGCGTCTCCGCAAAGACATCGACCGCCTCTCCGCAAACGAGGCAACCCCAGACGACATCATCGACCAACTGGTCGATCAAGCCGCCGTCGCCGAACTTGACTACGAAGCCGCACGCGATTCCGTGCTCGACAGCGCGGTCTCACCAGAAGATGTCCGCCGTGCACTCGAAGAATCCACTGAGCAAAAAACCATCCGCGACGACGCCGCCGACGGGATCATCACCCTCCCCAGCCCGCGCGATCGCGCACTCACCCGCATCCGTGTTCGCTACCCCGACCTGAGCGACCAGCTCGACAAGGTCGAAGCCGCGTACGACTTCTACTCGAAGAACCGCAACTCGCTCGACGACACCGCAGACCTCAAGCGTCTTGTGCAAGCCGCCGGTGTCCTGAGCTTCCGCATCACCGTGGACCCCGCTGGCTCTGGGACCTCGGTCTACACCCACCCCGATGAGTCCCGACTCCGCGAAAAACTCGCCGAAGCCGGTCCGACCCAAGCGGGTGCACGCGACGCACGCTGGTTCAAACTCAACAAACTCGAGAGCTGGTTCGATTCCGTCGACGGCTACAACTCGATGATCGCCAACCCCGCCGCCTACTTCGCCTCACGATACAAGTATGTCGTTGAAGAGTACGAAGGCGACTACTACATGCTCTGCTGGGACACCCGCGGCCTCCGCATGACCCAAGAAGACGGTCGCTGGAAAGTCGACAACTCACGCCGTTCCGTTGACCAACTCGGTCGCCCCGCGATCGGGTTCACTATGGATGCTTCAGGCGCCAACCGCCTCGGTGAACTCACCGGCCCAAACACCGGGTCCAACATGGCTGTCCTCCTCGACGACGAGGTCTACACCGCCCCAAGACTCAACTCACGCATTTCAAGCTCAGGCATCATCGAAGGCGATTTCTCACCCGAAGAAATCGACTATGTCGTCCGCGTGCTCACCGCAGGTTCACTCCAAGCGAAAATCTCCGCTGAACCAATCTCTGAAAACACCATCGCACCAGACCTCGGCCAAGACAACCTCGACGCCGGTGTCCAAGCGGGCATCATCGCTCTCGTCGTCGTCTCCGCATTCATGATCGTCTACTACCTCGGATACGGCGTCGTCGCCGTCCTCTGTCTCGCGGCCAACGCCCTGCTCATCCTCGGCGCCATCGCCCTCTCCCGTGCCTCGCTGACCCTCCCCGGTATCGCAGGCATCATCCTCACCTTCGGTATGGCGGTGGATGCGAATGTTCTGATCTACGAACGCATCCGCGAAGAACTCAACGGCGGACTCGACCTCCGACAAGCCGTCCGCATCGGATACCAAAAAGCACTCTCCTCGATTGTTGACGGTAATGTCACCAACCTCATCGTCTGTTTCGTGCTCGCCAATGTCGGTACCCAAGAAATCAAAGGCTTCGCAATCACGCTGGGAATCGGTGTCATCTGCACCATGGTCAGCGCACTCTTCATCAACCACCTCATCATGAGCGCACTGGTTGACAAAATCCGCATCAAAAAAATGTCCATGCTCCCCATGGTCATCAAACCACTCGAACGACTCCTCCAACCAAAGATCAACTGGATCGGCCTCCGCTGGCTCTTCCTCATCATCTCCACTGGATATGTCGGTCTTGGCGTCTTCATGATCGCTTACCAAGGCGAAGAAATGCTCGACACCGAGTTCCGAGGCGGCACCCAGGTCACCATGAGCCTTCGCCACGAAGTCATCGGTGATGCATCCTCCCCACGCGTCACATCGACCCGTGTAGAGATCGCCGATCGCGTCCACGCCATCGGTGAAGCACAAGAAGAAGATTCTCCGATACACGCACTCCGCATCGCAGAAATCATCCCCGTCAACCCAGAATCCGACGGCATCACCTCCGACAAGTTCATCATCAAGACCTTCGCGGACGATCGACAAGCCGTAGGCAACGCGATCAGCGCCGAGTTCCAAGACCTTCTCGAAGCACCGCCCGCACTCTCTTTCCGCTTCTCTCAAGCGGATAAATCTTCCGCAGCATCCGTGTACCCGATCCTCTCAGCAAGACTCGGTGACAACATCGCGCGCCCAGAGTATCGCAACTCCATCTCCGATTACATCGGTGGTGTTGCAATCCTCGTCGAAGACATCCAGCCAGAAGTCTCCCTCGAAAGCATCGAATCCCGCCTCGACATCACCCGTCGCAAGACCGACTTCTCCGATCTTCTCGGCCGTAAGTCTGAAGTTGTCATCGTCGAAGGCAACCCCAACGCCGTCAAGTCGTTCGTTCTCCTGAGTCTCGATGAAGGCCTCACCTACTTCGACAACGCCGATGCATGGGAATCCGAAATCGCAACACGCGAATGGGACCTCGTCCGCGCCGCGTTGACCTCCTCTTCTGACCAACTCAGCGTCCAGAACTTCTCCCCCGCGATCGCAGAGAACTTCAGAGCAACCGCATTCGCCGCGGTCCTGCTTTCGCTGCTTCTGATCCTGATCTATATCTGGGTCCGGTTCGGTTCAGTCCGTTATTCCGCAGCCGCGATCATCGCGCTCACGCATGATGTGCTCACCGCGATCGGTCTGATCGCACTCGCAGAGATCATCTATGACCACCACATGTTCACGGACCTCGCTCAAGCACTCCTGATCGAGCCATTCAAGATCGACCTCAACCTTGTCGCCGCGATGCTGACCATCATCGGATACTCATTGAATGACTCGATCGTCATCATGGACCGCATCCGCGAGAACCGTGGCAAGCTCTCCTACGCATCCAAGGAAGTCGTCAACCTGTCGATCAACGAGACCATCTCGCGTACCGTGATCACCTCGGGAACCACGCTCTTCGCGGTCCTCATCCTCTACATCTACGGCGGACAAGGCGTCCGCGCCTTCTCCTTCGCGCTCCTCGTCGGCATCGTGATCGGTACCTACTCCTCGGTCGCAGTCGCCGCGCCCCTCGTGTGGTCAAGCAAAAAGGACAGCTCCAAATCAACCCGAGATGAACTGGAACTCCCCGAAGGCTAAGGGCTGAGGATACACACCAACACTGGACCATCCGCGATCTGGTATACTCCCAATGAGGTACACCGACATGGAAGATCGCTCATCCAAAGTCTACTTCGGACTCTGCATGCTCGTGCTGATCTGGATCGGTGTCTATTGGGCATGGGAGCCCAACCAGCCTCTCAAACCCAAGATCACCATCTCCCAGCCAGTAGAGCAACCAGAGATCGTCCCCGAACCGATCGTCACGCAACCCGATCCGCTGATCGAAGAACCCGAAGCATCTCTCCACCCGCTCGGACTCAGACCCGAACCTGAACCGGAAGACAACGCCCCCAAACTCATCCCACCCGAGTTCACGATCCACACGATCAAAGAAGGCGAAATTCTCCAAGACATCGCCCGCAGGTACTACAAAGACGCCTCCAAATGGTCCGCGATCGCACGAGCCAATCCAAGAGTCGACCCGCTCAAACTCCGCGCCGGAAGAACCCTCCGAATCCCCGTCGATCCCAACAACATCCAAGGCATCGTCTCGCAGCCCAACAATCCAAACTCGCCAATCGAAGACAAAGTCCCCGAGACCGTCGACTACATCGTCCAGCCCGGAGACTCCCTCTCGCTCATCGCCCAGCGCTTCTACGGCTCATCTCGCCACGCGCAGTTCATCTACGAGTCCAACCGCGATGTCCTCCGCTCGATCGACGCGCTCAACATCGGACAGACGCTCAAACTTCCCCCGCTGGATCCATAACAGACCGCAGGTTTGTCCATATTTCAAGCCCTAGAATCACCCATGAGCACGACGAATCCAGTCTACATCATCACCGGCGGAGCCGGATTCATCGGCGCCAATCTCGTCGCCAGACTCCAACGCGACGAGCCAGAAGCACGCCTCTATGTCGTCGATGACTTCTCCACAGGGTCCTACGCAAACATCGTCGAAGCATGCAACCGACACAACGCCGGCCCCTTCCGTGGCACCATCATGCCCGACTCCATCACCGACCTCAACTGGCAACCCGCCATCATGGGTCTCGCGCCAAAGGCGGTCTTCCACCTCGCCGCGATCACCGACACACTCGTGCTCGACGAAAAGAAAATGATCTCGGTCAACACCGAACCCTTCATCGACATCATCGACGCATGCGCCGAATCAAACATCCCCCTCGTCTACGCATCCTCCGCCGCAACCTACGGCACGCCCCCCCAAGCCGCTCAAGAAACCCCGTTCCCCATCGAAGCCGCGGGAAACCCAATGAATGTCTACGGCTTCTCCAAATGGCTCATGGATGTCGAAACAAACCGACTCTTCGAAACCTCACTGATCGATGCAGGCAAACTCCCCCATGTCGTCGGACTCCGCTACTTCAATGTCTACGGCCCAGGTGAAACCCGCAAAGGCAAAATGGCCTCCATGGTCTACAACCTCACCCAACAAATGCTCAGCGGAAACAACCCAAAGATTTTCGAGCACGGTCAACACCAACGCGACCAAGTCCATGTCGACGATGTCGTCTCCTGCACACTCGCCGCCGCCAAACCAACCGCCAAACCCGGGATCTACAACCTCGGATCGGGAACCATCACAACCTTCAACGACATTGTTGACGCAATCAACGACGCGCTGGGAACCTCAATGCCCCCAGAATACATCCCGATGCCAGAGCAGATGGTCAACAGCTACCAGCATTACACCTGCGCCGACATGTCCGAAACCAAATCAGGTCTTGGATGGGAACCAGAGATGATTCCAGCAGAGGCAATCCGCCAGTACGCCGCCCAGCTCGCCCAAGACTTCCAAAAAGCCACGGCATCCCACGCATGAACGACACAACGATCTCAGAACTCTGTCCACGGAGAACCAGAACCATGCCCATGAAGCGCGTACTCGTCACCGGCGGTGCTGGATTCCTCGGTTCATACCTCTGCGAAAGACTCATCGCTCAGGGACACGATGTCATCTGCCTCGACAACTTCTTCACCTCCCAAAAATCAAATGTCCTCCATCTGCTCGACAACAAAAACTTCGAGCTCATTCGCCACGACATCACCCACCCCATCTGGCTCGAGGTCGACGAAATCTACAACCTCGCCTGCCCAGCAGCGCCCGGTCACTACCAATACAACCCAATCAAAACAATGAAAACCTCCGTCATGGGCGCGATCAACACCTGCGGCATGGCCAAGCGGTGCAACGCCAAAGTCCTCCAAGCATCCACCTCCGAAGTCTACGGCGACCCAACCGTCCACCCACAACCAGAAACTTACCGAGGAAATGTCAACACCCTCGGACCACGCGCCTGCTACGACGAAGGCAAACGAGCCGCCGAAACCCTCTTCATGGACTACCACCGCAGCCACGGCCTCGACATCCGCATCGCGCGAATCTTCAACACCTACGGCCCACGCATGCACCCCTTCGACGGACGCGTTATCTCAAACTTCATCCTCCAAGCGATCATGGACCAAGACATCACCCTCTTCGGTGACGGCTCCCAAACCCGCTCCTTCTGCTACCGCGACGACCTCGTCGAAGGACTCATGCGTCTCATGAACTGCGACACCGAAGACAATCACCTCCCCGTCAACCTCGGAAACGAAGGCGAGTTCACCATCAAGCAACTCGCCGAGATGACCATCGAAATGACCGGGTCCAAATCCGCAATCGTCTACCACGACCTCCCAGAAGACGACCCGATGCAGCGCAAACCCGACCTCACACGCGCCCAAAAACTCCTCGATTGGACCCCCGCGATCCAGTTCGAAGAAGGTCTCGCAAGAACCATCGCATATTTCCGCAGCATCAACCTCAACGATTACCGCGAGCCCACCCCAAACCATGTGATGTCCTGACCTACGAGTTCAGGCACAGGAACTGGCCCACAGCCGCATGATTTTCCGATAGAATGAACATCATGCAGATCCCACGCCACCCCAACGAACCCTGCCTCCTGATCACCGACGCCGGTCTCGCGTCCCTCGTCCTGACCGCAATGGCCAGCGAGCAGCCCGCCGCCGACAACCAGCAGAGGACAACCCTCTACCCCGCGTGGTGGACCTCCCAATCCGACATGGACCTCCGCATCCCCGCGATCGACCGAGCCGTGGAAATGCAAGCCGACCTCCTCTCCCTCTCCGTCATCCGCGACCACGCCGGATACCCCGAAGAAGCCCCATCGCGAGGGCAACAATCCTCCCTCGGCGTCCACCAAACCCGGATGCTTCTCGACGCCGCAACCCTCGCGATCCAACTCGGAATCAAACGCGTCCTCTGGCCAATCCAGATCGACCAATCCGCAGATCCAACAGAATCCCTCAATCTCATCGCGACCGCGATCGACCGAGCCATCCTCGCCGCTCGACTCGCAACCCTCGACGCCCAATCCCAAGGCGGCATCGAAGTCACCATCGAAACCCCGCTCGTTGACCTCACCAACCAACAGCTCTCCGATCTCGCCGCGGACCTCAATATCCCGCTAACCACCTGCTGGTGGACCGACACCACCCTCCCCGATGCCCAGGAACAATACAATCGTTGGGCAGGTCAGCCGGTCATCGCATCAATGCTCGAGCACCGACCTCAGACTTCAAACTCGACCACTTCCGCCCGCTGATCTCCCGCATAAATCCAGTTCCCAAAGACCACCGCGCCATCGGTGAATACACTCTTTGACCATGTCCACAGCACACGCAATCAATCCACCCAAAGCCGTCGTCCACCGCTGGTCCCAGACCCTGATCCCCACGACCCGCGAAGCCCCATCCGACGCCGTGATGCCCTCGCACATCTTCATGACCCGCGCCGGATACATCCGTCCAGTCGGTTCCGGGATCTACAACTACCTCCCCCTCGCGTGGCGCTCCCTTCAAAAAATCTCCGCAATCATCCGCGAAGAACTCGACGCCGCCGGTGCCTCCGAGATGCTCATGCCCGCGCTCATGCCCATCGAACTCTACGAGAACACCAAACGCGATCAAGACTACGGCGACCTCCTCTTCCAACTCCAAGACCGCCACGGACGCAAAACGGCACTCGGACCAACCCACGAAGAAGTCATCACCGACCTCATGTGTGGCTGTCTCACAAGCTACAAACAGTTCCCCCTAAACCTCTACCAAATCCAAACCAAGTTCCGCGACGAAGCCCGCCCCCGCGCCGGTCTCCTCCGCTGCCGCGAGTTCATCATGAAGGACGCCTACTCCTTCCACCTCGAACTCGAAGGCGAAGCCGGTCTCAACGCAACCTACGACAAGATGTACCAAGCCTACACCAACATCTTCACCCGCTGCGGTCTGGACTTCTCCCCAGTCGAAGCCGAAGCCGGTCCAATCGGTGGGTCCGCATCCCACGAGTTCATGGTCAACTGCGTCAACGGCGAAGACACCATCTTGGTATGCCCAGTTTCCGGATACGCCGCCAATGTGGAAAAAGCAGAAATCGGCGAGCGTCCATACGACTGGGACCAATCCCCAACCACCGAAGTCACCAAGCACCACACCCCCAACATGCCGGGGATCGACCTCGTTGCTGAACACCTCGGGACCAACGCTGCGGGGATGCTCAAGACCCTCGTCATGCGCACCGTCGAAGCGGAACCCAAGTGGGTCCTCGCGGTTCTTCGTGGAGACCACGAAGGCAACGAAGCCAAAGTCCGCGACGCGATCGGCACCGCCGTCGCAATGGCCGATGAAAAAGAAGCCATCGCCGCAGGATTCGCGATCGGGTATGTCTCGCCGATGATGCTCGACAAGCTCGATCTCAAAATGGTGATCGACCCCGACGCTCTCAACAGCCAATCATGGGCAACCGGTGCCGACGAGAAAGACCACCACATCACCGGGTTCAACTGGTCCCGCGATCTCTCCTCCGCAAAGGACAAAGCGATCATCGCCGACATCCGCAACGCCCAGGCCGGTGATCCATCACCACGCGCTCAGGGCGCAGCGCTCGAAGCCAAGCGGGGCATCGAAGTGGGGCACATCTTCAAACTCGGAACCAAATACTCCGAAGCGATGGGCCTGACTGTTCTTAACAAGGATCAGAAAAACCAACCCGCCATCATGGGATGCTACGGCATCGGTGTCTCGCGCACCCTCGCGTCCTGCATCGAGTCCTCCCACGACGACAACGGCATCATCATGCCCGCCGCCATCGCGCCATACCATGTCCACATCATCACCATCAAACCAAACGAGGATGGTGTCCTCGAACACGCGTTCGAAATCGCAAACGAACTCGCCGCCAGTGGCCTGGATGTCCTGGTCGACGACCGCAACGAACGACCAGGCCCCAAGTTCAAAGACGCGGACCTCATCGGTCTCCCGCTCCGCATCATCGTCTCGTCCAAAACCATCGAAGCCAACCAAGTCGAGTTCAAAAAACGAACCGACGAAGGCAAAGCGCAAATGGTTGCCCGCTCTGAGATTATCAAAACCTGCCTCGAATCCATCTGAGCCAGACCAAATCAGAACACAACCGTCCGAGATTTCGCCCATTTTAGGGCTATATCCCATTGACAGGTCTCCATATTTCTGCGAGTATGCATCGTCACGCGGCATCAGTACCGCCGCGTTATCGGTCCACTCGTGGCCACCATCCATACCGTCCTGAGGAGATCCACATGCGTCCCACCGCCATCTCGCACCGCACACTCTGCGGAGCGCTCATTATCGCCGCCACAGCAGGAACCACGCTCGCGGCACCGCGCCCCGCTTCACCGATGTCCCCGGCTATCCGATGGACCAACGGTCTGGTCGACCAAGTAAATCTCATGTCATCCACCCAGCTCAAAGCAGAGATGACCACCCTCACCAAGCGAACCACCGAGTCCCGCGTCCTGATCACCCTCTCGCGTCCAATCTCCGCAAACGAACGCGCCACCCTCAAAGCCCAAGGCCTCGACCTTCTGAGTTCACTCGGGACCACACACTACTTCGCGACCCTCGCACAAGACGCGGACACCGCAGCCCTCTCAAACTCAACCCTCGCCAACATCACCGAGATCAAGACCTACCAAAAACTCCACAAAGACCTGCTCACCGGGATCGTCCACCCATGGGCCGTCTCCTTTGATGGCGCTGTCGCCAAGTCAGAACTCAAAGACCGCATACTTTCCGAGTCAATTCTCATCGAAGAGTTTGAGCGTGTCGGAGTGGACCCAACCGTTGCCGTCGTCGTGCAGTTCCACCAAGACGCCAATGCGAATGTTGAATCCGCACGCATCGCCAAATCCATTGGCGGGAAAGTCGCATCGCAGATTCGTTCGGTCAACGCGGTGGTCTTCCACCTTCCAGCTTCACGCATCGGTGAACTGGCAAGCGACGACACCGTCATGTGGGCCGAACCACCACTGCCAGGACTGACCGAACTCAACGCAGAAAACCGCGCCCTCACCGGCGTCAACATCGTCAACGCCGCGCCATACGACCTCGATGGTTCAGGAGTCACCGCACTCATCTACGACGGCGGACGCATGGCAAACCACGCAGACATCGACGGCCGCATGACCGTCGGTACTTCCGACACCGCAAGTACCTCAGACCACGCAACCCATGTCGGCGGCACCGTCGGCGGCGACGGCACCGCATCAAGCGGAAACAACCGAGGAATGGCGCCAGCAGTCGAACTCATCTCCTACGGCTTCGAGCAAGAAGGCGGCCTCTCCGAGGGCTTCCTCTACACCGACCCCGGTGACCTCGAAGACGACTACACCGAAGCAATCAACACCTACGGCGTAGACCTCTCAAACAACTCCATCGGCACAAACACCGCACCCAATGGCTACCCCTGTGACTGGACCGGCAACTACGGCATCACCTCCGCACTCATCGACTCCATCGCAGCCGGATCACTCGGAAGCCCATTCCGAATCATCTGGGCCAACGGCAACGAACGCCAAACTTCCCGCTGCCTCGGTGACGACAACGGAAACTTCGGTGAGTTCTTCTCCACCGCACCGCCCGCATGTGCCAAAAACCACATCGCCGTCGGTTCAGTAGACGCCGACACCGATGGAACCAGTTCCTTCTCCTCATGGGGACCAACCGATGACGGACGAATCAAGCCGGACATCTCAGCACCAGGCTGTCAAGTCGGCGGTGACGGCGGCGTCACCTCCCTCTCATCATTCGGATTCACAAGCTACGGCAACAAGTGCGGCACCTCAATGGCAGCACCAACCGTCACCGGTATCGCAGCCCTGATCCTTCAGCAGTATCGCGACACCTTCCCAGACCGCGACGACCTCCGCAACGCAACACTCAAAGCACTCCTCGCAAACACTGCGGTAGACAGAGGAAATGACGGGCCAGATTATCAATACGGCTACGGTTCAGTCCGCGCCAACCAAGCCATCGACACCGTTATCGCCGAAAACATCGTCGAAGCCGAGGTCGCTCAAGGCGGCACCTACCAAGGCGTCATCATCGTCGCACCAGGTGAAACCGAACTCCGCGTTACCATCGCATGGGACGACGCACCGGGCACACCAAACTCAGGCAACGCCCTCGTCAACGACCTCGACCTCCGCATCATCGATCCAAACGGGAACCCATACCTCCCATGGACACTCGATCCTGCAAACCCAACCGCTGGCGCAGTACAGTCCGTCGCTGACCACCTCAACAACATCGAGCAGGTCACCATCGCCAACCCAATCCCCGGCGGATACACCGTCGAGGTCACAGGATTCAACATCCCACAAGGACCAACCCAGTCCTTCGGCGTCGTCTCCTCCTCAACCCTCATCAACTGCTCATCAGCAGGTCTGATCTCAATGGGTGGCAACCTCTTCAACTGCGACGGTCAAACATCCGTCCAAGTCGTCGATTGTGACCTCAACACCTCCGACGCAATCATCGACACCGTCGATGTCATGATCTCCTCAGATTCCGACGCTGGTTTCATGCTCACCCTCACCGAAACCGCACCAGAATCCTCCGCTTTCACCGCATCGTTCACCTACTCGAACAGCGGTGGGGCAGACCTTGCCGTCAACGAAGGCGACACCGTCACCGCGTCCTACCTTGACGCAGACAACGGCGAAGGCGGCTCCAACATCGTCGTCGAAGCATCGGCAACAGTCGATTGCACCGCGCCAGTCATCTCCAACGCCATCGCAACCAATATCGAGCCCCGCGCCGCGACACTCAATGCAGATTTCGATGAGCCCTCAAAGGTCACTTTCCACTACGGCACAAGCATGGGAGCACTCAACAACTCCGTCAGTGCTGGTGCCCTGTCCACCTCACACTCCATCGGAATCTCCGGACTCACCGATGAAACCACATACTTCTTCACCGTTGATGCCGAGGACGGAGCAGGCAACGCCTCCTCCGATGACAACAACGGCGCAGGGTACACCTTCACCACCCCAGACATCCCAGACTTCTTCACAGAGCAGTTTGAATCAGGTCTGGACCTCGAAGGCATGAAACTCACCCTCGTCCCAGATGCAGGGCCAGAAGGATACAAAGCCTACATCGAGCCGCTCGCAGGAGGAGTCCTCCCATTCGAACCCACCGACGGCACGGTGAGTGGCGCCTCAAACAACGATGACATCCATTCCCAGTTCACATTGGCTGATGGGAAGTCCGTCAAAATTTACGACGAGATCTTAACCTCGTTCTGGGTCTCACCGAACGGATACATCACGACCGACAGCAGCTCTGATTATTCAGAATCCTATGACGATCACTTTGCAGACCCACAGGTCTCAGCACTCTTTGATGACCTGAACCCATCGTCTTCAGGTACGGTCTACACACAACAACTCGCCGACCGAGTGGTCATTAGCTGGGATGCTGTAACAGAATACTCCAGCTCAAACAACAACACCTTCCAGATCGAAATGCACTTCGATGGCACCATCGTCATGTCATGGGAGAACATCGATGTAAGTGACGCAGTCGTCGGCATCTCAGAAGGTGGTGGAACAGACCCAGACTTCGTTCCGTCAGACCTCTCCACCTACCCAGCCGCACCCACCAAGTGTCAAGCAGACATCAACGGCGACGGAAGCCTCAACTTCCTCGATGTCAGCGAGTTCCTCTCAGCATTCGGTGCTCAAGGCAGAGCCGCCGACTTCAACGGCGACGGGAGCTTCAACTTCCTCGATGTCAGCGCGTTCCTCGCCGCCTTCGGTGCCGGCTGCCCATAACCAGCCCCGCTGATCAAAACATCTCAAACCTCACAAACCGGGAGACATCTCCCGGTTTTTTCATGCCTATTCCCAATCCAAAACGCCTACGATCACCCCATGACCCCCCAGCAATCCTCCACACCAAGCGATCCCATCAATGTCCTCCTCATCGGAGGCGGAGCACGCGAGCACGCCCTCGCACAAGCGATCGCCAAATCCCCAAAGCTCGGCACCCTCTACGCCACCGACACCCAAAACCCCGGCATCGCCCACTACGCCCACCCGGTCGAAATCGATTACTCCAACGAGAAGTTCTACCGCCTCAACCAGTTCTGCGACCAGTGCAACATCGGTCTGGTCGTCATCGGTCCCGAGGACCCCCTCGCCGAAGGATGGGCCGACAAGCTCGCCAAGCGAGTCGATGGCACCAAACGCCTCGTCTTCGGACCCTCCCAGCGCGGTGCCCAGCTCGAAGCCGACAAGGCCTACGCCAAACAAATCATGCGTGCCGCATCGATCCCAACCGCCGAAGGCAAAACCTTCCGCGACGCCGACCACGCCGACGCGTACATGAACACCCGCGACGAGCCCTATGTCGTCAAAGCCACCGGCCTCGCCAAAGGCAAAGGCGTCATCGTCCCCTCGACCACCGAAGAAGCCCTCGACGCGATCGACCAGATCCTCCGCAAGCGAGTCTTCGGCGACGCCGGCAAAGAAATCCTCATCGAAGAAAAACTCAAAGGCATCGAGGTCTCCGTCCTCGCCCTCTACGACGGAAAGAACATCCTCGTCCTCCCCCCATGCCAAGACCACAAGCGTCTCCTCGACAACGACAAGGGACCCAACACCGGAGGCATGGGCGCGTTCTGCCCCTCAGGAACCCTCACCGATGAACTCAGCCACCAGATCGAGTCCGAAGTCCTCGTCCCCGTCGCAGACGCACTCCGCCGCGATGAGATCGACTTCAAAGGCGTCCTCTACGCCGGGATCATGCTCACCCCAGGTGGTCCCAAAGTCCTCGAGTTCAATGTCCGCTTCGGTGATCCAGAATGCCAGCCCCTGCTCGCACGCCTCGAATCCGACGCACTCGAGCTCCTCATCGCAACCGCCGCAGGAACACTCGACAAACTCGACATCCGCTTCTCCGACGACCACGCGGTCACCGTGATCCTCGCTTCAGAAGACTACCCAACCAACCCACGCATCGGTGATGTCATCAACGGCGTCGAACACGCCCAAGACATCCCCAATGTCCAGGTCCACCACGCCGGCACCAAGATGACCAAAGGCGACCTCTACACCAACGGCGGCAGAGTCCTCTCCATCACCGCCACCGCGCCCACCCGCGAGCAAGCCCGCGAACTCGCCTACCAAGCGTGCGACCTCATCGAGTTCAAAGGCAAACAAGTCCGTACCGACATCGGCGCACCCGCAGCGATCCCCGCCAAGTTCTAATCGTTTCGATTTCAGTACTGAGGATCATCACGCCCGCGCGATCGAATCAATCCGATTCGCTCGGGACGCTGCCCATCGCCGCGATCCAAGCCCCAGTCCCCGCGGCTTCCGGTGATCCAAACACCCACACCAATCCCGCCTCGTCCTCAAACGAATGCGAAAGATGCAGCCGCATCCCATCAGCACCCGGCACAATCGCCGCCTCATGCCGAACCTCGTGACCATCACGACCCGTCAGCACAACCGCGCCGATGACCGCAAAGCCCTCTCCGCGTGTGTCGCTCCCGGAATAGACCCGCTGCGCCGGTTCGCTCGCGATCACCGACAGCAACCGCTCGATCGCCTTGCCTTCGCTCGGAGTGGCCGCAACCTCATTCCCCTTGGAAACCCGCACCCAAGAATCCAACGACGACCGAACCTCAAACCGTGATTTGCCATCCACACCCAAGATCGAAACCCGCGTCATGTCCGCACGCCCCATCCCGCCCATCGTCTTCTTGACATACGCCAGTGGGGATGCCGTCAACCGATTCAACCCCTCAGTCAGCACCGCGATCACAAACGACCGACCATCATCAAGTGCATACCGAGCGAACACTTCTTTCCCGGTGTTGTCCACGCCCGATCCGATGGAGATCACCGTCCCGCTCCCAACATCAGCCCCCCTCCAAAGCGAGATCCGCGCAATCGGTTCATCAAGCCCCGTCAGGTCGTCCGTATAAATCCCCTCATCATAAAACCGCTCCGCTTTGAGCCCGAGCGTCAACCCCAGCATCCCACCAACCATCTCCGGATTCGCCGGAACATCCCAAGGCTCTACCCGCCACCCAGTCGAGTCCCGCCGCAGCTCCGCCTCATCAACCCCCGCCCGAATCTGAGCTCGCGAAAGCTCCGACATCGTCATCTCAAACAAATCCAGCGAACGCCAAGCATTCAGCCCGCCCCCAAACAACGAATCCCGGAGCGACCGCTCAATCCTCCCAAACCATCGCCTCGTCGCGATCCCATCGGTCCCCCGATCCACAATCTCCGCATGCACAAACCCACCCGCCGCCGAATCCCCAAACCGAATCTCCGTCGAAGACGAATCCTGATCCTTGAGCATCAGCGTCCCAAACACCTCGCCGATCCCCTCCTCGTCATCCACCGCAATCGAAGCCGTCGCCAGCGCCCGAAGCACGGACCGTACCCGAACCGGATCCGCCAACCACCCGCTCCCATCATCATCCGACCCATCCAAATACAACCGCCACTGATCCACCCCACCCGGAACCCGCCGAGCGATTTCCGTCTCAGACGAATCCAACCGATCCCCGCCCCGCGTGAGCGCAATCTCAGCGACCGAAACCGCATCAATCCCAAGCGTCCTCGATTTCTGATCCTCATGACCCACAGCCCCACCAAGCCCACGAGAAATCAGCACCAAACCAGCAAACACGCCAGCAACAACAATCGAGATGAGTAAAGTCCGCAGCGACATCCCTTCACTCTATTCGATCAATCCTCGACACGCACGCCAACAACAGCCGACAATCAAAGAACATGACCACCGACTTGAATAAACCACTGATCGCAATCACCTCCGACCTCATGATCCGCAAGGACCGCGAGACCGCGTACCTCACGATGACCTACGCCACCGCCGTCCACAACGCCGGAGGCATCCCCGTCATCCTCCCCCCAACCCCATCGGACCCAGCAACCCTCCAATCCCTCATCAACCGCTTCGACGCCTTCATCCTCTCCGGCGGAGACGACCCCGTCACCGAACCCTTCGGCGCCCCATCCCACCCCGAGATCACCCCCGTCCTCCCCGCGCGCCAAGCCTTCGAAACCAACCTCATCGCCCAGCTCAACAACAACCCCGAAACCCCAGTCCTCGCCATCTGCCTCGGCATGCAAATGCTCGCCCTCACCGCAGGCGGCGCCCTCAACCAACACCTCCCCGACACCCACCCAACCCACGCAGACCACTGGAACAACCCCCACACCATCACCTCCTCCGACGAATCCGTCCTCCCCTCCGGAACCATCTACTCATCCCACCGCCAAGCCGTCTCCGATCCAGCACACTACCGCGTCCTCGCCACCGCACACGACGGCGTCATCGAAGCCTTCGACGACCCATCCCGCCCCTTCACCCTCGCCATCCAATGGCACCCCGAACGCACCGATACCCCAGCACTCGGTCAGCACCTCTTCGATCGACTCATCCAAGCAACACAAACCACATAAACACGAGCCACCTAAAACGGCAGCATCTCGCCACCCGCAAGCTGACCCGAGTCCCGCACCCCAAGCGTGCGGTAAATCTCGATCGTCGCCCCCGAAGTATTCAGCGTGTAAAAATGAATCCCCCGCGCCCCGTGATCCAACAAGTCGCGGCACTGCTCCGTCGCCCAGTGCACCCCAACCCGACGGATCGCTTCCGCGCTCCCATCGGTACGACGCACCGCACGCAACATCGAAGCCGGGAACCGCATCCCCAATGCAAGGTCCGCCATCCGCTTCATCCCCGCGATCGATTGCACAGGCATAATCCCCGCAATCACAGGCACCCGAATCCCGCTGAGCACACACCGATCGCAAAAATCAAAGTAGTCCCGGTTCTCAAAGAACATCTGCGTCACCACAAAGTCCGCCCCCGAATCCACCTTCGCTTTGAGATGATTCATCTCATCGAGCCGATTCCCCGTCCCAGGATGCCCCTCCGGGAATCCCGCAACCCCAATCCCGAACCCCCCAAACCCCGACGCCTTGTGACGATCATTGAACCTCGCAATGAACTCAACAAGCTTGCTCGCATACGCAAAGTCCTCGCTCGCCCAGTCGTGCTCGCCCCCGCCCGGTGCATCACCCCGCAACGCAAGAATATCCGTAATCCCCCGCTCCGCGTACCCTTCGAGAATCTCTTGGATTTCCGCCTCTGAATGCTTCACGCAGGTCAGGTGGGGCATCGTCACAAGCCCCGTCCGCTCGCGCACCCGATGCACCACATCCCGCGTTAACTTCCGCGTCGATCCCCCCGCGCCATAAGTGATCGACACAAACGAGGGGTTCAACCCCTCAAGCTTCTGGATGTGTTCAAACAAACGATCAGCACCACCCTCATCCTTAGGCGGAAAGAACTCAAACGAGAATGTCGTTCCGCCCTCGAGCAGCTTGCCAATCATAAATCAACCGCCGCCCCTTTCGAGACGGCGGCAATCGTATTTCAGTTTAGTACCGATAGTGGTTCGGCTTGTAAGGACCATCCACAGGAATATCCAAGTACTCCGACTGCTCCTTGCTCAGCTTCGTCAGCTTCACGCCAAGCTTGTCAAGGTGCAAACGAGCGACCTGCTCATCAAGGTGCTTGGGAAGCACATGCACCGAGTTGTCGTAGTTCTCAAGGTTCTCCGCAAGCTCGATCTGTGCGATCGTCTGGTTCGTAAAGCTCGCGCTCATCACGAAACTTGGGTGACCAGTCGCACAACCGAGGTTCAACAAGCGACCCTCAGCAAGCACAAGAATGCTCGTCCCCTTGGACTTGAACAAGAATTCATCAAACTGTGGCTTGATGTTGATCCGCTCAACATCCGCGTCCTTCATCAAAGGCTCAATCTGAATCTCATTGTCAAAGTGACCGATGTTCCCAACGATCGCCTTGTTCTTCATCCGCTTCATGTGCGCAAGCGTGATGATGTCCTTGTTGCCAGTCGTCGTCACAAAGATGTCCGCGGTCTCAACGAAGTCCTCAAGGGTCTTCACTTCGTACCCTTCCATCGCCGCCTGAAGCGCACAGATCGGATCAATCTCCGTCACCACAACCCGGCAACCCTGCCCCTTAAGCGACTGGCAGCAGCCCTTACCGACATCGCCGTAGCCACAAACAACAGCCACCTTGCCCGAGATCATCACATCGCTCGCACGGTTCAACCCGTCAATCAGCGAGTGACGACACCCATACACATTGTCAAACTTCGACTTGGTCACCGAGTCGTTCACATTGATCGCAGGGAAAGGCAACTTGCCCGCATTCGCAAGCTGGTACAAACGATGCACACCGGTCGTGGTCTCTTCCGAGATCCCACGAATCGCAGGCGTGTTCTTCGTAAACCAGCCCGGGTTCTCTTCGATCGTGCTGCGAACAGTCGCCAGCACATGCTTCCATTCTTCAGGATCTTTATCAGCGTTGAACTCAGGGATCACGCCGGTGGTCTCGTAGTCGAGCCCGTTGATCATGAACAACGACGCATCGCCGCCGTCGTCAACAATTTGATCCGGACCCGAACCGTCAGGCCAAGTCAGCGCCTGCTTCGTGCACCACCAGTACTCTTCGAGCGTCTCGCCCTTCCACGCAAACACAGGTGTCCCGCGTGGATTCTCAGGAGTGCCCCCGGTCTCGGTGCGGCCGACAACGACCGCCGCCGCCGCAAAGTCCTGCGTCGAGAAAATATTGCATGAACACCAGCGGACATCCGCGCCAAGGCAGGTCAGTGTCTCAATGAGCACCGCGGTCTGCACGGTCATGTGCAGCGAGCCCATCAGCTTCAAACCCTTGAGCGGTTTCTTCTCGCCGTACTGCTCGCGCAGCGCCATCAAGCCCGGCATCTCGTGCTCCGCAAGACGAAGCTCCTTCCGTCCGTGCTCCGCCTCGTTCAGGTCGCGGACCTTGAACTCAAGCCCATTGATGCTGTCCATCGTCAGTGTTGGTGCGTTTGCTGTTGCAGTCATCTCGTATCCCTTCGTGTACCGCTCCAATCAGCGGCTAGTGTTGAGTGTCATCTCAGTAATTCAGTCAATCCACCCGCGCCACCGCGGCAAAGAGTGGGGGACCCGACGAACTCGTGTCAGGCCGCAATGTATTCATCCGTATCCCCCCAAAGCCAGCTTCTTTGAGCATCCCCGTCATCCGCTCGTGCGAGAACCCAAGATGCGCATGCCCCATCGAACGACGGTACTCGCTGTTCGTATGCTCGCACATATCAACAATCATCACCACCCCGCCCCCGCGCTGAGTCGTCAGCACCCGGCGCATCTCTCTGAGAGCCGCGAGCGGATCAGGCAAGTGATGCATCACCAGCACACACACCGCCGCATCAACACACCCGTCATCCATAGGAAGCGCCGAAAGCTCACCCTGCACAAACTCGATGTGGTCCGTCCCAACCTGCGCCGTCTTCAATCGCGACCGCGCCCCATCAAGCATCTCAGCAGAACGATCCACCGCAACCACACCCGCAACCCAAGGCGACAGCAACTCAGTACAGTTCCCCGTCCCGCACCCAAGATCAGCAACCCGCCAGCGTGGATCAATGAGCCCTAGCAACGCGCGATCTGTAAAGTGCTGACCAAACAAATCGTTCCGCATGCCGTCCCATTCCCCAGCATGCTCACCAAAGAAAGTACTCGAATCCGTCATCCGCTCTGACAACACCGAACGCACACGCTGGTCATCCCCAACCGACTCCGCGAGCCCATCAAGATCATCGCGAAGCGCAAGCCAGATCCCACGCATCGTCGCCGACAACTCATCAAGCACCACCCGGTAATAAGTCGCAGGCCCAACCGACCGCTTCACCACCCAGCCCCCCTCAGCAAGCACCTTGAGATGCCGTGAACCAGACGACTGCGGAATCTGCACCACCCGAACAAGCTCACCCACCGCAAGCTCATGCAAACACAGAATCCGCATCATCCGGAGCCGAATTGGATCGCTGAGCTGGTTAAGCAACTCAGCGGCGGAAATCGCAGTGGTATTGGGTGCAGTCTTTGCCATTGTTCCATTATCCGAATATACGGATAAAGGGTAGCAAATGATCTCAGCTTCGTCAAGCAGCCCCGTCAAACGGAACCCGAAAAAGACGGATCGGTCCCGAAAATCTCAGTTGCCCAAGTTCTCAGGCACCATCGCCAGCGATGGCCCAGGAGTCACCCCAAGCGCCAAGAACCGCTGATCCAGAGCATTGGAAGACCGATCAAACCACAACGCCTGCCGAAGCGACTGGAGTTCCAGTTCCCGATCATTGATCTGCTGAGCAAAGTCCGCCATCGCCATGTAGGGAGCCGCGGATTCACCCTTGTCAAAGATCATCGCCGACCGGATCGCCGCCTTCGCGTCATCCAGCAGCCCCGCCTGCTGCGCGTATCGCGCGAGCCGCAGGTGTCCCTCAACCCCCATACCTTCATTCGAGGACTCTTGGAGCAGGGTCATCATGTCCTCGGTTCGACCAGCCGCAAAGTAGGTGTCCGCAAGGGATTCGATGTACTGGACTTCACCTGGACGCAGGTCGTTCGCCGTGGTCAGGTGCTGGATCGCTGAGACATACATCCCAAGCCGAGTTTCGGTCATCCCGAGGTTGTACTGCGCAAAGTGCGAGTGCGGCCGCCGCTCGACATACTCCTGCCAATGCGCCAGCGCCTGCTGGTCATCCCCATTCGCCGCCGCGGTCCGTGCCTTGAGTGACAGTTGGTTGAGCGCGAGGGTCCGCTGGACTTTCTGGGTCGGGCCGCAGGACGCGGTCAGCAGAACGGAACAGGCGATCGACAGGATAATCAACACTCGTGTAGGCATACTCAACTCCAACTTGCTCGACTCGTGGTCGTGGTCTGTATTGAATATAGCTCGATGCGAACAGATTCACCACAACCCCACCCCGAATCCACCGCGGCAATTGTACTTCTCCACACCCTTGCGGATGGTTCGAGCCATTTTGATTGGATGATCGAGCGGCCTGGGATTGTGGATGAGCATCGGCTGATGACTTTCCGGGTGGGGGATCGGCCTGATCTGTGGGAGGGAGATTCTGGTCGGGAGGGGCAATTGTTCCACGGGGAACAATTGGCGGATCACCGGGCCCATTTTCTGCGATTTGAGGGTGATATTGGGGGGGGGCGGGGTGTGGTGCAGCGGGTGGCTTTGGGGCGGTGCATCAGGTTTGAGTTGTCGGAGGCCGGGGACGGACTTGTTTTTGAGGTATTGTGGGAGAGCGGTGGCGGGGGGCGGTATTTGGGGACGCGGGATTTGGGGGTGGGGTGGAGATTTCGATGTCAGGATTTGGATTCGCATCCGTGATGAAAATTTGGTAGAGTGTGTGTCTAAGGAGGTTCTCCGTTATGCAGGGACCGTTATTTGATCCTTTACCGCCGGGATATTCTGGGCCGGTACATAAAAAAGAGGGTGATCCGGCGTCCAAGCCGAAGGTTGATGAGACCGAGGGGTTGGGTCTTGATGATACTTTGCCGATTGATCTCTCGTCGGACGCGGGGACTTCTGCGTCGTCTGGGCAGTCGAAGATTACGACCTTTGAGCAGAAGCTCAGTTCCAAGCGGCACGAGGATGAATGGGCACGGTCACCCAACGCGACAGGTACCGGCGCGATTCATGTGAAGAGCTTTCACTGCCGGTTGACCGGGGACTCGCTTGAGTTCTTGGATCGTCAGATCAACGAATGGCTCGACAACCATCCTGAGTATGAAGTGAAGATGGTGACGAGTTCGATGGGGACTTGGTCGGGCAAGCTCAAGGAACCGAACCTGATCGTCAATGTGTGGGTCTAAATGAAAGCAGATGGCATCGCATCGTGGGGACAGTTGATTGCGGGCTTGATGCTTGTGGTTGTGTTGTCATGTTTTGCCAATGGGTTTGAGCCGAAGGGGTTGGCAGATGATGTGATGCCTCGGGTGATTGAGCCGAACAAGGATCGATTGGTTTCTGGGGTGTTGTATCGGGTGATAGATGGGGATTCGATCGAGTTGTTCGTCGATGGTCGGATCGTGGCGTATGAGCTTGCGGGTGCGGATGCTCCGGACTTGGTGGGTGAGGGGCCGGCGAGGATTCGGGGGAGTGTTGCGGCGCGTGATCAGTTGCTTGCCTTTCTTGAGGGTGAACAGTTGATGCTGTTGCCTGACCGGATGCGTCCGACGGATGCGATGGGTCGGACTCGGGGATATGTGTATCGCATGCCTGATGGTTTGTTTGTGAATCTTGAGATGATTCGGCTTGGGCTATCGAAGCACGCTCGTGATCCTGCGGGTTTTAATAATGAGGTGATGCTTTGGGCACAGGATCGTGCGCGGGATGCTCGGAAGGGTGTGTGGTCGGCTCCGGAACCTGAACCCGAGGTTGCTGAGCCGATCTTGGTTGAAGATGTATTGGAACCAGAGCACTCTCCGGCGGAAGTGCCTGCGATTGTGACCAAGCAGGTTGAGCCGACTGCGCCGGATTCGGGGATTGTGTACATCACCAAATCGGGCACGAAGTACCACACGAAGGATTGTCCGCATGCTCGGAGTTCGGGGGTGGCGCGTCGGCTAGACGAGGTGAAGAAGACGCATGGGGCGTGCAAGAGTTGTGATCCTGACGGGGCGGCGGTTGCGAGCGCGGATGATTGATCGCGCTGGGTGAAATGAGCCGATGGATGGGGCATGTGCGGCGTTGTTGGTGTAGTTTCGGAACTCCCGGTCCCTGAGCGGGATGTGCTGTCGATGCGCGGCGAGCTTGTGCATCGGGGACCGGATGATTCGGGGCTGGTGCGGACGGTGTGCGGGACGGTGGGGCACACTCGGCTGAGCATTCTGGATGTTGGATCGAACGGTCATCAACCAATGACGACGGACGACGGGCGGTTCACGCTGGTGTATAACGGGGAGTTGTACAACGACGCGGAGATCCGCGATGAGCTTGCTGCTCTTGGTGTGGTGTTCAAAACGAAGTGTGATACGGAGACGGTGCTGCAGGCGCTGGCGCATTGGGGGATGGGGGCGCGGCACAAGCTGCGGGGGATGTATGCGTTTGGGCTGATTGATACAAAGAATCGTGTGTGTTTGCTGGCGCGGGATGCGATGGGGATCAAGCCGATGTATACGGCGCGGGTGCCTGGGGTCGCGGGGGCGATGGTGTTTGCGTCGGAGATTCGGGCGGTGCTGGCGCATCCGAAGATTGAGGCGCGTCCGGATCAGGTGACGATGAGTGCGTATCTGTCGACGATCCGTCCTGAGTTTGGGACGCGGACGATGTTTGAGGGGGTTTCTGGGCTTGCGCCGGGTGAATGGTCGTTGTATTCGACGAGTGATTTTTCAGTGTTGGACCAAGGGTCGTGTTGGGATAGGGATTCGGGGAGCGTTGTTGAATCTGGTGACACTCGTTCAGTGATCGAGGATTCGGTTGTTCGGCATCTGCGGACGGATGTGCCGATGTGCGCGTTGCTGTCGGGTGGATTGGACAGTTCGATCATCGCGAAGATTGCGATGGATCAGTTGGGGGAGTTGAATACTTTTTGTGCGGGTGCGCGGGTTGCGGGGTTTGATGATGACTTTGTGATGGCGCGTGAGGTGTCGAAGCATCTTGGCACTCGGCATACTGAGGTGGATGTCGATGCGGGGATGTTTATGCATCGGTGGCGTTCGATGATCGACACGATTGGGGTGCCGATGTCTACGCCGAATGAAGTGGCGATTTATGAGGTGTGTGCGGCGCTCAGCGGGCAGGGGTTTAAGGTTGCGTTGTCGGGTGAGGGGGCGGATGAGTTGTTTGGTGGGTATGAGACGCCGATGGTGCAGGCGCGGGCGTTTGTGGATTCTGTCGATGGTGGGGATGCGGTCGCAGGGTTGTTTCATCTGCAGTCCAATGCGTGGGTGAACGATCAGGTAAAACCGATTTTGATGAGTGCGGGATGGCTATCGAGTGTCGAGGGTGATGGGGAGTTACGCGGTTGGTATCAATCGTCGTTTGATGGGTTGCGTGAACGGACGGCGGACTCGATGCAGGCGCATCTCGCGTTTCATCGTCGGATGAATCTTCCGAACCTGCTTCGGCGATTGGATACCGCGAGCATGCTGAGTTCGGTGGAGGGGCGGACGCCGTTTGCGGATCGGGTGGTTGCGGGGTTTGCGGAGTCGCTGCCGATGGATCGGAAGTTTGTGGGTGGGGAGCGGTGTCGAACGAAGATCGCGTTGCGGGAAGCGTTTGCGGATGTGCTTCCAGCGTCTGTTGTGTCGCGTCCGAAGGCGAGTTTCCCGTTGCCGTTTCAGGAGTGGATTGGTGGGGTTGGTGGATTGCTTCAGCGGTCCGGGTTTGCTCGGGAGTTTTTCAATGATGAAGCGGTTGAGGCGGTGCTTGGGGATGCTGCGGGGAACTGGAATCTTGCGTGGCCCATGCTGAATCTTGCGATCTGGGGCGAGCGGTGGTGGGGCGATGGGGATGTTGTGGATGAGGTGTTTGACTCGTCATTCGTCGGGAGTTGAGTTCTGCTGGCACCAGGTGATGGCGCGGACGAGTTCTTTGACGCCTGCGGGTCCTGCGGGGATTTCATGACCTTTGCCTGCGAGCATTCGAACTTGGACTGGGGTGTTTGATTTGGTGAGGTCGCGTTTGGCGTGGGTGTAGGTTTTTTTCCAGGGGTCGCGTGCGCCGGTGAGGAGGTAGAAGGGTGGGAGTGTTGCGGAGTCTTCGGCGGAGGCGTTTTGTGGTTCGTAGTGGCCGCAGATTGGAATGATTCCTGCGAAGAGGTTTGGGTGGGTTTGTCCCATGATGAGTGCGATGTTGGCGCCTTGTGAGAAACCGACGAGGTAGATTTGGTTGGGGTCGATGTTGTGCTGTTCGATGGCTTGGGTGATGGTGTGGTTGACCATCCATTCGGATTCGTCGCGGTAGGTCCATGAGAATCCATCGCCGGCGGGTCGGAGCGCGTCGGGAGCGATGAGGATCATGTTGAGTTGATCGGCGGTTTCTTTGAGTGCGTCGATCATGTCGGTGCCGGTCATTCCTGTGCCGTGGAGTGCGAGGATGAGGGCGGGGGAGTCTGGTGTGTTCTTTGGGATGTGTGTTTTGGGTTTGTGGTTCTCTGCTTCGGCGATGTATTCGTTGAGTCTTGCTTGTGCGTTGCGTTGGACTTGGCGGAGGATTGATTTGAATCGTTCGTCTTCGCGGAGGGGGTTGAGGTCTTCGGATTGTTCGAAGGAGCGAGTGCCGGTGTATCCGAGGTCTGCGGCTTTCTTGAGTGCTTCGATTGCTCCGTCTGGGTCGTCGGTGCGTGCGAGCATTGAGCCGAGGTTGAAGTTCCAGTTTGCGGATTCGGGGTAGCGTGTTGTAATTTCTTGCGCGGATTTGAGGGCGAGCGTGTAGTTCTGGGCGGCGACGGCTTTGTCGTAGCGGGCGACGAGTTGTTGGTCGGATTGGGCGTGGGCTATGGAGATGAAGAGGGTGATCGTGAGGGTTACGAGTAAGGTTCGCATGAGGTTTGGGCTCCTGTGTGTAGGGCTATACATGTACATTCGGGAAGGGGTTTCATAATTATTGTGTTTGGGATGGGGGCTTTGGGGCTGGGAATGGGGTTTTGGGTGGTGTAAAGCGTGTGAATCTCGGACTTTGCTGGCATGGTGGATTTTTGGGGGCAAAGTGAATATGGACACACTTTCTACTCGTTCTGGGAGACACACATGCAAACTTACTTTGCTATTGGAGCAATCGCGGGGATCGCCGCTGTTGCTGGGGCGCAGTTGAACCTTGGGATGTTTGAGGGCGGCTGGGAGAATACTACTTTTGGTTCATCGGGTGGGGCTTCGATGTTGATCGAGAGTCTTGGGGGGGCGGATGTTCAGATCACGGTTGATCTGGATGGGTTCGTGTTTGGTGGGGCTGATCCTGATGCGTTTGTGATTACTGGATCTGTTGGAGCGACCGGGTTTGTTCCGGATGCTTTTGATGATGAGAACTTCGGTGAGATGAGTGGTGGGGTTGATGAGAACGGGGTGGTTGCGATTGATCTTGCGAACGCTGCGGGGGGATCTTTCTCGCTGGTGACTTTGCGGGGGACGGCGATCGGGGATTCGGTTGATCTTGACTATGAGATCTTCACTCCGGCGGCGGGGGTGCCGTTTGCGGTTGGGGTGTTGAATCTGGATCGGGTGCCATCACCTGGGGGAATGGCGTTGTTTGGGATTGGTGGGTTGATGGTGACTCGCCGGAAGCGGTGAGTGTTTGAGTGGGAATTTCTCTTGCTATCCGCGGGCGTCCTTTCGGGGACGCTTGCTTATTTTTGTAGGGATTCACTTGGGAATGCGAGTTGTTGGGTTTGTGATGGAACCGCTTGATTTAGAGTACGGATAGAGGTGAGTACGATGTTTCAAGGCCTGTATGTTTGGGCTGGGATCAATGAGTTCTTTGTTGATCTATACGCACGAAAACAACTGAATATTGCACCGATGCGGGAGGTGTTGTTGTGTTCTCGCGTGGGCTTGCTGTGAGCTATCAGTATGTCTGGCGGTGTGTCTGGTCTAGAGAGCGGGGAGCGAGACGGGTGGGGAGAGAGCGGGGTATGTTCGCGGGTTTATGTGTGTGCACTCGCGGGGATACTCTGAGATGGGCGGTCTGTTTGGACGCCCGTTTTTTTGTATACTGATTGCATGGGAACACGCATAGATCGAGAGATTGTTGAACAGTTTGCACTCGCGCTTGATGGGGAGGATTATCCAGCCGCGACCGAGTTGCTTGCTCCGGCGTGTGTGTACTCCATTCGGGGTAAGACGATCAATGGGGCGGGGGCGATCATCGCGTCGTATCAGGGGAACGGGGAGGCGGCGCAGGCGTTTGATTCGATTGCGTATGGGAGTTCGGTTCGCGAGGGTACAGACGGATGGATTGTGATTGAGTTCTGGGATGAGATCACGCATCGGGGGCGGGTGCATCGGCATCAGTGCGAGCAGTGGGCGCGGGTGTTGGATGGGGCGATCGTGGAGATCGAGCATCGGGATTTGGAGGGGGAAGTTGAGGCACTCAACGCGTTCAAAGCGTGGTGCGGGAGATTGGAGTAGGTTGCTTATTGAAAAGCAAAGCTCGGCCATTCGACCGAGCTTTGCTGAACGATTTGGCATGTGGTGCATGCTGGGTTCAGTATTTAGTTGGAGCAACTGCAGGTCGTGCAGAAGGTGTCGACTTCTTTTTTGGCTTCTTCTTTGGTTTTGCCATAGCGTTCTTGGATTTTTCCTTCGAGTTGCTCGGCTTTGCCATTGATGGTGTCCATGTCATCGTTGGTGAGCTTGCCCCATTGCTCTTGGACTTTGCCTTTGACCTGTTTCCAGTTGCCTTCGAGTTGGTCGCGGTTCATTTTAAATCTCCTTGTGTTTGGGTTACGAACTTTCGACATGTGTATGTTGGGGGCCGGGATATAAAGGACGATGAATCGATCATGAAATTGATCTCATTTTTCGGGTATCCTGATTTGATGGCGTGAGGGGCATTATGAAATGGGAATTCATTTCGGATTCAGTCGGGGTTTATACAGAATGGCGATACTCTCCATCATGATGAAATTCAAAGTCACTTGCGTGTTGATTTCTGGGATGCTCTTGCTCTCGCTGGTCGGGTGTTCGGGGCCGATTTCGCCTCGTCCGGGGTTGGGGAAGGGGTACACGAAGGAGCTTGGGGCGTTTGCGGCGATGCCGCGGGCTCGGATTGGGTCGCTGCCGTTTCCGGGGCCGTTCACGCTGTATGCGGAGGCGGATGTGATGAAACTGGGGCGGCATTCGTATTCGGGGGAGTCGGTGAAGGATCAACCACACGAGGTGGATCGCGGGATTGTGTATACGAGGCGGGCGGGGTTTTTGGATGTGTGTCATATCCGGAACGCTGCGGATACGACGGCGTACATTCATGCGCGGGTTGCGCTCGCACTGCGGGAGGGGTGGTCGCGGATGCGGTTTCGGGGGATTGAGCCGAGCGAGTACAGCGTGTGGTTTGCGTATCCGGATGGTTGGGATGCGATGGGTGAGGATGTGCGAGAGGAGTTGTCCGTACGGATCGCGCAGCGGCTGGCGTTTGATGTCATGACCTGGCATGAGATCATTACTTGGTATGGGTACAAGAGTACGGTGGTGGTTTCGGAGCAGGGGTCTGCGTTTACGCATGATGACACGCCGAGCCATGTGGTGGGGATTGGGCTTGCGGGTGAGGCGCTGCGGCGTGGTGAGGGGTATGACGCTGGGATGACGGAGTTGCTACAGGAGCGGCTGCTTGAATATGGTGCTGTGGATCACGAGGGCTTAGAGGCGGCGCTGGATGCGACGAAGGATGTGTGGTGGTCGACGCTTGGTGGGGCGAAGCGGCGGCTGCTGGACTTTGGGGATGGGGATGGGCTTGTGGAGCCTTGGGTTGTGGAGGGGATGTTGGAGGGGGAGGCGGTGGTGCTTCGTGTGCCGACGCTTGGGGATGTTGGTGGGCGTGATCTGCGTGGGATGTATCAGGTTGAGATTGATCCGAAGATTCTTGAAGGGTTTGCGATTCGATCGAAACTGGAGGGGGATCCGAAGCGGGTTGTTCCTGAGCGGGATTTTTCGGTGTTGATGGGGGATATTGCGGGGAGTTTGGAGCAGGTGGTTCCTGAGCCGGGGGATGTGGTTGTGGAGGATTTGGATTAACTTGACTGCGTCGAAGACGGTGAGTCGGGGCATCTGGCTATTCCGCCAAGAATATCCCAGTTTCTGGAGTTTTCATAGCTGTTACCCATTCTCTCATCTTAATGCCATCTATGGATTTAATTGGGTAGCCTCTGACTTTAACAGTTTTCTCAGCACCAGGTGATAGTTTGCTGGTGGTGACAATCAGTCCACTTTGTGCTTGATTAGCTAACACATCAGCGTATAAAGACTTCACTACAACTTTGTCAATGTTGCCTTGATATCTTTTGCATTGAACTATTGTCAACGGCGGATTGCCTTTCGCAGGCTTGTTATTCCACAGCCTTATATCAACCCCGTCATCATCACGGCCGGGGCCTATTTCAACTGTATATCCATTCCTATGAAAATGCTCTGCCGTTAGCGCTTCAAATTTTCTCCAGTTCATTTTTGAAATTGTCTCGTAATTTTTTGCTAGATAGTCAATGAATCGTTGGTCGAGAAATTCGCCGTATTGAGTTTTTAGAGATTCAGAATCAAATAATTCTTTAAGATGGACTCGGTCGTCATAATTGGTTTGTACAAAAGCACCAATAACACTCTGATTAAGTACTACTTGTACTAGTTCAAAGTATCTTTTTGAAACTTCAAGTCCAATTTTCCCGTGTTGCTCAACAACAGCCATGATTGACTTTGTTGGATCTAGAGTTTTGCTTGCAGAAGCAGCCGCCTCTTTGATCGAGAGTGCGTGATATTCAACTAACTTTTTGGCGATCGCCAGAACTTGATCGCTATCTTTACCCCGCTCGGTAAATTCCTTCGTTAGTTGGTGTATTGGCAATATCTTTTGTTCATATGGAGTTGCGCCTAAAGAATAAAGTATCGCTAACAAGAGCTCCTCGAGCTCTTCTGAACGAATACGAATCCCCTCCGCATTGTTTTTTAGAAGTAAGTCGGAATAGTTTTTTGGAGAATGATCAAGTATTTGTTCTTGCGTGAGGGCAAGACCCGACTTATGCCCAGTTATCTCGCTCACTACTCCTCGGAAAGTTGCACCAGAGAACCATATGCCAGCCATGTTAATCCTTTATTGGTTGAGAAAAGGGCTTTTACCACTCAGGCCCACCAGTATACCGCCCGTAAATGTCAGCCATGGCTTGGACCATTTCGCCTAGGGTGCAGTTGGCGAGGGCGCCTTCGACCAGGGCGGGCATGACATTCTTGTTGGCTCGTGCATCCTCGCGGATGGTTTCGAGGGCGGCTTCTACTGCGGCGTCGTCGCGGCGTTGTTTGAAGTCGGCGAGGCGCTGGTTTTGGATGGTCTCGACTTCTTCGGAGATGGTGAGGATGTCGATGGGGCGTTCTTCGTTGTCGTCGGTGTATTGGTTGACGCCGACGATGATGCGATCTCCCGCTTCGCATTCTTCGGAGAAGCGGTAGCTGGCTTCGGCGATTTGTCTGCGGAAGTATCCTTTGTGGATGCCTCCGACGGCGCCGCCTTCGTCGATGGTGGAGGTGGTGGCGTGCTCTGGTTTCCAGGGGCCGCGTCCCATGTTGTCGATTTGCTCGATGTAGTCGAGTGCTTCGGCTTCCATTTTGTCGGTGAGTTCTTCGATGAAGTAGGAACCGCCGAGTGGGTCTACGGTGCGGGTGACTCCGGTTTCGTGTGCGAGGATTTGTTGTGTGCGGAGTGCGACGGTGACGGCTTGTTCGGTTGGGAGGCCGAGGGTTTCGTCCATGGAGTCGGTGTGGAGGGATTGGCATCCGCCGAGGATGCCTGCCATTGCTTGGTAGGCGACGCGGACGATGTTGTTGAGTGGTTGTTGTTCTGTGAGCGAGCAGCCTGCGGTTTGGACATGGGTTTTCATGAACCATGAGCGTTCGTTTTTGGCGCCGTAGCGGTCGCGCATCATGCGTGCCCAGATTCTTCTCGCTGCGCGGAGTTTACAGATTTCTTCGAAGAACTCGTTGTGTGCGTTGAAGAAGTAGGAGAGGCGTGGGGCGAAGGAGTCGATGTCGAGTCCTCGTATGAGGCAGGCTTCGACATATTCCATGCCGTCGCGGAGGGTGAAGGCGAGTTCTTGTGGTGCGGATGATCCGGCTTCGCGGATGTGGTAGCCGGAGATGGAGACGGAGTTCCATTTGGGGAGGTGTTGTGCTTGGAACTCGATGGTGTCGACGACGAGTTTGACGGATGCTTCTGGTGGGTAGATGAACTCGTTTTGTGCGTGGAACTCTTTGAGGATGTCGTTTTGGAGTGTGCCTCCGAGTGTGTCCCAGCTGATGTTTCGTTGTTTGGCCATCGCGAGGTACATGGCCCAGATGACGCATGCTGGGCCGTTGATGGTTTGGGAGACGGTGACTTTGTCGATTGGGATGTCTTTGTAGAGGCGGTGCATGTCTTCGATGGTGTCGATGGCGACGCCGCACTTTCCGACTTCACCGATGGAGAGCATGTCGTCGGAGTCGCGTCCCATGAGTGTTGGGAGGTCGAAGGCGGTGGAGAGACCGGTGTTTGCTTTGGTGGACGTTTTGGCGGCTTCGAGGAGGTACTTGAATCGTTTGTTGGTGTCGTCTGCTGAACCGAATCCTGCGAACTGTCGCATGGTCCAGAGTCGTGAGAGGTATCCGTTGGGGAAGAGTCCTCTTGTGTAGGGGAACTCTCCGGGGTTGTTGATGTCGCGGTCGAAGTTTTGGAGGGAGACTGGGAGGTTGTCGGGTGTGTAGCTTGGATCGAGGACGATGCCTGAAATGGTGACGGCGTGCGGGTCGATGTTTGCGTGATCGAGACCTGGGCCGGTGATGTTGATATTTGTTGCGTGGGTCATTTGAGGGCTCCGAGAGGCGAAACGGTACATATTGCAGGTGATTCTATCTCGGTGGTATGGGTATTTTTGGGGGTTTGTGTATGAGGATGCTGATTTATGGATCAGGTCGGTGGTTTTTCTCGTATGTTGCCTAATGGAAGCATTCGCTTCTAATTCTTTGAACTGCCAATATTTGAAGAGGAGTGGACATGAACGCACAGGGAATGAGCGCACTGATTATCGCTGGGATCGCGGGATACGCATCGGCGGCGGGGTCGCCGGTTGAGCTTGAACCGACGGGGAGCAATGTTCGGCATGCCGGGCATGTTTATTTCAACATCGCGACGGGTGAGAAGATCACTACGCTGATCAATGTTGGTGATGGGCAGCAACCGGTTGTTGGTGAGCCTGGGACTGAGATTTGGATTGCGGACACTCGTGCGCAGTGTGCGGATCAGGGGTACTCGACTGAGTATTTCTTTGGTCTTGATGATCCGACTGGGACGACTTCGTTGTCGCTCAACGCGATTTGCTTTGATTGGGGTGATATCGCGTTCAACACGGTTGTGGATTGTGTGCAGGTTCACTGGGTTTCGGATCATGAAGATACGGATACGGACAGCGATAGCGTTGCTGATGGGATCGAAGGACTCGCGGCGACTTGGAACTATTGGGATTCAATGAATGGGCGGTCCCCTCAACTGGATTGCGTATCAAACATAATCATTCAGTTTCGCCTCTTTAATCTTCAGGGTGAGTATCCTGTGGATTCAACTGCGCTTGCTTTGTGGACAGCGGACATCGATCTTGGGGGATCCTTTGGGACTTCGCTGACCTTTGAGATTGGCGATGATGACTCCGATCTTCAAGGGGCTTCGGTACATAACCCGAGGTCCGATCTCAATGATGCGGACTCGGATTCGATTCCAGATATTGATATGGACGCGGACGGTCTTGCGGATTGGGGTTGGTCTATTCAGTTTATTCAGCCTGGGGTTGCAGATGTTGACGACGCTGACGGGGATGATGATTGGTCCACTGGTATCGATGGCGACATCGCTGCGTTGGCTACTGCTGGTATTGTCTTCGGTTCGCCGACCCCGGGGCATGCGGAGTTCGATTCGATCGCTGCGGAGTGGAACTGGGTTTCCGATGGTCCTACAGCAGGTGCGACCGAGGATGCATTTACGCTCGGATCTTCTCCGAATCCAGACGGCTCGGGCTCAATGACCATCGCTGGTACATTCTTCTTTGGTGGTCTTGATTGCACACCTGGATCGACCACAGGTTACACACCGGCGGCGCACTTTCAGACGGTGCTGTATGGGCCGAGTAACATCCCGGACTTTGACTGCGGCGACATTGCCGGCAACCCGGATGGGTCGCCTGATGGTGTGCTGAACTTCCTCGATATTTCGGCGTTTCTCCAGTACTTTGCTGCTGGGGATCTGCGGATGGACTTTGCAGGGAATACCGATGGTTCGCCGGATGGTGAGCTCAACTTCTTGGATGTTTCGGCGTACTTGGCGCTGTTTGCTGCGGGTTGTCCATAACGGTCACCGGATTTGATTCACACATTTCATTTTATTGGAGCAGTTATGTCTTGTTTACGAGTTCAGGCGTTGGTGGTTGTGGCGGTTTCGGGTTCGGCGTTTGCAATGGCAGAGCCCGTTGAGCTGGAGCCGAGTGTTGGCGAGGTGCGACATGCGGGTCATATTTATTTCAATGTCGCGACAGGTGAGAAGATCACGACGCTGATTGGTGCCGGTGATGCGCAGCAACCTGCTGCTGGTGAGCCTGGGTCAGAAATTTGGATTGCGGATACGGGGAATCCGTGTGCTGACTTTGGGTATTCAACCTCGATGTTTTTCGATCTTGACAATCCTTCTGGTACCACTTCGCTTTCGGTCAACGCGATGCTTGTGGACTGGGGTGATATCGCGTTTAACACGGTTGTTGATTGTGTTCAGATTCATTGGCTCGCGAATCATGCGGATACCGATACTGACAATGACGATATCGCGGATGGTGTGGAGGGTCTGGCGGCGACATGGACTTACTGGGATGGTGTGAATGGTTCGGCGCCCAATTATGTGTGTCTTGTGGCTCCCGTCATTTCCTTCTCGTTCTTCAGTCTGCCCGGTGAGTTCCCTGTTGATACGGCCACGATACCGTTGTGGACCGCGGACATCGATCTCGCTGGTTCGTTTGGGACTTCATTGACCTTTGAACTTGGTGACGATGATTCGGATCTCCAGGGCGCTTCAGTGCATAATGCGAGGAGGGATCTCGATGATCAAGATTCAGATTCGATCCCCGATATTGATCCTGATCAGGACGGGCTGGCGGATTGGGGGTGGTCGATTCAGTTTATTCAGCCTGGGGTTGCTGATGTTGACAACGCTGACAGTGACTCGGATTGGCAGACCGGTATCGACGGCGATATCGCTGCGCTGAGTACGGCGGGTATTTTGTTCGGCTCACCCACTCCGGGGCACGCAGAATATGATTCGATAGCTGATGAATGGGACTGGATATCCGATGGGCCGACCGCTGGTGCGACGGAGGATGCATTCGTTCTCGGAGTCACGGAGAATCCTGATGGCTCGGGGCTCCTGACATTTGCTGGTACCTTTAACTTCGGTGGTCTGAACTGTTCGGGTGGGCAGTCTGCGTATGTTCCGGCGGCGCATTTTCAGACGGTTCTGTATGGAGATGTGATTACTGAGCCTTGTATTGGTCTTGTTGATCTTGGGGGGAATCCTGATGGGTCTCCGGATGGCCGATTGAATTTTCTTGATGTTTCTGCATTCCTATCGCTGTATGCAAATCATGATCCCTCGGCTGATTTTGCAGGTGGTCAGTTCGGAAATCCGGATGGAGCATTTAACTTTCTTGATGTATCAGCCTTTCTAATGATGTATGCAGATGCTGTAGCAAATTGTCCATGAAATGATTCTCAAATGAGTTGTAAAATTTAGGAGTAACTAAATGAACTTTTTTTCATTGAACGCGTTGGTGGTTGTGGCTGTTTCGGGTTCGGCGTTTGGTGCTGTCGATCCGGTTGGGCTTGAGCCGAGTGTTGGCGAGGTTCGTCATGCGGGGCATATTTACTTTAATGTGGCGACGGGTGAGAAGATCACGACGCTGATTGAAGTTGGAGATACGCAGAATCCCGCTACGGGAATTGAGGGCACTGAGATTTGGGTCGCGGATACCGGGGCGCAGTGTGCTGACTTTGGGTATTCGACGGAGCATTTCTTTGACCTCAACGCGGACTCGTCGTGTTCTGGGCTGAGCTGTGATTGGAATGTCATGCTGCTTGACTGGGGCGAGATTTCGATGGATACGGTGGTTGATTGTGTGCAGGTGCACTGGATCACCGATCACCCTGACACAGATATGGATTCGGACAGCATTGCAGATGGTGTTGAAGGGTTTGCGGCGACTTGGACTTACTGGGATGCGGTGAGCTCGGCGCCGATTGAGGTGGTCGAGGAGGTTGCGCTGCCGATTATTGATTTCAGTTTCTTTAGTTTGCCTGGTGTGTATCCTGCTGTTGAAGATGAGTTGGCGCTCTGGACTGCGGATATTGATCTTGGGGGGAGCTTCGGGACGAGTCTGGTCTTTGAGATCGGGGATACTGATTCTGATCTGCAGGGCGCGGAGGTGCACAATGCGCGGTTTGATTTGCGTGATGTGGATTCCGATGGGACTCCGGATAACGACTACAACGAGAATGGATTGGCGGAGTGGGGCTGGTCGGTGTTCTTTGTCGAGCCTGGCACGGCGGATGTTGACAATTTGGACAGTGATTCGGATTGGAGCACCGGGATTGATGGTGTGTATCGGTTTGATTCGGTGAGTGGGATTCGGATTGCATCACCAACTCCGGGGCATGCGGAGTATGACTCTGTGGATAATCGTTGGGATTGGGTGGGTGATGGGCCGACGGCGGGGATGACTGATGATGCGGCGATCTTTGGTGTGCCCATGAATCCAGATGGGACCGGCGATTTTCACGCGTTCAATCAGTTCTCGTTTGGCGGGTTGAACTGCTCTCCTGATCAGCCGTTTGGGTATAGACCAGCGGCGCACTTTGCGGTTGTGTTGTATGGGCCGTTTGATCCGGGGCAGGGTGATTGTCCACCTGATATTGGTGGCGGACCTGGTGGGACACCGGACGGGCATGTGAACTTTTTGGATATTTCACAGTTCTTGACATGGTACAGTGCCGGGGATCTTCGCGCGGACATCGCGGGTCGACCCGATGGTGGCCCGGATGGTCGGTTGAACTTCTTTGATATCTCAAGATTTATTGTGCTTGTTCAGAATGGGTGCGAAATTTTCTGAGTAATATTATGTATTATAGCCGTCTCTTCGAAGCCTGTTTCGGGCTTTGTAGAGGCGGTTTTTTGATGGGTTGATTGCGGTGTGATATGCCGTTGTGCGTGGGCAAGAGGGCGGTTTAGGTCTTTTTGGGGGTGCTCTAGTGGGTTCTTCCTAGGTGGATGGTAGTAGTGTCTGTTTTGAGCGGATAGGAGTGAAAACAGTTGCGGCGTGTGTTGGAGGGATATATCTTTGATGGAGAGGGCCGGTGTGGGTCTTCTGGTTTATGTGTTGGATATGTGCGATGTGTATATATTCATGTATTTTGAAAGGAGATCGATATGTTGAATGGAACAATGAACGCGATGATGCTGGCGGTGCTTGCTGGGACTTCGGTCGCGGGCAATACCCCGGTTGAGCTTGAAGCGGCTTCGGGTCAGCTTCGCCATGTTGGACACTTGTACTTCAATGTCGCGACCGGCGAGCGGTTGATGACCCAGATTGATGGGGTTGATGCGCAGCGTGGTGTGAATGGCGGCGAGGGCGATGAGATTTGGGTGATCGGTGGCCCGGCGACCGGTTGCCCTGATGGTTCGTTTGTCAGTTACTTCTTTGGTCTTGATGGATTGACGGATAACTACGGCGCGCAGACCAGTCCGATGTTGCTCGATTGGGGTGACATCGCGAACAACACGGTTGTGGATTGTGTTCAGATTCACTGGATCACCGATCATGCGGACACCGATACGGATTCTGATAGCTTTCCTGATGGTGTCGAAGGATTCGGGGCAACCTGGACCTTCTGGGACGGGATGAACGGGCGGTCGCCTCAGCTTGAATCGATCGCGCTTCCGATTGTGGACTTTACTTTCTACGATCTTCCGGGTGAGTACCCGGTCGATACGGCGACGCTGGCGTTCTACACCGCGGATGTTGATCTCGGTGGATCGTTTGCAAGTTCGTTGACTTTCGAGATCGGTGATGATGATTCGGATCTCAACGGTGCGGCTCTGCACAACCCCCGCATGGATCTGAATGACGCGGACTCTGACAGTATCCCGGACATTGATCCTGATGGCGATGGGCTTGCGGACTGGGGTTGGTCGGTCGACTTCATCCAGCCCGGCACGGTTGACTTTGACAACGCGGACAGTGACTCGGATTCGCAATCCGGTGTTGATGGTGACATCGCGGCGTTCGCGACGGCGGGGGTTTCGTTTGGATTGCCTCAGCCTGGGATGGCGGAGTTTGATTCCATCGATGAGACATGGTCTTGGGTTCCCGGTCCGGGCGCGCCGAGTGTCGAAGATGCGTTTGGGCTTGTCGACGGCGGTGTGTATGCGGGGCCATTCTTCTTTGGTGGGTTCAACTGTGAGCCTTACAATCCGATGGCGGCGTTCTCGATCGTGTTGTACGGTCCGCCGACTGCGGGTGATTGTGGCGATCTTGCGGGCAACCCCGACGGGTCTCCTGATGGTCAGTTGAACTTCTTGGACATTTCAGCGTTCTTGGCGTTGTATGCTCAGGGGGATCTGAGCGTTGATTTTGCAGGGAATCCTGACGGGTCACCCGATGGCGTCTTGAACTTCATTGATGTGAGCGCGTACCTTGCGTTCTTCGCGGCGGGATGTCCATAAAGATATCTCCATAGCCCACATCTGGATGGTGGGTCATCTTCCATGACAACGCGTGGATGATGACGAAACGATGCGGGGCACTCTGTTTGGGTGCCCCGTGTTCAATTGAAAGACCCCCTCGCTTGTGGTATCAGGCGAGGGGGTCGTGTGCGTTTATGATCTCAGTGCATTGGGATGGTTATGGGCAGCCCGCGGCGAAGTGTGAGAGGAACAGGGAGACATCAAGGAAGTTCCAGTTTCCATCGTTGTTGAGGTCAACGCGTGGGTCTTGTGCGGAGTATTCGCTGAGGAACATCGAGATGTCTAGGAAGTTGAGCATGCCGTCACCGTTGCAATCGACTGGGCACGAGATGCCTTGGGGGCAGTCGGGTACCGTGACGCAGACCTCGATCGAGCAGCATTCTTCAAGACTCTCGGTGTGCAAGGTCAGGAGGAAACAGACTTCCTGACCGGGTTGAGCTCCGCAGATGGTGACGGTGACGGTTTCGGTGCCGTAGCTGAGCATTGGTGGGAAGTCCCAACGGCTTGGGTCGATGTTCCCGGTGTCGATCGTGACTCCGGCGGGTGAGAGTGGAACGAAGAATGAGTAGTAGATGTCGTCACCTGTGAGGTTGTCGATATCGAAGGTGTAGGTGAAGCATCCTGTTCCATCGCTTGAGCATTCGACGATCTCGTCGTGGACCTGTGCACAGTCGCACTCAGGGATTTCGATGCATTGTTCAATGGCGCAGCATTCTTCGAAGTCTGCGGTGTTGAGACTGAGGATGAAGCAGAGTTCTTCTCCCGGGAGTCCGCCGTTGAAGGTGATGGAGACCTGTGTGGTGTCACCATCGAGCAGGACGGTTGGGAGTGCGATGAGTCCGGATGGGACGACATTTACGCCGGGGGTTTGCGAGAGGACGAGGAGGTAGGCGACATCTTGACCGGAGTTGTTGGTCAGGTCGAAGGTCATTGTGTAGTTCCCCGAAGGGTCGAGTTCACACAGGACGCTTTCTTTGGAGATGGTCGCGCACGCGTCTTCGATGAGTCCTGGGCAGGAGATTTCTACTGATCCGAGACCGGATTTGTCTTGTTGCAAAATTTCCGCGTCCATATCGATCAAGATCGAGCTGGCGACATTCCCTCCTGATTGCGGCAATCCTTGGATGCCGTAGACATTTGGGCCTATGCCTGGAGTGCCGAGGATCATCGCATCACTGGTGACCCAGACGCGGTCGTCTGGGGCTGCGGCGTACGAGTAGTCGCAACCTCCAGCTGAATCGGCGCTGTTGCTTGCGCCGCCACCGATGGAGAAGGCGTTTGCGGATGGGATCCATACGGGGATGCCTTGTTGTTGTTCACATACATACTCGAGTGCGCGGGATTGGTGAGGTGCGGTGTTGAATCGGCCCGTTGTCAGATCGGTCTGCATGGTCCGCTCGGCGATCATCATCTGTCCTGCGGGTCCGAATGCGATATCGGAGACCGGGTTGGAATAGTCTGGTCCCAGCGAGGGGACGGAGATTTCGAGTTGTTCTGTGCCTGCGATGAAGTCGCCTGCTGCGTCGTAGGCGACGGACCAGACTTCGTTTGCTGCTGCGGATGCGGTTGTTGAATCCTCAACCCAGAGTGAGTAGTACACTCGGCCGTTGAAGGACTGGACCGCCCAAACGCGTTCGCCTAGGCGTGCGGCGCCTTCGCCGTCACCTACTTCGGGGGTGCAATCGCCGACGATCCCTGTTGCGTGATCCCATGTGCTCAGGCATGTGCCTGAAGCGTCGATGCGGTAGATGCGACCGTCTTCGAAGTTGGAGACATAGACCATTTGCTTGCCGACATCAAAGCACAGGTTTCCGAGACCTGGGTAGGACTCTGCGATTCCATTTGGAGAGGCGGCGATGACCGGGTCGCTGTTGTTGGGGAGTGTTGCAAAGACGGTCGGGACGCCGGTCACGGAGTCGATGATGTAGACCTGGCCGGGTTGTCCGCCGATGGAGCCGATGTTGTCAGAAAAGTAGACCGCGGTATGGGCGGCGTAGATATTCCCGCGATCGTCCAGGGCTACGCCGAAGATTTGGCCAATCTCGCTTCGGACCCATGATGGGTGCGAATAGATGTTGGTTGGCCAATCAACCCCGAGCGGGGCGGTGGTTTGTCCCGTGAGGTCGTAGACATTGAGGACACCTTCGGCGTCGTTTGATCTCCACTGGGTGGCGGCGGCGATCTGTCCGCCTCCGAAGAGTTGGTATTCGTCGGCGGTGAACTGCGGGCGCTCGCCGTCGCATTCTCCGGGTCCGACATCCGCGAGCGCGGTTGTGGTGATGGCGGCGATGGCTGCCGCGGCGATCCATTTGGTTCGATACATGGTGTACCCCTCTTGAGTTGTGGGGGTCATCGGAGACCCCCCGAGATGAATGCGGTGTGCTCGAACTCAGAATAAGTACGGCAGAATCGGACGAGACCCGATAACACTCGCACCAATCAATCTATCGGGAACCAAGTAAAGACACAAGGCAATTAGGATTTGATGTCGTGTATTTATTCGATCAAGAGTGGTTTGCGCATCTTGTGTTCGGGTTCAGCGTTGATTCAGCGGTCTTGAGGGGCTCTTTGTGAATGCAGCGGGATCGGGTGAATATCATCTACAAGGGACTGTGTGAAGGTCCAACTCGAATTGATGACGAATGGATCTGGTATTCAAACCGCTCGGTTGGATTGATCTGGGTTCCGGAGTATGGCTCAATGGCTGAACACAATGGCAAGGTGGTCGCGGGGTGGCGTGAGCGGGTGGACTTTCCTGAATGGGGATTGCGGCGTGTCCGTGCCAAACTTGACAGCGGGGCAAAGACGAGCGCGATTGATGTGGCGCAGTACGAGATGATCGATGACGAGCATGTACGCTTTGAGATCGTCTACCGGGATCGGCCGGTGCGGATGACCAAGTGGGTCGAGGCGCGGTGCGAGCGGGTGACGAATATTAAACCGAGTAGTGGGGAGCCGAGCGAGCGGGTGATCTGCAAGACGACGATCAGGATCGGTGACGAGGAGTTTGAGGCGGAGATCGGGTTGGTGTGCCGGAAGGGGATGCTGTGCCGGATGCTGATCGGGCGGACGGCGATGTCGGGTCGGTATCTGGTCGATTCGTCTCGCAAGTATGTGATTACCAAGAAAAAACAAACACCAGCCGCTAAGGATGAACTATGAAACTTGGAATTCTCTCTACCGCTCCGCGCTGCTACAGCACCCGCCGTCTCAAACAAGCTGCGTTGGAGCGGGGGCACGATGTGAAAGTGCTCAATACGCTCCGCTTTACGCTGGAGCTTGAGGAGGGTGAGCCTTCGCTGTACTTTCGATCCAAAGGGTTGAGTGAGTATGACGCGGTGCTGCCTCGGATCGGGGCGTCGATTTCGTACTTTGGTACGGCGGTGGTGCGTCAGTTTGAGCAGATGGATATCTATACGCCGAACACGGCCAACGGGATTACCAACTCGCGCGACAAGCTGCGGTCGATGCAGATTCTGAGTCGGCATGATATTGGGATCCCGCACACGACCTTTGTGCGTGATCGTGCGGATGTACTTCCCGCGATTGAACGGCTCGGGGGCGCGCCGGTCGTCATCAAGATCCTTGAGGGGACGCAGGGTGTGGGGGTGATTCTTGCGGAGACGACGAAGGTCGCTGAGGGGATCATTGAGACGCTTCAGAACGCGAAGCAGAATGTGCTTGTGCAGCGGTTTATCAGCGAGAGCCGGGGGAAGGATATTCGTGCGTTTGTGATCGGGGACACGGTTGTTGCGGCGATGCGACGCGTGGCGCAGGGGGATGAGTTCCGGAGTAATGTGCATCGCGGCGGGAAAACCGAGCAGATTGAGCTGCCTCCTGAGTACATCGAGACGGCGGTTCGCGCGGCGCAGATCATGGGTTTGCGTGTCGCGGGTGTGGACATGCTGGAGGGGGATGATGGGCCTCAGGTGATGGAGGTGAACTCTTCGCCTGGTCTTGAGGGGATTGAGGGCGCGACGGGGCTGGACATCGCGGGTGCGGTGGTGGATTACATCGCGAGTCAGGTGAACTTCCCCGAGATTGATGTTCGGCAGCGGCTCACGGTTTCTAAGGGGGTCGGTGTCGCGGAGATCATGATTCCCGAAGGGTCGGATCTGATCGGGAAGACGCTCGACGAATCAGGGTTACTTGAGCGGGACTTTACGGTGCTGAACCTCCATCAGGGAATCAAGGTGATTTCCAATCCCAAGACCACTCGTGTGCTTGAAGCGGACGATAAGCTGCTGTGTTATGGCAAGCTCGACGCGATGCGGGATTTGATTCCTGAGAAGAAGCGCCGGAAGCGCAAGGCGAAAGCGAAGAAACTTGATCCGCAGCTGATTGTGGATTTGGAGACGAACTGATGGCGACGGTGAAGAAGGACGGGCCTTGGTTTGGGTCAGGGGTTGAGCCCGGAACATCGGCATCACTTTCGATCGTGGTCTCTGAGGGGTACTCGGGCGCGAATGTTGTGACGCCGGTGTATGTCTGGAGGGGGCTCAAGGATGGTCCCACGGTCGCGATCACGGCGGCGGTGCACGGCGATGAGATCAATGGGACGGGCGCGATTCGGAACATCATTCGGCAGAAGCCGTTTGAGGTTGTTGCGGGGACGCTGATTTTGGTTCCTGTGGTGAACCTGCTCGGGTTTGAGCGGCACTCGCGGTATCTGCCTGATCGTCGGGACCTGAACCGGAGCTTCCCGGGATCGAGTTCGGGGAGTTTGGCGAGCCGGATGGCCAAGTCGTTCTTTGATCAGGTGATCCGTCGAGCGGATTACTGTATTGATCTGCATACTGCTGCGATCCGTCGGACGAACTTTCCCAATGTGCGCGCGGATCTGAAGGACGAGCGGGTCGCGGAGTTTGCGCGTGCGTTTGGTGCGGATCTGCTTGTTGATGGGAAAGGACCGAAGGGGTCTTTGCGGATGAGTGCGTGCAAGATTGGGTGTCCGACGATTTTGCTTGAAGCGGGGGAGCCTTGGAAGGTTGAGCCTGGGGTGGTGGAGTACGCGGAGCGGGGGATCCGGAACTGTCTTCGGCATCTTGGGATGGTTGAAGGAAAGATTGTTGAGCCGGCATCACGGATTGAGATCAAGACGACCAAGTGGGTCCGCGCGATGCAGGGTGGGTTCCTTGAGTTTCATATCTCGCCGGGTGATGTGGTGCATAAGGATCAGCCGATCGCGACCAATACGGATTTGATCGGTGATGAGCAGAACATTATCTTTGCTCCAAAGAGCGGGATCGTGCTGGGGATGACGACGCTGCCATCGGTCGCGCCGGGTGATCCGATCTGTCATCTCGCGTATCCGACCAAGGCGGCGATCAAGTCGTATGAGCGTGCGGTAGGCAAGCTGGGAAAGAGTTCATTGCATGAACGCGTGCGTGATGATCTCTCGCGGAGCATGAAAGTGGTTGAGACCGACGCGGAGCAGGAGTGATGAACTCAGGATTCTGACCGCGCGAATGCGTTGGAGCGCGTGGTGATCAGGGGTGGTTCTTCGGAGTTCGCTTTCAACTTTGACTTGAATGACTTGTGCTGATCCTGATCGAAGTCGGCTTTCCAGTACGGGCTGATGTAGGGGTTTGTGTTGGAGAGGTCCCAGGTGGTCTTTGCCCATGCATCGAAGGCACGGATTACGCTGGATTCACCCGCGGCAAAGAATCCGGGTCGCGATTCTGGGAAGCTGATCGATGCGATGGTGTCAAGCACGGCGCGTGCGTGCTCGTCGGGGCTGTGGGTCGGGGAGCGGGTGATCCAGTGGGGGGTGAGTTGCGGGAACTGGGTGAAGAGTTTGCGATCATCCGGCGTGTTGGTTTCGAGGATCGCGTGGACCGGTGTGGTGGTGGGGAGGTCTTCGAGAGCCGCGAGCGCGGCGGGGGTTGAGCATGGATCCGCGAGGAAGATGTACCACGGCGCGGTGGTGTCGTTGAGTTTCTTTTCGCTTGGGATGGTGAGGTGGATGAGGTCGCCTGTGCGTGCATTCATCGCCCAGTTGGCGCCGGGGCCGGTGGGGTTGGGGTGTGTTGCGAAGTCGATGTCGATTTCTTGTTGGTCTGGCCGATGGTTTCGGAGGGTGTAGGTTCGAGTTTTGTAATGCTGTCGCCATTGATCGGTGATTGCGATTGGGTTGGAGTTTGAGTCGTTCTTTGGGAGGAGGAGTTTGAGGTGGCCTCCGCATCTGTGGGATGGGATTTGCGCGATGTCGTTCCCGCTGAAAGTGATCCTGCGAAGGCATGGGGTGATTTGCGATGTTGCAATCACGGTCACTGAAATGGGGAGTTTGGGCTTTGGGATCATGCTCATCTCAGTTTGAAGCTTGCTTTGGGTTCAGCAAACTCATTGTTCATGCGGGAGGGAAAGAGTGAGGGCGAAATTGTGAAAGTATACACGGTTGATCGCGGGGCCAGTTCGCTGGAGTTGTTGAAATGAGCAAGGGCCGTCAATAGCTGCCCTATCGATGTTTTTTACTATCTTGGGTATTCAAAATATGGTAAACTGGGGACAAACCGCCGTTTGGTGGTTTGTGTATCAGCCCTATTCCATTCAGGAGACATCATGATGTCGCATTCAAACAACCGTCGGATCTCGCAGGCCATGATCATTCTCTCCGCCTTTGTTGCTCTGCCCGCGTCTGCACAAACGATCAATGAAGTGATGAAAATTGTCGCATCCGATGCAGCGACATACGACACTTTCGGTTCCTCCGTCGCGATTTCAGGTACAACGGCCATCGTCGGGATCGATGGTGATGACGACGGGGGGTTTAATTCCGGCTCGGCCATTCTGTTTGATACAGAAACCGGTCTCCAACTCTTCAAGTTCATCGCGTCGGATCCGGCGGTGTCTGGATACTTCGGCGAGGCCGTCGCTATCTCCGGCACCATCGCCATCATCGGGGCTTATGGCAATGAGGCAGCGTATCTTTTTGACACGATTACAGGCCAAGAGATCTACAAACTCACTGCGGCTGATGGTGAGGAGGATGACCGGTTCGGATTTTCCGTAGCCATCTCGGGCACCGCCGCTCTTGTGGGGGCACACTGGGATGATGACTGGGACCGCAACTCTGGATCGGCGTACATCTTCGACACGACGACTGGTCAGCAGCTCTTCAAGCTCACCGCGTCTGATGGCGGAAGGGATGAGAGCTTCGGCTATTCTGTGGCCATCTCGGACACCACCGCTCTTGTTGGGGCAGGCTCCAACGATGCGGGCATAGCTTCCGGCTCTGCCTACATCTTCGACACGACCACGGGCCAGGAGTTGTTCAAGCTCACTGCGTCCGATGCAGCGCAGTTTGATTTTTTCGGTGATGCCGTCGCTATCTCCGGCACCACCGCCATCGTTGGGGCAAGGGGCTCCGGCTCTGCCTACATCTTCAACACGACCACCGGCCAAGAACTCTTCAAGCTCACTGCGGCTGATGGTGAGGAGGGTGACCGGTTCGGCTTTTCCGTGGCCATCTCGGGCACCACCGCTCTTGTGGGGGCAGACTATGACGACGACGCAGCGGGCTCTGTCTACGCCTTCGACACGACGACTGGTCAGCAACTCTACAAGCTCGTCGCGTCTGATGGCGCAATGGATGATGTGTTCGGCAATGCCGTGGCCATCTCGGGCACCACCGCTCTTGTAGGGGCACGCTATGACGACGATGCGGGCGACGCCTCCGGTTCTGCCTATTTCTTCAATCTCACCGGGACTGAATCCTGTCGCGCGGATTTGACTGGCGAGGGCGATCTGAACTTCCTTGATGTATCTGCGTACTTGGCGGCGTTCGGAGCTGGGGATCTGGCAGCGGACTTTACGGGTGAAGGTGACTTCAACTTCCTGGATGTTTCGGCATTCCTGGCGGCGTTCGCGGCGGGGTGCCCTTGAGCGGATGGAGACTGGGTTCGTCTACCACTGCTCGTCGGAATGGGCCGATGCAATATCATGGATATTCGCCATTGTCATCATTGACCGGCCATTGTTAGAGCGTGATGACTCGGGCTTGGTTTCTGTGTACCGTTCCAAAGAATGTTTGGGGCTTGTACACCTGGCGAACTGCTTTGAAGCCTTTGGATTATCCCAAGTCTACGTTCATTTTCGTGGATGAAATCACCACATATTGTGATACACTGGACTCTCTCGTGATCTGTTATTCAACTTGTGGAGTCCACATGAAAATGTTCATTCCAGCGGTGCTGGCCTTGCTGATTGTTTCAATGCCCGCATCGGCGCAGCTCTGCTTTCAAGAGACTGAGATTATAAGTTCGCTCTTTGAACCCAAAGAAGTCGTGTTTGCGGATGTGGATCAGGATGGTGATGTGGACATCATCTCAACTTCAAGCCCGATCTCATCGAAGCAGCCTGATCCCGCATTGCTCAAACTCGCATGGTACGAGAATGATGGAGGGGGCGTGCCGACCTTTACCGAGCATGTCTTTGGGAATCCTGCAAGCTTTCTCAATGGTTTGCGTGTCGTAGATTTCAATGGTGATGGTTTACCAGACATATTCGCTCAAACTGCCCTCGGCGGTCCAGATATGTGGTATCAGAACACGGGTGGTCTGAATCCAACATTCGTCCAACGCGAAACAGGCTTTGTTGGAAGTCAGCAAGTCACTTTAGCGGATATCGACGGCGACGGCGATACAGATATCCTCCGCGATGGTATGTTTTGGCAGCGATACACCGGGGTTGGCAGCACACATTTTGAGTTTGTCTCTTACACAAACACATTCAATGGTGTCATCCAGTATGTTCTTGATGTTGATAACGACGGCGATCTTGATATCACGACCACTTCTGGAAACTGGTATCAGAATGATGGGGGTATCACGCCTCAGTTTACCGAACGAATGATCAATGAAATTGTTTCACTTGCGAATGTCATCCCGGTTGATCTGAATGGTGATTCAGCAGTTGACTTTGTTTCTCAGTACTTTGCTGGTCTCTGGTTCCGGAACAGCGGAGGCGCAAATCCAACCTTTGGAGAGTTTCTCGCTTTCGATCCGCCGATTGCGTTTATCACAAATGCGGTTGATTTGGACCTTGACGGGGATATCGATATCCTCAATGCTGATGGATTCTGGTACGAGAATAACGGGGCGATCGATCCGGTATTCACGGAACACAGCGTCCACCCGTCTGCTTCAGGGCCGTTCACCGTTCGAGACCTTGACGGCGATGGTGATTTGGATCTTGTCAAACATGGCGAGTCGGTCTGGTACCGGAATGATACGATTTTCTTTGGTTTGCCGCCCACCTTTGTTGAGCAGACCTTTGTTGGGCTGAGTCCGATTTCGACCCCGAATATGTTCGACGATCGTCTGATTGACATCAACGGGGACGGGGATCTGGATTCATTTCTCAACCGTGAGTTAGATGGGCTCTTCACATGGTTCGACAACTCAACGATGGTCAGTTCGCAAACCAATGTTCGGTACGGCGACTTCCAAGCCGCGATTGATGACTCCTCCGATGGCGCTATTTTGACCGGTGATCCTGGGATCTTCGAATGTGCGGAAAGTATCGTTGGTTCTTTTGACGGGTCTTCATACACGGTGAAGAGCACTGGGGATATGTATCTGGGCCAGTTTACCGATTTGGGTATTGGTTCATTTGAAGCCGCGGAAGGTTTTGATCTCTATTTTCCCGACTTGATGATTACAAACAACGACGGCGAAAAAATTCGGAAATATCTTACTGGAGAAACGATCAGGCTGAATTTTATTAGTTCATCTCCAGCATCGTCCATTGGCATGATTGGCAATGTCGTAATCGCTCCGGAGGCATCCTACTTCCCATATATCTCGTCCCCGACAACCGGCGTGAAACAGATCCAATCTGGTGATCTGGATAACGACGGCGATATTGACACCATCGTGCTTCGTGATGACGGAACCATCGCTTGGTATGCCCAGCAATCGCAAACACCGCATGCTCCATGGGACGGCGTACAACAATCGATTCCTTCCGGTGTCTCAGAGTCGTTCGAGGTCGGGGATTTCAACAACGATGGGCTTCTGGACATCGTCGGTCACGATGAAGGCGAACTGTTCCTGTTTTTGAACAACGGCTTTCGCAATGGAGCCCTTGAACCCTTCACGCTCCAAACCATTATCGCGGGTGACTTCTCTGGGGGAGATATTGTGGTGGGGGATATGGATAACGACGGCGACCTGGACATGATCCACGGGGGTCTGGTAGGCAGCGGGTATTCGGCTCGGCTCTATACTAACAATGGCGCAAACCCACCCGCGTTTAGTGCTTCAACAATCTATTCGTCCAGCTTACCAATCCACCATGTGAATCTCGTCGATCTCGAAGGCGATGGCAATCTCGATGTACTTATGGCTGTTGGGCCACCATTTCAAGATTTTTGCGGCATTGTTGTACTCGCGAACCAAGGAACAGGTCCAGCCACATTTTCCAGTAGTGAGCAGGGGTTCTTTCCGCAAGGCGCACCGCGAAAGGTGTACGGCGGCGACTTTGATGGCGATGGTGATTCGGATATCCTCGCGATTCTCAGCGGAACAACTGAACGGCTTATGTTGCTCGAAAATCAGCACCCCTCACCCGAGTTTCGACGCAGAGTGATCGATCAACAAGAGGACTACGGTGCTGATCTTGCTGTTGGTGATTATGATTCCGATGGAGATTTGGACTTGATTTCAGGGACTCTGATGCATTACGACAACACAGGAAGTTCTCCTGTTTTCTTCCGTAAAGACGATCAGTATGCGGATGAGAATCCTGGCGCGATTCATCCGATTGATTATCAACAAAACGGGGCGCTCGATATCGTGCGATCGGATATGCGTTGGTCGATGAATCTCGACTTTACTTCATTGTTGACCTACGGGTCATTCGATATTACAGGTGATTTGGATCTCTTTCGAAGCAACTTATACTTGCCTGATACCAGCATGGGATCGACCTTCTTTAATGTGAGCGGAGTGATGAACATCCATCAGCGTGCCACAGTCTTCGCTTCAGTAAACACTTTTGAGATATCAAACCTCGTCAATACGGGTTCTCTTACTTTCACGAACTTTACGCAAGAGGGCGGCGGTGTCATGGAAATCATCGGCAACTACGCCCAGTACGATGTCACACCATCGGGCGAGACTACGGGCACACTCAGATTGGACTTGCATCCCAACGGGGCTCCACAGTTCACGGTTCAGGGGGCCGCGGCACTCGCCGGATCGTTGATTGTCAATGAGTTCAATAGTTCCAGTCCCCCAATTTCAGGCGAGGATCCGCTCGGTATCGCTGTTCAAGCATCGAGCTTTGTTCCCGGCCGGGATCGATTTGATGTGTACTCCGGGCCAGTTCTCTCGCTCGAGTACTCAGACGGCTCAATCGCGCAGGGTACTGTCATTCCAATGTACAACCAAACCGAGGGGCCTACCTCAACTGTCACCCTCGTGCCTATCACGCTCGAAGAGTTGTTGTTTACGCAGAACCCATTCTCATCCGAAGGCATCCCCAACGACGCGGTGCTCTTCGATGTTACCGGCGCGATCGATGGCTCACCCGACGGCAATGTGGATCTGATCGTCGCGATCCCTGAAATCCCGGGCGTATCACCGAACGGCGCGGTCGCGGTCTTCCAGGGTTCGCTCACTGCCAACGGCTTCCAGATGGTCTCGGCGAGCTTGTATACCGGAGTGATTGTGGATTCGCCGGGGAGTGTCGAGGTTGGGTATTTCGACAACGACTCGATCCCGGACATCGCGTTTGCAAACCAAGGTACCAACGGGAACAACAACGATGTTCACTTCTTGCACATGGATTCCTCGAATCCATCGCCGCTGAGTATCGCGCCGCTTCCCGCGTTCAATATCGCGTCGGGGTTTACGGTAAGCGATTTAGCAAGCGATGACTTCATCAGCTTTGGTGATGGCATGGATGATCTTTTGCTTGGCATCCAGAGCAACGGCACAGGCGGGGGCGTGGTCCAGACCATCGCGTTTGGTGGTGGCTGGGAGAGCTGCGAGGTTGATGTTGATGATGTCGATACGGTAGCATCGGGTTACAACTCGGTCGCGGCTCGTGGTATTGCACTAGCGAATGTGGTGGTGACAAGCCCCGATTCCAATACCGTGACCTACTTCGTGAATATCGGTGATTTTGAGAACATGGTTCCGATCGTGATTCCAACGGGGACGCACCCAACCGAGGTGCTCGCTGAGGACCTCGATGGTGATGGTGAGCCTGAAATCGTCGTGATTTGCCGGGGTAACTCCGGAAGTCATGGCGTGGTGACGGTATCGCGAAACATTGGCGGCAATGCGTTTGCCCCACCTGTAAACCTGCCACTGGGGAGCAATGCGATGATCAATCCGAAGCCGGTTTCGCTCGCTCTGTCGGATGTGGATGATGATGGCGATCGTGACATGGTACTGGTGAGTGTGAATGATTCGGGTGATCAGACGGTGCGGGTGATCCGCAATACAACGGTGCCTGGAAATGGATTGAGCTTTGCAGCGGTGATTGATGCACCGAATCAACCAGCGGGATTGCCGTTGATCGTCCGGTCGGCGGATCTCGATGGGGACAGTCCAACTGTGGCTGATGACATCGTGGTGCTCGTGGATCCGGCGTCAAGCTTTACTCGCGAAGGTGTACTCCATCGCGTTGGTGATGATGGCGGGCTGAACTCGATCGATCTGAGCGGGGATTTCTGTGCAGCGGACCTGACACGGGATGGCTCGCTCAACTTCTTGGATGTCAGCGCCTTCCTCGCAGCGTTCAGTTCCCAGAATGCCGCCGCGGACTTTAACTCGGATGGCTCGTTTAACTTCATCGATGTCTCCGCATTCCTTGCCCAGTTCATGAACAACTGCGGTTCGTAGTTGCGTCCGATGGACCATCAAAGGATGGGATCGGACTCACGGTGACGCCATCGCGTCGAGGATTGCTTGCACCCTCGCGCGAGCATTGCTCCGGCTGGGCTCGTCAAACTTGTCCGTGGCATCCATTGCTTGCTGCGCGTAGTCTTTGCACCGATCCGCATCGCCGATCAGCCGGTACGCTTCGGCTTTGCGTGCATACGCGTCCCACCGGTCGAGGGGGAGGACCGAGTCAGCGCGTTCGAGGTACTTGACCGCGGTTGTGCCGTCTGGGATGGACAACGCGATGGTCCCGATGTTCCTGTATGCGATTGATAGATTGCGGAGTTGATCACTCGCCAGTTCGCTCTCTTTGGAGTGCAGCACATACAGATCCGCCGCCCGTTGATAGGAATCCATTGCACTTGTGATGAATGCCGCATCCTCGGACTCATTCCCGAGTGTCTCGATTGCTTTGGCGCGCTGGAGTTCAACCTCAGCGGCGTCAAGATTAAACTTGTCGTACGAACCCAGTGGGTCCTGGTCGAGGATGCCGCGATAGAAGTTCGAACACCGATCGAATGATTCAACCGAATTTCGGAGCAGCGTCATCCCATCGGCTTGCGTTGCTGGATCGCGGAGTCTTTGTAGCGCTTCGTCGTACTGCACACGAGCTTCGTCGAAATGGATGGCGAAGAGGCGACGCTGACGGAGGCGGTTGAGCGGGTCGCGATCGACAAAGTCCTCCGCAGCAAGGATCAGCAGTCGGGTTTGCTCTTGTGCTTGTTCCAGATTCCCGCTCCGCCGCAGTGCTGTTGCGAGGGATTTGCGTTGGTCGAGCACCAGCTCGTATGCAAGCCCGTCTTCCGGGTCAGCCTCGCGGAGGTGCTCAGCGTGCGCGAGCGATTGGCGATAGATCTCTACGGCTCGTTCTGGGTCGTTCTTGTCGTACGCGTTGACGCGACCCAGCCAATGCAGGTCATGGATGAGCCCCCTGCGGAGAACCGAATCGGTCGGGAACAGGTTCACCCCTCGGCGTCGCAGCTCGATCCCGGATTCATACCCTGCGATCGCGCCGTCAAGATCGCCAAGCTCACGCAGTGCTCTTGCTCGCGCTCGGTTTGCGTCCGCGGCGACATCGAGCGATTTGACATCACCGAGTTGCGATTCGTCCAGTTCTCCGTATTGATCAATCACGCGCTGTGCCAACTCTGCTGATTCACTCAGGTGTTGATCGGTCATCGCGAGCTCCGCTTGTGCGAGCAGGCTTCGCGCGAGCACTCGGGATTGGAGCGGCGCAAGCCCCTCCTCAACGGGAACCGTTCGGGAGATTTCCTCCGCTCGAGCGGCGAGGTCTTTGAGTCTGTCGGCATCGACATTGCCGATCTGTGACATGACGAGCCCGATGAGTGCCTGTGCTTCTCCCAGCGCGACTCGTGGATCGGTCGGGCTTTCATGAGCCAGTTCTGAGAACAGTTTGCGTGCTCTCGTGAATGCGTCGACTACTTCTTTGTAGTGGTCATTCTGGATGCCGTGGATCTGACCAACGGTGAGGTATCCTTCTGCGAGTTCGTGCTTGATCCATGCTTGTGATCCCATCACGCCCGACAGCTGATCCAAGACGGATATTGTTGCGTTTGCCAGCCGTGAGCGTGCAGTGGTCGCGCCTTCGATACGGCGGATTTGCACTTCGTAGTCCGAGTAGACCCTGACCAACGCTTGGATCTGTTGGAGTTGTTGTTCGGTAACCCGGAGGGCGTCTTGGGTTTCGGCGAGCGCGGCGTCGCGTTCGAGCAGCGCTTTCTGCGCGTTCACGCGCTGCGTGTTTGCGATGGTTGCGTACCGCATACTTACAACGGTTGCCCCGATGAGTGTGGCCGCGATGATGCACGCGCCGGAGAAGACGGCTCGATTTCGTCTGATAAGCTTGCCGATCACATAGCGCGTGCTGGGTGGTCTCGCGTTGATGGGCTCGTTGTTGAGGTAGTGGTGCAGTTCCTCGGCGAGCGCTGTCGGGGTTGCGTAGCGACGGTCGCGGTCTTTCTCCAGGCATTTCATCACGATCCAGTCAAGCTCGCCGACAAGCGTCTTGGAGAGTTCGGAGTCGGTCATGCGTCGGCTGCTGGCGGCGGACTTTGCCGAGTCTCGTGTTTGTATCGTGCTTAATGCAGATCCGAGTCGCGTGCTCGGTTTGGGGGGGACGAACTCACGGATCATCCGCTGCATCTCGCGGTACATCTTGCTCCGCAGCTCGCTCGGCTCGACGGGGAGCATCCCGGTCAGCAGCTCATAGAGCACCACGCCAAGCGAGTACACATCAGTGCGAGTATCAATGTCCAGCCCCGACATTTCCGCTTGCTCCGGGCTCATGTATTCTGGTGTCCCGATCATCTGCCCCTGCGCGGTGTAGATAGATTTTTCAGTGAGTTGTTGGTTCAGTGCTTTGGCGATGCCGAAATCAATCACCGTTGGGTGCGGATGCCCCTCGCTGTTGTACCCGACCAAGATATTGCTGGGTTTGAGGTCGCGGTGGATCACAGATTTGGAGTGGGCGTGTTGGATCGCTTGGCACACCGGGATCAGCAGCTTGACACGATCCGTCAGCGCGAGTTTGTTTCGATCACAGAACGCGGTGATGGGTTCGCCTTTGACCAGTTCCATGACAAAGTACGGCAAACCGAGATCGGTGATCCCGCCATCGAGGACTTTGGCGATGCTTGGATGCGACATCAGCGCGAGTGCCTGACGCTCGGCTTCAAAGCGGGCTACGACCGCGTTGGAGTCCATACCCGGCTTGATCACTTTGAGCGCGACGCGCCGTTTGATTGGGGATTCTTGTTTTGCCTCGTACACCACCCCGAATCCGCCCTCGCCCAACTTAGCGAGGATTTTGAATGGGCCGATTTGCTTAGGATCCGCAAAGGCACCAAACCCGGATGAATGTGATGTGTCTTCGATCGTAGGGCGTTCTCTTTCGTCACCGCCAAGTTCAAAATCTTCGGTTTCACGGTTGTCCATTCGGCGAGTGTACCACAAGCGAGTCCCACATATTCGCAGGGTACACCGTCAGATTCATTTCTGATACAATATAGATTGGAATCAGTCCAAACTCTGTCCAGCCGTGCGCCCCCCTCGAGCCAGCAGAGCTGGGCCGGTGTTTTTTTACTCCTCCTCGAATGCGAAGGTACCACCACCTGATCAACCTCTGCGGGTGACTGTACCTCGGGGAGCAGTCTGCACTTCGTGGATGGGTCATACAAGAGCCGTAGCAGGGGCGCACTGCCACAAAGTTCGGGATGAGGATTTCGAGAATGCGGCGACCGAACCGGCACTCCGCTCGGTCAGCGAGCAAGCACTCAAAGCGGCGCAAAGAGCGACGGAATTGTGTCGTAAAACGCATCGCAGCAGCAAGCGGCGATGAGCCGCAATGAGCGTGGATATGAGGCGTAACTGAAACAGGGACCAGCACTTATGCCGATCCCTGCTGGTCGTTGCCATGTATTGCCACATGTATTGTCAAATAGGCGAATGGGCTGACCCGGACTTGAACCGGGGACACCGGCATTTTCAATGCCGTGCTCTACCAACTGAGCTACCAGCCCGACGCATCCGTTTCTGGACGCCGAGAAGCAAGAATAGACACAAACTTGCCCGCGTCAACCGCATCGGGTGAATGTTCGTGCAAGTGAAGTCTGTCAGCTTGATGTGTGGATCGGCGGTACGATCGTGCAGGCCTGCTCAGGAGATCGTGGATTACCGGTCCAGCGGAGCATATCGGGTCGCTTCATGACTGCACAAACGCTCAGGAACGGATACCATACTCGCATGACCCAAACCGCTGCATCAACAGATTCCGCATCCGCATCGTCCAGTTCCGGCTCAAACATTGAGCCGTTGCTTGAGGTCAGGGACCTCAAGATGCACTTCCCGATCCGCTCCGGGCTCCTGCAACGCGTTACCGACCACTTCAAAGCGGTCGATGGGGTCTCATTCTCCATCGGAAAGGGCGAAACCCTCGGCCTCGTGGGGGAATCCGGGTGTGGCAAAACGACCGTCGGACGCACGCTCCTCCGCCTGCTCCCAGCGACCTCGGGAACCGTGACCTTCGAGGGTCACAACATGTTCAAAGCCCATGGCGCCGAACTCCAAAAACTCCGCGGCGACATGCAGATCGTCTTCCAAGACCCCGCTGGTTCGCTCAACCCCCGCATGCGCATCGCGTCGATCGTGGGGGAGCCATTGATTATCCACGGCATGGTCACCGACAAAGCGGAACTCCGCGAGCGGGTCGAGTCCCTGCTTGAGCGGTGTGGAATGCCCAGAGCGGCTGCGGACCGGTACCCGCACGAGTTCTCCGGTGGTCAGCGTCAACGCATCGGGATCGCTCGGGCGCTGGCGCTCGAACCCAAGTTCATCGTCTGCGACGAACCCACCAGCGCGCTCGATGTGTCGATTCAGGCGCAGGTCATCAACCTGCTCATGGACCTTCAAGAAGAGTTCGGCTTGTCGTACCTGTTCATCTCACACGACATGGCGGTCATCCAGCATGTGTGCAAGCGCATCGCGGTGATGTACAAAGGCAAGATTGTCGAAGAAGGAACCCGCGACGACATCATCCGCAACCCACAACACAAATACACCCAGTCACTCCTTTCAGCGGTCCCCGAACCCAACCCTCGACGAACCAAACAGCGTGTAATCTTTGACGGCGGTGCGATGTAGGCGATGCAGATCCCGAAGCGCTCCATCCGAAGGGCGCCTCGCCCAGATGATCCACGGATCCGATTCTTGATCGAGTTGTCACGCGCGCTGGGTACCTATGGCACAGCAGCGCACCGGCTCGAAGAAGCCATCTCCGTCTGCGCGATCGAACTGGGATTGCAGTGCCATGTGTTCTCGACCCCGACCTCGGTGTTCTTGTCGGTGGAGCATGAAGGTTCGTTTTCGACCTATTTATCGCGGATCAATCCGGGTGAAGTGAATCTCGGAAAGCTGCGGCAGTTTGATGAGCTCTTCAATGCGGTCATCGCAGGACGACTCGCTCCGATGGCGGCGGTCCGCAAGATCAAACAGATTGTCCATGAACCTGATACCGTTCCGGGTTGGGTTGATGTGCTCTGCATTATGGTCATCGCGGCGTCCGCATCGGTGTTCCTTGGTGGTGGTGTCAAAGAACTCATCTCCGCAAGCATCATCGGTGGTGTGATCGGTGTGTTGGGTCATGTCGCGGGCAAGACTCGCGAGCACGCGAGACTCATCGAGTTCCTCGCGGGATTGATCTCCGCGTTGATCGCGTGGTCGATGGGGATGGTGCTGGGTCCCTACGCGCCGGGGCTCGCGATGATTGCGGGGATCATCGTTTTCATGCCCGGCATGACACTGACGATGTCGATGACGGAGCTGGCGACGAGGCATGTCGTGTCCGGATCGGCGAGACTCGTCGGCGCGTTGATGATTTTGTTGTTGATCGGATTTGGTGCCGCGATCGGGAACCAGGGGGCGCATGTGCTCTTTGAGTTGCCGTATTCGGTTGAGCCGCAGCAGTTGGGGACGGCGTGGAAGGTGCTTGCTGCGTTCGTGTCGTCGTTGTTGTTTGTGATCTTGTTCCGCGCGCGATGGTCTGATGCGTGGGGGATGATCCTCGCGGTGTTGGTGTCGTATTCCAGTTCAAGGTTCGGTGTGACGGAGTTCGGGTTGCAGTTCGGGGTGTGCTTTGCTGCGTGCTGTGTCGGGATTCTCGGGAACCTGTACGCGCGTGTCATGGATCGTCCCGCCGCGACGATCCTGCTTCCGGGACTGCTCATGCTTGTTCCCGGCTCGATGGGGTTCAAAAGCTTGCAGATGTTCATGGACCAGAACACCATCAGCGGCATGCAATCCGCGGTCACCGTTATGGTCATCGGTGCGGGACTGGTGGTTGGATTGCTGCTCGCCAATGTCCTGATGCCGCCACGCAAGATTCTCTAGTTGTTCAGGATTTTGGATTCAACGAAAGGTGCTGCGCCAGCAGATCGGAGTATGACACCCGCAACGGTTCACCCAGCGCGGGGAGGAAGGTTGTTCGGATCTCGTCCGCTCGACCGGGCGCGAGTTCTTCGTCTTCAGGGGTGTTGGTGAGGATCTCAAACTCAAAGTGCCAACCGAGGTCGGTGACATCGTCGATGTGGATACGCGTCGTGTTGAGCAGGTACAACTCGCGGACTTTGGTGACTGTCAGCCAGACCGGGAGCGGGGCTTGGCCGAACCGCTGGATGACCTCGTCGTGGGTGTAGATGGAGTAGTCGGAGACCTTGGGAGAGACCTCGTTGGGGCGGTCGTAGAAGATGTATTCGATGGGTTCGGGTGAACCGATGCCCCGCTCGATCGCGATTGCTTCGCGTTTCTTGAGACGACCGCGCGCGACATTGTAATAGGTGTCGGTTTGGCGGATCTTGCCGATCCGGGTCGCGCCGATCTTCTTGCAGATGAGGCGGGCAAGGTTCGGGTCGCGGAGTTCGGCTTTCCATTCAAGGTTCTTCATGGGATGAGTATCGGCGTTCGAAGCGTTCAATCGTTGATCGAATCCAGTGTTTGGACAAGTTTCGCTTCATCCCAGACCTCGATCCCAAGCGTCTCCGCTTTGGCAAGTTTGCTCCCCGCCTTCTCGCCCGCGATGAGGATGTCGGTGGATTTGGAGACCGACCCGGTGACTTTCGCGCCGAGGGTTTCGAGTTGCTCGCTGAGTTCCGTGCGACCGAAGCGTTCGAGGGTGCCTGTGATGACGATGGTCTTTCCTGCGAATGGTGAATCGATGATGGACTCCGCGTCTTGGTAGTCCTTGCTGGTGAGGTCGACGCCGCACGCTGCTAAACGAGTGAACGCATCGCTCGCGGCTTCGGATCGGAGGTACTCGTAGATTGTCGGTGCGGTGTCAGCACCGAGTCCGGTTTCGTAGGTGGTTTCGAGTTTGTCCTTTGAGCCGAGGAGTTCTTTGCGTTTGGTTTGGCTCATCGTGTTGACGGCGGTGGGCATCAACTCCCACAGCTCGGCTTCACGGAGCGATTCGATGTCCGCGAACCGACGCGCGAGTTGCTTTGCGGTGGTCGTCCCGATGTGACGGATCCCCATCCCAGCGAGCACGCGTGCGAGCCCCTGAGATTTCGCCGCTTCGATTCCCGCGATCAGGTTCTCGACTTTCTTCTCACCCATCCGATCAAGCTCGATGAGTTGCTCGCGGTATTCGTGGAGGTTGAAGATGTCCGCGAAATGGTTGAGCGGGATCTCGCTCGCGCGGATCAGGTCGATCGTGGATTCGCCCAGCCCCTCGATGTCCATCTGCTTGCGTCCCGCAAACCACACCAGCTTCTCGCGGATCTGCGCGGGACATTCCGGGTTCATGCATCGGCGAGTGGTTTCGAGCGTTGGGTTTTCGTGGGCTTCGAGCGGTTCGATTTCAAGGGGGGCATCGCACGCTGGACAGTGCGCTGGTGGGAGCACCGGCTGAGCGTTCTTGGGTCGTTTGTTGAGGATCACCCCAACCACCTGCGGGATGATCTCCCCGGCTTTCTCGACCTCGACGGTATCACCCACATGGAGATCACGCGTGCGGATCATGCCATAGTTGTGGAGGGTCGCGTGGGAGACGGTTGTCCCCGCGAGGTTGACGGGGTCAAGCGTCGCGCGTGGGGTGATCTTCCCGGTTTTGCCGACTTGGTGCTCAACACTCAGTAGCCGGGTTGTCTTGCGCTCCGCAGGGAACTTGTAGGCGATGCACCAGCGTGGGGATTTGCTTGTGAACCCGAGCTGGGATTGCTGCGCGAATGAATCCACACGGATGACGACACCATCGGTTGCGTACTGCAGGTCGTGACGGATGCGGTCGATGCGGTGGATCGCTTCGGTGATCGCGTCCGCGTTGTGTTCGATGGTGCGATGCTCCCCGATATCGAATCCGAAGTGCTTGATCTTTGCTGAGAACTCCGCGTGTCCTGATGCGAACGCTGGATCGCTGATCTCTCCTGATCCGTGCGCGAGGAATCCGAGCTTGCGAGCCGCGGCGACTTTCGGATCAAGGTTCTTGATCGTCCCGGCGCACGCATTGCGAGGGTTCATGAACGGGTCATCGCCCGCTTCTTCGCGCTCGGTGTTGATGCGGATGAACTCTTGGAGCGGGATGTAGACTTCGCCTCGGACTTCGAGGACTGCGGGGACATCATCGCCTTGGAGATTGAGCGGGACGGATTTGATGGTTCGGACCGCGTGGGAGACATCATCGCCTTCGGTGCCGTCACCTCGGGTGAGTGCTCGGATGAATGAGCCGTGTTCGTAGCGGATGGAGAGGGCGACGCCGTCGATTTTAGGTTCGCAAGTGAATGCTGGTGGGTAGAGAGGTTGGAGTTTGTATTTGGGTAATGGCCCAGGATCTGGTAGTGATCCAAATAAATTTTCAGCATCCTCCCGATTTTTATAACCATAGCTTTGTGGGTCGTTTGCCAAATCAGCTTTTACATCGTGACTCGATGATTTGTCGTCAATATGCCATAGCCGTCGGTCGATCCGCTCGACCCACTGGCGGACTTCTTGCTCGTTGTAGGTGTTGTCGATCGACAGCATCGGGATCGCGTGGGGGAGGGTCGTGAATCCCGGGATCGGCTCGCCTCCGACGCGGGCGGTGGGGGAGTTGGGGTCGTGGAACTGGGGGTGGTCCGCTTCGAGCGATTCGAGTTCCTTGAGCAGCAGGTCAAACTCCGTGTCGGACATGATCTGCGATTCCCCCACGTAGTACGCGGAGTTTGCGCGGCTCAGGAGGGATCGGAGTTCGTAGATTCTGTCTTTGGCATCGCTCACGCGGACATGATACGGGTTTGTGCACTCGAGGGCTATCATCGTTCATGGGCGCACAGCTGATTGACGGAAAAGCATTGGCCGACGAGTTTCGTAAGCGGACAGCGACGCGTGCCGGGGTGCTGCGCGATCAGGGGAAACCCGCGAAGCTCGACGCGGTCTTGGTGGATTCGGGGGATAATGGGGCGCGTGTGTACGCGGAGAATCAGGCCCTGACCTGCGAGATGCTCGGGATCGAGTACCGTCTTCACGAACTCCCAGTCGGATCATCCCAATCAACAATTGAAACCAAGGTGATTGAGTTGAATCTTGATCCATCGGTGCATGCCATCATGGTGCATATGCCATTGCCTGACGGGGTGGATTCGCACGATATTAAGATGCTGCTGGATCCGGATAAGGATGTCGAGGGGGTCAATCCCGCGAACATCGGGAATGTGGTGTACGGGCGGTCCATGCGGGCGCCATGCACGGCACTGGCAACACTCAAGCTCATCGACTCGACCGGGATCGATCTCAAGGGCAAACGATGTGTGGTGGTTGGGGCGTCGGTCGTGGTAGGGAGACCAATCGCGGTGCTGCTGATGCAGCGGGAAGCGACGGTCATCAGCTGCAACAAGTTCACCGAGGGGATGAAAGAGCTCTGCCGATCTGCCGATGTCCTGATTCCCGCGGCGGGGGTCGCGGGGCTGATTACCGCGGATATGGTTAAACCCGGTGCGTTGGTGGTTGATGTCGGGGTGAACCGGATTCTGGACCCGGAGACGGGCAAGAAGCAGACGGTGGGGGATGTTGCGTACGAAGAGGTCCGCGAGGTCGCTGGGTGGGTGTCCCCGGTGCCGGGGGGGGTTGGTCCGATGACGGTGGCGGTGCTGCTGCAGAATGTTGTTGATCTTGCTGAGGGGTGAACCATCTTGGATCTGGGGCGGTAGTATTTGGAGAGATGGGGAGTCGTCCTTTGGACGATTGAAATTCACCGAGTCATTGACTCTTGGAGGGCTGACCCATTGAATGCCACTATGAACACACTTGGGAACACACTCGCTTTTCTCCCGAACCTTGGCTGGCCGGAGATGCTGATCATTGGCATCATCATGCTGCTGCTGTTCGGTCGTCGGCTTCCTGAAGTCGGCCGCAGTCTCGGAGAGGGCATTGTCTCGTTCAAAAAAGGCCTGAAAGAGGTCGGCGACGAGATCAATGTGCAGTCGAATCAATCGGCTCAGTCCCCGAAGTTTGATGCCGCCAAAGCACCAAACAATCCGGATATGGCAAGCTCAGCCCACACTTCAGCACAACCTGTCGCGCATTCGAGCGAGTCCGAAACTGACGAAAAGAAGTCCTGAGAGTAATCAGGGACCGATTTGCTTGTTCTTCGGCTTTCCAATGGGCCTTGAGCGGGTTATCATTCCGACCGATCCGAATGGATTGTTCTTTCAAACCGACCTGGCGAGGTAGCTCAGCTGGCTAGAGCGTGGGATTCATAACCCCAAGGTCGAGAGTTCAAGTCTCTCTCTCGCCATTTTCAATGATGCCGTTCCAAGTATTTGGGGCGGCATTTCTTTTTTTCCGTCATATCCAACCGATGAGTGCGTTAATCTGGTGGAATCTTTACAGGAGATCGTTCAATGGACACAAAGATGCTCGTAGGTGGAATTGTCGGGATCGGATTGCTGGGAATCGCTGGCGTGCTCATTCTGGGCGCCGGGAGCGATGGTGATGGGGTCCAACTCGCGAGTTCCGCCGGTTCTAGCCAAACGGCGAGTGCGGACTTCAAGAGCGCATACGACATTGAACCCCGTGACGAAATTGACACAGAAGCGGTCGAAGCACTGCCGCGAGACCTGCAACCCGCTCGCGGCAACGGTCGCGGAGAAGGTGAAGGTCGCGGCGGACGGCGCGGGGGATTCGAGCAGATGGAACAACGGCTCATGCAGTTCGATACCGATGGTGACGGGATTCTCGATGAATCCGAACGCGACGCGATGGTCGCGGCGATGCGCAAACGGATGACTGATCGTTTCGATGCTGATGGTGACGGGATCGTCAGCATCGAAGAACAGTTCGCGGCTCGCAGAGAGGGCATGCTCAACTCCCGCCGAGGAGAACGCATGAAAGAACAGTTCGACGCTGATGGGGATGGTCAACTCAACGAAGCAGAAACCGCGGCGATGAACGCGGACTTTGACGCACGCGATGCTGAGCGAATGGCTGATATTGTCAGCCAATACGATACCGATGGCGATGGGGTGATGTCCCTCGAGGAAACGGTCGCGATGCAAGATCAGCAGACGCAGCAGCGCCGATCACAGATGGATGAGTTCGCGATCCAGTTTGACGAGGACGGGGACGGAAACCTGAACGCTGACGAACGCGTCGATGCGATGACCACGATGCAGCAACGGCGCGAACTCGACCAGTTCCTGCGCCGGTACGATACCAATGGTGATCGCGAGATCGGGACCAGCGACCGGGAACGCTTCACTGACGCGTACGGCAAAAAAGAACCGTTCGGCGATGTGAACCGCGACGGGATCTACAACATGGATGATGTGGTGCTGTTCCGTGACATGAGCGAACGCGCCGCAGCAGCGATCGAGTAGGACTGAATCTTGACGGGATAAGAGATCGCGTGATCGAGGTTTACTCGAAGTCGCTGGAGACCACATTGGCGTAGGTCGGTGACCAGTCGTAGCGATCAAAGTATCCGCCGGCGTGAGCGCACTGGATTGCGAGCCAATCCCCTGCGATCAGCGATGGACCTGATTCTGGCGACAACGCTTCTTCGTATCCAACGAGTGTGGATTCGATCCCGATTTCTTCCAAGATGAGCATCTGCTCTGAAGTGGAGAGTTCGGCGGTTCGTTGTGAGCCGCACGCGCTTTGGAAGGCGAGGGCGGTTAATGAAGCGGTCATGATGGCCGCACGGATGATGTGTGTGTTCGTCTTGCGCATGATGTCCCCATCGAGCCGAATCTGTGCAAAGTTGTGCGAGATTTGAGATCACACCAAGAGTGATCAACTTTGCGCGATAAATCCGTCGATAAGGTAACGAATACCACATAAATCCTAGAGAAACGAGGATTTTATGGGCCTTTCGGGTTATTTTCTCGTTAGGGACAGTGGTGATGTATATGTTTGGAGTGCACCATGCCCCCACAAGTCTTGATTTCAGAATACTTTAAGTCTACCGCCGCCACGCTCGCAACCGTGGCTGTGCTTTCTCTCGCATCAGAAACATTTGCGGCATCCGCCGCTCAGCCGTCCGATAACCAAAGCGATGCGCAGCTCGAGTCGCGTCAAGAAGTGACTGATCGGGATGGTGTCGGATATCGCGTGACGGGGATCCAGTTGGGGTACCGGACGGATCATCCTGATCTCCCGGATTTGAAGCCGCTGCTTCAGCGGACGGTTTCTCTGATTCCGGTTGAAGGCGGGTATGTAGGGCCTCTGAGCGCCGAGGATGGGCGAGCGGTTGTTGAGGTCACGATCGGGGAGATCGGTCTCCAAGGCGTGGAGACGCTCTATGGCAGTGCATTGGCGGTGATTATCCAAGCGGTCCGTGATGAGATGGAATCTCGATATGGGTTCCTGGGTCACCTGGTGACACCATCACTTGATGAGATTGCCTTTCGAACGACACAAGAAGACCTTCGTGGTCCGGGTGATCATCCGCTGACGATCCTGATTTGGCCTGCGACTGTTGGCGATGTCCGCACCGTCGCTCGCGGCGATCGGATCGCAGAACAACCGGGCGAGCACGATGATCCGAATGTCAATCATCCCGCGCACCAGCGGCAGCGGGATCGGCTGACCATCGAAGCGGGGGATCTGCTGACCAAAGAGAGCGTCGATGATGAGGTCTACAAACTCAATCGGCATCCGGGCCGGCGGGTCGATGTTTCCATCGCGCCGTCCACGGAGCAAGGCGAGGTGGTGCTCGACTACCTGATCTCCGAACCCAAACAATGGTCCGCGTACGCGAGCGCGTCCAACACAGGCACCAAGAGCACGAATGAATGGCAAGAGCGGTTCGGGTTCATCCACCGTCAGTTGATCGGCCAGGACGATATTCTGCAACTCGATTACATCACCGCGGGCTTTGACAAATCGCACGCGGTGATGGGGTCGTACGCGTTTGATCTTGGTCCCGACTTCCGCGCCCGCGTGCATGGCCGATGGAATCGGTACACCGCGTCGGATGTGGGTCTCGGGTTTGCGAGCTTTGAGGGTGAGGGGTACGAGTTCGGCGGCGAGATTTCGACGAACATTTGGCAGGATGGACCGAGGTTCTTGGATGTGTTCGGGGGGCTCCGCTATGAGCATATTTCGGTGGACAACAAAGTCCTGCTGATCAGCGGCAAAGAGGATTTCCTGCTGCCGTTCGCGGGAGTGCGGTATCAGAAAAGCACGCCGTTGCATACCGCGTTTGCTGAGGTGCGATTTGAAACCAACCTTGCGAGCGTCGCGGGAACGAGCGAACTTGCGATCGGGACGCTCGGTCGCCCCAATGTCGAGAATGAGTTCACGACGGTGAAGGGACAGATCACGCATTCGTTTTTCCTTGAGCCGATCATTGATCCCAAGGGTTTCAAAGGTGATCGCGGCGTGGACGACATGACACTCGCACATGAACTTGTTTTCACATTGCGTGGGCAGAGCAGTCTCGGATCGCGCCTTGCGCCCAACTATCAGATGGTCGCGGGCGGAGCATCAAGCGTGCGCGGGTACAAAGAGTCCGTTGCAGTGGGTGATAACGCGATTATCGGCTCTGTTGAATACCGCTATCACCTCGGAAAGGCGACTCCGGTCACCACTGAAACAACGACTTTGTTCGGTTCTACCTTTAGAAATGCACGATCTCGACCATATGGGGGCGCCGATTGGGATCTAATTCTCTCGGGCTTCGTAGATATAGGACGGGTGTCGGTACAAGACGCCTTCTTCTTTGAAAATGCCGAGACATTGGTTGGCGTGGGTGTTGGAGTCGAGGCACAGTTAAAGAGGAACCTCACGCTTCGTCTGAACTATGGCATGGCTATGACCAAGATCGGGAGTGGGGCCTCGACGGTAAGTGATGTAGGAGATTCCAGGTTGCACTTCACTGCAACTGTTGTCTTCTGACAACTCAAGAACTGGAGTATGTGAAATGAAAACTGAAGATATGAACAATAGGCGAACCCGCTTGGGTCTCGCACTTATCGCAATGGCAGGTCTCGCGACCGGCGTTGCACACGCGAATCCCAGCGAGGATGACGCGAGCATTGCCGCGGGTACCGCGATCTTTGATTCAAATGGGAATCTGCTTACCATTACCACCAGCGACATGACCATCATCGATTGGCTCGCGTTCAACATCGATTTCGGTGAGACCGTGCAGTTCATCATGCCTGATTCGACCTCGCGGGTCCTCAATCGGATTGACGGCGCGACCCCATCAGAAATCAACGGCACGCTGCTCGCAAACGGGCAGCTGTTCCTCGTGAACCCTTCTGGCATTGTGTTCGGAGAGAACGCGGTCGTCAATGCGGGCAGCTTGTACGCAGCGGCGGGCCACATCTCCAATGCCAACTTCATCTCTGAGACTTACCGATTCACTGACATGCAGGGGAGCGTGGTCAATCGCGGGCACCTTGGCGGGAATGTCATCGCATTGCTCGGCGGGCAGGTTGCCAACATGGGGACCATCTCCGCACCGGAAGGCACCGTGATTATGGCGGCAGGCCGACAGGTCTTGATCGGTACGCACCTGGGGAGCCGATTTGTAGAAATCGAAGTGCCATTGCAGGAAGCCGATGCTGGGTTTGATGCCGCATTTGGCAATGACAACGGGGTCCCGCTTGCGGCGGGTGATGTGTACTCGATTGCGGCGTGGAACTCGGGTTCAATCACCGCAGACCATGTGTTCATCAAAGCGGAGGGCGGCGATGTCGCCCTCTCCGGATCGATCAACGCCAACGGCGCGAACAATGACGGGTTCCTGACGGTGCGTGGTGACAATGTCATCGTGTCCGAGGGCTTCGAAGCTCGCGGGACACCGATCACCGCAGGAACAATCACCCTAAACGCAGGGCCGGGTGGGACTATTGATCTCGGTGCAGATCTGAACTCAACCAATGCCGGGATTTTCTTGAATGGCGATGTCCGTTTGACGGACAGCGTTTCGCTGACCAGCACCGGATCGGGCAGTCATACAAATATCAGCGGAGATTTGTATTCCCAATCGGGTGAATACAACACCCTGAGCATCGATGCGACCAATGGCGTTGCCCACTTTGGTGGCAGCGTTGGTGACAGCGCAACGAGCGATCAGCGGCTTGGCTTCCTCGATGTTGATGTCAACATGACGAGCTACATGGACAATGTTTCCACCCTCAACGGGATGACCCTGATGGGGTACACCAATGTCATGGGTCCGAGCGTGACCTTCCACACAGGACTCGGGACCGCGTTGTTTGGGGGCAATATCTTCTCGAATGTGGATGGTGCGTCGGATGTCGCGTTTATGTACGATGGCGAGGTCTGGAATGGTGTTGGCGAAGCGCGCACACCGTTCAAGTTCCAAGGAAGTATCGGGGTTGCTCCTCCGCTGAGTTTCCAGCTGAATCAGGGCGCGTTCCGTAACATCCGATTTGGTGACGATGTTGGTGGTGCAGCAATGGTTTCGTCGGCGTTCTTGTTCTCCAATGCTGCTGTGGAGGGATTGGACCTCATGGATGCGGCTGCCATTGATCTTTCGAGCCGGTTCTTTATCGCGGCTCGCGAAGGGATCTATGCGGGGCGCGGACAGAAGATTACTTCGATGGGATCGATCCAGTTCGGTGCCAAGGGCCACGGCTTTACCACTGTCGAACTCAGCGATGTCAATGCGATCGGCAACCTCACTGTTCTGTCGCAAGGTCAAATGGGCGGAGAGATCACACTGCTTGGACACCTTGGCGGATACATTGATGGTGTTGCCAATGAAGCGGATCGGGCCGGTGGCGGTTACGACGAGCAGGCCGCGGAGCTGATTGCTTCGGGGAACATCTTGCTCGACGGCACGCTCAATACCGATACTGCTGGTGCGCTGCTTGGTGCAAGCTCTGTCGTCCTCGCCAACAACGGCGGGACCGGGATGCCTCTGGGATTGACTGTTGAAACTTTCCCAGGTGGTGTGTCTCTTGCGAACTTTATGGGCACCCAACCCGGGACCTCGGGTCTCGTCTATGCGTATGACCTGACGCTTGGTGATTTCACGACTTTCGGGCCTCCAACCGTGACCCCCGCAAATCTTGCAACAGCCTTTGCGGATGAAGATGTGCTGACGCTGCGTGATGATGATCCGTATCTCGCTCAGCGACAGGTGTTGACTGAACTCGGGTTGGCTCCAGCGGATCCTTCCGATGAAGTCAATCTTCAAGGTGCGATCAACGGCGTCGAGCATTACGACTTCGCTCGGACCGAAGCGTTGATCATCGAGCGTGTCTCGCCCCGCAGTGTTTCACGGATGGTCGATGCGTACATCGGGCTGTTCGGTGAGCGTGATGCAGCGACCGGGACCCGTCCCGGGATCGGATCGATCGCGGAGGTTCTTGCGAGCGGCGATGAGGACCAAGTTGATCTGCTGATGTCCAAGATCGGGCTGGTACTCGATCGGATCGCGTTGCTTGAGCTGACCCCGCTTGAGATTCAGCGTGCTCAGGCCAACTTGCTGAATCTGGTTCGTCCGGATTCGATGGACGCGGACCAGTTCCGTTCGCAATGGGCAAAGAACTGATCGACTGTTGATCTGATCAGTCTGACAATCTACGAAGACTCCTGACCTTCCGTGGCTGATGCAGTTCGCATCGGCCACGGCTCTTTTTGGAGTGGCTAGAATCGCGTGCATACCAAGATACAAGGAGCACCGCGTGTACACACTCGTTCTAATTCGTCATGGAGAGAGCACCTGGAACAAGGAAAACCGGTTCACGGGATGGAAGGATGTGCCGCTGAGCGATCAGGGGCATGAAGAAGCAATCGAAGCGGGCAAGCTGCTTGCCGCGGAGGGCTTCACCTTTGATCTCGCGTACACCTCGGTGCTCAAGCGTGCGATCCGAACGCTCTGGCATGTGCTCGAAGAGATGGACCTGATGTGGGTACCCGTGACTCGTTCATGGAAACTCAACGAACGCCATTACGGCGCGCTTCAGGGATTGAACAAAGCCGAGACCGCCGAGAAGCACGGCGAAGATCAAGTCAAGGTCTGGCGCCGGTCGTATGACACGCAGCCACCCGCGCTCGAAACTTCCGATGAACGCTGGCCCGGGCATGACCGGCGCTACGCGGATCTCAACCCGAGCGAGATCCCGGCGACTGAGTGCCTCAAAGACACGGTCGAGCGAGTTGTGCCGTACTGGGAGAACGAGATCGCGCCGCAGATCAAAGCGGGCAAGCGGCTCATCATCGCAGCGCACGGCAACTCTTTGCGAGCGATGGTCAAGTTTCTCGATGGGATCTCGGATGACGACATTGTCGGCGTGAATATCCCGACCGGTATGCCGATGGTGTACCAGCTTGATGAGAACCTCAAGCCGATCTCGAAGAAGTACATCGGTGATCCGGAAGCGGTTGCGTCCGCGATGGCTGCGGTCGCTGCTCAGGGTAAGGCGAAGTAGCGATCATGCCCAGACTCATGCCCAGCTGAGATCGGTTGGCAGTGTGTTGAAGTTCTCGATGCCGTCCTTGGTGACAGCGACCATGTCTTCGATGCGGATGCCTCCGATCGCTTTGCAGTAGAGTCCGGGCTCGATGGTCAGGACATCGCCCTCGACGAGTGCTGGACCACCGACATCGATCAGCGGTGGTTCGTGGACATCGAGTCCGATGCCGTGGCCGGTGCCGTGGACCATGGAGCAGGTTGAGTCCGGCGCGTCCTCGGTGGGGATACCCGATTGGTAGCCGTGTTCTTTGATGACGCGGATGGTTTCCGCATGGACGGCGTCCGCAGTGACACCCGCTTTGGTCGCGTCCTGCGCTGCGTTCTTCGCGGCGACCACCGCGGCGTGCATCTTGGCGACCTCTGGTGGGATCTCGCCATGGACGACGCAGCGGGTGCAGTCGCCGTGATAGTGCGAGGATTTGATGTATGGGAAGAGGTCGATGATGATGGGTTGACCGGTGTAGAGCGGTCCGTGTCCTCGTTCGTGGCAGTCTGCGCCGGTGGGGCCGCAGGCGACGATCGAGCCGTGGGGGGTGGCGCCGCCGTGGTTGAGGAACCAGATGTCGATGAGCTGGAACATGCGTTCGGAGGTGAGGACTTCGCCTTCGTGGATGAGTTGTCCGGATGCGTCGGTTGCAGCGCGAGCGATGGTCTCACACGCCATTCTCATGCACCCCTCAGTGATCGACTGCGCCTGTCGGAGATGGCCGAGTTCTTCTTGGTCTTTGGATCTGCGGTCGAGGACTCCAAGATCAGGGTCGCACTGGATTGCGATGCCCGCTTTGGTGATGTAGTGGGCGTAAATTGCGGGGAGGGTGCGGTCGACGGTGACAGATTTGATGTTCTTCTGGACCAAGCACTCCGCAACGGACTGCGCGGTTTCGAGCTCGCGGTCGCCGGTCTGCCAGTCCGATGGGGCGAAGTCCTTGGGGCAGACGACCTCGTCGGCTTTTGCGGTCTGCTTTGCTCGTTCCATCTCGATGTCGCGGATCATGAGCAAACGGTGGGGGGCGGTGCTGGAATTGGGGCCTGTTGGAAGCACGATCAGTGCGGTGGGATCACCGACCGCGAAGCGGATCTGGTGGTAGAGCGCGAGGTTGGACATGGGACTGCCCGCGAAGACGATGGCGTTGGTGCTGATTGATGCGGTCATGCTCAACCATAGTCCTAGAGTGTGGGATGAGAATTGCGACCTGGAATGTCAACGGGCTCCGCGCGGCTTTGAAAAAAGGACTGCCGGCGCATCTGGAAAGAATCGATCCCAATGTCCTGCTGATGCAGGAGGTTCGTGCGTTGCCCGAGCAACTCCCCACGGATTGGCAGGACCCCGACGGCTGGAGCTGTCTCTGGCATCCAGCAGAGAAGAAGGGGTACTCCGGGACCGCGATCTGGTCCCGCGATGGGATCAAGGAAGAAGGGCGTGGTGCTGGTGAGGGCGATCCTGAGGGTCGTGTGATCGTGGCGCGGGTGGGGAAGCTTCGGGTGGTGAGCGTGTATTTGCCATCGGGGTCATCTGGGGATCTTCGGCAAACCGAGAAGGATCGCTGGCTTGGGTTCTTCCATCAGTGGGCTGAACCGATGCTGAAATCCAAGATTCCGACAGTGATCGGAGGCGATCTCAACATCGCGCATACAGAGCGGGACCTGTTCTACGCGAAGGGGAACATGAAATCGTCCGGGTTCTTGCCCCACGAGAGGCAGTGGATGGGGGATCTGATTGATATGGGGTGGGCGGATGTCATCCGCGAGGCGCATGGGGATGTGGATGGGCCGTATTCGTGGTGGTCGAATCGGGGTCAAGCAAGAGCTCTGGATCGTGGTTGGCGCATCGACTACTTGCTGATGAACAACGCGGCACGCAAGCGGATGACCGGATGCTTCATCGATCGCGAGAGTGGGCTGCAGGTATCGGACCATGCGATGGTGGTGGCGGATCTGGATGTCGAACAGTAACCGAACGCTGTTCGCGGATTGATGATTCCCGCCATATTTTCTGCAATTCCAGCGGGTTCGGGCTTGTTCACGAAACCCGATCCATTATAGTAATGGTTGTCTTTCACGCCATAATCCCTCCTCGTTTTGGGATGATGGTTTGTTTTGGAGTATGGGAGCACACAATGAAGAATGTACTTATGGCTGCAGCGATCGCTTCGCTGGCCGGAGCGGCAAGTGCCGATGTGTACGCTGACAGCGTTGGGGATATAAATGCGGGCACTTTCGGTGATTTCACGCACTTGGACATCGCCCAAGTTGAAGTCACCAACGACGCGACTTGGTTGTACTTTGACATCACCGTCGCCGCGATGAGCGCTGACTGGGGCAAGTACCTCGTCGGAATCGATACCGGTCTTGCTGGCAGCAGCGACGGGGCTTGGCCACGCAACATCGACTGGGGCGGCAACATTGACCACTTCGTCGGCAGCTGGGCAGACTCCGGCACTGGCGCTGAAGTTCATGCGTTCAGCGGCGCTTGGGGCTTGCTTGACGCAACCTACGCCGCGGGAACCGACATCATGTCGTCCGGTGCTGATCACGGGATCAACATCCACCGCATCGCGGTCTCGCTCGCATCGCTCGGACTGAGTGTCGGCGACACCTTCAACTTTGATGTCGCAACCTCTGGTGGTGGTGACTCGGACCCAGGTGTGGATCACCTGAGCCTCGCAGGCGAAGCAACCCCAGACTGGGGCACCGGCTCCGCTTCGGGTGCACTTCTGAGCTACACCGTTGTTCCAACCCCATCGTCACTGGCGTTGGTTGGACTTGGTGGTTTGGTTGCTGGACGCCGTCGCCGCTAAGCGATAGCAATTGCAACACAGCAGAACTGCAACAACGCTGTTGTGTTCAAATAGAAGAGCGGGGCTGGATGAGATTTCCAGCCCCGCTTGTTTTTTTGTTCTTCCATAGGTTTGCTAGAAACCCTTGGATTCGGTCGCTCTCGTTACGGGCAACCCGCCCCGTATGCGGAGAGGAATGCAGAAACATCGAGGAAGTTGAAGCTGCCATCCGGTTGGAAGTCGGCAGCGGGATCAGCGTTCCCGAACGCGGTCAGGAATGCGGAGACATCGAGGAAGTTGAGGTTGCCATCACCGGTCATGTCCGCGGGACAATCGACCTCGCCTGCGATGGTGATGGTCTCGGTGACGATGTTGGTGGTCCCGGATTCTTCGATCGCGACCATCGTGATCTGGTGATCACCGGCACTCAGTGCCCCATCGAATGTGGTGCGGAACTCGAACCGGTCGTACGGATTGACGCGGGTCCCGCTGTTGATCAGCGTGAGCGGATCGGTGCCGTTTGGGACATCGAGCAGCAGGTGCAGCTCGTCGGTGGTGCGGTCGAGCGCGTGGACGATGAACTGGGGCTGGTCGTCTTCGAGTGTCATGCCCGCTTGCTCAAGAGCAACCTCTGGAGGAAGTCGATCGATGTAGATCACCTTGCGGACCTCGCGGAACATCGCGGAGGTGTTGGGATCACGGTGACGGAAGACAACGACGCTCAGGTAGTGCATGCCCTCTTCCATCTGTGTTGCGTCGATCGCTTGGCGGTAGAGCCCGAACGAGTTGCCCGAGTTGTAGAGCGGGCTGTTGACGGTGATGAACTGCTCATATCCCGCAAAGCTCAGCGCGCTGGTCGGGATGTCGGGGATGCCGTTGCCGTTGTAGTCGGAGACGCGTTGATCGAATGCGAAGAGCGCGTTGTCATCGGTGTTGGAGTCCAGGGCATCGCCTGGTGTGGTCTGGACCCGGATCTCGAAGGAGTCGTTCTTGATGACCTGGATCTCGCTCAGACGCTGGATCCAGTCGGGGAAGTTGGAAGGATCGGGGTCGATGGTGCTGTCCTGACCGATGAAGGTAACCGTCGCATCTGGGAGGGCTTCGGCGTAGATGACATAGCCCTTGCCGTGGGTTCCTGCGGATGAGGCGTTGTTGGGAACTTTGAGGGTGACGGAACCACCGGCACCAACGACGATGGTCTCTGGGATGTCCCCGGAAGGGTCCACAATCGGATCCGCGGCGTTTCCGGTCATCTCATGAATCCGAGTTCCTTGCGGGTACGCGGTGTTCACCGTGATTGTTTGGAAACCAGCATCAAAGCGGTCGTTGACCGCGGTCAGCGAGTTGGAGCGGTTGTTGAACGCTTTCTGGAAGACGAGCACATCGTTGATGTTGCTGTTGAGCTGAAAATATTGACCCGCACCGATCTGCTTGCGGAGTTTGACCAGCGTGGTCATGGTGTCGTCGAGCTGCTGGGTGACCGGGTCCCATCCGAGTGCGGTCGGGACGCCTTCGCGTGGGTAGAACCCGTTGGCACGCGAGAAGATCGCTCGCCCGTTGTGGTAGACAATCGCACGGCCTGGACGCATCAGCGTGTACGCGTGCATTGCGAGTCCTTGCTGTGCGGCTGTTGGGAATGGTGGGAGCGATCCGCCGTCACCGACGGTGCCGTTGTCGTGCGAGAAGACATGGTTGACACCCATCGTGCCGTTGACGATTCCGTCGTCGGCGATGTCCAGATGCGATGAGTCGGTGCTGGAGGTGATGTTGGCCCATGAACCGAGACCGTTGGCATTGAGCAGATCACGAAGTCGGGCGGCACCCTGAAGATCGAGCGCATCGTGGTTTGCGAATGCGTCCTTGCGGACATTGTTGTTGAGGGTGTCAAAGTTTCCAGTCACATTTTCGCCAAACACGAATGGGTTGGTGCGGTTGCCATCGGGACGGACGCGGAGGTTGTGGATCGCGGAATCGAAGAATCCGTCCCAGAACCAGCTCGGGGTGTGCTTGTGCGCATCGAGACGGAAGCCGTCGACGCCTTGGACTTCGATCATCCACTGCGCCCATCGCATCAGCAGACCGGTCCCGTTGTCGGCGACTGGATCGCCTGCGAGCGGGGACGCGGTGTTGTATGGGTAGCGTGTGAAGCTCAGGTTCCCGGGGTTTCGGCTGGTTCCGGGGTTGTTGATTGAATCCGGGGTCAATGCTTGATCTGTGTAGAAGCGAGCGTTGCTGGCATCTGGGATGTTGTACAGTGTGCCGCTTGGGATGTTCTGGGGATTCGAAGCATCGACGGGTTGACGGATAAAGGTGTTGTTGGATTCTTGTGCGATGTCCACGAGTGCGACGAGATCCCCGTTGAGGAGATCGTAGTTTGAGGCGCCGGGGTTTTCGGATTGGAGGTATCCCGATGCGTTCCCGTTGTGGAAATCGCCCCAGTTGTCGGTCGGGAGTTTGTCGCGTGGTGGGTCTTCGCGTGGGATCCAGAATCCGGGGTACCCGCCTTGTGCGAGGAATGCGTCAGAAGTGGTGCGTCCTCCGTTGTGGTTGAAGATGCCGTCGATGTAGACTTCTGCTCCGGAGAACTGGAGTTCAGCGATCATCGCTTTGAAGGTTTCTTCGGTGCCGTAGGTGGTGCGTGCTCTGGAGGAGGAGAACGAGAGCAGCGGTGGTTTCCCGAGATCAAAGCGGTCGAAGGGGTCGTATCCGACACTGCCGAAGGATGCTTTGGAGGGTGGTGGGAGCCAGAGTGCGTCGTATCCCGCGAGGAAGATGTCCGGCGTGCGGCGTTCGATGTCGTCCCATTCGGTTTCGAACCACTGGAGGTAGTTGAGTTTGTTCTGGGCGTGCGCGGATTGGGCGGCGACCCCGATGACGATCACAGCCGCGCTCAAAAGGAGAGCGGAGAAGCGGGGGCTTGATGTTGATGACATGGAAGGCCTTTCAGAAAGCTTTCGCAGAAATCCGCCCAGAGTGGTGCGGAGTCGTGGCTGGTGTGTATACGCCCTGATTATGGTCGATTTTTGATCGGAAGTGAACTCGAATTGTCAGAGTTTGCGATGTTTTCTGGTTCAAGAGTTGCATGTGGAGGCGTCCGAGAAGTATTGTGTACCGACATCCGTTTTTGATCCATGCTCGGTGCATGGCACTGCGATCATTTTAGTGAGGTTTACGCGTGAAAAAGCCGCTTTGTATTCAGATTCTTGTGCTTGCCATTCTGTCGCTCGGATTCGTCCAGCACGCTTCGGCGCAGGTGGCTCAGGTTATCGGCGACGGGATCGTCCGGTTCGATCGGTCGCACGATGCACGCCGAGATCGCAAACCATCGTTTGCGTTGGTTCATGAGTTTGAGTCCTACGGCGATGTCGGTCTGGACACACTCACCGAAGTGCCTGTCTATTCAACCGATGAAGAGACCGGACGCGCCGTCGCGTCGATCAACATCGGAGTAGGGACTTCTCTCTATGGCACAGGCGAGTGCGCGGGACCTTTGCTTCGGAACGGGTTTGTCACCGAGACCTGGAACCTTGATGCGTTCGGGTATGGACTCGATGCGGAGAACCTGTACACCTCGCACCCTTGGGTCCTCGCGGTTCGCGCCGATGGGACAGCGTTTGGGGTGCTTGCCGATACGACTTACCGTTGCCAGATCGATCTCCGCGACGGGATTACTTTCCGCGCCGAGGGTGGCGATTTTTCGGTGATCGTCATTGATGGGGATTCGCCTCAGGAAGTCATGCTTGGTCTTGGAAAACTGACCGGGACGATCGCGATGCCTCCCAAGTGGGCGGTGGGGTACCACCAGTGTCGATACTCATACAACCCGGACTCGCGTGTGAAAGAAGTCGTCCAAGAGTTCCGCGACCGCAAGCTCCCTGCGGATGTGATCTGGATGGACATCGATTACATGGACGAGTACCGCGTCTTTACATTCGACAAAGAACAGTTTCCCGATCCCAAGGGACTCAACAAATGGCTTGATTCCAAGGGGTTCTCGAATGTCTGGATGATTGATCCGGGTGTCAAGGACGAGGAAGGGTACTTCGTCGCCGACTCTGGTCATGAGCATGACGCGTGGGTCCGCGACAAGGACGGCAACATCTACAACGGCGAGGTCTGGCCCGGCGTGTGTGTGTTCCCGGATTACCTCAACAAGGATGTCCGCAACTGGTGGGCGGGGCTCTACGAAGACTTCATGGCCAACGGCATCGACGGCGTGTGGAACGACATGAACGAACCAGCGGTGTTCAATGTTGAATCCAAGACCATGCCTGAGACCAATGTCCACCGTGCCGATCCTGAACTCGGCGGCACCGATACGCACGACCGCTACCACAATGTCTACGGCATGCAGATGATCCGCGCCACGCGCGAAGGCGTCATGGCAACCAATCCAGACAAACGGCCATTCGTTCTCTCCCGCGCCAACTTCATCGGCGGTCAACGCTACGGCGCGACTTGGACCGGTGACAACAGCGCCAACTGGGCGCACCTCGATATGTCGATCCCGATGTCGCTGAACCTGAGCTTGTCGGGTCAGCCGTTTGTTGGACCGGACATCGGTGGGTTTGCGTACAACGGAGATGGCGAACTCTTCCAACGCTGGATGGGGTTCGGCACGCTCTTCCCGTTCTCGCGTGGTCACACCGCGAAGGGGAACATTGACAAGGAACCATGGTCGTTCGGTGATGAGGTCGAAGCGACCTGCCGCCGTGGACTTGAGCGTCGGTACAGGTTGATGCCGTATATGTACACGCTGTTTAAAGAGTCGGCGGATACCGGGATGCCGATCGTTCGTCCGACCTTCTTTGCGGATCCTGCTGATCCTGCATTGCGGTCGGAAGATGATTCGTTCTTGCTCGGTGCGGACATGCTCGTGGTCACCAAAGCAACTCCAGAGGGTGACCGCGTGTCGGTCATGCCATCGGCTGTCGATGGTGTGGAATGGGCGAAGTTTGATTTTCCAGACTTTGAATCCGGGCGAGATTCAAAGGATGCCAATCTCCCTGATCTCTACATCCGTCCCGGATCAATCATCGCGACCGCTCCGGTCACACAGCACTTCGGTGATCGTCCGGATTCACGCGATGAGCTCACGCTGATCGTGCATCTCGATGCGAACGGCGAAGCGTTCGGTACGCTCTATGAAGACGAAGGCGAAGGCTTTGGGTACATGATGGGTGAGTACCTCGTGACACACTTCAAAGCAACAAACAAGAACGGGAAGGTCACGGTTGATGTGGTCTCGCAAGACGGCAAGCTTGAAATGCCCGGCCGCAAGATTCATGTGAGCGTCGTTGGATCGTAAGTTATTCTGAATCAAGTTCAACGCGGATCATCACGATGTTCTTGATCGGGATCATGGCATGCCAACCGTTGAGTTCGTCGGATTCCAAGGTTTTCACTGCTTTCTCCGCGACGATGAGCCATTGGTCATCCGCCGACACAATCTTGCAGTATTTGTACTTGCGAACACCTTCTTCGAGCGTGTAATGGATGACCGCATTCTGTCCTGCATGCAGTTCGGACACTGGTGTTCCGCTGGCCATCTGGATTCTTTGGCGTGATGCCTGTGTCGATTGACATGCAGTCAATGGGAATGCAATGCAGACGGCAACAAGTATGAGGGCGGAGTTTTTGAGATTCATAAACCACTATACGGTGGCGTATACCGTCGGATGTCACGCATTTGTAATATGCCATCAGGCGGTGACTGCTGCTCGTGATTCCTTGGTGGCAAGCGTCAGGATATTGATCTGCGTCATGTCCGCGCCGGTGAGTTCGCCCTTGATCTGGCCGTCCCCCATGACGAGGATGCGGTCGGAGAGCGCGAGGAGTTCGGGCATCTCGGAGGAGACGAGCAAGATCGCGAGCCCCTCATCAGCGGCTTGGCGGATCAGCTTGTAGATTTCCGATTTCGTACCAACATCAATCCCGCGGGTCGGTTCGTCGAGCAGCAGGACCTTGGTTTGCTCGGTCATCCATCGTGCGATGAGGAGTTTTTGTTGGTTGCCACCGGAGAGTTCGCCGGGGGTGGTTTCGGAGAGTGATGCGGTTTTGATCTGGAATCGGTTGATGCGGTTGCGGACCGCTTTGAGTTCCTTCGCTTGGTTGCGGATGCCACAGAATCCGGAGAGTCGGTTCATAATCGGTGCGAGGATGTTTTCGTCGATCCCGAGATTGAAAAACAGTCCCTGGATGCGCCGGTCTTCCGGGACATACCCGAGACCGACCCCGGCTTCGATTGCGGCGCGGATGCCTTTGCCGAGGATTTCGCGTCCGTCTACATTCACTGAACCGGTGGCGCGGGTGTCGATGTTGAAGATCGCATCAAAGAGTTCGGATCGTCCCGCGCCGACGAGACCACCAACGCCGAGCACTTCACCGGGGTGGAGATCGAGCGAGCAGTTGTCGAGCTTTCCGGGGGAGGATAATCCACGGATGGTCATGCACGGCGGAGCGTTCGGTACGGTCGGGGCGGGGGCGTCCCCTCGGATTTCAGATTTGAGCGCCATGGTCTCAACGGACTCGGCGGTCATCCCGTCAGACTTGGCGGCGGGGGTTTCGATGCGCCTCCCGATCATCTGCTCGACGAGCGTGGGCTCGTCGATCTCAGCGACGATATTGGTCGCGACGAACTTGCCATCACGAAGAATCGTGACGCGATCGCAACAGGTGAAAATCTCGCTCATGCGATGGGAGACATAGATGATCGTGAGTCCTTGCGAAGCGAGGTCGCGGGCGATGTCCATCAGGATTGATGCTTCGGAGATTGAGAGCGATGAAGTCGGTTCGTCGAGCACGATGACCTTGGCGATCATCGATCCATCCGGATTCTTGTCGAGCGACGCGGCGATCTGGCAGATCTGTCGTCGTCCCGGCGAGAGGTATCCCAGCGGCTTGGTGACATCGATGTCCGGGTCGAGTTGATGAACGAGCGATGAAGCCCTGCGTTCCATCTCCGCAAAGTCAACGGTCAATCCCTTGGTCGGTAGATCGTGGAGACAGAGGTTTTCGGCGACCGACAAGTTCGGGCATTGCGCCAGTTCTTGGTGGACGATGCGTATCCCGGCATGGAATGCGTCGTCGAGTGATCCCGGGATCAACTCTCGGCCGTCGATGACGACAGAACCTGAGTCCTGCGCATGGAGTCCCGCGATGACCTTCCCGAGCGTAGATTTGCCCGCGCCGTTCTCACCCATCAGCGCGTGGACCTCGCCTGCACGGAAGGACACGCTGACATCATCGAGCGCTTGGGTGATCCCGAAACGCTTGGAGATACCGGTCGCTGTCAGGATGGGTTCACGGTCGGGCATGGATGGTGATCAATCCTCACCGAGCCAGAGTTTCCAGTGCTCTGCAAACTCTTCGGCATTTTCTGATGTCACGATGTCGAACTCCGCGTAGACCATCTCTGAGCTTGGGCTGCGGTCAAAGTGGAGTTTGTCGATGATCATCTCGACGGACTTCTCGCCCCAACCAAAGTAGGGCTGACCGACGAGGACTTGGACCTGACCTTTTTTCGCGTATTCAAGCGGGAGTGGGAGGGGGTCCATGGAGACAATCTTTGCATTTTCATAAATGCCATCGAGTGCGTTGTCCGTGTAGAGTGGCCAGCCACCGACGAGCGCCCACCCGGTGATGTCTGGGTTGGCGGTTTGGACCTGTTGCATCTTCGCGGCGGCTTCCGTTGCGGTTTCGGGCATGAATGAGTAGACGACCGGGGTTGGGATGCCCTCGTATTCCGCGGCTTGCTCGACCACGCCGTTGACGCGGGCTTGCAGGTTGGTCGCGGCTGGGTTGCCGGTCAGCACGGCGACCTTGCCTTCATTATTCATCACCCCTGCGAGTTGACGCATGACTTCTTTGCCCGCTTCGTAGTCGTCCACGCCGTAGTACGCCATGCGTCCGGAATCGGGAGCGTCGGAGTCGAAGGTGACGACGACCACACCCTTGTCAATCGCGGCTTTGAGTGCGCCGGTGAGCAGGTTCGCGTCGGTGCAGGAGATCGCGATGCCATCAGCACCCGAAGCGACCAACTGCTCGACATATTGCGCTTGGACCTGCGCGTCTTCCATCGCGGGGGTTTGCCAGAGGATTTCGATGCTGACGCCGTCGAGTTCATCGCTCAGGCGTTTGCCAGCAGCAATGGCGCCGTTCTTCGCGGCGAGGAACGGAGGGTTGGAGTTGCTCTTGGCAATGACGCCGATTTTGTAGACGACATCGGAAGATGAAGTGGCTTTGGAATCTTCAGAAGCGGCCTTTTCGGCGTCGGTCGATCCTGAGCACCCGATGAGTCCCAAAGACGACACGGAGAGCAGTACAGCGGTGGATAGGAGAGATTTGCAGGTTGACATTCGTGTGCTCCGTGTGTGATTACGCCCGGCGGGCTTGGATTCGTTGTTTGGTTTGGTCAATGACCACCGCGATGATAATCGCGGCACCCATGACGATTTGATTATAACTGGTATCAACTTCGAAGATGATCAATGTATTGTTGATGAGCTGGATGATGATGGCACCAAGGACCGCGCCGATGACCGTTCCGCGTCCACCCATGAGCGACGCGCCACCGATGACGGTCGCCGCGATGACCTGGAGTTCGTACGCATTGCCCGCGTTGGTCTCCGCGGCTCCGTAGTACCCGAGATAGGCACATGCTGAAAGGCCGCAGAGAGCGCCGGTGATGGTGTAGACGAGGATCTTGACGCGTTTGACCGGGATACCGGCGTATTTCGCTGCGGTTTCGTTCCCACCGATCGCAAAGATGCGTCGTCCGAAGACGGTCTTGGAGAGGACAAACCAGCCGGCAAGGCCACAGAGAAGCATGAGAATGACCGGGACCGGATAGACCCCGTTGAACTCGGCTTTGAAGAATCCTGTGGTGAATGAGGTTGGGAAGCCGCCGATGGATTGGGTGTTGAAGAACTGCTGAGGGATGACGACCGTGAGTCCTCGGAGTGCGGCCATCATGCCGAGTGTGATGACGAAGGGGTGGACCCCAAGACCTTCGCTCATCGCGCCGTTGGCCAATCCGCACGCGGTTCCGACAGCCATACAGACAATCAATGCGAGCGGAACCGCGACGATCCATCCGGTGTCAGCGGGGAGGTTGCTCAGCACCATCGCGCCGACGATCGCGGACAAGCCATAGATCGACCCGACTGAGAGGTCGATCCCCGCGAGTATGATGACGCCTGTCATGCCGACGGCGATGATCGCAAAGAAACTCGCGTCCTTCGCGATGAGCACCAGGTTGGATTTGTTGAGGAACCGGTTGACCGAGTTGACTTGGATCAGCGTGCGAGCGGCGGAGTCGTAGCGTTCGATGGTGGACGAGCTGTACTCGCGGATTTCTTCATCAACGACGACGCGGTATCCCGCGATCTGGTTGGCGGCGAGGTGCTCGTGCTCGTTGCCCTCGCTGTCAAGTCGATAGATCGCCGCATTCTCTTCGAGTTTGATTCGGGTCTTCTGCTCGATGGGATCGGTGAACATCCCGTAGAGGGTCAGCAGCGCCATCATGAGGATGATGACGAGCACCAAGCCCGACTCTTGGTGAGCCAAGAGGCGTTTGATGATGGATGGTTTGGTATCGCGTTGTGCGGGAGCGGGGGTCGCTGGTGTCACGGGTCGCCTCGGTCGTCGTCATGTCGGGATGGAGAGGTCTCTCTCTGGTCCCTGCGTATGGCAAGGGGTCAGGGCGGAAAGACATGTGGATTATACGGATGAACGACGATCAGTGCCGAGTGGCGGATCGAATCAGTCGATCGTACGAACCAAGTTGCTGCGTTCTTTCTTGTAAAGGTTGATGCTGAGACCTTCTTTGGTGAGTTCCTTGCGGAGTTCTTCGTTGATCCCATTTCCGTAGGGGTCAGCGAAGAAGGTTCGTTGTGGGTTTTTCTTGACGAGCTCGACATGTCCATCGGTGAATGCGAAGTAGCCGCCTTCAGTGCCATGGTTATCAACTTCGGCGTAGCCAGTTTCTGGGCTGTATCCAACCTCGTCAAGCACTGATTGGTTTTCAGTACCGGGTTGGCCGTTTACCCAGTCATACCCATACCATCCATTGAATGCTTCGTCATTGGTATTGGTTTCGTCGCCGAAGAATGGGATCGCGATGGGAATGCCTGGCTCGTCAATCCGAAGACCCGCGATGTAGAGGTAGCTGATGTTGTATTTGATCACTTGCTCGCGTGAGCCGGCTGGTTCCGGGACCTTATCTATGCGGTCGGGATCACTGTATCGTTTGTTCTGATAGTCGGCGGTGCTCCAAGGAAAGAAGACATCCGCCTTATCGCGGGCACAGGTCAGCGCTTCGAAGCTGTCCATGTACCCATCCATGACGGGGGTGGAGTCGCCGTTGGCGTAGACACCGAACCCAGCACCGAATGCTCCAACATATCCGTAGTCGCCTGAAGTCGGGCGAGTTCCGCTTTCCCAAGGTGCGTCTCCGACCTGCATGACGGAGAACAAACCAGCGAGGCCGCCGGCGTATCCCTGCTTGTTGATGATATCTGCTCGTGATGGGTTTGGGTTCGCCCTGCTCTCGGTTGGTATAAGCGGGAGCCAGCCCTTGTTGTCATCGGCGTAGATTGTCATCGATTGTGCGATGGTCCGGTTGCTGACTTGGCATTTGATGTCTTGAGCTGATTGTCGAGCTTTCCCCAATGCAGGCAGGAGAATCCCGATCAGTAATGCAATGATCGCGATCACCACAAGAAGCTCAATAAGAGTGAATGCCTTGCGGCGGATGGCATGCATCAGTGATATCCTTCGTGTAGAATTAAGGCTCGCAGTCGGGTCGTTCCAAAAATGACCTTATGTTCCCATCAGGGACTTTACTGGATCGAATGTCTCGCGTCAACAGGGAATGGGCATGTATACCAATCAGTTTTTGGCTTTTCCTGGGCGCATGGTCATCGCGATCCTGATGATGTGCTCAACCCAAGTTGGTGGGTGCCATTCTGGAGGTCGTTCGGAAGTGGTTGGGACTTTAAAACAAGTCGAGATAGAGCCGACAACGCACGCCGACCGAATCCGGTTCGGGCCTCAATGGAGCCGAGGGCTTGTGTGGTACCAAGTCTTCCCTGAGCGTTTTGCCAATGAAAACCAAGGGAATGACCCCAGTCAGCGACAGAGCACAACGGTTGCTTGGGAGCAATCATTTGATGCCGCAACCATCGAAGAGGTCGAGCGTGGATGGATGCTGGCGCAGGGGGAACCGAGGCATTTTCGGTATGATCCGAGCCGAGTCGGCGGGGCGGTTGCCAATGTGATCTATCAGCGAAGGTATGGCGGTGACCTCCAAGGAGTGCTGGCGCATCTGGATGATCTGAAAGAGATGGGCGTCGGCGGGATCTATTTGTGTCCGGTATTCGCCTCGACTTCGCTCCATAAATATGACGCGATGGACCATCGGCATATCGATCCAACACTCGGATACCCCGGCAGGATCACGGAACTTGCACCTACTGATGATCCGGATATGGACCCTGCCGATGAATCAACATGGGATTGGACCCCCGCGGATCGCTGGTTCTTGGATGTGCTTGTCCCTGCAATCCACGAGCGGGGCATGAAGATCATGCTTGATGGGGTGTGGAACCATGTTGGATTGGACCACTGGGCATTCCAGGATGTCGTCCGGCTTGGACAATCTTCTGTCTACAGAGATTGGTTCAATGGAACATTTGATGACGAGGGGAGGCTCGTTGGCTGGGAGTCGTGGGGGGGGCATAATGGGCGATTGCCGGTATTTAAACAGACAAAAACGGGTGATCTCGCTCCGGGACCCAAAGCCCATATGATGGCGGTGACCCGGAGATGGATGGACCCCAACAACGATGGCGATCCCTCCGATGGCATCGACGGCTGGCGGTTGGATGTCGCCAACGAGATCGGGAGACCGTTTTGGAAAGATTGGCGTGGGCTGGTCAAAGGGATCAATCCGGAAGCATTGATCGTGGGTGAGATCTGGTACGATGCGCGTGAATACTTCGATGGGACGGCGTTTGACGCGCAGATGAACTATCCCGCCGCGTATGCAATCGCGGATTGGCTCTCGATCGGACATATGAAGGGGGACGCACGATCCGTTGCTGCTCGGCTCACGGATGTCTATTCCCATGACCCTGAGACGGACGCTTCACAACTGAATCTGATGAGCTCACACGACACCGAACGGCTCGCGTCGCTGATGCACAACAACCACCAGCGATCCTTCGACAACGGTTCTCACCCTTGGCGCGACGCGGACACCTACGACCGGGACACGGTCAGCGAGGACGCACTGACGAGGGCTTTGGTCGCGTACATGGTTCTGGTCGCGTCGCCTGGGTCACCCATGATCTACAACGGCGACGAGTTTGGGATGGCGGGGGCGGACGATCCAGACGATCGGAGGCCCATCCCGATTGGGTATCTGGATGGGAGCACGCTCAATGCACAACAGAAGAGTTTCAGGGGTCAGGTCCGCTGGATCATGACGCTCAAGCAGGATCCCGTCGTTGGGCAATTGTTAAGATTGGGTCAAGCTCGTTGGGAATCGAGCGGGGATGGGAAGGGGCTCCGGATCATTCGAGAGAATGACCATCAGCGGCTCACGATTGATATCGGACCATGCGACACGGTCTGGGGGAGTGCCCATGATACGAATCCGGTTTGGGCAGCGTCTCGACTGCTGGGAACTGGAACAAGTTGTTGGGAAGTAGAACTTCGACTGATAAGCACTAGGGACTAGCCCCTTCTTATGGTTGCCAACGAGTATTTCTGTAAAATTATACGGATTTGCAGATTGGATTCCGCTCATCTGTGATAAAATCGGGCAGTTTGGCCACGCATTTCGCGTGTGTTTTTCAGAGAATCATCGTGTTGAACCACGATGTTCACACTTCTTTTCGAGGAGAGTTTCAGAATGAGAGTTTCTAAATCAATGTTCGCGGCAACCATCGCTGCGTGCTCAGGTGCCGCGCTTGCACAACCAGTCATTGACGGCATCTACGATCCGGGAACCGAGAGCGGTTTCTACGGCGATGTCATCTGGGTGCAGAATAATGCAACCGGATTCGGCGACAATGCCCCGGGTCTTTTCCAAGGCGGCGACTTCGGAAATCCAGAGGTTGTTTCGACTGGTATCGAGATCAAGATCCCGCTTGCGTCCCTCGGTCTCTCCGGTTCAGAAACCATCCGCATCGCGGGCTGGGTCAACTCCGGTGATCGTACATTCAAGTCCAATCAAATCATCGGTACTCTCCCGATCGACACCAACAACCTCGGTGGCCCGCAGGACTTCAATGCTGCACCATTCGATACCACAACCCAGCACATCGAAGTTGATCTGAGCGGCGTTGCCTCGACCGGCGCAACAGTCGATGGCAGCCTCGGTGCTGACGCATGGACCCAAGTGTTCCTGCAGGGCAACTACACCGGATTCGGCAACGAAACCGACGGCACCGAAGACGGCTCCGGTCCAAACGGTGGCGGTTCAGAAATCGACGGCATCTACATCGCCAAGGACGCAACCAACCTGTACATCATGGTTGCCGGCAACCTTGAGAACAACGGGAACGGTCTTGACCTCTACTTCGATACCGGTGCCGGCGGCTCAAGCGCGCTCGGTGGCGGCTCGGGTGACGGCGGATTCATTGTTTCAGGTCAGACCGGCCTGGCCTTTGATTCTGGCTTTGATGCCGATTATGTGTACTCGGTGGACGCATGGAACGATGACGGCGACGACGGCACGACCCCGAATGTGCCTCGCGCATTCTTCGGTCCAATCGCGTCGAGCATCAACGATCTCGGATCGCTCGCAGGATTCGGCGCAGCCAACGCGGGTTCACTCGCTGGCGGCGTCATGATGGCGATCGACAACTCCAACATCGAGGGTGTCATTGGTTCACAATCCGAATCTACTCCTGTATCGCCAGATGCAAACTGGGGTTACGGTTCTGAGCTTGACAACTGCCGAGTATACATCGATACCCCGAACAACCGTCTGTATGTGTTCATTGGTGGCAACATCCAGAACAACTACAACAAGTTCAATATCTTCTTCGATGTTGCTCCAGGCGGACAGAATGTCCTCCTCGATACCAATGTTGACATCAGCTTCAACGGACTCAACGGCATGGCTGGGATCACCTTCGATTCCGCGTTCGCGCCAGACTACTGGATCGATATCAACAACGGTGTTGATGGTGGTACCGGTGAACTCAACAACTACACAGATGCATCAGCTCTCCGCACCAATGGGGCCAATATCGATCCTGACTTCGCGGTCATCACCGATTACGGCTCATACGCAGGCGGCGAAGTCAGCGTCAACGAAGTCATGGACTTTTCCGGTCCACGCGTAGACATCCAAGACGGCACCTTCGGGAGTCTCTACAGTGAGTACGCGCCTCGTTTGCTCTCATTGGATCCGTTCAACCCAACCTCTGGTCTTATTCAGGTAGCGATCGACAACTCCAATGTTGCCGGCGTGACTGATGTCGCTGCAAATCCCGCGGCAGCATCAGCGGTCTCCACCGGTATCGAAATCAGCATTGATCTCGACGAACTCGGTTGGGACGGCTCGCAAGACATCCTCATGTCAGGGTGGATCGCCAACGACGGGTTCTCATTCCTCTCCAATCAGGTGCTCGGTGGTCTTCCAGCGAACTCGCCAAACATCGGCCCACGCGATGCGGATGAAGACGGGATCAATGATCTGGACTTCAACGCGATTGCAGGGGACCAGTTCATCAACCTGACCAACCCGGTTGTGTCCAATCCTTGTCCTGCTGACTTGACAGGCGAAGGCAGCCTGAACTTCCTTGATGTCTCTGCCTTCCTCACTGCATTCGGGAATCAGGACCCAATCGCTGACTTCCAACCAGACGGAAGCTACAACTTCCTCGATGTGAGTGCATTCCTCAGTGCCTTTGGCGCTGGCTGCCCATAATCGAGCAATCCTGTTGATTGAAACTCTGGGTGCCCACACGATCGTGTGGGCACCTTTTTTATGGACTACACTGGTCCATGGATCAACAATGATCCATGAGAATACAGGTTAAAAAGGAGATCCCGTGCGTACATTCCTTGCACTTTCGTTCATGCTTTGCTGCATCACCACGAGCTTTGCGATGGAGCCCGACATGGTTCGTCCTGAGACGCTTCCTCAGGGATTTGTTTTGATCGTGAAGGACAACTCCGGGATGGCGAATCAAGCGAACCCGATCTACCTCGCGTCGAGTATCAATGGATGGAACCCTTCGGACGAAGAATCGGTTCTCAGCGGACGCTCAGATACACGCTGGCAGATCATCATCGATCGCGATCTCCACGGCGTCGGGATGCAGTTCAAGTTCACGCTCGGCGGATGGGACCGCGAAGAACTCGACGAGAATGGTGAGTCGATCGCCAACCGCTCGCTCGGTTTGATCGATCGTTCGAAGCTCAAAGAAAACGAACGCCCAGTGATCGAGATCGAGATCCCGCAGTTCCGTGTCCCGGTCGCGCTCAGCGAGCAGGTCCGCGAGCAAGGAATCTACCGCGCACTGGAAGTCACCGGCACGGTCAAACGCGTCGAAGTCCGCGGCGGAGCAGGCGGCGCCGAAGCGATGACCCGCGACCTGCTGGTCTGGCTCCCCGAAGGATACGACGAACCAAAAAATGCAGATCGGTCGTACCCGGTGCTGTACATGTTCGATGCCCAAAACCTGTTCGATCAGATGCCCGGCGTTCCGGGCGAATGGAACATCGATGAAACCCTGACTGATCTGATCGGCGAAGGGAAGGTCGAGCCCATGATCGTGGTCGGGATCCCGCATTCGGGAGAGCACCGGATTTCAGAGTTCATGCCGATGGGGTCGTACAAAGGCATCGAAGGCGATGGCGCTGCATGCATGGACTGGATGGTCCGCGAGGTGATGCCCAAAGTGAGCCGAGCGTTCCGGGTTGAGCAAGGTCGTAAGCACACCGCGATTGGCGGCGCATCGCTCGGTGGGGCGATGGCGTTGTACGGATCGACCCAATACCCAGAGCTGTTCGGACGAGCATTGATCGAGAGTCTTCCCATGATTGGGAAAGACCCGACCGTATCGCAGATCAAGGGCGCAAAGGGCTTCCCATCAAAGTTTGTGATCGGAATGGGCTCAGCAGAGGTCGGGACGGATTCTGCGAATGACGAGATGAACGCGCAGTATGTTGATTGGGCAAAGGAAGTCGATGCGATGCTCGCAAGACAGGCGTGGCTTTCGAAGTCGGACCACAAACTGATCATCGGTCAGGGACAAGTCCACAACGAGACTTCGTGGTCGGCGCGTTTCGGTGAAGCGATCGTGTTCCTGTTTCCAGCAAACTGAGTTCGCAAGAACCTTCCAGACTGAGGTATGAATCATGTTTATGCGGATGGTCTACGACGAGAAACTCGCAGCGGCGGCGTATCTCATCGGGTGTCAGCGTTCGGGTGAAGCGATCATCATCGATCCAGAGCGTGATGTCGATCGGTACATCGAGCTTGCTCAGCGAAATGGTCTCAAACTGGTCGCGGCCGCGGAGACCCATATTCATGCGGACTTCGTTTCTGGATCACGCGAACTCGCGGAGCGAAACGGCGCCCATGTCTATGTCTCCGATGAAGGTGGCGCGGACTGGAAATACCAGTGGCTCGATCAGAAAGCCGGAGGCGGGTCGTACGAGCACACGCTGCTCAAAGACGGCGATACATTCCACATCGGGAACATCGAGTTCAAAGCGGTCCACACGCCGGGGCATACCCCAGAGCACATCGTGTTCCTCATTACAGACCATGGCTCCGGCGCGACCGAACCCATCGCGATGGCAAGCGGAGACTTTGTGTTTGTCGGTGATCTTGGTCGACCCGACCTCCTCGAATCCGCAGCGGGGCAATCCGGGATGATGGAGCCCTCCGCGAGGACACTGTATTCAACGGTTCAGAAACTCAACGACATCCCGGACTATGTGCAGGTTTGGCCCGCACACGGTGCGGGCAGCGCGTGTGGCAAGGCATTGGGGGCGGTCCCGATGAGCACAATCGGGTACGAGCAACGCTTTAACCCAGCACTCCAAGCGGCGACCTCCGAGCAAGCGTTCGTGGATTTCATCCTTGAAGGCCAGCCCGAACCCCCGATGTATTTTGCGAACATGAAACGCGACAACAAGGTTGGGCCGAGGGTGCTGGGTGGGCTTCCCAAGCCGATCAAAATGTCGGCGGCGGATCTGCGAACACTCGATACCCAACATGTCGCGTTGATCGACACCCGTCCCTGGGATGCGTTCCGAGCCGGGCATGTCCCCGGCGCGATGAATTTTACGCTGATCAAATCCTTCAGCACCAATGTGGGTTCGATGGTTCAAGATACCGATGACATCTATCTGATCATCGCACCAGAACACCTCGAAGGCGCGATCCGCGAGCTGATCCGGATCGGGCTCGATCGAATCCGAGGCTGGGTAGACGCATCAGAGATCGAGAACTACCCGGACTCGGTGCGTGACCTTGTCACGCTCCCTGAAGTGGATGCTTCCCAAGCGTCCGCGATGATCGATGCCGGGGAAGTCCATGTGCTCGATGTTCGTCGGGTGACTGAGTACGAGAACGGGCATCTCCCAGGGGCGATGAACATCGCGCACACGCGGTTGGCATCTCGACTGGACGAAGTTTCTAGGGATACGCGATGGTTGGTCAACTGCCACAGCGGTGTTCGATCGGCAGTTTCAGCCTCCTACCTTCAACGGCTCGGATACCAGGTGGTCAACCTCAAGGGCGGGCATCTTGCGTGGCAGCAGTTTCAGTCTGAGCAATAGTCTGCTATACTCCATTGCAGGAATCAACGGAGAACGCGCGATGACTGCACATACACAATGCGAACTTGTAGAAGTCACCCCCGAGATGGTCCAGCAGTGGTTGTCGGATGGGGACACTGTTCTGGTCGATGTTCGAGAAGACTTCGAGCATGCGGCTGAACGAATCGAAGAAGCACACCACCATCCCCTTTCAAAGTTCTCACCCGAACAACTCCGCGAGTTGGGTGAACAGAAACGACTTGTGTTTCACTGTCGATCCGGGAAACGATCCGCTGAAGCAGCGTCCAAGCTTGGCGATGCGCAAGCATTCCATCTGCAGGGTGGAATCGAAGGCTGGAAAGCATCGGGGCGATCAACGATCCGTTCAGCAACGGCACCAAAGCTCGATGTCATGCGGCAAGTTCAAATCGTCGCAGGCACGCTAATCGTGGTGGGGGTTGCGTGTGGTGTGCTGATCAGCACATGGTTCCTGGCGCTGAGCGCGTTTGTCGGGTGTGGATTGATCTTCGCTGGAACCACCGGCTGGTGCGGGATGGCGATGCTCCTCGGTCGGATGCCTTGGAATCGATCCGCGCCATCATGTTGCGCAAACCCCTCAAAATGAGGGAATCCGACATTGCTGTTGATCCGTGATATGATGCGTGGTCCAGCCGCGATCGTGACCGTGGTTCAACAGCAGGAGAAGGAAGAATGATCAAGGCAACAGTGCTCGGTGGTGGGATGGTTGGGTCGGTGATGGCCGCGGATTTGTCCACGGACCCGGACTTTGATGTGACGATCGTGGATCTTCGGCAGGAATCACTCGATCGTGCGGTCAAGCGAGCCGATGGAGTGGGGGGCAAACTCTCAACCAAACAAGCGGACCTCAGCGATGTTTCAGCACTCAAAGCAGCGATCGCGGATTCGGATATCGTGCTGGGTGCACTCGCGAGCAAGATCGGGTTTCAGTCGTTGCAAGCCGTGATTGAATCCGGGAAGAACTACGCGGACATCTCGTTCATGCCTGAAGATTCCTGGGACCTTGACGCACTCGCCAAAGAGAACGGCGTCACCGCGGTTGTGGACATGGGCGTCGCGCCGGGGATGAGCAACATGCTTTCCGGATACGGCGCGAGCCTGCTCAAGGAATGCCAGAACATCGAGATCTATGTCGGCGGCCTCCCGCGCGAACGAAACTGGCCGTACGAGTACAAAGCGGGGTTCTCTCCTGCGGATGTGCTCGAGGAATACACGCGTCCATCGCGACTGGTCGAGCATGGCGAGATCGTGGTCCGCGAGGCGCTGAGCGAACCGGTCCTGATGGACTTTGATGGTCTGGGAACACTCGAATCGTTCAACACCGATGGCTTGCGTTCACTCGCGTACACCATGAAGGTGCCATTCATGAAAGAGAAGACGCTCCGGTATCCGGGGCACATCGAACTGATGCGTGTCTTCCGCGAGACCGGATTGTTCAGCCAAGACCGCATCGAGGTCGATGGCGGCAGCGTCCGGCCGTTGGATGTCATCAGCAAACTCATGTTCCCCAAATGGACCTACGAGCCTGAAGAGCAGGACCTGACCATCATGCGGATCATCACCGATGGACTCGACTCCAGCGGCAAACAGACCCGCCACCAGTGGGACCTGCTCGACTTCTACAACCACGGCTCCACCAGCATGTCCCGGACCACCGCGTTCCCCTGCGCGATCATCGCACGGATGATCGCCAAGGGTGAGCTGGACATGCCGGGGGTCATCAACGCGGAACAGATCGGACCCCAGGCGGGTCTGGTGGACCATGTGCTTGCTGAGCTTAGCAAACGGGACATCCAGTACACTTATCAACAACTCCCGCTCTAAAGCAAGTCTCTCGCAACTCTTTGCATAAAAAAACGCCGAGACCCGTTTGGGTCTCGGCGTTTTCTGTTAGAAAGCGGGTGGACGGGGTCGAACCGACGACATTCAGCTTGGGAAGCTGACGCTCTACCACTGAGCTACACCCGCGGAGTACAAGAGTGTACGCGAATCGGTTGGGTCCATAGGACACAACCGGCTGGTATTGTATTCGCGTTCCATGTGCTTGGCCAGTGGATGTACTACTGAGCGGATATTTGCCAAGCCCGGCTTTGCTCCCAAAACAGCGTGGGATATGCCTGAGTGGGCCTATCAGCCGCATACCATTCCCCATGACCCATACTTGGAGTTGGCAACAAGCTCGGGAACACTCTGTGACCATCGTGGACGGCTTCCGGGTCGGGCATGCGACGGATACCGAGAACCTCACCGGATGCACCGCGATCGTCTGCGATCAGGACGCGGTCGCTGGGATCGATGTCCGGGGCGGAGCAACCGCGTCCCACGAAATAGAACTCCTCGACCCCTGCGGCCTTGTTGAAACCGTCCAAGGGATCATGCTCACCGGCGGATCAGCGATGGGGCTTGGGTGTGCTCAAGGGGCCGTCGAATACTTCCGCGATGCACATCGAGGATTCCAGACCCAGCAAGGGACGGTTCCAATCGTGCCGACCGCTGCGTTGTACGACCTAGGAATCGGATCACCCTCCGCATACCCCACGAGTCAAGACGGCCGATCCGCGTGTGAATCGGCATCGGTCGACTTCGCGCGAGGGAGTGTCGGCGCAGGAACCGGAGCCGCGGTCGGTAAAATCCATGGCCACAACCACGCAACGCGGGGCGGGATCGGCACCGCTGGGTGGGAGACCGAAGACGGCCTCCGTGTCGGCGCCATCGTTGCCGTCAACGCGTTCGGGGATGTGCTCAACGCAGAATCCGGAGCGATCATCGCGGGCGCACGGACAGACGATGACAAGCCGCTGAGCACGGTCTACGAACTTGTCTCGGGAAACCTCCCAACGATCAAGTTCGGGAGCAACACCACCCTCTGCGTGCTGACCACCAACGCGAAGCTCACCAAGACCCAAGCGTGCATCGTGGCGCGGATTGCACAAGCGGGGATTTCGCGTGCGGTGTCGCCGTGCCATACGCAATACGACGGCGACATGGTGTTCGCGTTGTCAATCGGGGATCATCCGAGCGATGTCAACCGGACCGGCGTGCTTGGTTCGCGTGTCATCGAAGCGGCGGTCATGGACGCGGTGCTTCGCGCGACACCAGCCGACGGTGTTCCATGTGCCAGCGATCTGGGCTGGTTCAACGGCGGAGCAAGCAAGTGAATCCGCGACCACCAACGCTCTACATCCATTCGCTCGAAGCGGATCGGTTGGGGGACGGACTCAGCACCGGTGAGGCGAGCGGATTGGGCGGGACCGTCCTTCGTGCCCTTTCGAGTCGAGCGATGTATTTGACTTATCCCCACGATGCGATTGTGGTTGATGCGGAACCGGACCCGGATTTGTTGAGCTTTCTCGCAAGCATCGGAATCGACATCGGTGAATGGCATGTTCCTAGAGGCGAAGGCGCAACCCTCGCGCAGCGGCTGCTCGCGGATACTGATTTGATGGAAGCATTCAGAAAACGCTCGATGACGCTCTCGCCTTATATGGGAGGCGAAGAAATCCAGGACCTCGCTTCCCAGCTTGGATTCCCTGTCGCGACGCCACCGACTCCACTGCTCGATACCCTGAATCTCAAATCAAACCTGCAACCGATCTTGGTTGAACTGGGACTGCCAACGATCCCGACAACCATCACCAATCGCAACGACCTCATAGGCGCGACGCGTACGCTCTTTGAGGAAACAGGTGCGGTGATGGTCCGCTCGGATCTGAGCATCGGTGGTTTGGGTGTCTGGAAGATCGAGCAAGACAGCGACATCGCAACTTTACAGCTCGATGCTCAGCGATCCAACCCAGATCGACTCTTCATCCTCCAACCCCTGCTCGATGTGACCAGCTCGCCGAATGTGCAGTACGACATCACCGAACAGGGTTTCAAGTTCCTCGGCGTCTCCGAACAGCAAATGACCCAGAGCTTCGCGTTCGGTGGCAACGAGTTCCCCAGCCCTTTCGGTAATGATCCAAGATTGATCGAACAAAGCGACCGCGTCGCGGAGTGGCTCCACACCAAAGGCTACCTTGGTCTCGTCGGGATCGATTTCATCGTGACCGTAGACGACCATATCTACATCGTCGAAATCAATCCACGCGTCAACACCTCGACCTTCCCGCTCTTGATGTGTTCTCGGCTCGGACGCAAAGCGTTCCGGCTCGTGACCGGTATCCCAATAGGTGCGCACACCGGCTTTCAACAGATGGCTGAGACCATCAGTCCCGATCTTCTCTATGATCCGAACCGAGGCAATGGTGTGATCCCACTGATGATCCCATCGTCGAGCCGTCCTGTGCTTGATGCGATGGTCTTTGCAGACGATTTGGACACGCTGCGGAGTCTTTGCAATGTCCTCAGCTCCCGCACCCGCGCATTCACCGCAGCCGCTGGAGTGAAGTCATGACCGGGATTCAGGTTGTCAACGGTCGGCTCAAGCTCGACGGGGTTGATGTGGGCGAAGCCGCGGATCGGTTCGGGACACCGATGTACATCTACGCTGGTGATTCGATCGAAACTGGTGTGCATGATCTCAAGTCCGCACTGGGCGATCATGTCGAGGTCTACTACTCGATCAAAGCGAATCCAGCGATCGCGATTTGCAGTCTGATTCGTAAGGCTGGTGTCGATGGTGCAGAAATCGCATCCAGCGGCGAACTGATCGCCGCGCTCCACAGCGGCTTTGAACCATCCGCCATCATCTTCGCGGGTCCCGGAAAGACCGACGAAGAACTTGCACATGCTGTTCAAAGCAAAGTCGGGCAGATCAACATCGAATCAGTCAACGAACTCAACCGGGTCAACACAATCGCAGGATCGCTCGGCGTGGCTCAGCCGATCGGTATCCGAGTCAACCCAGAAACCGATGCTTCCGGACTCGGCAAGATCCGCACCGGTGGGGGGGCACAAAAGTTTGGGATCGATGAATCCAAAGTCGTCCACGCGATCAAGCTCGCAAACCAGTTGGAGCATGTTGAGTTCGCAGGACTCCACACGATGCTCGGATCGCAGGTCCTCGACGCGGAGGCGATGCTCGGGTCGTGCAAAAACGCACTGGATATGGCCGCTCGGATCGGCGCTGAAGCACAAGTCCAAATCCCATCCCTCAACTTTGGCGGTGGTCTGGGTGTCTCCCACAAAGACGATGACCCAAAATTTGATCTCCACCGCTTTGGTACCAGACTCACGGGGTTGATCCAGGGCGCCAAGCAAGACCCAGTCCTCTCCGATCTCCGCTGCATGATCGAGCCCGGACGCGTGCTGGTCTCCGCACACGGCTTGTATGTTTTGCGTGTTATCGATGTCAAAGAATCGGTCGGGAAAACCTTCGCGATCCTTGATGGTGGTATCCATCAAGCGTTGCTCCCGATCACCGCAAACACCTACCGCATCGTCATCGCAAGCCGAGCCGACCATGGAGGGCAGTCTGCAGTTTCACTCGGAGGCCCGCTCTGCACCTCCGCGGATCAATGGCGGTCCGAAGTCCTGCTCCCCGATGTGCAAGTCGGAGATGTTGTCGCGATGTTCAACTCGGGGGCATACGGACTCACGGCTTCAATGAACATGTTCCTCAGCAGAGGAACCCCAATCGAAGTGCTGGTTCGTCATGGTACTTGTGCCGTAATCCGCGAGCGATGGTTGCCCGAGTCGGTGCTTGATGGGCAAATCATTCCCTAGACTTGAGCTATGCGGATCATCGAAACCGCCAACCAGATGCGGTCGTGGGTCAACGACCAAAGAGCCGCGGTTCAATCCGTCGGCTTTGTCCCCACGCAAGGGTGTCTGCACGAAGGGCATGGGAGTCTCCTCCAACAAGCGCGAGCAGAATGCGACCGCGTGGTCCTGAGTCTGTTCGTCAACCCGATCCAGTTCAGAAAGCCCGGATACGAAGCGTACCCGCGCCGGATCGAAGCGGATCTCAAGATTGCTGAGCGCTGCGGCGTCGATGCCGTCTTCATGCCGAGCGTTGAAGAGATCTACCCGTATGGACTGTCTATGGATGTTCTCTTTACACTCCAAGCCGGCGATTCAGGTCCTCGGCACCCAAGCGAGTTCACAAGCGACCAAATCGGCACTGACCACGCGATGCACTATGTACGCGTTCCCGATCGACTCGTCCTGCGAATGGACGGCAAGGCTCACCCATGGCACTTCGACGGCGTCGCAACCGTGGTCCGCCGACTGTTCGAGATCGTGACCCCCGACAGAGCGTACTTCGGACAAAAGGACATCCAGCAACTCGCGATCCTGGGCGCGATGAACCGTTGGCTCAGCACTGAGATCGAAATCATCCAAGTCCCGATCTATCGCGATGCCTATGGGCTTTCATCAAGCTCGCGACTCACGCTGCTCGAACCTTCACAGCGAGCACTCGCGATCAAAGTTGCTCATGCGATCGAAGCCCACTCCAAGCGATCGGGTCAACGAGCGGACGCCGTGCTTGAATCACTTGAAGCAGAGCTTAAAGCCATCGGTACGCGCGAAGACCCGCTGATGATCGATTGTATAGAGTGCATTGATCCTGTCAGACTGGACACCGCAACCGAGATCGGCGAGAACGCCGCGATCTATGTCGCGTATGTCATCGCCGGTCTCCGCTTAGCCGAGACCCGATGGTGCCAGTGAGCTGTTGAACAGGTCAGAACGCCAGGCGTCCGACACCGATCCGCATCGCGATGCTCGAAGCCATGCGCTTGGCAAGCTCGATAAAGACCGCGGCATCCGGATCCTGAAACACCTCGTTGGCGGTGCTCGTGAAGAGCGTGACCCAGCGCCGGAAGTGTGCCTCGGTCAATCCACCAAACTTGTGCGCTTCGATCGGTCTTCCGGAGTAGGTGCCAGCACGCAGGACCGCTGAGGACCAGAAGCGGGTCATCGTCTGGTAGTGATTGGGCCAGTCCGCGACGCGTTCTTCGAAGACTGGTCCGAGCAGTTCGTCCTGCTGGGTTCTGCTGTAAAATAGTTCGACCATCTCACGGATCTTGGATTCGGAAATCGAAGCACTCTCTGAACTCATCTGACCGAGCGATCGGGTGAGTTCGAGTTCGACGCCATTGTGTTGTGATCGGGAGTCTGTCATTGTCAACCTCCACTATCCCATCAGCGGGCATCGGGGCTGACCGCTGCGAGAGCGTATCAAAGAAAAAAACGGTGCGAGAGGGATTCGAACCCACGGACCCCTTTCAGGGTCACTCGATTTCAAGTCGAGCGCCTTCAACCGCTCAGCCATCGCACCAGCGATCCGACTCAATGAGCCGAGAGCGAACATAACCATAGCGATCTTGCTTCGACTTGATGCCGATTCATGACCAGAATTTTTGATATTTCACAACGAAATGATCGTCGGTCTTGGTCATTCTCGGACCGATTCACTGTCAGTTGTACATGAATGATTCAGCGGCGGCGACGAAGCCCGATCAAACCCAATCCAGAGAGCATCAGGGTGCCCGGTGCTGGGACATAGGTGCCCACGCTGATGTTGTCGATCGCGATCGCGTTGCGTGCGGCGTGGTTGTGTGAGTCGCGGATTGCCGCGGATCCGTAGCTCCCGATGGAGACTTGATCAAACCCGCCTCCGACGAGTCCGATGTACTCGCCGGTGGTCGCGTCGATGTCGAACTCGCCAACGAGGCCGCCGTCGCTGTACAGCTGGACCCAGAGGTACATGGTTCCGATTTGTGCAGGCGACCACCCGCTGGAGATCTGCATATCCATATCAGAGAAATCGCTGCCATCGACGAGCGAGATGTCGATCAGGCCAAGTTCTCCGGTGTTCGCGTAGAACATTTCCGAGCCGTCCAGTCCTGGGGCATTCCAGCTGAAGTAATCCCGGTCGGAGTTGAGTTCGAGACCGCCCTCTTGGTATCCCGAGAGCGACTGCTCATTGACCAATCCGTTGAAGTTCGCAGCGTTGGTGATATCGCTGATCATGGAGATATCGCTGGTGTAAGTGGAAACATTTGCAAGCGTTGCGCTTGCGAGTGTCGCCGAGACGAGTGCTCCGATTGTCCTGTGATTGATCATGATAAATCTCCGCTCTCATTTGAGTTGATCAGCTGCCCCCAGACGGTGTGCGAGTCTGGACGGTTGTTCTGATACTAAAAGACACGACAAACCATCCCTCGACCAGCAAACTTACCATTTTTAGAGTGCTTTCGTAGGTTCTCGGCATCCCTATCGATCTCGGAATGGGAAAGAGCGGATCGACCGCTGCATCGTCCGATAATGAAATTCAGTCGGGGCTTGCGTATCGACCATGCAAATTGCCGGTTATGCCGGTTAATAGAGCATGGCATATATGAAAATGGGTGGCATGGACCCATGGTCTGAGGTAGATTTCAGCAGAAACAAACCAAAGAACGCTTGTGGAGCTGTAATATGGATATCAATACTCGTGCAATCGCGACTCTTCTCGTAACCGGTGCACTCTCGTCAGCGGCAACCGCTGGTCCAGACTGGATCGAGGATGGAGACGCGGGAAGCACCCTCGGCGCTTCGCAGGACATTACATTCGTTGGACCGATCAACACCATCGCAGGCACCCTTGGCGGCGAAGACACCGAAGATGTCTACAAACTCGTCATCCTCAACGGCAACGACATCGCGGGTCCAGTCCAGTTTGGACTCAATCTCGGTGAAGGATCCGGGTTCAACCCATCGCTCTGGCTCTTTGACAGCCAAGGCTACGGCGTTCTTGGGAACGATGACGATCCGATCTTCGGCGGTCCAGACTCACGACTGATTACCCCGTCAACCGACGGCGTCACCCTCCTCCTGCCTCCCGGAACATACTTCCTCGCAATCACCGAGAGTGGAAATGTGCCTCTGAGTTTCCGTGAAAGCGCAGGCGCTGGCGCAGGAACCTTTGAAGAGATCTTCTCATTCGTAAGCCTGACCGAAGTCTCCGGCCCGGACGGTGCCGGTGCTGACAACCCACTCGCCGCATGGTCCGGTGGCCAAGGGACTGTAGGCGGGTATGGCGTGGTCATCACCCCGACACCAGGAACCGCTGGACTCCTCGGATTCGCAGGTCTTGGTCTGATGCGTCGCCGTCGCCGCTGAATCGACTCGACTACTCAATCAATGGTAGATTAGTTCCCGGCAGCGGTCGAGAGTTCGTCCACTTTCGAGCGGATGATGTTGAGATCGTTCTGCGCTACCTGCAACATACGCTGATCACCAAGAACCGTCCGGATCCGGACGGCTTCTTCTGCGTGCGCGAGTGAGTCCTCGTATCGCTGCGATCTATACAAAACCCCGGCAAGACTCAGCTGGGTTTCCGCAACAGTTCCAGCATCATTCCCAAGCAGAATCTGCTTCAGTTCAAGTGCGCTCCCATAAGTCTCAATCGCCTCGTCAAACCGTTGAAGACTCGTCAGCGTGTCAGCCAAGCTATCGAGTGTCCGCGCTTGCCATAACGGTTTAGGATTATCCGAGGGAAGTCCCTGGAGCAATACAAGCAGATCCCGGAATATTGATTCCGCTAACTCGAACTGATTCGTAATTTTGTAGTATGATGCGATTGAGTTGTTCACCTCTGCCACCAAGAGTGAATCAGGGCCGAAGAGATCTGTTCGTATTGCTTTGGAACGGCTGTAGTATTCGAGGGCTTGATCAAAGTTGTTGAGTCGGAGATGGGTGGAGCCAAGGTGGTGCAGCGTCGTCGCAATGTCTGCGGCTCCCGGATCATTCAGAGTGAACAACTGCTCACGCATCGCCAGAGCCTTCTCGTACGTATCTTTGGCCTTTTCGTAGTCATGCATAAAGAACTGCGCCCGAGCAATATTCTGGAGTGAAGTTGCAAGGAGCGGGTGGGGCGGGGTGTGCAGTTTGGAGCGGATCGAGTTCGATTTCATGAACGACGAGAGCGCGCGATCGTTATCGCCATACCCAAGATACGCTTCCCCGATGTTGGTGTAGAAGACCGCGAGACTGTCTCGATCGCCGGTAAAGATGGTTTCGCCGTGGTCGGAGTAGAGGTCGAGCAGCCGCTTTGCGAGCGCGGGTCCTTGCCCCTTCTGGACATCCATTTCTTTGAGTGTCGAGAGCATATTGTCGAGCGCGAGTTGCCGCGCTTCGATCCGCTGGATCCACTGCGTCGCTGCAAACCCGCTGCCGATCGAGAAGATAATCAGGATACACGCCGCGGCGATCGTGACGCCAGTATTTCTCCGAACAAACTTCGAAGTCTTGTACACCATGCTCGGTGGACGCGCCGAGATGGGCTGGTCAGCGAGTGACCTGCGGATATCCGCGGACAGTTCCGTGGCACTCTGGTACCGGCGGTCCTTGTCCTTCTCGAGTGCCTTGCCCACGATGATCTCGATATCGCCCTTGAGCGTGGAATCGTTCTTGCTGAGCTTGATCGGGTTGGTATCCTGGATGATCCGCACAACCTCGTGGATCGCTTTGTCCTTGAAATCAAACGGGATCGTCCCGGTCAGGACTTCGTAGAGCACCACGCCCAGCGCGTACACATCTGAGCGGGTGTCGAGGTTCATCGTGTCCCCGATCGCCTGCTCGGGACTCATGTAGTACAGCGTGCCGATCAACTGGCCGACATTCGTTTCCATCGTCGCGCCGCTGGTGTTCGAATCCGTCGCGCGAGCGACACCGAAGTCGAGAACCTTGGGTTCCCCATCCGCATCGACCAACACATTCGCAGGCTTCAGATCACGGTGGATGACGCCCTTGGAGTGCGCGTGCTGGATCGCGTCGCAGAGCTTGACAAAGAGTTCGAGCCGAGCCCGCGTGCTCAGCTTGTGGTTGACAATGTAATCCTGCAACTCCTGACCCGGAACATACTCCATCGCAAAGTAAGGCGATCCGGATTCCGGATCGATCCCCGCTTCGTGGATCTGAGCGATGTTGGGATGGTGCAGACGACCAAGGATCTCCGCTTCAAGATCAAAGCGACGAATGGATTTGGACGAGAGCACACCGGGACGGATGAGCTTGAGCGCGACCTGTCTTTGTGGTTTGTCTTGCGTCGCGCGGTAGACCGCGCCCATGCCCCCAACACCAAGCACTTTGTCGATGGTGTACTTCCCGACAACGGTGCCAGGAGGCAAAGTCGGGACATCATGCTCGAAGGTCTGGTAGTCCGGGATCGTCACATCGTCGGCGGCGGTATGCACAACCGTATCGGCCATCGTCGCCATCGTCTGACGCAAATCCCGAGGTTTGGGGTTGTCCTTGTCCTTGTCCTTGTCCATCAACGCAGTATACTCGCTTTCAGCTCAAATCAGAACGAGAATCGCATCCAGAAATGCTCAGATGCTCGGTAAATAGTGGATAAATCAAGAATCATCACGGCGAAGCAAGCCCGACTGATGCGATCGTCGTGTCATCACGAAGGTCCTCCGATTGAGCAAAGTCCAGCACGCCCGCAAGGAGTCTGGCAACATCATCCTGATGGGTCTGGCACTCCCGCAGCAACGCCCCCGCTCGTGCCAATCCGTATTCCTCGTCGGTATCCGGTGCGGTTTGTTCGACAATCCCGTCGGAGAACAGCACCATCCGTTGTCCCGGTTGGAGTTCAAAGGTTTCAGAAGTGAACTGGATGTCGGGATCAATCCCAACGACAACACTCCCCACATAGCTCGGGCGGACCGCATCCGAGTCGTGCTGGGTCACCATCCAGTGTCCGTGACCGGCATCAATAAACTCAACTTCTGCAGTGCCTGTCTCAGCATTCGGTTTGAGAATCCCGACCCACATCGTCACAAACTGCCCCGTCGATCGGTTGGCAATATGCCGATTGAGCCGGGTCATGATGGTCCCCAGGTCATTGGTTTGCTCGAACATCGCGTGGATGTAGCTCTGGGTCGTCGCCATCATAATCGCGGCACCCGCGCCCTTGCCCGAAACATCTCCAAGGAACGCGCACACGCGACCGTCATCCAGCTCGATCACCCCAAACAAATCGCCCGCGACCAACCGACCCGGTCGCATCAGCATCGAATACGAAACCGCACCCACAACACCGTTCTCGTCGGGTAAAAGCAATCGCTGCGCTTTGGCCGCCGCATCAAGATCGTACTGCATTGCATGTTGTTCGATTTCGAGTTCTTTGCCGCGAAGGTTGGTTGCAGTGAGTCCGAGCAGACGACCAACCGCACGACCAAACGCAGACGCATCATGTTTGATGGTGCTTTCTGACCCGCGTGCATCAAAGTACATATATCCAATCGCCGCATCTTCAACCATCACAGGCACGCACAGCGCCGAGTGGATTTCGAGTTCCGCGATGCTCTGCCCGAAGTCCGCCTGCGGTGCAGACGCGGAGAGCCGCACAACCTCACCTTCTGATGCGCTATCGAGCAATGATTGGCTGAAGTTCACCGAACTGACATCGTCGAGCGGGTTCTTGCTCTGGAAAGCAACCGTGTCGTATTGCCCCGGTTCATTCAGCGGCACAAGATACGCCGCGCGTGAGAATCCGGTGGACTCGATCATCGCGTGCAGCGCGATGCGTGCTGCGTTGGGCATGTCCTTGGCGCTATGAATCTGATCCGCGCACTCCAGCAGCACCGCAAGCCGATGGCTCGCAAGATTCGCCAGCGGCTCAGCGCTGACCCGCTCAACCATGTTCGTGCTGTCGCTCGAATCAACCATGGTTTGAATCATGTTGGTGTCCGCCCCGACCGTGCTCCCGATGCGGGTATTGACACGGAACACCCACGATCCCATCCGGATCACATCGCCATGATTCAGAGCGGTAGGAAACTCAGGAGTCATCTTGGTCCCGTTGAGCTGGGTCCCGTTCCGGGAACCAAGATCAATCGCGCACCACTGATCGTCACGCATCGAAATCTCAAGGTGACGACGCGAAATCGATGCCCCCTGATCATCCAGCGGAATCTCGCAGGTCGAGCTGCGTCCAAGGACACTGACCTCGCCCTTACGGATCTCGATCGGATCCATCTTGACCGGACCCTTGGCAAGAATCAGTTTCATCGTTTCTGGATGTGATCCACTCAAGAGTTGCTCCAATGTCCATCAAGGGATAGCGATACACAGTGTATCAAATCTCTCGACACCATCGATCGAAACACGACTTGAAAATCAATAAAAACACCTAGTCTTCGCAGCTCTTCACCGGTGCAATTCCGCGCACAAAAAAAGCAGCCCATCAGAGCTGCTTCTTTCACAAAGCGGGTGAACGGACTCGAACCGTCAACATTCAGCTTGGAAGGCTGACGCTCTACCATTGAGCTACACCCGCAATCGCATCTATCCTAGACCCCCGGCGACGCTTTGCCAATCAGGTCCACGCAGGAATCGATCCAGTTTATCCCGGCTTGACCGCGCGGATCGCCAAGAACATCGGGATCTCCTCGCGAGCAAGATTTTCTGCCTTGGAACGAGGCCCGGGTTGGCTGACCCGCTTGCTCGACCACTCTTCCACAGAATCCACCAGCATTCCAGAAGCAGTGATCGCGTTGATGTACGCGCTCATCGGTCGGTGGTGGGTCTGCGTCGTGATCGCGGCAACCCCGCTGCTCACCTGACCGGGATTCATCACGATGTCCTGCGTCCGAGGCGTCATGTACTGATCCACGCGCCGGAACTGGACCGGCTGGCGTGTCCGCTCATCGAGAATCCAGCCCCAAGCGGTCGCACCGGGATTCCGGAACGCGGGGTGGATCACCACGCTCACCATCTTCCCGCCCGGCTTGAGCCGTTCCATCGCACCCGCAAAGACATCCTCGATCCGATCGATATTCATCAGTGCAAGCACACAGACCGCCGCATCGAACTCCTCGTCGCCGAGGTCCGCTTCGCCGAGTGCTCGGACATCGCCAACAACATACGAGATCGATTCGGGTGACTGCCCGTGCGCTCGTTTGATCAGTTCTTCGGACAAATCCACACCAACCGCGGTCGCGCCGGGTTGGACATTGATCATGTGCCGGGAAACAAGGCCTTGGCCACACGCAACATCCAGCAAGCGTTGTCCGGATTCAAGACCGATCAATCGCTCAAGTGCCGGCAGGATCAGGTTCTCGTGGTGATCCGAACCTTTGACTGAAAGCAGGTTGTCGTACCAACCCGCGACGCGGTCCCAACCCTCTTCCTCCGCTTCCTTTGGAAGCTCGGCCACTTCACTCGCCATCATCGGCGCGGGTTCAACACCCATCACGCTCCAGAACGAACGCGGCGCAGGCACACGGACGCGAGAAACTTTCTCTGATTCTGGATCCTCGTACCGAACCTCAAACGCGTGCATCCCGAGACGATACAAGTCATCACGGACAGCACCAAGGTCCTTGTCACCAACGATCGGATGCCCCGAACTCGCAAGGTGCTGACGGATCTGTCCATCAAGGTCGGGTCTTGCGCGGACTTGGAGGAGTGACAGTCCGTTCCCGGATTCGAGCACGCGGAAGTGGGTCACCGGATTGGCACTCGTGCTGGTGCTGCCGACGATCGGGCCGTTGATTGATGATCCGGATTGTGCGACTTCTTCGTCGTACACACCCTCAACCACGCACAGGTAGTTGGTTTCCGGGCGCGTCATCTGCCGCGGGGTCTCAGTCTCGTCGCGTGTACGAACCAACAACACCGCACCCGATGCGAGCGTGTCGATCTCATGCGCAGGACGCATTTTTTCCCTGCGTACAAACGCGAGCTGCCAGACCGATTCGCGGAGCGTGTTGTGATCCTCGCCTCGGATCGGGAGCCCCGCTGGTTTGTCGACGACGCAGACCGCGTCATCCTTAAACACCACATTCGCCTTTGGAGGCGTGGGCATTTTCTCATCGCGCTGATCACGCGGATCCGGACGGTCAAATCGGCCGCCACCGGGTCCGCCCATTGGTCGACCGCGATCCCCGCCGAATCCGCCGCGTGGAGGTCCTCCGCGACCATCTCTCGGTGGTCCGCCTCGGCCGCCGCCGTCGCCATACCCACCACCTTGGCCGCCGCCATGTTCTCCACCGCCGTAGCCACCGCCTTGTCCGCCTCCACCAAATGAAGGCCTGCCGCCGCCGCGATTGTCACCAAACGAAGGTCGCCCGCGATCGGGGCGTGAATCAAAGTGCGACATGAGATGGTGACTCCGTGTTGGTCCGTGGGTTGTGTAAGCGTGTCTGGACGAGGGTGTCCAAGTGTCCGAGGAGCCAGGTTGCAAACGCATCCTTGCGGATCGGGCCGTCGGTGCTCTGGTCAAACTGTATATCGTGGTCGGTGTTCCCGATCAATCGGGCATCGATCGAGTCCGCGTCCATCGTGTCGAGTGGGTTGGCGACAATCAAATCAATATCTTTTTTTGCGAGTTTGCGGAGCGCGGACGCTTCGAGTTCATCCGCAGGCTCAAGCGCAAAGCCGACGAGCAACTGGTTCGGGCGAGCATCTTTCGAGCATCCCGCGAGCAGATCCGGGGTCGATTCCAGTGCGATGCTCAGGTCATCCCCAGTGCGCCTGCGTTTGCCCTCGCAATCCACCTCGCACGCTTTGGGACGGTAATCCGCGACCGCCGCCGCCATCACAAGACAATCGCACCACGCAAGGTGTTGCCCCAAAGCATCTTCCAGATCCTGCGCCGACGCGAAACGAACGACATCGACCCCGGGTTCCTTCGGCGTTTCTGCATTGGGACCCAGCAGGATCCGGACCTCCCACCCCAGTTGCTCCGCTCGATCCGCCAGATTCGATCCCAGCTTCCCCGAAGATCGATTCCCGATGAATCGCACCGCATCAATGGGTTCGTAGGTCGGTCCAGCAGTAATCAATATCCGTGCCATGAGGCGGTCCTTCAGTTGAAAGAGAGAGAGAATCAGTCCTTTGGGAACAGTTCGTTGTTTGTATCGTAGAACCTTCACAGCGACTCGTCGCAAGAAAGTGGGGGATCAGGCCGCTATACAGGATTGATCCCAGTTCCAACGCCAGCAGGGCGGTAGGTGACGCTATAGTGATGCTCATTCAAACCGGGCGTTGAATACGCCGCGAAGGGATCTGTTTATCCATGGCCAGAAGTCGCAAGAAACTCGGTGAAATCCTCGTAGCACAAGGTGTCATCGACGCCAATCAAGTCAACGAGGGGCTCAAAAAAGCCCAAGACGAAGGTATCCGGATCGGTGAAGCACTCACCGAGCTTGGTTTGTGCACCGAACATCAGGTTCTCAAGGCCCTCGCGGTTCAGCACGGAATCAAGTATGTCGATCTCACCAACGAGAAGATCGCCAAACTCATCGACAAGGACGCCATCGACAAAAGCGTCATGAAGAAGCACCTCGTCCTCGGGATGGGCAAGTCCGGCGGCAAAATGCGCGTCGCGATCCACGACCCCAACGACCTCCAAGTCCTCGACAACCTCCGCTTTGTACTCAACTCCGAAGTCGAACCGCTCCTCGCCACCAAGTCCCAGCTCAAAGAAATCATCTCCGGCGGCGAAGCCACCGGGGGCGCACCGGGAGCGCCCCAGCAGTCGCTCGTCACCGATTCAATTGACCGCTCGATCGACCGCTCGGTTGACCGTTCGATGGACAAGTCCATCGATGTGTCATCCGAGGATTCGCCGATCGTCAAGCTGGTCAACCGCGTGCTCGATGAAGCCGTGCGTCTGCGGACTTCTGATATTCATATCGAACCGATGGGCGACCGTGTCCGTCTCCGCTACCGCGTCGACGGCGTGTGTTCCGAACGCGACAACCTCCCCAAACGCATGCAGAACGCGGTCCTGTCGCGTCTGAAGCTGATGGCGGGGATGAACATCTCCGAGAAGAGAGTGCCGCAGGACGGACGCATCAAAATCTATGTTGATGATGTCCCCATCGATTTCCGTGTTTCCGCGTGTCCAACATACCACGGCGAATCCGTCGTGCTTCGTATCCTCCGTCCAGACGCGGTCCGCATCGGTTTGACAAACCTCGGTTTCGAGCAAGAAAATCTCGATGTCTTCAACCGGATCATCAAACGACCCAACGGCATCTTCCTCGTCACCGGACCAACCGGTTCTGGGAAAACCACAACCCTGTATTCCGCGCTCGATGTCCTCAACCGTCCCGACAAGAAAATCATTACCGCTGAAGACCCAGTCGAATACAACTTCGACGGCATCAACCAGTGCCAGATCCGCGAAGACATCGGATTCACCTTCCCCAGCGTGCTCCGCTCCATGCTCCGCCAAGCACCCAATGTCATCCTCGTCGGTGAAATTCGTGACCGAGAAGTCGGTGAAATCGCGATCCAGGCAGCACTCACAGGTCACCTTGTGTTCTCGACGCTCCACACCAACGACGCCCCCAGCGCGATGACGCGTCTGATCGACATGGGGATCAAGCCCTTCCTCGTCGCGTCATCCATCCAAGCGGTCATGGCGCAGCGGCTCGTCCGAGTCCTCGCGGACTCCAAAGTGCTCGCAAAGGAAGAAGATCTCGATCACAAATACCTCAACCTGATCGGATTGACCATGGAAGACGCGATCGGGAAGGTCTGCAAGCCCGTCCCGACCGCCGACATTCCGACCGGATACAAGGGACGAAAGGCGATCTTTGAGATGATGCTCATGAATCCAGAGATCCGCGACCTCGCGTTCAATAAGGCCCAGGCATCTGAGATCCGGAAAGCCGCTCTTGCAGCGGGAATGAAGGGTCTTGTCGAGGATGGTCGCACGAAGGTGCTCAACGCCGTCACCACACCAGAAGAAATCGCACGCGTCAGCCAAATCGAAGGCAGCGGGCACTAATCCACACACACTCCGCTTCAGACTTTCAGAGGAGATTGATCAATGTCAACAGTCCAGATCGACCGATTGCTCGATACTGTCGTTAAAACAGGGGGTTCCGACCTCCACCTCACCGTTGGGCGCCAGCCAACCATCCGTCTCAATGGCGGACTCCGGAATCTCGAAACCAAAGTCCTCGAATCCGATGACATGGTTTCGCTGATGAAATCCATCACGCCCGAACGCAACCAGCAAGAACTCCAAGAAGAAGGCGGCACCGACTTCGGTTTCGCCTACGGCGACGCCGCCCGTTTCCGCGTCTCCGTCTTCCGTCAACGCGGTGATATCGCAATCGTTCTCCGTCAGATCCCGAACCGATTGCTGACCTTCGATCAAATCGGTCTACCCGACATTTGTAGGGATTTGGTCCGCCGTCCTCGTGGTCTCTTCCTTGTGACCGGGCCAACGGGTTCGGGTAAGACCACCTCGCTCGCGACAATGATCGACTTTGTGAACCAAACCATGGATCGTCACATTGTGACGATGGAAGACCCGATTGAGTACTACCACAACCACAAAAAATCGATTGTCAACCAGCGTGAAGTCGGGAATGATGTGCCCAGCTTCGCTGAAGCCCTCCGTCGTGCGCTGCGTCAGGACCCCGATGTGATTCTGGTGGGTGAAATGCGTGACCTTGAGACCATCGAAGCGGCGGTTCGAGCCGCGGAAACAGGTCACTTGGTGTTCGGGACCCTGCACACGACCGGTGCTGCAAAAACGATTGACCGTCTTGTGGACGCCTTCCCGGTGACCCAGCAGAACCAGATCCGTGTCCAGCTCTCAACCGCATTGGTCTGTGTGCTCTCTCAGGTGCTTCTCGGACGCATCGATACCAAGGGTATGGTTGCCGCCTATGAGTTCCTCGTGGTCACTCCCGCGATCGCTAACCTGATCCGCGACAACAAATCGTATCGCATTGACTCGGCGATTCAGACCGGTAAAAAATACGGCATGCAGCTCCTCGATGACCACTTGTGGTCCCTCTATGCACAAGGGAAGATCGCCGCCGAGGAAATGATCGACAAGTGCAAGGACCCGACTGCAGTCCGAACAAAGGTTCACCAAGCGGGTGGCGTCATCGGGCGCCCAGAGCTCGACGATCCAGAAGCTGCGGTTGAACCACCTGAATAATCAGGCGCTTACTCGACATCGAATGGATCATATTCGCGGTGTCGCAACGCAAGAAATGCAAAATTCAAGCATGATCGGGCAATCCAGATCCGAATTCTATGCGAACATCATCACAGACCGGTCTTCGGCTGGTCTCGGCAACGGAGTTGGTTATGGATCCTTCTGAACTCAAAGGACGCAAGATCGGGCGAGTGCTCACCAAAATGGGCGTGGTGACTCGTGAACAGGTGCACGAAGCACTCGGCGTTCAAAAAGGGCGAACCCAGAAGGTCAAGCTCGGTCAGATCATGATCGAGCTCGACATGTGCACTCAGCACGATATTGATCGCGCCTTGGCCGGTCAGGCCGGGATGGAGTATGTCGATATCGAGGGTATAGAACTCGACGAAGCCACGATTGGTTCGATCCCCGCTGAGAACGCGAAAGCGTACCAGTGCGTGCCCATCGAGTTTGAGCCCAAAACCCGCCGGCTCAAGGTTGCTCTGAAAAGTCCGGATAACTTCCAAGCCGTGGATGACCTCCGTCTGTTGATGGGTGCGAAAGTCGAAGCGGTGATCGCGTCTCCCAAGGCGATCGACGCGCTCCTCGCGAAGCACTTCGCGAAGTCCGAGTCCATGGAAGATGTGATGGGTGCTCTCGCTGCTGATGAGAACCTGAAGAATCTTGGTGGAACCTCTGATCAATCCATCGACCTTGATGCGGTTCTTGATGCTGCTGACGACAACCAGGTGATCAAGCTGCTGAACATGGTGCTGCTCCAAGCGATCCGTGATCGTGCGTCGGACATCCACTTTGAACCATTCGAGCACGAGTTCAAGATGCGATACCGCATCGACGGCGTGCTCTACGAAATGGTGCCGCCACCCAAGCACCTCGGTGGTGCGATCACTTCGCGTGTCAAGGTTATGGCGAATCTTGATATCGCCGAGCGCCGTTTACCTCAGGACGGTCGCATCGAGCTGACCGTCGGCGGGAATCCCATTGACCTTCGTGTCGCGGTGCTCCCCACAATCTACGGCGAAAGCGTGGTTATGCGTGTGCTCGATCGCGGCAATGTCGAGCTCTCGCTCGATCGCGTCGGGTTCCGTCCTGAAGAACTCGAAACTTTCCGGGGCTTGATCGCAAAGCCCAACGGCATCGTCATCGTGACGGGGCCAACCGGTTCGGGTAAAACCACCACCCTCTACGCGGCGCTTTCTGAACTCAACGACATCAAAACCAAGGTCCTCACCTGTGAAGACCCCGTTGAATACGACATCGACGGCTTGTGCCAGGTTCAGGTGAACACAGAAGTCGGCCTGACCTTTGCGAGCGCGTTGCGTTCGTTCTTGCGTCAGGACCCTGATGTGATTCTGGTGGGTGAAATCCGTGACCTTGAGACCGCACAGATCGCGGTCCAAGCATCGCTGACCGGTCACCTTGTGCTCTCGACCCTGCACACCAACGACGCGCCGAGTTCGATCATCCGTCTTGTAGACCTCGGGATCGAGCCGTTCTTGTTGACCGCGACCATCGAAGGCATCGTCGCTCAGCGATTGGTCCGTACCTTGGATCAGAAAACAAAGGAAGCATACATCCCATCTGAGCAAGAGCTCATGGAACTGGCGATGCGTCCAGAAGATGTCAAGGGGCGCGAGTTCTATCGCCCCGGATCATCGGTCTCTGTCGGTGGCGGGTACAAGGGGCGGATGGCGTTGTTTGAAATCATGAGTCTCGACGACGAACTCCGAGAGTTGGTCGTTAAAAACGCGAGCACCGCGATCCTCCGGTCCGTCGCTCGCAAGAAGGGCATGCGATCACTCCGCGAAGGCGGCATGCTGGCAATTTATGAAGGGTTGACAACCATCGATGAGGTTGTCCGCGAAACACTCGCTGAAGAATAAGAACAATACCGGATCGGCTGAGCCAATCCGATTGAACGAACGAGTAGGGATCACTGGGGTCACTGGGATCATTGGAAGGATTGAGTCATGGCGACATATGTATACCAAGCACTGAATGCGGCGGGCAAAACCCAGAAGGGGACCGTCGAAGCCGCCAGTTCCGAGGACGCGATCCAACGCATCAAGTCCCAGGGCTACTTTCCAACCTCTGTCCAACCTCAGAAAGAAAAGAAATCAAAGGGTGCCAAAGGCGGCGCAGAAGTCGCGGCAGCTTCCTCAGCAAAGAAGAAGAAAAAGAAGAAGAAGGGCGGCGGATTCAGCATCGGTGGCGTGAGTCCAAAGTACCTGACGCTCTTCACTCGCCAGCTCTCCACGCTCCAAGATGCGGGTCTTCCGCTGCTCCGTTCGCTCCAGATTCTTGAGAGCCAGCAGAAACCAGGCGTGCTCAAGAATGTGCTTCAGAATGTCACCGAAGAAGTTGAAGGCGGCTCGTCACTCTCCGAATCAATGGCCAAGCAGCCCAAAGCATTCAATCACCTCTATGTCAAAATGGTGAACGCGGGTGAAATCGGTGGTGTGCTTGACATCATCCTCCAGCGTCTCTCGGACTTCATGGAGAAGAGCGAGAAACTCAAACGCAAGATCAAGGGCGCGATGGTCTACCCAATCGTGGTGGTCCTCATCGCGCTGATTATCTTGACGGGCATCATGCTTCTCATCATCCCGCAGTTCGAAACGATCTTCGCGGACTTCGGTGTGGAGCTTCCCGCGCTGACACTCTGGCTCGTCAACACATCGAGTTGGGTCGCGGGAACAACCCCGGGTCAAGAAGTCCCGGGATGGATATTTGTGCTCTTCGGTCCCCCTGCGATCTTCTTCGGGGTCAAACTGATCCGCAAGACCACTCCAGGCAAAGCGGTCCTCGACACACTCATCCTTTGGACACCGGTCTTCGGCACCCTTATCCGCAAAACAACAATCGCACGCTTCACCAGAACCCTCGGCACACTCATCAGCGCCGGTGTTCCCATCCTCGAAGCGGTCACCATCACCGGCCAAACCTCGGGCAACTATGTGTTTGAGAAAGCACTCAGAAAGGTCCACGATTCAATCCGTGAAGGCGAAACCTTTGCTGATCCGCTCCGCGAATCCAAAACCTGTGATGCGATCGTGGTCAACATGATCGATGTGGGTGAAGAAACCGGTGACATGGATTCGATGCTCATGAAGATCGCAGACAACTATGACGAGGAAGTCGATGTCGCGGTTGAAGCACTCGTGTCATTGCTCGAACCCATCATGGTTGTTCTTCTCGGTGGCATGGTCGGGACCATTGTTGTCGCGATGTTCCTCCCCATGGTCAAGATGATCGAAAGCCTCCAATAGACAAAAGAGAGATACCAGTTATCCAGTTGAAATCGAACCAGACACTCTCGCTCTGACCTCGGAGTCTTCACCAGTGCAACCGCACCACGCCAACTCGAATCACGCTCAACAGACCAATGGTAAGCGTGGTGGCTTCACGCTCATGGAGCTGATGCTGACCCTCGCGATCATCGTAACGCTCTTGGGGTTCCTCGCGTCGGCGCTCGGTCGCGCCACCCAGAGCGCCCGTCAAGCCGCGAGCCAGCGATCAGCCGAAGCGATCGCGACGGCCGTCGAACAGTTCCGCCTCGAGTTCGGGTTTCTCCCACCATTGGTCCATGATGGTGAGCTTGTCAGCACAGGCGATTCGGAGTACATCCCGACCAGGCCCAACGGTTCGTCGTACCCCGACGGCCCAATCGAGCGTCATACTGGAGGCATCTACGACTTCGGGACCCTCGTTGTCTGGTCCAAGGGATACGACTTTGATTTCTTCCGTCGCCGCTTGGGAGACGCATCTGATGCGGTGAAACTCCCAGGTGGTGGGGCATGGTCGATCAACTCTGCATGGGATGACCGCCGCTACTCGCGATACGCTCTCGCGTACTACCTCGCTGGTGCACTGCCCCGCTCAGTTGACGGCATCTCCGGTCAAGGCATGACTCGCCCACTGGAAAACGGCGGCTTTGCCAATGTCGGATACCCCATCGGCAGCACACGCGACCGGTTTGAACCAACACTGGATCTGGATCGCAACGGCGTCAATGTCCAGACCGGATATGCGCGTCCGATCGAGGTCGCCGAGCATGATCTCGCCGCGCCGATCGACACGCTCCTCGCTTCTGGTGTGTACGACCTGTACGACGACGCAGATCAAGACCTGATCGTCGCGCTGGTTGATGCGTTCGGGACCGCGTTCCGCTACTACCGCTGGGAGCACGGCAGGTACAACCAAAATCGCCAGTTGGTCGTTGAATCCTCGCTCGATCTCAACATCCCGCCGCTCTTGCTCGATCCAGAACTGCTCGTCCAAGTGATGAACGACGACTTGGCCGATCCAATCCCCGATCTGACCAACGGCAATCTCAAACTCCGTCAGGCACGCTTTGCCATCGTCGGAGCTGGCGCTGACCGCTTGTTTGGGACCGAACCCATCGAGTACCTCGTTCAGCAACTCAATCAACGCGATCCGCAGGGAGACCCCGGCGCGATCGCACGAATCCGCAAGCTCGCCATGGAAGACAATGTCGTCGCGTACGGCCAGTAAACGGAAAGTTATCAAATGAACACACCTACACACCATCATGTCGGCTCAGCGAGCACTCGGCGCGGTGCGTTCACACTCATCGAGGTCCTTGTGGTCCTCGTGATCGCGATGATCCTCTTGACGATCTCGGTCCCCGCGTTCCAATCGCTGATCGAATCCTCCGAGCGTTCACTCGCCGTGAACTCTGTGCAGACAGCGATCCAGGCCGCGCAGGACATCGCGCTTGATGGACGCGAGGGCGAAGACGGCGCGATCGTCTTCCTCGTCGCCGACAACGGTCAGCTCACCATGGTTCCAGCCGTCAAAATCGGGATGCACCGCGAGCCATACGCCGCCGCACCCGGTGCACTCGGGCTGCAGACATTCGATTACGATTACATCGAGATGGAGGTCTTCGCGCCGCTCAACAGCGCCGATGCGATCCAACTCCCCAAGTCATGGTTCGTGCGTGGATACGCGCCCATCGGGAGCATGGTCGATAAGTTCATCGTCCGCAACACCCCCGCAGACCAACGCTTCGCGGCCATCTGGTACAACTCCCCGATCTACGGCGGCACGGACTTCATGAGTGATACCAAACAGGACAGCCACTGGGTCTTCCCGGAAACCAACCTGTTCGCCAAGAACGCCCAGCATGTCGGCGGCAATACCAATACAGGTGAGTTGGGCGGAATGCAAGGCCAGTTCCGTTCACCACGCCAGTCATTCATGATCCGCTTTGATGGTCGCACCGGACAACTCAGCCGCTCGACTGCACCCGCGATCTTTATTGATCCGCGTGTCAGCCGCGAACGCCCCTTTGGTGCCCAACCCAACCTGAACGATCGCTGGAAACGGGTCGATCTCTCCGACAGTGTGCAGCGGTGGGGGCTCCGCATGCTCTCGGCTTCGGACACCAACTCCGACGGCTCACACTGGACCATCCAAGACCAGTACGACCGCGCCCTCTGGATGGGCAACATCTCCCACGACACGGTACTCGTCAAAGCCGTCAGCCGAATCGCGCTCTACAACGAGCAAGACTTGGCGCGGGACATCGGTGCACGCGGTCTCAATAGAATCACCGGAACCATCTACAAAGATTACAACCAAGACGATTCAGAATCCGAGATCCAGTTTGATGATCGCTTATGGCAAAGCTACCCCGGCGATGATGACATCCTCCGGAAGATTAACCACTGGATCGAGGGTGATACCAACGACGACGGTGTCATCACCTTCGATTCCGTTGACCCCAACCTCCTCGACGAACCACTCTCTCGCTTGTACCTCATCCAGCCTTACTCAGGCAAACTCCAAGAGGTGTTGCGTTGAATATCAACCCACAGGCACAACCAAGTACCACAAACCGCGGCTTCACACTCATTGAAGTCCTGATCGCGATCCTGATCCTCGCGCTGGGACTCCTCGGCCTCGGTGCGGTGTTCCCCGTCGTGATCACGCAGCAACGCAACGCCGTCGCGGTCGTCGATGGACAGAGCGTCGCGAGCATGGCCGAAGCGATCCTGACATCATCAACCGAGATCATCGATTTCTCTGATTGGTTCGTCCCAGGAAACGAGTTCGGTCGATCAGGTCCGTCTCCAACCGATGGTGTCACCTACGAGTGGGTTGTCCCCCCATTCACTCCATACAACGGATATCCCAAAGCCCCCGGCTTCGAAGGATTCGGTGGATCGCAAGACGGCCGTTGGTTCGTTGAACTCGATAGCAGCCTCAACTCTGTCAATGACATTACGACCGTCGGGAACCAGAACAAGGCCCTGACCGTTGCCGATCGTCTGGTCCCACAGCCATTCTCGGGGAAAGACCCGAAGTATGTCTGGGATGTCGTCGCCCGTCGTCAACCCGGAACCAACCGTCCACAACTGGCTATCTTCATCCGTCATATCGATCCTCGCATCCGCGTGCCCGCGGACAGGACCCTGAGTGATCTCCTTGTCGTCAGAGGGGCCGCCGCGGGATCCAATGTCCCATTGCTGCCTGTCGCAATCGATAGCACAACCGGGCTTTCAACCGTTGACAACAAGGGCCAAAGCGCTGATGAAATCGTGTACGCCGCGCCCCAGACGCTTCAGGTGCAGGTGGTCAGCGATCATCTCGACTGGTTGGTCATCGAAAATGCGAACGACCCATTCCTCGATCGCTCGATCGGATTCGCGGTCCAGCCTGGTCAAAAGTTACTCGACAACTCAGGCACCGTCCGTACAGTGATCGGTCCGCCCCCGAGTGACTCTTCGATCCCTCTGCTCGGGAACACCAATGCGCGTGTTGTCCGCGTGGACCCGCCATTCAATCTCAAACAAGCCGCCGAAGATGCGATGGGATACAGCCCAACAGCGAATAATCCTATCCCAACAGATCCAAATGTAGATGCCCAGCGTGCATCTTGGATCCGCCAGATTGTGTTCACACCCCGCACGCCTCTCGCCATCCGTGTCATCACGCTTGAGGAGGTCTCACCATGAGTGTGTCCAGCAATCGCATCACCGCATCATCATCCCGTGCCTTCACCATCCTCGAAATCATGGTCACCATCGGTATCCTCGTGTTGATCGCCGTGGGTGTCTCCACGATCTTCTCATCGGTCGCAGAAACCGTCAACAGGGGCCGGCGCGTCGCGGAACTCAACCGGTACGCCGCCCAGTTCGAGCGTGTCATGCGTGCAGACTTTGAAAGAATGACCCGCGACGGGTTCCTCGTCATCGCACACCAGACCGCGCCGGGTTTCGATCCAACAAGCAATCAGTACGATGTGCAACTCAGCCCATCGGATTCCTCGGACCCCGATGAGAACGGGCGTCCGGGTCGCTCGCGCCGAGTCGATGAGATCATGTTCTTCTCACGCGCCCAGTACGAAACAGCACGCCGCGCGATCTCACCAGGAATGATCGCCAAATCCGCCGAAGCGGCAATCTACTACGGGCACGGCCAGAAGCGTCGTCCAGATCTATTGACAAACCTCGATCCAAGTCTTAGCTCCCAACAAGCAAACCTCTTCTTCAACCCATTCGTGAACGACAACAACGCACGAAAGAACATCACTGGATCTGATTTCAACCAAGCCGGTCTCGGGACCCCATCAACCGACGGCGGACTCAACCCAAACCAGTACGCAAGCGACTGGGCGCTGCTCCGTCAGGTCACCCTGCTCGCCAACCCACAGACCTCAGGCCAAGAACTCCCCGATAAGCTCTTCGGGGTCGAGCGGATCAACGAGGACCGTCAATGGCTCGAAGACTCCGATCGTCAGGTCGCCCTTCAACCAGCGAGCCGATCAATCTTCAACTCGCTCACACAGTCCGGGTACAGTTCCCCAACCACCGGCTATGTCCTCCCCAAATGGTTCGGCGACCGGAACATCGGTGGTGCGTTCAGCTCTTCGACCGCAGATCCCGCGCTCCGCGCTTCGGGATTGGTCGACATCGCAACTGATGACCTCGCGAGCATCCGCACAATCCTCTACGGCTTGTCGGGCTCAACAGATATTGGTATGAATGATCCCTCCGACTACTGGCCAAAGAACGATCTTGATACGATTCAAGAGCCAATGGATCAATCCTATGAAGATTTCTCGGAAGTCTTCTGGGAAGACTCCATCACATCGCCAAGCCCAGCGGATGCTCGAAGAGTCAGCTTCCCCACCAGTGGCGTGATCCCTCCCGAGTTCCTCAATGTCCGCAAATGGATGCTCGACGCGATGCCCTCGATCTGGGATGTTGAACCAAGCGATCCGATCCAACTCGCGCGCGTCCGCTACGAAGACATCCCGACCCGCTTGCTCTTTGAAGAGGACGCATTCGACGACAGCGACAACGGCGACCGTCTGAAAACCTACGCCGAAGCAAACCAGGAAATGCTGGGGTCATCCGTATTCATCCCGCAGTGCACCGAGTTCATTGTTGAATGGTCCTTCGGATACATCGACGCGACCATCACCGATCCGCTCCACCCACGCTATAAAAAACTTCGATGGCACGGGCTCGAACGGTGGATCGACGCCAACAACGATGGCATCATCGACGATTCAGGCAACGGATTCACCGAGGGTGAAGACCAGAAAGTCGCGGACTACTACAACCTCCGCCCACCACAACCAGCAATCAGCGGCTTTGATCGAGGCCCACTCCCCGAGTTGATCGTTGGTCATGTCGCATTGCTTGGCGGATTCGGTACACCACCAACAACCGAGATCGCCGCGTTCGGGTACCCCGATTCGGCCGGGAACGATTGGCCGTGGCCAATGTTCGTCCGCGTGACGGTCTCGATCGCTGATCCATTAGACAACACCATCGAACACACATTTCAGATGGTTTTTGATATCCCAGACGCGTCCAACAACTGAGTCGCGTTCGTCAACATACACCGGCAACGGGGCGCTGCGAGCACCACGCAGCACGATCGCCGGTCAGTCCTTAGAGGTGCATGCCCGCTTATCACAGCGTGCCGGAGTTCGTCATGTTCAACAACAACCAAGCCCCAACCACTCACCCCGCACCCCGCGCCACCGATGCGCCGATCACCAGGAATGGTTCAGCGATCCTGATCGTGGTGGGGACGCTCGCGCTCATCGCGGTCTTTGCCGCGATCTATATCTCGATCGGTCAGAGCGACCAACGCGTCGCGCGATCCATCGAGAACAAGGTCGAGATCGAGACCAACGCCAACACGATCGCCGACCATGTTCTGGATGTCCTGGCCAAGGACCGCCTCGCATTCACAACCCAACGCAACGGCGCCGGGGTCTTTGCCGTTCGCGACGCGATCGATACAACCTACACCGACTGGACCATGCGGTCCGAGTCCAACAACGAATGGGAATGGTTTAACCCCGCCGGTCTGCATTCGAGTCTCGGCACGCAGCCCGGTCTCGCGCAAGACTTCCGCGTCGCTTCCGATCCTTGGCTCGCCGCAACCTCGCCAACCTACCTCGGAAACCCAGGACGGCCTCAGCTCAGTGCAACTGACGATCGTCCGTTCGCTTCACTGATTACAAACGCACAAGACTTTATAGCGAATGTGTATTCCTCAGGATTCCTCGACAAACGCGACTGGCTCCAAATCTCAAACCTCGCGCCCGACGGCCGTTTCGTCAACCTCTTTAACCTCCGCGCCGGCACCGCCCAGTCCAACGGTTTCGGTGACAACAACTTCGGCGGGTTCGATTCCGAATCAGGAACCGGCACCTTCACACGACCATCAGATGGCAGAACAGTCCGCCGCATGAGCCAGTACCTCTCGCTCTGGGATCAAGAGGATCCGGGCGATCCAGAGTCGCGGATTATTACATTCGATCCAATGGACGGGAACAAGGTCTGGATCCCCGGCCGAAACGAACCGGTCGATATTGGTCTGAGCGCAGCAGACATTCAAAACACACCCGCGGTCTGGACGATGTATCAGCGGTTCATGTTCCAGCCCATCAACCAGCCCTTCATGACGGTCAACCGGAACAACCAAATCTCAACCTGGGCCGACCCCGACTACGCGCCGTACCAATACGCCGACGCCGACGGCGACGGCATGGCCGACTCACGCTGGATCGAGCTCACCTCCGCGCAAGACACACAATCTTCGAGCACCAATCCCCGCGAGGATATCGAGCGTTTGTACGACGCCGGGAATACCCGTATTTTCGCTGCGATCCGCGTGATGGACCTCTCGTCGCTCGTCAATGTCAACACCGCGATGGAACAACTCACCGAGCCAGATCCCGTCGATGGAGGCACTCTGGGGTACACCCCAGCAGATGTCGATCTTCGTCGATTGCTTTCACTCACCGATGTTGGACACAACTACTCCATCCTCCAACTCGCGGGACTCTCACCAAGCAGCTTCCATAAACCAACACTGACCTCCAACAACGACCTGCACGACCCAGACTACAAGTGGTACCGCAACTACATCGATCCAGCATCAACAATCTTCAAGGTGATCGAGCCCAGTTCCAACGCGCTGAGCATCGGTCGATACGCGTACAGCGCGATCAAGCTCGGCATCGAAGAAGGCGGAACCCTCGATGATCGCTACACCGCATGGCCACCGGTTCTCCGTGAAATGAACGACGCAAGTCCTCCTGACGCCGTGGCCGTCAGTGATTTCGATGACACCTTCAACCCACCAAACGCGGAATATGACCCCAGCGATGCCACATACCGCTTGAAGCAGTACCACCGAGATCCAATCAACCCATCAACCGATCCGATGACCGAGAAACAACGGTCAGAGTGGTACATGAACATCGGTCGACTCAACCCACTCACCACCGATCAAGTCAAAACATCGCAGGGCTACGCCGCGACCGGATCGCTCTACAACAAGGACGACCTCCTCGAACTCCTCGCGTTCCACGGCCTCAACGACCCCGCAACGGTCTCACGCCTCGAAAAATCAGCGATGGGCCGCATGCCCTCGATCTTCGGACAGAACCAACGCGCGTTCTCCCCGCTCATGTCCAACCGTCCGCTCTCACTCGATCGTGAACGCCATGGATACAACGATGAATCCGCCTACGTAATCGCACCGACCGACCAGCCACGCAAAATCACAGGTTCCATCGCAAAGGAATCGATGGTCTTCTTCTCCGTCTCCCCTCGCCGACTCCTCACCACCGTCAGCGGCGGAACAGCCATCCTCCCCGGTTCCGTGGTCAACCCCACGCTGCCAACACTGACGGCCGCAGAAGCGGCACCAACCCTTGGCAGTGCGCTCGCCAGCCCAAAGACATTATTTTCGATCTACTCCAATGCGCTCACCGGAGAACTTGAACTCAATAAACTTTCGCCTCAAAGCATTGATGATGTATTCATCGAAGATCCTACACAAGCACAAGACGAAGAAACCGCGACGCTCTTTTACGGATATCGCGGGCCAGAACTCGCGCTCCATGTTGCAGCCCACACTGCGGTAAACGAAGCGGATCTGTTCGACATTGATACCAAGCCAACGGTTGGCACGCTCCTGATGGATAACTCGTTGCGTGATGAGTTTGAAGACACTGGAAACTTCCCCACAGACGAGTTCATGTTGGATCCTGCTGATGCAATCTACCGCAGATATCCAGGCGCTGCATCTGCGAACCTGCTTGATCGCGGAGAGTTCAGCTTGCCAGGTGCACAACCCGGCACGCAGCACTTCAATGATGAGCATCGCCAAGTGGTGAATGTCTTTGGTATTGAGCCGATGCCGATCTTGACTGAGACGGTCAGTTTCTATGTGTACCACGACACATCAGAAAGTGCCGGTGGTGATTCTGATTATGGTGCTCAGCGACCACGGATCCGGAATGGACTACCGAGCTTTATTCCTATCCCAGGAGCCCAGACCAAAATTACGATCAATCCAAGCACAGATCCAAGCACCAATATCGATTGCCTCATGCAAGGGATTGCATTCCAGCTTACGAATCCTTGGGATACTGAAATTTCACTCGGTGGCGATCGAATCCCCAACGGCCCAAGTTTGTCCGAAGGCTCACCACTTACCCGTCAACGCGATCTGAATGATCAGAACTTGATCGACACAACATCAAACTTCCAGTTCGACTACTACATCGAATGGAACGGGTATTTCTTCAAGCTTGCTGAATACGCTCAGTATTACCCGCCATCATCGAGCCGGTATGATCTCCGGGATCAAGATGAATCAATCACCGGGGCAAGAAATCCAAGCGATGATTACGGTCCCAATGATGGGGCTTCCACCGAAAACGGCGGGCCGATGAACGCAATAGACTACCCCGACTTTGTCGCTCGAAATGTCACACTCCAGCCAGGCGAGTCCCGCGTTTTCTATGCGGTCGCCGATCCGGAGTTTGACGCGACAACCGACCCGGATAAACCAGAATGGGTACTTGATAAGAAGTGGCGGAACGCAATGGCAAGCAGCGGCGGTCTGCCTCTCCAGTTCACAGATGTCATCAACTACGATTCGAGCCCACTCAGAGACCAAGACGGGCTTATCGACGGCACCGATCGCAGAGGTTGGACAGGTCCTGCGAAGGAATGGGTCCAGAATCAGTTCAATACATCAGACAGTCGCTTGCCTGTCATGATCCATCCAATGAACCCCCAGACTGGTGAGTATGGTAAAGAAGATATTCTCTACGACTATCTGAACACGCCGCTTGATCATGTCAGTCCTGCTCAGTTCAACGGAAATGGTTTCGATCAGATCAGTAGTTCTTCTACGCGAAGGGATGCTTCAGAAGTTCGACTCTGGCGCAAGATCGTCACCCCTGCGGAAGAAACCACGGATACCAGATATGTACATGCTGTCAAAGAGAACCTCCTTCACAACGACATGCTTGTTGACCGCATGGAACTCACCAGCGGTGTAGCAACACCCATCGAATTGCTCAGTCTTACTAATGAAGTCGCCAAAACGGTTAGTTTTGCAGAGGATTACCCGAATACCGTCGATGAGATTGCAACAAATGTTCGCAACGACAACACCGGCTTTTCCGTTGTCCGTTGGGCATCCACCAGCCGTCGTGATTCTGTGGACACGACTGAACCAGGAATGGGTCAGATCCGCGAGTGGATGCTTTCATCCCGATTAAATCCCACAGAGAGCTTGGTTTCAGCAACCGATGAAGTGATGAGGTACGGCGACGACTCCTTAACACTCGACGCCGGTGATTTTATCGAAAGTGCAGCGGATCTTGACAATGCGACCGAACCCGATGGTCGAATCGTTGCGGGGCGTATCGACGATATCAGAACAGATTACGAAACCCACCGCACACTGCGTGAACTCTTCACACATGATTCCGTTCTCGTGACCGCGTCACTCGAACCCTATAAGAAAAGTGATCTTGACACGGAAGCACCGAATAATGGTGAGGATGGATCAGCTCGAAAGTTCAATCGCTCGGGTGATCCAAATGATCCACTGGATATGACAACAGCACTCTGGGCACACCCTGATGGCAACTCCACACTCCATGTGGATGGTGATTTTGGGGTATCCAATCTCCGCCCGGAACTTTTGACGACCTCCAAGTCATTCAATGATGCCCCTCGTCTTGCTGACCTTCTCCTTGCTTGGGGTATTGGTCCAGCCTATGCCCCAACACAAGCGGGCTCGCTCAGCGATACCAACGCTGGGTACTACCCAGCGGAGTGGATGACATTAACCGAAGCGATCGCCATTGCATTGGGATATGAATCTCCGAACGCTGCTGATATATCCGCTGACAATATTTGGGCAGACACATTCACCCCGAATGCAAAACTTCTCGACAACGGGCACCTCGCAATCGACAACTATGTCGCGTACTACAACATCGATACAAACGAGAACCCGCCTGAGTTCACTTACGACGAGGACATCCGCAGAGGCACCGGCGCTCCAATGGCATTGGGTGTCCTCGATCAAGCACGCGCGATCGCATCGCTCGATACTTCCGCGGACCAACTCGTCACCCCAACCTTCGGCCAGATCAACATCAACACCGCGCCGGTCGAGGTCCTGCGGTTGCTTCCAGGTCTGAGTCCGATCCTGAGCTCGTACTACCCAACCTTCACCCCTCCGACCAGCGAGCCAGAGTGGTGGGGCCAGAATGAAAGCTGGGACCTCCCAGATCTTTCCTCAGCGAGCAATACCCCCGATGTCGCCGCCGCGATCGTTGGATACCGGGATCGTCTCTATGTTGAGCCAAGATTCCGTTCAGCAGATATTGGTGGACAGCAGGATTACAACCCGCTGAACTACGCATCGGCTTCGGCTGATCCGGATGAAAGCAATCCGCTGGACAATACAGAGGCGCACGCCCACAACCTCTTCGATGAAGAACCCACGGATATTCTGACAGACACCGACGGCGATCACCGCGACCGCCAAACCATCTCCGGGATCGACGGCATGCGTCAAACCCCCGGATTCGGGTCACTCGGTGAAATCTTCGCGGTTTCATTCGGTCCTGATGCCAAGGGTGCTGGCAACACGCCATCGAGCCCCGTCGCACTCCGGACCGCACAACCACAGCTCTCGATCCAGCAGTACTTCCATGACAACCTGAACCTTGATGGTGATGATGTCGAACTGATCGCAATTGACCCCCAGTTGTTCGGTGGAACCAAGAATGGCTCGACCAAGGACGACTACGCCGAACGCCTCGCGATGGCCAACGGGATCCTCAACATGATCTCCGTTCGCTCCGATTACTACGCGGTCTGGTTCGTCGTCCATGCATACCAAGAGTCCGATGTGACCAACCTCCAGCCTGAGGACCCTCTGATCCCATCGCTCGCCAAGCGGTATGTCATGGTCGTGGACCGCTCCAATGTGACCGATCCGGGAGATACCCCCAAAGTCGTCTTCCTCCGCGAAGTTCCGATGTAAAGCCCTCCGGGACAATGGAAAGAGAATCTTCTCAGATTGTCCATACAAGTTGACTGGCAGTTGACCCGATATGGGTCTACACTACAGACCACCGCAGGGTGTAGCTCAGCTTGGTAGAGCGTCTGGTTTGGGACCAGAAGGTCGCAGGTTCAAATCCTGTCTCCCTGATTCGAAGATGAAAAACCGCAGGTAAATCCTGCGGTTTTTCTTTTGGTGTGTCAGCAAGTTCAGCCGAGATCGGTAAGCATCCAAGCCCCAAACCGGATAAGGTGCACCCATGCCCAGCGTGTCTGATCCACAACCCGATCCCGTTCCCGCACTCCGCGGCCAGACGCGCCATCGCGTCAACCCGATCACCCGCTCCAAGCCCGCACTCATCGGTTTCGCCTTCCTCGCGTTCATGTTCCTCGCGTGCCTCGGTTCGCTTCCCTGGACGCTCTCCGCTGCAGACCCATCCATCTCCGAAGTCCCTCGCTACGACTCGGGAGAGCCCAAGTCAGGCCGGCTCCCCCCAGTGTGGTGGCCGTACGACCAGATCGATCAAGACCGAGCAATCGCAGCGATCGAACCGGCGACACTCACACAGATCGCAACCAGCCACGGAACCACCGTGGACGCGATCCTTGATGGTACAAGCGAACAAGGTGTCGAAGCCGCCCTCGACCAAGCCCCCTCATTCATCCTCGGCTCCGACACACTCGGACGCTCCCTCGCAATACGCCTGCTCACCGGGGGAGGCATCTCGCTCACCATCGGGATCTGTGCTGCTTTAATTTCAGTCGGAATCGGGACCGTCTACGGCGCCTTCGCGGCGTACATGGGGGGCAAGGTCGATTCCATCATGATGCGCATCGTCGATGTGCTCTACGGCCTCCCATACATCCTTCTGGTCGTCCTCCTCGCCGTAGCATCCAACGCGATGCTCGACGAATACCAATCCAGAGCAAGAACCAAAACAAACTGGTCGATCAACCAGATCGTCGAGACCCAGTCCACAGCAGCCGACCCGCTGACCAAATCAGACGCGCGGATCATCTTCGAGAACAACCCAGAACTCCAAGACGACCTGATGCTCCAAGCCGCCCAGATCTATCCAAGGCGGGTCTTCTCCAACAGCACCCGAACCACCCTCGATGTGATGACGCTCCTGATCGCGATCGGAGGCGTCTCGTGGTTGACGATGGCGCGTGTTATCCGGGGTCAGGTTCTTTCGCTGAAGAATCAGCCATTCATCGAAGCGGCGCGTGCACTGGGTTCACCCGGACACCGCGTCTTCATTCGGCACCTGCTCCCAAATCTCATCGGACCCATCGTCGTGTACGCGACGCTCGCCGTCCCGCAAGCAATTCTGCAAGAATCCTTCCTCAGTTTCCTCGGCATCGGTGTCAAACCGCCGCTCCCGAGTTGGGGGAATCTTGCCGCCGAAGGGTTGAGCGAACTCAATACCTATCGAAGCCACTGGTGGCTGCTTTTCTTCCCTTGCGCCTTGCTTGGCATGACTTTACTCGCGATGAACTTCGTTGGTGAAGGACTCCGAGAAGCGTTCGATCCAAAGCGATCTCATTAACACAACCCCATTCATGACGCTAGAATGCCCCTCGGCATTCAAAGCCAAGAAGTATGTGACTCAAACCGGAATCCAATCTCATGCAAAACAAGTTCGGCCTCAAAGACTTCATCCTCATGCTCCTCGTCTCACTCGCTCTCGTGTTCTCCATCCTCGCGATGCGACAAGACGATCGACGCTGGAAACAAACCGAGAGCATGACCAAGAAAATTGGAACCATCGAACAACTGGTCACGCGTCTCGATGCCAAGCTCGAATCCGGGATTTCCATCTCAGGCACAAACAACGCCTCCAATAGCAATCGCCCGGTAAACCACGACGAATCATGGATCAAAGAAGAAGGCGTCCCAGTTCAGTGGTTCGATACCTACACCTTTGCCAGCGATCCCCGTAACGAACCAGACTACGCAATGGGTGGCACATTCAAAGAAACCTTCGAAGCCCAGCCATCCAAGCTCACCCCGGTCCTTGGTGAAGATGTCTATGCCCGCCGCATCGGTGACCAGGTCTGTGAAACCCTCGCGGATTACAACCCAGAGACCCTCGAGCTTGAAGGCGCCCTCGCAGTGGCATGGCAGTACGATCCAGAAGGAGAATGGATCCGAGTCAAAATCCGCGACAACGCCCGCTTCTCCGACGGCGAGCCTGTCACCGCTGAAGATGTCCGCTGGTCCTATCACGACTACATCAACAACCCCCAACTCGAAACCGAATCGCTCCGCTCGATCATGACCAAACTCGATCGCATTGAAGTTGTTTCCGACAAAGTCGTCGACATCTACTTTGTTGAGCCCGACGCGTACAACCTGCAGATGGCGATGGGATTCTACATCCTCCCCAAGCACTTCTACTCCACCTTCACCACCACGCAGATCAACCAGTCCACCGCACTCACGATGGGCTCAGGCCCGTTCAAGTTCGAGAGTCTGAATCCTGAAGACCAATGGACTCCCGGGACCGACATCACGCTCGTCCGCAATGAACAGTACTGGGGACCCAAACCAGCACTCGCATCGATGCGGTTTGATGTCATCACCGAAGATGTATCCTTGCTCACCTCATTCGTCAACGGCGAGACCCACATGATCCGTCCATCATCGCCGCAGTTTGTTGATAAATCAGCACAACCAGGCTGGGACGACAAGGCCTACTCCCTCAAATGGGTCAACATGCGTTCGGGATACTCCTTCATCGGTTGGCAGTGCGGCCCACGCAACGGCAAGCTCACCCCCTTCCACGACAAACGAGTCCGTCAAGCGATGACCCTCATCCTCGACCGCAAGCTCATGATCCGAGACATCTTCAGCGGGATTGGTGAGGTCGCCATCGGACCCAACAACCCGCCATCTCCAGCCGCAAACCCAGATCTTGAGCACTACCCATACGACCCCGCCCGCGCCCGCGAATTGCTCGCAGAAGCGGGATGGATCGACCGGGACGGCAACGGCGTCCTCGAAAACGAGAAAGGTGTCGAGTTCGTGTTTGAGTTCACCCGCGCCTCAGGCGGACAAACCATCGAACGCATGCAGAAATACCTCGTCGACCAGTGCGCCTCAGTCGGTATCCGATGCAACCCGAAGGTCGTCGACTGGTCCCTCTACGACCAGATCCTCAAGACCCGCGACTTCGACGCCATCACCCTCGCGTGGTCCGCGTCCGCTCCAGAGTCCGACCCCAAGCAAATCTGGCACACCGATGCCATCCAGAACCAAGGCCACAACTTCATCCAGTGGGACGCGGGACAAGACCAGTACATCGACGCAATCAAAACCACACTCGATACAGAAGAACGGATGAAAATATTCCACAAGTTCCACGCACTCATGCATGAGGAACAGCCTTACACCTTCCTCCGAGTCTCACCATGGCTCCGTTTCGTGTCCAAAGACTACGCCAATGTCCATACCTATCCAAAGGGTATCGAACAACGCGAGTACTACATGCCCGCCAACTGATCATCATCCGTTCCTGATCACCTGACGCGAGAAAGCGGGACCCATGGCCACCTATATCATCAGACGACTCCTCCTCATGATCCCAACCCTGATCGGGATCACTTTCCTTGTATTCATGATCATCGCCCTCGCTCCGGGTGGGATCGGTGCTTCCCTCAAAGTCGCCGGCGGACAAATGGAAGCAACCTCCGCGGCGGTCCGCGAAGCATACCTCGAGGACCGCTACGGCCTCGATGATTCGCCACCCATCCAGTATGTCCGATGGTTAGGTCGTGTCTCCCCGATCAAGTTCGGAACACGCGACCAGATCGACCCGACAGGCGAGTTCATCCGCTCACCAAAGCTCCCCAAAGAGCCCCCGCTATGGGAATGGTTCACCCCGAGCCTGACCGAGTACCCAGAATCATCCGGATTCGAGTTTGAAACCGACGCGACAGACCAAGAGAAAGTGCGGATTTTCCGCAGCCAAAACAACAAATACGCACAAGCTCGTGCCGGTCTGATTACCGCTAAGGCCTCTATGGATCAACTCCTTGGCTACGCCGCTGGTCAAGCCGATCTCAATGGCTTCCGCGATTCAAAGGGCAAGATCAAGTACAAGGTCATCAATAGGAACCGCTCGGTATTCGAGGACTCGCCCTCATGGGACAAGATCCAAGCCGCGGGACACACCCTTGTCACCAACTACACCATCGCCCAGAGCGAATGGGTCAAGCTCAAAGACATCTTCGACGCCCAGCCCTTCCCACAAGCCGGGATTGGTCTTGTTGGTTCTGTCTCGATTTCGTCTCCAGACTTCGGACGCTCGTTCACCAAATCACGCCCCGTCGTTGACCTCATCAGCGACGCGCTCCCTATCACCATTCTGCTCAACCTGATCGCGCTCCCCATCATCTACTTCATCGCGATCCCCTGTGGTATGCTCGCAGCTGTCCGCGCAGGATCACTCTTTGACCGCCTCTCCGGCGCATTCTTCATTGGTCTCTGGTCGTTCCCCATCCCATTAGCAGGCGTCCTCTGCATCGGATACCTCGCCTCCAACGAATACCTCGGGATGTTCCCCGTCGCAGGACTCCACGACGCAGGCTCCGACGGCTTCACCTACCTCCCAACCTTCGCAGGCGGGTTCGAACGCGGATACCTCCTCGATCTGATCTGGCATGTCTGCCTCCCGATCCTCTGTCTCGTCTACGGCGGATTCGCGGTCCTCTCCAAACAAACTCGCGCCGCGATGCTCGACAACTTCAACATGGACTATGTCCGCACCGCCAAAGCAAAGGGGGTCTCGAGCAACAACATCATCTTCGCGCATGTCTTCCGCAACTCGCTGCTCCCACTCATCACCATGTTCGTCTCGATCTTCCCCGCGATGCTCGCGGGATCAGTCGTCATCGAACAAATCTTCACCGTCCCAGGAATGGGCCGCCTCACCCTCGAATCCATCAACCTCCGTGACCGCGAACTCCTGCTCGCCAACACCATGATGATCTCCGCCGTGAATCTCCTGGCGCTCCTGCTCGCCGATATTCTCTATGCCTTTGCCGACCCAAGGATCAGTTTCAAATGAGCAAGAACGCCGACCAACTTCAAGAAACACTCGACTCCGTCACCGGTGTTCAACTCGCCCAAGGCATCGGCCATACCGAAGTCAAAGGCTTCTGGGCCGATGCGTGGGGTCATGTCCTCACCCGTCCCGCCGCTGTAGCCGGCATTGTCTGGGTCGCAATCGTCGCGTTCTTCGCAATCTTCGCGCCACTCCTCGCCTCAGGACACCCCCTGATGGCTTGGCCTATGAATCCCGACGGCTCAACAGGATCCATGACCTCTCCTCTCCTCAACACCCTCAAATCCTCTGATGTCGTCCTCATGTTCTGGGGATTGATGGCACCCGTCATTCTCCTTGCACCGATCAAAAACTTCCCGACCGGCCCGCGATTGCGATTGATCATCGCCGCTGGAGCACAATCCGGGATCATGGTGATCCTCGCGCGTCTCACCGAATCATACTTCACCGCTCGCGACGCCTCGGACTCAGTCCGGGAACTCGCACAGTCCGACATGTTCATGCCCATCGCGGTGATCATCATCGCCGCGGTCAGCGCGATCCCGTTCATATTGATTTCGATTCTCGCCTACCAGAGCTGGGCGCGATCATTCTTCGTACTCGCTGGTGCCGTGGTGATGGGGCTCATCATCTCGTGGAAATGGTCACCAGAGCTCTACCGTTACGATTACCGCGAAAAAGAATCCGATGGCAAAATCCGTGTCGTCTACACAGTCATCCCGTTCTCGCCCGATCAATCCGAGACCGCGATGTTCAACAGAGCCCCAGGCGCGACCCCAATGGACGCGATGTGGGATCGACTCGAACTCTCCGAAAGACTCACCGCCAACCGAGCAGCGGTCTACGACGACAATGAACTCGCCGCGATCCCTGTCAGAGAAGACCATTACGAGCGACTCAGTGAGATCGCCACCTCAATCGAACCACTGACTTCAGAGCACATCTTCGACTATCTCGACACACTCCGATCCAGCTCCCCAGCAACACTGCTCGATCTCCGCGAGTCGATCAAGTCAAACCCCGCGCCGTCCCATTATCTCGGGACCGATACGCTCGGGCAAGATGTGTTCTCGCAGATGCTCCACGCGTGCCGACTCGCGATCTCCATCGGGTTCATCTCCACCGGGATCGCCGTCGTCATTGGAGTAACAATCGGATCACTGATGGGGTACTTCGGTGGTTGGGTCGACCTCGTTCTCTACCGCTTTGTCGAAATGTTCATGGCAATCCCGGTCCTCTTCCTCCTGATCGTCGCCGCGGGTGTGCTCCCAAGAAACACCTATGTCATGATGGCCATCATCGGATGCTTTACATGGACCGGCGCCGCCCGATTCATCCGCGCCGAGTTCATGAAACTCCGCGAGACGGATTACATCCAAGCCGCCAAAGCCATGGGGCTCCCCCTCTGGTCGATCCTCTTCAAGCACATGCTCCCCAACGGCGTCACCCCCGTGCTCGTCGAATCCTCATTCCTCATCGCCGCTGCAATCCTGATCGAAGCCACCCTCAGCTTCCTCGGACTCGGACCCACCGGCCAAGCAAGCTGGGGATCCCTCCTCCGCAATGCTTCAGGTGAGACAGGTTCCTTCGTCTGGTGGCTCGCCATCTTCCCAGGAGCCGCGATTTTCTTCACGACCCTCGCGTACAACCTCATCGGCGAGGCCCTCCGCGACGCGATTGATCCGAAACTCAAGAAAGCCCGCGTATAATCACGCCGTGTTCATATCCCAGGAACTCCCATGACCCAAACAGCAACCCATTCGACCATGAACACAAACACCAAAACTGATACGCCCCTGATGCAGGTCAAAAGCCTCGCTGTCTCCTTTGACAACGGCTCAGGCCCCCGCATCCAAGCAGTCGACGGCGTCAGCATGACCGTCTACCCCCGGCAAACCCTCGCCGTTGTCGGTGAGTCCGGGTGCGGCAAGTCCGTCACCTCCATGAGCTCGATGCAACTCATCCCGCGACCACCAGGACGCTTCGATCGCGGTGAAATCACCTACCGCATGGAAAACGGCAAGCTGGTCAATCTCATGACCCTCACCGAACACCAGATGCGTTCCGTGCGAGGCAACGAGATCGCGATGATCTTCCAAGAGCCCATGACCTCCCTCAACCCCGTCTACACCGTCGGCGATCAGATCATCGAAGCAATCTCCCTTCACCAAGATGTCACCGCAAAAGAAGCATGGAAAATCGCGGTCCGCTCGATGGACGATGTCGGCATCCCCGATCCCGAAGGTCGAATGAAGGCTTACCCGCACCAGTTCTCAGGTGGTATGCGCCAGCGCGTCATGATCGCGATGGCCCTCGCGTGCCAGCCCCGTCTGCTCCTCGCCGACGAACCAACCACCGCGCTCGATGTGACCATCCAAGCGCAGATCCTCGAACTCATCAAAGACCTCAAAGCAACCCGCGATATGGGTGTCATCCTCATTACCCACGACCTCGGAGTGGTTGCTGAAAATGCAGATGTCGTCTGCGTCATGTACGCCGGTCGCGTGGTGGAATACGCCAATGTCTACGACCTCTTCGACAACCCAAGACACCCCTACACCCGAGGCTTGCTCGCATCGATTCCCAAAATCGGTGTCGACCACGATCGCCTCATCACCATCGATGAGATCGTCGACAATCCAGAAGAGTTCAAGAAACTCCCAGGCGCAGAGAAGGGGGTCACCCCATGGTGGCCTTGGAACCAGCCGCCTCAAGATTTGGTCAAGCTCGACCAACCCGCGGGAGACTACCACCTACAGGAAGTCGCCAAGAATCACTGGGTCGGTGTCTGGCACACCAAAGGCGTTGTGGGCGATGAGTCGCCAGCGCCCCAGCTCAACTTCCGCGTAGTCGACAACGCCTAAGCCGTTCCGAGGACGCCCATGCGTGCATTGCTCATCGTCGATCGACTCTTTGCCCAGCACGAACGCGCGATGCTCGAACGCACATCCATTGGTCTTTTGGACGAAGGCATCGAGACCCGGCTCGTGGTTCCCGACCTCGGTATATTCAACACCACCAAACTCGGTATCCTCGCGCCACAAATCAAATACAAAGACCGCGGACTCGCCTTCACCCTCAAGATCCGCGCCGCCAACATCATCCGTGAACTCACCAGCGATCGCGGTTCCCCAGACTGGGATATCGTCCACGCATTCGGAGGCCAATCATGGGCTCTCGCCCATGAACTCGCCAAATCGCTCAACGCCGCGATGGTCCTCGAACTTTGGCGAGCCGGCCTCATCCCACGCGCCACCCAGTTCGTCAAAAACACGCCACTCAACTGCATGATCACCGCGCCAGACAAAACAATCGTGCGCGCCGCAATCGATTCGGGTGCAAGGCTCCCAATCCAGGTCGCGCCATGGGGCGTGCCCGTCCCCTCGGTCCCACGCAAGATCCTCCGCGAAGACCACGGCATCTCCATCGTCTTCCAATCCTCCGGACGCGCCAAGACCGAATGCACCGCAGCATTCGATGGCATCCTTGATGCAATCTCCGGAAACGACAACATCCACTTCTTCGTCAACCTCCACGCCGCCCAGCGATCCGCACTCTGGTCCCGCGCGAAGAAAGCCAACGCGCTCAGCCAGCTCACGCTCATCGATAAAATCGAAGAACAACGCGACCTCGCCCTCAATGCGGACTTCCTCATCTATCCCGACACCATCCACGAACACCGATCACTCTTGTACGAAGCAATGGGCAACGCGATGTGCGTCATCGCATCAACCGCTGAACAAAGCACGAGTTTGATCGAAAACGAAACCGCCGCGATTGTCCACCGTGCCAGCCCAACACAGTGGTCCAACACCCTCAAGGATCTGATCTCCGACAAAGACCGTGCACGCACGCTGGGAACCAACGCCTGGGCGCAGATCCGCGATCACCGCAAGGTCTCCACCCACATCGGCGCGACCGTCGACGCATACTCCCAGCTCGTTCCGACCGCGGTTTAACGCAACACCCTCCGATAATCATCTTCAGCCACATCACTGAGCATCCAGCCAGTCCGCTAACCCTTGTATTCATGCAGTTTGTGCGGTTTGCGCCGACGATCCGCTTTGATCCGTCTGTTCCTGTGGTACATTCTATTTGGCGGTCCAGTCATCCACCGCGCCGTCACTCGGCTCATGACCGCCCAGCGCGATAACACATCGGAGTTCAAAGATGAAACCCAAACTCACCGCAGCCCTTCTCGCAATCCTCTGCGCCGCATCCGCACAAGCGCAGCACACCAGCGCCTCCATCCGTCCAACCAAGATCATCGAGATCAACCCAGCCGGATTCCCAACCACCCAAACCCGAGGCGTCCAAGTCCGCTTCAACCGCTACGAAACCGGAGACCTCGCAGGCACACAAACCGCCGACGGCTCCGTCACATGGAACGGATCACAACGCGAAGCAATGGGGGGGCAAGACGCACCAGCACGCATCCTGATCCGCGCATTCGACGGCGTCTTCTCCATCGATCCATTCGTCCCGCTCCCCGAAGGCAACGAGGACATCGCCAACCTCCTGTTCAACGGCGTAACCCTCGAAACCAACCACATCATCTTCGGACACAACCGCATCGAACGCGTTGAAAAACTCATGAAGATCCTCGAAGTCGCACGCCACAACTGGCTCCGCAACAACGGGTTCTACGGCGTCCAATCCGTCACCAGCTCACGCTCAACCGGTGAAGCACGAACCGAAGCATCGCTCCCAAAACCAGCCGCAAGCTTCCGCATCCCAGCCGATGTCCCCCGCGGCAAATCCAACGAGCAGGTCAACGCAGACGACTCAAACGCCCGCTCAATCGCAAGCAACCTGCTCAGTGGCGACGAACCCGTCCGCATCTCGCTCCCCTTCGGCACAGCACCCGATGTCGTCGCAAGTGTGGAAGCACGAAACCAAGCTGTACCAGAAGCGACCACAGAGGAAGCAACCCAAGAACTCGCTTCCAACGACTGAACGCGTAAACTACAGGCGTGACCAACCGCCTTCCATTCGATCCCAGCAAAATGACCCGGAAAGACCGATCCCCGGCTGCCGATAGCAGCCGGGGTCTTTCTCCGTCTGGAGACAAACCGCTCACCGTCACACAGCTCGCCGCGACCATCGAATCCGCGATCAAATCAACCTTCCCAACCAAAGTTCGCGTCATCGCAGAAGTCAGCTCCGTCACCAACCGCACGCACTACTACTTCACCCTCAAAGATCAGAACGCGACCATCTCCGCTGTCTTCTTCGCATCCGCCGCCAAACGATCCCGCTCCATCCCAACCCACGGCCAGCAGGTCATCGCAACAGGCAAACTCGACTACTACGCCCCGAGCGGCCGATTAAGTCTCATCGTTGACAAACTCGAACCCGTCGGAGAAGGCGACCTCGAACAACGCTACAAAGCGCTCTGCGACGACCTCCGCGCGAGAGGATGGTTCGATCCGCTCACCAAAAAACCACTCCCGATCTTCCCGCGTTCGATCGCGATCATCACCAGCGCGACCGGCGCCGCGCTCCAAGATGTTCTCGACACCGCAAACAAACGCTGCCCCGCCGTCAACATGCTCATCGTCGATGCAAGAGTCCAAGGCGACCAAGCCAAATCACAAATCGCCGCCGCGCTCAACCAGATTTCCAAACAACACAAACAACTCGGGATCGACGCGGTCATCCTCACCCGCGGCGGCGGATCGCTCGAAGACCTGTGGGCGTTCAACGAACCCATCGTCGCCAAAGCGATCCACGATTGCCCCGTCCCCATCGTCGCCGCGATCGGTCACGAGACCGACACAACCATCGCCGAACTCGTCGCCGACGAACGCGCCGCGACCCCAACGCAAGCCGCGATGAAACTCGTCCCGGATCGCGCCGCCCTCTACGAACAGATCGATTCGCTGACCCGTCGTTTGAGTCGCGAACTGAGCACAACCCTCGCCCAGCACACCAACCACCTCAACCGTCTTTCAAACGCCGGCCCCCTCGCCAACCCCGCACGCCTGATCGAATCCTCAGCAAGCAAACTCCCAACGCTCATCCATCGCCTCACTTCTGCGATCTCCCAAACCCAATCGAGTTCATCGCGCACGCTCGACACCCTCGCCCTCCGGTTATCCAAACACCAGCCCGCCGCCGTCCACGCCACCCGGCGCGAACACATCGCAGGCCTCACCAAACTCCTCACCAACGCGATCCACACCCGCATCAACCGACTCGATGCCCAGCTCTCCGCATCACAACGCGAACTCAACGCGATCGGTCCCCGCCAAGTCCTCGCCCGCGGCTTCTCCCTGACCACCGCCGCCGATGGATCCCTCGTTCGCTCCACCAAAGACCTCAAGACCGGGGACCAACTCACCACCCATCTCCAAGACGGTCAGGTTCACTCGACCGTCTCCAACAAAGTCGCGAAAGCAAAGCCGTCATCGAAAACCAAACCAAACAAACAACCACCTCCAGAACCCAACCTTTTCGGAGCCCCCAACCAATGAGCAAAAAACCAAAATCCGACCAACCCCGTTATGAGGACCTTGTCTCCCAGATCGAAACCCTCGTCGACAACATCGAATCCGGAGAACTCGGTCTCGAAGAGTCCATCAAGGGATACGAGCAAGGAACCAAGCTCATCAAGCAAGCGCGAGCGATCCTCGACCAAGCCCAGCAACGCGTGGAAGCGATCGATCTGAATCAGGCCGAAGAATCGAGCGAATGAGCCCGCTGAGCCGATGAAAGTGACCCATGCCTGACGCACTGATCATGATTCTCCCCAAGCTCATCACCCTCGGCTTCATCTTGGCCTTCGGTGCGTCCATCGGTTCGCTCGTCAATGTCCTCGTCTACCGCCTCCCGCTCGGTCTCGATGTCGTCAGTCCCACCTCACGCTGCCCAAAGTGCAACACCAAACTCACTTGGCGCGAGAACATCCCCATATTCGGATGGATCATCCTCCGCGGCAAATGCCGATTCTGCAAAGACAACATCTCACCCGAATACCCGATCGTCGAAACCATCGTCGCCGTGCTGTTCGGATTGCTCTACGCCATGTGCTTCATGGTCAATGACAACGCCACCCTCTTCGGATTTCATATCAAACCCGAGTGGGCACTCAACGGCCCAGCCATGACCTGGCCAACTCTCGTCATCCTCTTCGTCCTCATGGGTTCACTCGTCGCGATGACCATCATCGACGCACGAACCTACACCATCCCCCTCGTCCTCACCTGGGTTCCCGCGATCGTCGCGTTGATCTTCCACACAGGACACGCCATCTGGTTTGAAGTCTCGCGCGGATCACTCACCCAAGTCATCCCCGGCTACTGGAACTTCACCGACTCCAACAGTCGATGGTTCTCCGCAGAAGGATTCCTCTGGTCCATCCCAACCTCCGGACTCCACGGCTGGAGATTCATCGGGATCATGATCGGAGCCGCAGTGGGTCTCCTCATCGCCAACCTACTCCTCAAGTTCAAAGTCCTCGACAGAAGCTTCGGCGACTACGACCAATGGCTCGAAAAACACAACAGCGCACTCGCCGAATCAATCATAGACGATCCCGAATCCGAATCCCCATCAGAGCCAAAGCATTCCGACGCGCAGGAATGGATCATGTATCCCTACGCACGCCGCGAGATGGTCCGCGAGCTCGCGTTCCTCGCGCCCGTCGCCCTCTTCGCATTCTTCGGCGGCTGGCTCGCCGTCACCCTCATCACCAACATGGCAGGCCCCTACACGCTCAACCCAGTCACCGGCGCGATGATCCCACCGATCAACGCGCCACTCTGGCTCGTAGTCTTCTCAGGAGTCCTCGCCGGTTACCTCATCGGTGGGGGCGTCGTCTGGGCCGTGCGAATCCTCGGCTCAATCCTCTTCAACAAAGAAGCGATGGGACTCGGAGATGTCCACATGATGGCCGCCGTCGGTGCGTGCATGGGATGGATCGATTCGGTCCTCGCGTTCTTCCTCGCCGCCTTTGTCGCACTGGGGATCGCAGCGTTGGGGGCCCTCGGCAAGGGCAAACTCTCCCGCGCCATGCCCTACGGCCCATCCCTCGCCATCGCCACCCTCCTCGTCCTCTTCGCCAAACCCATCATCGAATGGGGACTCGGACGAATCATGGGAATGGACACCCCCTTCAGTTTGCCCTAAACCTTGTAAGATCAGGGCGCAACCAACCATGCAAACCGGTTGTAAACCGGATACAGTACAGTGACAGAAAAATACACAGCAAACCCCAAGCCCCGGAGCTCACGAATGATCCGCTCATTGAACAGAAAACTTGGACTCACCATCCTCTCCGCAGTCGTCCTCACCGCCTTCGCAGGCTGTAAGACCGTCTCTCAGCGAGACTACGACGCCGCGATCGAAGAGAACACCACCCTCCGTGACCGCATCAACGCGCTCCAAGCGTCCGCAGACCAAGCCGGCAACGCCAACCAGTCCTACATCGACCAAAACAACGATCTCCGCAGCGAAAACCAACGCCTCAGCGACGCACTCGCCGCATCCCGCGCCAACCCAGCAACCGGATTCGAAGGCATCAATGGCGTCGACATCGGTCGCCGCTCCGGTGGAGAGATCGTCGTCGGAGTCGAAGCGGATGTTCTCTTCAACTCAGGGTCAGCAGACCTCCGCAACGACGCCAAAGCAACCCTCGACCGCGTCGCAGGCGTCCTCAAATCCACCTACGCCAACAACATGATCCGCATCGAAGGCTACACAGACTCCGATAAACTCGTCAAAACCAAAGCCAAGTGGCAGACCAACGAGAACCTCTCCGCGGCCCGTGCCCTCGCTGTGGAATCCTACCTGGTCGGGAAAGGCGTCGATAACGACAAGGCCTACTCCGCAGCATTCGGTCCCTCCAACGCCCGCGCGACCAAGAAAGACTCACGCCGAGTCGAAATCGTCATTCTTGGCAACTAAACAGGCCCCCAAAACATGACTATTTCGATTGAGCGGGTATAATCCCGCCGCTTCGGGCTATTGGCGCAGTTGGCTAGCGCACCAGTATGACACACTGGGGGTCACAGGTTCGAGTCCTGTATAGCCCATTTCAAAACACGGCCTCGCACCTCGCGAGGCCGTTGTTCTTCCAGAAGAATCACCATTCTCAGGAAGAGCGACAACAAAATACGCCACCTTAGCTCAGTTGATAGAGCAGCTGATTTGTAATCTGCAGGTCCTCGGTTTGAGTCCGAGAGGTGGCTTTTGGGCATTCAAACGAATACCCTCACAGTCGATACACGGGCGTGTATCCAAGCGGCCAAAGGGCGGGGATTGTAAATCCTCTTGCATTAGCATTCGGTGGTTCGAATCCACCCGCGCCCACTTCTTCAAGAGCCTCCCCCCAAACCAACGGGACAGGGAGGCTCTTTTGTGCGCAAGAATTGCCGCTCTCAGTCCCAGACTTTCAGGACCTTCGCTTCATTCCCACCCCATAAAACCCGATCCGAACAGTGAAGTACCCAATTTCAGACTTCATGGAGGCACGCAATGCCCTTTCGGTTGGTTCAAAAATCCGCATCGCCTCGCATCCCGAGTGTTGCGTCCATCTCCTCATCGATGCTCCTCGTCATCGCGGCGATCACGCTATCAGTTGGGGGCCTCACCTGGCTCACCCTCTCAGATCTCCGCACCGAATCCCGAGTGCAGTACACCACATCGATCTCGAAGAACATCGAACTCATCGCATCGCAAACAGAACTCGCTCTCCAAGACGGCGACCTCACCAGAATCCGCAGACTCCTCCTCGATGCCCAAGCAACAGGCCTCTACCACCGCCTCTCGATCCGATATGCCAACGACCAAACCCTTGTCTCGACCGATGTCGGTGATGCCTACCGCGAAACACTCCCAGAATCATGGGGAGAATCCGCGGTCCCCTTCCAGCGTGTATCCCGGTTCGATCCCGCGATCAATCAGTTGGTGATCCAAGAACCATTGCAGATCTCAAAGGCTGACAACGCTGTTCTCATCGCCGAGTCCATGCCCCTTGCGCAGCAGGCAATGCTCTGGAAGTTCGAACTCGCCGCGATGATCACAAGCTTCAGCGGCGTGCTCCTCGGACTCCTCGCATGGCTCCAGTTCCGCCAGCGCCCCGCGCCACTCGTCGCGATCCGCAACGCGCTGGGAACCTACGCACAAGGACAAAAAAGCACTCCATCGCTCATGGTCTCCTCCAGTCTGGGCCCTGAAGCCCAAGCATTCAATGAACTTCTCGAAGAACGCGACACACTCAGCGAACGCATCGCGATGTTCGACTGCGAGCATTCAATCGGAAGCATATCTTCAGATTCATTCGGTCTATCAAGCGTCTGCGCCTCGCTCTCGCAAGGCATGATCGTGCTCGACGCCAACATGAACATCCAGTTCATCAACGGCTCAGCAGCCGCATATCTCGGCGCCGACTCATCCATGTCGATCGGGAAATCAATCACCGATATCGATCCTGAGGCGATCCTCGTGCCAACAGCCAAGCGGATCCTCAATCCAGATGCACCGCGTCGACAGGTCATTGAAATCGAGCTCCAAGAAAGCTCCGCAATCCTGAAAACCACATGCTCAAGGATCACCCGCGACGAGGACACACTCTGTCTCATTTTCCTCGAAGACATGACCCAGCAGCGTCACGCCGACGAATCGCTCAACGCGTTCATCGCCCAGACCACCCACGAACTCCGCACGCCGCTGACCAACATCCGTCTCTATGCCGAGGAAGCCATCGACGCAGGGGCGGGCGACGAAGAGTTCCGTTCAAATGCCTTCAACATGATCAACTCCGAGTCCCGCCGTCTCGAGCGTCTGGTCTCCGACATGCTCTGTGTTTCAGAGCTCGAAGCCGGGTCGATGCAGATCCGCAAAGACAGCGTCCGTCCAGAAGCGATGTTCGAGGAACTCGAACGCGACTACGCGCCGCAAGCGGAATCCAAAGAGATCAGCCTGGTCTTCGATCTACCGCCCAAGTTCCCAACGCTCGAAGCCGACCGCGACCGTCTTGGTCAAGCGATCCACAACCTCATGGGCAACGCCCTCAAATACACCCCCTCCGGCGGAACCGTCACCGTCAAGGTCGAGTTCGACCCTTCAGACGCGATGACAGTCCGAGTCTCCGACACCGGTATAGGCATCTCGCTCGAAGACCAATCAAGAGTCTTCGAACGCTTCTGCCGAGCAAACGATCAACGCATCAACTCCATCTCAGGCACAGGCCTCGGACTCTCGATCACCCAAGAAATCGTCAAAATGCACGGCGGCCAGATCTCCGTTGAATCCGAACTCGATCACGGCTCCACCTTCATCATCACAATCCCATCAGGCCGAAACACCGCGAGCAAAGCCGCCTAATCAATCTCAACAAGGGAAGGAGCAGAACCATGATGACTTTCGAACAACAATCCATCGGCGCCGTCAGTGTTCTGCGCCCAATCGGTCCAATCGCAAACGCCGAAGATTCCGCACAATTCTCCGACCAAGCCGTTCAACTCATCCGAAAGTCCCTAGGCCGTTTCGTTCTCGACGCCTCGGAACTCTCGTATGTCGATTCAACCGGCCTCGAAACATTGGTTGAGATCGCACAGCAACTCAACGCCTTTGGTCAGGCACTCAAAATCTGCAGCATGGGAGAAACCCTCTCCGAAACCATCCGTGTCACACACACGACTGAATCATTCGAACCTTTCCCGCAAGTCCAGGACGCGGTCCGGAGCTACCGCTAATGTCGTCCAACGAATCAAAATTTGATGCAGCATTCACGGATGTCAACGCCGTCATCGAACAGTCCGCGTCCCGCCCGCGACTCGTCGGTGAAGTACTGATCGCCGAAGGCCACCTGACCGAAGAACAACTCGAAAAAACCCTTACCGAGCAACGCACCAGCGGTAAAAAACTCGGCGAACTCCTCATCAGCTCAGGGACCGTCTCCGAATCCGTCCTCCTGCATTCGCTCGCACGCTGCCTCGGTGTCAAAGGTATCAAACTCCGCCACGGTCTCATCGACCCATCGCTCATCAGTGTCATCTCACCAGACGAGTGCGAACGATACAAAGTCCTCCCGATGTTCCGCGTCCACGGCAAACTCACCGTTGCGATGGCCGAACCCCAAAACCTTCCCCTCGTCGACCAACTCTCCACCAAAACCGGACTCCAGATCATCCCGGTCCTCGCGTTCGAGAACAACATCCTCGAGTTCGTCCGCAAATACTCCGCAGGTGATGTGGACATCGATGAGTTTTTGACCACCCTGACCGAAACAGATGTCGAAGTCGTCGAACGCGAAGCCATCGACGATGATCCAACCACCGACCTCTCCCAAATGGTCGAGGGGTCCCCGATCGTCAACCTCGTGAATGTCGCGATGCTCAGCGCCGTCAAGGACGGCGCGTCGGATATCCACATCGAACCCGACAAGGGCGGCACACGAATCCGCTACCGAATCGACGGCACACTCCGCGAACTGATGCACTCACCCATCGGTATGCACTCCGCGATCGTCTCACGCGTCAAAATCATCGGGAAGATGGACATCTCCGAAAAACGACTCCCCCAAGAAGGCCGCGTGCGGATCATCGCCGACGGTCGAGAAATTGACCTCCGCGTCTCCAGTCTCCCCACACTCCTCGGCGAAAAGCTCGTGATCCGTGTGCTCGACAAAGCAAACCTGAATGTCCGCATGGAAGAGCTCGGGTTCCGCCCAGAACTCCTCGAACGCTTCAAGAAAACACTCAAACTCCCGCACGGCATGCTCCTGGTCACCGGTCCTACAGGATCAGGAAAAACCACAACGCTGTACTCCGCGCTCGATCTCCTCCGCTCACCAGAAACAAACATCGTCACCGTCGAAGACCCCGTCGAATACCAACTCGATATGGTGAACCAGGTCCAGGTCCACGATGGGATCGGTCTGAACTTCGCACGCACCCTCCGCTCAATCCTCCGTCAAGACCCCGATGTCATCATGATCGGTGAAATCCGCGACGAGGAAACCGCAACAGTCGCAATCCAAGCATCACTCACCGGCCACGCGATGCTCGCGACCCTGCACACCAACGATGCGCCCGGAGCCATCTCCCGCATGGTCGACATGAATGTCGAGCCCTACCTCCTCTCCGCAGCACTCAACGGCGTCGTCGCCCAGCGGCTCGCAAGAACCGTCTGTCCAAGCTGCTCAACAAGCTACTACCCAAGCGAACAAGTCCTCGAAGACGCCGGCCTTTCGCACATGACCGGTCGGCCATTCCGCAGAGGCACAGGCTGCGCCACCTGCCACGACACCGGATGCAAAGGCCGAATGGGCATCTACGAGTTCATGGAAGTTACCCCCGAGGTCCGCCGTCTCATCTACGAAGGCGTACCCAAGAACAAGGTCCGCACGCTCCTCAAATCACAGAACCAGCTCTCCCTCCGAGAAGAGGGCGTCAAGCTCGCAATCGCGCACCACACCAGCCTCGAAGAAATCCTTTCGGTGACCAAGGTCGATGACGCCGAAGAAGCGGCACCGATCGACACCCCAAGGAGCGCCGCATGAAGTTCTCCTATGAAGCCTACACAAAATCCGGCGCACCCAAGAGCGGCTCTATCGAAGCCGCGGACCAGCGAGATGCCGAGGAAAAACTCCGCCGGAAAGACCTCCTCGTCACGAAAATCCATCGTGAAGGCGGTGCCGCAGGCAAGGCAAAGACGACCAACTCAAGTTCCAAGTCAAAGAGCGGAAACAAGAGCAACACAAAGATCTCCGTCAAGGTTGTTTCTGAGTTTGCGCGCGAGCTGTCCGTGCTCGTCTCTACGGGAACGCCGCTTGTTGATGCGATCCATTCCCTCGAAATGCAGGCAAAGGCCGAGAAATGGAAAGCAGTTCTCGAACGCCTCCGCTCCCGCCTCGAAGAGGGTGATTCACTCTCAGACGCGATGCAAATCCAGCACGAAATCTTCGGCCCAATCTTCTGCTCGCTCTCAGCAGCAGGGGAGTCCGGCGGAAACCTAGATGTCATGCTCAATCGCGTCAGCAAACTCCTCCGCCAAGAAGCCAAAATCCGCGCCAACATCGCCGGCGCCATGATGTACCCGATCCTGCTGACCGCAATCTCCGCGATCGTGCTCTCCGTGATGATCGGTCTCGTGCTCCCACGATTCGCCGACCTCTTCGCATCCCTCGACACAGAACTCCCCCCGACCACAGCGTTCCTGATGATGCTCTCCGACATCCTCCGCGCATACTGGTGGGCAATCTTCCCAGGCATCGCGATCGCCGCCGGGGGTCTCGTATTCTGGTTCCGTTCTGATAAGGGAAGAGCCGTCGCCGAGACATACATTCTCAAAGTACCAGTCCTCGGAAACACACTCTGTTCGATCCAGACCGCAAGAATTTTCCGAGTCCTCGGCTTGCTCGTCGAATCAAAGGTCCCCATCCTCGAATCCATCGAGCTCACGCGCCGATCCGTCAGCAACACCCTCTACAAAAACCTACTCACCAAAGCCGAAGAGTCCGTCACAATCGGTGAACCCGTTTCCACAGCATTCTCAACCGGAAACCTCATCGTTCCCAGCGCGGTCGAAGCTGTCAGAAATGCGGAGCAGTCCGGCCGGATGGGCCCGGTGATGATCCAACTCGCCGACTACCTCGACGAAGAGAACGAAACCGTTATCAAATCAATCTCATCGCTCATCGAGCCAATCATCATGATTGGTTTGGGGATCATGGTTGCGTTCATCGCCATCAGCATGTTCCTCCCCCTCTTTGACCTCACAGCATCGGCGGGGCAATAACCATGAACCCAAAGCACTTCTCTCCCATCGGGATCGACTTTGACTACAACGAGTTCCGCGCCGTTCAGATGAACATCTCATCGCATGAGAACCCCCTGACCACCGCGGTCGCCACGATCGCACGCCAGGGTTCACGCAACCTCGTCCCATCCACAGAAGAACTCAACACGCTCGCCCAAACCCTCGCTCAGCGAGGATTCGTTGGCAACCGGGTCTCCATCGCGGTACCAAAGGAATGCTCATCGTTCCACATCCTCGAGCTCCCACCCCAAGGCTCAGGCGCACCCATCACCCAGCTCGCGCTCCTCGAAGCCCAGCGATCCGGTGCACACAAAACCAAGGATCTCCAAATCGGGTACTGGACGCAGCCGCCCAAAAACCCACCATCCAAACACCCCTCGCCGTACTACACCATTGCATGCGAGACCGAGCCGCTCGATCATCTCATCGACCAGTTCGAGTCCGCGCAGCTCATGCCCGTTAAAGTTGAGCCGATTGAGACCGCCCTCGTCCGCACCGCAACTTCCCACAGCGAGTTTATTGAAGGCTCAATCCATTGCATCGTGGACATCGGATGGGATCACTCATGGGCCGTCATCACCCTCGGCAGCACCCCCGTCTACACACGAAAAATCGATCTCGGAGCTTCACGCATCCGCCGCCAGCTCATCGACGACCACGCGATGCCTGTCCACGCAATCAATGTGCTGCTCAACCCGAGATCATCAACGCTCAATCGCGAATCAAAGGTCGATCGGATCCTCTCAACCCTGCTCACCCCCTTGCTCTCACAAACGATGGATCAACTCGATACCGCCCTGACCTATGTATCTCAGCAACACCGCTTCGCCCCCTTCGGCGTCGTGTTCCGTTCAGGCTACTACGCCCACCTCAACCAAGTCGCCCACGCCACCGCCCAACGGACCGGCATGCCCACCATCGCACTCTCAACCCACCCAGAATCCGATGGCACCAGCTACGAAACCGTCACGCCGTTCGAGTACACACTCTCCCCGCGACTCAACATCGCCGCCGGATTGGCAATGGGGGCCGCAGCATGAATCATTCCAGAACACCGGTCCACGGACCAAACCTGCTCCCGCTGTCAAGAACCACCGCACGCCGCCGTGAATCCGCGACCCGAAACTGGACGCTCGCGCTGGTCGCTCTGGTGCTTCTGGTCGTCATGCCAGCGATCGTCGTCTGCATCAACTTCCGGACCACAAAGCCCGCCGATACCGGGCATGTCACCCGCTTCGTCAACGATCTCCAGCAGCTCCAAAGCTCGCTCCCAGAACTCAAGCAGCAACTCGTCAAGCTCGAAATCCAATCCGAGTCACAACTCCGCGCGCAGACCCGAATTCAGTGGACCAGTGTTCTGGAGCATCTCGCCGGGATCGCACCGTCCCATGTCAGGATCCACACTTTCAACGCGTCGATCCAAACCAACGACGAGTTCGAGCGCATCGAGCTCAGCATCCAGGTCCACACCGCGAGTCTTTCGCAAGCCAGAGAGTTCCTCGTGGTCCTCGAGAACTCAGGCGTGTTCGATCAGGTCAGCATGCTCGATTCCCGTCGGACATCCTCAGGCGAGAACTCACCAGTCAACTCGACGATCCGCGCGGAGATCAAAACCAAGGCCGCCCCGGAGCCAACCCCATGAACTACAAATCAATCGCTCCATCACACATCCATGCCGCCGGATCAACCATCGCAATAGCCCTCGTCGCCATCAGCGGCTACAGCGTCTATACATCATGGCAATCCCGCCAATCCGGGATCGAGTCCTCGCAAATCAGACTCAGCCAAGTCTCCGAAGAACTCTCAAACGCCCAGCAAGAGCGTGGGAGACTCACAAACCAGATCTCGAATCTCCAATCCATGGTTGAAGAAGATCGTGAAGTCATCGTTCCAACCAGCATCAACGAACTCGCCGTCGAAATCGTCGCCCTCGCCGAGCAACACAAACTCGAGCTCGATCAGTTCGAGCCAAGGGCACCGATAACCATCGATGGCAACACACACCATCCGATCATCATCCGCTTGACATCACCCTACAAATCGCTCACCGATTGGCTCGATGAGATCCATGAGATCATGCCCGATATCCATGTCATGTCAATCGCGATCCGTTCCACCGGTGCGGAGCCACCCGTGGTCAGCTCGGATATTGAGTTCAACTGGTACAAACCCACCAAAGAACAACCCGATCCCTAAAGATTCTCGATAATCAACTTGCATCAGCCCAGTTGATTTTGAACCTTATCTACATGGGACTCACAACAGAACGCAAAATCTTTCTCGGCCTGATGATCATCGCAGGGACTTCCCTCATTGTTGATCAGGCGATCCTTTCACCAAAGAGCGCCTCAGCCGATTCGCTCGCTGCCGGTGATATCGATTCGCTGCCCAACCAGCAGCTCATCGCAAGCATCGCCGCACCGATTACCAAATCGGTCACCCAGGTGCTCAACGAACGCCTGAAGAAAACCCAGCTGTCCGGCGAGGTCGATATCAATCCGGGGCAGCTCCAACAGTTGTTCAGCCCGCCCGCAAAGCCAGCACCAAAGCAACCACAAGCAACGCCAAAGACCACACTCGACCAGCCGGTCGTCGAAGCGATGCCAGCCCAAGTGACCCCAAACGATCTGCCGGTGCTCTCCGCAGTCATGCCCTCCCGCTCAGGTCAATCCGGAGCGATCCTCGATGGCACACTCTTCCGAATCGGCGAAACGACCCGGAATGGTTATAAGCTCATCAGCGTTGAGCAACGCCAAGTCGTTGTAGGACACGAAGGCAAAGAATACTGGGTTGTTTTACCCGCTTTTCATGAAGAATGAACTGTGTAAACCGCATAAACGGAACCCACCCCAATTCTATGGGAATCTCTGATCATCAAGCCTGAACACCATCACGAGAATCACCGATCCTCTCCAAAACACCAAACCGCTTGCAGAGGCAAGTGAAGGAGAAAACATGCAAGCTATCGCAAACATCAAGGCCAACCGTCGTGCCTTCAGTCTCATCGAACTCGTTATCGTTGTCGTGATCATCGGAATCATCGGCGCCATCGCAATCCCACGCATGAGCCGTGGTGCATCCGGTGCCGCAGACTCTGGACTCGTCGCTGACCTCGCTGTTCTCCGCAGCGCCATCGATCTCTACAAAGCAGAGCACGGCGGAACACTCCCAGCGTTCGCAACCTTTGAAGACAAAATGACCACCTACACAGATGAGGCAGGCACCGCAAACGCCACCAAGTCGACCACCTACTACCTCGGCCCATACCTTCGTGAACTCCCGAAGCTCAAGGTCGGCACCAACAAAGGCCAAAGCGCCATCATCGCAACCCAAGGCGGCACAACCGCTGGCTGGGTCTATGACGCATCGACAGGTGCGATCAGTGCAAACCTCCCAGACACCGAACTCGATGTCCGAGGCGTCCAGTACAACGCGTACTAAAGCACGCAGTATGAAACACTCAGTTTCACCCACTCTTTCACTCGCCCCGGTCTGCAACAGCAGATCGGGGCGTTCCCGATTCTGGAGGATCCCATGAACACCGATCGCCGAAACGCAGCACGCGGATTCTCCATGATCGAACTCGTCATCGTCGTCGCTGTCACGGGGATCATCGCCGCAATCGCCGTCCCAAGGTTTGCCGACGCCGCATCCGGACGCCAATTCCAAGCGGGAAAGAAACAACTCCTCGCCGATATTGAAACCATAAAGCTCAGGGCACGGGCAACCTCAAAGCAGCACACGCTCAAGTTCTTCCTCAACGAAAACATGTATGTCATCGTCGAAGGCAACGAGATCGACAAAAATGCCATCATCATCGCGAGGGATTTCGATGAAGATCCATTCAACCTCGGAATCCAACGAACATCCCTCGGCGGAGATGAAGTCCTGGTCATCACACCATTCGGAGATCTCACTCCACCGACGACCGTCCGTCTCCAACTCGGAAGCCATACCCACGATGTCATACTCGATGGGATCGCCGATCCAGGATACGCACCGGTCGTCAGCGCAACCGCAGAGGAAGCGAAGGAAGCAGCAGACAGCCTGGTCGGTAGTCTGCTCAAACTCATCCTATGAAACTTCAACCGAAATCATCTAAGCGAGCGTTCACACTGATCGAGACGGTCATCAGTCTCTCGATTATGACTGTCCTCATCCTCGGCCTCTCCGGTGCCCTCATGATCAGCACCAGCGCCATCCCTACAGGGACCCAATTGGGAATCGAAGATCAAAAAGTCATCGATGGCCTCAACCAACTCCGCGACGAACTCCAGCAAGCCGTTCATGTCCATTTCAACTGGACAGATACAGATATTCACTTGCATCTCACCATGGATCAAACCCGAGCAAAGGGCACCCCAGAAATAATCGAGTACCACTACCGCACCGCCGCCAAAACTTTCACTCGCATGTACAAAGAGGGCAATGTTCTTGGGACAGAGTACATCCTGTTCGATGCAGTAACCGATGGCTCAGGGAAAGTAATCCTGGATTCAAACGACGGCGATGCCACGGTGGTCTGGTTAATGCTCAATGTCGAGGACACCATTCAGAAGATCTTTGAAGTTCATATCGCGCTCCCCGCCGAACCAACCGTCGAAATCAAAGCAGGCTCGAAATAAGTCATGAAACACCACTGCCAATCCCGACGCGCCCTCACCCTCGCTGAAACAGTGATCTCAACACTGCTCATCGGGTTTGTGATCGTCTCAACGCTCCAACTCGTCGCTCCGCTCGTCCGGTCCACAGCCATCCACGCCGATCGACTCCTCGCCGCGAATCTCGCAAATGAGTTATCGGAAGAAATCGCCACCAAACTCTTCATCGACCCAGCCGCTGATTCCGAAGACGCCATCGGATTCGACGCCGGTGATGCCACCTTTATGAGAATGATGTACGACGACATCGATGATTTTGATGGTTGGAGTTCATCACCCCCAAAGAACTCCTACGGCGGAGCCTATTCGACCATGAAAGAATGGACGCGTTCGGTCAAGGTCAGCCATGTCACCCTTGCGAATCCAACAAATGAATCAGTGTCGAACACGGGGCTCAAAAGAGTGACCGTGATCGTTTCCAAGAACGGCACCGTCCTCTCTTCAGTCACCACCCTGCACTCGCAAGCCGCCGATACACTCAGCTTTGTGGTTGGTCCATAAACAAAGCAGCACGATACCCATAAGGTACCTATGAAAATCACCACACAAACCCATCGCGGATCAGTTTACCTCGTCACGCTCATCACAGTCACTGCCATCGCCTCGATGGTCCTCATCGGCATGCGCCTCCGAACTGCATCCAACGAGCAATCAGCACTCATCGAACAGATGGCCGAAACAAACAATGCCATCTTCGACGCCACCGAACTGGCACTCCAAACAATCCAGAACGATCCCGCGTGGGTGCTCACTGCACAAAAAGGAATCGTGTACGAGAGTATTAAGCTGGGAGATACAACCTACGCCGCAACAGTCACCGACGCTGATACCAAAGCGCTTCCAGATGACGACAGCAAAAACTATCGTCTCGATCTTCAAGCGCAATCTAAGATCACCAATGCCCACGCAAATCTTGATCTCAGTATCAGCAAAGTCGATTACCTCGCATACCTTAAAGGTATGTCCGCAATGTTCTATTGGCAGCTCAACGAGACGGCTGGTTCATCAAGGGCTTCAGAACCAATCCAGAGTCAAAGAGGTTCCTACCTGTCTTCATCCGCGGCTGGGTTGGGTACAAACGACGAAGGGGCGCCGGTTCCAGTCTTTACAAACTCGAACAATATTGTTGGAGCCGACTGGGATAATGACTATTCGCAGAATAATGGATCCATAGCAATGTGGATCAAATACACCGGCCCAGAAAATAGCACAACCGCGAGCCCGTTCATTGGTCTCAACTACAAATACAACGGGCATCCAACACTCAATCTCGCTGTCTATAACAGCAGTATTTACTCATATATAAATAATGAAGGAACTTGGGATTCTTGGTACGCACTCAATACATCAAACGGCTCAATCAAATCAAACCAATGGCACCACATCGCCATCACTTGGGGCACTTCTGGTCACGCCATCTATATTGACGGAACACTCAGAGCTCATCATCGAGCGAATAAATATGGTGTAGAATCAGCCGGTATCCTCTTCGGTGGAAATCAACCCCTATACATTGGCGGCGGATACGACCTCGTCTACTCAGATACACCATATGTAGGGTTCACAGGGTCAGTCGCCCATGTCGCGTACTTCGATGACTACCTGACAGCTGACCAAGTCGCAGAACTCGCGGCCATCAAGCCCGACGAGATCACCATCTCGCTCGTCGATGACTCATGGACAGTCATCAAAGGCGAATAAGCAGTACCCAACATTTAGAACTCATGTGGTTTAAGCCGCGGTATTCCGAACATCCTGAGCCGCGTGATTCTTCACCGCCTGGTCGTACTCGGTGAAGTCCAGCTTCAAGAACGCCTCCGCGAGCCGCGCCTCAAACTGAGACCCCGCACAGCGCTCGATCTCCGCCAGCACCTTCTCGCGAGGCATCGCCGACCGATACGCACGGTTCGAACTCATCGCATCAAAGGTATCCGCAAGCGCCAAGATCCGACCAAGCTCAGGGATATCTTCTCCCGCAAGCCCCGCCGGATACCCACGCCCGTCCCAGCGTTCATGGTGATGCATCACCCCAGGCAAAATATCCTGCAAACTCGGGAGCTCCTTGAGCATGTTCGCTCCAATCTCAGGATGCAGCTTGATCATGTCAAACTCCTCATCCGTAAGCCGCCCGTTCTTACACAGCACCGCCTCAGGGACGCCGATCTTCCCAACATCATGCAAGATCCCACACAACCGAACACGCTCAGCGTCCTCAGCGTTGTATCCGATCTCAAGGGCCAGTTGCTTTGAGAGCATCGCGACACGATCCGAGTGACCCCTCGTATACCGATCCTTCGCATCAATCGCCCCAGAGAGCGCCCGAACGGTCCCCACAAAGGTCCGCCGTTGCTCCTCGTATAAACGCGAGTTCTCAAGGAACGCGGCGAAAATACCGGTAATCGAATCAATCGTTTTGGTGTCGTGCGATGAAACATACGAATCTTCACCCTGCTTCCCACCAACAAGCAGCCATCCATATTTCCGCCCATGCGCCTGCACCGGATGAATCATCACCTGCGGATCAAGTTCCGCAAAGAAACCCTCCGCCGGATACACCGCGGTCTTGTCCGAGACCGCGATCGGTTCGCATTCAAGCAGCTTATCGATCTCGCCACGCAATACCGAGACCTCGAATGTATGGTCGCCATACTGCGAGAGCTTCTCGGAAACCAACGCGTCCCCCTCATCAATGTTCACCATAAACGCAACCCAGGCGTACCCAATGGTCACCCCAACCATCTCCAGCGTCTGCAGAATATACGAGCGGGGCTCCTCAACACTCCCCATATCACGCCCAAGCATGTGCAGCGCCGTCACGGTTTCGTACGACTCAGTCAGCTGGTCCGCATAGCTCTCGATCATCCCCTGAGAACCACGCATCTCGTCCCGATCGCTGTGCATCCAACGCATCAGCCGCTCGATCTCATCACCCATCTCATCCCAAGGACGGATCATCCCCGAAAGCGTGTGCTCAATCGCCGAGATCGTCAACGGATCACCGCCCGCCCCGTCATTGAGCAAAGGAGTCTTCAGCACTTTCTCGGTAAACGCGATCATGATCCCGAATCCAGTCCGCCGACCATGATGCTCGATCGCAAACGGATAAATCCGAATACCACTCTCAAACTCTGTCATCTTGAGCGTATCTTGCGTCGACCAATGCTCAGCGCATTCAATCAACATCGCCCGAATCGAACCACTCAATAGCCAGTTCTTCAAAGAACCCGGACACACCGGGTCATTGACCGGCATCCCATTGACATCAAGACTCCATTCGACCAATCCCAGCTCCGCGCATCGCTGCGAAAAAATAGGGGGCAACTGAGGACGGTTTTCATCAGCCAGTTGGAGTCTCATGCGCAACGCTCCATCTCACCAGCGCCGCCCGAAAGCGTCGTCGAGATCAAATCAATCAACGCCTTGGTCCCAAACGGCTTACTCAACAATGATTTGACATTCGTCAACTCCTGAATCTGCGCCTCAATCGCAAACCCGCGAGCAGTCAGCATAATCACCGGGATATGGTTCATCTTGGCAGAGTTGAACAACCGTGTCGCCAGTTCAATACCGCTCATGTACGGCATCTGCAAATCAGTCACCACCAGATCAGGCATCACTTCAAGAATCTTTGAAAGACCCTGCTGCCCATCCATCGCAGTATGCACCGTAAAGCCGCACTGCATCAGCTTGCGTGCAACCATGTGTGTGATGTGAGGCTCATCATCAACAAGCACCACTGTCAATCCGGAACCATTGGGGGTTTGAATATTGGCCATACCGCATGTATCGACCGCCCACACCACTCGATTTGCGCAAACACCCGAATTAGCCCAACCAATCACGATTCGACAGGATCAAGCCGAAGATATCGGACCAAAAATCGTGTCCCCAGAACAAACGGCACCGTGTCAAGCAACGCCGCCACCAGCTTAAACGCATACCCCGTCCCAATAAATACCCACAACTGTACCCACAACTCCTGATCCGGATCAATCGGGAGCGCTTTCGCATAGAAATGCGTTATCAGGATCACCGCCGTCGTATCCACAAGCTGGCTCACCAAAGTCGAGCCATTATTCCGCAGCCAAAGATGCTTCCCCTTCGTCAGCCGCTTCCAGAAATGGAACACCTGCACATCCACCAGCTGCGCCACCAGATACGCCACCATCGAAGCCGTCACCGCTCCAAACGCAAGCGTCCGCACCTCAAAGAACACAGGCACCCGTCCCGCCGCATCCGCAACAATCGCCCCGTCCGCCCCCACATTCTCAAACCCAGGCAGCGTTCCCCCAATCCACAAGATAAAGATCACCCACAGATTCAGCACCAACCCAACCCATACCACCGCGTTCGCCCGCCGTCGCCCATACAACTCCGAAATAAAGTCCGTGCACAAAAAAGTCATCGGATACGGAAGCACCCCAACCGCGACCGCAAACACCGTCGTCCCCGCCGTCGCGGTATCAAAGTCCATCTCAAACAGCTTGATAAACCGTGTGATCCCAAGGATATTGAGCATCGCCAGCGTACCGAGAAACAACCCAGACAACACCAGAAACACCCCTTCACGCCGACGATGCAACTCGTGTTCCGTCAACTCGTCAAGACCTTCAAACCGATACTGAGAGCTAGGCAATGGTTCATTGAGATGCTGCATCCCCCCAGCATATCAGAGAACCCCCAATTCTGCCCGCAATCCGCCCGAAACTGTGATACCATCAACCCATGACCACCACGACGACCCAACCAGAAACTAGACCAGAAAACGGGCCAGATTCAGTGACCGAACCCTCAACCAAATCCGCAACCGAATCTTCTTCGACACCCTCCACTCCCCTGGACTCCAGCACCCGAGCCGCCCTCGAAGCACTGCTGATGACCGCCGACCGCCCCATCAAAGCCCAAGCGATCATCGACCCCCTCAACCTACTCGAGCAATCCAAAGCCCAGATCACCCCAGAGTCCCTCGACGCCGCGATCGACACGCTCAACCAAGAATACGAATCAACCAACCGCTCCTTCCGCATCGAGCGCGTCGCCGCGGGATACCGCATCATGACGCTCCCCGAGTTCGCGCCCGTCGTCGCCGCGATGCACCGCGCCCGCGCCGGAACACGACTCACCCGCACCCAGCTCGAAACCCTCTCCATCATCGCCTACCGCCAGCCCGTCACCCGCGCCGAACTCGAGAACATCCGAGGCGTCGCCTGCGGCGACATCGTCCGCGCACTCATGGACAGACAACTCGTCAAGATTACAGGTAGAGCCGAAGTCCTCGGACGCCCGATGCTCTACGGCACAACCCCACGATTCCTCGACACCTTCGGTCTGGCAAACATCAAAGACCTCCCGAAGCCCGAAGAAGTCTTGGGTACACTGGAACAGTAAACCACATTCACACGCATAGTGATGCAGACACGGAGCCGTCGCATGAACCTCGCTAAATCAAATCCCGCCAAATCAATCCTCGCCAAAACACTCCTCTTCACGACCCTCCTCACCCTCACCGCCTGCGGTTCCTCCCGCTATGTCGGAAAGGTCATCCCCGGCACAGTCGGTAGACCCATCATCGTCGAGTCCGGTGACGACCGAATCAACAACGAGCAAGGCATCCCAGGACTCGAAATCACCGTCTACAACGAGAGCAAATCCGGGAAAGCCCCAGCCCAACTCGCGCGAACAACAACGAACGAAGACGGAGAGTTCGCAATCTCCATCCCCTCCGCCAAAACACCACGAGGCGATGTCATCGTCCGAGTAACCGGAGATGAAATCTACTCCGCGCGATCCAAGACCTTCCTTCCACGCGGAAACCAGTTCATGCTCTTCACCGTGGTCACAAGAGACCCATCCACTCCAGACAAGATCGATTCAACGAAATAAATCGACCCCGCCAACCGGTATCCGTTCCATGCAAACCCCGAGCGTACTCGCCGCCAAACTCCCAAAGCACCAACAATCCAGCGGCTCCACCCTTACCGCCACCGCCCACTCCAAACGCTCCTCCAAACTCACCGCACCCGGATTCCTCTTCGTCTTCGTCACCCTCTTCCTCGCCCTCGGCGCCATCAACGGCCAAAACAACCTCCTCTTCTGGCTCTTCGGTTTCTCCATCGCCGCCCTCATCGTCTCAGGAATCATCACCGGGACCGCCCTTGTCAACATCAAACTCGCCGCCCACCCGCTCCAAATCTCCGAACTCGGGTCCACCCTCAAAGCAAGCTACACCCTCCATAACCCATCCAAGCTCCTCCCCAACTTCGCACTCGAAATCATCGAACTCGACCACCCCCATGCACACTCCGCGCCGGGTGTGGTCCTCCATCTCAGACCAAACACCGAAGCAACCGGACACGCAAACCTCACCCCCCAAGTCCGAGGACAGCTCGCCCTCAACACCATCAGAGTCCGCACCCGCTTCCCCTTCGGCCTCTTCACCAAATCAGTGGACTTCCAGTTCCACCGCCAAACCCTCGTTCTCCCAAAGCCCATGGACACCGCCCAGCTCGATTGGAACAACCAGAACACCAACGCAGAATCCGAAACCCGTTCCCTCAACCGCAGAGGATCCGGCCTCGACTACTTCGCGCTCCGCCAATACCAACCCGGAGACCCCCTCCGCAGAATCGCATGGAAACAATCCGCCCGAACCGACTCCCTCCTCGTCACCGAATACCCCGAAACCGCAAGCATCCAGCGCACCATCGAGCTCGCCGAACCAACATCACAAACCCCCGATGAACTCTTCGAACTCGCCATCTCCATCGCCTACACCCTCATCAAAGAAGCCCCACCCAATGCACGCATCTCCCTCTCCATCCCGTGGGACGGCACCGTCATCCCCCCAATGACCGGAAGAGCCCACACCGACCGCTGCGCCAAAGCACTCGCCATGCTCACAAGGCCCATCACGCCCACCGCATCCAATCCAACCAGCGCCCGCAATCAGCAACCCATCACCATCGGGTACACCCGCTCCGCGGATCTCTATCCATCATCAATCTACGCCGAGGATTTCATCAGCGACACACCACAATGACCGCCCTTCAATCCAATCAGCTCCCCACGCAATCCTCGAGGCTCTCGCGGATCTATCTGCGTTCCATGCTCCTGACCATGCTCGGATCGGTCACCATGTTCGCCATCGCAGATATCTCCCCATCGTTCTTCATCATCGGGATCGTCGGATGTTCCATCGGTTTCTGGTACGCCGCACAAGGCCCATCCACCATCTCCCGAATCGCCATCAACGCACTCCTCTCCATCGTCATCGTCCTCGGACTCATCAACGCACTCAAAGGCAACTTTTCCGTCAGCTCCTTCGCCTTCTTCTCACTCCTCCTCCTGATCCTCAAACTCTTTGATCTCCGAACCCCAAGAGACCACGGCCAAATCCTCGTCCTCTCCCTCGCGCTCCTCATTGCCGCCGCCCTCACTTCCAACTCCATGCCCACAGGCATCGGTGTCTTCATCATGGGATTCGTCTTCATCCGAGCCCTCATGCTCTTCCGCCTCTTCGCGCTCACCTCGCACCAAACCGCTGAGACCGCATTCACATCCAGATCAAGCACCGACCTCCGCTCGATTCAGGTCGTCACAGGTTTCATCTGCGTCATCGTCGCGACCATCATCTTCCTCATCATGCCAAGATCCCTCGGCAACAACACACTTGGACAGTGGGGGGGCGCGACCCAATCCCTCTCCACAGGTTTCGCCGAAGATGTCGAGCTCGGCCGACCCGGACGCATCACCAGTTCGCCCACCCCCGTCCTTCGCATGACCATCAGCGACCGCAACGACCAACCCCTCGGCTCCAAAAACTCACGCGCCATCTACCTCCGAGGATCTGTCCTCACCCAGTACGAATCAGGACGATGGATCGCACACCACAACCAAAGCATCCCGACAACATTCCGCACCCGCATCGTAAAGCAAAACCAATCCGTCCCCATCGTCCACGACACTTCAAGAGCCGAGTGGACCCACGAGTACTCCATCACCTTCGATCGCGAGGATCAAAACTACGGATACCTCTTCACCCCCTGGAAACCACTCGAACTCAAAACCAACGCCAGCCAATCCCGTGTCGGGATCGACCCCGCCACCCGCATGATCCTGCTCTCTTCAAGCCCCGTCCAATCCTACCGCATCCGCGCCACCAACCCAGAGTTCCAAACCTACTCAACACCCGCCGACTTTGAGCGACCAGAAGTCAGCCAAGCCGGCGTCTCCCCGCAGATCGCCGCCCTCGCAAATCAAGTCCTCACCAACACAGGAATCGATCCAAACCCACAGACCCGCTCGCCAAACCTAGATACCCAAGCCGTCCGCGCCCTAGAAACCCACCTCCGAACCCAATACGAATACACCCTCCTCTCCGAACCCGTCCCACAAGGCCAAGACGCCACCGAGTGGTTCCTCTTCGAGCGCCGCCAAGGTCACTGCGAGTATTACGCCTCAGCCCTCACCCTCATGATCAGATCCGTAGGCATCCCCGCACGAGTCATCACCGGCTATGTCGCCGCCGAGTTCAACGATGTCAACAACAGCTTCATCGTCCGCGAGTCCAACGCCCACGCATGGGTCGAAGCCATGGTCGCCCCAAGCTTCTGGAGAACCTTCGATGGCACACCCCAAGAAGACTTCCACGATATCCACGAACCAGACCCCTCAATCTTCAGGACCATCTCCAAGTTCTACGAAGCCATCGAACACGCATGGGTCTCCGCAGTCATCGGCTACGACTCCGACTCCCGTGACGCCGTCTTCGGCGACCTCAACCCAAACCTAGGACTCGAAGGCGCTGCCAACACCCTCCAAGAACGCATCGCCACTGGTCGCACCCAACTCCTCCGCCAAGCCCTCATCTTCGCAGGCACCATCTTCATCATCACCCTCACCCTCGGCCTCCTCTTGATCTACTTCTTCCGAGCAAAGTCGCTCCGGTCCCTTCGCGCCCGCCTTCGCCTCTTCCTCCTCCTCAACACACCAAGCCGACCCAGCAAACGAGCCGAGCACATCGCCAACCAACTCGCCACCCTCATCCACGCAAAGCTCACCGCCATCGGTTCACCCTGTCCCGCAGGCCTCCCCCTCCGCACACACCTGGACTCACTCATCGAACTCCCTGAACAATCAGAACTCACACCCAAAATCAACATCGCAACTTCCGCCCTCTACCAGTTCCACTTCGCAAATCACAAGGGGAGTACCACCCATTTGCCACACAGCGACCTCATTGAACCGCTCCTGAGCGCCATCGAAGAACTCCGATAACCCCGCCACACACCAAATACCCGGATTGAGGTCAACAAACCGCTCCAACACACCGATCCAACCATCTACAGCACTGTAGAAAGGCGATCATCATGCCCGCAAACCGTTCAAGAACAGACCGTTGGCGCCAGTCACTCGAGAAAATCCGCTCAAGAGGCGGCGGGCTCGAGTTCACCGTCAACTCTTCAAACGCCTCCACAGACTCCAAAAACCTCGTCTGGCGAGTACGCCTCATCGACTTCGACGACAACACCCTCACCCTCGAGCACCCCGGCGCGATGGGCCTCTCCTTCCACATCGAGAACGACAGCCCGCTCATCGGGATCCTCTCCGTCGGTCAAAACCGCTGGATGTTCCACACCAAAGCAATCAAATCAATCACCGACAACTCCACCCGAGGCGTCTTCAAAAAACTCATCGTCGAAATGCCAAAGGATGTCGAACGCTGCATGCGCCGAAACTTCGACCGCACCTCCACAGCACAAGTCGAACTCCCAACCGTCAACGCCTGGCCCCTCCTCAACCAGCACTCCGCAGGTCCCATCGAGATCGCCAATCGCCTCATGGTCAGCCAGCTCAGAGAGCAAGGCACATCCGCCTCAGCCGAGATCGATCCGCAAATGCTCCCCGAAGTCGGTCCGCATTTCGAAGCCAAACTCGCCAACATCGGTGGGGGTGGTGTGGGCCTCGTCGTCGATAAAGAAAATGGCACCGCTCTCGATTCCGTGCATCTCTTCTGGTTGTCCGTCAACCTCACACCCGCCGTCCCCGCCCCCCTGGGGATGGTCGCGCGCATGGCCCACACCCACATCGACTCCCAGCAGAACACCTACGCAGGACTCGCCTTCGACTTCTCACAGTCCGCAGACCACAAGTCATTCGTCGTCGGCGAAATCGACCGCTTCATCCGAGACTCACAACTCGGCGCACGCAAAGCCGCCTAAGCCACGCAACATTCAGAGCAAAGAAACAGACCAAAGAAAACACCCGCAATCTTGCGGGCGTCTTTATAAATCGTTAGATTTCGTTCAATCAAGGACGGTAGAACTGTGGCTGCTCAGTCACATACACCTCAGCATCACCGTTGTCCGAGTGCAACGAGATCGCATTGGTCCCGTCGTTCCAGATCCCGGTCCAGCGTCCGCGCTCAGGCATCGAGTGATCGACATACCCAAACTTCGACGAGAACCGTGCATCACCGCGAGGAGCCGTGATCTCAAACACCCCAGCGTTCGAAGGCGATGCAACAAAGTGCACATCACCCTTGCTCGTGTACGCCATCACCTCTTCGATCGGATTCTCACCCGTCCGAATAATGATGTCGCCACCCTTGGTAAACTCGTCCCCATTCCGGAGCTCAAGTGTTCCTGTCACGCCGGTAATCATGATCCGACCGTTGCTCGTCGAGACCTTCGCCCCATCACAACGCGGGATCGAGATCAGCACATCAATCGGAGGCCGAAACCCCTCAATCGACAAATCCGTCGGACGAACCACAAGAGTGCCCATCTGGTTCAATGAGCCCTCAGGCACAATGTACTCAGCCGTGAAGTAGTCCCCGACCGGGTTGAAGTCGATGCCCTGATGGGCCATCCGCCAGCGTAACCACTGTTCTTTACGGATTTTAAACTCAACATACGCCTTCTCATGCTTCGAATGCGACCGGATCTCGACATCCCCGCTTGGGTTCTCGATATCCACCGCAGTAAACTGCCCAATCGTGATGGGGATGCCATCGATGGGGACCGTATGAGCAAGCTTCTTCGCCTGGAATCGCGCCTGCACCCCGCCCATCCGCTTGCGCTCTTTGCACCCGCTGATCCCACCAATCATGGTCGCCGAGAGCCCCGCCGCAATGATCATGCCCATCACGCGAGTCTTGTTATTCCGGCTGATCTGTCCGTTCGAATGCATATTCGCTTCTCCAAGGGAGTCTGGTAATCACTATTGTACGATTTTGAGCCCGCAAAGGTCGCCACGAGCACCAAAGAACTTGCTAAGATAGACATTAGTCGTCGAGTTGGACAACCGACTCGACTCAAACATACCCAAAACCGCCCGTTTGAGCCTCAATAATCGGCCCAGTCAGGTATCCATCAAGATCATCGGCAACCATGACCGGTTCCGTTCACAACAGTTTGCTTTCTCGTTCGACCAGATTTCACATGTTCAATCATCCATCCGTCACGAACTTCATCCCATAATTTCCGATAACCATCCCGTGACCTCAACGCAAACCACGCACTCTTGATCGCTACCCAACACCGACTAGACCAACGCCCAGACGCGCCCGACCGCCGAACCTCAAGCTGCTCTCCCCCCAGGCGATGAAAGCCAGCAGCTCGAACCCGGCACGGAGTCGATCGTGGACCATACATCCCCAATTCTCACACTCTCCCAAGCAGCAAGCACACCCCAAAGCAACATCACATTCTTCATCGTCGCACTCGTCGCGATCCTCGTCGGTGCCGGCCTCGGATTTTTCCTCGCGCCCATGATCGCTTCCAAAAAACTCCAAGCCCTCAAATCCGAATCGTCCCACCTCACCAAACGAGCCGAGGACGACGCCAAATCAGCGGGCGAAAAAATCATCATCGAAGCCGAACGCAAGGCCCTCACCCGCAAGGAAGAAGCCGACAAAGAACTCGAAGCCGCCCGCGCAGATTTCCGAGAGTCCGAACGCCGTCTCGCCAAACGAGAAGACCTCGTCGACCGCAAAGACGAAACCCTCTCCCAGCGTGAACAGTCCCTCTCCGACCGAGCCGAGAAACTCGACCAGCGCAAAGCCAAGCTCGAAGCCCGCAACGCCCAGCTCGACGAACTGATCGAAAAACAACAGCACGAACTCGAACGCGTCGCCCAGCTCGACCGCACCCAAGCCAAAGAACTCCTCCTCGAACGCGTCGCCGACAGCACCCGAGGCGAAATGGGCAAGGTCACCCGCGAAATCATCGAAGAAGCCGAGGATGGCGCCAAGGACGAAGCCCGCGAGATCCTCATCAACGCGATCCAGCGATACGCCAACGAGCACTCCTCCGAAGCCACCGTCCGCACCGTCGCCATCCCCTCCGACGACCTCAAAGGCCGAATCATCGGCCGCGAAGGCCGAAACATCCGAGCCTTCGAAAAAGCCACCGGCGCCGACATCATCGTCGACGACACCCCCGGAGTCATCGTCGTCTCCTGCTTCGACAAGGTCCGCCAAGCCGTCGCCGTCGAAGCCCTCGAACGCCTCATCGCCGACGGCCGAATGCACCCCTCCCGCATCGAAGAAGTCACCGAAAAAGTCCGCTCCGAGATCGACGAAAAAGTCATCAAAGCCGGCAAAGACGCCGCGATGGAACTCAAACTCAAAGGCCTCCATCCAAAGATCATCGAAGCCATGGGCAAGCTCACCTACCGCACCTCCTACGGCCAGAATGTCCTCAAGCACTCCATCGAAGTCGCCTACCTCTCCCAAATCATCGCCGACCAACTCGGTCTCGACGGACGACTCGCACGCCGCGCCGGATTCCTCCACGACATCGGCAAAGCCATGGACCACGAAGCCGAAGGCGGTCACCCCAAGATCGGTATGGACTTCGCCGCCCAGTACGGCGAAAAAGATGAAGCCGTCCTCAACGCCATCGGCGGTCACCACGCCGACATCCCCGCAACCACGCACTACACCCCAATCATCATGGCCGCCGACGCCGTCTCAGCCGCAAGACCCGGCGCACGCCGCGAATCCATGGAACGCTACATCCAGCGCCTCCACGATCTCGAAGACATCGCCAAGTCCCAGCCCGGCGTCACCGAAGCCTTCGCCGTGCAAGCCGGCCGAGAAATCCGCGTCATGATCGACGCCAACCGAGTCTCCGACGACGAGGCCTACCTCGCCGCCCACGAGATCGCCAAACGAGTCTCCAACGAGATGACCTTCCCCGGCGAAATCAAAGTCACCGTCCTCAGAGAAACCAGAGCCATCGAACTCGCACGCTAACACAACAATAAATCAACTCCAAGGAAGCCATCATGAACCGAGCAACCACCACCGCCCTCACACTCACCCTCGGCTTCCTCGCTTGCACAACCGCACTCGCCAAAACCACCCTCATCCACTGCGGCACCCTCATCGCCATCCCGGGACAACCCCCAAAGCAAACCCAATCCATCCTCGTCATCAACGACAAAATCATCTCCATCACCGACGGCTACACCGATCCAGACCAAGTCCAAACCGATGACGACACCGTCGAACTCATCGACCTCTCCAACCACTTCGTCCTCCCCGGACTCATCGACTGCCACACCCACCTCACCGGAGAGATCAAACCCGCCGCCGAACGCATGCGTTCCAGAATGCAAGAATCCGAAGCCCACTCAGCAATCGACGCCGTCGCCAACGCAAAGAAAACAGTCGAAGCCGGATTCACCACCGTCCGCAATGTCGGCTCCCCCGGCTCAGTCGGTCTCGCACTCCGCGACCGCATCAATGCCGGAGTCGTCCCCGGTCCACGCATGTTCGTCTCAGGACCACCCGTCTCAGTCACCGGAGGACACGGCGACCCCACCAACTCACTCTCGCCAATCCTCCGCCCAGACCTCCCCGATCACCAAATCGCCGTTGACGGCCCATCCGAAGCACGCAAAGCCGTCCGCGCCCGAATCCGCGAAGGCGTAGACCTCATCAAAATCACCGCGACCGGCGGCGTCCTCTCCCCAACCGCCGCGGGAGTCGATCAACAGTTCTTCGACGATGAACTCGAATCCATCGTTGAAGCCGCCCGCATGATGGGACGCAAAGTCGCCGCCCATGCCCACGGCACCGACGGCATCAACTCAGCACTCCGCGCCGGGGTCTCCTCCATCGAGCACGGCACATACCTCGAAGACTCATCCATCGAACTCTTCCTCGAAACCGGTGCCTACCTCGTCCCCACAATCCACGCAGGAAAGTTCGTCGAAGACAAAGCCAAAGTTGATGGCTACTTCCCCGAATCCATCCGCGCCAAAGCCGCCGCCGTCGGACCACATATCCAGGATTCCTTCGCCCGCGCCCACAAAGCCGGCGTCAACATCGCCTTCGGCACCGATGTCGGAGTCGGAGCCCACGGCACAAACGCCCAAGAGTTTATCTACATGCACGAAGCAGGAATGTCCAACCAAGACTGCCTTATCTCTGCAACCATCAACGCATCCAAACTCATCGGTGCCGAGGACCGCATCGGAACCATCGAAGCAGGCAAAGCCGCCGACATCATCGCCGTCAATGACAACCCCCTCCAAGACATCGCCACACTCCTCGATGTTCAGTTCGTCATCGCCAACGGCAGGGTCATCCCGATCTCCCAGTAAAATCCCCCAGATAACTGGCATTCCAATAAAAACAGTGCACATTCTCAGAGAACACACCATTTCTCTGAGGGATATCAATATGCACCGCACAGCAATCGCCGCCGCTCTCCTGACTACATCCATCGCCACAGCCGATGTCGTCGATTACGCAGACTTCTCCGACACCACCGGACTCGCAATCAACGGCTCAGCAGGCACCGCCTCCACAAGCGATGGCGAAGTCATGCGACTCACGCCCGCGACCTCAAGTCAAGCAGGCAGCATCTTCTCCGACACACAAGTCGACGCAAGCGACTTCTCCACCAAGTTCTCATTCCGAATCTCAGATCCAGGCGGGTCAATCTTCGACGGCAACACAGAAAGCGGCGCAGACGGATTCGTCTTCGTCGTCCAACCAATCGACAGCTCCCTCGGAAGCGTCGGACAGGGCATCGGGTACGCAGGAATCGGAACCTCACTCGGTGTCGAGTTCGACACCTGGCACAACTCCGCCAACAACGACCCAAGCCAATCCCATGTCGGCGTGAACCTCAACGGCTCAGTCAACCACAACTCCGGACTCCCAACCGCCGACATCACCGGACCAGAACTCGATGACGGCGACCAATGGTTCGCATGGATCGACTACGACGGCACAAACCTCGAAGTCCGCCTCTCGCTCATCGACTCACGACCAATCGACGCATTGATCTCCTACGAACTCGATCTCGTATCAGTCCTCGGCCAAGAAACCGCATTCGTCGGATTCACCTCCGCGACCGGAGCCGCATGGGCAAACCACGACATCCTCAACTGGAGCTACACCGGATTCGTTCCAGCCCCAAGCTCCGCCGCACTCCTCGCATTCGCAGGACTCGCAACCAGCCGCCGCCGGCGATAACAGATAGAGCACGAAACATAAAAAACCCAGGCAAGCAATCAAGCCACACCTGGGTGAGAGACGCATCGAGTTGATGCGTGAGATTTTATCGTCTGCGCCGTACGGCAACCAAGCCACCAAGCCCGAGTGCCATCACGCTCCCCGGCGCCGGAACGACCTGGAATGAAATCCGATAGATCGCATCGTCCCCACCAAACTGACGATCAAACTCGTATCCCGCGCCGGTCATCAAGCCGTTGAAGACATCCAGCCCCTCATAGTTCAACGACACGGTCCCGTTCTCCGCAACCCGATCGTCATTCATCGAACCCGCCAAGAACGCCGCGCCAAACGCGCCATTGACCTCCGAGCCCGCATCCCAAACATCACGCCCATACTGCGTAATCTCTGAGATCAAAAGATTCCCGCTCGCGTCAAGCAACTGGTACGCCGTCGAAGAATCGTTCCCAATAAAGAAGTCGTTGCTGGGAACAACCATCGACCCAAAGCTGAAGAACTGATTCGCAGAAGGATCAATGTTGAACACCGCACTCCCTGTCCCGCCCGCGAGCAAAGGTCCACCCGCATCAGCGGCAACTGTCCCAAGTGTCGCTGTCGGATCCGCGGCTCCAAACGCCGGGAACCATTCCGAACCAGATCCACCCTCAGCAATCGACACGATCGCATCCGACGCTGTCGCACCATTGTCAAACGAGTCGTAAGTCCCGTTGTGGAACCCGACACGCAACGGCGCAAACGCAACGCTATTCGTCGGCGCAAGATTCTCAACATTCACCTGAATCTGAACCGTTCCAGCCGCAGCAACCGATCCCACCATCGCGATCATTGCCATGGTGCCCAATGCGATTCGGTTCATGTTGTTGATATCAGTTTTCATTTCACTACTCCTCGCTTCATCCTCGAAGCTTTAGAAACCAGTCAGATTCACGCGCTGCACACGCAACGATCGCGCAGGCTTGCACTGGCACGCAAACCCTCCGAACCCTCTTGATGTTTAAAACGAACGCCGAGCCCGCAAAGAACGAGATCAGTCAACACGCTCAAAGAGCAAGCAAACCAATCACAACCTCCGCGATCTCATCGCCATATGCCTGAGCGGGTCCATCAAGAACCCCCTCGTTGATCAGCCTTGGAATATTGAGCACGCACCCCGTAAAGAGTGCATACCCCAGACCAAGATCCATTTGTTTCGCTTCCCCGCGTTTCTGAGCATCAGCCAAGAAGCTGCGGAAAATCTCGCCTTGTTTTTTGTATACATCCCCGAGTGCGCCCGCCATCTGATGAGGCATCAAGAGCACATACGAGAACGCATCCCGGTTCCCATCGAAGTATTCAAAGGTCAGCTTCACCCAAGCCCGAAGCGCATGCTTGAAAGGCAGATCTGCACGAAGCAGCACCAACTTATCCCGCGCCATCTCATCAACAATCGCGGTATACGCCTCCCGAATCAGCTCATCCTTATTCCCAAAGTGTTTATACACCGCCCCCTCAGAGACCCCCGCCTCACGAGCAATCGTACGGATCGAAGCCCCCTGAACCCCATCCCGAGCCCCAAGCCGAACCGCAGCATCCTGCAGCTCAAGCCGAGTGTTCCGCCGAGGTTGATCCTGTTCCATCATCACCAGTGACTCCCTAAAGTAAACGACCGTTTACCATACGGGTGACAATGCTGTACAAAACGGAACTATTCCAATAAAACCATCATTTTTATCATGAAATAGGTCAATAAATCAGAATCGCTCCAGCGGCCACCACCAGCATCCGCCCATCAATCCAGTCACGCCGCCCCCCTAGGACCGACCCTCCTCGCAGAATACCGAGTCCAGAAACCACAACCGTCGCCGCAAACACCATCCGCAGTTGCAGATCACTCCCACCGATCCCACCCAAAACGATCACAATTCCACCAACCAACAACACCCCGCCCCCAACCCATCCCGCGAGCCGCGAACCGACCAGTACCGGCAGACTCCGCGTGTTGTGCATCCCGTCACTCTCCCGATCATCAAGATCACAAATCACGGCATCCCCAAACACCACCAACCCCATCCCCACCAGCGAACACACCAGCACCATCGCATCGGGCCACACATACGGCCCGTCCTCCAACACCCGCTCACCCAGCACCGCCGCCGCACCAAGCCCGACCACCGCGGCGCTGACCATGATCGCCTTGAATCCCGCGACATCTTTGAGCCGAGAGACCTTCCCCGGCTTCCATCCCGAGTACACATACCCCGCAAAGATGCCGCTGAAAACGAATATGCCGAGTACCGGAGTCATCAGAAATCCAATCCCCATCGCAAGCACCCACTCGGCGATCATAACAACTCGCAGTTTTTGTGCATGCCGGCGGAGGTAAGTATGCCGGCGCGGATCGGCCATCAGGTCCGCAGGATCGAGATCAGCATCCCGGAACTTGATCCGGTCGAGCAGGTACCCGCTGTGCGCACAGAGCGCGACATAGGCCAATGCCGATGGGGTGATCGGGTGCTGAAGGAACTTGCCGAGGATGATCGCTACGCCGATGGAATACATGACGGCCCACCCCGCGAGGTGGCCGAAGATTACGATGGGCTGGAACTTTGGTGATTGGTCTTGGGGTGGAATTGTTCCATGTGGAACATGACTGTCTTTGTGCGCACACATCGCGTCACTCCCCGGCCCAGTTGATCGACCGGTCCATCACCAAAATCTCGGCGTGGTCCAGCAGATCGCGGGCAACGATTTCCATCGCTCGCTGCTGGGCGACAAGTGTTGCTCGGTGGGTGATCCGGTCGGATTGGGCGGCGGTCGGGGGGGACTTGAGTTGGTTGGTGGATTGTTGGATTTCGTTTTGGATTTGTGCTGGGAGGTTGGGGTCGGTGGCGATCATTCGGCGGAGGATCGCGTTGCGGCGGAGGAGGGCGGCGAATCTGGTTGGGCCGAGGCCTCGGGTTCTGCGGATGGATTCGATGAGGCGGGGGGTGGATTGGGGGTTGGTGGATTGGTCGAGGACGGCGATGAGGGCGTCGAGTTCGTGTTGTTGGTCGGCTTCGTTGATGGTCCAGCCGTTCTGGGTTGCGGTGGTGTTGAGGAGTTTGGTGAGGATGAGTTCGTCGAGGATTTGTTGGCCGTTGGATTCGGCGAGTTGGGTCCAGAGTTCTTGTTGGGTGATTGGTTTGCCGTTGACGAGGGCGATGGTTTTGGTGGTGGGTTGTGGGGTGGTTCTGGGTTGGGACTGGGTGCAGCTGATGAGAAATGCGCACAAGAGTGTCGGTAAGTAACGGCAAACACGGTGATTTCGTGTAGGGAATCGTGTTGATTGATAGGGGTGCCGGGTTTGTGCGGAAATATTGGGCATGTTGATGGATTGTTGACTGGTGGATTGGTCGAAGCGTGTTGTTTTGGATGAAACGGGGGGTGGGTCAACCTTTTGGTGGGCTGTGCGTACAGGAAGTGTCGATATGCTTGTATCGTCGATGTTGTTGAGCGGGAACGAATTGATTGATGGACGCAAGCTGAGTGGAGTTTGATGGATACTACGGCGAAGAAACTGGTGGATGAATCGGGTGCGGGCGAGAGTCGGCGCGGGGTGTTGATGTCTTTGGCGATGAAGGTCGCGACTGCTGAGGTTGGGGGTGGTGCTGGTGGTGCTTCGGGTGGTGGTTCTGGTGAACTGGCGAGTCCGAAGCTTCGGCGGTTGATCTGTCCTTTTTGTGGGGCGCTTACGGCTGATTCTGGTCGGTGTGGTTCTTGTCATGCTCGGTTTGATCCGTTGAGCCGGCAGGCGTCTCAGAATGAGATGGGGCCTTGGTTTGTGCGGGATGAATCGATGCCTCATCGTCCGGGGTGTAACTACACGACGATTAAGCGATTGGTTGAGACTGGCGGGATCGAGGCAAACTCGGTGTTGCGTGGTCCGAGCACGCGGCAGTTTTGGATGCTTGCGAAGCACACGCCTGGGGTTGGCCAGTTGTTTGGGGTGTGTCATAACTGTGGTGCGGAAGTTGCGAAGGATGCGTTTTCGTGCGGGAAGTGTCATGAGGTGTTTTCGACGGATCGTGATCGGCAGCATCTTGGTCTTGGGCCTTCGCGGCCGTTGCCTGGTCGGGCTGCTGTCGAGGTGCTTGCGATGCGGGCGGAGCCGCCGGCGGGTGCGGAGCTTGTGGCTGGGCCTGCGGCGATTCCGCTGGCGCCGCAGGAGTCGCGCGGTCGGGTTTCGGGTGGACGGCGGGTTCAGGATGGATCGGCTTCGGGTGGTGAAGGATTGAGCGGGGAGGAAGGGCTTGATGCGATTAAGCAGATTGATGAGTTGAAGCGGGCCGTGCGTTCGCTCCGGCAGGCGTGGATGAATGAGCGGCAGAGGGCGTGGGTATCGGTGGCGTGCGCGGGGGGGATTACGGTGTTGGCGATGGCGGTCCTGTTGTTGTCTTGAGTGATGGGGGTGATTGGATGTATTGGTTTGAAGAGTAATCGCGGGTACAACTTGCATTGTGTTGAACGGTTCGGGCGTGGCTCGGCCGGCTTTACATTGATTGAGTTGCTTGTGGTCATCGCGATTATTGCGGTGTTGATTGGGATTCTGCTTCCGGCGCTTGGATCGGCACGGGCTTCATCGCGGACGCTGTTGTGCAGCTCGAATATGCGGCAGAACGGGCTTGCGGCTTCGATGTATACGGATGACAATCGGGGCGTGATCGCGGCGTTGTGGTGGCGCGGGAATGAGAAACCTGATACTGAGTATGCGGATTTATCGAATCCGTACTCTGATATCAATGGTGTTGCGTTTCAGGCGCTTGACATTATTCGTGATCGGACTGGGTACTCGAACGCGAGCGCTGGATCGAACTGGTTTTCGAATCTTTGGTTTACGCACTTGGTGTATTTGGATTACATGACTGGGAATCCTGAGGAACCTGTCGCGGCGTGTCCTGAGGATGAGGAACAGGTGGAGCGTGCGGAGACACCGATTGAGGAGTATTCGAACGGATCGATCCGTCGGAAGTTTGAGAGTTCGTATGAGACGAGCGTGTTTACTTATTCGGTTGATGTGCAGCGTGGGGCGTACCGTCCGTTGACGCAGACGAGCAATGCGTATGGATCGTTTGCTCGGGATGAGCGGTACCTTGTGAACCGGAAGCTGACGGAGGTTTCGTATCCATCGTCGAAGGCGTGGATGTTTGATACCTTTGCGCGGCATGGTCGTTCGGATTCGGTGTTGTTTGTGGTGCCTGGGACGAGTCAACCGATTTTGTTCTTTGATGGGTCGGTGAGTTCGCGGGATACGAACGATGCGAATCTGGGGTTTGATCCGCGGAACCCGACGAGTGCTGATCCGATTCTGATTGAAGCGGATGACGAGATGTTGTATCCGGGTGTGTTTCGGTGGACGAGGGGGGGGTTGAAGGGGATTGATTTCGGGGGGCAAGAGGTGGATACTGGGCAGTGAAAGCTCGGCAATGGGGTGGTGGTTGTCCTAGAATCTTGTGAGCGGGTTCGTTCTGAACCTGTGAACTGGAGGTTCAGATGGGTAGCAAGCCGGGCGTTTTGATTGCGGATAAGTTTGATCAGATCGGGATTGATGGTCTCCGGGAGCTTGGGTGTGAGGTGCATCAGGATGCGGACCTTGGGCCTGAGACGATTTCGGCGGCTTTGAAGGCGACGGGCGCGAAGGTGCTTGTGGTTCGGTCGACGAAGGTCCCGGCGTCGGTGTTTGAGGATTGCGGGGAGTTGGGGCTTGTGATCCGTGCGGGGGCGGGGCATGACAATATTGATTCAGAAGCAGCGGGGGCGAAGGGCATTCCCGTGTGCAACTGTCCCGGGATGAACGCGGTGGCGGTTGCTGAGCTTGCGTTTGGACATATGTTGAATCTGGATCGTCGGATCTCGCTGCAGACCAAGTCGCTGCGTGAGGGGAAATGGAATAAGCAAGAGTTCTCCAAGGCGCGGGGCTTGAAGGGGTGCAACCTGCTTGTGGTGGGGATGGGCTCGATCGGGATGGAGCTGATCAAGCGGGCGCAGGCGTTTGAGATGAATGTGAGTGCGCAGTCGCGATCGATGCATAAGGAGACGGCTCGCGCTCTTGGGATCAAGATGATTGAGTACACTCGCGATGCGCTCAAGGCGGCGATCGAGGATGCGGACATTGTGTCGGTGCATGTCGCGTTGAGTGCGGATACGGACAAGTTGTGCGGTCCCGGGTTCTTTGGGGCGATGAAGCCTGGGGCGATGTTCATCAATACTTCGCGTGGGGAGATTGTTGATGAGCAGGCGCTCATTGGGGCGGTCAAGGAGAAGGGCATCCGGGTGGGGCTGGATGTGTATCAGGATCAGCCATCAAGCAAGAACTGTGATTGGACGCAGGAGATCGCGGATCTTCCTGGGGTTTCGTTGACGCACCATGTTGGGGCATCGACGGATCAGGCGCAGGAAGCGGTGGCTCTTGAGGTGATCCGGATTGTGCAGACGGTGGTCGATGAGGGTCGGACGCTGCATGTTGTGAATAAACAATGTTTGAATGAAGAACAGTTGAGCTTGGCGCTGTAGTCGGGTTCTTTGAATCGGAGATGAATCATGGGTAATCGTGTATACAACTTTTCGGCGGGTCCTGCGTGTTTGCCTGAGAGCGTGCTGAAGCAGGCTCAGAAGGACATTTGGGATGTGATGGATTCAGGGATCGGGATTCTGGAGCATTCGCACCGGGATGCGACCTTTGATCGGATTACGCAGGAGACCGAGGCGGACTGCCGAGCGGTTGGAGCGATCCCGGATGACTATTCGATCTTCTGGATGCAGGGCGGAGCGACGAGCCAGTGCTACATGGTGCCTGCGAACTTCCTTGCTGCTGATCGCACGGCGGATTACTTTGATACGGGGAAGTGGGCGAGCGATTCGATCGCTGAGGTTCCGCTGTACGGGAAGCTGAATGTGTGTGGGTCGTCGAAGGAGTCTGGGTACCACCATATCCCGAAGGGTGATGAGGTGAAGTATTCGGATGATCCTGCGTATGTGCAGTTTACTTCCAACAACACGATCATGGGGACTGAGTTTAAGGAGCTTCCAAAGACTCCCGGGAAATCGTTCTTGGTTGCGGATATGTCTTCGAACATTTACTCGCGTCCGATTGATGTGAGCAAGTATGGGCTGATTTATGCGGGGGCGCAGAAGAATCTGGGGCCTGCGGGGATCACTCTTTTGATTGCTCGGAAGGATTTGATTGAGGAACCTGTTCGCAAGCTACCCAAGATGATGCAGTACGGGCTGATGGCGAAGAAGGAAGGGCGGTACAACACGCCTCCGACCTTTGGGGTGTACTTGATGGGGCAGGTGTTTAAATGGATCTTGGCTGAGGGTGGGTTGACTGCGATTGATGAGATCAACAAGGAGAAGGCTGCGATTTTGTATGACTTTATTGATTCGCAGGATTTCTACACGCCTCACGCGAAGACCGAGGATCGGTCGCTGATGAACATTACTTTCAAGTGCCCGACTGATGAGCTTGATGCGGTGTTTATTGAGCAGGCGGAGGAGAAGGGGTTGACGACGCTTGCTGGGCACCGGTCGATTGGCGGGATGCGGGCGAGTATTTACAACGCGTTCCCGAAGCAGGGGTGTGTCGATCTGGTCGCGTTTATGAAGGCGTTTGCTTTGGAGCACGCTGGGGCGAAGGCGTAAGCGACTTGTAGAAAATTTATTTGAAACCCGGAGTTTTGGCTCCGGGTTTTTTATGCGTTGAGGCGGGTGTTGCAGGCGTTGAGGACTTCTGCTGGGGTGATTCTTTGGATCATTTCGGCGGAGCGGTTGTCGCGGAAGTAGAACTCGTCGTCTTCTTTGATGTGCTGGAGGATGTCGGCTTGGCGGTTGTAGGGGGATGCTTTCTTTGGGTCGGTTGGTCCTAGGAGTGCGACGAGGGGGCGTTTGAATCCTACTGCCATGTGGAGGGCGGCGGAGTCGTTGGCGACGACGAGTTTGGCGCGGGCGATGAGGGCCATGAGGAGGGCGATGGAGGTTGATCCGACGCGGTCGGTGATTTGGGGGTGTCCTTTGGCGAACTCGATGAGGGGGGCGCAGTGGAGGCGTTCTCCTGGGCCTCCGACGATGATGATGCGCTGGATGTTCTTGTTTTTGATGAGGTCTTTGGCGAGGAGGGTGAAGCGGTCGATGGGCCAGCACTTGGCGTTCCATGCGGAGGTTGGGGCGAGGACGGCGTAGGGCTCGGGGTATTCGATGATGACCTCGGAGAGTTCGGCTTGTCCTGCGTAGAGAGAGACATCGGGTTTGGAGACATCGGCGCCTGCAGCGGCGGCGAGGGCGAGCATGCGGTCTACGGAGTGCATGGATTTGGGGGCTTGGATGCGTTGGTTGTGGAAGATCCATCCGAGTTCTTGGGAGTCTTTAAATCCATAGCGGAGGGGGGCGGCGGTGGCTCTTGAGAAGAATCCGGAGCGGGCGAGACCTTGGCAGTCGAGGACCATGTCGTAGTTGTTTTTGCGGAGTTCGGAGAGCCATTTGAAGAGGGGGCTGAAGCGGAAGTGGCGGCACTGTTTCCCGAGCTCGACGCGTTTGAAGGGGATGACTTCGTTGAGGGCGGGGTGGTGCTCGATCGCTTGGGTGTAGGTGTCGCGGACCATCCAGTCGATCTTGGCGTCTGGGTAGCGGGCTTTGAGGGCGGCGAGGACGGGGGTGGAGCGGCAGATGTCACCGAGCGCGCTTGGGCGGATGATGAGGATTCGGTTTGGTGGAGTGGGGCCGGACACTACTGGAGGGTAGGAAGAGAAGATCACAGGCGGGACGCCTGTGCCACGGATTTCTGTTGGTTATGCGGGGTAGGTGGCGCTGGTACGGTCGGTTTCCCAGACGGTAATTTGGTCGAGGGTGCATCCGAGTTTTTTCAGGGCTGGGGCGAGGGATTGGTAGCAGTGGGTGGTGATGTTTTCGACGGAGGGGATGGTGCCTTCGTTGGATTGGTCGAAGGGGGGGCAGTCGGTGTTGAGGAACTTGTGGTCGAGGGGGTTGATGATGGTGTCGTTGACGGCTTGTTCGATTTTGAGTTGGAGTTCTGGGGTGAGGTTGTTGAGTGGGACCCGGATGGTGGGTTCGACCTTGTAGTTATGGCCGTGTCCTGAGGGGTTGTTGCATTTTCCGAAGAAGTCGGCGTTTTGTTGGTCGGTGAGGGCGGGGGTATGGAGACGATGGGCGGCGGCGAACTCGTAGCGCTGGCGGAGGAGGATGGTGTTGTTGTCGCGGGATTCTTTGGTCATCTCGATGGAATGGTATGGGGTGAGTTGCCAGCGGACTGCGTGGAGGGTTGGGATGAGTTTGGCGGCGGCGGTGGACCAGAGTTTGGGGAGGAGTGTTGAGGGGGAGACTGTGGGGTTGAGGTTGATCTGGGTTGCGATGACTGGGAGGAGCATGTTTCGGACGAGTGCGTCGATTTCTTGGATTCCGAGGAGATAGCCGGTGGTGGGGTCTGGTGTGCCTTGGACTGCGATTTGGAGCTGGTAGTACCGACCGAGGGTGGTCATGGTGGGTTTGCCGGCGGTGGTGTTGAATCCGGAGATTGAGCCGTCGGTATTGATGGTGAAGCGGACGGTTCGGCGTAGGATGTGTTGGCTTGAGGGGTTGGACATCACGGAAAAGCATAGCGGTCGGAGATCGCGGAAGGCGGTGTGGTATGGGTTGGTGCTGTGGGAAGAAATCGGGAATGGGTGCTGGGGTTGTTGTTGCGGTCTTTTTGCCTGCGTATTTGGGGATTGTGGTTTTGGCGAATCAGGATGATGCGCCAGCGTCTGGTGTCGTCGCAGCCGCGGTGGGTGATGAATCACAAGTAGAAACACAAGTTAGAACACAAGTTGGGACACAAGAGGAGAAGAAGATGGGTTCGAAGGATGTGCTTGGGTATGAGTTTGCGATGTTGGATGGGTCTACGCGGTCGCTTGAGGACTTTCGTGGTTCGGTGGTGATGTTGGTGAATGTGGCGAGTGCGTGTGGTTTGACGCCGCAGTATGAGGGGCTGGAGGCGTTGTATCAGAAGTACAAGGGCGATGGTCTGGTAATTGTTGGGTTCCCTGCCAATGAGTTTGGGGCGCAGGAGCCGGGCACGAATGCGGAGATTGCGACTTTCTGCAGCACCGAGTTCGGGGTGACCTTCCCGATGGCTGAGAAGATCGTTGTGAAGGGCGAGGGGGTGCATCCGTTGTACGCTCAGTTGGCTGCGCAGCCTGAACCGATTGGTGGGGAGCCTGAGTGGAACTTTGCGAAGTTTCTGGTGAATCGGAAGGGTGAGGTTGTCCAGCGGTTCCCTTCGCGGACTCCCCCTGGGGACGCGGGGGTGGTTTCGGCGGTTGAGGGGTTGCTTGGTGAAGATTGAGGGGAAATACGCACTGGCGGGCTGTTTCTGAAAGTGGTTCGTTGACAGTGGTTTATGGGTTTGTTGCTGCGCCTTAATACAACCTTCATGCCGCAGGATTCGCTTTTGTGTCAAAGGTGTGCGAATGTTGTGTAAAGGCGAAGAGTTCGCTTTGTTCAACTGATTCTGTAGACATGGAGAGTTGTCATGAAATCACGAAAATTTGCATCGTTGATGGTCGGGTTGGCGGCGATGCCGTTGATCGCGATGGGGACGCTGATGGGTGGCGGGGTCGATCCTGAGCTTCCGACTTATGAAGCGACCAGCGGGGTTTCGGGGAGCATCAAGTCGATTGGTTCAGACACGATGAACAACCTGATGACTCTTTGGGGCGAGGATTTCAAGAAGTTCTACCCGGCGACGCAGACCGAAGTGGAAGGGAAGGGGTCATCGACCGCTCCTGCGGCTTTGATCGAGGGTCAGGCGCACTTCGGTCCGATGTCTCGTCCGATGAAGGGTGCGGAGATGGACAAGTTTGAGGAGGAGTATGGGTACCCTCCGACAGCGGTTCGTACAGCGATTGACTGTCTTGCGGTGTATGTCCACAAGGACTGTCCGCTTGATGAGATCAGCATTGAAGATTTGACACGGGTGTACTCGGTCACAGATGGTGATCTGACCTGGGGTGATCTTGGTGTGAGTGATCCGAAGTTTAAGTCGCGTCCGGTGAATCTGTATGGTCGCAACTCGGCTTCGGGTACTTACGGATACTTCAAGCAGATCGGTTTGCAGGGGAATGATTACAAGGCGACCGTCAAGGAGCAACCGGGGTCATCGGCTGTGGTTCAGGCGGTGACTACCGATCTGTATGGCTTGGGATACTCGGGCATTGGATACAAGACCGCTGGCGTGAAGGCGTTGTCGGTCTCGTACGATGGGTATGACGCTGTTCACGCAACGGCAGAAAATGCCTACTCTGGTGAGTACCCGATCGCTCGATTCTTGTATCTCTATGTGAATGCTGATCCTACGACCGGGATTACTGATCCTTTGCGTGCTGAGTTCATCAAGATGGTGTTCTCGCAGTCGGGTCAGGAGATCGTTGTGAAGGACGGGTACTTCCCGGTTCCAGCGAGTATCGCTCGCGAGGACCTTGAGGCACTCAAGATCGGCTATGATTTTTGAGTGACTGATTCTGACTCACAACAGAAGACTGATACGCAGAGTCGTTCTCGGGCGTCGCGTCGGTTGCATGCAACCGATGCGGCGGCCGAGTTTGTCGTGACGGTTGGTGGGTTTGCGGTGCTTGCTGCGGTGCTTGGGATTTGTGTGTACCTTGCATGGGTTGTGGTGCCGTTGTTTTTTTCGGGGACGGTCGAGGAAGGTGTTGGGTATGAGGGGCGGGGGGCTGGGTTGCCTTATGGTGTGTACCTTGATCCGTATGGGGAAGCGGCGGTGTTCAACGATGCGGATGGGGGACGCGTTGTTGGGTTGATTGACAACGAAGAGCTTGGGAAGCTCGGGGATCTTGAGGGTGGCGGGGCGGATGCTGAGGGGGTGTATGAAATTAGTGAATCGTCGGCGCGGAATGGGGAGATGATCGCGCGGGGGTACTCGGATGGGACGGTCCGGCTTGGATCGGTGGCGTTTTCGACGCGGCTGCTCGCAGCGGGCAGCGATGTGGGTGGCGGGGCTGGGTACAGCTCGGTGCTGGAGGATGGGCGGATCCGGCGGGTGGTTGCGGAGGAATCGTTTGGAGAGGCGCTGAGGTTCAAGTCCGGAAGCGGCGCGGTGGTGCTTGTTGACTACCAGATCGATCCGACGGGGAAGACTGTTCTTGCGGCACTGCGGGAAGACGGGACCGTTGTTGTTTCGAGCGTGCGGACGATCCGTCCTTTGGGGGGTGGGAAGGCGCGGACGCGGCTGCAGGAGACCTCGTTTGGGCTTGGAGAGACGGGGGCGAAGAATCATGAGCCGGTGGGGCTGAAGATCAGCGCGGATGGTGGGCAGGTGTTTGTGATGTATCGCGATGGGGCGATGGACCGGTTTGCGCGGGATGGGAAGGCGTTTGTGTTCCGCGAGCGGGTGGAGATGTTGAAGGGGGATGGGGAAGTTACCGTTGTTGAGATGGTGCTGGGCGGGCAGACGGTGATTGTGGGGGATTCGCTTGGCACGGTGCAATCATGGCATGTGTCGCTTGATGATCAGAATCGGTTTGGGGATGATCGGTTCTTGGTTCGGTCGCATCGGTTTGAACGGGCGGGATCTGGTGATGGGGTTGGGGTTGTTGATCTGACTCCGAGCGGGCGCGATCGGACGGTTGGGGTGTTGTACAGCGATGGGGTGGTGGTGCTTCGGCATCTGACGAGTGAGAAGACGATTGTTCGGATTTCGTCTGCGGTTGAGGGAGCGGGGGCGATTGCGATTGGGCCGAAGAATGATTCGGTGCTTGTGGTGGGTGAGGGCGGTGGGTATGAGTTGTTTGGGTATGACCCCGGGTACGCGGAGTTTAGTGTCAAGGCGTTGTTTGGTCGTGTGGTGTATGAGGGGTTGGCGGGGCCTGAGTATGTGTATCAGTCTTCGTCTGGTGATGATTCGAGCGAGGTGAAGCTGAGTTTGATGCCTTTGATCTTTGGGACGATGAAGGCGACGGTGTTTGCGATGTTGTTTGCGATCCCGGTGGCGGTGTTTGCGGCGTTGTACTCGAGCGAGTTTTTGTCCAAGCGTGTGCGGAAGGTTGTCAAGCCGAGTGTTGAGTTGATGGCGAGTTTGCCATCTGTGGTGCTCGGGTTTGTGGCGGCGATGGTGGTGGCTCCGTATGTGGCGGATTTGCTTGGGCCGTTTTTAATTGGGATGTTTGTGCTGCCTTTGGGTGTGTTGTTTGGTGCTCATGTGTGGCAGCTTGTGCCGTTGTCTACGAGGCTTCGGTTCCGGACGGGGCATCATCTGGCGATGGTTGCTGGGGTGTTGCTGCTGAGTGTCGGTGTGGCTTGGGTTGCTGGGCCGACGGTTGTGGATGTTGGGTTTACTCCGGATCGGTTTGATAAAGCGATGATGTCTGGTGCTGTTGAGGCGGTGGATGCTGATCGGTTGCCAGTGTGGGCGGGGGATGCGGCGTACTCGACGCGGACACAGCGGAAGCTTCGCGCAATGGATATGGGGGTTGTGGATGGGGTTGTGGTTGAGTGGGACGGGACTGAGCTTGCAGCAACCAACTCTGGTTTGAATCAGACGGATCTTCGGCGATGGCTCAATAGTGAATATGGTACGGCGCGTCCGGGGTGGGTGCTCGCGTGCTTCCCGCTCGCGGCGATTGGTGTATGGATCGTGCAGGCGTTTACGATCCGCCGGCGGGTTGATGTGTGGCTCTCGACTCAAAATGCGGCGACTGTTGGTGCGGTCGTGCTCGCGAAGTTTGTGGTGCTTTCGTTGGTTGGGCTCGGGGCTGCGTATGTTGCAGCGACGGCGCTGACGATGGCGGGGATTGATCCGCGGGATTCGGTGTTTGGGACATTCAGTCCTCGCAATACGCTTGTTGTTGCGGTGATTATGGGGTTTGCGGTCATCCCGATTATCTTTACGATCTCGGAGGACGCGCTGCAGGCGGTTCCGGATTCGTTGCGGTCGGCGTCGCTTGGTGCGGGTGCGACCAAGTGGCAGACGGCGGTGCGGATTGTGCTGCCTGTTGCGGGGTCGGGGATTTTCTCGGCGTGCATGATCGGGTTTGGGCGCGCGGTTGGCGAGACGATGATTGTGCTGATGGCGACGGGGAACACGCCTGAAATGTCTTGGAATATCTTTGCGGGATTCCGGACGCTTGCGGCGAATATCGCGGTTGAGCTTCCTGAGGCGCCGAAGGATGAGACGCATTACCGTGTGTTGTTCTTGTGCGGGTTTGTGTTGTTTGTGATGACCTTTGTGATTAATACCAGTGCTGAGATTGTTCGGCAGGTGGTTCGGAAGAGGAACGCAGGGCTGTGAGTGATCACGATCAACAAGCTGTGAATCAAGTGGCTGGCAATGCCGTGACTTCGCGTCGGACGCTTCCGAGCGCGGTGGGTGAGCCGATGGTGTGGCTGACGGGGTCGGCGTTGGTGTTGTGCCTTGGGATGATCGCGATTTTGTTGGTGTTGGTGGTTCGCAATGGGCTGCAGACATTTTGGCCTGGGGATATTGATCGGGTGACGCTGACGAGTGGGGAGGTTGTGCTCGGGATTCGGACGGATGAGGACTCGCAGGGGCGTGTGTTGTATCGGGTTGGGAACCGGGATATTGGGCAGGAGTCGTTCCGGTGGATTGATGGGGAAGAGATCGCGAGTATCGAGCAGCCTGATGATGCGGTGATGCTTGAACGCGAAGCGTGGGGGGTTTGGTTTGGTATTCCTGAGTCGATTTCGATTGGGAATCCGGACGATGACTCGCTGGTGGCGGTGAGTGATGGTTCTGCGGACACGCTTGAGCAGTTTGCGGTGTTGCATCCAGCGGCTCGCGAGCGCCGGGCAAAGCGCGAGGCGATGCGGAAGCGGGAACTTGGCGAGATTAATCATGGGATCGAAGAGGCGCGGCTGGCGGTGTCCAAGGCGGAGATGGGGGTGGTGCGTCGAGACACGGCGAGTGATCGGCTGGGGTGGCTGAGCTGGTTTGGGGTGCTGGGTGCGGTGGTGTTTGCGGGTGGAATATGGTGGGTGAAGCGGGATGCGGGTGTGGGGATTGGGTCTGCGGGGATTCGTCAGGGGAAGCTGATTCGGTTTGGGTGCGGGGTTGCGGTGATTTGTGGGGTCGTTGGGTTGTGGGTTGGTGGGCCTTGGAAGACGACTGGGAATACGGCTGCGGAGCTTGATGCGACGATCGCGATGATGGAGGAACGGCAGGCGGAGCTTCAGGTGGAGTACGAGCGGGTGCTCGCGGAGATCCGTCTTGGGGATGAGGTTGATGGGCGGGAGCGTTTTGTGGTGGTGGAACCGACGACGGGTCGGTTTGCGCCGATCGCGCAGACGCGTGGTGATGAGCCGATGATTTTGAGTCAGGTGGTTCGTTTGGTGCCTGCGAATCAGTTGACGGTGTTTGGGAAGATGAAGGTTTTTGTGGAGCGTTGGTGGGAGTTCTTGTCAACAGGTCCTCGCGAAGCGAACACGGAGGGTGGGGTGTATCCGGTGATTGTGGGGACGGTGTTGCTGACGCTGTTGTTGACGATCTTTGTGACGCCTTTGGGTGTGATCGCGGCGTTGTATTTGCGGGAGTATGCGAAGCAGGGGTTTGCGACGAGTGTGATCCGGGTTGCGGTGAACAATCTTGCGGGTGTTCCCAGTATTGTGTATGGGGTGTTTGGGCTGGGGTTCTTTTGTTATACGGTGGGGCGGTATGTGGATACGGGACCGGTTGAGGGGACGGCGCTTTCGAGTGGGGTGTGGTGGTTGACCTTTGGGCTTGTGGTGGTGATGGCGATCGCTTCGTTTGGATTTGGATTGTGGGGGAAGCCTGATCCGGGGCATCCGCCGAGGCTTGGTCACAAGGTGATGTCGCGACTTGCGTGGCTTGGTTGGGGCGTGACTGTGGTGCTTCTGGTGATGGTGGTGTGGCGGACGCCTTACTTTGCGGGGTTCTTTGGGGCGCGTGCGGCGGAGGGTTCTCCGACCTTTGGGTCGCGTGGGTTGTTGTGGGCTTCGTTGACATTGGCGCTCTTGACGCTTCCGGTTGTGATTGTGGCGACGGAGGAAGCGATCGCGGCGGTTCCCAACTCGATGCGTGAGGGGAGCTTTGGGTGCGGGGCGAGCAAGTGGCAGACGATCCGGCGGATTGTGCTTCCCGGGGCGCTGCCTGGGATTTTGACGGGTGCGATTCTGGCGATGGCGCGTGGTGCGGGTGAGGTGGCGCCGTTGATGTTGGTGGGTGCAGTGAAGCTGAATCTGGATTTGCCTGTGTCGACTTCGGCTCCGTTTTTGCATGCGGACCGGAGCTTTATGCACTTGGGGTTCCATATTTATGATCTTGGATTCCAGAGTCCTGATTCTCAGGCGGCTCGTCCGATGGTTTGGACGACGACGCTGTTGTTTTTGATGATTGTCTTTGCGCTCAATTTTGCGGCGATTCTGATTCGTGCGAAGTTGCGGGGCCGGATGACGGGAGCGGCGATATGATGGGAGCGATGCCTAAGGACAATGAATCACAGCGTGCGGTGAAGGTGGAGGTGGTCGCTTCGCAGTCTGAGATCCAGACTGGTGGGAAAGGTGCTCCGCCGTTGCCATCTCCGGTGGTGCCTGGTGGGATGGGTGGGGAACGGGTGCATTATGATGTGATCGATGCGATCCGCCGGGGGGAATCGGTGAAGCCGACGGTTCATAAGGCGATGGGGGATGTGGATTCGGTGATCCATACTGACGATTTCAAGCTTTGGTATGGGGCGGCGCAGGCGATTCATGGGATTTCGATGTCGGTGCCTCGGGGTGCGGTGACGGCGTTGATTGGGCCTTCGGGGTGTGGGAAGTCGACGCTGCTGCGTTCGATCAATCGGATGAATGATCTGGTTGAGGGCGTGCGGGTTGAGGGCGGGATCACGCTCAATGGGGCTCCGGTTTATGAGCCTACGGTCGATGTGATTGAGCTTCGAAAGCGGCTTGGGATGGTGTTTCAGAAGCCGAACCCGTTCCCGATGTCGATCTTTGAGAATGTGGTGTATCCGCTGCGGATTGATGGGGAGCGTCGGAAGAGTGTGCTTCAAGAGGCATGTGAGCGGAGTTTGAAGTCTGCGGCGATCTGGGATGAGGTGAAGGATCGTTTGAAGGAATCGGCGCTTGGGTTATCGGGTGGTCAGCAGCAGCGGTTGTGTATCGCACGCGCGGTTGTTGCGGATCCTGAGGTGTTGTTGCTTGATGAGCCTTGCAGTGCGCTTGATCCGGTGGCGACGATTCGGATTGAGGAGTTGATTACTGAGATTTCGGAGCGGTACACGGTGCTGATTGTGACGCACAATATGCAGCAGGCGGCTCGGGTTTCGAACTACACTGCGTTCATGTATCTGGGTCGATTGGTGGAGTATGGTCCGACTGGGGCGATGTTCCAGAATCCGAAGTTGATCGAGACGGCGCACTATGTTTCGGGTCGGTTTGGTTGAACTTGCGGATAGACCGTTCGTTCTCTGTGTTCTGATTGAGCCGGTAAAAGATGCGTGTTGGGTTTCGAAAGTGGTGCGTTTTGTTGGAGTTGTGGGCACTGAGGCCGATAGTTAGGGCTAGGATCACGGCTGGGTATGTGCCTTGTCGTGTGGTCCGATAGTCCATCTGAACGCGGTTTTTAAATGGTTGCGTGCAGAATTGGCTGAGGTGAGCTATGAGTTCTGTGCCGAAACCGATCGTGCCGAGTGTGAATCAATGGAACGCTGTGTATATGGAAGAGCAGTATCAGCTTTACAAGGCTGATCCGGGGTCTGTCACGGGCGAGATTCGGGCGTTCTTTGAGGGCTTTGAGCTTGCGAATGCTGGTGAACTGACGCTGTTTGGATCCGATGCGGGTTCGAAGCCTGTAGCTGTGTCGGGTGGGTCTGTTGGTTCGACGGATTGGAAGTCGGAGAACGGTCCAGTTCAGGTGTGGGCTGGCGGTTTGGGTGTTGCTGGGCGGGTGTCGCACTTTGAAGCGGTGGTGAATGATTTTGTGAACGCGTACCGGGATCAGGGGCACTTGTGTGCGGATATTGATCCGTTCCATCGCGAGCGGCCTCGGCCGAGCCTGTTGTCGCTTGAGCATCATGGGCTTACGGATTCAGACCTTGACCGGATGGTTGACGGGACGGGGATGGGGCTTGGGATGCAGGTACCATTGCGGTCGGTGATTGCGCGGCTTGAAGAGGTGTACTGCGGCTCGATCGGTTTGGAGCTGATGCATGTTGCGGATACGGAGCAGCGGTCGTGGTTGGTGCACCGGTTTGAAACGGTGGGCGGGAAGCTTGATCTGTCGCGCGATCGCAAGATGCTGATCCTTGAGCAGCTGACCAAATCAGAAATGATCGAGAAGTTCCTTGGTCGACGCTATCCCGGTGACAAGCGGTTCTCGCTTGAGGGCGGCGAGGCGTTGATCCCGTTGCTTGACCATCTGATCGAGACGGCGTCTGATCTTGGTGGGGAAGAGGTTGTCATGGGGATGGCGCATCGTGGGCGACTCAATGTGCTCAACAACACGATCGGGAAGACCTATGAACAGATCTTCACCGAGTTTGAAGAGAACTGGTCGGAGGACTTTGTGGATGGTGGCGGGGATGTGAAATACCACCAGGGGTACTCTGGCACGCGCCGATTCCCGAACGGAAAGATGATGCATCTGGCGCTTGCGAGTAATCCGAGCCACCTTGAAGCGGTCAACGGCGTGATCGAGGGGCGTGCACGCGCCAAGCAGCGGTTGAAGGGCGACTTCAAACGGACACGCGTGATCCCGATTCTGATCCATGGTGACTCTGCGGTAGCGGGACAGGGGATTGTTGCGGAGGTCCTGAACTTCTCGCAGCTCGAAGGCTACACGACCGGCGGTACGGTGCATGTGGTCATCAACAACCAGATCGGGTTCACGACGATTCCTGAGGATTCGCGGTCGAGCCGATACTGCACAGATATTGGCAAGTCGATTGATGCGCCGATTTTCCATGTCAATGCGGAGGATCCCGACGCGGTGGTGACTGTTGCGCAGATCGCGATGGAGTACCGTCAGCAGTTTAAGCGGGATGTGTTTATTGATTTGCAGTGCTTCCGGAAGTATGGGCACAACGAGCAGGACGAGACGAGCTTTACACAGCCATTGATGGCGAAGATGATTAAGAAGAAGGATTCGGTTCTCAGTATTTACACCAGCAAGCTCTTGAGCGAGGGTGTGATTCAGGAAGCGGATCGGCAGTCGATTGATGACCGGATTACCGAGACACTTGAGCGCGCGCAGCGGTCTGCCAAAGAGATGGCGAAGGACCCTGCGATTGATCCGGGTTCCCAGCGATGGGCGGGGCAGACGCACGAGTACAACTTTGATCGGTTGGAAACGGGTGTTTCGCGTGAGATGATTCAGGAGATCGCTGGAGCGATCGGGAATGCTCCGGAAGGATTCAATCTGAATCCGAAGCTCAAGAAGTTGTTTGTGGAGCGTTCTGAGCTGGCGTCGGCTGAGATGATCAGTTACGCGGATGCGGAGCAGCTTGCGTTTGGATCATTGCTGATTGAAGGGCATCCGGTTCGTTTGTCTGGTCAGGATTGTCGTCGGGGTACATTCTCGCACCGTCATGCGGTGGTTCGGGATATGAAGACCGCGGAGCCTTATACGCCTTTGAACAATATTCGTGAGCTTGGGATTGAGGGCACGGAAGAACCTGCTGGGACGATTGGCAGCGACGGGAAGGAGCGGCAGGCGAAGCTTTGCGTGTACGACTCTCCTTTGTCTGAGGCGAGTGTGCTTGGGTTTGATTACGGGTATTCGCTTGCGGATCCGAGGATGCTGGTGATCTGGGAGGCGCAGTTCGGTGACTTTGTCAACGGGGCGCAGGCGATCATTGACCAGTTCATTGCGTCGGCGGAGTTTAAGTGGGATCGCTGGAGCGGGCTTGTGATGCTGTTGCCTCACGGGTATGAGGGCGCTGGTCCTGAGCACTCATCGTGCCGGGTCGAGCGGTTCCTTGAGTTGTGTGGTGGGAACAACATGCAGGTTGTCTATCCATCGACGGCGGCGCAGGTGTTCCATATGTACCGGCGTCAGATGAAGCGTTCGTTCCGGAAGCCTTTGATTGTGCTGACTCCCAAGAGTTTGCTTCGGACCCCGACGAGTGGGCTTGAAGATATCCTTGAGGGCGGCGCGTTCTTGGAGATGCTGGATGATCCGAGGTTTGTCTCGGGCGGCTGGGATCGTTCGGATGTGAACCGGGTTCTGCTTTGCAGCGGGAAGATTTACCACGAGCTTGATGCTCGGCGTGAAGAGATCGGACGCAAGGACACGGCGATTATCCGCATCGAGCAGTTGTACCCGTTCCATGATTCGATGCTGCAGGAGATTGTTTCGCAGTACCCGGATGGTGTGACGATTGAGTATGTGCAGGAAGAGACTTACAACGCGGGATCGTGGTTGTATGTCAGCGATATGGTGCAGGAGAAGCTGGGTTGGGCTCGTCCACGATACATTGGGCGTGCACGGTCGAGTTCTCCGGCGACGGGTTCCAAGTCGCAGCACAAGATCGAGCAGGAGCGGATCATCACGCAGGCGATCGGGGCGAAACCCGAGGAGTCTGGCAAGGAAGCAAAGGTCGCGGCGGCACGCGCGTGAGCGGTTTGACGGTGAATACGGTTTATACAAGGACGCATGAACAATGACTACCAAGATCGAAATTCCAACTGTCGGCGAATCCGTGACCTCGGGCATTATCTCCGCGTGGAGCGTTGCGGATGGGGAGTATGTCGAGCGCGATCAGACCGTGCTTGAGCTTGAGACGGACAAGGTGACGATGGAAGTGCCTGCGCCCGCGTCGGGGATTGTGTCGCATTCGGCGGCTGAGGGTGACGAGGTTGAAGTGGGTGCGGTGGTGGGTCAGATTGATGAATCGGCGGCGAAGCCTGCGGGTGGTGGATCGACTCCTGCGCCGAGCGAGCCTGCTCCGACTGCGAAAGCGGCTCCGGAACCGGCGGCGGCACCGGCGGCGACTGCGGTTGCTGAGGCACCGAAGCCAGCACCGGCTCCGGCTCAATCGGCACCGAGTGGTGATGTGAAGGCGACGCCTTTGGCTCGCAAGCTTGCTGAGGATCGGGGGGTTCAGCTCTCGCTCGTGACTGGTACTGGTGCGGGCGGACGGATTCGTGAGCAGGATGTGCTTGGGTTTGTGCAGTCTGGTGCGTCAAAGGCACCGGCGGCGGCACCGGCTGCGGTGGGTGGATCGCGCGAGGTCAGCGTTGAGCGGATGAGTCCGATGCGTCAGAAGATTGCTTCGCGGCTCGTCGAAGCGCAGCATACGGCGGCGATGCTGACAACCTTTAACGAGGTTGATATGGGCGCGGTGATGGATCTGCGGAAACAGTACAAAGAGAAGTTTGCTGAGAAGCACGGGGTTGGGCTTGGGTTCATGTCGTTCTTTGTCAAGGCGTGCGTGCAGGGGTTGCAGAAGTTCCCGTTGATCAACTCGTACATTACTGCGGGTGAGGATGGGAAGCCTGCGATTCAGAGTCACAACTACCAGGATATTGCGATCGCGGTTGCTGGGAAGAAGGGGCTGGTTGTGCCTGTGATTCGCAATACTGAGACGATGAGCTTTGCGGGGATTGAATCGGCGATCAAGGATCTGGGCACGCGTGCTCGGGACAACAAGCTTGAACTCAGCGAGATGATGGGCGGGACCTTTACGATTACCAATGGCGGGATCTTTGGGTCGTTGATGTCGACACCGATTTTGAATCCGCCTCAGAGTGCGATTCTTGGGATGCACGGGATCAAGAAGCGTGCGGTTGAGGATCCGAAGAATCCGGGTCAGGTTGCGCTGCGTCCGATGATGTATCTGGCGCTGAGCTATGACCACCGGATTGTCGATGGTGCGGAAGCGGTGCGGTTCTTGGTGAGCATCAAGGATGCGATTGAGGACCCGGCTCGGTTGATGCTGGATCTGTAAACGCAGAGTTGCGTATCGGGTTGCATGGGACCTGATCTGAAACAACCGGCTTGGATGTTTTTAAAGGCGTTGTGCTTTGGATTGATCGTGTTGATCTGTTCGGTGGGTTTGTTGCTGCCTGCGTTTTCGCTTCGTCAGTTGATTCTGGTTTGTGTGCTGGTGTGGGCATCGGCACGGTTCTACTACTTTTGTTTCTATGTGATTGAACGGTATATCGATCCATCATTCCGTTTTTCGGGGATGGGATCGGTTGTTGGGTACTTGGTTCGGGGGCCTAGCGGTCGAGTTGATCGAGAAGTCCCTGACAGGCGCGAGTGAGCATTTGGTAGACTTTTTCGAAGCCGTCGTCGCCGCCGTAGTAGGGGTCGGGGACATCTTGGGGTTTGGTGAGGGTGGGGTCGAAGGATCGCATGAGTTTGAGTTTGGTGTCCGGGACTTTGAGCTTGCTCAGGTCGCGGTGGTTGGCGGCGTCCATTGGGATGATGTGGTCGAAGCGATTGATATCGGTTGAAAGATCGAACTGGCGGGCTCGTTGCATCGTGATGTCGATGTTGTGGAGTGCGGCGGTTTGGATGGAGCGGGGGTCTGGGGGGTTGCCGGTGTGGTAGTTGGCGGTGCCGCAGGAGTCGATGTGGTAGTGGGTTGTGAGATCGGCTTGGTCGACGAGGTGTTGGAGGATGCCGTGGGCGAGGGGGGAGCGGCAGATGTTTCCGAGGCAGACGAAGAGGACTGAGGTGTGGTCTGGCATGTGGGAAGATTAGGCGGGGGTGAGTTGTGATTGCATTTCGGCGGCGATCCGGTCCATGTCGTCGATGAGTTGGCTGGTTGAACTTTGTGCTCGCGAGAAACCGGCCTTGCCTGCGTGCCGGAGTTGGAGGACGGGGGTGTCGGCGCGTTCGAAGAAGCGGTTGATGAGCTGGGTTGAGCCACAGATATCGTCGGTGGGGTGGATGACGGCGTCGAGGATGGGGAGGAGTGCGTGGATTGGGTCGGTGGTGGTGAGTAGGCGGAAGGGTTGACCGAGTCCTCGGTGGTGTCGGATGGCTTGGCTGAGGTGGTTTGCGGATTTGGGGACAATGCCGAGGACTTTGTATCCTGAGACGGAGAGGAGTCCGAGGAGGAAGGCGAACTCGCGGGCGTCGACTTCGCTTGCAATGTCTGCGACGGCTCCGATGACGATTGTGTGGTCGTCGATATCAAGTAGAGCGCGGGCGTGTTGGCGCTCGGCTTGGGTTGGTGTTTGGGGGTCGATGAGGTTTGCGAGGAGTTGGTCGGTTTTGCAGGTGTGCCGGAGGTCCTGCCAGCGTTCGTGGTCTTGGGGTTCGAAGACGCGGATGATGTCGATGTTTTGGGGTGCTTTGGTGATGGCGCTGGGTTTGGTGGAGATCAGCTCGCAGGGGATGTCGAGCTTTGATGCCAGTGAGCATGCGAGGTGGATGAGTTCGTCGGACCAGCAGATGATTCTGGAGGGTTCTGTTTGAAAGTTGCTGAGGTGGGTGAGGAGTGTGCGTTTGAGTGCGTTTGGGTTGGAGAGGATGGGGGCGTAGTGGTCGGTGTAGTGGAGACCGAGTGCTGTTGCGGAGGCTTTGGTGGTTGCGTCGCCGATGATGATGATTCGGCTGTGGGGCGGCGCAGGGGTGAGGTGGTGTTGCGTTGCACCTGCGAGGAGCATGGTGGGGATGGTTCGTCCGATGGGCTTTGTCGGATTGATCACTGTTGAAGGGGGCGCCACGAGGTGGACTGCGGTGGTTCCCGGCTTTGTGGTTTGTGTCTCGATTGGGTTGTCCATGATTATCTGCGGTTGAGGACGGTTTCGCCGATTTCGTGACGGTAGAAGAGTTGCGAGATGCCAAGGCCGGCACGCTGGGCGAGTTGTTGCTCGATCGCGAGTTGTCCTGCGTTGCCTTCGGGGGAGAGTCCTGGGAGCTGAGGGATCTGGATTTCGAGGGGGAATCCGAACTCGGTGTCGGGCCAGACTCGTTTGCCTTCGGCGACATCGATCACTTTGACACGGAGGGATGCTTGGGGGATGTATGAACCGGTTTCTGGGGAGAGGGAGAAGTTGGTGACGACGGCGTAGATGACGATGTCGGCGCCGACGGATTGACCGAGTTCGGTGATGCTCATGCGCTTTGTGTGCGAGTCTTTGGTCGCGGCGGCGATGATGCCTCGCGGTTCGAGCATGTCGGTGAGGATTCGTTTTTCGAGGAGTTGGCTTGTAGCGGTTTCGGCCATCGCGTAGCGGAGTCTTCGCTGTGCGATTTTGCTGGAGGGGTCGTCTACGAAGACGACGGTGGTGGCGTGTTCTGGGAGGGTGTAGGTGGGGTTGATTTTTTCAGGGCCGTGGATCGCGTAGGCGATGGGTGTGACGACATTGCATCCTGGGATGCATGCGAGCACGGCGATGAGCGCGAGGGCTCGTGTGATGGCGTGAGAGATCAGTGTGTTCATGTGATTCGATCGGTGTTGGATTTAGTATGGGATGACATTGGCTTCTTCGTGTTCGTAGAAGAGCCAGGCGGCGCGGTTGATGAATCGGTTGGAGAGTTCAGCGGTGACGGCGGCTTCTGGGATGTCGTCACGCATGTATCCTGTGGAGTCTGGGAAGGTGATGCTGATCGCTCGTTCGAAGATGGGGTCGTTGGGGAGGGCGGAGTCGGACTCGTAGACGGAGACGACTCCCGCGACGGCACCGGCCCATACATACTGGTTCCCGGGTTCGTTGAGGGTGTACTCGACGATTTCGATGACGATGAGTCGTTCGACTCCGAGCATGATGGCGATGTCTTCGCGGGTCATCGCGGGCCACTGTGGGGTGTTGTAGAGGACGGTGAGGAGATCGTTTGAGGGGATCGCGTAGGAGGGGTTGGCGTTTTGGATCAGGCGGTCGTTGACGCGTTGGTTGATGCGTGCGGTGATTCCGGGGTGCTCGGCTTCGATGACTCGTGATGCGGAGCAGACGACGGCGAAGGACTTTCCGGCGATGCGGCCGTACTCGGCGTCGTATGTGGTGCTGCCGGTTCTGCGGTGGGATTCGGCCATACCACCGATGAGGGCGGGGACGATGCATCCTGGGATGGTGGCGACCACGATGAGGGATAGGAGAGCGGCGAGATGGATTGGCTTTGGTGTGGTCATTCGTGGGTATCCGGGATCAGGACCATGTGTTGATTTTATACACCCACGCAGCGGAGGCGAGTGCGAGCATGGTGATGACGAGTTTGGGTCGCAGCGCGGTTTGGGCGACCGATCCTATACGCGAGCCGGTGAGTGCCTGATGCGTTGCTCCCCAGAAGATCATGGTGGTGAGGAGTGCGAGGAGTGCTCCCATGGGTTGCGTGAGGGCTGCGGTGGTCCATGATCCTTCTCCTGCGTGGGAGAATGAGGTGGTCATGCCGCAGGTTGGGCAGGGTTTGTCGAACCATATGGCCCATGTGCATTGGTTCATGCCGAGCTGGGTGTGTGTCGCGTGTCCGTCTGGGTTTGGGGTGAGCCATGCGGCGGTGGTGAGGACGGCGAGGGAGACGGTTGCGATGAGTGCGGCGGCGATGCGTTCACCTGTTGAGGAGCGCAAAGGGGTTGTTCGTTCGCTTGGATGGGTGGTTTGGGCACTCACGGGTGGTTTGGGTTCGGGAGTTAGTCGAACTTGAAGACACCCTTGCGGTAGCCATAGATGTAGGCGACGACGGTGGTGAGCATGAAGAAGAAGATGCGGAGGAGCCAGACTGTGGAGGCGTCTGAGCGTGGGTCGAGGGAGGTGAAGGTTTGGGCCCAAGGGTAGAGGAAGATGACTTCGATATCGAAGACGAGGAAGACCATTGCGATGAGGTAGAAGCGGATGTTGAAGCGTTTGCGGGCGGTGTTGATGGGGGTCATGCCCGATTCGTAGGTGACGCCTTTGCGGTCACCTTTGCGGGATGGGCCGAGGAGAGCGGATCCGATGAGGTTCATCGCGCCGAATCCGACCGCTGCGAGGAGCATGAAGAAGATCGGGAGGTAGGCGTTGATTGGGTTGCTTGCGAGGGTGGCTGACAGCATCGTCTGGCTCCGTGTTTCGGGCGTCCGGTTCGGCGTCCTTGCCGAGTGAAATGATGATAGCAGGGTGGTGAGGGGGTGTGGGCTGGGATTGAGAGGTTGTGTGGCTGCCAGCTTGGCAGGGTGAATTGGTGTGATCCTTGCGTGGCGGGCTTGGATGGGGTGGGTTTGGGTAGATTTCAGGGGTTGGGGTTGTGGGGATTGGCATGGGGATTGCCAATGGTGTGGTGCATGGCTGCGCTTGTGGCGTGCTTGGAAGAATGAAACCTGCCGCTCTTGGGTGGCTGTCTGGGTGAAAGCCCACTGAATATGGAGATACCGCGATGGGAAGCAAAGAGCTTACTTTTGATGTCGAAGCACGGCAGGCACTTCTGGCTGGGGTTGAGAAACTCGCTGCAGCCGTGAAAGTCACTCTTGGACCACGCGGTCGCAACGCGGTGATCGACAAGTCGTGGGGCGGCCCAACCGTCACCAAGGACGGCGTTTCGGTTGCTGAAGAGGTTCAGCTTGTCAACAAAGCGGAGAACATGGGCGCGAAGCTCGTCAAGGAGGCTTCATCGAAGACCTCCGACGATGCGGGTGACGGCACCACGACCGCGACCGTGCTCGCGGAGGCGTTGTTTAAGGAAGGGCTGCGTTACATTGCTGCTGGAGTCGATGCGAATGCGTTGGTTCGTGGTATGAAGAAGGGGATCGAGATCGCGGCTCAGTCGATCGACGACATGGCGACCCCGGTCAAGGGCAAGAAGGACATCGAGAATGTCGCGACGATCTCGTCGAACAACGATCCAGAGACCGGCAAGATCATGGCTGGTGCGTTTGAGAAGGTCGGTAAGGACGGCGTGATCACGGTCGAAGAGGGCAAGGGGCTTGAGACCGATGTGACTGTTGTTGAAGGCATGCAGTTTGATCGTGGGTTCTTGTCACCGAACTTTGTGACCGATGTTGAGGACATGAAGGTTGTGCTCAACAAGTGTCTCGTGCTGGTGCATGAGGGCAAGATTGACAATATTCAGAAGCTTGTGCCTCTCCTTGAGAAGGTGATGGAGGCGAAGAAGCCATTGCTCATCATCGCTGAGGACATTACTGGCGAGGCTCTTTCGACACTCGTGATCAACAAGCTCCGCGGCACCTTGCAGGTGTGTGCGGTTAAGGCGCCGGGGTATGGCGATCGCCGGAAGCAGATGCTGCAGGACATTGCGGTGCTGACCGGTGGCGAGGCGTTCATGAAGGACCTCTCGACTGATCTGGACAAGGTTTCGATCTCGCAGCTTGGGCTTGCGAAGAAGGTTGAGATCGGTTCGGACAACACGACCATCATCGAGGGTGCCGGTTCGACCAAGGACATTCAGGCACGCATCGGGCAGATTCGCAACGAGATTGACAACTCATCTTCCGATTACGATCGCGAGAAGCTCCAAGAGCGTCTGGCGAAGCTGACCGGCGGCGTGGCTCAGATCAATGTGGGTGCTGGTTCAGAAGCGGAACTCAAAGAGAAGAAGGCACGCGTCGAGGACGCGCTGCATGCGACTCGTGCGGCGCTCGCTGAGGGCATCGTTGCGGGTGGCGGGACGAGTTTCATTCGTGCTCAGGATGTCATTGCGAAGAACAAGGATTGGAAGATCGTGTTCGGCAAGGACGACAGCGTGACCTCTGATGAAGTCGGTCAGCTCAAGTACGACTTTGCGGCTGGTCTCAATGTGGTGTACCGGGCGCTTTCGGTTCCCTTGCGGACTATTGCGGAGAACGCTGGTGCGAAGGGTTCGGTTGTGGTGGCGAAGGTTTCCGCGATGGAAGGCCCGAACGGGTACAACGCGCTCACTGATACCTATGAAGACCTGCTCAAAGCGGGCGTGATGACCCCTGCGAAGGTGGATCGTTCGGCGCTTGTCAATGCGGGTTCGGTTGCGACTGTGCTGCTTGCTGCGGATTGCATTGTGACGGACAAGCCTGAGAAGGGTGTGTCGAGCGATCACGGTGCCGGCGATGACCCGATGGCGGGCATGGGCGGCATGGGTGGCATGGGAGGAATGGGAGGAATGGGTGGCATGGGCGGTATGCCTGGCATGGGTGGGATGGGGTTCTGATCCATGGCTGATGAAGAAATAAAATCAGATTCTACCGAAGAAATAGTCAATGACTCTGCTCACACTATCTTCATCTCTCATGACAGCCGTGATGAGACAATTGCTACTGCTTTTGCTGATTTGATCGAGGGTGTATCAGCTGGTATGTTGCAAGCATTTCAATCTAGTGATAAGGGCACTAAAAGAGGGATCGCGTTTGGAGTTGAGTGGTATCCAAAAATTATGAAAAAACTTGAAGGGTGTGTTAGTGTAGTTTGTTTGCTAACCCACCGTAGTTTGGACAGGCCTTGGATACTGTATGAAGCCGGAGTCGCTAAGGGGAAACTGGATAAGACAGTTACTGGGCTAGTTTTAGGGCCGTCGCTTACAGATGCCAATCAAGGCCCGTTTGCACAGTTTCAAAATTGTCCAAATGATGTTGGGCAAATTTCCGAGCTTGTCTGTCAGTTAATCGAAGCGGTGCCGGGGGCAAGGCCATCGCGAGACCTAGTCGAGAGAGAAGTGGGGGCGTTCTTATCCAAAATTGATTCAGACATAGGTCAGGCAGATAGTGAGCCCGCTGGCACTCGAAATGAACAGACCAATGCCAAGCAAGAAGTGTCTGAGTTGTTTGAAGAAACAAAGCGATTGATACGAGAACTTCCTAGTCGTATTTCCCATAGCTACCAAACTAGATATATAACAGTATTAGACAATATATATAGCAGCTATGTGGATGCATGCCAGGAAATAATATCTAATGAACACCGAACCAAAGAAGATGTCGCGGTTCTTTGGAATTTGTGTCATGCGGTAGCAAGCCAAATGGGCTCGCACTCAACGAGCAATCTGCATGATATTTTCTTGGCTGCTAGAGAGCAAGGCTCAAAGAATCTGCTCACGCAAATTGATGAGTTCGAACAAACTCGCGAAGGAACATTGTCATTCACCGAAAAACACTCTAAGTCTAATAGTGGTGATTTGTATTCCGCTGCTATATCGGCTACGCGTAAAACATATGAGATGGAAGAATAACATGCATTACAAAAGCATGCTTGTAAAAAAAGGATAATCATGTCAGTTAAACCACTTGAAGATCGTGTGCTGGTGAAGCCAGTTGAGCAGGAATCGATGACCTCGTCTGGGCTGTACTTGCCTGAGTCGAGTAAGGAGAAGCCGATTCAGGGGACGGTTGTTGCCGTGGGTCCTGGGAAGGTGCTTGAGAATGGGAACCGTGCGGACATGAGTGTTGGCAAGGGTGACCGTGTTGTGTATCCGACTTATGCGGGTACTGAGGTTGATATTGATGGCGTGGAGCATCTGATTCTTCGTGAGTCGGAACTCTTGGGCGTCTTCTCGTAAGTGAAATGAACGCATCGGCGGCTATGGCTTGCTGATTGAAAGGTAGAACAATGGGCAATAAACAGATCATGTTTGATGACAAGGCGCTTCTTGAAATGAAGAAGGGCGTTGATAAGCTGACCGATGCGGTCAAGTGCACGATGGGGCCTGCGGGTCGGCATGTTGTGATCGAGAAGTCGTACGGCGGTCCTCATGTGACCAAGGACGGCGTTTCGGTTGCGAAGGAAATCGAGCTTCCGTCGCAGTTTGAATCGATGGGCGCGAAGATGTTGCATCAGGTCGCAAAGCGTACCGCTGATAAGGCGGGCGACGGGACGACTTGTGCGACTGTGCTTGCTCAGGCGATCTTTAGCGAGGGCTTGAAGGTTGTGGCCGCGGGTGCGAACCCGGTGCATGTGCAGCGTGGGATCAACAAGGCGGCTCAAGCGGCGTCGGATGCGATTGACTCGCTCTCGACTCCTTGCAAGGGCAAAGCGGATCTCAAGAAGATCGCGACCGTCTCTGCAAACCACGATGCGAACATCGGCGAGTTGATCGCAGAAGCGATTCACAAGGTCGGGCACGAGGGCGTGGTTGAGATCGAGAACGGCAACTCCAACGAGACGACTCTTGAGTATGTCGAGGGGATGCAGTTTGATAAGGGCTACCTTTCGCCTTACTTCATGACGAATCCGACGACCGGCGAGTGCGAGCTTGAAGATCCGATGATTCTGATCCATGAGAAGAAGATTAGTAATCTTGGTGATTTGCTGCCGTTGCTCAATAAGGTGGCGACTGCTGGCAAGCCTTTGCTGATTATTGCTGAGGATATCGAGAACGAGGCGCTCGCGGCTCTGGTTGTCAACCGTCTGCGTGGTACGCTGAACATTGCTGCCGTGAAGGCACCGGGGTTCGGCGATCGTCGGAAGGCGATGCTCGAAGACATCGCTGTGCTGACCGGTGGGACTTACATCAGCGAGGACCTTGGTCGTTCGCTGGAGTCGATCGAGCTCAAGGAGCTTGGTTCAGCGAAGAAGGTGACGATCAACAAGAGCAGCACCACGATGATCAGTGGCGGCGGCAAGAAGAGCGAGATCGTTGCTCGTGCGGCGACCATTAAAGCGCAGCATGACAAGTCAACCAGTGATTACGATCGCGAGAAGCTCATGGAGCGTCACGCGAAGTTGACCGGTGGCGTGGCGATCATCAGCGTGGGCGGCGTGACCGAACAGGCGATGCAGGCGACCAAGGACCTTGTTGACGACGCGATGCACGCGACGCGTGCTGCGGCGAAAGAAGGCTTTGTTCCCGGCGGCGGCGTGACGCTGATCCGTGCGGCGGACATGCTCGTTGATGCTCAGAAGAAGGTCAAGGGCGACGAGAAGTTCGGGTTTGACATCGTCATGCGTGCGATGCAGGCACCGGCTTGGCAGATCGCGGACAACGCTGGGTTTGATGGCGATCTTGCTGTTGAGACGATCCGGGCCGAGAGCGGTTCGATTGGTCTCAATGCGGCGACCGGCGAATACGAAGACCTCGTCAAAGCGGGGATCATCGATCCGGCACTCGTCGCGAAGAGCGCGATTGTGAACGCGGCGTCTGTCGCTGGGCTGATGCTCACGACGGATGTGATGCTGACTGATTTGAAGGAAGATGCGAAGCCTGTTGTTGGGGCTGTGTGCTGATTCTTGTATGATTGATTTACCAGACCCCTGCTGGAAACGGTGGGGGTTCTGATTTGAATACATTTGCTGATAATCTTGTGGCATATTCAACTCTCGGGTTAGCATTCCTAACTGCTGTTCTTGTTTTAGCCACTTTTGTATATGCGTTTATCGCTTGGAAACAATATGTCTCTAGCAGAGATCCTCGTATTGTGATCTATCCTGAAATATCAGGGGATATGGTAACAATCGTTGTTGATAATAGAGGGCATTCAAACGCCTACGGTGTTCGTATTTGGCCTGATGATGAAACATTTAATTTTTATAACACAAAGCTTGTTGACCCATTTGGATTAAAAATACCAGTACTTGGACCTGGGCAGCGAAGCGTGCATATTTGGTTTTTTTGGACTAAAATGGAGAATGTCGGAGAGCCAACAACATTGACATGTACTTATGACAAGTCTGCTGATGGCGGAAAACCGATTAAAACAAGATTCTATGTTGATCCACATTGGTTCACGCACTCCTCTATTGGGTTGTCAAAGCCGCAGACTACTCAACTAAATGAATCTCTATCCAAGCTGACTAAGGCAGTAACTGAATTAAACAAAGGACGAGATTAATGCCAGCAACGCGTGACTATTACGAGATTCTTGGAGTTGGGAAATCCGCAGACGCGGATGAGATTAAGCGCGCGTATCGGCGTTTGGCGATGAAGCATCATCCGGATAAGAATCCGGATGATAAGGAGGCGGAGTCGAAGTTTAAGGAAGCCGCGGAAGCGTATGAGGTGCTTTCGGATGACTCGAAGCGGAAGATTTATGACCAGTATGGTCATGATGGTCTGCGTGGTCAGGGTGCGGCGACGCATGACTTTAATCGGATGAATGTCGATGACATCTTCTCGATGTTCAACGACATCTTCGGCGGTGGTGGGGGCGGTGGCTTCAGCGGGCAGGCACGCGGACAGCGGGCGGCGGCTCGGGGGTATGACCTTGAGACGCAGGTGTCGCTGACGCTTGAAGAAGTGCTCAGCGGCGTGTCGAAGGATGTCGAGTTCACGCGGATGGATGTGTGCGAGACTTGTACTGGTTCGGGCGCTAAACCCGGGACGACTCCGGAGACTTGTTCACAATGTGGCGGTCAGGGGAAGGTCCAGCAGGCGGGGCTTGGTGGGATGTTCCGGATGGTTGTGGCGTGTCCGGTGTGTCGCGGTCGCGGGACGGTGATCAAGGAGAAGTGCGGGACTTGTCATGGTCGCGGGCGTGTTGGGAAGAAGCGTTCGCTGAGCGTGAAGATCCCGGCGGGTGTGCATCATGGTCAGGCGGTGCGTGTGCAGGGTGAGGGTGAACCGCCGGCGGCGGAGCACAGTCCGGACGGATCGGGTGTTCGCGGGGATCTGCATGTTGTGGTGCGGGTGAAGGATCACGATTTGTTTGAGCGGGACGGGGATCATCTGCTCATGGAGATGCCGATCAGCTTTACGCAGGCGTCGCTTGGTGCGGAGGTTGAAGTGCCGACGCTCGAGGGTTCTGAGAAGCTGACGATCAAGAAGGGTACGCAGTATGGCGAGTTGCTCCGGATCGAGGGCGCGGGATTGCCGAACCTGCGGAGCGGTCGTCGCGGCGATCTGGTTGTTGTGGTGAAGATTGAGACTCCCAAGAAGTTGACCTCGAAGCAAGAAGAGCTCCTGCGTGCGTATGCGGAGACCGAGGACAAGCATGTGAACCCTGAGAGCCATGGGTTCTTTAAGAAGATCACTGATCTGTTGGGTGGGTAACACGATGCGTGATGAAACAAATGGTGACACTATGAACAATACTGAAGATGTACATGACATCAACGAGACTGAGTCTCCTGAGCAGATCGAGGCGGAGTTTGACGCTGGACGCGCTGCTCGCTTTGAGACCATCCGTCAGATGGCGCTTTCGGGTGAGCTTGAGTATGCGCCTGAGTGCGAGGAGATCGTGGAGGCGTTGCTCGACACGATCGTGCAGCGCGACGAAAACTTTGGTCGCTTCCAGGGGATGGCGGCGGAGCATCAGAACTTCCAGCGGCGTGCGTCGATGAACGAGCAAGAGGCGCGGATTTCTTCGCGTCAGGGTGTGGTTCAGGCGTTGATCCCGTTGATGGATCATTTCGAGATGGCGTTGTTGCAGGACCCTGAGAAAGTTTCGGCGAAGGATGTGATCTTCGGGGTGGAGATGATCCGGAGTGAGTTCTTGAAGATTCTGGCGGGGTATGGCGTTTCGGCGATTGAGCCGAAGGCTGGGGATGCGTTTGATCCTGGGAAGCATGCGGCGATGTTGCAGCAACCGGCTGAGGGCGTTGAGCCGGGGCATATTTCGTTTGTGATGAGCGTGGGGTACATGCTCGGTGAACGGGTGATCCGTCCTGCGAAGGTTGGGGTTGCGCCGGGTGAATCGACTGAGGGCGGTGCTGAATCTGGAGATGATGATGCCGACCTATGACTACCGGTGCAATGCGTGCGGGCATGAGTTTGAGTTGTTCCAAGCGATGAGTGCTGGGGTCAAGAAGAAGTGCCCTGAGTGCGGGAAGCTTGCGCTTGAGCGGTTGATTGGTATTGGTGCTGCGGTGATGTTCAAGGGGTCGGGGTTCTACGAGACGGATTACCGGAGCGATTCGTACAAGAAGGGCGCGGAGGCGGAGAAGAAGTCGAAGGATACCACGACCGAAACCAAATCCGAAACCAAACCTCAAAGCAAGTCGGATTCCAAGACCGAGACCAAATCCGAGAAGAAGACCGAGTCCAAATCTGAGAATAAGTCTGAAAGCAAGTCTGAACCAAAGAAGACTGATTCGAAGCCCGCACCGAAGAAATCTGACAGCGGATCGAAGGGCTGATCCATGGCGACTCGCGGCATCATCGGGCATGGGGTTGATATCGTCGAGGTTGCGCGGATTGCTCGCTCGCTTGAGAAGCACGAAGAATCGTTTTTGAACAAGTGTTTCACGGCTCAGGAAGTCGTGGACTCTGGTGATTCTGTGCGCCGGGTTGAGCATCTCGCGGTACGGTTTGCGGCAAAGGAAGCGGCCCTCAAAGCGATCGGGACTGGCTGGAGTCAGGGGATTGGGTGGACGGATGTTGAGGTGGTTCGGATGAAGTCCGGGAAGCCTGAACTCCGAGTGACGGGGCGGGCGAAAGAGATCGCGGACTCGATGGGGATTGACCGGTGGTTTGTCTCTCTCTCGCATACGGGGTCGGATGCGATTGCTTCGGTGATTGCTGAGGGGGTGGTTTCATGACGCTTCCCAAAGTACTCATGACGGATGTGATCCGATCGACCCAGCAGGGGGATTCGCATGGTGGGGCGTATCTGATTGATCTGGAGACGGGTGGTTTTGAGCAGGTGCTTGACTGGAATGCGGTGGAGATTGACTGGGAAGGCCGCGGGATGGGGCGGGGGTTGCGGGGGATCTGCTTTGTTGGGGAGCATATCTACATCGCGGCGTCGGATGAGTTGTTTGTGTTCGATCGGAACTGGCAGATTGTGAAGTCGTTCAAGTGCAAGTTTTTGCATCACTGTCATGAGATTTCGTTTGATGGGGATCGGTGCATTTATTTGAGTAGCACGAGCTTTGATTCGGTATTGCGGTTTGATGTGGTGGATGAGCGGTTTGATCGCGCGTGGTGGATTGGGGTTGGCAAGTCTGGGTTTGGAACTCGGGCGTATGACCCTGAGGGTGATGAGGGGCCTCCGAAGGCGGACACGCTGCATATCAATCAGGTGTTCGTCGCTGACGGTGCGGTGTTTGTGTCGGGTGTGGGGATGCCTGCGATGTTGCGGTTGATTGGGGATTCGATTGAGGTGTATGCGAAGGTGCCTCAGACGACGCACAACTGTCAACCGATGGGGGATGGCTTGATCGTGATGAACTCGACGGGCGAGGACCGGCTGGTGATCGCGTATCGTCGGGGTAAGGTGATGAAGCGGTTTGCGTATCCGAAGTATGACGAATCGGCGATGACCTTTACCGGGATTGGGGATGACCATGCTCGGCAGGGGTTCGGGCGTGGGCTGTGTGTGGATGAAGAACGCGGGTTGATCTTTGTGGGGTCGTCGCCGGGGACGGTGAGCGCGTTTGATCGTTCGAGCGGGGAGATGATGGCGTCGGTGAATGTGTCGATGGATATCCGCAATGCGCCCCATGGGCTTGAGATTTGGCCTTGGTCCTAGCAGTTCAGTGGGAGACCGATTGCATATGACTCGCTTGTGGTGTACGCTGCGGGGCATGGATCGGAGCTTTGTATGAATCTTGGTATGGCGTTGACTTGGTCGTTTCTCAAGCGGTCTAAGCGTGTTTTGATTGAAGATGATTCTCGCGCGTATCGCGGGATTGATTTGTTGGTTGCGGGATCGCATATTGCGGACCTGGTGGATGCGAAGTCGGCGTCTTCGAGGGTTGGGATTTTGTTGCCAACTTCTGGTGCTTTCGCGGCGGCGAGCTATGGGGTTTGGCTTGCGGGCAAGACGATCGTGCCTTTGAACTATTTGAGTGAGCAAGAGACGCTTGAGTATGTGATCGACGATGCGGGGTGTGATTTGGTGATCGCTTCACGGAAGTTGATTGAGCATCTTGGGTATGTTCCCAAAGCGAAGACGGTGGTGTATCTGGAGGATTTGAACTTCCGGTCGTTGCCGAGTCCGAAGCTGCCCAAATGCGTGAGCAAAGAATCGTTGGCTGTGGTTCTCTACACCTCTGGGACTTCGGGGAAACCGAAGGGGGTGATGCTGAGTCATCGGAACATGCTGAGCAATGTGGAACAGGTGCATGAGCATATCGCGATCAACTCGAATGATGTGTTTGTTGGGGTGCTTCCGCAGTTCCATTCGTTCGGGATCACGGCGTTGACGCTGCTGCCACTGATGTTTGGGTGCAAGGTGATTTACTCGGCGCGGTTTATGCCCAAGCGGGTGATTGGTGCGATCGAGGAGAACAGGGCGACAATTTATGTCGGGATTCCGTCGATGTATAACGCGTTGATGACGGTGAAGAGTGCGGGGGATGATGCGTTGTCTTCGTTGCGGATTTCGTTGTCGGGCGGGGAGCCTCTGCCGAGGGATGTTTCGGATCGGTTCTTTGCTCGGTTTGGGGTGCGGATTTGTGAGGGGTATGGGATGACGGAGACGGCACCGGTGACCAATGTGATGCTGCCGCATGAGGGGCACAAGATTGGTGCGGTTGGCCGTCCGCTTCCGGGCGTGATTCAGCGGATTGTTGATCCGGAGACGGGGCTTGAGCTTGGTTCTGATGTGGACGGTGAGCTTCGGATCGGGGGACCGAATGTGATGCAGGGGTATCTGAATCATTCGGAGCTGACGGCTGCGGCCTTTGATGAGCGTGGTCATCTGCGGACTGGAGATATGGCTCGGATTGATGCCGATGGGTTCTTGTCGATTACAGGTCGAATCAAGGAGATGCTGATTGTGGGGGGCGAGAATGTGTTTCCAAGAGAGATCGAGGAGGTGCTCAATGCTCATCCTGCGGTTGCGGCTTCTGGGGTGGTTGGGCAATCGGATCCGATGCGGGGCGAGGTGCCTCTTGGATTTGTTGAACTTGAGGAGGGGGCGGCGGTTGAAGCGGACGAGTTGGTGCGTTGGTGCCGGGAGCGGCTGGCGGGGTACAAGGTGCCTCGGAAGGTGGTGATTGTGGAGACACTGCCTCGGAATATGACGGGGAAGCTGATGCGTCGATCGTTGCTTGAGTTGCTCGATTGAGTGTGGGTTTGGGTCGATTCTGTGGGTGGCTGGCCTAGAGTCTTGTCCTGCTTTTTGAGACCGATTCACCGCACCCGGAGCATCCAATGGAACTGTACATCGATACCGCGAATCTTGACGAAATCCGTGAAGCCAACGACCTTGGGGTTCTTGATGGCGTGACAACCAATCCGTCGTTGATCGCTAAGGAAGGCATTGATTACGGGAAGCGTCTCGCGGAGATCTGCGAGATTGTGCGTGGTCCGGTTTCAGCGGAAGTGATTGCTCTTGAGTTTGACGCGATGGTCAAAGAGGGCAAGATGCGTGCGGAGATCGCGGAGAATATTGTTGTGAAGTTGCCTGTGACTGTTGATGGTCTCAAGGCGTGCAAGGCGCTGAGCGATGAGGGCATCCGGACGAACATGACGCTGTGTTTCCAGTCGATGCAAGCGATGATGGTTGCCAAGGCGGGTGCGTATCTGATCTCGCCGTTCATTGGTCGTTTGGATGACATCTCGCAGGACGGTACGGAGTTGATCTCTCAGATCCGCACGATCTACGACAACTACGGGTTTGAGACCAAGATCCTCGCGGCATCGATTCGTCATCCGAAGCACATGCTTGAGTGTGCGTTGATCGGTGCGGATGTCGCGACGGTGCCTTTGAATGTGATCAAGCAGTTGATGCAGCATCCGCTCACGGACAATGGTCTCAAGAAGTTCCTAGAGGACTACAACAAGGCGTTTGCGTAAGCGTTAGCTGACCTCGAAAATAAACTCGATCTCCACCGGCACATTGCGGGGGAGTGAGGCGACACCCACGGCGGCGCGGGCGTGTTGTCCGATGTCTTGGCCGAAGATTTCGACGAGGAGATCGGAGCATCCGTTGGCGATGGTGGGTTGGGCGCCGAAGTCTGGTGCGGCGGCGACGAAGACCCCGACCTTGACGACCTTGGTGACTTTGTCCAGAGTACCGATCGCGTCTTGGAGTGCGGCCAGCGCGTTGAGGGTGCATTGACGGGCGCACTGGATTGCGGTGTCTTGGTCAACCTCGGTGGGGACGATGCCGGTGGCGATGATGGTGCCTTCGCTGATGGGGATTTGGCCTGAGATGTGGATCAGGGAGCCGGTATGCCGGGTTGGGACATACGACGCGAGCGGCTTGGTGGCTTGGGGGAGTGTGATGTTCAGTTCTCGAAGTCGTTGGCTGGCTTGGGTTTGCGTCATTTTATGGTCCGTTTGAGGTTATTGGTGTGAATATGGGCGAAATTCTTTGGTGGGTGTTTGGGTGTGTGGAACCACTGGGGGTTGCCTTGCGGATAGTATTTCCGTAGAGTATTCATGGCGAAGGTGGTTCGGCGACCAAGCATATCGCACTCATTGGACAATAGTCCGAATTTGATTCCTGCCGAATCGTACTGAGCCGACAATCCGGCCCTTGTGTCCACCGGGCGATTTGTGTGGACGCGTTAGTGCGATTCGATCGTTTGATCGATTCGTCGTTCAAAGGTTTGTCAGCGAGGGGAGTCCTTGCTGGCACAATAAGGAGTCATGTTATGAAGAACATGAAAAGAAGTGCGTTTACGCTCATCGAGCTTCTGGTGGTCATTGCGATCATCGCGTTGCTCATCGGTATCTTGCTGCCTGCGCTTGGTAAAGCGCGTCAGCGTGCGAACCAGTTGAAGGACAGCACCCAGGTGCGTTCGATCCTTCAGGGTCTCGTTGTGTTTGCTGGAAACAACAAAGACAACTACCCATTGCCAAGCCGTGTTGATAAGAACGACAAGACCATCAAGGTTGAGGGCGTGATCAATGTAGCGCGTGCAAAGGACACCACCGGCAATATGTTCGCGATCCTGATTGCTCAGGGTATCATCGAAACCGAGCTGTGCATCAGCGCGGTTGAAACCGGTTCATACGAGCAGTTTGTCGACTACCAGAATGACTCACCTGATGGTGGTGTCGATGGCGGTACCGGTGTTCAGACTGAAGCACTCTGGGATCCAAACTTCCGCGCGACCGCGTTGGACCAGTTCTGGGAAAACGGTTCCCCGGTCGGTAATGATCTTAACTCTGCGCCTGATGGTCTTGAGAAGTATGCGGGACTTGGTAGTTTCAGCTATGCCCACATTCCACCATTCGTACAACGCCGCGCAATGTGGCAGAACACATTCCAGGCACTGGAACCAGCGCTTTCAAACCGTGGTCCCGTCTATGAGATTGACGATCCAGAAGATGGCAACTGGGAACTCATTGATGATTCCACCACTCCAGCGAACGGCTCGACACCACAGGGCCGCAGCTCGGTGACTCTTGCTATGAACGGTTCACGGAACGAATGGGCTGGCAATGTTGGTTTCAACGATGCACACGTCGAGTTCTACAACCGTCCAGACCCTGAATCAGTGATCTGGTCTTACTCGAATCTTGAGGATGCTAACAAGAACCAGCCTGACAACATCTTTATGAATGAAGATGACCAGGATCGTACTATTGAGATCCCACCAGCAACCGAAGTTGATCTGAGCGGTACCAATAGCAACCGCAATGCGTACCTTACCCAGTACTACCAGGTCAACATCGACACCGATGGCAATACCAAGATCAGCCCTTATTACGATTGAACTTGATTCAGTTGGTTCATTTGTGAACCTGTAAATCGTATACTGAACCCGCGGCTTCACGGCCGCGGGTTTTTTTGTGTTGCGTTCGAGTGGTGCCCTTCGTTGGGCCGAGGGTTAGGGTATGAGCCAGATTCAGGATCAACTCGGGCGTGGTGTGGATGGTGATGTGCTGTTTGATGCGCACAGCCGGGGGTTGTACAGCACGGATGCCTCGATTTATCAGATGCTTCCTGATGGGGTGGTTGTGCCTGCAACGATTGCCGATGCGGTGAGAGCTGTTGCGATCTGTGGAGGGGAACGGATTGCCATGCTCCCTCGTGGAGGGGGCACGAGTTTGGCGGGGCAGTGTGTGAACAAGGCGGTTGTGGTTGATCTTTCGGGCAAGTGTGATGCGTTGGTTTCGCTTGATGTTGATGGGATGCATTGCACTGTTGAGGCGGGGATGACGCTGGATGATCTCAACGATCAGATCCGGGATCGCGGGGTGTTCTTCGCGCCCGATCCGTCCACGGCTCGTCAGGCGACCGTCGGTGGGTGCATCGGGAACAACGCGGCGGGGGTGCACTCGATCCTGTATGGACGGACCTCGGAAAATGTGGAGTCCATCAGCGCGTGCTTGTGGGATGGGACGCGGGTTGAGTTTGGGATGGGGAGTGCGTCGCGTGATCCGCGGGTGATGGAGATTTCGCGAGAAGTCGCGGAGATCATTCGGCCTGTCGCGGGGTTGATCCGCGAGCGGTATCCCAAGACGCTTCGGCGGAGTTCGGGGTATCAACTCGATGTGATTCTGGATCAGCTTGAAGCGGGTGGGTGGAATCCGGAGCGTTTGAATCTCGCTCATTTGTTGTGCGGCAGTGAAGGCACGCTTGCGATGACGCTTGAGGCGACACTGAAACTGCATCCGTTACCATGCGCCAAGGGGCTTGCGGTGGTCGCGTTTGGATCGGTGGATGAAGCGATCGGGGTGGTTGAAGGATTGCTTGAGCTTGGGCCTGCTGGTGTGGAGCTGTTGGATGATCTGATTCTGGATCTGGCGAGGAAGAACCGGGAGCAGGCGCGGTATGTGGATCTGCTGCCTCAGCTTGAGCATGGGGTAACGCGGGCGGTGGTGTATGTGGAGTTCTTTGGCGACTCGGTTGGTGCGGTTCAAGAACGGCTCGAACGCGTACGCGGGGTCGTGGGTGATGGTGCGACTGAGTTGATTACTGATCCGGTTGATATGGAGCGTGCTTGGAAACTTCGCAAAGCGGGGGAGCCGTTGTTGCATGGGGTTGAGGGGGCGCGGAAGCCGTTGGGGTTTATTGAGGATTGCGCGATCCCGGTGGATCGATTGAGCGAGTTCGTGACCCGGCTCCGCGCGATCGTGGAGGGGGCGGGGACGATTGCATCGTATTACGCTCATGTTTCCGTAGGGGTGCTGCATGTTCGGCCGCTGCTTGATTTGCGTGACCCGACCGATGAGCAAGCGATGCATCGGATTGCGTCGGAGTGCGCGGACCTTGCGAAAGAGTTGGGCGGGGTCGCGTCGGGTGAGCATGGGGATGGTCGGGCGCGTGGTCCGGTGCTTGAGCGGTTTATGGGTCCGGAGTTGATGGAGGCGCATCGAGCGATCAAGCGGGTGTTTGATCCGCACGGTTTGATGAATCCGGGGAATATTGTGTCTCCGGGCCCGATCGAATCGATTTCTGTATATACGCGGATTCGTCCGAGCCATACGACGCTCACGATCGAGGGGACTGAGACGGGGATGCGGTTTGATGCGGAGGGGGGGCTGGGTCATGCGGTGGAGATGTGCAATGGTGCGGGGGTGTGTCGAAAGAAGATGAACGGGGTGATGTGTCCTTCGTATCAGGGGACGCTCGACGAGCGGCATTCGACGCGGGGGCGTGGGAACGCGTTGCGGCTTGCGGTCACGGGGCAATCGAAGTTTGGGAGCGAGGGCGGTGAGGCGCAATGGGATGATGAAGAGACGCTCAAGACGCTTGATCTGTGCTTGAGTTGCAAGGCGTGCAAGACGGAGTGTCCGAGCGGGGTTGATATTGCGAAGCTCAAGGCGGAGTACCAATGGCAGGGGTATTTGAAGAATGGGGTGCCTGGGAAGGCGGGGGTGTTGTCGCGGATTCATGTGTTGAATCGGCTCGGGTCGTTGATGCCTGGGGTGAGCAATGCGGTGTCTTCGTGGACTCCGGTGCGGTCGGTGTTGAATCATGGGCTTGGGCTGCATCCGGAGCGCTCGTTGCCTCGGTTTGCCAGTCCGGTTCGGTCTGTTCCATTTTCCGGGGATGATCGCAAGAAGGTGTTGTTGGTTTCGGATTCGATGACGACGCACACGGAGCCTTGGATTGTTGGTTCTGCGGTTTCTGTTTTGGAGCGGTTGGGGTATGGGGTTGGGGTGTTGACGGTTTCAGATCTTGGGAGGTCGGCGATCTCGCAGGGGAATCTTGGGTTTGCCAAGCGGGACGGGGAGCGGTCGTTGGCGCGGATTGGTTCGTGTATTGAAGGGGTTGATGTTGAAGCGGTGCTCTTCGTTGAGCCCTCGGCGTTGTCGGTGGTGCAGGATGAATGGAGCGATCTGCTTGAAGCGTCGTTGATGCAGACACTCGCTGGGTTGCAATCCAAGTCGATGCTTGTCGAGGACTTTGTGGGTCGGGGATGGGGGGCGCACCCGGCTGCGGTTGGTGAGACTGATTCGAGGTTGGAGTTTGTGGTGCACACCCATTGTCATCAGAAGGCTCTGTGGGGGAGCGGGACGACGATGGGGGTGTTTGATCGGGTGTGCGGCGGCCAAGCGAGTTTGATCGATGCGGGGTGCTGCGGCATGGCGGGGTCGTTCGGGTTTATGGATGAGAAGTTTGCGCTGTCGATGAAGATCGGCGAGCAGCGATTGATGCCTGCGGTTCGTGGGCGCGGGGATGGGGTGTTTGTTGTTGCGGGGGGGACATCGTGCCGGCATCAGATTCTTGATGCGACGGGGGTGCATGCACTGCACCCGATTCAAGCGGTGGCCAAACTACTTGGGTGCTAGACCGGGGTTCGGATCTCGTGGGCGATGGTCTGGATGATGTTCGCGGCTTTGGACCACTGTGTTCCGGTGGATGGGCCTCCGATGACAAGGCGGTGGGCGCAGACTGGGACGAGGAGTTGGTAGACATCGTCGGGCTCGACATAGTCTCTGCCTTGCATCCATGCCCATGCGCGTGATGCGTGGGCGAGGGCGAGTGAGCCGCGAGGGGAGATCCCGACATCGACCTGATCGGTCTCACGCGAGGCGCGGGCGAAGTTGACGATGTATTCTTTGACCGGATCACTGAGGTGGATTTTGTCGATCTCGCTCTGGATCTGGATGACTTGGTCGGCGTGGATGACGGGCTCAAGACTGCCGAGCATGGTTCGGGAGGGGCGGAGTTGGAGGAGATCGCGTTCGCTTTGTTCGGAGGGGTATCCGAGGGAGATGCGCATGAGGAAGCGGTCGAGTTGGTTTTCGGGGAGTGGGTAGGTGCCGAGGAAGTCGTTGGGGTTTTGGGTCGCGACGACCATGAATGGTTCTGGGAGTTTGTAGCGGTGGCCGTCCATGGAGACCATGCCTTCGCTCATGGATTCGAGGAGCGCGGACTGTGTTCTTGGGCTGGTTCTGTTGATCTCGTCGGCGAGGATGATGCTGGCGAAGAGGGGGCCTCGCTGGAACCGCATTTCTCCGGTGTCTCGTGAGAGGATGGTGTAGCCGAGGAGGTCGGCGGGCATCATGTCGGGGGTGAGCTGGACGCGGGAGAATGAGGCGTCGATGGACTTGGCGAGGGAGGATGCGAGGAGGGTCTTCCCGACACCCGGTACATCCTCAAGGAGTGCGTGTCCTCGAGCGAGGAGGCAGCAGAGGAGTTGATCGATGGAACTTGTGGATCCCAGGTAGGTTTTTTGAATCTGATTGCGGAGTGAGTCGATGAATGTTTGCATGCGTGCCCCTGTCGTATTGGCAAACAATACGGCTGTTTGTGCTGTTTGGGTTCACATAATCCCGTTTTGGATGGTATGCTGGTGGATCATCACTCGATGTTCGTGGGAGTGTTATGACCGGAATGAATCAAGATGGTGTGGTCCCGGGTGTTTCGGGCGTAGATCCGATTGCTCGGCAGCTGACCGGGGAGTTGCTGTGTATTGGTTGTGGGTACAACCTTCGTGGGCTTTCGATCCGTGAAGTGTGTCCGGAATGCGGGATGTCGATCCGAGCGACCTTGCTTGGGATTGTTGATCCACATGCGGAAGAACTTGAGGATTTGTCGTCGCCTTGGATCGTTGGGAATGGGATTGTGCTTTGGAGTTCGGGGGGATTGATCGCTTGTATCTCGGTGTGGGTGCTCCGGATCAATGAGATTGTACAGGCAAAGATGAATGTCAATCTGGGGCTTGGGAGCTGGGTGAGTCTTGTTGGATTGGTCGCTTTGTGTCTCTCGGGGGTGGGGGGGATGACACTGGTTCGGCCTCATACACGGTGGGGGGTTTCGGGTCGATTGTTGTCGATTCGTGCGGCGATCGGGGTTTCTGCGTATATACCGCTGGTCTTGCTGTACTGGGTCATTTATCGCGATGTTGATCTATTGGCTCCGATGCCTCTGATTCAACCGGGCGTGAACCATTTTGAGCGGTCGCTGTATCGCTTTGGTTTATTTGCGTGTGTGCTCGTGATTGTGATCGGATTGAGACCCAATGCACTCAAGCTTGCGATGCGTTCGGTTATCGTGCGGACGGGGCGGGTGGACCGTCAGTCGATGTATGCGTTGCTCGCGTCGTTTGCGGTCGCCGCGGTCGGGGATCTCTTTAATATTGTCGGCACGCTGTGTGATGGGGGGCCGGGGATGAGTGGCGTGATCAGCGACCTTCTGATGCAGCTTCATGTGGTGCTGGTTGCGGTTGGGTCGGTCCTGATTACGCTCGGGATGATCAATATTGTGATTGACACGATCCGATTGAGGCCTGTACTGCTTCATCGCGGGGTGGGTTTGAGCGATGTCTTTGAGACGAATACTCAAAAAGACAGCCGGCGGGATGAATCGTGAAACTATTGGGGATGGATTACTTACAATACTTGGAACGCACCGATGTGCGGCGTCTTTGTGTCGTTTAGCGACGCAGCAGTGAAAAGGGTTCAACATGCAGATATCTATGAGAATGCACGGCGTCTTGGTACGGTCGGCTGGGTTGGTTTTGGCGATGAGTATGGCGGCGACTGCTGAGGACCAGATTTCACTTGCGGTGCTGGAGATCAATGGCGTGCCTGTCGAGCATGATACCGGGATGTCGTGGCTCGGCGATGGTGCCGATACGCTGCTCGGGTTGGTCAACACCATTGATACGCTCGCGTTCGATGAGGAGTTTGATGGTTTGGTGATCAGGCTGAAGGACGCGGGGTTCTCGACTACGCAGGTTGAGGAGCTTGGGCAGGCGATTGATCGGTATCAGGAAGAGGGGAAGAAGGTTCATGTGTTCGCCGAGGGGTACGACACGGGCGGATTGATGCTCGCGAGTTACGCGGACGAGGTGCTGCTGCAATCGGGGGGTATGTTTCATTCCCAGGGATGCATATGGAGGAGATGTACCTCGCGGATATGTTCGAATGGGTTGGGGTCAAGGCGCAGATGGTTCAGGTGGGGGACTACAAGGGCGCCAACGAAACAGCGACACGGTCCGGGCCTTCGGATGCGTGGGATCAGAACATCTCGTCGCTGCTTGATGGCATGTATGGCAATATGCGGACGATCATGATGGATGGGCGTGGACTCAGCGAGCGTCAGCTTGATAAAGCAATGACTGTGGCGTGGGCCGCGTCTGGTGAAGAGGCGATGAAGGTTGATCTGATCGATGGGGTTGTAGATTTGCCTGAACTCAAAGACCATCTCGCAGAGTTTTACGACTCGAAAGTCACCTGGGTGACCAATCCGTACGCGGTCAAAGAGCAGTCCATGGATTTCTCGAATCCGTTCGCGTTTCTGGGCAAGATGTCCAAAGCGGACAAGGTGACGGTGGATCACCCAACGATTGCGGTGCTGCATATCAATGGCGTGATCGTTGATGGCGATTCGGGCAAGGGTGGGATGTTTGGTGGTGGGGATCAGGTCGGGTCACGGACCATCCGCAATGCAATCGAAGAGATCATCAAAGAAGACATGATCAAGGGCGTCGTGATCCGCATCGACTCGCCTGGTGGGTCTGCGATCGCATCGGAGATCATGTGGCAGGGGATCAATCGTCTGAAAGAGCACAAGACTGTCTGGGTCTCGGTGGGCGGGATGGCGGCTTCCGGTGGGTACTATGTGCTCGTTGGGGGCGAGAAGGTCTATGTCAATCCATCGAGTATTGTCGGATCGATCGGCGTGGTCGGTGGCAAGTACGCGATCGGCGATGTATACGAACGCCTTCACCTGAACATTGTCGAGCGCTCTCGCGGGCCGGTGGCGAGTTTGAACGGCACGGGAGAATGGGATGCTTCCCAGCTTGCGTTTGTTCGTGAGGAAATGACTGATACCTACAACCTGTTCACCTCTCGTGTTGAAGCGGGTCGGCATGGTATTCGGCTCAACAAAACGGCTGAGGGAAGGCTGTTTGTGGGGACCGATGCGATTGGTCTGAAAATGGCTGATGAGATCGGCGGCTTGGACAACGCGATCAATGATCTCGCATCGGAGAAAGATCTGGTGGACTTTGATGTGGCGCATTACCCATCACCACCAAGCTTTGAAAACATGATCCAGAATATGCTGGGTGGGTTTATTCAGGCACCCGGTTTGGTTGCTGGTCAGTCACAGATCGAGTTGACGCTTCGTGCGTTGCTCGGTGAGCAGCGGTACCTGTCGGTGGTCGATGAGATCAACGGCATGATGCTGATGCGGGACGAGCATGTGCTGCTGATCTCGCCCAAGGCGCTGATCTTCCGCTGAGTTGATCAATACTGAGTAAAAAGAAAGCGGGCCGATCGTGTTGATCGGCCCGCTGTTCGTTTTTGGTGATGCTGATCGATCAGACTTCCATGATCTCTGCGGATTTCTTGGTCATGTTGGCGTCGATCTTGCCTTCATATTTTTTGAGGAGTTCTTGGATCTCGTCTTTGAGCTGGGCGATTTGGTCTTCGGAGTAGTGGGTGCCGGCTTGCTTGTCGAGCGTGTCGGCGTGCTTGTTGGCGTCGCGACGGGCATTCCGCATGACGACCTTTTGTTCTTCGCCGACCTTCTTCGCTTGGGCGACGAGCTGCTTGCGGCGATCGGTGGTGAGGGATGGGATGTTGATCCGGATCTGCTTGTCTTCAACCATTGGGTTGACGCCGAGGTTGGCTTCTTCGATCGCGGTGCGGATCGCGCCAACGGAGGAGGCGTCGAATGGTTTGATCAGGAGCTGGGTCGCTTCTGGGACGGAGACCACGGCGAGTGATTTGAGGTCGGTTTGTGAGCCGTAGTACTCGACCTTGATGAACTCAACCATTGCTGGTGAGGCGCGACCGGCGCGGATGCCTTTGAGTTCGGCTGCGAGGTATTCCGCGGCTTTCTGCATGTGCTCTTCGGCTTCCATCAGGATGGTTTCTGGGTCGGTACTCATGTGGTGTCTCCGTCTGTTGTTCGTCTGGCAATATTCGTAGATCGCCGTTTGGGTGTGGATTGTATGCGTTGGATCAGGTGTTGGTCAGGAGCGTCCCGATGGGTTCGCCTTCGATGACTTTGCGGATATTGCCTGGGATTTTGAAGTCGAAGACGAGGAGGGGGATGTTGCGTTCTTGGCACATGGTCAGGGCGGTCATGTCCATGACGCCGAGGCGTTTGTTGAGTGCTTCGGTGAAGGTGAGTGATTCGTAGCGGGTTGCGGTGGGGTCTTTGTGGGGGTCTGCGGTGTAGACGCCGTCCACTTTGGTGGCTTTGAGGAGGATATCGCAGTGGAGCTCGGTTGCTCGGAGAGAGGCGCAGGTGTCCGTGGTGAAGAATGGGTTGCCTGTTCCTGCTGCAAGGATGACGACGCGTCCTTTTTCGAGGTGGCGGATGGCGCGGCCTCGGATGAAGGGCTCGGCGACGGCGCGGATGTCGAGCGCGGACATGACGCGGGAGTCGATCCCGATGGAGTCGAGTTTTTCTTTGAGGGCGACGGCGTTCATGACGGTGCCGAGCATGCCCATGTAGTCGGCGGTGGCTTGCTGGATGTCTCCGGATTTGGCGAGCTCGGCGCCGCGGATGATGTTTCCGCCTCCGACGACGATGGCGATTTGTGTGCCGGTCTGGGCTGCGGATTTGACCTCGTTTGCGATTGAGCCCAGTTCGTTGGTGGAGATTCCGAATCCGCCTGGGGAGCAGAAGGCTTCGCCGGAGAGTTTGAGTAGTACGCGGTGCGGTTTGGGGCGTTTGGCTGTGGTCATTTGGGCTCCGGATTGGCTTCTGAACTGCGGATTGAACACCTGTGGGTACTCATCGTCAACTGGATACCGCCCGATTTGAGTGTATTGAGGAAGAACCGGACGGGATGAGGGACGAATGGTCATGAAAGAGGTCGTACTAGTCGGCAGACTCTCCCCACGCGAGGTCCATATTGGGTATTGTGGACTGCTGGGATCGACGATCACAAAGACCCTAAGGACGGGGCAGGCGGGACACCGGAATTGACGCAGTTTCAACGACGAGTACAACCGATGGATGATGAGACTGAGAAGTCTGGTCGCCGTCGATGGATTGAGCGGGCCACGCTTGCGGGGCTGGGGATATCGGTGGGTGTGCATCTGATTCTGCTGGTGATCGCGTTGCTTGTGCGGATTGATTACACATCGGGGGATGCCGGGGGCGGGGCGGCTGAGCCGGTGGAGTTTGCGATTTTGTCTGAGTCGGAGCTTGATGAGCAGACGGCATCGGATGCGGAGGTGGTTGAGTTTCAGCAGATCGAATCTGATTCGCTTGTGGATCTGGATCTGCTTTCCGATGTCGGCGCTGAGCAGTCTGTGAATGACCTCGCGGAGACCTTGGCTCCAGAGCTTGAGAACGGTGGGGGTTCGCTCTCGGCGATGGATGCGCAGACCGGATCAAGCGGTGCGGGGGCTGGAGAGGGGGCGAGTTTCTTCGGACTCGAAGCGAAGGGGAAGCGGTTCGCGTACATCGTGGATCGCTCGGGTTCGATGGACAGCTTGATTCGATCCGGGGAGTTGTCGCGCTGGGAGTTGACACAGATTGAGTTGATCCGGTCGGTCCAGGGACTCGCGGCCAATGCGGAGTACTTTGTGGTTCTGTTTTCGTCGAGTGCGAATCCGCTGTATGGGGGAACTGAATGGATTAAGGGGTCTAAAACGAACAAGGCTTCGACCAGTTTGGCGATGATGGCCGCGACTGCCAATGGTGGAACGGAACCGGAAGACGCGTTTGAGATGGTCTTTGATCTTGAACCAAAGCCGGACGCGATCTATTTCATGACCGATGGTGAGTTCAATCAGAGTGTGCCGGGGCGGATCGCCTCGCTGAATCGTCGGCGTCGCGTACCGATCCATTGCATCCTCTTGGGTGATCCCGGTTCCCCCGTGATCACGCAGCGGGTTGAGGGGATGCTCAAGGGGATCGCGAAAGCTTCCAATGGGCGGTACAGGCACATGACGGATGTCAGTGCATCGGGGGTGAATGTCCCATGATGTGTGTTCGAGTTGTGTTGGTCGCTTTGCTGGGGATTGTTGCTGTGGTTGCGGGGGCGCAGGTTGGTGATGAGCCGAAGATTGTTGAGGTTCACACGGTTGAAGGTGTGGTGTCTGGCACGGTGACTGGTGTTTCGATTGATGGGGTCGGTGTGCGTCATGTGAAAGACGGTGCAATGGATCGGTCTGAGTTGATCCCTTGGTTTGTGGTGTATGACGCATCAACCGGCGGGGACGGGGTTCCGCAATGGTCTGTGCCGAGGGAATACGAGTTTGTGCATCGCGTTGCTCGCATCGGGCATGAGCGTCGATCGCGTGGGGACTTGAAGGGTTGCGCTGCGAGTTACCGGAAGATTGCGGATGACTTGCTGGGTTCTCATTCGAAAATGTCGTTCGAGGTGTATTCCGGGTTGCTCGAGGAGGCGATTCTGCGTGGGGATCTATACGATGCGACGGTTTCGATGGGGGCGCTGCTTGGGGATGGGGTTTCCCCGAAGAGGCTAGGGGCGATCGAGTTTGATGTTCGGTACGGGGTATTCGTCGATGTGCCGATGATTGTGAGTGTTGATCAATCGCACACGCTTCGATCGGTGGGGGATCGGCTCTTGGAAACGGATTCTCGGGGGGCTGCGGTGCTCAAGGGGCAAGAGATTCTCGATGGGCTTCGGGACGATCGTGAACTTGACGAAGTTCTCGATGGGCTGAATAAACGGGGATTGGTTGATCGGGATTCAAAGTTGGGTCTTGAGTTGTATGAGCATATGTTGATTGCTCAGCGGCATCCGGGCGAGAAGGCTCGTGCGGATTCCAGGAGTTGGCTCGAATCCAGGGCGGAATCGAAGTCGGGCACATGGATTGATGCGTGGTGCCGACTCGCGATCGGGGCTTCGTATCTGTACGAAGCGAACATAACTGGCAGTGATGAGATGCGATCGAGAGGGATAGTTCAGCTCTCGCATGTTTCGATACGGTTTGAAGCGAACTATCCGATGTTGTCGGATCGCGCAAACATGGTGGCGGTTGAGAGTCTCCGCAATGCGGGGCGGTTTGAAGAGGCGGCTGAGTTTGCACGCGGCTCAGAATGGCGGGTGCTTGGTGCACAAGAATGAGAGGACATTGCATGATTGGTAGTAGTTTTGAGTTCGTGACATCCGGCTTGGTGCTTGGGCAGGCCGAGGGTGTGCAGCGATCGTTGCTTGAGTACATCATGCAGGGGGGCGCGATCGGGATGATTATCCTGTTGATCTCGCTGGCCGCCGTTGGGATGATCGGGGCACAGCTGATGCGTGTTCGGCGACTCCGGATGGCGCCGCCTGATCTGATTGAGGATCTGCGTCCGGTGCTTCAAAAGCGGAATGTGCAGGCGGCGATCATCCTGTGCATGGAGCATGAAACCAACAGTTTCTTGTCTCGCGTGCTTGGGTTGTCGTTGACCAGAGCGGCGCGGTCGCCGTTCGGGATGCTGGAGTTGCGGTCTACAGTCGAGGAAATCGGTCAGCTTGAGACGGATCGGCTGTACCGTTTGACCGATGGGATCGGTTTGATTGCGTCGATTGCGCCGATGCTTGGATTGCTTGGAACGGTCGTCGGGATGGTCGGCGCGTTTGATGCGATCACGATGGCGGATGGTCCGGCTCGACCGGATCAGCTTGCGGGGAGCATCTCTCAGGCGCTGATCACGACGGTGCTTGGTCTGATAGTCGCGATCCCGTGTACGGCGGCGTACACCTATCTCCGGAACCGGATCGATCATCTGACGACTGAAATTGGGGAGGTGATTGACGAGCTGATTGCGCCCATTGAGTCTGCCAATGCTCAGAAATCGCCGCCGAGGGGTGATGGCTGATTTATGAACTCTTCTCGGAAACAACTCGGGCACCATCTGGTTGTCGATCTGACGCCGATGATTGATGTGGTCTTTCAGTTGATCATTTTCTTTATGCTTACATCGCATCTTGGCGATCTTCGGCGGACGGAGATTGATCTTCCAAGACAGCCCGGTCAGGAGCAGAAGGATGGGCAAGACGCGGCGATGATTATTGATATTGATCAGGCGGGTAACTATTTCGTTGAATCTGTGATGGTGGATCTGAATGAGATTCATCGGGTTGCCGCTGCGGGGATCGCGAAGGAGGATGTGTCTTCATCGTTTGATGTGTTGATTCGTCCGGATCGCTTTGCGCCTGCTGAGTATCTTGATCGGTTGTTGAACAAACTCGCGGGTGTTGGTGTGAGTCACTGGAAGCTTGGGACGCGGACGGGGGGTAGTTGATGGGGCTTACACGCTCACAACGATCGGCACGGCGTGCTTCGCATCTCGGGGTGTTGCCGTTGACAAGCATGATTGATGTCGTGTTTTTGTTGCTTGTGTATTTTTTGGTGACTTCGAGTTTCGCGCAGCCCGAGCGTGATCTTCCTTCGTCGGTGCAGACCGATGGTGGTGGGATTCGTTCGAGTGAGTTGCAGCCTCAGATTGTGGTCATTGAGCTGAATGGTGATGGGGTGGTGTACCGTGTGGGTTCCAATAGTGTGGGGTCACAGGATGAATTGACGCAACTCCTGCGTTCGCTTCCCAAGGAACCCGGAGTGGCTGTCAAGGCGCAGCGGGATGTTCCGATTCGCTTTATTGCGGTTGCGATGCAGGCGTCGCAGGACGCTGGTTTTACTCGGAGGAGCTATGTGCCTACCGATAAATAAAGCCGGCTTTGTCGTGCTGATATGCGGCTTGATGTATTCAAGTGCGATGGCCGTCGCTCCAGAAGATGAACAGGTCAGCGCGTTTCTTGAAGAACACGGGCTTGATGATTTGCTTGAGGTGCAACTCTTCGATCGATTTACCAATGAGCGAGACGGCACCGAGCGTTTCAAGATTGCTCAGCGGCTCGCGGGCGTGTACATGGAGTCGCTCGCTGATGAGAATCTCAGCGAAGATCAGAGGCGGGATATATTGCTCAAAGGCAAGGTTCTCGTCGGGCTGATGCCTCAGGATGAGTTGCTTGAGCTCCGGTTGGAGTTGTTGATTCAGCGGTATTCCGAGCATGAGCGGGCTTCGGATTTGGATCGGATTGGTTTGTTGTCTGATGAATCGCGGGAGTTTGCGATCGCATCGTTAGCGCAGATTGTTCCAGAACTCAAGAAGATCTCGGTGGTGGCTGGAATTCAAGAAGACCAGTTAAATCGCACCGCGGCTCGCACAAATGGTGAGGAACAAGTTGAGAATGAAAGGAAGCTTGCGTTGATGCGGAGTGTCAACTCGAGGGCGCACTTCATCTTGGGCTGGGCAGGATACTCTGAAGCGGTGCTCCGCGAGATGAAGGTCAGCAATGATGTTCTATCGTCGTTTGGTTGGGTGCTTGGGTTTGATGGAAAGTCACCCGTGCTTGACCAGATGGATATTGATTTGCTTGAGTATGACCATGTGGCTCGCGCGATGCTTGGTGTCGCGTTGTCGAAGTTGCAGAATGGGGACACCTATGAGGCGCGATCATGGTTTGCCAAGATTGTTGATGCCCCATCCACTCCTGAGTTTGCGGTTAATTTTGCGCAGCAGCGGATACTTGAAACCATGCTGCTGGAGTTGGATTGGTCGACCAGTTTACGGCAGGCCATATTTCTGCGGGACTTTGAACCTGAGTCATTGCTGGAAGTGGCGCAGGCGCGGTTGCTGGTGCTGCGGACTCTGGGGACCAAAGCGGGTGGTGCGTATGGACAGCGTGGGAATGGTGGACAGGAAGGGGCGACCGAGCTTGCAAAGATGGGGTTGGAACGACTCATCGAACTCGGAGAGATTGGGCATATTTTGGATCTTCAACGACGGTTTGGTACGCTGCCGTTGTTGAACTCTGGGTTTGTGAGTTTCTATACGCAGGGGCTCGCGGAGGTTGCTGATGGCGATGCGGGTGGCGGGGATGGGGCGTATGCGCAGGCGTCGTTGAAGCTCGGGCAGTCGCTGCAAGCGAGTGATGTCGAGCGGTATCTGGTGCATGCTGCGGATGCGGCACTCAAGCTCGCGTATTGCCAGATGCGTCTAGGGAAGCCCGGTGAAGCTGCGGCGGTATTGGATCGGAACTCGGCGTTGTTTGTCGATGATGAACTGGTTGAAGAGGCGGCGTGGTTGAAGATTTTGGCTCATGACTCGGCGGTGCAGGCGGGGCAGGATCAGCTCAGTGAGCGGCTGTCTGTGCTGATCGCGGAGTACATCCGTTCGTATCCATCGACCGAGCGGGCGAACACGCTGGTTGTACGGTTTGCGATGACGCCCCATCTTCAAGGCGTGGATGCGGTGAGCGCGTTGGTTATTGAAGACCCGGCGGATCCTTTGGCGTTGATCGCTCGGCGGAAGTACATCCAGGTGTTGTATAAGAATCCGGACCTCGTTGAAGATGGGCGCGGGAACCGCAGTGAGCAGTTGTACGCAGAAATTATCAAGCATGCACACTGGGTTTGGGAGTATGAAGCTGATGAAGCGGTGAACCTCCGGGAAGGACGGGAGCGGCTCGCGGTGCTTCGCATTGTGCTTTCATCTGGGATGGGCGTCGAAAGTCCGGATGTCGGGCTCCTTGCACGCATGGTGACTCAGAGCGAACAGCTTATGGAATCGATGCCTGCACTGAATGGCTCGGCTTCTGAGATTGAGTTCCGAAGGATTCAGTTGGCGCTCTTGCAGGGACAGATCGAGCAGGCGGGGGAGCTCGCGATGTCGAGTACCGTGCTTGAAGATTCTGTTGCATCTGCGGCAATGGCGATGGTCTTTGAAGCGGCTGATTCACGCTTCGGTGACCGACAAACCGTGCCCAATGCGCAGGCGGTTATTCGGTATGGGCGCAGGGTGTTGGATGAATGGCGTGATGGGAGCCGAGTCGAGCTGGATCGCCGGCATTCAGAAATAGCCGAAGCGATGGCTGAGGCCGCGGTGTATCTTGGTGGCGAGTTGGGTGACGCTACTATGCGAGAGTATGGGTTCGCTCTGAGTCTTGAAGTCTTTGAGCATGGTGTGCCGAGCACTGATGGGTTGATCCGTACAGCGGTCGTGGGTGAATCGCTTGGAGAAGCTGAGGTGGCGATTCAGTGCTGGTTGATGCTTGTCGCGCGATTGCCCACTGCGGACGAACGCTGGCATCGCGCGCGGTACGAATCATTTAGATTGCTCAAAGCGTCCGATGCCGCGCGTGCTGCTACGGCGTATGCGCAGTATGTGGTGTTGTATCCAGGCGGCTCACCTGAGCCTTGGGGTGAGCGGATTCGTGCGATGTTCTTGGATTCTGAAGTTGGTGCGCCATGACTCAGAATGGATCAAACAACTATACGGGACAGGACAAAGGGCACGATGGGCTCATCGCGGAGTTTCTTGGTCAGGACGCGTCGATAGGCGGGCCGTTCGCGGTGCTCGGGCTTCGGTATGATCCGATCGACAAGGCGATGATCCTGCACGCGTGTCAGGCGCGGCTGATGCAGATCAATGAGCATCGTCGATCGCAGACTCCTGCGGCTGATGAGGTTCGGCTTGCGGTGCATGCCGCGGGATCGCAGTTGCTTGATCCGGAGCTGCGGATGGAGCTTGCGAAGCATTGGCCAGAGGGGACGGGTATTCAAGTTGTGGCGGCTGAATCGCCGGTTGCTTGGCGGGTTGATACCGAGACCCACCTCGATCCGGGTCTGTTGAATCAGGCATTGACGGTGCTCGGGGCGTGTGGTGGATGGAACACGCGATCTCGGAAAAGGCTCGGTCAGTTTGCTCGGATGCATCAGGTTTCTGCGGCGCAGCTTGTCAACGGTATTCTGGGGAATCGCGATCCGCATCAATCAGATGGGAGTCTGAATTCTGGCGGGATTGCAACGGTGATGCGTGGGCCTTCGCTTGTGGACGGGATTGAGGGGACGCTGCCTTGGGGTTTGATCCCGGTTGCGTATGCGTTCATGGGTCTGGCTTTGATTTCGATCGGGATTATCACGCATGAACCTGCCGTGCGGACTGCTGCAAATCCGTCGAGTTCGATTGCGACCAGCGCGGAATCGACAACGGTAAACGAGAATGTTCGCGGGCAATCAGACCAGCGGAATCTTCCCGAACGGCGGCACTACACGGCGGTTGCGCATGAGCTTGATCAGTTTCGCACGACCGTTGTTCTTGATGAAGAATCGGCGAAGGAGTTTTCGGAACTCGGCGGTCGGCTTGTTGAGCAATGGAGCGAGTTTCCGCCGGAGGAACTGGACGATGCGGTGGAATCGGTCCGGTTGGTGCTTGCGGGGATTATCAATCCTGCGTTGTTTCAGCAAGCCGGTTCGTTTTTAGCGGTACCTGATGATTCCAAAACAGAATCAATACTTGCAGCGGGGCTTCGTTCTTGGATGTTTGGTGGGACTGGGCGTGAGCCTGCGTTTGTGGTGTTCAGCGAGCGGTCTCAGGAGATTCTGGCGGCGGGCTCGTTTGATGCACACTTGGCCAAGGCGTTTGATGAGCGGGCCAAAAATAGTACGGATGATCCCGAGTGGTGGTCATGGTGGATTGGGCAACTCAAGGCGTTTGCGACACGATCCGCAACACAGAGTGAACGCGCGTTGTACGCATCCGTCTATCAGCGGCTTGTCGAATCGATAGCTGGCGATCCGGCCGTAGTTGATCCGGTCGTAGTTGACCAATGGGAACGAAGTGCACGGCGTATTGTCCAATCTGTTGGTTGGGGTGAGGGGGACTCGAGCCGTGGGTGGATGTTGGGGATCGTGGCTGATCCTCAGGTGCGTTCAGATCGGCTCGCGGTGTTGACCAAAGCGTTGGTGTTGTATTCATCTGCTCGCGGATTGGGTACGGAGTTCGTGCTCAATGCAAACGATTCGATGGACACGCGGGAGTTGTATCTAGGTAAACTCCGGGCTGCGTGGGACACCGGGGCGGGTGCGGTCGATGAGGTTCGTGACCGGTTGCTTTCAGAGATCAATATTCAGCTCTCGATGACGCGCGGCGTTCAAGGGCGGGAGCAGGCGGTGAACCGTGCGTTTGATCTTGCTCGGCTCAATACGGCATGCTGGGCGAAGCGAGCGGATGATCAGGTGGTGTTGCATCGGATGCTTGATGCCATCGGGACGCCGATGCCGATGGTACAGGCGGCCGGGGTTGGGCTGGATCTCGCGAGCCCTGCTGGGGATGCACTCTGGGCGACCAATGCACGGAACCTGACGGACGCAGATGCGTTGTTGAATCACCTTGATCAACTGGATCGGTTCGATCGGATTGGGCCCAAGAGTGCGCATACGCTGGTGTATCTTGCGATGCAGGCTCCTGATTTGCAGGTGCGGTCTGCGGCTGAGCGTGCGATGCTCGTGAGGCCAGATGAGCCTGCGATTCTGATTGCGTTGGATCGTATCGCGGGGGCGAGCCGAACAACCCGGCGGATGGTGCAGTTGATCAACGAGTATGTGATGCACGATGGTGATCCCGGCGATCAGGCTGGCACTCGTGAAGCGTTACTGCGCAGACTCATCAAGATCGGGATGCTTCAGGACAACAGCAGCGAGAACTTGATGCGGAGCCTTGAAGCCGCAATGACTGAGGTGGTTGGGATGCGGGGGGCCCGATCTGTGCATGATGGCGCTCGTGGGGTATACGACGACATGATTGAAGGGATGGTTGCTGATGGTGTTGTTGTGCCTTCGCAGGTTCGGGCAAAGCTGCTGATCAGGCTCAGGAAAGCATCGGGTCCGATGCAGCGGTTTATTGCGTACGAATCGGCGGTGCTTGAGTTGATGGCGTTCGCCGTGTCGAATGAGAATCCCGGTGCGTTGAGCCGGGTTGAGCAGATCTTGGTAGAACTGGAATCCCGGCAGCATGAAACGGATGATGCGGTGGTTCAGATAATGTTGATCGAGAGAGCGATGGCGAACTTGTGGGTTGTGCTCCTTGAAATGGAGGCGGTGTCATGAAAGCTGTGCGAGTCGGATTCTGTGTCTTTGCGGGCTTGGGTTTCTTAGCCGGATTATCAGGTTTCCAGAAGTCGATCGACGATCAGGCATTGCGGAATCTCGATCCTGTACATCCTGCAGGGTACTACGAGCTTGGTGAATCGGTCTTGATTGCAGAGGATTCACAGCAAAATACTTCGCTTGCATTGCAGCTCTTTGCTCGTGCGGCGTACTGGGGGGAGTTCACAGGAGAAGATCAGGTCGCGGCTTCGGCGTGTATCGCGATCGCTTCGCAGATGACGGATGCATCGAAGAAGCGATGGTTCTGGGATTTGGCGTTGTTGCTTGATCCAACGCGCGAGCGTGAGTGGGCTCGCGCGACGATTCATGCGGTGGAAACGAGGGAGAGTTTGGCGGAGTCCGCTGCGGCGTGTCTGTATTCGATTCGGTATCATGAGCATCCTGAAGCCGTGGAGTTGTACCGACAGGCGGGCGTGAAGTCCAAGATTCTTGATGCGGGCGAGAGGGCTGGTATTCCTCGGTTGGAGTTGATGCGCATCCTTGAGCAAGAGCTTGAGCGTGGGGCGGCGGACCCTTGTCATGGGAGGTTGTACATCGCGGATCGGGGGTCGCCTGGGATGCGGATCGTCTGTCCGGATCACTTGAGAGGGCTTGGGATGTGCGCCAACGATGAGGAACTCCGTTCATTCCTGCGTGTGGAGATGATCTTGAACGATGTGGAGGTCGGGTCGTGGGCGTCGGCTGAGTCCATGGCGATGGACGAAGCGGTCATTTTGCCCAGAGTTGAGGATCTTCGATCGATGTTTGGTGTCGATGTTGAAAAAGCGTTCTATCGTGACGGGCGATGGGCGACATCGCCGTGAGATGAGAACCGACTTTGCATGATGGAGCTGATATGAGCGAGCAAGCACAGACAACCAAGCCTGAGACCGATTCGATGTTCAAGCCGGAGATCACCTTCGATGACTTTGCGAAGGTGGACCTGCGTGTAGCCAAGATTCTCGAAGCGGTTCCTCACCCTGATGCGGATCGTTTGGTGAAGCTTCAGGTGGATGATGGTTCGGGCAAGCCGCGCCAGATCTGCGCGGGGATTCGTGAGTACTACGAACCAGCGTCATTGGTTGGCAAGTCGATTGTGATTGTTGCGAACCTCGCGCCACGCAATATCCGAGGCGAAGAATCGCGTGGAATGCTGATCGCGGCTTCGGATGCGGAGAAGGGGAGCGATGAGCGTGCGGTGGTTGTGATGACCCCGATGAGCGAGATCGGGCCAGGCTCTGTGGTTTCTTAGTATGATTTCTTAGTCTTCCGGGTCTGACTCTGCGGGTTCTGTTCCAGAGCGTGGCTGTGCTTGCCGATTGAAGCGTGGGCCTGGGGTTCTTGATGCTGCGGTGACTTGTGCCTCGACCTGTACCTCTCGCTGTGCGTTGAGGTCTTGGAGTGCGGTGTGGAGTTGCTGGATCCGCATGTTGAGTTGGTGGATCTCGTATTGCTTGATCTGCACCTGTGCATCAAAGCGTGCGGTGGCGGCGATCCGGACATCTTCCTCGGCTTTTTTCAGTTCGGCTTTGTCCTTTGATCCGGTCCGGGCAAGGCCCCGGTAGTGTCTGGACGCTTCGATGTACATCAGCCCCGCTTTGAGTTCGTCAAGTTTGAGAGTGGACAATGTGGGCTCGATCTGTTCGAGATCGAGGATTTCCAATGCACGCGGCGCGAGCCGGGCGACAAGTTGGTCGGTGCCCTCTGGGCTCATCGCTTCAATTTGCGAAAGCTGCGCATCCATCTCTGGCAAGTGCTGGGCGATGAACGCACGAACGCGTTTGAGGTCTCTTGGAGAGAGTTCGGGGTCTGGCGCCATCCGTCTTGGTTGTTGCTTGCCGAAGTTGACTTCGTCCTTGGAGCCTTGGTTGGTATTTCGGGATGATCGTCGGTCATCCGGTGTGCGGAGTGTGTGGATGACTTCTTGGGGGGGGCGCCCGCATCGAGCTGGGCGAGCGCTGCTTCGTGTTTCTCAACGATCCGTTTGGCAAAGCTGAGTGTTTGAAGTAGACGCTTACGCAAGGATTCAGCGTCCTGTGGCGAATCGTGTATGACTTGTTGAGGTTGGCGGTGATCCCGTTGGGGTGGCGGATCGCCAGCGGGCTGCGCGATCGCGATGGAGCAAGCGAGTGCAAGAATGGCGAGAGCGGGTCTAAACATCAGAGTGATCCTTCTGAGTATGTTGAATCCGTGAGTTCCATCAGCACGCTTGGGAGGGACAGTTCGGTGTGCATCGCGTCGGTCATGAGATCAAGTTGGTCCATGTCTGATTCGATCTCTCCAACGAAATCATCCAAGTTGTAGAGCGCGTTGATGTCTTCTTCGAGGGAGACGAGGGCTTGCTGGTTGTTGACGGGAACGGGCTTGAAGACCGCTTTGCTCGATGACCAGATCAACACCGACACACTCCCGACCAGCAGAATCGCGGCGGCGATGTTGAACTTCCATCCCGGTACGAAGTGCGTCGCGTGTGTGTGCGACGGCGTGATGGGCAGCGGGGCGGGGGCGATCTCGACGGAGATCGCGTCCATCACACGCTGCTCGAAGCCTGCATCTGGGGTGGAATGATCCAATGAGCCGAGGGCATCGAGTTGCTCGATGAGCGATTCGGTTTCGGGGTCGTGATGGTTGAGGTCGTTGTTGTTCATGATTCGTTTCCATGAGTGGAAGGGTTGGTTGCGGGGTCGGGTTCCAAGATGGCTTTGAGTTTCTTGAGTGCTCGGTGGTGTCTTGCGAGGAGGGTCCCGACGGGTTGGTTGAGGATGTCGCTGATCTGCTTGAAACTCAGCTGGCCGTGGTGTCGGAGCTGGATGATTTCTCGGTCGGTGTCGTTGAGCTGTTCGAGTGCGGCTTGGAGTGGGATGGGGCTTGGTTGGGGGTCGTCCGTTTCTGTGTGGTGAACTCTGGTGTCCTGGAGGTGGCTGGGGTCGGTGGGGCGTGCGTGTCGTCCTCGTCTGCGGAACTCGTCGCGGATTCGGTTCATGGTGATGCGGAACAACCAGGGCTCGAATCGGCCTTGCTCGTTGTAGCCGTCTTTGCAGAGTTTGGTCGCTACGGTGACAAACACGGATTGGGTCAACTCCTCGGCAAGATCGTCGTCGTGAACCCGGGATCGCGCCATCGCGAAGACCCGGCGGGAATACGCATCCACGAGTCCGCGCCAAGCGGCCTCTTCACCCGTTGCGGCGCGTTGAACAAGTAGACGGATCGCCTCCTCTTCGGGACTCGCTGGCTCGGGTTGGATACTCAAGGCGGACACCATCCTTACAGGGCATAACGAGGGTGATGCCCTTGTATTGCCCAAACCGATACTCTACAGGAGAAGTTTGTCGGCGAATTCATCATGGATGGACCATCTTGGGATGATTTCCGGACCGGAAGATGGATTCCGGGTTTGGCGATCCCAATACCCCAGAGCGTCGTATCATGCGGCATCTGAGAGCAGGAAGGACCCGATTGAGCGATCCAGCACACGAATACCGACCCAGTGCCTTTGAAGGCGAGACCGATGAAGCGGTTTTTGTCGCGTTCCGGAATGGTGATGCATCGGCGTATCGGGAGTTGATTGAGCGTTTTCACGACGATCTGCTCCGTTTTTTGACCCGTCTGGTCGGGAATCGGGCTTCTGCGGAGGATCTGTTCCAGGAGACCTTCCTTCAGATCCACTTATCGGCCGATTCTTTTGATGCGAGCAGGCGTTTTCGTCCATGGCTTTTTACAATTGCCGCGAACAAGGGGCGGGACTTGTTGCGTAAGAAGAAACGGAGACGCACGGTCGAGCTTTCAGCACCGCTGAGGGGATCGGATCGTGGGACTTCGATGGTTGATCTGCTGGAGATTGATGTCCCGGCACCAGACGAAAGGATGGACGCTGCTGAACAAGATCGATTGGTGCAACTCGCACTTGACGATCTGGGCGCGCCACTCCGTGAAGTGCTGGTTCTTGGATATTTCCAGCGGCTGAGCTATGCGAGGATCGCTGAGGACTTGGAGATCCCGCTCGGGACGGTCAAGTCCCGGATGCACGCCGCGGTCGCGGCGTTCGCGAGAAGTTGGCAGCGGGTCTCAAGACCCGACGCACGGGACGAGTAGTTCTTTGGTTGTGGGAGTTCGTGAATGGACAATATGAACGATTCAAATGGGTCTGGTGCTGAGTTCAACCTCAGCGACGGGGACAAAGCCGCGATTGACGCGATCTTTGAGGGGGCACCCGCTGATGAAAGCCGAATTGAACGCGTGAACCGATTGCTGGGTCTGTTGGATTCTCCGGTCGCTGAAGATGGACAACGGGACACACGAATCACGGTGACGGAGTTGAGAGCGATGAACGCTGGGAGCGAACCCATGCTCGAAGCGTCGTCCGCGTCCTCTGTTGATGACTGGATGGAATCCGAACTACCGATGACCGACCGCGATCATGTCCATGCGCAGATGGCTGGGTTGATAACCGGCGGGGCTGCATACAGCGAAGTGGATCGCCAATCGCTTGTCAATCGGACACTGGGCTTGATTCAGGACGAGGTTGATCGGTCTGAGAAACGATACATTATGGATCTGCCACTTTCCCCTAGCGGGCGATTCCGCTTGGCGGACCTGGTTTCCCTCGCGGCGACTTTGCTGCTGATCGCGTCGGTGGTTATTCCGGTCATGGGCGGGATCCGCTCGCGGTCGATGCAGGCGCAGTGCTTTGGGAATATGGCGAGTGCTGGACAGGCATTCGGGACCTACGCAGGTTCTAATCGGGACCTGCTCCCGATGGCGACGGCGGGTTTCGGATCTACATGGATGGATGTCGGGAGTACCCCGGAGCGATCGAACTCGTCGAACCTGTACATGCTGGTGCGGACCAAGCACGCGACCTTAGCTGAACTTGCGTGTCCGACCAATCCGGATGCATTGGTATCCGGTGATGGCACCGGTCAACAGGATTGGCGTTCGCTCGATGAAATCTCGTACAGCTACCGGATCATGACTCCAGGTGGAATGAAGGTCCATGCTGAGGCTCAGCCTGTGCGTGTGGTGCTGCTTGCTGACCGGAGTCCGGTGATCCGCCGGATTGTCAATGGACAGCCTGTCCGACCAGAAGAGAATACGCCCAACCACGACCACACCGGTCAGCATGTGCTGGGGCTCGATGGGAGCTCGCAATGGCACCGGACCCCGATTCTGGAGCAGGGGGACAATCTTTGGCTCCCTCGCCCGATCGAGCAGATGATCTACCAAGCTCGGGATCGGATGGGGATTATCCAGGGCAATGAGCTGCCATCCGGGCCTTCGGATGCGTTTGTTGGTCCCTAACGCATACAGAGAATTATGGGTTTCCGCATGGTCAAAGTGGTTTCTGGCCGATGAGGGGGCTATCCTCATCTCCTGCCTTGCTCCGTGAGCGGGGTGTTTACGAGTTGATTTCACTACGCCGGAGAGCGTTATGCCGAAGAATAAGATTCATAAAGGTTTGTCCAAGCGAATCCGCGTCTCCAAGACCGGCAAGGTTCGTCACCGGACTGCTTACCACAAGCACTTGTCTTCGCACAAGAGCGGCAAGCGTCTGCGTCAGCTCCGTGCTGACCGTCGCGTGTCATCCTCTGAAGCGAAGCGCTTTGAGAAGTTGCTGTTTCGTCGTTTGCGTGGACGCAACCAACCTCGTACATCGCTGCGTCGGAGCCCGTCTCCTGAGCAGCGTCGCGAGATGCGTGCTGCTGCAAAGGCAGCTGCAAACGATTGATTGATTTACTTTCTGGGTCAGCGCTGTTGCTGACTCGGGTTGTTCCACCCCGTTTGCCGGGATGACAAGATCGGCTTTGTGCCGGCTCCGTCAGACAAACATGGAGAACGAGCTATGCCTCGCGTACGCAAAGGTGCTGCCAGAACTCAGGCACGCAAAAGAATTCTTCGTCAAGCTCGCGGCTACTTCGGTAGCAAGTCGCGCCACAAGTACCAAGCCAAAATCGCTGTCCGCCGTGCGGGCTGCTATGCCTACCGTGACCGTCGCGCCCGCAAACGCGAGATGCGTGCACTGTGGATCACCCGTATCACTGCTGCGTGCAAGATGCGTGGGACCCGTTACTCGTTGTTCATCAACGGGCTCAAGATGTCGGGCAACAATCTGAACCGCAAGATGCTCTCGCAGATCGCGATCGATGATCCGAAACTTTTCGATCGTTTGGTCGAGCAAGCTGTTTCGGCTTCGACCGCTGTCCCTGCTGCAAAAGCTGGGTGAGTCGGTTGATTTGACAGATTTCAGATGCCCGGTTGTTTCGATAGCCGGGCATTTTTTATTGGAGTAGATTCGATGGGCGGATGGTGGATTTCAGATCTTTGGTCAGGTGTCAATGGCCCCGTCTTGGTGGTCTCGTGGTTGGTGTGGGTCGTTGCGTCGATCACGCTCCACGAGCTGGCGCACGGCTGGACCGCGGTCCGGCTTGGTGATGACACCCCGATCCGCGCCGGTCACATGACCTGGAATCCGATGGTCCATATGGGGCCGTACTCTTTGATCGCGTTGCTGCTCATCGGGATCGCATGGGGTGCGATGCCGGTGGACCCGTCTCGGCTCAGAGGAAAGCACGCTGATACGCTGGTGACGCTTGCTGGGCCGTTGATGAATCTGGGGCTGGGGTTGATCGCGTTGGTTGCTTTGGTCTTCTGGATACCGCTTGCGGAGGGACATATTTTCTCGTCGATGACTGTTTCAGAGCCGCTCAAAACGAATCTGTACATCTTCTTGAAATCCGGGGCGTTTCTGAACTTTGTGTTGATGCTGTTCAACCTGCTCCCGACCCCGCCTTTGGACGGCGGCCGGATCCTGATGAACCTTTGGCCTGCGTTCCGCAGACTGATGCAATCGGAGAACGGGCAATGGGTTGGGCTTGGGATCTTTATCTTCTTCTTCGTGTTTGTGATTGATATTCTGGTGGGGCTGTCGGGGGCGTTCGTGCAGGTGTTTACGGAGTCTGTGCAGCACTTGCTCTTCCCTTCGATGAGGTGATCTTGAAAGTACTCTGGGCGTACGATCTGTTATGAAATATGTGATCATCATCCCGGATGGTGGGGCGGATCTTCCGCTTGAAGAACTCGGCGGATTGACCCCGCTTGAGTCTGCTGATACACCCAATCTGGATCGGCTTGCGCGAGCGGGACGCATCGGGACTGCTGCGACGACTCCGAAGGGGTTTGGTGCGGGGTCTGATGTTTGCACGATGGATCTGCTGGGGTATGAGCCGGGGTTGTACCATACTGGGAGAGCGCCGCTTGAAGCGGAGGCGATCGGGGTGGAGGCTGATCCCGAGGATTGGATCTTTCGGCTTAACCTGGTCACGGTTGGGCAAGAGGGAACCGATCAAGAGGGATTGATGCTGGATCACTCGGCTGGCGCGATCCCGGATACTGAAGCAAGGGTGTTGCTTGCGGGATTGACGGAATACTGGATGGAGCACGCGCCTGAGCTCGCGTGCGATTTTGAGTTGACGCCGGGGGTGAGCTACCGTTCGATTCTGGTTGATCGTGCTGGAAGGCAGTATGCGAATGTTGAATGCACCCCGCCCCATGAGATTCCGGATCGGCCTTGGGAGCCTGCATTACCGAGTGGTGGATCGAACCATGAAGGCGCGACCCTCGGACGGCTGATGCGGTTGTCGCACGAGTACCTCAGCTCGCACGAGATCAATCTTGCGCGGATCGAGGAGGGGTTGCGTCCGGCGAACATGGCGTGGATCTGGGGGCAAGGAACTCGGCCAGAACTCCCCAGCTTTGAATCGCGGTTTGGACTCAAGGGGGGCATGATCACATCGGTTGATCTACTCGCAGGGATCGCGAAGCTGATCGGGTGGGACTTGATCGAGTGCCCCGGATTGACGAGCTATCACAATACGGATTATGCGATGCAAGGCAAGGTCACGATCGAGTCGGTCTCGAAGTACGACATCGTGTGCTGCCATGTCGAAGCGCCGGATGAGGCGTCGCATCAGTCGGACTCCATGACCAAGGTTGCGTCGCTTGAAGCGATCGATCGTGAGATCATCGGGCCGGTCTCCAAGGCACTCGAAAGGTATGGCGATCCGGACACCGATCCATCTGCGGAGGGTTGGCGGATGTTGATCATGCCGGACCATTACACGCTGTGCTCGACCCGGAAGCATGACGCGACCCCGGTGCCGTTCGCGATGGCGGGGGCGTGGGTGCGGTCGGTGGTGGCTCGGGTGATGACCGAGGCGCAGGCGAATGAGGCGGATTTACATATTGATCCGGGTGCGGACTTGATGGAGTACTTTCTTCATTCGGGACTGGTGCGGAAAGATTCAAAGTAAAAAAACACCCGCATGATCTGCGGGTGTGGTTGAGAGTTTATTTCAAACTTTAGCGTGGCTCGGTGCCTTCGGCTTCTGCTTGGGCTTCGATGATTTCATCCTCGCCTTGGATGTAGGTTTTGCCCTTGTAGAACTGGGTGTAGATGATGTAGATCACGGTGGTCCCGAGCATCATCGCGGCAAAGAACCAGAAGTAGTTCGCGCCGTCGAGTGGGGTGTTGCCCGCTTCGTCCTTGGTTTTCTCCATGACGAAGTTGACGCCGGCGACATAGAAGTTTCCGACCGAGATTCCCAGCATGTAGACACCCATGATGAAGCTCTTCATTTTCTTGGGACTCTGGGTGTAGGCGAACTCAAGGCACACGATCGAGACCATGATTTCTGCGGCGGTCATGATGATGTATGCGAGCACCTGCCAGGAGATGTGGGGCATGTCGGTAAGATACGGACCGATTTGTGCAGCGGTCCATCCTTGATCTTTCACGATCTGGAACATGTCGGCGAGCTTGGTTGGTATTGGAGTGCCGGCGGGTGCGTCCGCTCCGAGGTCGGCCCACATCTGGGCGATCACCGCTTGTGCGTTGGACTGGATCCAGGTCTCGATCATTGCCGAGAGTGCGAAGGCGCACGCGGTGAGTACGAACCCGATCCCGATTTTGCGAAGTGGAGTGAGTTTCCAGACCTTGTCACCGAGTGGGTAGATCACATAGGTGAAGATGGGGATGCCCAGAAGAATCAGCACAGGATTGACGGCTTGGACCTGTGACGGGAGGACTTGATAGGAGCCGATGAAGCTGTTCATTTGTTCGGTTTGGAGAACCCACGACGAACCGGTTTGATCGAAGATTGCCCAGAAGACGGGGACGAAGATGAGGAAGAGTGGGATGAGGTTGACGATGGCTCGGATGCCATCCTTGCTGAAGGTTTCTTTGAAGAAAGCAGCTGGTCCGGCGGCGGGGACATGGACGAACACATTGCGACCCATCCAGAAGAGGACTGTAGCGATTGCCATGAGCACTCCTGGGAGGCCGAATGCAAGCCATGGACCGCCCCATGAAACATTGAGCAGGTACGGGGTCAGTACCATCGAGGTCGCGGCACCGATGTTGATCGAGAAATAGAACCAGTTGAAGATGGTCGTGATCATGTGCTTATTGCCTGATCCGAACTGGTCACCCACATGTGCTGAAACACAGGGCTTGATCGCGCCTGATCCCATCGCAATACACGCGAGTCCTGCGAAGAGAAACGGTTTCATACCGATTCCGAGGGTGTGTGGAGCGATGTCCATCATTGCCAATAAACCGTGCCCGACACAATAGAGGAGACTGAGGTAGAGGATGGTTCTGTATTTGCCGAGGAAGATGTCTGCGATGAGTGCGCCGATCATCGGGAAGAAGTAGGCGCTCATGGTGAAGAGGTGGTAGTTGGTCATCGCCTCTTCGCGGTTCATGTTGGCGAACTCACCATCGGGGCCGAGCAGGTAAGTGGTCATGAAGATGACCAAGATGCCCTTCATGCCATAGAAACTGAAGCGTTCTGCGAGTTCGTTTCCGATGATGAAGGGGACGCCTCGGGGGAACTTGGTCTGTTTCGGGTCCGGGGCGGTGAGGTATTGTTTGTCTGCCATTGGTGGATGGGCCTTGGTTTGTGAGTGGGGAGTGTTTTGTTACACAAAGTATGCGAATTCGTCTCAATTCACAAGTCGAGAGGGGGAGAAATGTGCTGAGAGAGTGCATTTATCTGTGTATGGGGGCAAGAATCGAGGGTAGGGCCTCTTTGTTGGTCTCTCGACTCCCAGTTCGAATCACAACACCGAGGTTTCCATGCATCCGAACCTGACTTCTATTCTTCCCGGCGACTCAACCAAACTCATCGGGATGGTGCATGTGGGTGCCCTTCCCGGAACTCCATACGCGGAGCGGTCGGTTGATGATCTTGTATCGCAGGCGGTGGTGGAAGCGAAGATGCTGGAGGACGCGGGGTTTGATTCGATCATCGTCGAGAACATGCATGATGCGCCGTATGTCCATGGCGATGAACTCGGGCCCGAGATTGTTGCTTCGATGACCCGCGTCTGTGGCGCGGTGACCGGGGCTGTCTCTGTGCCGGTTGGAGTCCAGATTCTGTCGGGTGGCAACAAGCACGCGATCGCGGTGGCGAGTGTGGTGGGGGCACGGTTTATCCGGTGCGAGAACTTTGTGTTCAGCCATGTTGCTGACGAGGGATTGCTTGCCAAAGCGGAAGCGGGGGGGCTGCTGCGGTACCGGAAATCGATCGGGGCGCAGGACATCAAAGTCTTCTGCGATATCAAGAAGAAACACGCGTCGCACGCGATCACTGGGGATATTGACATCGCGGAGTTTGCGCACGCTGGCGAGTTCTTTGGCGCTGATGGATTTATTGTGACGGGGCTTTCGACTGGGAAGCCTACGGAGCTTGATGATGTCCGTGCGGTCCGCGAAGCGACGACGCTGCCGGTGTTTGTTGGATCGGGTGTGACGCCGGGGAGTGCTGGGAAGTTGAGTGAGTATGCGGATGCGTTGATCGTGGGGTCATGGATTAAGGGTGATGGTTTTTGGAAGAACGCGGTGGACCCGAAACGAGCGGCTGAAATGGTCAAGGCGGGGCGTGGCTGATCAGGAACCCAATCTAGACGAGTTGATCAGGCAAGCACCGTCGTCGGTGCGTGGGTTGTTTCGCGCGCGGTTGCGTGGGGTTGACAAACGACGCAAGGATGGCCAGTCCGTAGCGAAGATCGAGGCTTCCATCCGCGATGATCTGACACGGTCGATCGAGTCGTATCAGCGCCGGCTCCGCAATCGACCCGTGTGTTCGTATCCTGAGGATCTGCCGGTCAGTGAGCATCGCGAGGAAATCGCGGCGGCGATTCGAGATCATCAAGTGGTGATCCTGTGCGGCGAGACCGGTTCGGGAAAGACAACCCAACTTCCAAAGATTTGTCTCGACTTAGGTCGCGGTGTCGAGGCGATGATTGGGCATACCCAGCCCCGGCGTATCGCGGCTCGCAATGTCGCGGCGAGAGTCGCGGAGGAACTCGGGGTGGGTCTGGGGACCGCGGTTGGGTACAAGATGCGGTTCGGTGACCAGACCAATGACGACACGCTCATCAAGGTGATGACGGACGGTATTCTGCTCGCTGAAACTCGAAGCGATCCCGATCTACGCAAGTACGACACGATCATCGTGGACGAGGCGCACGAGCGTTCGCTCAACATTGACTTCCTGATGGGGTACCTGCACCGGCTAATCACCAAACGCAAGGATCTGAAGGTCATCATCACTTCCGCGACGATTGATGCGGATCGGTTCGCGGAGCATTTCGGGACGGCGGATGGTCCCGCGCCGATCATCGAGGTTTCGGGGCGGATGTATCCGGTTGAGCAGCGGTACGACGCGTCGATGATTATGGATGGCACACCGATGCCCGAAGCGGCTTCGTATGCGGCGGCGCAGCTGATGATCGAAGGGCACGGCGATGTGTTGGTGTTCATGCCGGGTGAACGCGAGATTCGACAGACGGCTCATGAACTCAAGAAGCTGGATTATCTGCCTCATGATGTGGAGATTTTACCGTTGTATGCGCGATTGTCTCCGGCGGAGCAGCAGCGGGTGTTTAAGTCGGGGCGGAGCGCGGGTTCGCGGATTGTGATCGCGACCAATGTCGCGGAGACTTCGATCACGGTTCCCAACATCCGGGGCGTGGTCGATCCGGGTGTTGCTCGACTCAAGCGGTACAACCCTCGGACGAAGCTTCATGGTCTGCAAGTAGAACCGATTTCACAGGCGTCTGCGAATCAGCGGGCTGGACGATGTGGTCGCATTGCGCCGGGCGTGTGCTTGCGCTTGTATGAGCAGAATGATTATGTTGGGCGCGATGAGTTCACGCAGCCCGAGCTTCTCCGTTCGAATCTGGCATCTGTGATTCTCCAGATGATCGATCTAGGATTGGGTGAACCCAACGAGTTCCCTTTCTTGGATCGACCGGATGGAAGGCAATGGCGTGATGGCTATGAAACGCTCCACGAACTTGGTGCGATTGATGATCACAACAAGTTGACACCGATGGGCAAGAAGATGGCCCGCCTGCCTGTGGATCCGCGTGTTGGACGGATGATTCTTGCTGGGGAAGAAGAGAACTGTCTGAATGATGTGCTGATTATCGCGTCGGTGCTGTCTACGCAGGACCCGAGGGTTCGCCCGCACGATAAGCAGCAGGTTGCTGATGAGGCGCACCAGCAGTTCGCTGTGGACGGGTCTGACTTCTTGTCGTATCTGAATATCTGGGACTGGTACCACGATCAGCACAAGACGCTGACGCGACGCAAACTCGGGCGTGCGTGCGAATCGGCGTATCTCGCCGTGCGTCGGATTGATGAATGGCGTGAGGTGTACAGGCAGCTTCGGGGGATGTGTTTGGAAATGAAGCTGAATCCTGATGTCAAGCATACTGATCCGGATTCGGTCCATCGCGCGTTGCTGACCGGATTGCTGACCAACATCGGCAACAAAGGCGAACGCCACGAATACAAAGGGACACGCGGAAGTGCCTACTCGATTATTCCGGGGTCGGCGGTCTTTGAATCGCGTCCGGACTGGGTGATGGCAGGGGAAGTGGTGCGGACCACGAAGGTCTACGCGCGAACGGTGGCGCGGATTCAGCCCAAGTGGATCGAGGATGCTGGGGCGCACCTGATTCAAAAATCGCATACGAATCCTCGATGGGAAGATAAAAATCTTCGGGTCGTTGCGGATGAACGGATCTCGTTGTACGGGCTCGACATTGTTCCCCGCCGCACGGTGCACTTTGGACCGATTGATCCGGTCGGATCGCGGGATCTGTTTCTGCATCATGCGCTGGTTGAAGCTGAGATGAACACGAAGTGTCCTGAGATCCGACAAAATCGGCAGCTCCTTTCGAAGCTGCGGACACTCGAAGAAAAAGCTCGGCGGGGTGATCTGATCGCGGATCACCAAGCGATTCATCAGTTTTACGATGCTCGGGTTCCCGCGGATGTGTACAACGGTCAACGGTTCGAGAAATGGGCAAAGGATCACGGCTCCACGCTCCTCATGCGTGAGGGGGATCTTGTGCTTGCTCAGGACGCAAAGGTTACCGGGAAGACGCACCCGGATTCGGTCGCGGTGGGTTCGCGTCATGCTGGGTTGAGTTATCGATTCCAGCCTGGGGAAGAAACGGATGGGGTTTCGATCCGGGTTCGTGTGGAAGACCTGCCTCACCTTTCGCGGGATGTGCTGGATTGGTCGGTCCCTGGGTATGTTGCTGAGCGGCTTGAAGCGTTGATCCGCTCGCTCCCGAAGCAGTTCAGAAGGCAGTTTGATGCGCCGGCATTGGCTGCGGAACTTGTACCGATTCTTGATCAAGCGAAGGGGTCGATCGAGTCCCAGCTTGCGTCGCTGTTGTCTGCCAAAGCGGGGGTGACGATCCGTCCGGATCAGTTCAGGGATGATCAGGTACCGGAGTACCTTTCGCCTCGGATTGTGGTGCTTGATGCGGACGGGAAAGAACTCGCGGCGGGACGCGAGCTTCGTGCGATCAAGGAAGAGTTCAAGGAACAGACGCACAAAGCGGTCGACGAAGCGGCGGGTGACTTTCATCGGGATGGGCTCAAATCATGGGAGATCGAGTCGTTTGATGAGCGGATCGAGTTTGAGGACCATGGACGCAAGGTGCTCGGGTATCCAACGATGGTCATTGATGGTGCGGGGGTCAATCTTCGTGTGCGGACATCGAGGTGGATCGCAGAACGCGAGACGAGAGCCGCGCAGGGATTGCTGTTGGGGCTTGCACTCAAGAGCGAACTGCGGATCCGTCCTCAGCAGATGCCGGGCTACAGCCCGATGGCGGTGAACGCGGCGGCGTGCGGACTGAATCCTGATGAGGTTCATGGAGCGATGATTGCCCGCGCTGGGATGATCGCTGGGATTGATGACAGACCGATCCTGAGAACGAAGGAAGATTTTGAGGCGTGTCTAATGAGCGTCACCCATAAAGGGTTGGAGTGCGTTCAGAACAGTATTCAGAATCTGTCCAAGGTGTTTGGTGCGGTCCTGACGGCTCGGTCTCTGGCCGAATCCAAACATCCGCAGACGTGGGGTAACACGATTGGTGATCTTCATTCACAAGTTCAGGTGTTGACGCGTGGAGAATATATTTTGATGCCCCCGACCCGTTGGCTGTGGTGTATTCCTCGGTATGTTCGTGCGATGGAGATTCGATTGAACCGGATGCGGAGCGGTGGGCCGGCGAAGGACGAGCAGATGCTGAGGGGGATATCGCCTTGGGTTCGTTGTCTTGAGGAGTTGCGGAGTCAGGGGGCGGACCAAGACGACACGGTCGCTGATGCGTACGAGGAGTTGTTCTGGATGGTTCAGGAGTACCGAGTCGCGGTGTTTGCGCAGGATCTTCGGACGATCGTGCCCGTTTCTGACAAGCGGCTTCGCGCTCAGCTTGAGAAGATCACAGGCTAAAAAAAGACAGGCGGAGGTCACAATGACACTCCGCCCATCAAGAGGGGGCTTGTTGGATTGAGGGATTAGTCTTCTTTTGCAAGTTCTTCGACGACCTTGAGGACATCCTTGTAGTCTGCACGCTTGCGGTGGTTTGTGTCATCAAAGACAAACTTGACGGTCATATCTTGATCAATGACATAGGTTGCAGGGATCGGGAGTTCCCACTTGTCGGTGCCGTTGGCTTCAGGGATGATGAACTTGTATTCTTGATATTTTTCAATGGTCTTCGCATCGAGTGTGAAGGTCAGTCCGAGTGATCGTGCAAGTTCGTTGTTCTGATCGTGTCCGATGTAGAAACCAATATCGAGTTCTCTGCTCAGCTCAATGGATTTTTCATCGACTTCTGGAGAGATGGCGATGACGGAAGCGCCGAGGGCTTCGAAGTCCTCGATCCGATCCTGAATATCAGAGAGTTCGCCTCGACAGTAGGGACACCAGCTTCCGCGGAAGAATGTGACCACGACTGGGCCGTCTTTGAGTAAATCGCTCAGGTTGACTTCTTCAGCCCCTGTAGGCGAAACCGGGGTCGAGATTGTGAAGTCTTTGAAGGTGTCGCCGACCTTGAGATGTTCGATGGGATCGGTATTCATGGATGTTGCTTCGTGCAGTACTGTTTCAGCAGCGACTGCGGCTCCGGTTGCTGGGATGATTGTTCCGATGAGTGATGCGGCTGCGATGCGTGCAAGTGTGTTTTTCATACCAAGAAATGTATCTGAACTGAGTTGATATTCCGGGTATTGAAAATATTTTGCACTATTCAGGATATTGGAATCTGAAATGAATCCGATTAAGGCTGACGGCCGCCGGTTTGTTCGCCTGGGATGGTCGTGTCGGAGACTGCGCTTGCGGTCATGGACCCTCTGCGACCACCGGTTTGTTCGCCGGCTATTGCGTCTTGCGACGCAACGGATACGGTGAGTATGACCAGTGTTGCGAGGACAAAGAACGGGAGTTTGGCGGCGTCTTGAAGGATCTGGGCTGCACGCTTGCGGGCGCGGGATCGCATCTGCTGGACTGCGTTTTCGTTCATCCCGCCTCCGGATGCTTTGGTGATCATGCGGTCGTCTTCTTTGCGGGTCGCCCCGAGCACCATCGCGACGCGATGGCGGTCTGATTTTTCGATCCATGAAGCCGCAAGTTTCTGCTTTTCGTTTGCGCTGAGCGCGTCGCGGAGTGACCCTATGGCTTCGTCGAGCTCGGCTCGGTCTTCGATCTGGCTGTCAACCGCGGAAGTGGCGGCGAGTCGTTGCGATTGGGACATGCCTGTGATGTATTGGTTGGTTCGGCTCATCCGACGGAAGTGCTTTCTGCACAGCGCGAGGTACGACCATCGGGCAAGCGTTGGTGCGTGTGTGGTCAAGCGTTCGATGGCTCTTTCGACTGTTGGATTGTCGTGGAAGGTTGGATATCCATCGTTCTCGAGCATCTTCCAGACCTTGGTGTCGATCCATGCGATCATGTCGTCGATGTCCATGGTGGAATCGGTGAGCGTGCGTGATGCGTGTTGGCAGGAACGCTCGATGCTGCTGCGGACCTTGGATTCGTAGAGTGTCCAGAACTGATCGTGGTCGGAGCGGTTCATGACTGGGCTCCTTTCGATCCGGACTTGGATTTCATCGTCTGCAAGCGAGACAGAAGCTCGACCCCCGACGCAAGTGATTCAGCGACGACGCGTGTGCGTGGTTCGAGATCGAGGTATGTTGCGAGCTCGGAATTTGGTTGGAGGAGGTCTGGGTTCTTCAAGAGGGTCTTGAAGATGACTTCCGCTTGCTGGGTATACCCAGCATCGAAGACCGCGACGGCTCCGGTGAGCAAGACGGGGATTGAATCGGGGTTTTCTTCTTGGGCATCAAGAAAGAACGCGATGGCGCTCGAAGCGTCACCCAAGCGGATGAACCGGTCGGCGATGTTCCCCGAGGAGATCTCCCTGCGGCGTGGAGTGTCCGCGTATTTGAGTGCGGCCAGTTCGAGGGCGATTGCTTTTTCGATATGACCCATCGCGCTGTTGGCGAGTGCTCGCTGGTTGGCGCGGGCCCATGCTGGGTTGGGGTGGTTGTCGCCATCGGTCGCGTCGTAGGTGTCGAGGAGCGAGTACAAGGTTTGCGTAAAGATCTTGATGCCAGCGGCGTCATCTGTCTGACGGGCGGCGTGGAGTTCGTTGCACGCGTCCATGATCGCCGCTTCAAGACTCGAGAGTTCGTCGCTCGACGATGCGGTCACGATGGTGGTCGTTGAGTTGGTTGGGATCATCTGGGTCATTTGAGCCGCCTTGATGTGTTGCCAACCGATACGCAGTGGTTCGGTTGTTGGATGCCTTCTCTTTGGTACCGCCTGAGATCAGAAATACTGACAGTACATTCAGAAAAACATGTCAAATCGCTGTTTATTGCACGAAATCGGTGTCGGTGGAGCAAATTGGCACCATTGGGTCAGTGGGGTTTGGTTGATGCCGGTTTCACGGTGAATGTGCTTCATACCACCAACATAAGGAGAAAATGATGAAGAACACACGCAAAGCCATGTCCCTGATCGTGCTTGGATCCGCTGCGGTATTCGCTGGATTGGCACCAGCGGCGGCTGCGGAGAGCGATGTGCGGATCTCGTACAGCAGCTCATCGCATGGGTCATCGCATGGGTCGTCACACTCGTATTCGAACAGCTCAACCGCAGGGGTGTTGGTTATCAACGGGCGACGATACACGATCAGTTCCCGTTCCAGCATCAGTCGTCAGATCATCCAAGCGTTTCACCGTTCTGGGTATGACGCTTCGATGGATCGAGGTCGAGTGTTGGTTTGCTATGATCCCTGCGATTCGCCTCGTGTGAGTTGGCAGAGCCGGGGATACAGCGGGTCGATCTTTCAAGAAGATGGTCGACTGACATTTTCATGGAATCGGGTTCAGAATACTTACCGCTCAACATGGAACAGCCATACCAACAGCCATTCCAACAGCCATCGCAACAGTTGGAATGATCGGTTCTACAAGAAACCTCGGCATGAGCCTCGTCGGCGGGGGAGCCGTCGATGGTGTGATTGATTTGTAAACGATCTTGGCGATTGAGAGCCCGGGTGACCGGGCTTTTTTATGTGGTACAATGAGCATCACTCAACTGAAAGGTACACCTCCATGTCAAAGAGCATTCAAATCGGTCTCATCAGTGGTTCATTGCGGAAGGCGTCATACAACACGCAGCTGGTAAAGTATGTCGGGAAGCGGGCCGCGGAGAAGGACGGGGTTGAGTTGGTTTGGATTGATCTCAATGAACTGGATCTCCCGATGTTTTCGGAAGACCTCGAAGCAAACGGACTCCCAGAGTCTGCACTGAAACTCAAGGAAACGATGATCGCATGCGATGCATTCTTGATCTCGACACCGGAATACAACGGTTCGATCTCGGGAGCATTGAAAAACGCGATTGACTGGGCTTCCCGCCCGAACGGGGATGAGCCATCACTCGCGTGTTTCAAAGGGAAAGTGTGTGGGTTGCTCGCGGCGTCGCCAGGTGGGCTGGGCGGATTGCGCGGCATGCGGCATGTTCGTCAAATTCTGACTCAGCTCCACACACTCGTGATTCCGCTTGAGTTCGCGTTGGGATCGGCACACCAAGCGTTCGATGCTGACGGGAACCTCAAAGACGAGAAGGCCGCAGGCATCGCGTCGAGTGTTGGATTTGAGACTGTTCGGGTGTGTCAGAAGCTCAAATAATCTGTCCGTTGCACATGACGAGATCGACATGGGAGCCGCCGAACTCGTAACCGAGTTGGCGCTCGTCGGTGTGCCTGAGCATGATCAAGTCGGCACGCATTCCTGTTTGAAGTATTCCTGAATCGGTGTATCCGAGCAGGTGTGCCGCATTGATGGTGGATGCAGTGATGGCTTCTGCCGCGGTGATTCCGAGGTGCCGGACCGCGAGGGCGATGCTCATCGGCATGGACAGGCAAGGGGCGGATCCGGGGTTGGCGTTGGTTGCGATGACCAGTGAGCCGTGGGCGTCGATGAAGGATCGTCCGTCGGCGTAGCGGCTGTCGACATGGAATCCGGAGCAGGGTAGCATCACGCCCATGGTGTTGGATTGGGCGAGGTGCTTGAGTGATTCGGGTGTGGTGGCTTCGAGGTGATCGACACTCAACGCGCCGAGATTGACCGCTTCTTCGAGCATTCCCAGCGCGTTGAACTGGTCGGCGTGGATTCGGAGTGGATGACCGAGTTCTTTCGCGGCTTTGAACAAACGCACAGTCTCGTCCACACTCCACGCGCCTTCTTCGGTGTACGCGTCGATCGTGATTCCCGGGTAGCGTTCGTGGACGGCTGGGAGGGTTTCATTGATGGTTTGATCGACGAAGTTGGGGGTTTCAGGGGCCTTGGCGTGACCGATGCACGCGGTGGGGGAGACCCTGCCGGGCCATTGTTTGGAGGCGGCGGCGATCGCGTCGAGCATTTTGAGTTCGTCTGTGGTCGTGAGTCCGTACCCAGATTTGATCTCGCATGCGGTGGTGCCCTCTTTGAGCATCGCGTTGAGGCGGGTGAGCAGATCGTGGGTCAGTTCTTCGATACTTGCGTTGCGGACTGCGCGTACGGTGGACATGATACCGCCGCCGGCTTTGAGGATTTCGAGGTAGGTTACGCCGCGCTGTTTGCGTTCCCATTCATCGAGGCGATCGCCGGCCCAGCATGCGTGGGTGTGTGCGTCGATGAATGCTGGCATGACGACCCGACCGCGAGCGTTGATGACTTTGGCATCTGGGGCATTACTGCTGCAGGCGCTGACCGCCGAGATGGTTCCATCCTGAATCAGGATGGAGCCGTTCGGGATTGGAGTGAGGTTCGACATTGCTGAGCCACGCCGTGGGAGATCACCTTCGGCCATGGTCAGGATTCGAGCGTTAGTGATCAGGATCGGGACACTCATGAGGAACGCTCCGAGAAGCCTTGCAAGAAAGTCAGGAACATGCGAACCGCGAGTCGGGCGGTGCGGTTGCTTTGGTCGTGGGGTGGAGAGAGTTCCATTATGTCGAAGCAGCGGACATCGGGGTTGGCTCCAGCGGAATGGATCCAGCGGGCGATATCTGCAGGGGTTGCTCCAGCAGGGTTCATCGCGCTCACGCCGGGCGCGTAGCTTGCATCGAAGACATCGAGGTCCAGTGACACGAATGTATCGACTTTGGGCCACGGATCGGATGGGAGGGTGGTGGTGTCGATCCGTCCGCCGTGTGCTTGGAACCATTCAACATGTTCGGCGCAGTTGCTCATCGTGTCGAAGCCGTGGATACGGAGTGCGTTGGCGGCTCTGGTTTCGATGAGTCTCCGGAAGGGCATTCCTGATCCGTCGGTTTCGCGGACATCAAGGTGGGGATCGAAGTAGACCCCGTTCATGGGTCCGAACTTGTTGGCGACGGCTCGGACGAAGGGGAAGGTCAAGTCGTGTCCGCCTCCGATCGCGATGGGGAAGAGATTCAGTTCCAGCAATGATTCGGCGGCTTCGGTGATCCGGTCGTGCGTCGCGTGGAGATCACCTGGGATGACCTCGACATCTCCCGCATCGAAGATCGTCGGCCAACTCCAGTCTGCGGGATTGGCAACGCCCATCGCCGCGAGTGATGCCCGGAACCCAGACGGACCATCTTTGGCGCCGGGGCGGCCGTTGTTGAGGGAGACTCCGGTGTCATCCGGGAGGCCGAGGAGTGCGATCTGGCAGCCGTCGGGTTTGGACCTGATGCGTGAGGCCAACTTGGTCTCGGGGATGTCCGGATTCCAATGGATTGGGGTGAGGTGAGGGCGTGACATACCAGTAAGTGTATCGGTTGGTTGATAGACTGTGGCATGGGCCGAGTATTTCTGACAGCACATTGGCGGGACCTGATTATTGCGAGCTATGCAGTGGATCCGGCGAAACTGATGCCTCGGCTCCCGCCCGGGCTTGAACTGGACCTGTTTGAGGGGCAAGCGGTGTGCAGTCTCGTGGGGTTCCGGTTTGAAAGCACGCGAGTACTGGGAATGAGGTGGCCCGGATATGGGGATTTCCCGGAGATTAACCTTCGGTTTTATGTCCGTGAAGTGGAAGGGGATCGACGCGGGGTGGTCTTTGTTCGTGAACTCGTGAAACATCGGGTGGTCGCGGGGATCGCTCGGGGGATTTACAACGAGCCGTATGTTTGTGCGAGGATTGGGGATCGGGTAGAGGAGATCGATGCGATGCGCCGGGTTGAATACACCTTTCGGTATGGTGGCGGTGACGGGACGATGCGCGTCGAGGCGGACTCCATTCCAAGCATCCCAATCGAAGAATCCACCGAGCATTGGTTCAAGGAACACCAGTGGGGCTATGGAGTGACACGGCGCGGGCGATCGCTTCGCTACGAGGTCCAGCACCCGTACTGGGCGTGCTACCCAGTCCGCTCATCAGTCATCGATGTCGATTGGGGACGGATCTACGGCACAGAATGGGCATCGATGCAATACGCAACACCCCTGAGCGTGGTGCTCGCTGAAGGATCTGAGATTAAGGTCTTCGGGGCACAGTCGATCTAGCTTATTGCATTGGGATATCGACGCCTTGGTCTTTGCCGCATCGGATCGCTTCTTCGTATCCCGCGTCGGCATGGCGGAAGATGCCCATCATCGGGTCGTTCTTGAGGACGCGGGCGAGTCGGTCCGCGGCTTCGGGGGTGCCGTCGGCGACGATGACTTGACCGGCGTGCTGGGAGAATCCGATGCCGACCCCGCCGCCGTGGTGGAAGCTGACCCAGCTTGCTCCGGATGCGATGTTGGCGGCGAAGTTGAGGAGTGGCCAATCGGAGACGGCGTCGGTGCCGTCTTTCATGGATTCGGTTTCGCGGTTTGGGGATGCGACGGAGCCGCAGTCAAGGTGGTCGCGGCCGATGACGATCGGAGCGGAGACGGCTCCCGATTGGACCATGTTGTTGAACAGCAGTCCCGCTTTGTCACGCTCTCCGAGTCCGAACCAGCAGATTCGGCATGGGAGTCCTTGGAACGCGAATCTTGGTTCGCAGTTTGCGAAGTCTTGTTTGAGCAACGCTTCAGGATTCTTGTGGCAGCCGAGGATCCATTGGTGGAGTCGTTCGTTGTATCCGCCGTCTTCCTTTGGGAAGAGTTGGAGGAGGGCGTAGTCTGTTTTGTAGATGTCGATCGGGTCGCCGGAGAGTGCACACCAGCGGAACGGTCCGCGTCCGAGACAGAACTGTGGACGGATGTATGCAGGGACAAATCCAGGGAATGCGAAGGCTTCTTTGAATCCCTCGTCAAAAGCACGCTGGCGAATGTTGTTGCCGTAGTCGAAGGTGATTGAGCCAAGCTTTTGGAGTGCGACCATCGCTTCGACATGGCGACGCATGGAGGCGAGCGCGAGCTTCTGGTAGTCCGCGGCGTTTGCTTCGCGTGCTTCGATGGACTGCTCGTGGGTGTACTCGATCGGGCAGTATCCCTGCAACGGATCGTGGGCGCTGGTCTGGTCGGTAAGAGTGTCGGGGATGATGTTGCGTTCGATCAAGCGTTCGAGCAGCGTGATCGCATTGCCGGGCCAACCGACGGAGACTGCTGATTTTTGGGCTTTGAGTTCGACGGCTCGATCAATGGCGGCGTCGAGGTCTTCGACGAGTTCGTCGAGGTATGCGTCGTCGAGGCGGCGTTTGAGTCTTGATGGATCAACATCAGCGATGAGGCAGGTCCCGCCGTTGAGGGTGATCGAGAGGGGTTGGGCACCACCCATCCCGCCGCATCCACCGGTGACATTGAGGGTGCCTGCGAGCGTTCCGCCAAAGTTCATGCGGGCGCATTCTGCGTAGGTTTCGAAGGTGCCTTGGAGGATGCCTTGGGTTCCGATGTAGATCCATGATCCCGCGGTCATCTGGCCGTACATCATGAGGCCTTTGGAGGCGAGGTCGTCGAAGTGTTCTTGCGTTGCCCAATGTGGGACGAGGTTGGAGTTGGCGATCATCACGCGCGGGGCATTCTCGTGGGTCTGGATGACACCGACGGGTTTGCCTGATTGGACGAGGAGTGTTTCGTCGGGTTTGAGTCTTTGGAGGGTTTCGATGATTGCGTCGTACGCTTCCCATGATCGGGCGGCTTGACCGCGTCCGCCGTAGACGATGAGGGATTCGGGATGCTCTGCGACCTCTGGATCGAGGTTGTTCATCAGCATCCGCATCGCGGCTTCGGTTTGCCATGTCGAGCAAGTGAGCTTCGAACCGCGCGGGGCGCGGATGGTTCGGTTCTGGGGTGCGGGGATCAATGAAGATGCTTGGATCGTGCTCATGGTGGGTCTCGTCTTTGGTCTTCAATAGTAAGGATCAGAGCGTGAACTTGAACTGATCGGCGCGGATCAGGTGCTCGATCGCGGCGATGTCTGGTGCTGGGGAGCGGTCTTCGGTCAATGGTGGCACCACGGTTCGGATGATTTCGATTGCTGATTCAACACGGTCGCCGGAACGATGTGGCCGATGGGCTTCGATACCTTCTGCGGAGCAGAGTAGTTCTGCGGCGATCACGGATCGTGCGAGTTTGACCGCACGCGCGGCTTTGGCGGCGCTGCGTGGGCCGAAGGAATTGTAATCCTCCATCCCGGCGCAGGTTGAGAGGTTGACCACGCTTGATGGGTTCGCCAATCCGACGAGTTCGTTGCAGACTGAGGCGGCGGCGTACTGGACGATCATGAATCCGGACATCACGCCCGGCTTAGGGCTCATGAATGCTCGGAGGTTCGATTCTGGATCGAAGACGGACAGGATGTGGTACATCCGGCGTTCTGCGATTCCCGCGAGATGGGCGATTCCGATGGCGAGGGTGTCGAGGGGGATCGCGACGGGCATGCCGTGGAAACAACCGGCGGAGACGATGTCGGGAACATCGGATTCTGTTTCGAATATCAGGGGATTGTCGGTGACTGCGCCGAGTTCGAAGTTGAGACTCGATTGGCAGGACCGGAACGAGTCGAGCACTGAACCAAGCACCAACGGGGCGCAGCGGAACGAGTACGGGTCTTGGACACGGGGATCGTTCTCGGCATGGGAGGTGACGATGGTGCTCCCTGCGAGCAATGCACGCATGGTGGAGGCAACTTCCGCGGCACCGGGTTGGTTGCGAGCGACATACACGCGCTGGTCGAGGTATCCATGCGAAGCACGCGCGGCGTCGATGGACATCGCGTTGGCGATGAGCGCGGCGTCGACCAGTTGAACAAGGTCTTGCTCGATGAGCGCGAATCGGGCGGTCATGAGGTGGGTGCCGTTGATGAGCGCGAGGCCTTCTTTGGCTTGGAGCGTCAGCGGCTGGAGATTCGCGAGGGCGAGTGCTTCGATTCCGGGTTTGATGGTGCCGTTGAGGATCGCGTGTCCCTCGCCGATCATCACTTCTGCGATGTGGGCGAGCGGGGCGAGGTCTCCTGAGGCACCGACTGAGCCGAGTTCTGGGACGACTGGTGTGATTCCTGCGTTGAGCATGGCGAGGATTTGGGTGACGACTTCGACGCGGACACCGGATCGGGCACGCGAGAGGGAGCACGCGAGGACGAACATCATGCCTCGGACGACTTCGGATTCGAGCGGGTCCCCGATGCCTGCGGAATGGGAGCGGATGAGGTTGCGTTGGAGATTTTCGAGATCGTCGTGTTCGATGCTTTTGTTGGCGAGTGATCCGAACCCGGTGTTGATGCCGTAGTGGGGGAGTCCGTCGTCGAGGACGGATTCGAGACCCGCTCGGCACTGGGCGATCTGGGACTGGGAAGCGTCGGAGAGTTGGACTTGGGCTCCGTTACGGGCAACGGAAACGACCATCGCGGGGGTCAGGGTGAAGTCCGGTGTGATCGTGATCGTGTCCATGCTTGATTGTGGGCACCCAATGCGGGTTCGTCCAGTCTGGAACCTATATCATGGGATATGAACTTCCATTTACCCCCTGAACGATTCCAGACGGCCAATCGCGTGCTGATGATCCGACCGCGCTCGTTTGGGTATCACACGCAAGCTGCTCAGAGCAATGCGTTTATGAACGAGCCGAGCGGGGATGAAGTGAAAGTGGCTCTTGATGCGCAAGCGGAGTTTGATGGGCTGGTCGATGCGCTTCGGGATGCCGGGGTTGAAGTGGTGGTGTATCAGGACGAGCGGGGGTTGCCTGACTGTGTGTTTCCGAACAACTGGATGAGCTGGCATTCCCCGGCGGAGGGTGGTTCGGTGGTCATCACCTACCCGATGTGCGATGAGCTCAGAAGGGCGGAGCGATCGGGGGAAGTGCTGGATGCGCTGTCTTCTGGAGTTGGTGAGGTCGGGCATCTGGATCTGAGCGGGCTCGAAGACGATGGAGAAATCCTCGAAGGGACTGGGTCGTTGGTGCTGGATCGGGTTCAGGGGATTGCGTATGGGTGTTTGTCGCCTCGGACCACAAAGGCGGCGGTGGAGGCGTGGTGTGATGAGACGGGTTATGACGCGGTTGTCTTCGAAGCGTTGGATCGGAATGGCAATCAGATTTACCACACGAATGTCTTGATGAGCGTCGGAACGCGGGTGTCGGTGGTCTGTTCGGCTGCGATCGCTGATGACGAGGATCGGGAGCGGGTGCTTGCTGCTTTGCGGGGTGGGTGGCGACAGGTCATTGAGATCAGTTTGGATCAGATGGAGTCATTCTGTGGCAATATTCTCGAACTTGCGGATGCCGAGGGGGGAGCGGTCTTTGCGATGTCGTCGAGGGCTTACGACGCGTTTACGGTTGAACAGCAAGAGCGATTGAAGGCGCTTGGAACGATTGTCCATGCTCCGATTCCAACCATTGAGATTGTCGGGGGCGGGAGCGTCCGGTGCATGATTGCGGAGGTTGGGCGAATCTGAACTTACCTCGGCGGCGGTTTGAGGGTGTTTCGGGCACGTTTCATGTTCAAGCTGCATCATTATGGGATCAGGTCGGTATCATTAATCCCCGCTGATGCTCTGTGCTTGGTGGGATTCCCTTATGGAAACGCTTCACAGACTCAGGAGGAAGCATGCGGACAGCATTACTTACTACAGGTGCAATTCTGATGACATCGTCGATGACGATCGCTCAGCAGGTTGAACCGATCGAATACACACTCGACAACGGCATGCACTTCTTGCTCATGCCTCGCGATGAGCAGCCCAACATCATCACGGCGGGCTGGATCAGCCCGGTCGGATCGGTCAATGAACGCCCCGGAATCACTGGCGTCTCCCACTTGCTCGAACACTTGCTGTTCAAAGGGACCGATCACATCGGGACCTCCGATGCGGAAGCGGACCTCGATTTTCGGAACCAGTTGACCGAAATCCGTGAAGAGATGCGTGCGTACACACTCGATACGCAGTACAAGCGGTTCTACCGTGGCGAGATCGAGAACCCTTGGGATCCGGCAAACGACACGGACGAACTCCGTGCGATGCGTGCCCAGATGACCGCTCTTCAAGATCAGCAGGGCAAAATCACCATCAAAAACGAGTTCGACAAGGTGTACACCGGCAATGGTGGGTCTGGGATGAACGCGGGCACCTCGAACGACTTCACCATTTTCTACATCGATATCCCATCGAATAAGCTGGAACTCTGGTCGTGGATGGAATCGGATCGGTTGGACAACCCTTCGCTGCGTGAGCTTGATGCGGAGCGGTTTGTGGTGATTGAAGAACGCCGTCAACGGCTCGAAGCAACCGCGACAGGCATGCTTGATGAGCAGTTTGATTCCATGTTCTGGGTCGCATCGCCATACAACTTTCCGGTCATCGGCTGGATGAGTGACCTGATGGGGTACACGGAAGCCGAAATCCGTGAGTACTTCGAGACCTACTACCAACCTGCAAACCTCACCGGCGTTATCGTTGGTGACTTTGAAGTGGATGAAGCGAAACAACTGATCGATTCGTACTTCGGTCGTTTGGAAAACAAGCGTGCCGGACCATCGCCATTGGTGACCCACTCGGTTCCGCTGCTTGGTGAACTCCGGTTCACTGGAGAATGCGACTGTCAGGATCAGGTTGAGGTTCGTTACCGCTCGGTGCCCTTCGGGCATCCTGACGAGGCGACTCTTGATGTGATCTCCGACCTGCTTAACGGTCGAACCGGTCGTTTGTACAAGACGATCGTCGAGGACAAGGAAATCGCGGCATCCGCCCGTGCTGGACATCAGGCGCAGCACTATGCGGGTTCATTCTCGTTCACAGCGACCCCGAAGGGTGACGCGACGCACGAAGAACTCGAACTCGCGTGGCTCGAGCAGATCGATCTGCTCAAGACCGAGTTGGTTTCTGAGCGTGAGCTTCAGAAGATCAAGAACCAAGCCGCGGCGGATACTTTCCGTGGACTTGAAGACAACTCTTCGCTGTTCTTCCAGCTCGCGATCACGCAAGCGTACGGCAGCTATGAGTACCTCAATGAAATGCCTCGCGCGATCCAAGCGGTGACGGCTGAAGATATTCAGCGCGTTGCCAAGAAGTACTTCAGCAACAGTGCTCGCGCGGTGTCAATGTACACGCGCAAGGACAACGGCGAGGTCAAGCTGATAACGCTTGATGATGTGAAGGCATCACTTCCTGAAGAAATGGTCGGGATGGTCATGCCTCAGATCGAATCGGAGCTTGCTGCAATGTCGGCGTTGAATGCTGACCAGCTTCGCGAGGGGATTGAGGAGATTGAGTCTCAGAAAGAGATGATCCCGCCTCAGATGAAGAAGTTGATGGATTACTTGCAGCAAGAACTCCGTATCCGTTTGGAAGCTCTCGAGAGCGATGGGGCTGATGCCTCGGAAGGTGGTGACGAATGAATCGCGTACTGACAACAACCCTCATCGCGGCGGCAATCTCCGCGTCGTCGATGAGCTTTGCATCGGATATTCCTTCGCATCCATCGGATATTCAGTTCCAGGAGTTGGAGTTCACCCCGCCGGTTGCTTCTGATTATCGTCATGAGCTTTCCAACGGCGTGCCAGTGTTTATTGCTGAGTCCCACGAGTTCCCACTGGTGACCATCCGGTTCAGTTTCCGTGGCGGTGAGTACATGGTTCCCGCTGACAAGGCAGGGCTTGCAGGTCTGACCGGCGCGATGATGCGTTCGGGCGGTATTGCTTCGATGGGGCCGGACAAGCTTGATGAGGAGTTTGATTTCCTCGCGGCTGATGTCTCGGCGAGTATCGGTGACACCACCGCTGGCGCATCGATCAACTGTCTTAAGAGCACGCTTGATGACGGGTTCGACCTGTTCTTGGAGATGCTGCAAAGCCCTCGTTTTGATGCCAAACGCTTCGAGATCCGTCGTGACCAGATTCTTGAGTCGTTTGAATCACGCAACGATGCGGGTGTCCAGATCGCGATCCGCGAGCTTGGGTACCTGATGTGGGGCGATGAGCATTTCGAAGGTCGCCAGGCGACACGCCAGTCCATCGAATCAATCACGATCGAGGACATGAAGGCACTTCACGCTCGGATTTTTCATCCTGGCAACATGATGATCGCTGTTACTGGCGATGTAGATCCGGACAAAATTCTGGCGTTCCTTGAAACCAAGCTCAGCGATTGGTCCATCGGCGAAATCTCACCTGAGATTCCACAGCCAAACCAGAGCTATGAGCCGGGTGTGTACTACTACGAGAAGGATCAGCCTCAGGTGCAGGTGTTGATTGCGAATCGCGGCATCGAGCGGGACAACCCGGATGCGATTGATGTGGAAGTGATGAACCAGATTCTTGGTGGTTCTGGCTTTACCAGCCGCATCACCAATACCGTTCGTACACAGGAAGGGCTTGCGTACACCGCGGGTTCCGTGTTCTCAAACCGTGTTGAGTATCCTGGTATGTTCATGTCGTACTTCTTCACCAAAACACCGACGACCGCGCTGGCGACCCGTTTGGTGTTCGGAGAGATCGACAAGATTCAGACCGAAGAAGCGACCACCGAAGAGATCGAGATCATCCAGAACTCGCTCATCGAGACCTTCCCACGCAACTTTGAATCCAAGAGTGCGATGATGGGGCTGTTCATGAACGACGAGCGGACCGGTCGTCCAGCGGATTACTGGCAGACCTACCGCGACAAGGTCCGTTCAGTCTCGGCATCGGATGTTCAGGAAGCGGCCCTTGAGTACCTCAACCCTGAGCAAGCGGTCATCATGGTCGTTGGACCGGTTGAAGAGATCAAAGCTGGGAATGCGGGATCTGAAGCTGATCAGAACCGCGTCTCAACAATGGCGGAGTTCTTTGAGGGGCGATCGACGATTCTCCCTCAGCGTGATCCGGAAACTCTGAAACCGGTGAAGTCTAAGTAAAAAACTGAACCATTCGTGATACACATCTGGTATATTCAAGGCCCACCCATTTCTTTGGGTGGGCCTTTCTTGTTTCAATAGCCCCCAGAACCACCACGACGAGGAGATGAGTGTGAAAACAAAGATGAAAGCAATGTGTTTGCTTGCCGGTATGGCGAGCGGGTTTGCGGGAGCTTCGGAGATTGGGACGCATCCGGGATTGATCCAGTATCCATCGCTTTCTCCGGATGGTAAGACGGTTGTGTTCTCCGCGGCGGGCGATCTCTGGGCGATCAACAGTGGCGGTGGGGTGGCGACTCGATTGACGGCCCATCCCGCGATTGAGGGGCGTGCGAAGTTTGATGCGGAAGGTTCTCGTCTCGCGTTTGAATCCAACCGTGGTGGGGCGGACAACATTTATCTGGCACAGGTTTCAGGCAACGGGAACTCGATGAGTTTGTCGAACATCGATCGGGTGACCACCTCCGATCGAGCACAGTGGCTTGGCGGTTTCAGTGCCGATGGTCAGTCGGTGATGTTCTCGGCGTATCTCTATCCGGAAATCTATCGCCAACCCAAGATGTATTCCGCGCCGATCGATGGTGGTGCGGTCACAGAGTTGACCAGCGCGTTTGGGCGGGCGCCGACACTGAGCAACGCGGATGATTCAATCTACTTCATCCGTGGGTATTACTATCCGCACCGAGTGGCGTATCGAGGGTCTGGCAACTTGGATATCTGGAAGCTTTCATCGAGCGACGGTGAGTTCACACAGATGACGGGGTTCGATGGCAACGACATGGATCCGTGTCCGCTCCCCGATGGTTCGATGCTGTACATCTCATCCAAGGATGGGCAGTACAATTTGTACCGGATGAATGCGAACAAGAGCGATGAGAAGGGGAGGAACTCAGGGAAGCAACTGACTTCCTTTGCGCCGACTGGGCAAGAGCAGACGATCATGGGTGGCGTGCGAGACTTGACGGTCTCTCAGGATGGTTCACTCGCGGCTTTTGTCGTCGTCAACACGCTCTATACCTTGGATCTGAATGATCGAAATGCGCAACCTGTCGCTGTGGATTTCACGATGGGGACGGATACGGATCGGGATTCGTTGAAGGGGATGGATGTCGCTCGCAAGGTTTCTGAGAGTGTGATGCATCCGTCTGGGAAAGCGATCGCCGTTGTTGCTCGCAATGAACTGTTTGTTCGTTCGACCGAGGAGGAGTACCCGAGCCGACGGATTACGGATACGCCTGTTCGTGAACGGGATATCGCGTGGTCTCCCGATGGGGAGGTCCTGTACTTCACTGCGGACGATGATGAATCGATGGGGTCGATCTATACGGCTCGGGTCTCGCTGAGCAGCGAGGATTTGAAGCCGGAGGAGGTTGAAGAACCTGAGAAGGTAGACGAAGAGAATGCTGAGGACGAAACCGCAGCGGAGTCTGATGTGAGCGATGAAGATTCGGGCGATTCAGAAGCGAAGGACTCCGAGGGCTCAGATGAAGAAGATGGTGATGATGAAGCGGAACCGGAGAAAGAGGCCATTGATCACGCGGCTCGCTGGGCTGGTGCGCTCCGGTTTGAGATCACGCCTGTTGTTGCTGGAGAACCGCTCGCGTATCGGCCAACTCCATCTCCGGATGGAAAGAAGTTGATGTACCTGCGTGATCGCGGGGATGTGGTGATCATGGATATTGAGAGCGGGACGACTCGTGTGATCCTTGAATCATGGTCTGGTCCTGAGGTGTTGTGGGCCTCGGATTCTGTGCATGTGGTGTATTCGGATAGCGATCTGAACTTCAACGCGGACATCTATCTGCTTGATACCCGGGTTGGTGAAGATGGCTCGACGAGCAAGCCAATCAATCTCACGCGTCACCCGGACTTGGATCATTCGCCCCAGCTTTCTGCGGATGGGAAGGTTCTGACATTCTTATCTGATCGCGGCGGGAACAACTGGGAATGGGATGTCTATGCGATCAATCTGGATCGCAGTCTCGATGGGATGCGGAAGTATGAGCTTGATGCCTACTACAAGGGGGCGGTCAAAGCGGTGAAGAAGCTTGAGCCGTTGGATGTGAATGATCCGGTTGAGATCGAGCCGTTCGAGTTTGACACGAGCGACGCATACATGCGCGTTCGTCGGCTGACTTCAACACCTGAATCCGAGAATAATCTTGCGATGTCCCCGGCGGGCGACCGGATCGCGTTCAGTGCCGATGGTGCGTTTGTGTCGGTGGATCAATATGGTAAAGAACGGAAGACTATTCAATCGGGCTCTGTTTCAGATGCTCGCGTTTCGATCGATGGAAAGACCGTCTCGTTCATCAATGGCGGGGTTGCCAAGAGTGCGGGGATGACTGGTGGAGATGTGACGACCTATGACATCGACGGCAGCATCCAGGTGGACACGAAGGCGGAACTCGCTCAGAAGTTCGAAGAAACCGCGTCTACATTCGGGATGTCGTTCTATCACCCGACGCTCAAGGGCCTCGATTGGAACGGCATCACCGAACAGTACCGGACACTGGCAATGCAGACGCGTACGAACGAAGCGTTCCAGCGTGTGATGGCGCTGATGTTTGGAGAGGTGAATGGTTCGCATACCGGTATCTGGGGCGGGGATGGCTTCAGTGCACCATCACCGGCAAATGGTTACCTCGGGATCGATACGACCCCCGTATCCAACGGGTACCGGGTTCATCGTGTGTACACGCAAGGCAGCGTTGATCGGATGAACGATGGGATCCAGGTTGGTGATGTGATTGTTGCGATCGGAGAGAAACGGCTGGATGATCCATCACACCACGATCTCCATGCTTCGATGGCTGGGATGAGCAATGTGGAAGTGCTTGTTGAGTACCTCTCTTCGGATGCGGAGACCGGCGAAACTGTGACCAAGTATGGCATGGTGACTCCACAGAGCTATGGGAGCAACTCGGTTGTGCGGTACTCGCAAGAAGTAATTGACCGGCAGACCGAGGTGGACGAGCTGTCCGACGGAAAGCTCGGATACCTGCACATCCGTTCGATGGGTGAAGCTTCTGTGCGTGACTTTGAGCGTGATCTCTTTGCGGCTGCGGAAGGTAAGGACGGGCTCATCATTGATGTCCGTGACAATGGTGGGGGATGGACGACTGACATTCTCCTCGCATCGCTCACCGCTCCAACCCACGCGTACACCATCCCGCGCGGTGCGAATCCTGATGATGTGCGGCCGGATTCCTATCCTCGTGATCGCCGATTGATTTACCCGTATTCGCGTCCGATTGTCGTGCTGATTAACGAGAACTCATTCTCGAACGCGGAGATCTTCGCCCACTCGATCCGGACCGCAAAGCGTGGTCGCCTCATTGGCACAACGACCTTCGGCGGTGTGATTTCGACGGGATCATTCTCATTGATCGATGGCACTACCGTCCGGCGTCCGTTCCGAGGATGGTACCTTCCCGACGGGACCGACATGGATAACAACGGGGCTGAGCCGGATGTCGTAGTCAAGCAGACACCGACCGATGAGGCTGCTGGGGAAGACCCACAGCTTGAAGCGGCGGTGAAGGATTTGCTCAAGACGATCAAGTAATCATCAACTCGACGCACTCCATCAAAAAGCCCCGCGATGTGTATCGCGGGGCTTTGCATTGGCTTCGATGAACGCTTTACTTGTCGGCTTCTTCGAGTCCGACCTTGGTGCGGACTGGAGGATTCGGACGCTTCGGTGGGTGGTAGCCGTTGGTCTTGATCTCTTTGAGGAGATACTCGACGCCGGCGTCCAACTGCGGGTCGGAACCATCGACCATCTTGGATGGATCGGCGATGACTTCGATGTCCGGATCAACGCCGTGACCTTCGATGCCCCAGGTGCCGTCGAGTTCGTAGAACCCGAAGTTCGGGACGGTTGTGGAACCGCCGTCGATCAGTGGTGGGACTCCGGAGATTCCGACCAAGCCACCCCAGGTCCGGGTCCCGATGAGGGCTCCGAGTTTGTGGTGCTTGAAGAGCCATGGGAACATGTCACCGCCGGAGCCGGCGTTGCCGTTGATCAGCATCGCCTTGGGTCCTTGGTGTGAGTCGTACGGCCATGGCCAGTCCTTGCCGTCCCTGCGGTACCAATAGTTGGTGCGTGGACGGTTGAGGAGTTCGATGAAGCGGTTGGGAATTTGCCCGCCGCCGTTCCAGCGTTCGTCGATCATGAGGGCTTCTTTGCCTGCTTGGCCGTAGAACTGGCGGAACAACTCGTTCTGGCCTTGCACGCCGGTGTTGGGAACATAGATGTACCCAATCTTGCCGTCCGAAGCTTTCTCAACATAGAGGCGGTTCTTCTCGATCCAGTTCCGGTAGCGGAGGTTCATTTCCGATCCCATTGGTTCGACCGTCACGGTGCGTTCGTTGAGTACTTCTTCGTCTTCGTCGTTGGTGTCCGCTGAGACGAGTGTGAGGTTGGTTTCCTCACCGGCCATGCCGATAAACGATGCCCATGGATCGATTGTTGTATCGACCGCGATTCCGTTCACATGAGTGATGATGTCGCCCTCGTTCACATCGAGCCCGTACGCATTGAGCGGGTTGCGTGCATCCGAATCCCATGCGGCACCTTCGTAGATGGTGTCGATCCGGAATCCGGTGTACTCGGTGCCTTCGATGGTTTCGGTCGCGACCGAGAAATCGACGCCGAGCATGCCGACATTGGTGTAGGGTTGGCTTTCGAGGTCACCACCGCCGTAGTAGGAGTGGCCGACATTGAGTTCGCCAATCAGTTCACCGATGATGTAGCTGACATCTTCGCGTGATACGGCGTCTTCGACCATTGGGAGGTAGTGCGCGAGGACTGCGTCCCAGTCGACGCCGTGCATGTTCTCGACATAGAAGAAGTCGCGTTGACGGCGCCACGCATCGGTGACGAGTTCTCGCCATTCTTCCTTGAGATCAACGGTTTTCATGAGTTTCGCGTTGATCGGGGTCAGGGATTGACCAGCGGATGCGTCGGCAAACCCGAAGCCGGCTGGGGTTGCCGCGATGATCTTCTTGCCATCGGCGGAGATTGAGAAACCCATGCAGACGGGGAGGACTGTCTTCTCCGATGGTTCATCTGCGGTGATGTCATAGAGCTTGAGTGAGGGAGCATCGCCTGAGACCCTGAGGTACATCAGATTGCCCTTGTCATTCGATGCAAGGTTCCCAAAGTTGCCGGCTGGGACATCGAGTTCAAATCCTCGGCGTTCGAAGTCTTCGAAATCGATCTCGACGACTTCTGCGGCTTCGGTGTCTGATTGGCCGTGCTCTTTGATTTCTTCTTCGGTGATTTCAGAAGAAACACGCTCGGCTGACCACTTGGCAGAGAACCCCATTGCTGGGATTTCGAGTGTGCCTGTCATGGTGTCGCCATCCAACTGGCCCTTCTGGATCATCTTCAGGCCGCTCTCTTCAGACTCGGAGTAGAACTCCATGGTCTCTTCGTCGAACTTGACGACATCGCCGAGGTCATCGGTTTCGCCCATCGATTCGGATTGCCCCATGATGTTGCCATCGTCGTCGATGATGAAGAGTAGTTTGAAGGACACTTCGTCCATCGGTGCACCGAGTGCGGCCATGCCGGTGACGCTGCCTTCCCATTTGCCCCACAATGGGTGCTCGGTGTTGTAGCCCTCGAGGTATGCGGGTGATTCATCGTCTGTTTCAGAATCGCCGTCGGCTTTGTCAGCGTCTTCCGCGTCTTCCGACTCGGCGTTGTCTGCCGAATCATCGGTGTCCTCGTCTTCTTCCCAGGTCTCTTCGTCGGACTTGAGGAGGTGCTTGTTCTCGATTTCACCGTTCAATGGGACAGCAATAATTCGACCGGTTTCGGAGTAGATAAATGTCGAGCCGACATCCTCGTACTGCGGGGAAGAGAAGTTTCGATTCGAGGTGTAATAGAGGTAGTCGCCCTTCGATGAGAAACAAGGGTTTCCGTCGGCAAAAAACCCAGTGGTTACCTGTTGCTTCTCACCAGTCTCGGTGTTGTAAATCCAGATGGCGGCCAATGGGGAATCGTCGGAACTGCGATCAAACGCGATCCATTTCGAGTCGTTGGACCATGAGACATTGGCTTGGTTTGCCCAAGGATCTTTGTCGACCTCGGTGACATCGCCGCTCTCGACATCGATGAGTTTCATCGCGCCTGCTTTGTCCATAACGAGCAGTGATTTGGAATCTGGTGCCCAGCTTGAGTTCATCCAGAAGGTCTGGTTGCCTTTGGTCAGCTGTCGGGTTTCGCCTTTGCCATCGGATTGTGTGATGTAGACTTCATATTCCCCGCCTTGATCGGAGAAGTACGAGATCCATCGCCCGTCGGGGCTCCATTCAGGACTGCGGTCCGATGCGCCGGATGTGTTGGTGATCTGGCGGACAGGTCCATTCTTCTCCGGGACCGTAAAGATGTCCCCCCGTGCTTCGACCACGGCACGCTTGCCGGTCGAAGAAATACCACCGCTTCCCATGTTTTCGAACGCATTGACACGCTTTGGACGGAGCGTTTCACGCGAACCGGGGACTTCGATTTCAATCGCTTGCGATTTATTGTTCCGGAGATCGAGGAGTTGTATCTTGGAACCGAGCTGGAAGACGATCTCGCCTTTGCCTGTAGAGCCGGGGCCCATGGAAGCGAACTTCACATCGTTGTCTTTGAAGTGGGTGACCTGCTCGTTTGTGTTCTTCTTGGTGTCGTAGCTCCAGACATTGAGTCGGGATTCATCGCCTTGATCGGAGATGTAGTAGACCTTGTCGTCGTTCCACATCGGGGTGGTGTCGGTGCCTTCCCAGTCGGTGATTTTCTTTGATTCGTTTGTTTTGAGATTGAAAACCCAGATGTCGGTTGCGAGACCGCCGCGGTATCGTTTCCATGTGCGGAAGTCGCGTGAATCGGTGGTGTACGCGAGCCATTCGCCTGAATCGCTGATCGCGCCTACAGCACCGTATGGGATTGGGAGTTTGGCAGGAATTCCTCCTTGGGGGCTGACCGTGAAGAGATTCTGCTGCGCCGGATTCCCGGCCATTGCATTGTATGAGAAGAGCAAATCCCCGGTATTGGTCCAGTCGGTCAGACGCTCATTCCCTGGGTGGTGTGTGACGCGGTAGGGGACTCCTCCGGTAATTGGAGCGGTATAGAGATCGCGGTCACCCTCGTAGTTACCGATGAATGCTACAGCCGTTCCGTCGGCGTTGAACTTCGGGAAGGTCTCTTGACCGGGAGGGCTTGCGAGTGGACGGGCGGCACCGCCTTTTTTATCAACGATCCAAAGGTCGTTTGCATAGACAAAGACCACCTCGGTCTTGGAAACATCGGGGAATCTGAACATCCCTGAGTTCGGTGTGTTGTCTTGAGCAAATGATCCTGCCGTGATCATCAACGGCAGCCCACTCGCCAACGCGAGTAAAGAGGTATTTTTCATGGTGCCCCATCTTGGTTGAAGGAATGAGTTTCGAGACGACATGCCTCTGGTATGAGTTGTATGGATTTTTCATCCAAAGGTTTCAAAGGATAAGCTCAAAAACCGACATTTCGAGCGTTGAACAGATGGCCGGCTTGACTTTGTGATTTGATTCGCAATACTACTGATCCTGATTGCGGGGTAGAGCAGTCTGGTAGCTCGTCGGGCTCATAACCCGGAGGTCGTTGGTTCAAATCCAGCCCCCGCTACTTCTTGATACTAAAGGACTTGCGTTCACCCGCGAGTCCTTTTTTTATGCTCAAAATCGACCGGTGTACAGCGATTTGTACACAGGATCAAAGCATGGAACAAGATTCGCCCAACGAAGCATCGCTTCAAAGGCAAGTCATGGCATTTCTCGTCAATCGGAACGGCAACTACTACATCCAATACTCAGTCGGCACACGCAACAAACGCGAAACGCTCAGGACAAAGAGCAAGCAGATTGCTCAAGAGTTGTTGAGGCAGTTTGAATCGACTCAGTATCATGGGCTTCCATCACCACTTCCGACCAAGACCACCATCAGCGAAGTGGTGGGGGCGTACGCACGCAAGATGCGGGCCACCAAGACCGAGAAAAGTGCAAAGGCGGACATCCAGTATCTGCGTGCATGCTTTGGAGAGTGCTGTGAGGAGTTTGTGTACTCCCACTGCCGCAATGGAGCACGATTCGGCAAGAAAGCCTGCCACAGCTTTCAAGCTGCTCTGGAAGAATGCCCCGCAAATCCGGTATTTGACCCTCGATCAGATTGGCGAGCAGATGCAGGCTCTTGAGTCGCACCGGTTGGTACAAACCATGGGGGCATGTCAGTCTTCGGCATGAATGAACCAATCGTACTTGTTTGGGCGTTCGTACAGAATCAAATCATGAGGAAGTCCAGGCTAGGGACGGTTGTAACCTGTGCTGAGTACGCGGCGTCCAGAATCGACGAGCACGCAACCGTGCTTGGTTGTCATCGAGAGGTCTTCTGTTGACTTGTTCTGCGAGATCAAGGAAGTATTGGTCCCAATTGTGGGGTAGGTCCGTACTTGATTGGTTGCAGTTGGCGTGGTCATAATTTCACTGTGTACATTCCTCGAGAGTAGTAGTTAGAGTAGTAGGTGCCACCGATTTTGTGTGCTCAGCTTTTGGCCGTGCGTGGGACAGCGTTGTTTAGATCGGAGTTGAACAAGATCGACTCTATGAAGTGGCCCGGTCCCAGTCTAATCCGAATTTAGCAAGGTACTTCCGTACCCGATCAGAATCATTTGTGGATGCTCGCTTGGCGCGCGAAGCGGCGAATAGCTTTCGTCCAGCATCAGAAAGTGAGTTCGAATTTCGACATACTTCCAGCACATATGCAAGTTGAGTTTGATCAAAGAGATCGATCCCGGAGATTTGATTTTGGGTAAGCAGCTCTGAGAGCAAGCCGGTGTGATTCGACTGGTCAGGGCTTTCCCATACTGTGCGAAGCCGATTGGTCTCTTCCTCAACCGTGTCAACCGTGATACGGCCACCAGGTGCGAGTGTGGACATGCGGGTAAGGGCAGCGTTCAGGTCCCGAAAGTTTCCGGGCCAGGTTGCGTCTGGTGAGGTTGCAAAATTGAGAAAGCGGCGATGGGCTTCCTTGCTGAATCTAGCCTGCTGATTTCGGCTTTGGGAGAGCCGTTCGAGCTCGTACTCGATGTTGGGCTCGATATCTTCGGGACGATCGCGCAGTGCAGGGAGCTCAAATGTCCAAAGATTGATCCGTGCGAGCAGGTCGTCGCGGAATGTGCCTTGGCGGACATGCTCGATCAGATCCCGATTGGTGCCCGCGATGAGCTGAAAATCGCTTGATACCTCGACATCAGAACCGAGAGGGGTGAATCGCTTTTCTTCTATTGCTCGAAGGAGCATGGCCTGCTCATCAATGCCCAGCTCGCCGATTTCGTCTAAGAATAGCGTGCCTCCGTCTGCTCTGCGAAGGAGTCCAGGGCGATCAGTCGCCGCGCCTGTGAATGCGCCCTTTTTGTGTCCGAAGAGCGTCGACATGGCTGAGTCGCCACGGATGGTGGCGCAGTTTACTTCGACGAGTTGCCCAGTAACGAGGTGGCGGTGTTTGCGGAGTTCGAAAATACGATTGGCGAGGCGGGACTTGCCTGCTCCTGTGGGACCTGTAAGCAGGATCGGGTCAGTCGTTCGGACGGCGACATGCTCGATGCGTTCAATAAGCAAGTTGAATGCTTTGTTGCGGGTTTCGATGCCGTCTTTGAGCGAGGCGACCGCGTCCTCGTACTCGCGTTCGAATCGTGATGCGAGCCGATCGTACTTTGTGAGATCAAGATCGATGATCTGGATCCGTCCCGGCGATTCCTTCTTCCCTTGTGGCGGGGAGGTCTGGATGAGTTTGGCGGGAAAGTAGCTTGTTTCAGTAAGTAGAAAGTTGCAGATCTGGGCGACATGGGTGCCGGTGGTGATGTGAACGAGGTAGTCCTCGCGGTCGGTGTCAAACGGGTACGCCTTGGCGAAATCGTGGAGGGTGGTGTAGACCTCCTCAAAGTCCCACGCATCTCGCATCTCCACAATGTGTCTAACAACGGTTGTTTCTGGGGAGACTGAGAGGATGTCCTTCTCAACTTGCTCGGCAAGCGCGGTTGCGCGTTTGTTGTGGATGAGTTCAAGACGGTCGACTACGAAATCTTCGTGTTGGCACAATGAGACTGTCGGCCTCCAGCGTTCCCATCGCTTGGTGCCTTTGCCGGTGTCCAAGGTTGTACCGAGGATTCCGATGATTACGGTTGGTTTGTACTTTGGCGGTGGCATAAATGATTCTATCGGATAGAAGACGATATAAATATATCAGAATGATGACATTTGAATCAGCTAGCATCTTGCAAAAACAGCCTTTAAGGCGTTTTAAACGAGTTTGCTTTGTTTGGCACAGCAACTGCATAGTTGTATCCCAGCTCAACAAGCTGCTTCATTGACATCTGAGACAACATGATCGATCAGGATCGCACATTGGCCACGCCGGGGGGAGGGATTGCATCTCCCCCCGGCTGAGGGTTCGATTCCCTCTGCATCCATTCGCTCGGTTCATCGTCCATCGGCTCGCACTCCATTGGAGCTCGCGAGTCCCGCGACTTGGGTTCTCCCGGTGTACCAGAGCGTATTGCGCTAGCTCAATTGGAAGAGCAATGAGCTGATAACTCATCTGTTGCGGGTTCGAGTCCCGCACGCACCACTGGTAAAGAGCCTCGGCTCTGGGGTTCGAATCCCCGCCAGACTAAACATCTGGATCTTTGCGTGGGTTGAGGGCGAACCGATCGCGTGAACACAGCCGATTCATGGTTGTTCGTGGCGCTTGCGTCACGATCGCCATGCATCGGCACCAATGACTCGGCTCGCGGCTCGGTGGATACCGACTCATCACTCAAAGCCGACTACGGCTTGGTGCTGTGATCATCTGCACTTCGGTGCGGGTGTGAGCATCACACGAAATGTACAAGGCTTTGAATGGTGAATCTTAAACCATGCCCCGCTGAAGAACAGGGTGGAAACGCGTGAGGACGCTCTCAATCTGCTTTACATGATCATGTTGTCTCAGTTGTCAAAGAGTGTTTGTTCGATCTGATTGAAGTGCCTCAAGCACAAACGCCCAACGAAAGGAGCCAAGCCATGAGAAAGACTATTCGTATCCGTAAGCATGAACTCGGACTGTGGTTCCGCCATGACGAGCTACACCAAGTCCTCCAGCCAGGGAAGCACGCCGTGTGGTCGCTGCCGTTCCGAAACCAGAGCGATCGGTTTGAGACCATCAACACCCTCTCGCCACGGTTCGAACACGATGACCTCAGGGCCCTTGTACGCGATCAACGGATCGCATCACGGCTGGATGTTGTTGATCTTAAGGACACCGAGCGTGCCTTGGTTTGGATAGATGGTCGTCTCGGTGCGATTCTTGCAGCCGGTGTGCACGCATTCTGGAATCAGAATGCCGAAGTAGTTGTCGAGCGTTTCGATGTGAGTGCTGGTCGTTTCGATCACCCAAAGCTCGAGACCATCGAGAACTTCCCCGGCGGCGTTCGGTTCTTCACCGGTGTCCGGGTCGAGTCGCACGAGCATGTCATGTTGTTTAAGGATGGTAAGCTCGTTGATCAACTCGGTGCTGGGCGTCATGTGTTTTGGCGAGGCGGGCCAAACTTCACTTGGAAGTCAGTTGATCTGCGCGAGCAGGTTGAGGATATCCAAGGGCAGTAAATTATGACCGCCGACAAGGTGACCCTACGGGTGAATCTCGTCGTGACGCATCGTGTAACCGATGCGGTCAAGGCGGTCACCGAAGTGGTTGATTGGTCACAGGCGTTGTACCGCGAGGCACAGCTCGAACTCCGTGCAGCTATCGGCGGGAGATCGCTTGAGAAGCTGCTTGCAGACAAGGACGAGGTCGGAGGCGAGATCAAGAATCGGTTGGCAAAGCGTGCAGCCGAGTTTGGGGTCTCGATTTCGGGAGTCGGCCTGCGAGACATCATCCTTCCTGGTGACATGAAGGTGATCCTTAATCAAGTCATCGTCGCCGAGAAGCAGGCGGAAGCAAACCTGATCCGTCGGCGAGAGGAAACCGCCGCCGCAAGGTCCCAGGCGAATACCGCCAAGCTGCTCGAGCAGAACCCAGTGCTCGCACGCATGAAGGAGCTCGAGGCCCTGCAGGAAATCCTGCGAGGTACCCAGGCAACCTTCGTGCTTGGGCAAGGTGACTTGAGCGAGCAGATTAGCAGCCTCATCAAGCGTGAGGATGTGAAATAGCGACGCGTCCCGTCCGTGAAGGCGGGTGGGACGCTTTGGAGATGAAAGATAGCTGGGTGTAGCTCAGCTTGGCAGAGCGTGTGTCTTGGGTGCACAAGGTCGCAGGTTCGAATCCTGCCACCCAGATTTGAATGAAGGCAAGGCTTCGTAGCCAATTGGTAGTGGCGTCGGTCTCAGAAACCGAATGTTGCAAGCTCGAATCCCGCCGGAGTCATTGATTATCAGCTCGCAAACGCGAATGTCCTTTAGCTCAGATGGCTATCGCAGCGCACTACGAATGCGGAGGCCGCGGGTTCGAATCCTGCCGGCACAATTGAAACTCGGATAACATATTGAAGGAGTGTATAATGGATGAGATAAACAAAAACAAGTTGATCGAAACCGGCGAAGCAACCGCTATCCTGCCGTTGCCTAACAACCAGAAGCCGGTTACCGTAATCGGGACCGCGGTGATCCGTGAGACCTTCGGCGATGAGGCCCTTAAGCAGACGATCAACTCGGCGATGGCGCCTGGGGTCTCGCAGGTTGTTCTCAACCCTGATGCCCATGTTGGTTACGGTGCGCCCGTTGGCTGCGTCATGGCTTCACCTACACACATCTATCCTGGCCCCGTCGGCGTAGATATCAAGTGTTCGATGAGCCTGCTTGCAGTCGATATTAATGAAGAGGCTATTGTCGATCGGAAGATCCGCCGTGCTTTGATCGAAGCAATATGTGAACGCACGCCTACAGGTACCGGTCGCGGACAGCGTCATGTTAAGAAGGCTCGCCCTGTCTCCGAAGAACTCGGCCGCCAGTTGGTGGCTGAGGGGGCATCTATTGATGTCTGTGAACAGCTTGGAATCCCACCAGAGTGGGCATTGCGTTGCGAAGACAGCGCCCATACCGGTCACGACGGCACACATGATGCGCTCGCGGCTCGGCTCGAACTACTGTGCAACGATCCGCAGTTCAATACTGGTAAGCGTCTCCGTTTCGGAGAGCGGTTCGCAGGGAAGATGCGTCAGCTCGGTTCCTATGGCGGCGGAAACCACTTCGGTGAATGCGAGGTCGTGCGTGTCGGTGAATCCGAGCGTGCGAAGAACACCGCCGAGGTCTTTGGGCTCCGTGACGGCGGTGTCGCGTTCCTTTCGCACTGCGGCTCACGCGGGTTCGGGCATGACCTGGCCGCAGGGCAGTTCCGAACTTTGCAAGATCACTTTGCCAAGTGGGATATCCCATTGCCCGGTGGCGATCGCAACCTCGTCTATGCACCGTTGGGATCGCAAGAAGCCAACGATTACATCGACGATATGTCGCTGGGTGCGAACTTCGCAACGGTTAATCACCTATTGATCAACGCATTGGTGCTCGAAGCATTCCAAGAAATCTTCCCGGGGATTGATGGCCGGCTGGTGTACTTCATCAGCCATAACATTGCCCGCCAGGAAGTGATTAATGATCGGCTCGAATGGGTCCACCGCAAGGGTGCGACCCGGGCATTCCCTGCGGGGCATCACGAACTTAAGGACACGCCGTTCGCGGATACAGGGCACCCGATCTTGCTGCCTGGGAACCCTCATGATGGATCTGCGGTCATGGTTGCTGACGCCGGCGCTGCGCTGTCGTGCTACAGCGTCAACCACGGCGCAGGGCGTGCGATGTCGCGTACAAAGGCAAAGAATGAACTTGATCAGAAGGGAATCGATCAATCGTTCAAGGATCGTGATATCCTCTCGAACTGCCGGAACTACCCAATCGATGAGGCCCCGGCTGCATACAAGGACTTCGAAGAAGTCCTGCGGTCGGTCAAGTTCGCCGGGCTTGCCAGCGAGGTTGCTCGGCTGGATGCGAAGTTTGTAATCAAGGATGGCGATAAGGCCGACGACTAGTTGAGAGGATGATTTTATGATTCATATTGATGGCTCAACTGGCGAAGGCGGCGGGCAGATCCTTCGGAGTGCTTTGGCACTCTCGATGGTGACGGCTCGCCCTTTTTGCATAGAGAATATTCGGGCAGGCCGTCCCAAGCCGGGGCTGTTGCGTCAGCACCTCACCGCGGTCAACGCGGCGGCGGTGTGCTGTGCGCAGGTTTCGGGCGCAGAACTTGGATCGTCCGTAATCGAGTTCAATCCGGGTGAAGTCAAAGGTGGCGAGTATTTATTTGCGATCGGATCAGCGGGGAGCACAACACTTGTGCTTCAGACAATCCTTCCTGCATTGATGACGGCTTCGGCGCCGTCGGTTGTAATGATTGAGGGCGGGACGCACAACACCCATGCGCCCAGCATTGATTTCCTGTGCAAGTCGTTCCTGCCGATCATCGAACGGATGGGGCCGCGTGTTGGTGTAGAGATCGAACGCCACGGGTTCTACCCGGCTGGAGGAGGTCGGATCCGGGTCGAAATAGATCCGGTGAAGAAACTCGCACCAGTTTCAATCATGGAACGCGGAGACATAGTTGCGCAATCAGCAATCGCTACGGTTGCCGGACTATCTCCCGATATAGCAAAGCGAGAGTTGAATGTGATAGCCGAGAAACTCGAATGGGAATGGGAATCACTCCGCATCGAGCAACTCGCCGATTCAGTCGGACCAGGGAATGTGCTCAGTATTGAGATTCAGAGCGAGCATGTGACCGAAGTCTTTACGGGATTTGGCGAGCGTGGTCGTTCCGCTGAACGCGTAGCCAAGTCAACAGTAGCACAAGTTCGTCATTATTTGCACAAGGGCGTTCCTGTTTGGAGCCATCTTGCTGATCAGCTCATGCTCCCGTTTGCAATGGCAGGATCGGGGGAGTTTGGTACTTGTGCTCTGACTCCACATTCAGAGACGAATGCATCAGTGATCGAGCAATTTTTGCAGATAAAGATTCAATCGAATGAACTCGATCGGGGATTGAAAGCAGTCCGGATCATATAGGGTATATATGGGGATACACGAGTATCTTTGTCGCCGTGTCCTAGAGCTATGTTTAGCTCGATTGACTCTATAGGGTGCCATTTTATCTGGAGAAATATGCAGTTCGTGCCATATCATAATGTCATACTTTAATCAGGAGTTATAACTTGTCAATTGTCGTCTCAACGAGAGCGTTAGGCAAACGGAAGCCGCTGCTAGCGGATTTCAGTGTGCCCCCTCCAATTGAGATTGGTGATGGGGAAGAACCAACGCTCCGTAAGATCATTGAGCACATCGTGCACAGCGAAGTTTCCAAGTTTGATCGTCGGCAGGAGCAGTTGCGATTTGATCGTGTGCTGAGTCCGTCACAAATTCATCGTGGGGTAGATTTAGGAAAAGTAGATCCTGGTATTAAAAATCACCTCCAATCTGTGAATGTTGAAGAGGCGGTTGGGGCCGCTCTGATGGGATTTATAGATGGGCTATATTTAGTGATTATTGACGAAATCGAGCGAAAATGCCTTGATGAGATAATCCGACTTAGTCCAACGAGTCATATCACATTTATTCGCCTTGTATTTTTAGCAGGGGCGTAGGCAAACTGGAGTGGAAATGGATCAAGAAAAGCTACAGCAACAGGCCGAAGAAGCTCGTGATGTCAAATGGATCGATGCTCAAATAAGGAAGATGACACGAGTCCCCGGTAAGGCACGCGATGAGTTGCGATTGATTGTTGATTATGAAAGAGTTGGATACCGTCATCTTGAAAATGATGTTCGGCACAATCGAGCGGTAGCATACTTTACGAAGATCGATGAGAAGCAAAGGCTGAAACTCTGGGACTCATTATTCCCCCGGATGGCATCGCATATTGAGCAGGCGTGGCAAACAGCTGGTGATCGACCCTATCAGCATGGATATTTACGATTCCCCTTTCGAGCCCCAGATAGAGCTGAGAGTATTGATACTAATCGGACTCATTTCTTCCTCTCAATGTGTGATTCGCTTGCTGGCTATCAGAGGGACATTGAATGGGTCGCGGCTTGGTCGCAACATTTGAAAATATTCTCCAATGATCCAAAGGCACATATCGGCTGGTTGCTCGCCACTGTCCTCCGGCAAGGCGGTGATGATGCCGATCGTGTACGAAGTGTTCTTGTGGACTCGATCAATGGAGAACACGAGGTTGGCGATATGGGGCATCATGTCATTTCTGCTATGCTCAACTCAGATCAGCGTGATGATTGGGAAGTCATAGCCAAACTTCTGCTCGCCGCTCAGCGACAGGAAGGATTACGCCAATCAATTCTTGAGGCAATCGATGAGGCGAATCCAAAAGCATTCCAATACATGCTTGGCGTAATTCGTGAGCATGATTTAGGACGCTTCAGCGCGACTGTTCGTGCATTCGATGCATGGCTTGGTATGCAATGGGCCAGTGGCAGCAGTAAGGTTATTCACGATGGTGTTGATTCACTCTACTTGTATTTTGATGACGAGGAAGTGAGAATACAGGCCATCGAGTCTGCTGAGCCAGCGGAGGCTTATCTCGCGCTATGGGTCAGCGCGTTTCTGAATGCACAAGAGGCGATAAAGCAAGCTGAAGTGATGTTGGTTCATCAATGTGCAGAGCGGCGATTTGTAGCCGTGAAGATGCTTGAGCATTTAGCTTTATTTCCAGAGTCAATAGAGAAAATGGCAATACGATTGCTGGCTCAGGAGGAGACTGATGAGCGTGTGCTCATGGCCATGGTTTCATTTATTGCTCGTATCCAGTTCACCTCTGTGACTCCAGAGCTGTTTGAATCAATGGGCAACCTTTTCAACACGATGCCCAAACGCAAGAAGAAACTTGAACCAATTATTTGGCCATGGGCAAAGTACGAGTACGATCGACGGGTGGTTGCATCTGCTCTCAAGGCAATGGCAAGTGGTTCGCCAGATCAAATGATCCCATATATGCACGCGCTTGATTCATGGGATGTTGTCAATCTCATTGAGCAGCTTGCTGGGAGTGGGCACGATTGGGTCAATGGAAAAACGGTCAAGCGAAAGCCACGGCAACTCTCGTCGCAAGCTCGTTCAGCTATTGTCAATCTCACCTGCGATTCTCGTCAAGATGTCCAGAAGGCGGCATTCTTGGCAATCGATAAGTTACCCGTCGAACAAGATGAAGTTGAGTTGTTGTTATCAAACCTTCATCGCACCGCTGCTTCTCTACGACAAGGCGCTATCGGCAGACTATCGAGACTCAAAGATTCTGAGGTAATCAAAATCATTGACAGATTGCTCGGGGACAAGAACACTAAAAAACGAGCTGCTGGACTTGAACTCGCATCGCATTTGGTCGAAACGAAGCGTTCAGCTAAGAAAGTACAGGAAGTGGTTCGGTCATCTGAGGATGTACTCACTGACAAAGATCAGAAAGAGTCCGTGGGCCGGATACTCGGTGAAGCTGTCGAAGTAGCAAACTTCGACGATTGCCTTGGGCTTGTCCCAAGGGGGTCGCGATGCCCAACAATTAAACCAAAATTTGTGGGTGTCCGAGTTGAAACACCTGCTGCCAAGAAGTGTCTCAAGGAAATCGCAGAGCTGTTTATTCTTCATGGCGAAACAGAAATTGAACTTGAGAACGGCGAGTTTGGGGAACAAGGGAGAAGTGTAGAAATCCTTTCATCGGCCGGATGGAAGTTTCCAAAGCCAAAGGCAACTGAGAATCACCGTGAAGAAGCAGATGCGCGTCTTCCGTTATACAATGTTTGGTTGGAATGGCTTGATACTCGGTCACAGGAAACGCGTGATTCAGATGGACTAGAACTGGTTCGTGCTATGGCATGGATCCATCGTGGTGGATCGTACAGGAAGTTCCTTCCAAAGCCGTTTCGAAAAAAGTATGCGTGGCAGTTGCGATATGGCTTTGAGGGATTGGTTTCATGGCTGATGCTCCTTTCTGAACCCCAAGGTGCAGGGGCAATGCTTGTTCAATACCTCGAAGACTCGCTTGCTCGAAATGCAATGAGTGACCAAGAAAAAGAAGATCTTCGTGAGGATCATGGCTATCGAGAGTCAGGCTTTATCTCGAATCGGGTATTTATTCAAGCTTCTTTTCGAAGCGATTATAGATATCTGTTTACCAAGAATGATCATGTTCAACTTGGAGCCCTGAAAATGCTGGCGATCGATCGGGATGAGCCAGGTTGCTATGGTCCTACGGTAGAGGAGTTTGTCGCCGCTTTTGACAAAGGAATCGTAAATGATCGAGACTTGATTTGGCTCATGCTTTATCCACGAGTTCTGTCTAGGCAAGAAATATATGCATATGGACCTTCAGTTGTACTGGGGCCAATAGAGGATTTGACAGGCTTAGAAACTCATAAGACTATCGGAGATCGGGCAGAGCTTATTCGATCAGTTGCCGAAATGCGAGACCGCATTATCGCACTTGAGCTCACGCGTGGCGATATGCTTATGCCAGCGAGTCATCCTGCAGCATTGCTTCGTTTCTCAGGAGGAGCCAAGGTATTCTTCGACTTCGCAGTTGCTTTAGGGAAAGACAAGATCGTTCGCCAAGATCAGTGGGGTGATCCTACCCGAGCATATTCGTTCAGCAGGCTTATATCGGTGACGAATCCAATAGAGGGTGATTCGCCAGAGCTGTTTGCTCGGCTCTATCAGTCATCGGGTCTCAAAGAAGCACGGCTGCTCGAACTGGTCATGTTTGCTCCGCAGTGGGCTTCGCATGCAGAACAAGCACTGGGGCTTAACGGTCTCGAAGAAGCTGTGTGGTGGATCCATGCACACACGAAGAAGAATGACTATTGGCGGAATCAAGATTTTAGAGAAATCTGGGCCGCTCAGATCAATGAACGGACTGAGCTCGATTCTGAAGATCTAGAAGAGGGAGCAGTAGATGTCCGATGGTTCACACGAGTAATTAACCTTATTGGTGATGACGGATGGGCGAAGTTGCAGAAGCCAGCCAAATATGCCTCTAACAGTGGGGGGCATAAGCGAGCACAACTCTTTGCTGATGCAATGCTCAATCGTTTAGATGGGGATGAAATCCTCTCTCGGATCACTGACAAGCGGCATCAAGATGCAGTTCGAGCACTCGGATTGATCCCATTGTCGAAACAGAATTCAGTAGCAAAGAAAGAAATGCTTGATCGCTACAAACAAATTCAAGAGTTCAAGCGTGAGAGCCGCAAATTCGGAAGTCAACGGCAAGCGAGCGAGGGGAAGTCGGTGGCTATCGCAATGCAGAATCTCGCCAGAACAGCAGGGTTCCGCGATCCAAGGCGACTGCAATGGGCCATGGAATCACAAGCGGTCACTGATCTTGCCAAAGGTCCAGTAGTAATCACCGTTGAAGAAACAAGCGTTTCTCTTTCAATCACAGAAGCGGGCGAGCCCGAGTTAGCTGTGATGAAGAATGGCAAAAAACTCAAGAATGTTCCCGCCAAACTCAGGAAGAATGACGAGATCGCCCCTTTGCGATCCCGAGTCACCGAACTCCGAAGGCAGCGATCTCGGATGCGTGTATCGCTTGAAGAATCCATGTGCCGTGGTGATGAGTTCTCCCGATCGGAACTCAAGGAGTTCGTAGCCCATCCGATTCTCAAGCCGATGATTGAACGGCTTGTTTTTATTGGCAACGGTAAGCTTATTGGCTATCCTGAAAGATCAGGGCAACTCTTGCGGAATTTTGATGGGACAGTCGAGCCGATCGGCAACTCCGACAAGCTACGGCTTGCTCATCCTACTGATCTACTCAAAGCAGGAGATTGGAGTGAGTGGCAACGTGACTGCTTCAATGCCGAACGTATCCAGCCATTCAAGCAAGTATTTAGAGAGGTGTATCCAAAGACTAAGTCTGAGCTTGATCAGTGTGATATGACCCCTCGATATGCCGGGCACCAAGTAAATCCACGACAAGCCCTCTCCCTACTCAAGGGGCGACAGTGGATCCATTCTCCAGAGGGAGGGGTTCGCAGGGTATACCACGATGAGAAACTAATCGCTGAGCTTTGGTTCCAAGAGCATTTTTACACGCCAGCTGAAGTCGAAGGTTTGACACTCGAGGGTGTTTCATTTATCGGCAAGGGGAATAAAGCAGAACGCGTTACTATGAACGAGATCCCTGATCGAGTATTCAGCGAAGCGATGCGTGACCTTGATCTTGTCGTCAGTGTAGCACACGCTGGAGGAGTAGATCCTGAAGCATCAGCATCAACTGTGGAAATGCGGGCGTCCCTTCTGGGAGAAACTTGCATGCTCCTCGGTTTGAATAATGTACAGGTCAAGGATCATCATGCAATCATCGATGGAACTCGTGCGACCTATTCGGTACATCTCGGCAGCGCTTCTACAACTGTGCTTCCAGGCAAGGCGATGTTCATCGTGGCCGTTCATAGTCAGCATCGTGGTCGGATATTTCTTCCCTTTGCCGATGATGATCCAAAGTCTGCGGAGGTCCTTTCAAAGGTCTTGTTACTCGCACGCGACGATGAGATAAAGGATCCGTATATCCTGGATCAAATCCGGGCTTAAGCATTTCAATATGTGGGCGATTGGGGGAGTGCGGCAGTGCGTATGCTTCACCATGAGCGTATGGAAGCTTCGTTGGACGAGTGAACGGTCGATATGGGTAACCTTGCCTGATGCCGTTATCCATCCGCAAGTTTCGAGTCAGCTCGCAGCTTGGGTTTCTTCAGCGCATAGAGATGATGTTCGAGCAGCGGTCCCCTCATCATGTGGCGTGCTGATTGAGTTTGATACTCGACAGCGGATGACCAACGACCCCTGGTCCACTGTCATAGAAATGCTGGAGTCTTTCGAACGGGAGCAGGCCTCAACAGGATCCCCAAATATATTGGATGCTCGCGAGATACGAATTCCGGTGTGCTATGACGAACTCCTTGCGCCCGATATGACCGAGGTTGCACAACTGCTCAACTGTCACCCTGAAGTGATTATCGAGAAGCACACATCGATCGCATACAACGTCGACACGATGGGCTTTATGCCGGGGTTCGGCTATCTGAGTGGGCTCGAAGACTCGTTGCGACTTGGGCGTAAGAAGATACCTCGGACTCGGGTGCCAGCAGGAAGCGTGGCAATCGCTGAGAATATGACAGCGGTATACCCACACCAGAGTGCTGGTGGTTGGCATCTCATCGGACGGACTCCACTTCAGCTCTTTAACCCGGATCTCAAGGATCCAGCAATGCTGCGTATGGGCGATTTAGTTCGATTCGAGCGGATCACGCTCAAAGAGTTCAACCACTACAACGACACGCAGCGGCGGGGTGATTGCTAATGGGAACGATCGAGGTCATGAAACCTGGAATGCTGAGCAGTGTACAGGATGCTGGTCGCGATGGTTACCGTGATGCGGGAGTACCTCGGAGTGGTGCCTTTGATTCTGTTGCACTTTCTGTTGGAAATCGTTTGCTTGGCAACTCTGAATCTGATGCCGCAATCGAGATGACGATGACGGGAGGCGAGTTCCGGTTCAAGGCGGAAACGGTTGTGTGCATTACAGGAGCACACGCTGATGATGCCATGATCATCAGTGGAGATCAACAGCATCCGCTGCTCCACCAACAGCCTACTTCAGTTCCAATCGGCAGTATACTCCGAGTTGGGCGATTGACCAATGGTGTCCGGGGGTATCTATGTGTCTCAGGTGGAATCCAATCCCTACCTGTACTTGGAAGCCGATCATCGCTCGTTTCGCTGCCAGACGCGGGATTAGGCCGGGCATTGATTCAGGGCGATGTACTCTCATTTGATGCTCATGTATCCGCAGGTAAGAATCCTTCAAGCAATTCAGATGTATTTGAACCAGAATCAGCTCAGAATGGAGTTCGAATTCTACGGCTTGTACCGGGTGCTCACTTTGATCTGTTTTCACAGTCACAACGGGAAGCGTTGGTTGAAGGAGTTTTTAAAGTATCAGACCAGAGCAACCGTGCGGGTATTCGTTTGTCGCAGAGTGTCATTCCTGGATTTATTCCAAGCGGTATCGCAAGTGAAGGAACTCTTCCAGGCTACATACAAGTACCGCAGTCTGGATCGCCCATCGTACTTGGTGTCGACGGACCCACAACAGGCGGGTACCCGGTCATCGCGTGTGTGATCGAAGCGGATCTTCCCGTACTGGCACAGTGCGCAATGCGTGAACAGGTGCAGTTTCGTTGGGTAAGCTTGTCGGATGCAGTGCGTGCGAGAACCAATCAAGGCGCAATAATTCAATCAATCCAACCTCTGAACGCAATCCAAAAGCTATGGGAATCACAAGATGCTTGATCAACCACGAGTGTATCTTGGATGTGACACAGGAGAGGCGAGAGAAGGTTTAGGCCGTGATATAGAAAATGCTTTGCTGCCGTATGTCTCTGCCGTGAGCATTGCGTGCGGTGGGCACGCCGGTGATGAGGAATCGATGCGAGAAGCTATTACATCGGCTGCTAAACACGGCTGTCTAATCGGAGCACACCCATCCTACCCGGATCGTGAAGGATTTGGTCGACGAGACCTTGAAGTTGATCGCGCCGCGCAGGGATTATCACTCAAGGCGCAACTCAGCACCTTTGCTCAAATCGCAGAAGAATGCAATGCAACAGTTTCGATGATCAAGGCCCACGGTGCGCTCTATCACGCCATCGCTCGCGACCTCGAACTTGCCAACTGGTACTGGTCCATATGCACATCGATCTTTCCACAGTCACGATTCGTCGCTCCGATCGGTTCTTCGGTTCTTGATGAGTTCAGATCGTTGGGGCGAGCGATATTCGCTGAAGGTTTCTGCGATCGAGCATATGAATCAGACGGGACCATCCGTCATCGAACAATTGCTGGCGCGATGATCAGCAGCCCCGAACTCGCCGCTAGGCAAGCGGAGCGATTGGTCCATGAATCCAACTGCCAACTTCTGTGTATTCACAGTGATTCGGAGAATGCAATCGCAATCGCGAGAGCGGTCAAAGCTCGGTTTCTTGAACTCGGTCTTTAATTGATGATTTGTTCGAAACAACAGAACTTTCACAGCAATGGGGCGAACATGTGAGCGTCTGGTACACCGAGTGTAGATATTGGTATAGAATCGGGCATAGATTATGGCTAAGGCAGTTGCAGATCCTGATGAAATCCGTCGATTCGCTCAGATGTTGAAGCGATTCGGGAATGGTATGGACCATGAGCTCACTCAGCTCAACGGCCAAATGGCCAGTTTGAGCCATACCTGGCGTGATCAGGAACAAGCCAAGTTCCAGAATGAGTTTGATCAAACGATGCGTCAGATCGCTCGGTTCAAAGAATCAATCGATGAGCAAGTACCATTCCTTCTCAGGAAGGCTGATCGTCTTGAAGAATATCTAAGGCAGCGGTAAGCATGGGGAACGCCGCCCGGATCACCGATGTTCAAGCTCTGTCTGATCTGCGCCCGGCGTTGATCCGGTTTGGTGAGTATTGCCAATCTGCATTGAGCAGCGATCGTAGTGATGCCATGAAAGTCCTCAGCTGGTTGCAGCGAGATCGGCTCCCACACTGGAAGCGAGAAATCCGGATCCGGTCCGAACTTGCAGTCCGAGCCAATAGCGAGCTGATACAGCGAACCGCCGGTGACACGCCGAGGCCATCGGTCGATGCCAGGAAGGCGTACGAACTCGCGAAACGGCGCGTACGAGAGGCAGAAGAGAAATACGAGCTGACCCGGCGCTGGATCCGCGTGGTCGAGAAGGAAATCGATCAGTACCGAGGCTCGATTCAACCGATGGCCGAAGTAGCCCAGTCCTGTTGCACCGGAGGCGTAGCAAGAATTGATTCGCTAATTGCTGCGGTTGACGCGTACTTAAACTCGGGTACTTCGGAGCAAACGAGCCAGTCGCAAGGGGCAATATCCAGCGAGGATGCCGAACTTACGGACATCAGCAATTTTCCAGAAGGAGAGTCGCCATGAGCCGGACTTCAGGTGTAGGTATTCTGAGTGATGCCGTAAAGCAGTTGCATTTCGCTTGGGAAAGATGCCGATCATCATGGTCGGATCAAACCGCCGATAGGTTTGGGGAGCAGTTTATCGATCCTGTTGAGAGTGCCGCACGGCAATCCCGAGATGCGATGGAACGGTTGCAATCGATTTGCGAAGAGGCTAAGCGTGCATGTGAATGATTCCGATTCCAGAGACGCCGCTCCCCGCTCTGCGACGAACAATCGTCGTCCGGGCTTTGATGCGCAGGCCGATGGTTTTGCGACGCTTAGAGATGGGCTGGATCAATATATCAAGCGGATGGATTCAGCTCATGCAACCCATGAAAAATCATGCAAGACCGCGACGGCCAATCGAGATCGACTGATCGCAAATGCGGATAAAAAGCACGCCGAAACATTGGATGCGATTGAATCACGGGAATCCGAAGCCCGTACCCAGATTGACGAGAAATATGGAAGCAAGCTTGGCGAAATCAAACTGGAACACGAGAAATCGATCCAGGGAAATCGTTCGAAGTACAACCGAGGCGTTGAGCGCGCGAAGAAGGAGCGTGAAGAATCGGTGTGGATGGCTGATGCAATCCATGAATCTTCGCTCAGGAAGGCCGACAATGAACACTCTGCGGTTCAGAAACAACTTTCCGAGTACGCTCAATCTATCAAGGAACAAACGGCTCAACTGATGCTGGTGTTGGGTCCATCCAACGCGTCCGATGTTGTTGAAGCGACTCAATCGGACCCAGGATATCCTAATGACCCGACTCTGGATGGGCTCGCAGAACTGATCCAGATGAGCGCTGATGCGTTGTCGGAAATCAAGGATGGAGGGATCCGGAAGATCCTCCAGGGAAAATCCAAAAAACTCGAGCGGGGTATCAAGGCGAGCAATCTGATTATCGAGGCTCAGTTCTATCTCCAGTCGCTTCAATCAGTGACTGCAGATCGGCATGCGCAGCGCCTTGGCCAGATCGAAGATGCTCGACGAACCGAGATTCAAAGAGCGGATCAAAGATGTCGCGAAGCCGTTCATGGACTTGATACGAAGGCCGGCGATATCGCAAAGAGTGAGCACGAACAGTTCAACAGTCGCTTTCAAGAAGTGCAATCGAGGAAGGAACTCGACGAGTCTGAGATCGAGTCATGGCATGCGAAGCAGCTTGGTGATGCGCACAGGAAACATACTGAAACCACCGAGCGGGCAACAATCGAATGCTCCGATTTCACAGAGGACGCCTCGGAAACCTACACCGCTGAGCTCGTTGCGGGCCGAGCTCGCATTCTTGAATCGACCGGGATTGCGATCGGTTTACTAAAAGCGACCCAAGATCAGACGGTGGATACAAATCCAGACTGGGCGGAAGCAGTTGAATCGGATCATCCGACCAGTGTTCCGGGCGTGATCTCTATGGGACACGCTCGTCTGAATCTTGGTCCACGACTTGATCTCCTTGGCGAAAGCATCCGTACGGAGCTTGCGCTGCCACCTGTTCTCGAAACTCCGTTGGTTTGGTCGCTCCCCGGTCGCCGATCGTTGATGGTTCGTCATGACACATCAGGACGCGAGCAAGCTCTGGCAACTATACGGAACACGATACTTCGTATCCTCTCATCATTCCCGGCGGGAAAGGTCCGGTTCATGCTCGCCGATCCAATCGGGATTGGCCAGTCATTCGCAGAGTTCATGACGCTCTCGGATCAGGAGCCATCGCCTGTTGGTCAGCGCATCTGGTCTGAGCCTCAGCAAATTGAGCGTCAACTTACAGATATCACCGAGCACATGCAAACGGTTATCCAAAAATACCTGCGAGCCGATTATGAAACGATCGAGGATTACAATATTGCGGCGGGTGAGATCTCTGAGCCGTACCGATTTGTTGTGATCGCGGATCTCCCCGAAGCACTTACCGAAACCGCTGCCGCTCGTCTTAAAAGCATCCTTGATTCTGGGCCACGATGCGGTGTGTACGCGATACTCTCGGCGGCTGCGAGCGAGAAACTCCCTCCGAATTTTGATCTTGATTCGCTACAAACCCACACGGTTCAGCTCGCGATCAACAGTGGGTCGATTGCTATTCTTGATGATCGATTTGATGAGACGGTTATCACGCTGCTTCAAGAACCCGACGACCGCGTATCTGCTCAACTTCTGAAGCATGTTGCACAAGCTGGTTTACAGGCTGGGACTGTCGAGGTTCCATTCGCACGACTGACCCCGGATGCGGAAGAAATTTGGTCAAGGTCCTGTGACGATGAACTGGTGATCCCAATTGGTCGCTCGGGCGCTCACAAAAATCAGGAACTCCGTCTTGGTTTGGGAACCCGCCAGCACGCGCTGATCGCGGGTCGAACGGGCTCGGGCAAATCAACCCTTCTGCATGTCATTGTCTCAGCGGCCATGCTCTGGCATTCCCCTGATGAGCTCGAAATTTACCTTATTGACTTCAAGAAGGGTGTCGAGTTCAAGGCCTATACAGGGGATCAAGTTCCGCATGTGCGTGCTGTCGCGATTGAGTCGGATAGAGAGTTTGGTCTGTCGGTGCTCAAACGCCTCGACGATGAACTCACAAGCCGTGGCGATTTGTTCCGCAAGATCGGTGCGCAGAACCTCGCTTCAGCACGATCGATGGCTCCTGATGAACGGCTCCCCAGAGTGTTGCTGTTGATCGATGAGTTCCAAGAGTTCTTTACCGAGGATGATGATGTTGCCTCTGAAGCAACTCTGCTGCTTGATCGTCTCGTGCGACAGGGCCGTGCATTTGGTGTGCATGTGATACTGGGTTCACAAACTCTTGCAGGCTCATACTCGCTCGCACGCTCAACACTTGGGCAGATCGGAATCCGGATCGCGCTCCAATGTTCCGAAGCCGATTCCTATCTCATACTTGGCGAAGACAACAATGCCGCCCGCCTGCTCGAACGACCCGGTGAAGCAATCTACAACAACGCGGGTGGACTCATCGAGGGCAACAGCCCGTTCCAGACCGCGTGGCTTTCAGATGCTGAGCGTGACTCGAGTCTTGCCAAGATGCCGAGTGACATAGGCACAAGGCCAGCCACTGTTGTATTTGAAGGGAATCGTCCTGCTCAGTTTGATCTATCCGCTGAATCGTTTGCCCAAGCATTTTCTGATCGGAAGACTCCGCGAGTTTTACTTGGCGATGCTGTTGCGATTGCTCCGCCAACCTCCGCACCACTGTTGAAGCGATCGGGATCCAATCTTCTCATTGTTGGCCAGCAGCCGGAGCCATCGCTCGGGATGCTTGTGTCTTCCGCGATCACGGCAGGGTTCAGCCCCCGGACGCGGTTGATCGTGATAGACCCAACACCAGAAGACGACGCGATCCATGGCCGAATTACCAGCGCGGTTGAAGCGTCGGGTTTGAATGCACGGATCGTCAACCAACAAGAAGCCGATGATGTCGTTGCGGAACTCAACAAACTCGTTCAAGAGCGTGGTGAAGTTGCGGGTGATCCGGTGATCCTTGTGCTCGCAGGCCTCCACCGCCTTCGGTCATTGCGTAAGAGCGATGATTATTCGTTCTCGATGGATGAATCCAAAGCAAGTCCAGACAAAGATCTGCTGAACATTCTTCGGGAGGGACCAGCTGCGGGGGTGTGGACACTTGCGTGGTGTGACACGCTCTCGAATGTTGAGCGTGCGATGGAGCGATCAACAATCCGTGAGTTTGGTCTCAGGGCATTGATGCAGATGAGTGCGTCAGATTCGGCATCACTCATAGATACTTCTATCGCATCAACACTGGGGGCAAACCGAGCGATCCTGGCGGACGATGTTGAGGGTACGCTCCAGAAGTTCCTTCCCATCAATCTGCCTGATTCGGCGGTTGTCCGAAGAGCCTTAGAGTTTCTTGCGATTTCGTAGCACTCTATAAAGGCATCTCGTCCAGTTTGCAGAAGTGGATTGTCCCACGGCTATCGCCAGGGCTTGGTGGCAGGGCTTTCTGAGATTGTAAAGGCAATGAAATGTCATGAGATAGGATTTTTTTCTTCAAAAATACCTTGGGATGATGTATACTCGGCCCAGCGCATAGTGGAGTTGTAGATGGATGAGGACGGGATAATATTCCGGTCACTAAAAAGAAATCCATCGCCTATCGCATAGACCTTTTTGGATGGAGACTTTGAGAATGATCACACTTAAAACGACTTTGGTGGCAGTGACGGCTGTCTCGTGGATGAGCGGGTTGTGCTTTGCAGATGAAGCGAGTGTTCGAGCTGACCTGGCAATCACCGAGTCAACCTCCTATTTGCAGAATGCTGGAACCCGCATCGAGTTGATGAAAGCAGGAAAAAACGATCCTGCGGACGCGATGGTGTTCCAGAAGTTCATCGGTGATCTTCCACTTCATGGGGATCGGGTCTATGTGTTTGAGAACGCTGACGGCACAGTTGCTCAGGTTTATGACGATTCAACTCGAGAACTGATTCTCCGTCGAGGCGCGATAAATATTGAGCAGGGAGCCGCTGCTGTCTTAGCCGAAGCGTTCCTTCCTGACGCAATTGATTCAAATGTCAAGCAAGTGTGGTTCCGGAACGGCGACGAAGCAGTCCTTGCATGGGAGGTGACAACTTCGCTTCTCGATCGCGGATTACCAGCAAGTCCGACACACTTTGAAATGGTGATCGATGCGGTCACCGGCGATGTGCTTTCGGCGCGACAGATCGACACCAAGACATACGCACCGGGTTCGCCCGAAGCCGCCGATGGCGTCTTCCCGCGTATTGTGATAAACAACACCATCGGAGCTCAGGGATCGAGAGACTACGCTGCTACCTTTGACGCAGTCATCAGTGTGTCAGTAGGATGCACGGGGACGCTGATCGCTCCCAATCTCGTCATCAGTGCACGCCACTGTGGCATCGGTGCTGGAACCCTCATCCGATTCGGCGACAACTCAAGCAGCCCCGACTTTACCGTCACAGTACAATCCTCTATTCTTCCCGACGGCAGCGGTTCGCTCCTGGACGGTGGCGATGTTTCTATCCATATTCTGAACTCATCGGTTCCGGCCAACATCGCTGAGCCAATGCGTTTGATCGATGAGACGAATGATCTCGAAGGGATGCTCGCCGCGACTCTTGGTTACGGCTACAACGGACTCGGCAGCTCGGGCCACGGATTCTCCTCTGATGGCCGACGCTGGGGCGGTGAGAATATCATCGATGCCTACGGCAGCCCATCGAACTCGAGCGGCAGCAACATCATCTCGACAGACTTCGACAACGGCACCAGCGGTGCAAACACCATCCCAAGCAGCAGCTCAACTCCGCTTGAGTTCGAAGCAACAACCGCGCCTGGGGACAGCGGCGGGCCGGTCCTTGTTCAGTTCGGCGGTGAGTGGGTCATCGCGGGTGTCCTCTCAGGTGGTACGACCAGTACAAGCGTGTACGGCGATATCTCTTGGTGGACCGGCACCGCGATATACCGCGACGAAATCGAATCCGCGGGTGGTGAGTTCGTCACCGGACTTGAAATCTTGTTGCCTGATGGTTTGCCCGAACTTCTTTCCTCGACCGGCGGCGACACACTGGACATTGAGATTGTCCCATCGCTTGCAGACCCTGTCGTTCTAGGCAGCGGTACATTCCATGTCGACACGGGTTCGGGGTTCCAGCAGTTCCCGCTTGTAACCAACTCGGCGACGAGTTTCTCAGCCACTTTCCCAGCTCCGATCGATTGCCCAGCAAATGTGGATTACTACATCTCGTTCGACCTTCAGTCCGGGACCACAGTGACTGAACCTGCAGCTGGTGCATCTGGCGCGTTCAGCACGCTTGCTGCCGACCAAGTGGACTTGGATGACCTGTATGATTTCGAATCTTCAGTTGGTTTCACTGCGGGAGCACCCGAAGACGACGCCACAACTGGGATATGGGTCCGCGTGAACCCCATTGGTACCGATGCACAGCCTGAAAACGACAATACCCCCGATGGTAATGTCGCTTGGATCACCGGCCAAGGAAGTCCGGGAGGCTCGGTTGGTGAAAACGATATCGACGGCGGAACGACATCGCTGGTGAGTAACCAGATCGATCTGAGCACCACCGAGTCCGCGACGATCTCCTACGCACGGTGGTATTCCAACAGTACCGGCGCTGCACCGAATGCGGATGTGTTTGAGGTGTTCGTGTCCGACGATGATGGCAAATCATACACGCTCGTTGAAACAGTCGGGCCTGCTGGCGATGGAACATCGGGCGGCTGGATCGAGACGGGGTTCAATGTCGGCGACTTTGTCGATCTAACCACTACAATCCGAGTCAAGTTCGTCGCGAGCGATCTCGGCGATGGCTCAGTAGTGGAGGCGGGTATCGATGATGTGCGTATCTTCGGAGCCTCGTGTGCTTCGGATTCTTGCCCCGCCGATCTGACGGGTGAAGGTGATCTGAACTTCCTCGATGTATCCGCATTTATCACGGCTTTCGGTATGCAGGACCCAGTTGCTGACTTCACTGGAGAAGGAAGCTTTAACTTCCTTGATGTTTCGGCCTTCCTTGCTGCGTTTGGTGAAGGGTGCCCGTGAGATTGACCGGTAGTGGTCTAGCGATTTAATCGCTTTATTCCAAGGTCAGTTGCAATCGCAACAGACTCCACGCTAAACGAATCACACCACTGAGAGAACTCGGTGGTGTTTTTCTTTGTCTGCCTGATTCCGGAATGTTTTTCCCGCGGTGGGTGAGCGCACACTCCGCAGATCGCTACAGCTTGAAGTTTATCCAAGAGGTGGGGGTTGACTCTATCGGGATTACGGAACTGGCTCGATGCTTGGTTGAGGGTGCTGCGATCACCATCCCATTGCATGAAGTTCTGGCCCACGGAGCCGTAGAGGACAGGGCCATCTCCAAGATCCAGCACTTTAATGGCGTTGACTGTATGAGGGTGCCGTGTAATCGGCTCAGCAGTTGAGTCCGTCAAAGTGGTTTCGATTGAATATGATTGAGTTCTTGAGTTCTGTTCTGTCTTGTCCTTTACAGAGAGGCTGTCGAATGACCCGCACAATCAAGCACCCACCGAGCTATCAATGGGTTCCCCAACCCGAAGCACAAGCTGTGATCAACGAGTATGTCGACTCCTTCTTGCGTGCGTGCCCGTTTGCCACCAACCTCGCACACGACATGTCCCATCGAAGCGGCACCAAGTTCATCGATTGGGTTGATTTTATCGAAGCGCCCGACGCTTCAGATCTAGAAACTCGGCTCATAGATGTTGGCTTCGTAGAAACACCAGATCAAGACAACAACGACGAGACGCGTGTCTTCGAGCATCACGATGGATTGTTCCCGTTATTTGTGCTGTCAAACTCCAAAGATATTCAACTCGGGATCAAAGTCGATTCTGTTTCAGATTTTCTCTCAGCATGGTCGATCACCAATGACTACAAGATCGAGGGTGCCCCCTTCGCCTCGTTGAGGCGCGTTCGTGTTTCGTGTGAAACATCGACAACTCTTTGGGCCGTTGAACGCCATGGATGCAGGACCTTATGCAATGAGCAGAACGATCCTGAGCGTTGCATGAGCGCGATGAGGCATTACGAATCACTCAGGCGTCGTCGAAGAGATTGGCCAAGCGACGCACTGGGATGGGAACGCGTCAATGCGCTCGTTGATGCCGCGATTTACGATCTCGGGGTAGACACGGCTTGTGAGCTGTTCTTTCGCGCCGAGCGTGACTATTGGCAGCGAAGAAACCGGGCAGCACGCATTCAAAAATCACGTCAAGATGAGCTCGGGCTCGGTTGGGCAAACCACGATCACCATACCTATCGCTCCTCGCGCAAGGCATTCAAAGACCTCGTGCACCTTCTTGAGAAGTTGGGGTTTGTCTGCCGTGAGCGTTTCTATGCTGGTAAAGAAGCGGGGTGGGGTGCCCAGGTGCTTGAACAACCCGAGTGTCGATTGGTCATCTTTGCTGATGTTGACTTATCCGAAGAAGAAATTGTTGTCGACTTTGCACACGAAGGTCTCCAGCCCCGCGACTACCTTGGGACCATCGGGATATGGGCGGGTCTCCACGGCGAGTCCATGCTTCAGGCGGGTATGCATCATCTTGAGTGCCAGTTTGATTACAACGCGCTGCGCGATCAACTGCAGTCGGCTGGGATTCAATCCATGCCTCCATTTACACAACTTGCATACTTGAAACAGGCCTTTACTGAAGGCGAACGATGGCAGGTTGATCCTGTTCGTGTCAATCGTCTCCTTGAAGCAAAGCTCATCACCCCAGCCCAAGCAAACAACTTCAAAATGAATGGCGCGATTGGATCACATCTCGAGAATCTCGAACGATTTGATGGCTATAAAGGCTTCAACCAACATGGTGTGAGCGACATCATTGAACGCACCGATCCACGGCACCAGAATAACGACGATCCGCTTATTGGCGCGTGATAATCAAGTCGATTTCACACTGGCCCATCACTAACAATGTAGTCGGAATCCAAAGAACGGGTGCGCGAAACTTGAGCGATCGATGAGCTGTTCACAGGCCCACGCAAAGGAACTTGGCGTTCCGCTCATTGATTCATGCTCTGTACAGCATGTGATGTGAGCCCAAATCGAACTCATGAGATCAAAGCGCCGTGGATCAGTCGCGTTGAAAGAAGTTGTCTATGGAGTGAGTTGGATTCTTCGGCTCAGTGTTGTAGAAATTGGTGGGTAAGTCATCTCGAATCGTGAGCCATGGAACTCTTCAATTCCGTATCCGGTTCGGCTTGTAACGAACTGCATCAGTCTCGGATACCAAGGTAAGTGCGCGGTTGCCGCACCATCGACACCCGGCGGGAGGTCGTAGCCCCGCTCAGCGATTGACATGGATTGAGTATCAAAGTTTTCAACGCGATTGTCATGAGGATAAGTCAGGCGATCGAGCATGTGTGTCACTACTTGACCGGAATGCTTGATCGAATCATGAACAAAGTAATCAAACACGACGCGTTCGACAGGTGTCTGGAGCAGAACCATGAATCCAGCTGATTCATGCTCTTCATTTGATCTCTGGGAATAGATTGAGCGGAGATGGCTTCCGAAGACACAGGTGGTCAGACCACGATTACCAACAGGGCCGGCTGCAAGATTGAAGACCTTGTAATCACCCTGCATCCGGACTTCAATCTTTGGATCGCTTGGTTCGCAGAACTCACGCATCAGTTGGAGATCACCCTCCTCGTAGCCGGTTGGATCCAGTGGGTCTTTTTGAATAGGTAGGATCTTTCCGTCTTTATCATGAATCGCTTCATAGCTCATCGGCCAGGCTCGCGAACTGAACTGGCGGAAACCGAGGTACCCCGTGACATGCGCTGCATCGAGCATCCCCGGTTCGTTTCGAGAAGGGCAGAGGAACACGGAGACGAATCGTGTCTGTGCCTGCACACCCCAGACGGAGCATGCGCCATCGAAGAGCATCCGTCGTGCGCGTTCCCGATCTTGTGAAGCAACATTGTTCCCGGTGTTGGCAAGGAGCATGCCGAGCGTCTTCCTCCCACCCGAGCATGACGCGACGCTTTCCTCGAAGGTGTCGGTCGCGGCGTGCGCCTTTGCGATCAATGAGGGTTGGACACCACGCTCTTCACAGATCGTGATGAAGCGTTCCATACTTTGCTTGCCTGGAACATCGTGGGCGACATCGGTGCCATCGATCGAGCGGGCAACGCGGGAAAGTTTCCATGCGAGTCCGCGATTGAGACCCAGATCTCGCGCGAGTTCTCTTGTTTTGGTGGGGTCAACCCCTGTAGCACCGAATAGTTCCAGAACAGATGATCGCAAGACCTGGAATGAGGCCATCACATCCCGAATTGAAGCTGTTTCTGCCACTGGAATCGTAGATCGGTGCTTCGGAACATGAACTATTGGGGGATCTTCCATATCGATTGAGCATAGGCGATCATGTTGATTGACACAAGAGAAATCGGCACGAAAAATGTCAATAATGACATTGACACAGAGTCCGGATACTGCTAAGTTGTATGAAATCGCCCAACTCCGGGCACTATGACACGCAACTCTTGGAGAGGAAATCACATGAACATCGCAACAACTTCAGCTATTGGAATCATCGCTTTGGCGGCAGGATCGTCATTGGGCGCGATCACCGTAAGTCAGGGCTCATCGGCGATTACCTACAGCACAACACTCAACTTTGACGAACTGGGCGGTCCGACCGGCGCTGTCAGCACAGACGCTTGGGCCGCACTCGGTGTCACCGAGTTGCAATCTGGCGACGGAGCACCATCGGTCGGCGACAACTCTGGCGCGGGTCCTTGGATTGGCACCAGCAACTCCTTTTTCGGTAACTTCGGAATCTTCATGACCTTCGATTCTGACCTGACCAACTTCAGTGCTCAGATCTGGGATCCATCAGGACCCGGCTCGTTCTTCGGTGGCGGCATGATTGGCGTTGCGTTCAACGATGGCGTTGAGGTTGGAAGCTTCTTCTCGGATGCCGGTCCTGCATGGGGCGGGCTCGGCGACGAGTGGTGGGACTTCACAGCAACCGATGGAGATGTCTTCGATGAAATCCGCATTCTTGGTTTCGGGTTCTCCCCAACCACCTACGGCGACAATATGTCGTGGAACGCTGTACCCACACCAAGCAGCATTGCGATTCTCGGATTTGCAGGCGTCGCAACCTCGCGCCGTCGTCGGTAACGAACTCTCTTTCCATGTTCTACAACATGGGGTTGCGTTGCTGAAAGGTTCCGCAGCCCCTTTCAAACCACGACAGACACCACACCGACCTTTCAAGGAGATCCTCTATGTCTTACATCCAAAACAAAGCAGCTTGCGTACTGATGTGCGTCGCGGGTGCCGCAGCAACCGCACAGGATTCCGCTACATTCCAACTCATTATTGATCCGATGACCAAGTTCCCTTGCGTGTCCGCAAATGACATGTCCCCAGACGGACGCTGGGTGGTGGGTAGCATGGACACAGACGGCGATGGAGTCGGTGACACTGGATACCGGTGGGATCGATTAAATGATGTGTTTCTACAGATTCCAACCGAAACCATTGGAACGGGAGACGACCCGATTGCAGCAGTTTCTGACGACGGGCAGGTCATCCTCGGCAGCATCGCTGCAGGCCCAGACGGCATCGAAGCCACCGCTGGTATCTGGATGGAGTCCACAGGATGGGTCAGCTTGGGCTACCTCCCCAACGCGGGTTTTTGCCCCAGCAGAAGCAACGGATATGAGCTCAGCGGCGACGGGACAACCGCCGTCGGGCTCTCATGGGATGGTTGCTCCGGACGAGGGTTTGTTTGGACGCAAGAAACAGGCATGCTCGAGCTCGAAGCAATGGCAAACGGGGGCAACCGTGCATCGGTGATGTCAGGGGACGGCTCGGTCATCGCGGGCTTCGCGCAAGGATTCACACGAACCCCCGCGATGTGGAATGGTATCAATCTTGAGGGTGAACTTCTCGATCCAACATATGCGGTCGGTGGGGAGTTCACTGGAATCAATGATGATGGTTCCGTTATACTTGGCTCATGGAGCATGGGCGGAACTGCCTATGAAGCCGGGAAAATTATGGACGGCGTCCCATCGAGGATCGGTGCTGGCTCTCTCCTGCCCGGCTGGGGAGGGATTGGGATGGATATCGCGGACAACGGGACAATCGTGGGTTTCGACTTCCTCCTCGGGAATCGTCGATCTTGGATTCAGCCGTTCGGTACAGGTGACCTGCAAGTGGCTCTTGAATTCATCAACGGGCTCGGCGCGAATGTTCAAGCGGGCACTCGACTCGAAGTCCTCCAGGCCATCTCAGCGGACGGCAAAACAATAATTGGTCACGGCGGCACATCAGCTGCGTACTTGATCACACTCGAATACCCTTGCCAAGCTGATCTCACCGGTGACGGCGCACTGAACTTCCTTGATGTATCCGCATTCCTCGCAGCATTTGGGAATCAGGACCCCATCGCGGACTTTGAAGCGGATGGCAGCTTCAACTTTCTTGATGTCTCTGCATTCCTTGCCGCATTCGGCGCTGGGTGTCCATAACACTTCGAGTAGTGTGTTTACGACTCTTGCCAACTATCTGTACATTCTGAAAGGCACACCATGTGTATTCGCTTCTCATGTGCAATCCTGATTGCATGTTGCTCCGCCGCGATGGCGCAAGATATCCGGTTCGAAATACTTCCCGGTATTTACCCTTCAGACATGTCAACCGATGGTTCCGTCCTCGTTGGAAATGACATCAACTTTGAAACCGTCCGGTGGACACGCCAGTCAGGGGTTGTCAATCTTGGGCGTGGCACCCAGTCGCTTGGTGTCGGTGCTGGCACACCAGACTGTTCTGACGATGGCTCCAGCGTCAGCGCCAGCATCCTCACCAGTGATGGCACACTCATCACTCAAGGGATCTGGACAGAAGGTGTTGGGTGGACTGAAATGATGCCCCCAACTCCTCCAGATGGCGGCGTCATCGACTTCGCTTTGGGTTCTGCGTGGGGATTATCCGGCGATGGACAGCATGTCGTCGGTCTCTACTGGCGTCCCGGCCACTTCGATACCGGCGGCGCCCATGCGTCGATCGCGAGCATGCCTGGCGCGTTGACCGACCTCGGATCCAGCGGTGGCAACAGCCGAGCGAACCATGCGAACTTCGATGGCTCAGTCGTTGTGGGCTGGGACGAGCGTCCTGATGGCGTGTGGCAACCAGCGGTGTGGGAGAATGGTCTGCTCAACATCCTCTCTCCATCCGATGCCTTCTCATCGGCTGATTATGTCAATCCATCGGGAACAATGGTCGGCGGAAACACATACCGCCTGATCTTCAACTACCAACAAGCGACCGTCTGGCACAAGAACGGTTCACAATGGGATGAGCAGGTGCTCGGAGTATTGCCAGGCACAGTTGGGCCGTTCGGCTTTGCGACTGTCCATGACTCAAACGAGGACGACAGCATTCTTGTTGGATACAACAGCTTCACACCCACATCACCAAGCACCGGGTTTATCTGGACCGCTGAAGATGGCATGATCGATGTCAAGGACTACCTCAGTGACCATGGCATCACTGTGCCTACTGAAATGATTGTCCTCGACCTGACCGCGGTTTCAGACGACGGCACCATTATGGCTGGCATCGGAGTCAGTGCTCTTGACGGGTTCTCGCCCATCGGATTCCGGATATCCCCAGCTTGCCCTGCGGATATGAACAACGATTTTTCCCTGAACTTTCTTGATATTTCTGTCTTCTTAGGAGCGTTCGGCGACCATGAACCACTTGCGGATTTCAATGCCGATGGCAACTTCAACTTTCTTGATGTATCCGCATTCCTATCATCCTTCAGTGCAGGATGCCCATGAATGATACTCCGGGCTGTGTGTCAAGTGAGCACGGCAGATCGGCTCAACCACCCCGCATCGCTTCCAGCTCAGACCACCGGGCGTAGAGTTCGGCCACGCGTGCTTGCCCGTCTTTGAGCTTGGAATACACGGTCGCGGCCCTCTTGTGATCAGTTGTAAGCGTGGGATCAGCCGCCTCCGCTTCTAAGCGTTCCAAACTGGCTTCGGCATCGAGGATGGCTTCTTCCATGCCCTCGTATTCCAGTTGGAACTTGTACGAAAGCTTGCCGGGCTTGGGTTGTGACGGTGTCTTGGTGGTCGATGGGCTGGGTTTCGTAGTCTCGACAGGCGACGGTTTTTCCTTCATCGTCGCGGCGTTCCACTGTTCGATTGAAGCGAACCATTTGGCATCGCCTCGATCATTGAGTGCGAGATATTCCGTCGAGATGCGTTCGAGGAGGAACCGGTCGTGGGTGACCAGAACGATGGCTCCAGAGAACGACATCAATGACTGCTCGAGCACCTCCAGCGATGGAATATCGAGGTCATTCGTCGGCTCATCGAGGAGCAACACATCAGCCTTCAAGAGGGTCAGGTTGGCGATCAACACTCGCGCCTGCTCGCCTCCAGATAGATTACTGATTCGCGTCGAAAGTTGATCTGGGTCAAACAAGAACCGTCTTGCCCATCCGGACACATGAACCGACTGGCCTTTGTATTGAACGGTCTCGCCGTAGGGGCACAGTGCTTCTTGCAGGGTTTGGCTTTGGTCCAGTGCTTCACGGTGCTGGCTGAAGGTCACAACTTGCAGATTGTCCGCACGCTTGACGGACCCAGAGTCTGGCAACAGATCACCCGACATCAATCGCATGAGTGTCGTTTTGCCCGAACCGTTGACTCCGAGGAGTCCGATTCGTTGGCCCGGGGTCAGTGTGAGGCTCAGCGACTCGAAGAGTCTCTTCTCGCCCATCGATTTGGAGACACTGTTGAGGGTCAGGAGTTTCGTAGTTTTACGATCAGTTGACTGGAAAGCGAACGCTGCGGTTTTTGAGGTGGCTTGATTCCGATCAATAGTGTCTTTGAGTTCCTCTCGGCGACTGGCCGCTGCACCGACCTGGGTCTTGTTCCGGGTTTGTCGTCCCTGAATTCCCTGGTTGAGCCATGCGGTGTCCTGCCGAACTCGCGTTGCGATGCTGGTCTGTGCAGCTCGCTGAGCGTCGAGGAACGCTTCCTTGCGTTTGACGAACTCCGTATAGTTCCCGATCGCTTCGAAGGCACCGCCGGGGTACGCCTTTGAGAGTTCGACGATGCGTGTTGCGGTGTTTTCAAGGAAGCGTCGATCGTGGGTGACGAAGATGATCGCGATGGACACCTGCTTGACGAATCGTTCAAGCCACACGACCCCCTCAAGATCCAAATGGTTCGTCGGCTCATCGAGCATCAACAGTTCTGGTTCTTGGGCCAATGCCCGCGCGAGAGAGAGGCGCTTTCGCCACCCGCCTGAAAGCGATGCGACGGGTTGGTCTATATTCGAAAATCCGAGTTTTGAGAGCGTGATCTCGGCTCGCGTTGTGGGATCCATTCCTGAATCGTCATGGTCATCCAGGCCGTCAACAACCACCGACAGTGGGGTGGCGTCACCCGAAAAGCGATCGTCCTGCTCGACATACACCGCGCGAAGGGCACGCTTCCGGATGACCTCTCCATCATCCGCTGGCTCCAAGCCTGCAAGAACCTTCAATAGCGTGGTCTTCCCGCTCCCGTTGGGACCGATGAGCCCGATGCGTTCGCCTTCCTCGACATTGATTGAGACACCCTCAAAGAGGGTGTTCGCCGGGTAGGCTTTCATCAAGTTGCGGGCGGTAAGCAGGTTCGACATAGTAGTGGATTGCGTTGGTGATGGCTAAAGCGTGAGCGGAACCAGTCAATACAGATTCCCAGACTCACACGGGATATGGAGGATAGCACTGGGTCTCCATGAACGAGAAGTCACAATGCATACAAAAACGGGGGCCAGCATGCTGGCCCCCGTGGAAATGATCTAGATGTCAGGATCAGAGTTCGATTACGGGCAACCTTCGCCGAAGGCGTTGAGGAATGCACTCACATCGAGGAAGTTGTAGCTTCCGTCTTGCTCGAAGTCCGCGATCGGATCCTGGTTTCCGAATGCCGAGAGGAATGCGGACACATCGAGGAAGTTCAGGCTGCCTTCGCCGGTCAGGTCAGCAGGGCATGGGTTGCTCTGGAGAGCATCCCATGCGGCAAGGTCATCGGCATCAACATCGCCGTCACAGTCCATGTCGCCTTCGCTGTAGAACGCTCCTTCGCCTTGGAACGACACGATGATGTCGCGGTCGTCGGCGTCAACATCACCATCAAGGTCAATGTCACCCATCGAGGAATCGAGGATTCCTTCGATGATCTCAACGACATCGAGTTGGTCAACAACGAGGTCGCCGTTCATGTCGCATGAGAGGTCGATGTTGACCGCTTCTTCGATCTGTGACCAGTCGCCGAAGTTCAGGCATACATAATCAATGTCTGCTGCGTCCACCACGCCGTCGAATCCGTTTGGACGGAAACCACGAGTAGGCAGGTTGGCGGCTGCGCCGAGTCCCAGGACCGCTGGGGAAGCGACATCGCCACGGGAATCACCGTTGTCGTATGACCCGGTGACGAGTGCGGTGCCGAAGAAGTTAATTCCTGCGGCGTCATCAACGGCGATGAAGCCAGCCGAGCGATTGAGCTGGCCACCAACCATGTGCAAGCCGTCTGCCCAGTAGCGAACATCGATTGCATTGAAGTTACCATCGCCATCGAAGTCGCCGAGAATTTCAGGACATGCTCGGCCGTCAGGGTTGACGGTGCCGCCAGCCCATGAACCGCCATTGAAACGGAAGTTGTACGCATCAACCATGTCAGCGACATCGGCTGGGGTACGAGCGCCGTCGCCATCAAAGTCGCCTGCGATCTTGTTGCGGTCGTTGTCCATGGTGGTGTTGAAGTCAACATCGCCGAGGAATGCCCCGTAGTCGATGGTGGTGCCATCGACGGATTCATAGTGTGCACCGCCAGCAACGCCATCGGAGTAGACCACTCCGGTTGATCGTGTAGGAACCAGCCCACCCGATTCGGTGTTGTATGAAGCGTAATCTGGGAGTGCCAAGACATTGCTTGGGTCATTCAATACGAACTGGGTCAGAACATCGTTGCGTTCTGAGTTGGTAATGATGGGGATGCAAGGCTCGCTCGCATCTGGGTTCGTTTGTGGAATGTTGTAGGAGGTTGCTGGGAGCACAAACTGGATGCCGAGGAACTCACCTGGTGAGAACGCGTTGGCGGGGTCGCTTGGGACAGCGGTGACCGCAGCAACCGAGCGGGTGATGTTGTTTACATATGCGGCTGCTTGTGGGTTCCGCATTGGTTGAACTGGGTTCGGGTTTGCACCGATTTCCGATGCCTTCCAACCCCAGCCGCCCTGAGCAGGAGCTGCCGAGCGTGGATCACCAATGGTTGCGATGCCACCGAGGCCTTGGATGTTGTACGCATCAGCGCTGCCATCGACAACATTCTCGATGGTTGGACGAGCGAACACGGTGCCGCCTTTGAGGTCTGCGCGGACGGCAAGTAACTCGAGCTCGCCATCTACCAACCAGCCAGCGGATTCACCACGCTCTGCACCGGTGTGACCAACGCCGAGACGAGAGTTTTTGATGGTCGCTTCCATACGGGACGAGCCACCCTTGTTCGATGGTTGAAAATCAGCGCCGAGCTTATCGTTTGCTGCTGATGAGGTCTTGGGACCGATGTTCTCACCAACACCCCATGATGGGTCGAGGCAGATGCCATTCATGAATGCGTTGCGAGTACCCGAACCGGAGTCTCTGGTAATCACGGTCAGGTTTTCACCTGAGAGACGACGGCCTGTTGCGTTGAGGTGACGCAGATCAGACATTTCGATCTGCTGGAGACCTACGCCGTGGTTGATTGGGGCAGCTACTGGAGTCATAGTAACTGGAGTGTCGAAAATAGTGAACGCATCAGGCGAGCTCACATTGGTATTGAAAGTCACGCCGTTTGGCGATACAAGTGTTTTCAACTTGTTTCCCTGTGAGAGCTCAGCACCATCAAAGCCGGTTGCCTTCCGAGGGTTATCGCCGTAACCCGGAGCACCCGGAACTTTATTGAAGAGCGGGGCACCCGCATCGTTGATCACGAACCAACTGACCGGGACATCGAGAGCCGAAAAGTCAATCTGTACCCCGGTGCCAGTGCCATCTCCGGTGGTAATCTGGAATGATCCGTCATCGAGGGTACGATATGGTGTTGCACCGGGGTTTCCGGAATCCGCAGCGCCTTGAGTCGTGGCAGCAGTGATGAAGACCTGGCCGTTGAAGTAGGCGGCATCCGCTTGATTGGAGTTGAGCGTGAGGTTGTTTGCGTTGTTGTCCATATCGACCGCAAACAATGTCCCCCAGTCACGCATTTCAGCAAAGCCATTCCCAGAGCCGGTGACGCGGTAGGTGAACTGCCAGTGCTGTGATGAAATGAATGGTGCGGTGGAATCAAACGGAGCGAGCTGCTCTTGTGTATTCCCATCGCCATCCGCATCGATGAAGTCGAGCGTGTTTGCGGGTGATTTAAACAACGCTTCGAGGAGCGTCGCACCTGATCCATTCACACCGAAAGGAGCCGCCGAAGCGATCCCCGCAGCACAACCGCTTGCAGCGGCCAGTAATCCGAGCTTGTACATGTTATTCATTTGAACTCTCTCCAAGTAAGTACATAACGACATCATGAGCCATGAAACAACGCGTTCCACAGTCGGTCCAGACTAAACTTTCATCCTTGATTGATGATCCGCATACCTGCGATAGAAAATACTTGTCATCCAGTTTCCTAGATGACGAGTTCGATCGATTTATGGATTGTCTTCTTCGCGAATGATCTCGTTATTCCCGGACATCGAGTAGAAACGCTCTCCCCATTGTCGTTTCTCGACGGTGTTCAGCATCTCGTCGAGTGCAACATGCCCGTCAAGAAACGCGAAGTTTGCCTTGCCCTTGAATACATCGTTTACTGCTTCGAGGGACGATTGGGATCCGCCATTGCCGATGATCAGCCCAATCTGGTCACTCGAGAGTGTCTTGAGGACTTCGGAGAGTTCTTCAAGATCAGGGTATTCGTATCGAGCAATGTCATACGCAGATGGTTCATTGAAGACATTGCTTCCGGAGGATCGACCTTTGAACGGAGTAATCGGACGGTGGCTTTTGATAATATTCTCATTGCCTTGCTCGCCACCGGTGCCGACCGGGTCAGCAAGAGATCGCCAGTTCGATGTGTTTTTGAACTCTGTGAAGAGAATCGTATTGGCAGGACGGCCAATCTTGTGCGCCTTCACAAGCTGGGCTTTGCGTTGACTACTGCCACGAATGAACTTATTTCTAGGCATGATCGCTGCATTCGCGGCAAACGCGAGTCGTGCCACCTGTCGATCTTGAGGCCATGCGGCACCCTCGGACTGACCCATCCCATTGACTTGCTCAGACTCCCAGTCATCCGGATCGAGACCGGGATTCGTTCGTGGTGCACCTCGCGAAGGCACAGCTGGGGATTCGAATGCATCATCGGGGACTTCGCCGTTGTCAAACAACGCATACGACCAGTGGATGTATCCATTGATCTCGTTGGGATGCCCTGATTGAACCTGATCCTCTAAACGCCAGTCATACCCCTGACGGGATGCGGCGTACACATAGGAAGGCGGATGATAATCCTTGTTCGCTCCAAGATAGAGCGTGTCCGCCTGCAACACGCTTCGTGCATTGGATGCGGCGATGATCGACTGCGCACTGAGTCGAGCTGACCCGAGTGACGGGAGCAAAATCCCGATCAGCAGGGCGATGATCGCGATGACCACCAGAAGTTCGATAAGTGTGAAGGCTTTCGCCCTGTTGTTGCCGGACCACGAAGTCTCGTTCATATCTGAAGTCTCCATCTTGATGAGAATGCCACTGAACAAGACAAAGATATACGGACTCGCCCCGAACTTATGTTCAGATAAAGTCATGCTTTCAATAAGATGCGTTGCTGTTAAGATCGAAACAAAATCATGTGAATCTCGTTTGTGATTCAACGGCATGACAGGCATAAAACGCCCGCGTCATCGTCAGATACGGTCATTAAGTTGAAATCGAGAACTGTTAAGAAATAAAACGCGAAAAGAACTATCAGAATCCGAGGCATACATCGAAACCGCTCTCAGATCCAAGCCGCCTTGTCGTTCATTGACTCCGGAATGCGGTCAGGATGGCGTCCACATTTTTCTTCGCATCACCAAAGAGCATCTGCGTGTTGGGCTTAAAGAATAAAGGATTGGCGATTCCCGCGTAGCCACTCGCCATACTCCGTTTCATGACGATGACATCCTTCGCTTTCCAAACTTCAAGCACCGGCATCCCCGCGATCGAACTCGCTGGGTCATCGATGGCGCTTGGATTCACAATGTCATTGGCCCCGATTACCAACACGAGGTCTGTCTCCGGGAAATCCTTGTTGATCTCATCCATTTCCAAGACGATATCATAAGAAACATTCGCCTCAGCGAGCAGCACATTCATGTGCCCAGGCAGCCGACCCGCGATTGGATGGATCGCGAAGCGCACCTTCGTTCCAACTGCTTCAAGATCCTTGGTGATTTCAGAAAGTGTGTGCTGTGCCTGCGCCACCGCCATCCCATATCCCGGAACGATGACGATACTCTTTGCGTTTCGTATCAACGAAACGGTCTGGTTCACATCGATCTCTCGATGCTCGCCTTCCACTTCGACAGCCGTTCCCTCCGCGGCTCCAAATCCACCCAGAATCACGCTGATGAATGAACGGTTCATTCCTTTGCACATGATGTAGCTCAAGATCGCACCGCTCGAACCCACAAGAGCGCCGGTGATGATCAAGAGATCATTCGAAAGCATGAATCCAGCCGCCGCTGCGGCCCAACCCGAATAGCTATTGAGCATCGACACCACAACGGGCATGTCCGCGCCGCCGATCGCCATCACCATATGAATCCCGAGCAGCGCGGTGATCCCTGTCGCGGCACCAAGCAACCACATCGACCGGGCAACCTCGCCCGCTTCCACAGCACCAACAAACTCAATCGCAATCCATACCGTCACCACAAGCACCACAACATTGGCAAGATGACGAGCGGGCAGTATCAGTGGCTTACCTCCGATAAGACCATGAAGTTTGGCAAACGCGATGACCGAGCCGGTGAAGGTAATCGATCCGATGCACACACCAATGTAGATTTCGATGGTGTGGATCACCGCTTCGGTTCCGACGAGGTGATTCTCTGGATCGAGCAGCGTTGCGAATCCGACAAGCACCGCCGCCGCTCCCACAAAGCTGTGAAGCAATGCGACCAATTGGGGCATCTCTGTCATTTTGACCCGGCTCGCAAGCACCCAGCCGATCAACGCAGCCGGGATCAACGCGAGCGCGAGCATTCCGTATCCAGTAAACCCCTTGGCCGCAGCGGTTGCGATCAGTGCGATCAGCATCCCCGCGATGCCATAGAAGTTTCCCCGGCGTGCGGTTTCAGGATTTCCCAGTCCCGCAAGACTGAGAATGAACAACGCCGCGGCAACGGTGTAAGCGACAGTGGCAAGGGTATTGGGCATCATGAACCTGTGTATGGGGATAGGAGCAAAGGGAATCAACGAAACGAGTTACCGATGGAACATCGAAAGCATGCGCCGGGTCACAAGGAACCCGCCTGAGATATTGATCGCGGCAATAAAGACCGCAATCGCACTCAGAATCGTAATCGTGTGGCTTGGTGCGCCGGACAAGTGCATCATCCCACCGATCAGAATAATCCCGCTGATCGCGTTGGTGACACTCATCAAAGGCGTGTGCAGCGCGGGAGCGACATTCCACACCACCTGCCACCCAACAAAGCACGCAAGGACAAACACGGTAAAGTGGCTGAGGAATGATTCGGGAGCCGAGACACCAAGCCCGAACAGCGCGAGAGCCGCGATGAGCAGCATGACATATCGGAGTGTATTGGAGGGCTTGGCCACTTCCGCAACGACCGCCTTTGGAGCGTCGGTCCTCGGTTGATCTGGAGATGTCGCCACCACCGGGTGCGTTACCTGTGGCGGGGGCCATGTCGTCTTGCCCTGATGGCACACCAGCGACCCACGCACGATCTCGTTGTCCATGTCAATGGCAAAGTTCTTTGCACCACCCATCTCGTCAACCATGTTGACGAGTGTCGATGCGTAGAGCCAACTCGTCTGGATCGCCATGCGGCTCGGGAGGTCGGTGTACCCAACAATCCGCACGCCCTTGTGCGTAACCAGATGCCCGGGCTTGGTCAACGCACAGTTCCCGCCTTGCTGTGCCGCCATATCAACAATGACCCCGCCCTCACGCATGGATTCGACCATCCCAGCCGTGATGAGCAGTGGGGCGGGTTTGCCGGGGATGAGGGCCGTGGTGATGATGATGTCCACATCCATCGCTTGCTGAGCGAAGAGCTTCATCTCAGCATCAAGGAACTCTTTGGACATCACCTTGGCGTACCCGCCCGCTCCGGCCCCCTCTTCAGCAAAGTCCAACTCCAAGAACTCAGCACCCATCGAACGCACCTGATCACCGGCTTCAAGCCGGGTGTCAAAGGCTCGGACAATCGCGCCCAGTGATTTGGCGGTGCCGATCGCTGCAAGACCAGCGACCCCAGCGCCAATGACCAGCACCTTCGCAGGCTTGATCGCGCCAGCGGCGGTGCTCTGCCCGGTCAGGAATCGTGGATAGACATTCACTGCTTCAATCACCGCCCGATACCCCGCAGCGTTGGCCATCGCGCTCAGTGCATCGACTTTCTGCGCTCTTGTAATCCGAGGCACGCAATCCATCGCAAGCACCGACGCGCCGCGAGCATTGAGTTTGTCCAGAATCTCTTGGTTCTGGGCCGGCCAAATAAATCCGATCAAGCACCCACCCTGCTTGATCAAATCCGCCTCGTGAGCGTCAACCGCCTTGTTAAACTGAGGCGAATGGACCTTGAGGATGATGTCAGACTCCGCCCAAAGCGATTTCACATCCTTGGTGATCGTCGCACCAGCTTCGGCGTACATCTCGTCGTAATGCTCGGCGGCATTCCCGGCTCCCTCCTCGACGATGACTGTAAATCCCATTTGGATCAAGTCTTTAACGGTCCTGGGGGTGCCCGCGACTCGCCGCTCGCCGGGGTGAATTTCTTTGGGTATGCCGATCCGCATGAGCCATTCTCGCTGTTGGGGTTGGGTGCTGGTTTCACTATACCAAAATGCCAGACAAGTGGTGGCTGTTTCGCGCATGAATACACCAGCAATCAACGACCGCACGCGGTGGGGATCAGTTGTATCGCCTAAAATGCACAATCGCTCGGCTCCGCCGAAACTGATCTTTCAACGCTCAATCCCCAACCGGGTAAGGCAGATATGACAACCCAACAACCCATCGAAACACCCACCGCAACGCTCGACTCCGTCGTCATCCGATTCTGCGGCGACTCCGGTGACGGAATGCAGCTCACCGGGGGCCAGTTCACCGATACCTCCGCGATCTTCGGCAACGACTTTGCCACCTTCCCAGACTTCCCCGCTGAGATCCGCGCCCCCAAAGGCACCACCTTCGGAGTCTCAGGATTCCAGCTCCAGTTCTCAAGCGAGGATATTTTCACGCCGGGAGACCGCGTCAACGCGATGGTCGCGATGAACCCAGCCGGACTCAAGGTCAATATTGACGATGTCGAACCGGGGGGCATCATCATCGTCAACGAGGACGAGTTCACCAAAGGCAACCTCTCCAAGTGCGGCTACCCAGCGGGATACAACCCGCTCGAAGACGAAGTGATCAACGCGAAGTACAACCTCGTCAAAGTCCCGATGTCGCGCCTGACCAAGGAGTCCCTCGCCGAGTCGGGCATGGGGGCCAAGGACATCAACCGCTGCCGAAACATGTTCGCCCTCGGCATCGTCTACTGGCTCTACGAGCGCCCGATCGACCAAACAGTCCGCTACCTCAACAACAAGTTCGCGGTCAAGAAGAAGCTCCCACAGGTCGCTGAGATCAATATCCAAGCCCTCAAAGCGGGGTACTACTTTGGTGAAACCGCGGAAGTCTTCCCTTCCCGCTATCGGGTTCCTCCCGCCAAACAACAGCCCGGTGTCTACCGTCAGATCAGCGGCAACGAAGCAACCGTCCTCGGACTCGTGACCGCATCCCAAAAAGCCGGCAAGTCCATCGTCTACGCAAGCTACCCGATCACCCCCGCATCGGGTGTGATCCATGGCTTGTCGAATCTCAAACGGTTCGGCATCAAGACCATCCAGTCCGAAGACGAGATCGCCGCGATCTGCACCGCGATCGGCGCGAGCTTTGCCGGAGACATCGGGGTGACCGGGACCTCTGGACCCGGTCTTGCGCTCAAGGGCGAAGCGATGGGCCTCGCACTGATGCTCGAACTCCCGCTTGTGATCGTCGATGTCCAGCGTGCCGGTCCTGCAACCGGACTCCCAACCAAGACCGAGCAAGCCGACCTCCTCCAAGCAATGTACGGCCGACACTGCGAAAGCCCGCTCATCATCGTTGCCCCACGAAGCCCATCGGATTGTTTCAATATGGCCATTGAAGCGGTGCGATTGTCCGTTGAATACATGTGCCCAGTGATCTACTTGTCCGATGGCTACATTGCCAATGGAGCTGAGCCTTGGAAGGTCCCAGATGTCAATGACATCCCTGAGATCAAGATCGTCCACCCGACGCTTGACGACATTGGTGAAGAAGGCTTCCGTCCATACGACCGCGACCCGGAAACACTCGCAAGACGATGGGCAATCCCAGGCACACCCGGACTCGAACACCGCGTTGGGAGCTTGGAAAAAGAAGACAAAACCGGCAATGTCTCCTACGACCCAGACAACCACGACAAGATGGTCCGCATGCGTGCTGAGAAAGTCGCGCGCGTAGCCGATTCCATCCCGCTCCTCGAAGTCGACGGCGACCCCTCCGGTGATGTCCTCGTCCTCGGATGGGGCGGAACCTACGGCTCAATCACCACCGCCGTCCATCAACTCCGCGCCAAGGGGTACACGGTCAGTTCCGCACACCTCCAATACCTCAACCCGTTCCCTTCGAACACGGAAGAAGTCCTCCGATCCTTCAAGAAGATCATCGTCCCTGAAATCAACCTCGGACAACTCAGCTTGCTGATCCGAGCCAAGTTCCTGATCGAAACCACCGGAATCAACATCGTCAAAGGCCAACCCTTCAAAGTCCAAACACTGGTCGAACGCATCACGGAGGTGATCGAATCATGAGCACCATCGAATCCAAAGACACCAATCTCCCGATCTACACCGCCAAAGATTTCACAACCGATCAGGATGTCCGCTGGTGTCCCGGCTGCGGGGACTACGCCGCGCTCGCCGCGGTCCGCAAAGCGCTCCCCGGAGTGAATACACGCAAAGAGAACTTCGTGTTCGTCTCCGGAATCGGGTGCGCCGCACGCTTCCCGTACTATGTCGACACCTACGGCATGCACTCCATCCACGGGCGTGCCCTCGCGATTGCGACCGGAGTCAAGTGCGCCAACCCAGACCTCGAAGTCTGTGTAGTCTCCGGCGACGGTGACCTGCTCTCCATCGGTGGCAACCACACCATCCACACGATGCGCCGCAATGTCGACATCACCATCATGCTCCTCAACAACAAAATCTACGGTTTGACCAAAGGCCAATACTCACCGACCAGCGAACAAGGCAAGGTCTCACCAACTTCACCCGCGGGATCGATCGACTACCCGCTCAATCCGATCGCCATCGCGGTCGCAACGGGGTGCACATTCATCGCACGCAGCATCGATGTCGATATGAAGGGCATGGATGCGATCTACAAACGCGGAATCGCGCACAAAGGGACTGCATTTATTGAGGTCTACCAAGACTGCAACATCTTCAACCACAAAGCGTGGTTCTACGCCTCCCAAAAAGACACGATGCCCGAGAACACCATCCAGGTCGAGCATGGGAAACCATTGATTTTCGGTGCTGAGCGAGACAAGGGCATCCGCTTCAACAACGGGCAACCCGAGGTTGTCGTCTTGGGAGAGAACGGAATCACCGAAGCCGACCTCATCATCCACGACGAGACCAACATGTTCCTCGCCAACATCTATTCCCAGATGGCGTACCCAGACTTCCCGGAGCCGATGGGCGTGCTGCATGCGGATCCAAGCAAGCCCACCTACAACGACCTGCTCCATCAACAGATCGCCGATGCTAAATCGCAGAGTACCAACATTGATCTCCAAGCACTGATCACAGGAAATGAGTCATGGGAAGTCCACGAAAAAGCTTGAACACTCCGAGAGTCTTCAGTTCATGACGATCGGCCGTGGACGATCATCTGAGTAGTCGAGGGTGGCAAAACGACTACGCCGTCTTTGTTTGCTTGTATCGATTGCCCATCGATTTCAATCGTAAACCGATCGTGCCCCATTAACCGAGCGACATCAACTCGGTACCCATTGGGTGGCATGGGGCTGTTATGGATGTTGAGTATCAACAACTCATCAGTAGAGGTAAACCGCTGGAGTGTGTAGTTCAGCGTGCCAAACTTCGTCACCAATCCTTGTACTCCGATTGGATCGGGACTTTCTAGCCAGTCAGTGGAGACTCCTGCAGCGAGCATGAGTGTGTCGCTTTCTTCGTACGCAAACATGGACACGATCGAAAGAATCGCACCAGACCCCACCCAAGTGTGCGGCATATCGCCCACAAATCGAGCGGGGGCCCGTTCACGGTACGCGATCTCCCCCCATTGACACCATCCAGCAGGATCACGCAGGCTCAGCAGCCAGTCCATATATTGATGAGCACGATCAACCCAACCCAAACGAATAAAGGTACCAACGGTTCGAACCTCGTAGGGCGTCATCCCATCCCAGGGACCGCCATCGATGCGTTGCTTTGTTGATTCCCACGCCCGCTCAAAGGTTGATTCAAGAAGCTTCGAATCAAGCACGGCTGCAGCCCGCGTTGGATAGAACGCGATGGATGTTGAAGTCGCGTCAAAGTCCCCAAGCTCGACGCATCCCGGCACATACTCGATGTCATGAGTTTCAGCCGCGAGCCGAACAGAGTTGCTCAGCGACTCACCAAAGGACTCCGCCAGGTTTTTGAATCGATTCCGATCCGTTGTTTCACCCAGTTGATCAGCGATCGATACCGCATCCCAGAGTCCCCGATAGATCCAAAAGTCATCCCAATACGAATGCATCGGTTTCGCGGAGTACCCCTCATGGCTGATGGATTCAGGCATTAATCCGGCGCTTGCACGAAGAATCGGATCCTCGGCATCGATATATTTTCCCGTAAGGCGAGTATCTCGCATGGTCTGTATGTAGTTGACCGTCGCCCTCACCTTCGGGTACATCCGGCGCGCAAACGATTCGTCAAACCCACCCTCGGCTTGAGCACTGTTGCGGATCGCAAACAAGAACTCCCCAGGCGCATCGTTCTCATCAACCGGATCGGGACCACGGAAGTCCACCACGCATGGAATCTTGCCATCAGCGTATTGGAATGTGCTGTACCAATCGATGAACGCACGTGCCTCGTGATGGTGACCGAGCGCGATGAGTGCCGCGGAAGTCATTGCGCCGTCGCGGATCCACGATCGCTCGTACGACCGCGACCCCGGCCGGATGCCCTCTCCATCCGCATTGATCAGGATGTACGCAAGGTTCGCACGGATGGTGTCTTCCAGCACCTGTGCTTTTTCCGGGAGCATAAAGTCAGTCCGATTCAGCAAACCCAACCAACGGGATCGTTCCGATTCATACGCGACATCAAAGTCGGGTAAATGCTCCTGTTGTTGAGTCTCCTTCACTTCCGAATCCATCGGAAGCGATACCACGGCCGTATAGAGTTCGCCCGGTTTGAGTAAAAGATCGTACAGCAACGCACCCGATGGATACGCTCCTGCGGAACTCAGTTCGGATTCGGATCTTCGTGAGTCATCTACCAAACGATGAACAAGCGATCCGCTGTTCGCATCCGCGACCACCACCGCATTGGCGTTCGAGTGGGGTGTTGCAAAGAGATGGTCATCGACCAGAATCCGGCCCGGTTCGATCTCCACCGAGCCAGCCGTCGAAACACCGCCGATGGTGTTGAGGAACTGCGCCGCCGGGAGGACTTGAAACGGGCGAGCCGCGAGTGCAAGAGACAGACTCTGCGGCTGGGTGCTTGTGTTCCGCACTTGATATTGAGCAAGAACCCGGTCGCTGCCAAGGTATTCCGTTGCCAACGCGGTGATGTGAAGGTTGATTCCATCAAGCTGCCATTGCACCGACGGGATCGGCAATGACCGATCAGCAAGCGATTGGTCGAGTTCCGCGTCCGCCCATGAATACACCACTCCATCACGAACGATGAAAGGTTCAAGAGAATACCCACTCTTGACCGGTTCGATGGCGCCGGTCGCGGAGACCAACGCCTCGTTATCATGCCATGGAAGCCCGATGACCGTCCATGGCGTCAACTCCGCGTAATACAACGGATACGAACCACGACGAGCATCTGAAGCCAACGCTTCGAAATATGTGTTCGCATTCGGGAATCGCTCAACCGGAGAAAATCGAACCGATTCCAGCCGTGAATCACCCTCGTCGATCTGAATCCGAACGACGCGAGCCTCCGTTTCTGGTGTGAAGATCAAATCGCTCCCGCCATCCGAATCCGACACACGCGTAAGCTGTGAGAATGCTTCCCCATCAACAGACGATCCGACTTGATATGACTCGGGGACCATCCCATCTACCCACACCAACTCGATTGCGCTGAACTCGACCAGATCATCAAACTCCAGTTCGAAACTATCCCCTTGCGTGCCCGACCAGTTCACCGAACCGTCAGAATCAACTCGGCCACCTTCGCTTCCATCCGACAGAATCACTTTGGGTTCTACCGGTTGTGCTTCATCGGTTGGCAGTGGTTCATAGGTCAGGTCGTCAAGCCAGAGGCTGCCCTTGCCGCCACGGCTCGCGGTCACCGCGATCTCAATGCTCCCCACACGCGTCAGCGGCTCGCCATCACTGGGGCCCCAGGCGTATGAAAAATGCCGACGGCGCATCGCAAGTTCCGTCCACACAACTGGGAACTGAATATCCCGCTGGACTGTCCACCAAACATTCTCCCCAGATTCGTCAATCAGTTTGAATTCAAGCGTATTTGGAGGCCCCGTCCCGCGATACTTCAAGCCAAAGCGATGGTTGGGATCGAGCGGGAGATGCACCGCTCTCCGAACAACGCAATATCCCGAACCTGCGGTAAAGTCATAATCCAGACGCAGCGCACCATCCACTTCCACAATCTCGCCTTGCACCCCATCGGCAAGAATCAACGACCAAGCGGAGGTGGTGTCGAACGCATCGATGATCTCAGATTGAGCCATACTCATGCAAGCACAGCAGGCAATCGAACAATACAGAAGTGAAACCCGGAATGCTGAACAACAAAACACGGCGAAAGCTGTCATCATCAAGAACACTCCATTGCATCAATGAATCAAGGGCAACCCAATGAGTACACCTGCAAGAATGCAGAGATATCCAAAAAGTTGAACTGTCCGAACGGCGAAGCAATATCCGCGGCGGAATCTCGAGCGTTGAATGCACCCAAAAACGCTGAGATATCAAGAAAGTTAAGGGCGCCTGCCGGAGCCGCGAAATCCGCTGGACATGGTGGCTGGTACGCGGTCGCCAGAACCGCATTCGCTGTCCCCGGCTGAATCAACTCAGCGAGCCCCAACGCGCCAATGACCACATCGGGGAGACCGGCATCCGGCGTGACATACGAGGGATCAATATTCGATTTCCGGAACAGAATCGAAGCACCCGTCGCAAATTCCTGACGAGCCCCATGCCGATACGCGTGATACGCGCCCACACTGGGAGCGGTATCCCCGAGCGAAGAGAACGCCATAAGCGATGGGAAGGTTGTGACATCGCCGGGATGATCGGACAATGAATCAGCGTGGTATCCGCCCCAGTCTGATCGTGTGGTTCCTGCACTGAAGACCGTCATGAAACTCGGCGCGTTGTCATCGGTCCAAGCGCCGAAGGATGCAAGCTGGTTGCGAATATGGGCTTCCCACGCGGGATCAGATCGAAACGCGGATTGCGCGATCCAGGGATACAACGACACAAACGCGGGCAAGTGATTGCCGGGCCAGTTTGAAGTGACGGGTAAACCGACCACATACTCCGACTGCGGCAGTGCCGACCGATCCAACCAAAACGCATACGCTGCATCACTGGATCCGTACACCGATGCCTGCTCAACAAAGATCACACCCTCATAGAACGGCCCGCCTGCGGTCCCAAAGTCTGGGCCACCCGAAGCACTCGCTCTCAGATACAACGCATTGGATCCCGGCTGGATATAGCTTCCCCAACCCTGAATGCGATGAATGACTTCATCCGCGGATTCAACAATCGTCGCATCATTGGAATAGAACCGGCGAGCCCGATCCGCCGACATGGTGAGCAGCATGGTGCTGAGCGTCGCGTATTCGGTACTCCAGCCGGGTTTGACATTTCCCGTCAACGGATCGTACCAGTGACGCATGATGCCATCGCTTGTCAGCTGGGGCACAATCCCATCGGGCATCAGTCCCGCGTAGCGTTGGAGGATGGAGCGCACGAGATCCTTGGATCCTTGATCGCCGGCGATGAAATCCTTTGCGATTTGAAGCATGACCACCCACGCCGCGCCGTCCGGGGTTGGGGGATGGAATCGTGTTGATCCCGCATTCACATCCGCATCAATCACCCAACCCGCCGGTTCACCATCGGGAGAAACCAAGCCCTCCGCAAAGGTCACCACCTGATCGAACTCATCACGCAACCATGTTTCGTAATCGAGCCGAGTATCCTCCGACTCAGCAAGCATCCGAGGCCCGACCCCACTCGCAAGAAGAAACCGGCCGCAAGCGGTGCTCGTGATATCAACGAGGTCATCGGAAGACTGCACATATAAAGCCGGTGAATATGGAAGCAACCCAGTCGCTTGGAACTTGGGGACCTGAAGCACCTGCGCGTCCATCCCATTCCCAGCCCCTTCGATGACATAGACCCCCTCATGCCAAGGTTGACCAAAGTGATCTGAGTATGCCACTCCGCGACCTCGTGTCACCGATCCAACGGCGTCGGTGATCGCGAATGGTTGCGTGAAATCAACCCGGTAGAGCGTGGTTTCGGTCACCACAAACGCTGTATCCAAAGGACGAGCGATGCACATTCCGCGCACGGCTTCATTCTCCGGTAAGAACCATTCATAGTTCAACGATCCCGAGGTATTGTTACGACCCGCAGAATACACGCGGACGCCGCCGGTCTGGGTCGAGACCCACAGCTTGCCTTTGTAATGCATGCAAGCGGGCGCATCGCCAGTTCCCTCGCCAATATCAGCGCGAGCGAACCGGGTGAGTTCCTTCGTTGTAGTATCGTACCGCAGCACAACATCCGAACCCAATCCATCGGGACTCGCTGTGTTGTCGGTCACAACAATGAACAGGCTCCGCCCAGAATCGGTCCATGCGATCGCTCGTGGTCCATCATCGCTTGAATCCAGCGTCATCCACGGAGCCAACTCTTGGATATCTGATCGAGCAATCTGATGGATCAAAGTCTGTCGAATATCCCGGATTTCGATGGTGTCGCTCGAAGTATCCGCTGTTGCATACCAGCCGCTGAGCTGCGCTGCCGCAACCGCAGTGGTGGGGGAGACGGACTCGCTCGCCCAAGATTCTGTCACCGGCGACGCTACAGCGACACTCGAACACGCACCAAGCAGGAGCATGCCCAAACGACTCACACGCAAAAATTGTTTTGTTGGTCGCATATCCGCACTCCTTAAAAGCTCACTTGCTATCAGGAAGCTTGCTTGATTCACGCTGTACAAATGTCGTGGCCAATCGAGAGTGTCTCGGTGAACTCTTGGGGTCTTCAATGCGACGGATGACCGCTTCGATCGCTGCAAATCCGATTTCTCGAACCGGCATCCGAACCGAAGAAAGTCGAGGCCGGAGCAGACTGCAGAGCCGAGAGTCATCGAATCCGACCAATCGCAGCTCATCCGGAAGGACGACTCCATGATCGCGTGCCGCATTGGCGATGCCGATCGCGATCTCGTCGTTGGCCGCAAAGACCGCGGCATTCTCCAGTAACCCCTCGCTCAACATCGACTCGGCCCATTCCCAACCCCAGTCAAAGGAGAACTCGTTTCCAGCGATCTGATCGGCGCGTGGTTCGTGTCCGTGCTTCTGAAGAGTCTGGCAAAACGCTGCGAGCCGCTCATCGGAGTCAATGTTTCCGCGATGTGATCCGACAAAGAAGCACCGATCCGGAGGGGTGCCCTCGAGCAGATGCTCCATCGCTCGTTGCGCACCCTGACGATTGTCCACAACAATGGTTTCGACATTGAGTCCCGGCTCATCGACCCCGATCACAACCACCGGGCTCTGCAGTTTGCTGATCCCTTCGAGATCCGCACCGCTGCGTTCGGTCAACATCACGATCATCCCATCGACGAGGTCGAGTGCAAAGCCGTTTTCTACACCTTTATTCACCCGATGCGCGTTGGAACTCACCAACAAGTGGTATCCAAGCTCGCAGGCGCGGTCATCCATCGCGCACATCAGCTCGGAGTAAAACTCACCATGAATATCTGGAAGTGACACGCCAAGAACCCGGCTGCGTTTGGTGAGCAGCCCCTTCGCAAAGAGGTTCGGACGGTATTCAAGCGCCTCGATCGCTTCACGAACCCGTTGAGCGGTTCCCGCAGACACCACATGCGGGGTGTTGAGCACCCTGCTGACGGTGGCGATTGAAACACCAGCTCGATCGGCGACACTTCGGATCGAAACTGCATCCCGAAAGCCGTTTTCACTTGATTCTGGAGCCTTCATGTGCCAACATGGTAGCACATGAAAACGATTACACAAATGCAAATCCTGTTTTTTGGGGCTATTCCGCAGGTCTCTGCCCTTATCGGATGCACCACGCCGCAGACTCATCAGGTCCCGTCTCCCCTCGCTGCTCATGCGAGCAGTATCGTTATCGAATCGGAACCAGACACGCCTCGGCCGCCGTTCTCGTTTTCAAAGAGCGACAACCAGTTCCTCGATGAAATCGAGCAAGCGACCTTCATCTACTTCTGGGAAGCGGTCAGCCCCGAAACCGGGATGGTTTACGACCGCTCCAGCAGCGATGTCATCAGCATCGCAGGCGTTGGCTTCCAGCTCGCATCGCTCCCAATCGGGGTCGAGCGAGGATGGGTGACTCGCGATCAAGCATCGTCCCGCGCCATGCAGATACTCGGAGCACTGGAAGGGGCACCAAGCAATCGGAAAGCGGGGTTGTTCTACCACTTCATCAATCCCCACGACGCCTCAGCAAGACGCGTCGGTCGGGAACTTGTCGTTAGCACAGTGGACTCCGCGTTGCTGTTCGCAGGGATGTTGACCGCCGGCGAATACTTCGGTGGAGACATCAAAAACATCGCTGATAGCCTGTTCGCGCAAGCCAACTGGTCATTCTTTCTTGCATCGCCCGATGGTGACCCCAAAGGCAATCAGTATCTATCCCTCGGCTGGAAACCCAGTTCGGACGAGAAACCAACCGGTGAAGGGGAGCTGCTCCCATACTTCTGGTTGGATTCCGGCGATGAGCATCGACTTACCACCTTCCTCGCATTGTGTGCCCCAAACCCTGCATTTCGTGTCTCAGATGAAGTCTATTGGAGCCTGAGGCGTCAGCTCGGATGGGAACAAAGCCAAGGCCACATGGTCTGGTTCCCATACTCCGGCGCGCTCTTCACCGCCTTCTTTGCCCACTGCTTTATCGATTACAGCTCGCTTGCAATCGATGACCCCGCTTCCCATCAGCAGACCCACCGGGCGCGTGTTGATTGGTGGGAGAACTCGCGCCGATTGGTGAATCTTCATCGTGATCGCGCCATCGAAAACCCCAAAGAACTCCCAACCCTGGGACCCGATGCATGGGGATTTTCAGCAAGCGATGGGCCCGACAGCTATGTCGTCTCGGGACAGTTTCCAACGCCTGTGAAGATGATCGACGCTCAACCAGATGCGGACTTCTCAACTTATACACCCTCTGAGAACTGGGGCGAAGGTGTCATCGCCCCATACGCGGCTGGTAGTTCAATCATGTTTGAACCCGAACTGGCCCTCAAGTCCTTGCGAAAGTCCTACGCCGTCACCACCTCGGATGGTGGGGCTGGTGTATGGAACAAGAGCGCAACACACCGCTGGGGGTTCTTCGATGCCTATCGGCTCGACCAAGATGGACACGCGGACTGGGTCGCTGAAGACTATGTCGCAATTAGCCAAGGCCCCTTGCTCCTCGGAATCGAAAACGCACGCAACGGATTCATCTGGAAGCTCTTTATGAACAACCAGTATGTCAAGAACGGCATCAATAGAGCGGGCATGTGAACAAACATGTTCGGCATAATTTAGGGCGAATCAGAATTTGCCCATGCCAAACAGTCCGATTTATTTCGAAATCTTGATCTTTGCCCTTGAAATTGAAGTCCAGATCGGAGACTATGAAACCGTTTACATGAGATGGGCTAATGTCTGACCCCGCGTGGGATCTCACCCGTCTTGGGACTTGAAGACAACTTGGAAGACACTTAGGAGCGAGATATGAGAATCACAACCACTCTGGGCATCAGCCTCTTGGCATGCGTTGGCACCATCGCAAACGCATCCGTTTCGGACATCGGTAGTTTCGTGGATGCACCGCGTTTGTATAACGACTTCTCCGGAAGTAACTTGATGTACTCCAGCAACTACAACGCGAGCGGAAGCAGCGTCTCCATTCACGAAGACACCTATGGCTCCGGCGGATTCGCCAACCGCCATGTCGCATGGTTCGCAGACTCAGGCAGCAACAAAGTCGACTTCGATTATGGTGATGGCTGGGACATGCAGATGACCATGCAGGTCAATGAAGCATCGAATGTGGACAATGTTGAAGCCGGTTTCCAAGCCGACCTCTTCGGGTTCGGTATGTTCGGTGCGTTGACTTGGAACGGCGAGATTGCCGCATTCGGTTCAATACTCCCATTCCATAGCTTTGGTGCTGGACTGTACAACATCGGTGATGAACTCATGCTCCGCATGGTGCACAGCCCAGGTGACGGCGAGGGCATCGGGGCTCCATCGACCATGGAATACCTCTACAACAACCTCACCACCGGCAGCGGCTGGGTCTCCAGCGGTGATATCGCGATGACCACCACCGAAGGCGGCATCCCAAGCAGCTTCGATATGTTCACCGGCGTAGGTGCTCAGATCAACGCCCCAATGGCCAACGGCGTAGTTGACATCAGCTACAGCAACATCACCACCACGATCCCAGCACCCGGATCAATCGGTATGCTGGCACTCGCAGGCGTGTGCGCCTCGCGCCGTCGTCGATAAGAAAGCTTGATCCCGAAACGGATCTGACCACAACGCAGGGAGATGTGCCACATCCGGTATGTCTCCCCTTCAACCCCAATCGCTTTCTGTAGAAAAGCGAATCGAGACGAGGTACGAGCATGACGCTCCCGAACAAGTATGGACGCTTTATCGATGACGGCACCGCGTACCAAATCACGGACCACGCAACCCCAAGACCATGGGCCAATGTCGTCAGCAACGGACGCTACGGCTTCGTAGTCAGCCAGAACGGCGCGGGGTTCTCGTGGCTCGATCACTGCCAACTCAATGTGCTCACGCGTTGGTCGATGGATCACATCCGCGATGATCGTGGTCGGTCCATGTACATCTCCGATCTTGAGAGTCCGGACAAAGTCTGGTCCGTCACGCCCCATCCGTGCAGGACCAAGTTCGACAGCTTCAGTTGCACCCACCGTGCGGGCAGCACCACCTTCGAATCCTCCGCGCATGAAGTGTCCGCGGCTTGGACAATGGGGGTCGCGCCAGACGATCAAGCGGAACTCTGGACCCTGACGATCACCAACGATTCAGACCGACCAAGAAAGCTCCGCATCGGAGCGTTCTTCCAATGGTGCTGCGACGCGGCTCCCGATTCCACCCGCGAGTTTCACCGCCTCTTCTTTACTACCCGATTCGATGCCGACCGCAATGCCGTGATCGCAACCAAAAATGTCTGGAACGCTCCGTTCGGGACACCCGAGGACCACTGGAATCGTCCATGGCCCTACATCACCGGGTTTGCAATGGCAAAGGACGGCCAAGATAAAAACTGGGCAACCGCAGACACCGAAGCCTTCCTCGGACGGCTGGGCGATCAACGCAATCCAGCCGCAATGACACAGGACTGCGTCGCATCGTTCGGACGCTTTGCCGATGCGTGCGCGGGGATCGGTGCGGACATCTCGCTTGAACCTGGCCAGAGTGTGACCAGGACATTTGTTCTTGCGATCGCAGAAACCAAAGAGGATCTGGAAGCAACGCTCGATAAGTTCTCGACACTCCACCCAATTGAAAATGCACTGAAGGCATCAAGCGATGGTTGGAAAGACCGCTTGTCACCGACTTCAGTGGACTCAGACTGCGAAGATTTCAATCTTCTGAACAACCACTGGCTCCCGTATCAAGCGATCAGCGCAAGACTCTGGGCACGCAGCGGGTACTACCAACAGTCCGGCGCTTATGGGTTCAGAGATCAACTCCAAGACAGCCAAGTCTGGCTTCACCGCGAGCCGAACCGCTGCCGAGACCAGATCCTGCTCCACGCAGCACACCAGTTCGTGGACGGCAGTGTCTACCACTGGTGGAACCCATTGACCGAAACCGGTCTCCACGACAAGTGCAGCGATGATTACCTCTGGCTCCCATTCATCACCGCTTCGTACATCCGCGAAACCGGTGACACCGCAATCCTCGATGAACTGGTCCGATTCGTGGACGATCAAACTCCCGCACCGTTGCTCGACCACTGCAAACGATCGATCACGCGTTCTTTGTCCCGACAAAGTGATCGCGGCCTGCCGCTTATCGGTGACAACGATTGGAACGATGGCTTGTCGGCACTGGGCGGCGAAAACACCGGCGAATCCGTCTGGGTTGCCTTCTTTCTGATGAATATCCTCGAAGACTTCGGCCACATTCTTGAGAGTCTGGGCGACCTGGATACCACCAAGTCATACTCGGAAGCTCGAGAACGATTGAATGCAGCTGTTGTCGAACACGCATGGGATGGCTCTTGGTTCCGCCGCGCAACCGATGGCACAGGAAGATGGCTGGGCTCGAAAGATTCACTCGAAGGCAACATCTTCCTCAACGCGCAGACCTGGGCGCATTTCGCGCAGGCAGGCGATCAAGACCAGCGTGATCAATCGTGGGAATCCGTCAAGGAACAACTCCTGACACCCTACGGCCCGCTCTTGCTCGCACCAGCTTACACAATCCCGGATCCTGCGATAGGGTACCTATCTCGTTACGCGCCGGGATCACGAGAGAACGGCGGCGTCTATATGCACGCCGCAACATGGGCGCTGGCAACCGCAGCGCTCCGAAGAGAACCCGAAACAGTATCCTCAATCTGGAAATCGATTTCCCCACCGCTTCGTTCACAAGACGCGGATGGATACGCCGCCGAACCCTATTGCCTCCCCGGCAATGTCGACGGCCCACTCTCGCCATCACCGGGTAGAGCGGGATGGACCTGGTATACCGGGTCAGCCGCATGGCTCAACCGCATCAGCATCGAACACATCATCGGTGCCACCGCGGATTGGAATGGACTCAAAATTGATCCGTGCCCGATGGCTGAACTTGGATCAGTCCGTGCCGTACGACGCTGGCGTGGACGCGACATCGTCATTAAGTTCAACGCACGAGAGTATCAGCCTGATCACATATGCGCCCTGAGCATCGATGGCACGCGACTGGAGTCGAACATACTGACCGAGGACATGATCCCCGCTGGCTCAACCGTCGAAGTTCAGGTAGACTGGACTCCCGCGGATCAAACAGCACCAGAAATCCGCGTCATGAAACGCGAGAGGAGTCAAGCAGAATGATTACGGAACGCACACCAACCATTCGTTCCTTCAATCCGCGACAACCACAGACTCCGCGTGCCTTCACGCTCATCGAGTTGCTCGTGGTGATCGCGATTATCGCACTCCTCATCGGGATCCTCCTACCCGCCCTTGGCAAGGCGCGGCAGTCAGCACAAAACATCATCTGTCAAAATAATCTCAGACAGATCGGACTCGGTATTCAGTTGTACTTCGACGAACAACGCGATCCACAGCAACTCGACATATTTCCTTTTTTGCCGGGGAAAGAAGTCAATCCGATCAGCGGATCACCGGACTACCGAGCTCATCGCTGGAACGCGATGCGTGTTCTCGAGCCCTTCCTCGGCGGTCAAAACCAGCAAACTTTCACATGCCCATCAGCTAGAGGTGCATCATCA